>Ga0209062_1000010_pt1 | contig 916939 bp, 827 predicted proteins | sample Coa_R2_2_FD_187158 | JGI IMG/M metagenome (GOLD analysis project Ga0209062, IMG submission 187158) | Surface soil microbial communities from Centralia Pennsylvania, which are recovering from an underground coalmine fire - Coalmine... | ecosystem: Environmental > Terrestrial > Soil >...
TTTGGACAAGCCTGGGGGTGGGGAGCTTCCAGAGAAGAGAGTCGTCGCATCTTTGACCTGTTTGTCGAGGCCGGAGGCAACTTTATCGATACAGCCAACATTTATACGGAAGGAGAGAGCGAGCGGTCTTCTTGCTGCGCGAGGTCTTTGACTTCGAGTACGCAGAGATCGCTACCATTCTCGGCAAAAGCGAGATCGCCTGCCGCCAGTGGTTCAGCAAGGCCAAGAAACATCTGACCGACCACCGGCCACGCTTTCCCGCCTCCCCCGACCTCCAAAAGCAGTTACTCACCAGTTTTCTGCAAGCCGTGCATGCTGGTGACATGTCTGCGCTGATACACCTGTTGGCCGAAGAGGTCACTTTTTGGAGCGACGGCGGCGGGAAAGTGCCAGGAACGGCGACCCAGCCGATCACCGGGCGTGACGCAGTAGCGCGCTACTTTATGGAACATAGAGGCGTATTCAGGGGAAATCTCCCCGCCACTTCGCATACTGAGCTCATGGGAGTCAACGGTCAGTTGGCACTGGTGACACGATCTGGTAGCCGCGCCATTGCCGTCTTGACGATTGAGGTGGAGGCTGGGCACATTCGAGCCATCCGCGCAGTCGCCAACCCAGAGAAACTGACCCATGTCTGACGTGTACGCAGAGGAGTATACAGAGGAGTATACAGGGGTGTGCGATTGAAAGCAGGAATCGGAGCCGGCCGCGAGGAACTCCGAACAGTGGTAGAGCCAAAGCCATGTCGAAGATCTTCCTCTGAAGAGGTTGAACCCAATAGACCGCAGCTAGACGAAGGAGAAACCCGATGAGCACCATGCAGCGCATTTGTTGATCGCCTTGACATCGAGGCCCTCTGCGCGGAGTTCACTGACGCAGCGATGATGCGTGACTACGACCGCCGCGCGTCGCTCTACACCGAAGATGGTGTCTATCGGATACCTCTCGGCAACATCGAGATCACCGGGCGGGAGGCGATTCGCGTCGGAAGAGCGCGCCTGCAAGATCAGTGGGACTTCTTCGTGCAGACGACTCACCCAGGTATGATTCAGCTTGAGGGCGATACGGCGACTGGCCGCGCCTATCTCGCGGAGATCGGACATCTGCGTGATGGTAGATCAATGGTAGACTACTTCGTGCACCATGACCACTACCGGCGCACTTCCAATGGTTGGAAATTCGCCGAGCGCGTCGCCGAGTTCCGCTACATCGACACTACTCCGCTGACGGGTTCAGCACCACACGCGAGTTGATGCGCACGCGCTAGTCATTGCCCCATAATCTCCCCTAGGCTCCTATAGGCTCGACTTCGACGGAAGGCAGGGGCATCCAGGTGCATCACCAGAGGGCAAAGATCTATGGAAGAGGAAGAGGGGATGTGACCAGCTGGCCTGGTTGTATATTGCCCGATTATATAGTGGTGAGATGACCAACGTCCTTGCCTCGACGGTCCTACTACAGTCCGCGTCTACTTGCGCGCAGGCACGACCACTGAACCGCCGTTACAACCGTTTCGTGGGAATCGCACCGAGAAATCGTACCGAGAGGCTTTCACTATCCTCATGCTTGGGAGACTTGTTTCTATGGATGCAGCCGTGCTACATGCGTATGGAATCCCACGGTTTGGCACGTTTGCCGAACCAGTTCAGCGACCTGGCGCTGAGATTGTAGCGGTGACTGCTGCGGCCATCAGTAACCTCGACCTTGTGCTTGCTACAGGGCGCTACGCGCCCAGGCCAGCGCAGTTTCCGTGCATTGCGGGGTGGGAAGGAGTGGGACATTTGGCAAACGGCCAGCGTGTCTACTTTGCCAGGCCTCTTGCTCCCTATGGATCAATGGCGCAAAAGACACTGGTGGCGTCGCGTGATCTGATTCCGGTTCCGGATGGGGTTGATGACGCAGTCGCCGCCGCGCTGGGCAATGCCGGGCAGGCAGCCTGGCTGCCATTGGCGTGGCGAGCGCACCTGATGCCAGGGGAAACGGTCCTGGTGCTAGGCGCCACGGGATTGGTCGGGCAACTCGCCGTTCAGGTCGCCAAAACGCTGGGGGCGGGACGCGTGATCGCGGCTGGCCGCGATGAAGCCATGTTGCGGCGTGTGCAGGAGTTGGGGGCAGATGCCACCGTCAATCTCACCATGAGTGGGGATCTTGCCGCAGCATATCGCGAGGCAGCCCAAGGAGAGATCCAGGTGATTGTTGACTATGTGTGTGGTCCACCAGCTGAAGCCGCACAACAGGCAGCAAGCGTGGGTGGCCGGCTCGTACAAATTGGAGAAGCTGCCTCCTGGCAGGAGATCCGCGTGCCGGCGCTGCTGATCCGCAGCAAAGCGCTCACCATCTATGGGCATGGCAGCCTGAATGCTGATCAAAACAAAAAAGCGGTTGCCTATCAGCACATGGCAGAGCTTGCAAGGCAAGGGCGGCTCATCGTTCCTCTCGAACGTATGCCTCTGCGGCAGGTGGAGGATGCCTGGGAACGCCAGCGCGCCGGGACACGCCAGCGGCTTGTTCTCGTGCCGTGATACGGGACGCTCATCATCAAGACGTGCGAGCCCAAAATACAGTGGTAACGCTCTCGTTACACCTCATTTCCTAGGTTATCTCTAGGCTATCTCCCTGTACACCCAGTAGCCGACACGAGGTACTCCTAGCACCGTCCTCGGACTGACCTAACCGCCTAAGAAAACTCAACTGATATTGGCATCCGCCGATGCTGACGGAGAAGCGCACAGCCGTGCGCTTCTCTCCTTCCGAAGGGATCACCGTATGGCATTCCATCCGAACCGGCCAACCTTCACATTAGCAGCCGCAAAAGCTATGGCTGTTGCCGGAGAGCAGTACGCTCGCAGTCACGAGGCGCAGGTCGCAATTGCGCTGCTCGATGCTGCTGGAGACCTGCTCTATTTTCAGCGCATGGAGCGAGTTCCACCAATCAGCGGAGATGTGGCACTCGCCCGAGCCCAATATGTGCTGATCCATCAGCAGCGGGCGAGGCTTTCTCAGGAGGTCGCCACCCTAGAGACCGCACAGACCGCACAGACTGCAGAGACACAGACGACTCATGAAATGCAAGAAACCCCACTCTATTTTCCCGTGGTGGGCTTGTCCCAGCCGCAATTGCTAGCAGGAGGCAGGCTTTTGCAGATCAAACGCCAAGTACTGGGAGCCATTGGAGTCAGCGGAGCAGGTGCCGAGTTAGATGATCGCATCGCTCAGGTTGGCATCGCAGCCTACGCCGCGATAGTCAAAGCCAATGGCTCCAGAGCTTGCTAAGACACTCTTTCCTCATAGAAGCATTCTCCGACATCTTCGATATCGCCGAAGCCGTGTTCACGCGTTACGGCTTTCCCCGTACATGTTGTAGCGGCCGCCACCATCTGACGAATGCCAGAAAACGCGGATATCGGAGTATGCTGGAGCACGATAGCCATGACAACACCTGCTTCGAGAACGACGACAACATATCCAAAGTAGCAGATGATTCCGTTGCGACTCCGTTTGTACTCGTGCTGGTGCAGAGAGGCACTCAGCACAGGTCATGGTACCGCTCTTCGTCGCTCATTCCCTTTTTGAAATGGGCAGTCGCTTCCACTCTGCGCCCTGCGCTCTGCTCTGTCTCCTTCGCAGTGGTGCCTCAACGGTTCCAGTTCGTGTCGCAGCTTCAATCAATTGCGGCTGATGTACATGGGAACCCAAGACCGACCGGAGCAGTTGCTTCCAGGTCTTTCCTCTAGGTCTTTCCTCTAGGTCTTTCCTCTAGGTCTTTCCTCTAGGTCTTCTCTGCAATCTTCACTTGCTCAACGCTCATGTCTCTCGTGAACCCACGAAGTCACGTGCTCCTCTGTCGCTCTTCACTGTAAAAAACACGCTGCCAAAAGCGTCTTCACACGGTAGAGAACACCGTGGAGACATGACAGATAATCCCTGGATAGACAGGGAAGAAGAGGTCATTCTTGTCTCAGAAAAAGAAATCCGCATGAGCGCAGTGGCCGCTCATCGTTTATCGCAGCTTCTCGCCCCGATCATTGGACGAGATGACGACCTGAACGCCATTCAAGGCTACCTACAACAGCAGCGCCTCGTGACGCTGTGGGGGCCAGGAGGGAGTGGTAAGACCCGGCTTGCCATGCAGATCGTGCAGCAGCTTGCAGGAGACTTCGCGGATGGCGCCAGGTTTGTTGATTGTGCCGATCTGTATACTGCAGAGGTCCTCATACGGCAGGTAGCGGCGACCTGCAGCCTCCAGGCGCCAGAGGAGCAGGCGTCACTCGACAACCTCATCGAGTGGTTGCGCTCGCGCCAGCTGTTGTTGGTTCTCGACAACTGTGAACACCTCTTGGAGGCCTGCACGCCTCTGGTAGAGCAGATACTCGCATTCTGCCCACAGGTCCATATCCTCATGACCAGCCGGGAACTCCTCAATCTCCTTGCTGAACAAGCTTACCCCGTTCGACCGCTCGCACTTCCCCCGCTGGATCGCTTTCCAAGCACGCGCTCCTTTCACCAGTCCGTTTCCTCTGGTCCCTACATACTCTCTGACACGTACCAGTCAGCAGCTCCAAATGGCGTGTGCTTAGGACGACGCTGCGCACCAGGCACCAGCGAGATGGTTCCTGAGAAAGCCCATGACACCGACGAGTACACCGCTCCGCGTCACGACAACTCAGCCGGTGATGGATGCCGATGGGAAGAGGTAGCCACCTATAGTGCGATCCAACTCTTCGTGCAGCGCGCGCAGAAAGCGCTCCCCACCTTTACGCTCACGCGCGCGAATGCGCCTCTCATTACCGCCATTTGCCGCTTGGTAGATGGCCTGCCACTGGCTATTGAATTAGCTGCGGCTCGGGTCACGTTCCTGGCGCTGGACCAAATCGTCGAGCGCCTCATGAGCAGTATTGATCTCCTTGCCGGAGGCATGCGCCAAGCGCCAAGGCGCCAGCAAACGCTGCAAGCAACGATTAGTTGGAGCTACAATCTCCTCACGCCGCCTGAGCAGCAGCTCTTTCGGCGGTTGGCGTTGGTCGGTGGCACGTTCGATCTTACCCTTGTAGAGGCGTTGGGAGAAGACCGCGTCGGCGATACCGTCGCTGTCGCTCCTGGATTCCGAGATGGGCCTGTCGTCGACGAGAGAAATGACGCCAATGCCGCCGACCATGCGATCCAGGTGCTGGGCCATCTTGTCGATAAATCGCTGGTCACGGTGGTGACACTGGACGGCACGGCTCGCTATCGTCTGCTCGACACCATTCGCCACTTTGGGCGTGCGCAATTGGAGCAACTGGGGGAAATGGAAGCGACCTACCACCTCTATTGTCGCTGGGCCCTGGATCTGAGCACGCAAGCAGGACCAGAATTGCAAGGATCACAGCAAATCCTCTGGCTCAATCGGCTCGAAGCGGAGTTTACGCATCTTCGCCAGGTAATAGGTTGGCTACTCGCGCGGGAGAAACCAGCGGAAGTGGTGCAGATCACCGCAAGGCTAGCAATGTTCTTTGAACAGCGGGCTCACACACGAGAAGCGATCCAGTGGTTGGAGGCTGCGTTGGAGTACACAGCGTCGGCAGAAGCAGAGGGCACTCAAGCAGAGGGCACTCAAGAGATAAACGACCGGCTAGAGCCAGCGTTCGTGGCCACGGGCTTCCTGACGCTTGGGATGTTGCAACTGCGACGATATCTCACCGATCAGACGAACGATTGTCTCAGTCAAGTCCAGCTTGCTCTCACCCGCGCCCAGGACTGTTTTCGCGTGCTCGGCGATGACGCCGGCGTCGCCAGTGCCTTCTACCATCTTGGCTATCTGCACTACTTGCAAGCGTCTTATGACGAGGCCCGACGCTGTCTGGAAGCAGGTCTGGCGATCACGCCGCAAACAGCACTCGGCCTGCGCGCTGGCTTTTACCATCGCCTGGCAATGACCCTGTGCAAGGAAGGAGATCGCCAGCAGGCGCGGCGCTACTATGGCGAGAGCCTAGTGCTGCGCCGCCAGACTGCTGATCTCCGCGGGTTGGCAGTCACACTGGCCAATCTGGGCGCGCTCCTCACCGCTGAGGGAGAGCATGCCCAGGCTGAGCAGTGTCTCCGTGAAAGTCTGCACCATTTTGACGCCTTGGGCGACCGCAATCGCTACCTGCTCGCACTGGTGAATCTCTCGGAGGTGGCGCTTGCGCTGGGTGATGCGACCTTGCCGCAAGAGTATGTGCAGGTGGCCTTGACTGCACCATGGGCAGAGTGCGAGTGGCCCCTGCTCGCAGAATTATTCGATCACCTGGCACGGCTGGCGCTCCTGCTACCTGACCCGTTACGCGCCGCACAGTTGTTTGGTTATGCGGCAATCCTCCACCAGGAACGATCCGACCAAATCCCCCCCGCGATCTGGGCGCACTTGCGCGGCACTTTCCCACGAGGAACACGGCCTATGACCGATCAGGACGAGGCGTTCTCTGATGCGGCAACTGTGGCGTGGCGCCAGGGCCAACGCATGGAGGTAGAAGAAGCATTTGCCTATGTCGTGCATGGTGTCAGGGATGTGTCCGATGCGCCGCGCACGGCTGCTTTCCCAGCAGGCGCTCCTGATGATCCACAGGCGCAGGTAGGGGCAGCGCGTGAACGAATCCGCCTGAGCTCTGAGGATGGCACTCCGCCGGTCGACAAACGCGCTGCCCCGCCGGCAGCTGCGGCATCACCGCCAGGAGTAGTTCCGGAGGCACCGCCCGTCACCGCTCTGAAGACAACGTCGCCACGGTCACCGCTCTCGACGCAGCACACCCAGCACACCCAGCACACCCAGCACACGCTGCACATCGAAGCGCTGGGCAGCGGGATCATCTCGCATGAAGTCGCGCAGACGAACGAACGGGTGGGTGTGTCATGGCACTATGCCAAAGCGCGCGAATTGATCTTCTATTTACTGAATTATCCCCATCGCAGCAAAGGGCAGATCTGCCTCGCGCTCTGGCCTGACGCTACTGAGGACCAAGTGGGGACGTACTTGCGCATGGCCCGATATCACCTGCGCAAAACCTTGGGCGATGCCGCGTGGATTGTACGGACTCCTGTTGGGTATGCCTTCAATCGCTCGTTGCCCTATTGGTATGATGTCGAGCAGTTTGAAGCGCGGCTCACGCAGGTGCGGGCATTGGATCCATCCTCATCGGCACGAGCGGCAACAACCTCGTCAGCCACGTCAGCAGCCATGCCACTATGGACACCAGTAGCGGCGCCAGTGGACAGGCAAGCAACAGACCAGCATGATGAGGCGGAGAACGCGCAGCACCTCAACGCGACCGTCATCGCGCTGTTGACAGAGGCGTGTGCTCTCTATCAGGGGCCGTATCTGGCCACCTTACCGCTCCAAGAGTGGATGATCGAGCGGCAAACCGAGTTACAGCGTCAGTACCTCGATGCCCGCTATCGCTTGGGCACCGCTTATCAACTTCAGGGCGCGTTGCAACAGGCGCTCGACCAGTTCCAGCAGGTGGTTGCGTGCGAACCGTATCACGAGCAGGCGCACGCCGCCATCTTGCGCTGTTATACGCACCTCGGCCAGCGCAGTCGCGCGTTGCGCCACTATCGGGCGTTCCAGCAGCAAGTGCGTGAAGAACTGGGCGTTGCCCCCGATCCCCACCTCACGGCACTCATGCGGACGCTACTGGCCCAGACCGGGCCGGCAGAACAGGCAAGTGCAGCGGGATAAGGAGAACTGGGCAGCGGCTTTTTCATGCCAGTGGGGTTGTTCGGTTGTTCTCCCGCCCCCTTTGTTCCTAAGTAGACTGACCTCACCGTAGACTATGTGGGAGCAGACTCGGACTCCAGATCGTGATTATGCCCGATTGGTCGCTGTAGGCCAGTAGATGCAAGCCGTCGGCAGACCAGCGCAGCAGGGAGTTCACATTGATGTCAGAACTTGCGGAGCTTCCGTTTGCGGATGCGTGCGCGTGAGCTGCTGGCTGGAGCATGCCCAAACTCCTGCCGGTGGCGCTGTCATACAGGGCTACCGGCACAGCGCTCGCGCCTCCATTAGTCGCATCCGACGCGCCGCCATCTGGGAACGCGGCCAAGATGCGCCCGGTTGGATTCCAGGCAACACTGCAGAACAGTTTGTCCCCACCAGCAGCAATCTTGGTTAACAAGACGTAGAGTTGCTGCTGTGCCGTATCACGGATAGGCATAGTTGGTGGAGTCAGCGAGCCGATTACCGCGTTCAGCTCATCAGCCGGTGGGATCGGCTCCCCTACCGGGTGTACCAGACCTCGCAGCGAGACGGGGGCGATGAGATAGCGCCCGCCTGGTGACCAGGCCAGAAAGGAGGAGTACCAGGTGTACACGTAGGGAGCGTCTGGCTCCGCGAAGAGTTCAAGGATTGCAGACTGCCAGATGGTGAAGGCATCCCCCCATCGGGATCGCCGACTGGAGTAGGAGAGGTAGGAGAGGTAGGAGAGGAGGAAGCGCCAGTGAGCGAGCCGGTGGGAAGCAGATGGTCATCCGGGCTCCAGAAATAGCTGGTACCGAGCGGCATAGAGATCAAAGGTCCGTAGCTTTGGTGGACCGTTGCAGGGAGAGCACTGAAGGAGGTCGTATCCCATCGTAGAGCGCTCAAGAGCAAATAGTTATCCTGCTGACCGGTGTTGCGGAGCATGGCGGCGCGCTCGTTCGCCTCATCGGCGGTGATGAGTACAAGACCCCGAAACGCCGGGACCGCTATACCACCTTGCCCAGGCCATGTCATGATGGTAAAGGTCAGCGCCAGTTTGCTGCCATCGGGCGACCACAGCACATGCGTATAGACCACCAGGGCCGTCTTGCTGGTACCTACGATGGTGGCGCCTGGATTGACCTCGGCCGGCGAGGAGGGGAGCCCGGTAGGGCCTGCACGGTGGCATCAGGCAGCACGGTGTGGAGGAGTTGTCCGGTTACCGCCGAATAGATCTGGAGAACGCCCGGCTGATAGAGGTAATTGGAGGGATCGTCGCTCGGACATTGGCCACCGTATCCCAGCAGTGCCACCTGCTGCGCATTAGGCGACCAGGCGGCATCCTGAATGCAGTGCAATCCGTGCAGCGACGGCACGATTGTTATGCCGGTCGTTGCCGTCTTACTTCCAGACGACCGGCTCGGAGATATGCTCAACTGGTGCAGTACCACACCCGCGACCACCAGGAGGGCGATTGCGCCACTGACGACTATGAGCCAAGTGGGCCGGTGACTAGCTGTGCGCATTTGGGCGGATATCCCACCGCGTGCAGGCCGTACCTGGGATGCACTGGGAGTGCTGCCTGGCGAGGTAGCTGCTGGTGAACCTAACTGACTCTGAGCGAGGATATGCAGGGCATCCTGACGTTACCTACGAGCGGCCTCATCGGATGGTGGAGGTAAAGTAGGTTCTGACATAGCTTGTTTACCTCGTGCTGCGCCACCCAGCTAACATGGATATGTGTGGCAGCGGGCAGTGAGCAGCAGTGAACTACGTTCATTAATACGCCTCTCCATCACTCATGACGGGTAGAGCAATACCGGTTTTACTGCCCGCATTAGAACAAATCTCCGGCCGCGCTGCGCTTATCGACTTCGCCTGTCTCATGCTCTCTCAGGTGTTCCACTTCTTCTCACGTTCATAGATACGCTCTGGTTTCTACCCTTCCAGCGAACCTGGCTGCGGAACGCCTGAAAAAAGGTGAACAACATGCTAGCGCTTTTCACTTCCCCTGATCCTCGCGCGCAGGAGGAGAACTCAAGGAACTCCCGCTACTCCTCCAAACAGAAGTGCGCAGGAGGAGGAACGTGATAAGCGCCAGGGTGGCGATGGCATAGATGCCGACCCCAAAAGAAAAGACAGGGTTGAACGGCTTGTAGCCCAGGAAGACGAGAAATGCCGTCGTCTGGTCGTTGAGAGCATGTAGATAGGCTGCGAGCAGAATGCTGCCCGATCGGAGGACAGCAGTACCCAGGACGACCGCGAATCCCATCGTAAAGAGGACTGTCAAGAGCAGACCAAACAGCGGATAACCAGGGTAGCTGAAGCCCATGAGAATAAGCGGCCAGTGCCAGGCGCCCCAAACCACGCCGACTAGGAGTACCCCACGCACGCGTCCCAGCTTCAGCAGCTCGCTTTGTAGATATCCGCGCCAGCCATACTCTTCGCCGAAGACAATGACGAGCGCCAGGAGGGGCGCCACCAGCACTGACTGCACCCCGATCAGCACCGCATACGGCGTGGCGCTGATCCCCGCAGGGACGGGCATGATCGAGGAGTGAACTGGTCCCAAGCCAAAGAGGGCGTTGAGTACCCCTTGCAGCACATAAAACGCTACGATACCCGGAGCGAAGAGCAGCCAGTTCCGCCAGTTTCCCCAGGACAGCCCCACTCGGCTCATCGCCTCGTGGCCTGCCACGAGGCGGAGGACAAGGAGGAGGAGCAACGCCGCAACAGCGAGTGCTGGGGGGACGATGGTAGCAGTGAGCTTCACCTGTTCTGATACTGGTCCCACATACGTTCCCACGACGGCCAGTGCAGAGAGAACGGTGAACACGAGAAAGGCGGAATAGAACCAACGTCCCGGCCCAGCAGGCCGTTTCCGGTAGAGGAAACTCTCCGGAAAGAAGAACATCTGCAGCAGGATCGCGCTGAAGGCTGGAAAGAGCATTTGCACTTGCACGACGTTCAGGCTTCCCGGCATACTAAGACCGCCGTGCAGGTAGATGAGCAGATCGAGCAGCCAGGTCAACCCAAACGTGAGGCCAAGGAAGGCTCCGACATGCCGCCAGTTGAGTTTTCCCCGGGGAGATTCTGGGGCTTGTTGGGCGATTTGAGACACTTCAAGCATGTCTTGCGTTCAACTTTCTTCGTTCAACTTTCTTCGTTCAACTTTCTTCGTTCAACGGAGTGGGCGCAAGAGAGCGACCCACCGAAACATTCTTATCCGTACCCTCTTACCCTCTTAGCCTTCTGGCTCAATTACCACGGCTGTGCCATAGGCCACGATCTCACTCATACTGGTACCAATTTCCGCCGAGTCAAATTGCATACGCACCACGGCATTCGCTCCCATCGTAGTAGCGTTCTGAACCATGCGATCTATCGCGTGCCGACGCGCGCCTTCTAAGAGCTGGGTGTATTCCTTGATCTCGCCGCCAGCAAGAGAACGAAGAGATGCCATGAGGTTGCCTCCCAGACTCCGACTGCGCACGACGACGCCAAAGACCTGTCCCTTGGTCTCGGCGATGCGATGGTGGGCGATGCCCTCTGTGGTGACAATCAGCATCTTCTTCTCCTTGTTCCCGTCTTTGTTCGCTGGGCAGAAGACCTCGATAGCCTGGTGCGTTAGTTGTGCAGCATTCGGCTCATCTCCGTACTCTTGCCACCGTCGCGCGGACCGGCTTGGCAAAGATGAGTGCGTTAGACATGGCTCAGCGATTCAGACGTGTGTACAGGCGTTGGATGTGTATAGTTGTAGAAAGATGTATGTACAAGCGTGAGCGCTGCTCGCCCTCATTGTGAGCGCCGTGTGCTATGGCATCAGGCTATGCGGCGGCGTAGGCAGTCGAAGGCACCCCTGCACCAAGCGCGTAGAGCAGAGAAAGTGGGCAGGCTGGCGTCAACTGCGAAAGCAACGTCCAATTGACCCGACCATACTCCAGCAAGCGTACTAGTGGCAGAAAGCAAGACCATAGTCAGGGTCCTACCAGCTAGAACTGCCCTGCATCACCCCGTCAGCCAAGAGGTCAAGCAATTCGCCTTCCGGTCAGCAAGCGAGCGGGCAGACTCGATAGCACCCACGAATCTGCCCGCTTTGCAGCTTTCTGTCTCTTTGACTACCTCGGCTAGTCCTTCCTGACGGGTGTATCTGCCAGCCGAATCGCCACCTCTGTCTCCCAGTTCGCTTGATCTGGCTCTTCTTCGGGACGAGTAAGGAATGTCTCGTAGCGCGCACGAAACACCTCGCCATTCTTGGCCTCCCAGGCGTCCCACGCGAGGCCCTGATCGTTGCCCCACGCGAGCAAGACGTGGTTCGCCTGAACGCCATTTGCGACTCCCCTATAGACCAGCGTGGCGTACTGGCCTGCTGGCAGCACACCTGGAGACACACGGCCATCGCCGGCCACTGCACTCGTAACTGGCAGGCAGACCTCTATCTCCATCGTGGTGGCCATGTTGATGACATGATAACGAATGAAGGGCGCGCCAGCAGGGACGATCCCGTGCTGTCCGGCCCAGGCAAATACCTCTCCCAAGAGCTGCGGGATCACCGCGTTCAGCTCTCGTCCGCTCGCTTGGGATCGAATGCCGACATAATGCTGCTCGCCGCGCGCTTCTATCTGTGGTGGGTGAACGATCATGCAGGTTGCTCCTTTGCGCTTACGGCTACCACTGGTAGCTGCTTCAACTCGGCTCGCCATGAATATGGAGACGACCGAAAGCATCGTTCGTTGGTAAAGCCCAAATAGCTAAGCTAGTGACCCGAACGAAGCGTATCAGATCAGGCGTTCGCTGGGCGTAAAAAAAGCGTAATGCCGATGCTAAGAAACAGGCCGTAACGCGTCATATCTTGGCCCATCCGCAGAAGAAAATGAACACTGTGCCCCCGAACTAGGGCTCCTGCGGTTCACTGAATAGCAGTTTTAGATGAAAGAATCGTCGCTAGAACCCTGGATTGCGCTTTTACTCAACAAGCGAGCTGCATCAGCCTGATCGATAGTCGTATACTTATTGGGTTGCCGTTGCGAGGTTGCGCACTACGCCATATCTGTCTTGACGCCGTTGGGCAGAAGGTTTTGCCGACGTTCTTTCCCTTCCCACGGGGAAGTTTTCCATCTGTGGGGCTTTTCGCTCCACGACACGGCTCTTTTTTGGCAGACAAGACTGCCCAACGATGTCAATGAGGCTATGGCGATGTGTGCGATGTGTGCGATGTGTGCGATGTATGTTGTGAGGTTGCTAGAGTTGCAAATGGATCACCACCAGAAAGATGCTTAAACGTACGACACTGGCTCATAAATCCACGTGCTATAGTGGGCAATATCTGTGTCTACCCATCAGCATCTCCATGAATGACTCGTACGCCTTGTTTGTTGACTGTGTCGTCGGTATACTGAGAAGGAGCCAATGTCAATCCTGGAGTTAAGAAATAGGAGTTGCTCTGAATCTGAGACTGCTGCAACTCACGGTTTGTCAGCCTTGCCTTCATGAGAGGAACCGATGACGCAGTATCTCACGGCTGATGAGGTGAAACGCTTGAATGCCTCCATCCTTGGCACGGCCCTGGTCAGAGATGAACACGGTTTGCAATCTGCAGTGGCACGACCACAAATGGTGGCGTACTATCAGGGGGCCGATCTTGCCGAACAGGCTACAGTACTCATCGAGGGGTTGGCGATGTCCCATCCCTTTGTGGATGGGAACAAACGAACTGCGGCAGTGGCAGCTATCACCTTTTTGCGGCTCAATGGAGCCAGTCTTAGCTATCAGCCCAGTGCGACACAGGACGAATTTGGTCTCCATATTCTCGCGGTCGTTCAGCATCAAGAAACGGCGAACCAGCTGGCGGACTGGGTGCGTCAACACCTGGTACCTTGGCCATGACGATTTCCACAGACAGGAGGCTCCTCATGTTAGAGCTCAAGCCGACGTCCAATGGGGGATTCATCGTCGAAATCTCCCCTGAAGAAGCACAACGACGCGGACTCAAAGCCGGGGACAAAATTGAGATCCTTCAGATTGCCGACCCGGCACAAGTCCAAGCAATCGCTGAACAGGTGATGCAAGAGTATAGGGATACGCTTGAGTTTCTCAAAGACAAGTAGATCGGACAGGGAACGCTGCCCCGAGGAACGCCACCCCGGACAAAGCCCCAGTCACGATTATCATGACGGGGACGCGGTTTTACTGGTTTACTGGGACAACCAAATGCCCAACGCCGGGCAACGAGTGGATAGTGACTTGCCCTCCCATCCCTGACGGGGACTGTGTACCCTGTGTAACCACTGCACCAAATGAGTAACAGAAATATGCGCTAAGCAAACAGTGGCTCTTGAATAAACGACGTGCCAAGTTTGCGCCGACGTCGAGGAGCGTACTGGCGGGCGCGGTAGACTTTTCGCCACTCTATCGCGTCCATGACCCGCTCATCCCAGAGACGTGGCGGCGGTGGGTGGGCAGGCGAGGGGAACGTCCGCGATTCGCGCATCTCGTCAAAGTGCCGCCCATCGGCAGCGAAGAGGACGCCGTACTCTGCCAGCGCCGCCTCCTCATGCACAATCGTCAGCGTATGAGTCTCCTTCATCACCCACACGCTGGCCTTTTGTCCTGCCAACTGCTCATCGCTGTAAATACGCCAGTTCGCATAGCGAATATAACCCACCCGATTGATTTTTCGGGTGCCGTAGATCAGGTCGAACAACTCGCGCAACGTCGGGGCTTCCACTGGCTGCCCGCGCACCCAGCCCATGACTTCCGAAGGTGTGTGCCGCCCATCCGAGCGATCCTGGTGCGCAAAATGCTCCTGGTTGTTGTAATCCACCACAAACCGCGCATGCGTCGCGCACACTTCCTCCCAGGTTGTTGCCCGTTCCAATGCGTACAACTCCATGCGCTTCATCACCGCAAAATGCGTCTCCACATAATCCTGCCAAGGCTTGCCTGCCTCAATCTGCTCCTTTCGAATCGCCAGGCGTTGATACAACGCGACTGACGCATGCGCCGTAAAGACGCTGCCACCATCTGACACCAGCCCAGCGGGAGCGCCATAGACGTAGAGCGCCGTGCAGAACACGAGGAGGAACGCCCAGAGATCCTGGGTACGCGAAGGCGCGCTCGCCACGATTTTGCGGCTGTAGTTGTCCAGCACCGTGATGATATAAAACGGCCCATCATGATCGGGCAGGCGATGATGCTCGATAGAACAGATGTCCACCGACCAGTATTGATGGGGATAGGTCGCTTTGAAGGGCATGAGTTTCTTCGGTGGCGGCACCTTCTGTGGACGGGCCAGCAACGCATACAGATGGCGATTCTTCGCCATAAAGCGTCCGCAGCTCGCCGGACTCACTTCGACCCCAAACTGCTGTTTGAGAAACGCTGCCATGCGGAACTTCCCAATGGCTGAGGTTTCTTGTTTCTCCTTGATGGCTGCGATAATGGGGAGTGTTACCTTCTGGCTCCCCGGCGGGCGACCCGACTTCTTGCCGGGAAGGCTCTGTACGCCGTCCACGATCCAGCGTTGGAGGAAGGATTGCAGCGAGCGCCGCGGAACGCCCAAATAGCCAATAATCGCTTTCACACTCACCCGTCCAGATGTAATCGGAGCATCGCTTCGCGGCGCTCAGCAGGATCACGCATCTTGAAGTAGCGGGGATACCGACGCCCGATCACTTTGGGCAAGGGGGAACGAGTGAGGGTTTGTGCCACCGTATGGTGGCTGACCTGCCGGTCGAATTTCACATCCACGATATCGGCGATCTCGCGCAAGGTAAACAGTGGATACTCGGCCTTGAGTTGCAGGATGTAGTCGCGGATCTTGGCTGGCAACTGGCGGCGGTCATCTGCCCGATGTGCCTGTCCAGGCATGAGACCAGGCAAACCATATTGTATGAATTGCTGAACTTTGCGCGCCAACGTCTTGGGAGAGACGCCCACCTCTGCGGCCCGCTCGTTGATATCTTGATCGAAGTTGAGAATGGTGCGGATTTCTTCATACGGAAGCTGCCCTGGGTGAATGAACCGCTTGCGCAATTCTATCCACGCTGGTGAGGGTTTGCCGGTTCTGGTTCTGTGATGCTTCGCCGTCTCTTTCTTGCCCACGTCGTCCCGCTCCACTGACCACTACCAGACTCCGTACTCCTCAAAACGTCACGACGGCTTAACTGATATCTGCGATGTGGGGCTAGTATAACGGAGCCAGCGCAAGCGGGCAAGATGGAAACAAGCACATACCGCATAATCTCTAATCTCTTGAGCGCGTGTCGAGTCAGGGGCGCTAGAAGTGGACACGATTATTGCCCACTATAGCACGTGGGTTTATGAGCCAGTGTCGTGGACGCCTCATCACATGATGCTTGACACGAGAGCGTCACATCTCTTTCCACTGCCCTCCGGTGCCCTCTGTTCTCCCGATGTCCTCTGGGAATAGCGAAAACAGATAGCGCCGAATACGAGACAGGCATCGGTGCCATCGTTTTGGAGGCTTGCCAGAGAGGCGATCACCCGATATACTAAGACCCATTCCTATTGATTCCTTGATGAGCTGAGGTCTGTGTGTGTCAGACGCAGGTGGCACGATATGAACCGACAGCAAAGGGGCACGGGTAGGGAGGGTGGCGTATGCCGAGAGGCCGACGAACCCTGACGCAGGAATGGGCGGCTTTCCAGGCCCAGTGTCTCTGGCCAGAACAGGCGCTCTACGAACTCGTACGCCCCGTCGTATTGCTCAAACAGCCAGTCAAACAGCGAGCCAAAGAGACTGGCGTTTCGGCAAAAACCATTGCGCAACGCGCCAATCAGTTTATCCAACTGGGGTTCCCTGGCTTTCACTCAACTGCTGGGCCACGACCAGACGACGCGCGCCTCCTTCCTCCAGTCATCCGTGACTTTCTCTTAACCCGCAAAGCAGAATACCCTACCCGCAAAGCAGAATACCCTGCGCTGACGGACGCCGAGTTGGCTACCCTCTGTGCGATGCAGTTTGGTCGCACCGTCGGCTACCGGACGGTGGCGCGCATCGTGCGGCGTTCTCCCCTTCCCGTCGGCGTCGAGCGGCGCTACCCACGCGCGAGCGAGCAACCGGATGCTGAGCAACGGCGACTGGCTATCATTCATCTCCACGTGGAGGGGTGGAAGATCAAACGGATCGCCGAGTATTTGGGCGTATCGCGCCAAACGGTCCATACGACGTTGCGGCGCTGGATTGAGGAGGGCGTAGCGGGATTGGCTGATAAGTCCCACGCGCGCACAGCGCCACGCAAAGCCACCTTTCCGGTAATGGATAAGATTCGCGCACTCCAAGAGAATCCTGGGCTGGGCGCATTTCGCATGCACGCGGCGCTGAAACAGTTGGGAATTACCGTCAGTCCAGCAACGTGCGGGCGCATTATGGCGCTCAATCGTCAGTTGTATGATCTCTCGAAGCCAACGCCCGCTCCTAAACCCAAGAAACTCATGCCGTTTGCTGCCGTACGGCGTCATGAGTTTTGGTCGGTGGACATTTGTTACATCGAACACCATCACGTGCCCGAATATGCCGGCCAACCCATCTATATTTTTACGATTCTGGATAACTACAGCCGGGCCATCGTCGCCAGCGCCCCATCGCCAACCCAAAATCTCGATGCGTTTCTGCTGGTGCTGTTTACGGCGATTCATGTCCACGGAGCGCCCGAGGCGCTGGTCTCCGACGGTGGGAGTGTCTTCAAGGCCAACTTTGCGTTCGAGATCTATGAGCAATTAGGCATTCGAAAAGAGCAGATCGAGCGTCGGCGCCCGTGGCAGAACTACGTCGAGACCCATTTTGCCCTCATGAAACGGCTCGAAGCCTACGATCTAGCGAAGGCGACGAGTTGGGAGCAGTTCTGTGCCACCCATGCAAAATTCGTGGCTGACTATAACTGGCAAGAGCATTTTGCGCACCAAGATCGCGACGATGGGCTGCGCTCGCCCAGCGAAGTCTTAGGGTGGGTGCATGGGCGCTTCGTCGAGCTGCCAACGCTCGATCAAATCTTTCATGCACGCCATGCCAGCCGACACCTCAATCAGCGCGGGTACATCCGGTATCTGAACTGGCGACTGTATGGCGAGGAAGGTCTCGCCGGCGAAGAAGCCTGTGTGTGGCTTTTCAAGGAGACCTTGACTATCGCCTTTGCCGAAGAACCCATCGCACAATACGAGGTGAACTATGCCATAGATGGTCACACTCCAGAACAGATCACTGAACTCCGCCCGATTCCTTCAACCCACCCTTCACCACAGCTTCCGCTCTGGGAAAACCAACAGGTGGAATGGCATAAGGTGAAGAAGCTCCTCCCCTATGCTCCGCGCCGATCGGCGCGGAGCAGTGGCTACAGGCAGAGCCGCCTTTTTGCTTGACCGAAGAGACGAGGCCCCCAAGAGGGCAGTGGAAAGAGATGTGACGCTCTCGTGTCAAGCATCATGTGATGAGGCGTCCCCTGGTGAACCGGGAAACTGTGACGAGGGGTGACAGGAAGTGACACCTTCTTTGGGAGAAAGAGAAAGGAAGATTCCCTGCTGTTCCTGCTCGAAAGTGGCAAACCGTGCCGCTCCTGCCTCAGAGCTTCTCTCTCACTTCGCGCACCACCTGAAGAAACGTTTGCACCAGCGGCGAGCGCTCGCCCTTTCGCCAGAGCACGTGGAGTTCTACCGGTAAGGCTTCGAGTAGCGGACGATAGACCACTTGGGGATGGGTGATTCCTTGAGGGGTCCAGGGGGACATGAGGGCAATCCCCCTCCCATCGGCAACAAGGTTGATCATGCTGTAACCTTGTTGCGCACTCTGTGCGAGGCGTGGTTCAAACCCTGCCTGGCGGAAGAAGGCCATCTGGGCATCGTAGATGTTTGGAGCGAGGGATCGCGGCCACCCGATCCATTCCTCCTCATTGAGGGAGGCAAGCGAAATGCGCTCCTCACCAGCCTTCGGATGCGTGATGGGCAGGGCGAGGATCCAGTTTCCCCGCGCGAAACATTCCTGCTCGAGACCTCGTACTGGTGGAGTTTGGGGGAATAGGGCCACATCGATCTTCCCCTTGGAGAGTGCCGCCAGTTGCGCACGCTGTGGGTGGGTAGATAAATCGAGCAAGGAGAGTTCTACCTCTGGGAAGCGTTGATAGGCGCGCAAGATGGCTGGAAGCACCTTGCTGTAGATAGCAGCAGATGTATAGCCAACGACCAGATTTCCCGCCTCGCCCCGGTTGATGCGCTGGGCGACCTGGAGGGAATGGTCATACTGGGTCAGCAACGGCGATAGCCCTTCAAGAAACGCCTCTCCGGCAGGGGTCAGCGCCAACTGGCGTTTGTTGCTGCGATCAAACACGAGAAAGCCGAGTTCCTCCTCCAGGCGATGGAGGAGCCGCGTGAGATGGGGCTGGGCCATGTCAAGCCGCTCAGCCGCGCGGGTCAGGTTCATCTCTTCCGCAATCAGCAGCAAAGAGCGCATCTCATGGATGTCCATCTGCATCGATACCATTCTTGGTATGAATAGGGTCACAAGGTGGGATTGGACAACCGGACTTCCTCCCCGTATTCTCCTTCATAGAGCCTGTTGGGGAGTAGATAGCGAATCAGCGAGAATGCCCCAGAATTAGTCAACAGATGAGGTTGGAGATCGCTCTTCTCATCGTTTAGTTGAGGTGCTTCGCCTCGCTCTGGGTGTTCTCCCGCTGTTCTCCCGCTGTTGTTGTCTCCTCTTTTAGGCTACTTCACATGAAAAGGCTTTTGCAAGTATCAAAAGCAAAGGAGTCACCCGATGCAATACAAGCTACTCGGTCACAGCGGCTTACGGGTGTCTGAACTATGTCTCGGCACGATGACCTTTGGACAAGCCTGGGGGTGGGGAGCTTCCAGAGAAGAGAGTCGTCGCATCTTTGACCTGTTTGTCGAGGCCGGAGGCAACTTTATCGATACAGCCAACATTTATACGGAAGGAGAGAGCGAGCGGTTGCTGGGGGAGTTTGTGGCCTCTGAACGGGAACGCTTCGTCCTCACCACCAAGTATACCTGCAGCCGAGGAGAGGGCGACCCCAATGCCGCGGGCAACCACCGCAAGAATATGATGCAGTCGCTCGAAGCCAGCCTGAAGCGACTGGGAACGGACTATGTCGATCTCTATCTGGTCCATGCCTGGGATTTCCTCACGCCGGTCGAGGAGGTCATGCGCGCCTTTGACGATCTGGTGCGTGCGGGCAAGGTTCTCTATATCGGCATGTCTGATGTCCCCGCCTGGGTGGTGGCGCAAGCAAACACGCTGGCCGAGTGCCGCGGCTGGACGCCTTTGGTAGCGGTGTCAGCGCAGTACAATCTCGTAGAGCGCACAGCGGAGCGCGACCTCTTGCCGATGGCCGAAGCCCGTGGGCTGAGCATCACCGCGTGGTCGCCGCTTGCCGCTGGACTGCTCAGCGGCAAGTATACCGAACAGAAAAGCGGTGAGAGCAGCGGCGAGGTCAGTCCCGAACCGCGCCGACTCGAGACACTCCGCGTCACCTCGACTGCGCTTAGCGGGCGCAACCGCGCGATCATCCGGGAGCTTCTGCAGGTAGCCGCTGAACTTGAACGACCACCGTCCCAGGTCGCACTGGCTTGGCTTCGCGCGCAGTCACCGGCCCTCATTCCCATCCTTTCGGCCCGCACAGCGGAGCAGTTTCAGGAGAACCTGGCCTGTCTTGCTCTCACGCTCTCACCTGAGCAACTGCAGCGCTTGGATGACGTGAGCCGGATCTCACTCGGGTTTCCGCTCGATTTCTTACCGGGAGCGCGCAGCCTGGTCTATGGAAATATGTTCGAGACGATTGACTCGGAGCGCCTGGCCCCGCTGCTCAAGGCGATTGCCAATGAACAGGAGCGAGCAGGCCAAGCGTCATGAGAACAAGCGTCATGAGAAAGAGAAGGTGAGTCGGATCATGTCCCAGAATGAACACCCAGAGAGATCGAAAGGATCAGACGGCAATGGAAAGCACTGAACAGCAACACAACCCCTTGGAAGGCCTTCTCGTGGTCGAGGCCTATCAAGATGAGGATGGAACAGTCGACATTTACACAGTGAGATCCGGCGAACTGGTATTACTCGAATCGGGTGGCGAACGGTTTGCCCGCTCCTGGCTAGGCCAGCATGCACACCGTCTCGTTTCTTGGCAACCCCGTCGCCTTCACGATGAATTATCCGGCCTCTGGCTCAGGCTTTCCTCGACTTTGCACGAGGCACCATCCTAACCAGTGCCTCTATGAATTCTTTTCCACAAAAGAAGGGCACGACGGACGTGGGCACCTTTCTCCCATGGAATTCCGCGATGGAGCCTGGAGGACATCTTGTCCTTCAAGATGAGAGAGAACGACCAGCATGGTGTGCGCGTGACACCTTTGGGTCATGGCGCTTGAACCACACAGACAAGGGAGGAAACCAATGAGCGACTTAGAGAGTATTGCTGATCGCTTCGAGATCGAGGCGCTACGCGGCTCTTTCACCGACGCGATCATGATGCACGACTACGACCGCTTCGCCTCGCTGTTCACACCGGACGGCGTGTGGCGGATCCCCGACGCCAACGTCGAACTCATCGGCCGGGAACAGATCCGCGCTGGTATCGAGCGGCTCCAAGGGGCCTGGGACTACTTCGTGCAAACCACCCACCCGGGCACGATCGAGTTGCTTGGCGACACTGCAATCGGTCGGGCCTACCTCTCAGAACTGGGGCACCTGCGTGACGGCAGATCGGTGCTGGACTACCTCGTGTACCACGACCGCTACCAGCGTACCGCCGAGGGCTGGAAGTTCGCTGAGCGCGTCTCTGAGTTCAGATACATGGACTTCACCCCGCTTGCAGGTTCGGCTCAGATCGGCTCACATGAGGAGAAGCTATGACTATTGCGCTCTGGATTGTACAAATCTTGCTGGCCCTGGCGTTCGCGGCGTCTGGCTTTGAGAAAGTCTCCCAGCCCGTCGAAAAGATACGTGCAAGGATGAACTGGGCCAGGCACACCGCCCCCCCGGTCATCCGCCTGATTGGCAGCCTGGAGATCTGTGGGGCGCTGGGGCTCATTGTCCCCAAAGCCACTGGCTACCTGCCCTGGCTTACCCCGGTCGCAGCGGTGGGCCTGGCGCTCACAATGATGGGAGCAATTCTCACGCATGTGCGCCTGCAAGAGGCCAAAGCCGTGAGCGTTCCCGTTGTCCTGCTGCTTCTGGCCCTGTTTATCGCGGTGGGCTACTTCGTGTTCGTTCCGGTTGGGTGACAAATCTTTTCGCTGCTAGAGTTTCGTAGCTTGTCAGTAGAAGGGAGGCTCTCATGAAAGTGCTGATTGCGGGAGGGAGTGGGGCGCTGGGCACCCCTTTAACTCGTGCCCTCATCGCGCAAGGACACAGGGTTCTTGGGTTGGCCCGCTCCCCTGAGAGTGGGGATCGTCTCACGCGGCTTGGCGCTCAGCCGATTCTGGCTAATGTGATGGATCGCGACGACCTGCTCATAGCAGTCAAAGGAGTACAAGCCGACGCCGTTATTCATGTGCTAACTGCGCTCAAGAAGACGCCTCTGCGCCATCAAGGGATGTATGCCACTAATGCGCTGCGCGATGCTGGGACCACAAACCTGCTTGCTGTTGCCAGACAGATCGGAGCACGCCGGTTCGTCGCGGAGTCAATGACGCTGGGCTATGGTTACGGGGACTGGGGCGAAAAGCTCATCACGGAAGATTGTCCGTTCGCCCCTGTTGGAAGCTCTTCTCAACTCGAACGGCATGTAGCCGCCTTCCGCTCATTGGAACAGCAGATCTGGGAGGCGACGGAGGCGGGCTGGATCGAGGGGATAGCGCTGCGCTATGGTTACTTTTATGGGCCAGCCTCTCTCGTTCCCGTCCTGGAGGCTCTGCACCACCGAAGCCTTCCTTTGCCGGATGGGGGTCGCGCAGTCACTTCCTGGGTGTATCTGGAGGATGCTGCCGCCGCCACAGTCGCAGCCCTCGAACGAGGCAGAGCAGGAGAAGCGTATAACATCGTCGATGACGAACCGGTGTGCAATCAAGACTTCTTCGCGTTCCTGTGCCAGCAGGCGCACCTGCCGAGGCCCTTTTCCCTCCCAGGCTGGATGATGCATCCCCTCGCTCCTCTCGCGACCGACTTCTTCGCGACCTCCATGCGTGTCTCCAACGCGAAGGCAGGGCGTGAACTGGGATGGAAACCAGTGGTAGCTCCGACCTATCGGCAAGGCATCCCACAGGCGCTTCTTGCGCTGGAGCAGCAAGAGCGTAGGAGCCGCGTGGGCCAAAGACGATAATCCGCCCTTCCTACTGCTTTTCGCTTGATCTGTTACTACAGAGGAAGCGTCATGCGTCGCAGGCGCACCATTCATACATAAACGCCGGTTCGTGGTGACCTCAGATGCAGCGCATGGGTATCCGACGTATCCCAACCTGCTGGCCGAAGCGGTGGTCACAGCGCCGAGTCAGGCGTGGGTGGCGGACATTACCTACGTGCGTTTGCCCACCACCTTTGTCTATCTGGCGTGCTTGCTTGACGCCTTTTCCCGGCGCTGTGTCGGCTGGAAATCTGGGAAACTCTCGCGCCAGATCGATACCCACTTGACCCTGGATGCGCTGGAAGTGGCGTTGCGCCAACGCCACTTCCAGCGCCGGGACTGATCCACCATTCGGATCGTGGCGTGCAGTATGCCAGTCTGGCCTATGTCGCCCGTCTGGAATAAGCGGGCGCACAGGTAAGTATGTCCGCTAAGGGCAGCCCGTATGACAATGCCAAGGCCGAGAGCTTCTTCAAGACGCTCAAACGCGAGGAGGTCTCTCTCAACGAGTATCGCACCCATGCAGACGCTGAGGCCCATTTGGGCCACTTCATTGAGGCGGTGTACAATGCGAAAAACCTCCACTCCAGTCTCGGCTATTTGCCCCCGACCGAGTTTGAGGCCGCCTACTTCTCATCTCTGGCTGAGTTGACTTGCCCAGTGGTCTGGTGAATGGGGTGCAGTCCATTACTCTTGCTGCTAGCATAGCAGGCCAGACGAAACAGGGATAGCGGGGCTGACCAACGAAGGCGATTTCTAGTGCCGCGAGCCGTCTTACCCTTTGCTTGCGCATCTGCGGTCATAGGGGCCATGTGGCAATGTGGGTGCAGAAACTGCGTATGGTACTAGGCTGGCAAGTGTCTCATCATAACCAATACTGCTAATTTCCTGGCTTACTCATCCTCGTTGTTTCTGCTGGCAGCTGCAGCTCTAGGTGACCTCTTGCCCGCGATTGGTTGGTGAAGCGCCTGAGATTGGTCGTAGATCGCTCTCTGTTCCAGCAAGCGTATACAGGCGCGCAGCTCGTCTGGCGACAGATCCCCTGTGGAAGCAAGAGCAGTCTCGGTGGAAGCATCCGCATCACGGTCATCACGGTCATCGTTAGGATCGCAAGGAACACTCGCTCGCAGGTGCGCGATCACATAGGCCCAGGCGCCCGTGCGGTCAAAGAGCGGATCATTGGCGGTGGTATGCCCCACCAACGTGAACAGTTCATCTACGGGGCGTTCCAGGACGCGCGCAATTCGCAGCAACACCGCTGGTTCCGGAGCGATTCGCGCGTCGGCTGGGCTATTGAGCCAGGTGGAGAGCAACTGGCGCCGGATCCCGACGCGATCGGCCAATTGATTGGGATTGAGCGGCGGACGCGCTTCCCACATGAACTGCACCAACACACGCGCGAATGGCGCATACGTCTCGATGGGTCGCCAACTGGTCATCGTGTTTCTCCTCGCACGCTGCGCATGTATCCGTAGGTACCCCGCGTATCGCGTATATCGCGTATCGTGCGGCTGCACTGAGCATGTGCCGTAGCTGATGGAGGGTAGGTGGTTCTCCCGGTTCGCTGCTGCATTTCGCTGCTGCATTTTGTGTGTGATGGTGTGTTCATTTGCTCCTCCTGCACGCTGGCGGCACGCTGGTGCCGTTTGCTGCCGTTTGCTGCCCACAGTGTCGGCCCTCCGAGAACCTACACCCATCCCAGCGCAGCAATTGGTACACCCGACAACCGCTACTGTCACACCACACGACAACTGTATCATACACTGCCAGCTATGTGGAAATAAGCAGCAAGAAGGGCTAGGAGAATAGTTTGCAGCACTGGGAAAAGACGCTCCTCATGAGGCAATTTGTCGTCTCATCAGTCTGATGATGCGCGCTAGGACAAAACATCCTATACGCTGGATATCACACCAGCAATGCACAGGATGTGGTGACGCAAACGGCTTGTCCGTCTCCTGCATGGCCACGCCCTATGAAGACACCAAACCCCCTTGCACGACAGCCGCTCGATAAGCCATACTAAGGAGCATTAGTCGGGGTTCTAAAGGCAGCTCATTTAGGTCATGTGTTCGCTGTCCGGTGACTAGCATAGCCGCTCCTCACGAGGCAGAAGTCATTGTGAGCATATACTTGTCAGATACACTGGAGAAACGTCGCTTTTGAGACACTTTCCCGTTGTCATTTCTGTTGCAGGCAAAGGCAACGATTGGCTTGCAGACGCACAGTATCATCATGAGGTGTGTACTGTCGCTACTCTAGCAAATGCACATGTCTTCCACATTGCTATGCTCTGAGGATATAACGTCGCGTAAGACGTGAACATTGGTGGAGATTGATGAAATGTCGCTAAAGACGACACCTGGGACGCACACTGAACCAAAGACACCAGAGACACCAGAGACACCAGCGGCGCAGAGAGAAGAACACCCTGAGACCCAAACGATCAGGGCCGAACAGGCGGTTACGGTAGCAGGAGGGGCTAGCGACCGGCCTGATGCGCTGCTCGATCTGGCGATTGCGGCGTGGTTGCATGCCAAACACCAGTTGAGCCAGAGCGACAAAACACGAGCAGCGTATCAGTCTGCCCTTCTCACCTTTCGCACGGTATTGCGAAACCAAGGACTGGATCTGGATGCTGCTGATCCGCGGCAGATTCGCATGCTCGTTCTGGCACACCGCAGCCATCGCCCGATGAACGGGATAGGGAGGGTCGTGGTCGATGACGGCCCAGATGACGTACCACATGACGTAGGACAGGACAAACCACAGGGTGAACAGGGCATTGGCGGAGGTGTTACTGAAGGTGCTGAGGAGTGGCAGTGGCCTTATCGGCAGGCAGGTGGTCGCCTGCGTGGAGCGGACAGCGGAGAGGACAGCGAAGACGAGACCGGCATCCCAGTGGAGTTGGCAGTCGCCGAGGCAGTTGAACGCCTGCAAGCCGAACGTACGCGCCTGCTGGCACTGGCGGCCCAAGCGTTTGCGACGACCCCGGCACAAACGCGCTATGGGCCACGTCCGGTGACCGCTTCTACCAGCAATCTGCGGTTGGCTGCGCTCAGTAGTTTCTATACCTATGCGCTGCAGCAAGATTTCTTACGCGGCCCGAACCCGCTGGCGCGCGTGACAAGGCGCAAAGTGCGCGCGTACGAGGGGGCGCATCCGCTGGCGTATGAGGAGCTACGCGCTCGTCTCAGCGCGATTGACCGGACGGCTACGAGCGGACAGCGCGATTATGCGCTGCTGCTGATCGGGTTGCATACGGGCCGGCGCCTGGCCGAACTGGCAGGCATGCGCCGGGAACACCTCCTCATTCGTCCGAACGCGGTGGAGATCACGTGGCCCCGCTGCAAGGGCGGCAAGCGCATGCGTGATGTCTTGCCCCGGCGTGGCGTGCGGGGCATCGCCGCCGATGCGCTCGTGGCGTGGGTGGAGGTTCTATACCCAGAGCATACCCGCGAGCATACCGACTTGGGCACGCAAAAGCAGGAGCGCCCCGAGCAACCAGGAGCGCAGGGGGATAAGAGGGATAGGGGAGAGCGGGGAGAGCGGGGAGAGCGGGGAGAGCGGGGAGAGCGGGGAGAGCGGGGAGATACTGGTGTACGCGAATTAGGTGGTGCCAAGGGTCCAAAGGCGCAAACGGTCGCCGTCAGCCCGCCAGGGGGGGCGAAGACGCAAACGGTCGCAGTGCAGGAGCGAGCTGCTGAACGACCGGCTGAACGACCGACTGAACGACCACTCTGGATCAGCCTCGCCAAGAATGGCACCTATGGACATGCACTCAACGTGAGCAGCATTGCCGATATCTGTGAGAAGCGGCTGGGCACCCGCAAAGTGCATACGCTGCGGCATACGTTCGCGCGGGCGCTCGAAGATGCGGGTGCCAAAGTGTCGGACATCCAGGCGCAACTGGGGCATGAAAGCCTGGATACGACCGGCCGCTACCTGGCGCGACTTCATCAAGGGGAGAACCGCCATTTGGGGCAGGTAAGTAGTCTGTATGGACTGACACATGCCGACGTCACTCCAGACTCCATGCGAGACGCTCTGCCAGATTCCATGCCAGCTCCGCAGCAAGAGGACCATTCGGCAGAGGGAGATGCGAGTGAATCCGCACAAGACGCCTATGTCAAAAGTCGCTGAGGCCCCAGGGGAGCCAGAGGCTTGATCGCCTGTATCGCCTGTATCATGGCAAACATTGGCACATAGCACCCAACGTGGTAGGCGCCGCGGAGGCAAAGCCCTCACGCTACAGTTGGGCAAAGAGGCAGCATGCGTTCTCTCTTACTGGATTGCTCTCCTCTAGTCCTACAGTTGTCGATCATCCAACCCAGTCAAGGATGGAGATATAAGCTAGCTCTAGATTTTCTACTCAACTGTGGAGTAAACTACGCACATGTACACGATTGGTGTGTTTGCGAAGCGCGTTGGGGTGGCCGTGCGGACCGTGCAGCGCTGGGATCGTGAAGGGTGCCTGAAAGCCCGACGAACGCTGAATAATCGTCGCTACTACACTGAGCAAGATGTCGTTGCTGTGCTGGGTCATCAAGGGAAAGAAACGGCAGGGCAAGCGCGCCGATGCGTGGCCTATTGTCGGGTATCCAGCCAAGCCCAGAAACCGGATTTGCTCAATCAACGGCGGGTGCTAGAGCAGTTTTGTAGCGCACGTGGCCTCCTGGTAGACGAGTGGCTAGAGGAAATCGGTGGGGGGTTGAATTTTCAACGCAAACAGTTCCTGCGTCTAGTGGACGGGGTTGTCGCGGGTACTATCGGCACAGTGGTCATTGCCCACAAAGATCGTTTGGCGCGATTTGGGTTTGATCTCATCGCTCATCTGTGCGAAGCCCATGAATGTGAGTTGCTCGTCCTGAACACCGAGTCACTCAGTCCTGAGCAGGAGATGATCCAGGATTTGATGACGATCATTCACTGTTTTTCGAGTCGGTTGTATGGGTTACGGAACTATCGGAAGGCATTAAAGGAGGCGTTAACGCATGGCAATGGCACCACCGGCCACGACTCTCAAAACAGGGAAGATCATCGAGATTATCAAGGCGCACAAAATTCGCTTGCATCCCACCCCTGAGCAGGAGGCGTATTTGCGGCGGGCATGTGGCACGCGGCGCTTCATCTACAACTGGGGACTGGCCGAATGGCAACGCCAGTATCAAGCGGGCGAACAGCCCTCGGCGCTGGCCTTGAAAAAACAGTTCAATGGGCTACGCGGGGTGGAGTTTCCCTGGACCTACGACGTGACCAAGTGTGTCGTGGAAGGGGCGTTTGATGACGTAGGCAAAGCGTTCAGTAACTTCTTTGCCAAGCGGACGGAATATTCCCAGTTCAAGAAGAAAGGCAAGTCCCAGGAGTCATTTTACCTAGCCAACGATCATCTCACGGTTGGCGATCACTGGGTGCAGGTGCCCGTCCTGGGCGATTTCATCGTCAAGCAACGGGAAGCAAAGGGCGAAACGATCACCAAACGCGCCCAATTGAAACGGCGGTTGGGCAAGATCAATCTGGCGGAGAAGTTACGCTTTACTGACAAGACGGACAAGACGAGCAAGATCATGGGGGCGACGATCCGCTGTGAGGCGGGCTGGTGGTTTCTGAGTGTGCAGGTCCAGGTGCAGGTACCGCAAACGCCCCTTGAGGGGCCGCCGGTCGGCATTGATTTGGGATTTATGCGCTTGGCCACATTGAGCGATGACACGCGGTTTGAGAACCAAAAACCGTTACGCCATCTCTTAGCCCAAGTGCGCTACCTCAATCAACAACTGGCGCGCCGGCAGAAGGGCAGCAAGAACCGCGAGAAGACCAAACGCAAATTGGCCCGGCTGCAGTATCGCATCCGTTGCTTACGGGATGATCTCTTGCATAAAGTGGCTCATCAGATCACCGAACGGTATGGGTTCATCGGGCTGGAAGACTTGAACGTGCGTGGCATGTTCCAGAACCGCCAGCATGCCCTCTCGGCCTCGGATGCGGCGCTGGGCAGGCTAGCCCACTTGATCGAGACCAAGGCGCAGGCGCATGGCACGCCGGTGCAACGGGTGGGGCGCTTCTTCCCCTCCACCAAGCGGTGTCATCGCTGTCATCACCTCCGCGAGATAGCCGAAGACGAACGCGTCTATGTCTGTTTCAACCCAGCGTGTGGCTGGGTGGGCGACCGCGATCTGAACGCAGCGCTCAATATTTTGGAGGAAGCCCTCCGCTTGGCAAGTGTAGCCGTGTAGCGGCGGAAAGAAGCGGCGTTGCCGGTACTGGCTCGGACGGCAACGAAAAAGCAGGCCTGTGGACCTGGGGTAAGACTCGCTCACTTGGCAGTTCGCTGCGAGGGGAGAAAGCGCCTGGGGGTGAAGCAGGAACAACGAAAGATCGAAACAAGCGGGTACGTTTGTCTAGATTTATCGGAGCAGAAATGTAGATTCCTGTACCCAGATTGATGCTTGTTGCACCAACAATCGTGCGGCTGGAGATGTCATAGCCTGTGATCTGACCGCGAGTCCGATATGCAACGGATAGGGCGGATCAAGCGGAAGCGCCACAATCCCTTCCAACTTTTTCAGCAGCAGACGCGGCATCAGGGTGATCCCAAGTCCTTCACGGACCATGGCCAGGATGGTGGCACTATCGCTGGCTTGATAGCGAAGCTGTGGTCTGCTCCTTCGCGGTCCTAGCACCGCCTTCAGGAGCTGAAAGGCACACGGGCTCTTTTCGAGGATCCAGCCTTCCTCTTGCAACTCACCAGGCATGACAGCACCCTTCGTGTGGAGGCGATGTCCGAACGGCACCAGCACGCACAGCTCATCAGTGATCAGGGGCGTCACCTCGAATTTCGGAGCCGGGAAGAGAACAAACCCCACATCCACAATACTCTGCTCAATCCACTCGCCTACCTCGCGCATCATGCCTTCAAACAGCACGATTTCTACCTCAGGATACAAGGTGCGAAAACGTGTCAGCACACGTGCAAGCAAATCTGGTGAGACCAAGGAAAGCATACTGCCCAGCCGCAGCTTCCCCGCGGTTTCTCCTTGCGCAGCCTTTGCTTCTTGCTTGATCGCTTCTCGCTGCGCCAGCAGCGTGCGCACACGCGGGATGATCGCCTGCCCCACAGCGGTGAGGGCCACTACGCTTTTACGGTTGCGCTCAAGCAGAGTCACGCCGAGTTCCCCTTCGAGGGCCGAGAGCGCATGACTCACCGCTGATTGCGTCATATCAAGCGCGTAGGCCGCTTCGGTGAAACTCCCCGTGTCGGCTACCGCCACAAAGCTCTGCAGCTGAGAGAAGTTCATATGCACATTCCTCATAAGAGTATGAGCAGCATGATTTGCATTCATTATCTCAACCAGATATGCTTTTGTCAAACCAGAAAAAAAGCACAGAAAGGACGACGCTCACCGTATGCCTCTCCTCCATCTTTCCATTGATGAACTGCTGACCACCACCCGCGCGGTACGCCAGCGCCTGGACTTCAGCCGCCCAGTCGAGCCGGAGGTGATCCGCGCATGTCTCCAGCTCGCCCTCCAGGCTCCGACCCCAGGTGGGACGCAGAACTGGCATTTTCTGGTCGTCACCGATCCCGCTCAACGAGCCGCTTTAGCCGCCCTCTATCATAAAAGCGTTCACGCTCCTGGCGGTCAGGAGGAGCTCTTTGCGCACATGCTGGCAGCGGCGACTTCTGAGCAGGAAGTTGCAGACCTCACGCACGTGTTTGCCCCTGCGCGGCATCTGACCGAACACCTCCACGAGGTTCCTGTCCACGTCATTCCCTGCCTTGAGGGGCGTGGTGAGCAGCTCTCTGGGGCTTCTCTGGCCGGGTATTGGGGTGGGATCTGGCCTGCGACCTGGAGTTTTATGCTCGCAGCGCGCTCACGTGGTCTGGGCACGGTCCTGACTACGCTCCATCTCGATTTCGAGCAGGAGGCGGCACAGGTTTTGGATATCCCCTATGAGGACGTACGGCAAGTCGGGCTCATTCCGGTGGCCTATACGCTGGGAACCACCTTCAAGCCTGCTATACGCAAACCGTTGGATGAAGTACTCCATTGGGACCGGTGGTAAATCTGAACAGCAGAAAAAGGGTGTCAACGCCAATGGCCCAATGGCGATAACCATTTCTTCCGCCATCCAGGCAAGAGTACCGCAATGGCTGTGACGAACACTCGGTGTGGTTTGTTCGGCACGAGAGCGAGCGAAAAGAGAAGGTGCACTGTTCATGCCCTTACCGCCTTTGATCAGTACTGCTTCCTTTCAGGAAGCTTGTACCAACGCTTTCCAGGAATGAAGCCAACAGATGAGGCCGAATTTGGCGCGTCCAGAGCCACATCAGCACGCACTTGCTTACAGAGAGGGGTTGAGGAGTGATCTTCCGCGCAAAAATGGGTGGCAAGTGGCAGAAGCAATCGAGGAAGCCACTCCGTATGCCGTCCAACATCTGCTAGCTCGAGCGAAATGGGATTGCGATGGCGTCCGTGATGAGTTGAAAGCGTAGCGTATGTCTTGGAGACACTGGCGACTGCCGATGCGGTCGTCGTCATTGTCGTCATTGATGAAACGGGCTTTCTCAATAAAGCGCCAAATCGGTCGGCGTACAGCGACACTACAGCGACAATACAGTGGCATGGCTGGGCAGATCGAAAACTGCCAGGTGGGGGTGTTCCTGGCCTACGCCAGCTTGCGTGGGCACAGCTTGCTGGATCGAGAAGTATATCTTCCACGCAGCTGCATCGTCGATCCAATGCGGTGCCGAGAAGCGCACGTGCCAGAAGCGCACGTGCCAGAAGAGCTGGCCTTTGCGACGAAACCGGAACTGGCGCGGTGGATGCTTCACTGGTTGCTTCAGGCAGGCCTTCCTGTCGCATGGGTGACAGGAGATACGGTGTACGGAAGCGCGCCATTCCTGCGGGCTGATTTGGAAGCCCGCCTCGAGGCGTACGTGCTGGCAGTTCCCTGCAAAGAGTAGGTGGATGTGCAGGAAACTCGCAAAAGAGCGGATCGCGTTGTACGAGAGCTCGCACGAGAAGATTGGCAGCCCGTTAGCGCAGGCGCCGGGAGCAAGGAACCTTGCCTCTTTACTTGGGCACGCGTCGAACTCGCAACACCAGCGGCTCATGGATGGCGTCGCTGGTTGTTACTGGTTGTGAGTGCGACGCAGCCTGGAAGAGGGAGTCAAACCGGCAGAGATGGCCTACATCTTGGTTTTGCTCACGCAGGCACCTCGTTAGTGGAACTGGTGGAGGCATTCGGCACCTGCTGGATCGTGGAACGGTGTCTTGAAGAAACCAAAGGAGAAGTGGGGCTAGATGAGTATGAAGTGCGCACCTTTCATGGTTGGTATCGACACATCACCCTCTCCATGGTCGCGCTCACGTTTTTAACTGTCTTACGCGCGCACGTCGGACAGAACACTCTCAAAAAAAGCCGGAGCAGCCGCTCCCATCCTCAGCGTCAGAAGCAGGCGATCCTGCTCAAGCTCCAGTGCCGTCTGATCTGCCGGTACTGGTTCCTCTCAGCATTGCTAAGCTGCGGCGACTGTGCTTTCACCTCGTTGGCAATCCGTCACTCACGTTTGCTTACTATCTGGCTTGGTCATGTTGGCGACGTGCGCACCAGGCACTGGCACGGCTGTGCCATTACCAGCGCCGGTGTACTCTCGCTGGTCATTTACAACTGTAGGATTTACTGGATTGCTCTCCTCTAGGGAGACATGCAAGACATGCAAGACATGCAAGACATGCAAGACATGCAAGACATGCAAGACATACAGGGAGATGGAGGTGGAGATGGAGGTTGGAGATGGATCACGGGCGAGGAGTCATGCTTGCAAGCTTGCAAGTAGTATCCTATAGTATCCTATAGTATCCTATAGTATCCTATAGTATCCTGCCCCTTCCCCATGAGAGAGGAAAATATGAATATGAAATACACCACATATTCCCACGGCAAAGAGTGCAAGAGTCACCACAACGATAGATGCTCCTAAGATGCTCCTAGTGATAGGGAAATATAGGGGATGTTCCGAAAGCCAGCAAAACTCACTCACGTGACAGCGAAAGTCTCGTCCTCGAAGCAGGCTCAAGGCCATCTCGCCAGGGACACCGAAACCATGACGAGGGCCACAGAAAGTCTCTGGTTACAATTCCCTGCCTGGCTCGCAATCGTCGCTGCGCTGCCCACCTGGTTGCCGTTCGCGTCATACTCCGCCACCCGCAGAATCGTCTGCGCGTTCGCCCCCAACCCCGCGCTCTTCGCCCACACGCTCAGATGCAACACCGCATTCTGGCTGGCGGGAATGGCAAAGCTCCCCGGTGGCGTCCCCACCCCCGCCCCACCATTCGTCAGATGCCACATCGCGTCATACGTCCCCGCCGGTGGCACATCTATCCGCGCCGCGCCCACACTCTGCACTGGCCCAGTGGGGAAGGTATTCCCCGCCGTCTGTTCCCACGCCCCCGACGCCGGAACCGCGTTGCTCACCAGGCTCCCCGTCCCCGCGAACTGCCAGCCCCCCGGCCCAAAGAGTGAGACCGTATGCCCGCTCGTGGCAACCGCTGCGCCGCCAATCGCAAGCTGCGCACCCGTCGGCGCCATCTCCGGCTGCCCGCTGAGCGCCGTCACACTGTCCACCGTCGCCCCGCTCACCGTCGCGATCTGCCCGCCAATTGCCCCCGCGTTATCCGCAGAGAGCGTCGCGCTCACCCATGCTGGCATCCCCGCCACCGTCGGAAACTGCGTCACTTGCAGCCAGTACCACGCCTCGTGTACCGGCGTCACCCCCGCGCTGGCGATATGCGTCACCGTCCCCGCCACATTCTCGTTCAGCCGCAACAGCGCCCCCGTCAGCGCCACCCCCAGATAATTATTCGCATTGGTGAAGTGCAGGTACCACGTCGCCGTCGTCATCCCGCTCAGCCACCTGAAGCGCACCTGCCACGTATTCACCGCCGACCAATTGGGCGACCCAAAGCTCACCTGGCTATTCGCCGCCACGCTCAGGCTATTCGCCACCGTCCCCGTCGCCCCGCTATGCCCCGCCGTATAGTGCGCGCTGATACGGGTGCTACTGAGCGCCGTCGCATACACACAGCACTCATCCAGTTGCCCGCTGAAGAACTGCCCCGCGCTACTCCCACTATTCGCCGCCAGCCGCAGAAACGTCCCGCTGGCTGCAATCGTCTGGTTCCCCGGCGTCGTCGGCGTGCCGGCGCTGGCCCCATCCACAAATAGCCGCAGCGTCGTCCCATCCCAGGTGATGACGCCGTGATGGATCGTCGCCGTCGTGAGCGCCGCGCTAGTGACAAACGTTCCCACTCCCACGTCGGCATTGAGTCTGCCGGAACTATCCAGAAACATCTGGATGTAATTGTGCGCCGTGTTCCCCCCATAACTGATCAGGTTCTGCTGGCTCGCCGGGTTCGCCGCAAACTTAAACCAGCACTCCAGCGTGATAGGACTGTTCCCAGAGGGCAACCCGCTCACCGGGCAGTTCACATCCTGGCTGCTGGCCGCCGCGAACGTATAACACGTATCCGTGTCCCCCGCAATCAGCCCCGCCACGCCCTGCGTCGGGCTGCCGCTCGTCGTCCCGTTGTTATTCATCCCCCCAATGTCATAGGCCGTCGTCCCGCTGCTCTCCCCCAGCCGGTAATACCTGACTGGATCGTCCGCCTGCACAATGTCCACATACGTCGCTGCTGGGTTCAGTGTGGGCGCGGCCCCCGCCACCACCGTGTACGCCCCCACCCCCGCGAACGTCTCAGCAAACACCACGACGCCCGGCCCACTGGGTGCGCTGAACCCAGGATTGACGCACAGGTTCTGGAGCGTCACCCGGTCCCCGCGCAACCCCGGACGGCAGATCAGCGTGATCTCCACCGGCTCCCATTGCAGCCGCAGCCACGAACCTTCATCTGTGGGGATGCCAGCAACAGCCCCCACCACGTCCAGGTAGACGGGAGCCGCAGCGTTGGGGGCCTGATACTGCGCGGCAAACGGCACCTGGGGCACCGCGTGGATCCACTGCATCAGCGTCCGCAGCAACCCCACAAAGCTGGCGTAGCTCTGCCCCGGCCCCACCAGCAGCCGCAGCGTCACCTCACGGTTGTGCCGGTAGATCGCCCGCGTCAGCCGTTCCCCCTGCGTGCGGATGTTGCCAGCGCTCACCAGCGTCCTCGGCGGCGGCGGCATCTCTACCCCATCCTCCGCCGAGAGCAGCGTATAGTTCACCCCATCGTTGAGATCAAGGACAGCGCCGAGCACTGGATGATTCCCGAACACGTCAGTCAGTGGATTGGTCCAGCCAAGTTTGAAGGTGGTGACGCCAGCCATACATTCCCTCCTATTCCTGTCCTGAACATGCGCCTTTCCCCGTTCAAGGAGGAGAGGCGCACAGCGGCAAAAAACAAAAACGCCGTTCGCCCTCCATTGCCTGCGCAACGGAAAACGAACGGCGCCTTATTCAGACTCACCGATCAGACGACATTAGACGACAAACGATAGTGCTCTCGCTTCTGTGTTCGATTATAAAACAAATGTTCGAGATAGGCAAGAGTCGGCAGTATCTCAGAGACTACGGACAGACGCATCATGTCACAAATGGCAGCCAAACACAATGGCCCTTTGTACAGTGTTTTGCGCCACTCCATCCTATATACTTGCCTCTGCATCTCACCAGATAACGCTGGATACTATTACGACATGTGACATGTGAGAGGAAAAGTTTGGCCTATGACCACGCCACCGACCATGCTGCAACGGCTCTATCTCATGCAGGTCGTCACCAGGTTCATACCTGCTATTGGCTATGGCAACGTTGTGTGTTATCTCATCGAAACAAACGACGGGAAGCATATTTTGATAGACAGCGGGCAGCCGGAAGATTCCGCGGACGCTCCAGGGATGCCGCCAAGTGAGCATGAGCGCGATGTGATTGCGCAACTCGCTGATCTAGGCTTGCGTCCCGCCGATATCGATATCCTCATCTGCACGCACTTCGATGTAGATCACGCGGGACATCACGATGCCTTTCCACAGGCCGAACTCATCGTGCAGCGCGCACACTATGCGGTGGCGCGGAGCGGGCATCCGCGCTATGTCGCCGCACGGGCGCACTGGGACCATCCATCGCTCCGCTATCGCCTGGTCGAAGGCGACACTGAAGTATTGCCCGGCCTGACGCTGATCGAAACCAGCGGCCATGCGCCCGGACACCAATCAGTGTTGCTGCGCCTGCCGCAAACCGGCCCTGTGCTGCTGGCGATTGATGCCGTCGCCTTGCGGCGGCTCTTCACGCCAGAGCGTCAGAAGTGGCCGCTGGATGATGACGAGCAGCAATTGCGCGCCAGCACGCAAAAACTCCTCGATGTGGTCGAGCGCGAACAGGTGGCGCTGGTGATCTTCGGCCACGACGCAGCGCAATGGCAGACGCTCCGCAAAGTGCCGAAGTATTATGAGTGATTGGATAATTCGGATAGCAGGGGAAGGAAAGGGTTGCGCCATGCAGGATGAATGGTTGCATGGGTATGCGCTGCTGGCGCTGCGGCTGGACCGGCTGGAAGGCGTCAATTGCAACGCCATTCGCATGCTGCGCTAGGGCCGCCCCGAAAACGACATCTATGACTATCTCACCCGCTACCTCCAGGTCGCTGACCTGGAATCGCTCTCGACGCCGTTCCGCGACGCTTATTTCTTTACGTATCACTATGGCAGGCAGTATGTGCGCAAGTGGCTCGGTGGTCCACCCCACGAACGCTGCGACGCCTTTCGCCATCTCCTGCTGCACGAGGTTGCGCCCTCCGCGCTGGTTGCTGGCAACTAACCCCGATGCGCCGCGTGGCTTCACATGCTCTTGACAGGATGACGTTCTCCGATGTATAAGTCACAGAGTACTCTATGCTATAGAGTACTCTGTGAGAGGAGATGTACCGTGAACCTATCGCATGATGAGGCGCAGGCCGCCTTGAATGATATCCGCCAGGCAACGGCACAGACGCATAATCTGCTGAAAGCATGGCTTATCAGCGTCCTGGCCATTGGCATTGTCTGGACCCTCGCCTTCGCCATCGCACAGTGGCAGCCGCTTACGCCTATCTGGTCCGCCGGAGAGACCATCTTGGTGGGGGTGGTGTGCAGCAGCATTTTCTGGCAGTGGCGCGCGTCGGCTGTCCGCTTCACCCCAGGGTCATACCGGGCGCTTGTCTACAACCGGCTGCCCATCTTCTATGCGCTACTCTACGCCTTTTTTCTGTTGTGGCAATTTATGTTCGACCTGACCACCATGCAACTGGCGATGTTGTGGATTTCGGTCGTCATGCTGGCCACGATCACCACCGGACTGTTGCTGCGGCAGAACCTGTTCATCGCCTGTGGACTCGGTATCACCGTGATGTCTGCGCTTGGCTACTGGCTGGTTCCGGCCTACTTCTTTGTCTGGATCGCTGTCTTTGCCGGATTGCCATTGATCGGTGTGAGCCTGTATCTCTTGAGGCGGCAATAAGGCGGAATAACGATGGCGCAACTCAATGAGATCATCCATCAGCCGGCTCGCCTGCGCATCATGGCGATTCTGGCCGCCGTCTCCACTGAACGGCAGGTGACCTTCACGTATCTCAAGTGTGCGCTCAGCCTCACCGACGGCAACCTGGGCGCGCATCTGCACAAATTGGAAGAGGCCGGATACCTCACCATCACCAAAACATTCGTGCGCCAGAAACCACAAACCTATGTGGAAATCACCGAAACCGGCAGACAAGTCTTCGACGAACACCGGCAGGCGCTCAAAGAAATTCTCGAAGGCGGCTGATGCCTCACAGGTTGTCGCCACTGCCTCCCATTAGTTTCTAACGTTCGCACATCTCAGCCGTAAAGGAGCTTGACTATGACCACGCAACTGGCAACACAACAGACACAATCTGCACAGCAGACGCGAGAGCGCCTTTCGTTGGGTGCGCTTGCCTGGGTTGGCCCGCTGACCATCCTGACCTGCATCGCTGCCAATATCATCATCCGCACGCTCGCGGTGGCGTTCTTTGGGGTCTCGGCCACATTTGCGCCGTTGCAGCCGCCGACGATCATCGCTAGCACTATCGTCTATCTACTGCTGGCCATTGCTGCATTGCTGCTCGTCAGCCGCATCAGCGCACGCCCGGCGCGCACCTATCGCATCCTGGCGGTTATCTGCCTGCTGATCTCGCTGCTGTTCCCGCTGGCGGCTCTGACCGGCGCTTTCCCGACGCCCGGCATGAATGGGCACATCTTCGGTGCGATGATAGCCATGCACCTGCTCTCAGCCGCCATCGTCATCGCCCTGCTGCCCACAGCCATCACTCGCCGATAGCTGTGAGCAAACGCAGGCGGTAGCAGCAGGCGTGGCTTCTCTGCAAGAGCAGACACGGCGCCGCGAGATGGCGCCGTGTCTGCTCATATCTTGGCTCGGTGGGCATCGTCAGGAGCGGAATCAACGGAATCAGTTGCCCTGCGCACTCCTGGAAACGTCATTCCACTGTTCCCACGTTTTGAGCCGCCGCCCATACTCCTCGCGCACAAACTCCAACAGTCCGGTGCCCAGGAAGAGCCGAGCAGCCCTGCCTGACGCCTGACCGTTCGATCTAAATACGGCCCTCGTAGACTTCACGCAAACTGTCAATCATCTCATGTTCCCCAGCCGGTTTGGGGAAGAATGCGGTCGCCTGTTTCGAGATTCCAGTATTCCCGCAACTCTTCGCACAAGCCGTCTTCTGAGAAGCGCAAGAGCAGGCATCCTGGCAAGGTGACGTCGCCCTCCTCGCTATCGTGCATCGTCGTCCACCATTCGACCGCCATACGATTGCCGGCGACAATTGGCGTTCCCCAGCGAACTTCGATGTTATCTTGCGTAGAGGTCACGCGTTGCCAGTACGCTCGGATTTCGGCTCGCCCCCGATAGGGCGGGCGCAGAGGATGCGACTGATAGGTCGCATCCTCGGTAAATAGCTGAGCAACTTGCTCTGCATTGCGAGTGATCCATGCCTGGCGATACGCGGCAAGCCACGCTGTGCTATCAAACATTTTTTCTCCCGCTTTCTGCGCGTAACATCACTACTCTACTATTCTAGCGACAACATCGTAATTGGCGCCTGGCCAAAAGGATAGAAGCTAGACCGTCCCTTTGGGCATCAGCGACGCTAGATCAAAGGAGGGGTCCGCCAGCCGCTGCGCGTCGCCGGAGACCGGCGCGGAGGCGGCGATCAGGTCGCGCAGCAGGTCCATCTGCGCGTCGTCGTTGACCATCAGCGCCGCCCGCAAGATGCCACCCTGCACATAGAGCGCGGTGAACTGATTCTTTGCCATCTCGCCGCGAATGACCGTCTGCGCCTCGTTCGAGGGGTAGCCGAGCATATTCAGCGAAAGATCGAACTGATCTGAGAAGAAGTACGGGATGTGCCGGTAGGGTTCGTCGCCGCCCGCCATGTTGATGGCCGCAGTCGTTCCCGATGCGATGGCGTTGTCCCAGTGCTCGAAGTGCATGCGCCCGACGATGGGATCAGGATACGCCGCGACATCGCCCGCTACAAAGACATCCGCCGACTGCGTTTCCAACCGCTCGTTGACGACGATGCCATGTTTGGGGTCCACCTCCAGCCCGGCGGAGGCGGCAAGTTCCGTGTTGAGATGGATGCCCACACCGACAATCGCCAGGTCGCAGGGAATCTCTTCAGCCTGCCCTGCGCCAGCGCCAGTAGTGCCAGCAGGCGCGATGCGCACCGCCGCCAGCCTCCCATCCGCGCCAGCCACGAACTCCGTTGCCGTGTGACCATAGCGCAATGTTGCGCCGCGTTTGGCAAACTGCTGCTGGAAATACTCAGAGACCTCCGGCGACACCATATTCGGCCAGGCGCGCGGGAATGGCTCGACAATCGTTACTTGTGCGCCTTTGGTCAGCGCGCTCGCCGCTGTCTCCAACCCGATGAAGCCGGACCCCACGACGACCACCCGCTTGCCGCTGGTGAGTTGCGCGCGAATCTCGTCGGCGTCCACCAGCGTGCGCAACGTCTGCACGCCCGGCAGGTCCATCCCTGGCACGTTGAGGCGACGCGCCCGTCCGCCGGTGGCGAGCAGCAGCGTGCTATAGCGAATCGCCGTGCCATCGCTCAACATCACCACTTTCGCCCTGGTGTCCAGCGCCGTCGCCGCCGCGCCGCGCAGCACCTCCACCCGCTGCTCGCCGTACCATGCGGGCAATTGCACGTAGACGCCGCCGTTGCCATAGGTGCCTTCACGCTCGATCTCCGCACGCAGATACTCTTTGGAGAGCGGTGGCCGGTGATAGGGCCGGTGCGCCTCCTGCGTGACGAGCAAAATGCTGGCGTTGGCGTCGCGTTTGCGCAACTCTTCGGCGGCGGTGGCTGCGGCCAGGCCGCCTCCAATCAACAGGTAATCGGTCGTTCGCTCGCTGCTGGCTACTGTCATGTTATCGTTGCCTCCTGAAATCTCGGCAGTGAACTGCCGGCGCACGCATAGGCTGGCTGAAGCCAGGTTGGAATATGCGCGGCGCTACCCTTGCGGACTTTCGTCCGTTCGCGCTTGCTCCGGCTTTGAAAAGCCGGGAGCAAGTCTTCGCGCAGCATAGCCTCATGTCTTCCCATTGTATAGCGGGCGTATCGCACGGTACCACGTCCCTTTGGCCTCTCTGCGGTATAGTGATGGAACTGTGATAGAGCGCGCCTGATCGCTTAGATCGTTTCGCCACACTCTGGACACATTGGAGGCTGCCGCTGATGGACACTCTGGATGTTTTGCGCACGCCCGACGAGCGTTTCGCCAATCTCCCTGATTTCCCGTATACGCCGCGTTACGTGCAACTGCCTGATGTACGGGTGCATTACGTGGAGGCCGGTCCAGCGGAGGCCGCGCCGGTGGTGCTGATGCACGGCGAGCCAAGCTGGTCATTCCTCTATCGCAAGATGATTCCCGTCATCGCTACGGCGGGCTATCGAGTGATTGCGCCGGACCTTGTGGGCTTTGGGCGCTCCGATAAGCCGGTGGAGCGCGCAGCTTATACCTACGCGCGGCATGTCGGCTGGATGTGGGCGACCCTGGAGGCGCTTGATCTGCACGAGATGACGCTGGTTGGCCAGGATTGGGGCGGATTGATCGGCCTGCGATTGGTAGCGGAGCATCCCGACCGCTTCGCGCGGGTGGTGGCAGCCAACACCGGTCTGCCGACCGGCGATCAGCCGATGGGACGCGCCTTTCGCATCTGGCAGCAGGCCTCGCAGCGCGGCGACACGCTGAATATCGGCGCAGTCATCCGTGGCGGCTGCCAGACGGAGCTTGTGTCGGAGGTGGTGGCGGCCTATGAAGCGCCGTTCCCCGATGAACGCTACAAAGCCGGTGCGCGCCAGTTTCCGCTGCTCGTGCCAACGACACCGGACGATCCGGCGACCGAGGCCAACCGCTGCGCCTGGCAGGTCTTGCGCCAGTGGAGCAAACCGTTCCTCACGGCCTATAGCGATGGTGACCCCATCACACGCGGCGCCGACCGGCTCTTTCAGGAGCAAATTCCTGGCGCAGCGGGCCAACCACATACGGTGTTGGCGGGCGCTGGTCACTTCTTGCAGGAGGACCAGGGCGCAGAATTGGCGCAGATCATCGTGGACTTTCTGCGCCGCACGCAATAATAAATAATCGGCAGGACACAGTGAAGCGAAAGGAAACTCTGATGCCGGGTACATTATCAGATACACCAGGCGATGCGCTCGAACCTATCGACCTGCCAGATGCAGTGCTGTCGCGGCTGCGTGCGGCGCGTTCCGTTCTCGTGCTAACAGGCGCGGGCATCTCCGCCGAGAGTGGCATCCCGACGTTCCGCGCGCCAGGAACGGGACTCTGGAGCCAATATCGCATCGAAGACTTTGCCACGCCCGACGCCTGGCGGCGCAATCCCCAACTGGTGTGGAGCTGGTATGCGCACCGGCGACGGCTGGCACAGCGCGCCCAGCCCAACGCTGGTCATCTCGCGCTTGCTGAACTCGCCGCCTACTATCCGGACTTCACCCTTGTCACGCAGAATGTGGACGGCCTGCATACGCGCGCCGGCAACAAAGGGGTGATCGAACTGCACGGCAGCCTGCAACGCTTTCGCTGCTCACGCGACGACCGGCCCGTCGCCTATACGGACCCAGATGACAACAACCCAGCGGCGCTTGCTGCGCTGGAAGCTGGCGAGCTACTTGATGTGCCGCGCTGCCCGGACTGCGGCGCGCTGGTGCGACCGGATATTGTCTGGTTTGGCGAGGCGCTACCGTTGCATGCCTTTGCGCGTGCGGAAGATGCCGCCAGGGCGTGCCAGGTCTGCTTCGTCGTTGGCACGTCCGCCATTGTCTATCCCGCCGCTGCGCTGCCAGAAACCGCCCGCAAGGCTGGCGCGCTGATCGTCGAGATCAATCCAGAGGAGACGGAACTCACACCATACGCCGACCTGTCGCTGCGTGGTCCGGCGGGCGTCGTGCTGCCGCAACTGGTGGCGCGCATCACGCAAAACGCGCAGGAGGATGGCAAGCATTGATTCGCTTTACCAACGCTTTCGGTACAGCGCGGGGGTGACGCCGATGGTGCGCCGGAAGCGCGCGGTGAAATGGCTCTGGCTGCTGAATCCCGTCAGGTACGCAGCCGTGGCTGGTGTCTCGCCAGCTTCGAGCAGGCGTTGCGCGCGGCGAATACGCACGCTTTCCAGATAGGCGTGCGGCGTGATGCCGGTGGCGCGGCGGAAGACGCGCACGAGATGAAATGGGCTGAGGTTTGTCTCCGCCGCCAGTGCTGGCAGCGTGATGCGTTCGGCGTAGTGGTCTTCCAGATAGGCGCGGGCCAGGGCGACGGCGCGCGGCTCGCTGCCCACCACCGGCAGCGCCACCCGCTCCGGACCATAGCGCAGCACCAGCGTCGTCAGCAGGCTGAGCCAGCGCGTCTGCCGTTCCAGTGGCGAGAGCGCCGAATCCAGCGTGGCATGCACGAGTTGCATCGTTGCCGCGATATCCTGTTCATCCACCCGCACCGTGGAAAAGAGCGGCAACTTCTCCGGGCGACCGAGTTCGCGCATCACCGCCGCCATATGCTCATTCGTGGGGTAGATCGCGCGATAGGTAAAGCCGGACTCGACGGCGGATTGGCCAGTATGTGGCTCACCGGGATTGAGGATAAAGAGGCCGCCACGCGTCGTGTAATAGATGTTGCGGCGATAGGCGAACGACTGCACGCCATCGGCAATCAGCCCTATGACATAGTAGTCATGCCAGTGCGGCGCAAAGGCGTGCGTCGTGAAATGCGCATGCAGCGCGCTGACCCCCAGATCAGCGTCGTGCAGCGCCACACTCCATTGTCGTTGTTGTTCCCTCATAACGCCCCCACCCCCAGCCCCTCCCCCGTGCGCGGGAGAGGGGAGTCTGGCCATCTACTGTCAGCATAGCACACCAGCATGCCTCACTTCTCTTTGCGGCTCGTGCGGCGTCTGCCCTTGACCTGGAGTGAACTCCAGGTTTTATAGTTGGGAGCATGGAAACACCAGTAACCGTTGCAACGGCAACGACAACGGAGACGCTAGCACTGACCATTCAGCAGGTTGCCCAGCAAACGGGGCTGAGCATTGATACGCTCCGCTATTACGAGCGCATCGGCCTGCTGGAATCAGTGGGGCGCAACAGCGGCGGCCATCGCCGCTATACCGCGCATGATCTTGACTGGATCAAGCTGTTGCTGCGCCTGCGCGATACCGGCATGCCACGCGCGCAAATGGTGCGCTTCGCGCAGCTACGCCGCCAGGGCGACGCCACGCTCACCGAGCGCCGCCTGATGCTGGAAGATCACCAGCGCGCCCTGGAACAGCGCCTGGAACAATTGCATCAACACATGGCGGCACTGCAACAAAAGATTGCCCGTCTCAAAGCGCGCGAAGCTGAACATGGGTAGCCCCACCCCCGTGCACGGTAGCGTGGAGGTCTCAAAGGAGAACAAGAAATGATGGACCCTGAGCAGTTTGAGATAACCTTGCAGGTGAATGGAACGGCGCGGCGCGTGGTCATTGACACCCGCACGACACTGCTGGATGCGCTACGCGAACGGTTGGGGCTGACCGGCGCAAAAAAGGGCTGCGACCACGGTCAGTGCGGCGCCTGCACCATCTTGCTGGATGGTCGGCGCATCAATAGCTGCCTCGCGCTCGCCGTCGCGCACCAGGATGCGGAGATTACCACTATCGAAGGCATCGCCTCGTTAGCCAGGCTGGCGGATGAGGGCGAGCAGGGAGAGCAGTTGCATCCATTGCAACGAGCCTTCATCGCGCATGACGCCTTTCAGTGCGGCTACTGCACGCCGGGGCAGATCTGCTCGGCGCTGGGCATGCTGCGCGAAGTTGAGGCCGGCTGGCCCAGTGCGGTCAGCGACGACCTGACGGCGGAACACATCACCCTAAGTGACGATGAGATACGCGAACGCATGAGCGGCAACCTCTGCCGCTGCGCTGCCTATGCCAACATCGTCCCGGCAATTGCCGAAGTAGCCCAGAGTATGAGCGCACAGACAGGAATGTCTGCGCCACCGATGGGGACATCAGGAGAAACACCCAGCGATGAGGCGGAGGTGACGCGATGAACCCGTTCCACTACGAACGCGCAGACAATGCCGCCGCTGCCGTCGCGCTGCTGGCGCAATCCCCAACCGGCACATTTCTCGGCGGTGGCACGAACCTCGTTGACCTGATGAAGCTGGGCGTGGCGCAGCCGGAGTTGCTGGTGGATGTCTCGCGGCTGCCTTATGACCGCATCGAGCCGTTGGTGGATGGTGGCCTGTGCATCGGTGCGATGGTGCGCAACAGCGACCTCGCTGCCAACCGCACGGTTCGCACGCGCTATCCCATGCTGGCGCAGGCGCTCTTGGCGGGCGCATCCGGTCAATTGCGCAATCTCGCCACCACCGGCGGTAATCTGTTGCAGCGCACCCGCTGCGTCTATTTTCAGGATGCCTCCAAGCCCTGCAACAAGCGTGTGCCCGGCAGTGGATGCCCCGCGCGGGCTGGCTATCACCGCAATCTGGCTATTCTTGGCGCATCCGAATCGTGCATCGCCACCCATCCCTCAGATATGGCAGTTGCCATGATCGCGCTCGATGCGACGGTGCGCGTGCTAGGCCCACATGGCGAGCGTATCATTCCGCTCACGGAGTTCTACCGTCTTCCCGGCGACGAGCCGCAGCGCGAAACCGTGCTGGAACACGGCGACCTGCTGACGGCGGTTGACCTGCCGCCGCTGCCCTTTGCCGTCCATTCGCGCTATCGCAAAGTGCGTGATCGCGCCTCGTATGCCTTTGCGCTCGTTTCCGTGGCCGCCGCGCTCGATCTTGACGACGACGGCACGATACGTGACGCGCGCATTGCGCTGGGTGGCGTTGCGCCGGTTCCCTGGCGGGCGCGTCGAGCCGAGGAGATGCTACGCGGTGCGCCCGCCACTGAAGCGACGTTCCGCCGCGCCGCCGAAGCCGAACTCGCCGCCGCGCAACCGCTGCCCGGCAACGCCTTCAAGCTACCGCTGGCGCGCAACACGCTCGTGCGGACGCTGCTCGATCTAACGCGCGATGTAACGGATGTGACGGAAGGAGCGACCCGATGACCAACCTGCTCACGCCAACCAAAGAAACTGCCAGTGCCAACAGTACGCTCGGCGCGGCGCTGGACCGCATAGATGGCCCCAAGAAAGTCACCGGCGCGGCGACCTATGCCTATGAGCATGCCGTCGAGCATGTCACCTATGCCTTTCCGGTGCAGAGTACCATCGCCAAAGGGCGCATCGCCGCGATTGATGCGCGCGCGGCGCTGGCGCTGCCCGGCGTGCTGGCGGTGCTGTCGCATGAGAACGCGCCGCGCCTCGTTGCCACCGATGGCGCAGAGATGGCGATCTTTCAGTCGGACGCTGTGGCCTATCACGGCCAGTTCGTCGCTGCTGTGGTCGCCGAGACCATCGAAACCGCGCGCCAGGCGGCACAGCTCGTGACCGTCCACTATGAGCAGCAGCCGCATGAGGCGGTTCTGCGGGCGGAGAGTGCGGATCTCTATAAGCCCGATCATGTGAACCCCTTCTACGAGACCGACACAGAGAGCGGCGATATCGAAACCGCGCTGGCGCAGGCAGCCGTCACGCTGGACCAGACCTATACGACGCCCGCCGAACACAACAATCCGCTGGAGCCACACACGACGCTGGCCGTATGGAGCGACGATGGCGCGCATCTCACGCTCTACGACGCGAACCAGGGCGCGTATCGCATCCGTGATACCGTCGCGCAGGCGTTTGGGCTGGCCCCAGAACAGGTGCGCGTGATCTCGCCCTATATCGGCGGCGCGTTCGGCTCAAAGGCGCGTGTTCATCCACAGGTGGTGCTGGCGGTGATGGCGGCGCAGATGGTGCGGCGACCGGCGAAGGTGGCGCTCACCCGCCAGCAGATGTTTTCAGTTGCCGGCTATCGCACGCCGACCATTCAGCGCATCCGCCTGGCCGCTGGAGCGGATGGCAAACTGACCGCCATTGCGCACGATGTGATCGAACAGACAGCAACCATCCAGGAGTTCGCGGAACAGACGGCGCTGGCGACGCGCATGATGTACGCCGCGCCGAACCGCCGCACGACACACCGGCTGGCGCGGCTGGATATGCCGGTGCCAGCATTCATGCGCGCGCCAGGGGAATGTCCAGGCATGTTCGCGCTGGAATCAGCGATGGACGAGATGGCGCTGGCCTGCGGGCTGGACCCCATCGAGTTCCGCCTGCGCAATGAGCCGCAGCTAGACCCGGAAACCGGGCGGCCATTCAGCACACGCGGTCTGGTGGCGTGCCTGCAAGAGGGTGCGCGCCGCTTCGGCTGGCAGCAACGTGACCCGCGCCCAGGACTACGCAGGGATGGACGCTGGCTTGTCGGCACTGGCGTCGCCGCCTCAACCTATCCGGCGCGGCGGCGGCCATCTTCGGCGCGCGTGCGCGTGGAGAGCGACGGGCGCTATACTGTGGCTATCGCCGCTGCGGACCTGGGTACCGGCGCGTGGACGGCGCTGACGCAAATCGCCGCCGATGCGCTCGACGTGCCTTTGGCGCGCGTGCATCTGGAAATCGGCGACACCGCGCTGCCAGCGGCGCAGATTGCTGGCGGCTCGATGGGCACAACCTCCTGGGGTGCGGCCATCGTAGAAGCTGCCCAGGCCCTGCGCAAGCGTCTACACGAGGAGTATCACGATATCGTGCCCGCCGCTGGACTCGAAGCGACCGCCGAGACCGGCGACAATCCCGCCGCGCAGCAGTTTGCGATGCACGCCTACGGCGCACAGTTCGCGGAGGTGCGCGTCAACCGCGATACCGGCGAGGTGCGTGTGCCCCGGCTGCTTGGCGTCTTCGCCGTTGGCCGCATCATCAACGCCAAGACGGCGCGCTCGCAACTGCTTGGCGGCATGACAATGGGCCTTTCGATGGCGCTGCACGAGGAGAGCGTGCTGGACCCGCAGTTTGGTGACTACGTGACGCACGACTTCGCCTCCTACCACATTGCCACCAACGCCGATGTCGGCGCGGTTGAGGTCGCCTGGATTGACGAAGATGATCGCCACGTCAGCCCGATGGGCGCGAAGGGTATCGGCGAAATCGGCATCGTCGGCACCGCCGCCGCCATCGCCAACGCGGTCTATCACGCCACCGGCATCCGTGTCCGCGACCTGCCCATCACACTCGACAAGCTGCTGCCCATGCTCTCCTAAGCAATTGAGCCAGCGATCAGCTATACTCGAAAAGCGCGAAAATCTCTGCTGCCTGCCCAACATGCTCTTTGCCATGGTCTATAAAATAGATGCAGGTCAGACGTGTTCCGCTCGCTGCCTCACTCTGCGCCTGCTCGGTAACGTGCCAGAGATTTTCCGCGAAACTCCATCGTCCCGCTCGCGGCGCGACCTGCCAGCGTTCTGCGCCCAGGCGGGCCGCATACCAGCGCAGATCATCCACCACGCTGGAGAGCCGGTTGCGCTCCTCCGGCGTAGCATGCGTCTGATCGGCTAGCCGTCCATAGGCGTTCTCTAGCCGCTCGAGCATTTCTCGCACAGTAGGTCGCTGTATCATCTTTCTCGCCCCTTTCCCCTCACATGCCTCAGTATACGGTACACTAGGTGAGGCTGCTCCATGCTCTTATGCGGTGGAACACTAGACGGCATATCAACAGCATATCAGAGGTTAGGCGTCTAATTGTGCATGGAAAGGTGGGTCGCTCGTGTCTATATTTTCCCGGTCACAGCGATACTATGATGCGATCTATAGCGGCAAGGACTATGCCCAGGAGGCGGCGTATGTGAAGCAACTGATTGCCAGGCATAAACGTTCGGATGGCAACGCGCTGCTGGATGTGGCCTGCGGCACTGGTGGGCATGTGCCATACCTGCGCGACGACTTCGCCTATGAAGGGCTGGACCTGGACCCGGAGATGCTGGCGCTTGCCCGCCAGCGTTTCCCCGATATCACCTTCCATCAGGGCGACATGACGGACTTCGCGCTGGGACGCCAGTTTGATGTCGTGACGTGTCTCTTTGGCTCTATCGCTAACGTCAAGACGGGGCAGCGATTACGGCAGGCCATCACCACCCTGGCGGGGCATCTGCGCCCTGGTGGTGTCCTGCTGGTTGGGCGCTTCTTATCGCCGCAGGAATGGATTCCTGGCTACCCGCATGCGCTGTTTGTGGACCAGCCGGATCTCAAGCTGGCGCGCCTGTGCGTCAGCAAGGTCGCGGGCGCAGAAGTCAAAGGGGGCAACGTCGCCATTCTGGACTTTCACTACTTAGTGGCGACACCAGAGGGCATCGAATATTTCACCGAGCATCACGAGCTAGGGCTTTTCACCGAAGATGAATATCTTGCGGCGTTCCAGCAAGCAGGTTTGGTGGCGCTGCACGACCGCGAATGGATGGGTGGTCGCGGCATGTACATCGGCGTGCGCGCTCCAGCTATTCCCGTTTTGGAGCGAGATCATGAGAGATGAACTGACAGAATGCGAAGTAGGTCGCGTATATCGAGGAGTAGCCGTATGGCTACCCCTGCGCAAGAAATCCGAGCGAAGGGTGGTGCATTTTACACCATCCTTCTTTATGAAATCTGCTACGTTGACCACCGCAACATGGCAGATTTCATGGGCTTGTTTGCGTTAATACTCATGTATAGAGGAGTAGCAACGCCATGCGCCAGACAGCCACACTCCTGCATCTCGCCACGAAGCAGCAATTGCAATCGGCGACGGCGCTGCTTGGCGCGGCGTTTCAGCAGGACCCGGCGAACATCTATATCTATCCCAATGAGGAGGAACGGCGGCGCTGGCTGCCCGTGCTGTTTGGCGTTGCTGTGCGCTATGCCTGGCGCTATGGCGAACTGACCGGCGCGCAGGAGGCGGAGCGCATAACGGGTGTATCGTGCTGGCTTCCCCCGGATCAGCCAATGCCAGCGATTGGGCGGCTGTTGCGCTCTGGCGTACTCCGGGCTGCCCTCCAACCCAATTGGCGTGCGCTGCTGCGCTCCAATCGCACGGAAAGCTACGCGAACGACGCGCACAGGCGCTATGCGTCGCAGCCACACTGGTATCTCTGGGCGCTGGCGGTCGCGCCCGCTGTTCAGGGGCGCGGTATCGGCAGCGCATTGCTGCGCAGTGGATTGGAGCGCGCCGACACCACCGGCATTCCTTGCTATCTCGAAACTACCAATCCCGCCAATGTGCCGCTCTATCGGCGTTTCGGCTTCATCGTCGTGAACGAAGGCGACATCCCCGATACCGGTGTGCGCTCGTGGAGCATGCTACGCCCGCGCCAGTAACAACAGTATAATGTAGTGGGCGATGCTTCTAATCTAGCGAAAGGAGAATAGACAATGACGGCGAATGTCGAGGATATTCTCAAAGATGCACGTGCGCTTTCACCGTATGAGCAGCTTGAACTCTTACAAGAACTGGCTCAATCACTGGCCAAAACGTTATCTCCCATTCCAGGCACACCACCTGAGTTCTGGTCTGGCTATTCACTAGAAGAGTTGGCTCAACAGCAGAATATTCCCGTTGTTCATAACCTCCAAGAATTAGTCATGCCAGATTGGCCCGAAGAGGACGAAGTAGATGACTTCATTAAATATGTGAAAAATCAGCGCACTGAATGTGTACAATGCTAGCGATTATCAGTGATTATCAAGGAATCGCCACCCTCCATGTTCGCACCATGTCGAAGCCGTAGCATGCGGGCATCTATTCTCTACTTGTGTCGTCTTTGCCGGTGTTATCGTCAGGTGCAGCAGTGGCAGCCATGCCGAAGCGTGCACGCAGCGCCTCCTGCCAGCCGCCGGTGACGGGCGCAGCGTCGTCCTCCGGCTCGCTGCTCCATTTCACTGCGCTCACGGCACCGCTGGTGACGCGACCGGCTGTATGTGGCTGATGTACCGGATGCGGTTGGTGCGCATAGGGCAGGCGTGAGACTGGCGGGCGGCTGCCGCTGAGTTGTTCCAGGGCCAGCAGCGCCGCCTGCCGTACATCCTGCACTGGATCATGCAGCAGCGGACGTATCAACTCGATGGCGGATTTGTCGTGCAGGCGACCTATCGCCCGCGCCGCGCTCTGCCGCTCCTCTGAGGCCGGCGCAGTGAGGTACGGGCGCAGGTCGGGTGCCAGCCGCGTCAGCTCCAGATCCGTGATGAGTCGCATCACGCGCGCGCGCTGTGGCGGATGATGAACGGCGGCGAGCGCCTGGCGGAGCGCCTGTTCCTGCGCCGTAATGTTGGTGGCGATGCCAGCCTCCGCCACGGCCAGCGCGGCATGGCGCGGACGCGAACCTTCTAGGTACGGTAGCACCCACTCCGCGACGGCAGGCGGCACCTCATCGGCTGGCGTATGGTGCAGGGCAACCGCCCAGGCGTAATGCGCCTCCAGCCAGCGATACAACACCAGCGTCATCTCAGCGTCCTGCGCGGCATAGGCCAGCATCCCCGGCGTCAATGGACGGCGCGACCAGTCCGCGCGCTGATAGCTCTTATCCAGCCGCACACCACAGGCGCGCAGCAACATCGTCTGCAATCCCGATTCACGCTGGCCAAAGAGCGACCGGCTGACCGCCTCCAGGTCTAGCGTGTTGCGGGCGACGAGGCCGCGCGTCGCCAGCACCTTCGCATCGGAGCCGATGCCATGGAAGAGCTTGAGAATATGCGCGTCCGCGAACGGCGCTTGCAGCGGCGAGAGGTCGCCGATGCGCTGCGTATCTACCACGTAGGAGGCGCGATAGTTGCCATCAACCGCCAGTTGTAGCAGCGCCAGCCGGTGTGACGGCTCTTCCGGCAGGCGGATACGCGGCTGCGAGAACTCCGCATCCAGCGCCAGCACGTCGGCCTGCATCAGGTCGCGGCAGAGCGCCGCGAGATCAGCGGCGCGTTCGATATAGATGCGGCGCTGCCAGGACGGCGCTTCGATAGGCGGCGCGCTCGTCCCCAGATAGCCTACTGTCTCTATGCGCTCAACCGGCTGTGCGGGCTTTGCGGTCTCCGTTATGGGTGTTGTTGTCGTCACTGCACCTGGTAATGATGGCTGTAACGGCGCCTGTACTCTCTCCTGTGTTCTATATCGTTCAGCGTTAGGCTCCGTTGTCTCCGGCGTCGTTGTAGTAGTCTGCGAAGTTTGCGAAATTGCTGGAGTTGGGGATATGAACACATTCTGCTTGTTGCTGGCATGTCCCTGCGGCATCCTGCGCACACGCCGACGAGGCCGCTCACTCGCCGCCTTGCCGTGCCCTCCTCGCTCGCCTGTCGTCATTTGCGCCTCGTATCTATGTCTGTCTCTGCCCGTTTAGTGATTGCTCATTGTCTGCGCGATCTATGTTCAATAGTTTCGCTTCTATCAATTTCTATTACTATATACGTCCAAACGTCACGAATGGAAAGACGCAAGGAAAGATAGACGTGTCGCTCATAACGCCCGTTTGGGTAGATCGCGTATACTACAGGCCATCAGAGCAGTAGAATCCTCGCAATCGTCGCCACAGCGAGCGGGGAGGCGTGCGATGGACGATCCCGAATTCGAGGTGAGCGATCTACGCTCACCGCCTGACTCATCAACCTCATCAAGTTCGCCAGGTTCGTCCACGCCAGCATCGCCGCCTGCGCAGCGGCAATCGCCGTTTCCCGGTGCGTTGCTGAGCTGGCGCTGGCGGCTCGCGCTGGGGGCGGCCTCCGTGTTGCTGGCGCTGGTGGTGATCGCCAGCGTCTGGGCGCCGCTGCATAACCACGCGAGTGGCTTCACTGGCTATCCCTCGCCAATTGCGCCCCCAACAGCGACACGAGTGCTGGAGCCGACACCGCTGCCCATGTCGAAGCTGCTGGCTCCGCCACCAACGAATTGCCCATCCTCGCCTGCGCTCAATACCATCACCGTTCCCGCCTTTGGTGGTTTCGTCGGCAGCACTGTGCAACTCAGCGGTGCAGCACCTGTCTGGGTACCCGAAGGCTATCTGCCGCAAGGCTCCTATGCTATTCCCCAGACGACCCCAGAGCCAACCACTGCCCCAATCTGGCCGAATATCTTCATGATCTGGGCGATTGGCCCGAATGCGCACCCAACGGTGACAGTGCGCGCCTATGATCTGCAAACCGGCGAGGCCGCCTGGTGGGCGGAGGGCGGGAACAGCCCGCAGATGCCGGTCCTCACCATGAACCCATCAGTAGATGAACCAGCGGCGGTGGGGTGGATAACATATCAAACGTTACTCTTCATTCCGCATGCCGGTTGCTATAAAATGGACGTAAGCTGGCAGGGCGGTGGCTGGTCAGCGATTTTTGCAGCGGGCGGCGGTGAGTATCCTGGATAAGAGCCAGCGCGAACAAGCTGCAAGAGATGCGCGGGGATGCGGGAAATGATGAGATAATGTGGACGGGATAATGCTCAGGGGAAATCTGCCAGTCACACAGGGCAACGGACTGCTACACTGTAGGCAAGGAGGGACAGCCAATGGAAACCAACAAAACAGATAAACTCTATGAGATTCGCGCCGTCTACGACCATGACACCATCACCGTGTATCAAGCGTATAACGAGATCATCGTGCAGGCGGCGTTGCGTGCAGGGCGCTTCGTGCCGCCGTTCTCGCTCAACCGCATGACCTGGATCAAACCCTCGTTTTTGTGGATGATGGCGCGCAGCGATTGGGGACGCAAGCCAGGGCAGGAGCGCATCCTGGCGATTCGCATCACGCGCGCGGGCTGGGAAGAGGCGCTGGCGCAGGCAGTGCTGACCACCCCCAACCCGCAGGTATACCGCGACACCGGCGAATGGCGTAAGCTGCTGGATACCGCGCCGGTGCGGGTGCAGTGGGATCCGGAACGCGCGCTCTCCGGCAATGGGCTGGCGCTCTTGTCGCAGCGCAGCATCCAGGTGGGGCTGAGCCGCCATATCATCGAGCGCTACGTCCAGGTCTGGACCGTCGAAATTAACGACACCACACCATTGGCGCGCCGCATCGCCGGATTGCTGGCGCAGGGCGACACACGCCGCGCCCGCGATCTTCTGCCGCCTGAGCGAGTCTATCCACTCGACGCCGCCATCGCGCGCCGGTTGGGGATGAATGTGTAGTTCAAACAAGAGGGCTGAGTGGATATCCTTATCCTCAAACCTCCGGCCACGACTGAAGGTGTTCCAAAACAACTGGGTCCTTACTTCAGCGTGGCCAGCAAAAGGAGACGAACAGCGATTTTCAACTTGCTTCCTGCAAACCGTTGTTCTTCCGCTTCTCCTCTTTTCAGGGGCGATTTGCCAGGCCATCATAGCCAGAGCAAACCACCAAGACGTTTTCCCGCAGTAATCTGCACCTGCCGGGTCATGACGAGTGATCGTCCGCGCTCGCTGCCCGGCCCCAAGATTTCCCAGTGACCGACCCCATTGTCGGCCCCCATACCAACAGATAGCTGCACAATGCGTGCCACATATCACGCTGCGATAAAATTGCGTAGAAGCGCCATACGGGCTATGATGCCTTATGGAAGAATTGGCCTGGAAAATGCTAAGGTAGCACTGAAAAATGCTGAGGTGGCGATAGCGAGTTTCTAGGAATTTATGGACATTCTACCAAATAAGGGGGGTAGATGAGCAACAGGAAGACCAGCCGAAAGACTTCTCAGGCGCGCCGGACGCGCACTGGCGACCCCGCTGAAGAGGTTACGCCGGGGATGGAGGTTGAGGCGACGGAAGGAGACCTGGGCGAAGAAGATGTCAGCAAGCCCAGGGTCAAGGAAGTCCAGCGTGATCCACAGGGCAATATCGAAAAAGTGGTCGTGGAAAAGGGCGCGATCTTCAAGAAGACGCTGGAAGTTCCCGCCGACCGCGTGCAATCCGTTGAACCCGCTCAAGAGCCTGTTCCTCCTGCGGCTACCGGCAAGACCGCAGATGAACAGGCGAGAGAGCAGCAGCCCACTGATGGCAAGGTGATGCTGCGAACAAGCAAAGAGGAGATCAAGGCGCTCTCGGCTCGCGGCGCTGAGGAACTGGAAGAATCGGCGCCGGAGCAAGCGGAAACCCTGCTGGAGAAAGTAGAGCAGGAGGTGCCGACGACTGAGGGCTTGCGGCGTTTGGAGGCGCAAAGCGCGCGCATTGATGCCAGACGATCTCGCTCGAGACGCGCGAATCTACGGCGCACGCGCCCGGCTGAAGCAACAGCGGCAGCAGAGGCAGTGGAGACGGAGGCAGCGGATACGGAGGCAGCAGAGACAGAGACAGAGGCAGAAGTCGCATCCGCAAAGCACTCCTTTTCCTGGCGGGATCTTGGCCCCGGACTGCTGAGCGGTATGGCGGGCAACGACTCATCAGCGGTCACATCATACTCCGTCAATGGCGCAACCAACGGTTACGGCCAACTCTGGCTGATGCTCCTCTCCACCCCACTCTATCAGGCGGTGCAGTATACCTGCGCGAAAGTGGGACGCATCACACAGCAAGGGCTGGCGGAGCTGCTGCGAGAACACTATGGCCGCAAGGTGGCCGTGCCCGCGTCGCTGATTCTGATCGTGTCCAACACTGCGCTCATCGCTGCGGATCTGGTCGCCATCGGCACTGGCCTGCAACTCTTCACCGGGCTGGCCTGGGAATGGTTTGTCGTGCCGGTGGCCGTTATCCTCTGGTATCTGACGGTCTATCAGAACTTTGGCGTCATTAAAAGGATCTTCCTGGCGATGAGCCTGGCGTTTGCCGCTTATCTCATCACTGGCCTCTTTTCCGGCGCGAACTGGGGATTGGTCCTCAAAGGAACATTTGTGCCGCAGATCGGCCTTAATTTTGCCAGCATCAGCAGCGCCGTGGCGCTCTTAGGGGCAACCGTCTCGCCGTATACAATCTACTGGCAGGTGCAGGGAGAAAAAGAGGAGAAGCGCGCTGGCAAGCGCAAGCAGCAACTACGCGAGGCGGCGCTAGACATCGCCGCCGGCACGATCAGCGGCAATCTGGTGGCCTATGCCATCATTGTCTGCACCTCGGCCACACTTTTCACGCACCACGAGTCCGTCAGCACCGCCGCAGACGCCGCACGCGCGCTGGAGCCGCTGCTTGGTCCATACGCCAAATATCTTTTTGCGCTCGGCTTCATCGGCGCTGGTTTAGTTGCCATCCCTGTATTGCTAGCTAGCACATCGTATGCGGTCTCCGGTACATTTGGCTGGCCGGCCAGCCTCTGGAAGAAACCCTGGCAGAATGAGGGGTTTTATCTCATTCTCACCGGCGCGCTGATCGTCAGCCTGGTGGTGGCGTTGCTTGGCTTCGATCCCATCCAGTTGATGTTTTCCGCCAACGTCTTGCAGGGGATTCTCGCGCCGGTGCTGGTGGTGTTATTGTTCCTGGTGGGCAATAATCGCAAGATCATGCAGTCGTATCGTCTGGGCCGGCTAACGAATATTGGCCTCATCGCCATTGCGCTCGTCATGTCCGCCGCCACCATCCTGCTGTTCTATGGTCTGCTCACCGGCCAGGGTGGATAAGTCTGGATAAGCGCCAGGCAATAGGCAACCCGGCGCAGCTTTGGCCTGTCCTCTGCGACTACGATGTAGATAGGACATGCCTTGTTTCGTACTGGCATGTTAAGACTATCTATCATACGGGTGCCGCGACCTCATACGGGATACGGGATGAATCACCTGCACGGTCCGCGCTAGACTGCACTGGCTGCGCTGCGCTGATGCAGGTTCGTCGCGGCGCTCTCGCATATGCACACAACACGTGGAGAGCAGTTTCGCCATGTCAAGCGCCCCCAAGAGGCAACCATCAAAGCGGTCAACAGCATCAACAGCATCAACAGCATCAACACCGCCGGATAACCCATCCGGTCTGCGTGTCCGGCATCTGCCATCCAAGCCGGTGAAGCCCACCAGAGCCAATAAAGCCGCCAATAGAGCTACTGAACGCAGGATTGCACCGGCGACCCTTGCCACGCCGCCCGCCGCTTCCACACCTGGCTCCGCTGCGCGCGCCGCTCGTGGCGCCAACAATTCTGGGCCGCATGGCCAGGCCGCGCAGCGCCCGCTGCTGCGGATGGTCGGCGCGCCGATGCGCTACACCGCCGGGGCCGCTGGACGGACGGTTCAGCCCGCCGCGCCAGAGCACGAGCTGCCGGCTGGCGTGCGGCGGCTTGCCAGAACTGTCTTTATCAATCGCAACTTCGCGCTGCTCTGGTGGGGACAGGCCATCTCCAGCGTTGGTGACTACGCCTGGGATACGACGCTTGTGTTGTGGGTGGCGACCTTCGTGGCGAAGGGGCAGAGCTGGGCGCCAATCGCCGTCAGTGGCGTCATCATTGCGGCGGTGGTGCCGCAGATTGTCGTCGGGCCTATCGCTGGCGTCTTTGTGGACCGTTGGGATAAGCGACGCACGATGATCGTCACAACGCTGCTGCAAGCCATCTTCTCCTCATTGCTCATCCTGCCCGTGGGCGATGTCAAGTTACCGCTAATAGGACAGGCGCAGGTGCCGCACCTCTGGATACTGGGCGTCGTCTATGCCGATGTTGCCATCATCACCGTCTGCTCACAATTCTTCCTGCCTGCGCAACTGGCGCTCATCAAGGATATCGTGCCACCAGAGAAAGAAGATCAGGCGATGGAGACGAGCCAGGCGATTCAAGGGTTGGCCGTGATTCTGGGTCCGCCTATATCTGCTGCGCTGGTCTTTAGTGTAGGCGCTCCCTGGGCGCTGCTGCTCAATACGGTCTCGTTCGTCGTTTCCTTTCTGGCATCGCTGGCGATTCAAGCGCCGCCCGCTGCCAGCAGCCTCGCCCCCGGCGAAACAGGACATTTCTCGCGCGAGTTCATCGCTGGCTTTGGCTATGTGCTGCGCCATACGGTGCTACGCACCATCCTTATTTCGGAAATCCTCACCTGGTTGGGGTTCGGGTCGTTGCAAACGCTGGGCTATTTCTTTATCACGGAAAATCTGGGTGCGCCACCCAGCGCCTATGGTATCCTCGGCGCGGACTTCGGCTTTGGCGCAATTGCCGGTGCGTTGCTGGTGACGCTGCTCGGCGAGCGCATCGGGCTGGGTCGCCTGCTCTGGATGGCGCTGATCGCCTCCGGCCTCTTTGTGACGCTGATGTCACACCTGACGATGCTGGCGCTGGCGCTGGTCGCCGCCTTCTTCTTCGGCGTCTCCGCCACAGCAATCATTGTGGCGGCAGGCGCGCTGGCGCTCCGCGCCACCTCACGCGAGTACGTTGGCCGAGTCACCGCCGTCATCAATCCTATTGGCAAGTTGGCGGCGCTTCTCTCGGTGGCGATTGCTGGCTATCTGGTAGGCACCGTGCTGGCGGATTTTCATGCGACCTTCCTGGGTATTCACTTTGGCCCGGTGGATACGATCTTTACTGGCATGGGATTGCTCGCCGTCGCTGGCGGCCTCTACGCGCGCCTCTACATCAACGATGTCGCCTGAGCCAACCGGCAGGTGAATGAGCGTATGAGTGGCTACGGCACAGGCTCAGGCTCAGGCTCAGGAGTGGCTTCGCGTTGCTCTTGAACACCTGCAACCAGATTCAAGCTGTCTTTATTGTGGAGGAGCGGCGAGAACAGCACCCACACGACGGAAAAGATGCCACCGATGGCAGCGAGCCAGAGCGTGGTGCGCACGCCGATGAGAACGCCGAGCGCGCCGCCGGTGAGCGCACCAAGGGGGCGCATGCCATAGTTGACCATGCGGTATGCGCCGGAGACACTCGCGCGCACCTGATCGGGGATGACGACGGCGAAAATGGTTCCAGCGCTGATATCGAGTATCATAACGCCGATGCCGGAGCCGAATTCGGCCAGGAAGAGAAGTACCAGCGGAGCCACGCCATGCCCTGAAGCTGCTGGCACGAGCAGGAAAGGCGCAGGAAAGAGGACGCAACTCAACACAAACGCCCTGCCAACGCCAATGACACGGCTGAGAGGTCCTGTCAAAGCGGAACCGATCAGGCTCCCAACAGCGCCTGCGCTCAGCACCAGTCCGAGCGTCAGGGGTTGAATTCCGAGCGAACGCACTGCGTACAGCGTGAAGAGGGCAAAGAAGACGAAGTTAAAGTAATTGGCGGTGGCGGTGGCGCCCAACGCCGACCGCACAATTGCCGAGCGCGCGATAAAGCGAAGGCCAGCCGTGAATTGACCCCGGCCCGGAGTAGAAGGTGGTGGTTCCTGTGGGTGAATGCTCTTGAGTGACCATGCGGAGACGACAAAAGAGATTGCGTCAGCCATCAAGGCAACGGGCGCGGTGAAGAGTGCGACGAGCATGCCGGCGAAGCTCTGCCCAACCACTGAAGACATCGCACGGCTGCCGTTGAGCAAGGAGTTACCCTGGAGATAGTCGTCCGGCTTCACGATGGAGACAAACAGGGTGCTGTATGCGACGAAGAACAACACATCGAAGAAGCCAACGACAAAGGCGACGACATAAAGCTGCACGAGAGTGAGCACGCCGAGGACAAATCCCACTGGAATGCTCGCCAGCAATATGGCGCGGGCTGCGTCAGCAATGAGCATGGTGCGCCGGCGATGGCCATGATGGTCAATCCAGGCTCCCGCATGGAGAGAGAACAACAGGCTGGGAGCAATACCTGCGGCAGTCAGGTAGCCCATCTCCGCAGGATTAGCGTGCAAGACGAGTACCGCGACCAGCGGAATGGCAAAGACGGCGACCTGATCGCCGATAAGCGATACCGTTTGTCCCAGCCAGAAGCGGAGAAAGACTCGTTCATGCAGCAGATGCGGCAGGCGGAAGCGACGTCTCATACTGAATCCTCTCGCTCGTTTTGGTTGCCGGATTCCTTCTGGTACGAACCTTCCTCACGGGGAATAGCCACGTGCAACATAGTCACCAGCCGAGACCCAGCCGGGCGTTGCTCTGGTTGTTCCACGACCCGTTGCTGGTAGGGCGCTACCAGGACCTCCAACTGCTTTCCTACTGCGGTCAGTTCCTGGGGAGTCATGTGTAGGAGCAGGTCCCCGAACCAGGCTGCCTCTTGCCATTCCACGGGTTCGTCCGTGCGGCGTTCCAGCCAGCGGAACATGAGCGTAACATAGTGTTCTGCAACAACGGTGCTGAGCAACTGCACTGCTGCCGCCATCTCAGGCCCAGATGTCACCGCCGGCCACGAGGTACTCTGGGCGGTAGCGCGCCAGGGCTTCTGTCGTCCAGGGCTAGACACCTCTTCGACCAGCCCATACTTCGCCAGTTGGCGCAGGTGGAAGGAACACGCGCCAGTGTTCAACCCAAGCATTCCGGCGGCTTGGGTGGCGGTTAAAGACCCGTGCTGCCGGAGCAGGCCAACCAGCGCGAGGCGGGTAGGATGCGCCAGCGCGCGCAATGTACGCGGGTCAGTGAGTTCAATGGTTTTCTTCATAGCATACATAGTACCATTTGCAAACATTTCTTTGCAAATACTTGTTTTGATAGAAATGCTGCGGTATCTTGCGGTAAATTGGTGTAATCTGTCTGCTACAAGAGTCTACTGAATACGAAAGGCGATTGTGGCATGGTGAGCAATGCAAGTATGGCGAGCGTTGAGCGTGCGGCTGAATATATACGGCAGCACGGCAATGCGCTTCAGCAGGCGTGGCTGAACTATATGCTCTACAGCGAAGCCATGCCGGAGGAGACGGTGGAAGCGTTCCTGGCGGGGCAGCGCGAGGATGGTGGCTGGCCGCCGTTCTGGGCGCCGGACGCGACCTCGGTGGACGCCACCTGTTACCGGCTGACGCAGGCACGGCAGATGAACCTCTTTGCCACCTATCTGCAGCATCCCGCGCTGGCCCGCGCCGTCGCGTTTCTGTATGAACGCCAGGATACTGACGGCCACTGGGCGGAAGATGCCGCGCTACGCGAGGTCGCCCCGCCCTGGGCGCAACCCGACGATCCGGCAGCGATTCTCTACCTCACGGCGAACTGCGGCTTCCTGTTGGCCTTGCTGGAACGCTGGCATCACCTCGAAGGTGGAATGGCCGCCGGTCGCGCCGCCTCAAACTATCTGCTTGGCAACCTGCGAGAAGATGGAACCTTGCCCTCGTTCCTGCACACACACTGGCTGGCCGCCGGTCTCTGGTATCTGCTGGACGAACGCGAGGCGTGCAACCGGATGCTGGAAATACTGGGGCAGCGAGTGGTCAATGGCATGTCTCCTGGCAATCTCGTCTGGCTCATCAATACGTTGCTGGAAGCTGGCATGAACGATCATCCGCTCCTGGCCTCAGCAGTGTCGCAACTCATCGCGGCGCAACGCGAAGACGGGAGTTGGCCGGGCGATGATGGCCCGCAATTTGATACCACCACGACCATCGAAGCCATCGCCGCGCTGATGTCATGATGCTGGCGCGATCTATTGCAATATACGTATACATATAGTATATTCTCATGGGATAGGCGATTCTGGGCCTGCGCAGGCAGGCTTCGTCGCCTGCGTTACAGCGGCGTGTGGGCATGGATTCTTCCAGAGACCATCGCCGGTCAGCTCCCATGAGGGAGGAAACTATGATGCCCAACAAAACGATCTATGTCGCTGATGCCGACCTGCCGATCTTCGAGCGCGCCCAGGAATTAGCAGGCGAGAACCTTTCCGCCACGATTGCCGCCGCACTCCGGCGTTTCGTCTCCATCGAGGAGGCGCGCGCTTCGGGGTTTGGTGAAATCGTGGTCAAAGTCGGGGAAAACGGCCTTTTTGCGCAGAAACAATTCACCGGACGCGAACTGGCGAAGCAGCGGCTTACCGACCGCGAATCCAGCCACAGCATCTCTCTGACCGTCTACGAAACAGCAAAGGGACGGCTGGCGCTCTACACGCGCGTCGGACGCGATTGGTCCAACTGGACGCGCAAATGGACCGAGAAACATCGCAAATCCGGCGCTCAGGGCGATACCTGGGACTGGGATTGGAAGTGGGATATGGACTGGTCATCCTGGCCAGATGCGGTGTCGTGCCGGCTGGATGTCTACGAGAACGCTGAGCAATTGCGAGAACACGTCTCGCCGGAACTGCACGCTGCCGTTGTGCGCGCGCTCTCCGGCAACGATATCGAAATCCTCGATATCTGACCGATGAAAGGGATCGTTATGTCAGAAACTGTCCCAACAACACCAACAACACCAACAACACCGACAACACCAGCGACAACAGCAACGCCGCCAGTCACCCCGAATGTGCCTAATGCCATCGAGGTGCAAAATCTGGTAAAGCGGTACGCCGGTTCGCCGCAAAACGCTGTGGATGGCGTCTCGTTCGCTGTGCGGCGCGGCGAGATTTTCGGGTTGCTCGGCCCCAATGGCGCCGGCAAAACCACCACCATCGGCGTGCTGACCACCGCCGTACAGCCGACCAGCGGCCAGGTGGCGATCATGGGCGTGAATGTCGCGCGCAATCCGGTGGAGGCGAAGCAATACATCGCCGTGGTGCCGCAGATGAGCAACCTGGATCGCAGCCTGCGCGTCCGCGAGATATTGACATTCCATGCCGCCTATCACGGCGTGCCGAAGGCCGAACGCGAGGCGCGCGCCGATGCGCTGCTCCGCGAGATGGGCTTGCTGGAGCGCCAGAAAGACAAGCCGGACCGCTACTCAGGAGGCATGAATCAGCGTTTGATGATCGCCCGTGCGCTGATGCACTCGCCGGATGTGCTGTTCCTGGACGAGCCGACCAACAACCTCGATCCGCAGTCGCGTCTCTTCCTCTGGGAACGCATCCGCGCGCTCAATGCGCAGGGGTTGACCATCCTGCTCACGACACACGACATCAACGAGGCGGACCAGCTCTGCCAGCGCGTCGCCATCATGGACCACGGCAAAATCCTGGTGGACGACGCGCCGGAAGAACTCAAGAAGATGATCCCCGGCGCAACGGCTTTGGAGGTGCGCGTGCGCATCCCCGAACCGGTTGCCGCGGGTGGTTCCGTTGCTGCGGACGGCCAGCGCGCCGCGACCCAGCGTATCCTCACGGCGCTGCGCAACGTGCCCGGCGTCACCAAAGTGGACGAGGCGCAACCGGCAGCAAACAGCGCGGCGGCTGGCGCATGGGCAAACGGAGCCGGTGGCGGCGCAACTGGCAACGCTGGCGGCACACCTGATGGAAAAACCACCGGCAACGCTGGCGAGAAACCAGCCGGTAAGCAGAGTCGCAAGCGTGGCGGCGGCTCACAGTGGGCCGGTGGCGGCGGTTGGGGCGGCGGCGCGTGGGGCGGCTTTGGCGGCGGCGCGCCCGCCGAAGAAGAGGCCGAGGAGGGAACGGTGCTTTTCCGCCTCTACGCCGAAAACACCGCCGGACTGGTGATCGGCGTCAGCCAGGCGTTGGCGGAGGTTGGCGCGGAGGTGCGCGACCTGCACCTCAAGAAGCCGAGCCTCGAAGATGTCTTCATTTATCTGACGGGGAGGAATCTGCGCTAGATGGCTACCACAGAGACAATTCAGGCGCAACCGGCGCCGCCGCCTTCGGGCGCACCATCGGCGCGCCGTGAAAGCGGCTTCACCCTCTCGCTGACGGCGTTCCTGGCAATTCTGCGGCGTGATCTCGTCGTCACGGCGCGGGACTTCATCCCATTCCTCTTGCAGACGTTGATTCAGCCGCTGTTCTTTCTCTTCATCTTCGGCGCAGTCCTGCCAAAGATTGGCCTGGCGCAGGCGGGCTTCGGCGCCGTGCTGCTGCCGGGCATCGTCGCGCTGACGGTGATTACCACGGCGCTGCAAGGCGTGACGCTGCCGCTGGTGCTGGACCTGGGTTTCGCGCGTGAGATAGATGACCGCCTGCTCGCTCCGCTGCCAGTTTCGCTGGTGGCTATCGAGAAGATTATTTTCGCAGCGTTGCGTGGCATCATCGCCGGCATTGTGATCTTCCCGCTGGCAAAGTGGATCCTTGGCAGCGAGTTCAATGTGCGCACCGACCAGATTGGCCTGCTGGTTCTAGTGATGGTGCTGAGCGCGTTTGTTGGTGCGAGCCTGGGCATGATGATTGGCACGCTCATCAAGCCGGAGCAGATCGGTCTGATGTTCGCGCTGATCCTGACGCCGCTGCTCTTCACCGGCTGCACCTACTATCCTTGGAGCCTGCTGGACTCGCTCAAATGGTTCCAGATCGTCACGCTCTTTAACCCGCTGACCTACGCGGCTGAGGGCATGCGCACGGCGATGGTGCCGCCGGTGTCGGTGGTCGTGCATGGGCACGTCGTTGGCACCTATACGTTGCCGACGCTCGGCACGGGCTGGGTGCTGCTGGCGCTCTGCGGCAGCATCCTGATCTTCACGCTCATCAGCATCCGCACCTTCCACAATCGCGTGGTGAGCTAAGCCCCCACCCCCGGCCCCTCCGCTGCGCTCACCCGCCGCCGCCGCAAACCGATGGTTTGCTTCTCGTCCTGCGGACGAGCGGCGGCGGTCCCCGTGCGCGGGAGAGGGGTGCCGTAGGGCAAACGGGAGTGGCGAGGGGTAATGGGTTCGTTTGAGCGAATGGGAAGCCGGTGGTTGAAACCGCATCTGGCTGGCGTGCCGCCGCGAAGTCCTCTGCGCGGCTACAATTGCAGGCTTTTTATATCCTCTGCGACAAAAGACAAATCGTTATTGAATTGATGGCCGCCTTTGTCTCGTTCACATACCGTTGCCTCCGGGAGAATGTGAGCGTAGAGCGCCAGATGGTCAAATGGCACGGTTGCGTCGTCACGGCAGTGATACAGGAATACCTGTCTGCCCTGTGAAAGATGTGTGACGTCACCTTCCGGCAACATCACTTCCTCATAGCCAGCGTAGCGCCAACCATTCCCACCCCAGAATGGGCACGCGAGAAGGAACATGCCAGCAATCGTCTTCTTTGCGCCTGTTTCACTCATCCACTTGAGGAGAATCGAGGCGCCAACCGAATGGCCGACGAGAACAATTGGCCCCGGCATCGTCGCCAGCTCTTTTTCGAGGCGATGCTTCCACGCTCCATAGGAGGCATCTTCTTCATGCGGCATAGCCGGGTAATGAACCTCGTATTGTGGACCAAGTGAATATGAGAGGCTCGTGGCAAGCTGTTTATCCACTTCGTAAGCACCGGCTCCGGCGCCTTGAATCAAGAAGATGTGCTTCGTCATTGATACATATCCTTTCTGTTTCTCTTCTACATCTTCTCTTTTCTCTCGTGTGATAAGGAAATTTTCTCGTTAGCTATATAACCGACAACAGCACATCTTTCTCACGAGCGGAACAGTACATGCCAGCACCAACACAATGCCGCTCTCCAGGCTGCGTTGACGGCCTTCGTCGCGGCACGCGCATAGGCGCGGATTCATCCGCCGGTCACCCATTCGCCCAGGCGAACCCTTCGCCCCTCACCACGACGCGCCACCCCACAGTCCCCTCTCCTATGGGAGAAGGGAGGCCGCAGGCCGGGGTGAGGTCTCTCTGGCCCCCCCTCTCCCGCGCACGGGGAGCGCAATGTGGAAGTGCGGCGGGTGATTCAGGGGTCCTCTGCGCTCTGGCACCCCTCTCCCGCGCACGGGGGAGGGGCTGGGGGTGGGGGCTATTGACAGCGCGAACCACAGCCGCTATACTCCCCAGCATGGAAACGACACACGCCACGTACAATGGTAGCTTTTATTATTATTACCGGCAGACCCTTTGGTTGGGGAGGCCGGTCATCGCTACACGCGTGACGGAGTGAAGTTGGTCTAATACATCGCACCAGCCAAAGGGTAAGCAGAAGCTAGTACAGCTTCTGCTTTTTTGTTGCTCTTTTGCAGCATCTTGCCGATTGGAGCATATATTCACCGCCCATCTGGCCTGTGCCCGGCGAATGGTTGCGAATTGTCTCGCTATCGTAATGGCGAAAGGGAGCTAGGTATGGAACGTATGGGGAGTATGGAGTGTTCAGAACGTCGTCCGGCGTGGCGCTGCCTGGGTCTGCGCGGCGCCACCACCGTCAGCGAGAACAGCCGCGAAGCGATTCTCGCCGCGACACGCGAACTATTGGAGCGCCTGATGGAACGCAATGATCTGGCGGTGACGGATATCGCCAGCGCCTTCTTCACCGTCACCGACGATCTGGATGCTGCGCATCCGGCGTTTGCCGCGCGTCAACTTGGCTGGCAGGCGGTGGCGCTGCTCTGTGCGCGCGAGATTCCCGTTCCCGGCAGCCTGGGCAAGTGTATTCGCGTGCTGCTGCACATCAACACCGAAAAGACCCAGGCGCAACTGGTTCATGTGTATCTGCGCGAGGCAGCGACGCTACGCCCGGCGCTGGCGGATATGATGCCAACGGCAGCTTTGTAGCAGTGGAGATGAGGAAGCAGGAGGAGAAGTGGCAATGATTATTATGATGCGACCAGACGCCAGCGAACGCGAGGTGGAACAGATCAGCGAGATGCTACGCGCGCATGGGCTGGCACCGCGCCGCTCGCACAATGCCGGGCGAACGGTGATTGGCGCGCTTGGCACGGCTGGCGCAACGAGTGTTCCTGGTCTGCCGGAGTTGTGCGATCAGTTGCGAGAAGCGCCCGGCGTCGAGGCGGTGCTGCCGGTCTCGCAGCCCTATCAGCTTGCCAGCCGCGAATTTCACCCTGAACCGACCGAGGTGCGGATTCCCGCGCCCGCCGGTGAGGTGGTGATCGGCGGCGAGCAGATCGTTATGATGGCCGGTCCCTGCACCGTGGAGAGCGAAGCGCAACTGCTGGCGGCGGCGCACGCGGCGCGCGAGGGCGGCGCGACGATCCTGCGCGGCGGCGCCTACAAGCCCTCCACCTCGCCCTATGGCTTCCGTGGACTGGGTGTCGCCGGACTGGAATTGCTGGCGCGAGCGCGGGCGGAGACGGGGCTGGCGGTGGTCACAGAGGTCATGACGCCGGCTGAGGTCGAACTGGTATGCGCCTATACCGACATCTTGCAGGTGGGCGCGCGCAACATGCAAAACTACTATCTGCTGGATGAGGTGGGCCGCAGCACGAGGCCGGTGCTGCTCAAGCGCGGACTCGCCGCCACCATCGAAGAGTGGCTGCTGGCTGCCGAATATATTCTGGCGCAGGGCAACCCCAACGTCATCCTCTGCGAGCGCGGCATCCGCAGCTTCGAGCGCCTGACCCGCAACACCGTGGATATCAACGCCGTGCCGCTGGTGAAGCAACTCTCACACCTGCCGGTGATTGTGGACCCCAGCCAGGGAACGGGCAAACGGTCGCTGGTCGGCCCCGTCGCGCTGGCGGCGGTGGCGGCGGGCGCAGACGGCCTGATCGTCGAGATTCATCCGCAGCCAGACGCTGCGCTGAAAGACGGCGCGCAATCGCTGACCCTGGAACAGTACGCCGGACTGATGCCACAGGTGCGCGCCGTGGCCGCCGCCGTCAGGCGAAGTGTGGCGTTGCCCCAGACGCTGCAAACAACACCAGTAGCACAGGCTCCATCAGTGGTGGCGCTGGCCTCCGCCGGTTGATCGCTGGCGCTATGAGGTTTCACCTCGCGCGATTGGCAAGCGAGTGGGCAAAGTTAAACGTCACGAAAAAGATCAGGAGCAGCGCGATGATGACACAGACGATCACGAGGATGGTCATGGCACGCTGGCTCAGCGCGCGTTTGGCCTGCATCCTCCCCACCTCGTTGTAGAGGACGATCAGCCAATCGTTCATTGGGCGGTTGGTAGTGTTGAGCGTCTGATACGCCGGGTCAGCAGGGTCCGGCGTGTAGGCCGGGTCCATGATGAGGTCAATGATAATGTGCTGGTTGGCTGCGCCCCGGTTGGCGTCCTCCTGCTGGATGGCGCGATAGGCAGCCGTTTCCAGGCGCATACGCGCGCTTTGTTTGGCGGCGGGCGTGCAGATGCGCAGGAGAACATCGCGCCCGGCCAGTTCTTGCTGGGTGCGCGCAGAGAGCTGGCTATCGCTATCTTCCGCGTCAATTGCCGTCCAGCAATTGACGTGCTTCTCGGCCAACTTGGTGACCAGCGCCGCATAGAGCGCCTCATCACCGGCGGCATGGCTGATATAGATTTTGCCATTGCGAAGAATCATGCAGCGGCCCTCCGCTCTGCTCTCTTGCGTGTGCTAACGCGCGCTCTATGTTCACGGTGTGCGCATTGCGCGATATGCGCCAGGTATTCTGGCTATTCTGCGTATTCTGGCGTAGCCAGTATAGCCGATGTCGCCGGTAAAGACAAGCGCCTGATTGCATGGTCTCCGCCACATTTGCTCTGTTTGCTTCTCACTCGTTTTGTGATACGCTTGTCTCTGGTTTCTGGTCTGCGCCCTCGTAATCTCCGGGTGATCTCCGGGTATCTCTGGCGGCGAAGCAGGCCGGCGCATCTCCAGTGTCGCGTGAACTGGGTGCTATATCACTATTGATATAGTGTGATGAGCATAGCATGCGCCTGCCCACCCGTCAAGTGGCTGGTAGCGCAGACAGGAATGTCTGCGACTGTGGATATGGTGAGGGAGAGGGAAGATACGCACCGTTGTGGCATAGACAGTGGAGTATTGCGATAGCCGGATTTCTGAGCGGTTGGGGGTGACGCATGGCGGCGATTCTGGTCGTCGAAGATGAAACCGATATGTGCAATCTTATCAGGCACCATCTGGAAGGCGAGGGGCATACCGTCTTTCAGGCGTTCGATGGACCGTCCGCGCTGGCGCTGGTGGAGCAGCAGTCGCCGCAACTGGTGATCCTCGATTGGATGCTGCCAGGGCTGGATGGGCTGACGGTCTGCCGCCGCATCCGCGAACGCCATTTGATGCCGATTATCATGCTGACGGCGCGCTCAGAGGAGATTGACCGCGTGCTGGGGTTGGAAGTCGGCGCCGACGACTACGTGGTCAAGCCGTTCAGCATGCGCGAGTTGATGGCGCGGGTACGCGCTATTCTGCGGCGTGTCTCCCTCGATGAGCAGGCGCTTGGCCCCATCGGCGGCCCGCTCGATGCCACCAACGCCACCACGCCAGGTGCAGCAGAGACAGCCCCCACCGATGCGACGGCAGGCGTGATTGTGCGCGGGGCGCTGCGGGTGGACCCCACGACGCATCTGGCGACGCTGGACGGCGCAGAACTCGATTTGACGCCCAAAGAGTTCGATCTGCTGCTGCTCTTCGCCTCGCATCCTGGCCGCGCCTTCAGCCGTGAATTCTTGCTGGAACATCTCTGGGGCTATGATTACGACGGCTTCGACCGCACCGTAGACACGCATATCACCCGGCTACGCAAGAAGCTCGGCCCCCTCGGCGAAAATATCGTGACCGTCTGGGGCGTCGGCTATCGCTTCACCGTGTGAGGATAGCCTATCCGTCCTTGCAGGTTCACCAACCGTTGGCAGCAGTTCAGTTGCCGGGTGGCCGGAGCAGCGATCCATGCTGAGCAGGGGCATGTCCTGCTCTCTCGCATGGATGTGATGCGGAGCGAGGTGTGTCCTATGAAGCAGTATCCGGAGACGATAGAGAACCGCTGGGATGTCCTGTATCGCGATTATCCTGAAATCTACAACACCTTCGCCTCCTTCTCCTATCAGCCGAGTATACTCCAGGTGGTCAGGGAGCGATTCGATGTCGTGGGCAAGACCGTCCTCGACATCGGCGCGGGTGGTGGGCAATCGGCGCTTCCTCTGTCGCGGTATGCGGCCCAGGTCATTGGCGTCGAGCCGGAGGCAGCCATGCGTGCGGTGGCAGAGCAGTCTGCTCGGGACAACGGCGTGGAGAACGTCTCCTTCTTTGCAGGTTCTGCAGAGGCGATCCCGTTGCCGGATGGCGCGGTGGACATGGTCATGGCAATTACCGCTCCACTCGCGGTGGAGGAGGCGCTCCGGGTGGTCCGTCGGCCAGGGGTACTCCTGCAGGTAGGAATTGCTCCCCATTGGTATGGCGGAGAGCTGGATCATATCATTGGGGACCCAGCCCCTGGCCTAGAGGCCGCGACCTGCGACCTTACGGAGCGTCATGGCTTCTCAATGATCGACTTTGATTCGGTGCAAGACTACGGTACACAGAACAACATTCTCCGTACCTACGGCTTTATCTTTGGCCGTCGCGCTATCGCTCACCTCAAGCGGACGGGCCAGACGACCATCCGCTGGCGGTTCCGTATCCACTACCGATGGGTATAAGAGAAGCACGGTTGCCTGCCCCGCAGTCTAGGGGCAGGCTTTGTCACGGCAAGTGCTTCTGCGCGGATTGAGCCGTCGGCCTCTCTGCACGGGACGTATCCGCTCCTTCATACCATGACCCTCCGACGCCCTTTTGCATACTTTTGCGTCCGAATTGCTACACTTTTGCCATACTTCACACACATCTCGGTTCCATACTACGAGTGTATCCAGTCAGGTACAGCAGAGACGTGAAAACGTACAAAGCGTTCGATAGTTCAATAGCAGGGCAATCCTGTGAGAAAAGGATGTGTGACCCGTATGAGCAACGATTTCCAGCCATATTCAGAACAGCCGTCGCAACAACAATCACAGCCCGCTGGCGCCAGCGACCTAACTGGCGCGGCGCGCAAGATGATGCCGAACGACTATCCCACCAGTTCCGGCGCTGCGGAGAGCATGTATGGCGCTCCCAGTGAAGAGAGCGGACAGGGGAATCCCCGGCGCATGATGCCGAACGACTATCCGCTGCCGGTTGAGCGGCGCCACACACCCATTCCGCTGCCCGTCAAGTTGCTTGGTGGCTGCCTGGCGACCGGCGTAGTGCTGCTGTTGCTGCTGGGGTGCGCCACCGCAGTGGTCACTGGCTCCATCTTCGCTGGCCCGACCGTCACGAGCACGACCAGCCAGAGCTTCAGCGTCACCGGCACGCCGCTGATTCGCCTGCACAACGACGTAGGCGACGTGACGGTGCAGCCGGGCAACAGCACTGGCGTGCAGGTTCGCGTGGAGAAGCACGCGCAGGCCAGCATCGGCGGCAACTCGCAGTCCGCGCTCAATTCGATCAGTGTGACGATGAATCAATCCGGCAGCACGATAGATATCGAAGTCCATGCCAGTGATGGCAACTTCCTCTTGAGTCATCGCTGGGTGAACCTGACGATTACCACACCGGCTACCAGCAATCTCGACTTCACGAGTTCGGCGGGTAATGTGGAGGTGGAGGGCATTTCCGGCACGATGAGCCTCAAGAGCGCCGCCGGTAACGTCACCGTCAGCGACGGCACACTGACCAGCGCGTCAACGTTCCAGACTGATGCTGGCAATGTCAAACTGGAGTCAGTAACGGCCAACGCCCATACCTCGCTGCGGAGCGACGCTGGCAACATCACGTTCGATGGCAGCCTGGGGCAGCAGGCCGCGCTCGATACGCACACCAGCGCCGGCAATGTGACGCTACAATTGCCCGCCAACACCAATGCCCATCTTACGGCTACCACCAATGCTGGCACCATCTCGATTGACTCTACCTGGTCCGTGCCGGTGAATAAGGATGCTGCCAATGCCTCGGCGAATGGTGATCTTGGGACTGGTGCTAATCCAGCGGCGACAATCACCGTTGTCACCGACGCCGGCAATATCACCATCGAGCCGAACTGACATCCGGGCTGGCATGGGTTAGACATGGGTTAACGCAAACACAGCGTTTCCGCCTGCTCAGGCGTGTACATAGATGCGTCCGTCCGTTGGTAGTTCTCCCGTCCGGGATCGGGAGTGCCACCAGCGGGCGGATGCCTTTTGCCGGCGTGCGCTATTCGTAGATGCTGAGAATTGCATCCCAGGCCAGTTCGGAGGCGAGCAACCCCAAAGCGGCGACGCTAAGCTGGGGGTGCTCCACTTCGTTCGTCGTCACCGCATAGAAGACATCGCCATCCATCAGCGTATGAAATGGCACAATGGCCCGTGCCATCGAAGAATGGACCTGGCGGCTCAACTGCTGGAGCACATGCGTGCTGAGCCGCTGATTCGTCACCAGCGCCGTCAGTGTAGTATTGCCGCCCGGCGAGGCGGTAGGCCGGTCACTGGCGATGCGCTGCTCCAGGTCACGCAGTGGGTGGAGGCGTGCTCCGCTCTGCGGGTCGCGGTTGCCCCGAACGACGTTGCCCTGCCGGTCCACGACGGCCCCCAGCGCGTTCACCACAGTAAACACCGCGATTTTCGTTTCGCCCACCTGACGAAATGCGCCGCCCTGGCCGGACGGTTCGGCGCGCGCAAAGTCGAAGACGCCGCCACAACTGGCGGAGCGTCCCGCGCCATGCGCGCCCAGTGGAAAGACGTTTGGCCGCGCGGCGGCAACAGCGGCGCGGCCCAGCGCCTTATCCGGGTAGATCAGTGTGTTGCGCGGCCCGAAGTCAAAGAGGATGGCGCCGTTGATGGCTATCGTGCCCTCAAAGGGCGACGGCTGAAGGCGCTCAAAGAGTTCGGCGGTGATGCCTGCTGCAACTTCCATCCCATAGATTGAGCCACCGGCGAAGAACAGCGCATCGGGGGTAGGGTAATCGCCGAAGCGCCCCACCATGCCGCCGCGCTCATCACAGACAGCCTCCGAGCCATTGGGAAACGTGAACACTGTGCAGCCGGTCGGCCCCTCCGCATATTCGGCAATGCCCACCTGAAATGAAGGAAAGTCGTATTCCAGCACACGCCCGGAAACACCCGTTTGCGGGACAAGCGGCTGGCTCTCATTTGTCACTGCTGCCATCATGCGCCTCTTTCGCATACGATGCGTGGCGAAACCGGCATGGCTTCAGCCGGTTCGCGCGTACTCCGGCTGTTTACAGCCGGGCGCATGACCGAATGCGCCGCTGGTGAGTGTAGCATGCAAAAGAAAATTTTCGCTGAAATTTTCTGGGGTTCGTGGCTCATTGCAAGCCAAATATGACAGGAGATGTCCGCGCAATGTGTAGAATCATTGTCAGTACATAAATTGAACATCCTACCAACAGGAGGGCCGAACGATGGCAGAGCAACCTTACCAAACTCGCTGCGACGAATTGCTGGCGGAGTTCAGAGAAACCCGCGCGGTGATGCGCGCATTCGTGGAGAGCCGCAGCGAGGCAGAGCGCGCCGCGCGTGGCACGCCGCAGCAGTGGTCCGCCAAAGACGTGCTGGCCGCCGCTGGCTTTTGGATGGACTATATGGTCGAGCGCATGGGCTACTTCGAGCGTGGCGAGCCTGCGCCTAAAAACGTGGACTTCGAGGCGCTGAACCTGCGCACCTTCGAGACGCACGCCGATATCCCCTGGCAAACCGTGGTAGACAGCGCGGAACGCTCGCTGGATAACCTGATTGCAGCGACACAGCGTTTCCCCGACGCGGAGTTCGCCGCGCTCAATTCCTATGACGACAATGAGCCAGGCGGACCGCTCTTCGGTGAGGTGCAGGCCAACGGCTTCATCTGGCCATTGCAGGAGTTCGAGAAGTATTACCTGCGGATGGGCGAGGCGGAGCGCGCAGCGGCGGTGCGGGCGCAGTTGGAAGCGGTCACTGGCAAGGAAGAACCCATCGTCTGCGACCTGATCGCTCCCGCTGCTGTACAGGCAGCGCAACAGGCGGCGCAATCGCCACTCGTCATTGATGTGCGCGACGCGAAAGAATATGCGCGCGGCCATGTTGCGGGTGCCGTCAACATTCCGCTGGATAGCCTGGAAGGCAGGCTTGGAGAGTTGGCGCCGGACCGCCCGGTCGTCACCTACTGCAATATGCACCATCCCGGCCAGTCGCGTGGTGAGCGGGCGGCGGCGCTGCTGCATGCGCGTGGCTATCGCGCCAGCGCGCTGAACGGCGGCTTCCCCGCGTGGCGCGAAGCTGGATTGCCGGTAGACGAATCTCAATGAGAGATGGCCCCGATGGCGGGCGGCATGAGTTGTGCAAGTTGGGCAGATACGCTCATACATTCATATCGCATACAGGCACTTTTCACCGTCTCATTGCGCGGGCCAGAGAGTGGGAGTTCTCATGGATTCGACGCCAGCCATCTCAGCCGTGCCGGAACCGGAACAGCCGCCGCCATCCGCCTCCGCAATGGCGGCTAGTACAGCCACGCCAGCTACGACGGCAGCGCGAAGCAGCCGCCGGATCATCATCTCCGTGACACCGCGCACGATCTGGCTGGCGCTGGCGCTGCTGATCTTCGGCGTCATCCTGCTGGTGGTGCTGAGCAAAGTGATCAGCGCGCTGATTCTCGTCTTCATCGCGCTGATCCTGGCGGAAGGCATACGTCCCCTGGTCAACTGGCTCTACCGCCGCGCCCATATCCCTCGTCCTATCGGCGTTCTGCTGATCTATCTGGTTGCCGCGCTGGTGATCGGCTTCCTCACCTCGCTGCTGATTGACCCCGTCGCCAAGCAGATTGCCCAATTCGCTACAGACATGCCGACGTACATTGACCATGCGCAGCGATTCCTGACGCAGATTGAGAAGGACCTTGCCGCCAACCCTGGCCTGCAAAATTTTCTAAAGACGGTCGTAGATAACGTTGGTCCACTTATCGGGCAGACGTTGCTGCGCCTCATCACCCTGCCTCTGAACGCGGCAGGCGGCATCTTCGGCAGCTTCTTCAGCGTGGTCGTCATCATTACGCTGGCGCTCTTCTGGCTCAGCACTACTCAGGCGCTCAAACCCTTTGTTCTCGACCTCTTTCCCGAAACCATTCGCGGGCAGGCCGATAGCATCATCCGGGAGATGTCGCAGGGCCTCGGCGGTTACCTCATCGGCACGCTGATAGACATGTTCATCATCGGTATCCTTACCGGCGTTGGGCTGGCGATCATCGGTGTGCCGTATGCGCTGCTGCTCGGCATCCTCGCTGGACTGACGGAGATGATTCCCTATCTCGGTCCGTGGATCAGCGGCTCGGTCGCCGTGGTCGTAACGCTGATATCCTCCGATCTGCCCAAAGCACTGGTCGTCATCATCTTTTTCATGCTGTTGCAGCAATTGGAGGGCAATACTATCACGCCGCTGGTGATGAGCCGCGCAGTCCACGTCAACCCGTTTACTGTGCTGGTCGCCGTCATCATCGGCGCGCAACTGCTGGGCATCGTTGGCGCGGTGCTGGCGGTGCCAGCGGCGGCGCTGATCCAGATCACCATCGTGCGCGTGCTGGCGCCCCTGGCCCGCCGCGCCAGGCAAACGACCGCCGACGTGTCGTTCTCCACGGTGGTAGCCCAACCTCCTGCGCCACCCGACAGCCAGACGAAAGAGCCAGCAAAAGCATCCACTCCGCCAGCGCCCGAAGTAGAGCTACCAGGAGACGCGCTGCCCTCGCCATCGTAACCTAATCAGCCGTCTTCTCGCTGCTCATTGAGTCATTTTATCTAATTGCTCAGGACACGTTTGCTGAAGGTGGCAATCCAGAAAGAAGCCGATCACTGCCTCCACCGCCCCCAGGCGCGCCACCCAATCGCCCAAGCGAGAGGAAACTGGAATGCGCCACTCCGTATACCTGAGAATGGCATCCACCAGGAGGACATCATCCACACCTACGTTTGGTGTATACTCGTTCTGGCAGCGGCCAGTGTACAGTATGCGATGATCGGAGGCTGGATGAACCCTGATAGAGCCGACGTAACTCCGGCGCAGCCCCTTGCACCCAACATGCCGGAGGCTCCTTTTGGCGGAAAGTTATTCGAGCAGTATCAGTTGTTCGTGGAGGAGACGGCCCGCATCAGTGACCGCCGCCATAGCACCAGCAACCTATTCCTGTCGGTCAACTCTATTCTGCTGGGCGCCGTCGCCTTGCTGATCCAGCAGAGCGCGGACAAGCATGATGCGCTGCTGCTGTTCCTGTCGGCGCTGCTCGTGGCTCCCGGCCTGATCTTATGCATCTTTTGGTACCAATTCCTGCTGAAATACGCGCACCGGCTCGGCCTGCGATTTTCCTACCTGAGCCAGCTTGAGCGCAACTATCCAGATGAGCTGCTGCCGATCTATTCCAACGACAAGCTGCGCAGCCAGAGCTTCTCACACCTGGAGGCAAGAATTCCGCTGGTGTTTCTCGCGACGTACCTGCTCGCCATCGCCGGGGCGCTCGCCTTCCTCTTTGGGCTGCTCGCTCCTCTTCAGTCGTTGTTGCACGTTGCTCGCTGAAAGGAGATGTGTAGTTGTGCTAATCTCCAGGGCACGCAATGGCATTAGTCTAGTGTGGCTCGCCGTGGGCTTCTTCCTCGTCCTCACTGCGCTCTTTCTGGCGTTGCCCTTCGGGATCGTTGAAACGGCAAGCGCCCTCTACCTGGGGCTGCTGGGCATCAGCATGCTCGCCACCGGCGCTATCGTGCGCTGGGGAAGCACGAGACGCTGGCTGCGGCTGCTGGCAATCTGGGCGGCGTTGGCAGCAGCGGCGTTGAGTGTCGCGCAGGCGATCCGCGCGTGGCCGCAGCCGTTCACGACGGCGAATGTGGCGCTGCTGCTCATCAGCGTCGTGGTCCTGCTCCTGGCGTGGCTCTGCATCGCCTCCTTTGCCCGCGCCAAGCTTCGCGTGATGCAAAGCCAACCGGCGCAAAGCCAAACAACACAAACGACTTCTCACTAGGTATGCCTGTTGACCCGGCAATCGCTGTACATTACTTCTCTGCGGCCAGGAAGCCAAATCATTCGTCACCATTCCTCGCCTGATTGTGGCAGAGCGGCGTTATCTCCAAAAAGCTGTGAGGCATTCGTGACCGGGATACTGATGAATGTGAGCAGGCTGTGATTCCACTGAGATATTGTGCATCTGCTGTGGAATGCGCCTGCTGCTTGCGTTTGTGCTGTTGCGGTTTTTCGCGTCTGGCGCAACGGGACGCTCAGGCGACACCGTTCACAAACCACATCTTCTCAGTTGTTTCTACCGGCTGATATCGAAGGAGGTACGGTATGAGTAAACGTCGTTTCTGGGGGCGGTTCGTTCTGCCCGTTCCTCTCCTTGCTGTGGTACTCACCGTCATGGTGTGCTTCTGGGGCATCACCAGTGTAGCGCAGGCCGCACCTAAAGCCCCTTCGCCGGCTCGTGGCTTGCATACTCCCGCAGCCACCTTTAGCCCGCCAAAAGAGGGAGCGAAAGTCACTCTAGGTGAGACCAGCATTGATGGCCCAGCCATTACTGCTACCTATGCGCCTGCAACGGCTCTGGCCTGGGCTGGCACCGACGCTGCCCATCATCTCAATCTGCTCACCAGCACCGATGGACTACACTACAGCCACAAGCTGGTCCTGCCAGAATCTTCCTCGTGGCGCCCGGCGTTGGCTTTCATTGATTCGGGCCGGGGTGCGCCTTATGGCACCATCGTCCTTGCTTGGACGGGCATGGACCCTGTGCATACGCTCAACCTCGAGTTCATCTCAACGCCCGATTTCGTGGTGCGTGAGAAGATTACCTACTGGGGTGAGACCAGCTTCACCGCGCCAGCGGTAGCCACCATCAACGGGGATGTCAACAGTGATGTGTACCTTGCCTGGGCAGGCAACGACAGCGCGCACTCGCTGAATGTCATCCACCATACGACTGCAGCGCCTGAAACCAATAAGAAAGTGACGCTCTGGGGATGGAGCAGCATCTCGCGGCCCACTATCTCCCACGATCAATCCCCAGACAGCAACATCGCCTTGCTGCTGGCGTGGACGGGAGTGAACAATCACCTGTACTTCGCCCAGACCCTGACCACGGCTGCCACGCAGTGGACCATGCCTTCCACGTCGCCGCTCGCGCAGCAGAGCGCGTGGGCGCCGAGCCTGATCGCTTTCTATGCGACGAATATGCCAACCTATTGGCTGGCATGGACAGGCAGCGGCACTGCCAGCACCCATCAAATCAGCGTAGAGTATACCCAGCACTATCCCAGTTGGAGTGACGCCAACGCAACAACAGTCTTGAACGAGGCTGCGATGTCGAGTCCACAACTTGCCTTCAATGCCTTCGGCAGCACGAACCGTCAGGTGCTGCTGGCGTGGACGGGTATGGACCCTACCCATCGTCTCAATGTGGCAGTCGTCTACGTCACCAATAGTTAGCGGGTACGCGCTACTCCCCTGGCACACGATGCTCTCTTGATCGCGTAAGCCGAGATATCCATCTCGGCTTACTTGGCACCTGTCGAGAATCCACGGGCGACCTTAGACGTTGCCACCGGCGCTATCGTGCGCTGGGGAAGCACGAGACGCTGGCTGCGGCTGCTGGCAATCTGGGCGGCGTTGGCAGCAGCGGCGTTGAGTGTCGCGCAGGCGATCCGCGCGTGGCCGCAGCCGTTCACGACGGCGAATGTGGCGCTGCTGCTCATCAGCGTCGTGGTCCTGCTCCTGGCGTGGCTCTGCATCGCCTCCTTTGCCCGCGCCAAGCTTCGCGTGATGCAAAGCCAACCGGCGCAAAACCAAACGACACAAACGCCCACCCCTTGAATTGCGAAGTGAAGTTGCGTACCGTATCATGCTGATGGGCGTGACATGTTTGCGCGAATCTCTCTCCTGGTCTCGTTGCCCTATGCTGGTATTGCTCTCCTGTGGTTCCTATTATGTGAGAGGATGAAAAAGCGCCAATGAGCTTTCCGCTGTTCTTTTTCCTTGCTGCTTGCGTCCTCGCGCTTGGCCCTGTGACGTTGTGGGTGCAATCTCATCGTCTGAAAAGAGAAAACCGCCACAGCGCGCGAGTGCGTTTACTCATGACCTGCATTAGTCCTCTCATCTTTCTGGGTGCTGTACCGTTTAGCGCCTACATCATCCGTGTGAATGCCCTGTCGCCAGCCCAAAGTACGTTGAGTGGGCAATCGTTGTATGCGGTACTCGCCATATTGTTCGGCACTGCACTGGTCTTTCTGTTGATTATCGCCAACGAAGTGCGCCGCTTGCATCAAGCTCGATAGGTGCAGACAGTTCGCTTAGCGAAGGAGAGATCATCGGTGCGCACCTCCCGGTGGCAAACATTATTCAATGTTGAAATCCTCATATGTAATGCGGCTGCCCTGTTGCTGGTTGTTTTGGTTGGAGTGGTCCGTCATGGGCTGGATACCCTCAGTACTATCGGTGCAAGTTGTTTCGCCATCGGCCTGCTCGCCGCAAGCTATGGCATCCAGCGAGGACATGCCCGCCAATGGCCGATGTACATTGCTATTGCAGCATTGTGGGCTGGAGTCATCGTGGGCACTCTCCGGGCGTTGCCTTAACTGAAGTACCCACCAGTTGAGGCACCCGTTGATATCCAGCGGCCTTCGGCACCACCTTCGCAATTGGCTTTTGTCTCGTTCAGCTTCGTCAAGTAGTGAGAATGTTGAGAAGGTCCCAATAGTAGTTATCTGAGAGGCTGACATTATGCCTGAACCGATTTTTGCTGCGTTGCTTATCGTTGCAGCACTCTGTACTGCCCTGATCGTGTATCTGCGCATGATCCAGCGACCTGTAATGCAACGACAATCACAATGGCAGATTTATCTGTCTACCCTCCTTACAGTAGTGATGGGCAGTTACGTCTTTCTCGCCAGTGTCACATCGCCAGAGGGGACACTGATGCCTACCTTCACTTGGTTGATGGTAATTCCACTAACTGGCATGATAGTCGTCCTCCTATTTGAGGTGCGCAAAACATGGCACATAAAAAGGTCTTTGCATGCGGAATGACCTCTGGCCTGGTTCTACATCCTCTCCTTTGCTCATTCCAAGACCCGAACAACTACCCACTGGACATCTCTGCTGGCTCGGTAATCGTTGTATGTTGGTGACTTTCAATGTTGACCGTCGCGTGAAGTAGTACAGCGCCGGCGACTTCAGGCGCATCAAGGAATGGTTGCAAGGCAATTAACATACGTGCTGCAATGTGGCCCGTCGGTCAGTTCCGACGGGCATTGTTCTATGGTGCTGATGCGCATTTACGATGCGGTGGGCACTGGTTGGAGGTCGGGAATGGGTCGGTAGGAGAGCCGGCCTCGTGTGAGCAGCACGAGCAGCACTGCTGCCACAGCAAACGCCCCGAAGACCTGCGCATAGGTTCCTCCCCCCGGCACGAGTTGTGGCAGTAGCACTGCCCCAGTAGTGGTGTCCAACGCTGCATGGAACAGTCCCAGGAGCAGGAGGCTCCCCTTGACGTTGTTGTAGAGCCAGGCGGCGAGTACCCGCACCGGGACTGATCCCAGCACCAGCAGTTCGAGCAGCGCGAGGAAGAACAGACTCGGCGACAGCCTGCCCGTCGTCACTGCGCCCGTGACGAAGAGCAAAGGGAAGTGGATGCCACCGAAGCAAACGGCAACCAAGATACTGGCAACTAAGGCGCCATAGTGCGGCTGCAAGCGCGTGAACATGAAACCAGTCCAGCCAGTCTCTTCCCAGAGATTGACCAGGGCTGCAGCCAGCACCACCTGGATCACGTAGCTAAGCACCGCTGGGAGTTGATGCGGGAGTGCCTGGAACGGAGCAAAGCCGTAGCCGACGCAGAGACCAAGTATGGCCACCAGCGGCAGCCCAAAGAAAGCGAGCAGATACCATTGAATGCCTACCCGCCACCGCACGTAGCGGCTGGCGAGCGCCCGTAGACCAACCCGCCCGTCAACCACAGCGGTCACGGTGAAGGCAGAGCCGGTCAGCCCGACCACAGAAGCCAACAGTACAAACGGGAGTACAGTCGGGATGTTGTAGGAAAGAAGGCTAATCCCTTCTTTTGAGAGCAGGGGAACAAGGAAGATGACCCAGCATACAGCGTAGGCTAGTATGAGATAGGCGAGGACCGGATGGCGTGTAATCCAGTGCTTCAAGGCCGAAGGAGAAGCGGCTGGTGCTATTTGGACAGGTGGTTGTGCGGACATGGGAGGCGCCTCCTGTCGAGTGCAGCGCACTCGGGGCATTACATCATCTCACTCATCTTCATGGCGTTCCAAACAAGGCAACGCTACACTCGCCCCTGCTGGGTACAGCAGTTTCGTTGCTCTCGTTCATCAGGATCCCCGAAGTGGCGTCCAAGCGAGGGTAGAACGGCGCTGATCCAGATTAGGGAACGTCCGCCCTAGAGTCGCCTCCACATCGCGTCCAGTCTATCACACCTGGTAGTCACATTTTGAGTCGCGCTGTGATAGTTGACTATGCCGCTACTCGTGAACATGCTCAGCGAGCGCCATTTCTATGAGCATCTGACACTATTTCCAGCGGCGCTGACTATCAAATCGCGCAGTGATGTTTATTGAGAATATCCGTCAAACTGTCTCCCCAATCACACTGTGAACTACTTCAATGTGCCCTGCTCGTGCAACACGGTATGCTGCTGTTTGATGCTTGTTATCGTGTTAGCGTGGCTAAGCCTATGCCTTCAGGGCTGAAAAAACCTGATATGTCGTAGTGTTCGTTCGCTCGCTCACGCTCGCTTGCGCACGTACTTCGCCGCAAAATTGCCGTCGTTCTGTTGCCCGCCACATGCGGCTGGTACACGACACATTCCAGGAGGAGAGACACATGAGACTCTTCGGCTCAACCAAGGCACAGCGGACACCCGATGGCCATCGCTTTGGCCGCGACCTTGCGCACGAGACCCATCGCGGCTGGCGCAAGTTGGTGCTGATCCGCCACGGACAGACCGACTATAACGTGCGCCACATCCATCAAGGGCACATTCCCGGCATCCCGCTCAATGAAGAAGGGCAGCGCGAGGCCGCTGCCACGGCAGCAGCCATCCGCGACCTACCGCTGACGGCCATCGTGGTCTCGCCGCTACAGCGCACGATGGAGACGGCTGGATACATTAACGAGGGGCGCGGGCTGACGATCCAACAGGACAAGGATCTAATCGAAGTGGACTTCGGACCATACGCTGGACAATGCTGGGACGAGCTTGATGTACGCGGGGGCGAGTGGGCGCGCTTCGTGCGTGACCCGCGCTACGCCCCCAAAGGGGTGGAGAGTTTCGAGCAGGTGCAGCGGCGGGCTGTGCGGGCGATGGAACACTGGCGGATGGCGCCGAACATGGGCGAGTGGGTGGCATTGGTGACCCATTCTGATCTGGTCAAGCTGATCGTCCAGCACTACATCGGCATGCCACTCGACAACGAGCCGCGTTTGAACCTGGACAACGCGGCGGTCTCGATCTTCGCGTTCCCGCCCGATCCCAGGCACCATCCGACATTGATCGCCTTCAACTGGACCTCGCCTGCACAGTGGCTACCCACTGCCACGAAGGCGTAGGCCAATAACAGTGTCTGCGCTGATCGCAGCAGGTGGCAAGGCGCTGCGATCAGCCCACACGGCGCGCTCGCTTTGTAGACCGTGCGCCGCTTCTCATCGAGCAACTGGCGGACACTGTCCTTCTCCTGGGCAATCGCTTCGAGTTCATCGAGGGAGTAAACCAACAGATCACTCACGCTGGACACATCCGCCTCGCGGTGCAATTTCAATTTGACTAATCGCTGGCGAAGCCCCCAACGCCCTCTCTTATGGTATCTCCATCGCTCCCAGCAGTGCAGTGTGTAGGCTGTATTGTCCAGTTCGGCCCTTTAGCCCTTTCTGTGATGGCGATTGGCATAGCACGTACACCTAGCCGGCTCGGCAGTCATTTCTCCGAAACTTCACTGCTCCTTTTCCGCATGGGACGCTACTTACTAGCAGACACCCTTGATGACGAATTTCGGCTGCCAGCAATAGTGTGTTGTAGAGTAGCCTGGGAAATCACTCACGCTACCCACATGTGTTCTGATGCCCCGTTGGTCGAAAGAGAGAACATCCAATGCTTGTACCCACTCCTTCCTCTACCTCCGCCGCCCGCGAGACTCACCAGCAGAACACCCGCCGCTGGCTGCGACTGGCCTTTGTCATCACCATCATTGTCAACTGGTGTTTAATTGGTTTGCGCCTGCTGCTTTCCCCTGCCTTCTTCTCGCAGCCCAACGACCTCGGCTACATCCTGGAACCGGTTCTCTCGTTGGCTGTGTATGCGGCAGTAGGCTTGGCATTTTTGCTGTCGCTCCCCGCTGCTGGACAGTCTGCCCTTACAATAGGTACGAGGGTTGGCTTGCTCACGGGCGTTCTCTGGGTCATCAACCACGCAAAAGAAACCTTTGCGACGCTGCCCAGTTTGCCAGCCACGCTCATCTCCATATCGGCCTTTCTCGGAGCCTTTGTCTTGTGGGGAGTGGCGGGATTCCTCGCCGCCCGCCAGACTTGTTCTCTCCGCTATGGCCTGATCGCGGCGCTGTGGAGTGCGATGCTGACGGTGTTATTGACGATCACCTTTGGCTTTCTCTTGCTGCTCGTTGCTTTGCCACAGTTGGCCTTCTTAGAACACAATGACCCCGATTTTTTGCGCAGCCATTGGAATAATGTGACGCTGTTTGCTATCGCCAATACCCTGGATGCCGGTTTCTCGCATCTGCTGGAAGCCCCCATTATTGCAGTAGTCTTCGGCATTGTTGGGAGTCTCTTTGGCCGGCTCATCGCTCCAAAGGCAACCGCTGCTCCCGAAGCCTAATCTGCAACGATGCTTCTCCACACCTGTTGTCTTGATTGGGTTTGTTCCAGTGATAGCGGTCTATCGAGAGTGATGGTAGAACCGCCATCATTCACCTGCGTTGCCCCCTCGTTCTACATCCAATATAACAGCGAAACTGGCGAACGTCTTCCATTTGTGCTGGCGGCATGGTATACTGTTGCTGTCGTAGCCGCCATTTGGGGTGACTGCGCAAAAAGATGAGATGGGCGCTCCGCTATAAACGGACACGCCCATCAGACCCAGGACGCTGCGGAAGCCAGCGCGCAGGGCTAAATTGTAGAATACCACCCACCCTGGGGCAATGCCTATTTTTCCGGCTATTCTGCCCAACATCCGGCCAGACGGCCATTGGTGGATATTCGCAACCACTCCCCGCATACGCTCTCTCCTCACCAGCGCCCCCATTCTCTCTTCGTGGAGGCCTATTCGTTATGCCTGATCCTACCAACGACCAGACGCAGCAGAACACGACCAATGACCAGCAGGCGAAGTTCGAGTCCATCAAGCAAGTGAACCCGTATGGAATGGAGTATTGGAGCGCCCGTGAGTTAGCACCTCTACTTGGCTATGACTCATGGCGGAGGTTTGAAGATGCAGTTGATCGTGCAAAAGCCGCATGTAGAAATGCGGGCCAAGACGAAACCGATCATTTTGCCGGAGCCGTCAAAAAGGCAATAATTGGCAATAAGAATGAGCGTCAAATAGATGATGTCATTCTTTCCCGTTTCGGCTGCTACCTCGTGGCGATGAATGGCGACCCGCGCAAGCCGGAGATTGCGGCGGCGCAGGCGTACTTTGCCGTGCAAACTCGTAGAGCTGAGCAATGGCAGGAGCTACGCGAGGCGCAGGAGGAGCGGCTGCATCTGCGCATCGAACTCTCCGACGCCAACAAGGCGCTCACGGCGGTGGCGCAGGAGCATGGGGTCAAATCGCGCTCGTTCGGGCGTCTCTATAATGCCGGAGCGCGTGGACTCTATGGCGAACGCACTGTCAATGAAGTCAAGGCATACAAAGGCATTGGCGAGAACGAAGAACTGGATGACCGCATCGGGCGCGCAGAACTGGCGGCCAACCTCTTTGTGCGCACGCAAACCACCGAAAAAATCAGAAACGAGCAGATTCATGGGCAGGAGCCGGTGATTCAGGCGCATTACGATGTCGGCAGTGAGACCCGCGACCTCATCGCCCGCATCGGCGGCACCCTCCCTGAAGACCTGCCGCCGGAGCCATCCATCCGCCCGCTGCTGGACCAGCACCAGCGCCAGCAACATAAGCAGCGCCAGCTCGCGCAGCAGCAAGGCGGCCCCACGCTCTTCGATGCCCTCGCCGCGCCAGACGAGCCAGGTGAGCCAGACGATACCGGCGAGTAACGCACCGCAATTCGTTGCCACTCCTATTTGGCGCTACCCCTTGCTGCAATCTTTTCGTTCTCCTCTCTTTCTGAGGGAGGAGCCAACGATGCCAGCCATGCTGCCCGCCAAGCTGGTTCCCCCTCTCCTCGCGGGAACAGCCGACGCGCGCTCGGAGAGCGCGAAGCAAGCCATAGGCTTGCGGAGGAGGCGGAGAAGCGCAGCGGAGGGGGTTAGGGGGTGAGGTCTCCCTCTGTTGCGCCAGCGCGCCTATCTGGCATCGTTTTTGCGAACGAAGCAGCGAACATCACTGGGGAGTCCCATGTTAACGCTTCCCAGGACGAGGAGGGGGTATATGTCACTGTTCTCACGACTGTCACTACTACACCATACAGACCACCCAGCGCCAGCCAATCCCACGCTCATTGCGCCTGAGTGTCACGCTCCAGATTGCCACTATGATGGCGATCAATACGTCATGGTGAAATGCCGCTGCTGCGGGCACTGGTTCTGCCCGGAGCATGTGGACGCCGAAGAGAGCGTGCGCCTCATAAACACCACAGAGCCTGCGGTAGAGGGTCTTTCGTATTACCTCGGCTTATGCCTCGGCTGCCGTGGCGCCATGCGGCAACAGCACCCGACGAACTCCGCCTGGCTTCTGTAAGTATAGACCGCTATAAATCCCGCCACAGTTGATGGTCATTACCTACTCGCTGGATGCCAATTCGCCAGCAATCCGCCGAATTGGCATTGCACTTGCGCGCTCCTTGCCCGAACGCACGGGGGTATTGTTGACCGTAGATAGGAGAAGAACGCCGCAAATCCACAGGAGGCGCCGTATGACCATCCCGACCTTTGTGGAAGTAGCCATCGCCAAAGATGATGTAGTAGCCACCATCCGGGCAGAGTGGGAGGCTCTGTATGCGCTGGTCATGCCATTGTCAGAAGTGTCAGATCGAGTGAGCATCGTACCAGAAGCCGGAGCAGCAAGCGAAGAATGCAATAAAGACGAGTGGAACCTCAAAGATATCCTTGCCCATATCTGCTGGGGTGAACGCTGGATGGCTGGTCAGATAGGTCTGCCAGTGCGCGAGCTACCCACCCCAGACCCAAGCCTGGACCTGGCGGACCAGGACCAACGCGATGCCTGGTTCTACCGCCTCGATCATGACCGGCCTTTTGAAGATGTCCTGGCTGAAGGAAAAGCCATCCATTCAGCGCTGATGGGACGTTTGGAGCAGCTATCAGAAGCGTTTCTGAACGCTCCGTTCCACGTCAATCCGCAGGTGCCGCCTGCGGAGTACTCACAGATCGAGGCGCAATGGCGCCCCTTGTGGCCGCTGTGGCGCTGGGTGGTGAGCATGACGTATGACCGCTATCGCCAGCATCTACCAAGACTTCAAGCCTGGTTCACTACCGATAAGGCGCCATTAGATGGAGGCGTCCAGCACGCCTCACCCACTATTCCGGCTGTCGCTGCTCGGTAGCTTGTTGGGCGAAACTCTCCAGACTGGTGCGCCGAAGTGCAGGCGAACCTGGAACGCTGGATCCAAAACTACAAGGCGACCCTTCACTAACTGCGCAGTATCAGGCATGTGGTGGTGGCGTGCGCGTAGAGTTTGCCTGCCGCACCGGTGATGCGTCCCTCCGCCGTGGCAATGGTGCTGCCCAGGTGGATGACCTTGCCCTCGCTGGTGACGATGCCAGTAGTGCTGGTGAGCGGACGGATATAGTTGACCTTGAGTTCGAGCGTCGTATAGCCGATGCCAGCAGGCAGCTTCGTATGGATGGCGCAACCCATTGCGGAGTCGAGCAGCGTCGCCGCCAGCCCGCCATGCACCGCGCCGTTGGGATTGTAGTGGTATTCGCCCGGCGCGCAGCGGAAGACTGCGCGCCCATCGCCAACCTCCACCAGCGCAAAGCCCATCAGCTCGGCAATCGGCGGGATAGGCAGTGCGCCATCTATCCAGGCTTGCAGATAGTCATGGCCAGCCAGCTTGCGTCCGGCCCGCGCACCGATCAGTGGGTCTTGCCAGCGCACGACGCGCCCGCGCTCGCCCTCCGAAAGATAGTTTTGTGGCGTTTGCTCATCGCCAGCGCTATTGTCCGTGCCATCACTTGCCATGAATCCTGCTCTTTTCAATTTGTCAACATATGTATCGTAACGCTCGTTATTGCGCTTCCTGCCAGACCAGCCGGAAACCTGTGCTGTCCGTGCGCTCGCCTATGTACAACTGGGCGCTGTAGATAGCGCGTGCGCAGGCTGGCGAGTCATCCCAGGAGCCGCCCTTGAGCGTGCCACCGCTGCCGGAATCGGCGCGGGCCAGCGGTGAATTCGATGGCACGCCGCACCACTCGTTGACCGAGCCAGCCATCTCGAACGCGCCATAGGGACTCATCCCCTGCGGATACGAGCCGACAGGTGTGGTGTCTCCTGGGCCGCCGTCGCTGGTGTTGGCGCGGGAGGCTTCCCAGCGGTCGCCCCAGGGATAGACCCGCCCATCCGTGCCACGCGCGGCCTTCTCCCATTCGCGCTCGGTTGGCAGACGCCACGGCTCGCCGGTCACGTCCGCCAGCCATTTCACATAGGCCTGCGCATGCTTCCACGACACCTGCACGACGGGATGCTCCAGCCGTTGCCGCTGGCGTGACCATTCTCCCGGCTGCGGCACGCCCTGCGCAGCGACGGCGCAGGCATATTCAGCCACCGTCACCGGAAATCGCGCAATGCGAAACGCGCCAATCTCCAACGGACGCAGCGGCCCATCATCCTCGTCGGCCCGGGAATCACGCGCAGGATGGCTACCCGTCAGGAACGGACCTGCTGGCACCGGGCAGATCGGCGGCGTAACGACGGCCACGCCATCAATCATGCGCCCGATGAAGCCTAATTGGTGCAGCCGGGGCGTGAGCAGTTGCGGCGCCGCTAGGACGGTCTTGGGCTTTGGGGCAGCGGGAAATACCACCGGAGAGGCCAGCGCCGCCAGGACTCGTCTGGCCGCCGTTGCCGCATCGAGTCCGATGACATCAACCCACTGGCGGGTGAGCAAGAAGCCCTCGACGGGGGTGGGCTTATGGAGAACTGGTAAGATAGTGCGTCTAGTCGCTATCGCCAGTTGTATTTCTTCCTGCACCCATTGCGATGACCAGGCTTCCGGCGTCAACACCAGCAGCAGGACATCGCGCGCCTGCACTTCGCGTTGCAGCGTTTGCACCCACTCCGCCCCGCCGGATAATCCGCGCTCGTCGTACCAGACATCCAGGTGCGCCGCCGTCAACGCAGCAACGAGCGGACGGCACCACTCGTTGTCCTGCGTGCTATGGCTGACAAAAATTCGCGTCGCCGCCGGAATCGTCGGAATCGTTGAACCTGACATGCGCCCCGCCTCTCTCTCCCGCTTTATCGCGTATGTCCACTCACCAGCTTCAGTGTATCATCAAGCTGGCTCGAACATGAAAACAGCGGCAGCACTGTGATGTGTTGCCGCTGGTCGAACCCTCACCCCCAGCCCCTCTCCCGCGAGGAGAGGGGAGCGCAGAGGCTATAGGCTGAGCAGGTTCAGCGTGTTGCTGCCGTCATCTACAAAGTAGACGCCGCTGCCGCCGGGAACCACCGCCAGCCCAAAGAGCGTGCCCGCGCCGGGTGGGCTGCCCGTCGTATCCAGCGCCACCGTGGCCACCTGCGCTCCGGAGGGCTTTGTCTCCACCAGATTGCCGTCGTTGCCGTTGACCGTCAGAATATCGCCGTTGGGCGCCATCGTCAGGCCGAGCGGATCATTGAGCGCGCCGTTGACCGAGATGTCTTTGCCGGTGAAGGCGGTGGTCGTGCGGTCCAGCGCATTGGGGATTGCCGCGATGCGGTTATTCAAGCTATCCGCCACATAGAGTGTGCCGTTCGCGCTGAGGCCCACGCCCGTCGGCCCGATAATCAGCGCCGCCGGGTCCGTGCGCTCGCTGAAGCCGGAGCCAATCGTGGTGATGGATTCGATGCTGGGCATGCTGCCCGCAACATTCAAGTCAATCCGCAGTATGGTCCCTTTGTTGACGACGCGCCCGTTGCTGCCGGGGATGCCGTTGAGAACGTTCGTCACAAACAGTTCAGACTTGTTTGGCCGGTCAATCGAAGTCATATCCCAGGGACCATTGATGCCGTTGCCGGAGAACGTTTCCACCACGTGGCCCATGCTGTTCAGCACGATGAGGCAGCCGGATTGCACCGTCGCGGAGGTGCCATCGGTGGTTGGCAGGCTGCCGACGATTACCCAATTGCCACTGATAATGGTCAGCGCCGTCGTCAGGCCGATCCCACCGGGGCAGGCGCCGGGCAGCGCCGAGGCGATGATGCGCGCGAAGAGATGTCGCTGGCCACTTGGGCTAATCTGAACGATGGTGGTGCCGGTGCCCTGCAAATTCTTGCTGTTGTTGAAGTTGCTCACCAGCACGTCGCCCTGCACCAGATCACCGGCGCTACGCGGCACTACGACGACGCCATACGGGTTGACATCACCATTGCGTGGCACGGTCGAGGCGACGGTGCTGATGGTCCCCGGATGGATAAACGACGAAGAAACGGCAGCGCCACGGCTGGCGGCGAAGGCCAGCGCCGGCACTGCCAAAATCAACACTACTGCCAACAATACTCCGCCAGACAACGCGATGCCCGCGAGCAGGCGCGGGCGCCATGCTCTCCTCATGCTCCCTATCATCTTGCCGCTTCCCCTTTGCCTGCGCCGTTCGGTTCATCTGTTTGCCTGTGTACAGACGGGCGCAGACTCCACAACCGCAACGCCACAATGGTCGCTACACGACGCCAAACTATGACGGTAGTACGCGCTGGTGTTACAGGCTTTACAGGCATTTGCCAGCGATGGGACTGGCGGGAAAGCAGCCGGGAGTATGGCTAACCAAGGCTAATCAAGCGCAGACAGCGTAATGTTGCCAGCGTTCGAGCGTAGCGTCAGCGTGCCTTTGGCTTCTGGCGCCAGCGCCCCGCTCGCCGAGGCGCTGGCGAAGCTGCGCGTGCTATTGACGGGCCAGCCGGAGACCTCGACATTGCCAGCGTGTGTGCGCGCGTCCAGGTAGATCGCCGTCGCCTTCGGCAGCCGCATACGCAGGTTGCCCGCGTTTACTTCGGCATCTACACTGGCGTTGGAAGCGATGGAGGCGCGCACCGTGACGTTGCCTGCGTTGGCGGCCAGCCGCGAGCCGTTGCCCAGTGTCGCGCCGTCCACCACGTCGAGATTGCCTGCGTTCACTTTTGCCTTGACCGGCGCGCTGATGCCCTCGACTTCCAGATTGCCGGCGTTGAGCTTGAGATCGAGCCGTGCCGCCGTCGCAGGCAGCGCAATATCCAGGTCAATGGTGATCTGCTTGAAGATCGAGCTACGTTCGACCTCGGCGTCAATCAGAATGTCGTTGCCGTTCTGATGCACATCCACACGCACGCGCTCCAGATCGGCTTCGCTGACATTGCCCAGCAGCCCGCGCGCGCGCTTGGTAACATACACCAGCACCTGCCCCTCGGCTCCGGGATGCAGCCGGATATTGCCCGCGTTGTTGCGCACCGTCAGCGATGGCGCACCCGTCAGATGCAGTTCATGGGTTTCGGTTGCGGAGGCCATCTTCGTTTCTCCTTTGGTTGCTTCGTCTCAGATGTGTCGTTCAGCCCGGTTGCCGAACGTCCACATGGTTGCAACGGTTGCATATGATGGTCATGTTGGCCGGTGACAGCGCATGCGCCTCACCAGCATGTTTACATACTATCCAGTCGGTATACAAATGATACCCGCAACCTCATGGTTCTGTCAAGAGGGTGCGACGCTGGGAAACGAGCATGCCCATGTCATGGAGCAGGAAAGGTGATATATCAGGCAGGCGATATAGGGAGAGGGAGTGGGGAGGTGGTGGCAATGCTCAGCCTAAACAGTATACCCCATCAGGCGCCTGTTACGCATCGTACCAACGTCCGGTGTTTTTGCGTGCAGAGTGAGGCATCATTGAAATTGAGCGTGTGAGCATGATTGAAATATCATTAGGCATGCCAGAATGTGTGGCTGTGGAGCGCCGTATCGCCGTCCGGTATCCGCACGGGAGATTGTGACCATCGGGAGACCAACCGTTCATGACGCAGACTGAACAATCCGAACAGACTGACCTCGGTGGACTCAAGATTCTCGTCTTTGAGGCGGTTGGTGATGGCTTCTTGCTGGCATTTGCCGCCGAAGGGAGCCGAGATGCAGTGACGCGAACGCTGGCGGAGACGGCGCGCGCTATCACTGCGCTCGATCCCTGGCACCGGCGCTGGCTGCCAGAGCAGCGCCTCTGGTGGATCGCCGATGATGCGATGACACTGCTGGCACGCCAGTTGCCGCCGCTGGCCGCGCTCCTCACTGAGTGGCACCAGCGTCCACCCAGCGCCGATTACCTGCGTTGGAACGCCGAATTCGGTGGCATCGGTGGTATGGACGGCATGGACGGTATAGGCGATATGGGTGGTATACCAGGCATCGGCCCGCGCCGGACGCTCTACATCCCGCCGACCGTGGCGCTGGCCTATCGCCGTTTGGGGTTGCCGGCTGGCACGCCTGCGGACCAGGTGCGGGCGGCGCGGCGGCAGCTCGCGCGGCAACATCACCCCGACACCGGCGGCGAACACCTCACCATGACGGCGATCAACAGCGCGGTGGATACGGTGCTGGCGTGGCTGCGCCAGCGCGTTAGATAAAATAATCCTCTCCTCTCAAAATCTTCTAGTAGCAGAGTCAAGGATTGACAACTAGCAACCTTTCTGGCATGCTGGTGCGGCACGAATTCATCGCTTATCACCACCAGCAAAGGAAGAGCTACCTGCTATGTCACTGAAACGCTCCGGAAATTATATGAAGGCGTTCCTGGGTTGGCTGTTTGCGGCGCTGCTGCTGGGCTATCAGGGCATCGTGATCGCTTACATCATAACAACTGCCGACTGGCGCAATGCGCTGAATCCAGTCGCATTCTTCGGCCTCTATTTCGTCTTCCTGCTCTTCATCATAGATATCATGCTGCTTTTCTCTCCGCTCATCACCGTGTTCAGCGAACGCCGGTTGCGTACCGCCGCGCAGCATAATCCCATTGCCACGCCTCCCGTTTCCTTCCAGCCACAGCGCGACCTGGCGCTTAAAGACGGCGAAACACTCCGATTGGTGCGGACACGCGGCGTTGGCAACATTCTAGGCATGGGGTTTATGTGGTTCATACTCGCCGTGCTGCTGTTCGCCAGCGGCGAGACCATCATCATTGCGCTATTGCCGACGGTCAGCCGTTCTGTTCTCAACCCATTCAACGACATATTGCCATTCTCCCCATTCCTGCCACTCTCGGCGCTCTCCGTGCAGGACTGGCTGGCCGTCGCGCTGCCGCTGGTGATGAGCGCGGTGCTGTTCTTCTCGATGATCTTCGCCAGCATCATCTCGCGGCATGAGTCGCTGGTCGCTGATGATCGCGGCCTCACACTCAGCCGGACCTGGCGCCGGCAACGCTTCATTCCCTGGAATGACATTTCTGTGTTTCTGCGCGGCGTGAATAACGGCAGCGACGCGCCACAAGGAGTCTATCTCGTCTGGGGCCGCGCGCATGGGCTGGGGTTCCAGATCCACGCACGCGGCACATCGCAGGAAGCCATCGCTTCACGGCGAGAGCGGCGCAGCACCTATCGCTATGAGGGCGGCTATGATGCCTACGAGCAGAACGCGCGGCGCCTGCTGGCAACGATTGCTGTGCGCAGTTATCAGCCATTGGTATACTCAGCGGGTTCAGCAAAATATCTCCGCAGCATCCAGCGTCGTTTCCCCGCGATGACGATAGACCTCGATACGGCGCTGGCGCTTCCGCTGGCCGCTGCCCCATTCCAACCGGATGAAGCGGCAATAGCCAGCGCAGGCAAGCCGTTGACCACTCCGTTGATATTACAGCCAAAACTGCAATTTGCGCCCGCTCCATTTATCGCCGAGTCACTGATCTATTTTGTCCTGCTTACGTTGTTTGCCTTCCTGTTCAGTGGCCTTCTTTTCAATAACTCCGACCCCTATATGCCGTTTTCGCTGGCCAAACTTGAGGCAGGCGATACGCTTTCCGTCATCATGGCAATCAGCATTGCGGCAATCATGGGTTTCTTTGCGGTTCTCTTTGCGCTTTCCCGCCGCGCAAGCCATGTACGGGGCATCACTGCAACAGTGGGCGGCTTGGAAACCGTTGTTGGCAGCGGTAGGTCCAGCCACCGTGTGGAGATTCCCTGGTCTGCGGTGCGCGCGTGGGTGGTGGTTCCCGCTGTTCCTGGTGGCAAACGCCCCACAACCTATATGGTGTTCTCAGATGGCAGCAAGCTCACCTGGGTCGAGCCGGAGCAGGCACGGCTGGCGGGACGCGGCATATCGGGCGACCGTCAGACCGCTTTCCGCGAGTGCGCCGCCGAACTGCACGCGCTGATCGCTGCGCGGACGGGTCTGCCCCTACGCGATGCCTCCGAACTCACGCGCAAAGGGGCGCCTGCTGGCATAGCTGGTACATCTGCGCACTGAGTAGATGCTAGTGTTCGCGGGGCCGATTGAGAACACAGCCAGCGCCGCCGATGCTCAAAATGCTGCCGGTGCTGCCAATACTGAGGATACTCCCGGAACTGCCGATGCAGAGGATACTTCCCGCGCTCCCGATGCTCAGCACACTGCCCACGCTGCCCAGGCTGAGAAAGCTCAACGCGCTCAGGCCGCTGAGAATGCTCAGAAAGCTCAACGAGCTCCAGACACTCAGCGCGCTTCTCGTGCTCCCAACACTTCCCACGCTGCGCCCACGTCCGGCAACGCCAGCCGCCGGATGCTCATGGGGACGCGCTTCTATCACACGACGCATTGGTCATCTCCTCATGCTGACGGAAGATCAGGCAAAGGATATCTTCCAACTGAAAGTATAGTGCATATTTCGAGCGTCACCCTCTTGACAGGTCCGCGAACTTCAGGTATTATTCCAATACCGACTAGATAGTATGTAAACGATGGGCGTGTTTTGATGTCAAGTATATACGAACTGGTCGGTATTGGAATGATGAGATGTGGCATGCCATACCCGGCTGTCATTCGCGGCCATCCACCGTTGGAGGCAAGCCTGACCAGCGCAAGGGAAACCTATCTATGCAGGCATAGGGTAGAGGTGCAGGCGCATGGTGCCGCTTCTGCTCTTTTGCATTGAGCAGAGGAAGGCTGCGGATAAGAAGATAAGCCCATTGCACATATACGTATACATATAGTATATTCCATTTTAGCGGCGAAGAAGATGCGGCGGGGGTACTAGCGTGCGCAAGTGAGCGTCACCATCATCCGGGAAAATTGAGAGGCAGACCATGACCACAGCACGCGGGGTGAACGCGACGCATAGGTCGCGTCCAGACGAACACCAAAGAGACAACGGAGACAAGAGAGAGAAGGCGATCATGGCGACAACGGCAATGATCGAAACACACGGGCTGAGCAAGACATTCCAGGCACGCGGCAAGTCTGTCGAGGCGGTGCGCGGCGTGGACCTGGAGGTACGCGCTGGCGAAATCTTCGGCTTCCTGGGGCCGAACGGCGCTGGCAAGACGACGACGATGCGCATGCTCTCGACGTTGATCGTTCCCAGCGGGGGCCAGGCGAAGGTGGCAGGCTACGATCTGCGGCGCAATCCGGCGGCGGTGCGCAACCACATCGGCTATGTCAGCCAGCAGGGCGGCGCGGAACCCGTAGAGACGGGGCGCGAGAATCTCGTGCTGCAAGGGCGTGTCTATGGCATGAGTCACCGGGACGCCAACCAGCGCGCGAAAGACCTCATCAGCCGGCTCGATATGGATGCTTTCGCCGACCGGCTCGTGCGCACCTATTCGGGCGGCCAGCGGCGGCGGCTGGATGTGGCGCTGGGCATCATGCACCGCCCGCAACTGCTCTTCCTCGATGAGCCGACCACCGGGCTGGATCCGCAGAGCCGCGTGCGCATCTGGGACGAGGTGCGCCGCCTGCACGACGATGGCATGACCATCTTCCTGACCACACACTATATGGATGAAGCCGATGGCCTCTGCGACCGGCTGGCGATCATGGACAACGGTTCCATCGTCAGCGTGGATACACCCACCGCGCTCAAACAGCGCATCGCTGGCGATATCATCTCCCTCGGCCTGGATGTGCAAAACGGCGCCGTTGCCCGCGTCTCCGAGACGCTTCAGGCGCAGCCGTATGTGCGCGAACTCCAGCAGACGAAAGACGGCCTGCTGCTCTATGTGGAGCGCGGCGAAGAAGTGCTGCCGGAGGTGCTGCGCCTGCTCGATCATCAGGGCGTGCCCATCCGCACCGTCACGCTGGCGCGGCCTACGCTGGAAGATGTCTTCCTGCGGCTGACGGGCCGGTCACTCCGCGAATCGGTGGAGAACGCCTGATATTCATCCGTGCCTATCGCGGCTGTTTACAGCCGGCGCACGGATGACGGTCTGAAGACCCCATGCACACGCTCACGCGGCTTCAGCCGGTTCGCGCTTGCTCCGGCTGTTTACAGCCGAGAGCATTGTAGAAAAAATTAAAGGGAGACCTGACCATGCCACGTTTGCTACGTGATAGCTGGCTGATGTTCGGCTCGCAGTTCCGCGTTTCCATGCGCAACTCCGTCTGGCTCTTCATCGGCCTCTTCCAGCCTATTTGCTATATGCTACTCTTTGCGCCGCTGCTGAAAAATCTTGCCAACTCACCTGGCTTCCCGAAAGGCGGCGCCTACAACGTCTTCACGCCCGGCCTGATGATTATGATGGCGATCTTCGGCGCGGGTTTCGCTGGCTTCAACATCATCGCCCGCCTGCGCGACGGCGTAATCGAACGCCTGCGCGTGACGCCGATCAACCGCCTGGCGATGCTGCTGGGGATTGCCGGTGTTGATATCCTGATCCTCTTGGTGCAGACGGCGCTGCTGGTGATCGTCGGGCTGTTCCTCGGCTTCCGGCCAGATGCCGGTGGGTTGGCGTTGTTGTTCGTGCTGGTGTTGATCGGTGGCCTGATGATGGCCAGTTGCTCGTATGCCGTGGCGCTGCTGGTGAAAGACCAGGGCGCATTGGCGGCGACGGTCAATCTCTTCGTGCTGCCGTTGCTGCTGCTCTCCGGCATCATGCTGCCGCTCTCGCTGGCGCCGGATATCTTGCAGAACATCGCCAAAGCCAATCCCTTCGCCTACGCGGTCAATGCGGCGCGGGCGCTGGTAGACGGCCATCTCGGCGATGTTGCCATTGTGCAGTCGTTCATTATCTTTGGCGTGCTGGCGATCCTCGCCGTCTTCTGGGCCACGCGCTCGATTCGCAAAGCCGCGATGTAAGAGAAGCGGTAGCGGCAGGAGCAGGCGGATTCATCAGCCGCTCTGTTCTCCCCTCTCCCGCGCACGGGAGAGGGGCTGGGGGTTTTGCCCCACCCTTCCCTTTGCTGGTATCATGAGGCAGAAGCGAACAGCATGGGGAGGCGAACATGCCAGCGACGATCAGCAAACCGATTCCCGCCGCCAACGAACTGGTGGAGCGGGCACGGTTGCGGCTGGCTGCGGAACTCGAACGGTTACCGCCGCTGGGGTCGCCGTTGCTGCGGGCGCGTCTCCGCGCGCGGATGCCGGAATCGCTGCCATCGCCCGGCGCGTATGTTCACTATATTCGCGCTGCCTGGCACGCTGGTGAGCAGCGCATGGCGCGCGAACTCTTTGTCTTGCTATTGGAGCGAATTGAAGGGCCATGCGCCCGTTGGGCGGCGCAATGCGTCGCGCGGACGCCAGAAATCGCCGCCGGTGAGCGTGCTATTGTCCGCGAGGAGTTACGCCAGGAGTTGACCCTGCGCCTCTGGGAGCAGATTGCGCTCGGCAAAACAGTCGCCTGGGAACTCTTTTTCCAGCAATCGCTCGCCTTCGCGGAGCAGCACACCGCCGCTGCGCTGATGCAACAGCATGGCTACTGGTCGCGCGCCGGTGTCACGCAATCCCGCCGCGCCGCGCACTGGCTGCTGACTCGCCTGGCGGAGACCAGTGAGACGCCTGATGAGTCATCGCTGCCGTCCATAGGCGGGGCATTGTTGGCCGATGGCGTGAATCACTTTTCCGGCGCGGAACTGGCCGACCTGCGCGCATTAGTGTTGCGTCTGCCGGCACGCGAACGCAGCGCCGTCGTCTTGCGTTTCTGGCAGGACGCCACCGAAGCCGAAATTGCGCAGGCGCTGCGGGTGACGCCGCGCACAGTGCGCACCTATCTGCGCCAGAGCTATGCGCTGTTGCGCGAGTGGTATGGTGAGCCGGTGAATGTGGGAAATCCGGAGCATACTCGGAAAGCGGAGGAGGAGACCAGATGAACGACGATACGCAAGGACTGGCGTTGCTGGCGCTGCTCGACCGTTATCACGCCGATCTCGCCGCCGGCCTTCATCGCGACCTCGCCGAGTACTACGCCGCCACGCCTGAGCTGGAAACCGCATTCCTGGAGCTGGCGCTCTCTGCAGACATCGCGGCAAATAGCTCCTGGGATAGTTGGGATGCCAGCGAGACGCCGCCCATCCAGACGCTTGCCCCCGGTGTCTCGCGCGCGCTTGCAAGTCTGCCCGGCTTTGCCGATGATATGCCCAATCTCGCTGGCACCGCTGGCTCCAAGTCGTCGCAGCAGCGACTCGTCGCTGAGGAGCGCGCTTCCTATACGCCCTCTAGCGCGCAGCGACAGAACGACGATGCGTTAGCAGAGACCGACGACGAGTGACAGATGAAGTAGTGCAAGTACATATCCATCGTGTACAACTTGGGAAGCGCCTATCAAGCGCCCCAACTGATTTGGTCGCGCGTCGTATCATGGAATGGTCACCTGTCATCAGGCCATACACGCTACGGCGAAACAGCACGCAGCAGCTAAAAGGGGAATCCGTCTATGCCATCGTTCAAAATCCCGAAAATCCCGGATCTGTCTAATCTCCCCGATCAGCTCAAGCGCCCTTTCCCGCCTTTTGGGGAGCTAGTGCGCGAGCATCGCACCTTGCGCGGGCTAACCATCGAGCAACTGGCGGAAGCGGTGGAGATTACACCGAGCGCGCTGCGTGAGATTGAGAGCGGCACCCGCAAAGCGCCGGGCATCTCCATCGCCAAGAAGATGGCCGAGGTGCTGCATCTGGATAAAGACGACCGTGACACCTTCCTTGACTCCGCTGAATGGGATTCCTCTGTGATGGGGCATCTGCTCGGCAGACCCCAGGAAAAGAAGGCTCACCCGCCATTGCTGGCCTCGATTCTCGTCTTCCTCATTGCGGATATTCGTGGCTACACCCATTTCACGCAGGAGCATGGCGATCAGGCGGCGGCGCGGTTGACCACGCGCTTCGCTGAGATTGCCCACGCCGTCGTCGAGCAGTGGGGCGGCCAGCTCATCGAAGTTCGCGGCGACGAAATCCTGGCAGTCTTCAGTTCAGCGCAGCAATCCCTGAAGGCGGCGAACGATTTGCAGAGCCGCTGTCTGCAAGAGTCCAACACGCACCCAGACCTGCCATTGACCATCGGTGTTGGGCTGGATGTTGGCGAGGCGGCGCAGGTGGAGGGCGGCTATCGCGGCGCTGCGCTCAATCGCGCGGCGCGGCTGTGCAGTCTGGCGGGCGGCGGCGAAATCCTGGTTTCAACCGGCGTGGCCTATGTCGCGCCACAGGTGGACGGCGTGATGTTCGTGCCGCGCGGCCAGGAGCAACTCAAAGGCTTCGCTGGCCTCACGCCCATCCTGCTGGCGTCGCCAGTGAAAACTATCGAGGCCAGCGTCACCACCGTCACCACCGTCACCACTGAGACGACGATCACCAGCGAGCAGGAAGAACCGGGCGAGTGATGCTTCAACTGACGGCGAGGCTGCGGCGCACGCGCTGGCGTTCCAGGATGCTCGCCAATATCCTGACGCCCTCTGCCATCTTCTCCTCATCCGGGGCGGCGTAGCCGAGCAGCAGCGCATCGCGGCGCAGTGGCCGGAGGCTCGTTGCTGCCAGGGGCATCGCTGATAATCCAGCGTCGCGTAGTGCCTGCATCACCGGCTGGCTCTCCATCTCAGGCGGTAGCCATGCCACCAGGTGCATACCGGCGGTGTCGGGTTGCACCTCCAACAGCCCGGAGAGACGCCGGGTAAGCATCTGGTGAAGGAGCGCCTGCCGCTCTGCGTAGAGTGTGCGCATCCGCCGGATATGGCGCTGGAAATGTCCCTCCACCATGAAATCTGCGACCACGGCCTGCTCCAATCCCGGCGAATGTAGGTCCATTCCCCGGCGTGCGTGGACAACGTTTTCCACCAGCGATGGCGGCACGACGAGATACCCCAGACGCAGCGAAGGAAAGAGCACTTTGCTGAACGTGCCTAGATACAGCACGCGCCCGGCGTCATCCAACCCTTGCAGCGACGGAAGCGGACGCCCGGTATAGCGATATTCGCTATCATAGTCATCTTCGAGTATCCAGCCATTGCGGTTCCTGGCCCATTCCAGCAGCGCCAGCCGCCGCTCCATGCTCATCGTTGCGCCAAGCGGAAACTGGTGCGATGGCGTCACATACGCCAGCCGCGCATCTGGGTAGAGCGCCTGACCAGCCGCGAGATCGAACCCAGCGGTATCCACCGGCACCGGAATCAGCCGCAGGCCGGCCCGTTGAAACGCCCAGCGCGCCCCCTGATAGCCGGGGTCTTCCATCCAGATGGCATCACCGGGCTGCAAGAGCGTCCGTGCAATGATATCCATCCCTTGCTGTGAGCCAGAGATGATGATGACTTGCTGATAGGTACATCTCACGCCGCGCGCTATCGCCAGATAGCTGGCAACCGCTTCGCGCAATGGCTGATACCCTGCCGCCTCCTGGTAGCCGAACAGATCAGTCCAGGAATTCCGATAGTTGTGCGCGAGGAGCCGCTGCCAGAGCGTATGTGGAAACGCATCGAGCGCCGGCTGCCCCACGCGAAAGGCCGGATTGGCATACAGCCGGGGCATGGTAGACGGAGCGGACGCAGTGGATGGAGCGGACACATCCCTGGCGGCGAAAGTGGTGGAAGAAGTGGCGCCGGACTCTGATTGCCGCCGCGTCGCAGGTATGAGGAACGGTCCATATCCAGATGACGCCTGCTGCGCTGGCGCGAACAACCCATCAGATATGTTTCGCGCCACATAGGTGCCCGAACCCCTGCGCCCTTCGAGATAACCCTCCAGCAAAAGCTGTTGATATGCCTGAAACACCGTCGTGCGGGAGAGACCAAGCTCCCCCGCGAGTGCCCGCGTAGACGGGAGACGGGCGCCGCTCATGAGCTGGCGCGAGACAATCGCCTGACGCAACCCTTCATAGAGTTGCCGCTGCAAGGGAATATCGGTTGCCGTATGGAGAGGTATCAGGCTCGCCAGACCTGATATGCGCTGGATGCGACGACGCATAGTTGTATTGCACGCTTTCTTTGGCTCGCATATGAATACGGCCTTCGCTATCTCCTGCTCTCTCCAACCCTGTGACGGCTTACCCACAGGTATATTTACCGACGTGAGAATTCTCCCCGTTGCCGGCTCTAGGAATGCCCAAATCTGCGCGGAGAACGCAGTATGAGTTTTGAAATAGCAGTTTTGAATGCCAGTGTTGGCTGGTCATCACCTGGTGGAGAATGCAGGTATTGCCTGTCACTCCAGGTTTTTGGCAATTGAAAGTGGCATCAACACTTTTGTGATGATTGGCGCTTGTAACGGATTGAGGCGCTGGCTATAGTTGCTCACGAAGCGCGAGTGTACCGTCTGGTTTTCGCTTGAACGAGACATTCATCGGTTCATGATACCAGTGCAGCGCGCTTGTTCAAACTGGCTGCAAGATAGCAAGCCGCTCGGCCAGCATGGTTCTCTGCTTTTCAGCGCTGGATATGCGCGCGAGTACGTCAGTTTGCCGCGATGTGCCTTTCTCTCTCCGGGCACTCATGGCAAAGACCTACCTGGCGATGAAACCATTCGTTGCGCACCTCACCAGTCCTTTCAAGGGCGTCCGATCCCAGACGGCACGCCCACCAGGGCTGGCGCTGAAGCGTGGAGTTGCCCATGTATCGCTGCATGAAGCAGGGTGGATAGCGCCTCGGAAACGCATGTCTGTCGTGCTATGCGCTCTCGCTTCATACAGCTACATATTTCGGCCCGGCAAAGCGAAGGCGCTAAGGCGCTACAGGATACTGATGCTGCGCTAGTCAAGTAGTCAACAGTGTTCTGATGGCGACGATCTTTCCGCGCGCCGGGTATGAGCTGGCCAACTGGCGGCTGCGTCTTCAGCCGTTGTCATTTCGGCTTTCTCAACCATTCCCGCTACTCCAAAAGAGGAGAACGTGTATGCGTATCAGTGCAGGCCATATGAGTGGTGTGCGCAGATTCACCATGCCAGGGCTGTTCATGGTCCTGGGCCTGCTGGCGATTATCGTCGCTGGCTGTGGCTCAGCGTCCAGCGGTAGCGTCCGCCCCGACTCGCAGCAGATCCTGCGGATTCCGCTCAACGCCGCAAGCTCCGACATCAAGACGATGGACCCGGCGCTCAACCAGGATTTCTATTCGTATTTCCCGATAGAGTTGGTGTTTCCGGGTCTGATGACGCTGGACGCCAATGGTCAGCCACAACCCTGGGCAGCCGCCAGCGCGCCGGCCTTTGACCAGAGCAACAATACCTACACCTTCAAAGTGCGCTCTGGCATTAAATGGACCGATGGCACGCCGATTGACGCCAACACCTTTGCCTACTCGATCAACCGCGCGCTCAGTCCCTGCACGGCGTCGGCGGTCACGTACTATCTCTACCCGGTCAAAGACGCGCAAGCCTTCTCCACTGAGAAGTGTGGCAGCGACGGGGTGAGTGTGGTCGGCCCGATCAAGAGCCTGATTGGCGACTCGCTGATGGTGCCGGACAGCCAAACGCTGGTCATCAAGCTGGGCGCACCGGCTCCCTACTTCTTGCAGGCGCTTTGCTATCCGACCTCGTATGCCCAGCCGCAGCAGTTGATCCAGCAGTACGGCGTCAAAGCCTGGACGGAGCATCTGGCCGGCTTTGGCGGCAACCTCTTCAAGGTCCAGAGTTGGGATCACAAGGGCGATGTGATTCTGGAGCGCAACGACGATTTCTGGGGCACGAAGCCGAAACTGCGCGAGGTGGATTTCAAGGTCTACAAGACGACCAACGCGCTCTACGCTGACTACCTGGACGGTCGCCTCGATCAGGGCATTCCGCCAGCCGATCAGTACAAGCAGGCGAAGGCGCGCAAAGACTTCCACGAGCAGCCGTACCTGGCCATCAACTACTATCAGCCGAACTGGGCCAAAGCCCCGTTCAACAACCTCGACGCGAGGCAGGCGTTCGCTGAGGCGATTGATAAGACCATCATCGCCAACAACATCCTGCAAGGCTCGGTCGTGCCGACCAACCATATTGTGCCGCAGGGCATGTATGGCTACAATCCCAATTTGACGGGGCCGGATGGCACCACCAGCCTGACGGGAAACCAGACGGCAGCCAAAGCGGCGATGGCCAAGTATGTGGCTGAAGCCTGCAGTGGCCAGATCACGAAATGCACGCCGGTCACGCTCTATGACACGAGTGACCCGCAAGTGGAGACTGGTGACCAGGCGGTCGTCAACATGTGGCAGAACGCCTTCCCTGGCTATCCGATCAAGACGCAGTTCCTGGATTTCAACTCGCTGCTCACTTTGATCTACTCGGCCAATGCGCCGCAGATCTTCGGCATCGGCTGGACAGCGGACTACCCGGACCCGCAAGACTGGCTCACACTCCAGTTCGCACCCACCTCCATCAACAACACGGGCAGCGTCAATGTGCCGCAGGCCAACACGTTGATGGCGCAGGCCGACGTGAATCTCGATCCGGCCAGCCGCGCCTCTGAGTACAATCAGGCGGAACAGTTGGAGGTGAATGCGGTCGCCTGGATTCCGATGAGCCAGGCTAAGACCAGCTACAACCTGGCGACCTACGTGCATAACTTCGCGTTTGATTCGCTCGGCACGATTCCGCTGGCCAACTGGCAAACGATCTATCTGACCCAATCATAGTTTCGTCGTAGCTGTAGTCTGCGGTTCGGTCGTGAAGAGGCTTCGATCAACCGAATCGCAGTTCAGTACTCCTAACAGTAATGCAGTAATGTTGGCCGTTGTGCCTGGTATCTCTGGTGACGCTTCATTCCCCCGAAGGTATTTGCCGGAGAAACCACAACGGCCAACGCTCGAATACTCAAACGCCCGGTTGCCCATCCATTCAGGTGCGACGCTTACGTACTCACTCGTGAGCAGTGATATCCTGCGTGGTTGCGCTATCGGGCGCTTGGCTACCTGCTACAACCCAGCCTGTTGGCTCAGCGTGACCTGTTCGCATGCGGTAGCAACAGATTGAAATGGCCGACAGGCGACGATCAGCGACATCCGCGATATTGCAGAAATAGAGGATTCGCACATGGCATTCGACGCGCACCCGACCGCGAGCGAAGCTGGCGCAGAGAAGACCGCTACTACAGCTCCAACTCGACGGCCACGCCGCCCGCTCCTGTTGGTGGGTGGCATCCTGGCACTGGTGATAGTGATTTTGCTGACATTGCTGCTGCATGCAGTGCTGCAACCCACGCATCCAGCAACAGCTTCGGCCACTGCTACCCCCGTCCCCAAAGTGGTCTACCAGACCGATTTCTCGCAGGGTGTGAGTGGATGGACGCTGCCGCCGCACTGGACATATGCCAGCGGCCAGGTTCAGAACGACGGCTATGGCGCCGCGCCGCTCACCATCCCCTATGACATGACACAGCAGAACTATACGGTCTCGGTAGACTTCACCGTCGCCAAGATCCCCAACTACCTGGCCTGCCATACCTATGGCATCGAAGGCTTCGACACTGGAGGAAACCTGCAATGGGCAGGTCAAATCAGTTGTATCCGGCAGGGCGTCGCCAACGCGGGTTTCTCGGAAGCCCTGGTTGCGCATGCTGACACGACGCGGGATTCGCTGACAACCGAAGACTACACCGTCTCACACGATACGCTAACGTTTACCGTCCAGGTGCGGGATAAGAATCTGGCGTTCTGTCCGGGTCCTTCCTGCCTGCCGAATGTCAACAGCACGGCACCACTCTGGCCGGTCCATCTCGTCATCGAAGATGTCGGCGTGCAACTGACTGTCAGTAAGGTGATCGTCACGATCCCATAGGAGGATACGCGTCGCCCTGGTAGCTCTGGTGGCACGGACAGCGATGACAGCGATGACAGCGATGACATGAAAATATTGTGCGCGCGGCGCGTCCTCTCTTGTGAGACGCACATCCAAACGGATGGGCGATTGAGCGAAAAGAGAGAAATGAGAGAAAGCGTCGTGTCAGAAGATTCCGCGCCAGAAGCACACCCCAGCCAGGTTCCCGGCAAGACGAATAGGGCCAGCCAGCCACGCCGTCCCCTTATCGTGGCAGGTGGCATCCTGGCGCTGGTGATTGCCATCTTGCTGACGCTGGTGATACATGCGATCACGCAGCCCGCAGCCCATCCTGCGGCTGCGGCGACTGCTACCCCCGTCCCCAAAGTGGTCTACCAGACCGACTTCTCGCAAGGCATCAGCGGCTGGACCCTGCCGCCACACTGGAAGTACGCCAACGGGCAACTCGAAAACGATGGCTATGGCTCCGACCCACTGTTCGTTCCTTTGATGATTCCCTACTACATCACACAGCAGAACTATACGGTCTCGGTAGACTTCACCGTCGAAAGCGTCCCCAACTATCGCGCCTGCCATAGCTATGGCATCGAGGGATTGGATAATGGGGGCACTGCGCAGTGGGTCGGCTATATTCAGTGTGTGCGGCAGGGCGTCGCGAATGCTGGCTTCTCCGAGATTTATGTGGCGCATGCCGATTCGATGAATGATTCGCTCTTTCAGGAGGATTACACTGTCTCGCACGACCTGACCACCTTTACCGCGACGGTGCAAGGGGAAAACCTGGGCTTCTGCCCGGGCAACTCCTGCCTCAACAATCTGAATAGCACAACACCGCTCTGGCCGGTGCATCCTGCGATCATTGATGTCGGCGTGCAACTGACTGTCACAAAGGTGGTAATTACCGCCTCCTAGCGCCGCGCAGTAGCTGAAGGTAGCTGGCGATTGAAGTGGTTGCACACTGCTTCAATCGCCAGCTACTGCTGCATCTCTATACCCCGACGGCTTCTTCCACTCCTGCTGCCCGCAAAGCGCGCTCGGCAAGGGTGCGCAACTCATCGCGCAGGGCATCCGGCTGAATGACAGTGAAGGGACAGCCGAGGCCAGCCAGGAATGGCGCAATCCAGGTGAGGTCTTGCATCTGACAGCGCAACAGGATACCCTGCGGTGTTTCCTCCAGCGTGGCAAGCGAGGCCGGCACGCGATCTTGCGCCTCCGCCAGCGTCATCTGAAGCAGCGCCTCTACGCGAACCGGCCCCGGTGTCTGGGCGATGCTCCGTTCCACCTGCGCCAGACCATCGAAGTTCGCCGGGCGCTCGAAGGTTTCGTCGCGCAGTTCAGCGCGTAAGATGCGGTCCAGGCGGAAAGTGCGGATATCCTGGCGCAGATGGCAATAGCCGGCCAGATACCAGCGACCGGCGCGATAGACCAGTTCGTAGGGGTCCACCAGGCGCTCGCTCTCTTCGCCGGTGTAGGCACGATGCCGCAGCCAAACCCGCCGATTCTGCCGGCTGGCCGCGCTCAACAAGATGATGAGCGATCCCTCCGCCGCTGGCGGCTCTGGCGGTTCGGCTGCCATCACCAGCGACGATTCGACGGCGCGCACCCGCTCGCGCAACGCCAGCGGCAGCACGCGCAGTATCTTCGCCAGCGCGCCGTCAGTCGCGGGCGCCGCCTGGGTGACGCCCATACGTCGCGCCGCCAGCAGACCCAGCACCAGCGCCAGCGCCTCATCTTCCGCGAACATCATCGGTGGCAGCTTGTAGCCGGGGCGCAGGCGATACGCGCCGTACCGCCCGCGCAGCGACTCCACCGGGATGCCGAGTTCTTGCAGCATGCCAATATAGCGTCGCACCGTGCGCCCATCCACCTCCAACCGCTCCGCCAGCTCTGGCCCGGTGATGCGGGCGCGCGATTGCAGCAATTCGAGGACAGTCAGCACACGGGTGGTTGGGTGGTACATGATACTATCGCTGCTCCTACGTGTTCTGCTCTCGACTTTGAAAAGCCGGAGCAGGTAAATATGGCTGAAGCCGGAACAGTTCACACTTGTTCGTCGGGCTTCAGCCCATATCTCGTGCGTCGGCAGTTCACTGCCGCGAATGCAATTCATCTGAAATCAGGAACAATTATGTCCCGATTTGCGCGTACACTACAAGGGAATGAGATGAGACAGCAGGTGACGATCACCCATTCTTCAGGAGCATGGGAGAGATGGTAACTGGCTCACGTAACGTAGCTAGCGGGAGAAGGTATTCACATGGCAAGCGATACGGCGTTGCTCATCATTGACATTCAGGCCGGCATGCTCGATGAAGCCGACCCCGACTGCAAAGCGATTCTCGACAATATCAACAGTCTGCTGGCTCGCGCCCGCGCCAGCGGCACGCCGGTGATCTACATTCAGCACGACGGCTGGCCGGCAGGGCATCCGTTGGAGCCGGGAACGCCGGGCTGGCCGATTCACCCGGCGATTGCACCGCATGAAGGTGAGCTGGTCATCCGCAAACGCGCCTCAGACTCGTTTTATCGCACCTCGCTCCAGGACGAATTGGAGAAGCTGGGCGTGCGGCGGCTCGTGGTGGCGGGCGCGCAGAGCGAATATTGCGTGGATACCACCTGCCGTTCGGCGCTGAGCCACGGCTACGATGTAACGCTGGTGAGCGACGCGCACGACACCGGCAACGGCCACAACCTGACGGCAGACGAGATCATCGCCTACCACAATCATGTGCTGGCCCGGCTCACGCATCCCGATCACTCGATCACCGTCGTCGCCACCGAGGCCGTCACGTTTTGATTGTTGGTCGCCTATACCTACACCTTCGCGCGGCGCCAGCGCTCGCTGCGGAAACGCCAGTAGGTGATCGCCGCCTGCGTGCAGTAGTCCAGGCTCATCGCCAGCCTGCCACCGGGCAGACCCAGCAGCGGAATCAGCAGGAACGCCACCGGCACGCGCACCAGCCACGTGCCGGTGGCGCGCACCACCACCGGAAATTTCGTATCGCCCGCGCCGCGCAATGCGCCGATGAAGACGAACGAGACCGCACAGGCTGGCAGTGTGATGGCCGAGAAGCGCATCGGAATGTCGCCCACCGCCAGCACCGTTGGGTCCGCCACGAACAGGCCCAGCAGCAGATGCGGCACCAGCAGTGCCAACCCGCCGATCACGCCCATGACAATCACACAGGGGCGCATAGCAGCCCAGACGATCCGCACGGCGAGCGCGGGGTCAGCCGAACCAAGCGCCTGCCCCACCAGCGTCGTCGCGGCGACGGAAAAGCCGAAGCCGGGCAGCGTGCCGATGCTCTCAACCGTATTGATGGCGGTATTGGCGGCGTAGATATCCGCGCCCAATGGCACCACCAGCCGCAGGAAGCTGAGAATGCCCATCTGGAAGACGGTCAATTCCGCCGCCGAGGGCAGTCCGACGCGCAGGATGCGTTTCGCCAGGCCAAAGTTTGGGCGGAGCGAGGCGCGCACGAGTTGCGGCGCGCGTGGATGGCGGCGGCGCAGCAGCGTGAACGCCAGCAACGCGCCACAGAGCCAGCCAGCGCCCGCGCCACAGGCGGAGCCGATCACGCCGATGGGCTGGATGCCGAGAGATGGCAGGCCGTTCATAAGCACCCACGAACCGGCAATGTTGAGTCCGTTGACCACCAGCATCACCAGCAGCGGACGCCGCGCATCGCCCGCGCCACGCATCGCCGCCGTCATCGCAGAGGCAGCGCCGGTCGCTGGCAGCGCCAGGCTGAAGACACGGATGTAGACGGCGGCGAGGTCCACCACGCGCCCGCTGACGCCCAGCACATGTGTGATAAGCGAGGCCATCGGCACCGCCGCCAGCATCAGCGCCAGCCCAGCGGTGAGGCCGAGCAGCACGCCCTGACCTGCGGCGCGCGCCGCCAGCGAGCGATCTTTCGCGCCGATGGCCCGCGCCACCAGCGCCGTCACGCCGATGTTGATGGCGAAGAACGAAGTCAGCACGACCCAGACGGCGGTGCTGGCGACACCGACGGCGGACACCGCATCTGCCTGACCATAGCCGAGATGCGCGGTAGCATACGACGAGAGATGGCCGGAGAGGAACGTATCTGATGCTCCGACGCCCAGCGCCAGCAATTGCTCGCCAATCGCTGGCAGCGCCAGCGCCCAGACCCTGCCGCGTAGCTCGCGGTCGCTGATCGCGGCGCTGGCTGGCAGATTCGTAGTGCTGGCAGTTGAGGCAACGACAACATCCGGCGCGGTGGTGATCTCAGTCTCCGCAGCGTCAGCGATGGGCTGCGCGCCACCACGCCAGATACGGCCTGTCGCCACGCTGGCGGCAGCACTCCTGAAGGTGCCGAAGCGATGCCACGGCGTGTGATGCCGGTTCGCACCGCGCCTGCGCTGCTGGCGGGTAGCGCCACGGCTGCTGAGAGAACGATGACGTGACGATGACGATGATAACGATGATAGCGACGCAGATGACGACGCTGACAATGAGTTCGATGTTGAGGCCGCCACTGCTTTGCTGCGCCTCACCCGGCGTTCTTCGGGCGAATGGATGGCGCTGGTGAGGGCAAGCGGCAGGCTCACTCTAGGCAGACGCATGACGAGAAACACTCCAGGAAAAGGACGGGTGTGATGTTAGATCAATATCTCACAGTATAATACAAGACGGCAGGTTTCGCCTGTGAACTGCTTCACAGTGTGCCGCGCTTACCAAAGTGAAACGAGGTATTTCATGAGCAGTAACGCTCTAGCATTGGCTCCTTAGGGCGAGCAGGGCGGAGCGCCGGTATGGAGTTAGATTTGCATCAACCAATAGTACCAGGTTCGCGAAATGGCGGCAGACCTATCGGAAAGTGGCCTAGCCGTTGTAGGTGAAGGTAACATTGTTCGCATAATTCAATGTCGCGTTGGTGCTGGGAAATACGGCAAGTTGATAGATTCCGGCGGGAGCTGGATGCGGCCCAAGTGGATCAAGCGTCTGACCGAGTGGGGGAGTGGTGGCAGCCAACACCATATCGGTTGGCTGCGTATTCACCATCGTGTTATACGCCACATTGCCAAGCGGATCAAAGACGAGAACAGCTATCTGTGACGCATTGATCGGCGCTCGCAGATGAATCACAAACGCAAAGGTGTCGGTTGCGGAAAAACTCGTCCTGGGATTGACTATCGAAACGCTCTGCCCCGCTCCACTGATCGCCGTCCCAAGCTGCACTGAGAGGGCAACTGCTGTGTTGGCAATAGGAGTATTGTCAACCGGTGTGTTAGTAGGGAGAACTGGTCGCGTTGGATTCGCCTGAAGATTGGTGGTTGCCGCTCCGCACCCTATGAGTCCAAGCAGCAGTATGCCCAAGACAAGCCAAAAAACGGCGTGATGTGTAACGCGACGCATCGCTCGTGTCCCTTTCAAAACCAGGAAGGAGTGGCAAAGAGCAGGGAAAAGTAGAGAAAAGTAGATGGACCTGCCAGCGAGTGTACTCGTCACGCTCTATGGTTGTCAATACAGAGAAATGCTTCCGTATGGAGATGATGGAATCGCTATGGCATGTGTGGCGTGAGCGATGGCGGCGCCTGTTCAGGCAACGGCAACTGGATAGTAAACGTCGTGCCCGCGCCGAGCGTGCTTTCGACGGTGAGCGCGCCGCCATGCGCCCGCACGATGGCCTGCGCGATGGAGAGTCCCAGACCGGAGCCTTCGCGCTTGGGTGGGCGCTGGTTCTGCTGCTGATCGTTTTGTTGGTCGTCCAGCCGCGCAACGGACCTGTTGTTGGGGCCGGAGGCGGAAACGTGCTGCGAGGCGATGCGTCGCTGGATGTCGCCACGTTGCGCGCGATAGAAGCGGTCGAACACATGCGGCAGGTCGGCGGGGGCAATGCCGATGCCGTTGTCGCTGATGCTGACGAACGCGCCGCGCTGCGTCCGCCCCACCTGCACCCGCACCCAACCGGAGGCATCCTGGCGGCCATATTTCAGCGCGTTGTCCAGCAGAATCAACAACACCTGCTTCATGCGGTCCGGGTCCGCCAGCACCATCAGCCGTCCGCCGCCGTCGCTGCGCATCGTCACCTCGCGTTCGCCGGCCAGGATGCGCGCCTGATCTACCGCCTCGCCCACCAGCGCCAGCAGATCGAGCGATTGTAGCTCCAGCGGACGCCCGGCGTCGAGCCTCGCCAGCGTCAGCAGATCGTTGACCAGGCGTGTCATGCGTTCGGCCTCGCGCTGCGTCGCCCGCAAGACCTGCTCCGCCGTCTCCGGGTCGTCCTTCGCGCCACGCAGCAGCACATCGGTATAGCCGCGAATCGAGGTCAGCGGCGTGCGTAGCTCATGGCTGGCGTCCGCAATGAACTGGCGCATACGGTCTTCTGAGGCATGCTGAGCCGCAAAGGCGCGTTCGATGCGCGAAATCATCTCATCGAAGGTATCGGCAAGCTGGCCGATTTCATCGCCTCCATGTGGCAGGCGCACCCGCTGCGTCAGGTCGCCCGACGCGATGCGCCGCGCCGTCTCCGTCATGCGCGTCAGCGGGCGCAGCGACCGCACAATCAGCGGGCCGCCAACCAGGACGCCGAGGAGCAGCGCGCCAAACAGCGTGGCAATCAGCACGAGATGCACCACCGCCATCTCACCACGCAGCCGCGCATAATCGGTGACCACCTGCACAATGCCCAGGTCCACCCGGCTCGCATGCACGCCAGGAACAGTGATGACCGCGCAGGGCGAAGAGGTGTAGTAGCGAATGGCAACCAGCATAACGCCCAGCCGTTGGCCGTTGCTATCCTGCGTCTCGTAATACTCGCTGGTGATATAGCCGGTGGTGGTGCCCGGCTTTGGCGCAGTGGCGACCTTCGCGCGGATGCTTTCGAGGTTGGCCCGGGTAAAGTATGGCGGCTGTTCACCCACCGGCGCTGTGGCGCTCTCCGGCGCCTGTACGAAGCCATTGCGGTCCAGCAGATAGACCGAGCGAATGGCCGGATGCGAACTGCTGAGCGGCTGCGCAATGGACTCCTGGAACGCCTGCTGATAACTGATGGCTCCGGCGCAGGTTTTGCCGGTGCCATTGACCTCCCTATCGAAGAAATGCTGATTGACGGTAATGCTGGCGACTACCTCATCGCTGAAGCGCGCGCGTTCTTCCTGAAGCAACGCCGAGCCAACGATGATATCGAGGACGATACCAAGAATCAGTAACAGCAGCGCCAGCGTGCCGATATATGAGAGCGCCAGCCGCCAGCGCAGCGTGCGCGCCCAGCGAAACCAGCCTCCGGATTGACGCCCGCGTTGCCGCTGTGGATGCCGCACGATCACCGTTGGCAGGTCTTGTTCGATGGCGGGATCATACGGCTGCGGTTGCCGGGAACCATTAGCCAGCGGCTGCAATCCTCGCCCATTCGAGGTGTTCGGCGTAGTGGTATTTGTGTTGGTGTTTGATGGTCCGGAGGGCGGGCGCGCTGCCATAAAGTATCAGCCCTTCAAGACATAGCCGACGCCACGCACGGTCTGGATCAGCCGGGGATTGCTCGGTTCGTCCTCGATCTTCTCGCGCAGATAGCGGACGTAGACCTCGATGATGTTGGTTTCGCCCATGAAATCGTAGCCCCAGACCCGGTTGAGGATGGTTTGCCGGTCCAATACCTGACGCGGATGGGTCATGAAGAGGTGCAGTAGATTATACTCGGTGGCGGTGAACTCAATGAGCCGGTCGCCGCGCCGGACCTCGCGAGCAGACTCGTCGAGCGTCAGGTCTGCCACCTTCAGCACGCGCCCACCCGGACCGCCCGCCGCGACGATGCGTTGCTGGCGGCGTAGCAGCGCCCGCACCCGCGCCAGCAACTCCTCGAAGCTGAAGGGCTTGGTGAGGTAATCATCTGCGCCGCTCTCCAGTCCCGTCACGCGGTCGCGCACCTCATCTTTGGCGGTAAGCATGAGAATCGGGATATCCGCCGTCGCCTCGTTCTCGCGCAGCCGCCGGCAGACTTCCAGGCCGTCCATGCCAGGGAGCATCACATCGAGGATGACCAGATCAGGGCGGAGCTTCTGCGCCAGATCAAAGCCAGCGACGCCATCGCCCGCATCCTCGACGCGAAACCCCTCATAGCGCATGCCGAGACGGATGAAATCCACGATGCTTTGCTCGTCGTCAATCACCAGCAGCTTGAGCTTGCTCTCTTCGCCTGGCCTGTCCGGTTTGTTGGGCGTCCCCGGTGTGTTGGTTCTCTGGTCCACGGCGTCACCTATCGCACCTGTTACAATCGTCGCATCGGTGATGCTACGCACTTTGGAGCATACAACGCTCTCAACGAGCATTATATGCGTCCGCCCGCGCTGTAACAAGATGGCAGTAGCGATGGCGAGAGCTGGAACCCCCGCCATTTGCCGTGTCTCCCGCTTGATATTAGCCACCGCTCTCAAAGGGCGGTTTTGAAGCCTTCGCGCCACGTCTCGTGCGCAGGAGTCCAGCCGAGTTCGCGCCTGGCTTTGGCGTTCGATGCGCCGCGAATCTGCGTCATCATGGAGACGCCAACCTCACCGATCATCGGGCGGACGAGCCAGACGGGGAGATGCAGCGGCGGCTTCGCGCCGACCGCCTGCGCCAGCACAGGGAGCCACACGCGAACGGGAGCGGGTTCATCGTCGGCAATGTTGTAGATGCCGGTCGCGCCGTGTTGGATCGCCGCGACCGCTGCCGAGGCGGCGTCTTCCACATGGATGAACGACCAGACGCCCGCGCCGCTGCCGGCGATGGGGAGCATGCGCTTGCGTATCGAGGCGACGATATCGCCGTCTTTGGCGATTCCAGTTCCAGGGCCGTAGAGGTTGCCATAGCGGAGCGCAATCCCTTCGATGCCCTCAGCATGCGTCACCGCGTTTTCGAGATAGCGGATGGCTTCTAGGGTTTTCATTTGATTGCGCGGCGGGTTTGGGTCCAACGGATCATTCTCCGTTTTCGGGGCGGTTCCCGTGCGCGCATAGTTCCAGTTGCCATAGCTCTGCGCAATGAAGCGCCGCGCGCCCACTTCCCTGGCCGCCGCCAGCAAATAGTCGGTGCCTTCGGTGCGCAGGCGGTTGGTCATGGCAAACTCGTCATCAAACCGTTTGTAGTCTTTGACGCCCGTCAGCGCCGTCAGTTGATGAATGATAACCTCCGGCTGGGCCTGCTTCACCGCCCGCATCACGGTGGCGCGGTCCAGTGCGTCGGCAACCACCGGCTCTGCGCCAGCAGTTCGCAATCGCTCCACCTGCTGCGGCGAACGGGTCATCGCGACGACCTCATAGCCTGCTGCGATGAGCTGCGGTACGAGTGCCTTGCCAACTGCGCCATTGGCGCCTGCAACGAATACCTTCATGATGTTGCTCCTTTTGTGTGCCAGTGTTTGTGCAATGTATGCAATCTGTGCATGAGCGCAATGTGCATTGCTGTTGTGCGCACTGGTAGACGGAGCCACCATCAATCTTGTGACAATATCGAGGTGAAATCTTGCATATCCGTGAAAACATCCATGAATTGCGGAATCAGGCGCCTGCTGTTGGCTCTTCTGGTTTATTTGTTGCTTTGATTCTGGCCATATCAGAGACGGGATAGCCGAGGCGCGTCAGTTTATCGGGATTTACGATGGAGCGTACCGCCTGAATGACACCGCCTGCAATGTCGAGGACCAGCATGTTGACCACACGGCCCTCGGCATCGAATGAGAGTGCGCCCGGCTGCCCATTGATGTAGAGAAATTGGAATGTGATATTGAAATCGTGCGCTGTCTTGAAGATGCTCCTGACGGCCAGCGCGACACGATTATCACCCACGAGCGGATGCCGGTAGGCGTGCGCCTTCCCGCCGCCATCGCCGTAAAAGACCGCGTCTTTGGCAAGGAAGTTGACCAGGCCCGCCATATCACCCCGGTCCGCCGCGCCAAAGAAACTGGCGGCGAGTTGTCGCTGCTCGCTCTGGTCTGCATCGAACCGCAGTTTGCCAGCATCTATGCGTTTGCGGGCGCGCGCCAGGATTTGGCGGCAATTATCCTCACTCTTCTGCACAATCGCGGCAATCTGGTCATAGTCATAGTCGAAGATATCGCGCAGCAGAAAGACGGCGCGCTCGACCGGCGAAAGCGTCTGAAGGAGAACGAGGAAGGCCAGCGACAGCGAATCTTTTAGTTCCACCTGTTCCGCAGGGCCAACATCGGTGGATGCCTGCAACGGTTCGGGCAGCCAGACCCCAACATAGGTTTCGCGCCGGACACGCGCCGCTCGCCAGGCGTCAATAGCCAGGCGTGTCGTCACCGTCGTCAGGAACGCTTTGGGAGACTCGATTGCCGCGCCCTGCGCCAGCGTGCGATGCAGCCGCAGATACGCCTCCTGCACGACATCCTCCGCGTCGCCCACGTCACCGAGCATGCGATAAGCAATCGAGAACATCAGAGGTCGCAACCCCTCGTAGGCGTCCATTTCCTCGCCGCCAGGCAGTGATGATACCGATTTGCCATCCATCCTTTGCTCCTCCCGCGAGAACTATCATAACACGCAAGAGGCCAGACGGGCACACCTGTGGAAAGTTGATACAACCGTGTGATGCGTCTTGTGCTTGCCAAAGGTCCTGTCAACGCGACCCTGCGCGCCGGTCAATCGCTCTTGTAAGCAAGAGGTAGTGGCTTGTCCCAAAAAGCGCGACCCGATGCCGTTTCCCCCGGCAATGCAGCTTGCCTGATGTCTCTCGTAGTCTTTCCTGGCGCGTTCTCTATCATTTCTTTTCTCACATCATTCGTTCACTCATCGTGCTATGCTTGCGTCTGCAATGAGCAGCCTTCGGCACACTCTTTGCAGAGAGGTCTTTCGATTCAGGCAAACGTACTGTAGAGGGAAACAGGTGCGGGTCTCCCCGGCAATGTCAGTTGTAATGACGTGGTTAGTGGGCCGCTTATCTCACGTGGCTGGTCTGCCTGCTGTAGCGCTCTGCTGGCGGGCGACTGGACACGAACAGGCGCAGAGGAGCGAAGAAAGGCAAAGATGATGGCAAAGCATGAACTGGCGGCAGACGGCCAGCCGCCGGTGCGGCCCGCCCACGGCAGCGTTCGTACCTGTGTTCCCTATCGTGGCGAATTGGCGCGGCATCGCCTGATTACGGCAGATGGCAGCGATTACGTCGTGGCGACGATTTTCTTGCAAGGGCGGCACAAAGGGTATCTCACCGGCGCCTACCCCGTCACGCGCGGCTATCTGGTGATGATGCGCCAGCCGCTCTATGAGATTCGCAGCGACGACGAGACCACGGCGCGCGCCAACCATGAGCGACTGGTCTCCGTGCTGGCGGAGGCCGGCGTGAGCATTGTGCGCGCAGAACGCATGCTGGCAGCCCGGCGCCGGGCCGAGAAGCAAGAGGCAGCGGCGAGCCGGCGGCTGGCGGCGGACCTCCCGCTCACCTTCACCATTCGCGCAGGCGAAGCGGCCACGCAGCACGAGCGCGACGAGGAGAGCCAGCCCGCCATCCTGGGCTAACCTCCATCACATCAACACAACCCATAGCACGCACTTATTTCAATGCAGGGGCGACGCATCTCAACAGCGATGCGTCGCCCTCTGTGCTATATGTTAGTCTACGGCCCTACGGCTGGTTATCTATCCTCAGTTCTCCTGTCCACATACCCTTATTGGCCTCACGCTAGTTGTATATTTTGTCATTATCACCTCGAACGGTTTCATTGCGGTGAAAAGGGGGATGATGATGAGCAGTAAACGAGTTGGGTTCGGCATGGGCGTCCTCTGTTTCATCCTCCTGCTGGCTGCCTGCGCTCAGCAAAGCGCATTGCCAAGCGCTACTCCCTGTCCCACAACGCAAGTCAATGCCAGTCCTCTCACCCAAACCACTGGTCCGGTAAGCATTGCCACCGATCATTCTATCTATACGCCGTTCGCCATTGTGCATGTAACAATCGAAAATCACTTGGGGCATCCTATTAACATGTATGGTGATCTTCATGGTTGCGAACTTCTAGATTTGCAACAACTCATTGGTGGTGCTTGGAAACAGGTTCCACTTTGCTCTCCCCACGCTGGGGATGAACTTCCAGATACCCCAGAAGTAGGGATATCGCCTAGCAAAACTTACCAAGACATTCTCTACTACCAAGAGATCTCTGCTGGACAACCAGCGGGACAATATGTACCGTTCCCAATAGGGACGTTCCGGATCGTTATCCAATACATAGAACTTCAATCAACTGCAACGTCGAGACAACTGGCCTATTCTGCTACCTTTCGCATCTGCGGGTGCGGTGGGTGTTAACCAAAGGTAAGTCTTTTAGCTCAACGTCTTTCCTGAACTCTGGTTGTTCCTTTAAACATTCAACAACAGAACACCCCTGGTTGGCGACATGATATGCTGCTGAAGGAGAATAGAGGGAGGACAATGTTGCAGGCGCGCCTGCAACATCAGCAGCAGAGGCGGCAACCCATGAAAATCCTCATCTTCTTGCATGGCACCACCATCATGCACCGGAGCGGCATTGGGCATACGCGGGCGGAGCGCGTGCAGCAGTGTTTGGCGCATGATCCAACGGTCTTGCAGTACGCTATGTATGTTCCCATCGGGCAGGCGGTGGCAAAGATCGCGGGATGGCAGGCGCAGGGAGCGGAGATCGCCTATCTGAGTTCGCATCGCTTGCCAGAAGACGTTGCCGCTGACCAGGCGGTGCTGGAACGCTACGGATTTCCTCAGGGGCCAGTTTTCTTTCGCCGGGAGGGCGAAACCTATCAGGAGATCGTTGCGCGCGTGCTGCCCGATGTGCTGATCGAAGACGACTGCGAAAGCATCGGCGGCGCGGCCAAAATCATCGCGCCGCAACTCGGCCCCGTACTACAACAAAGCATCGCCTCAATCGTCGTGCCGGAGTTCGCAGGCATTGACGAGCTGCCGGATGACAGCGCCGCTTTCGTAGCAAACCGCAATGCAGGGTAACAGCGTGCCGCGTTGCGTCGCGCAGACAGGATGACCGGCATGAGGTATCATAGTACGAGCTATGGCAGATAGGGCCCGTTAAATCCGTTGCATAGATGAGGTTTCCGGCAAGGTCTGGCAAGGAGGGGAACGCATGATCTCCGCGCAGGCGCTCACCATCCCGCATGCATTCAACAGTATCGTCGCCACTATATCAGCTACGCAGGTGAGTGACATCCTGGCCTCTGCGGTGCAGTGGATGGCGGCCAGCGTCTTTGGCGCGCTGTTCTGCTGGTGGCTCATTATCGCCATCTTCCAGCGCAGACGCCAACGCCAAGCGACTGATCGCGGCACGCTCTATATTTCCCTCTTCCTGATGTTCTTCGCCATGAGCAACCTCATCATCGAGAGCCGCACCTTCGCCCTTCACGAATCGCTGGCCGCCGCACCGGCCATTATTCTCTTCGCGTTGTTCTTTTATCTCTTCTCGGATGAACGCTATGCGCCGCGCTGGACGCGCTGGCTGAGCGTTATCTATGTATTTTCTTTCATTGGCGCGTTCGTCCCGCAGAAAAGCGGTGGTTCCAATGCCCAGATCACCTTTACTCCGCCACCAGGCGTCATAGGCATCATTACCGCTATTTTTACCATCGTGGCGCTGCTCATCGTCCTCTCCGGCGTCATCGCGCAAATCTACTATCGCTATCGCCATTTCGCTTTGACAGGGGAACGCTGGGCCTTCCAGCGACACACCAAAATCCTCGTCTTCTGCGCGCTGCCCATCGCCAGCTTCCTGGCGCTGCTCGTCTCGTCGCTGCTCTCACAGATCAACACAGCATCCCTCTCGCCGTTGCTGCTCTCTCTAGAAATGGTCTACTATCTCCTCGTCACCTTGCTGCCTGCCACCGCCAGTCTGCTGCTTTTGCATCAGCGCCCATATGATCGCAGCGCCGCCGTCAATCGTCTGCTGATCTTTGGGTTACTCATCCTCTGCCTGCTCGCCATTTATGTCGTCTTTATCCTTACGCTCTGGTTTCTCTTCCCTGGCTTCCGCACACTGCAATCCTACGATTATATGCCCTTCCTCATTCTTATCGGGTTGCTGATGGCGCTGTCCTTCCGGCCTCTCCACCGGCAGATCACCGAACGTATCAACCGGCGCTTCTTCCGCCACACCTATGAGGCGGCGCGGCAAATAACCGCTTTCACCGCCACGCTGCATGATGATATGCAACTGGAGCAGGTGAGCGGCCAGTTGATCTCCGTCATTCAGAAGTCGTTGCAGTCTGCGCCGGTGATCCTCTGGCTGCAATCTGCGCCGGAACTGACTGTGCTGCGCGCGCCATCTGGCAAAGCGACGGTTATCAGCAGCGGACGCACACCGTCTGAGCGGCAGGATCAGGCGTTCCAGCTTCACCGGCAGGCCGGAGCCGCCAGCGCGCAACCGGCAAACGCGACGCTCGCCGTCTCCGCGGATGATCCCATCCGACCTATGTTGCTGCGGCCTTCCAGCGTTCTCAATCTCTCCCGGCCCGCAGCGGATTTCGCGGACTCCGCCACGGTACGCGCATTACAGGCGGCTGGCCTGGCGATAGCCCTGCCGCTGGTGAGCCAGAATGAACTGGTTGGTCTGCTGGCGCTTGGCCCACGAGCGTCCGCGCGCCGCAATATCCGCTACACATTCGATGAACTCGAACTCTTGACGAAGCTGGCGGACCGGGTGGCGCCCGTCCTGCGCATGGCGCAACTGACCCACGCGGAAGAGGTGGATGCGCGGCAACGCGAACGGGTGGAGCAGGAGCTACAAACCGCGCGGCGCATCCAGGAGGCGCTGCTGCCAAAGTCCACGCCGACGCTCTCCGGCTGGCAACTGGCGACCTGCTATCAGCCGGCGCGCGAAGTTGGCGGCGACTTCTATGACTTCCTGCCGCTTGCGGATGGGCGGCTGGGCATCGTGCTGGGCGATGTCACCGACAAGGGCATCCCCGCTGCGCTGGTGATGGCGACCACGCGCAGCATGCTCCGCGCTGTAGCGATGCAACCGGGGACCACGCCGGGGCAGGCGCTGGCGCAAGTCAACGAACTGCTCTGCGCTGACCTGCCCCCTAGCATGTTCGTTACCTGTTTCTATGCCATCCTCGACCCGCTGACCGGGAATCTGCAGTATGCCAACGCCGGGCAGGATTTGCCCTATCTGCGCCACAAAGACGGCACGGTTGGCGAGGTGCGCGCCACTGGCATGCCGCTTGGCCTGATGCCCAACATGCGGTACGATGAGGGCGAAACGGCATTGCAGCCAGGGGACAGCCTGCTCTTCTATAGCGATGGCTTGGTGGAGGCGCACAACCCACAGCGCCAGATGTTCGGCCTGCCGCATCTGATGGCGCTCTTGGGTGAACACAGCGATGGCACGCCACCGATTCTGTTTTTGCTGCATGAGCTGGCAGACTTCACGGGACCGGACTGGGATCAAGAGGACGATATCACGCTCGTGGTGCTGCAACGACTGGAAGGCAACGAGGGCAACGAGGGCAACACGCAGAACATGAACAACGATTCCCAGCAGAGCGGCGCCGCAGGCGAAGAGACGAACTGGCGCACGCTCGACGAGTGGACGCTGGCCAGCGAACCGGGCAACGAGCGGCAGGCGATCCAGCGCGTTGCAGAGGCAGTGCGTGACCTCGGCATCCCAGCGCGACGGTTGGAGCAACTCAAGACGGCGGTGGGCGAGGCGACGATGAACGCGATGGAACATGGCAATAATTACCGGCCTGATCTTCCCGTCATCATCCAGGTCCGGGCTTCACAGGTGGCGCTGGCCGTGCGCATCAGCGACGAAGGCGGCGACACGTTCATCGAATCGCCCGCGCCGGACCTGGAGGCCAAGCTGGCGGGGCTGCAATCGCCGCGCGGCTGGGGCATGTTCCTCATCAGGAGTCTGGTGGATGAGGTGCGCGTCAGCAGCGATGGCACGCACCACACCGTCGAACTCATTCTATGGCTGACGCATCAGGCGGATGCTGGCGAAGAGACCAACATCTAAACTCCCCTCTCCTTGCGAGGAGAGGGGCCGGGGGTGAGGGTTCGACTCTGGCTCCCCTCTCCCGCGCACGGGGATGAGCCTCCGCCATGCGAAGCATGGAAGCACTGCCTAGCAGTGCGGAGGAGGCGATGAGCGAAGCGGAGGGGCCGGGGGTGGGGGCTTTAGGAGAATAATACATGACCGATATTGTGGTTCTTGGTGGGGGGCCAGCCGGCGTGACGGCGGCGTTGCGTGCGCGTGAGCTTGGCGCGGAGGTCGCGCTGATCGAACGCGGCGAACTGGGTGGGACCTGCACGAACGATGGCTGCGTGCCGACGCGCGTGCTGGCGCGGGCAGCGCGGCTGGTGAGCGAGGCTGAGCAATTCGCGCACTATGGCTTGCTGGGGGCTGCGCCAACCGTGGATTTCGCTCAGTTGTTGGAACGCACCCGTGAGATGGTAGCGCGCTTACACGAGAAAAAGCAGATTCGCAGCCACCTCGAAGCGATGGGTGTCTCAGTCTACACGCAGACCGGCGGCGTAGCGTTCAGCGACGCGCATACGCTCACCTGTCCAGATGGCACAACGTTCCAGGCGGAGAAAATCATTGTCGCCGTCGGCGGCCATGCGCGGCGGCTGCCGTTCCCCGGCAACGAACTGGCGCTGACGCATAGCGATGTCTGGTCCATGACACGGGCGCCGCGCTCAATCGCCATCGTCGGCGGCGCCGCCACAGGATGCCAGCTAGCCTCTATCTTCGCGGCGTTCGGCAGCCAGGTGCATCTCTTCGAGGTTGGCCCGCGATTGCTTGGCGTCGAAGATGAGGACGTGTCGCATGGCATCATGCAGGCGTTCGAGCGCCGGGGAATTGCGCTGCATCTGGGCATCAGCGGCGTCGAGCAGATCGAGCGGATTGAGCAGCCGGAGGGACAACTTGCGCTACACTATATGCAACAGGGCGCGACGCACAGTTTGCCGGTGGACGCCGTATTGCTTGCCGTCGGCTGGCAGGCGAACACGGGGCCGCTGAATCTGGCGGCGGCGGGCGTCGAGAGCGAACGCGGCTATATCAAGGTGAACAACTCGTTGCAGACGAACGTGCCGCATATCTTCGCGGCGGGTGATGTCACCGGACGCATGATGCTGGTGCAGAGCGCCACCGCTGAGGGCACGCTGGCCGCCGAGAGCGCAGTGCTGGGTCCGGGCGGCAGAGCCGATCATTTCATCGTCCCGCATGGTGGCTTCACTGATCCAGAGTACGGCAGCGTCGGGCTGACGGAGCGCCAGGCGTGCGCCCAGGAAGAATGTGTCGTCGCCGTTGTGCCCTACCGGCAGGTGGACCGCGCGCTGATAGATCGGCACCCCGAAGGCTTCTGCAAGCTGATCGTCTCGCAGTCTACGCATCGTCTCTTGGGCGCGCACATCGTAGGTGAGCAGGCAGTGGAGACGTTGCAACTGATTGCGGCGGGCATGTCTGCCGATATGTGGGTGGAACAGTTGGCAGAGTTGGAGCTTGCCTATCCCACCTTCGCCGCCATCGTCGGGCTGGCGGCGCGGCAGGTCGTGCGTGAACTCGGCGTGATGCCGCTGGCGCCCGCATCGCACGCGCGCAAACAAACCGATGTCGCAGAATGGGAATGGAGCAACGTATAAGCTATACAGCCGGTGGCCGCTTTGTCGCGATACGCGCTGAGGCACAGGTTGACCCGCTGGTCACCATGAAGTATACAGGGCAGTATGGGAGGGAAGAGAACACATGCCACAAGCCAACGTCAAAATGACTGTGCGCCGCATCAACGACAGCATCAGCGTCATTGACATTCAAGGGGATGTTTCCGCGTTCGCTGAACATGCTCTCATGGATGCCTATACGCAGGCCAATACGCCGCCGCCGCGCGCGTTCATCCTCAACTTCACCAACCTGGAGTACATGAACAGTAGCGGCATTGGTCTGCTCGTCACGCTGCTGATTCGTGTCAACCGGCAGAAGCAACGGCTGCTCGCGTATGGGTTGAGCGAGCATTACCAGCATATTTTCGAGCTGACGCGCCTGAACGAGGCGATCAGCATCTATAACAGCGAAGCCGAGGCCATCGCCGCCGGAATGGCCTAGCGACACCTGGATCGCGTGAAGGGGATGAGAGGAGGAAGGTCTTATGGACATGACATCCAGTTCTCCCAATGAAAGCTATGATGGCCAAGATAGCCAGGATACGAACGACGTTGGTGACGTTCGGGCAACAGATACAACAGGCACAACTGAGACGTCAACGATGCCAGATGCAGCGCAAACATCCGAAGTGCTCGAAACAGTCCAGACAGTCCAAACGTCTGGCGTGATTGCAACGCCGCTCTCGCCACGCGACGCCGCCAACTGGGCGGAGATGGTTTCCACATTGCGGGTAGCGCATATGCCCAGCGACGCTGTAAGTCTGAATGTGGAGGGTCGGAGGGTCGTCGGACCGCTTCAGGGCTTCGGCAAAATGTGGCAGAAGACGTTCTGGGTGCGGCTGAGCGGCGTGCAGGTCACTCCTGCCGAGGTCATCACCACCTGGAAAGAAGAGTTTCCGACCTTCTGGCCGAAGGGCAACCGCTTCTTCAAGCCGCTGACCGGCATCGCTCCTGGCGAGGTCGCCGTCCTCAGCCTGAAGGTGGGCGGTGGCATGCGGCTCTCCACCGGCGTGCTGGTGCTCTACGCCGACGACGAATCCTTCACCCTGATGACACCGCAGGGGCATGTGCTGGCCGGCTGGATTACCTTCAGCGCCTATGAGGAGGACGGCGCGACGGTGGCGCAGGCGCAACTGCTGATACGCGCCAACGATCCGCTCTATGAGATCGGTCTGCTCATGGGTGGGCATCGCCAGGAGAACCAGTTCTGGATTCATACGCTGAGCGCGCTTGCCGCTCGTTTTGGCGTCAACGGCATCGTCCAGACCCGGCAGATTTGCATTGACCCCCGGCTCCAATGGCGGCAGGCGGGTAATATCTGGCAGAACGCCGCCGTCCGCACGACGATCTATACATTGGGCGCTCCGGCCCGCTGGGTGCGCCAGTTGGGGCGTCGTGGTGGCAACCAACTTTGATGTATGCTGGCTGGTGGATGAGAAAGCGACATGATAACCCTATGGCAGCTTCTACGAGCCATGCTGCGTCTCCGGCGTATGATGCCGTCGTTGTTGGCGCGGGGCCGAATGGTCTGGCCGCCGCCATCACGCTGGCCCGCGCCGGTCGTTCCGTCCTCGTCTTTGAGGCACGCGAGACCGTCGGTGGTGGCTGCCGCTCCGGCGAACTGACGCTGCCTGGCTACGTACATGACATCTGCTCGGCCATTCATCCGCTGGCGCTTGGCTCGCCCTTTTTCCGCACGATACCGTTTGAGGACTACGGACTCGACTGGATTCAGCCACCGGCGGCGCTGGCGCATCCCCTGCCGGATGGCACGGCGGCGCTGCTGGAACGCTCTATCGCGGCCACCGGCGCGTATCTTGGCGAAGATGCGGACGCCTACCGGCGGCTCATCGCTCCCCTCGCCGCTGACTGGGATATCCTGGCGGACGGCAGCCTCGGCCCGTTGCGCCCCATCCACCAGGCGTTGCATCCCTTTGCCTCGCTGGTGCTGGCGCGCTTCGGCCTGGCGGCGCTCGCTTCGGCGCGCGGGCTGGCGGAGCGCCGCTTCCGGAGCGAGCAGGCGCGGGCGCTCTTCGCGGGCATCTCCGCGCATGCGATGCTGCCGTTGGAACATCCCATCACGGCGGGATTCGGGCTGCTGCTGGCGACCAGCGCGCATGCCGTCGGCTGGCCCATTCCGCGCGGCGGCTCGCAGCGCATCGTGGACGCACTGGCGGACTATCTGCGCTCGCTGGGCGGCGAAATCGTCACCGGCGTGGAGGTGAAGGCGCTGGATGCCCTGCCATCCGCCCGCGCCATCCTCTGCGACATCACGCCGCGCCAGTTGCTCCGCATCGCCGGCGACCGGCTACCCGATGGCTACCGGCGGCGGCTCGAAGGCTATCGCTACGGCCCCGGCGTCTTTAAGCTGGACCTGGCGCTCGACGGACCAATCCCCTGGCAGGCGGCTGAGTGTGTCCAGGCGGGAACGGTGCATGTCGGCGGAACGCTGGCCGAGATTGCGGCGTCTGAGCGCGCGGTCTGGCGCGGCGTGATTCCAGAGCAGCCGTTTGTGTTGCTGGCGCAGCAGAGCCTTTTTGATCCTACCCGCGCGCCGCAGGGCAAACAGACTGTCTGGGCGTATTGTCATGTGCCCAGCGGCTCAACCTGCGATATGACGGAGCGCATCGAAGCGCAGATCGAACGCTTCGCGCCGGGCTTTCGTGATCGCATCCTGGCGCGGCACACGATGAACGCCAGCGAGATGGAGCAGTATAACGCCAACTATATCGGGGGCGACATTAACGGCGGCGTGCAAGACCTGCGGCAATTTTTCACACGCCCGCTGCCTACGCTCGATATCGCCAATCCCTACGCGACGCCGGTGCGCGGCCTCTATCTCTGTTCGTCCTCCACACCACCGGGCGGTGGTGTGCATGGCATGTGCGGCTACTTCGCCGCGCAGGCTGCCTTGCGCGAGCGCATGGCGTGATTAACGCCTGCTCAGGGGACTATGCTCCATTCAGGCGGCAACTCATAGCTGAAGACGCGGCGGCTCAGAAAACGCCCATTATGATAATTGACCTCGCCTGAGCGGGTGAGCAGTTCATAGGTGTTGGCAATCTGCACGATGCGCTTCCTGGTCAGGTTGTAGAGGATGACCCCGGCCCGCACAGATTGCAGGCTGGCGTTGCGCGTAACGTCATCCAGCACGCGAAACACCGGCGTCTTCTGCGGTGGCAGGCTGCGCAATTGCTCATGGATGTCATCCACATTGCCAGGAAGGTTGTGTTCATCGAAGACCGCCAGCCCGCTCATCACCATCCTATGCAGATCGCGGTCGTATCGCCGCGACGCCTCCAGCAATTCCGCCACGGTGGTAGGGTTGCCGGCGCAGGCGGCGGCCAGCGCAACGGCGGCTGAGGTATGCGCGACGAAGCTCACCGTCCCGCGCGCATCTATAACAGTCAGGCGCATGACATCCAATCGAACGACATCCACACGTTCACTCCTCTCAGTTTTACCACTGTTCTGATGAGAAAGATACCATAACATATTTCCAACATATTTTCCCGCTTGACGTAGCCAGGGAAGCGGGCTTATACTCATTGAGACGAGCGAACGGTATCCTCTAGAGTTCTTTGGGAGGCATCTCATGGCGCAAAAAGTGAAAACCGAAGCAAAAGCGATTCCGGCAGCCCTGGCAACTCCGGCAAGTCCCACTCCGGCAGCCCCCGCGACTCCTATGTCCTCCTCTGAGGCCGGGCGCAAAGGCGGCACCACCGTCCGCGACCGCTACGGCGAAGACTATTACCGGCGCATTGGCAAAATCGGCGGCACGGCGCTCAAAGAGCAGCGCGGCAGCACCTATTATCGAGACATCGCCAAGAAGGGTGGCAACGCCAATGTAGCGAAGTATGGCCCTGACCACTTCGCGCAGATGGGCAAGAAAGGCGGCAACACCACCAAAGAGCGCCAGTCCCCGGATTTCTATAGCCGCATCGGCAAACTGGGCGGCGCTGCCAAACGCAGCAAGAAAACGCTTTCCGCTGAGTGAGACAACGGGTTCAGCCCTAATTATTCGGCGGCGGCTGGCGCTGGCATCTCGTTCAGCGTCTTGATACCCTGGGCAATGACTTCCGGCAGGCGCGCATCCGCCGCTTGCCGGGCGACGCGCAGGGCATTCTTGATGGCTTTCGCTTTGGAGCGCCCGTGCGAGATGATCGAGACGCCGTTGACGCCCAGCACCGGCACGCCGCCATATTCCTCATAGTCAAGTTGCTTGCGCACACGATCAAAGGCAGGCTTGGCGAGCAGCGCGCCCAGCGAACTCACCGCGCCAGCCGTCAGTTCCTTCCTGATCGTCGCCAGCAGCATCCTGGCCAGCCCTTCACTGAGCTTGAGAACGACATTGCCCACGAAGCCATCGCAGACCACCACATCCACCGTGCCAGCGTTGATGTCGCGTCCTTCGACATTGCCGATGAAGTTGAGGCCGCTGCCGGGCGCTGCAGCCTTGATGAGTTGATGCGCCTGCTGGGTCAACTGGTCGCCTTTGGTCTCTTCCTCACCGTTGGCCAGCAGCCCTACGCGCGGTTTGGCGATGCCAAAGGCGCTCTGCATATAGGCGGACCCCATAATGGCGAATTGCAGCAGATACGGCGGCTTGCAATCGGTGTTGGCGCCCATATCTAGCACCAGCGTTTGATGCCCATCGGCAGCCGGCACCACGCCGCCGAACGCCGGGCGGTCCACGCCGCGAATACGTTTGAGGGTGAAGATGGCGGCGGCCATCACCGCCCCGCTGTTGCCAGCAGAGACGGCGCCCGCCGCGCGCCCATCGCGCACCAGTTCGTGCGCCAGCGTGATGCTGTTGCGTGGCTTGGCACGCACCGCTTCCGCTGGATGCTCATCCATGCCGATTACCTGATCGGTATGCACGATTTCCAGGTCGAGGTTGGTGGTATCGTGGCGCGCAAGCTCAGTTTTGATCAAATCCTCCGGCCCGACCAGCAACACGCCGATGCCAAGTTCGCGTGCCGCCTGCACAGCGCCAAGCACGACTTCACCAGGCGCATAGTCTCCGCCCATCGCATCGAGCGCGATACGGGTCTTCTCTGTTGCGTCTGCCACGCTATTTCCTCCACCAGCCGGGCAAATAGGGCTAGCCCAGCGTTTGTTTCACAAGCTGGATGAGCTGATTCAAGTCAAACGGCTTCTTGACGATATGAATGACCCCCAACTGGCGCAGGGTGGCCTCATCGCGGTCAACATCAGCCTTCGCCGTCACCACGATCACTGGAATATTCGATGTTTCCGGGGCGAGTTTCATCAGCCGCAGTTCATCCTCGCCTTCCAGATAGGGCATCATCAGGTCGAGCAAGATCAGGTCCGGCTTATACTCGCGCACGGCGTCGTAAAAGCGCAAGCTCTGAATTGACTTCTGAACCTCATACCCTTCTTCGGTGAGGGATTGTTCCAGCAGATCGGCAATCGTCGCCTCGTCATCGGCAACCAGAATCTTCTTTGTCACACCGTACCTCAATCCTTCAGCGTCGAACCACGTGCCGTTGGAGTCTCTCAGAATCTCTCAGAATCTCTTGGAGTCTCGCATGGAGTCTGGAGTCTCGTAGTGGTTTCCCCCGCATGTGTTCGTCAGGTCGTCAATCGCTACGTAAAGCGCAAACTGCGCGCCAGGCGCCGACGCCTCTTGGCCTTTTGTGCAGCCTCACCGCATCATATCTGTTGGTTCGACTCACATCCGCACGTCTTTGGCGCATTGTACAATCCTTTATACGCCTCATGCCACATGCTTTGCGCCATTCCTGACCAAACGGGCTATGTCCTCCCCGAAAGGAGTGCTGGCACGCGCGCAGTGCGCACCGTTTCCGCGAATGCCTCTGCCGCTGGCGAGAGGTCGTGCCCCGGCCACGCCACCAGCGCCACCTCATAGTCCGGCAGGTCCGCGTCGCAGACGGAAATGCGTACCAGGTCGCCGCGCTCCAATTCATCCCACACGGCCAGCGCGGGCAACACTGTCACGCCGACGCCGCGCAAGAGCAACTGCGTCATCACCTCGCCAGCCGTCGCCTCCAAAGCAATCACATCGCCGCTCCCCGGCGGCAAGATATGGCGCAAGCCAACATGCGTAGGGCCGGCCTGGGTGGAGAGGATGGTATGCCCGGCGAGGTCAGCGCGCACACAGTCATGCTTGCGCGCCAGCGGATGGCTGCTGGCAGCGACCAGCGCCAGCGGATCACTATAGCTCCAGAGGATGCGCGCCCGTGGATGAATCTGCGCCTGCGAGCAAATCGCCAGCTCGATTGCGCCATCCAGCAGTCCCTCCATCAATACGCGGCTCAGCGTCGTGCGCACGCTCAGATGCACGTTGGGATGCAGATGCCAGTAGGCTTCGATCAGCCGTGGCACCAGATATTGGCTGCATGTAGGGTTGGCCCCCAGCGAGAGCCGCCCCAGCCCGCCGCGTTTGATGCGCTGCACCGTACTCAGTCCCTCGCTGCGCAGCGCCAGCATCCGCTCGGCGTAAGGCAGGAGCGAGCGCCCGGCCTCGGTGAGTTCCAGGGTATGGCCGTGGCGGGCGAAGAGTTGCGCGCCTAACTCCGCTTCGAGCTGGCCGATGCGCCCGCTGACCGTTGGCTGCGCCAGGTCCAGCAGGATGCCTGCGCGCGAGAAGCTGCGGGCGCGCGCCACCTGGACGAATGTTTCGATCTGATCGAGTGTCATTGTCGTTGCCGCCCTTCCGCCAGGGGCATTCCTGCTCTCGCTGTCTGTGTATGTGTCTGTGCGTGTGCTGCTCTGGCAGTGGAGATATCCAAATGAGAACGCCCAATCCTACAACCGTGATACCATCGCGACGTAACCTGATACTGTGGCCCCGCCCTATCGGCAATTTCAATAGCGCCTATTGCGATAGCCCTCTCGCAGTATACCAGCCAACGCAGTACACTCGAAGTAGCGATAGAGAGAAAATCATCACGCTGTGCGATGATGCAATGAGCCGATACAAAGGGAAAGAGGCGTTCCAATGGCGGAGACACAAGCGGAGACGAGTACCGGCATCATGCGGCTGGTTGAGGGGTTCGATCATGTCCAGGTGACGGCGCCGCGCGATGGCGAGGAACAGGCAAAGGCGTTCTACGGCGGCGTGCTAGGGCTGGAAGAAGTGGCGAAACCGGCGGTGTTGCAGGGGCGCGGCGGCGCGTGGTATCGCTGCGGCGCGCAACAGGTGCATCTGGGGCTTGAAGATGACTTTACGCCACAGCGTAAGGCGCATCCCGCCTTTCTGGTGAGTGATCTGGATGCCCTGCGCGAACGGCTGGAAGCGGCAGGCGCGCCGATCACCACCGACGCGCAAATCCCTGGCTACCAGCGCTTCTATGCGCACGATCCCTTCGGCAACCGCCTGGAGTTCATGCAGCGCGTGCAAATCCAGCCCATCCAGCCGGCTGATGATGGACGGGACGGGCGCGGTGACGAGCAGATCAAAACCCAGGTGCGCGAACAGTTCGGGCGCGCCGCCGCTGCCTACGTCGCTAGCCCTGCGCATGCCACTGGCGACGACCTGGCGCGGCTGCTGCAACTGGCGCAGCCGCAACCGGCTGACCACGCGCTGGATATTTCGACGGGCGGCGGCCATACTGCGCTGGCAGTTGCGCCGCATGTCGCCCAGGTCATCGCCAGCGACCTGACGCCACGCATGCTGGCGGCGGCGCGCGATTTCATTACCGCCAAAGGCCAGCAGAACGTCTCATTCGTCATCGCGGATGCCGAGCACCTGCCCTTTCTGGACGCCACGTTCGATCTCGTCACTGTGCGTATCGCGCCGCACCACTACGCGAACATACAGGCGGCGGTCAACGAGATGGCGCGCGTGCTGGTTCCTGGTGGCCGGCTGATCGTCATTGACAATATCGCGCCGGAGGACCGGGAACTGGACCGCGCCGTCAACGAGTGGGACAAGCGCCGCGACCCCAGCCATGTCCGCGAATACACCGCAACCGAGTGGCAGGGATTCGTGCGTGCGGCGGGCCTGGAGGTACATGAGGTGGAGATACAACGCAAGGCGCATGGCTACGCCGCCTGGGTGGAGCGCATGCAGATGCCGCCAGCGGACCGCGACCGGCTGACGGCGGACATCCTGGCAGCGCCGCAGCGTGTGCGCGACTACTTCGAGGTGACGGAGCAAGACAGCCAACTGCTCAGTTGGGCAGCGGATTACATCATCCTGCGCGCAACGAAATAGACGGCTGGCTCCCAGAAGCACTGGACACCGCATGGTATACTGGCACTTGCAGCGTGCTTCTTGTTATACACGCCGCCAGCGAAGTAGAAAGAGTGTGCCTACCATGAGCAGCCAGCCGCCATACGGATATGATCCGCAGAGCGGATATCCCCAGCAGGGTGGGTATCCGCAGCAAGAGGGATATCCGCAGCCGGGCGCCTATCCACCACCCGCCTATCCATCGCAGCCATTGCAACCGGGCGCCTATCCGCCACCGCCGCCAGCGTATCCGTCGCAGCCGATGCAGCCGGGCATGTATCCACCACAGCAGTACGGCTACCCTGGTGTGCCAATGGCGCAACCGGACCAGGGTGGCGGCTTCGCCATCGCTGGCTTGATTCTCGGCATCATCAGTATTCCGATTGCGCTCTTTGCCATCTGTGGCTATATTTGCGCAATCCTGGGCTTCATCTTCAGTATCCTCGGACGTCGCTCCGTCTCGAAGCGCACGATGGCTACTGTCGGAATGATTTTGTCTATCATCGGCTTCATTGCCGCCATCGCTAGCTCCGTTGTAGGTGTGATGCTTACGCAGCAGCACTAAACTCACCGCCAAGTGAGCTATAAATGTAGAATAGCGCGCTCTATCTGTTGTAGATAGGCGCGCCTTTTACTGATTGCCGCTCTGTACATCGCATGCTATGCTATGGCTATCGTCGCAAGCGGCCAGGTGCGCAACATATCGCCACCGTGGTAGAGCAGACATTCCTGTCTGCCGGCCTCTACACGTGGCAGAAGAGTGGAAAGGCAATAGGGCACCAGCGTGAGTACACAGTCACCATACCCAACGGGCGACCAGAATCCCTATCCGACGCCCAACTATCCTAGCTACCCGGCAGATGGGCCGGAACAACTGGCGGGTCAGCCCTATCAGCCGTATCCAGAGGTTCCACCGCCGCCGCCTATCTATCCGGCATATTCACAGCCGTTGGGCACGCCACCAGGCTACGCACCCTATTCGCAGCCGTTGGGCGCGCCGCCTGCTCCACCTCCGGCCTATCCAGCGTATTCACAGCCGCTAGGCTATCCGCCACAGCCAGCGCCGTATCCGGTTGCTGCCTATCCCATTCCCATCTATCAGCCCGCCGAGCCAGGGTCCGGCCTGGCAGTTACCGCGCTGGTGCTGGGCATCATCGGCGTGGCTACTGGCCTGCTCCTCTTTCTCATCCCTGGCTGCGGCATCTTCATTACGGGACCGCTAAGCGTGCTGAGCATTATCTTCGGCGCGCTGGGCCGCCGCTCAATCAGCCGCAGGGCGATGGCAACGGTCGGGCTGATTCTCGGCATCGTCTCGCTTGTGCTGCTGATCGGGAGCATCGTCTTCATCGTCGTGTTCGAAATGTCTATGGTCAACAGCAACCCAACACCATAAGAACGTCAGTTATGGGGATTGCAACGCTATTTGACATGCAAAAAGCCCCTCTCCTTGCAAGGAGAGGGGTTCGGGTGAGGACGAACCAATCAAGCGCGTGAATTTCGGCGCGCCATAATCTGAATCACCCGCACGATGCCGAAGGCAATCAGCGCGTAGACCAGAATCGCCAGCAGCGATGATAGCTCCAGCACATTGCCCCGGCTCTGCGCTGGCGGGAAGACGCCCAAAAATAGCGCGACGAACGGATACGAGAGATTATAGATGAGGCTAGTGAATCCCGCATCCGGGTTGGCATCCAGCAGCCGCAGGATGACGCGAACGGCGATCAGCACCTCGATCACGCCAAACACGAGATAGACCACCTGCGCCGCACGATCCGCCGCCGAAACCGGCGCATTCGGGTCAACCACTGGTGGATTGGGATTGACGGGATTGACATACGTTGGTTCCATGAAAACAACCTCCTCGATGGGCTTCCAATTATTACCCGCGATCTCATGATTCCCCTACGATCTTTCGATCTCATGCTCTCGCAGGATTTCCCCATCTGCTATGCTCCGGCAAGGCCCCTTTGCCCCACCCGAACGGCACGATGCGCCAACTGCATGAACGCCGCGTCCTGCTGCACTCCCCACCGCTCATGCGTTGAACATCGCTCCTGTTTGACAAGCAACTGCGATGCCAATCTGGCAACGAGGAGGCGAGAAGCGCATCCATCCATCCATTTATTTATCGGTCGTGTGGGCAGCTAGCAGCAGTGCGGCAACCTATTCTTTTGGCTAGTCGCACACAAGAGCCGCTGCGCGCTACAATAGAATCATCACCGCCGCGCTCCGTCGCGTCATGGAACCTCATAGGGATGTCCGTCCGAAACACAACATAGGCCAAATCCAACGGTCAGTTGGCGACTCATGAGTAGCTTCATGGCTCTGGTGGCTTCATACGCTCGTCATCTCGGTGGTGTATAGTGGAATTTGTCTCATTGTTCCGCGACCAGGCCGGCTCCCCGGTCGTGCATTTGTTCGTTTGCTACCATTGATATTTGCCTTCCCCGCTAGTCCCGTTTGTCTTTGGACGCCTGGGGAGCGCCGTTCAAGGAGATGCTAGACTGCATGACCACAACCAACAAACCCGCTACCATCGGACAACTCCGCGCCAGTGGCTATCGCGTCCTCAGTGTCAAGGAGGAAATGCGCAAGAATCTGGTGCATAAAATCCGCGCGGGAGAAGAACTGTTCCCCGGCATCGTCGGCTATGAGGATACCGTCATTCCACAGGTGGAGAACGCCATCCTCTCTGGCCAGGATATCGTGCTGCTGGGCGAACGCGGCCAGGCCAAGACCCGTATAGCGCGCAGCCTCATCAATCTGCTGGACGAAGAGACACCGGCGATTGTCGGTTGTGAAATCAACGATGACCCCTTCGCCCCCATCTGCAAAGCCTGCCAACTTCGCGTGGCGGAAGAGGGCGACGACACGCCGATTCACTGGCTTCCGCGCGACCGGCGCTATGGCGAAAAGCTGGCCACGCCGGATATCACGATTGCCGATCTGGTGGGCGAGGTGGACCCGATTCGTGTGGCGGAGGGGCGCTATCTCTCCGACGAGCTAACCATCCATTACGGTCTGATTCCCCGCACTCATCGCGGCATCTTCTGCATCAACGAACTGCCGGACCTTGCCGAGCGCATTCAGGTCGGCCTGCTCAACATCATGGAAGAGCGCGACGTGCAGATTCGCGGCTACAAGGTGCGGCTGCCGCTGGATGTCTTTGTCGTCGCCAGCGCCAACCCGGAAGATTACACCAATCGCGGGCGCATCATCACGCCGCTCAAAGACCGCATCGGCTCGCAGATTCGCACACACTATCCGCGCACCGTCGAGCATGAGATCGAGATCATGGAGAGCGAGAGCGTGCCGTTCAGCGCCGAAGGCATCGAGACGGTCTTCCCGCAGTTCATGAAAGAGATCATTGCGGAGATCACTCATCAGGCGCGGCGCAGCACCGATGTCAGCCAGCGCTCCGGCGTCAGCGTGCGCGTCTCCGTCACGAACTACGAGAACGTGATGAGCAACGCCGTGCGCCGCGCCATCCGCCTGAAAGAGCGACAGGCCGCCCCGCGCATCAGCGACCTCTCCGCTGTCATCGCCTCCACCACTGGCAAGATCGAGCTGGATACGATTGGCGACGCACGCGAGGAGAAAGTGGTCGAGCGACTGGTGAAACAATCCATCAATCGCGTCTTCCGCGAATATTTTGATATCAGCGACTTCGATCAACTGGTGGCGGGCTTTGATCGTGGCTTGAGTGTGCATGCCTCCGACGCACAGCCAGCGATGGAATATGTCAACCAGCTTGGCAGTGTCGGCGGTCTGAAGGCGGCGGTAGCCAAACTCAACGGCCACGGCAGCCCGGCGACCATCGCCTCCGCCGTAGAGTTCATTTTGGAAGGGCTGCACCTCAACAAACGGCTCAACAAAGACGAACTCGACGGCCACCAGAGCGAATACCGGAGATGACGAACCCTCACCCCGCCCTGCGGGCACCCCTCTCCCACAAGGAGAGGGGGTAGGGGGTGAGGTCTCTGGCTCCCCTCTCCCGCAAGCGGGGGAGGGGCTGGGGTGGGGGCTTATAAGGAGCAGTGCGTACCATGTTCAAACGCTTTCGTGCGCGGAAGTCGTACCAGTATTCACGCTGGGACGGCACACAGCGCCTTGAAGATTTCGATGCCAACTCCATTCTCGACGCGCTCTCCGACGACTATCTGCGGCATGGCGATATGAAACGTGCCCTGGAGCGTCTGCGCCAGATGGGCTACACCACGCGCGATGGCCAGCGCCGCATGGGCATGCAAGACCTCTTGAATCGCCTGCGCGAGCAGCGCAAACAGCGCATGCAACGCTACGACATGTCAGGCGTCATGGACCAGATTCAGGAGAAGCTGGAGCGCGTCAAGCAACTGGAACGCGAGGGTATTCAGCGCCGCCTGGACGAGAACGGTCTGAGTCCCGCCGAGCAAAATCAACAACAAAATCAACAACAAAATCAAAATCGCGGCAAAAATGGCAATGATGACCAGCAAGGTCAACAATCTGGCCAGCCCAATACCGGTGCCGATGACAACGATGGCGAGATGTCCACGCCCCAGGCCGGTGAGCAGGGGCAGGGTATGCAAGGCCAATCTGGGCAATCCAGCCAGCAAGGGCAATCTGGGCAATTGGGGCAGTCCAGTCAGTCGGGTCAGTCTGGCCAGGCAGGTCAACAGGGGCAATCCGGCGCGCCCGATGGTATGGACCCGGACGCGCTGAAGCGCATGCTCGAAAACATCGCCAACCGCAAGCTGCAATACCTCGATCAGTTGCCCAGCGACCCCGCCGGGCAGATTCGCCAGCTCTCCGAATACGATTTCATGGATGAGCAGGCGCGGCAGGAGTTCCAGGAACTCTTGCAGATGTTGCAGCAGCAGGTGATGCAGCAATATTTCCAGGGCATGCAGCAGGCCATCAGCCAGATGACGCCCGAAGACCTTGCTCGCATGCGCCAGATGGTGCGCGAACTCAATCAGATGCTCCGCGACCGCGCCGAGGGCAAAGAGCCGGACTTCGACAGTTTCATGCAGAAGTATGGCGACTTCTTCCCCGGCGTCAATACGCTGGATGATCTGATCGAACAGATGCAGCGGCAGCAAATGGCGATGCAGGCCGTCATGGACAGCATGACGGCGGAGCAGCGCCAGCAACTGCGCGACATGATAGACGAGTTGATTGGTGACGACCGCCTGCGTGTGGACCTGGCGGAACTGGCGATGAACCTGGAGGCGGCGATGCCTTCAGATGCGCGCACCCGCTTCCCGCTCACCGGCGATGAGCCGCTCTCGCTGGCCGAGGCGATGAACCTGATGGGCACGCTTCAGGAGATGGATGACCTGGAACACCAACTCAATCAGGCGCGACGTTCCGGCGATTTAGACGCCGTGGACCCCGAACGCATGCGCGATCTCGTTGGCGACGAGGAGGCCGAGGCGCTGCGCGACATCCAGAATATGATGAAGCTGTTGGAAGAGGAGGGGCTGGTCAAGCGCGACGGCAACAGATACGAATTGACGGCGCGCGGCATCCGGCGCATCGGCCAGAAGATGCTCGAAGACATCTTCGATCAGCTCGATAAAGACGCCTTCGGCCAGCATCGCCTGCCGGAGCGCGGCTATGGCGGCGAGCGCACCGACGACACCAAGCCCTACATCTTCGGTGACGCCTTCCACCTGCATCTCGAACGCACGCTGATGAACGGCGTCACACGCGGCGGTCCCAGCACACCGATTCATCTGGTGCAGGACGACTTTGAGGTCTACCGCACCGAGCAGATGACGCAATCGGCAACCGTCGTGATGCTGGATATGAGCTATAGCATGCAACTCAACGATCTCTGGCAGCCCGCCAAGAAAGTTGCCATTGCGCTGGAAAGCCTGATTCGCGGCCAGTTCCCGCGTGACCAGCTTTATATCGTCGGATTTGCTTATCTCGCGCGCCAGTATCAGCCCGAAGAACTGATTGACCTCACCGAGTGGGACTATGCCCAGGGCACCAACATGATCTTCGGCCTGCGCACAGCACGGCGGTTGCTCGCGGCCTCGCGTGCTGTGAATAAGCAGATCATCATGATTACCGACGGCGGCCCGACGGTGATTGAGCAGGGCAACGACTGGATCTTCACCTGGCCGGATACGTCGCTTGCCGAGATGCAGACGCTCCGCGAGGTGCGGCGCTGTGCCCGCGACAACATCTCCATCAACGTCTTCATGCTCTCGGATGACCCGTATCTCAAGCATTTCGTCAATCAGATGGCAACGGTGAACAAAGGGCGGGCGATGTATAGCAGCCCCGACCACCTGGGCGAATACATCATGATTGACTATCTCTCCAACCGGCGCAAGCATGTCAGTTGACGACGAACAGGGCGACCTGACGGCGCTCGTGGAGGGCGCGGCGGCGCTGGGTGTCACACTCGATGATGCCCAGGTCGCCGCTTTCGCCCGCTACCGTGATCTACTGCTGGATTGGAACGCACGTATCAATCTGACGGCGATCACCGATCCAGCGGAGGTGTTGACGCGCCACTTCCTCGACTCGCTCACCTGTCTGCTGGCCGTCCCGCCGGAGCGCCGCCAGCAGCCGCTCCGGCTGTTGGATGTTGGCAGTGGCGCGGGTTTCCCCGGCCTACCGCTGGCAATCGCCTGCCCACGCCGGCGTGTGACACTGCTGGAAGCGACCGGCAAGAAGGTGCGCTTCCTCGAAACGGTCATCACGGCGCTTGGCCTGGTGAACGCGCACGCCATCCACGGACGCGCGGAGGAGGTTGCGCACCAGCCGGGGCAGCGTGGGCGCTATGACCTGGTGACGGCCCGCGCCGTCGCCTCCCTGCCCACGCTGCTCGAATACTGCGCGCCGTTCGCTCACACCGGCGGCCACATCCTCATGCCAAAAAAAGGCGACCTCGCGCAAGAGCTAGCCGCTGGCGAACGCGCCGCCAAACTCCTGGGCGCGCGCCTGCTCATGCCAGTGCCGGTCACTTTGCCGCTGCTGGATGATGGCCGTGTCATCGTCGTTGCCCGCCAGCAGCGTCCCTGCCCCGCGCAGTATCCCCGTCCCGCTGGCGCACCGGCAAAGCGCCCTTTGGGGTAAGCCCCCACCCCCCGCCCCTCCGCTTCGCTCATCGCCTCCTCCGCACTGCTAGGCAGTGCTTCCATGCTTCGCATGGCGGAGGCTCATCCCCATGCGCGGGAGAGGGGAGCCAGAGTGGCGCAGGTGGTCAAGCGGGCGCGACAGGTGGTAATAGACAAACCCGCGCGAGGGGTGGTCAGCGGGTGCCCAAGCCTAAGCGTTCTGCGAACGACAAAGTCCGCCTGTGTGGCCTGGAGATCAGCATGATCTGATTTTCCTGTCTCCAGTCCGCGCAGGCGGACTTCGCGGCGGCACGCCAGCCAGGCGCGGTTTTAACCGCCGGACTCTTTTTACCGCGCGCCGCGTTCCCGTCGGCTCAGTTCATAGAACTGGCGCAGGCGTTGCTCCACGCGCTGATGGATGGTCGCGGCTGGCAGCCCTGTCAACACCTGAAGCCCCTCGTCCACCGTGCTGATGGGCCAGATGTTGAACCAGCCCTCTGTGGCAATCGAAGCCGCCACCGCCGGCAGCAGCATCAGGTCTCTGGTGTTGACCGCCGGAATAACGACGCCGTAGCCGCCCTCCGGCTGTTCGCCGCGTGCGCGCCGGGCGCGGCAGAGCGCCCAGAAGCCTTCGATCTTGGTGTTGACGCTGCCGATGGGCTGCATCTCGCCATACTGCCCCACCGCGCCGGTCACGGCGAGCGAGCGCCGGATGGGCGCCTGCGCCAGCGCCGAAAGCACCGCGAAGAGCATCGCGCTGGATGCGCTATCGCCGCCCATCGCGCCATGTTCCTGCTCAAAGCGGATGCGCGCCTCGATGCTGATGGGATACATCTGCCCATAGCGATGCGTCAGATAGCCCTCCATCGTCAGCAGGCCGCGCACATGGTCGGCGTCGGTGGTAGAGGCTTCCTGCTCGATGTCTACGATGCGCTCATCTTTGCCCAGGCTGACCGTCGCGCTGATGCGCATTGGCACGGCGAAACTGCGCTCCACCGGATGCGTGTCGTAGACGCCCAGCCCGTTGATCTGGCCGATGGCGGTGCCGTTGGTTGGCGTCATCTCCTCGCCGGTCATGATTGCCGAGATGACCCGTCGCGCAGACGCTCCTTGCAACGCGCGTCGTTCATCCAGCGCCGCCTCCACATCTGTGCCAGCGGTCGCCGCTGCGCCGCGCGCCACCGCTTTCTGCGCCGCCTCATACGCGAGGTCGTGCAGCAGCAGCAGGTTGACCGTCAGCCGCGTGCGGTTGAGGCCGTCCATGCGACGGCCACCCTCCTCGACCAGCCGCGCCACGCCGCTGGGGTCGAACGGCGGCAAGCCGTAATATTTGGCGACGCCATTGGCATAGGCCGCGTAGGTTGCCTCGGCCTGGCGGTTCCACTCGGTATCCCAATTGCCCCAGGCTTCGTTGCGGATATAGCGGTAAAACTCATCGCCGGGCAACGCCTGATACACCGCATCAGTGCCGATCAGCACAACGCGCACTGCCAGCGGCACCGCCGGCCAGCCATCCTTCAGCATCAGCGACTTCGCCCGCAGCGCGCCCGTCAGCCGCACCCACGTCTCCGCGTCGCAGACATCCGCGCCAGGGAGAATCAGCACGCCACCATTGGCGCGTAGCAACGCATTCGTCAGATTGGTGGAGGTGAGCGAGGCGACTACCACCGGCGCGCCCAGGGCGTCGGACGAGTCTGCATCAGCGGTGCCACCTGTAGCCGGGAGCGCGTCAGGAATCGGTGTGACATGGGCCACCGGCACCGAATCGCTGGCAAAAGGCAGCGATGAATCAGCCTCCTTCAACGCCACCAGCGCCGCACGCAACTGTTGCAGATAGCCGCGCACGCCAGCGGTGGCCGTCGCCAGTTGAGGGCTGTTCATGCGCTCGGCAGCCCCGATCAGCGGATCGAGGTAGCGCGCCAGCAACTCGTCGCGCCACTGCGCCGGGGTGGCGCCGTTCGCGTTATTGGCATTGTTGGCATTGTTGGCGTGGGCGTCTGCGCCAGCATCACTGCTACTCTGATCGCCTTTTCCCTGCGGCTCCTGCTGCTCTGGCGCATCCCAGCGTTTGCTGATGGCGCTGAGGACATCGCCAAGCGCTTCCGCAAAGTCCGCCCCCATGCCGCGCGGAACCGCCAGCACCGAGGGCCGATCCAGCGCATCGAAGTCTGGCACGTAGCAATATTCCGGTGGCACCGGACGCTTTGCCATCGCCTTGCGGGCCAGCGAGGCGGTCAGGCTCGTTCTGCCCTGCCCCGCGCCGCCGCCGAAAAAGAGGTGCGCATCAGGCGCGGCCTGTTCCAGCCAGCGCTGGACAATGAGGGCTGGCTCGCGCTGAAACTGGGCAGAGAGCAGCGAGGCAAGCCATTCCTGCACGCGCACATCGGTGCCTGCGGCGAGCAATGGCCTGGCCGCCGCAGCATCGCCACCGGAGGCGGAGATGGTCAGCGCAGGCAGCGCCCGCAGCAACGCCGCGCGGTCCTCATCGGCCAGACGCTCCCACTCGGCATGGCGGCGCAGGTCTTCGGCGCTGCTCACCGCGCGGACACGATCCGCCACGAGCGTATCTTTGCCCGCATCTGCGGGTTTATCGCCAGAGTTTCGTTTAAACATCGAATGGCTTCCCCTCTTGATAGCAACAGAACAACAGTACACCATTGCAACGGCAAATGTGCCGTATCAGCCTCATCAAGCCAGCAACACGCACTATATCCTACCATGCGCCGGAGCGAAACGAATGTGAGATATCACCTATTTTCTCCATATTTTCATCCAGTCTGACTCCACTCTAAAATCCGTCACTCGATCTCATTTCCGCTTTTCCGCTGATTGTTGGTACTGATACAGGTAACAGGTTTCAAGAATAGTCTCGCGTAGCGATGAAGAGTGGAGAAGTGAGCCGCAATGAGCAAAAAGCACAGGAAACCGAAGTTCGCAGCGATGTGGGTGACGCAGACGGAACTCGGCAAGCCGTTCAAGATGTCGGCGCGCAAGATTGGGCAGGTGTTAGTGGAGTTGGGATTGCGCCAGTATGATGAGACGCGGCAACAATATCTGCCGACGCAGCGGGCGCTGGACGAGGGATTCTGCACCTCAACGCCGCTCAAAGACGGCACACCCTTCTTCATGTGGAACAAGCGCAAAGTGGCCGCCATGATCGAGCAGCAGACGCAGGTGACGCCGCTACGCGGCAAAGATATTGAATACTACGAGACGGCGCTCGATCTGGTGCGCCTGGCGAAAGACGCGGACGCCACCGGCTTCGATAAGCTCTATTACCTGTACCTGGATGACATCTCGCCAAAAGATTACGCAGGCATCAACGAGCAACTCGCAAAGCTGGGGTCGGACATCCACCTGGGCCACCATGAGCCGGAAAAGTGAGGCAACTTCAGTGCGCTATAATGGCGGCAGAGACTATCCAGGGGGCGAGGCCACCATGTCAACATCCGAATCGTCGGCGTCGCAGCCGGTTTGGACAATACCGGAGTCGCTGCGCGCACAGTTGCTGGCCGCGCTCTCCGCCACGGAGGCGCCAGCAGCGCGGATGAGCTATGAAGCATTTTTGGACTGGGCCAATGAGGATACGCTGGCCGAATGGGTCAATGGTGAGGTGATTATGGTCAGCCCGGCAAGCGCGCGCCACCAGCAAATCGTCAACCTGCTGGTCAGCGTCCTCTCAACCTTTACGCGCATCCACGACCTCGGCCTGGTGTTGGACGGCCCGTTTCAGATGAAGCTGGCGAATTCTGGACGCGAACCGGATATTTTGTTTGTGGCGAAATCGCATCTCGACCGCCTCAAAAGCACCTATCTGGATGGACCGGCGGACCTTGTGATTGAGGTGTTGTCGCCGGAGAGCATTAGCCGTGATTGCGGCGAGAAGTTTGCTGAGTATCAGGCGGCAGCCATCCCAGAGTACTGGCTGATAGATCCGCAAGCCGAGCTTGCCGAACTCTATCACCTGGATGCCAAAGGCTCGTATCAACTGATAGCAGCGGACGACGAGGGACGCTATCACTCTCAGGTGTTACCCGACTTATGGCTGCGTCTGGCCTGGCTCTGGGCGGACCCATTGCCGGATGCGGAAGACCTCTTGCTGGAAATAGACTGCGACGCCTACGCACGTGACATGATTGAACGCCTGCGCAAACGCGGCTATCTGGGGCAGGATGATACGCCATGAGTTCAGACGTACTAACGCGCTTGAGACCTGGCGACTGTAATACATTTGATGGCTGGATAATGGATTAGCTAGCTACCTGCAAAATTCATTCCAAGAAGAGCGTGCGACATGATTGTGTAGGCTTTTCGCGCCTCTTGAATTGCCGCCATCAGCGTCGCATTCTCTGCGAGATATCCTTGACGTTGCTGCTCTTTCAGATATCTTGTATTTGCCACAATTATCAATTTGTGCTGTGCGCGGGTGATGGCCACATTGATAAGGCGCATTGCTCCAGATCTGGGGCCCTCTCCAGTAAACTCTCTTCTGATCGTTACACCAACAGAATCAACGGTATCAAAAATGACTGTCTCGAACTCCAATCCCTGGAACGTATGCACAGTACCAACGCGAACATATTTTTCTAATCGCTCTGCTTTGATTAATTTCGCTATTCGATTTGCCTGTTCTCTATAGGGGGTAACAATGCCGATTCGAGCATTCTCTTCCTCTAATGACTCTAGCGGAGGCAATGTTCTGAGGATTTGCTGAACAATGTCCAGCACACATACTTTGTGATATTCATTGAAACGACTGCTGCCACTCGTTGGCTTGCCTGCTCTTGGGTTCTCATCGCTCGTATCGCACAAGACTAATGGGTGATGGGGTACCGGGGCAACACTCTCGTATCGGGGATTCTCTACACGTAGACCATCAACTATATGATTATCATACACGTGCTTTCTCGGGATGATAGATATACTTGGATTCATGCGGAATTGCTCTTTGAGCAGTCTGCTATCACTGATACCCAAAGCAGCACCTTCAAGAGTGACACTGGAATGGGCGAAGATATCACGCTTAAGCCATTGTTTGGCTTCTGGTGTTTCTGCCTGCGCAATAGGCGGGAGCTGGCATGGATCGCCAATAACAATCACTGAAGCAATTGCATGAGATGCTACTAGATAGACGGCAGACAGAGGCGCAATGGATACCTCATCTATGATGACGACATCAAAATACCTCTCTTGCAAAGCAGAGTTCATGTAGGTTTTGCTCAACGTCGTAGCAATAACCTGCGCTCTTTCGATGATATTTTTCTCTATGTTGCTCAACTGCTCATCTAGATTTGCGATCTCCTGGCTTAAACTTTCGATCTCTGATTTCAAAGTGCGCTTTTGCTCAGTAGTGCCTGCCGATGTACGCTCTATATCAGCCCGTTTGCCATCAATCTTTTGCTTGGATGATGGCAACATACTCATTAGTGCTGCCATTCGTTGGCTGTCTTGCGTAGGTGCATTGCGTTCCGTTTGACGCTGCTGATGCAAGTTTTGCAGGTCTTGCAATTTCTGTTGAGCCGCAGAATACGTCTTCCGCGCAGACTCGATTTGGCTTTCCAATGTAAGCAGTCCCTGATTACACCTATCTAGTTCGTTTCCGGCTTCTACCAACATTTCATTTATTCGAGCAGGGCTTACTCTTTTTACGATCCGGGCAAGACGCCTCATTTTCTGGGCATTGATGGCCTGCTCAATCAGCTGCTTTTCATGTGCCCGGACTCCCTCAGTTCTTGCTAATAGCTGGGTCTTCTGCATGGTCAGGTCTGATAGCGTTTTCTTTGCTATCTGGACGTGATTTTCCGCATTTCTCACCTCTTGACCCAGTTGGGCTATCACCAAATCAAGTTGTTGAAGTCGCCTTTGTTCACGTTGTTGCAGAGATTGGAGTTCATTGGCGAGCCGTCTATACTCCTGAAGAAGTGCATCATATTCTTGCCTATGCCGAGCTAATAGCTGCCGTTCAGTGCTTTCTGCCGCTTCAATTAGAGCCAGTTTTTCTTCCAGAAGTTCCTTGCATGTCTCTTTTCTCTCATTGAGTTGGCGTCCCTGGCGTTTGGCAATGTTCGGGGGGTAGATGTATTCGTTTTTCCTCACAGCGTCTAACTTTGGGGCGCCGAAGCGAACAATGCCACCATTGTGCAGGATATCCTCACCTTTATTCATCTCTGCAACTTTCAGGATTGCATTATCTACAGCAATGTTGGTATGAGCTGTAATGAGTACCTGCTTGCCCTGCCGCAGAAGTTGAGATGCCATAGCTGCCAAAGTTGCAGTTTTGCCCGTTCCTGGTGGGCCAATGATATACGATACTTCACTTCCCAGTGCATGTTCGATAGCTTTCTTCTGAGTTGGATTCGGCTTAAAGCCTGGAAAATGCTCTGGACAGGGCTGAACACCAGAATCAGCAGGAATGTACTTGAATACTTTAGGCCCAAGAAGAGAAGATATCTCTGTTAGCTCGCGTAGTGCCTTTCGCTGCATCTCTAGTAGAAAGCTTGGGTCATCAGTAAGAGTAACTTCTCTCAGCGCATCGTCGGGCAACTTTTGCTGCGCCAAGATTCGTATCTTTGTTCCCGAAGAGCTTACTACAGAAGCCTGAAGTGTACGACCATTCCATTGAACAGTCACAGGGACATCTTCCTGTGGCTCCCAAAGCTCAGCGAGAGAGAAACTATAGAGAAATTGCCCTCCTACTGTTCCAATAAATTGCCCATCTGTTGCCTGATGGCCGCGAGTCCATCGCCTGACCTTTTGGAGTTCATCAGCAAGTGCTTTGTCCATCCCTCTTTTCATATCTATAACAGGAGAAGGAAGTGGTCCTGTGTATGGCGAAATCCTGGGATCGCTGATGCCATCTTCATTGTCTAAAGATAATCCATCGCCATCAAAAGTTAATTGTATAGCCTCGATCAGTTTTTCTATGCTGTCCTTGTAATAGCTGTCTTGGTGGATGCGCAGGGCGTTGCAATGAACCAGTTGTTTCATGCCTTCTGGTAGGCGCTCAGCGGAAGGCATAGGCGTTTGCCCGATTAGTAGTGGGATGAGACGGAGATGACCAGATGAAGCATATCGCAGTGCTGTCTCTATTTCGATCCGCACGAAATCGTCGGGATTCTCCAAGCGACGCCGATGCTGCTCATCCTCGATATCGAGCCAATGCGGACTGATGACTGCCAGTACTACTCTGCATCGCGCTAGCGTTTTCTCAACCTCAGCCACGAAGTTCTTGCCTGGGGCTATCGAATCAATGTCGATAAAAATGGTGTTATGTCCAAACTGGTCTCTAAGCACCTCGTAGAGACTTCTGCTGATGTCTTGGCTGTCACTGCGGCGATACGAGATAAAGATTTTGGCTGTCATTGCTTCTCCAGTTCTCGGTCAAGAATGGACGAAAATAGAATGCTCTGCGCTGGGTATTGCGCATGCAAAAGAGTCATAAAATTCAATATGATTACGGGATGATGTGTCGAGCTTGCTGTAGAGTCTATTATACTGCTGCTTGTGTCCTTAGCAACCAATTAGGGCTATGTCCTAGTAATGCTTGCTGCAGATATCAGGCGTAGCTCTCCCACCCTTCGATGGTGGCGCAGAGCAGGCGGGTGACATCGGCGACCATTGCATCGCGTGGGTTGGGTGTGGTGAGGAAGTCGCAGAGGTTGAGCAGGTCCAACAGCTTGGTGATGCGCTTCCATTCGCGCGGCAGGCTGCCACCAGCGCGCTGATAGCCTGCGATGACACCATGCTCGAAAGCTGGCGGCAGTGTATCCGCGTAGCGCAGCAGAATCGCCAGATCGAAGAACGGCGTGGTCGCGCAGGCAAACTCCCAATCCAGCACCGCCGCCATCTCCCAGGTGTCGCCGCCATCCGCTCGTTGCCGCAGCAGGAGATTCTGCGCCTTGTAATCACCATGCACCAGCGTCGCCGGTCCGTCCAGTGCGTCCAACATCTCTGCATGCTCGGTGAGCAGCGCCCAGACGCGCCGTGTCAGATCGTCGCCCAGCCGTTGACCGGCGCCACGCTCAAAGAGGCACTGCTGCACATAGCCAACGACGTTTTCGCGTGGCGTGCCGAGTGGCTGGCGAATGGTCAACTCCGGCCCGAAGAAGCCCGGCTCCGCGAAGTGATAGCTGCTGAGCGCCGCCAGTGTCGCGCCCACCGCCTCCGCCGCTGCGCCAATGGTTGCGCCATCGCTGCCGGCAATCAGCGTGTCCAGCTTGAGGCCCTCTACCCAGCGTGTCACCATATAGGGGCGTCCGAAGCGTTCACCGCCGGGGTCGGCGTAGAGGATATCAGGCATCGGCACCCGCTCATGGGCAAGCCGGTTGATATCACATTCCAGATGGCAGGCGGAGGGGTCGCGCACATAGAGCCGCAGGACGAACGCGCCATCCAGCCCGTCGAGCGTCACCCGGTAATTGGTGTTCACCAGCCCGCCGCCCACCGGCTCCGCTGTGGCGATGGCACGCCCCGCCGCCACCGGCTCCATCAGCGTGGCCAGCGTCTCATGGTCCAGCGTGAGCAGTTCGTAGCGTCGCCCCCAGCCTTCTTGCATTTATGCCGGCCTTTGTGTTCAGACGGTTTTCAGACGTTCAATTCGCGCAGGTGAATAGTTTCGCTGCGCCCCGGACCCGTGGAGATCAGCGCGAGCGGCGTTTCCAGCACTTCTTCGATGCGCTTGAGATAGCGTCTGGCATTTTCCGGTAGCGCATCCCAGTCTGTGATGCCTTTGGTAGAGGTTTCCCAGCCGGGCCATTCCTCATAGACCGGCTCACAGGAGGCAAATTCGTTGAGGTTGGCAGGCGGCGCGGAAAGTTCACGGTCGCCCAGCTTATAGCCGGTGCAAATCTTGACGGTTGGCATCTCGTCCAGCACGTCCAGCTTCATGATCGCCATGCTATCGAAGCCGTTGAGCCGCACGACGAAACGACCAACCACCGCATCGAACCAGCCGCAACGGCGCGGGCGTCCAGTGGTCGTGCCATATTCATGGCCAGCCTCGCGCAACCTGCTCCCCTCCTCGCCAAAGAGTTCCGTTGGCATGGGACCGCTGCCGACGCGCGTGATATACGCCTTAAAGACGCCAAGCACATGTTGAATGCTGCGCGGCGGCAGACCAGCGCCGGTGGCGGCGTTGCTGGCGACCGTCGAGGATGAGGTGACGAAGGGGTAGGTGCCGAAGTCAATATCCAGTAACGCGCCCTGCGCGCCTTCCAGCAGAATCGCGCGTCGCTCCTTATATGCTTTGTGCAGAATGGCCTGTGTGTCGGTAATATACTGGCGCAACTGCTGGGCGTAGCCGACGTATTCGGTGTGAATCTCTTCGAGGGAGAGCGGCTGTTGCCCATAAATCTGCGTTATCATGCGATTCTTGTGGGCCAGTACAGGAGCCAGCTTGGAGCGGAAATGGTCAACGTCCAGCAGGTCCGCCATGCGTATGCCGACGCGCGAATATTTGTCTACATAGGCGGGGCCAATGCCGCGTTCGGTGGTGCCGAGTTTCTCGATGCCACGGCTCTCTTCCTCCAGCCGGTCCAACACGATGTGATACGGCATGACGACATGCGCGCGTTCGCTGATGTAGAGGCGAGTGGTGTCCACACCCATCTTGCGCAGGCTTTCCAACTCGGAGATGAGCGCGCGCGGGTCCACCACCATGCCGTTGCCGATGATGCAGCGCACCCCTGGATGCAGGATACCGGCGGGCACGAGGTGAAAGGCAAACTCACTATCATCGAAGACGATGCGATGCCCGGCGTTGCTGCCTCCCTGATAACGCACAACATACTCCGCCTGGCCGGCCAGTTCATCTATGATCTTGCCTTTGCCCTCGTCGCCCCATTGGGCGCCGACAATCGCCGTTACACTCATCGCCGCTCTGCTCCTTAGTTTCCCTGCTGGATATAGTTGAGTATCAGTTGATCGGTAATTTGCTCGATGGGCGCCTGATCGTCCGTAAAGACCAGACCGCCGGGCTGTGCGTGCGCCACCTGCGCAACGGGCGCAACTTCATTGGCAACGATGCTCATCAGTGAGCCTGGCGCAATCTGCTGCAAATTGTTCTCGAAGGTCGCCAGCGTCGTTGGATGGACCGTTGCCATGATTTCCGTATTGAGCGTACCAGGCACATTGAACATATAGACGCTGGGAAAGACCGTCGCCAATGTATTGACGAACGCCTGCACCAGCCGGTAATCAGTGCGCGTATGCGCTGTATTCAGGCATAGCACACCCGTTGGCGAGAGATGGTCGCGTATCTCCTGAAAGAACTCTTTGGTCGTCAGTTGGAAGGGAATATATGGCTGCTGAAACGCATCTATCGCTACCACATCGTAGGTGTGTTTGGTCGTGCGGATGAATGTGCGTCCATCAGCGACGTAGACCGAAAGATTCGGCTCTGTCATGCCAAAATATGTGCGTCCGGCGGCGACGATATCGGGATCAATTTCGACGCCATCTATGGGGATGTTACCATAAACAGCCGTAAACTGGCGCGCGATAGTCCCCGCCGCCAGCCCGATGATCGCCACACGGTGAACGCGCCCCGCCGCCGCGCCTGCATTGAAATACGGCGCGGCCAGAAAATAGTCCCAGTACCATCCGGTCAGAATGTCATCGGGGCTGTAGATCGAATGGATGGCCTGCCCCTCATTCAAAATTAGCTCGGTCGTGCCGTCCTTCGTCCGCACCACCTGGATGTAGTTGTAGAGCGACTCTTTGTAATAGATCAGCCCTGGTATCTCCTTCAGCGGCCCCAGTGGCGCCACCTGCGGCAGCAGCACCGGCACAAGAATGAGTAGCCCCAGTAGTGTGACGGGCCAGCGTGCCCGCAGCCGCCCACCGAAGGGCAGCCGCAGCGGCATATCCAGCCCCCAGAGCGAGGCCAAGAGCAGCACGGCGCTGGTTGCCAGCAGCGTGCGCCGCACGCCGAGATACGGGATCAGCGCCAGCACGGAAACGAACGCGCCCAGGATGCTTCCCGCCGTGGAGAGCGCATAGAGATTGCCTGCGCTGCGACCCGTTCCGCTGACATGCCGCACGCTCAGGCGCACGGCAAACGGCGAGACAATGCCTAGCAACGTCACTGGCACAGCAAAGAGCAAGATGACGGCCACCATCGAGCTATAGAACACGCCAGCCTCGACATTATTGAGTCCCTGCACCGACCAATCCAGCACTGGGCTGCTGATGAACGGGATCAACGCAATGCTGAGCGCAGCGATGGTGGTGAGGGTAGCCAGCAGGCGATAGCTGGGGTGCCGGTCTGCGATGCGCCCACCGATGAAATAGCCAAGCGCGAGATAGAGCAGGAAGAAGCCAATGGTGTTGGCCCAGACGAAGAGCGACGTGCCAAAATAGGGCGCGAGCAGACGCGGCGCGCACATCTCCAGCGCTAGCGAGGAGAAGCCGCCGATAAACACCAGCGTGCGCAACTGCCAGCGCCCCACTCCGCCCACGTGTGCTGCGGCGACGCTGGCGGTATCTTCTTGCGCTGTGACAGTAGAGGCGCCGTTCGCCTCTTCCGCAGTACCGGAGGCGGCGCTATCATGCGCGGCGTTTTCGCTGGAGCGCAATGCCATAGTCTCTGCTCGACTTTCTGCTGTTGATTGCTGATGACCCTCCATCCTGAACCAATCGGAACCAGATGGCCTCACCAGCTCTGCCGTGTTGTCGTGTTGTCGTGTTGTCGTCTTATGGTGTTGGCGGGAGAAACTGGAAGCTCAAGCGCATAGGCTGGAAATACACCGTATCCGCGACGCTGAAGGCGTCATCCGATGCGAAGAGACTGATGATATAGGGCTTGCCCTGATAGACAGTGGCGTAGACCTGCACGCGGATGCGCACCTGATCGGTGATGATGCCGCGCGCTGTCTGCCATGTCGCGCCAGCGAACTGCGCCGCTGGCAGTGGCCCGGCGTCCTCCTGGAATTGCCCAGCGTATTGCGTGGCAAAGGATTCCATGGCAAAGTTCACCCAGGATTGCGGATCGTTGGGGTCGCCCGTCAGACCGGCGGCGGCGGAATCGCTTGGTAGCAACACCTGCATCTCAAACGTCGGATTGCCAGCGTCATCTGAGAACTCCGCGCCGGGATTATTGAGATGCTGGACCCAGCCGACCGGATATTGCAGCATAAAGCCATCGGTAGTATCAACAAAAAGCTGGAAGCCGGGCATGGCGGTAGGCGAAGGAATCTTCGTCGCCGTGGCCGTTGGGCGCGGCGTTGCCGTTGGCGGGTGGTGGGCCGTGGTCGGGCTGCCGCCGCGCACGCTCGTGGTCAATAGCAAGACGAGCGTGATAATAATCAATGCCGCGCCAGTGAGAATGAGCAGCGGGCGCCGGAATCTGCTGAACGAGCCGGGCGGACGCGAAATCGCTGGGCGGCGAGCAGCGCCAGCCTGCGTCTCCGCTGGATGTGCTGCGGTTTCGCTGGTGGGTGTCGCTGGCGCTCTGGTCAGGGTTGCCTGAGCCGCCTCGCGCAGGGGTATAGGTCGGTCTGATCGTTCGGCGCTATCTGCGCTCTCTCTGGCATCTGGCGGCGGTGTCTGAGTGGCCGATGCAGTGGACGAAGCGAAGACATCTTGATTCTCTGGATCGTTGGTCATGTCCGATGGAAGAACGGAGGGCTGTCGCTCTGCACTTTCCCTGTGTTCGCCCGGCATGGAAACCCTCCTGATGCGCCCGCGCCAACGCCGCGAACCTGCGCTTACTCATGAATAATTGAACGCCTACCCAACGAGAAAAACGACCTCACTCCTGTCTGCGGTCGCCATTTCGCGCCGCACCATTATACCGTATCACGTGGCGAAATGACATACACCTGAGTGCGCAAAGTTACTGTAAAGCGTAGCCACTCAAGAATAACTCCCACGTATCGTGCCATCACCATCATCACCGCCCGGAGTGGCCTCAATTGCAGCAGGCGCTGGAACGGAAATTGACACACATCTTGCGCGCGGCATATCATGCGAGGTGATATTTGCTCAGACGAACACACGATCATACGCTCACAACGGCATATCGCAGACAGCGAAGAAGCGCCAGCCTATTCATACCGCGCCAGCAAAGCAACGTCGCTGGGCCACGGAGGCGGGGAATCATCCGTTCCTGCGCCTCTCTTTCTTTGTGTGATTGGCGTGATTTCTCTGATTGGCACCAGTCTATGAAACCGAGAGGAGTCGTTCCTGATGGAAAAAGCAGTGAACAAAGAATCAGACCGTATGCAAGACATTATTTCGCTCTGCAAACGGCGCGGCTTTATCTTCCCCAGCAGCGAAATCTACGGCGGACTGAACGCCGTCTTCGATTACGGCCCTCTCGGCGTCGAGTTCAAGAATAACGTCAAACGCGCCTGGTGGGACACGCTGACGCGCATGCGCGACGACGTGGTGGGGCTGGACGCCGGTATCCTGATGGCGCGGCGTGTCTGGCAGGCCTCCGGCCATGAGGAAGTGTTCACCGATCCGCTGGTGGATTGCACGAACTGCAAGAGCCGTTTCCGCGCCGACCATGTGGCGGAGATGAGCGGCGACCCCGACGTGTGCCCGAACTGTGGCATGCGGGGCACGCTGACCGAGCCGCGCAAGTTCAATCTGATGTTCAAGACCTATATGGGGCCGGTGGAAGAAGACGCCGGACTGGTCTACCTGCGCCCGGAGACGGCGCAGGGCATCTATGTCAACTTCCAGAACGTGCAACAGAGCATGCGCAAGCGGCTGCCTTTCGGCATCGCGCAGATTGGCAAGGCGTTCCGCAACGAGATCAGCCCTGGCAATTTCATCTTCCGCACACGCGAGTTCGAGCAGATGGAGATGCAGTTCTTCATTGACCCCACAAGCGAGGAGCGTTGGTTCGAGTATTGGCGCGAGCAACGCTGGAACTGGTATCTCGGCCTGGGGATGAAGGCGGAGCATCTGCGCTGGCATCCGCACGGCCCTGATGAACTGGCGCACTATGCCCGCGCGGCGATGGATATCGAATACGAGTTTCCGATTGGCTGGAAAGAAATCGAGGGCATTCACGACCGCACAGACTATGACCTGAAGCGGCACGCGGAATACAGCGGCAAAGATCTCTCGTACTACGACGACGCCGAGAAGAAGAGCTATATCCCATTCATCATCGAAACGTCGGTCGGCGCAGATCGTTCGACGCTGGCCTTCCTCTGCGACGCCTACGACGAAGAAGAGGTCAGCGACGGCACGCGCGTGGTGCTGCACCTGCACAAACGCCTCGCGCCGGTGAAAGTCGCCGTGATGCCGCTCTCCAAGAAGGAGCCGCTGGTCGAACTGGCCCACAAAGTGCATGACGAGGTGCGCCCGCTCGGTCTGACACAATACGACGAAACCGGCGGCAGCATCGGCAAACGCTATCGCCGCCAGGATGAGATTGGCACGCCCTACTGCGTCACCGTGGACTTCGAGAGCCTGGAAGATCAGCAGGTGACGATCCGCGAGCGCGACTCGATGGCGCAGCGCCGCGTCCCCATCGCGGAGCTACGCGCAACGCTGGCGGCTGATTTGTTGGGGTAATGTCAGAAATATCAGTCGCCAGGGGAGAACTCTCGTATGTCAACATCAAACACGCAGAACACGCAACCGGATAAGGACGCTCTTCTGCAATCCATCGTCACGACATTGACGGAGCAGGAACAATTACAGTTGGGGATCGAGTTGATAGCGCGAGCCTATCTGAAGATGGGGCACGGGCCAAGCCTTCTCAAAACGACACCATCATCGGTTCAATCTACGTCAGATTCCTCCGCGCAACGCCCAAGCTGGCGCGCTATGGTTGGACTGGCGGAGGTACCAGGGAAGGAGCCGCCAACCGATGAAGAAGTCGCGCGCTGGCTGGGAGAACGGGGAATGGAAAAGTGACGGTTCCTCCCTCTACAGGAGGGGGCGGCCAGTCGCCGCTCCACGCTCTCATAGATACTAACGTGATGCTTGATCTGCTGTTGAATCGGCAGCAGTTTCTTTCTGCGGCAGAAAGCATGTGGGATGCCCGCGATAGAGGGTTACTGGTTGCATACCTCACCTCTTCCTCGATCACGGATATTTATTACATTTGCCGGCAGCACGCGGGGCCTGTGCAGGCGAAGGTGAGCATCGGAACATGTCTTACCGGATTTACCATCATTGCGGTAGACCTGGTGATGCTGAACGCGGCATATCAGATGTCGGGTAATGATTATGAGGACAATGTGCAGATCGCTGCTGCGATGGCTGCCGGATGTCAACATATCATTACCAGGGATGTGAAAGGGTTTCAACACTCAGCAATCCCACCACTATCACCACAGCAGGCCGGATCACTCTTTGTGCCGTGACCAGAATCGAGTATGTCTCATGGATGCTGTTTCTCCCTCCATTGCCAGAGACTACATGCCGCACCTCTTGTGGCGCACCTATTCTAGCAGGCAGCGACTAAAATGGAAAGTGAGACACTTCACAAGAGAAACAGCACCAATCCAGTTTGGGGGTATATATGAGCCTGGATGAAGCGCTTGGCATGTATGCCGAGGCCGCGCAAGACCTGGCGAGTGCAGCACTGGCGCAGGCCGCTGGCAATCTCTATAATTGCGCCGACCTCTGCAATCAGGTGGCGGAGAAGGTGTTGCAGGCGGTCTATGTGCTGCGTAACGATGCCCGCGCGCCCTACGATCACGATCTGCGCGCGCTGGGCGAGCTGGTTGGCGCGCCGCCGGAGATACTGGCGGACCTCGCTCTCCTCTCGCCGTACCATCCGGGCGCCTTCCTGCAAGGCAAGACCGTGGACGAGGCTGATATAGAGGTTGGCGATACGGCGGCGGAATTGGTAGCCCGCACGCGGCAGATCGTCCGCTGGGCACGCCCGATTGTTCTGGCGAATTGAAAGGATATTACCAGAACAATGAATACCGTCTATTTTGTGCGCCACGGCGAGAATCCCGCGAATATTACGCGCCAGTTCTCGTACCGCCTGGTGGACTATCCGCTGACTGAGAACGGTGTGCGCCAGGCGGAAGAAACAGCACGCTATCTGCGTGATCGCGGCATCACGGCGGTCTACGCTTCGCCGCTCAAACGCGCGGTGCAAACGGCGCAGATTATCGCTGCGCCGCTGGACTTGCCGGTGATGGTGCTGGAACAGTTTCGCGAGGTGAATGTCGGCGCGCTGGAACGCCAGCCACCGACGCCGGAGGCCTGGGCGCAGCATGATGCCATTTGCGCGGCCTGGGCTGCTGGCGTTGCCGATGCCTGCTTTCCCGATGGCGAAGACTATCATACGCTCGTCGCCCGTATGCGCGATGGTTTCTGCCAGGCGCTCGACGGCAGAGACGGTGATAGCATCGTGGTTGCCGCGCACGGTGGCAATATCACCGCGACGGTTCGCTCCTTCTGTGCCAACGTTGGCGACTTCACCCTCGGGAGCATCCCCAACTGCGCCATCATTCGCATGCGTCTGGCCGTTTGCAACGGCGATGTACATGGCACACTCGAAGGGTGGGCGGAGTGCGAGCATCTTGGGCGCCTCATCTAGCGAACGTACCACCATTGCCATGCGCTACAATCTGACGCAGGGAGGTGATGCCAGATGAAGATTGTTTCGCTGCTGCCAAGCGCCACGGAAATTCTCTGCGCGCTGGGGCTGGCCGATCAGCTTGCCGCCGTCACGCATGAATGCGACTATCCCGCTTATGTCAAGGAGAAGACGTTCATCACCAGGAGCTTGCTGCGGCCTGATATGAGCAGCGGCGAAATAGACGCGGCAGTACGCAGCCAGCTCGTCGCCGATGCCCACAGCCTATATACGATTGACCGCGTGCTGCTGGCGGAGATTGCGCCGGATCTGATTGTGACGCAGCAACTCTGCGAGGTCTGCGCCGTCGCCTATGACGATGTGCTGGACGCCGTGCGCGCGCTGCCCCACAAACCCGTTGTGCTGAACCTCGAACCGATGAGTCTGGGCGAGGTGCTGGCGGATATCCAGCGCGTCGGTGAGGCTACCGGACGCGCAGAGGAAGCCCGGCAGGTGGTGGCGGCGCTCGATGCGCGTATCGCCCGTGTCCGCGAGACGGTGGCGCAGGCGCAGTCCCGTCCGCGTGTTGCCTTCCTCGAATGGATAGACCCGCTCTTCTGCGGTGGTCACTGGAATCCTGAACTGGTGGAGATGGCCGGTGGCGTGGATCCGCTGGGGCATCTGCATCAGCCCTCCACGCGCATCGAGTGGGAGCAGGTGCGCGCCATGCAGCCGGAGGTGATGGTGATTTCGTGCTGTGGCTTCTCCGCTGAACGCGCCCGCCAGGATTTGCCGCTCTTGGAGGCACAACCGGGCTGGGCAGAGTTGCCCTGCGTGCGCGCCAACCGCATCCACTTCTTCAACGGCGCTGACTATTTCAGTCGCCCCGGTCCTCGCCTGGTGGATAGCCTGGAACTGCTTGCGGGTTGTCTCCATCCGCAACTCTTTAAAACTGCCATAACAACGCAGGTATAAAATACGAGCGCACAGCAATGACAATCCGCTCGTTGAATGTTGAGTTAGTGGTTGGGCTTGCTGGCAGAAAGAAGCCATCCCATGAGGCGCCTCACTATGTTTGCGATGGTTCTTGCGCTGGGATTCTGCTTGTGTTCCTGTGAGAGCGCGACACTGGGTTCTCATGCGCATGCTACACCTGGATCGTTGTTGACGGTATTGCATGTCACGCGAACCCCACGCAACAGCGCATCTCCTGTCACCTTTGATAAGACATTCACTGACGCGAAAGTAGTACAACGGCTTTATAGCGCAGCCATAGCTCTGCCAAAGTTTACAGAACAAAGCTGCGGTACCCAAACGCAAGGCTATGTGTTCTTCGTTTATCACCTGACATTCCTGCAAGCAACTATCCAATTCGCCCAGATGACGCTCGATGATTATGGCTGCATGGGATTGACAATTGACCCTGGTGATTACCGCACTACCAATCTCACGTTCATTTCCCTGTTTGCCCAGACAATCGGAGTCTCTGCCCAAGCGGTTTAATGTGCTAATGATAACCAGCGCCAGCAGAAGTGATATACTAGCCCTCAGAACCAGTGGAGAGGTTCCTGCATTATAAGCCCGATTCACCTCCACGCGGATTGTAGCCCTATGGTCCATCTTGCCGTTGATCTTGCTTCTTGGGGAACGAGGCGAACGGCCAGCACAAACGCCTGACAGTGCCGTCGAGCGCATGGCCCACTCTCCGCGAATCCAGGCATAACGGGAAGGTTATTTTTCCGCTTTATGGGTACCTCTACCCGCCAAGCATCCCCATTTCTCTCGACGTTTCCTGGCCGCTATTACTACGATCCCGCGATCTACGCACAAGAACAAGAGTGCATTTTCTCGCGTATGTGGGTCTATGGCGGCGTGGCGAACAGCCTGCCGAAGCCCGGCGACTATCGCGTCCTCCAGATTGCCAGCGAAAGCGTCATTGTCGTCCGCAACAAGCAAGGCGCACTGCAAGCGTTCCTGAATGTCTGCCGTCATCGCGGCGCGCGTCTCTGTAGCGCCGCCTCCGGCCACCTCAACGGCTCGATTCAATGCCATTACCATGCCTGGACGTATGGGCTGGATGGCCGGCTGATCGGCGCGCCGAACGTCCTCAATCGCCCGGACTTCGAGCGTGCGCTGTATGGTCTCCATCCGGTTGCGCTGGAAGTCTGGCAGGGCATGATCTGGCTGAATCTCAGCAACAATCCGCCATCGCTGCGAGAACAACTCGACGACCCACGTGTGCATGATTTTGGCAGCAATGGCGCCATCGAACGCTACTGCATCGCCAACCTCAACGTTGGCAAAACGATGGTCTATGAGGTCCAGGCCAACTGGAAGCTCATCATGGAAAACACGCTTGAGTGCTACCACTGCGGCCCAATGCACCCGGAACTTTGCGCGCTGCTACCGCAGTATAAGACTGGTCTGATAGACGGCAACGACGGCACCGAGTTCGCCGACAATGTAGAAGCCTTCACTATTACCGGCAAAGCCAGCCGCCCGCCACTGCCCGGTCTGCTGCCGGAGGATCATCGCCGCTACGCCGGTTACTTTGGCATGCCCAACGTCTTTCTCAACCTGCTCAGCGATCATGTGGCGATTGACTGGCTGGAACCGCTGGGGCCGGCTTCAACGCGCGTCACCTCCGAGTGGCTCTTCGATCCCGACGCGATGGCCAGCCCGGACTTCGACCCGATGGACGCCGTAGACATCCTCGATCTGGTCAACCGGCAGGATTGGGAGGTCTGCGAGCTGGCGCAGCAAGGCGTCACCTCGAAGGCGTTCGCCCAGGGTGGCAACTATGCGCCGCTCGAACATCATATCCGTGACTTCGTAGACTACATCCTCGAAAAGCTGGAATCATGAGTAGTTCCGAAGACGATACGGACGGCGTGAACCAGTATGATGTCATCGTCGTTGGTGCGTGAACTTTTCGAAGAATCAGCGGGAGCGTGAGGAGACGATGAAGGCTGGCGGGTGTTGTCCATCGGCCTTCATCGTTGTAGATGGCGGAATATCGTATCAGGTACCAGGTTGCTGTACCGCGCCAGCGGCATAGAGTGAGACATGTCCACAGACCGTGCAGACCGCCACGACAACGGGGAAGCCCATACTTGGAGGCATGTCCGCGCGGGTAACATAGTGTTCACCTTCGCGGATGCTGGGGAAAATTCTCCCCGGCCTGCGCGCATCAACCATTGTATGAAGTTTTCCCCACACCATCGGGTTTCCGCATTCGCTACAGCGCCTCGGCTGCGTCAGTACAGTGCCAGCTTCCACGAGTTATCTCCTGTTCGTTTGCAGAGTAGTTTTCCAGCAATCAAAGAGACATACGAAACCGCTGGCAGATTGTAGCAAAAACGGGGTTGGTGGCGTGGGTCAGGCTCGTTTACTCTTGATCGCCTGTTACCTTGTTCCTTACCAAAGGTAGCAAAACGAGAACAGGATACATCATCCCGCTCCAGAATATCCCGCCGAGTATTCCCAAGAAAACGGTGAAAGCGATATCTGCAATAGAGAGATGGTAGCCGAGAGTTTGAAGAAATGATGCGGGAATAACGGCAAAGATTATCGTGATGCCTTCGGTAAATAGCAGCGTAAAGCACACGCTTCCCAGCATCCAGTGGCGGGTAAGCTGCGATTTCAGCGATGATGATTGCTGCATGACGCCTCCCCCTATTTCTGCTTTTATTTGCCGTTTGTGCTTGGTGTGCTTGTGCTGGGGCCAGATCACTGCATGATAGAGCCACAGCACACAGCACGAAACGCAGGAACTACCAGTGCAATAGAAAAACCGGCGCACACGCAGCCAGTATCGCCATCACTTGCAGCGCCAACACCAGTAGCGCCTGCTTTGGCTGCTGCTGCAAATATTTGACCGCAAAGTACACGATGAAGGGTATCTGCCCGGCTATGAGCAATTGCCATGTATGAGCAATCGCGCCTTCGTCAGCCGCACGAGCTACACCAACGAACGCAATACGACCCAACACCAGGGCAAGGGCTACCAACGACATTGCCACCGGCAAAAAGATGCTCGGCTGTTTAACGCTAAGAGTTCGCGTGGTCATTTGCTTTGTTCCATCTTTCTAACTTTTCGTTCGGAGGGCGTTGTTCACATTTGCCCTCCTCCACCAGCCAGAGACAGTATATTCGTAGCGCCCCCTGGAAGCATCGCACCGGGTGCGCGCGGCAGCACACGCAAGTACCCGATGAGCGCACCGCAAGTTAACTTTGCGCATTGGTAGCTCAAACAGGTTGTCCGAGCAATTCTCACCACTGGTTCCAGTGGACCAGTTCATCCAGGGGCTTGCGCCCACCGGAGCGTGGGGGGCGGCGAGGTCTTGCGCGTTGGCGGGATAGCCGAAGGAGAGCGCAACATCGCAGCGGTAGCCAGTTGGAATGTGAAGGATAGCCTGCGCCTGGTCGGGATGGTAAATGGAGGCGATCACCGAGCCGATGCCCAGTTCCCATGCAGCCATATCCCGGCACGCCGCATGCGTTACGCCCCTGTAACGAGTATACTGAATATACTGAATAGCGAGTGATGCACGCCGCCAACCAACAGATTCACGCCACTTCCCGGCAGCGGGAGATGAGATGAGGTGCTATGCCCACGCAGCGAAATCTCTGGAATCCTGTCGCCTGGCAGGACCGCAAGCGGCATGCCCGGCCCAGGCCACAGCCGCGCTTCCAGCGCACCTTTGATCTGCGTCTGCCGTTGCGTATCGTCGCCTTCTGCCTGCTCTGGGTAGCGCTGCTGGTCTGGCCGACGCCGCAGATCAGCGCGTATATCGGCGCGCACGGGCTGGGCGGCGTGGGGAGCGCGCTGCATCGCATCGTTCCCTTTGTTCCATCGGGCGCAAGTACGCCAACCACTACCCGCGCGCATCCCACTGCCAGCCCGAACACTCCGGCAAAGCTGCAATACTGGCAGGTAGGGCTGGCGGCAGATATTGACGACGCGCAGGCGATAGGCGCGCGCTCGACCATCGAAACGCGCGTGCCACAGCAGGTTAGCGCGAACACGACGAATTATTTCTGGGTGGGCGCGTACCTGCGCGACAATAGCTTTATTCAGGCGGGCTACTACATCCCCTGGTTTGACACGACGCAAGCCAACTGGTTCTATTGCGCCTTCTATGCCGATGGCCGCAAGGGGCCGTGCGTCAACGGTCCACCGGGGAGCGCGGGCGCGAACGGCACGCGCCACACCTATAGCATCTCTAGCATCGAAGCGACCACCGGCGGCGATGGTAAGGTGACCTGGCGCATAACGATGGATGGCTCGCTCATCGGCCAGTTCGCCTGGGCGGTTGGTGATACCGGGCGCAATGTGCCGGTGATCTATGCCGAATCTTCAGGCTTCGCGCCGCACCCTAGCACCAGCGTCCTGGGGCCGGTGGATTTCGTGGATGGTCTGGATGTGCTGCATAGCGGCGACGCCGGATACCAGCCGGCGGCGCACCTGATCGTCATGTACAGCGCGCCTACTGTCTGCCCGCCCTATGGCATGCGTGCGGATGGCCACGGCGGCATCCTGCTGGGCAGCGGTTTGCCCTGCCCTGCGCTCTATGACACCTTCCAATAGCCTACGCTGCAAAGACATGGGGGCGAATTGATATGTCACCATCTCCCTATGCTTCTTTTGGTATGGTATGCGATACTAGAGGAGATTTCGATACACCATTTCGGGATACGGGCAAACGTGAGCAATTATTCAGAGCAGCGCCGCAACAATGCGCGCAAACGACAGGCTGATCGGACTACTCGCAATGGACGCGGCGTCTATGCGGAGCACGCGGAGCATGCAGAGCATGGTGCTGTCGTGGGGCAGCCGCTGCGTCGCAATGCGCGCCAGCAACAGGCCGGGCGACGGCTACGTCTTCCGCTGGATGAGGCGCCTGCGCGTCCCTGGCAGCGCGGCCACGGTCACATGCCGGAGCAGAGCTTCAAGTGCGGCCACTGCAAGCAGTTCATCGGGCCATTGCCGAGCGGTGGGCATCATCGCAATCACTGCCCGCTCTGCCTCTATTCACGTCATGTGGATGCGGAGCGCAGCGGCGACCGCGCCAGCGCATGTCGCGCGCTGATGCAACCGATTGGCGCATTCCAACGTCCCAATGGGGAGCATGTCATCGTTCATCGCTGCCTCGGTTGCGGTTTCGAGCGATTCAACCGTATCGCCGCCGACGATGATTTTGATTTAGTGCTTGCGTTGCCGGTGGTCGCGCCACGTTCCGCGCGTCCCGGCGAAGTCTCTGGACATCCTGGCGAAGACCCTACGCATCATGACTAATTCCCTGGCATTTCGTCATACTCTTTGGTGGACCCATTTCTCTCTATTCGCTCATGTGCGATTGCGATCAGCGTTCTTCTCAAAAAGACGCGCCTATTCTACACGTATGAGGTAAGTCGCGTGAAAACCATCGTGCCACAACAGACCTTTATGCAACGCCTGCGCGCGCGCTGGCGCGAAGCTGATACGCTGCTCTGCGTGGGGCTGGATGGCGAACTCGACCGCCTGCCGCTTTCGATGCGCCCGGGCCAGACGGGTATGCTTTCGCTGGACCTCGAGCGTATCGGCGGCAGCATCGAAGGCGCGCTCGTCTCATTCCACCAGGCTATCATAGACGCGACTGCCGATCTGGTCTGTGCCTACAAGCCGAACTCCGCTTTCTTCGAGGCGCACGGGCCGGCGGGGCTGCGCGCGCTGATCCGCCTCATCGCCTATATCCACGGACGCTATCCTGATGTGCCAGTGCTGCTGGACGCCAAGCGCGGCGATATCGGCAGCACTTCGCAGGCATATGCGCGCGCCGCCTTCGACGTTTGCGGCGCGGACGCTATCACCTTGCAGCCATATCTCGGCGGCGATGCGTTGACGCCGTTCCTGGAGCGGCGCGACCGTGGCATGTTCATCCTCTGCCGCACCTCGAATCCCGGCTCGGCGGAGTTCCAAGATATGCGTGTCTCGCTGCCGGATGGATCTGGCGATGAGCCGCTGTATGTGGCGCTGGCGCGGCGCGTAGCGCAGGAGTGGAACGCGAACGATAACTGCGCGCTGGTGGTCGGCGCGACCTATCCCGACGACCTGCGGCGTGTGCGCGCGGTGGCGGGCGATCTGCCGGTGCTGGTGCCGGGCATCGGCGCGCAGGGCGGCGACCTGGAGGCGACGGTGCGCGCCGGATTGGATAGCCAGGGCGCGGGTTTGCTCATCAGCGCCTCGCGCAGCATCCTCTACGCCTCCGACGGCCTCGACTTTGCGCAGGCTGCCCGCCGCGAGGCCAAGCGTCTCCGCCAGGAAATCAACCGCATCCGTGGGCAATAGGCCCCTCTTGCTGGGGCCGTTGTCATGAGAGTAGAATGAGATGCACGCTAAGGAGGATGCCCAATGATGTCTCAACTCAAAGTGCGAGTCAGCGAACTCATTGGTGACTATAGGATCACCCTGGAAGACGGCCAACAAGTCTATGATGTTATTCACCCGGAGCCAATCAAAGGGCGCCCGGTCGAACTGGATTTTTGCGGCATGGAGATCTTCGCTGCACCCTTCTTCAACGCAGCTTTTGGACGGCTCGTGGAAGATGTTAGTCCAGAGCGCCTGGACGAATTGCTTCAGATACGCAACCTGATCCCCGATGCCGAACGTACGCTGAGGCGCGTCATCAAAAATTGGAAAGAATACCGCGATAACCCCAAGCTCCGCGAAGCGTTCACTCAGGTGATAAACAAGAGGGCGGAAAACAACTGATGACTGTCCAGTACACAGTTCAGGCATTGGTGGTTGACCTAAACCATGACGAGCCAAAAACTGGCGATATGTTTCTCGTAGACACTAATGCCTGGTATTGGACGCACTATGCGCATGCAAGCGATAACGCTCAACGCTATCAAATAGCTTCTTATCCGATGTATTTACGCAAGGCCATCAGAGCCAGGGCGCAACTCTATAGATGCGCTCTTTCATTCGCTGAGCTTGCTCATATTATCCCGACGTCCGAGCAAACGTCGTCGCAGAAATTGAAGGTGCTTGGACGCAAGTTGCCAGGATGTCGAAGCCGGTGGATGTAGTGGTAGACGAAGCTGGAATAACCAGCGCAATGGCTCGCCTCAAAACGCAGCGCGTGGATGGGTACGATCTCTTTCTGCTCGAAGCCATGAAGGCGAATGGCCTTATCAATCTCATCACCGACGATGGCGATTTCGTCACGGTTCCAGACATCACCATGTTTACCGCGAACAGGAACGCTATCACGCAGGCGACAGCGCAGGGCAAAATATTGGTACGATAATACGAGAGCAATTCTACATCATCAGGAGTGAATGAGTTGAGCCAGCCAGCGGAGACCTTGACCGAGAGACAGCGCGCATTCGCTGATGCGCTGCTGACGAGCCACGCGGTGAAGTTCGGCGCGTTCCGGCTGAAGCTGCACGAGACGCAGCCAGACGCGCCGCTTTCGCCGATCTATGTGGACCTGCGCGTGTTGCAATCCTACCCGGATGCGCTAGATGCTGCCGTCGCCGCGCTCGCTGAGTTAATCGAGGCCCACGGGCTGGCGTTCACGCGCTACGCTGGCATCCCGATGGCTGCAACGCCGCTGGTGGCCGTCCTCTCGCATCTGACGCGCGTGCCGATGATAACGCCACGCGAGGCCAAGACGCACGGCTCAGCCGAAACGATCAACGGCTTCTTTACCCCTGGCGAAACCGTGCTGGCGATTGATGATGTGGTCAGCCATGCCGAAAGTAAACTCGAAGCGATTCATACATTGGAGGCGAACGGGTTGATTGTGCGCGATGTCGCCGTGCTGGTAGACCGCGAACAGGGTGGCTCCGCGCAACTCGCCGCCGCCGGGTATACGCTGCATGCCGCCGTGCGCCTGAGCCAGCTCCTCACCCACTGGTACACCACCGGCGGCATAGACGACGCGACCTATCAGCAGGTGCGGGAGTATTTCGGCCACACTGCCAGCGAGACGCAGGCATGATCTACCGGCGCCTGATCCGTCCCGCGCTCTTTCGCTCCGCCGGGCGCGACCCCGAAGTGATTCATGAGCGCGTGCTGGGCGGGCTGGCGACCATCTCGCGCTCGCCCGCGCTGACACGCGCGCTGGCGCTGGCGGCGTCGCTCTCTGGCACGATTCCAAGCAGTGCGGCACGCGAGGTCTTTGGGTTGCGCTTCCCGCATCCGGTGGGGCTGGCCGCAGGCTTTGACAAGAACGCCTGCGCAATTCCAGCGCTGGCGGCGCTCGGCTTCGGTTTCGTGGAGATTGGCACCGTCACGCAGCACGCCCAGCCTGGCAATCCCCGGCCACGCCTCTTCCGGTTGCCACAGGACGAGGCGCTCATCAATCGCATGGGCTTCAACAATGATGGCGCGGAGGCCGTGGCGGCGCGGCTGGCACGAATGCCGCGCGTCGCTGTGCCGGTCGGCGTGAGCCTGGGCAAATCGAAGGTGACACCACTGGATGAGGCGGTGGGCGATTATCTGGCCTCGCTCGATGCGTTGTATCCTTATGGTGACTATTTCGCCATCAACATCAGTTCGCCCAACACCCCAGGGTTGCGCGCTTTGCAGGAACGCGACCGGCTCGATATCCTGCTCGCTGCGCTCACCAGCCGTCTGCGCGAACTGGCGGCAGCCGAAACGCCGCACCGTTCCACGCCGAAGCCACTGTTGGTGAAAGTCGCGCCTGATTTAGATGAGACGGCGCTGGATGAAGTGGTTGAGGTATGCCTTGCGCGCGGCGCCAGCGGCCTGATCGCCGTCAATACCACCATCTCGCGCGATGGCTTGCAAACTGCGTCTGAGTCGCTCCGTAATGAGGCGGGGGGATTGAGCGGTCGCCCATTGCAGGCGCGCGCGCTGGCGGTAGTGCGCCACCTGCACGCGCAATGTGGCGAGCGGCTGCCGATCATCGGCTGCGGCGGCATCTTCACGGGGGACGATGCCCGGCGTATGCTCGATGCCGGGGCGGCGCTCATCCAACTGTACACGAGCTTCATTTATGAGGGGCCGTTTGTGGCGCGGCGCATCGCACGTGGCTGTCTATGATCTGCGCTCTCGGTTGTAAACAGCCGGAGCAAGCGTGAGTCCGACTAAAGTCGTGGTAGGCGGTCCCCTGACTTCAGTCTCTTTCCCGTGCGCCGGCAGTTCACTGCCGCGACGTTTGATTATCGCCATACGAAAGGACCACCAGCAGTGGAACCCGCACCCAAGCAACAGCGATTCGAGCCAGCGGATCGTCCTGTCCGCTTCTATGAATACATCCTCTTTGTGGCGCTCGATACCGCCGCCTTCGCCGCGTTTATCTGGCCCAGTCGCGCGCTGGCGATCATCACCTTCATTGTCGCGGCGGTCGTGTTGCTCGTCTCGCTGGTGCGTCTGCTGCTGCCCGCGCCGCGCTTCTCGCTCACACGCAGTTCTTTCGCCGTCATCTCACTCTTCGTCTTTCTGCTGGTCAGCAGCCTCGGCGTGAAGTGACAGACGCGCAACCCTCCACTTGCTGGAAGGTCGTAAGCTCCCCACAGGGAGAGAGAAAACACTTCCGGCAATTGACGATAGGAGACGATGGTGATGAAGTTTGGCGTAATCGTGCCGCAGGAAGAAATCGGCGGCGATGTAGGCGCGCTGCGCGCCTTTGTGCAGGCGGCGGAAGCTATGGGATTCGACCACCTGGTGGTTTTCGATAGCGTGCTGACCGAGAATCCCGGCTATGAGCCGCTTGTGCTGCTGGGTCTCTATGCAGGATGGACGCAGCGCATTGGCTTGATGACCGGCGTGATCGTCGCCCCCAGCCGCCCCACGCTGCTGCTGGCAAAGCAGGCGGCAACCGTTGATGTCCTCAGCGGCGGACGGCTGCGGCTGGGGCTTGGCGTCGGCTGGAATCAGGACGAGTTCACGGCGATGGGCGCGGATTTCCAGGATCGAGGCGCGCATATTGAGGAGCAGATGGCTGTGCTGCGCGAGTTGTGGACGAAGCCACAGGTGTCGTTTGAGGGGCGCTGGCACACTATCCACAATGCGACAATGCCGCCATTGCCAGTGCAGCGCCCGATTCCGCTCTGGCTCGGCGGGCAGGCCGAAGCGGTTCTGCGCCGCGTGGGGCGGCTGGCGGACGGCTGGATTCCCGTTGACGTGGACCCGACCGACGCCGCCAGCTACGACCAGTTGCAGCAGCAGATCGCGCGTCTCTACGGCTACGCAGAGGCAGCGGGACGCCCACGCGCGGCGGTTGGCATCGAGGCGCAGGGCGGCATTGAGGTTGAGCATGGCACAGAGGCCAATTGGGCGCTGCGCGTCGAGCGCTGGCGTGCATTGGGCGCGACCCATCTGAGCGTGAATACGATGGGTGCGGGCCTCGCCTCGGTTGATGCACACATTGAGATGCTGCGCCGGGTGAAAGTGGTACTTGGCAGTTAGCCTTGCGGGCGCACTGTGGCGGCGCGATACTGGCTGTAGGCGGCCAGTATCGCCTGCCCGATGGGTTTCACCTTGCCGAAGCGCCCGTCAATGCTGCTGCGCAGTTTTGCGCCGCTGGCCTGGGTGGCGTTAACGATCAATGTGCCGCGTGAGAGCGTGGCGCGCAGGCTGGTGAGCGTGGCGAAGTCATACGTCTGGATGCGCCTACCCGTGCGGATGACGAATCCTTCCGGCACCATCACCAGCAGATCGCTTTTGGCGCTGGCATAGCTGCCGGTGTGCTGCACGATGAGGTACGCGCCAGCAAGCGCAAAGATCGCCAGCACGACAAAATCTACTGTGCGCCAGCCATTGATGACGGACATGGACGCTTCACCGCCAGCGCCATACGAAAACGCCTGGTTGGGATTCGCCAGCAGAAAGACCGCGCCCACCACGCCGATGGCTACCACCACAACGCCCAGGATGATTTGCTGGAGATGAAAGGCTGGGCGTCCGCGTGTGATCTGCCAGTTGGGCGGCGCAGCGCCGTGGTCCACCTGCGCGACGACTGTTTCGCCTGCGAGCATATGAGTCCCCCTATTTTGCAGAGAATACCGGTGGATAAACGAATACCGGCTGCTTTAAATGGGCCGGTGCGCCGCCAGTATAACAAGGAATGAGCGGTACTCGCAATGGAAAGCGGCGAATCATATCTGGCGCGCGACGCGCGAGAGCGGATGCCCCTTTGCAAGAAGCTCCAGCTTATTGAACCAACCGAAGGCGCTCTGTTGGACGGCGTAGCCCTGCGCTTCCAGTAACGATTGCGTGCGGTTGAGGACGTGTTGCGCCGTGGCTGGGGTAGAGAGTTGCTCGACGAAGAGATGCGCGAAGGAGTGCAGCACGATGTCGTGCGCGCCAAGCTGCTTCGCCACCTCGATGATAGTCTCCGTCGCGCGCTCTGCCGTGGCCTCCGGGTCAGCCTCGTCGGCTTTTTCCACGGCGGCAAAGACCACCAGCCCATCCGTGATATGCACCGTCTGTGGCGTCGCATCCGCCACTTTGGAGCGCCCGCGTTCCGTTGGCTCCGCCGTGAACGCATCCACATGCCAGATCAATACTCGCATCGTGTCCCCTTTTATTCGTCTTCACGCTCTTTACTTCTTGCCGATATCTCGAAAGATACTATGTCTCTTTTCATTCTAGCTGCTGTCTGCTAGAATGGTTGCGCCGCGCCTCCTGCGGCAGATAGTCTCCCCATTTAGGGGAAGGAGACAGGTAGATTATGCGTACCCTATCACGGCGGCTGGCAACGTTGCTTGCGCCAGTGGCGTTGCTGAGCCTGCTGGCATTGGCGGCCTGCGGCGTCGGGCAAACCAGCGCCAAAGTGCCCACGGCAGCGGAGATCCTGCACAACGCAACCAATGTCTTCGACTTCAGTGGCACCACCCACAGCACGAGCAGCGCGGCGGTCCAGGACCTGACGTTCACGATGACAATGAACATGGAGATCAAGCTATCGAGTACTTCGCTGGGAACGTCAGATATCAAAGAGACCGCGAACGCCACCGGCAAAGAAACGCTGAAACCCCGGCGGTCGCAGATGGACATGACGATGGCCCTCGAAGGACAGAACATGACCACAAGCGTTATCGTAGACTTTGCCACCTCGACCGGCTATCTCAAGATGTCCGGGCTGAGCGCGTTGTTTGGGAACTCCGGCGACAAGTGGTATAAAATCTCGTATGGCGCGCTCGGCAGCTTCGGCGCGGATACCTCCATGTACATGGACTATAGCAAACTGAAGGATGCCACGCTGGTCGGCAGCGAGACGATCAACGGCGTTGCGGTCTGGCATCTGCGGGCAAAGGAAGACTTTAACCAGAGTTTGCCTGGCGCAACGGGAGCCACGGGAACGACAGGCGCAACGGGCGCTAGCAATTCCACCAGCAACCTGAACGCGACGGTGGATTACTACTTCCGCAAAGACAACTACCGCCCGGTCAAGGTGGTCATCGCTGTGAGTGATACGCTCTCGAACCTGGGCACGATGAAGCTGAACACCGAGATGGATTTCACTTCATTCAATACAGGCGTCACCATCGCGTTGCCGCCGGCCAGCGACGTGACGTCGTTCCCGGATGTGGGGTAGACCTCACTCCCCAACAGCCAGCGAATGAATTCGCGCCTGGATAGCGTACCGCCGCGAAGTCCGCCTGCGCGGACTGGAGATCGGCATAGAGGCAGGCGTTCCTGCTCCGAACCTGCGGAGGCAGGTTTTGCGGCTGAAAGCCATCCAGGCGCGGTTTCAACCGCCGATTACCATATGCGCATTCATTCGCTGGCCTATTGAGGCACGATGTCATTGATCTCCATCATCAGCAATGCGTGCCAGAGCAGGTGGCCGTCGCGGGCGCGCAGGGCAAAGAGGCCCATGCTGGTGCCGATATAGAGGCATTCTTCGCCGGATGGTCCGCCTCGGCCCACCGCAACGGAAATGCCGCCGAGCAGCGAGGCTGGACGACGCCACTGTCCGTGTGCTATCTCACGCATGGCGCTGCCCCAGGCATGCGTGCGCCCGCGATACCGCGCTAGATCGCGGCGTCCCTGGCTGAGCGCGAAGGCGATCACCTGCGGCGTGCGACCACCCCAGAGCTTCAGCAGCGACGGCAGGTGCGCGGGACTGTGCCAGCGCCAGCGTTGCCGTCCGCTCTGCGCATCGAAGGCCAGCGCCTCGGCCAGACTCTTCTGCTGTGTCAGATGGACAAAATACAGGTTGTTGGCAGTGAAGATGTGCTGCCCTGGGGAGATGCCTGGATTCATCGTCAAGGAATAGGATGACATCTGCCGGTCCGCGTGCCAGAGCTGCGCCCCATCGCTCACGCGCAGGGCATCTACCCCTGGCTGCCAGCTTGGGCCGCTGGTGATATAGACAGCGCCGTCGTCGCTCAGACCGCGAACGTTATGCAGGAGATGTGGTAGCGTCCCTATGACCACTCCATCTACCGTGCGGCGCACCATCAGCATCAACTCCTGACCGCTTTCTATGGAGCCGAAACTGGCGCAGTGCGTGCCATTGCGTGAGAGCCACAGCAGTTCACCTGGCTGCTCGCAACTCCACGCCAGTTCTCCGGTTTGGCTGTCGAGTACGTAGAGGCGCCGTTCTTTCAGTTGGCTGATATATGTTCTGCCAGCGGACGCGCTCAGAAACCGGCTTGCATCGTGCGAACCGTCGCCTTCCTCGCTCGTTGGGCTTTTCCGGCTCCAGCGGACCGCGCCGGTTCGTGCGTCGAGCGCAGAAACGACCGTTGCTTCTTCCGCGAAATCCGTCACATCGGTCAGCAGCACATCGCCGTCGAGAGACTGCGCGTCTGGCGGTCTATGATGCTGATTGCGCGGCAGCCAACCCTCGCGCCGCCAGACGATAGCGCCATCCTGTGCGCGCAAAGCAAGAACTTCTGCTGGTCGGACGAGGAGATGATGATAGCGGATTGCCTCATCACGTGATAGCGGCGCGGTTCTGGTATCCCGCCGGACGATTCCTGTTGAGCTGGTGGTGAAGAAGATCATATCGCCGCCATGCGCCAGCGTCCCCGGATGGCAACCGTTCACCAGCCGCCAGCGCACCGCGCCGGTTGCGGCGTCCAGCAGCCAGAGCGTGCCATAGCGCGAGGAGACGAGAAGCGTTGGATTGCTGTTGCCAGTATCATCTGGCGCTGGAGTATCCATCGTCGCCGCCTCGCTCTCGTCTGCCCATGAACATGGCTTGCGCAAACCTACCGTCAATACGAGTATTTTCGCTGTGCGTTGTAGAGAGGTCTCTTCACTTCGCCTCGCCGTTGGTATAGGGCGGGCGCAGGTCCTCGGGCCGACCGGGGTAGCGCGGCTGACCGGCGGCGGGGCCGAGCGCGCTCTCCGGCACGCCCAGCCGGTGTGATTTGGCTTCCAGCGCCGCAACGATCACCTCGACGGCGCTATCCAGGTCCAGCACCGCCGTATTGATGATGAGGTCATAGAGCAGTGGATCGTCCGCCTGCTGGTGATATTGCGCGCGCAGATAATACAAGCGATCCTTGTCCTTAAGCTTGATGCGTGCGGCGGCCTCTGTCTCGTTGACGCCCTCACGACGGGCAACATACGCGATACGATCTTCGAGTGGCGCGATGATGCGCACATGCAGCACATCGCGCCGGTTCGCCAGCACCACCTGTGAGCCGCGCCCGATGATGACGACATGCCCCTGTTCCGCCGCCGCCTCCACCGTCGAGCAGAGCGCCTGATGATAGGCCGCCTGTAGTTCTCCCAGCGGTACCACCAGCGGCGTTGGGTTGGGTAGCGCGCCGCTGGTCAGTTGCATCGTACTTAGCATGCGCGAGAGAAAACTCTCTGCGCGTTCGTCGCGCGCATCGGCTTCCTGCACGGTAATGCCCATCTTCTGCGCCACCTGCGCCACAATTTCATGGTCCACCAGTTGCCAGTCCAGCCGCTTCGCCAGCCGCGCGCCGATTTCACCGCCGCCGCTGCCATACAGGCGTGAGATCGTCACCGCACGCATCGCGCCAATGCCGTTATGGACTGGCGTGGTCGCCGCCGCTGCCTCCTCTTGCGTTGAATGCGATGTAGATGTGGTCGCTGACCCGTTGGTTGGCGCTGACGATTCCGGCTGCTGTTGAAGCTCTGCCGGTTGGTCCGGTGACTGCGGCTCAGCTTCGATGCGCTGTTCTTGGCGCTGTTCTTGTTGTTCCATTTGTTCCATAGGCCGTTTGTGCCTCACTCTCACCACAACGCCATCCCTAGCAATGCCTGTATCACCTGTATCATAGCGCACGCAGGCCGCGCCCGTCCCGACCGCCAACCGCAGGGGACAGCGAGACATACAGCAGAGAATGCGCCAATTCTCAGCGATTGTTCGCCCATATCTTGCAGATGCGCTTCGTATCATGGTGTTATGTGGTTGTCCTGCTGATGAGCGAGCAAGTATGAGCAATGGCAGAGAGACGAGAGAACGGCGACGCAATGGACGTTTTTACCACCAGAACCATCCTGACGCTGGCGTTGCAGGCTGGCAATCTTTTGCTCGTCAACGGCGCGGAGACGGAGCAGGTGGAGACCTCGATGGAGCGCGTCGCCAGCGCCTATGGGCTGCCCTCCTGCCAGGCGAATGTCACGCTGACCTCGCTGGCGGTGTCGCTGAATCATTCCGATCTCGCCTATCCCATCACCATCATGCAGCGGGTGCGGCGGCGCACACTCAACTATACAATGGTCGCCGCCATCTTCTCCCTCATCGGGCGATTGGAAGATGGCAAGCTGAACCTGGCAGCGGCGCAGGCGGAGATCGAAGCGCTTGCCACGCATCCGCGCAGCTATCCGCACTGGCTGCGTCCGCTCGCCTGGGCGGGAACCAGCGCGGCGTCGGCGGTGCTATTGGGCGCGCAGCCGTTGGAGGCGACGCTGGCGTTTCTCATCGTCCTGCCTGCGGTCTATCTCAAGCAATTCCTCGAAATGCCGGAGGTGCCCGCGCTGTTCGCAGACCTGCCGGTGGCCGCGCTCATCACCGCCGTGACGCTGATCGTCGCGCACACCGGCGTTCCCATTCGCACGACGGTGGTGATTGCCGGCAGTCTCTTTATGCTGCTGCCCGGCTCCGCCATCGTCGCCAGCGCGCAGGATATCATTGCCGGCAATCTACTCAGCAGTGCCGCGCGTGGCATGGAGGGTTTTCTGACGGGCGCCGCTGTCGCCGCTGGCGTCGGACTCGCGCTCGATCTCACGCTGCGCCAGGGCGCCTCCACGCTCTCCGCCACCACTGCTATGCCGGGCGGCCCGCTGCTCTGGCAATTGGTGGCGGCGCTCTTCGCCTCGATGTGTTTCGGCGTCGCCTGCCAGATTCCCCGCTTCACCATCATCGCCGCCGGACTGATCGGCTCCTGTGGCTGGCTGACGTATCTGCTGGTGATACAGCTCAGTGGCAGCAAATCGCCCTTCATCGCCACCTTCCTGGCGGCGCTGGCCGTCGGCATCGCCAGCCGGATTGCGGCGCGGCTGCAACGCACCTCCGCCAGCCTCTACACCCTCCCCGGCATCCTGCCGCTGCTGCCTGGGTTGACGATCTATCAGGGGATGTTCGCCATCGCCACCGGCCAGACGGTGACGGGGCTGATCCTGCTGGTGCTGGCGCTGGTAATCGGTGGCGTCATCGCGGCAGGCACCGCCTTCAGCAGCCTGCCCGTCGCCGTCTTCCACCGTGTGTTTGCGCATGACACCGCCGCTCACTAATTCGGCTGTCACTCCAAGCGACCACCGCCAGAGAGGGGCCGGGGGAGGACCAGTTACGCCAGCTCAGCCGCCGGGCCATCCAGGTTGGCGCTGCGCAGATCGAGGACTGGCGTGTCGCCGCCGGTCAGCCCCGATTCATCGAGGAAGCGCAGAATGGTGGCGCGGTGTTCCTGGCTCACCTGCTGCAAGGTCGCCATCGTGCGGGCGCGGGCGACGGCGCGCACCGGACTCTCCGGCGGCGTCTCCAGCAAATGCCCATCCAGCAGGAGATGCGTGATATGCTCGAAATACGCCTCCAATGTCGCCTCCTGCTGCATGCGCGCATTCTCCGCCATGCTTTGCCGGCTCTGCTGCACGCTGAAGAGGATGGAGACAACGGCGATAGTCACCGGCGTAATCAGCAGGCTCATCCAGTCCCAGAAGGTATTGCCCTTGAAGCCCGTCCAGTTCCAGCCGAGAAAATAACCGCCGATAGCCAGCACAATGATGACAATGGCGGCAAGGGCAATGCCAATCGCCCAGAGTGGATGAATCCGCAAGATGCTGGCCTGGCGCTCCGCAGGATTCGCAGTATTATGGCCGGTCGCCTGCGAGCTAGCCTTTTGCGATACAACTGACATACCCGTCATCCTCCTGCTTGCAGCGCCGTCCCCATACGCCTGAGATACGCCTGTAGTCACGTAAACTATCATAGCTTTTCTGTCGAATCACTGCTTCGTGCTGCGATTTTATCATACCGGCAGCGCATGTTTCAGTGAGCGACGCCACACATCCCCTTTGTCCTCTTGTCCCCTTGACATGCCTCGCCAGATACGCTACAATAATTGCGTAATTGAAATCATTACGAAAGAGCAATGGTTATGAGAACTGTCGAAGAGCTTGCGGAGAGTGTACGCGCGCAGGGTGGCAAAGTCACCTCGCAGCGCGTCTTGATCTGGCAGGCGCTACGCAACGATAAAACCCATCCAACCGCCGAGGCGCTCTATGAGCGGCTGCGGGCGGTGTTGCCGCGTCTTTCGCTGACGACGCTCTACACCGTCCTCAACGAACTGGTGGAGTGGGGAGACGTGCGCCGTTTCGATACCGGCGACGGCCATATCCACTTCGATCCCGATACCTCCGGCCACGCCGAGTTGATCTGCCTGCGCTGTCACTCGGTGATTGATGTGCCAGACGACGAGTATCATGCCCAACCGGCGCCTGCTCCGCAGGAGATTGCCGGTTATTCCATCCTGATGAGAACAGAACAGTATTATGGCTTCTGCCCGGCCTGCCGCGCCGCACTGGCGACGCTGAAAGAAGAGCATGGCGAGCGGTTGACCTCAGATACAAGGAGTATTGCGCGATGAAGGTGCAAGCGCCACGCAACAACCGCCGGACGGCGGCGGCCCTGCTTCTGACGCTCCTGGGGATGCCTGCTGCTGGGCGGCGCATCAGTCCCTCTACCTCTACAATGGATGAAGAGCAATCGCGCAGCTTTGTCTTGCGTATCGTTCAGCCGGGCCTGGCTGGTCTGATGGATGGCTCCGTCTCCACGCTGGCGCCGATCTTTGCCGCCGCCTTCGCCACCGGCGTGCCTTTCAAGGCGTTTCTGATCGGCATGGCCGCCGCCACCGGCGCGGGCATCAGCATGGCCTTCTCAGAGGCGCTTTCGGACGATGGTTCGCTGACCGGGCGGGGCAATCCCTGGCTGCGCGGCGGCATCACCGGCGTCATGACATTTATCGGCGGCGCAGGGCATACACTGCCCTTCCTGGTCTCCAACGTGCATACGGCGCTCTTGCTCGCCTATATCGTCGTCGCCGTAGAATTGGTCATCATCGCCGCCATACGGCACCGTTTCTTTGGCACCAATTGGGGATTATCCATGTTGCAGGTGGTCGGCGGCGGCGCGCTGGTGTTCCTGGCGGCGGTCTTCTTCGGCAACGCCTGAGAGACCTCACCCCCGGCCCCTCTCCCGCGAGGAGAGGGGTGAATCGAATACCAGGCTCAACCAGCGAAGAACGCGGCGAGCGTGGGCGCAAGCACGTCCGCCGCAACTTCATGCGTCTGCCCTGCCAGCACACGATACTCTGCGCCAGGGATGGCATCTGCAATGGCATAGGCGGTGGTACGCATCCATTCGGGACTGGCGCCGCCAGCCATCACCAGCGCCGGAACCCGGATAGCGGCCAACTGCGCGGTCGGCACGGAGTTGTCGCCCATGATCGTGCCGTCGTAGATGAGCGTCGGCGCGATTGCCTCGAACTGCGGCCAGACCGGCGACTGGCGCATGCCAGCGATGGCTCCGGCGGGCGTGCCTACCAGTTTCATAAAGAGTTCGACCATATCACCACGCCGCCCTTCAGAGAGCAGCTTGGTCTGTTGCTCCACGTAGTCCTCCGGTCGCGGCGGTGCGTTGTCACCGGCGATGAGTGGCGCCTCATATCCCGCCAGCTTTGTGATTTTGTCAGGGAGCAGGCGCGCGGCATCGAACGCCAGCACCGCGCCGGAAGACATGCCAAAGATACACGCTGTGCCGCCTGCTGCGTCAATCAGCGCCTCAATATCTTCCACCTCGCGTTCAACGGCATAGGGTGCGGTGTCGCCGCTCTCGCCGCGTCCGCGCCGGTCGTAGGCGAAGACGGTGAAGTGCGGCGCTAGCAGCGCGGCCAGCCCTCTCATCGGACCGAACGCGCGGTAGCACATCGCGCCGTCTACCAGGATGAGCGCCGGTCCTGCGCCGGATTGCTCATAGGCGATGGTGGTGCCATCGCGCGATGTGACGGTTGGCATACGCTATTCCTCTTTCTCTATTTTCTCTGCGGAGAACTATCTCGCCCAGCCAGATGTGTGCCAGCCGGATTGCCGTGCAGATTGCTAGCCGGGCGGTTCTCTGCCTCCCCATGTTGTTATCCAGCCATACTACCCCACTGCGGGCGCAGTCGCTTCTTCTATCTTGCGCCAGAGGACATGCTCAGGAAAGCAGGCTCATATCTCTCATAGTCACGGCGATGGGAGTCGCCAGCAGCGGCGGCAGCGCCAGCACCGGCGGGTCTGTCACTTGTGGCGGGCGTAGCGCAAGCGCTACCGCACCATGCGCTCGACCACCCTGCACGATCACCGGATGGCTGTATTTCGCCACGAGCAGCCCGCTGGTGGGTACCAGATAGGCGAGGGCGCGTTGCGATTGTGGCAGCGCGGCGGCGAAAAGGTAATAGCGTCCATCGGGGACTGGATGGATATGAAAAGCGCCAGGCGCGGGAAGCACAGTACAGGCCAGTGGACGGCCCTGCGGAATTGGCCTGGGAAAGAGACCGATGAAGATCAGGCCGCTCAAGGGACCGGGCGCGGTGATGCTGCCACGCACTCCATACACACCGCCGTCACGAAGGAAAGTCAGGCGTTGTGCGCCAGGATACCCGGCGTAGCGCGGATTCACCGTGGTGAACGCCAGTACACCGGCAAGCTGGCGCAACTGAAGGGGCGACATGCCAGCCAGTTGCTTGAAACGGGTGGTAAACGTGCCGAGGCTGGTATAGCCCAGCTCGAAACAGACATCGGTGACGCTCAGCGATGTGGTCAGGAGCAGCCGTTTGGCCGCGTCCAGGCGCTGCACCGCCAGAAATTCGCCGGGTGGGATGTTGGTGATCGAGCGGAAGACGCGATTGAAGTGGAACGGACTCAGGCAGGCAATCTCTGCCATCTCTTCGAGCGACAACGGCTCCGCTAGCTGTGCGCGCATCGCCTGGATCACGCGCTCAACCGCCAGCGCATAGGAGGCGACAGTGCCCATGCGATAGGCGCTCTCGCGGTCATGTTGAGACTCTGGCGTTACTGGCAACGTTGCCACTATTGGCGCTGCTGGCATGGTTGGCATGGTTGATGACAACATGGACTCTTCCTGGCTGCTAGCTGCTCACTGCGCTTGCGGTGTATGAGCAACAGACGGATGCGCTGGCTGCGTGGGATAGGATAGTGCGAGCTACTGCTCTTTTCTGCTGCTCGCGTGAAAATCCGGTCATACTTGCTGGCAAGACGGCGAAAGAGGTGAGACAAGCAGCACGGCGGTGAACTGCCGGCGCACGGGATGATAGATGGCTCGCGGCTTTGAAAAGCCGGCGCACGGTACTATGGGCTAAAGCCCGGCCTGAATGGCGCCTGAAAAGGACTTCAGTCCAGCAGTCGCATGCGCCGGCAGTTTACTGCCGCGATCATCAAACATACGCTGGCAGTTCACTGCCGCGAACTTCTATGACGGCGGGGTCAGGTCCGGCCAGTCTGGTGAGGGGCTGGATGGCGAACTGTACGGCGAACTGGGGGATGATCCGCCACGTCCGGGATATGGTTGCTGTGGTGGCGTGGCCTGGCGTGGATGGTCGCCGGTGAACCGCGCGCGATCTGGGGACGGCGGGCGCCCAGCGGCGGGCGGCGCGGATTGCTGGAACCATGCCGCCAGTTCCAACAGCACATCGTCAAATGCTGTTCCGCTATAGGCTGGCGGGATATACGGGCCACCGGCGCGCATGTGCCGCAGCGCATTGCTCAACTCATGCGCGGCAATTTCGATACGCACACGCTGGCCTTGCTCACGTAGCAGGCGTTGCATGTGCATCAGCAAGACATTCAGGCTGAGCGCCAGCGGTTGCAATTGCTGGTCAGCGATCTGCGCGCGCACATCAAAGTTGCCGCGTGCAAAGGCTGTATGCACTTCCTGTATATGCGCGATGCCATCCTGGAGTTGCCGCTGGTGGCGTTCCAGCGCGGCGGCCTGCGCCAGAATGCGCTCGTTCGCCAGCGTCAGCTCATCTGCGCGGGTGGCGCTGAGTAGCGAGCGGCGCACGCTATCTGCCCCCAGCCACGCCGCCACCGCCGTCAATCCCTGGATGACCACCGGAATCGCAATCACATCATAGACCGACCCTATCGTCTGTGGGTCCAGTCCGTCCCAATAGCGTTGTAACCCGGCGGTATGTGGCAGGAGAAACAGCGAGACGATGGTGAAGCTGGCAGTGAGAATGCCCAGCAGGATCGGCGTGCGGCGATTGGAGATCACGCCGGAGAGGACGATGGGCAGCACAAAGAAGTCGTAGAGACGCAGGTCAGTGGTGGTTAGCCCTTGCTGCATGGCGCGCCCGGCGATCACCCAGGCGATGCCCAGCGTGCCGCCACCCAACAGCAGATAGCCGGCCTCGCCCACGCGCCCCAGCCGGTTGACGAAATAGGCGGCGAGCGAACCGGCAAGGGCAATCAGCAGAGCGATGCAGGAGATGCCATCAAAGGTGGGTATGAAGACGCTGGGCAACAACACCAGCGAAAGGCCGCCGACGCCGAGCGCCAGTAACCGCACCAGGCGTTGCCTGCGTGCGCGGTCGTGGCCGCGCACAACCGTCACGGCGTCCGTTGGGGGCGCTGAGGTTATCAGCGCAGGCGGTGTTACCGGCGAGATGGCGGGAAACGCCATTGCTGGGGAGTCTGCTCGTGGCGACGACTGCGCGAACTCTGGCATACTCCCCGAGCCATTGCTCGCACGATTAGCCTGATTGCCCTGATTGGTCTGAAATTGTGGAAACTGCGAATCCGAGCCGCGATAGCCGTTCCCCATACGTTGTCACTCCCCACCAACCACTCTTTGCCTGCTGCCACATCACCCGATCACGAGATCATCCGATCACACGAGCCATACGAGCTATACGAAGAACACACACTACAGTGGTGGACGGTTCGGTTTATTGAACAGCGCGATAGGATGGTTGTCGCCTCGCTACGCGCCAGGATCAAATCACAGGATCAAATCAAGCGATGATAGATGAACACAATAGTAGATGCGCCACTGCTGGATTGTCAATTGTCTTTTGCCTGCTGTGTGCCAGGCTCATCAGGTTCGCTTGTTGGCGAGATGATGAATGTGCTATGCGCAGGCGCTCATGCGTCCTCTGAGTATAACATGTGTGATGCCTCATCGCCCTGGCGAATGGTCCCATTCCCTCCATACATCAGCGTGATATCAGGGGATGAGAGCCGCGAGCGGCGCAGCACTGGTCAGAACCCCTGTACCCGCTCGCGGAACCGCTCCCGGCCTGCGGACCGGCTTGAATTCGGGGATGATGATGAGGGCTTGCAGGATGTGGTATGCTAGAAAGGAGCGTTGCCGGTGACTTCTGAGTGGTTTGGCGTGACCCGCTCGCAAACGCTGCCGGGAACCGGCTGGTTTTCTACTTCCGCGAGCGCCAGCGTCAGAACGCTCATCATCCCGACTGAGGGATTGGAACCAAGGCAGCCAGCGTCACAGGCCGGTTCGCATCTTCCGTCAGAACGCTCATCATCCCGACTGAGGGATTGGAACTCATGATTGCGCCTCCTTGTCTCGCTGCTCGTCCAGGGTCAGAACGCTCATCATCCCGACTGAGGGATTGGAACAGGGTCATGTCAATGCACCTCCGGGCTGAACAGGTGGTCAGAACGCTCATCATCCCGACTGAGGGATTGGAACCGTGATCTGATGCGTTCAAGTCTACTTTCCGGCGTCGTCAGAACGCTCATCATCCCGACTGAGGGATTGGAACAGCGCACAACTGGCCGATGAGGACGGCGATGTGGAGTCAGAACGCTCATCATCCCGACTGAGGGATTGGAACGAACGCACATATTTACCGTAACGTAACTCTGAATTAGTCAGAACGCTCATCATCCCGACTGAGGGATTGGAACTATTGACGGTGCGTGTCATGTTTCACCGCCATTTCCGTCAGAACGCTCATCATCCCGACTGAGGGATTGGAACAGCGGCGAATCTGGCGGCTGCGCTTTGCGCATATGGGCAGTCAGAACGCTCATCATCCCGACTGAGGGATTGGAACGCCAGTGATGAGATAGGGCGCCTGCCCTACGGAGGGTCAGAACGCTCATCATCCCGACTGAGGGATTGGAACACGCACAAAGAGCCGGCAAAGAAAATCGCGTCTTGCGTCAGAACGCTCATCATCCCGACTGAGGGATTGGAACTCCGCCTACTTCTTTGACGCCGGTTCGCTACCGGCGTCAGAACGCTCATCATCCCGACTGAGGGATTGGAACACAGTGATGGTACGATAGTGATAGCTTCAGCAGGTGTAGTCAGAACGCTCATCATCCCGACTGAGGGATTGGAACTCCAACTCCGCCCGATCAATCTCAATCTTCTTTGTCGTCAGAACGCTCATCATCCCGACTGAGGGATTGGAACTGGAATACTCCTATGTCATTCCTCTTTGATTGGTCGGTCAGAACGCTCATCATCCCGACTGAGGGATTGGAACTTTCCTGAGAATTTGCTGAGAGCGAAAATAGGGCAAGTCAGAACGCTCATCATCCCGACTGAGGGATTGGAACCGCACCGTTGCCACGACGCGCGCACTATCGGCGCTGTCAGAACGCTCATCATCCCGACTGAGGGATTGGAACGACGAGCTGGTTGAGCATCTCGCGCAGATGTGCCTGCTGCGTCAGAACGCTCATCATCCCGACTGAGGGATTGGAACGCCGCGCAAAGCCGGTACAACCATCCAGCACGCAGTCAGAACGCTCATCATCCCGACTGAGGGATTGGAACTTCAGGGAACATGCGCGCCAGCGTCTCCACTTCACGTCAGAACGCTCATCATCCCGACTGAGGGATTGGAACGACTCAGAGAGCGTGACATTGCTGCCGGAGCCGCGTCAGAACGCTCATCATCCCGACTGAGGGATTGGAACGCCGGCGATCCGGACATGTGGAGGGAAAACTGAATGAGTCAGAACGCTCATCATCCCGACTGAGGGATTGGAACAGCTACGGTTTTGTTTGCCACGACGGGTTTCCCTTTGTCAGAACGCTCATCATCCCGACTGAGGGATTGGAACCCAGCACCGACGGATGCTTGCTCGTCGTGTTGCGGCGTCAGAACGCTCATCATCCCGACTGAGGGATTGGAACTTTTCTGGCGTAACGCGGGCAAGGCAAAACATCTCGTCAGAACGCTCATCATCCCGACTGAGGGATTGGAACCATTCGAGTGGGCTATCTGGTTTCTGGTGTGTTCGGTCAGAACGCTCATCATCCCGACTGAGGGATTGGAACCGAGTAGCCTAGCGCCAGATCGTACTCGCAGACGAAGTCAGAACGCTCATCATCCCGACTGAGGGATTGGAACACGCGGCGTCTGCGGATCGGTATACACCCAGAGCGCCCGTCAGAACGCTCATCATCCCGACTGAGGGATTGGAACATTTCTGCACCTCCGCAGGGGTGCCAAAGCCGTGCTGTCAGAACGCTCATCATCCCGACTGAGGGATTGGAACACTACTATCGCTATCGCATCGTGGGGCGCGTCAAGGTCAGAACGCTCATCATCCCGACTGAGGGATTGGAACGCGCAAATCTGAGAAGCACACGCCGTCGGAGCCATCGTCAGAACGCTCATCATCCCGACTGAGGGATTGGAACCGCCATTGCCGCTGCTACGTGGGGGGTTGGTTGCCCGTCAGAACGCTCATCATCCCGACTGAGGGATTGGAACTCTACTATACGCAGAGCAGCATCAATGGCACGCCTAGTCAGAACGCTCATCATCCCGACTGAGGGATTGGAACAGGTCTGCCGTCGCGGTCCCGCTCGTCACCCGCATTTTGAGTCAGAACGCTCATCATCCCGACTGAGGGATTGGAACGCATACAAGCCAGTTCTTTGCGGCAAATGATGGGTTTGGTCAGAACGCTCATCATCCCGACTGAGGGATTGGAACATCCATGCCCTGTGTCTGTGTTGAGAGCATAGAGAAGGTCAGAACGCTCATCATCCCGACTGAGGGATTGGAACGCCCAAAGCCATGTTTTGTTGCTGTCATGAGGTATTGTCAGAACGCTCATCATCCCGACTGAGGGATTGGAACAAGTTCATCTGGGTAATTGTCTGCATCGCTGATGCCGTCAGAACGCTCATCATCCCGACTGAGGGATTGGAACACTCCTCGACATGCACAGGCCAGCCATGCGCGTAGAGTCAGAACGCTCATCATCCCGACTGAGGGATTGGAACGTGGAAGGTGCGCCAGTCACCAGACGTGGTACCGCCGCGTCAGAACGCTCATCATCCCGACTGAGGGATTGGAACAACTTACGCGACCGCAAGCCTTGCCACGCAGCATGCGGTCAGAACGCTCATCATCCCGACTGAGGGATTGGAACAGCCAGCCACGCTCGTTGCACAATGCCGCGATCTCATGTCAGAACGCTCATCATCCCGACTGAGGGATTGGAACGCCGCTATGAAGCAACGGAGAAACGAGCATGACGAGTCAGAACGCTCATCATCCCGACTGAGGGATTGGAACCCTGCAAGCGCAGGAAGAGGCGCGCCGGCACAAGCAACGTCAGAACGCTCATCATCCCGATTGAGGGATTGGAACACGAGTGGCGTCGCCTTCCAGATGATGTATGGCCCGGTCAGAACGCTCATCATCCCGACTGAGGGATTGCAAGCCAAAGAGAAGAATAGGGGCGTTAGAGCGCGTTGCCCAGCGCGATGCCGGCGGCGACGGCTAGCAGGCTCGCCGCCAGCGTGCCGAGCGCGTTCAGCCATGCGGCGGCGGTGCGCCCACGCCGTGCCAGCGCCGTCGTCTCGAAGCTGAGCGTGCTGAAGGTGGTATAGCCACCGAGGAAGCCGGTGCCCAGCACAATTCGCCACATCTTCCAGGTGGCGGAGACAGCAGTTCCATGCGCCACTGGCGTTGACGCAATCAAGATATGCGCCGTGCCAACGGTATAGAGCAACCCCAACGCAAATGCGCCGCTGATATTGATGATGAAAGTCGCCAGCGGAAACACCTGCCGCCAGCGCAACGCCACCCACTCCGCCAGACCATAGCGGGCGACCGCGCCCAGCGCGCCAGCGAATCCCACCGCCAGCGCCAACCACAATGGAGGCATCACCTCCCTCCTTGTCTTCAGCGTTCCTCGTCGCTCAGGACGACACCGGAATCATTGTCATCGTCCCGCATCGCCTGCTCATCTCGTTCTGCCTGCGCGGCAAATCGCGCCATTGCGTCACGCAGGCGGCGGCGTTCGGCGCGAGTGAGGCGTTCCAGATAGAGGCGGCGCGCCTGCCACGCGGGCATGCCGGAGGCGAGACGCAACGCCTGCGGCGCCAGCGCATAGCCCAGCCACGCGCACGCAATCCCCAGCGCCAGCGTGCCGCCGAGGTAGAGCGTGCCGGGCAGCGTTGCGCCGGATGAGAGCAGTTGCTCGCCGCCATAGGCGAAGGTACTCAGTGTCGTATACGCTCCCAGGAAACCCGTGCCAAAGGTCAGGCGTAGCTCCGGCGATATCGCCGCGCTGCCCTCCGCCAATCCAGAGAGCAGCCCCAGCGCCAGCGCGCCGCTGCAATTGATGAGGAAAATATCATAGGGGATGCCAGCCTGTACGCCAGGAAACCAGATGGGCGCCAGGGCCAGCAACGGCGCCGAAAGCAGATACCGCGCCAGCGTTCCACAGAAGCCGCCGGCAAACACAAGCAACAACCTACGCATCATCACCACAAAAACTCCCTCGCAGGTGATCCCTTCGAGGCATAATTGAGCGCCAGTGTTCGCCAAGTAGCAAGCGAACGAATGGCAAAAAGACAACAAAAATGCCTCTACAGCGATCTGGACCATTCCATTCACCCGCCAGCGCCCACATATGGGCCGCAGCGACGAACGGAACAAGCAGTTCGGAGTAGAAGCTATCAGCGCCGCCGAAAAAAGCGGAGCGGTTGATGGCGAGCCTCATCGCCTGTAGTGGGGTAAACCCACATAGGAACTATATCACGTATCCGGCCTCGGTTTCCATCAATCACCTACCCATGCTATGAATATGCCCCTCTTGATGTGGAAATCTTGCTGTCAGTGCGGCATAATGCGCAGTACACTGAATAATGCTGATTGTTATTGGTATGATTCATACGCTATCTGCCAATCTGCCGTCTCAAGACTGGAAGTGTCCGTGAATATCGCTGTATTTGCCGACCTGCATGGCCGCATTTTACTCTGCTTTCTCCTCTGCGCCCGCTGGGAGCAGGAGACGCAGCAGCGAATTGACGTGATCTTGCAGGCGGGCGACCTGGGCGCCTATCCAGCGCGCGAACGGCTCGACCGCGCGACGATTCGCCATGCGCAGGCGGACCCCACAGAGTTGGGCTTCCTCGATGACTTCACCTCGCGCCGGCCAGCGGTTGAACGGGCGTTGAGCGCAACGACCTGCCCGCTGATCTTTGTGCGTGGGAACCACGAAGATCACGCCTGGCTCGACGCGCTCGAAGCGCAGACCGATGCGCCGCTGTTTCCAATAGATGCCTATCAGCGCATCTATTGCCTCAAGACCGGCGTGCCGTATACCGTGGAAGCAGGAACCGCCAGCATCAGCCTGGTGGGCATCGGACGTATCGGCGTTCCTATCGGGGAAACCAACCAGAAAAAGCCCAAATACGCCCAGCAGTATGAAGTAGAGCGCCTCTATGACATGGGCGATGACACAAAGATAGATATTTTGCTGACGCATGACGCGCCACGAGACGCCGTGTATCCAGGCGCCGGACTCGAAGAGATACGGCTCATGCTCGATATCTACACGCCTGCGTATCACTTCTATGGGCATACCGAACAACCATTTGAACAACACCTGGATGCCAACGGGATCACCCTGTCGTGCCGCATGGCTGACCTCAATTGGGAGGATAACCAGCAGCGGCGACGATTGCTCACACCAGGCGTCATGGGGATGCTGCGCTGGCAGAGCCGTGACGATCACAGCTTCGAGGTGGTCAATGACTTCTGGCTCAACGAATATGGTGCCGCCAACTGGCGCAAGCATCTATAAACCGATAGAAGGACGAACATATCTCCACCATCGTAGATACTGGACAGTAGTGATACGATAGTGCCAAAACAACTTGCGGCTGTCGGGCGATGTGTCTATCATGAATCATCTGCCAGTGGTCATGATATGCGCAGCAGCCGGCAGAGAGTGCGAACCTTTCAGAAGGGTGGAGTCATATGGTGAACACAGCAAACGCGACCAGCCTGGAGATGCTCGTCAAAGCGCCGTTCTCGGCGGCAGCCTTTATCTGGGCGGGTTCGACGCTGGCCGTGGTGAAACACATGGACGGCTGGTACTGGGTGCAGGTCTATACCGGCGATGACCGGCTCTTCGGCAATCGCGTGCGGCCAGACTTCGCCAGCACCGTTGCGCTATTGGCGCAGGCCGGCCTGCCTGCGGATCGCGGCTGGTCGCCCTGGACCGACCAATCATAACCAGGCGTAGCGACCCGCCAATAGCATACGGCCAGCATTCCAGCGTCTTGACAAAGCATATTGCCAGCGACTACTATATCGCCAGCGGATATATCTATAGACAATATATCCGCTGGCGATACGTGTTCAGAGAACAGGTGATATGCTGCTTATGTTCTGGAAGGGGACGCTGGCATGGCGATTCGTGTGGTGGTCTTTGATATCGGTGGCATCCTGGAAGTCATCCCTGGCGGTGGCGATCCAACGCGCCTCTTTGCGCCGATGATGGCGACGTGGGAGGCGCGGCTGCATCTGGCACCGGGGGAGTTGGACGCGCGGCTGGAGGAACTGGAGGCGCGGCTCGCCAGCGAGGGCAAGGACGGCAGCATCGGCACCTGTACAGAAGAGGAATGGCAGGAGGGCGTGCGCCAGGTGACAGGGATGGATGAGGCGCAGATGGCGGCGTTCCTGCGCGACTTCTGGGATGTGTATATGGGCAACCCCAATGACGAACTGATCGCCTATTTCGCCGGTTTGCACTCCCACTGCCGGACGGCGATCATCAGCAACAGCTTCATCGGCGCGCGTCGCGCAGAAGAGGAGCGTTTTCACTTTTCGGAGATGGCTGAACTCATCATCTATTCGCACGAAGAAGGGGTCGCCAAGCCAGACCCACGCATCTTCACGCTGGCCTGCGAGCGCCTGGGCGTGCAGCCGGAGGAGATGATCTTCCTGGATGATGTGGAGACGAACGTCGCCGCCGCCCGCGCCCTCGGCATCCACGCCATCCAGTTCCGGGACAACACGCAGGCCATCGCAGACATCGAGGCGCTCTTGAACGCCGATACGGCTGCGCTCTCCTGAAACTGGCTGCGTACTCATCCTCGCTCTGCTACCTGCTGGCTTGTTGCGCGTATGCAGTATAGTTGGTATGCGTGTGAGTGTTTTCCAGCACTGCGAGGAATCGTTGGCACTGGCGGCGACAGAAAACATGAGGGCAGGGCAGGCATGGAGCAACGCATTGACGAATCAACCACCGGAGCCAGCGCGGAGGCTGCTATGGAATCGGATGGACGGCAGCCGGACCATCTGGCAGCGGATAGCCTGGAGGCTGGCCTCGCGCTCTACGAGCAGGAACGCTATGAGGAGGCGCTGGCAGTCTTCGAGCGTCTCCTCGCCAGCGATCCACAGAACGCCGCCGCCTGGCGCGAGAAAGCGCGCTGTCTGAATGGTCTGAAACGCGCCGATGACGCCCTTGCCGCTGCCGAGCAAGCTATCGCGCTCGACCCAAACGATGCGCGTGCCTGGAACGCTAAAGGGCTGGCATTCTGTTTCCAGGAGCATTACGAGGACGCACTCATGTACTTGGATCGAGCCATCGCTTTGGACGAAAAGAGCGCAGGTTACTGGGGAAATAAAGGGCTTGCTCTCGGCGCGTTGGGCCGCTATGAGGAAGCCCTGATTGCTGCTGAGCAGGCTCTCGCGCTGGAACCAGACGATGCTTTTGGATGGAACAATCTGGCTGTCGCGCTCATGGATGTGGGACACAATGAACAAGCGTTGGACGCTATTGAAAAGGCTATTTCTCTGACTCCTGACACTGGCAGACCCAGGTATAATCTGGGTCTCATCCTCAGAAATTTGGAGCGTTATGATGAATCACTAACCGCATTCGATAAAGCTATTGCGCTTGCTCCATCAGAAATAAACGCATGGAGTGAAAAGGGCCTCACACTACTGAATATGAATCGTCCAGAAGAGGCCTTAGTGTGCTTTGAGCAGGTGCATACACTAGCTCCTGGCACGGTTGTCGGTTGGTGCAAAAAAGGGCATGCGCTTTCACTGCTCTCTCGCTATGAGGAATCCCTTGTCTCCTACGATCATGCTCTCGAATTAGATGCGAACTCTGAAGAGGCATTGTTAGGGAAAGCTTGGTCACTGCGCCAGATGGGTCACTACAGTGAAGCTGTGCCTTTTATAGATAGGGCGCTTGATATACATCCAGACGACGCAGACCTATGGGCAGACAAAGCCGATTTATTCAAGGGATTTCATCAATATGAGGAAGCATTGACTGCCTATGACCATGCTCTCTCACTCAAGCCTAATAACAAAACTATCTGGTATGAAAAGGGTATGGCGTTCCGCGCACTGAAGCGCGATGAGGAGGCGTTGGACTGCTTCGAGCGAGCATACACGCTTGCTCCCAAATATTTTGATGCAGCAATGCAGCGTGCGGCGGCGCTCTATCGCTTGAAACGCTACAATGAAGCATTGCCCGCCTATGAGCGCGCCATTGAACTCGACTCCTCAAACATATGGATGTGGCATTTCAAAGGCGTCACCCTGCGCTTTCTGAAACGCTACGAAGAAGCGCTCGCTTCCTATGACCAGGCGCTTGCACTTAAACCAGACAATGCGGATACGTGGTATCAGAAGAGCGGCTTGCTCAACAATGAATTGAAACGTTATGAGGAAGCTCTGACTAGCTGTGAGTCATGGATCGAATTGAATCCTAGCGCATCCGCATGGTGCGCCAAAGGCAGCACACTGGCGAACCTCAAACGGTATGACGAAGCATCAGCAGCTTTCGAGCAGGCTACGAAACTTGCTCCACATAATGTTGACATGTGGAAGACCTGGATAACGTTGCTCCGCACACTCAAACGCTATGATGAGGTGCTGAGCGTCTGCGAGCGCGCGCTCGAAGCGAACCCCGACCAAGCTGACTTCTGGTACGACAAGGGCCTTGTACTCTGGGACCTCAAGCGTTATGAAGAAGCAGCGGCTGCATATGAAGAATATATTGCGCGCAATCCTGAATACTGGGGCACCTGGCTCAATAAAGGGTCCGCGCTCTATCAATTGGAACGCTACGAAGAAGCCCTCTCATCTTATGAACGCGCCATAGAACTAGCGGCTGACAAGGCAGAACTATGGAGCAATAAAGGTGGTGCACTCTTCCAATTGAAGCGGTATGACGAGGCGCTGGCTGCTTATCAGGAAGCGGTGCGTCTGAATCCATCCGAATCTTCTTATGCCGAAGCTGTGCAGAGTACGCGACCATATGCCAAACGCACGATACCCGACCAGCGGTTGCGGCTGCGTGATGGGCGCTGGCTCGGCTATCTCGATTTCGGCGATCCCGCTGGCGCGCCGCTCTTCTTCTTTCATGGCACACCAGGCTCACGGCTGGACCTGGCGCTGAGCGATGAACTGGCGAAAGAGTTGCACATCCGCCTCATCACGCCGGAGCGCCCCGGCTATGGCCTCTCGGACTTCAAGGCGAAGGGCAAACGCAGGCGTCGCATCCTGGACTGGCCGGATGATGTTGTCGAGCTGGCGGATTCCCTGGGCATCGCGCGCTTCGCCGTGGTGGGCGTCTCCGGTGGCGGTGTCTATGCTGCCGCCTGCGCCTACAAGATTCCCGAACGGCTGACACGCGTGGGAATCGTCAGCAGCATTGCGCCCTGGCGTCCACTGCGTATGTCACGCATCCTGGCTGAGATTCCGCTGCGCAATCGCATCTCGTTTTTTGCGGGGCGCTATGTGCCATTATTCGTCCGCGCACCACTTGATCGCCTTAGCGCCTGGATGGCCCATAGATATCCAGATGAGCAGTATATTGCAACGTGCAGACGAAAATATGGCTTGAAATGGACTCCGCCCCAGAACTTCACCATTCCACCAGTAGTACGTGAGAGCATTGTTGAAGAAAGTCGGCAAGGTGGGCGTGGACACGCCTGGGATAACTGGCTAGATATGCACGGTTGGGGCTTTTCACTGAAAGATATCAGCGCGGAGGTGTATGTGTGGCATGGCGAGGCTGACACCCTGGCGCCATGTGCGATGGGCCGCTCGCTGGCGGCGACGATTCCCGGCTGCCATGCGACCTTCTATCCTGGCGAAAACCACGATGTCTTCGGCACGCACGAACGCGATATCTTGGCGAGGTTGACGGCTCCCGATGGGGCCGGTGGTTGAATCCAGCATACAGTGCCAGCGACTAAAGATCGCGCCTGGATGGCCGTTGGCCGCGAAGTCCGCCGACGCGGACTGGAGACAGGCAGAGAGGCACAGGCATGTCTGCTCCGAACCTGCGCAGGCAGGTTTTGCGGCGGCACGCCATCCAGCCGCGACCGTTCGCCTGCCGCTCTCTGGTTCCCCTCTCCCGCGCACGGGGGAGGGGTTAGGGGTGGGGGCTTACCAGCGTCCGCAGGTTGACGCTTTCGTCGGCCAGTTGCGCCGCATCCGCAGCCACGCCGATGAGTTTCTTCAGCGCCGCCAGTTCGCGCACGCGGTTGACGCCCAACGCCGCGCGTATCCGTCCCTCCGCCAGATAGAACGCCGCGAATGAACCGCTCTCTGGCTGGCCGCGCAGCACCAGTTGATCCCAACCGGGCGCGTAGCCGACATATTGCAGCACCAAATCATATTGATCGGACCAGAAATACGGCACCGGCGTATAGGGAACCTGTTTGCCCAGTAGATTGCGCGCTGCCGCCTCGCCCTGGCGCAGCCCGTTGTCAAAGTGTTCTAAGCGCACCATCTCCGGCTGTGGCAGACCCGCCTGCGTATACGGCCAGCGCGCCACATCGCCCGCCGCGTAGACCCCCAGCGCGTTGGTCTGGCAGAACTGGTCCACCAGCACGCCATCATTGATTGCCACGCCGGAGCCGCGCAGCCAGTCGGTCGCTGGGCGCATCCCCACGCCGACAATCGCCAGATCGCAGGGGATGCGCGCGCCGCTGGTTGTCACCACTTCCTCGACGTGATGCTGCCCGCCGAACGCCGCAACTCCCTCGCCCAGCCGCAGCGTCACCCCATGCGCGCGATGCACCGCTGCGCACCACGCGCCAATCTGCTCGCCCAGCACACGTACCAATGGCTGTGGCAACGGCTCTATCACCGTTACATCAAGCCCCAGCATGCGGCACGATGCAGCCACCTCCGCGCCGATGAAGCCCGCGCCGGCGACCACGATCCGCCCGCCGCGCTCCTGCACGGCGCGCACACGAGCGGCAAGCGCCCGCGCATCCGCCAGCGTGCGCAGATAGGCAATGCCATCGAGTTGCGCGCCAGGAATGGGTAGCCGCAGCGCATGCCCGCCGGTGGCAATCAAAAGCCGGTCATAGGGCAGCGTTTCGCAGCTCGCCAGTGTCAGGCGTCGCGCCGTGGTATCCAGCCCCGTTGCGCGCGTGCCTAACCGTAGCTCCACCTCCCATTCGGCGTAGTCCTGCTCCCGGCGCAGAAAGACCTTTTCTTCGGGCGTCGCGCCCTGAAGATAGCCTTTGGAGAGCGGTGGCCGTTCGTATGGTAGCTCCGGCTCTTCGCCCACCAGCGTGATGCGACCGCTGTATCCTTCGCGGCGCAGCAGCTCGACGGCGCTCGCCCCAGCGATGCCCGCGCCTGCAATCACAATATGCTGTGGGTGGTCAATCTCCTGCATGACAAGCGAACCTCAATTACCATATCTCACGCCGAATGGGTGCTATCACGAGCGCAGGTCTGCGTATGTCCTCACTCTCTACTCTACGCCGCTCAGAAGTCCAGCGGCAAACGCTGGCGTGTAAGCATCTGTAAGGTAGGCGGATGTATCTATCAGCCACCCCTTCGCCCTGACGAACCTGCCACCCCTCGCCACGACTGTTCGCCTAGCGGCCCCTCTCCTCATGGGAGAGGGGGTAGGGGGTGAGGTCTCCGATAGCCAGCAGATACGCGCTGGCGAAGGCGAGCAGCAGCGCCTCGTCTTGCTCCGGATTGGGGCGGCTCTCCGCCCAGACGGCGACGATGGCGCCCACCCGGTCCTGTTGATCCTGCTGGGCCAGCGGCACACTGATGGCGATGCCGGTATAGACAGTGGACCCTTCACACCATTGCTCGCTGACCAGCGCCTCGCCAGCCAGCGCCCGCGCCGCCAGCAGCCGCAGTTGTGGGTCATTGGTGGGCAGGTCAACGGGAAAGTGTAGGATGGCAAGCTGTGCCGCGCCGCTCTCACGCAGGAATACGTCAGCCATTGTGCGCGCCGCCTGCGCCGGTGAGAACGGGTCCGCATCATCTGGCTCATGCGCGCTGTCGCTCGGTGCCTCGTTCCAGGTGCGGAGTTGTGTGTGGGCTGCGCGCATCATGTGGAGCGTCTGCGCCTCCTGTATGAGCGCGCGCGAGGTGGCAACGCTGGTGAGACGCCGCCGCTGCTCCTGGGAACCGGCGAGCGCCAGCGCCAGGATAGTGGCAATCCCTTGCAGAAACGCCAGATCACCCGCGCTGAAGTGGCGCGGCTGATGATTGACGCAGATGAGAACGCCCAATCCCTCGCTGCCAGCGACAATCGGCACGACGGCATAGGAGCCAATCGGCCAGATACGCGCAATGCGAGCGGTGCCAGTGTGTATTGGATGGCTGGCGGTGTCGTTGCAGACCTCTGGTTCGAGCGTGCGCAGCGCCATCGTAGTGGCGAACTTGAAGGTGGTGCGCAGGCGCCTGAAGCTTTCCATCACGTCGCGCTCGATGCCATAATGCGCCACACTCTTCAGCGTAAAGCGGTCTTGCGGTGTCGGCGCGAGACGAAACATGCCACAGAGATCAATCTGTGGCAACGCATGCCGGATGCCTGCGATGGCGGCAGCGCCAACGTCTGCGAGGTCGCGCCCTTCGATGACGAGGCGAGCGATAGTGCCCAGCGTGCGCACAGGCGCAACCACTCCCTCTTCGCCGGTGGCGGCGCTGAAGACCATCCGATCCCGAAAGGCCTCCAGCGTGTCGCGGCGAAAACGCGCATGCCCGCCAGGAGTCCAGCTATCTGGAATCAAGAGGCGCTTCTGGATGGCGGCGTGAAGCGTCGAGCGATGAATACCGAGGAAGCGCGCGGCCTCCTGCGCGCCAAAGAAGCGATCCTGTCCATCAGTCATGCGTTATTCCTGATTCCTGGCCCCAGACGAACCTGTCTAGATGACCTGTCCACCGTTGATGATTTTCCGACATTTCAGACATTTCCAGCTCAACAACATCTCCATCGCCTGCGTTGTTATGGGTGACAGCCGTACGAAATCGCTTCCAACGAGAACTCCTGATGAGAACTCGTTATCCTGACGGTTGTGAGAGAAAGGAACCCACTTCCATGCCTCGAACAAAGGCACGGCTCAGCGATGAGCAAAAGCCGCTCGCTGCGGTGGAAACGCCGGAGACGCCCCAGCGCAAGAAACCCGGCCCACGCCCCGGCACCGATGCCGCCAAACGTGGCGGCACCGCTGCCCGCGACAAATATGGGCGCGATTTCTACAGCAAGATCGGCTCGAAGGGTGGCTCGACGGTACGCGAGCGCCACGGATCAGCCTTCTATACGGAAATTGGCAGACGCGGTGGGCAGTCTACCAAACAACGGCTGGGCACCGAACACTACTCGCGCATCGGGCGCATCGGCGGACAGCGTGCGCATCGCCGGCCAAACAGCAGCGCGGAGAGCGAATCTACTAGCAAGTAATCGCAGAGAGCGTGCATCGCACATACGGATATGCGCAGGCCGATATGTTGGCCTGCGTATCCGTATTTTTGCGGAATGCGCTCCCTGCGCCGCTTTGTACCCCCGTCGCTATTATACTCTGCTGTTTATAGAAGTATAGCGTATTGTGTACAACTACTAGGACCAAACGAGTAAGCTGGCTCGCCAATCTCAGCAATTTCCTGCGCCGGATACGTGCCGTCTGCTCACCAACGCCTCTCCAATGCCATCAGATTGCTTGTTATATGGATATCGCTAAAGATGCGTGAAATGGCACCAGAAACGAAAGAGGAACGTGTAAGTCTAGCCTGGATGTATTGTATACCTATGGGCGTGCGAAATAGTCCTGGATAGTCCTGGATAGTCCTAGATAGTCCTAGAAATCATCTCACCGATGAATAGTGAGAACGTGCGGGGGCAAACTCAATTGCTTACCCCCACACGTTTTTGTTGAGCAAATCAGCCAGCGACTGGAATGGTTGCGCCCGTCGTCACAATTGTTTGCTTCCAGAGCCGCGATCCGTCGCTCGTCCGGAGCGCGGTAAGGATGTAGCCGGTTCCATCCAGATAGCTGTTCAGGTAGACGGCGCCGCCCGCAACGACAGGATCGGAGCCGTTCCCCGCCATCGCGTACTGCCAGAGCTGCATGCCATCGGCGACTCGCAGCGCATGAAGTACGCGGTCACCGCCTGCCACGTAGACCACGCCATTGCTTCCCGCCGGACGCCCCAGCAATTGCCCAATATGCTTCGACCAGAGCTGCGTGCCATCGGCGACTCGCAGCGCATAGATATCCAGATCGGTAGTGACTAACACGACTCCGTTCTCAACCACCGGCGCGCTGGTCGTCATTTCGATGTCTTGCCCCGAAAGGTGCCGGCACCAGTACTGCCCGCCCTGGCCTGCGTTGAACGCGCAGAGCGAGCCAGAACCACTCACTGCGCTGCTGGCGTAGAGCACGTTGCCTGCGACAGTCAGACCCTCTCCGGCGGCAATGGAGGTGCCAGGAGAAAGGGTGGAGTTGATCGTAAAAGCAGGGGAGCCATTGCTGGAGTGCAATGCCACTACCAACTCCCGCAGGCAGTTGGAGCTAGCGTAGACAAAGCCGTTCGCTGCGGTCATTTCGCCAGGGAGCGTACTCATCGCGCAGGAGGCAGAATCGCCGCTATCGTAGCCATAAGCCCAGAGGTGTTGGCCGCTCAGGCTATAGGCATCTATGAATCCATGTGCATTGGTAGACTCAGTGGGCGTAACGCTGAATCCGATGTAGAGCGATTGCCCATCCGTGACCAGCAGGGCTGCGCCAGGGCGCACCAATGCGACATGCCAGAGTATGTTGCCCGTCGTGCCGCCCTGTGCTGGCGCGCGTATCGCGTAGAGGACATTGTCAGCCGAGACTGCATAGACAATACCATTCACTACCACTGGCGCGATTTCAAAGTTGGGACCTGTGATCTGCCACTCCGCCGAGCCGTCGCTGCTGTGGAGCGCGTACAATCCACCAGTGCTACCGTTAGTGCCGTAATAGAGGTTCGTCCCGGCAGGTGGTGGCGAGGCAACCGGCGAAGCGGGGGAGGCGGTCTTGGCGGTGTGCGCTGTAGAACTGGGGGATACACCCCGGCCAAGAAACGCACCGCGTTGGGCGAAGACGACGCCGGCGAAAGCGATGACAAGGATGGCAGCGGCGACTGCTGCGAGTCCTGAGAAGCGGCCAGGGCGGCGTCGTTGAGTAGTTGGCGGTGTTAGTGGTTCTACGACCCACGAGGGGGCGGTATCAGTCTGGTTTGTATCGCGCATAATTTCCTCCAGAGAGAGAAACGGGATGTTTGGTCCGCCGAAGCTCTGGCGAAGCGTTCCGTCCAGCGCGTCATAGAGCGCGAGCTGGTGCTGGCACCAGGCGCATGACTCAACATGTTGCTGGACACGTCGCGTCTCCTCGGCATCAAGCTCAGTGCTATGCAAGAGCGGCAGGAGCGGCCCTATATCAGCGCAGTCCGGCCCCGGCACTGGATATCTTGGGGATGCAGTACTCATTGCGCGTGCTCCTCCATTGTGCGGGCTTCCTGTGCAAGATAGGCGGCTCGGAGCCGCTGTTTCGCGCGTGTGACCCGCTTCTTGGCGGCCTCAGCGCTGATGCCGAGCACCTGGGCAATCTCACTAGAGTGCATGACCTGCACGACACTGAGTAAGATGCACGCAGCGTCTTCGGCGGAGAGCGTGGCCAGTGCCTGTCGCAGCGCCACCCCTTCGATGACACGGTCCTCGAAAGGATGCTGCTCGACATACGGCTCGTGAACAGAAGCCTCGGATGTATCCAGCGGTTCCCAGCGAATTACGCGGGCGCGGCGGGCCACCGAGGCTGCCCGCCAATACGCAGCATGGAAGAGCCATCGGCGCGCTCCCGGCTCATCATTCTCGCGTGTAAACGGCGGCGCGCCACGACTGGCAAGGCGCCAGGCATCAACGAAAACATCCTGAACGATGTCGCGCGCTTGCTCCTGATCGCCAATCATCCCCTGCACGAAGCCAAAGAGTGGCCCTTGGAGGTGATTGAGGCGTTGCCCGAAGGCGACCGCCTCTGGCGACTGATACATGGAAGCGTGAGACATGACCACTCCGTTTCAGTGAACTCCCTGGCCGCTATCCGTAGCGCTCGTGTCCGCAGGGCTGTTACACCTTGCTATCGTATGAAGGCATGTAGCGGGGACAGGGTGTGGTCTCTTTCACACTTTTGATCCGCGCCAGAGGATACTGAAATACTGCTGATTTGTGCAATTGGTGAGTGTACTCAGCAACGAACGTCACCGCCGCCGGTGCTGCATGGTAAACAGGTTCTCAATGGGCGCGCGAAATAGTCCTGTGCGTCTGAGCTTCCAGAGGCTTGGAGAAGATGGCGCCACGAGAGATTGGTAGTGTATCATATGCCTGCGCCACATCCAGAATATGGTTCATGAATCTGCACCCACTTCGGTAGCGCCTGCCGCAGAGACGCTACCGCACCGAGCGAAGGAGCGGCCACCAATGCCAGAACTGCCCAACCAGCGGACGTATTTTGTCGTCCAGTGCTTTCTGAAGTATCCCTCGTTCGCGGAGGCCAGAGCAAAGGCACCCGATGAGATTGCTGCGCATATACAGCGGTCCAAAGAATTGCATGCCCAGGGTGTCATCCTCATGGCGGGCGCGTTCCTGGATAAGAACGATGAACCATTGAGTACGATGGCTATTGCTACGTCACGTGAAGTTGCCGAGAACTACGTGCATGGCGATCCGTTTTATCTGAACGGCATGATGGAAAGCTGGACCATCCGTGAATGGGCGAACATGTTCGCCTGACCGCAACTGACCGTAACCGCAGATGCAAAGAGACAAGAGAGGGAACCTTATGGCTGTCAGCGATATCATCCGACACTTTTATGATGGGCTGGCGCAGAAGAACGACACCTGGCAGGACCACCTGGCTGATGATGTCGTCTTTGCCGATGCTAGCAACCGGCTGCACGCGGAAGGCAGAGACGCCTTCATCCAGTCATTCACGCCGTTTCTTCATGCGGTGGCAAACGTCCAGGTGAAGCAACTCATCGTCGAGGGAGCCAACGCCTGTGCGGTTGTCAGCTATGAGTATGTTTCGCCAAAAGGAGCGACGTTGCACCAGGATGACGCCGAGGTCTGGAAGGTCGTGGATGAAAAAATCGCGGCACTCACCATCTATTTCGACATCACAGAGTTCCAGAACTTTATGCGAGGCTAGGGAGGGGCTGAAAAGCGCGCAAACGGGCGGCATCGCTACGTTTCGCCTAGCGCACAAAGGCTGCCGGCTGGTTGGCGAAAGCATCGGCGAGGCGGCTGCGGTGGTGTTCCATGATATCCAGCGCGGCCATCTCATCCGGCGTGAAGTAACCGAAAGCCGTCGTCTCGTTGCTCAACGCCAGGTCGCCCTCCAGCCGCTCAACCTCGAAGCTGAGCGAGACGAGGTGAAAGCGGTTGCCATCGGGATACGCCAGCAGCATATCCGGGTCAGAGTAGAGGCCGATCAGCCGTAGCACCCGCCCGCGCAGCCCGGTCTCCTCCCAGAGTTCGCGCAGGCAACATTCCTCGGCGCTCTCGCCTGGCTCCATCTGCCCGCCCGGCAGGCACCAGCGCCCGTTGTCGGTGCGGCGCGTCAGCAATACCCGTTCGCGCGCCTCATCGAAGACGACCGCCACGCAGCCTACCATCAGCTTCCCCTGCCGCCCGATGCGCTCACCTCGAATCACCTGCACCATGCGTTCGTATTCTCGCTTTCTGTCTTCGTCTTCGCGGTCTGCTGATCTCATTTCATGATACGCTATGTGCCAATAGCGGACTGATAGCGGTGCGGTAGACAATACAAACAGAGAGAAAGGCGGGACTTCAGCATGCCATCAACTGATGCTTTTGATCTGAGCGGGCGCGTGGCGCTCGTTACTGGCGGCTCACGCGGGATTGGGCTGGCCATCGGCGCGGCGCTGGCCGAGGCGGGCGCGCGGGTGGCGCTGGCGGCGCGCCACGAAGAAGAGGTGCAGGCGGCGGCGGCGCAGCTACGCGCAGGCGGCGCGGAGGCGCAGGGCTTCGCGGCGAACGTGAGCAAAGCGCCGGACATTGAGGCCCTGGTTCCGGCGGTCGAAGCCGCTTTCGGACCAATAGCTATTCTGGTGAACAATGCCGCCACCAATGTACACTTCGGGCCGCTGCTGGATGCCGATGACGGTATGTGGCTGAAGATGGTGGAGACGAATCTGCTCAGCGCGGTGCGGCTCTGCCGGCTGGTTGTGCCGGGGATGCGGGCGCGCCGCAGCGGCAAGATCATCAACATGGCGTCGGTGGCGGGCATCCAGCCGGGCGTGGCACAGGGCGTCTATGGCGCGCTCAAAGCGGCGCTGATCCAGTTGACCAAATCGCTGGCGCAGGAGCTTGGGCCGGACAATATCCAGGTGAACGCCATCGCGCCGGGGCTGATCGAGACACGATTTGCCCAGGTGTTGCATCAGACGCCGGTGATTCGCCAGTCCGTCGAGCGCGCGACGCCGCTGGGGCGCATCGGCAAGCCGGACGAAATCGCCGGAGCCGCGCTGTATCTCGCCTCGCCAGCCTCGGACTTCACCACCGGCGCGGTGCTGGTGGTGGATGGCGGCATGACGCTCGGCTCCTTCGCCATGCCGCAATAGTCGGCTTATTCCCGATAGCGGCGGAACGCCAGCACGGCGTTGTGCCCACCGAAGCCCATCGAGTTGGAGAGCGCCACCTGTACGCTGGCCTCGCGGGCAGTGTTCGGCACATAGTCGAGGTCGCAGGCGGGGTCTGGATGCTCATAGTTGATGGTTGGCGTGATGAGGCCGCGCTCCATCGTCAGCACTGTGACCGCCGCCTCGATGGCTCCTGCCGCGCCGAAGGTATGCCCAATCATAGACTTGGTGGAACTGACGGCGAGTTTATACGCATGCTCGCCGAAAACCGTCTTGATAGCGGCGGTTTCGTTGCCGTCGTTCTCATGGGTGGAGGTGCCGTGCGCGTTGATGTAGTCCACCTCCTGCGGCTCGATGCTGCCAGATTTCAGCGCCACGCTGATCGCTCGCGCCAGACCTGCGCCGCCGGGGGCGGGAGCGGTGATATGGTGCGCATCGGCGGTCGCGCCGTAGCCGGCCAGTTCGGCGTAGATATGCGCGCCACGCTTGCGGGCGGACTCTTCTTCTTCGAGCAGCAGGACGCCTGCGCCCTCGCCCATCACGAAGCCGTCGCGTTCGGCGTCGAAGGGACGGCTGGCGCGTTCGGGTTCGTCGTTGCGGCGTGAGAGCGCCTGCATCTTGGCGAAGGCTGCCATTGCGATAGGGGTGATGCCACACTCCGTGCCACCGGCTATCATGGCGTCTGCGCGACCATAGCGAATCATCTCAGCCGCCTCGCCAATCGCGTTGGCGCCGGTGGCGCAGGCGGAGACCGTGGCAAAGTTTGGCCCACGCGCGCCGGTTTGCATGGAGACGATGCCCGCCGCCATATCGCTGATATACATGGTGACGAAGAACGGGCTGATACGCGACGGCCCCTGCTCATGGAGAACGCGGAACTGGTCATGCAGCGTGTGCAACCCGCCGACGCCGGAGCCGATGATGACACCTACGCGGTCGGCGTTCTCTTCCGTCACGGTGAAGGCCGCGTCGTTCAGCGCCTGCCGCGCGGCTGCCATCGCAAAGTGAACGAAGGGATCGTTGCGGCGCGCTTCCTTGTGGTCGAGATACTGGCGGGCGTCGAATTCTTTCACTTCACCAGCGAATCTGACGGGGTAGTCGCTGGTATCGAAAGCGGTGATCGGCGCGATGCCGGAACGCCCGGCAGCCAGCGCCTCCCACGTGGAATTGACATCATTGCCAACCGGCGTCACCAGGCCAAGACCAGTCACCACTACGCGGCGCTTCATCGCATTTTCCTCCGTTTGCTCTTTTACTCTTCAACACTATCAGCTTCTTCGGTCTCGGTCCCCAGGCCAAACGCGCGCAGGTAAAATGCGCGGCTCTGGCGCAACAGCCGGTCGCTCAATTCCGGGTCCGCGACGGCGCGCGCAACAGCGACGGCGCCTGCCATGCCGGTGAGCAGGACAAGTGCCGCATCAAGCCGCACCTCTGCGCTCTCGCCGGGCATATACGCCGCCACCTGATTGGCGACGCGCAAGAATGTCGCGGTGTAGGCGTGGCGCGTGGCGGGCGAGGAACGCGCCACTTCGCTCGCCAGCGATGGCAGATAACACCCGCTCCCCGGCTCATCGCGGTGATGTGGAGCAAGGTAGCGCCGGATGAACGTAGCGAGGTCGTCCGCGCTCTCCATCGCAAAGAGGCGCTCCATCTCTGGCAGCGCCGCATCCGGTGAGCAGACCTCCTCCACGAGGTGTTCTTTGCCGGTGAAATGGCCGTAGAAGCCGCCATGCGTCAGGCCGAGCCGTTGCATCACATCCGCCACACCGACATTGCTGATGCCCTCGGCACGGAACGCCCGCGACGCTTCGCTCAGGATGCGCCGGTGCGTCTCCTCTTTGTGTGCAGCAGTATAGCGCATAGCTTCTTCATTGTTCCATACAGCCAGGTTCCAGCATCCACGACGCCGGAAGATCACCCTTACCAATAAGATGATGAGGATAATATGATAATTTCTAGGCTGTTGTCCAGCCGTTGCAGAGGGAGCATCTCAGGAAGGCGGCTGGTCAGCCTGTGGGAGGATAGGAAAATGTCGGGTGGCTGGCATCCAGGATGGTTGAGGTCGTGGTTCCACCGGCATAGTCGTGCAGCAGCGCGCGCAGATCGCGTAGCGCCGCCTCGACATCCTGGCGGCCTGTGTCATGGTGCGCCTCAACGGTGATGAGGCAGTCGCGCGTCTCCGCGATGGCGGCGCTGGATGCGCTCTGTCGCCAGCACCATCGCCGCGCAATCACCTGTTTGTTTTCATCGGAAAACACCACCTCGCCAGGCTGCGGATGCTCCTCTTCGCTGGCGCCCAGTTCGCTGTAACGTTCGCTGCCGTCTGCGAAATGCACCGTCACCGTTCTCTGCACAGCGTGTCTATCGAACACGGCCACTGGCAACGCATAGCGGATGCTCACGAGATTGCCGGTATCCACCAGCAGGTTGATGCTGGGAATGTCGCCTTTTTTGGTCAGGCGGCGGAGAAGGGCTTCGGCGGCGCTGCGATATTGTGTCGGGTCCACTCCGAAGCCACGAAACACCCGCCGCCATGCTGCCAGCGACTCGACCTGACTGAGCGGTGTGTCGCCAAGACGCTGCCCTACCTGCTGCTGCTCCGCCTGATACAGCGCTAGCAACGGAGCCGGGGTCGGCCCGTTCGTGACACCCTGCGCCAGCATCACGCCGCCCGCAACCTGCGGGTAGCGCGCCAGGATATCGGGATGATAGATGAAAATGTCCATGCGCTTATGCTGGTATTAAATATCAGTGATGTCAATGGTGGTGCCGACGCCGGCCCACTGGTAGAGCCACTGCCCGGCGCCGTAGGTCACTTCAACACAGCCGTGGCTGCCAATCTCCTGCGTGCCGTCGGGGTCCACATGGGGCACATCGGTGCCGGGGCCGAAGTAATGGCGCCAGGGCGCGTCGTGGATGAAGAAGTCCACTGCGCGGAAATACATCGCATAGTCAACATGCACCGGAGAATAATAATAGGGTGAACCGGGCGGCCAGGGCGAACTAAACAACGTGTCAGTCGTCTTGCTCAAAATATGGAAGATGCCGCGCGGCGTCCAGAGTTCGGGCATGGCGGTTGTCACCGGCGTGGCGAAGACCAGTTGCCCGTCCTGATACGCCCAGAGCCATTCCTGCGTCACATTTACCAGGATTACCCGCCCTGGTAGATTCGGGTTGCCACCGTCTGGCTGTGGAACCCACAAGTTGGCCACTTCGCAGCCGATGGCATGGCCATTGGGGAGCAGCCGCCTGCCAGGGGAAAGCGGATGGTCTATCGCTTGCACAGACAGCATACGCGGCTGCTGTGGAAGTATCTGGCAGCCGGTCAATGCGCCGCTCACCTGATGCGCCGCCGTTGGTGTGCCGGCAAACGGCGCTTTTGCTCCCTGGCCGCTCACTGGGCTGCTGGTGACGCCTACCTGTTGCGTCATACCGAGGCGCTGGCTGATGAGCATGCCCGCGCTGATACCGATGAGAACGACGCCCAGCACCAGGCCAGCGGAGAGCAGCGCGCGCTGCCAGCGCGGCAAACGGTGGCGCACAGCCTGGCGTGTTCGTCGCTCCGGCGGTATCCGCGTGGGATATGTCGTCGGATACCCACTACCACGAGCGCGCCCTCTCTCGCCCGCATTTCGCTCTGCGGGCCGGGTCTGCCGCGTCTGCATGCCCACGCCTTGCCCCCCTCTATCCATTCGGCCTATTCGAAGCATCTATCGTATTTTTGCGCATCTCTGCTACATGAGATAGGAAAACCACTCCCATGTGTTTTAGCCGGTACTTGATGGCTGATCGAGCGTAGTTGCTCTATCAAGTGAAACGCAGCAGACGCGCAGAATGGGACACAAGGCGCCGCATTGGGAGAGATATCCCATGCTTCCCTTTTGCCAGTATGCCCAACTCTAGAGGTGAGGAGTACAGGATATGGGCCACCAATAGTGGAGAATGATATAATTTGTTCCAAACACCGTTTCTATGTTTTTGTTCTCTCTTCTTCGTATGATTGTCGAGGTGATCTATGGAGCCTACTCCGCCGGGACCGCTTGATCTCACCCGTACCTGCGGCGGTATGGTTCTGGGTATCATTGCCGTCCTGGTCTTTGCGCTCAATGCGGTCGAAGGATATCCCGATAGCATCTTCGGCACATGTAACGGCCTATGCGGATGTTATGCCTGCTCGGCTAACGGAACGCCCCAAGCACCGCCGTGGAAGCCGCCGGTGTGGACGTTCATGCAAACGTACCCCATACTTTCGGCGGCTCTTCTGGCGGCAAGTGTACTGCTCTCTGTAGTTGGGTTCATTATTGCGCGTTCGGTGCGACGGACACCGGGCGCATCAAGCCGGCTGAAAAGACTGCCTGCTTTTGCCCTGATGCTCCAAATATCCCCAATCATTACCGTGACACTTATGGCGCTTGTCGCGCTTTTCCTATTTCCCACTCGTCTATAAATCTCCTGGCTTCGTTGCACGGACGAAGGCGCTGGCCAGCTTGCCATCACCCGCTTCCCAGCCGTCCGGCAAGGTGAGCGTATCCAGCCCTGCCTCTGCTGCGGTATAGCGGCGGGTGATGGTGATGCTGATATCGCTGAACCCGGCGTCCGCCAGCAGGCGCGTATAGGTATCGGTATCCAGCGCGCCGGCCAGACAGCCGACCCACGCCTCCATATTGTGGCGCAGTTCTTCGGGCACTAGCCCATCCGCTACGACATCCGAGACGGCGAAGCGCCCACCAGGCTTCAGCACGCGGAACGCCTCGCGCAGCACCTGCCCCTTATCGGCGGCCAGATTGATGACACAGTTGCTAATGACGACATCTACCGAGTTGGCTGGTAGCGGAATATCTTCGATCCTGCCCTTGAGGAAGGCAACATTGGTCGCTCCAGCTTTTACTTTATTCTCCTGCGCCAGCGCCAGCATCTCGTCGGTCATATCCAGCCCGAAGGCGAAGCCAGCCGGCCCGACCCGCCGCGCGCTGAGTAATACGTCTATGCCGCCGCCGGAGCCGAGGTCGAGAACCGTTTCGCCTGCGTGCAGGTCTATCAGCGCGGTAGGATTGCCGCAGCCGAGCGAGGCCAGCACCGCTTCTTCCGGTAGCTCGCCTATCTCATCGGCGGTGTAGATGCCCTCCGTCACATTGGCGCCACCTGCGCTGGCGCCAGCGCCACAGCAATCAGCTCTCGCGCTGGTATCGGCGCCGCAACAACCGGCTCCGGTGCGCACGCGCTCGGCGGCGCTGGCGTAGCGTTCGCGCACGCGCTCGGTAATCTCGGCATCGCGTACAGTGACGCTGATCGGTTCGTTTTGCGCGTCCTGCTGGTGGCGAAATTCATGATCAATCTTCACGGTCGTCTCCTCTTCATCGAAGACCTTCGATGAATAGCTCAAAAAAAGAGAAGCGAAATACATGCTGGCTTGCCGGCGCTAGAGAACTAGGCCAATTGCTGGACCAGTGCGAGGCAACGTTTGCCCTCTGCCGTCGCCCAATAGTAGGACCACACACCACGCTTCTCACCTGCGATCAGCCCAGCCTCGCGCAGCAGCCGCAGATGATGGCTGATGGTTGGCTGATGCTGCGAAAACAGCGTGTTGATCTCGCAGACGCAGAGCGGCTCCGTCTGCCGTGCCAGCAGATCAAGCATGCGCAGCCGCGTCGAGTCCGCCAGCGCCTTTAGCTTGCCCGCCAGCCCATCCGCTTGTGGCGCCGCAAGGACTGTATCAGCCTGCATTGTAGCGTCACCGCAGCAGCCAGCAGCCGGTTGCGTTGTACGTGAAGCGCGTGGACGTGTCGTTACCATGCGCAGAGCATACCACGAGACATCGAAGATTGTCAATGTCTTCATGTCTCAGCGTGTCATTCCCAACAACTGCATCTCATGGCGCAGGGTCTCTTCCAGCCCGGTTGCGAGCAGGCGCGGATCATAGCCAAGCTCGCGTTTTGCTCTGGCGTTGCTGCCGATGTAGGTGACGCCTGCGCTAACCCGCAGATACTCGCCGGTGGAGCTCTCTGGCACCGGAACTACCCTGTCCACGACGCTCATCACGCCCGCCAGCGTCTTCATCAGCGCAGGCGCGGCATGGAGACGTGGTGCGGGTATGCGGGTGATACGCTCGGCCATCTGTAGTCCTTCGATCAGCGTATGAGTTGGCCCGGCGATGATGTAGTCTCTCCCTGGTTCGCCTTTCTCCATCGCCAGGATATGCCCGTGCGCGATGTCATCCACATGCGCCCAACTGAAAGCGGTGCGCGCGGGAATCAGCGGTAGTCGGCGTTGCAGATATTGGATGAAGAGGGTGCGCACGCTACTGGTATCGCCCGGCCCGTAGATCAATCCCGGCTGCACAATCACAAGCGGCAAACCTGCCTGGATCATCGGCTCAGCTACCTCGTAGTGCGCGATCCATTTTGTGCGGTCATATTCGCTGAGATGTGGCCCATTGTAGCGATACGTTTCATCCACCAGCCGCCCATGTGTGTCTGAGAAGACGGCGAGTGTGCTCGTGTAGACGCCTTTAGCGATGCCCAGGTCGCGCATCACATTGAGGACATTGCGCGTGCCCTGGATGTTGACCTGCTCACCCAGACGTTTATCCCTCGTGCCGATCTTATACCAGCCGGCGATATGAAAGACGCCGTCCACGCCGGTCATCGGCGCGCGCAGACTTTCCTTCTCGGTGACATCTCCCTGATGCAGCGCGACCCCCAAATGCGCCAAGTCGCGCGCTTTGGCTGGGTCACGCACGACGGCAACCACCTGATGGCCGTCTGCGATGAGAAGCTGCGCAACATGGCTACCGACGAAACCCGTTGCGCCGGTGAGAAAGTATTTCATCGCAGGCTGCCCTCCTTTGTGGGCCATACATGGCTGTATACAGCCACGCTTACGGCGTATTGAAAGGCAGCCGCAAGTTCGTTGTCAAGGGATAGGGCATTGGTAAGGCGCCAGCGCGATTTCCGCTAATGCAGCGTTTGCTCGCCACTCGCCAGATTGGTGATTTGTGTGCGGAGCGAGGGGATGCGCTCCACGAGGCCACGCATGGCGTCTTCTTCGAGCCACCAGACGGCGTGCATCAGGTGCCGTACCTTGTCTGATGGCAGACTGAAGAGCAGGCCGCCGAGGCAGGCGGCGCTAAACTGATCCTTCGTGGAAAATCGCACGAGGTAGCCGGACTCATCGCTCGCATCGCCCGGTTCCACTGCAAAAAGCGTCATGGCAATTACCGGCTCGCCGCTGAGGGGGTCCGGGTCGCTTCCATCGGGTTGTAACATGCAATGTCTCTTCTTTCTCTTTTCAGGAGCCAGCCTACCCTGGTAGGCCGGCAAGTAGCTGTCACACCCATAAACTTGCACAGACCATACCGCGCCTATCCTTATGTATAGTGATGCAGCCATCCACGCGTGGATACTTCCACTGCTTCGTTCCTTGACCGCCGCTTTCCTGCCGCATACACTAGAGCTACAAGTACGTGAGATGACTGTCGCTGAACAACCCGGAAATCCAGCAATCCAGAAAGGATGTGCGCGCATGCCGGAAGAACGCAAACTCGTAACCGTGCTTTTTTCGGATGTCGTGGGGTCCACCTCGCTTGGCGACAGCCTGGACCCCGAAGATGTGCGCGCACTGATGGGGCGCTACTTTGAGCATGCGCGCCGGACGGTCGCCGCGTATGGTGGCACCGTAGAGAAGTTCATCGGTGACGCCGTGATGGCCGTCTTTGGGCTGCCCCAGGCGCATGGCGACGATGCCGAGCGGGCGCTGGCTGCGGCGCTTGCGCTGCGCGAGGCCGTCGCAGGCGATCCCGTGCTGAGTCCGCCGATGCGACTGCGGATGGGGGTCAATAGCGGTGAGGTGATGGCGACCAATGACCCCTCGCGTGGCGACTTCCTCGTCTCCGGTGATACGGTAAACGTTGCGGCGCGGCTACAACAGTACGCCGAGGCCGGTGAAATCGTCGCCAGCGAACGCACCGCCGATGCCGCGCGCCACGCCTTCCTCTTCGATGAGCCACGGCTGGTGGAGGTGAAGGGCAAGCCGGAGCCGTTGCGCGTCTTTCCACTGCGCGAGGCGCGCAGCACCCGCAGCGTGGAGCGGCCTCCGCTGGTGGGGCGACGCCGCGATTTGCTACAACTCTCGCTGCTTCAGGCGCGGGCTCTGGAAGAACGCTCGCCACAGCTCGTCTCGATTCTCGCCCCCGCAGGCACCGGCAAAACGCGCCTGCTCGAAGAGTTCCTGGCTCAGCTCGACCCGGCGGATGGCTTTCGCGTGGCGACGGCGCGCTGCCTGCCCTACGGCCAGACGCTCACCTACTGGCCGTTGCGTGGATTGCTGGCGGGGTTGCTGGGCGCAGACGTGGAACGGCAGCCGGTGGTGGACGTGTTCCTGCACGCTGGCTACTCGCCGGAGGACGCAGCGCGGCTGGCTGATCTGGTGCTGGCGACGCTGGGCATGGAGAGCAAAGACGGCAAAGACGAGAGAGATGGGAGAGATGGGAAAGAGAGCGCGGAAAGCAAGGATAGTGAGGGCGCAGGCGACCGCGAACGCATTTTCTCCGCCTGGCGGCTGCTGATCGAAGCGATGGCCCAGCAGGCACCGCGTATCGTCGTCTTTGAGGATCTGCACTGGGCCAGCGACAGCCTGCTCGATCTGGTGGAGCAGGTGATCCACCACAGCCACAATGCGCCGCTGCTGATCGTCGCGCTGAGCCGCCCGGAGCTGATGGACCGTCGCCCAAATTGGGGTGGCGGCTGGCGCAATTTCACCGCGCTGACGCTGCAACCGCTGACGGCGGAGCAGACCAACGAGCTGATCGGCGCCATCCTCACTCAGCAACTCGATAGCGTGCGCAACCAGATTATCGAGCGATCCGGTGGCAATCCCTTCTTTGCGCTGGAACTGGTGCGTGGCTTTGTGGAGCGCGCAGGAACCGGCGGCAACCAGCTCCCTGATACCGTGCATGCGGCGGTGCTGGCGCGGCTCGATCTGCTCTCACCGGCGGAGCGCGCCGTGTTACAGGTAGCGTCGGTGGCGGGGCGTGCGTTCCGCCCCGGCATGGTGCGGGCGGTGTTGAGCGACATGGAGGCGCGCGAAATAGATGAGGCGCTGGAAGCGTTGATCCTGCGCGATTTCATCGTCCCGGCGGAGAACGGGACATATGCCTTCCGCCATGTGCTGTTCCATGACGTTGCCTATGGCACGCTTTCTCGCGTCAAGCGCATTCAGATGCACACGGCGCTGGCGCGCTGGCTGGAAGAGACGGCGGGCGACCGGCTGGATGAATACACCGAACTGATTGCCTATCACTACCGCGAGGCGGTCGCGCTTTCGCGCCAGTCCGCCGTGCCGCTGGAATTGCCGATAGACCCGGCGCTGGCGGTCCGCTACCTGCGCCGCGCCAGCGAACTGGCAGGTCGCGCCGGAGCGTTCACTGAGGCGGACAACCTGATGCGCAGCGCGATAGACATTGCCCCGCCGCAGGAGCAAGTTGCGCTCTATGAGCAGCTTGGCGATACGCTGGCGGTGGGCGAGGGCGCGTTCCATGCCTATCGCACGGCGGTGGACCTCTGGCGCAGCACTGGCGCACAGGATGCCGGGCAGGGTGCGCGGCTGCTCCGCAAAATGCTGATCGGCTGCACCCGCGAACTGGCTATGGATGCGCCGGCCTTCGATGAACAGATGACGCTGCTGGCGGAGGCGAAGCAGCTTGCAGCGCAGGCGCACGCAGAAGATGAAATACGGCGGCTCGCTAACGCGGAGACATTCATTCGCACCAGACCCGATGTTGCTGAGTTGGTGCTAGAGCAGGCGGAGGAACGAGAGGCGTTACGCGCGGCGACGCTGGCGGCGGCTGATTATTTCGAGCAGCATGGCGATTGGTCGGCATTCAGCGAATCCCTCGATGCCTATGGCACGGTGTCGTTCAGAGCTGGCGCGCGTGCAGACGCCCAGACGGCGGTCCGGCGACGATTGGCAGCGCCGGACCTGCCAGCACGCGAATACGGCGATGCGTACAACGTCCTGACAAGCTACTATTTCTTTTTTGGCGATTATGCAAACTGCATCGCCACGCTGGACGAGGCGCGGGCACGGCTGCGACCTGGTGAACCGTTTACGCACATGGCAGGGGTGGGTCTGGCGCTGACCAGCGCCTTCGTCTCCGGGCGCTGGGCCGATATGGACCGGCTGCTACTGATGCTGAATGAAGTGTGGGAGCATCGTAGCTACGACCGTGGCCAGGGCATGCTCTCGCTGGATGGCTTTCTGCCGGTGCTCCGACGAGCGGTGGCGCGGGAAGATCGCCCAGCGGCGGATGCAGCGTTCTCCATAATACACCGTATCATGTTGGACTCAGCACCGGAACTGCTGCCATTGATGCAGGCGTTCCGCGACGATGATCCGCGCAAACTTGATGAAATTGGCGCGTATTCGACCTACATTAGGCCGGCGAGCGTCATCCTGGTCTTCTTGAATGAACGCGGGTTGCCCGTTGATGAGGCTGTTATTCAGGCTGCGGAAACGATTCCCTGGAAGTTTGACTCATACAAGCACTATATAGCCATCGCACGCGGGCGGCTGGCGGGCGCTGAAGCATGGGCCGCCGCGCTGGACGAGGCGGAGCGCCATCAGCTCGTCGTCGAGACGGCCCGCGCACGCATTGCGCTGGCGCAGCAAACCGGCGACCGCGCGCAACTGGCCCGCGCCCGTGCCATCCTGGAACCCCTGGGCGACCGCCAATTCTTGCGCCGCGCCGATGAGGTCGCCGCCGCATTGGGAGACGAGTGAGACGAGTGAGACGGGGAGCCGGCGGACGAATCCGCCGGCCATGTTGGTTGGGATGAGGCTAAGATAGGGCTAATAGGAGAGGACGCAGCCACCCGCGTTGCTATTGAAGGCATTGCTCCAGAGCGACTGGACGGGGAACGTCGCGCCGTTCATGGTCACATTTGCCGATGCGCCCTGGCCAGAACTGATCCAGGCGCACTTGTCGCCGATTTCACTGCCGCTGCCATCGAGCCAGCCACCGCTGGGGAAGATGTCAGTTTCAGTCTCAGCGAACTCATGACCACCGACGATAGTGATACCAGCATTCGCGCCGAGGCCATTGAAATTGGCGCCACAACTGGCACCAGCATCGGTGATATACGGCATGTTGGTGTAGGCGATGTTGCCATAGCTGGAGCTTACCGAGCTATGATAGGCGCACCACTGCGTGCCGAAGCCATTGGTGTTGTGACCTGTCGAGGTATTGATGACGTATTGCACCGTCGTGTTCGAGCTGGCCGAGGTATTGCCGAAATGCGCCGCTGCGTTGACCGCTTCGCTGGCTATCTGTGCGTCGGTTGGTGAAGACGGCGCAGCGCTAGCGTTGTCATACCAGACGCCAGCCAGGACACCGGAGGGGTTGGTAGCGGCTGTGCCTGCGCCATTGCAGAAGATGGTGCCACTGGAGACGCCCTCACAGTACTGCGTGACGGTGTTGTTCCAGGAGCTTGCGCCAACATGATTGAAGAAGTTCTGCTGGATGGCGGCCTCGCCGGAGGGATCGTTGTTGTTCCACTGTGATCCCCAATAGACCAGATAGACCTTATCGCCGCCAGTCTCAACACCTACACCACCTGTGCCGCCATGATAGGAGAGGTTCCTGCTTCCACAGCGGCGGCAGAGTGGTGTCTGCTTATGGTTGTTGATCTTCATGAAAATTGGATGATGCAGGACGGACATGCCCGATACATGGGCTGGGGCTGGGCTGGCGGCAACATTGCCGGCAAAGAGCGAGAACGTGAGGATCAGCGCCGCACTGAGGGCGGCAAGCGTAGTGAACGAGGCAATGACAATCGAACGTGTACGTTTCACGAACTGTTTCTCCTGCTTGCGGGATGGCTCTCATAGGCATCCCGGGCATCTACGTCTCGTCTGCCCACCAGAGGCGCTCGCAATCAGCGCGAGTGACGAGCCGGTTCTTCTTCACAAAGGGAAAGCCAATGCGTGGACGCATGCGCTCACTTTCAATTGATTGAAACTTTCAATTGGGCGCAAGCGCCGGAACCAGGTCTGGGAGAATCGCGTTCCAGCGTATCTGTCTCTTCTGCTCCTTTCCTGCAAAGTGGCGCCTATTAACGAAGGCAAACGCCCGGTGTGCTGATGGTGATGCGCTTGCCTTGTGGAGATACAACGGGGCGAAGTGCAAAACGTTAGGGGTACAAATGCGTGGAGCAAAAATCAGTGCAGTTCAACTCATACGAAGGTTGGAGGTAAGAGGCAATTGGGTGTTGCCTCTAGTCTGTCTCTCGTTTATCCGCCCCTTTCTCGCCTGGAAAGGGGCGGTCGTTGCGGCGGCAAGACGCCTAATGGCTGCCGGGAACGTTGTCTTCCTGATTGGTGATGCCTGCCAGCACCGGCACGACATCGGCATGTGGGTCAACGATCAACTCATTGACCACATCTTTGACGCCCGGCACCTTTGCCGCAACCTCGCCTGCCGCCTGGCGTGCCTCGGCGGTCAACGCTCTGCCGCGCAGGTGAACCTCACCGAATTTGGGGTAGACGCCGATATACTGGTTGGCAGTGCGTGGGTCACGCGCCAGCGCCATCGAAACGCTGGCGGCCAGGTTGTTGTCGGCGATGAGATCATTGTGTAGTTCCGACAAACCGGCGATATGTTGTAACTGATCGGCGACCATGCGGCGGTTGAGGTCGCTGGATACGTAGCCATGCAGCCAGACCACGCCATCAATCGCATGAATCGTAATGCCAGCGAGTTCCACTCGCAGCCGGGGATAATCATAGATGGCGTCGTAGACTTCCTGGCGTAGCTCTTCGTCTGGCCGGTAAACGGAAAGCTGATTGGCGGAGACGCCGTTGAGGTCCGCGCTGATCTGACGGCTGGTGATGTTTGTCACCATCGTCGCTGGCACCACGACTTCGCGTGCGCCACGCTCGATCACCAGGTGCCGCAGCACCCCGCCCGCCTGATTGACGGTGAGTTGGGTGAGATGGCCAATATGCTTGCCCGCCACCATCAGGCCCGTCGCCGTACTGAGTTCCACGCCCTCCGGCTTTGTCGTGTGCTTCTCGATTTCTTCCAGCGGAATGGTTAGCGTCACCGTCTCGGCGGTGGCGGCGGAGACCAGGGAGAGCGGCAGATAATACGTCTTGCCCAGGAACAGCCCCACCCGAATGCCAATGTGTGTGACGATGCGCTCGTCGCTGTTCGCAAACACCCGGCTCAGTTTGCCCGCTTCGCCATCGCTGGCCTGAATGTCCGCGTCGAAGCGGAACTTCAACACATCCGCAAATTCGGTTGTCGTCTGCATGCTCACGCTATCCTCTTGAAGTCGCTCTATCACCGTTGTGACTGTTGTTACCGCCATGCGCCAGCCATCAGGCGCAGTCCGCCAGTTTGTCCTCATACAGTGTAGCATGGCAAGGCCCAACGGGGCAACAGGCGTGACTGAAGGCGTCATCTTCATCATCTTCTGGCTGTGATATAACGGCCATAATGATAAGGACAAGAGCAAGAGCAAGAAGGGCTGATTGTGATGCCACTATCATTCGTAGCGCCGGTCATCGCACTACCCGTTGCCAACATCTATCGCCACCCCGATCCAGCGGCGGAGGTGGTCACGCAGGCGCTGCTCAACGTGCCTGCCGCCATCATCGAAACCGTAGAGACTGCGGAGATGGAGCAGGGCCGGGCAGGCTGGGCGCACATTCGCCTGAGCGATTACGAAGGCTGGCTGCCACTTGGCGAACTGGCGGAGGCTGCGCCCGCGCAGGAATGGCTGGCGACCATCCTCGCGCCACGCACGCCCATCTACGCCAGCGCCGAGGGCGAGGAGACGGTTGGGCGGGCATACGCGACTACGGTGCTACCGGCAACTACAAGGCCAGCGACGGGTCGCGTGCCGGTGCGCCTTCCTGGCGGTGGCGAGGGATGGCTGAACGCGGCGGATATCGCGCTACGCGGGGCCAGCGAACCGGCGCCTGAGCGCGGACCGGAGGCGGCGCTGGCGCTGGCGCGGCAATTGTTGCGCACGCCCTACCTTTGGGGCGGCTGCACGGTCGAGGGCATAGATTGCAGCGGGCTGACGCAGCTCTGTTGCCGTGCGGCGGGCGTCATCATTCCGCGCGACGCCGACCAGCAGTATGAAGGCATCCGCTATATCGTGGAGCGTGGCGATTTACAAGCGGGCGACCTCATCTACTTTGCGCGCGACGGCGCCATCACTCATACCGCGCTGATGCTCGATGCGCGGCGCTACATCCACGCTAAAGGCGGCCCGGAAAACATGGTGATGGTGAATGCGCTCGTCCCTGGTGAAACGGGCTATAATGAGACGCTGGCCGGACGCTATGCCGGTGCGCGGCGTCCATTCGTGCGCCGCGCGCGCCGCATGCTGGTATAGGAAACCTCACCCCCCGCCCCTCTCCCGCGAGGAGAGGGGAAACTCGATGAGCGAAGTTAGGCCAAGAGACGATGAGTGATTTGGAACATTCAGCGCATAATGAGGCTGCTGGTTCGCTGGCGCAGCAGATTGACGGCATCCTGGCGCCGCTGGGCGGGCGCTATGCCGTCGCAGCGCAACGTTTCGGCCAGCAGCAACAGCCCAAAGACGAAAATCGCATTGCGCTGCATGCTGATGAGATATTTCCGGCGGCGAGCCTCGCCAAGCTGAGTATCGCGGTTGAGTTGCTGCGTCGCGCCGACCTCGGCCAGTTTGCGCTGGATGAACGCTTCGATACGGCTGATGAGCCACGAGTCGGCGGTGGCGGTGTCCTCGACTATCTCGACCCCACCACGCAATTGACGCTCAACGATCTTTGCTTTCTGATGCTTGGCGTCAGCGACAACACCGCTGCGAACTTCCTGCTCGATCTGGTGGGCATGGGCGAAGTCAACGAAACGATGAGCCGGCTGAAGCTCTCCCAGACGAAGCTGGCCCGTCACTTCATGGACTTCGCCGCCCGGGCCGCCCATCGCGACAATCTGACCAGCGCAAGCGATATGCTGTCACTGCTGACGCTGCTACGTGGCGGCGCGCTGCCGGGCGCGGGACGCATCCGCGAACTGCTGGCGGCGCAACAGCTCGATGGCGATCTGCGCGCCTGGCTGCCAGAGACCGCGCAACTCAGCCACAAGAGCGGCGCGCTCGACGACACCGGCGCAGGCGATGGCGTCTTTCACGATGCCGGCTTCCTCAGCGGACCCTCCGGTGGCTGCGTCTACTGCATCCTCACCGCTGGCTGGCGCGACCAACCGGCAGCGCGCTACGCCGTTGGCAGAACGTTGCGCGCGCTCTGGGACCGCTGGTGCGCATAACTATCTGACGATGAACTACCAGGGCTAAAATCCGGCGCGTACCACTTCATTGGCTCCCGCGTCAGTCATCCAGAGATTGCCATCTGAACTTCGCGCTATACTGGTTGGATTGCTGAGTTTTACCTGATAGCGCGTTTCGCTGGTATTCGAGCCAATGTTATCGAGCCAATAACTGCTGCAATTGGAAGCGCCGGTATCGCCACATTCGAGTATCCATATGTCACCATGCGCCTCGCCCACCGCCGCTAGCGGACTATAGAACACACCTGACGAGAAGATGCCCGCTGATTGTGAGGTATCTGGCACCGGAGACATGGTGAACACCCCAGATTTTGGGTCAAAGCGCACGATATCGCCAGCATATTGCGAGAAGAGCAGCGTTCCATCGCGTCCGCCAGTAAAATCAGCGACGGGAGGCAGATCGGCCAGCGGGAATTCTTTGAGCGTGCCATTGGGGGTAATGCGCCCGAGCGCGCCAGTTTCTGTGAACCAGAGATTGCCGTCCGGCTCCGCTTTGATGTTATCAGGAGACGCCCGATGCGTGGCTATGTAAGTCAGGCTAAACGGTTGATGCAGGTTAGCATAGAGGATGGCCGCCGCACAGAGGACGATCACCAGCCCTATCACGCCAATCAATCGCCAGCGAAGAGGCCGTGGTCTTGAACGCCGCGCCGTCTCAGTTTGTTCCATAACAGCATCTCCTTCACTCGACAAATGATGTTTTCTCTACATTGAAACACTTTTAGAAACGCTTTTATCTAGCCGAATATGTCAGCTAGCTTATCGGATTGGGAGCATTCCTTGCGCGACGACAAATTATCTGACTAAAATCAGAGAAATAGAAGATGTGAAGATTCTGCTTGCACATATCGGGAGGTTCTCATGAACATGCCACTGACATCACAGACATCACAGACATCACTGACTCCATTGGTTGAGCAGGTGCGCAGTTTCAACCGCACGATGACCGAGCGCGTCGGCGCCCTCAACGATCACTTCCTGGGCAAGAATCATCCACTCGGCGAGGCGCGGCTGCTTTGGGAGATCGGCATAGATGGCGCAAGCGTGCGCGACCTGCGCCGCCGGCTCGAACTCGACTCCGCCTATGTCAGCCGTCTATTGCGCTCGCTTGAGAAGCAGGGATTGGTTGAGGTGAAGGCGAGCGCGCATGACGGGCGCGTGCGCCTGGTCCGGTTGACAAAGGCTGGCCTGCGTGAGCGCGCGGAGCTTGATCGCCGTGCCGATACGTTTGCCCGTTCCCTATTGGAGCCGCTCAGCGAGAGCCAGCGCGTGAAGTTGGGGGCGGCGATGGCAGAGGTGGAGCGGCTGCTGATCGCCTCAATGGTGCAGATTGCCGTTGCCGACCCCACCAGCCAGGATGCCAGATGGTGTATCGAACACTACTTCGCTGAACTCAATCAGCGCTTCCCCACTGGTTTCGACCCGACTCGTGGCATTCAGGCGCATCCACACGAACTCACGCCACCAGCGGGTCTGCTGCTCGTTGCCCATCTGCGCGAGGAGCCGGTGGGCTGCGGCGGATTGAAATTTCACGAGAATGGTATAGGCGAACTCAAACGCATGTGGGTCGCGCCACGCGCGCGTGGTCTGGGACTGGGGCAGCGGTTGCTGCTGGCGCTGGAGCAGGCGGCGCGGGATGCAGGCATGACGATGCTGCACCTGGAAACGAACGGCAGCCTCACCGTGGCCATCGCAATGTACCGGCACAATGGCTACCAGGAAGTTGAGGCCTTCAATGACGAACCGTATGCGCACCACTGGTTTGAGAAGCGCCTGTAAGCATAATGTTCAGTCCTCCATCAGCAGCCCAAGTGATTCGAGGTAGGCGAACCTTCTGCCTCTATCGCTTGCCAGAAAGGGCGGCAACAATCTCATCAGTCGAGCGAATACGCCCCATCCTCGGCAGGATATAGGTACACGTATGCTGGTGTTCCTCGTCTGAATAGGCATTCATCGCATCGGTGGCAAAGATTTGATTGTAGCCGTGCTGATAGGCTTCACGAGCGGTGGTCTCCACCCCAATATTGGTGGAGATGCCACAGAGGACAATCGTATCAATCTTCCGGCGACGGAGTTGGAGATCCAGGTCAGTGCCAAAGAAGGCTCCCCACTGATGTTTTGTGATCAGATGATCTGTTGGGTGAGATCCCAATTCTGGGAGGATATCTGACCAATCCTCTGGTTCTTGAGCCAATGCACGAGGAAGCAGGAGTGGTGAGGGAGGATCAGTTACTGGGTCCAGGGCGTCCTTCTCATCACTGGAAAAAGCGACGCGCACAAACACGACAAAACCACCGGCCCGCCGGAAGGCATCAGCCAGGCGGGCGGTGCGAGTCACCACCTCCTGAACGGGATGAGGATGGCTTTCCCAGGAGAACACCCGTTTCATGATATCAATGGCCACGAGCGCTGTTCTGGTCGGGTCAAGCTCTAAAGACATGAGGACAAATCTCCTTCGTGTTTCTTGAAAATGAGGGCGTCTGTCTCGACTTCACGTATTGTACACGAATCTGCAAGGATGGTGGCTTGGATTTCTAATGGAATTAGACTAATATCTAAATACAAAAGACAAAGCGTCTCCAGTGGCGGTCATAGACCGCTGTCTTGGCGGCTCTTGTGGCAGAAACATAAGGTGGGCCGTGTCCTTCGCTTTCGGAAAGGAGAGACGAAGTTGAAACGGAACATTGCATTCCGTTCCAATATGTGGTATAATTTTGGAAACGGAACATTCCGTTCCAATGATGCGTCAAGATGTATAACCGGAGGAACGCTGACATGACGAACCGCCGTAAACAGCAGAGCAACCAGAGCAATCAATCTCATCAGCGTGCGTCGCAGCAGCCGGCAGACACTGGTATCCAGCTCTTCCACATCGAGGTTCCCCAGGCAGTTCTCGATGATTTACAGGAACGCCTGGCGCATACCCGCTGGCTGGATGACGCGGAGGAGGGTTGGAACGCCGGCACGAACGAGGACTATCTCAAAGAGTTGGCGGACTATTGGCAGCACACCTTCGACTGGCGCGCGCAGGAGCGGCAACTCAATCAGCTTGCGCAGTTCCGCACCCAGATCAATGGGTTTGGCCTTCACTTCATTCATGAGAAGGGCAAAGGGCCGAACCCGACGCCGATTCTCCTCATCCACGGCTGGCCTGCTTCGTTCCAACTCATGTCGAAAATTATCCCCATGCTGACCGATCCTGAACGCTTCGGGGGTGATCCCGCCGATTCGTTCGATGTGGTGGTGCCGTCGCTGCCGGGCTATGGCTTTTCTGATCGCCCTGCCGGGGCTGAGATGACGATGGGGCAGGCGGCTGAATTGCTCGCACAACTCATGAACAGGCTGGGCTATACGCGCTATGCGGTGCATGGCGGCGATTTTGGCAGCGGGATCACGCAATTGCTGGCCGCTGCTCATCCAGAGGCGCTTCTTGGCATCCACGTGACCGACATCGGGTTTTACAACATGTACGATCAGGCGCCCGATCTCACCGAGGATGAGAAGCGTTACGTCGGCGCGCAGCAGGGGTGGTTCTACCAGCAGGGCGCGTATACGATGATTCAAGGGACGAAGCCGCAATCGCTCGCTTTCGGGCTGACCGACTCGCCAGTGGGTCTGGCGGGCTGGATTATAGAGAAGTTCCAGGCGTGGAGCGACTGTGACGGCGATATTGAGAAGGCGTTCACCAAAGACGAACTGCTTACCAATATCATGATCTATTGGGTCACACGGACGATCAAGTCGTCGTTCGGTTTCTACAGGAACATGTACTTCTCGATGCCCCAACCGGGGCAGCGTATCGAGGTTCCGGCGGCATTCGCCCGCTTCCCCAGAGATATCCCCGGCGTTGATCCGCCGCGCAGCCTGGCGGAGCGCCATTTGCAGATCGAACGCTGGACGCAGATGCCGCGCGGCGGCCACTTCGCCGCGTTGGAGCAGCCAGATCTGCTGGTGGATGATGTGCGCTCGTTCTTCCGCTCGCTGCGCTAGCTCCCCCACCCCTAACCCCTCCCCCGTGCGCGGGAGAGGGGAACCAGAGGGGCGCTGGCGTCCAAGCGGGCGCGGGAGAGGAGAACTAGCGGGACGCTGGCATTCCATCGGGTGTTGGAGAAGGGGACAATAGAGATTGTGGCAAGTGCCTGCTACAGGTTGGCATCATTGGTAGTAACTGACGAAAAGGGAAAAGGCAATGGCGGAACGCATTCTGACGACGCGCGAACTGAACCGCGCCACTCTCGCGCGCCAATTACTGCTGGAACGGTCGCCGCTTGGCGTGTTCGATGCCATCAAGCAGCTTGCTGGTATGCAGGCACAAGTGGCCAACGCTCCCTATACCGGCCTGTGGACACGGCTGCAAACGTTTCAGCGTGATGACCTGACGCAGCTTTATATGCGCAGGCAGGTGGTGCGGGGGTCGTCCCTGCGCTGCACACTGCATCTGATGCCTGCGGAGGACTACCTGCTGTTCCATCCGCTCATTCAACCGGCGCTCAGTCGCAATCTCCATATCTTCGCCAGCAAGACGCCCGGCTTCGATATGGCTTCCTTCGAGGCGGAGATACGCGCGTATGTCAAAGAGCAGCCGCGTACAGGGGTGGAGCTACGCGCGAAGATGGAGGAACTCTATCCCGGCATGGGCCGCCCGCAGATAGCCGACTCAGTACGTATTCACCTGGCGCTCATCCAGCCGCCGCCTGCCGGACTCTGGGGATTCACCGGGCGGCCAACACATACCGAAGCGACGGAATGGCTGGGGCGGCCACTCGCGGGACCGCAGGCTGGTCTGCGTGAGTTTGTGCTACGCTATCTGGCGGCGTTTGGTCCGGCGAGCGTCAATGATTTGCAAGCGTGGTCCGGCGCAACCAAGCTTCAGGGCGCCGTCGAGGCGCTGCGGCCCGAACTGCTCACGTTCCGCGACGAGCAGGGCAAGGAACTCTTCGATCTGCCGGATGCGCCACGGCCAGCGGCGGACGTTCCCGCGCCGGTGCATTTCCTGCCGGAGTTTGACAATGTGTTGCTGGCGCACGCCGACCGCAAGCGCATCATCGCGGACGCTTACCGTCCACTCGTCTTTGGCGGCGAGGTGCCAGCGCGCGACAATGTGATGCGCACGTTTCTGGTGGATGGCTTTGTCGCCGGGCACTGGAAGATCAAGCGCACACCAGAGCAGGCGCACCTACAGATCGAGCCGTTCGCGCCGCTTGCAGATGAGGCGGAGCAGGCGCTACGCGAGGAGGGCACGCGGCTGCTGCAATTTGTTGCAGATGGCAATTGTGCCCGAACTATCGCCTTCATGCCGTATAATGGCAACCCGAACAGGCAAAATCTTTAGGACATTAGTAGTTGAACAGGATATCACGAATAGCAAACGCCACTACCAGTCCGGCAGTGCATCAACTTCAGTTGGTCCACGCCTATTGTCCAGGAAAAAGGCATAGGAACGCAAATACCGGTCTATTTCACCGTTGAGATAGTCCAGCCAATGTGTAAGTCCTGCCAAGTAATTGTAGTCCCGCATCGCATGTGGAGCGATTTGCTCTTCGTACTCGCGCGTTATTGTCCGTTCCACTTCATGACGCTCCATTGCCCACCAGGACTTCACTAATTCATAAGACCAATGTTCGTTGCCATCCGCCCCATAGCCTGAGAGGGGATCGCACCAGGCAGCTTGTACCACTTGATGTAACTCATACGAGTTGGCTGGTTGCCGAAAGATAACCTCATAACCGTCTTTGTCAACCTGGACATTATTAGGTGCCTGGAGGGGACCAGTGCCACAGTTATCTGTCTGGCCACAGTATAGAGGGCCGGGTGTATTCATCCAATGCTTATCAGACCATTTCCCCTGAAAATGGCGATCCCCATGTCGCCTACCCATTGTGGCGAGTGCAGAAGATGCGTCAAAAAATAGTTCGCTAGACATCTTTCTCCATCTGCCCATCACTCAACATTTGGTCCGGGTCACTCCATCTTGCTACCCGTCATGTTACTCCATTCAAGCGAAATGCGTAGGACAAACAAAGTCTATAAAGGTATACCTCTCCGAACTGAGTGAGTAAGTGGTGCATTTCGCCTGCTCATTCTTCCCAGACGATATCGTCGAAGCCTTCAGCAAGCGCGGTGCTGGCGATCTCCGGCTCACGCATTAGCCAGTCCAGCGTCAGCAGCGCGCCCAGCGGCTCCATGCCGTAGTCGTTCATCAGGCGCGCCATCGTATAGCCCTCGATTGCGGTCTCTGCGCTACCGGCTGTATCGGGCGTCTCGCCAGTCGTCCACCAGCGCAGAAACAACTCACGCACCGGCGAGCGAAACGCCAGCATGCGGTTAGCAGCATCTTCTACCTGCGCTGGCGGATACTCCAGTTCACCAGCCAGCCGCGACAGCAGCGCCTCTCTGGTAGGCATGCTCATTTTTGCTTCCCCTTTTGCTTCGGCTTTTTCTCCGGCGTTTTCGCTCCCATGTTGGCTGGCGTATCTCTCCCATCCAGGCGGAAGGCGTAGGGTAGGAGGTCCGGCAGGCGCAGGTCTTTGGCGATGCCATCCACGTAATAGATGGCATCCGGCGCAAGCTCCGCGAGCCACTGGCGGCACGCGCCACAGGGCGACCGTTTCCACTCCGGCGCATCTTCTGGCACATCAATGCAGGCGACCGCAACGTGGGTGATGCGCGGAGGCGACTGCTGGCCATCGAGCATGCAGGCGGCGGCGATGGCAGCGCGTTCGGCGCAGAGCGTCAGCCCATAGGAGGCGTTCTCGATATTAGCGCCAGTGACGACCTGCGAACCATTCGCCGTCTCCACGACCACCGCCGCCCCCACGCGAAACCGCGAATACGGCGCATAGGCATGCAACGCCGCCTCGCGCGCTGCCTCGATCAATGTTGCTCTCTCTATTTTCATGGCTGCTCTATACCTCTTTCTCTGCCGTCAGTACGCCAGGGAATTAGAGTATACACGCTGGTAGAGGCCATGTCCCGAAAAAGCGTATCATGCGTAGTATGCTATTATTTCACGGCACAAACGAAGATGCGCTCGAAGGCATCCTGAAACGTGGGTTAGAGCCGCCACGACCAGAGGACAACGCCCATGATTGGATGTGGCAGTTTGCCGGGCGTTCACAATCCAGTCTGGTGTTTCTCAGCACCGCGCCGGTGGCGGGAAAAGGCGGCGATCCCGTCTCCTTCGCCAGCGGATGGCCCGCGCGGCGCTTCAAGCCACCACGCCCCGGCTATATCATCGTCGTGGATTTGCCACCTGATGCAATGGGGTTAGTACACGCAGTTATCCCCAATGCCGAATTTGACAACTTTACCAATGTCTCAACTATCCGGCAAATGCTTCACGAAACGTCTCTCGTCGAAAGCGGACAGGAAGACGAGAGCGGTTGGCGTCCATTCGCCTCTTGGTATCTCTCCAATTGGTGCCTGCACTACTGGCTGGTGCGCTATTGCCTGGATCATCGCATCCCTTTCGCGGCGAATGCGATTGACACCATTCTCAAGCTGCGCGTCATGTACCGCGATCCCGTGTTACCAGAGGACTTGACGCCTGCTCATTGGCAGGCTTTCCTGGAAGATTATTTTCGCTTTGTCGGGTTTGCTTACTGGGGCATCTCATCGGAGCAGGAACGTGAGCGCCGCCGGAAAGCTATCGTGAGCAAATATGGCCTCACGCTCCCCGAAGATATTGAAGAGGATAGTCACTCGAAATTTTGCGAACTCTGCATAGCAGGCAGATTTTGGTGGACGTATGAATTCGCTGGATTCGCCACCTATGCGCCCTTTCAATCATTTTTGCGCTCTCTGCCGGTGAAAGGTGGTCACAAATGGCCACCGTCGCCGGTTCTCAAACCGTATATATTGCCTCTTACAAAGAGTCATGGCGCCACGCTGCCGCAGCAACAACAGATTGCTGTGACGCTGCGTGCGGTTGCCGCCCACACACAGCACATCCCAGCAGAATCGCTCCTGCGTTTCTTTCGCCAGCGCGACGCCTCACGGCAAGTAGCCTGGAATTGGAATGAATGGTACGAGACATTTCCGCTGGACGAGAGCGCGCTTCCGCATAGCTGGCACCCGAAGTATTGCCAGCAATTCAGCGACAGCGATCTCAAATTGCCGGATCGCCAGATATTGGCTGATGCAATTCCGCTCCGCTACATTATAGGGGCTATCAAAATTACTGATGGTGAACATTTTTTGCCGCATATTCGCCCAAGTCGCCGCAAAGGTGAGACATTAGCCGCTAAACTCTGGACAATAACTCACGCAATGCGCTCAGAATATTCCGGGAAGCTGATACTCCGGTAGCGAAAGGGGGCATGATGCGTCATGCCGACAGAAACAGGACAGGAACAGGAACAATCAATACAAGCACCTCACCAACCGTTGCGCGTTCTCTTCATGGGGACGCCGAATTTCGCGGTGCCGTCGTTGCGCGCGCTGGCGGAGCATACCGCGCCGGGTCAGCCCTGTTCGGCTGGGCTGGATATCGTTGGGGTGGTAACGCGCCCGGATAAGACGGCGGGGCGCGGTCGCCAGATGGTCTACTCGCCGGTCAAAGAGTATGCGCTCCAGCAGGGGTTGGCGGTCTATCAGCCCGGCTCGCTACGCAAACCGGAGGCGCAGGCGCTCTTGACCTCGCTGCATCCCGATGTCATAATCGTCGCCGCCTTCGGGCAGATTCTGCCGCCGGAGGTGCTGCGCCTGCCGCCGCACGGCTGCCTGAATGTGCATGCCTCGCTGTTGCCGCGCCATCGCGGCGCCTCACCAATCAGCGCCGCCATCCTCGCGGGTGACGAGGAAACCGGCGTGACGATCATGCTGATGGATGAAGGGCTGGATACCGGCCCGATGCTGGCGCAGGCCGCCATCTCTATTGCGCCGGATGCCACGGCTGGCGTCCTCTTCGAGCAACTGGCCGTGCTGGGCGCGGAGACGCTGCTGAAGACCTTGCCGCGCTGGCTTGCCGGTGAGATCACCCCGCAGCCGCAAGACACGACGCAGGCAACGCTCACCCGCATCCTCGCCAAAGAGGACGGCCAGCTCAACTGGGCGTATCCGGCGGAGGTGCTGGCGCGGACCGTGCGGGCGTATCATCCCTGGCCTGGCACGTACACCACCTGGGACGGTCAGCCGGTGAAGATTATCCAGGCGCATGTGCTCGTTGATAGTGAGGAGAACGTTGAGCGTCAGCCAGGCAGGTGCTTTGTGGTTGGCGAGAGCGCGGCGCAACGCACGCTCTGCTGCGCCTGCGGCCAGGGGGCGCTGGTCCTCGACGTGATACAATTAGCGGGAAAACGCGCGCTGCCCTCCGCTGATGTGCTGCGCGGCTATGCGGCGCTGGCAACGGCGACGTTCGGGACATAAACCAAAAGACTATCGCAATGCTTGATATAACCGACACAACAGAAACAACCAACGAAATAGCGAGCGAGACGCCTCCCGCGCGTACCGACCTGCTCGGCCTGACGTTCACTGAGATGAGCGAGTGGGTGCAGGGGTTGGGGCAACCGGCCTTCCGCGCAAGGCAGCTTGCCGGTTGGATCTATCAATCGCTTGCGCCCGATTTCGCCGCCATGCGCACGCTCCCCGCCGCGCTGCGCGAGCAGTTGCAGCGCACGGCCACCATCGAGGGGCCGCGAGTGCAGGCGGAGCTTGCCGCGAAGGATGGACGCACGCGCAAGCTGCTGCTGGAACTTGCGGATGGCCGCCGCATCGAAACCGTGCTGATGCTCTATCCCGCCACCAGCGAGGGCCGCGCCCGCGCGACGGTCTGCGTCTCCACCCAGGCGGGCTGCGCCTATGGCTGCACCTTCTGCGCCACCGGACAGATGGGCTTCGACCGCCATCTCTCGCCTGGTGAGATTGTTGCGCAGGTGGTCTATTTCGCCCGCGAACTGCGCGCCCGGCCCTGGCAAGCGCCAGACGGGCAAACGATTGACCATATCACCAATCTGGTGTTCATGGGCATGGGCGAGCCGCTGCACAATTACGACAACACGCTCAAGGCGTTGCGCATCCTCAACATGCCCGAAGGATTGAACATCGGCGCGCGCCACATGACCGTTTCGACGGTTGGCCTCGTGCCGGGGATACTCCGGCTGGCGGAGGAGCCGCTTCAGGTGAACCTCGCCATCTCGCTGCACGCACCCAACGATGCGATGCGGCTGCGCACGATGCCCGTCACGCGCAAATATCCCATCGCCGCCGTGCTAGATGCCTGCCGCCAGTATGCTGCCCGCACCAACCGCCAGGTGACATTCGAGTATGTCTTGCTGGCGGGCGTCAACGATCAGCCGGAGCATGCGCGCGAACTGGCAACCTTGCTCGCCCCACTACGCCAGCTCTGCCATGTCAACCTGATTCCGGTGAACGCGACCAGCGCCAGCTATCGCCCACCCAGTGGCGAAACAATCCGCATCTTCCGCGACGAATTGCGCGCCGGTGGCGTCAGCAACAGTGTGCGCGCCGAACGTGGCGACGACATCGCCGCCGCCTGCGGCCAGCTCCACACGCGCGAAGCCAGGAAACACGCAGCAGCCGAGTAATCGCAATCGCTTGCATGCAGTTGCGCGCGAGGAAGCATCGGATGTATCGTAGAAGGAAACAATCCCCATTACGAGGAGAAACACCCTATGAGCGTGCCAGCAGCGCCACATAGCGAACTGGAGACCGCAACCATCGTTGGCTTACAGGCGGAGATGGAGGCCGGCAGGTTGACCGCGCGGCAACTCGTCGAGCGATTCCTGGAACGCATCGAGGCGCTGGACCGCAACGGCCCGGCGCTCCACGCGATCATTGAGACCAATCCCGATGCGCTGGCCATTGCTGACGACCTGGACCGCGAGCGCGCCAGCAAGGGTCCACGCGGGCCGCTGCATGGCATCCCCATCTTGCTCAAAGACAACATTGATACGGCAGACCGCATGCACACCACCGCCGGTTCGCTGGCGCTGCTGGGGAGTTTTCCCCCACGCGATGCCTTTGTTGCGGAAAAGCTGCGCGCGGCGGGGGCAATTCTGCTGGGCAAGGCCAATATGAGCGAGTGGGCAAATTTTCGCTCCACGCACTCATCGAGCGGATGGAGCGCACGCGGTGGGCAGGCGCTGAATCCCCATGCGCTGGATCGCTCGCCCTGCGGCTCCAGTTCCGGCTCTGCCTCAGCCGTGGCGGCGGCGCTGACGGTGGCCTCGCTGGGCACCGAAACTGACGGCTCGATTCTCTGCCCGGCCTCTACCAACGGCGTCGTCGGCATCAAACCAACGCTCGGCCTCACCAGCCGCGCCGGGGTCATTCCCATCGCGCATAGCCAGGATACCGTCGGCCCCTTCGCGCGCAGTGTTGCGGACGCCGCCATCCTGCTCGGCGCCATCGCTGGACACGATCCACGCGACGCCGCCACCCAGGCCAGTGCCGCGCATTTCCACGCCGACTATACACCGTTTCTGGACGCCAGCGCGCTGCAAGGCGCGCGCATCGGCATTGCCCGCGAGGCGTATTTCGGCTATAGCGAGAAGTCCGACGCCGTAGCCGAGGCAGCAATTGCCACCATGCGCGCGGCAGGCGCCATCATCATAGACCCGGCCAATATCCCCACGGCGAAGGCGATGCAGAACTCGGAGGCGGAACTGACCGTGCTCTACTATGAGTTCAAGGCAGACCTCAACGCCTATCTGGCGACGTTGCCGCCGGAGGCGCAGGTACATTCGATGGCCGATGTGATCGCTTTCAACCGGGCGCATGCGGAGCAGGAAATGCCCTATTTCGGCCAGGAACACTTCGAGGCGGCGCAGGCAAAAGGGCCATTGACCGAGCAAGCGTATCTCGATGCGCTGGCGGAGAATCAGCGCCTTTCGCGGCAGGAAGGCATAGACGCCGTGATGGAGGCGCATCAGTTGGATGCGCTGGTGATGCCGACAGGTGCGCCGCCGTGGCGCATTGATCTGATTGACGGCGATCACAGCATGGGCGGCAGTTCGCAGCCAGCGGCGCTGGCGGGCTATCCGGCGATCAGTGTGCCTGCGGGCTATCCGTTCGGCCTGCCGGTTGGCATCACCTTCATGGGCCGCGCCTACAGTGAGCCGCGCCTCATCGCACTCGCCTATGCCTTCGAGCAGGCGACGCATGCGTACCGCCCGCCGCGCTACCTGCGCACCACGATGGCAGGCGGTTGAGAGTAGGCAGAGTAGGCAGAGTAGGCAAGGCTTGCAGTGATGGCGCGCTATCTGCTACGCTGAGCATGCGCGAAAGCGCGACTCTGATACCCAGATAGTCAGAGAGCATACCTACTAATTCGTTGCGATGCTGGCGGGGATGCGTTCGCCCCCGCCGGTGAACACCAGACACATAAGGGGGATACAATGGCCACACAGCAGGAGCGAGAAGCCTTTCTCCGTGGATGGCGTGCGGCGATGGATGAAGTATTGGCGGTGCTGGCGACCGAGGCACGCGAATGGTCCGAAGAAGAGCAAGAGGCGGCGGCTTCGGGAGAATATAAGCTACCTGGCAGTTTCGCGCTCGAAGAGGTGAGCAGCAGCTTCAAGGGGCGACATGAATTGCTGGCCTGGATTACGCAGAACGGCCCCGCTGCCTCCCATAAAGACGATGCCGCGTTGCCCGCCGCGCTCGACGCGCTCATCGAAAACCGCGCCACCGACGACGACCGCGCGCGACTCGGCCTCTCGCGCCTGGGTGGCGTAGCGGATGAATCTGGCGAATAGGCCCCCACCCCTGGCCCCTCCCCCGTGCGCGGGAGAGGGGAGCAGAGACCTCACCCCTGGCCCCTCCCCCGTGCGCGGGAGAGGGGAGCAGAGACCTCACCCCTGGCCCCTCCCCCGTGCGCGGGAGAGGGGAGCAGAGACCTCACCCCCGGCCCCTCTCCCGCAAGGAGAGGGGAGCGCGGGCGCTGGTAGGCAAACCGGCGCAGGGGAGGAGGGGTGCAGACATCGTTTGCTCCGAACCCGCGCAGGCGGGTTTTGCGGCTGAAAGCCATCCAGGCGCGGTTTCAACCGCCGTCCACCCCTTCGCCCAGACAAAACCCCTTGCCCCTCGCCACACCCGTTTGCCCGCCGCTCTGCGCTCCCCTCTCCCGCGCACGGGGACCGCCGCCGCTCGTCCGCAGGACGAGAAGCAAACTATAGGTTTGCGGAGGCGGCGGGTGAGCGCAGCGGAGGGGCCGGGGGTGGGGGCTACCCGCCTGGATGGATGAAGAGCGCGACGACGGCTACCAGCGCCCAGAATGAGCAAAGCTGCACGCCTTCCAGCCAGGTGGATTCTCCATCACGACTGAGCAGCATGAAGACAAACGTTGCCGCGCCGAAAATAATTACCTCGATGGGCTGGAACACCAGGCCAATGGGATGCCCGGTGAAGAGGCCAACCAGCACCAGCACCGGCACCACCAGCAGAATCATCTGAATTGAAGCGCCCGCCGTCACCGCCATCGTAATTTCCATGCGGTTCTCGCGCGCTGCGCCCACCGAGCCATAGAGTTCCACCACACCAGCCAGGAGCGGAATGAGAATCAGGCCGAGGAAGAACTCATAATCATGCAGCGCGCCGTTGAGTTTAATCAACTCCTCGACGGACCCTGCAAAGCCTTCGGACATCGAGGCGACGCCAGCAGTCGCCACCGCCAGCACTACCACTGCCACCAGCCCACGCAGCACCGGACGATCATGGAACAGGCCGCGCGCACCGCTCGCCTCGCGTTTGCGCCGCTTCACCTCGATCAAACCGCCGCGCGCATAGGCGTGGCGTGCCTGCTCTTTGGCTGGCGCCGCCGATGCTGCTGATGTAGGCACCACGCCTTCGTGCAGGCGCTCTTCCGCCGAGGCGCGTTCCTCCGCGAAGAGCGCGCCGGTATCCGGCTGCGCTGCGATGGGGAATGGCTGCTCCAACGCTTCGAGTTGCTCCAGGAACGGCTTGCGCTTTTGCTGACGGCGCTTCAGGCGTTCAGCGCGTTTCTGCTGGCGCTTCTCCACGAGGTTATAGCCCTCGCCCAGCCGGAACACCGCGAACCCAATATACGCCAGATAGCTCAGCATCAGCACCACCGCCAGAAAGCCGGTGACCGGAATATTATCGGGTAAGCTAAGACTCTCGCCGTGCGCTCCCACCAGCGAGTTGATCGGCAGCAGCGTCACAATCGTCGGAATGCAGAGGCCAATCACTGCCAGCGCGAAGACCGTCGAGTATTCGCTCGCGTTCTCAGCATCGAACTTCATGTGGCCGTTGCGGAAACAGCCGAGCAGCGTAGAGAGGCCGAGGAACAGCAGCGAATTGCGGATGATGACGCCAGCAATCGAGCCTTCCACGATCTCCACGCCGCCGGTGCCGTTAAAGGAGAACAGCACCGCCAGCGCAATCGTCAGCTCCGCCACGTTGCCGAATGTCGTATGCAGCAGACCGCCAACGAACGGGCCAAGCAACTCTGCCAGTTCTTCGACGGCGCTCTCGACGAAGCCTGCCAGCGGAATCAGCGAGAGCGCCGAAAGCGCAAAGACGATAATCAGAAATACATCGTCATTTATTTCCAGGCCCAGGCGCGTCTCCAGGAATTGCCTCAGCGGTCCGCGAAACAACACCAGCGGAATCGCCAGCAACAGGATATTGATCTTGCGCTTGATGACCGACCCTTCCAACGTGCCCCTCCCCCTGATAACCGCAACACCAATGACATGCTTGACACGCTCGTCAGTGTACCAAAGAGCCATCAAGGATACAAGCCCTATTAGCTCAGTATTTTTATGGTGCGAGAAATAGGCACAATAGGGGTTGACAAGGTTGCTATGCTGAAAACACAGCCAAATGTCTGGCTGATTGGAATTGTTTGGAATCATCGCGAAAGCAACAACGATGAGGATACTTCCGTTGGAGAAATCATTCAGATGGGGCGCATGGGGCTATGTCCTCATGGTGCTGTTATTGCTTGGCGCGCAGAGTATTGCGCTCATTCACGCGGCTCCTGCACACGCCTATGCCGCCATTCAGTCGAAGGCCAGTCAACCCGCGCACAACGCTAAGAGTACCAAGAGCGCAAGTCCCATAAGCACCAGCGCTTCTACCAGTATTGGAACGCTCACGCTGACGCTTGATAATGCTGGTGATACCTTTGTCTATGGGCAATCACCCACGCCAACGTTCACGGTGACGCTGGTTTTTGCTGTCGCACAGCACCTCAATCTCTTTAGAACCGCGCAAGTCAAGATGGATTCCGGCGAAACGTTTGGCGGCACGTTAGACTCTACTGACAACATCACATTCACGACAACCGTGTATACAAGAGGTTTCACGATACGGGCGGGGCAGCGCACTGCTACAGCCAGCTTTACAGACGCGCCCACCAACACCACCATTTACAGCGCACCTATCGCCTTCGCCATCCAGCGGGCACCAATAAATTTTGTCTGCGGGATCAATTATCAAACGCAGTTCAGTCAGGGACAAACCGTGACGGTTGCGATGTCATACGAATATACTGAATATCCTCCTCTAGCTCCTGTAGACTGGAAGAACGCAACTTATGGCGTCACTTTGAGAGGGCCAACTACCATTTCCTATTCCAATTTGGCGCCCGATGCCAATGATGATGTGATGGTGCAGCTACCAACAACCATCGGCACCTACACGCTCAGTTGTACATTCAGCGGCACGTCGCTTTTCCTACCAGAATCAATAACCATTACGAATTCGCCTGTCGTGATTAGCGAAAAGAAAGCGCTTGCCGCACAACTCTACACCAACCCAACAACGCTCGTCGCTGGACAACCAGCCGATTTCTATCTTGTGCTGCATCCTGCCAACGGTTTACCAGCGCCAACTGGTCAGGTTCAGTTTACAATGGGGCAATATTACACCAATTATTACAACCTGACCAACGGTATACTCTCCTTGCATTTCGACACAATACCTCCCCTCCAGGGCATCACGACGATTTTCGTCAACTATACAGGGGACCAATACTACACCAACAAATCATTCACCTTCCCGCTGACCAATCCTCCCATTCCCAGCGGCACAGGCGCTCCACAGGCGACGGTTGGCAGCACAGCGAAAGCTACCGGAACAGCGACGGCAACCGCAAGCGTTACAGCAACGGCAACGACAACGCTGGTGAGCGCCACCCCGACGGTTACGAGCGCAACCAATCCGGCCAGCCGGACGACGAGTAGCAACGCTTGGGTACTCTTGGTGGTCGGCATTCTGATCGTGTTGCTACTGGCAGGTGGGGCTACTGGCCTCGTTATCTGGCGACGACGAATCATACAGGCAAAAGCCGGTGCTATACCGCAAGACGCGACCATTCCAGTTCTTCCATCAGGGGACATACCTGAGCAGACTACTCCACCAAACGGTGACACCATCGAGTAGAGCGTGACTATCTGGTTGGCAAAGAGGAGGATATACAATATCCTCCTCTTTTTCATCAGTTCTCGATGCCACGCATGCTCAGTTGCACACGCCCGCGCGCCGCATCCACGCTGAGGACACGCACCTGCACCACCTGCCCCACGGCCACCACCGTCAGCGGGTCTCTGACGAAGCGGTCGGCCAGTTCGGAGACATGCACCAGCCCATCCTGCTTGACGCCGATATCCACGAACGCGCCAAAGTCCACCACGTTGCGCACGGTTCCCTGCAACACCATCCCTTCGCGCAGGTCTTCCAGCTTCAGCACGTCATGGCGCAAGATCGGCGCGGGCAGCGCATCGCGCGGGTCCAGCCCCGGCTTCTCCAGGTTTTCGATGATGTCGGTCAGCGTCGGCACGCCAACGTTGAGTTCTTTCGCCAGCGTAGCCACTGCGCCGTCCTTGCCGCCAGAGCGCGAGTTCATGCTCGTCAGCAGCCGCCACGCGCGCACGCGGTCCGCCACCTTCTCGCCCTTCTCGCCGTCCGCGCCGCCGGGGAGCCGCTGCAAGAGTTCACGCGCAACCGTATAGCTCTCCGGGTGAATGAACGTGTTGTCCAGCGGCTCGACGCCACTCGCCACCTTCAGGAAGCCTGCCGCCTGCACGAAAGTGGCCGGACCCAGCCCCGGCACTTTTTTGAGTTGCTCACGCGAGGCAAAGGGACCATGCTCCTGGCGATAGGCGACGATGTTATCTGCCACGCGCCCGGTGATGCCCGACACGTAGCGCAGCAGTTGCGGCGAGGCGACGTTGACATCCACACCGGCGAAGTTGACGCAGGACGTGACCACGCGGTCCAGCGCATCGGCCAGCGCATGCTGATCTACATCGTGTTGATAGAGGCCGACGCCCACCGCCTTCGGGTCAATCTTCACCAGTTCGGCCAGCGGGTCTTGCAGGCGGCGCGCAATCGAGATGGTGCCGCGCTGTGTGGCGTCCAAATCGGGAAACTCCTGGCGCGCGACCTCGGAGGCGGAATAGACCGATGCGCCCGCCTCATTCACCATTACATAGCCCAGCGAACCAGCAGGCCGGCCCATCGCCTCCAGTTCGCGGATGATCTCAGCGGCCAGTTGCTCGGTCTCGCGTGAGGCGGTGCCGTTGCCGATGGCGATGACGCTGATATTATGGCGGGCGATCAGCGCCTTGAGCGTGGCCTTCGCCTCCTGCCAGCGGTCGCTCGGCGCGTGGGGATAGATCGTCGTGGATTCGAGATACTTGCCGGTTTCGTCTATGATCGTCACTTTGCAGCCGGTGCGATAGCCGGGGTCTAGCCCCAGCACCCGCGCGCCACGTAGCGGCGGCTGAAGCAGCAGATTACGCAGATTGGCGGCAAAGATGTTGATGGCGTGTTCTTCGGCCTGGCGTGTCAGTTCGGCGCGCACCTCGCGTTCCAGCGCGGGCGCCAGCAGTCGCTTGTAGCCGTCGCTGATCGCCGCCTCCAGTTCACCAGCGAAGGGTGAGCGCGGGTTGGGCTGATAGTGGTTGTGAATCAGCGGCTCGGCGCGCTCAAAAGGCGTATCCACAGCTACGCGCACGACATCCTCGCGTTCGGCGCGGTTCAGCGCCAACGTGCGGTGCGGCACCATGCGCGTCACTGGCTCCGTGAAGTCGTAATACAGGCGATAGACGCCTTTGGGGTCTTTTTCCGCCGCCTGTTCCGGGTCTACGGTCAGCCGCGTTCGTACTGCGCCTTCCTTGAAGAAGAGGTTGCGCACGTCGCCACGCACCCCTGCATCTTCCATGATCGTCTCGGCGCAGATGTCGCGTGCGCCAGCCAGCGCCGCTGCCGCCGATTCCACGCCCAGTTCGCCGTTGATGAACGCTTCTGCTGCCTCCTCCGCTGAGGCTGCGTTGCGATCCTGCGCCAGAATCAGGTCAGCCAGCGGTTGCAAGCCGCGCTCGCGGGCGACGCTGGCGCGGGTCTTTCGCTTGGGGCGATAAGGCAGATAGAGGTCTTCGACAGCTTGCAGCGTGGCGGCGTCTATGATGGCGCTGGCGAGTTCGGCAGTGAGCTTGCCCTGCTCACCAATGATGCGCAGCACGTCGCGTTTGCGGCTGTGCAGCGCGCGCAGCGCCTCAGCGCGGTCCGCAATCGCCAGAATCTGCACCTCATCGAGATTGCCGGTCATTTCTTTGCGATAGCGCGCGATGAAGGGAACGGTGTTGCCGCCGTCGAGCAGTTCCAGCGTGCGCAATGCCTGCCCTGGCTTGATGCTGAGTTCGCTGTAGAGGATGCGCGCGATGGCCTCCGGTTCCAGCGTCTCCGCAAAGTCCAGCGCATCGAGCGTTATGGTCGTGGTATTGGGTGTATTTGGTGTAGTCGGTTCGTCGGTCGTAGGCACGCGCACTCTCCTCTATTGAGATATAGCAGCATCCTCACCCCTGGTCATCTGCGCTCCCCTCTCTCGCTGGCGGGGGAGGGGCCGGGGGTGGGGGCATAGACACTATTGGACACGAACATACGTGCTACTATATAACGTACCCATGTCCCATGTTGCTTGCCAACCACTACAGGATAACCGATACTTGGAGATGGCGGCGGGGAGCGGCTGATAGGTCTGGCCCGTTTGGGAGGGCCGATATGTCAATCTCGCTTCGATGCAGGCGCGGCTCCATGTGAAGTGAGGCGGCCCATGCCACAATCGCAGCAGATGCGCGGAACACAGCACGAGTTTGTCGAGCAGCCCGGTCTGTTCCTCCCGGAGACGGAGACACAGGCCACGCATCCGGCGCGCGAAACGCCACCGGTCGCGCAGATTCCGGCGCTGACGGCGGACGCGACGCTGAGCGCCTGCGCACTGCCCTACGCGGAGTATCTGCGGCGCACCGATCACTCGGCCTATACGATCACCTGCTTCCTCTCGGATTTGCGGATGTTCACCGAGTTCACCGGCGGCGCGACCGAGGTGCGCCGCCTGACCCGCGCCGACCTGACGAACTGGCTGGACCATCTCAAGTGGGACCGTGGCGCGAAGCCCGCCCCCAAGACGATGGCACGGCGGCTGACGTTCCTCAAGAACTTCTGCGCCTGGCTGGCCGGTGAGGGATTGGTGCGTAGCGACCCAGCGGCGAATATCGCGCTCTCGCGTCCGACGCCGCCGTTGCCGGAACTGCTTTTCGATGACGAGGTGCAGCGACTGGAACAGGCGGCGTCTGAAGATGTGCGCTGTCACCTGCTGGTGATGCTGCTGCTGGCAACAGGGCTGAAAAAAGAGGAAGTGATGGGGCTGCGGCTGCAACATGTGGATGTCGCGGACCCTGAACATCCGGCCATCGAGGTGCATTTTCCGGGGCAGGCGAAGCGCCGCCGCGAACGGCGCATGGAGCTTCCCGCTGCGTGGGTGGGCGTCTACGAACGCTATCTGCAACGTTACCGCCCGCGCGAGTATGTCTTTGAGTGTACCGACCGCAATCTGAACTATGTGCTGGCCTCGGCGGTGAAACGCGCGCGCATCGAGAAGCGGGTCACGCTTCAGTTACTGCGCGACATCTACGCCGTCCAGCAATTGCGGGCAGGCGTTTCGCTGGAAGACCTGCGCGAAAAGCTCGGCCTTTCCGAAGAAGCCTGGTACGAAAGCGCCGACAAATATCGCCGCCTTGCCTTTCCCATGTAGATTAGATCGGTGGAGGATACAACTGCATGCCGCTGACACCATCGCCGCTGATTCCTGGTACGTCGCCGATGCCGAATCCCGGCCAGCAGCCGCCGAACAAGCGCGCGCTGCGGCTGGGCGCGCTGCTGACGGTGCCGATTCTGGTGGGACTGCTGGCGGCGGGGCAGGCGCTGCTGCCGCGTATCCTCTTCCTCGCGCCGGGGCTACAGGCGCAGGCCAATGGCAGCGCGGCCAATGGCGGCGGTTCCACCGCGACGTTTCAGGGCTTCGTCTACCCCTGGACTCACGATATGACGGGCGGCGGCTACACCAGCACCATCTCGCCGCAAAACCTGAAGTCAGAGGCGCATGACTTCCATATGAACGCCGTCATCATTCCGGTGGTCGCCGAGATGCCGTACCGCGACGATAGCACGTTGCTCTGGCATTCCACCGATCAGGGCGATAGATTCACGCTCAGCGACAGTGACTATCAGCAGGCGATAGACGACGCCAAAAAAGCTGGATTGGTGCCGATTCTGGAACTGAAGGTCTATCAGGACGACAAATTCAGCCCAAGCATAGGCCCACAGTATGTTGGCTGGTTCTGGGCATATTCTGCGTCGAACGGGTCCACCAGTCTGACCAATGGCAAAACTATCCACGTGGGACAGACCGAGCGGCAGTGGTTCGACAACTATACGGATTTCGCCGTGCATTACGCGCAGATGTCCCAGCAGAACCACCTGCCGTACTTCATCATCGGCTCTGATCTGACGGCGGTGGCCTATGATACGCAGGCCACCAACGTCAAGGCTGACCCACAGGGCATTGACCACGGCGTCCCCGGCGAACCCTGCACCAATGGGCTGGGCCGGCGCGACTGCGAGTGGCGCCATGTGGTACATGCCATTCGCCAGCCTAGCTATTCGTCGCTTGCCACTCACCAATCAGAGAACGGCGCCAGCTACAGCGGCAAGCTGATCTATGAGGCAGACTGGAGCTCGACGGCGGGCCAGCCGAACAATGGCGCATCACAGCCCGAATATACCAGCGTCACCTGGTGGGACGCGATAGACTTCATCGGCGTAGACGCCGAGTTCCCACTGACAGCGAACGGCTCGGATGTGGATGTCACCGACCTGGAAAACGCCTGGAATGGCCTCAAAACGCCGTATGGACTTGGCGGCGCTGGCAATATCTTCAGCAACCTGGAAAATATCTCCAGCAAGTTTCAGCGCCAGATCATCTTTACCACCGCTGGCTATGCAAGCGCATCGGGCGCCAACACCGGCCAGCCCAACGGCAGCGCGCCCGACCAGCAGGAACAGCTTCTCGATATGCAGGCGCTTTTAGAGACGTTTCAAGGGTTGCCCTGGTGGGCGGGTGTCTTCTGGTATGCGGACTATCCCGTACAGCGCAGCGCGCAGTCGAATTGGGCAGTCAGCAGCAATTGGGCCGGTGATACACTGGATAGCAGCAAATCCGCCGGTAAGTGGCTGGCGGGCTACTATAAGGACAATCCGTTGCACTGATATGGCAAGCGACATATCAGTGTGCCCACAATAGATGCGATAGATGCGACCGTTTGGGCTAACCCGATACCGCCGCTGGCCCCCGTGCGCTATAGTCAGGATAGCCTAATGCCGATAATGCCGGGGTGGTCATAGGGAATAGCGATGGGGATGGTCTGTGCGTTTGCGCCCACTTGGCATCGTTCCTGAGATATACTTCACAGGCGAATGAGCATGTATATGCTATACTGGCTGGCACAAAACCATACGGGGGCCTGTCTCTGGCGACGCTGGCAGTTGGGATAGCGTGAATCCGCCTTATTCATTTTTGCTCTCGCTCATTTCTGGCTGGATATGAGGAAGAATCGCGATGCAATGCTATCAATGTGGGACGATGGTACGTCCAGGGTCGCAACGCTGCCCGAAGTGTGGCGCTATCCTCACTGATGCTGACGAGCGACAGGGTGGTCGCGCAGGCGGCAGGCCGCCATACGACGATGCGCCCCCACGTGGCTCCTCGCGGAGCCGGAATGATCCGCCACGCCAGGACCGGCAGGACCGCCTGGATGACCGGCGTAGCGGGGGTGGGCGCGGGAGCGGTGCAAGCGGTTCCTCGCGCGGACGCGATCCGCTGGCGGACCCACGCGCCCCAGGATTCCTCCGCGATTCTACCCCAGCCTCGCGCCGCGACGACCGCAACGATGCCCGTTCTGCGCGTGACAATCAGGGCAGAGAGAGCAGGAGCGGCGCCAGTAGCAGGGATCGCTCATCACAGGGGAGCGGCAACGGCCAGTGGAACGACCCACAGGCCGGGCGCGGCTCGCGTGATCGTGGCGCGTCGCCTGTCTCCGCCCGCCGGGATCAACCCTATCAGCCGTATCGCAATGACTACGATGAGACGCCAAGCGCGGAATATAGCGCTGAAATGAGCGCTGAGTACAGCGCAGAGATGAGCGCCGGGTACAGCGCGGAATACAGCGCAGAGATGAGCGCCGAGTATAGTGCGGAGTATAGCGCCGAATATCCTGACCCGCGCGGCTACAATCCGCGTGACCCGCGTGACCCGCGTAGTGAGCGCAACCGGCGTGACGCCGACCCGCGCGGCTATTATGGGCAGAATCAGGGGCGTGGCGGCGCCCCTGCGCGCGGCTATGACTCCTATGATCCGTATGATCGGGACCGGCGCGACCGGCGAGGTATGCCCGCTCCGCAGCCGCCCATTGAGAGCGAGTGGGACTTGCCTGTGGCTGGCGCTGGCGGTGCAGGCGGCTGGGATGCGCCGGGCCAGGGCTGGGGCGGTCCACCTGCGCGCGCCTACGCGGGACCAGCCAGCGTTGCGCGCCAGCAGCAGCCCGCAAAGCCGAAGCGTGGGCGCGCCGTGCTGCTGGTGGTGCTGGGCATCGTCGCGCTGGTGGCCGTTGCCATCGGCGTGCTTCTTGGCCCATCGTTGTTCGCGCGCCTCAACCGTGGCGCAGCCAGCACCGACAACGCGCCACCGTTCGTCACGTATACGCCGGGAGCCACGCCAACCCCGCCCGCAAGCTACAAGGAGTTCGATAGCGCCCACGCGCTCTATGTGCTGGATTACCCGCAGACATGGAGCGCCGCCAGCACCAGCACTCCCTCCAACGGGCAATATGACTATGTGGACCGCTTCACGCGTGACACGCCACCGGCCAATATCATCGTCGAACAGAGCGGCGCATTCAACGGGATTACGCGCCAGGACATCATCAACGCTGAGATGCGCGGCGGAACGAACAACGGGCTAACCTTCAGCCCTACCACCAGTCCAGCGGCAAGCATGGAAATCGGCGGCGAGCAGTGGCTGCGCAGCGACTTTCTCGTCACGGTGAAGGGTGGCGGCAAACTGCATATGGCGATTCTCGCCTGCCACCATCGCCAGTTGGGCTACGCCATCGTGCTGGTCAGTCTGCCGGAGAACTTTGCGCAGGATAGCCAGACCGTTTTCCAGACGGCGCTGAATACCTTCCATTTTACCAGTTAGCCGCTTGTTGCGTCGCATCGCCCCGTTTACTTTCTCGCTTGCCCATCATGGCGCTTGGGGAATTCCGGTCCCATGTGCCATGATGTAGGCACGTCGTAGATCTAGACAAGTAGGGGCTACTGTATGACAACGACAACAACGACATGGGCAGGCAAGGTCGCCGTCGTCACTGGCGCCGCCAGCGGCATCGGGCTGGCCATCGCGCGTGATCTGGCGGGCCGTGGGGTGCAGGTGACGCTGGCGGATATTGACGCAGAGGCCGGCGCAGACGCAGCGGCGGCGCTCCCGGCGGCACGCTTCCAGCGGGCAGACCTGGCGCAGTCTGAGGACTGCCACCGGCTGATTGCGGACACGCTGGCGGCGCATGGGCATATTGACATTCTGGTGAACAACGCCGGTCTCCAGCATGTTGCGCCGATTCCGGAGTTTCCGGAGACGAAGTGGCGGCAACTCATCGAGATTATGCTCACCGCGCCGTTTCTGCTGACCCAGGCCACCCTCCCCGGCATGTATCAGCGTCGCTGGGGCCGCATCATCAACATCGCCTCAGTTCACTCGCTGCGCGCCTCGGCCTTCAAGTCTGCCTATGTCGCCGCCAAACATGGGCTGCTGGGCCTGACCCGCGTGACGGCGCTGGAAGCCGCCCCGTACAACGTCACCTGTAACGCCATCTGCCCTTCCTACGTGCGGACGGCGCTGGTGGAGAAGCAAATCGCCGACCAAGCGCGGGTGCATGGCATCCCGGAGAGCGAGGTCGTCGAAAAGATCATGGTCGCCGAGGCCGCCATCCATCGCCTGCTGGAGCCGGAGGAAGTGGCGTCCTATGTGGCGTTTCTCTGCTCAGAGGATGCCAGCGGCATCACCGGCAGCGCCCAGGTGATTGATTGCGGCTGGACTGCACACTAGGACACACTAAGCCACAGCAGGCTAGACCACACACTAATCAGTTGCCCTCGTGTTGATAGAGGCCAACCAGTTCGGCCTGATCCAACACATGACCTTGTATGGCGTCCAGCACCTCGTCTTTGGTGGCGTTTCCAGACAGCGGCAGCCTGGTATCTAGCGCATAGAGGGCAAAATGATAATGATGGGGCGGCCCTGGTGGGGGTTGGGCGCCATCATAGCCCACATTGCCAAAATCATTTCTTCCCTGCGCCATCTCTTCGCCTGGTGTTCCGCGCCGGGAAACACCAGGCGGCAGTTCATGGGTCTGGGCGGGGATGTTGTAGCAGACCCAATGGGTGAAGGTTCCTTTGGGAGCATCAGGGTCTTCCACCACTACCGCAAAACTCCTGGTTTGCGCCGGCTCACCTTGCCAGGAGAGCGCCGGAGAGATGTTCTCCCCCTCTTTGGTATAGCGTTTGGGAATCTGCTGATCCGGCGCAAAGGCATCGGTCATCAGTTGCAGACTCATCACTTACTCCTTTCGGTTATCCTCTTCGCGTGTTGCATGCCTCTTGACGATATCCATGATTCCTCTCCAGTCTGCGCCTGCACATTGCATACCAACTGCACCAACCTGCCCAACCACACCGACGACACTACCCAAAGCAACGCTTAGGGATATGCGCAACTGACAACTCTGGCCCACATTCTGCAAGCCGTCATGTTCTATCATTGGACATTCATCTATCACGAAAATTGCTCATGATGTAAGCCCCAGATCACTAGCGCCAGAAAACACGAGCATAGGAGAGAGGAGTGATTGGCCTATGGCATCTATGGAAAGAGGGTTTCGAGACCGGACGGCGGCAGGAGAAGCCCTGGCGCGCGAACTGCTGCCCTACGCTTCCCACCGTGATGTGCTGGCGCTGGGGCTGTTGCGTGGCGGGGTTCCAGTCGCCTTCGCAGTTGCCAAAGCGCTGCACGCTCCTCTCGACATCATGCTCGTGCGCAAATTAGCAGTTCCAGGGCAGCAAGAACTGGCGCTGGGCGCGATTGCCAGCGGAGGAAGCCGCGTGCTGAACGAGGGACTGGTCAAGGAGTTGGGCATCCCTGAACACGTCATCGAGGCCATCACCGAGAGAGAATGGCAGGAACTTGACCGGCGCGAGCGTTTCTACCGGGAAGACCGCCCCGGATGGCCAGTGCAAGGCCGCGTGGTGATTGTGGTGGACGATGGCCTGGCCACTGGCGCCACGATGCGGGTGGCTCTCATCGCGCTACGAACGCAGCAGCCAGCGCGCATCATTGTGGCGGCGCCGGTGGCCCCACTATCCGTCTGCCAGTCGCTACAAACGATAGCCGATGAAGTCATCTGCCTGCTGACGCCCGAACCATTTGTGGGGGTAGGGCGCTGGTACGATGACTTTACCCCCGTGAGCGATGAGAAGGTCCGCCAATTGCTGAAGCGCGCGGCATAGAGTGGCAATAGCGTGGCATCGTATTGTTTAATGGCGGTTGTGTCGTATTTGATGTAGTGCCACTACCTATACACCGTCCGCCCGTTGACGTATGCTCGAGGAGTCGCTCATGACGAGTTTGCCACTGCTGCCTGGCGTTTCCGTTCGCACCGTCGCCACCCCGCGCCTGACGTTTTCCCTGCTGGAAGCCGGAGCCGCCACTGGTGTTCCGGTGCTGTTCGTGCATGGCAACGTGTCCAGCGCGCGCTTTTTTGAGGAGACGCTGGCGGCGCTGGCTGCCCAGCCGCAGGGCTACCACGCGCTCGCGCCGGACCTGCGCGGCTTCGGTGATTCAGAAGCGCAGCCGGTAGACGCCACACGCGGGCTGCGCGATTTTTCCGACGATCTGTTTGCGCTCGTGCAGACGCTTGGGCTGGCGAGCGGCCAGCAGAAGGCGCATTTCGTTGGCTGGTCAATGGGCGCGGGCGTGGTGATGCAATATGCCATAGATCACCCCGAAACGGTGGCCTCACTCATGCTCCAATCGCCGCTCTCGCCCTTTGGCTTCGGCGGGACGAAAGATACAGCTGGCGCGCTCTGCTGGCCGGATGCCGCAGGCTCCGGTGGAGGGACCGCCAACCCTGAATATGTCAGGCTGCTGAGCATTGGCGAGCGGGGCGACGACTCACCCAATACGCCGCGCAACGTGATGAACAGCTTCTACTTCAAGCCGCCGTTTCGTGTCAGCCCGGAGCGCGAAGACCTGTATACCGATGAGATGCTCAAAATGCGCATTGGCGACGACTACTACCCCGGCGATGCCACCGCCTCGACCAACTGGCCGATGGTGGCTCCGGGTACCAGAGGCATCAATAACGCGATGGCGCCAACCTACTGCAATCTCAGCGCCTTTGCCACGATCACCCCGCAGCCGCCGGTCCTCTGGATACGCGGCGCCGACGATCAGATAGTTTCCGACGCCTCATTCCTCGATTTCGGCACACTGGGCAAGCTCGGCGCGGTTCCCGGCTGGCCCGGCGAAGAGGTCTATCCGCCACAGCCGATGGTCTCGCAACTGCGGGCGGTCCTCGACGCCTATCAGCAACGCGGTGGGCGCTATCGCGAGGTAGTGTTCGACGAGTGTGGCCATTCGCCGCATATCGAGAAACCTGCCGAGTTCAACCGCGCGCTCTTCGACTTCCTGACGGCTGGTTGAGAAGGGCGCATTGGTCTGGTTCTTGCGCTTCAGTTCCTCCCAGAACGGCACCGGCTCGTATCATGGGAGGCTGGAGCCAACCAATGACCATTCCCCCGCGTGGCGGCTCGCCATCCACAGAGCCGCCGAAACAGTCGCAACTTGGGCAATTTGGGCAACAGACGCAACGTATCCTGGTCGTTGACGATTCTGCGTCCATTCGCCTGCTCTACTGCACCATCCTGGAAGCTGCCGGTTACGTCGTGCAGACGGCGGCAAGCGGCCAGGATGCGCTGGCGCTGGCGCTGGAATCGCCGCCGGATGCGGTGCTGGTGGACCTCATCATGCCGGGGATGGATGGGCTGGAGATGCTGCGCGCCTTGCGTCGTGCGGAGCAGGCGATGGAATCGCTCTCTTCCGCCTCCGTTCCGGCGCTGCTGCTGACGGCGCTGGACGAGCCGGATATCACGGCAGAGGAACGCGCGGCGCTTGGCGTGTTCATGCTGCTGGACAAGGCGCACCTGAAGTCGCCGGACCTCGTGCGCGCCGTGCAACTGGCGCTTGCCCCTCGCTCCTAATGCCGGATTTCGCTGTCTCGCCAACTCCGGCACTGCTCCCCATCTCCTCAAAACTTCTGCGCACCTGCAAAACAGGCTCAAACACTATCCGCAAAAATGCGGTAGGATTCAGGCAGGCTCGAACGTCATATCATCAACGACTGTTCAGTCGAAGGGAGGCGTACTGTGAGCAAAGAGCATGATCTCATCGCGCCGGCTATCCCCAACATGGGGGGACGCTGGGCTGAACTCGGCTCCGGTACCGGCATTTTTACGCTGGAACTCTATAAATTGGTCGGTCCCAGGGCCGAAATTTTCTCGATAGACAAGAACGGGCACGCGCTGGAGAAGCAGAAACGTGCCTTCGCCGCGCGCTATCCAGAGGCGAATATTCACTATATCCAGGCCGATTTCACCCACAAGCTCGATCTGCCGCCGCTCGATGGCATCTTGACGGCGAACTCGTTCCACTTCGTGCCGTTCGATCAGCAGAAGCAGGTTGCCGCGCTGATTTGTTCCTATCTCAAATATCGCGGCATCTGGGTGATCGTGGAGTATGAGGCGCGACACGGCAACCTCTGGGTGCCGCACCCCATAGACTACGACTCTTTCGATTTCCTGGCGGGCGAGTCCGGCATGGAAGACCCGCACCGGCTCGCCGCCATTCCATCCAGCTTCATGGGGGAGATGTATTCAGCGATGGCCACGCGCCCGACCCCGAAATATCCAACCGAAGAGACGACTTTGCGCTGATCCCTCGCCGTTGCTGTGGTTTCCTGTGGCGCTCCTCGCTCCTCATCAGCACACTGGCATGCCGGATGCTCACCACTCCCCTATGCCAGGGTATACTATCCTTGACTAGACATAAGGCTCATGCTCTCTAGCAAAGCTGCCCAGCGCGGCTTATTTGCCTTCTAGTTGTGAGATGGCTGGTGGGTAGCTTATGAACGGTCAAGGAACGACATGGGGAGGTATGGAGATGCAGAGGGAACAGCAGGCACAGAATGAGGGTATGCCCCGCTCAGTTGGCATTCTGGTGGTGGATGACGATGACATGCAGCGCGAAGTCCTCACCACCATCTTCGTGGACGAAGGCTATCAGGTGTGGCAGGCGGCGGATGGTATTGCCGCGCTCGAATTCCTGGCGGTGAGCGAGCTGCCGTTGGTCGTGCTGCTCGATTGGCGCATGCCGCGCGCCGACGGCCTGCAACTGCTGGCGACGCTCAGCATGGATGCGCCACTGGCCGCGCGCCACGCCTATCTGTTGCTCACCGCGCAATATGATATGCTGGGCAACCGCCTCGATCAATTCGCTGGCCGTTTGCGCCTCTCCGCGATGCGCAAACCCTTCGAACTCGATGAACTGCTGGCGCGCGTGACCATACTGGCAACGCAACTTGCCACAGCAACATCGCCGCCGCAAGAGGATGGCAGCGGCATGCGAGTTGGATGAACCGCTCCGTTCTGCCCGCTACTGGTGGGGCCGCTCGCTGACCTCACGGATGACGAGAACGCCCCACTGGTATCGTCCTTCGGCGTCTTCCACCGGGCGCCCGTTGGCCTCGAAGCGACGGCGAGCGCCATTGCCATCAATAGCCGTAAACTCCATGTTGAACGACTCGCCGCGCGCCGCACGCTTCTGTGGCGTCTCCTCCGGTGGCAGGGGATTGCCCTGCGCGTCGCGCGCCTCAAATGGTCTGTTCCCATCGCCAAACATCCGCTCATAGGCTGCGTTGGTAAGGAACGGTGTCCCCGTACTGTCAACGGCGAGAACTGCGTCGCCGATGCTGGCAAGAATGGCGGAGAGTTGCGCGCGCTCGTCTTCGCTGGTGCGCGCGAGGTCTTGCAACTCGACACTGCGCGCGTGGAGATCGTCATTCGTCGTGTTGAGTTCCTCGATGGTGGCCTGCAACTCCTCGTTGAGCGTCTCTAGTTCTTCGTTCGTCGCCTGCAACTCCTCGTTGAGCGTCTCCACCTCTTCAGTGGAAGCCTGCGCTTCTTCTGCGCTGAGCAGGAACTCCTCATTGGTGGTGCGCAGTTCTTCGTTAGTGCTGGTCAAATCCTGGTTGGCCTCGATGAGCTGGCGATTCGTCTCCACCAGCCGCTCGATCAGTTGCTCGCGCCGCGCCGTCTCCGCCGCCGCCTCATTTTTCACTCGCTCCAGTTCGGCGTTGGTTCTCTGCAATTCTCGCTCAACCGCCTGGCGCGCCTGCACCTGTTCGGTGATATCCTGCACAACGATGATGACCGACTCTATAGGCCCTTGCTCTTCGTCGTTCGCCCGCTGTGGATGGCAGGTGATATGGAGATAGCGCGGCTCGCCGGTGGTCAACTCTTCGATGGCGATTTCGTTGATCTGCTCGGTTGTGCCAGAGCGAAAAGCCGCATCTACCGTTGCACGCAACCTGTTGCCCGGCATCCCCTGCGAGAGATGAATGAAATCTTCACCGACGGCGGGGCCATGAATCGAGAAATAGCGGCGGGCAGTACTGTTGATGGCCTGGATATCGTAGTGCCGGTCAATGACGACCAGGCCGACCGGCAGTTTCAACAAGAAGCTCTCATTGAAATTACGGATGCGTTGCATCTCGCGCTCATTGCCCAGGGCAGCAACAATACTGGGCGGCGTGCGGCGCAGGCCCAGGCGATGTGGGGTAGCGGTCGCTGGCTCTTTGATGCGCGCGGGTGGCATCAGAATGCGGTCACCCTGGCGCTGATAGACCTTATGCACTTTGTGCTGCAACACGAAATATTCAGCCATCTGGCCGGTAGATTCGGCCTTGCCCAGCACAAGATAGCCGCCATCGCGCAGTGAATATGCGAAGAGCTTGAGGGTGCGCTGCTGAAGTTCCGGCGTGAAGTAGATCAGCACGTTGCGGCACATCACCATGTCTATGTGCGGGAACGGTGCGCGCTGGCCCAGGTCGTGCTGGCCGAAGACGGTGAGCGCACGCACCCGCTTTCTGATGAGGTAGCTGTTCTCGTCGCGGGTGAAATATTTGTTGATGAGATCATCGGAGAGACCCGACAGCGCCGAGGCGGGGTAGAGGCCACGGCGCGCGAAAGCAATGGCTTCCGCATCCACGTCGGTGGCGAAAATGCGCACGTTGAACTGATCCAGTTCGTTGCCCAGCACCTCCGCCATCAGGATCGCCAGCGAATACGCCTCTTCGCCGGTGGCGCAACCAGCCGACCAGATGCGTAGCTCATTGTCGTTTTTGCGCGCGTGTTCGATGAGGTCCGGTAACACTTCTTTGCGGAGATAGGCGAAGAGTTCCGGGTCACGAAAAAAATCGGTCACTTTGATCAGAAACGCATTGACGAGCTGCTGATATTCCTCTGGATGGCTGGAGAGATAGGTAATATAGCCGTTGAGGTTGCCGGTGTCCGTCGCCAGGATGCGCCGTTGCAGGCGGCGCAGGATCGTCGGCGTTTTATAGCTGGTGAAGTCAATATCGAAGCGGGCGCGGATGTCATGCAGGAAGGTCTCTAATTCCTTTTTCTCGCTTGGCTGCGTGGGCACCTCGACGCCTGCCAGCAGATCATGGAGAATCTGGCCGATGCGGTCAACATTGGCGACGATATCCACCGTGGTCGGCGCCAGCGAGAGTGGCATCCCCGGATACGTCGCCGTGTCAGGGTTCTGGATAATGACCGTCCCGCCGACCTTTTTGACCGAACGCGCGCCTGCTGCGCCATCTGAGCCGGTGCCGCTGAGGATGACGGCGATAAGACGATCCCCATAGATTTCGGCGGCGCTGCTGAGCAACAGGTCAACCGACGGCATGGGGCGTATGCCACCATCCGTGCGCAGTTCGATGGACGAATCGCTGATCTGCACATCACGATTGGAGGGCACCACAAAGATGACACCGGGTTCGAGCGGTTGGTGTGTTGCGTCGGTGACGGTGCGCACTGGCAGCGTGCTGCGGCGTGAGAGGATATCGCCGAGGTGGCTGGGGCGGGTTGGGTCCAGGTGTTGCGCAATGACGATGGGCGCGGGAAAGTCTTTGGGCAGGGTGGAGACGACAGAGGAAAGCGCCTCGATGCCGCCAGCCGAGGAGCCAATCACCACGAGATGCGAGAATGATCTAGGTGTCGCCATCGTACGCCTCCCTGATATCAAACCGCGCAAAACATCTCAGGACAGTGTAGTGTTTCTCAGATTACCTGCCACAAATCCCGATAACCTATAGCATAACATATCTTGGTATGTGAATTGCTGCCTCATGCGCATGGATAGGAAACGTGAGACGCCGCAAGAGATCGGATTACTTGCAAAGCAGGCGTATGCCTCATTCCGTTTCCAGGGGAGGACGTATGCCTGGACCTGAAAGACATGATACCAACGATACACATGATATTGTCGTAGTAGGCGCCTCAACCGGCGGTGTGGAGACGCTGGTAAACCTGGTAAACGGTCTCCCCAGAGATTTCCCGGCGGCGATTTTCGTCGTCCTGCATATTCCGGCGCAGGCGCCAAGCGCGCTGCCACAAATTCTCTCACGACACGGACCGTTGCGGGCGCATCACGCGGTGGATGGCGAAGCGATCAAACCGGGGCGCATCTATGTTGCGCCGCCCGATCACCACGTACTAGTCGGGCGCGGCTTTGTCCGCCTCTCGCGCGGGCCACGCGAGAACCTGCATCGCCCGGCGGTGGACCCGCTGTTTCGCTCGGCGGCGCTGGCCTATGGGCCGCGTGTGATCGGCGTCGTCCTCACCGGCGCGCTGGATGATGGAACGGCGGGGCTGCTCACAGTGAAGCGCCGGGGCGGACTGGCAATCGTCCAGAATCCCGAAGACGCCTTCTTCCCTGATATGCCGGCGAGCGCGCTCCACTATGTTGCAGTTGATTACGTATTGCCCCTGAAACAGCTACCTGCGAAATTGGACCAATTGGCCAGGACGCCAGTGAAGGAGCTTGCGGCGCTTCCTGCACCGCGTGATCTGCAACGAGAAGTGCAGAGTGATGAGTTGGAGGCATTCGTCATGGAGAACGACGAGATACCGGGAACACTCTCAGCGTTTACCTGTCCGGAATGTAAAGGGCCGCTCTGGGAACTCCGCGATGGGGAATTGTTGCGGTTTCGCTGCCGGACGGGACACGCCTTTACCAGTGAGACCATGCTGGCAGGGCAGGCGCAAGCGATAGAGGAAGCCATGTGGGCAGCGCTCAACACGCTGGAAGAGAGCGCAATCATTTCCCGGCGGCTGGCGAGAGAAGCGCGCGAGCGTAATCATCTGCGGGTGGCTGAGCGATTCGATGAACGCGAACGGAACGCCCGTCAGCGTGCGCAGGCCATCCGGCAGGTACTTCTGAACGGCGACGAGACGCTGCCGACCGAAACTCCGGAAATCGAGGAGACGGTGGAAGCCACGGCAGCGGCGGGAAGCACGCTCTCAAAGGTAGACCTGGGGGCGGCGAATGGTCGCAGGAAACGGTCTCTCTCCTCTCCTAACAAACCGGCATCTCAACAGGCTGAGCAGGAATCAGAGCAGGAGCAAGAGCAGAACGGCGCCGGCGATTAGATAATTGGAAGGACAGATCAGGCTTCCCGCCTGATAGTGCTATGCACGGACTGGTGGCGCGAAGAAAAGGCACCAGCCATTTCAACAATGATGTGCTGCATTTGAGCGCAGGCGTTGAGCCATTCCTGGCGCGCCCGGCCATCCAGATATGGCCAGGTACGGCTTGACATTCCCAGGCTGTACCCAACATCGGTATCGTCCGCAAAAAATGAGATACCGACGCGCTGAGCGCGTCGTACGCTGTCATCGCACGCGCCGGACAGCGGCCCTCAAAGGCGGCAAAGATCTCCTGCCATTGCCGATCCAGCCAGTGTTGCGCCTCGTGAAGCGAACTGATCTTTGCCAGCGATTTGAATTTGACGGAATGCGCTTGTGGGTCAGTGTCCCGCGTGTCCTGTTCCTGCACCGGAGCCGGAGTTGGAGTCGGAGTTAGAGCCGGAGTTAGAGCCGGCAACTGAATGGAGGGTTGCACGGGCATGGAGACGGCGTGCTTGTTCAGCAAGATAGCGCCGCACCAGCTATAGAGGCGCTCAATCAGTATCCCCCGTCCGTCGCCCTGTTCGGATTCCTCGTCAAAGGCTGCCTGCGCATGCCTGGGGATTGCGCCATCCATCGTGACGCCGCGCACTGGCCGCCGTAGCGATACGGCGAGTGTTGTGTGCTGTGAATTGCTCAGCAGATGTAAATCCGGCCTCCCTTTTCTTCGGCTTCTGGCAGAAGCAGGGATACGGTTGGTGATAGTGGCCACTCCGGCAACCACCTCCGCCATCCCGGCGATAGTAGTGACCATTTTTGTCATCATCTGGCCAGGGGCGACCTGCGGCACAGATGGGTGCGGCATTCCGCCGGTGCGTGCGCTATTGTTGTCGCCTGGTTGTGCGGCCCTGTTGAATTCAGCGGGCGGCCAGAGAATAAGGACGGCGCGCTCCATTCCCCAGGAGCGCAGGGCGTCGAGTCCGCCGAGGATGTCGTAGATGCACGCGGTGACGCTCTCCGGCTGGCGATACGCGAGTTGCAAGGCATGGATGCCTGCGGCCTGGAGATAGAGGGCCAGTTCATCGAAGAGATCGAACGGACCCTGAAGGTTTCCTGGCGTTCCGCTGACCAGTAAAGTGCCTACGTGCGCACGCCGTGCGGGATGCAAAATGCCTTTGATGATGTGCTGTTTGATGGGGATGCCGATCTCCACCACGTTTGTTGCCATGATTCCTACCCCCTACTTCTCCAAGCCAAGAATCGTGTGAACAGTCACAAACAGGCGAGAGTCAAGCATCGCGGTGCTTCAGCGTGTGCCACACAGGGTTGTGCAATAGGGAATAGCGATAGTGACGTTTCTGTCGTCGTGGCCCCCATGTTGGACCACTGGTGAGATAGCTGTACCATCAGTATACATTATCACGTATGCCGCGTCATGGTGCGACATAAGATATGACCAATTGGTACCAGGAGCTTCTGCGGTTCCACCGAAGCAAGGGAGGCGAAGCAAAGCAAAGAAATCCGGCCTTTCTCTCACAGGATCGTGAGGAGAAAGGCCGGAAATTGGCAAGGATATCCCGCCAAATGCTGAATATGCCGCTCTAGCAAATATTACTTTCGATGGCCGGAGACGACCATATCCTCAGCCTCAGTGTCCAGTGGCAGCGGCTCTAAGGCGGGCATCTGCTGCTCGGTCTGCGCCTGCTGATTCTGCGCCGCGCCGGTGGATGCGAGTTTTGGCAGCGCCAGCAGCAGCGCCAGCACACAGAGCAATCCCCCGGCAAGGAATGGCAAGCCTTCGCCACCCAGCGTAAAGAGCAATCCTGCCGCCAGCGGGCCGATCATGCGCCCCAAACCGGCGAGTCCCTGTGCGAATCCCAGCGTTTCGCCCTGCGCCTCGGCAGCGCTGGCCAGCGACAGCAGCGCCGAGGAGGTCGGCGTCACCGCGCCGTCACCGATGCTGAGCAACCCCAGCGAGACCAGCAACAGCGCCACCTGTTGGCTGAACGGCAACGCCAGCAGGCCAATCGCCAGCAGTGCCAGACCGCCCACCAGCAACGCCTGTTCGCCCCATCGTTTGACCAGTCGCCCGATGAGGCCGCCCTGCATCAGCACGATTAGTACGCCGACATAGGTGAAGAGATAGCCGTTCTGCGCCGCTTTCCAGCCAAAGGTCTGCTGCGTAAAGAGTGGAAAAACGGTCTCCATCGCAGTGAACGCCAGCGTAAACAGGAAGTTGATGGCGACGAGCCGCGCGACGGCTGGATGGCGCATCGCTCGCTGCCAGCCGCCGAACAGCAACGCGACGCCGGACCTATGCTCAGCCGCAGCCGCCTGATCTGTAGTTAGAGCAGTTGTGCGGCTGCGGCGTGTCTCCGGCAGGAAGCGCAACACCAGCGCAGCATTGACCAGCGCGACGCCCATCGCCACCCAGAACGGTAGCGCCGAGCCGCTCGCGCCGAGCGCGCCGCCCAGCGCGGGACCGACGACGAAGCCCAGGCCAATCGCTGCGCCGATCATACCCATGCCGCGCGCACGCTGCTCCGGTGGCGTCACGTCTGCGACGACGGCCTGCGCGGAGCCGATGTTCGAGGCGCCCAGCCCGCCGATGAAGCGCGCCACCAGCAGCAGCGGCAACGTTCCGGCCAGCGCCGTGAGCGCAAACGCCGTCGCTTCGATCAGCAGCGACGCCAGAATGATGGGACGCCGCCCGTAGCGATCCGAGAGCGCGCCCAGCACCGGCGTAAAGATGAACTGCGCCAGCGCATAGACCGCGACGATCAAGCCGACGCCGAAGGCATTGGCGCCCACCCGTTCCGCCCAGAATGGCAGCAGCGGCAGCACCAACCCAAAGCCGGTCATATCTATGAAAACCGTCAACGCCATCAAGAAAAGTGGCGAACGACCCAGCCGTTTCATCAACGACTCCTCCTCACCAACGGCCAATGGCTATCATGCCAATCAGCCGTTCCCATGCTTGTATATTCGCATGCTCGTGTGCGTGTATGCTGGCTTCCAGCGGCTCTCCGGTCTCCTGCCGGTTCCCAGTGGTCAAGTAGTCCAATGGACAATCCAGCACGTCTATCCCTCACTGGGTACTTTGCGAGGGTGTTACGCCTGCCAGCATCCACCATGTCTAATCATCGCAAACTAATCACATATGACTATCATAGCATGGACCATCCAGAAGAGCAAGAGAAGATTGACAGTAGCAGTTCTTTTGTTTATACTATCCAACATAGATATATCCATATTGGATAGTCGGAGGCCTATTTTGACGAGAAATGAGGGTGATGTTCATGTCGCAAGGCGATGAGAGCCTTCACTATCTCTTGCCGCTGGCGCCTGCCGCTTTCGCTATCCTGCTCTCGCTGGCGGGTGGAGAGCGACACGGCTACGGCATCATGCAAGAGGTGGCAGCCAGCACGAAAGGGGGAATGCGCCTGGGCCCAGGAACGCTCTACCGGACGATCAAGCAGCTACTTGCCGCAGGCTGGATCGAGGAGGCGGATGAACGCACTGACCCTGCGCTGAATGAGGAGCGCCGTCGCTACTATCGCCTGACGGCATTAGGGCGACGTGTGGCGCAGGCCGAGGCGCTGCGGCTGGCGCGGCTCGTACACCAGGCGCAGGAGAGAAAGCTGCTGGGCAGTATCGGCGAGGTGGGTGAGGCTCAGCCGGGGTTGGAGGGGATGCTATGAGGCGAGCGAACAGAGCCGACCATACGACTGATTTTCTCTTGCGTCTCTCCGATAGCTTCTATCAATGCCTGCTTGTCATTTATCCGCCGACATTTCGGCGCGCGTATGGCGCTCATATGGCGCAGGTGTTCCGCGATTGTTGCCGCGCCACCTGGAACCAGCGAGGCGGCATCGCATTGTTGGGATTATGGTTGCACGCCTTTGGCGATCTGGTTGCCTCGGCGCTGGCCGAACGCTGGCAAAGCTCCAAAGCCGCCTATCGTGCCGCTACGAGAAGGAGGGGTATCATGGCTCGCCGTTTCAAGTTCAAGCGTAATCTGGCCGCCGGTGGCGTTATGCTGGTGACGCTCCTGGTTCTCACATGTATCGCCTCGTTCGTCCCGCCGATCCATCTGGCGCTCTTTCGCATTGAGCCGCAGGTTGCTCTGGCGCTGCCAGGTGGTCAGTATTATCAGATGCCCGGTCCTGGGATGCAGCCAACGATTGGCGGTGAGCGATATGTCGCCGTGGACGGATATGGCTCCAGCAAACCGCAGCGCGGCGACATCATTGCCTTCTATCGCCCTGAAAGCGGCAATTTGGTCTTCATCAAGCGCGTGATTGCGATTCCTGGAGATACCATTGACATCACCGCTACCAGCGTTATCCTCAATGGCGTGACGCTCCACGAACCTTATATTAAGGACTCTCACGGTCTGCCCAACAATTTCGCCGCAAGAGTAACGCACGTGACGCTTGCGGCTGGGCAATACTTTGTGATGGGCGATAATCGTATGGATAGCTCAGATTCGCGCTTCTATGGACCCATTTTGCTGCAAAACATCATCGGCAAAGTGGTTGAGATCAGCTCATTCGGCGGCTAGTCTGGTGAGGACGCCAGTATCTGCTGTTTGCGTAGCCATGCGCCAGCCGCGTTCACGTCGTCCAGGCTGAGCGCGTGGTCACTCGCCTGCCAGTTCAGGCTGACCGCCGCGCCCGCCTCTTCGAGCAGCGCCGCGAGTTGAACCGTCTGCTCCGCCGGTATCAGCGTATCGTAGGTTCCCGCGCCGATGAAGATCGGCGTTCCCGCGAGGTTCGGCAGCGGCTCCGGCGTGAAGGGCAGCATCGGGCGGAAGAGGACCGCCGCCTGCAAGACGCCGGGATAGGAGAGCAGCAGGCTCGCCGCGATGTTGGCGCCGTTGGAGTAGCCAACGGCGATCACCCGCTGCGCGTCGAAGCCATAGACAGTTGCGGCGTCGCGCACGAAATCGCGGAGTTCCTGCGTGCGCTGGCGCAGGTCCGCCTCGTCGAAGACGCCAGGCGCGAGCCGGCGGAAAAAGCGCGGCGCTCCCTGTTCGAGAACCTTGCCGCGCGGACTCAGCAGCGCCGCGCCAGGAGCCAATCGTTGCCCCAGCGCCAGCAGGTCGCGCTCGTCGCCGCCGGTGCCATGCAGCAGCAGCAATGTTGGCGCTTGGCTGGAAGCCTGCGTTGCTGGACGATATTCGTGTAGAAAGCTCAAATTTTCGGGATCCATCGTGATAGCTCCTAAAGACCTCACGCAATCGCCAGCGGACGCAGCCCGGCCTCGATCTCCTGGCGGTATGGTTCCAGGAACGGCGGCAGCGAGAGGCGCTCACCCAGATGTTCCAGGTCTTCGTCGGCGGTGAAGCCGGGGCCGTCGGTGGCAATCTCGAACAAGACGCCGCCCGGCTCGCGGAAGTAGATCGAATGGAAATAGAAACGATCTATCTGCCGTGTGGCTGGCACACCCGCCGCCAGCACCCGCTGCCGCCAGGCCAGATGCTCCTCATCGTTGGGCGTGCGGAAGGCGACATGATGCACACCACCGATGCCCACCGCCCCATGCGGCGCATCTGCGCGCTCCTCCACCTGCACCTCCGCGCCCGGACCGCCAGCGCCCACCTGGAACACGAGCACCTCGCGTGGCGTACCGGAAGCTCCATCTTGCAACGTATACGTTCCCGTCTGGCGGAAGCCCAGCGTCTCCGTCAGCATGCGCTGCGTCGCTGGCAGATATTTGACGAGCAGCCGCACGCCATGCAGCCCGCGAATCTGATAGGCTGCTGGCACCGGGCTGCCGCTCCACGGTTCGCCGCCCGCCACCGGCTCCGCTTCACCAGGATTTGGCGCGACCAGTTCGAGCCGCTGCCCTTCTGGATCGGTCAACGGCAGGGTTGCCCGACCAGCGCGCTCGTGGATGCCCTCATGCGTGACGCCCAGGTCATCGAAGCGTTGCGCCCACCAGTCCAGCGCCGCCCGATCTGGCACGCGCAGCAGAATCGCTTCGATGGTTCCCGTGCCGGGACGGTTCGCGCCGGATTGCGGCCAATCGAAGAACGTAAGTTCAGTGCCCGGATGCCCTGCCGTGTCGCCGTAGAAGAGGTGATAAGCCGAGACATCATCCTGGTTGACCGTCTTTTTGACCAGCCGCAGGCCGAGCGTCTGCGTGTAAAAGGTGATGTTGTGTTCAGCGTCGCCGGTGATGGCGCTGACATGATGCAAGCCGCCAAGTTGAATGTTATCCATCGCTATGCCTCCGTGTGTTCCAACTCATACGGATAGTTTAGCACTAAACTTATAGTATGTCAAGCACATCAATGCGGCACAGTGAGGTCAGCTCTACGCTGTGTGGTATGCGGTGAAGGAGGCGCGTGGCGCTCATACTCAATCAGGCGCTACCAGCGGTGAGCGGAACCGTGGCAGCGCCTGATCTTGATTGGAGCCGGTGCGCCGCAGGTTGTAGCAGCCGCCTACAACACTGCTCTGGCGAACCGGCGGAAAAGGGTCGCGGCTAGAGACGCGCTAGAGTTGCACCTCGAAGATGCGGTTGCCCCAGTTGGCGAAGACATCGCCGCTGTTGGGAATGTACTGCGTGGCAAGCCAGACCTGGTTGGTGGCGTAGTCAATCTCACCGTTGGAATAGTCGCCCCAGCGACCGACGCCGCCGAAAGCCGCCGTCATGGTGAAGCCGTTATCGGGGCCGGTGCCCGCGCCCGCCACCTGCACCACGCCGAAGTTCTTCGCCGAGGCAGATTTCACCGCATAGGCCGCGCTCAGATATGTGGATGGCCCGCCAATCGAGAAGGTAACAACCATGTTGCCATCAGCCACCTGATTGATATGCGGATAGAGGAGATATTCGCCCTGCACGGCGATATATCCCTGATGCTTCACTTTCGACGCGCTGCTGACCACCTGACCAGAGAGCTGCGGCGCCACCTGGAACCAGGCGATGCCATCGCGGGTGCTAGTGTCGCCCGGAATCGTCACCGAGGTATTGAGCGCGCCCACCAGCGTGCCGTGAATGTACTCCACTTCTTGCATGGCGTCGAAGTCCGGCGTCACGATGCCGGTGGTTGGCGCAGCGAGGAAGGTGTTGTAGCCAGGAGGTGTCGGTACGTTGACCGGGAAGCCATAGGCTTCGCTGCTGAGAATCACCGAGGAGAGGACCGGCATCCCCACGCCCGTCGTGACGGACTGGCGATTGGTCATCGCCCAGAGGCCCAGCCGGTTGTCAAAGGTGCTGTTGGGGTCCAGCGACGAGAGGAAATACTCCGCAGCAGGGCTGCTGTACGAGATGGCCGGTTGCACGTGGTAGGCCGGCGCGCCTGCCATGCTCAACTCTCCGAAGCGCACGAAGTTGACCGACGAAGCGCCCGCCACCAATTGTGCCTTCGAGATGGCAAAAACCTCGGCGCCATTGAAGACGCTGTTGCTCAGCGAGAACTCGTTGCCGCTGAGATAGACGTTGTACTGGTCAATGCCGAAGATTGTGTAGTCCGGGAAGCAGGGGCAGTTGGCGTCCTGTGGCTCCGTCGTATCAATACGATAGATCGTCCAGGTGCCCGTCACCGGGTTGCCAGTGTTCACCGCCAGATCAATGTGCGACTCCGTATTATTGTTGCCGCCGTACTCGAAGAGATTGGCGAACCAGGTGTGGGTCGAATTGTCATAGAATGCCCGTGGATCGCTCAGATTGGCGGTTGGCGATTCGCCAAAGAGGGCATACAGCGCGAAGGGACCGGCAAGCGTCACGCCGTGCGCGTTGTAGATGGCGCCGGTGACATTCACGACATTGAGGACATAACCATTGCCAGCCGCAAGACCCTCATCCGGGGGTTCCAGCGGAGTATTGCTGGCGGCGCTGTTCTGGATTTCGTTGACACCATCGAAATTGGCGAGCAGCGATCCTGCTTTGGCCAATGGACCGGCGGCAACAGTGGGCGGCTGCCGCACGAGCGAGGTATGCGGGCCAGTAATGGGGCGCGGACGCAACGGCGCTACACGGGGTTGCGCGCTTCCTGCCGTGGAAGCCGCTACATGACCCAACTGACTTACGTTGACTGTCTGTACCTTGACAAGCTGCCCGCGCGAAGCATGCGTAGCAATGGAGGCGCTACTTGTCTTTGGGCTGGCATGGGTGATACCTGCTGACACCGCAAATACGCTGGCGACAACCAATGCCACCACTGCACACGACAACATCACAAAACGTGGGGATAGATGGACAAACCGTTTCACCACAACAACCTCCCAGGCGCTGCGAAACACTGACGAAGAAACAGTCTTGAACAGAGCGCCGGCCGCTCACGGCGTTCCTGCCATCCGGAGACCAGGGCAAGTCAGCCACCCTGGTATATATTGGTTATACTGTAGCTTGCTCAAGAATGCAAGGGATTGCTGCAAATTTTTCCGGATTACATAAGGGTTTTATAGGAGAACGGATGAGATTCTCGCTGGAATGGTTCTTGCGCCTCCTGCTCGTGCGACGAGGTTGCAAGCTGGATGGCACGATGGCACGATGATAGGATGGCGCGGGTGACTATAGATGAGTACTATAATACGGCTGCTTGTGCAGATTATCCCCATCGGCCTGTTCGGGGCGATTGTGCCGACTCGTATCGTCGTTGCCATCCTGTTGCTGACCTCCACGCGGCCACTTCGCAATGCCCAGGCGTATCTGGCGGGGCTTGGGGGCTTCTATCTCGTCGTTGGCGTGGTCGCGCTGCTATTTCTGGGCGGCGGAGAAGCGACCAATCCCAAAGCGACCATTATCGCGGCGACCATCGAGGTGGTCATGGGCGTCTTCCTGCTGGCTTTTGGCATCAGGAGTCTGTTGCGCATAACTGACCCCGCCGGCCCAGATGACCTGGATGACCCGGATGCGCCGCCGCCCTGGTGGATGAAACGTATCACCACGCTCTCGACTGGCGCGTCGTTCCTGCTGGGGCTGATTCTGGCCTTTTCCATTCGCTTCCTCATGATCTATCTCAGCGCCGTCACGATTATCCTCAATGCACCGGTGACACCAGGCCAACACGTTATCGCGCTGCTGATCCTCATTGCGCTCATGCTGCTCGGCGTGATTCTTCCCATCGTCTACTATGCCTTCGCCCCTGAACGCGGTGGCGCGCAACTCAAGCTGCTCATGGCCTGGCTGAACCGGCACAATCGCATTATCATGATGGTGCTATCCTTCATCTTTGGCGTGGTCTTCCTCTTCAAGGGTCTGACGACGCTGACCTGATCTCACCATCTCACCCCAGGTGCCGGTGGCGACCCTGGGTATTGGTGATGTTCTGGACGGCTACGACGTATTGCCAGGCTTTACCTGTCCGCTTGCCGATATATTCAAGTGATCTATTCATTCCTCTCACAGCAGTCCATCGGGTGTCCAGACGGCGCGGCGGCGCGCGTAGAGCAGCGCAAGGATAGAGGCGCCGAGGCCGGCGCACCCCATGAGGACAGTCATGACGCCGCCGACGCAAGGCAATGTCTGCACCAGCGCCAGCAGTGTGACGCCGAGCAGCGCAGGCAACACCGCAGCGCGCCGCGCAGTGCGCGACCTGCCGAGTAGCCGCTCGCCCAGCCAGAGACCCAGCGCGACAGTGCCGACAACGGAGGCGACCGCCAGCCCCGCCGCCAGCAGTAGCGCCAGCGGAATGCCCAGGCAGGTGACGAAGAGAACAACCGCCAGCAGCGCGCCAACCACGCTACAGAGCAGGCCGATGAAGAAGGCGGAGGGCAGCGAATCACGCGCGGCGCGGCGCACCAGCGCAAGCTGGCGCGGAAAGAGCGTGGCGATAGCAATGCCAGCCAGCGCCCAGAAGATCAGGTGTGACCAGGGGAAATCATACGGGCCGGTGATGCCCAGCCAGTGCGGCGGCGAGATATGCTGTGGATCAATCCCCTGCTCGATGGAGCCGCCGACCGTTGCTCCGTTGTCACGCTGCACCGTGCCGCCAACCACCTCAATATTGCCACTGACATGAGCAGGAGAGCGGAGATAAATAGTTGCTCCCAGCGCCGTGATGTTGCCATTCACGGTGCCTGAAATCGTCGCGTTGCCGCTGCCGATGGTGACGTTGCCATCCACGATGCCGTTCACTGTGAGATTGCCGCCGAATACGTTGACATTGCCGCAGACATGTTGATCGGCGCCAATGGTGAGATTTTGCCGGAAGGCGCCGGTATCGTGCATCGTGCAGGGAGGAACAACAGGCGTGATCGTCGTTGAGGCGCCCGGCGCGGGCTGGATGGGCGGCGGCAGATGTGATGGCGTGGATTGTTGCGCTGCGCCGGTGGAGGTGGAAATCAGGCCGGCGAGATCAATGCCGCCGGGCGTGAACATAGCAAACCCTGCCAGCAATCCCAGTACTAGCAGACTCATCGCCAGTAGCGGCAGCCAGCCAAGAGGCGCGCGCCGCTGCCCAGAGAGCAAAGACGGCTGGGAGAGCGGGACCGGCTGGACCGGCTGTATGGATCGTCTGGACCGTATGGCCGGTAGTGGCGTGGAAGGAGGAGATTGCGTGGGAGCTACCATTGCTCATCTACGCTTCCCGTGGCGCATGTGTGTTAGAACGCACGATGCCGAAGCGAATCAGCACCGCCAGACCCGTCATGAAGGCAAGCGCCGCAATGATGACCTCATTGGCGGTGGCGCTGGTCATCCAAACGGCGATAGTTCGCAGCAGACTCAGGAGCGCGACAATGCCGCCGACGAGCGCGCCAAGCAGCGCCAGCGCCGTCGTGGGGGCGAAGAGCGCCAGCACGCCTGCCGAGGCCAGCACCAGCAGCGCCGAAAAGACCAGCGTCATCAGCACAACGAGCAGCCCTTCGCGCAGTCCGCGCCACGCGGGCGCTGCGGACATGAGGAGCGGCGGCGCAGGCTGCGACTCGATGCGCGCCATGACCTGCATGGTAAACGTCTTCGGCGCGGCCACCTGCACCGGCTCAAAGGCAGACCCAAACGTGGCTACCCGGTCCTCGGCGATGCGTGGTTCGCGGTTATTGAGCCGCCGCCTCGCTGCGGTTTCCCTCAAGTTGATTGGGCAGCGCCACTTCATCAGTATCATCTCCGCCTAACTGCAAATCCAAACCTGCCGCTTTGATATTGCGCGCGACCAATTCGCGTGCGCGGTGCAGTCGCGCCTTGACCAACGGTGGGGTCAGGTGGAGCGCCTGGGCAATCTCCTCATAGGAGAGATCATGCCAGTACCGCAGGATCAGAACGGCACGGTATTTGGCGGGTAGCGTGCTGAGGATACGCTGCATCTCGTCAGAGGCTTCGCCAACGAGGGCCGCTTCTTCGGGACCACGGCCAAGATCGGCGATCCATTCGAGGAAGGGCACGTTTTCCAGCGGCAACGCCAGGAAGCGGCGGCGGCGAAGCTGGTCTATCGAGAGATGTGACGCAATGGAGAGCAGCCAGGTGCTAAAGCGATGGGTATCTTTATACGTGTGTAGCTGCGTGTACGCACGCACAAAGGTTTCCTGCGCAACATCTTCCGCCTCGGTCGGATTGCTGAGCATCCGATAGGCGACGTTGAACACGGAGTCTTTATACTTTTCGACGAGGTTCGCAAACGCCTGTTGATCGCCGGCGAGTGTCCGGCGGACGAGCGTTACGTCCTCCTGCATGTCAACAGTACGAATGGCGCTGGCCCCTTCGGATGCCCGTTCTGCGCCTGTTGTGGTGTGGCCGATGGCCTTTCCAGCGACCAGAGCTGCTCCGCTCGTTCCCACCCCATTCCTCCTTCTCGCGCCCGGAGTTGCTACCGCTCACGAATCCGTCAGAGATCAGAGATGTGAGGTTCAGGCGGTTGCTCCTGCGCCGGAACTGCGACCCATCGGTATACCGCTGAGGCGCACTTCCAACTTCAAGTACGCATGATGCTGATGGAAGTTGCATCCATCAGTGGGTTCCCATACCGCCCAAAATGCGTACATGTCTACCAAAGAAATCGCTTCACCCTGCTACCATAAATAGTAGCGCGAAGCATGTTATGCAAACTGTGGTGTTCTTCACAATTTAGGGACAAAGCCCCCACCCCAGCCTCTCCCCCTGCGCGGGAGAGGGGAGCCAAAGCTAGCGGCGCGTTTGTCACCCTACATAGATAGGTTATCACCATTTTATGTGAAGAAGATGAGAACGAACAGACCCCCGGCAGATGCCGGGGGTCCCGATTATCCTCTACATGTCCTTGACACCTTGTAGCAGGTGGTCCTACCAATCCTTCTCTACGCTTCCTCTCGTCCACTCGCGCGTTCCCCGCGCGGCCACGTCAAACACGTATCTTATACGCGCGCTCGCGCGCCGCTACCGGTAAAGAGCCGGATCAGCAACAGCAAGATCACGGCGCCAATGAAAGCGGTAATCAGGCTGATGACATTGAATCCGCTGAATCCGCCGCCAACGCCAAGAATGCCGAGAATGAATCCGCCGATGATGCCCCCAATGATGCCAACGACGATATCCATCCCCACGCCCATGCCGCCGCCACGAACGACCAGGCCCGCAAGCCATCCGGCGATGCCGCCGATGACGATCCACGCGATAATCGTCCCAATCATACTTCGGTTCCTCCTCCTGTGGCTGGCCCCATTGCCGGCCACTCCATGTGAGCATGCTGCTCAAAACAAACGTTCTATTACCACTCGCACCCTGCGATATCGCGCTACTGCGATTCATCGCGTTTCACATTCACCATTGCATGTGAACATGTGCGAGACACCTGAATAGAGCGCACATTTCATGCCACTTTATCCAAGAGCAAACACAACACCGGAGACCCGGTATATATGCTGAATCTATGCCGAATCTATGCTGAGCTACTCCATCGTTTCGTTGACCCCTATTGCGATGCCTCCTCTAGTCTGTTAGACTGCCCACAATCCGTGGCCCTTGTGTCACACGCAGTCTGGAGGCAGCAGTCATGAGCAATCGTTCCGGCGACGTAGGCGGACATTCTCTCAGCGAGGCAATGGGCAGCATAGGCCAGTTACCAGGTGTAGGTGGCCTGGGTCCGGGATTCGAGGGCGGCGGCTCGGCGCTGCCGGAGGTGCCGCCAGCGGGCGAACATCCAGTGGGTGGGCCGGAAGAACAGAGCGTCTCGCTGATAAAGTCGTTCGCCTATTCCAGTGGCAACTTTGGCTCCGGCATGTGGTATGCCCTGAACAACTTCATTTTGCCGTTGTTTCTCGATCCGCTGCACATGCCGGTGCCGCTGATTGGTTTGCTTTCCAGCACCCGCTCAGCGGAGGGCGCCATCTTACAGCCATTGGTTGGCGTGTGGAGCGACCGCATCTGGCATCCGCGTTTCGGTCGCCGCCGCATCTTCATCGCGCGCTTCGTGCCTATTTGCGCGCTCTTCGTCATCTTGACGGCGTTTGTGCCTGGCTGGGCGAAGCTCGGCCCATTCCATGCCATCCAGCAGTTCTTCAACGTCCCAGAAGCGCGTTTTGTCTTGATTCTGGTCGCGGTTTTTATCTTTATTTTCACACTGACCTTTAATATTATGTATGACCCCTATCAGGCCCTGCTAGCCGATATTACGCCGGAGGTGTTTCGCGGGCGCGTCAATGGCGTCTTTCAGGCGTTCGGCTCCTTCGGGCAGGCGGCTATCCTGATTGTTGGCGCATTCTTCAGCGACCTCATCGGCGGCGTCCCTGGCCTCTTTGTCTTTTGCGGCGTGATGCTGGCGCTCACCTTCATCCCGACACTCTTTGGCATTCGCGAACCGCGTTCACTTTCCGGCACCACCGCAACGCATCGCTATACGGCGCGCGACTACTGGAATGGGTTACGCGCCGACCCGCAGATCCAGCTCTATTTCGCCAATCAGGCATTCTTGTGGTTCGGCATCAACGCGATTACGCCATTTCTCACACTCTACGCGATACACGAAGCGGGTTTCAACGATTCCAACGCGCTGTTTCTCTCGTTCATCCTGCTGTTGAGTAGCGCCATCTTTGTCTGGCCGTTCGGTCTCCTGGGCGACCGCATTGGTCTCAAGCAGGTCTTTCTGATGGGCATGATCTGCATGGCGGGCGCGACTATCGCTGGCATTTTCACGCATCAGATGCTGCCGCTGTTTGTGGTAGTCGCCGTTGCGGGTGTCGGCAATGCGGCGCAGACTGCCAGCTCGTTCCCGCTGATGACGCGCATCGTGCCGGCAGACCAGATGGGCCTCTATACTGGGCTGGAGAGCCTCGTCACGTCCATTGCCGCGCCAGCCTCGGCGGCCATCGCGGGACTGCTCATCAGTCACTATGGCTATCTGGCAATGTTCCCATTTGTCGCGGCGATGTTCCTGCTCTCGCTGATACCGCTGGCGATCCTGCGCATGGAGCGATCAGTGGTGCAGCAGAAGAAGCGGCAAGAGGCACTGGCGGCGCAGTCGGCGGGGGAGACTGGGGAATAGGTCCGGCGACGAAAGATCGCGCCTGGGAGGATTTCAGCCGCGAGGTCCGCCTGCGCGGACTGGTGGGCAGACTGGTGGGCAGATAGACGAGGTTGCTGATGGCGAGCCTGGCGACAAAATTGGGGTTGCAACCGGGGCAGATGGTATGCCTGCTGGATGCGCCCGATGCGGCGGTGGAACTCTTGCGCGCTGAGGCTCCGGCTGGCGTGGATATCGTGCGTGGAGAGCATGATGAACGCTACGATCTCCTGTTCTTCTGGCCGCAGACGCTTGACGGGCTGGCGGAGCGTTTTGCTGCGTTGCAATGGCGCATCATGCCAGATGGCGCGCTCTGGGTGGTGATACCAAAGAAAGCCTTCGCCCGCAAGCGCGGCATCGCCTTCACCTGGGAAGAGATGCAGGTGGCGGCGCTGACGACGGACCTGGTGGATAACAAGATCGCCTCATTCACTGAGGAGGACTACGCGACGCGCTTCGTCATCCGTAAGGAACGGCGCAACGCATATCAATAGAGTTTATTTGCCGTCTTCCGGTTTCTCGTCGTTGGCCTGCGCCTCTTCGATGCGCACTGAGGATGCGCTCTCGGATTTGTCAGCCTGATCATCCGCGCTGGCGTCCCCTGAGCCGTTGGCGGCTTTGCGTGCGCGGAAGTCGTCAATATGGGTGAGCGTCGAATGGGGACGCGAATGTTCGGCCTGCGTGTCGCGCTGAAGGTCGCGTGAGAGCGCCTTCAGGAAGCGGTTGACCCGGCTCCAGCGTGGCGGGAACGCCTGCGCCCAGAAGCGTTCTGCGCCCGACCGCCCGACCGCCATGAATGCAAATCGCTGGTCAGCGAAGGTGTATTCTACGCGCGTCACTGGAACACGCATCAGTGAGATGCGCCGCGAAATGACATGCCGCTGGCCGGTGGCATCATCCGCTGCGTTTTCATCTTCTCCTGCAACCAGACGCCCACGCGCATCTCTGGCGGCATCGAGAATCGTCGCCCAGACGGCGGGCGGAACGGAGGGAGGCGGCGCGACGTTGACCGGCTGGATGGCGTCGAATGGACCACTCCAGACCTCTTCACCGCTGCCCTTGCGTACCATGCCTTCGGTGAGCCATTGCGTCATCTCCGGGTCGTCCAGTGGCAAGGTGCGCTGGCTGATGCGCGTGTCGAAGCGACGCACCAGTTCGCGGTGCTGCACCACTTTGCCCGTGCCACCGCAGGCAGCGCAGGGCATGGCGCTGGTGCCCCCGCAGGTCTCACAGATGAGCTTGCCATTGCCACACGCGCAGGGAACAGTGCCGTTCACGCAATCCGGGCAGGGAATCGTTTCGCCGGAGGCCGGCGCAATAGGCGCAATCCGCCCCGTTGGCGGCAGCGGAATGCCATAATCCTGGCGTAGCCGCTCCGCGAAGTCTACCAACCGTTCGCTGGCGTCCTGGCGCAGCCGCTCCGCCTGCACCTGGAAATAGCCCATGCTGGAACGCGCGCGCCGCTCGGCTTTGGGGTCAGCAATGCGCCCGCGCCCACGGCATCGCTTGCAGGGGATGCGCGCCCGCCCATGACAGATAGGGCATTGCACGAAGCCGCGTCCCTCGCAGGCAACGCAGGAGCGATGCCCACTGCCGTTGCACTTGCGGCAGGCGGCGATGACGCCAGCGCCAGAAATGCGTTCATGGCGCTCACCCGCCTCGATATCCGGCGTGACCGGGAAGTCATAGTCCCAGACTGGCAGAATCGGCCCCGGTTCCGGCGGACGCTGGCCGGTATAGGGTTCGCGCGCATCAACGATGGAACGGGTTTCGCCGCGTTCGCGCAACTCCACCCGCCAGATATCGGCGGAGAGGACACGCTGCACCGTCATTGCCTCCGGCAAATCAGGGTCTACGAGGAAATCGCGCTCCACCCAGCGCCGCGCCAGCGCCCGCCCGCGTAGCGCGTCCTCTGCGGAGACGTTGCTCTCGCCAGGGACGCCAGGGTGCGCCTCATCCCAGAGCGACGAGGCACGCTCTAGCACCTGGCGCACACGCGCGCCCAGGTCGCCAGCGGTCTCGCGGAAGGCGCGGACTGTCTCGCGGGCCTGTCGCTCCAATTCGGAAACCTGATCTTCGTCGGTATCGCCCGGCCCTGTCCCATGCGCCCCATGAGAGTCGTTGGAGCCACTGGAGTTATTGGCGCCGTTGGCGCTGATATGCGCGGAACTATCGGCAGGCGAAGCGGCGTTTGTCGTGTCAGGTGAAGTGTTCTGTTCCTGCTGGTTTTGCTGATTCTCGTCGTCCACTGCCTGCCTCCTTCGTAGATCAGCGAGCGCGGTGGTTCTGCTGATCTGTGCGCGTATCACGTATGTTTTCGGCCACGCCATGCTATCGGTTTGGGTGCAAAGTATGACAGGCCGGATGTTGTGAATGGTTCATCAATTGCCATCATCAGCCGGAAAAAACGAGGGCGTTTCGTATTCCGCTCTGGATTGTTTACGCCGTGACCCCCGGCGTGGTTGCGCCTGTGGGCGTGGAGACGGCTGACGAGCAGGCAAGGGTTTCTGCTGCATCGGCGCTGTATCCGGCGTCACTCCTGGCGCCAGCGCCTCCGCCTCGAAGATCGAGGTGCGAACGACCGTGCAACCCGCCAACTCCGCCAGCGACTCCACCGCCGGCTCCGCCAGTTCATGTAGTTCCGGCTGCGCGGCAACGATCAGCGCGCGCAGCGTCGTAAGCGGTAGACGCTGTTCCGGCGCCTCGCTCACCCAGCCACGCACGCGCGCCAGCAATCCTTCACGCCAGGCAGCGGAACAGAGGCCGATGCCTTCGAGCCAGACGATAGCCTGCTGTCCATCAGGGTTTGCTGGGTCTGTTGGCGCGAGAGATTCAAGTTGCGCAACTGCCAGCGCCAGTTCGTTGCGCGTATAGACGTGCAACAGCGCCATACTCTCGCGCGGGGGAATGTGGCCGCGTTGCTGCACTTCTCGCCGGATGCGCGCGCCATCGAGCGCGGCAACGCGCGCCGCAAAGTCGTTGAAATCGCGTTCCAACAGGTCGAGCAGCGCCTGAACGCTGAGCCGGTTGGTATACCAGAGGAAGGGGAAATCATCCACTACACTGGCAAATTCAGCGCGGGCAGACTCCGGCGCGGCGACGATCATCGCCACTCGACCCCGTAGCGCCGCCAGTTTGCGCGCCTTGCGTTCACGGTAGCCGGGCCGCCAATAACCGGCAATTTCCAGGTAGACACGCCGGTTGCCTCGTGTCAGCACGAAGTCCGGCACGAGGATGGTATCATCGGCCAACACCGGCTCCGGCTCGCGTTCCAGCCGCCAGCCGCGCGCCTCGCCAGCCTGTTCCAGCGCGGCGAAATCAGCAGAGAGTGTGCGTTCCAGCGAGCTATCGAAACCATCGAAGAGCGTTTCGTCTGGTAACGTGTCCTGATCGCTCGCCGTTGTGCCCAGCAATTTGAGCAGCCGCTCATCCAAAATGAAGGAGGCCGGACGACCATAGAGATAGACCCGCGCAATCCCGCGCAATCCCTCCCCACCAGCGCCAGCCAGTGCCGCCGTGCCGGTTCCCGCCGCACGCCGATAGCCCAGCAGCACACGGCAGAGCCGCGCCAACCGTTCGCCATACTGGTTTGGTGCGCCCATCACCTCCTGTGGGCCGTAGAGCGTGACATGCAGCGGCAGGCCGTAAGCCTCCACCCCCAGCCCCTCCCCCGCAGGCGGGAGAGGGGTGCCAGAGGCGCGCGGGAGCAAGGTGAGGGATGGGCGGTCGGGCGATTCGTTGGTTTGGTAGGGGTGAGGCTGTTCGGCGACGCGCAACAAGGGAGACCTCACCCCCAGCCCCTCTTCCATAGGAGAGGGGAGCGCGGGCGCCTCGTTGGCGAAGGTGACATCGTAGCGCACACCCATCTGGCGGGCGAGGAAGCAGATGCGCTTGAGGACGGTGCCCAGGCCGCCGCCAGCGCCGTCGCTCAGCGTCGCTGGCAGCGTCCATTCGACCTGCGAGGCGTTGAAGAGCAACGCCTCGGTAGCGCGCTGGTTGTAGCGCCGCGCCAGCTCGCGGGCGGATGGGCGCTCCTCGCCAGCAACGCGCGTGAGGATGGCAGAGTGTTCTTCATCTAGCCGGAGCAGCGTGTCGAGTGTGGCGCGACTGACGCCGAGCGATGCGGCGAATGTATCGAGCGTCGCTTCGCGTTCGGTGGTGGCGAGATAGCCGCCAGTGGTGTCGTTGACATACTCGTAGAGCGCGAGGCGCAGATGCGTGGGCGAGAGGATACCGGCGCTGGCGAGCGCGGTGGCTTCGTGTGCCGTGGCGCTGCCGGGCCAGGCGGGCGCGCGCCATTCATACCACTCGCTGAGGCAGGCGGTGATGCAGCGCGCCAGCCGGTAGTCGCCAAGCAATTCCGCCGGACGATCTTCTGGAAAAGCGGCGCGCGGTTCTTCAAGCAGCGCGTCGTAGAGCGCGATCACTGCATCGAGTTCTGCCAGCAATTCGCGCGGTTTGAGCAGATACGGCGCGACGAAGAGCGCGCCGTCGCGGCGCGAGATGCGCTTTTTCACCTCTGCCAGGGCTAATCGCATACACTATTCTTCCTCCTGCTCCCCTCTCCCGCGCATGGGGGAGGGGCTGGGGGTGGGGCTACCGATTTCTGCGCCGGTCGGCAACGCGCTCCTCGGTGGTGCCTTCCGTCACCAACTCATACAGGGTCGCGCGGCGCTCTTTGGGGCGCAGCACCCGCCCCAATCGCTGAATATACTCGCGGCGCGTGCTGGTGCCGCTAACGATGACGGCGACGGCGCAATCGGGAATATCCACGCCCTCATTGAGAACCCTGCCGGTGACGAGCTTGCTAAAGCGACCGGCGCGGAACCGCTCCAGAATCAGCCTGCGTTCCTCGGCGGGCGTCTTATGCGTGATCTGCGGGATGCAGAACCGGCGGCTGATCTCCTCCACGACGAGATTGTATTCGCTAAAGACCAGCACCCGCTCATCGCGGTGGCGTGCGAAAATCTCTTCGAGCAGCGCATACTTGGCGGGCGCATTGAGCGAGAGGCCGCGTGCCTCGCGCCAGGCCAGCATGGCGGCGCGCGCCTCCGGGTCACGCGCGCTGGCCCAGAGAATCTTGCGCTGGAAGTCGGCGGGCGAGGCGATGCTGATGCGGCGGCGCGCGATATAGCCACGAAAGACGGCGCGAGCAGCATCGTAGCGTGCGCGCTCATCGGGCGCCAGCGCCACGCTCAGCCGCTGCTCATCATATTGCGCGAGGTAGCGATCAGCGGCCAGCTCCTCCGGCTGGCGGCGATAGACCTCCGGCCCGATCAGCCGCTCCAACGCCAGGTGTTCCAGGTCGGCGCGTTCGGGAGTGGCGCTCAGTCCCAGGCGATACGGCGTAAACGCGCCCTCGGCAATCTGGCGATAGGTCGGCGCGGGCAGATGATGGCACTCATCAAAGACCAGCAGGCCGAACTGCCAGAGCAGTTCCGGGTGCAACTGCGCGGATTCATAGGTGATGATGGTAACCGGTTGGAGTTCGTGGTCGCCGCCGCCATAGAGACCGATATCATCGGGCGCAGAGCCGAGCGCGTTGGCCAGCGCATCGCGCCACTGGCGTAGCAGGTCAATCGTCGGCACGACCACCAGCGACCGCAGACCCAGATCGGCAATCGCCAGCGCGCCGATAATGGTTTTGCCGCTGCCCGTGGGCAACACCACCACACCGCGATACTCCGCTGCCCGCCAGGCGTTGAGCGCCTCTTCCTGATAGGGGCGCGCGGCGAGCGTGCTCTGTGGCACATGAGGCAGCAACGGATATTCCGCAAACGTGACCCGCACCGGAGCGGCGGCCTGCGCTTCTAATGCGGCTTTGAGGCGCGCGAAGTCCATCGGACGTGCCCGCAGGCAGCGCCCGCGCCGGTCTCGCGTAAGCAGCGCCCGCGCGCCGGTCAATTCGCCCGCGCCAAAGAGCGTAGTGAGCAACGCATTGTCGTCTAACTGCCAGAGCGCGGCGGGTGGCACAATTGCCAGATCGCGGCCCCGCCGTTCGATGAGGATGGCATCAATAGCCTCAGCGTCTTTATCATGCTGATCGGCTTGATTGGTCGCGTGTATCTCGTTCATGCCCATATAGCGGCCTTGCGGCGTTTCGTAGATCAGCCTACAATCAAAAGGTAGGGCGTTTCTATTCTACGCGCTGCGGAGCAAAACGGAGAATCCTCACCCCAACCGTTCGCCTGCGCTCCCTGCGCTTGCGCCTGGTTGGATGCCCCCACCCCAGCCCCTCTCCCGCGCACGGGGGAGGGGCTGGGGGTGGGGGCTATGCGCCGTATGTTTCCCAAGAACGACGAAATAATGCGGCAAACGGGCTATTGCCTGTTGTCGCAATGCTGAGGCCGTGTTATACTGGCACTGTTGCGGCATGGTTAGCCAGCAAACAGACCCGCCAGAATCAGAGCGTCGTCGCATCGTCCCCAGACGCTTTTTCTGGCGCACGATTCCAGTGATTCTAGCCGGTCGGTTGTGGCGATGGCGGTGTGGCGGGGGAGACCAGAGCGAAGCGCGATGAACACCGCCAATCTTACATCCGAGCATGCACACTGAATCAGTGTAGTGGTATCGGTGATCGTATTTTCGCCGTTCAATTGTATCGAGCGTGGCCGCTGGTTGGCCACAACAACAGAAGCGCGATGGGGCGCCCTATGTCGTGGAAGATTTTGATCGAGCGTGGCAATCTGGGCTTTAGCTCGGCGCATTTTATCACCTTCGATGGCACCTGTGAACCGCTGCACGGCCACAATTACGGCGTGCGCGTGGAGGCCAGCGGTCCGCTGACGCCGGATAGCTACGTGCTAGATTTTGTCGTCCTCAAGAATATCGTCCGCGAACTCTGCAAAGAATGGGATCATCGCTTCCTGTTGCCGCTTAATAATCCCCATCTCCGCGTAACTGAACATGACACTGCCTGGGAACTCGAATACGACGCCGAGAATCGTTATCTGCTCGCCAAAACTGCCGTCGTGCCGCTGCCAGTGGATAACGCCACGGCGGAGCGGCTGGCGGAACGGCTGGCCAAGCGCATTGTCGAGCGGCTGCGCGAACGCAACCAGGGGCAGTCTCTGGCGCGACTGACGGTGGGCATCGAAGAGACGGAGATGCAGACGGCGTTCTATACGCTGGACCTCTCGCCGCCCACAGCGTCCACCGCCGCAGACGAGCAGGACACCGAAACCAACGTTCCTGCGCATGGTACGTCTTGAAGGTACGTTCTGGCCGTTCGTTCGTTGAGTATCAAAACACGTCCGTCGTTGTCGTTCTGGCGCGTGGGTTGCTGTTCTATTCGGTAGTTCGATAACTGCTCGAATCATTCAGTTGCTCGCGCGCCCAACCATCGGGGTCCGGCGTGACCCCAAAACAGCCCTAGCCGGCTGGGAGCAATGGGGCTCCACCCTGGCCAGCGCTGGCTCAATTCAGGAGGATGTATTCACGTGGCGATCAAAGAACCTGAAGTCCTCAATCCCTTTCAGGTAGCCGTCGCACAGTTCGATGCCGCCGCCGAGCGGCTCAATCTCACCCAGGAGTTGCGCGCGATCCTGCGCGCGCCCAAGCGTGAACTGACGGTCAACTTTCCCGTTCGCATGGACGATGGCCGGGTGGAGATGTTCACCGGCTACCGTGTGCAGCACAACATCAATCGTGGTCCGGCCAAAGGCGGCATCCGCTATGACGCGAACGTCAGCCTCGATGAGGTGCGGGCGCTGGCGATGTGGATGACGTGGAAATGCGCCGTAGTCAATATTCCGTTCGGTGGCGCCAAAGGTGGCGTCATTGTGGACCCGCGCACGCTCTCGCGTGCGGAACTGGAACGCCTGACTCGCCGCTACGCCACAGAGATTGCCGGCGTCATCGGCCCGGAGAGCGATATTCCGGCGCCGGATGTCAACACCAATCCGCAGATCATGGCCTGGATCATGGATACCTATTCCATGCACCACGGCTTCTCGATTCCCGCCGTCGTCACCGGCAAGCCGCTCTCCGTTGGCGGCAGCGAGGGCCGCATGGAGGCCACCGGGCGCGGCGTCTTCTTCATCACGCGCGAAGCCTGCAAGGCGCTGAGCATGCCATTCGCTGGCTCTAAAGTGATCGTGCAGGGCTTCGGCAACGTCGGCTCGATTACTGCGCGGCTCTTGCACGAGGCGGGCTGCAAGGTCATCGGCCTGAGCGATGTCTATGGCGCCATCTATAACAAGAATGGCATTGACGTGGCGCTGGCGCTGCGTCATGTGCAGGAGCATGGCAAGCTGAGCGGCATGCCCGGCGCCACTGAGGTGGATGGCAAGGCGCTGCTGGAAATGCCCTGCGACATCCTGATTCCTGCCGCTCTCGAAGGCCAATTGACCCACGCCAATGCAGATCGCATCAAGGCGAAGCTGATTATCGAGGCAGCCAATGGTCCAACGACCACCGAAGCCGACGAGATCTTCAAAGAACGCGGCATTCCGGTGGTGCCGGATATTCTGGCCAATGCCGGCGGGGTAACGGTGAGTTACTTCGAGTGGGTGCAGGACCTGCAACACCTCTTCTGGACGGAAGATGAGATCAATGGCCGCCTGGAAAAGATCATGGTGCGCAGCTTCAACGCCGCCAACGCCAAACGGTTGGAGCAAAACTGCGACTTCCGCCTGGGCGCGTATCTGCTGGCGGTGAGCCGTGTGGCCGAGGCGACGCAGGTGCGCGGCATCTATCCGTAGCCGCTGGCCCACGCACACATCCTTCTCTACGGCGAGGCGTCCCGAATCGTCGGGACGCCTCTTTTTGCTTCTGCAATTCTGCTTCGCCTTCCTGTAGCACCGCAATTGGTGGCATATGGTATGAGAGCTTCCATACACTCACCCGAATACCCATGAAATAGTTGACAATTCAACTGTTGTCTGGAATACTAATCGCAAGGAGAATGGCGCGTCGGTCGGGCACGATCAGTGTTGATTGGCGCTAATCACCAGTGCGCCGGAGCATGTGTTATGACTGAAGTCTTCGATTACTTCTTTGGCTCATCCGAAACTCCCCAGGAGCGCCGCCTGCGCTTCGTCGCAGAGAACGGCGTCCAGCATGCCAGCGTGATATCCCCTAACGACCCACAGCCAGGACAGCCGGTGACGCTTGTCATTCTGACCGACGCCACCTTGCCAATAGACCGGGTTGCAGTCTATTTCACCACAGACGACGCCACCCCCGAAGGTGAACGCGGGCACGCTACGCAGGGACAGGCTGTCCCTTCGACGTTGACGATGGGGGAAGAGCACACCGTTGGCGACATTCCAGTTCACCGCTGGCAGGCGTTGCTTCCCGGCCAGCCGGATGGCGCGCTGGTACGCTATCGCATTGAAGCCTGGAACAGCGACGACCCTGTGCAACGCTGGGTGGCAGATCATCATGACCCCTATGCTGCGCCCGCGCCGGATGGCCGCGAGTTTGCTTATCATGTGGATCGCCGCGTGGCGCCAGATTGGGTGCACGACGCCATCGTGTATCATATTTTTGTTGATCGCTTCGCCGTTGCCAGCGACCAGCCGCCTATGCGTGACCCTGGCGAGCTGACTGGCTTCTATGGCGGCACGATTCGCGGTATCACCGAAAAACTGGACTACCTCTCTGCATTGGGCATCAATTGCCTCTGGCTCTCGCCAGTGATGGAAAGCCCCACTTATCACAGCTATAATCCGACCAGCTATCATGAGGTTTCGCGGCGCTTTGGCTCGAATGAAGACCTGCGCGAATTGATCGCGGCGGCGCACGCGCGTGGTATGCGGGTCCTGCTGGATTTCGTTGCGAACCACACCTCCAACGAACACCCGATATTTCTCGCCGCCAGGCAAGCGGAAGATGATCCTCGGCGGGAGTGGTATACCTTTGGACCGGACTACCGTCATGGCTATCTGACGTATTATGGCGTGCTGGGTATGCCCGTCTTGAAAACGGAGAGCGCGCCGGTGCGCCACTATCTCATCGAGGCAGCGCGACACTGGCTGGCGGATTTCGGCGCGGATGGTCTACGGCTGGATAATGTTTCTGGTCCGGTTCATTCGTTCTGGACCTTCTTTCAGGAAGGAGTCAAGGAGGCTGTTCCCGATGCCCTCACGCTGGGTGAAATTACCGGCAAGCTAGGCGATATCACATCGTATGGCGGGCGGCTGGATGCCTGCGTAGACTTCCCCCTCGCGCAGATGACTCGCCGTGCCCTTGCGCAACGAACTGCACCGCTCGATGATTTATTGGCGATGATCGCGCCGCACGAGGCGGCGCTTCCCGCTATGATGGCGCGAGCGCGCGTACTCGACAACCATGATATGCACCGCTTTCTCTGGCTTGCAGGAGGCGATACACGGCGTCTGAAGCTGGCGCTGGTGTTCCTCATGGTGCTGCCAGGGTTTCCAATCGTGTACTATGGAACGGAAGTCGGTCTCTCGCAGCGCGACGGCCCAGCGGGAAAAGATGCGTATGCCCGCGAGCCGATGCTCTGGGGAGACCAGCAGCGCGTGGATATCCTCGAACACGTTCGCTGGCTCATCGCGCGCCGGAAAGAACGTGTATCGCTGCGGCGCGGCCAGGTGGCGCGCGTGCCTGTAACGCTCACATCGGGCGTGGATCAACAGGTGGGGGCGCTAGCCAGATGGACGGAGCGCGAGGCGACTGTTGTCGTCTTCAACAACGGCGAAATACCGGCGCAGTATATGATTGAACAACGCCACTTGCCGTTCTCATCGGGAGCAGCTACACCGTCCGCAGGAGCCTGGCTTCTCACACCTGACGGGATAACGGCTCTCGGAGAAACAGGCGTGAATGGCTTGCGTAGTTCGAGTAGTTTGAGCGGGACTCTACCACCGCTGAGCGCGACGATGATCTTTTGGTGAGCCGGATTCAGGCAATCCAGGCTATTTCGAGGTCGAATCATCGTCATTCGCACGAAAAATGGGATCACGCCAACTATTAGACCTTAAACAGTTGACAATTGAACTATTTGTCATTATACTGTTTCGTCAAGAGCAGGCTGAATAGCAGACGCCAGCTTGAAGACAGAAGAGAAGGTCATATCCCGAACAATGGCGTGATGTTCTGGCTTTCGTGCGGCGCTCGAAGGGAGCAGCATGTTCTCCCTGGTTTGGAGTTCCGGAATCCAAGACAAGGAGCACATGTGAAGATCTCATCCTCGGCAGTGCAAGAGCCTGAGCAAGAACTCTATCTTCTGCTCACCAACATGTTCATCCTGCTAGATGACACTGATCGTCAGTTCTTTGGAGAGTTCGGCCTCAGTACCCGGCAATTCTGGGCGCTGCATCACCTGGACGAAAGCGAAAGCCTGTCCATGGTTGACCTCAGTCGTTTGTTGCTCACTGATAAGAGCAACGTGACGGCCATCACGGACCGGCTGGAAGCAGCGGGGCTGGTCAAGCGTAGCCCGGCCCCGCAAGACCGGCGCGTAATCTTGCTCTCGCTCACGCCAGAAGGGCGCAAGCGGCACGACGAGGTTTATGCGGCTCACCAGAACCGTATCCGCACATTGATCGGTGGCGATGAGGACGCTCTCTACACTGTCATTCGTACTCTTGAGCCAATCAGACAGCGGCTTGCAGAGTATCTTCATCCGCGCGTACCTCAGGCATCAACAACTCAGACAACGCCAACCGGCAAATAAGCGTGGCACAGTCGGTTGGCGCAAGGCAATGGCAAACATGGTGGAAAAGGGCGCATGAACGGTCATGTGCTCTCAGCGCCATCGCTGCACCGGCGGGGAACGTCTCCCTGCTCATGTGGTCGAGGAGGACTTATTCCGATGTTCTCTCAGTTCTCGAAACGCGCCCTGGGCCTCACTGCTGTTCTTGCGGTGGCGACCACGCTGCTGCTGACGGCATGCGGCTCTTCGGGCGGCAATAGTGGTAACACTGTGGACTTCAGCGGTACGCTGACCATCTGGCACGACTGGTCCGGCGCGTATCTCACAGCCAAGCAGCAGATCGTGCAGGCGTATGAGCATCTGCACCCCAACGTGCACATCACGCTCGTCAATCAGACCGACGACACAAAGACGGAAAATGCCGTCAAAGCAGGCACCGGCCCAGACATCGTGCAGGACCCGGTTGACCACGTTGGCACGCTGGCTGCAGCCGGTGTGATCGTGCCGATTGACCAGTATGAGAGCGCGAGCGCGTTGACCAGCACCTACACGCAAACGGCTTCGCAGAGCGTTCAGTACGGCGGCCACGTCTACGGCATCCCCGAAGTGACCGAGATCCTCACGATCATGTACAACAAGAAGTTGCTCACTGCCGATCAACTGCCGAAGACGACCGATGACATGTTCACCTTCGAGAAGACCTACTCACAGCAGCATCCAGGGTCGTATGGCATCGTGTGGGATGTCAACAACGTCTATGACGACGCCGGCTTCTTCTATGGCTATGGCGCGGTGCTGATGGACGGCAACGGCAACTCAACGGTCTCGTCGCAGGCGGGCATCAATGCCGACACCTACATTGCGCAGTACAACAGTGTGCTGCCCAAAGACATCAACGGTCAGACGGCAACAGCTCTCTTCAATGAGGGAAAAGCGGCGGCCATTATTGACGGTCCGTGGGCGTATACTGGCTATGGGCAGGCCATTGGCGCCGACAATTTGGGCTTTGCCACGCTGCCGGTGGTCAATTCCACGAATACGCCGGTTGAGCCGTTTGTCGGCGGCAAGGCGTTCATGCTGACGAAGAATGCCAAGAATCCGGCGCTGGCGATTGACTTCATGAAGTTCTTCACCAATGCCTCGAATCAGGCGACGATGTGCGCCTCCACCGGCGAAATCCCATCCAATATCGCCGCCGGCCAGGACCCGAAGATTACGAGCAACACTGCGATCAGCGCGTTTGTGCAGCAGGTGAAGACAGGCGGTGTTCCGTTCCCCAATACCCCATACATGGGCGAGGTCTGGACGCCGCTGCAAAAGGCGCTCACCGCCGTCTGGAACGGTTCTGAAACGCCGCAAGCAGCGCTCAGCCAGGCGCAGACCACCATCAATCAGGGTGTGCAACAGATCAAACAGGCTCAGGGCGGCTAGCCACGAGCCAGCGATGCACGTTCACTTCCCCTGGCAGGCTTCAAACCGGCCAGGGGAAGCACAATGGCGCCGCTTGCGCAAAGGCCCACAGTCACCTACAATCGCCTTACTGTCGCTCAACTTCTGCCTGCTAGTCGCTTCGATGCCGATGCGGATGGAGGTACCCAATGCTGAGAGTTTCGCGCATGACCATCGCGGCCTATCTGCTGCCGACCTTTCTGGTCATCGCATTGATAGACCTCTATCCCATTTTCTACACCTTCAACCTGTCCTTCACGAACAAATCAACATTCAATACGCTTGATAACAGCTATCACTATATTGGGGTCAAGAACTATCAATATGTCCTTCAGCAGACCGGTGGGGACTTTGTGCAGGTGTTGCTCATCACTGCGTTCTATGTTGTGGTCTGCGTGGCGCTTTTCGCCTTCCTGGGCCTGATTACGGCGATGGCGGTGAATCATCCCAGGGTGCGTGGCAAGGGGTTCTGGGGAAACGCACTGATTTTGCCCTGGACCGTTCCCACCTTCGTCACGGCGTTAATCTGGAAGTTTCTCTACAATTACAACTTCGGTCCCCTCAACCAAATCATTCGTCTCGTCACGCATAATGCCAGCGCGGGCATCCTCTGGCTCGATCAACCGACGCCAGCCTTCATCGCTGTGGTGATCGCCAACATCTGGATGTCGTATCCCTTCTTCATGGTCATATCGCTGGGCGCGCTACAAAGCATTCCGGCAGACTTGCTGGAAGCCGCGCAGGTAGATGGCGCCTCCGGCTGGCAGCGCTTTCGCTATATCATGCTGCCGTTGCTGCGTCCGGCGCTCCTGCCGGCGACGATTCTCAGCGCCATCACGACATTCCAGATGTTCAACACCGTCTATCTCATCACGGCTGGCGGACCGTTCACCAGCGGCAACATCAACAATCCTGGCGCCACCGAATTTCTGATGGTCTACATGTTCGACCGCATTCAGAACAATGGCAATTTCTTCGTGAACTATGGCCATATTGCAACGGTTGCTGTGCTGGTTTTCATCGTGCTCTTTGCGCTGACGATGATGAGCCTGCGATTTACGAATCTTGCCAGGGAGACGAAACGATGAACGAACAGCCAGTTTCAGCGGCTTCGATAAAAGCTGTAACGGCGACAGGAACGGCGACCAAAACGGTAGCAATCACCGGAGAACGGGCAGGCGTAGCCAGCTTGTTCCGGCGCTTTCGCAAAAACTCCAGCCTGGCGGGAATTTATGTTTTCCTCGGCCTCATGACGATCTTCGCGCTCTTCCCGCTCTATTATGTGCTTCAGGCATCGTTCAACGCGACACAGGCGCTGATTACGACCAACCTTCAGCTCGTTCCCACGCATCCGACGCTTGCCAATTATCAGTATGTCATCCAGCAAGAGCCGTTTCTGCGCTGGCTGCTCAATTCTATCATTGCCTGTGGAGTGGCGACGCTCATCGCGCTGATTTGCGCTACCAGTGGCGCATACGCGCTCGCGCGTTTCCGCTTTCGTGGCCGCCAGGTCAGTCTACTCTTCCTGTTCGCTCTTCAGACGTTCCCTGGTTTGCTGGCAATCTATGCCTATTATGACATCCTGACGCTGCTGCATTTGGATGGCACCATTATCGGTTTGAGTCTCGTCTACGCAGCAGGCAATATTGTCTTTGGCGTCTGGAACATCAAGGGCTATTTCGACACGCTTCCCATCGAACTGGAAGAAGCTGCTCGTGTGGATGGCGCCTCGTATTTCACGACCTTCATGCGGATCATCCTGCCGCTGGCGGCGCCCGCGCTGGCCGCTTCGGCGCTCTTCATGTTCATCGGCGGCTGGAATGAATTTGTGCTGGCCAAATTGATCCTGAATCCCGACAATAATTCCTTGACGGTACCCGTCGGCCTCTTTCAGTTGCAGCAGGATCAGTACACGCCGTGGGGGTATTTCGCCGCCGCCTCCGTGTTGGTGAGCCTGCCGCTGATGGCGTTGTTCCTGTATCTGCAACGTTTCTTCCGGTCTGGCCTGACCATCGGCAGCGTGAAGGGCTAATGGCTGGCGATATGAAAGGTGCTCGCATGCCCGCGCCAGGGGAGCTACAACCGAGCGGGCAAAAGCCGCGCCTGCGAACGGTCGTTTTGTCGGTGGCGCTGGCCGTGGTCCTGGTCGTCGTGCTGGTGAGCGTTGTGCCTCGCATCGCCCAATTGGTGGCGCCTCGCACGCCAACCGCCAGCGCCGCTTGTACGCCGCCGCGCGCCACCTTGCCAGAGAACGCCGCCGATTTCAAGACTGGCTTTATCTATCAGGTCATGCTCGACCGCTTCTTCGATGGCGATCCAGCGAACGATAACCCGCCAGGAGATCAGGGGCTTGATGACCCAACCCATCAGAACTGGAAGCTGTACTGGGGCGGCGACCTGAAGGGCTTGACGGAGAAAATCCCTTATATCGCCGGCATGGGAGCGACGGCCATCTGGATTTCCCCGCCGGTGGAAAACGTGACAACGCCACTGGATTACGGGGATGGCAATGGACCGCAGGCGGGCTATCACGGTTATTGGGCGATAGATGATTACCGCATAGACCCACACCTGGGCACCTGGGCCGATTTCGATGCGTTCATCGCCGCCGCCCACCAACATGGCCTCAAGGTGATGGTAGATTTCCCAGGGAACGACTCCAATCCCAACGATCTCGGCCAATTCGGCGCTGTGTATCAGAATGGTGTCTTCCGGGCCGCGTATAATAACGACCCAAACGGTTGGTTTCACCATACCCCCACGATCAGCAATTTCAACGATCCCTATGATCTGGACTACGGCACGCTCGATGACCTGGCAGATTATGCGCAGGAAAATCCCGCCGTTGACGCATACCTCAAAGGCGCAATCGCGCAATTCATCGCGCATGGCGTGGATGGCATTCGCTTCGACGCAGCCAAACACATTCCTGCCGGTTGGCTGCGCACAGTAGCAGATAGCATCGAGGCCAGCGGCCCGCACTATCTCACCGGCGAGTGGCAGGTGAGCGACCCTACCGACCTGACCTATCCCACCGCCGTGCGTTTTGCCAATAACAGCGGCATCTCATTGCTCAACTTTTCCATGATGAACGCTATTGACGATGCCTATGCGCGTGGCACCGTGGCCGGACCAGCAGAGATAGACAGCGTACTGCAAACAGAAGCGCATGATCTGACCTGGCCAAACGACCAGGCGAATTTCATAGACAATCACGATTTCCCGCGCTTCCTCTCGCTGGATAATGACCGTAACGCCTTGCAGGAGGCGCTAGCGGTGGTCATGACGATTCCGGGCATTCCCGTCATCTATTACGGGACTGAGCAGTATTTGTACAACGACACCAATGGCGGCGGCGATCCGTACAATCGCCCGATGATGACCAAATTCGACACGACGACTCCGGCCTACCGGCTCTTGCGCTGTCTATCTGCGTTGCGCCAGAGCAATCCGGCGCTGCCCTACGGCTCATATCATGTGCTGCACCTCTCGCATGCGCTCTACGTGTACCAGCGGCAGTTCGGCCAGAGCGTTGTCGTTGTAGCTGTCAACAATAGCCCAGATGCAACGATGGTGCGCGCCGTCCAGACGGCGTTGCCAGCGGGGACCTACCGCGACTATCTCGATGGCGCGTTCCGTGGACCTATGCTGACGATTGGCTTAGGAGGCAAGTCATCACCGTTTTCCCTGCCGGGCAACAGTATCGCCGTCTGGCAATACAACGCAACTGCCACAACGCCACTCATCGGCAGCATCGGTCCTGAACTGGCGCACCCTGGCGAATCACTCATCCTGGATGGTCAGGGCTTTGCCGCCGGCGATAGCGTGAAAATCGGAGCATATCAGGCGAGCGTCACTGCTACTGCTGACTCTATCACCGCGACGCTGCCAAGCATGCCTGGCGGCAGTTATCAGGTGCAGGTGTGCGCAGGCGCAATATGCAGCCCAGGCTATCCACTCGAAGTCGCCTCTGGGCCGCAAATCCCTGTCAACATCACTGTCAATGGGCTGCCGCCGCTGACTCCTGAACAGCACGTCTACCTCACCGGCGCGCTACCAGAGCTTGGCGGCGGTAACACGGCGCCCACAGCGGCGATTGGCCCAATGCTCTCCGCCCAGACGCAAGATACCAGCCGTTTCTTGCTGGTAAACCTGCCAGCCTGTCAGACGGCAACCTTGTCATTCGAGATTGTGGACCTTAGCGGGCGCATAACCGCCGAAAGAACGACACATACCTTGACGATTCCCTGCCACGGCGAAGGGTCCGCAATGTTCACCTGGGGCGTCTAGCAAAAAGCATGGCTGGCATATTGGCATATTCGGAAATCCCTATCCGTTTGTGTCAGAGCATCATTTCAGAGGAGGAGAGGGATTGCAGCAACAACGCCTGCTTCAGCGATTGGATGCCATCGCCAGCGCGCTCGCCCACAGCGGCTCTGGTCTCGCTCTCTTGGGAGTGGGGTCGGTCGGGACTGAACTGGAGCGGCTGGATCAGTACTCCGATCTTGATTTCTTTGCCATTGTTGAGCCTGGCTGCAAGGCTACCTTTATTGAAAACCTGGCGTGGCTCGAAGCTGTTTGCCCTATTGCGTATGCGTTCCAGAATACTCGCGACGGTCAGAAGGTGCTATTTACGGACGGCATCTTTGCGGAATACGCTGTCTTTGTTCCGGCGGAGTTGGAACACCTCCCACTCGATGAAGGTCGGGTGGTCTGGCAGAAAGAAGGGTTCGATGCGACCGCCGTGCAGGCGCCAGCGCCACAACTCGAACAGCATCCGTGCGAGTTCTATCTTGGCGAAGCGTTGACCAATCTTTATGTTGGTCTCCTCCGCCTGCGTCGCGGAGAGCAGCTTTCGGCGATGCGTTTCATTGAAGTCTATGCTGTCAATAATCTTCTTGAACTGAGTGACCAGATCGAACGGCCAATGCCTGCACGTCGTGATCGGTATGCGCCGGAACGTCGCTATGAGCACCGCTATCCTGGGATAACGACTCACTTGTCCTCATTCATGCAAGGATACGATCACATCGAAGCATCGGCGCGCGCCATCCTCGCATTTCTGGAAGACCATTTTCCCGTGAATACGGCCATCAGGCAGCGCATTCTCGAACTGTGTGGAGAATAGCATCCTGCGTTATCCATAGCTTTGATAGAGACACGTATACGGCTATCCGCCATCCTTCGGGTTGGCGAAGCGGAAGGATGGCGGATAGCTGAGAGGTCAGGCATCGGGCGCTACGCGCGGATGTCGGTGGCGAGCGTCAGGTTGATGAAGAGGTCGCAACTCTGGCGCAGGATCATCGCGGCGGAGTCATCGAAGGCGGCGGCCTCCACGCGCACCCCGTGGTCCGAGCAATATTCCAGCAGCGGCAGGAAATCGCTATCCCCGCTCACCAGCACCACCGTATCCAGCGCACCGGCATCCACCAGCCGCACGATATCCATGCAGAGGTCGAGGTCCATATCGGCTTTCTTGGCCCCGCTGGAGAACGTCTTGTAGTTCTTGGTGGTGATGCGATAGCCCATCCCCTTGACGGCGCTGAGGAACGCTTGATCTGCGCCGGGATCGGGATTGGTCGGCGCATAGGCGTGCGCGCGAACCAACCGGCGATTGCCGCGCAGGAACTCCAGCAGCTTGCCAAAGTCAATGTTGATGCGCAGGCTGCGCGAGGAATAGAGCAGATTGGCGACATCCACAAAGATGCCCACCCGCTCGGTGGAGATCGGCGGCAGCATCACCGTCATGCTCGGCGGGTACTGCTGGCGGCGCATCTCGCTCAGCAGGCGGTCCGTCTGCTGCTGAATCGCATTGGACACGATATTGGCCAGTTGATTCGAGGACATTGGTGGCGTATCGGTGCCGCGTTCAGTGCGGGTCGGGCGCGTCGTATAAATGTCACGCGCGGGTCCGGCAACTCCGCGTGGCTGCGGCCCAAAGCCGCGCGCAAAACTCGGTTCCGGCGGGCCAAAGGGGCTTTCCGGTCGCTGCATCTGCTGCTGCGCCTCTGCGATATCCCAGGAGGGTTGTATCGCGGGTGGCGTCTGGCGCGGCGCGGGACGACCATACGGCGAGTAGGGCTGCTCGAAGGGGCCGAAGTTGCCGTACTGTTCAAAGCCATTGCGGTCGCCACGATCACTGCGATCACTTCGGGCCGGTCGTTCACGGCGGGGCGTCTCCGGCTCCGCATAGGCGCTGGCTACCCCGGCGATATCTTCCATCGTGGGCGCTGCTGGCGACCAGTCTGCCATTGCCGGCTCAACCGCTTCGGGCGCTTCCTCACCGGAGGTCGTTGCGTGCGCGGCGCGGCGACGGCGGCGACGACGGCGTGGGCCAGTTGCGCTCTCGCCTTCGCCCTCGTGTTCTTCCGCTGGCGCGGTAGCTGCCTGCGCCTCATGCGCCTCATGCGCCTCATGCGCCTCATGTGTGCCAGCTTCACTCACCGCTGGTGTAACGGTTGCGGCGGCTGATTCTGTGGTTGGTACGGTGGTTGCCAGCGCCTCGTGCGCCTCGTGCGCCTCGTGGGCTTCTTGCGTCGCCGCTGTCACCGGGGACACCGGCGGGTGCGCCTGGGTATCGCGCAGGCCGAGCGCCGAGACGATATCGTCAATGGCGGTCTGCGTGCGTCGCTCTCTCGTGGGCGCAGTGAAGAGGTCGAACGGCGACTCCGGGCGCGCGGCGGCTGGCTCCGCCGCCGTGGCAGCGGCGCTCTCCGGTGTCTCGACCTGCTCTTGCGCTTGCTGTGCTTGCTGTGCCTGCTGGTCCTGCGTCATGGGTGTTGGGACAGCCAGCGTCGCCTCATGGCCATCCGCCTGCTGGCTGCTCAGCCGTTCCGGGCGAACCGCCGGTGTGGCGAGGCTTGGCGCGCTGCGCCGCTCGAAACGATAGCGTTTGGGCGCAGGAGCCGTCGTGGCAGGGGCCGTCTCGGTCAAAACTGGTACCGGCGCAGGCGGCACGTATGCCTCCGGCGTCACGGTGGCCGGGACTTCAACGCTGGCGGCTGGCGCAGCCTCGCTCGCCTCCGCCGGTTCAGCGCTGGGCGCGACGACGAGATGCACACCGTTCTTGCCATTCTTGCGGTTGCCACGCTGGGCACGGCTGCGTGTGCGTTGCGTTGTGGCGCCTGCGGTGGTCGTGGCTGGCGCGCTCACCGCCACAGCGGGAGCGGATGTCTGCTGCGTCTGAGTCGTTGGCCCTGCCTGTGGCGCTACGACAGCAGATGTAGTGGGCATTTCAGTCCCCGGCGTCTTCGCTCTGCCGCTCGCTTTGGGCGCGGCTTTCGCGCGGGGAGCAGCCGCGTTGGTTGCGGTTGGTTCGCTGGCTGGCATGCTTTCCGGCGGAGTTGTGGCGCTCGTCGTCGTTCCTTCCGGTGGCGTGGCGGCGGACTTGGCGCGCACAGGCCGGCGATAGCGGCGCTGTGGTGCGGCTTTGGGTGCGGCCTCGCCAGATGTGGTGCCTTCGGGCGCCGGTTTGGTGTTCGAGGTCGGTTGGGTCATTCAGTTGTCTCCTACTCTCTCATTGGGTCGAGGAGCGCGGAGGTGTAGCTTGCCGGGAGGTTGGAGGACGCTGGCGTTTGACGGCTCTTACGAATGGTGGCGCACCTGCCGGGCGGCCTGGCGCCGAAGCCAATGAACTATTGAACCAATGAGATCATCGCTCGGCGCCGTTTGCTCGCGCTGGCATCAGGTCGTCACATGTGTCAATCGTGTCACATACAGTGTATAGACCACTGTCACATGTCGTCAGTTGCTTAGACGCGATAGCAACGCGCGCCACCAGAACAATCTGCTTTCACGTTTTGCCGCTTCGTCCCTAAATCGAATACCTCACAACCTCAACCACTACCACATCCCCTGCGTTCCGCCACTCCAGCGGAACCGCTCCATCAACAGTACCTCAATGTCTACAGAATCATGTCGGGCTAGTTTTTGGGTGCTGCGCAGTGGCGCGCAGCGTAGATCGAATCATCCATCCCTTCGCCATTCGGTCGCTATGGACCATTAACGACGGGGAGAACGTTCCGATGTCACCGTGTCAGATGCAGCGGCGCGGAGCCAGCGCGGCACCAGCTTAATCCCGATAGCCGGTTGGGCCACTGCCTGCGCCTGTGTCTCCATGGCGTCGCCAGTCTGCTCCGCCGATGCGCGCTCCGTGGTGCTTGCCGGCGACGACGCCTCAGCCGGTTGCGCACGGAGCCTGAGCCAGACCGTTACGATGCGCTGGATGGCCGTAAACGTACTCGTCACCGCCAGGATGCCGAGCGTAATGATGAGGCCAAGCCAGGACGCGCCACCGATCATCAGGCCGAGCGCCAGCACCAGGATGCGCTCTGGCCGCGCCATCAGCCCGCTCTTCAAGCTCATGCCCAGCCCTTCAGCGCGGGCGCGGGCGTAGCTCACCATCAGCGAACTCAACGCGGCGATATAGGCCAGCGCGCTGATCCAGGTGCGCTCCGCCTCTGCGGGAATGGTGAGCGCGTACAGAATCATGCCAAGCAGCACAATCCCTTCGGAATAGCGGTCGAGCGTGGAATCCAGAAATGCGCCAAACGTCGTCTTCTGGTTCCGGATGCGGGCCAGCGCGCCATCCACCATGTCAAAGAGTCCCGCAAAGAGGAGCATTGCCCCACCAATGCGCAGATTGCCGGTGGCGATGATCGCCGCTGCGACAGCGTTCAACAGCAGACCGAGTAACGTCGCCATATTCGGGGTCATGCCAATCGCCGCGAGCGGGGAAACCACCATCTCTGCGATTCGACGCGCATATTGCTGAATACGTGGACCGAACATGCTGCTCCTCAAATCCGCGTTGACTCTATTGTACACTATCGAATGAAGCTGGCCTAGAGGCACGCTCTTACCGCTTCGGATGGAAGCGTATGGAAACGGATGCCCGCGACGCTACTCCGGCAGGAGCAGTGGCCGCAGCGGCGCCAGGAGCGATTGTTGTGGTTGCTGAAGGCGTATCGCCACCCGCTGCCCCAATACTTCCTGATAATACGCCTCGACATACCCGCCTACGCGCTCCCAGCTAAACTCTTCGCTGCGCTGGCGACCCATCACGGCGAAGCGTTTGCGCGCCTCCTCATCGCCCAAGAGATTGCAGATAGCCCAGGCCAACTCTTCGTGCTTGCGCGGCGGCACCAGCACGCCATCCACCTGATTGCGAATCACTGTGCGGAAGCCAGGGATATCCGAGGCGACGACAGGGCGGCCCGCCGCCAACGCTTCGAGCAATACGATGCCCAGGCTTTCACCGCCAGTGTTGGGCGCGCAAAAGATATGCGCCGTCGCATACATCGCCGCCATCTGCTCCGCCGGCACCCGTCCCGTGAAGACGACATCACGCCAGCCGGCCTGCGCCACCAGCTTCTCGAAAGCGGGACGCAACTGCCCTTCACCGGCGATGATGAAGCGCGTATTGGGATAATGCTCGCGGATATGCGGAATGGCGCGCAAGAGAAATTTCGCCCCTTTGCGCCGCTCGATGCGACCGAGATAGAGAATATTCAGCTTGCCGTCCATATACTCTGGCAGCGGGGCGACATCTGGGCGGAAACGCTCGACATCCACGCCATTCGGGATGATGCGATAATCGCCCGGGAAGAACCGCGAAACGAAATCACGCGCGGGCGCAGAGACGGCGATGCGTCCCTGAAGCCGGCGGAAATAGCGCCCTAGGAACGGTTTGGCGGAGGTATAGGCCCACTCGCCGGTGGAGGTCAGGCCGTGGCGCGCATAGGCATGGAACGTGGCAATATAAACGGCGTTCGACACATTGGCGGAATGTAGCACCGAGAGCGGCAGTGATGAGGCGAACGGCTCATGCAGATGCAGGACATCGAATTGTTCGCGCTGCAAGAGTGCGCGGATTTTCCCATAGACATCCGGAGCGAGCGCGATACGGGCGATTGAGCCATTCATGCGCAGCGGCGCGGTCCAGCCGAGGCGGTAGACGCCGTACTCCACCTGCCGCGCCTGTGGGCCGGTGGCAGGGGTGAGGATACGGACAGTATGCCCACGAGAGCGCAATTCCGTCGCCAGATGAGCGATATGTTCTTGGACGCCGCCTGGATAGCTCCAGTCGTACGGTGAAACCAGTCCAATCTTCACTCTTTGCCCTGCCTCTACAGTATCCTATGCTCGCAGAAATGGTTATCTCAGACCATTTCAGGTCATCTCAGATCATCTCAGGCGGTTTGCCCGCGACGCAACAGGAACGTTCGCCGTGACGATGCCTGCGCAACCGCCATCTCGCGTTCGTTGGTGGCTGCGCCCCCGTGCTTGATGCGATGCGAGACGAATGCAATGTACTCGCGTGTGCGCCAGAACGTGCCCAACGGTGCAGTTTCTCGTCGCAAGAGCGAGGCGCGCACATCTGCGGCGGTCGTGCCGGTGAAGATGGTGCGCGCGCAACCTACCGCCGTCGGCGTGTGCGCATCGCTTCCACCCGTCTCGGCCCAATGATACACCCTGCGCGCAAGCGACATCGCCAACTGCGACGAGCCAATGCCCGCAAAACTGCCGTTCAATGTCTCGATGCCGTCGGGATGCACATCCGGTTGTGCGAGCAGCCGGTTCATCACTGAACGCTGCACGCTATGCCGGAAGACGCGATTGAACGGGTGTGCCACCACCGCCAGGCCGCCCTGCGCATGCACCTGCTCGATGCTGCGCTCGATGCTCTGCCCGGGCGCCACCGGCTTCTCCAGGAACAGCGCCAGCATATGCCCCTCGCGCGTGCTGATCTCCTCGCCGACGATGACCTCGAAGCGATAGTCACCGCGCGCCACCAGATCGCGTGCGCGGAGCGCGCCCTCTATCGTGTCGTGGTCGGTGATGGCGATAACATCCAGCGAGGTATGCTGCTGCGCAAAGGCCAGCACCTCCTCCACCGAGCCGGTGCCGTCACTGTAGTTGGTGTGCATATGCAGGTCCGCCAACCCGCGACGGCTATGCTGGTAGTGTCGTTGCTGGTCCATTTCATGTGCGTGCTGCGCATCCATACTGGCATGTTCCTCACGTTCTGTGCTATTTGGTTGTCTTGTTTGTGCTGGTTGGGTCAATTCGGATGAGTGCGATGGGTGTTCTGCTGGTGACGGTTGCGTCAATTGCGTCAAGCTGTTGCCTCGTTCTTCTCTCTGCGCTGCCGCTGGTTCGTTTCTGTTCCGGCGGCGCATCATCTTTCATTCTATGCCAGTAGACCGATACTGTCTACCAAAAGCGCAGTATGCGGTACCTCTATAATGTCTACGTTATGGGCCGGTAAAGGTCGTATGTGACGAGACGAACAGCAAAAAACTTTGCATCGCGCAACGCCCACTCAACGCCTGATGAACCCTTTGCTAACACCTAATGAATGCCCGATTATTCAACATCCCAGATGGGCGAGAGTGTCGCCACCCACTGCTCTGGATGTTGCTCGATGGCCGCTTCCATCGTCTGTAAAAACTGCGCCTGCGCCCGGAGGACCAGCTCACTCGAACGGGCGCGCGTCGCCGTTCTGGTTGGCGCGGAACCGGAGCCGCCAGCGGACATGGATTCAGTAGCCGTGGCCTCTGCGGTCTCCTCCCCGGCGTTGATGTCCAGCGGCACGAACGCGCCGTAGGAGCGCCCTGGACCCTCGCGCCAGGAATAGGCTACCATCACCGGCGCGCCGCTCTTGAGCGCCAACGCTATCGGCCCAGTGGGCATCTTCGCCGGTTCACCGAAGAACGGCACCTCGGCGCTGGACCCCATGACATAGCGATCCACCAGATACAGCAGCACCTCGCCACGTTTGAGCGCGTCGAACATCTCACGCAGCGAATCGCGGCTATCGGCGGCGACGAGCCGCAAATTGTGATGCTGGCGAATCTGGCAGAACAACTGAAAGAGCGCCTCCGGCTGCATATGCTCCACTGGCGTCATCAACTTATAGCCAAGCGCACCCAGCCGCGAAGCTGCGAACTCGAAATTGCCGAAGTGGCCGGTGAGCAGGATCAGGCCACGCCCCTCTGCCATCGCCCGGTCATACGCTTCCTGGTTGACAATCGTCCAACCAGCCTTCAACTCTTTATCCGAGATCGTTGGCCCGCGAAAGAAATCCAGATAGTTGAGCGCCATATGCTGAAACACGCCGCGTGTGGCCCAGTAGAGGCGTTCGGGATCGTTCGCCAATGCAGGAATGTGGCGCAGATTGCGTTCCACCTGCCGCCGGGGGCCGCGCGCAAACGCCCAGATGAAGAACGCCGCGAAACTCACCAGCGGGCGCGCCAGCCAGATGGGAACGGCGGGCACGAGCGTCGCCGCCAGGCGAAATGCCCGATATTTCCACATCACCGGCCTTCCCTTCCATCTGTATGGTATGAACTGCTCGATGTCTATTCTGTGTCTACTCTGCTGCGCCTGTAGAAACTGGCGTGGCCGTAGCTTGCGCATGCGGCGTGACGGAGCCTGAGCTATTGGCGCTGGTGGTCGCCGTTTCCAGCGGCCAGAAGCGCCGGAACATCGCCCACTGGTCCGGGCGCGCACGAATTTGCTCTTCTAGCGCAGTGAACATACGCTGCGTCAGGCGCACCGCATCGCCCTTCTTGTCGCTGGTCGTTTCGGGATAGATGATCGGACCGGCGCCAAGATAATACGTGGGAGAATAGTCCTCATCATAGATGCAATAGCCTGGCAGGATGGCCGCGCCTGACTTCAGCGCGATCTGCGCGATGCCACCCGGCACCCAGCACTCGCGGCCAAAGAAGGTGATCGGTACCCCCTCACCCGGCGGCATGGGACGGTCCACCGCGACAGCGACGACGCCATTCTCCTGCAAGACGCGCAGGATTTGGCGCGGCGTTTTCTCAATGCGCAACACATCCATCCCCAGGTCGCGCCGCTGCTCTTGCCACATTTTGTCCATACGCGGATCTTTGATAGTTTCCACGATGAGATAGAGCGGGCAATGGTTGGCAACGGCGATGCCAGCTACGTCATACGCGCCGAAATGCGTGGAGACGAGGATAACGCCCTTGCCTGCGGCCCGCGCCTCATCCACGAGGCCATAGGCGCCCGGCGGCGGGGTCGTATCCTTCAGCCGCGCGACAATCGCTTCGCGCGTGGTGTTGGGCATATAAATGAAGTCAGAGATGTAGCGTCCGAAGTTGCGCCAGGAGACTCGCGCCAGCCGCCTCGCGCGTGGATCGCTGGTCGTGGTGCCGAGAATCTGGGCCATGTTCTCAATGGTGACATGGCGCTTCGATATCCAGCCGTAATAAATCAACACAGTCACGCTGCCAGCGATGGCCAGGCGCGCCGGTCGCGGCACTTTGCCAGCCAGCCAGCTTGCGAGACGGATGAGATAGTAGACCATCGGCGTTCCCTCGGACGTATAGCCCCCACCCCTAGCCCCTCCCCCATGCGCGTAGCCCCTCCCCCATGCGCGGGAGAGGGGAACCAGATGCTTTCACACACCCCTCTCCTCGCGAGGAGAGGGGCAGGGGTGAGGATAGATCGCTAGGCGCTGGGCAGATCAGTGACGGCGACGGTCTCGGCCTCGACATGTCCGTTGGACTTCGTGGCCTGCTCTTCTTTCGCGCCCTGGCCGCCGTTGGCGAACTCGCGGATGAACTCTTCGGTCATCAGGCGGGCCTGCTCGTCAGTGTACTGGATGGCTGGCGACTTCATGAAGTAGGCCGACGGGCCGAGCAGTTCACCGGCGACACCGGCGTCTTTCGCCAGCTTGGCGCAGCGCACCGCATCAATCACGACACCGGCGGAGTTCGGCGAATCCCACACTTCCAGCTTCAGTTCCAGGTTCAGCGGCACATCACCGAAGGTGCGCCCTTCCAGGCGGATGAAGGCAAACTTGCGGTCGGTCAGCCACGGCACGTAGTCGCTGGGGCCGACGTGAACGTTCGGCGTGCCGAGATCATAGTCGAGCTGGCTGGTGACGGCGTTGGTTTTGGAGATCTTCTTGGACTCCAATCGCTCGCGCTCCAGCATATTCATGAAGTCGGTGTTGCCGCCGACGTTGAGTTGATAGGTGCGCTCCAGCTTGACGCCGCGCTCGCGGAAGAGGCGGGCCAGCGTGCGGTGAACGATAGTCGCGCCGACCTGGCTCTTGATGTCGTCGCCAATGATCGGCAGGCCAGCCTCCTCGAAGCGCTGGCGCCAGAACTGCTCGCGGCCAATAAAGACCGGAATGCAGTTGACGAAGCCGCAGCCAGCCTGCAACACCTGCTCCACGTACCACTTGGTGGCCGTTTCGCTGCCAACTGGCAGGTAGTTAACGACGATATCGGTGCCGGTGTCTTTGAGGACACTGACAATATCGGCGGTGCTGCCGGGCGCCTTCGTGATGACCTGTGAGAGATATTTGCCGAGGCCGTCGTGCGTCATGCCGCGCACCACTGGAACGTTCTTGAAGGGCACATCGGTGAACTTATAGGTGTTGTTCTGCCCGGAGAAGATCGCCTCGCTCAGGTCCTTGCCCACTTTGTCCGCGTCCACATCAATGGCGGCGGAGAACTCCACATCATTGATATGATAGCCGCCAAGATTGACGTGCATCAGGCCGGGGATGAAATCTGTCTCGGAGGCGTTCTTGTAATACTCCACGCCCTGCACGAGAGACGAAGCGCAGTTGCCCACGCCAATGATCGCCACGCGGACCTTGTTCTTACCCACTGTCGTTTGACCTCCTCTGGTCACTTTCTGTCTACGGTTTTGTTTGTCTACGATTGTCGCCTGTGTCGCCTGAGTTGCCTGCTGGAAATCGCCAGGGAAAACCGAAATAATCGCTACGCAGGGCGCCAGCGGTCATATACGCCATCGGCGCGATGATGCTGGTTAGCTCTGCGGAGTAGCTTTGAGTGTCTGCACCGTCTTCGCCGGACCCTCTGTATACCGCTCTGGTCGCTCCGGCAGCGTCACCGGCGCTGTTGCTGTTGTCGTTGCTGTCGCTGCCGCTGCCGTTGTGGCTGGAACAGCGATCACGTCGCTCAGCAGCCGCAGGCAATGTTGGTAGCGGTTGCGGTCCAGCGAGCAATGCACCTGTCGCCCCGTGCGCCGCGTGCGCACCAGCCCCGCGCGCCGCAGGATGTTGAGATGCCACGAAACCAGCGGCTGGCTGATATAACGGCCCCGATTGATGAGCGTCTCCGCCAGATCGGTGACCGTCATCTCCGAGGCGGCGGCCAGCACATGCAGCATATCGAGGCGATGCACATCGCCCAACGCCTTCAGCATGCGCTTGAGGTCCAGGTATTCGTGATATTCGTGCCCGGCAGCCAGATCGTCTGTGTCGTTCATGAGTCCCTCTTTTTGATCTGCGCCCTCGTCCGCTCCACTCCGTTGTGCTGTCGCGGATACTTCAAGAAACGCTATATCAAAAAGCACTATATAAAGAACCGCTTATCTATATACCGGAAAGCACCCTATCTTGTCAAGCACTTCTTTTGCGATTGACGACGATTTTACATTTTGGGCTGCCTTTCCATCTCGACCCAAGCCGCTTAGAATGGGCGTTTGTAGCAGGTGAAGCGTTTGGTCTTTTGGGGAGATGAAGGTGATGAAAAATCAGATAATTCTATCCCTGGCACAGTTACGCCGGCAGGCGAAAGATGCCGATGAGAAGGTGCGACGGAACGTTGCCCGTGAACTGACGAAATTTTGCCAGCCAGAGCAAGTTCCGGACATAGTGCAGGCGCTGCTGACAGATACGCATTGGGCGGTACGCCTGGAAATGGTGCGTTCGCTCTGCGCATTGCAGGATCGCCGTCTTGCGGATATTCTCCTCACACGATTGGACGACCGAAGCAGCAAGGTGCGCGGATTGGTCGCCCGTACACTAGGGAGACTCAATGCCAAAGAAGCAGTTACGCCATTGACCGCCTGTTTGCAAGATCGAGACTGGTGGGTACGTGGGGGCGCAGCGGGAAGTCTTGGAGAATTGGGAGATCAGGAAGCGGTCGAACCGTTAATCGCGTGTTTGGGCGACCAACACTATTGGGTGCGATATCGGGCAGCAGAAAGTCTGGGCAAACTGCGAGATGAACGTGCTTTTGCACCACTCCTGACCTGCTTGCAAGACCCACATGAATCGGTACGCGGCCAGGCGGCAGAGAGTTTAGGGCAACTGGGTGACATAGGCGCGCTCGAGCCACTGGTCACCAGTCTGAACGATCAGTATCCTGTGGTGCGGTGGAGCGCAGCGAAAGCGCTGGGCTACCTGAAAGACAGCAGGGCCATCGCGCCGCTCATCACTTGCCTGCAAGACAAAAATGAGAGCGTACGGGGGTACGCTGTGCAGTCGCTAGGCAAACTAGCTGATAGGCAGACCATCGGACCGCTCATCACCTGCCTGCAAAATCGCAATAGCACGTTGCGCGCGTATGCAGCCCTGGCGCTTGGGCAGTTGGGAGATAGCCGAGCCGTTGAACCGCTCATCACCTGCCTGGGCGACTCAAATCATTGGGTACAGCTCACAGCAATAAGGAGTTTGCAAAAACTGGGCGATCCACGGTCTACCGCGCCACTACGCGCGCTGGTCGAACCCCTCATCGCTAGTTTGCAAAACCAGAATGACGCTGAACGTACGTACGCAACAGAAGCATTGGGAGAGCTAAGTGATAAACGGGCTGTTCGGCCTCTCATTGCGTGCCTGGAAGACGCCGCATGGCAAGTACGGCGTGCGGCGGCAGAAAGTCTCGGCAAACTGGGAGATCCACAGGCAGTTGAACCATTGTTTGATCGTTTACAAGATGAGAACGACTGGGTGCGATTTCTGGCAGCAGAGAGTGCGTGGAAGTTGGGAGACGCACGGGCGATTGAGACAATGATTGCGTGTCTGAACACAGACAATCATTGGATACGGCTTAAAGCGATAGAGAGCCTGGGCCTGTTTGAAGATAAACGCACCATCGAACCGTTATGCGCGTTCGTTGAGAGCAGCAATAATGCACAGGAAAGAGAGGCAGCGCAGGCAGCTTTGCAATTCGTAGCAGATGGGCAATAGAAAGTCACATTCAAGAAATGCGCAGGCAAATTATCTTTCTCGTGCTCCGCTTGTACATTGCGCCGCAAGCAGGTATACTGTTCGTGCGATAGCCGCACCGTTGTTCCGTGACATAACGACAGCGCAGGCTATCTGGTGCTTGCCGCTAGCGGGAATCGTTGGGAATGGGCCGGGAGTTGCCGGGAATTGCGCCGGATGGGCGCGAAAGGAGCCGCTTCGCGTGGTGAAGATCGCCTACGACTTTGACCAATTGGATAGCACGGCACAGACCATCACCAGCCAGGCCGACACCCTGCGCCAGCAGGTGGAAAGCTACTGGAAGACGCTGGTGAGCGATGTAGATCAGATGCCGCCTTCTGCGTCGTCCAGCACGTCACCCAGCCTCAACGATTGCCTCTCGCTGATGATTAAGTCGCTGGCGCAGATATTGGCGCTGCGCGCGAGCCTGGGCACACAGCTCGCCAACGCCTCGGCGGCGGCGCAGCAATGCGAGGCGGCAAACCAGCCGGAGCCGCGCCCTGTGCATGGCCCGTTCTAGGCAGCGTGTTCTCAGGATTTGGAAGGGAGTCTCGGTGTGGGTCTTGCGACAAATTTCGTCAGTTCGCTGCTCGGAGAACTGAGCGATTTCAGCACACAAGCCAACAATATCGCCACCGCGTTCAATGATGATGCGCAATCGCTCGTCTGGCAGGTGCAAGATTTAGCGGGCTGCGCCAGCGGTCCCAGCTATGACGCGCTCTGCAAAGCCTCCACCAGCTATCAGAGCCAGGTGGGCGGCTGGCTGGACCCGCTGACACAGGTGCGCGCCGCCGCGCAACGCTATCACGACACTATCAACCAGGCTTCCCAACAGCTTGATGGCACGGTCTACTGGCCCGACCTCTACGACACGAAATATCAGGTTGTCCTCTCTGAAGCCGATATCATCAACCTCGTCTTTTCTCAATACCTCACGCTTGATACGGTGCTGAGCCAGGGGAGTTCGGTGACTTCCAGCGCGTTTACCTCGGCGCAGGAAGCGCTGGCGCAGCAGAAGGCCAGCCAACAGCAGCCGTACACGCCGCAGCCCATGCCGGGCTTCGATGATGGGTACGAAGCGCGGACGCTGTTGAATGCGTGGGCAGATTCATTGCAGCAGGCCACACAGCAATGGCAGGTAACGGTAGCCGTTCACGCCTATGAAGAGGGAAGCGTGCCGAAGCTGGCAGGGGTGAACCCGAATCCGGCGTTGGTGGCAGGCATCACCAATGAATTCAACAGTCTCGACCCGTATGGGCAGATCTCCACGAACGATAGCTTTACCAGTTCGATCACGCCGCAGCAATATCAGCAGGTGGTCAGCACGTACAACGATCCACGCACCCAGGAGGCGTTGCTCATTCTGATGACGACGCCGACCGGCGCCAAGTTTGCGCAATATTTGCTCTACATGGGCAAAAAGGTTGGCCAGGACTTCATCTCCTGGCAGCATCTCGGCACCGGCAATAGCGCACCCGGAGCCGTCACGACGTATGGCGGCTACATCCAACTGAACCTGGACACCTTCAGCGACATGCCCACCGAAGCCGGCTATCTGGTGCATGAGGGTTTGGAGTCCTATTTCAAGACGGCGCTGGGCATTCGTGAGATGGGCAGCCAGCACGCGGATTACCTGGCGGATTGGGAGGCTGGCAAGTTCTGGCATGAATACAACGGCAGCTCGTATGGGTCCTACGGTCAGACCTTCAATACGTGGATCAATGGCAATGGCAGTTGGTATCGCGACACGGCGCACGAGCCAGTCAATACGAACATCCATAATATTGATACGCCGGGCTACATCTGGCACGATAGCGCTGAGCAGAGCATCGGCAGCTTCTTCGGCCAGCACTGGGGAGAAACGAACGTCGGCACGCCGCCAAATCCGATGGGGCTGACGCCACAGATGCTCACCACGAACGACCTGAGCACACTCGATCCGCTGCCGAAAAACTGAAGCGCAGGGTCGAACGTCCGGGCAGCACGAGCAATACGTCACTCAACCGGCTGCTCGCCAACCTCCACGGCAGAGCAGGTATCACAGGCGCGCACGAACGCGCGTCCTTTGGGCATGCGCACGATGCCAGCGGTGCGCATGCCACCGTCGCCACAATAGGGGCAGGGATAGATCGGCACCATCTCATCGTCGCGGAGCGCGCGAAACGAGGATTGCAGGATCACCTTCAGCAGCGCCTCATTTTTCCCCTGCTTCTGCAAGAGGACGCGCGCCGCGTGCCCCGCTGGCTCCATATCCGTCTTTGGCGTGTCATCGTCGCTTGCGAGCGAGGAGCGAGATGCTGATTTTGCCGGCTCCCTGGCGTCCCAACGCTCACCGCGCTCGGCCTTTTCGCCGCTTTTGCTGCTTTCGCCAGGCCCATGTTCTCTATATGGCATACCTAAACATCCACTTCACTACACCTGGGGTAGCAGGCGAACTCTCTGACGGCTCACTGAACAATGATATTAGAACGCCTATACTACGCATGACTACTCAACACTAATGCAGAAGGTGTGCCATATCGCCATGTGACGCGGTATTCCTCGCAATCTGAAGTATATCGGTGCGGCGTATCACAACACGCTATCGCTGGACTCATTGCCGAAATACCCATGTTGTCTTGCCCGCAGCCGGTGGCTTCGGTACAATGGCTACTGCTGATAACAGAAACCACTACTAGATAGCGGGGTATCCACCTATGTCTATGTACGCCTCGATTCTCGCCGGCGGCAGCGGCACACGCCTCTGGCCGCTCAGCACCAAAGCGTCTCCCAAGCAATTCTTGCGGTTGCCCGGACCCAACACGATGTTGCAGGAGACGGTCGAGCGGGTGGCTCCGCAGATTCCCATAGATCAGGTGTATGTCGTCACCTCCGGCGACTATCGCGCGCCGGTGGCTGCGCAACTCCCCGCGCTGCCCTATGCCAACATCATCGCGGAGCCGACCGGACGCGGCACGGCGGCCTCTATCGGGCTGGCGGCGGCGCTGATCGCGGCGCGCGAGCCACAGGCAGTGATGGCCTCCTTTCACTCTGACCATGCCATCGCTGATGTGCCGGGGTTCCGCGCCGCAGTCGCCTTCGCAGAAACAGTGGCGCAGCAGGGCTATCTGGTGACGCTGGGCATCCAGCCAACCTATCCCGAAACCGGCTATGGCTACATTCGCTACAGCGCGCCGCTGGCCCATGCCACCGGCCTGGCGGCGCATACGGTCGAGGCGTTTGTGGAGAAGCCCAAACGCCAGGTGGCCGAGGAATATCTGCGCGCGGGCAACTACGTCTGGAACTCCGGCATCTTCATCTGGCGCGTAGACCGCATCCTGGAGGAGTTGCGCCGCTATGTGCCAACGGTGGCCGATGTGCTGGATGAAATCGGCGCAGCGGCCAAACAGAGCGGCGGACGCATGACGCCGGAGGTGGAGCAGGTGATGGCCGCCGTCTGGCCGCGTTTGCAGGAAACGATTACGATTGATACCGGCGTAATGGAGCGGGCGCAGCATATCGCCGTCATTCCCATCTCGGTCGGCTGGAATGATATCGGCAGTTGGGCATCGGTCGCCACGCTCTTCACACCGAACGAGTTTGGCAACGTCATTGTCGGGCTGGCGCCGGAGCAGCACTTCGAGGTCAGCGCCAACGATACGTTGATCTACAGCACGACGGGTCGCATGATTACGGCGGCTGGCGTCGAAGGGCTGATTATTGTAGATACCGGCGACCGGCTGCTCGTCTGCTCAAAAGAGCAGGCGCAACTCGTCAAAGAAATCGCCGAGCATATGCAGCGACAGCAGGGGAAATAGGCGCGGTCTTTCAGCACACATAAAGGCAATCGCAACAATGGCAACGACGCATACAAGTAAAACGGCGCATGAGACAAAGGGGACACTAGAAGCGCGCATCACCGAGACGTTGATTGCGCTGGCTGGCATTCCCAGCATCTCCGGCGCAGAGGAGCAGGTGCGGGCGTATATCGTGGAGCGGCTGGAACGTTTGGATTTGTCCGTAGTAATTGACGCCGCCGGCAACGTCATTGCGCGCCTGCCCGCCAGCGATACGGCGCGCGACGCCGAGCCACCAGTGCTGCTGAACGCCCATATGGACCGTGTGCCACCCGGACGCGCGCATACGCCGTTGCTGCGTAATGGCATCCTGCGCAGCGACGGCACGACCAACCTGGGTGCGGACGATAGCGCCGGCATCGCGTTGATCCTGCATATCGCGGAGGAGTTGCGGACGCGCGGCGTCAGCCATCCGCCGCTGCTGTTGCTCTTCACTGTTGGCGAGGAGGTAGGGTTGACCGGTGCGAAGGCGTTTGACCCCGCGCCGTGGGGGACGCGCGAAGGCATTGTCTTCGACAACGCGGGCGAGGCCGGCGAAGTGGTGACGCGCGCCGCCACCTATATCGCCTTCGATGTCACATTGCACGGCAGCGGCGGGCATCCCGGCAAACAATTAGAGGGAACTGCCAGCGCCATCGAGATGTTTCGCCGCGCGCAGTACCCCTTTGGTTCGCTCGATGGCGACACCACGCGCGTCTCGATTGGTCGCATCGAGGGCGGCTCTGCGCGCAACGCTGTGCCGGCTGAGGTGCGGGTGCAGGGTGAGGCGCGCACACTCTTGGAGGGCGCAGAACGGACGACGCTGCTTGAACGCATCGAGCGCGCGTTTACGGAGGCTGCGCAGTCGCTCGGTGGCAGCGCAGAGATCGCCTTCGATCCACACTGCGACGGCTATCGCGTGGACCCGAATGAGCCGTTGCTGCGCGCCTGGGCTGCGGCCTGCGCCGAACGTGGTCAACCCTTCCGCACGATAACTACGTTCATTGGCAGCGACGCCAGCGCCCTGCGCGCGCATACCCGCGTCTTCACCGTCTCCACCGGCGCCATGAACGAACACACCAGCGACGAATGGATTGCTACCGCGCCGCTGGCGGAGGTTGCCGAAACAGCGCTGAGGGTACTCGAAAACTACCGCTCAGAGTAAAGTAACTACCACTTCTATCAGCCTCTAACAATCTGAAATCACAACGACTCTACTCCTCATCCAACCAGCTAGACACGCGATTTTTCGTCTCACTGGTGTAATTCTGGTTACGGGATGGCTGGCTCTCCGTTACCTGACAGTAGCAAAGCTTGTATTGCGACGGATCAATGTCTGGCCTGCGCACCAGAGACGCAATGGACGAGGGGAACGAATAGCAGGTAGCAGGACTGGCAGATGAGGAGAAGAAGGGTGACTGGCTCATGAAGCGGAGACTTCAGGGAATGCGTTCGTGGCCCTGGCGGACATGGTATCGCCAAAAGACAGCGCGTGTTATTGTCGCTATCGCGCTGGTTGCGATGGTAGCCGGAACGGTGCTCGGCACTGGCGCATTTATCGCGCATGCGTTTCAGCACGTAACTACTACAGCGCATCAAAAGGCGTCCCCTCATACAGCATCGCCTCGTCAGGCAGGGCAATGGTTCCAGCTTTCCCACTTTGGCAAGTCGCATCCGGCGACCAATGCGCGCATTCAGGCATTGCAACAGGCCAGAGCGTTGCCGCTCTCGTCCATTGGCACGACAGTAACCGCTGCAAACAGCGCACAGGCAAATACGAATATCAGCACACTTGGGAGCAACTGGACGCCACTTGGCCCCCAGCCGATCAACACCGGAGCGCCGCCCAACGGCTATGGCGTGGTAAGTGGACGCATCACCGCTGAAGCCGTCAACCCGACCAATGCCAACGATATCTGGGTGGGCGCAGCGGATGGCGGTCTCTGGCACTCGCCGAATGGTGGCGCCTCCTGGTTTCCAGCGACAGATAACCAGCCGACGCTCTCCATCGGCGCCATCGCCATTGATCCGCATAATCCCAAGACGATCTATGTCGGCACAGGCGAGGGCAACTTCAACGGCGACGCCTACTGGGGCGCTGGCATCCTCAAGAGTACCGATGGCGGCGCCACCTGGACCCAATACGGTCTCAACGATTTTGGTGGCCTGGGCATTGCCAAAATCGCCGTTGACCCTAACAATAGCTCCAACATTCTGCTCGCCGCAGATTTCGATGGCTTCACTGCGCCCGCTGGTGGTAGTTCTAACCTGGCAAAAAGCATGGGCATCTGGCGCTCCACAAATGCTGGTGTCAGTTGGAGCCTCGTCCTGACGAATCCCGCCAATACGTTTGGCTCATCTACCACGCCCCTGGGCGTTGATGTAGGGACCGATGTGGTCTTCGATCCACATAACGCTGGTGTCGTATGGGTCGGAGTAGGGAACCAATTCGGTGCCAATTTCTCCAGCATGGCTGGCGTCTGGCGCTCCACCAATAGTGGCACGACTTGGCTGCAGATTATAGGTAATGTCAATATTGAGCGGGTCAGCCTTGGCATTTCCAGTGATGGAACGCATGTCTATGTGGCAATGACGGATGGAGGTGTAACTGACGGCAACACCTTTGGTTCGCTCTTTAATAGGTCGATCTACGCATCACCTAACGGTGGCAGCAGTTGGAATCTCATAGACGTCTCCGGGGTCACTGGAATGGCCAGTGATGACAATGAAAACCAATGGTGGTACGACAGTTACGTTGCTGTAGACCCCACCAATAGCACAGGCAACACGGTGTATGTAGGCGGCGTAGACATCTGGCAGACGAAGAATGGCGGCTCTACCTGGACCAATATCACCAATGCCTACAATGGTGGGCCGGTGCATCCAGACCAACATGCGCTTGTCTTCAAGCCAGGTAGCTCCTCGTATTACATCGGTAACGATGGCGGTGTCTGGAGCGGCGACAGTAGCGGCAATTTCACCGATCTCAACTCTGGTGGTCTGAATATCACCCAGTTCTACGGCGGCAGCATCGGCGAGGTTGGGTCGGATGCGCAACTCTATGGCGGCGCGCAGGACAATGGCGAGGACCAGTATCCCGGCGCAGTCAACAACACCAGCACCGTCGCGCAGTGGAACGAAGTGTTCGGCGGCGACGGCTTCTTCACGGCGGTGGACTATACCAATAACGCCAACGTCTATGAAGAGTACGCCTATGGCAACATCAACAAATCCACTGATGGCGGCGCCACCTGGAATCCGGCGGTGACTGGCATTACTCTCAACGAGCCGACAAACTTCTCGGCGCCGTTGGTCATGTCGCCAAGCAATCCCAATCTCTTGCTGACAGGTAGCGATCATATTTATCGCACGACCAACGGGGCAAGTAGTTGGAGTTCTATAAGCCCCGTCTTTGATGGTGGTTCGCCTGTTTCGGCGATTGCTATTGCCGCCAGCAACAACAACTACATCTACGCTGGCGACAACTTGGGCGATATCTTCGTCACCACCAATGGCGGCAGCAGTTGGTCAACCGATACCCACTTCTTCTGCCTGACCTCGATGGTGACGAGCCTCGCGGTTGATCCGACGAATCCAAGCGTGGCCTATGCCACCTGTGCGGGCTTCGCTTCGGGCAGCGGCCAGCATGTCTTCAAGACGACGAACGCTGGCGCCACCTGGTCAGACATCAGCGCCAGCCTGCCGAATATCCCTTTTGAGTCGGTAGCCGTCAGCGCAGCCAACCACAACTTCGTGGTAGCAGGCAGCGACGTGGGGATATTTGCCAGCACCAACGCAGGCTCCTCCTGGTCTCGGCTCGGCACAAGCCTGCCCAATGTCGCAGTTGATCAGATCTTCTTCAACCATTCCGGCTCGTTGTTGCTGGTTGCCACGCATGGGCGTGGCATGTGGGAGCTGGCGTTGCCGCATCTTGCGGCCAGCCCAAGTGACTTCTACGCGAGCGCAGCCCCCGGCGCGAATACTTCTCGCACGTTCAGTGTGCAGAATACCGGACAGGGTCCGCTGAACTGGTCTTCGAGCAACCTCCCGTCCTGGGTGTCTTCAATTAGCCCTGCTTCAGGGACGATTGCGGCAGGTGGCTCAACAACCATCACGGTGAACTACAACACCGCCAGCTACACCACTCCACAGACGCTGACCGGCAGCCTGACACTGACCGCGCCAACGGCAGACGACCCCACGGTGACGGTGCCGATGGTGGTGGTTCTCACGCCGGGGCAGAAGACCTGGTACTTCGCTGAAGGGTATACAGGCAGCAGCTTCACCACTTACTTGAGCATGGAAAACCCGAACAGCAGCACGGCTACGGTGACCGTGAAATACCTAATCAATAAAGGTTCACCCGTCATCAAGACGTACACGCTTCCAGCCAAGAGCCGGGTAACGAAATCGCTCAATAATGAAGTTGGCAGCAGCCTGTCAATTTCGATGGTTATCACCAGCAATTTGCCGATTGTGGCTGAACGACCAGAGTACTTCAATAACAACGCTGCTGATGGTGGAACAGATGTCATCGGTGCAAACAGCCTGGCGACGACTTTCGACTTCAGCTACGTGAATATTGCCACGTACTATGGCACCTGGTTGACCATCCTCAATCAGAATACCAGTACGATGAGCGTCACCATGACGTTCTATCCGGCAGCGGGTGGCACACCGCTCGTTCGCACAGCAACAGTACCCGCGCAACAACGCGGCTCTATCAATGTTGCCAGCCTGAATATTCCAGCAACGACCACCTATAGTGTGGCGGTGCAACTCTCTGAACCTGGGCTGGTGGAGCGCGTGCTGTATCTCAAAGATACCACCTTGAATGTCGGTGGCGGCGCGGCCATTATTGGCGCCGCTCAACCCTTGAATACCTGGTATTTTGGAGCAGCCTACAGCACTGGTAGCCCTCCAGGCTATCTTGAGGATTTTGTTGTGTCGAACCAGAGCGCCAGCGCCTCGACTACTGGCACCATCACGTTCTATCTGACGGATGGCACCCAAAAAACGACAAATTTCTCGCTCACAGCGGGTCAGCAGCAGATTATCTCTACTGCGAATGTGCTGGGGAACAATGGGATATACAGCAGCGCCACTATCACCACAACTGGCGCACCTATCCTGGCGGAACGTGTGGAACGCTTCCGCTTTGGTTCTGCTCCATATCCTGGGTTCACAGATATATCGGGGACAGCCACTCCGGGCTATCTCTTTGACTTCGCAGAAGGCTACACCGCAGGCGGTGATGTCGAAAACCTGACGATGAGCAACCCGAATGCTACTCAGACGGCTCAGGTGACAGTGACGTGTTATCCCACCAACGGGAGCGCGCCAAAGATATTCACCTACACGCTGGCGCCGCATAGCAGTTCGGTGATACAACTCAACTCACTGATGCCCAATCAGTCATTCTCGATGGAAGTCATCTCGAATGTGCCGATTGTGGCAGAGCGTCAGATGACCTTCCACCTCGGTTCAACAGGCGGTACCGATGTTATCGGCTTCCAGCCTGCTGGCAGCACAGCACCGTAATGCGAGAGATCAGGCGCCCCAGGCGCCTGATCTTGCCTTTAGGCCCTTGAGGCTATGCGTGGGTAACACTGGACCCCCACAACGGAAACTGTGAGGGTCCAGTGTTCTATGTTGTGACAGCCAAGCATGAGTTATACGCGGTTTGCTGTCGCTGTTGACGAGCCATAGCGACAACAGATATAGCGCGCAATGAATCGTCACTCCACTTTGCGGCCAAACGAACGGCGCTCTTCGCCCTCCAATCCCAGCGAGACGATATAGGTGGGCGTAATGCGCAGGATGTCCGGCCCGAAGTGTTCGCCAAACTCTTCCTTGCCGCCTTCGGGGACTGCCTGCACGGTGCCGCGCACCTCCACCATGCGCGGTTTCCAGGGCGGCTGCACATCATCTACCACGAACGCCACACGCCCATGACGCAGCGCATCGCGGTATTTCTTCGTCGGGACGAGGTTTAGCCCGCCGATGTCAATGGCGTCATGTTCGGCGTTGTAGCGGAAACTTACCGGCACGACGTGCAAATCGCCCTGCTCACCGATGGTTGCCAGTCGTCCCAATCGCTGGCTGTGCAAATACTCAATCTCCGCTGGTGTAAACTTGCTCATGGTGTTGCTCCTGATTGGTCATCAAGAAAACGGCTCGTCTCAAACCTCTTAGGAAAGTCACTTTCTAAATGGTAGCATTGCAGGGCATCCTTGCGCATTGGTCGAATGGCTAGGAAAGTATCGTTGCCGTATGCTACGATAACGCCATGAGCAGGAGGTCGCTCGCCATGCTACCCGAAGACATTCTCGCTGAATTACGCGCGGTGGTCGGCGCTGATGCTGTGGAGACGGCGCCTGATGCGCTGCTGTCCTATGCCTCTGACGCCACGTTCGCGCAACATCTGCCGGACGCCGTTGCGCATCCCACGACAACGGAGCAAGTCAGCGACCTGTTGCGCATCGCCAGCCGCCAGCGCCTTGCCATCGTCCCACGTGGCAGCGGCACCAGTCTCTCTGGTGGCGCGGTGCCGTTGACTGGCGGGCTGGTGATATCCCTCGCACGGATGAATCGTATCGTCGAGGTTGACCCAGCAACCAGCACGGCCACCGTTCAGGCGGGCGTCCTCAATGGCGACCTTCAGCGCGCTGCCGCTCAGCACGGCCTCTTCTATCCGCCGGACCCCGCGAGCTGGGAACGCTGCACGCTCGGCGGCAACGTCGCCTGCGACGCCGGTGGGCCGCGCTGCCTCAAATATGGCGTCACCAAGAGCTACGTGCTGGGGTTGACCGTCGTGCTGATGGACGGGCGGGTATTACGGCTCGGCGGCAAGCTCCTCAAGAACGCCACCGGCTACCAGTTGCTTCAGCTCTTCGTCGGCTCCGAGGGCACGCTGGGCATCATCACGGAAATCACGCTGCGGCTGCTGCCGTTGCCGCGCGCCTATGCCACCGCCGCCGTACATTTCGCCACGCTCGAAGACGCCAGCGCCGCCGTCACAGCCGTGCTTGGCGGTGGGTTGTTGCCGGCGACGGTGGAACTGATGGACCGCGTGACGCTGCACGCCGTCGAGAATGCCTTGCACCTGGGCATGCCGCGCGAGGCTGGCGCGTTGCTGATTATCGAACAGGACGGCTCCGAGCAGGAAACGGTTAACCGCGAGATCGCGGAGATCGCGGAGATCTGTCGCCAGCATGGCGCGCTGGCGGTGCAGATGGCGGCGACGGCGGAGGAGCGCGCAAAGCTCTGGGCGGCGCGGCGTGGCGCCTCTGATGCGCTGGCCCTGCTGCGACCGAATAAGACCAGCGAGGATATCGTGGTGCCGCGCAGCCAGATTCCGGCGATGGTGCGGCGCATCGGTGAAATCTCCGCCGAGGTGGGATTGCCGATTGCCGTCTTCGGGCATGCGGGCGATGGCAACCTGCATCCGACCATCCTTTTCGACCGCGCCATTCCTGGTGAGATGGCGCGTGTGGAGCAGGCGGTAGCGGCGATCTTCCGCGCGGCGCTGGCGCTCGGCGGCATGCTCAGCGGCGAACATGGCATCGGGTCGCTCAAACGCGCCTTCCTGCGCGACGCCATCGGTGACGAACAACTGGCGCTGATGGCCTCCATCAAGCAGCTTTTCGACCCGCAAGGATTGCTCAACCCTGGCAAAATCTTTGCTCCAGCGGGCGCGACGCAGACCGGCTTCCTCGCAGATATGCCCACACTCGATAACTCCGCCACCGGATGAATGAGTTGCCCCAACACACTGTAATAGTGGAAGGATACCGTGCGTCATAGAGGCATACGAGCATTCTGAATTTTGGCAACGTAGGCGTGGGAAACGTATAACCAAAATCCTTATCGCAGACAAAAGGATGGTCACGTATGTCCAATTCAACAGCCGGGCGACGCAAACGACTCTCAATGCCGATGGGCGTATCAATACTGCTCGCCGCCGCGCTTTTGCTGGTGCTCTTGCTGGTGCTGCTGCCGGCAGGCTTCTCCATTTTTGGCGCATCGCCGCCACGTTATACCCCATATACAAAAGAAATACTGCACATGCCGCTCGTCGCCTATGGAAACGACATCAGCACGATGGACCCGGCGCGTGTGCAGGACTACATTGCCTATGAGCCGGTGTCGCTGGTTTTTCCTGGCCTGCTGACGCTGGATGCGCACGGCAACGTCACGCCGTGGGCCGCCGCAAGCATGCCAACCTTCAATCCGCTTGATAACACCTATACCTTCAAGCTGCGCCGTGGCCTCGCATGGAGCGACGGCACGCCGATAGACGCCAACACCTTCGCCTATTCCATCAATCGCGCCCTCAGCCCCTGCACAGCGTCAGCCGTGACCTACTATCTCTTTCCGCTCAAAGACGCAGAGGCGTTTTCTATGGAAAGCTGCGACAACGCTAAACAGACTATCCACGGCAGGATACAGACGTTGATTGGCGACTCGATCACTACACCGGACCCGCAGATGCTCGTTCTGGCGCTCTCAGCGCCCGCGCCGTATTTCCTGCAAGCGTTGACGTTTCCTACCACCTACGCCCAGCCGCAACAACTCATTGCGCAGTACGGCACAAGAGACTGGACCAACCATCTGGCCGGCTTCGGTGGCAATCTCTACAACGTCAGGGCATGGAACCATCAGGGTATACTCGCTCTGACACCCAATCTACGTTTCTGGGGCAGAAAACCTGAACTCAGCGAGATTGTCTTCACCATCTACAAGACCATGCCCGACGAATATGGCGATTATCTGAACGGCAAGCTCGATGTAGGTTTTCCGCCACCGGAAACCTATCAGGATGCGAAGCGGCGCGCCGATTTCCACCAGTTCCCGATGCTCGAAACCACGTATTTCCAGCTCGACTGGAGCAAACCGCCATTCGACGATCTGCGGGCGCGGCTGGCATTTGCGCTGGCGCTCGACAAGGTGGCGCTGGCGAATGCGGTCTATCACGGCGCGGTGTTTGCCACCAATCACATCGTGCCGCAGGGCATGTATGGCTACAACCCTAATCTGGTGGGGCCAGATGGCACCACAAACCTCACCGGCAATCTGGCGCTTGCCCAGGGATTAATGGCGTCGTATGCGCAGGACAAATGCGGCGGCAAGCTGAGCAAGTGCCCACCGACGTTCATATTGGGTGACTGCTTTGGGGGTGATCCGCAGGTTCTCGCCACCGAGCAAGCGGCAATTCAGGCATGGCAACAAGCATTTCCAGGCTATCCGGTCAAGCTCGAAAATAATGACTTCTGTGGCCCTCTCATCCCGGTTCCTTTTACTGCTAATACACCGCCCATCGTTGACTTGACGTGGGTTGCCGACTACGCGGACCCGCAGGACTGGCTCAGCTTACAGTTCGAGCCAAATGCAATCAACAACATTGGCAACGTCAATGTACCGGCGGCCAACACGCTGATGGCGCAGGCCGATGCCGACCAGAATCCCACTGATCGCGCCAGTCTCTACAACCAGGCGGAGCAATTGCTGGTGATGCAATGCGCCTGGATTCCGCTCTTCCAGCAGTGGTTCTTCTACAATCAGCCGTCTTATGTGCATGGCCTGGCGTTCACCGCGCTTGGCACGATTCCGCTGGCGAGCTGGCAGCAGCTTGCGGTGTATCCACACTGAGACGGGTGACGCATCCAGAACGTTTAGGACTACAGATACAGAGGCTACATTGCCTACAGAGGCTTGCGCGAATGCGCCAACCCAGGTACAATAGACTCGTATCATGCTGCGTGGTAGCCGCTGGGCGTTGGGCGTCGCCAGCACAAAACAAGCGCGACACAGACAACCATGCGCAACCTGCGCGAACAGCATCCAGGCATATCCTAGATCATCCTAGACAATCCTAGACATCGCCCCGCCGGAAGCGGCGAACCATTCGTGAACTCTTCCTGTGGGAAAGGGATTTGGTGGTACTCATGTCATCTCGTACAGCAAAGCCGCTGGTCAGCTCACTGCTGGCGCTGCTCTTCGTCCTCGCCTTCGTCGTGCCGTTCCTGCAATACGATTATCTCGCTGGTCCGATCACGCCATTTGACCCGGTGCAGGCGGGAGCGATTCGCTGGGGAACCATCCTGGCAATTGCGCTGATCTGGTTCGGCGTGCAACTGTTTTGGAAAGCGCCCACTGAGGCGACCAAACTGGGGCTGACGGCCTCCGCGACGATCTGCTGGCTGTCGCTGGCGCTGCTCTTTGGCTTCAAGAATCTCAGCATTGATGAGGGCCAGCGCGGCGCTGTCGCCTTCTTCACGCTGATGGGCGGCCTGGGCATTACGCTGATGTGGATACGCTTCTTCGCGGACGACGTGAAGATTTAGCTGCGTTTGCTCTATTTTTTCCATTTCATTCTTTTACGCCTGAGACCAACTATTTTAGTGTCTCAGGCTTTTGTCTGTCTCGCTTTGGCGCTACCTGGCAAAGGGTCCTCGATCTCTAAGGAGAAACGCATGCCTCTCTCTCAAGGCCTCTCCCTGGAAGTACGCCCTCTCACTGCCAGCGATGCTGAAAGCTGCGATCAGATTATTCTCTCCCTTCCGCACTACTTTGGGCACGAAGTCGGGCGGTTGGCCTGCGCTCAGGCAGTACGGACAAGTGACGGGTGGGTGGCAGTTTTAGGTGAGCACGTAGTTGGCTTTTTGACTGTAGAGCCACATTTCGCTACAACGCTTGAAATTACCTGGATGGCAGTGCATGCTGATTATCGCGGGCAAGGGATTGGGCGGCAACTGATGAGTCGCTTGCAGCAAGAGGCCCAAATACGGGGATATCGTTTGCTATTGGTTGCCACGCTGTCACCTTCGGTTGATGACGAGGGATACGCCGCCAGACGTGCCTTCTATCAGGCGGTAGGCTTGCTGCCGCTGCAAGAAGTCCCCCTTTACTGGGGAGTGGGCAGTCAACCAGCCTTGCTGCTGGTTATGCCTCTCTAGAACTTCTACGTTCCGAGAGAGCTGTACCATAGGTGGGGACAGACTCGTTAGAACACTATAATAGAGCGATAAATTACCCGCATCATCAGGAGGCACGGCATGGGACAGCGCCGTATTGCCCGCATCACCCTACCCACTCTCGCGCCCATCATTGTCGCGGTTGCGCTGACGTTGCTCATTCCTGGCATGTTAACGCTCGCCCCCGCCGCGCAGGCCGCGCCGCGTAGCGCGTCGCTCGTAGCTGCCACACACGCAGGTTGCCAGAGCAAGGTTGCCGGAAAGCACGTCTACGATTGTGCGGGCGTGCTGACCAGCGACGAGATTGCTTCATTAGAGACACACGCCGCCGCTGTAGACCAGGCGGGTGCCGCAACCGTCGTCTACCTGCAAGCGAAGAACGCGACCCAGGATCAGACCGACCAGGATGCCGTGAACCTGATGCAGAACTGGGACATCGAGACCAAAGCCGGAGCCAAAGATGGCTTCGTCATCTTCCTCAATCTGACGCCGGGCAACCTGCAACACGGGCATGTCGCGCTCTACGCCGGGCAAACGCTGCTGAACGGTCCGCTGCCGATAACTGAGCAGGAGCGCATCGTCAACGACGTAATGCTGCCATATTTGCAGAATGGGCAGCTTGCCAATGGCATCAGCGCGGCGCTGGATGCCGCCGCCGCCGATATCCAGGCGGGCGCGCCGGTCAACGACAATGGCGGCTCTAGTAGCACTACTGGCGCTGCCAGCGGGCCGGTTGGCAATCCAGCCGTCGCAGCTTTCGACGGCTGGCCGTTCAACATTTTGGCGCTGCTACTCGTCGTCTTCGGGGTATTGTTGCTGCGGCACCATCCCGGCAAGCGCCAGCCCATCCCAGACGATATATTGCCGGAAAAAGGCAACACGCCGCCCAATGATCTGCCGCCTGCGCTGGCTGGCGCGCTGGTGGCCGGGCATGTGCGCGACGACCAGATTGAGGGCACTGTCTTCGATTTTGCGCGCCGCAAGATGCTTGCTCTTGAGCCAGCGGAGCACAATCAGATGCAGATAAAGCTGCTGACGAGCGGCGCGCACCTGACTGGCTATGAGGCGAAGGTATGGGAGTCGCTGGCCTCTCATGCAGATGGCAGCAAGATCATCCCGAACTCGCAACTCATCAATGTGCGCGGTCAATGGTATATGGCGCGCGCAGCGTTGCAGGGGGAACTCGTGGGGCGTGGTTGGTTCGATGAGAACGTCGCCGCACGTCGCCAGCCTTACTATCTGTTCGGCGGTGTCTGCCTGGGGCTGGCTGCGCTTGGCGTGCTGCTGGCGTTCATCGGACTGAATGGCTGGGCGCTGTTCGGCGCGCTGGCGCTGCTGGTGATTGGTATTATCACGCTCTCCGGCGGGGCGGCGATCCTCGATACGACGGATGCCGGTGAAGAGGCGGCCCTGCCCTGGCGCGCCTTCTCACAGCGGCTGAGCCTGAACCAGCAACTCGGCAAAATCGAGACGGACGAACTGGATATGCTGCTCCCCTATGCCATCGCGCTGGGGATATCCTATGTGCTGACGCCGCAACTTCAGACGGCAAGCGATCAGGGGTATGCGCCTGGCTGGTTCGTTCCTGGCCGCTACTACAACCGCGCGCTGGGCTTCTATCCGTACTGGCTGGCCTGGCATGGCAGCATCTATCCCGTCTCCACCAGCACCGGCATGTATCATGGCGGCTTCTCTGGCGGCGGGTTTAGTGGTGGCAGCTTCGGCGGTGGCGGCGCGGCGGTTGGTGGCGGTGGCGCTGGTGGCGCATTCTGAACTGTGGGGGTGAATCCGCCAGCTCCGTTTGTCTGGAGAATTCCGCTGCCACTCGCCACGACCGTTCGCCCTGCGCTCCCCTCTCCTCGTGGGAGAGGGGCCGGGGGTGAGGTCCTCTAATTGTTGCCGGGGAACATGTCAAGCGGTTTGCCGCGCAGAGGCTTTTGCTCGTGTTCCGGCAGGGCCTCGGCGATGCCCGTCTTGCGGGTACGTCCGGCGCTGACGGGGCCAAGCGAGCCATCGCCGGGATAGACCAGCTTCGCCTCGTGTTCCGGCAACAAGCTCGCCACTTCGCGCAGCGTCTCTTCCAGGAATTGATCTTCCGGCACCGTCTTGACGTACTTGCCCTTACGATAGATCACGCCCTTGCCGCGCCCGCCGGAGAGACCAACATCAGCATCCTTCGATTCGCCGGGACCGTTAACGACGCAGCCCATCACCGCGACCTGAATCGGCGTCTGCACCTTGCTCAGTCGCTTTTCCACCTCATTGGCGATCTTCAGTACGTCAATCTCCACACGCCCGCAGGAGGGGCATGAGACGAACGTGACGCCACGCGAGCGCAGTTCCAGCGAGCGCAGAATCTCGTAGGCGACCGGAATTTCCTCCTCCGGCTCAGCCGTCAGTGAGACGCGGATCGTGTCGCCGATGCCATCCGCCAGCAGCAGCGCGAAGCCGATGGACGACTTTACCGCGCCGGTGACGAGCGTGCCTGCCTCGGTGATGCCCAGGTGCAGCGGCACATCGCTGGCGGCGGCGAAACGACGGTACGCCTCCACTGCCGTCAGCACATTGGAACTTTTCAGCGACACTTTATAGTTGGTATAGCCCAGGTCATCGGCCCAGCCGCAATATTCCAGCGCCTTCTCCACCATGCGCTGTGACAGTTCTTCGCGCTCTCTGCGGCGCTCCTCCGCTGGATCGCTCGTGACGAGGGTGCCGTCGTCCAGCCGCTTCACCGAGACTTTGCGCATCTCCGGGCCGCGTTCCAGCGCGTCTATCGAGCCGGAGTTGACGCCGATGCGCATGGCAATATCCGCCGCTTTGGCGGCCTCGACGATTTTGGTGAACATCTCACGCCCATGCAGCAGATTGCCGGGATTGATGCGCACACCGTCCACGCCCTGTTCGATGGCGAGCAGGCCGAGCTTGCCATCATAGTGAATATCGGCGATCAGGGGAATATGGATGCGCTTCTTGATCGCGCCCAGCGCCAGCGCGTCCACTTCTTCCGGCACAGCGACGCGCACCAGCTCGCAGCCGACCTCTTCGAGGCGCAAAATTTGCGCGACTGAAGCGTCCACGTCGCGCGTATACATCGTTGTCATGGATTGGACGGCAATCGGCGCGTCGCCACCAATCAGAACGTTTCCAACATGAATCTGCCGCGTTTTTCTCCGCATGCCTTGCCAGCTCCCAAACTCGTCTATTCGTCTCTCTGACGTTTTCTGTAACTGCGAAATTGCAGGAATCGCTACTCTTTGCGCTCATCCGGCGGCGCTGCCGAAACTCCGGCGCAATCAATCATCAGTCATCAATCATGGGTAATCATGGGTCCATGCGCCCATATCAGATCATAGCGCGCCCTTGCACAGGATAGCACGCACTCAGGTGCGTCTATGTGCTGTACGCTGGTGCCACGTACTTGATACAGTACTTCTCTCGGCTTTGAAAAGCCGAAGTACGGACGAAACCGGCTGAAGCCGCGTAGCCAGTGGACTTCAGTCGGTTATTCGTGCGCCGGCTGTTTACAGCCGCGATTGCAAAATATCCCTAATGCCCGAAGTTGCCGATGTCGTTGATCGTGACCAGCAGCACCAGGAAGAGCAGCGTCGCCAGGCCGATCAGATGTACCAGACCCTCGCGCTCCGGGCTGACACGCTTGCCGCGCCGCAACACCTCGATCAAGATGAAGAGCAGCCGCCCGCCGTCCAGCCCTGGAATCGGCAATAGGTTGAAGATCGCCAGGTTCAGGCTCAGCAGCGCCGTCAGGAAGAGTATTGGTGAAATGCCGATACTCGGAATCTCTGAGGCGGAGCCGCCAATATAGTTGACGATGCCTACTGGACCTGTCACCGCATTCTTTGGAGCAATCGCGCCGCGAATGACCTCCTGGATACCCTGGTACGTTTCGGCAGTGACGATGCCAATATCCTGCACTCCGCGTATCGGCGCCTGCCAGATTGGAATGTGATGGACAACCAGCACGTTCGTATCGGGTCCCACGCCGAGCCGGCCCTTCTTCGGGTCTGCCTGAACCGGTGTTGCAATGGTCAGCGTCTCGGTGGTATGCGTGCCCTTTGGCTGAACAACGAGGACCAGGTCAAACGTCTTGGCGTTCGTTGGCGCGTTGAGCGCAGCCTGCGTGATCTGCGATGTGATATCGGTGTAGCCCTTGACCGACACGCCGTTGATCGAGAGGATCGTGTCGCCGGTTTTCAGACCTGCATGCGCCGCCGGAGAGCCAGCGATGACACTGCCGATCACCGGAGGATAATCTGGTTGACCCGCAGCCTCGTAGGCAGTGAATAGCACGGCGGCCAGAATCAGGTTCATCGTCACGCCCGCCAGCAGCACCGCCGCGCGGCGTCCTGCGGATTTGGAGGCGAAAGAGCGCGGATCGTAGTTGCCGGCCTCGTCGGTGGTTTCGCCGTTCTCGCCGGGCATGCGCACAAAGCCGCCTATTGGCAGCAGGTTGATCGAGTAGAGCGTTTCGCCACGCCGGAAGCTGATGAGCCGTGGCGGGAAGCCGATGGCAAACTCATCCACGCGGATACCGGCGAGCTTGGCGACGATGAAATGGCCGAACTCATGAACGATCACCAGCAAGCAAAAGACTGGTATCGCGGCAAGATAATAGAGCGGATTCATCGCTGGTGGCTTTCTCCCTACTCGAACATGTCGGCAAACACAAATAGAGCGTCGCTCCTGGACGCTAGAGTTATCTCCATATGATAGATACGTTTAAGCGTTCGCCTTCGTTATACGCCCAGACGCCGGCAGCCCGCGCAGGCGTAGGACTTCTTCCTGCGCCCAGCGGCTGGTTTCCAGCACGTCGTCAAGCGTTGGCTCCGCCTTGTACTCGTGGCGTTGCAGCACCGTTTCCAGCGTCTCGGCAATCTCCGTCAGTTTGAGTTCGCCACGCACGAACAGGGCCACCGCCGATTCATCCGCGCCTGCCAGCGCCGCCGGAGCCGTGCCGCCGCGCGCGCCTGCCTCGAACGCCAGCCGCAGACAGGGGAAGCGGTCAAGGTCAATCGCCTCGAAGTCCAGCCGCGCCACCTCCGGCCAGTTGAGTGGACGCGCAAGTGCTGTTCCCGCGCGATTCAGCCGGCGCGGATAGCTCAGGGCGTCCTGAATCGGCAGGTGCATGCTGGGCAGCCCTGCCTGCATTTTGATCGAATCATCAACGAACTCGACCATCGAATGAATGATCGCCTGTGGATGCACGACGACGCTGATCTGCTCATACGGCATATCAAAGAGCCAATGCGCTTCGATAACCTCCAACCCCTTGTTCATCAGCGTGGCCGAGTCAATCGTGACCTTCGGCCCCATGCGCCAGACCGGATGCGCCAGCGCCTGCTCCACCGTCACATCGCGCATCTGTTCCAGCGGCATCGTGCGCAGCGGGCCGCCGGTGGCTGTGATGATGAGGCGGCGCACCTCCGGCAGATGCTCTCCGTGCAGGCATTGCCAGAGTGCGCTGTGTTCGCTATCCACCGGCAGAATCTGCACACCTGCGCGCCGCGCCTCCGGCATTACCAGATGGCCAGCCATCACCAGCGTTTCCTTGTTGGCGAGGGCAATCGTCTTGCCAGCGCGAATCGCCGCCAGCGTCGGCAGAACGCCCACCAGGCCGGAGGTCGCCGCGAGCACAATATCCGCGTCGGGATGCGTCGCGGCGGTGGTCAGGCTCTCGATGCCGCGTAGCGCATCGGGCAGCAGGTCGTCAAGTTGCCGCTGAATAGCAGGGTCGTCGCCGGTGCAGGCTATCAGCTCTGGCGCGAACTCACGCGCCTGCTCGGCCAGCAGCGCGACGTTGCCATGCGCGGCCAGCGCGACGATGCGAAACTCATCGGGGAAGGCGCGCACAACATCCAGCGTCTGGCGGCCAATCGAGCCGGTGCTACCGAGAACCGCGATGCGGCGGCGAGAATCTGCCATGCTATGTTATCCTGTAATTGTTTTGGGTTGGACCTCACCCCCGGCCCCTCTCCCACGAGGAGAGGGGAGAGCGGCAGCCATGTGCGGGCCGATAGCGGGTCATATCGCCTCAGATTATAGCATAGCGACACCGGTGGGTTGTGGGATGAGCCAGTGTCGTTTGCTGCGATGTCTATGTGTCATCCTAGACGGCCTGTGGGAGAGCGGCGCAGCACCGCACGAGTCGCCAGCGCAGAAACAATCATGGCGAGAACACCGGCACCAATGAGTTGCCAGAGCCAGCCAACAGCCTTCATATACACAATGCTCAGGATACAGGCGCCAGCCCCTAGAATGAGCATGATGATGTCTGAGCGTCTGGAAAGCGGGAGGATGGGATACCAGCCAAAGGCAGCAAAGAGGCTAAAAACCAGCCCAATGGCAAATATCACTACGACGAAGCGGTGGTCCATTTCCGCCCATTGCAATCCAAGAGCGTAACTGAGGATAGCGCAGAATACCAGAATGCCTAGCGCAATTAGCGCAAACCCTGTGACATAGTATTTGATGAGGTATCCTACAAAATCTCCTATTGCCTTACCCATTGTCTCATGTTCATCCATTGTTTCGTAGTCGTCTATTGTCTCATCTTCATCTTCATCTTCATTCGCATCTTCGTCCGTCGTTTCGTGGTAGTCCATCGCTTCGCGTCCCCTTTCCAGATGAGTCTCCCATCAAAGGCTGCACCTCATGTGCGCCATCGCCATAGGCAACTCCTACTGCCCAACTGTTGGGAGGTTGATAGTAACGCCAGTGTTGAAGGCGGTGTAGATCAATGTGTCATCTTGAGGCGTACTACCTGTCACGTGTGCCACAAGTTTGACTGGCAGATATGTATCCTGACGCAAATAGATGTCAATCACAGCACTATCTGTTTCATTGGCATTATAGATGTCAGGAGCAGTTAAGGTGCCACGTATATGCCATGTTGTTATGCCACTAACCTGCTCTTTCCCAACTAATGTAGCGCTTGAAAGTTGCTGATAAATGAGCGGTATATTCGCTAGTTCAAAAGCTGCTGGCGGCCCCTCTGATTTATGCCAAGTTGTGCCAGCAGTACCGGGTAGGAGACTATCTCTGAAATAAACGACCTTAGTAGCATAATCAGCGATATCCTCCAATGTATCCGCAGGATAGTCTGTAGGAGCGGTGCGGACATGAACATCTGAGCGATAGGGGTGGAGAGTTACCTTCCCCTGACCAATGAAATGGTCAATCGTACCAGAAAGCTCCTGGTTAACCCACGTAATCGTAAAGGTGGCATCGAGCAGATGGGCTGCGCGCGCTTTCGCAATGATCTGCTGCCCGGCTGATACTGCACTGCTGCTTGCTGTGCCGCCACATCCTATTATGCTCGTCAGCATACATAGCATGCACAGTCCTAGCAACACATCTCGGCGCTTTTGGTTGTCCAGATGTAGCGACATCTTCATCATGCGTATGTATTTCCTCATGGCATTGCTCCCTCTCAATCGCTGCCATTTCGTGTATGTTTATTGCTTTGCGGTTCACGTCTCCCATCTCCTACACGCACGGAGAGCGGGCACTATTCCATCCTATCAGAACAGGGCAAGTCCGCCGGTTGGATACGTTAGATGAACTGGATGGCCCTGCCTCTGGCTAGCCCAGGATTCCCCGTGGACAAGGCGGTGGATAAAGTCGTGGATAAGTTCGTCAACTGCACCCTCTGTGTGGATAACATGGGATAACCGCCAAACTCGCCCGCGCCGCTTGACAAAAGATGTAAAAAGTGGCGCATCTCCCTTGCCGTTTCCCCCAGCTTATCCACATATCCACTCGCTGTGGATAACACCCCGTTTGCCAAATCGTCTTGCTTCAGGTACTCTCATGGGTACCCCCATCGCTCACGGAGTCCGCTTATGGGTATCCTGCTGAGCTAACCGACTGCGGTTGACGACGCCGCTACGATGCTCTATGATCGTAGAATGGGCGTTCTACCAACAGGCGGTGTGGTTGGGGAATACGCATCAGTGCGATGGCTGAGATGAATTTGTATCTCAGGCATTGCTGGCCTTGTATTTCATGCGCGTAGTGTGTGGTTGCGTGGTTGCGTGTGGTTGCGCTAGCAGTGGCAGGGTCGGAGGTTGGCGCTATGGCCGTGGAAAAGCTCCTTCCGCAGAATGTAGAGGCGGAGGCTGGGGTATTGGGCAGCCTGCTCATAGACCCCGAAGCGCTGGTACAGGTCGGCGAATTTCTGCGGCCAGATGACTTCTACCGCGACGCTCACCGCATCATCTACGAGGCGGTGCTCGACCTCTACGAAGCCGGCGACCCCACCGACCTGATTACGCTGACCGATGAACTGGCACGGCGTGGCAAGCTGGACGAGATCGGTGGCATCGGCTACGTCTCTTCGCTCGCCAACCAGGTGCCCACCAGCGCCAACGTCGAGTATTACGCGCGCATCGTCGAACGCACCGCCATTCTGCGCAGGCTGATTCACGCGGCGGGACAGATCGCCGGTGTCGCCTATAACGAGCCGGACGCAGCGGCGGCGCTAGACGAAGCAGAAAAGCTGGTCTTCAACGTCAGCCAGCGCTATGTGCGCGAAGAGTTTGAGCATATCCGCGATACGCTCCGCGAGTACATTGACAAGCTGGACCAGTTGCACGAGCGGCGCGGCACCATCGTCGGCGTGCCCACCGGCTTCAATGACCTCGATAAGATGACCGGCGGCCTGCAAAAATCCGACCTGATAATACTGGCAGCTCGTCCTGCGGTTGGTAAAACTGCCCTGTCGCTTTCCCTGGCGCATAACACGTCGCTCAAGCATGGGCATGGGGTGGCGCTCTTCAGCCTGGAGATGAGCAAAGAGCAGCTAGTCGCGCGCCTCCTCTCGATGGACGCGATGGTGGATCAGCAGCGGCTGCGCACTGGCTACATTGACGACGACGAATGGGAGCGCATCAGTGATTCCGTGGGCCGGCTCTCCGAGGCCAATATCTACATTGACGATACGCCGGGCATCTCGCTGGTGGAGATGCGCAGCAAGGCGCGGCGCCTGATGATGGAGCATGGCTTCGATCTTTTGATCGTGGACTATCTGCAACTGATGCAGGGCAGTGGTGGCAGCAATTTCGGCCATGAGAACCGTGTCCAGCAGATTTCGGAGATCAGCCGTGGCCTGAAGATTCTTGCCCGCGAACTGAATGTGCCGGTGCTGGCGCTCTCGCAGCTTTCGCGCGCTGTGGAGAGCCGCACCGATAAGAAGCCGCAGCTTTCAGATTTGCGCGAATCCGGCTCCATCGAGCAGGACGCCGATATCGTCATGTTCATCTACCGCGACGAGGTATACAACCCCGACACCGACCGTCCGAATATCGCCGACATCATCGTCGCCAAGCACCGCAATGGTCCGGTTGGCCAGATCAGTCTGTTTTTCCAGGCCGAGCAAACCCGCTACCGCGATCTGGAACTGCGCGCGCCTGATGATTACTAGCGCCTGAAGGGAGCCTTGCTATGCCAGCCTTCGCCGGGTTTCCTCCTGGCAAAAGCCCTTATATTCCGTTGCCGGAGCAGTTCTTTACCACGCTGTTGCCGGAGATCGAAGATGTCAGCGAGTTGAAAGTGACGCTGCACCTCTTCTGGCTGCTCTTTCGCAAGTATGGCGACCCGCGTTGCGCCAGCGACCGTGAACTGCTGGCTGACCCATTGCTCCGCCGCGCGTTACGCCGGCAGGGCGATCCACGTCCCATCGAAGAGCGGCTGCGCGCGGCGCTGGAACTGGCGCTGGCGCGTGGGACACTGCTGCGAGTGCGTGTGCGCGTGGATGATGAGATCATCACCTGGTATTTCTTCAACACCGACCGCAGCCGGCAAGCGGTGGCGCGGCTGCTACGCGGCGAAGAATCGCCGGAATTGCTCTTGGAGCTAGAAGGACCGGCGGGAGCGCCGAACGACGAAGATGAACATGAGTATGCCATCGAACTGGAGCGGCCCAACATCTTCGTCCTCTATGAGCAGAACATCGGCCTGTTGCCGCCACTCTTGGCTGAAGAATTACGCGAGGCCGAACAGACGTATCCATATGAATGGATTGAAGAAGCGTTCCGGCTGGCGATTCAGCAGAACAAGCGTCGTTGGAGTTATATTCGCGCCATCTTACAGCGTTGGGAGATCGAGGGAAAAGGGGAGGCAGGACATGGAACGCATGGGTGATATCCTCGCCAGAACAGCCACCCGCCGTGCCAGCCAGCGCGGAACCGGCGCAGGAGCAGCAAAGCGGCTCAGCCAGGCGCGGCAGATGAGCGGCGCGAATACGGTCAACACCATCAATAGTGCGAATGGGGTAAGTGGCGTGCGCACTGCTGCCACCGCGCGGCGCACGAGCGGCACGAGCGCCGCCAATGCCACCAACCCAGGGAGCGCGGCCAGCGTTGGATCGAGCGTGCCCTCGCGGCTGGCGAACATCCGCCATGTGCGACCGGAGGCCGCCGATGTCGCGCCCGCCGGTGCGCAACCACAGCCGCAACCGGCGAACATCAAACCGGCGGACAGCCTGACCGGTCCCGCTGGCGTAGATAGTGACCAGATACTCGAACTGCCAGCACGCCAGCACACAAAACCCGCGCCGGTGACGCCGTTACCGCGACGGCGCACGCTGGCGGCTCGTGGCTCCGCTGCGCAGCCGGAGGAGCCGCCGATTCCGGCTGCCATGACGCCGCTTCGTGACCTTGCGCAAGGGTTCCTCGCGCGGCGCGCCGCTGCCCCAGCCGCCGCACCGGTGGATTCTGAGAACGAGCAGGCAACTCGCCAGCCAACGCCCAAAAAGCGCGCCAGCAGAGCCAAACAACCGGATGTTTGCCCGCTCTGTGGTGGCGCGGGCTATGTGCGGCTGGATGTGCCGGTGGGCGACCCGGCCTTTGGCAAGCCAGTGCCCTGCCAGTGCCGCGAACGCGAATGGGAGGAGCGACGCCGGCTCGATCTGCGCCGTTTCTCCAGCCTCGACCCGTTCTATGACAAGACCTTCGCCACGTTTGACCAGAAGGCGCCGGGGGTGCGCGAAGCCTACGAGGTTGCGCGCCGCTATGCCGAGGACCCAGAGGGCTGGTTAGTGCTGCGCGGCGGCTACGGCTGTGGCAAGACGCATCTCGCCGCCGCCATCGCCAATGCGCACCTCGCGGCGGGTGCGCATGTCTTCTTCTCCATCGTGCCGGACCTGCTGGACCATCTGCGCGCCGCCTTCGCGCCCAATAGCGAACTGCGCTATGACGAGATGTTCGACAAAATCCGCGAGGCTGGTCTGCTCGTGCTGGACGACCTGGGCGCGGAGAACGGCACTGCCTGGGCGACGGAAAAGCTCTTCCAGATCATCAACTATCGCTATAATTTCCGCATGCCCACGGTCATCACCACCAACAGCCGGTTACTCTCGCATATGGATGAGCGCATCGCCTCGCGGCTCTCCGATATCGCGCTGGTGCATACCATCGTCATCGAGGCGCCGGACTATCGCAAGCGCCACACCAACGGTGCGCCACGCGCCGGGCAGAATGGCAGCGGCGGCCAGCGCGGGCGCGGCCAGGCGCGCTGAACTTCTGTTAAAGCGTGTTCCCTGGGCACGTCCTTTGCATTAGCAGCAAGTGGTGTTGAGTGTCGCGGCAGTGAACTGCCGACGCACGCGATGACAGCCTGAAGGCCCTTCCCCGCACGGCTTCAGCCGATTCTGCCGTGCGCCGGCTTTTCAAAGCCGCGAGCAGAGGCATATGGTGCGGCGGTAGACATGTTATAATCAGGAATGGCCCACGGGGCTTGGTCTACCTGTCCCCGGAGCAGCTGTTATTGCATACCGAAACACAGGTTTGTGGTCGTCCGCCCCAATGTGAGGAGTTGGACGTACCTGGAGGAACAATGCCGTACGACGTGACGTTGATCCCCGGCGATGGTACCGGACCGGAGATCACGGAAGCAACCCGCCGTGTGCTAGAAGCCACGGGCGTGGAATTCAATTGGCACGTGCATCAGGCGGGGCTGAGCGTGCTTGAAAAGACCGGCACCGTGTTGCCTGAAGAAGTAATTGCCTCGATCCGCGAGACAAAAGTCGGCCTGAAGGGTCCGATCACCACCCCGGTCGGCAAGGGGTTTCGTAGCGCGAATGTGGCTCTGCGCAAGAGCCTTGATCTCTATGCCAACCTGCGCCCGGCCAAATCCTTCCCCGGTCTGCGCTCGCGCTATGAGAACATTGACCTGATTATCTGCCGCGAAAACACCGAAGACCTCTACGCCGGCATCGAGTTCCAGCGCGGCACACCCGAACTCGACGAACTGATTGACTTCATCGGTCGCGCCACCAAGACGAATCTCAGCCATGACGCGGCGATCAGCATCAAGTACATCTCAGTTCCCGCCAGCCGCCGCATCGTCAAGTTTGCCTTTGACTATGCCCGCGACAACAACCGCCGCAAGGTGACGGCTGTTCATAAGGCCAACATCATGAAATTCTCGGACGGCCTGTTCTTGCAGGTCGCCCAGGAAGTCGCTAAAGAGTACCCTGACATCCAGTTCGAGGACCGCATCGTAGACAACATGTGCATGCAACTCGTGCAGAAGCCGGAACTCTACGACGTGTTGGTGCTGCCGAACCTCTACGGCGACATCCTCTCGGACCTTTCGGCTGGGCTGATCGGCGGCTTGGGCGTGGCCCCTGGCGCGAATATCGGCGCTGATTACGCCGTCTTTGAGCCGGTGCATGGCAGCGCGCCCAAATATGCCGGTCAGAACAAGGTCAACCCGATGGCGATGATGTTCTCCGGCGTGCTGATGCTGCGTCACCTCAAAGAGCGTGAGGCGGCGAATCGCCTGGAGAGTGCGCTGGCCGCTGTCATCGCGGAGGGCAAGAACGTTACCTATGACCTGAAGCCGCGCCCGGATGATCCCACTGCCGTCGGCACGTCGCAGGTGGCCGATGCCGTCATCGCAAAGATGAACGCATAAGCTGTTTCATCGCCGGTTACGCCCGGTTGCCGCTTATCCAGTTATCGCTCCGCCTCCATAGATCGAGGCGGGGCGATGATGTTTTTGCGCTGGCTTTTCATAGTCTCACGAACTCTCGGCTTTGAAAAGCCGGAGCACACTATGACTGGACTGAAGTCCATAGCCATAGGGGAAGCTACTCTGTGTGGCTTTAGCCCGTTTGATCCGTGCGTCGGTAGTTTACTGCCGCGATTTCCCAGCGAGAAAAGCGCCATGAGCCTTGCGCTGAAGATCATCCTGACGCCGACATTGATTGGGCTGGCCAGCCTTGCCGGACGGCGCTGGGGGCCAGCGGTGAGCGGCTGGCTGGTGGGGCTGCCGTTTACCTCCGGGCCGGTCGCCTTTTTCCTTGCGCTCGATCATGGCACCACATTCGCCGCCGCCGCCGCTACTGGCACATTGACTGGAACGTTTTCTGAGGTGTTCTTCTGCCTAGCGTATGGCTGGTGCGCGTTGCTGTTTCCCTGGCCGGTGGCGGCACTGTCTGGCGGCGCGGCGTTTCTCCTGGCAACGTTTGCCTTGCGCTATCTCACCTTGCCGCTTGTGCCAACATTCCTGTTTGCCGTAGTCGCGCTCACTATCGGGCTGCGCCTCATGCGACCGATCATTGATCGTGCCAAACGGGCCACGCCCGCCAAAACGCCGCACTCATCAGAGCCATCATCAATAAACAAACCGCCATCCTGGGATCTACCGGCACGCATGGTGATTAGCACTGTTTTCGTCGTGTTGCTCACCGCCGTTGCGTCGGCGCTTGGTCCCCACCTGGCCGGTTTGCTTGCAACATTCCCGCTCTACGCCACCATTCTCGCTGCTTTCGCACACCAACAGCAGGGATCGCTTGCCGCCGCTGGCGTGTTGCGTGGCCTGTTGTTTGGACTCTTCGCCTTCGCCAGCTTCTTTCTGGCGCTGGCGGCGCTCCTGCCACGGGTGGGCATCGCGCCGTCCTTCATGGCGGCGACTGCGTTATGTCTCGTGGTCCAGTTTGGCGCGCTCTGGGTGCTACGCCGCATGATGCGCGCTGAACGTGCCGGGGGATTGGCCGGCGTGTGAGTAGCCCCACCCCCGACCCCTCTCCCGTGCGCGGGAGAGGGGAGTGCAGAGTGATGGGCGAATGGTGATGGTCCTTTCTGGTCATGCTACCTGGAAGGCGTCATCTGGCGTGGGGCGCGCGCCGCCAGCTTTTCCATGCGCTTCTGCGCCAGTTCGGCCACGGTGTCTGCGAGGGCATAGGCGGCGTCCGGCTGGGCAAGGGTGCGTGCGGCGTTCGCCATCAGCGTCCGGCGTGGCCCATTCTCCAGCAGCGGGACTAGCATATCCAGCAGTGAATCCGGCGTCAATTCCTTGTCGGCGATGACCTCTGCTGCGCCTGCTTGCCGGAACATCGCCGCGTTGGTAGCCTGTGGCGAGCCGGAGAAGCCTGGCGGCAGCGGTACCAGGATGCTTGGCCGGCCCAGGATCGCCAGTTCTGCAAGCGTCGCTGCGCCGGAGCGGCAGAGCAGCACATCGCTGGACGCCAACGCTTCCGCCATGCGTGTGGAGAGATACGCGCGCAGCACATAGCGCCCCCGCAGCTCCGGGCGCTCCCGAAAGAGCGGCTCCGCAAGCTGGCGCGTCTCCTCATAGGTGCGCTCACCGCTGATATGGAGCACCTGACAGCGCGGCAAGAGCCGCGACAGCGACTGCGCCACCACCTGATTGATGTGGCGCGCGCCCTGGCTGCCGCCCGTCACCAGCAGCACCGGCTGCGCTGGGTCCAGGTCGAAGGACGCTTTGAACGGTTCGCTCGGCGCTCCGGCGACGCGCAAAATATCTTCGCGGACCGGATTGCCAGCCAGCGCAGTTTTCCGGCGCGGGAAATAGCGTAGTGATTGGGGAAATGAGACGGAGATGCGTGTGGCGAAGCTTTTGAGGATGCGATTCGCCAGATTTGGCGAGACATCCTGCTGGTGCATGACCAGCGGCGCGCCGATGCGCCAGCTAGCGATGCCAGCGGGCACGGAGACATAGCCACCGCTGGTAAACGTCGCGTGCGGCTGAAACTCGCGCACTTTTTCATATGCCTGGCTCATGCCGACAGGCACGCGCGCCAGATCGGTGAAGGTCTGTGGCGAAAGATAACGGCGCAGCTTGCCGGCGGTGATGCCGACGAAGCGAATGCCTTCGCGCGGCACGATGTCGCGTTCCAGGCCATTCTCATCGCCTAGAAACATCAGTTCCGCGCCATAGCGGTCGCGCAGTGTATGGGCCACGGCCAGCGCCGGATAGATATGGCCGCCGGTGCCACCGCCGGAAATCAAGATACGCATGGGTCTATTGTATCGCGCCCGTCAAGAGGGCAGGGAAAGGAGTCATGCCTCCTTCCTTGACCACTCGCGGTAGAGTATCAACACGTGGCCAACTTGTATCATTTGTATCATCAGGGCCTTTCTTCAGATAATCCAGCTAAGCAGGTGGAGGAAACAAAAGGGTAATGACAGATGATTTTCCCCCTATTTGTTCATGAAGAGTGTTCAACGACCAACATTCGCAAACAGTGGAAAGAGGAGGAGACATCCGATGCGCAATGACGATGTGAGCGACAATATAACGGCTGAACTGCCGCGTGGTCATGGAGGAGATGGAGAAGATGATGGAGGCGACTTGCAGGAGCGTGTGCTTGCGCTCGTAGCGATTCTGCCACATGGAGACAGGGTTGAGCGCACGTTTCCTTATGCTGCCCGGCCAGGAGACAATCTGCTCACCGTCGAGGCCAACATTGTGGATTACCTCTACAATGCGTTGCGTGAACAACTTCCGCAGCAAGCAGATATAGACTGGAAGGTCTACCGCCGCACTGAGACAGGAGACCGCCTGGATGAGCGGCTGACCCGCTATGCGCGAGCGCACCATAAGGTGCAAGTCGCTCGCAGCAGACTGAAACGGAAGGCAAGGGAGCCAGAGAAATCATAAACAGTTAGGTGGGAATCTGTCTCCCATGCGCATCTCGATCACATGAAGGTTTTTCAGCATACAGTAAACATTAGTGAACGAACTGTGGCTAATTCCTACATCGCGTGTCTATCTACCTCTGACTCACCCGGCTGTCGTTGTCGAATGCCAGCGTTCTTCGACCGGATGCAGCACCTCCGGCAACGGTCCACGCGCCCAGAGCAAGATGCCATCATGGGCTACGTTCTCGACGAATGAGCTATCCCACCCAGCAAAATCTGGAACGGTTGACATCAACTGCAATTCGCGGGCTTGTGGATAGCGGTCAATCACCTCGATTTTGGCCCAGGAGATAGCTGTATGCTGTGCGTTTGAAACCCGCTGCTCTCGCTGTTCTGGCTCGAAAATGAGCAGAACATCTACATCACTTGGATCAGGGTCGTCTAATGCTCTTACTGTCTGTCGTGCAACTGACCCGTAGAGAACTGCTGCCAAAAGATCCTCTCTCCGCGTGATAAGGAGAGTGAGGACATGGCGAAGATATTTCTCAGTCTCCTCATCAAGCCGGGGAATCGGAGTTATAGATTGGATAGAGGAAGAACTTCGATGCTGAGCCTGTCGGTGGCTCGCTCGATATGTTTTGATTCGAGTCGGTTTGTCTGTATTTGTCTGTTTTAACTTGTAGCCCGTGCGCGTATCTCCTGCCAGCACTGCTGTGCGCGTGCGACCGATCAGCATGGCACAGTTGTAAGGCTTGACCGCTGGATCGCCGAGATCATGAATAGAGCGTTCGATATCAATCGCTCGCTGCTCATGCCCTGCCTCGTTCATCGTATCACCTTTCCCCTATGCGCAAACTATTTTGTGTAAGCTCATTTCCAGCTATAGCAGAGGACAACAGGGCCAACATACCACATGAGAAGAGGACACGAGAGACGAGGCGGCAAGGAAGACTGCTCGGCGTAAAAAAGGGTAGATTCACACGTCCTGGTTAGCAGGTGCTATGGCGTTCGCGTGCTTTTATGGACCTGAACACTTATTAGATTCCCACTGTTTAGAGGTGATGACAGGCTGAGCAGATCGCGCTCGCCAGTGGAGCAAAGGGGAACTTCTCGATGGCCCATTTTCGTGCCTTTCTGGCTTCAATGCGGCGACCCCAGCCTCGGCGTCCTGCCTCGCCATCTTTTCTCTGGCTTCTTGCCCTTTGCTTCTTATCTGCCTGTGCTTCCAGTGGCGGCCATGCTTCATCCCCAACTGCCACTGTTACAGCGACTGCCTTCCCGCCCGCTCCCACGCGCTCGACTGCGCTGCTTACCTATCAAGGAACGTCCACGGCTGGCGTAATTAGTGTCGCCTGGTCTCCCAACGGCAAAAAGATTGCCACTGGTGGTGATGACGGCTTGGTCCGCGTCTTCGATGCCGCGACCGGAGCTACACTATTCCGTTGTGTCTGCCATACGTCCGGCAATCTAACAGGTGCGTACAGTGTGGCATGGTCGCCCGATGGCGCGCGGCTGGCGTCGGGCGGCGTTGACAACAAAGCGTATGTCCTCGATGCCGCAACCGGCCAGAAGTTGCTGACCTATAGCGGCCACACACTCACCGTCTGGTCAGTTGCCTGGTCGCCCGATGGTACACGCATCGCTTCGGGCAGCGACGACGGAACGACTCAAATCTGGGATGCGCATACCGGCCACACGCTGCTGACCTACAGCAAACAAACCAGCGGCATCAAAGAAGTTGCCTGGTCGCCAGACGGCACGCGCATCGCTTCGGCCAGCACCGATGGCAGCGTGCATATCTGGGATGCACACACCGGCCAGACGCTCCTCACCTATACCGGCACCGGTGGTCCGGTCTATCCGCTGGTCTGGTCGCCGGACGGCGCGCAGTTGGCCTCCGCGCCCGCCGATGCGCAAACGGCAGTGAACGGTGTCAGCGCAGGCGACACCGTGGTCGTGTGGGATGCGCGTACCGGCCACACCCTGCTCACCTATCAGGGCCACAAAGATCAGGTATTCGCTGTCGCCTGGTCGCATGATGGCAAGTGGTTGGCAACCGGCGGTGATGATGATACCGTGCAAATCTGGGATGCAACCACCGGACAGCCATTTTTGACCTATACGGGTCATAGCAGCACCGTTTGGTCAGTTTCCTGGTCGCCGGATGATACCCATATCGCCTCGGCAAGCCAGGATGGTACCGTGCAAATCTGGCAGGCGCAACCATAATGTGTTGCGAATTGGCTTCTGGAGGTGTCGATCTGGCGATTCGTTATTCGACGTTATGGTAGAAGCGGGAACGATGTTCTTTCCCGCATTGCACCGAAAGAAAGAGGCAACTACTATGACAGATAAGCAGTCTTCACCAGATGCGCCAGCGGTCGCCATTGCGCGCGCCCATGCAGAGGCATGGAGCCATCACGATTGGGACACAGCGCGCGCAATGCTCGCTCCTGATGTCCACGTAATAACCATGACCACACAACCCGATCTGCCTGCCACCGATCTCACCGGCGTTGATGACTACATGGAGGGTCTCATCAAGTTTGCCCGGGCCGTCGAACCGGGCAGTGCTCGTGTGGTTGCCAGCGTCGGGGACGAGCGAAATTCGCTCATTCTGCTGACGGTGCGCGCTTCCTTCGGCCCAGAAGGGCCAAATGTGACGATTCCGGCGGCTCGGCTTGCGCTCCTCGACGAGAACAACAAGATTAAGACCGAGCAGGTGGTCTTCTTCACGCTTCCAGACTGACACACATGACAGGGGAAATATGAGCCAGCCTGTAGAGTCTCAGCAGGCTGGCTCGAAAAACGATCATGCGGCCTGGGGTGAGCCAAGCCCGCTGCCGGCGTGGAACGTCCACTGGACGTGTCCGCTGTTCTGGTCGTAGGCATAGAGCGTGCCGTCGCTGCCGCCCATGAACACCGAGCCGTTCTTGATGCTCGGCCAGGAGCGCCCGGTGCTGGCGAAGCCACTGCTGCTGTGCTGCTGCCAGATTTTTTGGCCGTTGTTGGCGTTCAGCGCATAGAGCGTGCTGGGGTCAGCAACGTACACGACGCCGTTCGACACGTTGGGCGTCGAGAGCAGGCCATCCGCCGTCTGGAAGCTCCAGGCTGGTGAACCGTCGCTGGCATGCACAGCGTAGACGGTCTGGTTGCTCGCAGTGAAGTAGATCAGCCCGTTGACCACCGCCGGACGGCCACCAATCTGGCTCCCAGCCGCCTGCTTTGTCCATAGCACGTTGCCGTTCGACGCATTGACGGCGGTGAGCACGCCGCCATCGTCGCCGATGTAGACGACGCCGTTTGCGATGCCTGGTGAGGTAAATTCGACATCGGTGGTCAGCTTCACCTTCCACGCCAGGCTGCCGTCGCTCTCATGCACTGCATAGAGATAGCCATCGGTCGAGCCGGTGTAGACCAGGCCATTCGCCGTTGCTGGCGATCCGGAGATGGCGCCGCCGGTGGCAAATGACCATTTGCTCGACCCGTCGCCAGCGCCCAGCGCATAGAGTGAGCCATTGTCCGAGCCGACAAAGACGAGTCCATTATCCACCGCCGGGCGTCCCTCGAAGCTGCCGCCGGGCGTCACATTCCAGAGCGAGGAGCCATTGCCCAGCGCCGCCACATGTCCGGCATCGGTCGCCACATAGACGATACCCGACACCACCGCTGGCTTATTGGCAAGCCCGCCGACCGGAATTTGCCAGCGTTTGTTCCCCTCCGCCGAATCCACAGCGTAGACCGTGCCGTCGCTCGAACCGACATAGATGGTGAAGGGTCCGCTGCTCCCGCCATTGCCGCCGTTGCCGTTGTCGCTCGTGGCCGTTGGCGTCCCCGAAGCCGCTGCCGTGCCTGCCGTGCCCGTCGGCGTATGCGCCTGCGAGCCAGCCGATGACGAACAGGCCGCCAACAGCAGCAGGAGCAGCAGCGAGAGCAGGCAACAGACCGAGCGCACAGTTCGCTGGCCGCGTGATGGACGCGGAAACAGTATTTCATGGGATTTGGCGGTATCCGGCGTGTCTGGAACTCGCATTGCTGGTCTCTCCTATCCGGTCATTTGCTTGCCACGTGTACGAAGCATAACCAATGGAGAGACGCCAGCACAATGCGATAGCTCACTCTTTTCCTCAGCAGAAACGCTGAGCGGCTACCAGTGGATAATGAAGCGCAGTTGCTGTAAAGGAGGTTCCGAGCAATTTAGTTCGCATCGACGTCTGAGAGGGTGAACAGGGCGCGTATGCTACCAGCTTGTGGGAACGCGGGGCATATCTCTTGACGCTGGCAGCTTCATAACGTACACTAACTGCACTCACTCGCTTTGTTATCATTATTGTGGCCAGTTGCCGTAAATTCAGGAGAAGTCTATGCCAAATAACCCTGTGGTCATGCCGCTTCCGCCTACGCACCGCATCTTTCTGAGTTCCACTTCGGTAGATTTGCACGATTGGCGCTCGCGTCTGGATGGGTTATTGCCATATCTGGGGCAATTCTCTGTCGTCATGGATCGCTTTTCCTTGCGTCCTCTTGGTAGCATAGACGCCACCGATCTTTCACTGGACGAATTATCTGGCTGCCAGGTCTATATTTTGCTGCTTGGCTGGCGCTATGGCTATGTGCCTGATGGACAGAAGCTTTCGGTGACCCACCAGGAATATCAGGCCGCCCGTAAGAATGGTATGACCTGCTATGCGTTCCTCGCGCATCCAGATACAGCGCCAACCGAGGCGCCCAATGGAACGCCTGTGCTGTTTCCAGCGAGTGTGCGCGATCCAGAACACCACGAACAACTGCTGGCATTCCGTGCCGAGGTCGAACGAGACGGCATTGTCGGTTACTTCACCACGGCGGACGACCTGGCCAATAAAGCGGTGGGAGCCATCCATCGCTACCTGCTCTATGAACAGTGGTCTACGTTTTTGCAGGACCGCCGCCCACCTCGCCGGCTCCCACTGCGGGCGCCCGGCTTCGTGGGACGTGAGACGGAACTAGCGACGCTGACCGAAACGGTGTTGAGTGGCCAAAGTACCGGCCTCTCAGCGCTGGTCAACGGGATGGGAGGCGTGGGCAAGTCGGCGCTGGCCGCTGAAGTGCTGTACCGGCTGGCCCAGGATCCAACAGCTTTCCCGGCAGGCATCGGCTGGGTGCGCTGTGATGGACGTACCGGCGACGAAGGGCTGATCTGGGTTTACGATCAATTGCTCGCCACCTGGGATGCGTCGCTCGCCCCTGAAGTGGTGGCACAGGCGACTACACCGCAAGCGAGTATCAGGTTGCGGGAACAGCAGCTCACGCGAGTGTTTCATCCCTTCCCACTGACTCCTGAAATTGCTGCTTCTGGTGACGGCTCATCGAGCCAGACGCAGGCGCCTGCTGCCCTGATATTGCTGGATAATGTGGAGGTGGACTTTCCGCTTACAACGGCGCTGGAGACGCTGGCCTCTTTGCATGCCACGGTCTTGCTCACTGCCCGCCATCGCCCAGCCAACGAACGCTTGCGGGTCGTGTCTCTCAATGTTCTCTCCTCTCAGGCGTCAGTTGCACTCTTCCATGAACGCTATAGCGCCAAAGGTGGGGATTGGCAGCAAGCACGAGACGCACCGGCTACCGCTCAAGTGGCGCAGCAGTTGGGGTATTTGCCGCTGGCAATCGAATTGGCCGCTTCGCGCGCGGCGTTGCGGCAGATGTCAGTGGCTGATCTGGCAGCGGAACTGGCGGAAGCACAGCGATTAGGCTTTCTGAACGATCCGACCGACCCCAATCGCTCCAAAAGCAATGTCCGTTACAATCTGACGCGCAGCCTGGAGGCGCTTACTCCCGTCCAGCGTTTGCGCTTTGCGGCGTTTGGCCTGCTCAGCGGCGCTGATTGGCCGCGTGATGTCATCGAGTCGTTACTAGACGGCATCCTGGAAACACCGGCAGCCGCCGAATCGCCCAGCTCTCCGGCAGCCGATGATCTGGACCTGCTGGCCGCGTTCTCGCTGGTGACGCTTGGCACATCTTCCGCGCCCTCTGCTTCAGAAGCCGCAGACGCAGCGATTTCTTCAGTCACTACGCCTCCTCCTGATCGTCTGCGAACTCCACGAGTGCGCCTGCATCCACTGCTGCGTGATCTGGCAAGGGAAGAATGGCGCCAGTTCTGCGCGCAGGATCCGAGCTGCCAAGAGGCAGGAGTGCTGGCGCTGATGAACGCGGTGCATGTCTTCATCAGTCAGCATCAGGAGCATCTGGCTGTATTGGCCCAGGAGGAAGACCTGCTAGTGGGGGCTATCAATGAGGCCGCAGCCGTGCCGGTTGCCTACCAATCCTGCAATCAGGCAATACAGATGTTAACGGGGTATCTCTATCTTCGCGGACGTTGGCAGTTAGGGCAAACGCTGCTAGAACGGCAACTGTTTGTCCTACGCAGATTGGGCGACCGGCGTGGTGAAGGAGTTGCTCTCACGAATTTAGCCAATCTGACGCTTCGCCTGGGACAGTTCGGTGAATCCCGCCGTTGTCTGGATCAATCGCTGCACCTGTTCCAAGAAATCGGTGACCAAGAGGGCGAAATCATCACACTTGATATTCTGGGCACGCTGGCCGAGAACATAGGAGAGTATGCCGCCGCGCGCCACTATCTGGACCAAGCGCTGGCGATCTCTCGTACAAGTGGCAATCGTCGCCTGGAAGGGGCATCTCTCAATGCTCTGGGTATGCTGGCGCAACGTTTGGAACGGTATGATGAGGCTCGCCAGTACTACGAAGCATCGTTGGTGATCCATCGTGAGGTTGGTAATAAAGAGGGCGAAGCTGCTACTCTCAGCAATCTTGGTGGCGCGGCCCAGCACCTAAAAGCGTATGATGATGCCCGCCGTTACCTTGAACAAGCTTTGCCTCTCAACCGAGCGATGGGCAATCTCGAAGGTGAAGCCGCTGCTATGAGCAATCTCGGCCTACTGGCTCAAAACCTGGAAAAGTACGATGAGGCGCGCCGATACTACGAGCAGGCGCTGAGCATCTTCCAGGCGACTGGCAACCGGCGCGGCGAAGGGATTACTTTGGACGCTTTAGGCGGTCTGGCGCAACGAACAGGGGTGAATGAGCAGGTTCTCCACTACTATGAGCAGGCGCTGAGCATTTTTCGCACAATAGGTGACCGCGCTGGCGAGGCTTCCAATCTCTCCGAGTTGGGGAGCCTGATGCAGAGCTTAGGGCGATATGATGTGGCGCAGCGCTATCTCGAACAGGCACTGCCAATCGTGCGGACCATCGGTGACCAGCGCAGAGAAAGTATTGTTCTGGATAAATTAGGCAACATAATGTTGTATTTTGGCCAGTACGATGCTGCCCGTCACTTTTTGGAGCAGGCACTGAAGATCGCTCATGACATCGGTGCGCACGATGGGGAGGCCGCAGTCCTCACTAATATGGGGCATTTGGCGCAACGCCTGGGACAGAAAGAGCAGGCGCGTCGCTGCTATGAGCAGGCGCTGAGCATCTACCAGAAGATTGGCGCCGTAGACTACGCCCGCACTGTGGCGGCTAATCTACAATCCCTGGCATGAGAAATGTTCGTCTCTACCGCTATGTGGGGCCAGAAGAAATTCGAGAGCGTCTGGCACAAACAGGCGCTCAGGGAGCCGAAATTACCACCTATGCAGAGTTGGTGGTGTGGCTCCGCGATGCCGGGCAACAGCCCGACGCGAGCGGGCTAGTCGTGCTTACCTTCATCATTGATGCGGCTGGTGTACTCTGGGTAGCTGACCGCCATACCGAGCATGTCGCCTGTGCTGGCGGTCAGCCGGTGCGTTCGGCGGGTGAGTTATTCCTGGCAAAGGAGCGTGATAGCTGGGAGGTAGCAGCCGTCAGCAATCAATCCACCGGCTATTGTCCTGAGCCGGACTCCTGGCCCTGGGTGGTAGTGGCGCTGGTGCAGTTGCCGCTCTCATTCGCTGCGCCACAGAACGAGCATGAGGCGGCGAATGGATTCGCGTTCGCCTGTATCTTTCGTCGCTGCCCACGTTGCCGGCAGATCAACATCGTCAAAGACGGCGTGTGCATCTGCGCGCTCTGTGGAGAGGAACTGCCGCCGACATGGAATGTGGATGCTGACTGAACAGAGAAGCTGCCCTATCCCCATACCAGGATAGAACAGTCTCAATGGTGGTATTTTGCTCGCGCGCTACGCATTCGCTATGCCCCTCTGCGAGGGACTACCCGCCAGGAAGAAGACGCCGAGCGAGACGATAGCGATCAGCAGATGCAGCACGTTATCGGCTACGTTGACTTTGATGAGGCCGAGAACCGTCGCCTGCTGGACGAAGGGATATCTGGATGCTGTAACTATCACGTTTATCTCATCTGTGGAGACCAAAAGCATGCGATATGCTATACTGGCGGGCGGCAGGAAGATGAGCGGAAGAGTCATCGGAGAGAGGCGTTGCATGTCCTCGTACCAGATCATATTTATTGTGTTATTGGCGTTGAGTGTGCTGAATGTGTTCATCCGCTCGCGCCGCAGAAAGCGGCTTTCCTGGCGCGGGCAATACCCCACAAGCAATAATCAGCCAGCGCGTCGCGTCGAAGACCTGATGGCGGCGGGCGCATCGGCATCTGTGGCGCGTGAACTGGCGGCTGGCAACAGAATCAATGCCATCAAAACCTATATGGAAGAAACTGGCGCCGGCTTGGCCGAGGCAAAGCGTGCGGTAGATGCGATCACTGCGAGCGCCGATACCGCCCGGCTGATGAATACTGGCGCGCCGGTGAGTGCGAATACTGCGAACGCTACGAGCACAACAACACCACCAGTATTCGCCAGCGACAACGCGGGATACGCCAGCGCGCAGTACCCACAGTATCCACAGTATCCTCAATATCAACAGCGACCACAGCCATCGGGGACACTTTCAGAGCGCGTCGCCACGCTGCTTGCGCAGGGGCAGACCATCGAGGCCATCAAGGTCTATCGCGAGGAGATGGGCGTGGGGCTGCGCGAGGCGAAAGATGCGATAGACGCCATTCGCCTGCGCGACAGTGTCGCCGCGTTCCTGGCGCGCGGCGCATCGGAGCGTGTGGCGACATTGCTGGCTCGCGGTGCAAAGCGAGAGGCTATCAAGGCCTACCGCCAGGAAACTGGCACTGACCAGCATACCGCGAAGTCTACGATTGACCTCTTCCTCGCACGCTAGTACATATCATCACTGGCGCTGGTGCGAGACCAGCACCAGCGCAGGAACGTGGCTGCGCGCCAGCACCGTCTGCACTGCCTTGCCCAACTGTGGGCGCTCGCCCGTGCCGCGATCATACGCGCCGAGGACGACGAGTTGATATGCGCCGCGCGCCAGTTCGCGCTGGATCATACGGCCCGGATTATCGGCGATATGCACCACACGCGACACTGGCACGCCCAGCCGCTTGACGCGAAACTCCAACTCATCGAGGGTGTTCGCCGCCGTCGCTCGCAGCCGGGGCGCATTGGTCTCGCGCCAGAACAAGGCATCCATGTTCGCGGCAACGACATTCATCAGCACCAGTTCCGCGCCGTAGCTCTGCGCCAGGTGCGCCGCAATGTCGCCCGCCGCCATCGAATATTCCAAGCCGTTGGTCGGCACCAGAATGCGCCTGACCTCCGCCTTCGGATAGCGTTCTTCTTCGCTCGCCACCAGCAACACGTCCATCTGCGCCTCGTGGATCAGCGCATCTTGCAGCGGGCCAAACGTGAGGCTGCGCAGCCGCAGATGCGGATGCCCACCGATTACCAGCAGATCATGCTGCTTGGCGGCGTCCAGCACGGCGCGCAACGTATCTGAAGTATCCGATGAGGGGCCGGAACTCCTGCGAAATAGCTCCACGTTGCGCAGCGTCGCGGCGGCGTTGAGAGCGGCGCGCGCCACCACTGTCGAGGGCTGCCGCGCAATCGCCTGCTCCGGCGCGGTATCTGCGCCATCCTCTACCAGAAACTCGGTGACATCGAAGATTTCGCCCTGCTCGTGCTTGGAGAGCGCAATCCGCTGCACCACATCGGTCGTCAACGCCGGCAAGAGTTGCGGCTCAACCGGCACCACCACCCGCTCGATCCGTGGCACATAGGCGCGGCGTGCTGCCTCCTCGCGTTCCAGCCGCTGCTGTTCCTCGCTGCTGACGGGCGCGCGGCGAGTCAATGCCGTCAGCAGCATTGGGGTGAGCAACACCGTTAGCATGGCGACGATGGTATAGATGGTATACGTGCGGACGGTGAGCAGCCCCAGCTCAACGCCAATGATCGCCACGATGACATCGGTGCCGCCTTTGAGGTTGATACCGACGCCGACGATGGCCGCTTCCCAGGAACCCAGGCCGCCGAGCCGCGCGCCCAGCAGGCCAAAGACAATTTTGACGGCGCTGGCGACGATCAACAGCAGCGCAATAGCGCCGAGCGCCGTGACACTGCGCAGTTGAAAGATGTCTACGCGCATGCCCGCCAGCACAAAGAAGATTGGCGCAAAGAGCGCGGTCGCCAGCGCCTGAATGCCTTCTACCAGTGTCCGGTTCTTGCGCGGCGCGCGGCTGAGCAGCACGCCAAAGACGAACGCGCCGAGCAGTGGATGCAGTCCGAGCGCCTGTGTAATGCCTGCGGCTGTGAACGTCAGCACGAGCACCAATGAAAGTTGCCCGCGAATGATGCCGGTGGAGTCTGCGACGCGGCGCATCGCCCAGAAGGTGAAGGCGCGACCAAGCGTGAACATCAGCAGAAAGAAAAGTCCAGCGTAGAGGACGCTGCGCAGCCCGGCCAGCAACGCCGCGTTGGTGTGGATGGCGGCGGCCACCGAGACGAGCGGCCACGCGACCACCTCGCTGGCAACGCCGATGGCGAGGATCACCTGCGCATAGCGGCGGCGCTGTTCCTCGCGTTCCAGCAAGATTTTGGCGGCGACGCTGACGGCGGTGACGGAGAGAACGATGCCCAGAAAGATGCCATATTGAAACGGACGCCCCAGAATGACGATGGCGAAGAGCGTGCCCGCTAGCAACGACATGACAATAGAGAAGCCTGCGCCGAAGAAACCAGGGCAGGCCTCTGCGCGCAAGATGCCCAGGTCCACCTCAATGCCAGCAATCAAGAGCAGCAGAATTGCGCCGACCCAGGAGAAACCGGAAAGCACCTGCGAGGTTCCCTGCTCGTTGAAGAGCATGTTGTGGAGTCCCGGCAGCAGCGCGCCAAAGACCGACGGGCCGAGGATCACGCCAGCGAAGAGTTCGCCTAGCACCTCCGGCTGGCGCAGGCGGCGCGCCAGTTCACCGGCGGCGCGCGCCGCCACCAGAATCACCGCCAGCGCGATCAGGCTTCTGAGCAACTGCTGTTCGGACAATCCCTGCACCGCGTCACTCCCTTCTCCCATGTCAATGCGCCACTATCGGCTAGCACCCGATCTCCAATCATGCGCTGTGTTGCGCTGGCGACAGTATAGCCTACCAGGAGTTTCCACGCGATGCAAAACAACCGGATACCTCGAATTCAAGATATCCGGTTGGTAATCAGTAACCTATGGTTCCCCCTCTCCTCGCGGGAGAGGGGGTAGGGGGTGAGGTCTAGCTCAGCCGCGCTTTGAGCGCATCGTGCTGGCGGCGCATCTCGTCGGGCAGGTGATCGCCAAATTGCTCGAAGAACTCACCCTGGTCCGCCCATTCGTGCAGCCAGTCCTGATGATCCACATAGAGCAATTTCTGGACGGTTTCCGGCGAGAGGTTCAGCCCGTCGAGGTTGAGCGAATCCGGCGTGGGCACATAACCGATGGCTTTGGTGTCCGCGCCCGCCGTGCCGTGGATGCGCCCGTGCATCCATTGCAGCACACGCACATTCTCACCAAAGCCTGGCCAGAGGAAGCGACCGTCGGCATCTTTGCGGAACCAGTTGACATGGAAGATCGCCGGTGGATGCTCCAGCTTCTTGCCCATGTTCAGCCAGTGCTGCCAGTAGTCGCCCATGTTATAGCCACAGAACGGCAGCATCGCCATTGGGTCGCGGCGTGTCACGCCGACAGCGCCGGTGGCCGCCGCCGTCGTCTCGGACCCCATGCCTGCGCCAACAAAGACGCCGTGGTTCCAGTCGAACGCCTGATAGACCAGCGGCGCAACCCGTGCGCGACGCCCGCCGAAGATGAACGCGGAGATCGGCACGCCCTGCGGGTCCTCCCAGTGCGGTGAGATCGAAGGGCACTGGCTGGCCGGAGCGGTAAAGCGTGAATTGGGGTGCGCGACGGGCGTGTTCTCCGTCTCGAACGGCTTGCCATGCCAGTTGAGCGTGCCAGGGGGCGGGGTCTTGCTCTCTGGGTCAATGCCCTCCCACCAGGGCAGACCATCCGGCGTCAGGCCGACGTTGGTAAAGATGGAATTGCGCGAGAGCGAGGCCATCGCGTTGGGGTTGGTCTCGACGTTGGTGCCGGGGGCGACGCCGAAGAAGCCGTTCTCCGGGTTTACCGCCCAGAGCCGGCCATCGTCGCCGATGCGCAGCCAGGCAATATCATCGCCGAGCGTCCACACCTTCCAGCCCTGGTCCGCCAGCGGCGAGACCAGCATCGCCAGATTTGTCTTGCCGCAGGCGCTGGGGAACGCGCCTGCCATATAGGTGACGTTGCCGGAGGGGTCTTCCAGGCCGAGAATCAGCATGTGTTCGGCCATCCAGCCCTCGTTGCGTCCCATCCAGCTTGCCAGCCGCAGCGAGAGGCATTTCTTGCCCAGCAGCGCGTTGCCGCCATAGCCGGAGCCGACACTCCAGATCAGTTTCTCTTCTGGGAAGTGCAGGATGAAACGGCGGTTGGGGTCCAGGTCGCCGGTGGAGTGCAGGCCAGGGATGAATTCGCCGCCGTTGCTGGCGAGCTGGTCCAGCGCGATTTGCCCCATGCGCGTGGTGATGCGCAGATTGGCGACGACATACGGGCTATCGGTAATCTCGACGCCCACTTTGGCGTGCGGCGAACCGGCTGGTCCCATCAGATAGGGCACGACATACATCGTGCGTCCACGCATCACGCCCTCGAAGTGTGGGCGCACTTTGGCTTTGGCTTCTTGCGGTGGCATCCAGTAGTTTGTTGGGCCGGCGTCTTCCTGGCGCTCGGTGCAGATATACGTCAGATGTTCGGTGCGGGCGACATCATTGGGATTGCTGCGATAGAGATACGAATTTGGATAGGCGGACTCGTTCAGCCGGTCCAGTGTGCCGTTCTGCACCATATCGCCCACGAGCTGCTGATACTCCTCTTCGGAGCCGTTGCACCACATGATGCGATCTGGCCGTGTCAGACGCGCGCACTCTTCGACCCAGGCTTCGAGCGCCGGTGTCCCTGGCATAGAATAATTTCTCCCTCATCGTTGATTCGGAAAAAGCGCGCTGCGCCGCTGCAACGCGCTCCGTGTGTCTCCGGGTGGTGGACTCTCGCCGATTCATCACATTGCGACATATCCACACGCTATATACAAGCCTACCATTAGGGCTACCTTGTGCGCAAGAAGTAGTAGCGTCCATAATGAGCGAGTATGAATAGGAACCCGTGTGTAGAGAGGGCTGGTGACGTTATGCTGCGTAAAGGGCTGGGATGCCTCATTCTGCTGGTCAGCTCCATCGCCGCTATCGCAGCCATTGGCGCGATCCTGCTGATTCAGGCGATGGGCGAGCGCACACGGTCGGTGCCGCTGATTGGCGGACTGACGACCTCTTCGAGCAGCGGGCAGAGTGTCAATGTGCCGCTGATCGTTATTATCCTGGTTGTCGCATTCATCGGCTATATCGTTGGCCTGGGTCTGCTGACCGCCATCCCCACAGACAGACCCCGGCGCGGGCGCTTTCCGCTGGGCCGCAGAAATCGCGCGTAATGAAGTTCAGTGAAGTATGCGCCAACCTCAATGCGCTCTTCCTCATCGCCGCTTCTTACAACCCAATGTAAAATCCTATCGCAGGTTGCAGTATACGTTGACATCATACTTGAAGTAATGATATAGTTGGCATCATTCGTTCGTACAGTTGAGATGATAAAGAAAAACTACCAGTTTCGTCTCAGTAATTGCCATTTTGCATCAGGTCGAGCCTCGTATATGTATGGCTTGAACCTGCCCGTTTACAATTTTCGCAGCGAAACTGGTATAGCTGGTGTGAGGGCATCTGATGAACTCGAGATTTCGTGGCATTGTCGTCCTTATTTGCTGTATCGTTATCCTCTTTTGTTCATTCGCTTTTCAATGGTTCATCATCAAATATCAACCCACTGGCGGCTATGCGCCTCGGTATTTCTATTTCTCTTTCGCGGACCTCATCGGGCATTATAAGGATGTGAGTTCGATCAAGTTCGTCTATGCACAGTTGGGGTGGGTTGCCCTGCTGGGTCTGACCTCTATTTTTCAGATATCTTTTCTCGAAGGCTGGATTCAAAATCAAATCAAGAGTTTCATAGACATTGTTACCTTCGCGTTGACCTTCTTCAATACCGTCCACGATAAAGCGATCATCACGCAATTGGATCCCCAAACATTCAAAAGCATCTTTGGGACAAACGACGTAGCGTATGTGCTGCATAATTCCACCACGCAAATCTCGATGGGCTACATCGCAACTATCGTTGCAACTATCATTATCAGCCTCGTCCTGGCGATTCCCTCTGATTCCATGTCTGTCGAGCAACTGAACGGCATCCCTGGCAGAAAGTATGCAATCGCTCTTGCAGCGTGCAGTGTGATTATGTGCTGCACCCTTTCAACTATTGCAGCCCTCTCCGGCGCAACGACCACCACCTTTGAGTTTTACGATAAGAGCCACTTTGTGACGGTCAGTTCCACGCTTGGCTGGCAAGATACGAAGTTGGTCATCAAGAAGGGCGACATCGTATATCTGCTCTATGTGCCGCATGCCGGTACATGGACGGCCCATAAGCAGAACGCCGCATCCTATACAGATGCCAAAGGTGATCTCTCATCGCTGGCAACCGAGACCGCGCATAGCAAACTCCCCCTCTATGGGTTTCCAGTGCAGGCGCTGATCGGCAAAATTGGCAACAACTCACCTTTTCTGGTAGGCAATGGCGATTCGTTCCTTGCCTCAGACGACGGCGCGCTCTCGTTGCGCATGAATCAAAGCGATGGCGCGCTTGCCTCTGACGCCGGGACCATCGAGGAACAGATCACGATTGTGCGCTATGTGAGTGGCTTTCATCTCACCTTCACCAAAGTCACGCTTCCTGCTACCTCGGGTTGGCATGATACGGCTATCACAGCGAGCGCGAATAGTGATGTCTTCAGCATGTCTTATATCTATGGCTCAGGAACGATGGCGCATAGCAATACGCTCGTCGCTCCCGATGCGGAAAACGGCGTTCCTCCTGACTTCACCTTCATCCTCCAGGGGTTTGACACTAACTTCCCCTATACCTACACAGGGCAAGGGCTTTCGGCAAAGTTTGGCACAGAGTCGCCGTTCTACTGCGGGTTTGGCACACTGGCGCGGCCAAAACCAGATGCGACCTCTTCTGCTGAGGGCGATCACCTCTATTTGAGCATCCTGAATGCGGGCAGCGCCCAGGGGTCCATCCAGGTCTTCATCGGCCACATGACGCTGGATTCCGTCTCCACTTATAACTATGTGTAGTGGATGCGGAGAATGGCCGGTGGATTCATCCACCGGCCACCCTGGCTATCTATTTCTTGTCGCGTACCGGCGTCTCCGCGACGGTGAGCGCCGTCTCGAGTACACCCTTGACCTGCGCCAGGGCGGGGTATGATCCCGCCTGTAACGCCTGAAGCGCAATGCGGCAGGCGTCCCAGAGTGCGGGCGCTGCCGCCATCGCCTGCGCCAGCCGTAGCTCTTCCTCTTCGCTGGCGCCGCCGATTACGCGCGCCACCTCCTGCCCCTGCTCCGTCACAATTCTGCACTCAAGTTGCTGCGCTTGTGATGTGTGTTGTGTTGCCCGTTTCCGCGATTTGCCAGTGCCGCTTTTTGTCGCTGGTGTACGCACTACTTCGACTGCGAACATATCCCCGTCACCTCTGCTCTGATAAGTGCTGCTAGCTGTGCAGTTGCGTTGCGTTGCGCCGTTCTCCGCTGCATACGGTGCGTGCGAACTCAACCGCACGTATGGTATGTCCAATACAACGCGCCACTCCGGCATTGTTGCGCAAACGGTACTGCTTTCCCAGCAGTGCCTTTATGCTGTATGGAGCCAATCTGGTGATATACTACAGTTGATGAGTAATGCTGAATGAAGATTATAGGAGGCTCGTATGATCGAGCGATTGCAGCGCGCCCTCGAACATATTGATGAATTGCCAACTCCCATTCAGGAAGAACTTGCCGAGCAGATTGAACAGTATCTGGAGCCGTTTGATTTGCCAAAAGGGAGCCTTGCCGGTTCTATGCCAGACTTACCTGACGATACTGAAGAGATACTCCTTCGTTGGAGACGCGAAGTTCCGCCAACACCCCCATTAGATGAACAGCTACGCTGGTTGGAGGAAGAGTGAGCGGCTATCTTCTTGACACTGGCATCGTCACTGCATATCTCAGAGGCCGTGACGGCGCAGTAGCGTTGGTTCAGCCCTGGATTGATGCAGGTGAAGCTGCTGTTAGTGTCATTGTGTATGGTGAGGCAATCGAATTCTTCAAGAGCTTGCCAAACTTTCCGCGTCGCCAAGCTTTGCTGCGGACGTTGCTGCGCCAGGTACGCACATATGACCTCACGTATTCAATTCTGGAACGCTATGCTGATTTACGTCGTGCAATGCGGCCACCACAAGGCCCAGGTTTGATTGGCGATCTTGATACGATCATGGCTGCTACCGCCCTCGAACGCCACCTGACTGTCGTCACGATTGATAGCGATTTTACTCGTGCGCCTGGTCTCCCGGTCATGTTCCTCAGTCGCAAAGATCTTCTATAAGGATTACAGTCTGCTGTACCTTTCCCCAGATCGACAAACTGGTGTAAGCGTAGCAACATGCGCACCCCTGCTCCGTATATCTTCTGTCTTCGCTGTGTCATGGTTGGAGTATGCGATGTCCATTTCTTGCGAAGACCCTACACGAGATGAGCGTTTCAGATCATAGAACAACGTCATAGAACAACGTCATAGAACAACGTCATAGAACAACGGGCAACAGGTGACGAAAGAGAAGCGAGAGGAAGATATGGGAAAACCACTGAGCGAAGCGCCTGTCACGCGGCTCACCGCGATGGATATGCTCTCCGGCGCAATGGCTGAACGCATGGCGCGCGAGGCCGAAGAACTCGGCCCGCTGATCCGCTGGCCGCTCCAGTTCGGACCGGCGGGCAGCGAAATCATCTATCTGATTGGCGCCGAGGCTAATAAGCTGGTCTTCAACACCAAACGCGATGCCTTCAGCCACGATAAGGGTTGGACGCCCTTTATTGGCGACCTCATGGGGCGTGGTCTGCTCAACCAGGACAACCCCGAATGGGCGCGCAGCCGCAAGATGTGGAATCCCGCCTTCACCAACGCTTATATGGAGACCTATCTGCCGCTGATACAGCGGATTGTCGCGCAGCATACTGACACCTGGGCCGGACAGGAGCAGGTGGATATCTTCCAGGAGATGCGGCAGATTACCTTCCATGTCGCGGCGACTGCGCTAGCGGGGATTGACCAGCCGGAGGCAGTGGAGCATCTGCAAAAGCTCTTTTACGATCTGCTACCGCGCGCTGGTATGTTCTTTGGCGATGAGGCGGCGTATGAGGAGTATGAGCGCGCGGCGCTGGCGGCCCGTGACCAGCTCGATAGCATGCTGTTACGGTTGATTGCCGAACGCCGCGCCACGCCGGAGAGTCAGGCGCGCGATGTCCTCGGCATGATCGTGCATGCGCAGGATGACCAGGGCCAGACGCTGACCGACGAGGAAGTGCTGGGGCACCTCTACATTCTGCTGGTGGCGGGCCACGAAACGACCACCACGCTTGCCGCCTGGACGCTCTACCTGCTGGCGACACAGCCGGAGCAACGGCGCAAGGTGGAGGACGAGCTACAAACGCTGCTGGCTGGCTCCAGTGGTCCGCTCTCCGTGGAGGCGGCGCGCAACCTGCATGCGCTCGATCTCTTCATTCGCGAGGCTGGGCGGCTCCATTCGCCGGTGCAGAGTGTGCCGCGTGGCATGGTGGAAGAGGTGGAGTTTGCCGGGTATACGCTGCCCGCCGGCGCGATGGTGCGCGTGGCGCTTGCCGCCTGCCACCGTATGCCGCGCTACTTCGCCAACCCCAATGAGTTCGACCCGGATCGCTTTGCGCCGCCGCGCGAGGAGGACCGCAAGACGCCGTATTCGCTAGTGACGTTCGGCGGCGGTCCGCGCCTCTGCATCGGCGTCAATTTCGCCAACATCGAGGTGAAGGCCATCGCCGCCGATGTGCTGCGCAAATACGAACTGACGCCTGTGGAATCTGAGCCGCCGCTGGATATGGGTTTCATCACCGTCATCATGCCCGGTGGCATGCCCATGCGCGTCCGTCACCGCTAATTATTGGCAAATCGCTATGCGCGACGCCAGGCCACCGCGCGCCCTGCTCCATCTTCAGCGCGAATAGGCAGATCGTCAAAGCGCTCGTTGATGCTGGAGCCGCAAACGCTAATGTCGTCGCCATAGATATGCAGCGAGATGGCTAGCTGATCGCCAGCGTTGTGGACTCGATGAATATTTTCCTCGGGCGGGATCAGCGCGGAGGTGACGCCGCCTGGTGAGACGAACCATTCGCCTGTCTGCACCAGCCAGCGGTTGCCTGTGTCATCTTCGCGCAGGCTATAGCGCCGCTCGTACTCCTGGCCTTCCAGCACGCCAACCACGCACCAGCAGATATGATCGTGAATAGGCGTTGCCTGGCCGGGCAGCCAGACCAGCGAAACCACTGAAAAGCGGCGGCTGGGCGCAACCGCGACGACATGCGAGCGATAGCGGTCTGGCCAGGAGGCACGCTGCTCTTCCGTCAGCAGATGAGGCACGCGCAGCAGCGGTTTGAGCGCATCCTGCACACCAGCGACGACTCGTTCCGTGTCCGGCTCCGCATCCATCAGCGACTCAATGGTAGCCACGAATGTTTCGATGCTCTCTACCTGGTTGAAACTATTGGAGAAGCTACTTGGCTGAAGCGAGCCGCTACGATGAGACGGGCCATTCAGGGATGCAGGCATGTGTCACCTCCAGCACCATTGATGCAGGTTCAACCGCTACCGTGACGATCTTTCATTGAGCGGCATGATAGCTGGAGGTGCGCCTCACTGTCTATGGAAAAACGACTGCAAAGGGCCATTGGAACCGGATTGGAACGAACTTGATACCATGTTGGCAGCGAATGGCGCTGTATTCACGAATTACTTCTTTGCGGAGCGCGCGTCCAGCTTGCCCTCTACCAGCAGCGCGGCGCTGATGGCGCTGGCGAAGGCGAGGCCGGCGCTGATGAGCATAGCGACACGGAAGCCGGAGACGAACGACTGGTTTATCGTCTGTTGCAGCGCCGTGTGTGTGGCCGCGCTCAGACCCGGTGGAAGCTGAATACCGGCGAGCCTGCTGCTCTGCGCCTGCACGACACGTTTGGCCGCCGGTGGCACTGGCAGCGTCGCTAATTGGTTCGTCAGCGTGCGCGTGAAGACGCTGGCGACGACGATGCCCAGCGTGGCGATGGCCAGCAGCCCAGCCGTGCGCGAAACGGCGTTGTTGACGCCAGAGGCGACGCCCGCGCGCTCCTGCCCCACCGACCCCATGACGGCGGTTGTCAGCGGCGCGACGGTGACGGTCATGCCGATGCCCAGCACGACCACGGCGGGGAAGAAGGTCGTCCAGTACGAGCCGGTGGTGCCCGGCAGCGAGAACAGGATAAAGCCCACGCCCGCAATCGTTGGGCCGATAATCAGCGGCAGCTTTGCGCCATAGCGCGTAATGAGGCCGCCAGCCCAGCGCGAAAGCGAGAACATGATGAGGGTGAACGGCAGAAACGCCGCCCCGGCTTCCAGCGCGGTATAGCCATGCACCTGTTGCAGCGTGAAGGGGAAGAAGTAGAGCGAGCCGCCCAGCGCGCCATAGAGCAGCAGCGTCAGCAGATTCGCGCCACTGAAGGTACGCGAGCGGAAGAGCGAGAGCGGCATCATCGGCGCTGCGATCCGGCGCTCCACCAGCACAAACGCAGCAAGCGCCACGATGCCAGCCAGCAGCGTCACGATGACGATGGGATCGCCAAGCCCCTGCGCGCCCGCCGTAATGAGCGCGTAAACGACTGCGCCCAGTCCCAGCGTCGCCAGCGCCGCGCCGCGCCAGTCTATCGGCCCGGTCGCCTGTTCATCGCGGCTCTCTGGCACATGACGAACCGCCAGAAAGACGGTGATGATCGCCAGCGGCAGATTGATGAGAAAGACCAACCGCCAGGAAGCCACCTGGATCAGCCAGCCGCCCAGCACTGGACCCAGCGCAGAGGTGATGGTGGTAAAGCCAGACCAGGTGCCGATGGCACGGCCACGCTGCGCCGCCGGAAACGAGGCGCTGATGATGGCGAGGCTGCCAGGCGTGAGGCACGCGCCACCGATGCCCTGCGCCGCCCGCGCCACCACCAGCTCTGGCACCGTCTGCGCCAGACCGCAGCAGACGGAGGCTGCGGTGAAGAGGACGATGCCGATGACGAACATGCGCTTACGGCCAAGCCGGTCGCCAAGCGAGCCGCCGACGAGAATCAACGACGCCAGAAACAGCGAGTAGGCTTCGACCACCCACTGCACGTCGCCAGCCGTGGCTCTGAGGTCCCGCTGCAACGAGGGCAGCGCGACGTTGACGACGGTGCCGTCTATGAAGACCATGCTGGAGCCGAGGATGGTTGCCGCCAATATCCAGGCGCCGGCGGTTCGTGCGGCGCGTTGTGCGTCTGGCGTGGCGTGCGGCGCAGACTGCATCACACCCTCGTCGCATGGCGAATGGACGATAGCTCCCATTGATCTGGCTCCCCTCTCGTGCGTTTCCCCTCGATAGATAGCTCAGATCATATCACTCGTGCCATCCTCTGCCCACTGCTCTATTGGCTAGTATGCCTGCCCGGTTTTATACCAGCTCATAGGTCGCCTTGCAGATAGCGCATCCAGAGATCGCTGGCAATCTCCTGCGCATCCGCCGCAACGCCGTAGCGCGCAAAATACTGGCAGACACGCTCGACATCGCGGACGAGCAACTCATAGAGATCGAAGCTATAGCGGGGGTCTACTGCCTGCGCAAAGTCTATGATAACGGCAACGCCCCGCCAGTACAGAATGTTATACGCCGAAAGGTCGCCGTGGATGCGGTCGCAGGCTAGAAATAGCTCGATATTGCGCAGGATACGCGCAAAGAGTGGTTGCGCCTCCGCGCGTGTCAATGTCACATCGCGCAGTCGTGGGGCAGGCTCACCCAACGAGCCGATATATTCCATCAGGACAGCGTTGCCGATCTGCGAGAGTGGGCGTGGCACATCGCCGCCAGCATCGTAGAGCAGCCGTTGCGTCTGATATTCGTACTCGATCCACGAACTAACCTGCATGGCGCGACCGCTCTGATGTTTGCGGGCATTGCGCAGATGCCGGCTGTCGCGCACCTCGCGGCCACGCGCATCGCGTTGTGGCCGCCCCTCACGGTACACGGTGTCGTTCTTCAGACTGCGAAACATGCGTGGCCGGTAGACTTTGGCCGCCGCGTAGTCCATTCCGGTGCCTGGCGCGGCCTCGCAGCAATAGACAGTCGCCTCTTTGCCGCTCTTGGCGACGGCCAGCACATCGCGAATCAGGTCTTCTTCGTAGAAGTGCGCCAGCGAGGAAAGCACCCAGAGGCGGTCACGCTGGTGCGCCAGGAACGTCGGCGCGAAGGCTGGATTTTTTTCGCCGTCCGCCAGCGATTGTTTGCGCAGCCAGCGTTGTACGTCGGCGTTGCCCTCAAAGCTAAACTTGGGGACGCCGGGCTTCTGCCCCGCTGGCAGAGCAGGCGCAGCCTCGCCGGATGGCGTTTGCTCGCCCGTCACATGTTGAATATCGTGGTCAGAGTTGTCGTCAATCGTCTGGTCAATCGTCTGGTCAATCGTCTGGTCAATCGTCTGGTCAATCGTCTGGTCAATCGTCTGGTCAATCGTCTGGTCAATCGTGTCGTTGCGGTCGTACTCGGGTTCGGCTGGTGTCTTCTTCACGGTCCATAGGCTCCCGCGCGCCAGATGCTTCCACAGATGGGAAGGTATTGACATCCAGCGCGGCATGATGTGTTGGATGGACTCGTGAACGCCGATGAGTTATGGGCTAACGCACGGCTTTTCAAAGCCGGAGCACGCTGAGAACAGGCTGAAGCCTGGGCGACGCGCGACGGATTTCAGTCCGCCGATTCCGTGCGCCGGCAGTTTACTGCCGCGATTACATACACCATCAACGATGTAGCGCAGCGAGCGTCAGGCGGCGCTCACGAGTGGATAGAGAGGGTGGTGGAAAGAAAAACCAACATAGCCATTCGTTATGCTCCTTTCACCTGACCGGTGATACGTTCTCTGCTGGCAGTATAGACGAGGATACGCCGCTGGAACTGACAGATTTCTGATAGACCTCACCCCCTGCCCCTCTCCCATAGGAGAGGGGAGCCAGAAGCGCGCAGGTGGACGGGAGCGCGGGCGGGCATGAGTGCAGCGGGCGCTAGTAAGTAGCTGCTATTCTTGTTGTCTGGCGCCATCCATTGTCCAGTTTGTCTCCCAGGTTCTCCCGCCATCTGCTGAGAACGCCTGTTCCCAATGAAACGAATTGGCGGTGATGTCAGACCAGATCAGGCGGCTAAAGATGCTCTTGCCATCAAACATCTCTTGCGCGTAAAATTCGCCACGCCCCTCCGTAAATCCACCGGTCATCGGGGCGCTCTGTGTGCCCTGTATACTGTTGGCGAAATAGACACTCCACAGCCGCGTCTGTGGATCGAACAGGCGCCAGGATACGGCCTCAAATGATCCCGACGCTCGATGTATTATCGCTTCGCCGATATTGCCCAGTCCTCCCAGGAAGCTGCGGTCCACCGTCGTTCCGTCAAACTCATCCCAGGTCACCGAGCCTTTCAGCAGTTCCCGCAGTCGCCGGTGATGCACATTCCACCGGCCAATGATAAAATCAAAGTCATGTCGCCCATCTTGCTCATGAGTATCAATATTCTGCGCGTCTGTCTCGTTCACGGGATACCTCCTGGGATGACTATTCCCGGCTGTGGTACGAAGAAGTGGCACGGCCCCTCATATCACGCCTCTTCAGTTGCAAGAGATATAACCGGCAAACCGCAGGATCACAAGGGCCACTTGTTCGATACTGCCATAGGCCACTTGCGGAAAGTGATAAACGCACATTTCTACAGGTCACGATGGTTCTGCTACTCGCGCTTCGCAGCCAGCTTTGCCTGTAAGTCCTCAATCTCCGCTTGCAGTGTGCGAATTTCCTCTTGCAGCAGCAAAATCCGGCGAATTCCTTCCATATTGACGCCTTGCTCAGCAAGCGTGGCAACCTCATTGATCTGCGCCAGGTCGTCATCGGAATAGCGGCGCGTATTTCCTGCCGTGCGCTCGGGGGTAAGCAGACCACTCTCTTCCATGCGCCGTAATTGTTGCTGTGCGACTCCTGATAGCTCAGAGGCGACGGCAATTGAATATTTGGGCAAGGACATATCATGAACAGATTTTGGCGACCGTATGACCTGTGGCCTCTTGCCAGGTTTTTGCTTCATAGAGAAACGCTCCTCTCTTTATAAGCCTCTCAAATAGAAATACATGGCGCTCGCCAGGGGATTCCAGCATATTTGGGAACGCCCCTGGTCGAGCGCCATGCCAAGACAGAGGAAGAGACGGACAAGATGACGTGAGGACTTCAGACGCCGTTGTCGAAAGCGGACTCACGCAATCTCAGCGCGCGAATAGTTCAACCTGCCTGCTTGTGTCAACACTGCACAGTTGATAAGCAGCTTGAGCGATTCGCTCAGTTGACGTGAGCAGGTTCCTGATTTTTCGTCTCCTCGATCACCCGCTGGCTATTGGCAAAGCCGGTGAGCTTATCAGCCTCACGAATCGTAATGCGTTTCGGCTGCGCATGTTCGGCCAGCGGAATCTCAATCGTCAGGATGCCTCGCTCAAAATGCGCTTCAACGGCGTCGCCGTTGACATCTTTCGGGAACGTGATCGAGCGGCTGAACTCGCCAGTGCCAAACTCCCGGATCAGATAGGCCGCTTCTTTCTTCTGCGCCTCTGGCAACAGGTCTGGCAAATTCGCTTTGATGCTGAGCGTATTCTGGCGAACGGTCAGGTCAACCCCATCCGGATTGACACCGGGAAGCAGCACCTGGCAATAATACTTGCCCTGGGTTTCCAGGACATTCATTTGCCCAACAACGCCGGACCATCCGGTGGTTGGATTGAATCCTGGCCGCAAAACAGCCTGCTCAAAGAGCTGGTTCATGGCGTCATGCAGGGTCGTCACGTCACGAATCGGGTCCCAACGCATCAGAGAAGACATGCTGAACACCTCCATCGTTTGCTCTGGGGCAGCGCGTGCCATGCTATGCGCTGCCCAAAACTACACTACTCTCAAAACTCCTCTTGATATGTCTCTCCGGAGCATCCACAAGAGAACTGAGGCGCTACGATGATATCTCAGATATCGCTGATATCTCTATCTCCTCTTGTTTCCCCGTCACCTCACTCCTCGCAGATGCTTGGAAACTCTTGACAATTTGTATATACAAAATGCGACGAAATTTGTCAAGAGATTCATCAAAACTCTAATATTTTTCTAACATAACATGTAAGACATTGACGCAAAACCATGTTGACGTGCGCGTCTGGCGTGGCGCCCACGCTTGTAATGCGCTTTGCTGGAATTAGCCACGTTGTGGTAGCACGAGAATTGCACATGTGGTTGGCGGCGCCAGGTTTCAGCGCATCTTTTGGCGCATCTTTTTGGCGCTCGGCACAAGTGCGTATTTTCTGTAAAATCTTCCCCCATTTGGGCCAGAGTGGTCACATTTTCAGGAAATGTTCAGGGGAAAGATGTAAGGTAGAATACACTGTTGGCGGTCACATTTCCAACGCGATGGAGTGAGATAGAGTTCGATGGGCGTGAGGCATGTAACGGACCTGACAGGTCAGGCAGATCAGACAGATCAGACAGATCAAAGCCAGCCGGAGGCGCCGGACCAGAATAAGCCGCTCCGGCGATTGTTGCGCTTTCCACAACGCGCCTGGCAATGGCTCTCTGCGCATGAGGCCGTGCCTGCGCCGTTCGACGCTGGATTGGCCGGGCGCATTGCGCTGGCGCTGGTCGCTTTGATTGCTGTCGTCTACACGGTGGTGATGGTTGGCTATGTCTTTGGCCAGCAAGACCTGTTCCGCACCGGCGCCGAAGACCTGGGAATTATGGATCAGGTCCTTTGGAATACCTCGCATGGCCATTTCCTGGTCCAATCCATCTGCAACAACATCACCGATACCAACTGTCTTGGAAACGTCTCACGTTTCGCCATCCACTTTGAGCCGATCCTGATACCACTATCACTGCTCTATCTCATCATTCCCAACGTCAAAGTCATCTTATTTTTGCAGGTGGCGGTGGTGGCCTCCGGCGCGTTTCCGGCGTATTTGCTGGCTGCGCGTCGGCTGCGCAACGTTGTCTGGGGCGTCCTCTTTGCCACCCTGTTCTTGCTCTATCCCTCGCTCCAGGCCGCCGTCGTAGACGACTTCCATCCTGAGACGCTGGCCGCCGCCGCCATCATGTGGGCGCTTTATTTCCTGGCGATGCGCCGTTACCGCGCGCTGGTTATCTGCTGCATCCTGACGCTGCTCTGCAAGGAGACGCTGGCGCTGGATGTCATCATGATCGGCCTGTTCGTCCTGGTGATCCAGCGCCGTCCGCGCATCGGCCTCAGCCTGATCGTCGCTGCCTGCCTCCAACTGGCGCTGGCGCTGACGCTGATGCACCTGGCTAGCCCGTTGGGTCAATCGCCGGTTGCCGGACGTCTCGATAACCTGAAGAGCCAGCCGCTCACTACGCTCCTCAGCATTGCCACTGATCCCGCTCGCCGGGCGTATCTCTTCAAGCTGCTGGGGCCGGTTGGGTTCCTGCCGCTGCTCAGCCCGTGGGTGCTGGCGCTGGCCGCGCCTTCGATGCTGCTCAATATGGTCAGCAGCTACCCACAGATGTATACTGGCATTTACCAGTACAATACGGATATTGTGCCTATTCTCGTGGCGGCGGCGATAGATGCGCTTGCCTGGCTTGGGCCGCTCCTCGAACGCGGCGCAGCGTCGCTACGAGACCACGCACGGCGCCTCCTGCGTATGCCATCGGCGGTCGCCTGGTGTATCCGGCCACAGCTCTTGTTGCTGATAATCGTTCTGATCGTGTTCGTGTTGGGGAAAAGCTCCGTCCAGTTGGCGTTTCATGTGGATGCGCTGGTCATTCGCGAGTCTTTTCCCACCATCAATCAGCACGACCAGATTGGTGATCGCATTGCGCAGATGATCCCCGCCGGCGCGTCGGTGAGCGCCCAGGGAACGCTGGCGCCACATGTCAGTGAGCGGTATGAAGTGTATCAGTTTCCCTACAAAGACTATCAGGCGGATTATGTCTTTGTGGATGTTACCACCGGCAATTTTTATCCCTACACCAACGCAACCGACTATATCAATGAGGTGCAGGGCATGCTGGCGTCTTGTCGCTTCGACCTGACCGCCGCTCAGGATGGCTATATCTTGCTGCACCGGCTCACTCCACCAGGGGTAGCGCCGCAGGTCTGCCCAACGGTGCTGCCCGCATCGTTCTACACGTTTGCCGATGTCAAGCCGCCGTCGGGCACGTCTCCGGCGAACGTCGTCTATGCCAATAGTCTGCAACTCATCGGCTACAATCTTGCTCCGCCGCATGTCAATCTGGCGCAGCCAGTCACGACGGTCTACACCTATTGGAAGGTGCTGAGGCCGTTGACGCAGCCGCTGACGGTGGTGATGACCTTCACGCGGCCCGATGGCTATCGCATCCAGATCACCGACGCCTTCACCCAGACATGGTATCCGCCGAGTCAGTGGCCGGTAGGCACCATCGTACAGGTCGTTTCCTGGCCGCTGTATCTGAACCAGAATGACAAGGGCAATCTGCTCTTCGGCGTGGAGGTGCGGACCGGCGCTCCATATAACAATCCCAGCGCGCAAGATGCCGTGCCTGCGGTCCTGCCCGGCGGCGCTTCCCCCAACCCCAATGGTTTCCCGCGCCTGGTCAATCATGGCACCAGCGCATTACTGGCCATCTTGCCCGTGCAATGAGCAAATCCTCACCCCTGGCCCCTCTCTCTGCGGGGAGAGGGGTACTATGTGTTGGCAACAAAGGGTTGCTGTGCATACCGGCTTAACGTGGAAGATGTATGCTGTACTGAAGAGATACAATGGTAGAGTGTGCAGCCAGCGGTGGCGCTGGCAACAGGAGATACTCATTCATGCAGCGCATTTGTGTATTTTGTGGTTCGAGTGAAGGGGCACGCCCAGCCTATCGGCAGGCGGCGGAGGCGCTGGGCGGCGAACTGGCGCGGCGCGGCATCGGGCTAGTCTATGGTGGCGCAAGCGTTGGACTGATGGGCGCGGTTGCCGACGCGGCGCTGGCTGCCGGTGGTGAGGTCATCGGCGTCATCCCGCGCGCACTCTTCAAGACAGAGGTGGCGCACACGCATCTAACGATGCTCTATGAAGTGACCTCCATGCACGAGCGCAAAGCGAAGATGGCGGACCTTGCGGATGCCTTCATCGCGCTTCCTGGCGGCTTTGGCACCTTTGATGAACTCTTTGAGATGCTGACCTGGGGGCAAATTGGCATCCATAGCAAGCCTATCGGCCTGCTGGATATTGCCGATTACTTTACGCCGTTGCTGGCGCTGATGCGGCACGCGGTGGGAGAAGGATTCGTGCCGCCTCGCAACCTCGATCTCATCTGCCACGGCTCCGATCCGGCGGGGCTGCTCGAACAGATGATAAACAGCCGTAAGGAATGGGAAATCATTGCGAATGCGCCCGCGAGAATTGAAGGCTAAAGGATACAGGTTAGGGATAATGGAATGAAGAGCGCAAGATAGAAGAAGCCTTTTTGTCTCCCACCAGCTATGATGGCAGTGTTTATGGATGCCCAATCCATGACCAACATAGCCGGCGCGCCCAGCCTACATACGGAGTACAAACGCTCATGAGATCAGCGGGCGCTTTTGAGGAGATGATGTATGCGCACGTCTGAACCGCACATCCTGTTGACGGGTCTCGGATTTGGTGAGTCGCCACGCTGGCATGAGGGCCGCCTGTGGTTCTCCAACTGGGGCGTGCAGGAGGTCGTCGCCGTTGACCTCGAAGGGGATATAGCCAAAAGCGAAGTCGTCGTGCGCATGCCAGCCTTCCCTTTCAGCATTGATTGGCTGCACGATGGGCGCTTGCTGCTCACGTCTGGGCGTTCAGGATTGCTCCAGCGCATGGAACCCGATGGGTCGCTGGTGACGCATGCCGACCTGACCAGCCTCGCCAGTGATTGGAATGAGATTGTTGTGGATGGTCGCGGCAACGCCTATGTCAACGGTGGCGGCTTTAGCATGCTCTCTGGCGGAGACTCAGCCTCCGGCATCATCGCTCTGGTTACGCCAGATGGTGCGGCCCGTCAGGTGGCTGACGGCCTCGTTTTTCCCAATGGGATGGCCGTAACGCCTGACAATAAGACGTTGATTATTGCCGAGTCCTACGGCAACCGGCTCACTGCTTTTGACATCGCCGCTGACGGCAGCCTGTCGAACCGGCGGATATGGGCCGATCTCCCTGGCGGCTACCCGGATGGCATTTGCCTCGATGCTGAAGGAGCCGTCTGGTACGGCGATGTTCCTGGAAAACATTGTGTGCGTGTACGCGAGGGTGGCGAAGTCCTCCAGACGGTACAGCTTGATCGCGGCTGCTTCGCCTGTATGCTCGGCGGCGCCACCGGCGATACGCTCTTCATGATGGCGGCTGAGTTCTCAGGGATGGCCAACATGAGCGGCGACGAGCGAACGGGTCAGGTCCTCGCTGTGCAGGCGCCAGCGCCACACGCCGGTTGGCCGTGAGCGTCACCGACAAGAGAGTGGTATCCCATCCTATTGTTCTTGGTCTAGGCTGTCCCAGATGTCACTTTGAGCAACAGAAAGTGTGGTCTTGCGTTCTCTATTTCGGCGGCTGGCTATAGATTTCATCCTGGTTGTAGTTTTTGCGGAATTGCCGCCTACCGTGTTGTTGGATTCAGCGAAGGTAGCCATTTGCATTGGTTCTTGCGGAGCAAATAGCGTAGATGCTTCCTGCAAGACACGGTCCCTGGCCAATGGGTAATACGCCGGATTGATTTCGCTGCTATAGCAGAGTCTTCCGGTTCTGAGCGCGGCGACAGCGGCAGAACATAGCCCCCCAAACGGTTCCCACACGACATCTCCTGGATCACTGGAAGCGTTGATGATGCGCTCAAACAGGCGCAAGGGCTTTTGATTAGCATGGAGACATTTCGCGTCGCCATCTTTGAGGCGCTCCTGCCCTCGAATGGGTGGCTCCGACCACACGTTAGTGATGCCGTGTGTGTGATGCCATTTTGCCCGCATATGCTCCCATTGCTCTGCGGTGACTGGTGATTGCCCATCCAGTGAGAAATAATGCCAGCCTGTTGCTCTGCCATGGGCATTTGCATAAGCAGCAAGCCTTTCCATCATTTCCGGCGGCGGGAAATACCAAAGATGATCCTGCGTGAAATACTTCCGCGTTGCGGCATTCTTTACACCACAAGCCTCGTTTGTTTTGGAAAAAGGCATTCCTGTGCGCACCCATTCCGCTCGTAGCCAATCGCGGATAGGCAGTTTTTGCCCATCTCCTGTAGGCAAAAGGGCTTCACGGACATACTGAGCGCACACTTCTGTGACCACCGGAAAGCGCCGAATGGTCTTGCTGTTCACATTTCCTGCAATATGTCCGATTCCTTTATCCCAAATATGGAGGGCACGGTATTGCCAGCCGTGTAGGCTCAAAACAGGGTGTACTGTTGCCCATCCTATTTCATTCCCCCAGAACCACAATGTTGTCTCAGGCAGAGAATAGCGAGCCCACGCGGCAATATGCGGCGCATACCATTCTGCCAGATCAGCGGGGGTCGGTGGATCGCCAGGGAATAATCCCAGTCCATAGGGACCGTCGGCTATGATGACTGTTGGCGCAGCCCAGGTCTCATACCGATCTAAGGCGTCAGCTAGCTCGATTTGGACTGATTTTACTCTGGTGGTTTGTATAACGGTGTCAGTACGCTTCGCGGCATAGTGTTCGTGCGCCCGTTCTTCAGCAGCGGCAGGAATGCTATCGGTCTGGTCCGCCAGAACCATTTTGTCCTCCTCTGCTCAGGCACCTAAATAGTCTATTTTGGACTATCTGCGCCTTAACTTTACCATTCGTTCTGCGAGAGGTCAATGAGGGCCATATGGAAAAATTCATTTCCAGCCATGACTACCTTCTTTTTCTCTCGCTTCTGCGTGGCACTCGACGGACCGCCGAACTCACACAGGAGCAGGTAGCGGCATGTCTTGGGCAAACACAATCATTCGTGAGCAAATGCGAACGTGGTGAGCGGCGCATAGATGTGATTGAACTTCGTGCCTTTTGCCAGGCCATTGGCATATCACTGGATGACTTCATTCAACAACTTGAGGACGTTTTGAGGCAAGGGAAAAGCTAATGGACTACCGAGAAGTGCTAGATATCGCTACTGAAGCTGTTCAAGACTTGAAAGGCCAGATTCTTGATCTGCTCACTATCCATAAGCCGCATGATTTCCAGGCAGCCGTCGAACTTGCCAAAGTTATCAGCAAGCTCTCTCCGATTGTGGGAAATAATCTGGAATACACTGTTGCTCAATACCTGAACTCAAAAGCAGAATTGTGGCCCGCTGGTTATCACTGGATACGACAAGACCCGGATTTTCCTGATATTCTACTCTCCGGTATGCCTGAGCCACGCCCAGGCATCGAGGTCAAAGCCTGGTTTCCCCTGGCGACGGAGATGACTGCGCGTTTCCGCGATAGCCAAACGATGTTGCAAGAAGGCAATACAAAAGTTGCTGTCATCTGCTGGCTTCCCGAGTATGTAATCGCTGGTCGGCCAAAGATACTGGATGTGTTCCTGTGTGACGCATTAGATTTTGCTACAGCCCGTGATGCACATTATCATAATCCTCCGCACTATCTTGTCATAGAGCCAGAGGATACCAGCCAGCGCACGCGCAATTTGCAGCAGAAAAACTGTAATGGATTGAAGTTTCAGGGTTCAAATGAACAGCTGGAAGAGGCTTTGAAGGCAGTGGATTCTTGGGGATCGGCAGGAAAGATATATCGTACCGATTCTGCATATCAAGCGGTACTTCGTGAGCTGACAGGCCATTTCTCTTATCGCTTGGATACCAATTTCGCCAAGATTGATCGCATTGCCTTGGAAAGCCTGGAAGCGTTCAAACGGCAGATGCTCAATACGTCTTATTTTGATCGCACGGTGCAAGATTGGATCAAGGCAATTGCATCACTTGATGCCGCCTCTTTTGCGGAGTTTCTTGATCCAACTACTCCTCTCATTGTCGAGTAGGCAATAAGCTAGCAGTTCAACCCACCCCATCATTCTCACCAGCAGTTTCAGACGGTGCGCTAAGGGATACTTCCGCCGTTGCGGCGGCAAAGGTTGCGGCGTCCTCCTGCGCGTATTGTTCGCGCTCGCGGGCGCGCTGCTCCTTCTCCTGGCGCTCGATCCAGATAAAGAAGACGATGCTGAACAGCACGATATCGAGCAGGTTCCCAGGAACCGCCAGCAGCCCACCGGCAATCTGCTGGTCTACCATTGGAGAGATGCCGAAAAGGCGCGGCGCTGTCGCGTACACGGGATACAGCACACTGGTGGCAAAGATCATGATGACGCCGAAGATGTCGAGTGGCAGGCTTTCGGCTCCCAGGTAGAGCATCTGAAACGGCGAGGACATGCGCGCATGGTGGTCCAGCGGCGTCAGCACCGGCCACCAGGTCAGGACGCCCGCAATCAGGAAGCAGAGCATCTGGATGTTGTGGACCAGATTGTTTTGGAGCGCCTGGTCGTAGAGCGGTGGCGCATGCCAGACCATGATGATGACGTTGTAACTTATCGCTGCGATGATGGGGAAGAGCAGCCCGCGTGTGGCATCGCGTAGCGCCCGCAACGGCACGAGCAGTGTCACCAGCCATTCCGGCAGCCCCATCATCAGGAAGGGCGCCGATACCGTCGTCAGCAGCAGCAGTTGCAGCGTATGCGCCGACAGCAGATAGTAGCGCCCCAGTGTATCGAGCGGCGTGCAGAGGGTCAGCGCCAGCGAGAGCACGCCGGCAACGAAGTAGACCACCCGTTTACGTGGCACCGGCTCATCTGAGTAGCGCGCGCGCAACCGCGTGATGGCGAAGAAATAGCCCGCCAGCAGGAGCGCCGCAACGATGAGAACGGCGGGATCGAGGTTCCAACTGGTTGGCGACGGAAGCGAGTGCATGGACGATACCTTGAGCGTTATAGAATAGGGGGCGTGTGCGCAATGCCCCGCGCACCATAGGTGCCGAGAAAATAACTGTTCATATCTATCTATGGTAACACCATCGCATAGAGAAGAGGGGACCCATCCAGGTCGCACTCCCGGATGAGTCCCCTATCTGTCATTTTTATTGGCTCACTATCGAGCGGATGTCGTGGTTATCCCTGCGCCGTCAGCCGCGCGGGAAGCCGGCCAGCCCAGGGCTGCGCGGCTTCGAGTTGCGCCGCCAGCGCCAGCAGCGCGCCCTCGCCCAGCGGTCGCCCAACGATCTGCACCGCCAGCGGCAGACCATCTTCGCCCTGATAGAGCGGCACTGCCATTGCCGGTTGCCCGGTGAGATTGAAGGTTGCGGTGAAGGGCGAGAAGTACACCGCTTTGCCGAACTCTGCCATTGGGTCGGCGCCGTCGGTATTCAGGTAGCCGACCGCCAGGGGACGCTGGCCAAGCGCTGGCGTCAGCAGCATGTCATACTGCGAGAGGAAGGCGACGAGACGGCGCGCATAGCCCTGAAGCGTCGCCATCGCGCCTAGCAGGTCCGCCGAACTCTGCGCCACGCCGCGCTGATAGTAGGCCCAGGTGAGCGCCTCCACCAGTTCCGGCGTTGGTTGGCGTTGGGTGACGGTGGCGCCGATCCGCACGCCAGCGGCGATGCCCGCGCCCCAGATGACGTTGAATGGCTCGATCAGTTGCGGCGTCACCCAGTTTGGCGGCGTGACCTCGATGACCTCATGGCCGAGCGAGGTGAGCAAGGTCGCTGCGTCGCGCGCCGCCTGGACGCAAACCGGGTCTACCGGCGTGCCCAACGGCGATTCCGTGGTCATGGCGATGCGCAGCTTCCCAGGCGTTTTGGCGGCGGAGACGGCGAACGGCTCGGCTGGCGGCGGCGCCCAGGTGCTATCACCGAGTTCATAGCCAGCCAGCACGTCCAGGATAGCCGCTGAATCGGCCACGCTGCGCGTGAGGATGCCATTGGTAGAGAGGAAGTTGTCACCGGCATCCGGTCCAGATGAGATGCGCCCGCGACTGGGTTTGAGGCCGAAGAGTCCGCAGCAAGAAGCAGGAATACGGATGGAGCCAGCACCGTCGCTGGCCTGCGCCACTGGCAGGATGCCCGCCGCCACCGCTGCCGCTGCGCCGCCAGATGAGCCGCCCGGGGTGCGGTCGGGATTCCAGGGGTTGCGCGTGGGGCCAAAGCGACGCGGCTCCGTGACAGGCACAATGCCGAACTCTGGCGCAGCCGTGCGTCCGACGCTGATGAATCCGGCGTCGCGCAGACGGCGCACGGTGTAGGCGTCGTAATCCGGGCGATAGTCACCGAAGATATCCGATCCCATCGTCAACGGCTGACCGGCCACCGGATTCAACTCCTTGATGGCGGTGGGCACGCCAGCAAAGGGACGCGGATCGCCCGGCTTGATGGCGTCGGCGGCGGCCAGTGCGCCTTCGGCATCCACCAGCGTAAAGGCGTTCAGGTCGCGGTTGGCTTCGATACGCCGCAGCGCCGCCTCGACTAGCTCGCGGGCGCGCACTTCACCGGAGCGAACGAGCGCCGCCAGTTCGCTGGCTGGCCGCGTGAGTAAGGCTTCTACAGAATCCGGCACCTTGCGTCTCCTCTTCTTGTAGGCTTCTTGCAGACTCGCGCCTGACGGAAAAATGACCCAACGTCATCGCTTACCACATACACCGGCAAGCATAGCACTCGCTGCCACAACAGGACAACTCGCAGCACAGAGCCATTTCGTCGTACAGTGGAGTTGCATCAACAGGCGCGTCCAGATGATATAGAACTGTGCGGCGGGAAGCGAGGTCTGCGATGAAACATGATATGCTGGCGCCCTGGGCGGAAGCTGTGCCGACGGCTGGCCTGCTCACAGCGGATGATCTCATGAAACGCCAGGACGTAGACTGGCAGTATGAACTGGTCGAGGGGAGATTGGTTCGCATGGCGCCAACCGGACTGGAGCACTTCTATATCACCGATGCGCTGCTGGATGCGCTGAAGGCGTTTGTCAAAGCGCATAAGAGCGGCATCGTCACGCTGCCGGATACGGGATTCATCTTCAGCGGAGCAAATGCGCCTGATACCGTTCTTTCGCCGGATATTGCGTTCCTTTCGACGGAAACTATGCGTCAACTGCCCGCGCGTGGAACGGCGGAAGGAAAAAAGTATTTGCCAGTCGTGCCTGATCTGGTGGCGGAGGTCGCTTCGCCTGACCGGTATCACCCGGAAATGGCGGAGAAGGCGCGGCTCTATCTGCGTTTCGGCGTGCGCTTGGTCTGGATTGTCTGGCCTACGCAACAGCAGGTGGATGTCTGGCTGCCGAACACAGAATCGCCGCAAACGCTTGGGATGGTGGATCATCTCGACGGCTTGCAGGCGCTACCTGGCTTCAGTTATCCCGTTGCAAATCTCTTTGACGGATAAAAGATGGCTATGAGAGCCATCTGGCAGGCAACCTTGTGTGGCGACTCATCAGGTGTTACACTTCCTCAGGCGGCGATATCGCAGGGTATCCCATCTTGCGAAGAGCCAAAGGGGGTGAAGATATGACACTGCACGAACGCGGGCAACAGTTGCGCAGCCGCGACGGGCATTTCGAGATGGCGCCGTTCGAGCTGAAGAGCCAGCCGGATGGCTACTGGATGTGGGTGTCCTGTGAATTCGATGGGCACCGTGGCGGGCACTGGCTGGCGCCCGACGCCGCGCATCCAGGTCGCCTGATCGTCACCTCGGACCCCTATTGTTGGCCGGACGCCCACGACGCCTACGACGCCCGCGACCGCTGGGAACAGCAGCAGGAAAAACGCGCAAAAGAGAGCGCAAGTGATCCCACTGATGATTTGGTGGATTGACTTTTGCAGATTATGTAAAGAGTCTGCTGAACATCAATCAAGTGGTATCTTTTTGTTTTTGCTGAGAGCAGGCGTCTGGTGGCATGCTGGAACTGTCATCAAGTATTATTGACGACTTTGACGACTATCGGGGGGACAAATCACAATGGACGACCAACACGACACGCCCAATACCACGCCCACGCCCGAACCACCATCCGAACCAGTAGCATCTGAGCAACCACAAGAGCAGTCGCCAGAGCAATCGCCGGCCTGGGAAACGGCAGCGCCACCCGCCTGGGAATCTGCGCCACCGCCGGCCTGGGAGCAGCAGACCAGCGCGCCCATTGCCGCTGCCGGCGATCAGCCGCCGGCCTACGCCACGCCAACCAGTGTAGATACGCCTGCCGAATCTGCCGGATCCGCCGAACTCGCAGCGCCCGCCGCGCCAGCGTCTGCCAACGCCGACGAGCCGCCCACCGACGCCGCGCCGACCGCCGTAGACACAGCCGCGCCGTCCACCAGTGACACGCCAGCAGCCGCAGACGCGAGTGATACGACAGAGGCGGCAGGCATGGATGATACGACAGAGGCAGCTGACGTAATAGATAGCGGCGCAACAACGCCGGTGCCGCCGGTTGCGGATGAGCCGCCAGCCTATGTCGCTACGCCCGCCGCCCCTGATCAACAAACCGCCCAAACTGCTGTATCCACACCAGCAGAGCCGGTGGCCGACACTGCTGCCGCGCCGGAAACGCCGGCAGTCAATGCAGGGGATATCCCACCATTGCCCCTCCCCTACGACCAGGTGTCTCCCTCGGCGCCAGCGACTCCGCCGATCAACTATGCGCCGCCCGCTGAGATGTTCGCCGCGCCGCCCACCCCATCGGAGCCGGTTGGCGCTTCGTCGCAACCGTTTGACCCCTATGCGGCTCCGCCACCACCGCCGCCCGCGCCGCTGCCAGTTCCGGCGGCCTCGCCAGCGATGCCAGCCGCGCCACCACCACCGCCGAACTACTATGGCGGCTATCAGCAGCCGGGCGTGCCGATGGTAGTCGTCCAGCAGCCACGCACGAACAGCGGAGCGATCATTGCCGAGGTGATTCTTGGACTCTTTGGCATCTATGGCGTCGGCTGGCTGATTGCAAAAGAGACTAATATCGGCATCACCCTGTTGATTTGCTCGGTTGTCTGGTGGGTACTCGCATTTCTCCTCATCGTCTTTACGATTGGGTTTGGGGCGTTGTGTGTTGTGCCGATTGATATCGCGGCGCTCGTTACCTCGGCGGTCCTGCTCTCGAAGCGCCCGGTTCGCGCGTAGCAGTGACCTATGACCCAACCGTTATTGGTACTCATCGGCGGCGCGCCGGCCACTGGCAAAACCATGCTGGCGCAGCGCCTCGCCGGTGAATTGGCGTTGCCGCTCTTCGCCAAAGATGCCATCAAAGAGCGGCTCTTCGATACGCTGGGCTGGTCGGACCGCGCCTGGTCGCAGCGTATCGGTCCTGCCGCCTTCGAGCTACTCTTCGATATCGTCGAAGCGCAGATGCGCGCAGGCGCTTCTTGCATCGTGGAAGGCAATTTTTACCGCGACATTGCTACTCCGCGCCTGCTGGACTTCCAGCGCCGCTACGCTTTCACATTCGTGCAGGTCATCTGCGTCTGCGAGGCGGAGACGGCGGTGGAACGCTTCCGCGCGCGTTGGGAGGCCGGGCGGCGTCACCCCGGCCATGTCGAAGACACGTTTCTGGCGGCTGGATTCGCTGAACAGTTGCGCGAGCAGATGGCGCGTGGCGTCTACGACCCGCTCGCGCTGGATGGTCCCGTCCTCACCTTCGATACCAACGACCTCACCGCGCTCGATGACGCGCCCATTCTCGCGGCCATCCGGCAGGCGATGGCGCAGAGCTGAGCGGCAGCAGAAAGACCTTCGCCAGCACATCCTCCGCGTCCGCCAGCGCGGGCAGCCGGTGATAGAGATAGCCAAGCAGCGACCGCGCATGCCGCGCATAGAGGTCGTCCACCTGCGCGTGTGGACTATTGGCCGGAGGCACTGGCGCCGGTGGCTGGTACGCATCATCAGCGGCGTCATAGGCATTATGAGCAAAAGTTGATGCGTCGCTGTTCTGCCTGTCTGAATGAGCCAGCGCGCCCGAATTACGCTGGCGGCGCACCAGCGTCGCCAGCCAGCCGATACGCAGACGGAACTTACCTGAGCGTGTAGATCGCCTCGATTGGCTCGATTGGCTCGATTGCCCAGGACTGGCAGTGGCAGGACGCCACATCGCACTATCGAGCATGTCGTCTCCCCTCAACCATCCTGTCAACAGGTAAGAACGATACATGCGCAGAGGTGAAACAGCTCGAGCGGCCTATGTGGTTCTCTGTCATTCGGCCAGTCTGCACTCTGCATGCTCACCCTGCGCACAGAGAATGTCGGAGCAGCACGAAAAATGTGACAGCCTTGACACAATGTCTCTGGACATCCAGCAGTCCAGATAGTTATGTGCGCGGAGAATGGCTGGCTAGGCGAGCCAGCCATGCAGGAAGGTGATGGTGAAGATTGCCAGCAGCGGCAACGAGAGAAAGAGGATGATACGCTCGACGCGGCGGTCCGCTCCCCACTGTCCTAGCAGCATGAAGAGCGGGAAGACGACGATCATAAAGCGCATGTTCGAGAGCAATGCATACCAGTTATGCGCCGGGGTTGATAACGTGAGCAACGCCATCGCCCAGCTATAGAGGACATAGCTCAGCGGCAAGCGGCGCCAGGTCATCACCGCAAGGACAATGAAAAGCAGCGTAAATGCGCCATCCGCCAGAATATGTGCCTGGAAGTAGCTTGCCTGCGGACCATTACGGATGAGCGCGCCACCGGCACGGGCGAATCCCATGATTGGCAGGGCGAGGACGCGACCACCGCCGCCAGCCTGGGCGCTTACAGTGGAGGCAAAGCTGCCGAAATGCACTCGCTCATAGAGTGAAAAACCGCCAAGCGCCAGCACCGGCAGCGCCACTCCGCCGAGCATCGCTGCTATGTTGCGTAGCGACGGGCGCTCTCCAGTGGCTCGCCATTTCTGGAAGTAGGGAACATATTCGACGATGAGCGGAATGACCAGCAGGATGCCAAATGGACGCGCCAGTGTCGCCAATGCCGCTAGCAATCCGGCGGCAATCCAGTGACCACGGCGCAGGCAGAGAAACGCGCCGACGCTGAACAACAGGAGAAGCGACTCTGCATAGGGCGCTGCAAGAAACAGCGCCGTCGGGAAGATAGCCAGGTAGAATAGGGTGCGCTGGGAAACTTCGCGCCCAAGCTCGCGCTCAACAAGGACGCGCAGCAGCGCAAAGGCCACGAGCGTGCTGATGTTGGCAATCAACGCGCCAGCGACTCCTGCCGCCGCCGGATTCTGCAAGAGCATGATCGCCAGGAAATGCTCAAGCGAGGGGAGCAGCGGGAAGAAAGCCGTCTGCCAGAGATGGGCATAGCCTTCGCGCGCGATGCGTGAGTACTGCGCGCCATCCCAGCCGAGCCAGGGAGTAAAGAGCGCGCCCCAGCCAACGGACTGACCGGCAACACGGGGAAGAAAGAGGAACGCATCGCCAAGATAGGTGACAATGGCGAAGAGCAGGCGAGTGCCCAGCCAGACAACAGCAGCATCCCGCCAGACGCTGCGATCCCGCAGCGATACCTCGTGGACGCCGGTCTCGGTTGTTTCATGCGCCAGCACGCCAATCGTCGCCATAGATGCTCACTCCATCACAATAATCGTCACCGCACGCATCGCTCGAACCATTGCTCATCCATAAAGTGATTTACGGCCTATCCGCATCAGTGGGTATATATTCGCGTCAAGATAGGAGACGCACACGCCAACTGTTTGTAACTGGCATGTGCCCATAAACCACACCGCGTAACTGCGTTGCGCACCTGTGCTACACTGGTTTCAGCTACCATGCCGCGCAGATGCGCTGTCTGCGCTGAACGCGGAGGACCGCCTGGAGGATTGTCTGGAGAAACGCCCATGACCACGACCGACGCCACCACCCTGACACGGCGCTCCGCCATCGAGCTGGCAGGAATGATTGCGCGCCGCGAGATCACCGCTGCCGAGGCCGTCGAGGCGCATATCGCCCGCATCGAGGCGGTCAATCCGGCGCTGAACGCCGTTGTCGTGAAGCGATATGCGGAGGCGCGAGCGGAGGCGCAGGCGGCTGATGCGGCGGTGGCGCGTGGCGAGACGCTTGGCCCGCTGCACGGCGTTCCCATCACCATCAAAGAGTCGTTTGCGCTCAGCGGCACCCCCGCCACCAGCGGCCTGCAAACGCGCGCGACCGCGCTCGCCACGGCTGACGACATCTATGTCGTGCGGCTGCGGCGGGCCGGTGCGATCATCCTGGGCAAGACCAATGTGCCGCAACTGCTGCTCTATATCGAGAGCGATAATCCGGTCTATGGGCGTACCAACAATCCCTGGAATAGGGAGCGCACCCCTGGCGGCTCATCCGGCGGCCAGAGCGCGATCATCGCGGCTGGCGGTTCGCCGCTCGGCCTCGCCTCGGATATCGGGGGCAGTATCCGTGTTCCTGCGACCTTCTGCGGGCTGGCAGGCATGAAGCCGACCGCCGGACGCACACCTGACCCTTCAGACTTCGGCCTCTCAGCCGGTGAGCAGGCGATTGTCAGCCAGGCCGGTGCGCTGGCCCGCACGGTGGACGATGTGGCATTGACCATCGAAATCCTCAACGGCGGACGCAATCCCGCGACCGAACCACCGCAGCCGTTGGGCGATTCCACAGCGGTGGATATTGCGCACTTGCGCGTGGCGTATTACACGGACGACGGTACGCTGGCGGTGGCGCCCGCCGTGCGCCGCGCGGTGGTGGAGGCCGCTGGTGTGCTGGCGGGCCTCGGCGCGCAGGTGGTGGAGTGGCGTCCGCCGGAGGTGCCGCAGGCGATAGACATCTTCTTCGGCGTTCTCAGCGCGGATGGTGGGCGGGGCGCACGGCAGGCGCTTGCCGGTAGCAAGGTGGACCCGCGTATTGGCCAGCTCATCCAGTTGGCAGGCATGCCGCGCCCGCTGCTGGCGACGCTTGGCGGCGGGTTGCGGCTGCTCGGCCAGCGCAACGCAGCCGCGATGCTACGCAACTTTGGCTACCATGATACGCTGCACTACTGGCGGCTGATCGAGGCGCAGAACGCCTATAAGCGCCGTTTCGCGGCGGCGCTGGATAACGACGAAGGCGGTCCGTTCGATCTGATTATCTGCCCGGCTTGCGCGTTGCCCGCCTTCCCGCATGGCGCCAGCAAAGACCTGGTGATTGCCGGCGGCTATGCGGCGCTCTATAACGTGCTGGGCTATCCAACGGGCATTGTGCCGGTGACACGTGTGCGCGCAGATGAGGAGTCACAGCTCAAACGTTCGCGCGACGCAGTGGAACGGGCGGCGCGCCAGGCGGAGCAGGGTAGCGCCGGTCTGCCAGTCGGCGTGCAGGTGGTGGCGCGTCCCTGGCGCGAACATGTGGCGCTGGCGGCGATGCGCGCCATCGAGGAGCGCGTGCGCACGCGCGACGACTTCCCCACGACGCCGGTGATGTAGCATGTAGCATCACAACACAAAGCGCCTGGGTGTTATGCCCAGGCGCTTTGTGCTCGATCAATCCACGCGATCAGTGCGGGATCACGAAGTGCAGGATGATGATGATGGCGAACATCGAGATGGCGAGGGTCGCTATCAGCTTCAGGTCGTTCTTGACGTAGGCGTAGTGTTCCGGCGAGACGAGGCTCGCCGAGCGGGCGCGCTGCGTCGCTTTGGCGCGGGCGATGCGGTTGGCCTGCTGTCCCTTCGCTGTGGCTGGCGATGCCGGGCGCGTGGTGTTTTCGGTCTTCGGCGCGGCGCTCTTTGCCGTGCTGGGCCGGTTGACTTCGGGCGCGCGTGGGCGTGTCGAGGTCGCCACGACGGTCGTGCGCGCGGGCCTGGTGGCGGATGCCGCTGGCGCCGTTGCTGTAGCTGAGGCGCTCTTGGCAGTATTTGTAGTGGTATTCGTGTTCGTGTTCGTGGTGCTATTAGAAGCAGCGGTAACGGCGTCCTCGCCAGCTTTCGACTGACCAGATTGGCGCACCAGCGTCACTCCTGGCGCTTTGGCCGTCGTCTGCGACCTGCGGGCCGCGTTCGCCTGGCGCGTGGCCGTAGACTTCTTCGCCATGCAATTCTCTCCCATATCTGCCGGATGTCAGGTCAGGCACATGTTTCCATAAAAATGGACATCCAATCAGAGCCAGTATAGCGCACCAATGCAGGTGGCGCAAGCGCAACAGGACGGACGACGTATCGCGATCTATGGCTCGATGCTCAATCTGCCTGTACCGGTGCGCCAGGCTGTTCTCTCGTGCTTCTTGTGTCTCGCCCTACTGCGGCGTCTCCTGCTACACTTCTCTATAAGACGCTACATCACTCTACAACGAACGGATATCCGCTCAGGCTTCAAAAACAGCCTTACTCGTAGCTGGGAGGTGAGATATATCAATGGGATTCACCCATTTCGACGACGCTGGACGCGCGCATATGGTGGATATCAGCGCCAAAGATGAGACAGCGCGCGAGGCTGTCGCCGCCGGTAGCATCCACATGCGCCCGGAGACGCTGGCGCTGATCCGCGCGGGACGGGTCGCCAAAGGAGATGTGCTGGCCGTGGCGCAGGTCGCGGGCATTATGGCAGCCAAACAGACAGCGCAGATTATCCCCATGTGCCATACGCTGCTACTGACCGGCGTGGACCTGGCATTTGAGCTAGTAGACGGCGCCGATGGTGTAGATAGCTCAGATAGTCAGGTGCAAATTCAGGCGACGGTGCGGACGGTGGGCAAGACGGGCGCGGAGATGGAGGCGCTGACGGCGGTGAGCGTCGCCGCGCTGACCATCTATGACATGTGCAAGGCGGTGGACCGCGCGATGAGCGTCCACGATGTGCGGCTGCTGCGCAAGAGCGGCGGCAAGAGCGGCGTATTCGAGCGTGGTGGAGAATAGCCCCCACCCCCGGCCCCTCCCCCGTGCGCGGGAGAGGGGAGCGTGGCGGGCAAAATGTTTGCGCTGATGGCGCATACTGGTTTATTTTTCACAAGTGGATAAGCGCTGTAGCTCGAATGAGTGCCTATGAGCAACCGTTGCCAGGCCGCCAGGATGCCTGCCCCACGATCCCCTCTCCTATGGGAGAGGGGATCGTGGGGCAGGGGTGAGGTCTCACATAGGAGAGGGGATGGTTTGAGGTGGACGTAAGCCGAATTCTGTCCTCCGCCGCCTTACGACGTGCGGAGTGGCAATCATCTTTCTAGGGCGCCGGTTGCCCGGCGTCTCCAGCAGCCAACCCGGAGGTAAACGGGCGAGCAACCCGTGGGCAGCCGGGCGAACCCGGCCACCGCTCCTCCTATCTGGCCTTGCTCCAGATGGGGTTTACCTCAGCCAGCCGGTCACCCGGCTGCTGGTAAGCTCTTACCTCACCATTTCACCCTTACCAGCGCAGCGGACGAACCGCCGCCCGGCGGTATGTTTCTGTGGCACTATCCTTGGGGTCGCCCCCACTGGCCGTTAACCAGCATCCCGCTCTGTGGAGTTCGGACTTTCCTCGCGCGCAGTCCCGTTGCCGGAGCCGCGCCCGCGATTGCCTGTCCACCTCAAACCGACCTGTAGTATAGCACATTTCGTGCAAGCGACGGCTGATTCTGCAACCTGGCGCATCGCGCGATGGTATACTATTCGGGCAATTGTCACATTGTCACCAGCAGGTGTTGGATTTTCTGGGCGACGTTGGTTGCTACTGCCGCGCTGTCCGCTATTGTTTTATGGAGTTGCCGCCTGTGCGTACACTTCGCTCTCTGCGCCTGATCGTTCCCATGCTGCTGCTGGCGGTGCTGGTTGCCGCGTGCAGCCCCACGCAAACCACCGGCGGCTCTGCCACCAAAACGCCGAACGCGACCGGCACTGCCGCAGCGTCACACCCCTTCTGTGTCGCGCCGTCCGGGGCGCAGGCGGCGCGCTCCACGCTGGCTAGCCGCGATGCTGCGCCGTTTACGCCGCAGCAGTTCCGCGATGCCTACGGCGTGACGCCACTGCTCAATCAAGGCTACACCGGCAAGGGGCAGACGGTGGTGGTGATTGATTCCTTCGGCAGTCCTACGCTGCAAGACGATATCAACGCCTTTGACCAGCAATACAACCTGCCGCCAATCACGCTTCAGATACTCTCGCCACTCGGCAGCAAGCCGTTCGACCCCAGTAACCAGGATATGCAGGGCTGGGCTGGTGAAACCTCGCTGGATGTGCAGGTGATCCACTCGATTGCGCCGGACGCCAATATCGTCGTGCTGACCAGCCCCGTTGACGAGACCGAGGGCACCGTCGGTCTGCCGCAGTTCCGCCAGATCGAGGAGTATGCCGTTAATCATCACCTGGGCAACATCATCTCGCAGAGTTGGGGCGCCTCCGAAGTGACGTTGGCCGATCAGGCGGGACAGCAGGAAATCTCCCAGTGGACCAGCTTCTACCAGCAGGCGACCACTCAGGATGGCGTGACGTTCTTCGTCGGCTCCGGTGATAGCGGCGCGACCGACCTGGCGAACTGCGATGTCAACAACAAAATCTATTCCACCACACCGACGACCAGCTTCCCCTCGGACGAGCCGTGGGTGACATCGGTTGGCGGCACGACGCTCTCCAGCGATGGCAATGGGAATTACAGCGAAACCGCCTGGACCGATAGCGGTGGCGGCTTCAGCAAATTCTTCAAAGAGCCGGACTTCCAGCAGCAATTGCCGTCCTCCGACCAGAGCCAGCTCAATGGGCGGCGTGGCGTGCCGGATGTCGCCGCCGACGCTGATCCGGCGAGTGGCTGGCCGATCTATGTGCTGGGACAGCAGCAGATCATCGGCGGCACCAGCGCGGCCTGTCCTTTCTGGGCGGCGCTGACGGCGATAGCTGACCAGATGGCCGGGCATCCGCTGGGGTTCATCAATCCGGCGCTCTATAAGCTCGGCCTGAGCAGCAGCTATAGCCAGGACTTCCGCGATATTACCTCTGGCAACAATAGCGCAGACGCGCAGGGTACGACGGTGCAGGGCTACAATGCCGTGCCTGGCTGGGACCCGATCACCGGCTGGGGCACGCCCAACGCGGCGAAACTGCTCCCCGCGCTGATTGCTGCCGCTGGATAAGATAGTAAGAATGCCAGAAGCCCCCACCCCCAGCCCCTCCCCCGCGCACGGGAGAGGGGTGCGTCCGGCGCGATTCTGGGGCGCACGCTCTACGACCGCCCGCTCGACTTCGCCGCAGCGTTGTGAGTGGAGGTGGAAGCTGCTGCATCTGCTGAATCCTCAAGTTCGCTTGTTGGTGAGCAAGCGGGAGGATAACGTATCACTCCTCTTTTTCCAGTGCATCCTTCAAGGGGACCAGGTTTTGTTGCAGGGCGTAGATCGCGGCCTGCGTGCGGTCGGCCAGATGCAGCTTGACGAGGATGTTCGCTACGTGGGTGCGCACTGTCGGCTCACTGATGGTCAACTCCTGCGCAATCTCATGATTCGAGCGCCCGCGCGCAATCAGCGTCAACACGTCCAGTTCGCGCGGCGTCAGGTCGTTCAACGGCGACTGCTGGCGCTGGCGCATCTCATGGAGCACACGCGCGGCTACCATCGGGTGCAGCTTGCTTTCGCCACGAGCGGCGGCGCGCACAGCCTCGATCAGTTCTTGCGGGCTGCTATCCTTCAACAAGTAGGAGAGCGCGCCGGCCTTGATGGCGTTGAAGATATGCTCATCATCGTAGTAGGACGTGAGGATGATGATCTGCGTGCTGGGCGCGAGGCGCTTGCTCTCGCGCGCCACCGCAACCCCGTCCATCCCCGGCATCAGTAGGTCCAGCAGCGCCACATCGGGCAAGAGTTCGGTAATCAGTTCCAGCGCCCGCGCGCCATCCTCGCATTCGCCCACCACTTCAATATCAGGGCGCTGCTCCAGCATGAAACGGAGGCCGTGGCGCACGACGGCGTGATCGTCTGCCAGTATCACTCTAATCATCGCTCTCCCCCAAATGCTCTGCGCTCTCCTGATGCGCTTGCGGCACGCTGACGGCGACGCGCGTGCCCTGACCCGGTTCCGTCGTTAGCGCGAACGTGCCATGCAATTCCTCGACTCGCTCTTGCATGATACGCAACCCCAGCCCATATCCAGGTACATCATTCGCGTCAACTGCGCCATTTGCGCCGTCATGGGCGTCGAACCCCTGGCCATTATCGGTAATGGTCAACTGCACCATTGTCCCTGCGCCCGTGAGACTGAGCGAGATCAGCGTCGCGTTCGAGTGGCGCGCGGCGTTCGCCAGCGCCTCCTGCGCAATACGCAGCAGCGCATGCTCCGTCTTGACATCGAGCGTGACAGGCCGCACATCGGTTGTCACCGTGATGCCCAGGCGTGTGCTATAGGCATTGGCTAGCTCCTGCAACGCGCTGGCCAGGCCGAGATGCTCCAACGGCGCCGGGCGCAGTTCCAGCAGCAGCGCGCGCATTTCGCGGGTCATATTGCCTGTTGTCTGCTCCAACAGCGCGATATGCGGGCGAAGGTTGGCGGCGGATGAGCCAGCGCGCGCCGCCTCCTGCAAGCCGTCTGATAGCATACGTAGCGAGAAGAGATCCTGTGAGATGGCGTCGTGCAGTTCGCGTGAGATGCGCGAACGCTCCTCTAAGCGCGCGTTCTCCTCGGCCAGCCGCTGGCGGCGTTCGATGTTCTCAGCCAGTTGTCCGGCCATCTGGTTGAACTGCTGCTCCAATTGACCAATCTCGTCGCGATGGGGCGACGTTACCCTTTGGGTATAGTCGCCGCTGGCAAACTGTGTCGTCGCCAGCACCAGCCGCCGCAATCGTTGCCCCAGGCTGCGGGTGGTGACCCAGCCGAAAAACAGGCCAACGGGAGTGACCAATATCAATAGCAGCAGATTACTTAACAAAGTGTTCCATAATGAATCCCACAGCGCCGCAACAAAACTACCCTCACTCTGAGCCGATAGAGGCATCTGAAAAAAGATTGCGCCAATTGGCTGATGGGTGGCGCTCCAGACGGGCTGCGCAGCGTATCCCAGCGTGGTGGAGCGCAGATGGAATGTGCTCGAAGTAGCCCGCCCTGCAAGCGCATGGTCAATAGCCTGCGTTTGTTCAGGCATGAGCGAGGATACGGCCAGTCCCGCAGGATAGCGCGCAGGGTAGGAGCTGGCGACCAGGCGGTTATCTGGCGCGACAAGCAGGGCGATGGCAACCTGCGTTGGATCAGCATCGGTTGCCGTGATGTAGGGCGCATAGATGTTGAGGTTCTGGTGAACCTGGTCCTGATATACCAGCGCGATGGTATGCGCCTGCCCTGGGATGAAATTGGTGCGTGGATCGAGCGCCGTGCCCTGCGCTTGCAGCGAGGCCAGCATAGCGTAGGATTGCGCCTGTTGTTGAATGGCTGTGGCATAGTCATTGGGCTGCGCGCCGGAGAAACCGGAGAAAAAGGTGACTACTGCGCCGCGTGCGAGCGCACCCAACAGAATAAAAGAAAAGACTGAGCCAATCGTCACCGCGACGTATGAAATCGTCATACGGGCGCGCAGGCTCGGCCAGTTAGAGGGCAATAAGAAATGTAACTGTGGTGGAAGACGCATAGCGCCGCCTCGCTTCTGGCGCGCGGGCTGGGAGCGCACGGTGAGTGCGCTCCCAGCGAGCAATCGGCTAATGGGTGACATCCCGGCGCACCGTCAACCAGCAGGCAACGCCGACGAATGCCAGTAGGTAGACAGCCACCACGATCAGCGAATGCCCTGTGGAATAAGCGCCAGCGTCTCCAATGGAGAGCGCGTGCATCTGATTATAAATCAGCGACAGGAGATTATTCGCCAGGAAGTAATCTGGAATGTGCTGCGCGAAGCCCGGCATACTGGTGAAGAGACCCGTGATTACTGGTTCCAAGAGTAGCCAGACCAGCGGCCCGACGATACCGACGACCGACGACCGGCCCAGCGTGCCAAAGAACAGCGCCATCAGCATAAAGCTGTACCAGAACAGCACTCCGAACAGCGCGAAGAGAACGAAATGGCCAAATACAGGAGCCGTCAAGAAGCCCAGGCCCGCGCCGACCCCCGCCAGATGCGCCATCACGCCGCCTATGAGCGACCCCAGCAGCATCACGAAGAGTACTGCTGGAACGACATAGATTGCCAGCACCGCAATCTTCGCAAAGAGAAACTGTAAGCGAGTCGGGCCACGAGTGAACATCAGGCGCACTGTTCCCAGGCTGTATTCGCCGCCTACCAGTATCCCAGCCAGGATGATTCCCAGCACCACGAACTGCTCTATGAGGAATCGTTCTTCGGCGTTCCAGACGCCCGGCATATTCAGGTAGATCGCCAGCCCATCCAGCACGCGCTGCTTCTCATGTTGCCGGTCCGCCAGAGTAGGCGGATGATTGAGACACCCTGGATTGTACGGAAATTGGGCGCAGCTATCAGGCGTGTAACTGGTGGCCGGCAGACCGGCATCATGAATGGCAACGATGCCAGTGGCGAAAAAACCACCTCCAATAAGGAGCACTGCAATGAGCAGCAGCACCAGTGACAGCCTGCGGCGGCGCACTTTATAGAGGTCCATGCCGATCAGTCGCAGCAAGACGCTCAGATAATCGCTGCGTCCTCGCACAATCGGCGCGACATGACTCACACCGGGCAATGCCCCTGGCGACGTTTGTACTGACGTGTTTGCGGTATCCACTGCTTCTCTCACTTTCGCTTATTTCGTTTATTTCGCAGGTGAACCGGAGCCAAATCGCGTGCGTAGCAATCCACCCTTGCGGGCACGAGCGCCTTCGCCAGCATCTGTGCCGGTCAATTCGAGGAAGAACTCTTCGAGGCTTGTCTGGTGCTGATACATCTCAGCGACGATCAGCCCATTGCGCGCCAGCAGCGCGGTAATCTCCTGCGAGCGCGTGGTGGGCGCATCCACAAAGAGCACCGGCTGGCCATGTGAATCGCTGCCGCTGCTCACGCGCGTTATCCAGTTCATGTCGCGCTTGCTGGCCTGTTGCAGAATGACCAGCGCCTGTTCTGTCTCTTCAGGCGTGCCTAGCCGCACGAGGAGCTGCTGGCCGCCGCTCAACAATTCCTGCACATCCCCTTGTTTGATGAGCTTGCCCTTCTGCAAAATCGCCACGCGATTGCAGACCTGCTGAATCTCAGAGAGGATATGGCTGGAAAGGAAAACCGTCTTGCCGGCTTCGGCGAGCCGTCCGATCAACTGGCGTATCTCGCGCACGCCGGCGGGGTCCAGGCCGTTGGTTGGCTCATCCAGCAGAATCAACTCGGGATCGGTCAAGAGGGCTGCGCCGAGCGCCAGGCGTTGCTTCATGCCAAGCGAATAGGTGCGATAGGTGTCGCCGCCGCGCGCTCCCAGGTCTACCAGGTCCAGCACTTCGTCCATGCGCGCCTGATTCGCTCGCCCCAACTTCATACCAGAGGCCGCCGCGACTATGCGCAGGTTATCCACGCCAGAAAGATACGGGTAGAAGACTGGCGTCTCGACAATTGCGCCGATACGCGGCAATATTTCATGCAGGTGTGTGGCGTTGTCCAGCCCGAAGAGTGAGATGTTGCCTGCTGTGGGCCGGATCAATCCCAGTAGCATGCGGATAGTCGTAGTTTTGCCGGCGCCGTTCGGTCCCAGAAAGCCAAACACATCGCCGCGTAACACTTCCAGATTCAGATCGCTGACGGCGACCAGCGATTCATACGCTTTCGTCAGCCCAACCGTGCTGATGACTTGCTCGTGTGCATGTTCTGTTGCCATACGTGGTTCCTTTGTCTGCTGTCTGCGCCGTTCCCTCTTTTGCAAGGGGATTGGCGAACTGACAGTATTTATCTCTATCGGAAAGGAGTGTGGGTCGTTTCCCTCGCTCTGGCAACAAGTGTAGCTGCCCACCAGGGCATTTGAGATCAGCGTGAAGTAGATTGCGTATCATCATTTTGTTGAGGGCGACTGAGTGCGATGATGAGGTAGTATTTGTGGCGAGAGGAGGCGAGGCGAAACGTCCAAGCAATTCCCACAATTTCCAGGTGACGGGTCCTCTGAGCCTGGCGGGCCGGAAACAGCCGGCGACCTGGAAGTGACGACCCTACCGGCGCTGGGCGGGCAGAGGAGCAGCGCGCGCCACCGGATGCTCTGGTCGGCTGAGGGATTGGTGGGGCGGAGGCTGACCACACGCCAGCGGGTACTACGTGGGGGAACCGTGATCGTGCTGCTGGCGTTGATCGTTGGCGTGTTGCTCGCGCGTCTGCGTGGCGACGCCGCAACGACGCGGTCCAGTTTCCTTCCACTGCCAACCACCGCTGTATTTACGACCATCAACGAGCGCGACGATCTCAATTGTTTGCGTGACGCAGCGTGGCGGCAGGATGGGCGTTTGCTCGCCGTGCTGGGCAACACCACGGATTGTCCGCTGACCACCTACGTGCCGGGCATCATCAACATCTACAGCGGCGATGGCAAAACGCTGGTCCGGCAGATCAGACCGGATGCCAGCGTCTTCGCTGCGCTGCATGTTAGCGCGCCGTCCGTCTCACTCGCCACGCCGACGCCGCCGTTTAGGAACACCGACAACTATACGCCGCCGATTCTCTACTATCACTCGATTCTCTGGTCGCCGGATCAGCAGCAGCTTGGCGCCACGTTCGCCGCCGTTACGTCATTTGCGCCGCTTCGCCAGTTCAGCGGTCTGCTGGTGATGAATGCCGATGGGACACAGGCGCGGGTGCTCTTGCGCCAGGAACAGCCATCTGACAATGGCTATTTGTATCTGGTCTGGGGGCTATCTCAGGGCGAGCCGGTCACAGTGAGAAGCGTGGAGTCGTCGGGCGATGCGCCGCTGGATGTGACGCCTGCGCTTGCCTACAACTGGCAGCCTGACGGCACGCTGCGGCCCATTACGCCGTTGACGCCGCAGAGCATGGTGGCGCGGCCTGCGCCTGGCCCAGTTGGCGCGCCGGATGGCGGCGCGTTCTTTACGCCCTGGCAGCCGGGAACACTGACCGTATATCTGCAAACTCGCCCCAACCAGGGAATACCGGCGATGATTGCCACCTGGGCGCCAATTCCCTTTGCGGCATGGTCTCCGGATGGCCGCTACCTTGCCGATACCGTGGCGCTCGAAGGTCGTTTCCAGCCGTCCGGTGTGCCTCCACCGTCGGCGCAGGTGTTGCAGGCGCAACAGGCGGCGTCATTGCCAGTGTTCCCCGTTCGTGACGCCGGACTCCAACAGGTCCTCAACAGCATACCGGATATTGCGCCTGGCCTGTTCCCAGGCGAGATCGGCATTTCGCTGGCTTGGCGATCCGATGGGCGTGTGCTGGCGGTCTTTGGCAACAATGGTATCTATTTCAATTTTTACGACTGCGCATCCGGTCGCCTGCTCACTAGCATCGAGGACCCTGGCTCGCCGTTCTCCATCGGCAACAGCATCATGCGCTGGTCGCCGGACGGCAAGTGGCTCTTGCTCGGCTCCGGCGACCTGATGAACGTGCAGGGAGTGTGAATGGCCGGAGGGTGAAACCTGCGACGAGGGGCCGGCGACTAAAGATCGCGCCTGGATGGCGTGCCGCCGCGAAGTCCGCCGACGCGGACTGGAGACAGACATAAAGGCAAGTGCAAGGTCATGTCTGCTCCGAACCTGCGCAGGCAGGTTTCGCGGCTGAAAGCCATCCAGGCGCGAATTCATTCGCTGGCTGGTTTGCTATTTGCCGTTCGGCGTGCCCTCATCCTCCGCATCGTCTTCGGCGATGAAGGGCAGGGTGACATCTACGGCGTCTTCTTCATCGTCGCCGTACATCGTGGCAATTGAGACCACACGGTCGCCGCTGCCCAGGTGCATCAGCCGCACACCCTGCGTCGGGCGACCGCACTGGGCAATCGAATGCCAGTCAGTGCGAATGACGGTGCCAGCCGCCGAGATAATCATCAGATCGTGGTCATCTTCGGTCAGGATACGCGCGCCAGCGATGGACCCTGTTTTGTCGGTGAGCCGCGCCGTGATGACACCGCCGCCGCCGCGTCCCTGGGTGGGATATTCAGCGACCGGCGTGCGCTTGCCATAGCCATTCGTTGTGACGACGAGCAGTTCGGCGTCTGGCTTAGCAGTGCAGAGCGCGACTACGCTATCCTTCTCATCCAGCCGGATGCCGCGCACGCCGCCGCTGGTGCGCGAGGCAGCGCGTAGCTCCTGCACCTCGAAGCGGATGGACTGGCCGCGTTCGGTTATCAGCATCACCTGGTCGGTGGCCGAGACGAGCCGCGCGCCAATCAATTCGTCGCCCGGCTCCAGGTCCATCGCAATTAGGCCCAGACTGCGCACGACGGCGAACTCGTCGAGGCTGGTCTTCTTGACCTCGCCCAGCTTCGTTGCCATCACCATATAGTCGCGCGCGACGAACTTCGGCACGCAGACAACGGCGGTAATAGACTCTTCCTGCTCGACGTTGATGAGATTGCGCAGGTGATCGCCCTTCGCCGCGCGGCCCACATCCGGCAGCGCATAGGCTTTGAGCTGGTAGACCTTGCCGCGATTGGTGAAGAAGAGCAGCGAGTCGTGCGCGTGGACGACGAGCAGTTGCGCCACGTCGTCGTCTTCATGCGTGGTGATCCCGCGTGACCCCTTGCCGCCGCGTCGCTGCGCGCGATACGCGCCCGCTCCCATGCGTTTGATGTAGCCGTTCGTGGTCAGCGTGACGACCGTTTCATCATTGGGAATCAGGTCTTCTTCAGTGAAGTCGGTGGCCTCGGCCTCAACGATTTCGGTGCGGCGTGGGTCGCCATACTTCTCTTTGAGTTCCGCGAGGTCCTGCTTGATGAGCGCACGCACCTCTTCGATGTTCGCGAGAATCTTTTGCAGATTGGCGATGGTGCGCTGAACCTCGGCCAGTTCCTCCTGCACCTTGCGGCGCTCCAACGCGGCCAACCGGCCAAGTTGCATGTCGAGGACGGCCTTCGCCTGCTCCTCGCTGAGTTTGAAGCGCGTCTGCAAGTTGTTTGACGCGGTTTCACGGCTCTGCGAACGGCGGATGGTGTCAATCACGGCGTCGAGATTGTCGAGCGCAATCGTCAGGCCGTCGAGGATGTGCTTACGCGCCTCCGCTTTGGCCAGATCGAACTTGGTGCGGCGCGTGATGACGATCTCACGGTGATGGATATAGTGCGTGAGAATCGGCTTGAGGCCGAGCGTGCGCGGCTGATTATCCACCAGCGCCAGCATGTTCGCGCCGAAGGTGGTCTGCATCGCCGTGTACTTGAAGAGCTGGTTCAGCACGCTGAGATGGCGCGCATCACGGCGCAGGTCCACCACCACGCGGATGCCCTGCCGGTCGGATTCGTCGCGCACATCGGTAATGCCGTCAATCTTCTTGTCGCGCGCCAGTTCGCTGATCTTCTTGACGAGATCTGCCTTGTTGACCTGATACGGCAGTTCGGTGACGATAATGCTGACCTTGCCGCGTTCGGTCTCCTCGGTGTGCGCTTTGGCGCGGATGACGATGCGCCCGCGTCCGGTGCTATAGGCGTTGCGGATGCCCTCGCGCCCCTGGATGGTGCCGCCAGTGGGGAAGTCTGGCCCGCGCACGATATGGTCGAGGTCTTCGGTGGTGGCCTCTGGATGGTCAATCAGATAGGTGATGCCGTCGCAGACTTCGCGCAGATTATGCGGCGGAATGTTCGTCGCCATGCCGACTGCGATGCCAGCGGCGCCGTTGATGAGCAGGTTGGGCAGCCGCGCCGGCAGCACCACTGGCTCGACGCTATGCCCATCATAGTTTGGCTTGAAATCTACGGTGTCACGGTCAATATCGGCCAGCAGTTCTTGCGCGATAGTAGACATCTTCGCTTCTGTGTATCTCATTGCGGCAGGCGGATCGTCGTCAAGCGAATTGTGAACGAACACACCGTCAGCGAGCAGGAAGTTGTGATGCTCGTCCACAGTAATATCGTACACATCCTCGCGCTCTTCGAGGAATCGCACTGACACAATGCGATGATTGTAATTGGCTCCCGCGGCCAACAAATCAGCCCAAGACTCAAAGTATGTCACCGCTTTGCGGCTTGCCGGAATCCAGTTAGCATCACGATGGCTATCGTAAGCTTCAGGAGTAATACTATCGGCAGACATACTGTGCAGTAAGCGCGAAACATAGCCCGCGATCTTTTGCCGCATCACTTGCCGCTTATAATCAGCATTGCTCCAGTTCTCGCGCAATGCTACCGCCGATTTCTGTGCGAGTTCTTGCATCATTTGCGGATTGGCTGCAATGCGCCGTAGATTGCTTGCATGCACCCCTTCGCGTTGAGCCGTGCGGAACTCTGCGTTTGTGCGTTGCCGCGTAATTTTCGCTCGATGGAATTCGCGCATTGAGGGCTTGTTCCACATTGCATGAGCCATGCGAGAGAAATGGTTAGCGCCAAACTTCGCTCGATACACTGGATTATTCCAGAACGCGCGTGCATTTGCCGAGAGCTTTGCCCGAACTGATTGGCTAGACATTGCCCGTACAATGGCAACCACAATTTCTGCGCGCTTTTCGTCGTTGCCCCACATCGCGTTGCTCTTTTCCGAGACGATGCGAGAGACTTCGCGCCGCATTTCAGGCGTCAAACGTCGTTTCTCAATGCCGCGAAGCGCCTTGCTCATACGCTCGCGGTACTCAGTATCTTGCCAGAGTGCCTTCATTCGCTTCGACACCTGAGCGCGAAGTTCTGGATTGGCTGTGTATAGTTCACGCAATTGGGGCGCAATACGTTGCCCATTCACTTGCCGGAACGCAATATGTTGATTCTGCTCTACCATCCGCTTGCGTCGTTGTTCTCGTACTTGCGGATTTTGTTGATAGTAACGCTGCACACCAGCTCGTTGTACTGCGCGGAACTGAGGATTAGTCCATAATTCTTGCGCATGTTCCGCATGAAGGTGTAGGTGAGCCAGGAAATCCATGCGCTCAATGTTGGTGGGCCGATTATCGAAGCGGTTGAAGTTCTTATGATGCCGTACGAATGGACCGTTAAACTTAGGCACCATTCCTTTTTCTGCATTGTACGAGTCAGCAATATGATGTACGAACTCGTAGCCGCCGTTCGATGGCTGCATCACACGCAGATATTCATTCATGCCCTCACGCACTGAAGCGGTGTCGAAATAGCCAGGCATGAGGCTATCATCAGGCGTGAGTTCCTGCGCCTGCTTGTAGGTGCCATCACGCAGCATGAAACGATGGTCAGGCGTGCAACGAATCGTTGCGCCACTGTCCAGCGTGACCTCGACCAATTCGGCGCTCTTGCGGGTAATACGCGCGTTTCGGCCTTCACCGACAACGATCTTGCCGCTGGCGTCTACCGAATAGACGAAGAACGTTTCGTCAGGCGGAAGCTGCGCCAACTCAGCCAAACTCTTCTCAGTGCCGTCCAGCAGCGATATTTTGGTGTCGCCGGTGAAACAGCCGAAGTTTCCCTGCCCCAGCGCCAGCGGGTAGCGCATGGCCCACCACTGCGTCAGGCGAACGAGCGTGTCGTAGACCGCCGCGTCGCCGTGGGGATGATATTCCTTCAAGACTTCGCCAACGATACCGGCGCACTTGCGGAACGAGCGGTTCGCCTGAAGGCCCATCTGATCCATCGCGTAGAGGACACGCCGGTGGACCGGCTTGAGTCCGTCGCGCACGTCTGGCAGCGCGCGGCTGACGATCACGCTCATCGAATAATCCAGGTAGGCGCCCCGCATCTCTTCGACGATGCCGACCGGCCTGACAATACCTAGCTCCATAGGGTTGTTGTTCCTCCACTGGGATGTCGCAGATACATGGGAAGCGGACACTTATAGTGCTGGTCCGCGTGTATCGTGGGTGATATGGTGATGAAGCAGGCACGGTGATGTGCGCCCGCAATGCGATCATGGTTCAGAAAGAGACTCAAAAATTCGTCCTTCGCTGTTGCTATGTCATGTATTCTCTCCGGCGCGATGTAAACCGGCAACAGCAGCGGTCAGACGCGCAAAACTCTACTTATTATATCACGAAAATTATATCACGAAAACGCCGGAAATCCGCTTTTCATGGGGGATAACGGCCAGTACGGGCTATCTTGTTTCACTCTTTCGGGGGCTATCTTCAGTGCCCACTGCCAGTGCCTACTGCAAAGACGCGGAAAGAGACATCTATGCCAGCAAAACGACCTACACAGCGAACAATGTAGCCATTTGCCCATCATTAGCCCGCACGTTGGTATGGCCTCTGCGTTTCCCTTGCGACGGCGCCTGAGCTAGACCTCACCCCCTAACCCCCTCTCCTTGTGGGAGAGGGGGAACCAGAGCAGCCTCATCATTAATTTCCTTCTCTTTCTCTCTGTGAGAGAGGAGAACCAGGTGAAGTGCGGTGTGGGGCAGGTTCACATACGAGCAGACGACGCCAAAAAGCCGGGAAAAACCGGCACGGACGGTTGGCACGCGGTATGCGCTTAGAGAACATCTCAGGACGACACGCTATGAGCATGACAGAGACGCAATGGCTGGCGCTGGCCTTCTTCGTGGCTGGTGTGGTGGGGTTTCAGCGGGGATGGGAACGCGCGTTGATTACCAGCGCCATTATTGCCATGACCACCCTGTTTTTGCTGATCGGCGGCGATATCTGGTTGGCGCAATGGCTGACCGACTGGCAGATGATACGTGTGCTGCCCACTGTTCAGGAGGTACACGCCGTCGCCGCGCCGCTGTATGGGGTCGCCTTCGTGCTGGCGCATATGGCCGGTTCGCGTTGGGGCAAAGCGCCGAAAACTCACGGCCACCGCTGGACCGGCGTAATACCGGGCGCGGTGACGGGCGGCGCGTTCCTGGCGTATCTCAACGAGCGGGCCGCGCCGGCACTCATTTCACACTCCTTCGCATCGTTCTTTCCGGTGCTGTTCGCTATCGGCGTTATCTTGCATGTGTTCTTTCTGTTCATGACGGCCAGGAGCCATTCGTAGCCCCCAAAGGGATAGCACGACATGCAGACACGACAGCGCGGCGCGCGAGAATTGGCAGGTCCGGCGCCCCACGCGCGCATCGTCCCCCGGACACGCCATCCGCTGCCCGCCGTCTCCTCGCGGCGGACGTTTCGCGGCAAGCTGGAAGATGAGCGCGTCATCGCCATTCGCCGCCCCTCGCGCCTCCTCGCCATCGGGCCGTGCCTGCCGCTGGCCGCCGGAGTGCTAGGCATCCTGCTCTGGCATGGCGAGGCTGCAAAGGGCAACTCCACTGCGTTCCTGGCCGCCGTCGCGCTGGCCGTCATCAGCGCGCCGTGGGCCGTCAAGTTCGTCTGGGCATGGGTGGGGCAGGTCTTTATCCTCAGCAACCAGCGTGTCCTCATCCAGCATGGCCTCATCCAGCAGCACATCGAACAGGTGGAACTTGTCCACGTCTCGCAGGTGATCGTCGAACGTCCCAATTTCTTGCAGATGCTCTGCGGGCTGGGCACCGTCGTCGTGCGGCCAACCGGCACGCCGCTACGCCTGCGCCACGTCTCCCGCCCGCGCGACCTCGCCGATATGATTCTGGCGGTGCGCGAGCAGAAGGGCGTCCCTGGCGTGCCGCCGATGCCACAGGCGCCAGAGCTACACAACAAACGTCTGCAATCCGCCTTCGATTCCCTCGATCAGCCCGAACCTGAGCCACTCGTGACACCGACGATACACGCGCCGCTCGGTGGATTCCTGCAACGCAAGCTACCCATCCGCCTGATCGCTAACGAATCGGTGGTGGAGATTGTCTATCGCCATTGGATCGTCCTGCTGCGCCGCGAATTGCCCGCGCTGGTAGTCGCTGTCGGCGCGGCCCTCTGCGGGCTGGGGCTGCATGCGCTGGGCGTGACAGGCGCCAGCGTGCCGCTCATCATTCTCGGCGGCATCGCGGCGGCGCTGCTCTATACTGTGTTGACCTACATTGACTGGGCGGATGACGTATTCGTGCTGACGAGCCACCGCGTGATAGACATTGACCGCATCTTCTTCCTGCTGGCCGAATATAGCAACGACGCGCCCTATGGCAAGATACAGGATGTGCGGGTGGAGCAGGGCTTCTGGGGGCATCTCTTCGGCTACGGCTCGATTCTGGTGGAGACGGCGGGCCGCGATCAACACCTCGCCATGCACGACATCCCGGACGCGAAGGGGCTGATGAACCGCATCTTTGCGCAGGTGGAGCAGGTGCGCGAGCGCGAACTTGCTATTGTGAAGAGGCGGCAACGCCTGGAAGCGTATCACGGCATCGCGAAGGTGCTGGATAACCTGATGCGCGAGGTGCCCGACCTGGTGGGCCTCTCGCTGCTGAGCGCGGCGGCGCGGGCGCACGCGGCTGGCCTGCGGCTGACGGTGGCCGGCGAGCGCCCGATGGGCAACACCCCCGCTGGCACCGTGCTGGCGCAGTCGCCCCAGGCCGGCAGCACGCTCCTCTCCGAAGGCGAGGTGCAGGTGCTGCTCAGCGCCCGCAACGAGCTAGTGAGCGAGCGCGACTGACCAGATGCCAGCGAAGCTAAATGCGAAACATCGTCTTTGCAGGGATGACGCCGTGGAGCAGGCTCTCGTGCGCAGACTGTGGCAATAGCACTCGTAGCGGCTCTGCGGCCACGCGAATCTCAACGGGCGTGCGCAGGCCAAGCTCGCCGTCCAGCGTCATTTCAACCGGCTCCGGCGTCTCGATGCGCGCCGACTGCGCCTGGATGTGCTGCACGCCCGGCAGCGCTAGGCTGGCCGCGATTTCGTCGGCCTCCATGTGCTCCTCCGCCCGATGCAGCAAACTATCGCCCATGCGTTCCAGCGCGCGCAGCAGTCCCTCCATTGTCTGGCGCAGGCGCCCCGGCTCGATGGCTTCGATGAGGACGAAATCGAGCAATTGATCGCTTGGGTGGCTCAGCGGCAGGTGCAGATTCATGCGCCCGCCGAAGATCGGTGTGTTCACGGCGGCAAGCTGCACCACATGCGCCTCCACCAGATGCGTGAGCGGCGCCTGCGGAATGGTGATCTCAGATGCCACCAGGCCATCCTGCTCGCTCTGGCCGTTTTGGGCAGTTTGGGCGGTTTGCGTCGAGATGCTCTGCACGCCGCTGAAGTGAATCTTGATCGAGACCGGCTGAATATGTAGCACCGCTTCCAGCGCCGCCGTCGCATACGTCAGGCTGCCCCAGCGTTGTCGCCGCGCCACGTCGGTCGCCAGCCGCGCAAACTCCGCATTGAGGCCGAGCGTGGCGGCATGCACGAAGTTCACCGTGGTCTGGCGCTGCTGTTGCTGGCGGCGCTGGCGGGCACGTTTAGGATGGAGAAGATCAGTGAGGCGCTGGCCGATGCCGTCCGGCTCATTGTCCGGCGCCTTCGTCTCGGTCTTTTCCAGTAGCACGACTTCACCTGCATCCACATTGGTCGGCACACCGGCGCGTATGGCTGTGGCGGCGGCAGCGAGATCGAGCGGCACGCCAAGCGAACGCGCCACATCGTTTGACGTGCCCAGCGGCAGGATGCCCAGCGTCAGACCGCTGCCCGCCAGTTGCGTCGCTACGCCGCCGATTGTGCCATCGCCACCAGCAGCGATGGCTGCTGCATATCCCTGCTTGCGCCAGCGTTCGCCCTGCGGCTGGTGCAGATCGAGCGCGCGCACGTCCACCTGCTCGGCCACAGTGATACCCTGCGCCTCCAGCAAATCGCGCGGAGACGGTCCATGTGCGGCCTGACCTGCGTGCGGGCTGACGATCAGCACCACCGGCCCATTGATGCCCTGAGTCGCTGCTGTTCCTGGCTGTCCCGCGCGTGGTTGCGCTGTCGTCATATCTGCCCGCTCCTTTTCGCATATCGTATGGCTGACTGCCAGTTGCATCCCCACCTGGATGGCGTGCCGCCCCAAATCTGCCTGCGCAGGTTCGAGGCAGACAACTGCGCTCTCCCTCACCTGCGCCCTTTGCACGCTAGCGCCCGCTCTCCCCTCTCCCGCGCACGGGGGAGGGGTTGGGGGGTGGGGGCCAGCCGTCGCAGACATTGTAGCAGGTGCGGTATCATGATAACGCAACAACGAGTACACACGGTAAACGTCTCTATTTCAGCGAGATGCAGATAGACCAGATAGATCAAGATAGACATAGTGGGTGACATGGGCACAACCGGCACTGAATCTCAGGAGACGAAGCCGTCTGGCAGTGGACAGGCGCCACGCTCGCAGGGAAAGGTGGTCCGCGAGCGGTTGGATGTGCTGCTGGTGGAGCGCGGGCTGGCGCCGAGCCGCGAACGGGCGCGGGCGCTGATTATGGCGCGTCAGGTGCTGGTTGATGGCAAAGCGGTGGAGAAGGCTGGCACGCTGGTTCCGCGCACGGCGGTCTGTGAACTGGCGGCAAAGCCTGATGAGTTGCGCTTTGTCAGTCGCGGCGGGTTGAAGCTGGAGCGGGCGCTCGACATGTTTGCGCTCGACCCCGCCGGTTGCGTTTGCCTGGATGTCGGCGCTTCCACCGGCGGTTTCACCGATGTACTGCTCAAACGTGGCGCGCGCCGGGTCTACGCAGTGGATGTCGGGCATGGGCAGATCGCCTGGGAGCTACGTATTGATCCGCGCGTGGTGGTGATGGACCGCACGAACATCCGCTATCTGGAGTCGCTGCCAGAGACGCCGGATTGCGCTGTGATTGACGTATCGTTCATCTCACTGCGGCTCGTGTTGCCGCGTGTGGCGGCGCTGCTGGCCACTGGCGGCTGGGTCGTCGCGCTCGTCAAGCCACAGTTTGAGGCTGGCCGCGCCGAAGCCAACCGTGGCGGCGGCGTCATCAGCGATCCAGCGGTTCACCAGCGCGTACTCAGTGATCTGCTGGCCTTCATCGCGGAGCAGGGGCAACTGGCGGCGCGCGGGCTGACGGTCTCGCCAATTACCGGGCGCAACGGCAACCATGAATATCTCCTCTGGCTGACTGTGAGCGATGCGACGCCGGATGCCGTTGCCATTGGTGAGTCAGAGCTACTGGCAGTGGTCGCCACCGCTTTTGCTGAGACAAACAGGTAAGTGCTGAAATATAAGGGAGCGAGCATCATGCGCTATGTCGTTGGCGTGGATGGCGGGGGCACCAAGACGACGGCCACCGTGGTAGGCGAGGACCTGCGCGTGGTGGGGAGCTACACCAACGGCTCCTCGAATTCACGCTCGGTGGGCGAGGCGCAGGCAAGCGCGAATATTGCCGGAGCCATTACCCATGCGCTCGCCGCCGCCAACCTCTTGCTCGCTGACATAACGGCGGTGGGCCTCTGCCTCGCTGGCTTCGATACCGATCTCGATCTGCCGGTGCCACAGCAGGCGCTCCAACAGCTTGGCTACCATGGCGCGGCCATTCTGGAGAATGACGTGGTGGGCGCGTGGGCAGGCGCCACCGGGGCGCAGCCGGGCGTCGTCGTCATCGCTGGCACCGGCTCGACGGCCTTTGGCATGAACCGCCAGGGCAGGCTCTATCGCACCGATGGCTGGGATTACATTCTGGGTGACGCTGGCAGTGGCTACGACATCGGGCGCTCCGGCATTCGCCTTGCCATGAAAGCGTTTGATGGGCGCGCCGCGCCAACATTGCTCACTGGCGCCCTCAAAGAAACCTATGGCGTAGATGGCCCGGAAGGCATGCGGCGGCTGGTAGATCAGGGGCACATCGGCAAGATGGAGATTGCCGCCTTTGCCGGTGCGGTGGCGCGGACGGCAGACGCCGGTGATGTCGCGGCGCGAGGAATTCTGGCGCAGGCGGGGCAGGACCTCGCGGAGCAGGCGCTGGCAATTATCCGGGCGCTCGATATGGCGCAGGACGATGTGCTGGTGGCGACGGTCGGTGGTGTGTTTCACGCCGTTCCCTGGGTGCAGGAGCCGTTTCGCCGCCTCATCCAGCAGCAGGCGCCGCGCGCACGATTCCAGGCGCCGCTGCATTCGCCAGAGGTGGGCGCGGCCATCCTGGCACTGCGACGGCTGGACGAGGGTGATCTCGGGTCGTGGACGCTGGGCACTGGACGCCGGCACATCGAACGCACCTGCCGGTGATACACCGGTGAGGTGCTTGCGTGTTCTATGGCGTGCGCTGGCTCTTGAGCGCCGCGAACTTTCATGAAATGGCTGTTGTGGCAGCGAAAAAAGGACTGGTATGGATGAGGATGTAGCGTTGTGCGTCGTTATAAGTGCAGTGGGAATTGTAGAGCGTAGGCGACGAGAGCAAATACGTAATGAACGACGATGAAGTCTATCTGCAAGGGCAGCGAGTCCAGGATGTTCAGTCAGATCACCCAGATCAACCAGGCCAGTCAGATCACCCAGATCAACCGGCGGAAAATCTGCTGGTGATGTCGCGCCCGATGCCTGCGTTGCGGCTGAACCAGCCGGAGTTGGAGCTGGCGCCGGTAGAGGGGACAGCAGCGCCGCCTGTTCCTACGCCGCCGCTGCCACCCGCCGCTTCGTCACGCTGGATACGGCCTCTGCGCGCGGTAACGGGGCTGCTGCTGTTGGTGGTCGCCTGGGCAGGATTGCTGGCGATTGCGCTGCTGGTTCACGCTGCCGTCGGCGGACCGTTCACGTTCCCACCCGCCGGCCTGCATCCGTTGCTGCCAATCGTCGAACTCATCGTTGCCGTCTGGATCGCCGCCATCGTTGGCATGTCCATTCTCGTGGGCGCGTTTCTGCTGCGTCTTGCCCTCACTGTGCGCGGCTGGTGAACAAGTGGAGCATGCGAAGGCCGGCAGAGTAATCCGCTGGCCTTCATGTTATCGCCCAATTGTTTTTAATGCACAACGCGCTTATGCAAAGGCAAGAGCTTTGCTGTGTGTACCGAGTTGCTCGGAAATCGCCAGCCCCAGCCGCGCGATACCCGTGTGTATCTGTTCCGGCGTGGCATTGGAGAAGTTCAGCCGCAACGTATTGGCGCCGCCGCCATTTGGATGAAACGGCGCGCCTGGCACGAACGCCACCTTCTGCGCGATGGCCGTCTTGAGCAGTTCTCCGGCATCCATTCCCTCTGGCAGCGTCACCCAGAGGAACATGCCGCCCTGTGGATGCGTCCAGCGCACGCCTTCCGGGAAATGCTCTTGCATCGCCGCCAGCATGATGTCGCGGCGTTCGCGGTACATCTTCGCAATCACCTTCGCGTGGCGCTTGAGGAAGCCGGTCTTTGCCAGTTCGTAGACCAACATCTGGTTGAAGGTAGGCGTGTGCAAGTCGGTGCTCTGCTTGGCCTGCACCAGCTTATGAATGAGCGCTGGCGCGGCGACGATACTGCCCACACGCAGCCCCGGCGCCAGCACCTTCGAGAACGTGCTGGCGTAGATCACGTTGCCGTTGTATGGAGCGGTGTGCTGCTCCTGGCGCGCGCTTTCCAGCGTAATGAGCCGTGGCAGCGCCGCGCCCTCGAAACGGAGTTCGCGGTAAGGGTCATCTTCGAGAATCGGCGTGCCATAGCGCGCGGCCTGCTCGATCAACTGCCGTCGTCGCGCCAGTGAAAGCGTCACGCCGCCTGGATTCTGAAAGTTTGGTAGGCAGTAAATCAGCTTCGGGCGCTGCGCCAGCAGCTTTTTGAGCGCGCCGGTGCGCATGCCGCGTTCGTCGGCGGGGGCTTCCAGATAGCGTGCGCCATAGACGCTCCATGCCTGGAGCGCCGCCAGATACGTTGGCGACTCCACCAGCACACTATCGTCCTCATCCAGCAGCACTTTGCCAATCAGGTCTATCGCCTGCTGCGAGCCAGTGGTGATGAGCACGTTCTCGATATGAGTGGGCACGCCCTCGCTTGTCATCTGCGCCGCCACCCACTCGCGCAGCGGACGGTAGCCCTCGGTCGCGCCGTATTGCAGCGCCTGCGTGCCCTGCTCGCGCAGGATGCGCTGCGCGGCCTCTGCCACCTCCGCTATGGGGAAGGCTTCTGGCGCAGGCAATCCACCGCCAAATGAGATAAAGTCCGGCTGCTCGGTGACTTTCAAGAGTTCACGGATAGCGGAACTGGTGATGCGCTGGGTGCGCGCGGCGAAAATCGTGTCCCACGGTGTCTGCATGGTAATCTAGCTCCCCTTTGAGCGTATGACGAAAGCATGTTGGGCGATGTCGAACCCTCACCACCGGCCCCTCTCCCGCGAGGAGAGGGGAGATCAGGCTTCCTCTTTCACTATAGAGGCCAATATCTTGATTGTACAGGGACAATCATTGCATTTTGGAGAGGACAATTGGCGCTACGAGCATGTGCTAACGATGGCATGCCAGCCAGCGAATGAATTCGCTGCTGGATGACCGTTGGCCGCGAAGTCCGCCTGCGCGGACTAGGAATAGATAATCCTTCGTCTGCCCTCACAGACTTCGCCATCGCAAGCGCATCGCCGCTCCCCTCTCCTCGCGGGAGAGGGGCCGGTGGTGAGGTCGCCATATTGTCTCTGGACAATCACGATTGGCATGGGTATAGTAGAAGGCATGAAACTGACTCTCGACCGCCAGCGCGATATGCAGCTCTACCGGCAGATCGCCGAACAGATACGCGAATTGATCCGCAGCGGCGCGCTGCCGGCGGGATGTCGCCTGCCCACGGTGCGCCAGCTTGCCGGGGATCATGGCCTTACACGCCTGACCGTGCAATCCGCCTATACCGAACTCCAAACGCAGGGGTTGATCGAGTCGTTCGTCGGGCGCGGCACCTTCGTCGCTGAACATGCGCAGACGTTGCCCGCTCCGGCAATCCCCACCCTCGCAGCATTGCGACAATCGCCGGTTGAGCCGGCGGCGTGGCACAGCCAGGGCGTGCTGGCCGAACTGGTGCGCATGACGGAGCAGCCGGACCTGCTCTCCTTCGCACAGGCAATTCCCGCGCCAGAAACGTATCCAACGCGCGAATTCGGGCGGGCGCTACGCACCGCGTTGGAGCAGCCGGACGCGCTGAGCTACGGGCCGATTCAGGGCGAGGTGGAGCTACGCGAGCAGGTGAGCCGCGTGCTGCTGGAACGTGGGCTGGCGGCGTCGCCCGAGAGCGTGCTGATTACTTCTGGCGCACAGCAAGGGATTGATCTGGTGCTGCGCGCGCTGGCCGTGCCGGGCGGCGTCATCCTCACCGAAGAGCCGGTCTACCCTGGCATCCTGGAACTGGCGTCGGCGCATGGCCAGCAGGTGATTGGCCTGCCCATGGACGACGGCGGCCTCGCGCTTGCGGCGGTGGAGGCGGCCTGCATTGCCTACCGTCCACGCCTGCTCTATAGTGTGCCGACGTTTCAGAATCCCACCGGCCTCTCGCTGGCGCCGGAACGTCGCGCGGCGCTGCTGGCGCTGGCCCGCACGTATGGGTTGCTGATCGCTGAGGATGATGTCTACGGGCTGTTGGCGTATGACGAAGCGGCACCGTTGCCGCTGAAAGCGCAGGATGCGGCGGATCGCGTGGTCTATATCACCAGCTTCTCGAAGGTGCTGGCGCCGGGGTTGCGGCTGGGGGCGCTGGTGGCCTCGCCGGAGCGGCTCCCCGCGCTGGCCGCCGCTAAGCAGAGCAGTGACCTGATCTGTTCGCCGCTCTTGCAACGAGCGCTGGCGCTCTACCTGCGGCGCGGCCATTTTGCGGCGCATCTCCAACAGGTGCGTGCGCTCTACCGCGAACGGCGCGACGCACTGCTGGCGGCGCTGGATCGCTACCTGCCGGAGTGCGCATACATCCACCCTGCCGGCGGTCTCTGCCTCTGGGTGACGCTGCCGGAGGGCCTTGACGAGTCCGATTTTTGCCGCGAGGCCATCGAGCGCGGCGTCGGCGTGGCGCGCGGGCAGGCGTTCTTCTCGCAGCCACAGCGGCGCGGCTATCTGCGCCTGAGCTTTGGCGCGCATACTCCATCACAGATCGAGCATGGCGCGCGTCTGTTGGGCGACCTGCTGCGCGACCATCAACGTCGCCAAACACTGGTGCGCGCCCGTGCTGGCCTCACCGCGCGTCCGTTGGTGTAGCCCCACCCCCATCCCCTCCCCCGTGCGCGGGAGAGGGGAGCGCAGATGGGTCGGCGGATGAAGTGACCGGCTATCCTTATCAGTCGGTGAGGACCGACAGGCGCAAGCGGCGCAGGTGAGCAGGATCGGAGATCGCAGAGATCGCGGTGATCTTGCCGTGCCTGATCGAAACTTCGAGGACGCCGAGCAGCCGCCCGTAGGGGGCCACCACGACGCCTACCGCGCCATTCACCAGCACGGGCTGTGTTGCCTGGGCAGTCCCCGCAAACCGTTTTGCTACCGCCGCCGCTCCATGCAGCTCTCCAGGCACGCCCGCAGCTATGGCTGCGGCATCGTAGTGGAGTGTGACCTCTGGATCGAGTACAGCGAGCAGCGCATCGAAGTTTCCGGTGCGCGCGGCGGTGAGAAATGCCTCAACTACTTCGCGGCTGGCGGCAAGGTCCTCATCCTGCAAAGGGGATTTCCCCCGCACGCGGCGGCGCGCGCGGCTGGCGAGTTGCCGGGCTGCGGCCGGGGAGCGTTCCACCAGTGGGGCGATTTCCTCAAAGGGCACGGCGAAGATATCGTGCAGCACGAAGGCGAGACGCTCGGCGGGCGTCAGCGTGTCCAGCACCACCAACAGCGCCAGACCAACCGAATCGGCCAGCAGCATCTCTTGCTCTGGATCGCCCGCTCGTTCATCGCTCGTACCTGCGGTCACGGCCTCCGACGCTTCAAGCGACTCCTCGCGTCGTGACTTGCGCGCGTGCAGCATGTTGAGGCACACCCGTGCTGTTACCGTGGTCAGCCATCCGCCCAGATTCGCAACCTCACTCGTGTCGGAACGGCTGAGATGGAGCCAGACCTCCTGCACAGCGTCGTCCGCCTCTGCAAGCGAGCCGAGCATCCGGTAAGCCACCGCCCGCAGGCGCGGACGCTCCGCCTCGAATCGCTGCGCCAGCCAGTTGTCTATATCCACGTGTGTATCTGTGTGTCTATCCATCGGTCACATATCCTCATTTCAGTTTGTCATAGACATGACAACGGAAACCTGGCCGATGTGACAGAGAGGGCAGAGAAACGCACACTCCTCTTGCTCGCACCGGCTGGGCACCGTTGTCACGATCAAAATGCGCCAGTGGCGGCTGGAATACTTACCACCGGAAAGGCCAAACCGGCCAGGCGCATGAGTGACACGAGTGAAAAGAGGGGTTCCTATGAAAGTCATGATGTCTCACACCAAAGTGAAGCCTGACCAGCGCGAAGCCATCAAAGCGGCGGGCATGCGCGTCCTCGAAGGGCTGAAACGCGAGCAGCCGCAGGGCATTCGCTACGCCACTTTCCAGCTTCCAGACGGGGAGAGTTTTGTCACGCTCGTCGCCATTGACGACGGCATAGAGAATCCGTTGCATGCCTTGCCTGAGTACCAGGCGTTCGCAGAGGGCTTTAAGTCCTGGATAGCCGAGCCACCAACCTCCGAACAGTTGACAGTAGGCTGGTCCTATCGCTTCTTCGAATAAGGATGTGAGCATTGAGCGGGCACTGGCGAGCGTGACCGTTCGCCAGTGCCCGCTCTGTACTTCTCTCCGTACTTCTCGCAGAATGTTGCAAATGTGTGTCGGCGGCGTGTGACGCGCTACAGGATGGCGCAAGAACCGTTACAGAACTGGGACACCTCCGGCACGCTTCCTCCATATCTCCCCGCCATACTGAAACCATCGGCTGATGCAAACCGGCCACTGCTTTCCAGGCCAACAACGTTTCACATGGTTTCCTGGCGTCTTCCGTGGCGCCTCACGAGAGGTTTTTTGAGGAGTTTTCCGGTATGGCAATCAATCCAATCAATCAAGAGCAACAGAACCCAACGTCTCCCCAGGCGGCGATTGCACCGCTGGTGCAGGTGGAACATCTTTCGCGTGTCATCCAAACCCGCGCACAGAAGACGACGATTCTTGACGACATCAGCTTTCAGGTGCCCGCACGCAGTCTCTTTGCCATCAACGGCCCCTCCGGCAGTGGCAAGTCTACGCTGCTCAACCTGCTGACCGGCATAGACCGGCCCAGCAGCGGGCGTATCCTCTTCGCCGGACACGAGGTGCGCCGCATGAGCGAAAACCGGCTGGCAAAGTGGCGCGGCCAGCACGTCGGCATCGTCTTTCAGTTCTTTCAGCTCATCCCCACGCTGACGGCGCAGGAGAACATTCAACTGGCGCTGGAACTGGGCGGAACAATGCCCCGCCGCCAGTGGCGCAAGCGGACGCAGGAGTGCCTGCGTCTGGTGAAGCTGGAGGATTACGCCAATCGCCTGCCCAGCGAACTTTCTGGCGGCCAGCAGCAGCGCGTCGCCATTGCCCGCGCGCTCGCCAACGATCCGCCGGTGCTGGTGGCAGACGAGCCGACCGGCAATCTCGACTCGCATACGGCAAGCGAAATCTTTGATCTGCTGGCAATGCTGACGCACCAGGCAAAGACGGTGATCTACGTGACGCATGATCCTCGGCTGGCGGCGCGCGCCAAAGACGGCATTGAACTGATGGATGGGCGACTGGTTTCGGAATCGCGGCAGTAAACTGCCGGCGCACGGAAACTAGCGAATGAATTCGCCCCGCCTGCGCTCCCCTCTTCTATGGGAGAGGGGTGGCTGAAGGCCAGGGTGAGGTCTCTGCTCTGCGTTCCCCTCTCCCGCGCACTGGGGAGGGGCTAGAGGTGGGGGCTTCCATAGAGGAGAGAGAGCATGCGAGCCATTACAAAGAAAGCCATCAAAGATGTGACACGGCGCAAGCTACGCGCCGCCCTGACCATCATCGGCATTGCGATAGGCGTCCTGGGCCTTGCCGCCATCAGCACAGCATCGAGCCAGCTTAACGCCAGCCTTAGCTATAGCACGAATGCCTCGGCGCAGCCGGATATCTCGTTTACTACCACGCCCGCAAGTCCGGCGCTGGCGGGGCTGCTGGCGCAACAGCCGAATGTCAAGCGCGTACAGGCGGGCAGCCTGGAAGTGGCACGCTGGGCCATTCCATCGGGGCATTATCCACTGGCGCTCACCGGCATCAGCGATTTCCACAACGTGCAGATCAACCCATTCCAGTTGGTATCCGGCCATCTGCCGGGCGCCGGTGAGGTGCTGATGGAGTCTAGCGACCGCAGCATCCAATCGCTGCGCGTGGGGGATACCATCACGGTCAGCATCCGCAATGTGCTGGTACACCTCACCATCTCCGGCTTTGCGCGCACGCAGGGTCTCCCATCCGCCACGTTTGAGGGGCTGGCCTTTGGCTACATGCCGGAAGACGCGCTGGAATCGCTCTATCATCTCTCTGGTCCCACCAGTTTCCTGATTCAAGTGCAGGACCAGAGCCAGCGCCAGGCGACAGCGCAGCAGTTGACGCAGATCATCGAGGGCCAGCACGCGCATGTGCTTTCCGCGAGCATCGGCCAGAGCGGCACCAGCGCCGCGCAACTCATCAACGGGCTGCTGAGTGTGCTGGGTATCCTGGCGGCGATTGCGCTCCTCCTCAGCGTGTTCCTGCTGCTCAGCACCATCACTACACTGATTGCGGAGCAGGTGCCAGTGATTGGCACGATGAAGGCGATTGGCGCGCGACGGCGGCAGATCATGCGCAACTACCTCACGTCGGTCGCGCTCTATGGCGTCATTGGCACGGGAATCGGGCTGGCACTTGGCACACTGGTGGCGGCGTTGCTGGTGAGCTATATCAATAGCCTGTTCAACCTCGATGCGAATCCGCTCAGCATCAGTCCGGCGACGATCATCCTCTGTCTGGTAGTGGGTATTGGGGTGCCGCTGTTGGCTGCGCTCTTCCCCATCTGGCGCGGCACCCGTATCACCGTCCACCAGGCGCTCTCTGGTTACGGGCTGGATGGCGGCGCGCGCAGGCGCAGCTTCACCGGACGGTTCTTTGGCTTCCTGCCGCAGACGGCGCAGCTTGGCATACGCAGCCTTTCCCGCAAGCGCTCGCGCACCGCGCTGACGCTACTGGCGCTGGCGCTCTCCGGCGCGTGCTTCCTGGCGGTGCAGACGACCGCGTACTCGTTCTCGACCTTTCTGACGCAGGAAACCAACATCTACCACGCTGACATCTTCGTGAATCTGGCTGAACCTACCCCGCGTGAGACGCTGGCGCAGGCGCTGGCGAACACGCCCGGCATCGCGCAACTCGATGGCACGGAGGATCAGCTTGTTCACTCGCAGTGGGGCGATGGCGTGCTGACGGGCATCACCCCTGGCTCGCCAACCTATCACCAGCAGATGCTCGCGGGTCGCTGGTTCACGGCGAACGACACGAATGTCGTGGTATTGAGCGACAAAGCGGCAAACAACGCCGGCAAGCACATCGGCGATACCATCAGCTTCAACGATGGCCTGCACAGCGCCACCTGGACGGTCATCGGCATCGCGCGCGACAACAACAATGCCGCCATCAAGCTGGGTGTGCTGCTGGCGCCGCTGGCCGAGGTGGATGCGTTTCAGCATCTCCCCGCATCCTACATGAATTCGGCGCTGATTATCGCGGGCAACCACAACGCCAGCGCAGTGACAGCGCTCGCCGCGCAGGTGGACGACGCACTCAGCGCCGCCGGAGTGCAGGCGGTGGTGGAGACACTGGCGCAGGTCATCGCCCAGAACCAGAGTACGTTCCTCATCGTCGAGGTATTGCTCTATCTCGTCGCCGTGATCGTCGCGGTGGTCGGCGCAATCGGCCTCTTCAATGCGCTGGTGATGGGAGTCTTGGAGCGGCGGCGCGAGATCGGCATTCTGCGCTCGATGGGTGCGCGCAGCCGACAGGTGGCGCTGGTCTTCTGGACGGAGGGCCTGACGCTGGGCGTTGTCTCCTGGGTGATTGCGATTGCGCTGGGCATCCCCGCCGCTTATGGGTTCGTCCTCCTGCTGGGCAAGCTGCTGGTGACGCTGCCCTTCGCGTTAAACCCGCTCAGCCTCGTGTGGATGCTGCTCTTCATTCTAGTGGTGGCGACGCTGGCGAGCATCGGGCCTGTCTGGGGCGCCTCGCGCCTGCGCATCGCTGAGACGCTCAAATACGAGTAGCCGATGAGTAACGCATGATGGTATATCAGAGTGGAGTGTCCAGCATGTTGGATGTTTGGCGCTCCACCCTGATATTATCAAGCAACGTTGTGTCTATGCTCTGGCCGAGCCGGATAGGAGATGTCCCATGCGCCTGGTTTTGCTTATTCTTGGCGTTCTTGCCATTCTCGTCGGCATCGTGTGGATATTGCAGGGCTTCAACATCCTGGGCGGAAGTGTGATGAGTGGCCATAGTATCTATGCGCTGCTTGGTCTCATCCTCGGATTGATCGGCGTAGTGCTGGTTGCCGTCGGCGCGCGGCGACGTGGCGTGCCCACCGCATGAGGTAGCCATTCCGCTCAATAGTTCTGCTCAGACGATGAGGCCGGGGAGCAGTCCAAACAGTAGCGCGAAGGGGAGCAGCGCCAGCCCAAGCCAGGCATGGGTGCGAATGCACAGTGCCGCGCCAAGCACCAGCCCCAATAGCGCGAAGAAGCCAACGACGATGAGCGGCAGATTGCCGCTGAAGGATATACCGGCGACATCTGGCCAGTGCGATTGCAAGAACTGGACGACGATGAGCAGCCCGATGCTATAGAAGAAGCCAACGGCTGGCACGAGCAGCGAAATGCCAAGCGCGCGCAGGCGGCCAACACGCTTCTTTGTGACTTCCTGTGCGCTCATGCCGGAGGCGCTACGGCGCTTGGCGCGCCACATATAGCGTTGCACGCGGAAAAAGCCGAGAAAGACCGCAATCGCTTTGGGGACACCGCCAAATACTGGAAAGACGCCCAGCAGATTGAGGAAAAAGTACAGCCAGTCGGCATCGAGCCAGTCAGCGATGACATCGCGCAGCGCAATGATGCTACCAACAATCGGCACAAAGCCCAGCAGCGCATGAATGATGGCGCCGGGTAACCTCACCTCCGGCGCGAAGTCTCCCAGGATCGCCCCGCGATAGATATCTCTAGGAAACGAATAACTGGCGCGTGCTGGCTGCTTTGGCCGGGCAGGCGGGCCTGGTGGACCGGGCAGGCGCGGAACCACCAGTTGATGCGAGCGCGCCGGCGCCTTCTGAGGCGAGATACCAGGCTGCATACACGCCCCTTTATGCCACGCATGCGTTGCTTTATTGTCAGTGCATGGTCGCTGAAGCAACACACCACAATACACCAGGACCGATATGATACTGCGCGCTGCCGGTTGCTGTCAATCTCTCCGCTCACCCGGTTGGGATGAGCGATCCAGCCACGCGCGGATGGAGGCTTCATGTTCGCGGAAGTGCCCATAGGAGTTATTCGCCACCCGCATCCAGGGTGGGATATCGTCTGGCAAGCCCAGGACCGCCGCGTTGTTCAATAGCTCATCGGGGCAGGCGGCAATCACTCCTAGCAGTTGCGAAAATACTTGATCGGCCTCCGCCAGCACGTCGGCAAGTGGGCGCTGACGGCTCTCGGCGGCGATAATCTCGTTGCGCTCGTCCATGCTCAGCGCCGCCAGCCCGCTGCGCACCCGCGTTGGGTCGGTTCCCGTGTTGACGATCTGCTGCGCGCTCTCCACAATGCGGCGCTCATACCAGGTCAAATGCGCAATGAGTTCCTTGACTGACCATGCGCCCTCGACGCCCGGCTCTTCCATGCGTTCCACGCCAACCTCGGCCAGCAGCGCGTTCCAGCGGCGGCGCTCAACCTGCAAAATGTTGCTCAGCCGTGCGCCTGTCATCGGTCCCTCTTCGGCGAAGCGCGCAAACTCCCTGGCCACTTCGGGGCCGGTATGGTTGAGCGCGAGCAGCCATGCCATGCTCGCCGCCGCTGCCTTCATCACATCGCGGCGTGAGAGTGCCGCTGCTGATTCCACCTGTTGCTGTGACGTTTGGGCGGCAATGCGCGCTTGCAGCACTTGCGCAAAAGCAGCGTGAACTTCAGATGGCGCTGGGCGCGGCTGAAGCGCCTGATCGAGACGGAGTACCATCTGCGCCAGTTCACTGTCGTTGCCCAGCGGATCCACTAGATCGGCATAGCGTTCGGGAGGGGTGTTAGATGCCGGCATGGTATCGCTCCTTCAGGGTATGCAGAGCGCGGGTGATGCGCTTGCGGGCGGCGTCTTCGCTGATGCCGAGGACCGCGCCAATCTCCGCCAGCGTGAGTTGCGCCGTGAAGCGGAGGATCAGCGCCTCACGTGTCGTCGCGTCGAGCAATGCCAGCAGGCGTTGCACCTCGGCAATCTCGTCGCGTCGCAGCGTAGCAGACTCGGCACTGTCCTCTGCGCAGGGGTGAAGGTCTTCGGGCACGGCTTCCCAGGGCACGGTTCGTCGCTGGCTCCGCTGCCAGTCGGTCGCCGCGTTGCGTGCGATGCGAAAAAGCCAGGCGGCAACCGACCCACCGGCGCGTATCTGATAACGCGGCAGGGCATCGAGCGCGCGTAAGAACACCTGCTGCGTCAGGTCGGCGGCCTCATCAGCGCCATCCCGGCCAGCACGCATGCGCAGATAGGAATAGATGCGGTCCACATAGCGAGCGTAGAGCGGCTCAAACAGGGCGATGTCACGCTGGGCAGCCAGCATCAGCGCCGCATCATCAGATACGGCATTGGATTCGCCTGATGAGCCAGCGGCATGTTGCGCTGTCTGCTCACGGTTACGGTTTGTCTGCTCGTTGCGTGGCACGCCATCCTCCTTTCTCCGTCGCGCTTGCCCTCGCGCAATGCCTCTTTTTTCACGCACACTATTCTAACGGAATGACCCCATCAAAGCGGACATCTATTTTAGAGGCAAAACAGAAAGCCCGTTCACTGGTCTAGTGAACGGGCCGAGATGTAAGACTTTGAGCTGGCGCGATTAGACGCCCGGCAGTACGACTTCGCGCTCTTGCTCCTCCTCGGCGGTTGCACTGCCGTCGCTCTGTTCGAGCGCAGCTTTGGTGCGTTGCGCCGCAGAGAGCAGCGGCACGTCCTTGAGGAAGAGCGTGATGATGATAACGGCGAAGCTGACGAACAGCCCAACCATGAAGGCGTGCTGGATGCCAACCGCCAGCGCCTGGCGGGTCGCCTCGAATATCTGATTGAAGAGCGCCGTGATCTGTTGCGTGAGCGCCTGGACGGTCTGGGCGTGCGCCGGACCCGCTGGCACCTGCGCCGTCGCCGCTTGTACGACCTGTTGCACGAGCTGCTGGGGCGCGCCCGGCTGCACGAGCACCTGCTGATTAGTGGCGGCGGCCAGCACCGGCGCGGGCAGGCGATGCGCCGCAGGCGGCAGCGTCGAGTTCAACTGCGCCGTCACCGTATTGTTGACAACGGTGCCCAGGACGGCAGTGCCCAACGTTGAACCCATCGAACGCAGATACGTCACCGCGCCGGTGCCGACACCGAGGCGGCTGCGTGGGATCGCGTTTTGCACCGCCAAAGTCAGGACCGGCGAGACCATGCCCATGCCGATGCCAACGACGATCATATCAACCGTGACATTGCCCAGCGTCGAGTGGACATCCAGGCGGGTCAGCAAGAAGATGCCGAAGGCCAGGACCACCCCGCCGGAAATTGCCAGCCATTGATAGCGGCCAATGCGCGCGATGAGTTGCCCGCCAATCGCTGAACAGGCGGCGAGCGCCAGCATCAATGGGGTGATGGCGGCGCCTGAGTTCGTCGCCGTTTGCCCCAGCACGCCCTGAATGAAGAGCGGCAGATAGATGGCGACGGCAAAGAGCGCCATGCCAATTGTCAGCGAGAGCAGACCACTGGCAGCGAAAATCTGATTCTTGAAGAGATCGAACGGCAGAATCGGCTCGACCGCGTAATGCTCAGCGATGGCGAAGCCGATGAATAGCGCAACCGACGCCACCAGAATGCCAATCACCTGCGCGGAGTTCCAGGGATATGTCTGTCCGCCCCAGGTGAGGCCGAGCAGCAGACAGATTGTGCCGCCAGCGGCCAGCACCGCGCCCAGGAAGTCTATCCGGCGGATCGCCGCCCAGCCGCGATAGCGATTGCTGCGAATGGAGATATTGGCAGGAAGCTGGGTGATGAGAACGATCAGCGCCAGGATGCCCACCGGCATATTCACATAGAAAACCCAGCGCCAGCGGGTCGCGTCGGTCGTCAGACCGCTGATGACCGGACCGTTATCAGTGAGCCAGCCGCCAACGGCAGGGCCAATCACGCTGGCCAGCGCGAAGACGCCGGAGAAGAGTCCCTGCCAGCGTGCGCGTTCGGCGGGGGCGAAGATATCGCCGATGATCGTAAAGGTCAGTGACATCAGCGCGCCCGCGCCAATACCCTGAAGCGCGCGGAAAATAATCAGCGCCTCCATCGTCTGCGAGAGGCCAGAGAGCGCCGAGCCGATCAGAAAGACGACGACGCCGCCGATCAGGAACCACTTGCGCCCGAACTGGTCTGAGAGCTTGCCGACGATTGGAATCATCGTTGTTGAGGTGAGCAGGTAGGCCGTGACGACCCAGGTGTAATCGCTGAATCCATGTAGGCTGCCGATGATACGTGGCAGCGCCGTGCCCACAATCGTTGAGTCGAGCGCGGAAAGCAACAGCGTCAGCATGAGACCGGCCAGCACACCGGCCAGCGCAAATCCCTGGAGCCTGGGGCGCGTATCCACTATGCCGGCAGAAACCGTCTGCCCGGCATGAAGCGAAGGAGTTTCCATCGTGAGAATGCCTTTTTCGTCTAAACGTTCAGTCTAAATACCATGCCTGCGCTGGCGAGCGCCGCACACGTGCGGAAAACAACATATCTGCAATACGGTCGCATGCTCTGCAAGGGGGCAAGAAACCGCGTAAGCGCGTCATCACTGGCAGACCTGGAGAGAATGCGGAGGATGGCGTTGTCTGCTACTACATCGTGTTGGGTACTTCTGACGTGGTGGTTGCGCCAGACTTCGCTGCCTCGCCGCCGGTCTTCGGTGCGGTGGTTGCGCATATGGCGCGGGCCAGCGCGTGCAGGCCACGCACCAGCGCAGCCAGGTCGTCGTCTGCGAGCAGGGGAATCCAGGCGCCAAGATGCTGCGAACCGCGCAATTGGCGTACCAGTTCATCGCCTTTCGCCGTCAAACGGGCAATCGCCCGGCGGCGGTCTTCGGGGTCTTCCGCCCGCTCCACCAGCCCAAGTTGCACCAGCTTCTCCACCAGATGACTGGCGGTTGGCAGGCCGATACCCAGCTTCGCAGCGATTTCACCGATGGTTGCGGTGCGTACATCTGAAAGCGTGATGAGCGTTTTGATCTGCGCCATGCTGACATCGAGATTCGCCCATTTCGGCGCGGCCTGCGATTGCAGCAGCCCGAATAAGTCGCGCCATGTACTCATCAGATCGCGTTCCAGCGCGGCACGCTCATCACTTGCCGCCATATGTGACGCATCCGAGGTATCCGCTACAGATACCGGTGATTCAGTTGCTTTGGTTTTGGTTACTGTCTCTGGCATATCGTTATGCCCCTGTGCCTTTCTCTGACATCTTTTATCCTATCATAATAGTTCGATGTTGTCAATATATTTCGTCACATACATTTATTTTACTTCATACAGGTATTCGATGTACGCAAATAATCGTGCTTATTACCGGAGTTAGCCAGAGTTGGCCAGGGTTCGCCAGCCCCTTAGCGGCTCGAGCGTCAGCGCGACCGCACCGCCAATTCAGGCCACGTCAATTGACAGGCTGGCCGCGCCGACCCTATACTGGGCACGCCTCCACCGATTCCGAAATGCTCCAGTGCGTACGAGCTACCGATTGTGGAGGCGAGAGAAGTCCATAGCCGGCAGAGACGATACCAGGAGGCAGAGACGACATGAGGGATGGCAGCATTCCGCCCCGCCCGCCACGCGGCCCGCGAGACCCGCGCGCTGGCAATCCTGGAAATTCCGGCAATTTTGGCAATCCTGGCAATCCTGGCTCATCCAGCCGCATGCCCGTTCCCCGGAACGCAGACGATCCCTACGCGCCATATGACCCGTATAATCCCTACAACGCTGGCGCGGGCACGAGTACACGCATGCCGACGCTCGCCTCCACACTCTATGGTGGCGCCGTGGGCCGGCAGGAGGAAACCTGGACCTCCGCGCGTATGGAGGCGGTTCAGGCGCACCGGCATCGCATCGGCATCGCCATCTTCCACGACGGCAATCCGGGGCATCTCTGGCGCGGCGAAATTGCCTCACGCCTGGGTGAATCCATCGCCGGTGTGGGGGTTATCATCTGGCTGGCGACGCTCTACCAATCGCCGGTGGCCGTTGCCTTTGCGCTGCTGGCGCTTGGGCTGCCGTTCCTGCTCGTTGGCCCGTTCGGCGCACGGCTAGAGAACGCCAGCCAGCCAGGGACCGCGCTCAAATGGCTGAACCGGCTGCGCATCCTGCTGGCGCTTGGCCTGGTGGCGATGCACTTCCGCACGATTCTGCCCGTGCTCTATGCAATCCTCTTTTTGTTGTCGCTCTGCGGGCGGCTGCACGACGCGGCGCGGACGGGAGCGGTGCGCGCCTGCCTTGCGCCGGGGGAGCCGGAGCATGTCGCCAACGATATCTATGTCGGTGGCGCGGTTGCCGCCGTGCTTGGGCCAATCCTGGCGACGTTCTTCTACATTCTGATTGGCGAGCGTATTCTGCTGATTGGCGTCATCGCCGCCGTCGCCTTCTTGATTAGCAGCAACTCGGAGGGATTCCTGGATGCGCTGCCGCCGGGACGCCGCGCTTTCATGCTGGCGACGCCGGAGACACTCTACCCCAACGGTTCGGTGCCGCCGCTGGCCCTTTCCCCGGACGACGAGGCGGCGCTGGATGAGGAGGAGCGGCGAGAGGAATCATTGCCGCCCTGGTATCAGCAGGGACCAACCACGGTAGGGCAGGCATTTGGCGAGCTACGCGCCGGCCTGGGACTGGCGGGCACCGTCTCACCGGCGGCGGCGGCGCTCTGGGCGATCAGCGCGCTGGCGGTGGTCAGCGGCGCGTTCTCGGCGCTGGCGGTGTTCTATGTCACTGACGTGCTGGGATTGTCGCCGTTCTACCTCGGTCCGTTGCTGGCGGCGGAGGCCGCTGGCATGGCGCTTGGCCTCTTCCTGGCAATTACGCCGGAGGTGGCGCGGGGCGCGAAGTTCTGGCTGATGATCGGCCTGCTCGGCACCGGCGTGGGATTGGTAGCGCTGGTGGTGATGCCGCAGATCCTTTTTGCGCTGCTCATCATGCTGGGCATCGGCTTCATGACGACGCTGGCGATTTCGGGGGCGCGGCGGGCGCTCTACGCGGGCTTCGATCCCGTCGAGCAGCGGTCCATTACGGCGGCGGAGAACTGGGCGGCGGCGCTGGGCAATGTGATTGGCGTGCTGCTGGTGGCGCTCTTCCTGAGCGAACCGGCAGCTTCACCCAACGCGCCCCAACTCTCGGCAAAACTGGCGTCGCACGGCTGGCCCGCCGGGCAATTGCTGATGCTGCTGGGTCTGGCGCTGATTGTGGGTGCGGTCATCCTCATTGCGCTCTCGATAATTGGCAAACAACAAGCAAATGCTGGCAAGAAAGGCCAGCAGGGAAAGCTGGGCAAACGTGGCGCTAGCGACGAGGAGTTGGGCAGCAGTTATCACACGGCCTTTGGCGCTGCCGCTGGCGCAGACGATGAGTGGGGCGACAACGCCGAGGACGACGGCTGGGGTGACGGACAGGATGACTTTGCCGCCTCCGCGCAATACGACCAGTATGGCAACACTGGCTACGGCACCGGCTATCAGACGGGTTACAGCCCCAGCGTGGAGATGGACGCTTACGATGACGAGGGCGACGATCAGCCGTCCGCACGCTATCCACGCCGCCCCGGCAACCAACGTCGCCCGCGCTGGTAATCAACTATTGCATATCGGGCGGAAGGTCTTCCTCTGCAAGCTCCGGCTCTTCTATGCCACCTACATCAGGAGCGGTGCCAAGCACTGCTACCGGAATATCAAGGTTGCTCACACCGCGCTGTTCGAGTATGCCCTTGATCTGCTCGAAACAACCGATGCCTGTAGACATTTGCCCACGACGGAAGCTCGCCATTGGCACAACCTCTACACCTGCCGTGAAAATGCCGTGTCTGGCATAGATGGGCATTTTGCCGAGAATATCCCAGCCCAGAAAGGCGTATTTGCCAAACTGAACTTCCAGCCCAAGTCCATTCTTGACGCCATCGCCTTCGATGAAACCACTATACTGCTCTCCAGTCTCAGATACAGAAGTCGTATAGAGGACTTTGGGCTTGCTCCAACCTCGTTGATAGAGTTGGTCATCGAGGAGAGCCTTGTTGAGTGCTTTGGGCGAATAGAGCATGCGCCCTGCCATTGTGATTTCGCGGCTCTGCTTGACATGCGCTATCGCAGCATCCACTGACATGATAGCTGCTTTGATCTCGTCCAGTTCGTTTGGAAACTGCTTTTCGACTGTCTCTTGCCCGTTGTTGAAGGAAAATGCCGCGACAATCTTCATACTCACGCTACTCCTCATTTTGCTGATTGCCCAGCTATTGCACGGGGCAGTATAGCAAATGAGAAGCGTAGAACGTGCGTCCTTAGAATGAGTTTTAGCTAGCAGCGCCAGTCTCTTGCTCAGACCAGAGCGCAGGCGGGCGTGTCAGTGTGGAGTTCGTTGGCGGCTCGTAGACCGGGCGCTCTATTGGGCGCGTGCGCAGCAATCCCTGTGCGGCCAGCGTGACACGCTCACGCGCCAGCGCGACATATTCCGGCACAATCTCGCTACCCACGCCTTTGCGTCCCTGGCGGATAGCGGCAATTGGCGTCGTTCCCACGCCCATGTACGGGTCACAGACCCAATCACCGCGATTCGTCAGCGCCAGCACCAGCCGCTCGATCAATTCCACTGGAAACTGGCAGGGATGGATAGTCTTTTCAGGATGGTTGTGTTTGACGTTGGGAATAATCCAGAGATCACCAGGATTCTTGCCCAGCGGATTGGCGGAATACTGTCCGGCTTTCGGACCCTTGTAATACTTTTTGCCAGGGTATTTCTGTGGCACGCGCACAGCATCCAGATTGAAGGTGTAGCGTTCGCTCTTGGTGAACCAGAGAATCGTTTCATAGCGTCCGCTGAACCGGCGCGAACAGTGCAGCCCATGCTCAAAATGCCAGATGATGCGGTTCCGTAGTTGCAGGCCGAACGACTTGAAGATGGGATAGAGCAGAATGTCGAGCGGATACACTTCCTGCCCGCCGTTGATGTGGTTGCCTACTTCCCAGCAAATGCTTCCCTCATCGTGTAGCGCAGCGACACAGGCTGCGATTGTGCGCCGCTGTTCTTCCAGATAATCGTCGAGTGTGAGCTTCTGATGCTTTTCGTATGTCTTGCCAATGTTGTAGGGTGGTGAGGTGACAATCAATTTCTGGCTATTCGGTGGCAGCGTCGAGAGCAAATCCAGCCGGTCTCCCTGAAAGAGGACGGCATCAGCTTCCGGAGTGAAGTGGTCAGCGATAGTCAACGTTTCAGTGGGGAACAGCACGATAACCGCCTCGTTTCGCATATTTCGGATGCTTCGGCGTGCAATCGAATCGCCAGCCGATAGCCATATATCATAGTACATCTGATCGCGGCCCACAGAACAGCATATAGCCATTCTTTGTACGCTCTATGAAATAGGTACATCGCTCAGCCTCATGTGCGGAAAATCTCATCTTCGCCTCACATTCTCATGAGACATAAGAGGAAAACGTACACCTTTGGGCATATCCCATGCGTACACGTTGTTGTCAGAGCATGGGATGTTCTCTGTGGGGTGCGCACGGCATCCCAGGAGACGTATCCATGCTGCGGACGGCGCAAGACACACTACCAATTGGCATGAAAGGGCGTTACTGTGGCAGAAGAAGAGGAGATGCTGCATCGGGTCTGCGGCATAGAATATCTGCGGTTGGGAGCGAATGAGACACCGGCGCTGTTGATGCGGCCAGATTCTCCAGAGCGGCACCCAGGCGTGGTGTTGCAGCATGGCTACGGCTCCAAGAAGGAAGACCTGCTGCCGTTCGCGCAGGACCTCGCGGCGCGCGGCTTCGTCGTGCTACTGGCGGATGCCTGGGGGCACGGCGAGCGTTTCCCCACCTCCGGCCCCACCTGGATGACGGAACTCAGCGCCGATTATTTCTTCGAGGTCACACGCAACACCGCCGATGACGTGCGCAACGGCTTGAGCCTGCTGTTGGAGCGCCCGGAGGTGCAGACCGATCAGATAGTCGTCGGTGGCTTTTCGATGGGCGCTATCGTCGCGCTGCTGGTAGGCACTGAGGATGAGCGGGTGAGTGGCGTCGTCTCGCTGGCTGGCGCGCCGCTGCCGGACCTGCTGGGCGTCTCGATTTATGGCTCGAAGCTGGCGGGCGAGGAGTCACGCGCCTATGCCTTTGCGCACGATGCCGCTGCCGCTGACCATATCGGGCGGTTCGCGCCGAAGCCACTGCTGCTCTCGCATGGGCGCCGCGATGATATGGTGCCGGTGGCCGGTTCGGAGCGGCTCTACGAGGCGGCCAAGCCGTTCTATGCACAGCATCCCGAAAGGCTGGCGCTGAAGCTCTATGACCATACGCATGTCGTCGGTGAGCAGCAGATGCGCGATGCCGTCGCCTGGATTACGCCGTTCTTCCGCGCGGCGCAACAGAATGACGCGAACGACACGAGCGAAACCCAGGATACACCTATCGAGCGCGCGAGCTAAGCGAGCCAGGAGAGCTAAGCGACACGCTACTTACCGCCGTTGCCGCCATTGCGCGTATTGCCGCCGCTCTTGCCCTTCGATGACGACGAACGTTTGCCCGTTGTGCTACCTGAGCCACTGGAGCTACCAGTGCGGCGAGTCGTGCTACGCGAGCGCGCCGTGCTGCCGGAACGCTGCGCGAGTGGCACACGGGTGGAAGCTGTGCCGTCCTGGCGGCGGGCGGCGCGGCTGGTTGGCGGGCGCACCGATTCTTCTTGCGGCTCTGGTTGCTCTGCCGTTGACGATTCCTGTTGCTGTATGGCCTCAATCGCATCCGCCTCATCGGCAGAGGTATCGGCAGGAGGTGCAGCCTCTTCAGGCGTTGCGACCTCGGCCTCATCGGTTGGCGTTATGACAGTATCAGTGGTTGCTACCGCTTCATCAGGTGTGGCAACATTCTCCGGCGTTTCTACATTGCTTGTCGCCGTTGCCGCCTCATCTGTGGCTGTGCCTGCCTCCGCCTGAACGCTCTCCTCAGCAAGCGACTCCATCTGTGGGTCGCTCGCCGCTTTGCCCAGGTTGCCAAGCGCGGCGGCGTCCATCGGCACCTCCGGCCAGGTGTCGCTGGCTGCGGCGTTCTCGTTCTCGCCCAGATGATAGCTGGTTTCCGCCTCCGGCGTCACATCTTCTGCAATTGCCTGGCTATCGGCCCGTTCGGTTGCAGCAGTGGTGGGCGTCGCTGCGCCTACCAGCGCCGGTTCGCCACGCCCATGCGGGCTGGTAATGGGCGTCGAGAGCCAGCGATCCACGAAGTGCAGGAACTCATTGGGTCGCTCTTCAAGGATGGCGGCGCCAATGCCTGGCAAGATATCCAGGTCGGCGCGCGGATTGAGGACCGCCAGGTCCTCCATTTCCTCTGGCAGATGGCGCGGGTCGTCCTCGCCGCTGATGATGAGCGAGGGCTGTTCCAGGAGTGGGAACACATGGCGAATCGGCAGATCGAGTTCGCCGGTGAGCAGCGCCAATGCTGCATGATGACCGCCGAACTGATGGGCGCTGGCATAACGATGATGCAGGTCTTCGCTCGCCGCTTCCACATCCAGCCGCGAGCCGCCGCGTGAGAACAAGCGCAGCGCCGTCTTGGTGGAGAGCAACGCATAGGGCACGAGTCCCAGCATCGCCCGCTGCGTTGCGCGCACCACCGTCTGCCCGGCGGTCGGCCCCTGGCGCATACCGGCCATATCGTCAGGAGAAACGAGAATCAGCCGCTCGAAGAGCGCGGGCGTGTCGGAGGCGGCGCGCACGGCGATATTGGCGGCAAGTCCGTGGGCGACGACGATGACGGGACGCGCCACGACATCGCGCACAAAGCCGGTCAGGACATGGGCATAGAACTCGCCGGTGTAGGCGATATTGGGATGTTCGGACATACCGAAGCCCAGCCAGTCCGGCGCATAGACACGATAGCGGTCCGCCAGTGCGGAGAAGACGGTGCGATACTCGAAGTTGGAGGCGCCGGGATAAAAGTCATGCAACAGCAGCATCGGCTGCGCATCGGCGGGGCCGGCAATCGTGTAATAGAGGTCTCCCCCGTGCCGGCGATCTATGCGCGCCTCGCCGGGCAACCCGCTATTCAATGGCTGTGGCGTGTCGAGCAGATGGCGCACCGTTATCACTGCTGCGCCGCCCGCCATGCCCAGCCCAGCCAGGATTGCGCCGCGCCGTAGCGTTCGTAGCATACCCATAGTGTTCGTCTCCTCCTCTATCGCCTGCGTCGTCTTCCGATAGCGTCACTGCCACCACACAACGCACGGCTCTTTATTGCAACATCTTGTTCGCGCTGTCGTTTCCTCGTGCGCAAAAGCTGTACCAGACTTTCGCACCTTCCGGGTGATATACGATACCGCCCAATATCTTATTCTAGGACGAATGATGAAGGGCTGCTGGTGCGCAGAGTTTGCTCTTTTGCTGTGGTATACTTTGATATACTCTTTTTGAGAGATTCTACGGGGAGGCGAATGTGCTATGAAGACGCTCCCAACAACGAAACAACAAATCATTGCCGCATTAGATACCCTATCTGAGCAAGATCAGGCGCGTGTTCTCTCGCTCATACATGCGTTGACACGCAAGCCGGAAGGAATTACTGGACAAGAACTGCTTGACTTTTTCAGCGGGTTTTCTTTCACGCAAGAAGAGGCTGACGAGATAACGCGTATCTATCAAGAACTTGATTAACATATTGAGCCATGAATAGGTTATAGGTGTGAGCATTTCGTATCTTCTGGATACCGTAGCAGCCAATCTCGTGGCGTTACGTCATCCAAAGGCTTTGGTGAAACTCTCTTTTGCTGAGCAATACTATGTTACCGATATCGTGCTTGGCGAACTCTACTATGGTGCTTATTGGTACGCCTACATCCATAACAGCACTAAATTTCTCGATATGTGCGATCAATTTGTGCATGGTATCGGCCCCACGATTTTGTTCTGCGACATTGAAACAGCGCAGATTTATGGTGCAATCTATGCTGAACTGAGATCAAAGGGCGTGCCAATCCAGCAAAACGATGTGTGGATTGCTGCATTAGCACGCCAATATCACCTCACTGTCGCCACAGTTGACAGCGATCTTACACGAACCGCTGGCATAGATGTCGAACTCTGGTAAACGTTTCATTTCCCGCTATGATTTCCGTCGCGTCATGAGCAGGCGAATGACCGTAGCAATCAGCGCGGAGCCGGCGAAGAGCGCCACAGCCGTCCAGAAATAGGCGGCGCTGAAGGGCACATGCGTCAGTCCCAGGCCAAAGAGCGGGAACAGCACAATCATCGTCGCGCTGAAGAGTCCCGTATCAAGCGACAGCACCGTCGCCCGCTGCGTCTCCGGCGCGCGCACATTCAGGTAGCGGCTGATGGCCGGAGTCAGCACAGAATCCGCGCCGTGGAAGAACAGCAGGAAGCCCACGATGCCCAGCGCCGGTACGCCAACGCTCATCAGCAGGATGCCCACGCCTTCCATTACAATGAAGAGCGCCAGCAGCTTGCGTGGCGAAAGGCGCGCAATGACACGCGGCGCCAGCGCCACCCAGATGCTATCCGGCACCACGGCCACCGCGATGATAAGGCCGACCAGCGCCACCGAGAAGCCCATGCTGCTGAAGAAGAGCTGCGCGTAGATGCTGGTGGTGGTGAAGACCGCCGCCGTCAGCCCGGAAATCAGCAGCAGCCCCAGCAGCAGCGGATCGCGCTGGACGGCGCGCACGCCCGCGCCGAAGTGCGCTAGTGGACGCCGTTGGTGTACGCTGGCCGCCCGCACCTCCGGCAGCAGGAGCAGCGGGAGGATAGCCGCGCCGGAGGCCAACGCCTGCGCAATAAACGGCAGGCTGCCCGCAATGCTGCTCAGCGCGCCGCCGGAAGCGGTTGCCGCCGTCTCCGCCAGGATCATCACCAGGAACATGCGACTGAAGAGCCTGCTATAGCGCGCGGCGACATCGCTCGCCCCCGAACGTTCGGAGAGATGCCAGAGCAGCGCCGCATCGGCCCCGCCGCGAAAGGCGAACGCCAGCCCCGAAAGCGCAAGGCTCAGCGCAATCAGTGGCGGAGCAGGCGCCAGGAAGAACAATTCCGCGACGATGCCCAGCGCGCAGGAGACGATCAGGCTGGCGCGTCGCCCCACCAGATCGGCAAAGATGCCAGTCGGCACTTCTGCGACGAACTTCGCCAGATGGAAGCACATCTCGAAGAGTCCCACAGCCAGCGGATTGTAGCCGTGCGCCACCAGATAGATTGCCCAGATGGCGGCGGTGAAGCGCGAACTGCTGGCGAGCGTATAGCCAGCGTAGGCCAGCGCATAGCGTCGCTGTGCCCGCGCGCTCAACGGCGGAAGCGTGGACGCGGTTTCCTGTGCGACGGGCAACGCTTGGGGAAGCGCGACCAGGGTTGGCTGGAACTCTGAGATGTCCAGAGTATCTGTTGTGTCTATAGTATTTGTCTGATTGATTGGATTCATGGCAGAACCGGCGTTTTCTGGGTCTGATGCCTGGGATTCGTGGCTCATGGAGAGCCTACGCAGGCAAATGGTAAAACAATGATTGGGAATCGTGAGGAGAGTACACCGGCGAATCAGGAGGGATACATACGCGCAAAACAAAATGCAATGCGGGATCACCACGGATGGCAACGGAGGAGAAGAACGCGCTGCGCAACTACACCAACCACACGCTCGATGAGAAGATATCAGCAGCGTTTGGGGTGTGCGACGCTTTCACCTTCTTCGCCGCCTGAGCGAAAGCGCCGGTACTCAGGCGGCGAAGGTGCTTGTCTCGTGGTCCGAGAAGGGGTTGCGGTGGGCCTTCAGCGCCACAATCATCGTGCGTGCGCTGCGGCCAGTTTTGATCGTCTGCATAGCTTCTATCATATGCGAACTCCGCGAGACATGTCAACTCATGGCTCATGCCAGCGTCAGCATGCCTATCGCGTTGGCGCCGGCCTCCGTGAACCAGAGCGTGTGATTGGGGCCGGCGGTCAGGCCGATGGGCTGGCTGTTGGGGTCGGGGAGCGTAAGTTGCGTGATGACGCCGTTCGTTGTGATACGCCCCAGGTGGCCGTCTTCTTCCGTGAACCAGAGCGCATGATCGGGTCCGGCGGTGAGGTCGTTCAGTTCGTTGTAGGTGGATGGCGCGGGAAACTCGCTGACCGCGCCGGATGGGGTGATGCGCCCAATGGTATTGGAGGCGTAATCGCTGAACCAGACGTTGCCGTCCGGCCCGGCGGTGATGCCATCAATGTTGGTGTTGATCGTCGGCAGCAGATACTCGGTGAGCGCGCCGCCGGTCGTCATTTTACCGATCTTGTTGCCGTATTCGTCGAACCAGAGAGCGCCGTCCGGCCCGCTGATGATCGTGAAGGCGTTGCTCCTGGCGGGCAATGGATATTCGGTCATTGCGCCAGCCGTCGTGATGCGCCCAATCTTGTCGTCATATTCGCTGAACCAGAGCGCGCCATCTGCGCCGGTGGTGATCCAGAAGGCGACGACTGCGCCACTGGGCAGCGGATACTCGGTGATCGTGCCGTCAGGAGTGATGCGCCCGATGCGTGGCGCGTTATATTCGGTGAACCAGAGATTGCTGTCCGGTCCGGCGGTGAGCATATACGGCTGGCTATCCGGCGTTGGCAACGGATATTCGCTGATGGCGCCGGTCGGCGTGATGCGCCCGATGCGGTTGCCGTCGAATTCAGTGAACCAGAGATTGCCGTCCGGCCCCTGGACGATGCTCACCGGGCGGCTCCCTGTCTCCGGCAAACGAAACTCGTGGATACGGCCCGTTTCCGTGGTTACCGGTGCCCGTCCGGCGCCCTGCTGTGCGTTATGCGCATAGAGCGCCACACTGCCCGCAATCACCACGCACACCGCCAGCGCCGCCAGCGCCAACCAGCGCAGCCGTCCCAGTCTCCCCATGCGTCGCGATTGCATGGTTGGTATAGGTTCCGGCGCTGTATCTGGCACGTCAGGCTCGCCAAGTTGCCGCCGCGCCAGCCTGCCAAGCGCCTCGGTCGGGCGCTGGCGCTCGATTGCGAGTTGTTCTTGCTCGGATGGCTCTGATGGTTGGTGTTGCTGCTGGTCTGGCATCGCTGGCCTCCCGTTTGCCCACCCTTTACGATATCTCAGGGCAACGGATGCGCCTGGAAGAAGCTCCACATGATGAGTGGCGTCGCTGTTCCGTTGATAATTGGCGGCAGGCTATGCCCCACGCCGTCCAGCCGATAATGGACGACGGCGCTATTGCCCTGGCAGCCGCTCCACTGCTCGCCGGTGACGCCCGCCGCGCGCAGGAACACCGTAGGACCGCTGGCGCAGCCGTCGCGCGCTGCCCAGGCCGCCAGCCACGCGGGAATCGAGGGTAGCGGCCAATCCGGTGACTGGCTAGCCGGGATACCGGCGTAGGCGACGACCTGATCTGCCGTGCCGTGGAAGTCCAGAATGGGCGCGGGCCGGCTGGGATGGCAGTGGCCTGGGATATCGTAGAAGTTGCCGGAGGCTGGCGCAAAAGCGGCGATACGGCTAGCGAGGCGGCAGGCCAGATAGCCCACCATGCCGCCGCCGTTCGAGAAGCCGGTGACATAGATGCGGTGCGCATCCACACAGAACGCGCTTTGCAGATCGTTCAGCAAGTTCGTCACATAGGCGATGTCGTCTACGCCATAGTCCACGGGTCCGGCGCTGGCCCAGAATGGCTGGCCGCTCGTGCCGTCCATCAATCCCTGAGGATAGACCGCCAGGAATCCCTGCTGCTCCGCCAGCACCGAGAAGCCGCTGCCGCGTTCCATGCCCGCTGCGTCGCCACCATGCCCATGAAACGCCAGCACCACGGGCAGCGCTTTCGCTGGCTGATAAGACTCTGGCACATGCACCAGATAGCTGCGCGTCGTTGCGCCCTCCGAGATAGCAGGGTCAGCGGCAATCGTGCGCTGGCCCGTCGTTCCTGGCGACACCGGCGCGGGTTTGCCGCAGCCGGTTGTCGCCACCAGGTGATCGCGTGGGTCGGGCGCTGGTGGCGCGAGCGTTGCCGTGCTGGTAGCGGAAGTATGGGTGGCGCTGGCCGCGTGGTCAACGCTGGCGGCGCATCCCGCTAACGCGAAGCAGAGCAGCAGCGCCAGGCAGAGCGCCCGCCCGCTGAATGAAACCGATGCGCTGGCTGGTTTGGATGAATTGGATAACCTGGATGTCGCTGCGCGTCGCAGAGCCATAGAACACCCCCTGGAGATACGCCCCAGGCAGTTGGCGCTGTCAATTCAGACTGAACTCTCTTGATATGACGCCCCACACGCGACGCTTTTTCCAACCTCACTCGCTCACATCGTTCCCTTGCCGACCGTCGCGCCAGGCGCATCTGCGGATACCTGGCAATTGCCACCGGGCGACGGTACAAGCCTACCGATGCTATGACGAGGTGAACCATTTACTCGGTTAATGCTCGATCAATCAGCGCCTGGATGACTGTAGCTGCATTACTGCCCGCCGTAGCACTCGCTGGCACCGACTGCTGTGTGGAGTGGTTAGCGTCGTCGGCTATGAACACTACCTTCGATGGAGGATGGACACGGAAGCGTACCGTAAACTCGACGGACTTCCCCTCTCCATCTAAGGTTCGCTGCATGGTAAATCCTTGGACAAGCTGCTGAACACTGGATCGCAATCGGTCAATTGCCACGACAACCCCTCTCAATCTCGTCTAATTTGTGTGCCTGTTTGTAGTTGAGTGACACCCGCTTTACCAGCACCCAGGGAGCAGTGTACCACGCGCGGCGCAATTTCGGCTCTTATACGCTCATATCGCTCCCTGCGCGTGGTCCATCGTTTCATGTGATTCGTGCATCTCATGGTCCATCTGTTCTGTTGGTTTGTACATCATGCGCAGCATCGCCCGCCCGCCAGTGCGCAGGAAACGGATGGTCAGCGCCGCCGCAATAGCTAGGAAGATGATGTTGAGAACGCTGGTATAGTTCAGGCTGGGACCTTCGGCAATCGCCGCGACGGTGCGGTCGGTCGGGATGATGCCCAGCGCGCCGAAGACCAGCTCGACGACGTAGCCAGCGGCGGCCATCGTGATGTAGTACGTCACCAGGATATAGAGCATGACCCGCCAGCTATAGTAGCGGCGATAGATATCCAGGATGGGCAGCACGATCAGGTCGGCAAAGATGAACGAGACAACCCCGCCAAAGCTGATGCCGCCGCGCCAGAGAACCGCCGCCAGCGGCACATTGCCGACCGAACAGACGAAACTGATGATGGCCACCAGCGGACCAACCAGCGGCCCCTCGATCTTGGCGAGCGTTGGATCGCTGGTGAGGAAGAACGCCTGCCAGAAGCTATTGGGCACCCAGGCTGCCAGCGCGCCGGCAATCAGAAAGCCCACCAGGATATCCACCCAGACCGAAGCCCAATCCATCACGAACAGGTGGCTGACCGCTGTGAATCCGCGTCCGCTGAAGAGACGCGCGAAGAACGAACCGCCGCCCTCCACGCTCATATCCATCGCCGCGTGGCCCTCCATGCGACCCACAGCGCCCTTCTCGGCATGTACCTGCGCCAGTCGCACCAGCCGTGGCGTCAGCGTCAGGCGGAAGATCAGCGCGGTCAAGATTACCATCAGGATGCCGCCGGTGAATTCGGCGGCGGCGAAGGGCCAGCCCAGCAGCACAATCAGGATGATGCCCAACTCGATCACCAGATTAGTCGAGGCCAGTTGAAACGCCATCGCAGCGGTAAAGCTTGCGCCCTTGCGAAAGAGCGAGCGCGCCAGCGCCACAGCAGCATACGAGCAAGAACTGGAGGCTATGCCAAAAAGCGTCGCCAGCGAGAGGCTGCGCGGCGAGTCGCTGCCCAGGAGCCGCGAGAGCGTGCGGTGCGAGACCAGCGCCTGCACGATGGCCGAAAGCCCAAAGCCCAGGATCAGCGGCCAGAGAACATCCCAGAACATATCGAAAGCCGTTTTGAGCGCCATGCCAATTGCTTCGATGATCGCCATGTGATCTATCTCCCCCTCTAACCAGCACAACATCAGCAAGTCCTGTGCAGACCTGTCTTGTAATCGTTGCCTTTACCTCAATACCCATACCCACCCGGTAGGGGTATTTATAGATATAGCACACGCGACAAGCTCTGCCATAATGACGACATTGCCAGGATGGGTTACTGGCGAGCGTTCGCTCTTCGTTGGGGCGTATACTGGCAGAGTAGCAGGGGGGACCGGCGATCTATCGAGAGGATATGTGATGCAGATGCAACAATCGCCATCATTACCACCATTTCAACAATCACAGCAGTTGCAGCAGTTGCAGCAATCACAGCAATCATGGGGTGCGCCAGCACAACCGCAACGTCGCTCTGCCGTCGGTCCGGCGCTGCTCTGGGGTATTGTCTTCGCGCTGCCGCTCTTCATCCTGCAACTGATTCCGCTCGTTTTCCCGCGATTGTACGCTGCGCTCGGCGCGCGCGACGCCAGAGCCAGCGTGTTGCTGCTGATCCTCGGCGCCCTCGGTCTCGTGTGCAGCTTCTTTGCGGCGCTGCTGGCGGCTCGCGCTAGCGGCAGACTCTGGCCGGGCCTCTTTGCCGGCGTGCTGGCGCGGCTGCTCCCCGGTCTCTTGGGACTCTTCGAGGTCTGGGCCAACTGGCATAACGTCCTGGCGCGGCTGGACCGGCCCGCGTTGCAGGCAGCGGCGCGCCAGGCGATTGGGCGGTCGGTCTTCGATCTGCTGGTGAGCCTGTTGCTCTGCCTGGCGGTCGCGGTGCTGGGCGCGCTCGTGGGCCGCCGCCGCAATCCTGCTCCTGCTCAGCCATCCCAATCGTTCCAGATGAATCCGGTATACGTGCCCGCCACGAACGCGGCGACCCGCATGGCAACGCCGGGCGGATTCACGGCGCTGCCGCCAACGCCAACGCCCAACGGCTGGCAGTTTACGCCCTATGAGCCATCCGGCCAGAGTAGCCCCTACAGCCAGTATGGGCAAAATGGGCAGTGGCAGTTTGGAGCGCAGGGACAGCCGGCGCAATCAGGCTACTATTCGCCGCCTAGCAATGATCCGCCGACGCGCATGGCGACCGGCGACACACCGACGCAACTGACGCCATCTGAGGAAACATCGCTGCCACTGCCGTATGCCTCGATGGATCAACCGCAACCACCACGCCGATAGCAACTGCTCAGGAGAAACCACTCTATGGCATTGGAGATGCGAACCACCTGCGAGAAGTGCGGCGCCGCGCTCGGCAAGACCGATGAGGCGTAAATCTGCACCTACGAGTGTACCTTCTGCCCCGCCTGCACCCAGGCGATGAACGCCGTCTGCCCCAATTGCGGTGGCGAACTGGTGCGGCGGCCACGCGCGAAAGAGCCGCAGGCCTCATAGCGCTTCACAACGCCCAATGAGGCCCGGCGGCTCCGTCTGCGCTGCTAGATAACGCACGTTCGCTGACCTGCGACGGCTTACGAGGCGAGCACGTGCGCGGAATTGGGTCCCTGTTCACGCATCAGCCAGACGTAGCCGTCTTCCAGGCTTGGCTCGGCTGGCGTCGCCTGCTGGCCGGGTAGCGGCTCGCCAACGACGCGATACTGAACTGACGCGCCCATATTCAGCATCGAGACGACGGTGAAGTTGCCCTCCGGCTTCGCGCCGCCGGGAACCGCCAGCGTCCAGACCTTGCCGCGTGTCTCTTGCAGCATCTCCGTGACGGTTCCCTGGAAGATAACGCGGCCCGCCTTCATCACGGCAAGGTTCTGGCAGGTCTGCGCGATATCCTCAACGATATGGGTGGAGAGCAGCACGATACGGTCGCCACCCAACTCCGAGAGCAGATTGCGGAACCTGATACGTTCTTCGGGGTCCAACCCTGCCGTCGGCTCGTCCACAATCAGCAGTTTGGGGTCGTTCAAGAGCGCCTGCGCGATGCCGACGCGCCGCTTCATGCCGCCGGAATACGTCTTGAGCTTGCGGCCAGCGACTTCGCTGAGTGCAACCATTCGCAACAGTTCCTCCACACGCTGTTGCCGCTGCTTGCGGTCGTCCATCCCTTTGAGGATGCCGACGTAATCGAGGAACTCGCGCGCTGAGAGATCGGGATACATGCCAAGTTCTTGGGGCAGATAGCCCAGCGTCTTCTTGATTTGCCTGCGCCCGGCCTCGGTTGTGCCGTCGTAGCCGCCAACCTGGATGGAGCCGCTGGTGGGGCGCAGGATGCCCGCCAGCATACGCATCAGCGTCGTCTTGCCCGCGCCGTTGGGGCCAAGCAGCCCAAACATGCCGGTGGGGATAGTCAGGTTGATGCCGTTCGCGGCGCGCACTCCGCCCCGGTAGACTTTGGTAAGATCACGAATGGTGACCTGCATGGTTGTGTTTCTCCTGTTGTTGAGGTGAGGTCTCTATTGTTGCGCCTGCCGCCAGTTGAGATAGCCGTCAAGCGCGAGCATGGCGACGACTGCCGTGGCGATGAGCAAGAGGATGCTGGCGATGGCCTGCAACGGCGTGCCGGTGATGTGAATGGGATGCTGACCGCTGCTCGACTCATTCAGCCCATAGATGCCCATGACAGTGTAGAGACCTATCGGGGAGAGCAGCGTGCGGCTGAGACTAACCAAATCGGTATGGAACCAAAGCGTGTTCCAATACCAGTAACAGATGAACAAGAACTGGTAGAGCGGCGACCAGAGGAAAGCAGTGCAGGCGAGTGAGAACGCGCTGATAAAGATCAGGCCGGGCAGCGCGACGACGATGAACGTCGGGAATGCCAGCGGAATCGCCAGCAGATTGTGCGCATACGAGGCGATGAAGCAGACGCCGCCCAGATAGATCAGGAACATCGGCACGGTCGTCGCAAGCATCGCGCCAAAGAGCTTGCCCCAGAGGCGCGTGCCGCGTGTGGTGGGCATCGTGGTGAAGAGTTCATCCACGCGGGTGCGCCGGTCGCGTGGGAGCCGCCCGGCGAGCAGCGCGCCGACACAGATCGGCAGGTAGTTGTTGATATTGAACGCCCAATCTGCGAGAACTTTCTGCAATGACTCCTGTTTGAGCAGCCGGGTATATGTCTCCTCAAAGGTCGTCGCCGGGTGCTGAAAGAGCGCAATCATCAAAAGGGTGAAGAGCGCAAATGTAATCCAAACAGTAGGGCGGCGGATTTGCATGCGGAACTCGTAGCGTAACGCGCCCCAGAGCGCGGGTAATTGCAGCGTCATTCTTCAGTCGCTCCTTTGAGAAGGCTCTCCGTGTTCTGGAGGAGCAGCCGGCCAATTATAAAGAACACGAGCGCCATAGCGAGCAGCTCGAAACGAGTAGTGAGCCAATACGTTTCAAAATACGAACGCGACACCAGATTCGCAGGAAAGATCAGCAGCGTCGTGGGAAAGAGCAAGAGCGGTCGCAGCCAGGTAGTCCCAGCGATGTTCCCCACGAAGAGAATATCCAACAGCCAGACGCCACCGAGCAGCGCGCCGCCAGCCGAGCGGCTCTTCACCAGCAGCGCCACGCAGAAGCCAACTGAGCCGAGCCACATCAGCGGCGCGAGCCAGATGAGTTGAATCAGCAGGAATCGGACGATAGGCGAAATCGTGTCGGCGAAGGTCGGAAGCGCAAGCTGCCCGAAGAGCGCATCGCCGCTGATGGCAAGCCATGAGAGCAACGCAATCCAGATGAGAATCATCAGCAGGCGCAACATGCCGGTGCGCTGGTACGTTCTGGGAAAGCTCAGGTGTAGTTCCAGCATGGCGTCCTGCGCGATGGTGGTGGCGACCAGCACACCGCCTGCTATCGGCAGCAACATTTCGATGGCTCCCAGCAGCACGTGCGCCGGACTCTCCCGCGTGAAATGCTCAATGATGACCAGCAACGTTATCGGCGCAGTCAACAGCAATGGCATCAGCACCAGTGGTTTCCAGGCCAGCTTGACCTCGTAGCGCAGCCGGTCTAACGAGACGAACGAAACGAACGGCATAGTTCCCCCAGGAATGGCGTATGGTAGAAGCCCCCACCCCCAACCCCTCCCCCGTGCGCGGGAGAGGGGAGTGCAGAGAGACCTCACCCCCTGCCCCTCTCCCATAGGAGAGGGGAGCCAGACGAGACCTCACCCCCGGCCCCTCTCCCACAAGGAGAGGGGAGAACCGAAGGGTAAACGGGGATGGTGAGAGGCGACAGATTTGTTCGCTGGGCACTCTCGTATTACAGATCGCCAGCGCCTTTGTAGAAGCGCGATTGCCGGGGCGCGTAGAGAAATGCGGCCAGCAGGAAGAGCAGCGCCAGCGCAAAAATTAGCGGATTGCTCTGCCACAGCGCCGGGTGTTGCAGCGGCAGCAGTTGGCCGCCAGCATTGATACGCAGCGTCTGAACAGCTTCGAGGACGCAGGCAGCGATGAACGCAACCCACGATCCCAGCAGCAGCACCAGCGCCAGGGTGAGCGATGAGATGAGCAGCAGCGGTCCCAGCCAGAGTTGAATGACGCCCCACGGCCCCTGCCCGTAGGCCAGCGCAACGGCAACCGATGCGCCGCCGGAGATCAGGCAGGTTGAGGCGATGACCACCAGCAGGCGGCAGAAGAGAATCATCCGCACCGAGGTAGCCGTGGCCAGCGTGATTTCCGAACCGGCGTCGTGCGATAGATTGGCGGCGAAGGCGATGCCGATGGCGGCGGAGAGCGTCGTCACCACGCCAAGCAGCAGCGAGATATCATGGAGGTTCGTCGTCATCTGCATAGCTGCCAGTATCACCGCGATATCCGCCAGCAGCAGCGTTAGCACCGGTGCGAACCAGTTGTGTTGAAGCACTGCCGGTTGCCGCAAGAAGATGTGCCAGGCATGGCCGAACGCCTGCGTAAACGGCTGCGCCCATTGGCGCGTTTTGCTATATGCTGCGCTGATTGCCCCCATGGCTTCGATACGCCGATGAACAACCGGGTGCGCAGCGAAGGCGATATTGTGATAGGCCAGCGCATCCAGCGCCGCCACGCGCACCGTCGCGCTCTCATCCTGCGTCGCCGCCACCAGCAGCGGCCTGACCGCCTGCCCCGGCAGCGTGCGCAGCACCTCCACCGCCGTCTCGCGCACTGCCATATCACGGTCGCGCAGCGCCAGCACCACTTGGTCGAGCGGCGCATGTTCACCCAATTGCCCCAGCGCCCGCAGCGCCGCCATGCGCACCAGCGCGTCATCATCACGCAAGGCTGCGTTGAGTGTTTCGGCGGGCTTCTCTTCTCGCTGGCCGAGGGCGTGGACGGCAACGGCGCGCACCTCCCAACTGGCGTTATGGGTCGCATCGTTCAATTCGGCGGCGGGCATATCAGACGCAAGGTAGGCGTCAAGCTGGCCGACCCGCGCCAGCACGCCAGCCAGCAGCGTCTCCGGCGCATCGTAGCCCGGCAGGTCGAACGCCAGAGGATGCTCTTCGCCTTCTATGCTTTGCGGTTGCCGCGCATCGTGCGATTCCACTGCTCGCCCTCCTTTCCGCTGTTTTTGTCTTGTTCGTCGCCTTGTTTGTCGCGTTGCCGTTCATCCAACAGCGTGCGTAACAGCCGCACGCCACGGAAGATGGCGGACTTGACAGTGCCAAGTGGCTGATCCAGCAGGTCCGCGATGTCCTGATAGCTGAGTTGCTCGAAATAGCAGCACAGCACCGGCACGCGGTAGCGTTCGGGCAGCGCTGCCACCGCCGCTTCTAGCTCCGCCAGTTGCTCGCGGCTCTCGATCACCAGGTCCGGGCGCTCGTCGGCGGACGCCTCGATCTCATACGCGGAACTATCGTCCGCGAGGTCCAGCGGCACGACATGCAGCCGCGCGCCGCGCACATGATGGTGAAACTCGTTGAGCGTAATCTTGTAGAGCCATGCCTGCAATTTGAGTGTTTGTATCCGCGCGGCAGGATAGGTGAGCAGGGCGACATAGGCGCGCACGAAGGCCTCTTGCGTGAGGTCTTCGGCGGTCTGCTGGCTCCCCGTCAGCCGGTAGGCGAAGGTATACAACCGGCGCTGATAGCTGGTGACGAGTTGTGGGAAATGACGGCGCACGTCGGCTGCCAGCAAGGATGGCAGGTCTTTGGCGTCGCACTCCATAAAATTTGCGGCGTGGGAACCCCAGCCTTCAGGCATGGGGAGGAAACGCCGCTCCCCCTTTCATAAAACGCTATCTCTGATACCACTACCGTTTATACCACTAGCGTTGACAACCAACTATGCGTAGTGGTATCCTCTTCGCGTGGACATCAAACGGACGATTACGATCTTATTGCCAAATGACGACGATCTGCGCGCTACTATGCTGGCGTTCCAGCAGGTGCAGCAACAGTTGTCGCCGGTCTGTTTCAACAATGGCGAGCCGTTGCGGGCGCTGGCGCTGCATCACGCCTGCTACTTGCAGGTGGTGGGGGCGCTCAACAGTCAGATGACCTGTTCGGCGATCCGCCTGACGGCTGGCGCCTATGCCAGCGCCAAGAGCAACGGACATGCGATCACCAAACCGTTTGGCTTTCATCGCGCGCGGGCGTTGTTCCTGGTGGGCAAGCGCGGCAGAGACGCCGATTTCCGCCCTGATGGCACCCTTTCGATTTGGACCACCGCTGGCCGCAAGCGCCTCGCCTATCGTGTGCCCACCGCCTTTCAGGACACTTTCACGCAGGCGAAGGAAATTGACAGCCTGACCGTCATCGAACGCAACGGCACACTGCTGGGCCGAGTGACCCTGACGCTGGAGGCGCCAGAACCCAATGGAGTGCTGCCCGTGGGCATTGACCTCAACGAAACCAACGCGCTCGTTGCGGTAGACGCCGATGATCGGGTGTTCTTCGTGAGTGGCAAGAAGGTAAAAGTCCGCAACAAACGCACCTACAAAACCAAGAAACGAGTGCAGAAAAAGCTGGCGGCTAAGAAGGCAGAGGGCACACACCAAGACACGAGAAGTGTTCGGCGTGTCCTCAAACGGCTGGGCCGCAAGCAAGCCAATCGTACCCGCACTTTCGCCAAGACGGCTGCCAAACAGTTGGTGGACTGGGCACCCGCGAACGCCGTGCTGGTGTTTGAGGCACTCTCTGTTCCCCAACCGCGCAAGGGAGTAGTCAAAGGCAAAGCCACCCGCCGCCGCCTGAGTCAGTGGCAACGCCACCTCATCCGGCAAGCGGTGGAGAGCAAAGCGCAAGAACGCGGCATGGTCGTGGCGGAAGTTAATCCCGCCTATACCAGCCAACTGTGTGCGCGGTGTGGCTTGCTTGGAATACGCAAGCGGCATGTGTTTGTCTGTCCGCATTGTGGGCATACGGCGCATGCTGACATCAACGCGGCGGTAAACGTCAGAGACCGCTATACCGTCTTTCGGGACGGTGGGCACCCTGTCAGTGTGCCCCGAAGCCCGGACTCCTCTGCAGATTCGTCTACAGGGGCGTTGCGGGCAAGCCCCTCGCTGTAGCGATGGGGTTACTGACAGGTGGCTCTTTCCGTACAGATGTTCCGCTATCGCGGCACTAAAGTGCCGGCGCACGGCGGTAATAGGCTAAAGCCCAGCGGGGTGGACGAGCGAGTAGTCGCGGCTTCAGCCGGATCGCGCGTGCCCCGGCTGTGAACAGCCGGGCATTCGCACCTCGCATATTTACGCTTCCAACAAGTACAAGCCCACTATGCGCGAAAAGTTGCACGAGGAGAGATAACCCAATGATTTATGCCCGAAAAGTCCCATGCGATGATTCCGTGATAGACTATGGAGATTGTGCAAAGCGAGAAAGGATGTGGAGGAAACCATGACACGCGAACGATTAGCCGAAGCGATTCAACTACGGGAAGAAGGCCGGGCGCGGCAGGATATGACGATGCTGGAAGAAGCCCGCACGCTGCTCCTGGACCTGGCCGCCGCCTACCCGGATGACGCCGAAATCATCTATCAGACCGCAATCGTTCATGACAATTTGGGGCTGGAACGGGAAGCGGTGCCCTTCTATACGAAGGCACTGGCGCTGGGTCTCACCGGACCTGATCTCGAACGCGCCTATCTTGGCCTGGGCAGCACCTATCGCAGCCTGGGCGAGTATCAGCAGGCGGAGGAGACGCTGCGGCGCGGCGTAAGCGCATTTCCACAGAACCGCGCGCTCCAGATTTTCCTCGCCATAACGCTCTACAACCGGCAGCAGCACAAAGAAGCGATGGAACTCGTGCTGGCCAATCTACTGGAAACTACCACCGACGAGAAGATTCAGTATTACAAGCGCCCGCTCTCGTACTACGCGACCCATCTCGATGAAACCGAGTGATGTGGTGATGCGCTCTTACTTCTTTGGCCTGGCGCTGGGCACGGAGTCCGTAAATATCTCCTGGGAGCCGGTGCGCGTGTCGTTCCAGAAGGGATGAACGTAGTTGTTGTCGGCGGCCAGCCCCTGATAATCGCCGATGAATTGTGCGCCGCTATAGTCCAGCGGAGCATCCACCGCCGGGTCCCAGCTCTGGCTCGTCACACGTATGTTTGGCAGGAAGGATGCGCCGTGATCTACCGACTGCGCGAGATACACGTCTATCAGCACATGTTTGGGGTCCAGCCGCGTATCGAAGAAGGAGATCGAGACTACGCCATCCGGCGCGACGGCGATCTGCGGCTGAAAGTGGTACGCGCCGTCGCCCGGCGCATCGTCGTTGACGCGCAGCGGCGCGCTCCAGATGGCCCCGCCATCGCGTGAGGTGGCAAAGAGGACATCGGCGCCGTGGGCGGTCCGGCTGCCCCAGGCGATATAGAGCTGGCCGGTGGCGGGATCGCAGGCAAAAGCTGGTAGCGTGACATTGCGATAGCGCGAGGGAGGGAAATAGCCGTAGACATCGCTGATCGTCGCCACCAGCGAGGGTGCGGACCAGGTGAGGCCGTCGTCATGTGAGGTGACGACCAGCAGGCGCGTGGGAATCGTATCGCCAACCAAATCCTCATAGGCGTAGGCAACCGCTATCGTGCCGTCCGGCTCAACCACCGGCGTTGCGCCAAGCGCGCCATCGCAAAGCGTCGAAGTGGGGTCGCGGGTGGGCGCGGGATTCGTGCAATACGAAGCGTGTCCCTCGATCAATTGCATTGGCGCAAAGGAGGCCGCGCCATCGGTGGAACGCGCGAACGCGACCTCCTGGTGACAGTAGTTGCCAGCGCCACAGGCGGTGCCATAGTCGTAGGACCACGCGACATAGATATCGCCGCGTGTGCGCCCGTTCGTCTGGTCCACCGCAATCCAGGGCTTATCGCTGAAGACGCGCCCGCTGGGATCGTCGAAGACATGCACCGGATTGCCGAAGGTCAGGCCGCCATCGCGTGAGGCGACGACCGCGACGCCGCTATCCAGGTTGTTGTCGGTATAGAGAACCGCGACGTAGACCTCGTTGTGCAGGCCAAAGGCAATCGTCACGTCGGAGATGGTGAAATTGGCGGGGAATCCTGGCAGCAAGCCGTTGTCAGTCCAGGTGCAGCCGCCATCGGTGCTGGTATAGGTGCCGATTTGGAACTTGTAGTGTGCAGGGTTGGTGAAGAACTTCGATGCGCCGACGAGGTTCAGCGGATTATGGGGATTCTCCGCGATCATCGGCTCGCTATGCGCCAGGAAGAAATCATTGCTGACGCGCACATTCTGGTTGGCGCAGGGCATGGGGATGGGCGTCGCCGTTGCGGGCAGCACCGCACGTGTGGACTGCGCCAGCGGCAACACACCGCGCGCCGCCAGCGTGCCAGCGATCAACACAACAACGATCAGCGCCAACGCCACACCGCCAAGCAGCAGCGCGCCACGTGAGCGCCTGTGCGCGGGCGACGGCTCCATATCGGGCAGGGATGCAGGTGTGCCGGGCTGTGGCGACGCGACATCATGATAGAGCTGCTGCTCCGCCAGGCGGGCAAGTGCGGCGATACGCTGGCGGCGCTGTTCTTCGCTGTTCGCCGCATCCAATTCATGCTGCTCCGGCATGTCTGCCAACCTTTTCTCAATGAGCATGAGCGCAACTACCACGCCAGTGAGTGCCGTTGGAGTACTATTCGAGTGTCGTCCTTGAGACGTATCGCTCATCCAGTTCTTTACGATGGGCGACGCCAGGCAAGGGCGTCAGTGAGCAGATGGGATGTATCGGGCTGCGTGGAGCAATGGGACTTTACCGAGGGATTATAATGGATTGAAACTACTATCAAGATAACGGGTAAAAACTTCATAGTTTTCCAAACAGTGCAGGTTCAGATAGGAACATCGTCATTTATCGAGGAAAAGGTAGTATGCAGCAGAGCGAAGAGCGGTCAGCAGCCGCAACCAGTGCAGCGCCGGACGCCGCGCCAGCCGCTACGCGTGGCCCGGCGAGCAGGAAGCGACGAGCCGGTCTGGAGCAGCCGTTGACCTTTGCGCGGGGGAGCGTCGCCCATGAGGAGCATCCCGAACGCAACGAGGATTATGTGGTCGCTGATGCGTCCAGAGGGCTGGCGGCGGTCTTCGATGGCGTTGGCGGCATCATCGGCGGCGAAATCGCCTCGCGTGTCGCCGCGCGCACGATTCAACGCGCCTGGAAGAAGCTGGTACAAGGGCAACAGCAAGAGCGGCGCAGCGGCGCACGCAGCCACAAACAGACGGCGCTGCTGGACTGCACCCGGCTCGATCTGCCTGCGGAACTGCGCTGTCTCATTGAGGAGACACATCGTGCCGTGCGCAGCGAAGGGACGCGGCGTGCGAAAGAGATCTATGGCAGGCAGATAGATGGCGCGACCCCAAAAACGACGGTCGCGCTGGCGGCGCTCTGCCGCACGCCACGCACGCGTGGCTATACGCTGGTCTACGCCTGGGTGGGTGACAGCCGCATCTATCTCTTGCGCGCCGGGCAACCACTGCTGCGACTGACCAGCGACGACGGCCTGCTGACCGAACTGGTCAACAGCCGCCTGCTGCCGGAAAAGGACGCGCTTCGCATAGATCAGGCGTCGCAGCCCTGGCATCTCACGAAAATCGAGCGCTTTTATTTCGAGAAGCGCAATGGTATCACGCAGGCGCTTGGTGATCGAGATGCGCCGGATATCCACCTCGGCCAGACGACCATCAAGCCGGGCGACCGCCTGCTGCTCTGCACCGATGGCATCCACGACAACCTGACCGATAGAGAACTGGAGGAGTTGGTGCGGCGTGGCGCCCGCACCACCGTTGCGCGGCAGATCATCCGCGCCGCCGTCGAACGTTCGCGCCACGACTCCGACGAGGCAATGCGCGCCAAACCCGATGACATGAGCGCGGTCGTCATCACTTGCCAGCGCTGATACCTCTAATTCAACACGACGCTCCACGCGCCACCGGAATAGCTCAGCGCTAGTGGTCCCCAGGCAATGAAGGGCGTTTTCCCTTGCTGGGTGATCGTCTTGCTGATCTCGCCAACTGCCCATATGCTGCCATCCGGCTGAATGGAAATCTTCTCAATAATCCAGCCATGAGGGTTTGGCGGTATCGGCAAAGTGGTTGGTATCCAACGCCCGCTGGAATAGCGCAAGACAATCATCTGGCTGCGTTCACCACTGGCCGCCAGATCAAAGTAGTTTGCATAGCCGATGATCCAGCCATCGCTAGGCGAAGCCATTGCTAGCGAGGTCAGAATATCGGTGCTATCGGCTGGAATACCTGCTATTTGTTGAATTAACTGTTGCACTGGCTGGCTCATCAAGTGACCATGCGTGTAATGGAACAGGAACGACGACCCTCCGACCCCATTCGCCGTTGTGCCATCACCGAGCATCCAGCCTTCCTGTGATGAGATCATCTCAAGGTCATGGAAACTGACATTTGGTACTGTGTCTTGTTCGTGCCATTGATGGCCGTCATAATAGAGCAATGCCGAAGCATCAATTGGCGCTGCTGTACCTGAATCAGCCACAGGAGGGTTGATGTCGGATGACATTTCAGCGAGCGCCCAGACTTCGCCATCCGGCTGAGGCTGAAGATCAGACGTATAGGAAATTTGCGGAAGGATCAGGTTTGATTGGAGTTGCCATGAGTTGCCATTATAATGCAGAATAAGCGCTGGATCGTTTGGGGATTCGGTCACTCCACTTGCCCAGCCATCCGTCGCTGAAACCATCTTGATGCTGGAGAGCGGTTGCGCGGTTGGACTCTGCACTTTACTCCAACTATGTCCATCATAGTGGGCGATCAACCCATCGTTGCCAACAAGCCAGCCATCGCTTGATGAAACCATTGAAATCGCTTCGGGTCTTGCGGAGAAAGGCGACGTTATCGCTGTCCAGATTCCATTGTGATCGTGCAATAGGAGATAGGTGAGAGGAGCATTCGCACCTGTCGCATCGGGCGCCGTATTGTCCACTGTGCGCTGAGCAATCGCCCAGCCCTCATCTGAAGACACCATACTGATAGCGAAGATCGTGATGCGCACATTGGGAGCAAGTTGCAATGGTGAAGGTGCAGCAGGACCGGCGCGCTGAGCAGTGAATACTACTTTTGCCAGTAGCGCAATCAGCAGCACAGCGGCCAGCGGCGCCAGCCACGCGACGAGCGGATGGATGCGGCGCTTTGGTGGCCGCAGGGCGAACCGAGCGGCTTCGAGGCGCTGCTGGGCGATATTGCTGGTGTCGAGATTATGCGTATGCAGGGTATCGGTGGTCTGCTCCGGCGTCGGCTGCTCTGGCAATTGGGACACAATGGGTTCCTCCTCGATACGGGCGATAATCGCACTGGTGTAGCTGGGAGCGGCAATCACGCGCTCCGCGAAGTTGCGCCATAATGCCTGTTCCTGTGTGTCATAGAGCGCGAGCATTGCCCGGCAATACGCGCAGTCAGCCAGATGTTCGCGCAGCGCCTCGGTCTCCGGCGCTTCGTCGTCGAGCAGACTCTCTTGGAAGGCGAGCGGCAGCAGCGGCCCGAAGCGTTTGCAGTGCGGTCCTGGCCGTGGCGCAGGCATGCTCATACGGCCCCGTTGTTGCGTCACGAGCGTTCATCCTCCTGCATGCGGGCGTATTCGTTGAGATAGGCGTTCATTAGACGGCGACGGGCGCGCGAGATGCGCTTGGCAACTGCCTGCGGCGACGCTTTCATGATCTGCGCCGTCTCCGCCGCCGTGAATCCCTGCACGATGGTCAGCAGCAGGCACGCGACATCCTCCGGCGAGAGGTGCGCCAGCGCATCGTTAAGCAGATCGTGTTCGGCCAGCGCATCCTCGAAGGACCACGTATCCGGCAGCGCGAAGAGATCAGGCGCGTGGTCGCGTTCCAGCGATTCCCAGCGGATCAATCGCTTGCGGCGCAACGCGGAGATGGCGCGATGATAGGCGACATGAAACAGCCAGCGCCGCACGCCATCTGTAGCGCCTGCATTGCCTGCATTGCCTGCATTGCCTGCATTGCCTGCATTGTTGTTGCTTGCAATGAACGGCGCGACGCCACGCTGGAAGGCTTTCCAGGCGTCGCAGAAGGTGTCTTGCAGCACCTCGCGCGCCCGTTCGGCATCATCCAGCATCTCCGTGAGGAAGACGCCGAGCGAACGTTCGTACTCGCGGACAATCGCCGTGAAGTCCGCCGGGATAGCCGCGCTATCGGCGGAGCCGGGAGTATCGGGCATAGACACCCTATCCGCCTGCATATCGTCCCCGCGCTGCTCTCACTGCCATCCACGTTCTCCCTTCATCCCTGTACAGCGCACGAGGGCACGCGAAATGGACACCCAATTTAGTGGGATTTGTTGATGGCAGGTGGCAGCACGTTCATGTCAGGCCGATGGCAGCGGTGGGGATCGGATGATTCCAGACGAAGATGGTATAGCCAGGGGAACCGCTGAGGTGATAGATCTGATCGGGTGGACCAAAGGTGGTGTTCACCGCCGTCTGGAACGGCGCCAGCTTCACGCTACCATCCACCACGACAAACCTGGCGCTGTTGAACTGCGCGCCCTGAAACCAATCAGCACTGGCGTGCCAGCGATAGACATGGATGTGCCCGCTGACCGGCGTATCCATCACCGGCAGCACATGAACCTGCCCATCGCTGAGCAGGGTGGTGATGTTGGCGGCCCAATAGGAGCCGAACCCTGTACTCAGGTGATGGCTTTCCAGGAACGCGATCAACTGCTGCTGGGGCACAGCCGCGCGCTGGGCATTTGCCAGCATGATGCCAAACGTCAGGCTGCTCACCACCAAAAATGCCAGCACGAAGCGCATCAGGTAGCGTTCTGCGACGACGCGGGCGAAGGCGTCGTAACAGAGAATGCCAGCGTACACTCCTGCTGGCAGCAGATAGCGTATGGTCAGGAAATTGGTGGCGAAATCGGTAAACAGGAACGCCATGATGGTGCCGATGATCGCCCAGGCCAGGACGCTGCTGAGGCTGTCGCGCAGGTCTTTGGGAATAAGCGTGTGGCGGAACAGGCGTGCGAATCCCACGACGCCGACGAGGAGAAAAGCGCCATTCAATAGCAGAAACAGCAGCCATTGGTTGAAGCCGAGGACCAGGCGCAGATCAATGTGAAAGAATTGCGCGATACTCAGCAACATCCACTGAAGATGCGGCCAGAGATGGCTAACGGAAACGAGCGCAGGCGTGGCGGTTGCGGTTTGAATGTGCGTGCCGCCGATGATGAGCAACTGCCGCGCGCCGATACCCAGCGCCAGCGCCAACGCCGCGCCGCCCAGCATCACGCGCGCCGCCCTGTCGCGGAAGCGCGTTTGCCACAGCACCAGCGCGCAGACGACGCCGACCGGCGGGACGATCAGCAATTCAGCCATCGGATCGCCGATGATGGCAAGTGTTGTCACCAGCACGAAGAGTCCCCATGCGCCCCAGGATTGCTGGTGCCTGGTGAAATGATCGTATGCCAGCCAGGCGAGCAGGCTTGCAACGATGGTGCCGAAGTGCATCGGCCCCTGCATGGCGAAGTAGAACTGGGGGCCGACCGGGAAGGCGATGATCGCAACGCAGGCGCCGACGGCGAGCCAGCGCCTCCTGGCCGGACCAGCGGCGTTGCGGCTGGCGAGATACGCCGCGCCAAATACCGTTGCGGTGAAGAGGAAAGCAGGCGTGATTTTGAGCAGTTGTTCGCCACTGAAGAAGACGCTGCCTAGCGCATCCAGCGCCATCTCCGTGGTGATGAAGCTATCGGGTGGCAGATACCAGCCATGCAGCAGCAGGTTGCCGTGCAGCATTGCCTGCCCTTCGAGGATGATGCTGGCGTTGTCTGAGTTGCTGCCGATGATGTGGCTGACGGAGAGATAGACGAAAAACACCGCCACGAAGCCAAGCAGCAGACCGAGGGTAATCAGCGCAGGCTTCCTGATGCGCCGCAGATGTACCCCTCCCAACAACGCCTGGATATTCCCCAGTCGCTTATGGTTGGTCGCCGTCTCTGGCGCATCGGCGATGGACTGTGCCATACTGTGTCTCTCCGGCGTCCGCTAGATGGTATGCGATGTTTCGTGTTGTGTTGCGAGTTCCATGCCAGCCTGCACCGTCTTTCTGTAGCACAATCCGCAAAGCGCTGATGGCACATCGTAGCAGATGCCCACCATCCGGTCAACAATGGCGTATGGCAAGGAGATATCACGCAGCGCGCGCCCACTTTGCGGTATGATGAAGGGAACTCATCACCTGGATACATTATGCTCTTTGGAGGGGCTTTTTCGTGATTACTCGCACCAAATATCAGCCGGCGGAGATCGAGGCGAAGTGGCAGGAACGCTGGGCCGCCGACGACCGCTATACCGCGCATGACGACGACCCACGTCCGAAATACTATAACCTCGTCATGTTGCCGTATCCTTCCGGCGATCTGCATATCGGCCACTGGTATAACTACACCGGCGCGGATATCTATGGGCGCTATCAGCGCATGCGCGGCTATAACGTCATGCAGCCCATCGGCTTCGACGCTTTTGGCCTGCCCGCCGAGAACGCCGCCATCAAGCGTAACATCCAACCGCGCAACTGGACGCTCGACAACATCGCCAATATGCGCAAACAACTGGCGAAGATGGGCGCTGGCTGGGACTGGACCCGTGAGGTCGTCACCTGCCTGCCGGACTATTACAAGTGGACGCAGTGGGTCTTTCTGCAATTCTATAAACGCGGCCTGGCCTATCGCACAAAAGCGCCAGCCAACTGGTGCCCCACCTGCAACACCTCGCTCGCCAATGAGCAGGTGGTCGGCGGCGCCTGCGAACGCTGTGGCACGCCAGTCGAACGGCGCGAGATTGACCAGTGGTTGCTGCGCATCACCGACTACGCCGACGAACTGCTGCGCTTCGATGGGTTGGACTGGCCGGAGAAGACCCGGCTGATGCAGACCAACTGGATTGGCCGCAGCGAAGGCGCGGAAATCCGCTTCCGAGCGAAAGCGCCGAAGATTGGCAAGAACGGCCAGCAGTTGAAATCCACCGAGACCGTCGAGATACCAGTTTTCACCACACGCCCGGATACCATCTACGGCGTCACGTTCTTTGTGCTGGCGCCGGAGCATCCGCTGGTGGAGCGGCTGACCGCGCCGGAGCAGCGCGAGGCTGTGCAGCAGTATATCGAGGCGGTGCGGCGCGAGACGGAGATCGAACGCCTCAGCACGGAGAAGGACCGCAAGAAGACCGGCGTACCACTGGGAACCACCGTCACCAATCCGGTGAGCGGCCAGCAGGTGCCCGTCTGGATCGCCGACTATGTGCTGATGGGCTATGGCACCGGCGCGGTGATGGGCGTGCCCGCGCACGACCAGCGTGACTTCGAGTTTGCCCGCGCCTTCAATCTGCCTATCGTCGAGGTGATTCGCCCGCAGGATGAAGAGGCGACCGACCCCGCGACGTGGGCAGCGGCGAAGACGGCGAAGGGCGCAATGGTCAATAGCGGCGAATTTGACGACACACCTGGCGATCGGGCTATCCAGCGGGTGATTGCCTGGTGCGAGGAGCATGGCGTTGGCAAGGGCAGCGTCACCTATCGCCTGCGCGACTGGCTCATCAGCCGCCAGCGTTATTGGGGCGCGCCGATTCCCGTCATCCACTGCCCAACGCATGGCGCAGTGCCGGTGCCAGAAGATCAGTTGCCGGTATTGCTGCCCGATGAAGTGCAATTCAAACCGACCGGCGAATCGCCGCTGCGCTATGTGCCGGAATTCCTGAACACCACCTGTCCGATCTGCGGCGAGGCGGCGACGCGCGAAACCGACACGATGGACACCTTCATCTGCTCTTCGTGGTATTTCCTGCGCTACGCCGATCCACAGGATGCGGAGGCTGCCTGGAATCAGCAGGTCATCAACCAGTGGCTGCCGGTGGACATGTACATCGGCGGCGCTGAGCATGCCACCATGCACCTGCTCTACGCGCGCTACTTCGTCAAGGCGCTGCGCGATATGGGGCTGCTCAGTTTCGATGAGCCATTCACTCGACTCTACCATCAGGGCATCGTGTTGGGGCCGGACGGCGTGAAGATGTCCAAGTCACGCGGCAATGTGATTGCGCCCGATGATGTCGTGGGCCGCTACGGCGCCGATACCGTGCGCTGCTACCTGATGTTCATGGGACCGTTCGATCAGGGCGGACCCTGGAATCACCAGAGCATCGAAGGCGTCTCGCGCTATATGTATCGCGTCTGGTCGCTGGCGATGGATTATCTGGAGCAGCGCGGCGACGGCAACGTGGAGGTCAGCGCGGGCGAGGATGTCGAGCGGCTGCGCCATAAGATGATTGCGCGCATTGGTGAGGACTACGCCAATTTGCGCTTCAATACGGCGCTGGCCGCGCTGATGGAATACGTCAACGGGCTGAACAAGGCGCGCGAGGAGTCGCCGGAGGTGCTGCGCGACCCGCGCTTCGCCGCCGCAATGGAGACGCTGCTGGTGTTGCTGGCGCCGATGGCCCCCCACATCGCCGAAGAACTCTGGCACATGTTCGGCCATGAGGAGAGCGTCCACGCGCAGCCCTGGCCGGCGTATGATCCTGCGCTGACGCTGGACGCCGTTATCACTATCGTCGTGCAGGTCAATGGCAAGGTGCGCGACAAGCTGGAGGTCGCCCCGGAGATCAACGCGGCGGAGGTCGAGCGGCTGGCGCTGGCGAGCGCGAAGGTGCAGGCGGCCACCGGCGGACGCGACCCCAAGAAGGTGGTCTACGTCCCCGGTCGCCTCGTCAACATCGTGGCATAACCAGATAGACCTCACCCCCTGCCCCCTCTCCATGTAGGAGAGGGGGTACTACTCGCGGATTGCAGCCCGCAATGGCTCTAGGTCTTATTGCACCCTAGTGTGGTCAATGATCCAGTTGGTTTCCCAGGTCTTGCCGCCGTCCGCCGAAAATGCCTGTTCCCAGTGGCAGGCGTTCTCTGACACGACTGTCCAGATGAAGCGGCTGATGATGACCTTATCGCCGATGACTTCGCGGTCATAGAACTCACCGCGTCCGTGCCCGTCGAAGCGCCCAATCTGCGGCGGCTGGACCGTTCCGCTGTTGCTATCCAGCCAGTAGAGGCTCCGCAAGCGCGTCTCTGGATTGTAGAGGCGAATCGTCATGCCATAGACAGGTCCGCCGGGTCGCTCCATGACACCCTCATCCATGTTGCCGTGTCCGCCGAGTATTTTGCGCGCAGTAATGGTGCTATCGAACTCATCCCATTCGGTTGAGCCGCGCAATCGCTCGCGCAGCCTGCGGTGATGCGAATTCCACGCGCCCATAAAGAAATCGAAATCGCCCTGCCCGTCACGAGTCGCTACGTCTTCCGCCTGTTGTTCGGTCACAGTGATACTCTCTTTTCTCGAAGATATCTGGCACGCTCTCAACATGAGAAGCGCGCCGCACTACACGCCATATCGCCAACAAGCAGATGCTGGCAAAAGAAAGTATAGAAGCGTATGTGGACGCATTTGGCCCTGATTTGATAGCTGGCGAATACATTCGCGCCTGGATGGCGTACCGCAGCGAAGTCCACCTGCGCGGACTCGGAACGGACATCTGCGCTCCCCTCTCCCGCGCACGGGGGAGGGGCTGGGGGTGGGGGCGGCACGTTGGCGGCATACAAGAACTTTGCGCTACCATTCTGAGCGGCGCATCATCGCTTTCTATGAGGAGAAAGGACAACTGACATATGGCTGGTCATCCAGAACATATTGAGTTCATCATGCCGGAGACGCTGGCCTCCACGCCGGGCTATTCGCAGGTGGTCCGCGTGACGGGCGGGCAAACGATCTATCTCGCCGGTCAGGTGGCGCTCGATGCGGCGCGGAACGTCGTCGGGCGTGGCGATTTCCGCGCGCAGGCAGAGCAGGTGTTTGCCAATATCAACGCGGCGCTTGCGGCGGTGGGAGCCGATTTCAGCCATGTCGTCAAGCTGAATATGTATGTGCTTGATCGCTCGAATTTGCCAGTGCTGCGCGAGGTGCGCGACCGCTATATTAATCTCGATGCGCCGCCAGCCAGCACGCTGGTGGAGGTGCGCAATCTGGCGCAGGACGACTTCTTGCTCGAAATCGAGGCGATTGCCAGCATTCCGGCATAAACGAGTGAACCTCACCCCCTGGCGCCCCCTCCCGCGAGGCGAGGGGAATAGTGCGGAGCGGCACGTATGTCCTGTCAAATCCGGTTGAGTTCCAGAGGAGGGCTGGCATGATCCTGGTAACTGGCGCTGATGGTTTCGTTGGGCGGCATGTCATCGCGCGGCTGGTGCAGGATGGCGAGTCGCCGCGTGCTCTGGTGCGCGATATTGAGCGAGCGCGTGGGGCGCTACCCACAAGCGGCGTGGAGATCGTGCAGGGCGACACCACCAAACCCGATACGCTGGATGCGGCGCTGGCCGGCGTGGATACCGTCATTCATGGCGCCTTCATCACCGCCAACCGCAAACAGACGCCCAGCACAAACTACTATCAGACGAACGTGGTGGGCACGAAGCATTTGATCGAAGCGGCGAAGCGTGCGGGCGTGAAACGCATCTGTGTGCTAGGCGGCCTCGGCACCAAACCGTCTTCTACCGATAGCTACCTTCAGGGGCGTTACGAGGCGGACGAAGCAGTGAAGAACAGCGGTCTGGCGTGGTCCGTCATCGGGCCATCGGTACAGTTTGGCGAACATAGTCCCTTCTTCGGCGGTCTGGCAGATTTGATTCGTAGCGCGCCCGTTGTGCCGATGGTTGGAGATGGCAAGCGTCGCTTCCAGCCGATCTGGGTGGAAGATGTCGCCCGCTGCGTCAGTATGATGGCGCGTGGCGAGACGGCGGCGCGCTACGATGGGCGCTATATCGAGGTCGGTGGGCCGAACATCTATACGTATGCGCAAATTCTCGATCTGCTGATGGCGCGCATGGGCAAGAAGAAGCCCAAAGCGCCGGGTCCGGTGCCACTGGTGCGGATCGGCGCGGCGATGATGGAACTTGTCCTCAAGAGGCCACCACTGACGCGCGCGGCAGTCGGCCTCTTCGCCTTCGATAACGTCACCGCGCTGGATTCGGTGGAGAAGAACTTTGGCTTTGCGCCGCTTTCGTTTGAGGTGTATCTCAGTGAGCATGGCGTCAGTTGACGGTATCACCTCAATCGCGGCTGCTCCGCAGATTCACCCGGTCTATCGCGGACGCTGGCCTTGTGGATGTATCATAAGGGCTGCACCTATTGAGATGCGGCTTTCATCCCGCCTCCTCTGCACTCCCCTCCCCCGCGCACGGGGGAGGGGCTGGGGGTGGGGGCAACGAGCATACACTGGCGATTTGACGGAGGCTGGCTGAGGATATGAGTGCGGGAACCTGTCTGCGCTGCGGCGCGCCGTATGACGCCGACGATACCGTCTGCTACTCATGCGGTGCGCCGATTGGCGAAACGAAAACGCCGACCCAGCCGGTCCGCACTGTCAAGATGCCGCGTGTCACGGTGGAGAGCCAGCCCATTGAAGCGGAGAAAAAGAAGAAATCCGCCTCGCGTCCGCTACGCCCCAGCACAAGCAGCGCGACCAGCGCGACCAGCGTGGCGACCGCCGAAGCGCCGCCGCAGCCGAAGCGCCGCAAACGCCTCTGGCTGGCGCTCGCTATCGTCGTGCTGGTGATTATTGCAGCGGGCGGTGGCTTCTATCTGGTGCGCGGGTTGACCGCCGCGCCGCCAGTCGCCAGCCAGACGACCTATCAGGACCCGCAGCACCGTTTCAGTTTCACACGGCCAACGCTCTGGAGCGCAGTGACGACGGCGAATGGCGTGCAACTCAGTGACAGCGACGGCTCCAATACCATCGTGATCGCGGCGTTGCAGCCGGCAGATCCGGCGCAGACCGCCATGAGCTACGCCAATCAACAAGCGACGCAGTTGGGTATTGGTCCCGCGCCCCAGCAAGAGTTTGGCGGCGAAACCTGGGAGCAGCGCGCCGGGCAGGTGACCGATCCGACGGATGGGGCCGTGCATCAAATCGTGTTATTCGTTACAGTTCATGATGGGCTGATCTACACCATCACGTTCACCAGCCCCATCGCCAGCTACACGCAGATCAACAATCTTGTCTATCAGCCGTTGCTGGCGTCGTTCACCTTTGAGAATTGATGATAGCGAGATATAGATACCTGAGATGCCTGCAAACACCAAAGGACGCCTGTTCCGCAAGACCACTATGCGCCGCGCCATCATCGATGCCGTCTGCCTGTTCGCTATCGGCCAGTTGATCGCTATGATTCCACCCAACATCTGGCCGCCGCTCTTTGATGCCATCGTGCTGCCGGTCACGTGGATTTTACGCCTGGTGTTGACATTTTTCCCGCCGGTCTGGGCGGCGATGCGCGTCGTTTCCACGAAACGCGAGAAGATGAGCAAACGCTTCTGGCGGCTAGGGCCAACGTTGGCGTTCTACTGCACGCTGGTGAGCGCGGCGGTGGCGCTCTTCGTCGGTGAATCTGGCCTGTTCGGGCCTACCAGTGGACCAGATATCGCACGTTTCGCCGCGCATGGCAACGCCGCGCTCTCACCACTGAGCTTCATCCTCGGCCAGTTGGTGACGTTCGCGCTGCTGCTGATCTATTTCACGATTGCGGTGATCTGCACGCGGCTGGCGAACGGCGGCTTCATGCGCTTCACCATGCCCGCTGGCAAGGGTCGCGTCACTCTTTAGTCGTCGAGCGGCTGGCGACCGGCGAAACCTGCCTCGATTTCATGCCACCAGTGGATGCCATCTTCACCGAGCTTCCAGCAGAGATACACCTCACGACCATTGCGCAACGAAGGGAAGTCTACCAACCCTTCGGCAAGGTCTTTCACGATCACGCCCATTGCGAGAATTGTGTCAACATGGTTGCGGACCTGCCGGTTGAGTGAGCGGATAATGTCACGAATGACATCGCTATCTGCCGGTGGTTTGTGGCCGTTGCCCATGAGCTTGTCCTCCTCCACATGCAGACGCGCTTCTTGCTCGGCAATGTCCCGCGCCAGCCGCCGGATCGCCACCAGCAGCGGCTCGATGCGCGGCAGCAACGCCTCGGCTTCTTCGCGGGTGAAGAGTGTTGCCATGGTGTTACGCTTCCGTCGCTTGCGCCGCTTGTTCGCGGGCGATGGCGATAATGGCGCCAGCGCCGGGGCCAGCGTGCGTGCCCACCACCGGGCCGAGGGCAAACATCTCCACCGGACCGTTCCAGAAGGTGCGCGCCACCGCCAGCAACTCCTCACCGATTTTGTCGTCGCTCTTGGCGATGCCGACCGCTTCGAGTTCGCCCACCTGTGCAATGAGCTGGCCAATGCGGTCTTGCGCCTTTGAGCGCGTGCGCACCCGCTCCAGTGGCACCACCTCTGAATTGCGCACTTCCAGCAGCGGCTTGACATTGAGCAGTGTGCCCAGCATCGCCTGCGCGCCGCCAATGCGCCCGCCGCGTTTGAGGTATTCGAGCGTATCGAGGACAGCGATGAGATGCACCCGCGCAATCAGACTCTCGGCATGCGCTTTCAACTGCTCCAGTGAGGCTCCCTGGCGGGCTTCGGCAGCCAGGATTTCTGTTGGCAAGCCGAAGCCGCCGCTGACCGACTGCGAATCTACCACCTCGATGGGCACGCCAGTATCGGCGGTGACGATTTCCGCCGCCGCACGCGAGGCCGAGAAGGTGCCGCTGAGACCGGAACCGATATGCAGCGCGAGAATGCCGGTAGCGCCATCGGCGACCAGCTTGCGATAGGCTTCTTCAAAGAGTCCAGGCGACGGCGTGGACGTGGTGGGCATCTGTGGACTTTCGACGAGCTTGCGATAGAACGCGGCGCCATCCAAATCTACGCCATCGAGAAAGGTTTCATCGCCAAAGATCACCGTCAGCGGAACGACGGTGATACCCAGTTCGCGCGCGCGGTCCGGTGGAATATCCGCCGTGCTATCAACCAGAACGTGTATCGCCACGATGTCACCTACCTTAACAATCCTCACCCCGCCCTTCGGGCACCCCTCTCCCCGCAGGGAGAGGGGATGGGGGTGAGGAAACCGATTATTCCGCCGAGATGATATAGGCGTAGAATGGTTGCCCACCCTCGACGACTTCGATCTCTTGCGCCGGGAATTGCTCTTTGATGCGCTGCGCCATCTGTTCCGCTTGTTCGCCGGTTACGTCTGCGCCGTAATACACGGTGATGATCTCATAGTCGCCTGCTTTCATCCGTGCGAGTGTATCGAGGACAATGCTGTCCAGGTCGGCGCCGGAGGTTACGAGCCGGTTGTTGACCAGACCGATGACATCGCCTTCGTTGACGTTGACTCCATCAAACTGCACCGTGCGCACCGCGCGCGTGATCTCTGCCGTCTGTACCTGCTTGCCGGCGTTCTCCATCGCCTCACCGTTGGCCTCGAAGCTGGCTTCCTGGTTGAAGGCCAGCAACGCGCCGATGCCTTGTGGCAGCGAATCCGTGGGAATTACGCACACCTGCTTCTTTGTCAAGTCCGCCACCTGCCGGGCGCTCATGATGATGTTGCCGTTGTTCGGCAGCAGAAAGACCTTCTCGGCGGCGCAGGCTTCGACCGCCTGCAACAGGTCTTGCGTGCTGGGATTCATCGTCTGGCCGCCGGGGACGACCACCGCGACGCCCAGACTTTTGTACACTTTCGTCCAGCCATCGCCCGCCGCCACCGCGACGATAGCCGTCTCACCAGTCTGCGCCGCCTCGTTGATCGTCACTTGCGGTGGCGCAGCGGTCGCCGTCGTCACGCCACCGACAGCGGTGGTGGCTTCTGCCACCGCGCCGTTTCTGCTCGCGACCAGCCCATGCTCGCGGGCGCTTTCGGCGGCATAGCGTAGGCTCTGCTCTTGCAGGTTTTCGATGTTGATATCTTGCAGGCTGCCCAGGCTGACGCCGTAATCGAGCACCTGGCCGGGCTTGAGCGTGTGCGTATGCACCTTGAGGAGCTTGGAGTCACCAGCGACGACGGTGGAGACGCCGCCCATGCCAGTGATCGTATCGCGGATCGCTTCCATGTCGAGGTTCTCGCCATGCAGCAAGAACACCACTTCGTAGCCGAATTCCTCTTCGATGGAGGTGATATTGCCCTTGCGGATATCGGTCTGCTCTTCGCGGAGTTCGCGCTGTGAGAGTTGTACCGGCTCGCCGCGCGTATAGCGCCACATGCCTTCGAGGATGGTCGTCAGCCCCTGGCCGCCTGCGTCCACCACGCCCGCTTGTTTCAGGATGGGAAGCAGGTCCGGCGTGCGGGTGACTGAGGCTTTGGCTGCCAGCACGATATCGCCGAGCAGTGTGGTGATATCCGCGCCGCGTGCGGCGCTGGCTTGGGCCGCTTCGGCGCTTTCGCGCACCACCGTCAAGATCGTCCCCTCGACTGGCTTGATGACGGCGCGATAGGCCAGCCTGGCGGCTTCCTGGTAGGCGGCGGCGAACTCTTTGGCGTTGAAAGTCGTCTTGCCAGAGAGTCCCTGGCTCAGGCCGCGTAGAATCTGCGAGAGGATGACGCCGGAATTGCCACGCGCGCCCATCAGCGCGCCACGCGAACATTTCTCGATGATGAGGCTGGCGCTGGTATCTTCGAGATTGGCGATGTCTTTGGTGGCGGCGCGCATCGTGAGGGTCATATTCGTGCCGGTGTCGCCATCAGGAACAGGGAAAACATTGAGGGCGTTGATTGCTTCGCGGTGCTGTTCCAGCCAGGCGTGACCCGCTAGAATCGCTTTTTTCAGGTCCTGGCCGTTGAACACGCTGGTATGTTTGGGACGCTGGCGTGTCAAACGCGAAAAGAGATTTGCCATACGTGTTGCGGAGGCGTCGCCGCCTCCTTCGCCCTCCATTTTGTTGATATAGCGACCGATCTCTCTCGCTCGTGAGCGATGCGTCATGGTATGAGTTGTATGGGTTGTATGGGTTGATGGACTCCGCACACCCGCACATGGGCTACGCGCGTGGAATGTTAGGAGTCACGTTGCACACGCAATGCCTGCACGTTGACGTTGATCTGCACCACGCGCAGGCCAAGCGCCTGCTCCACCGCGAACTTGACGCTCGACATGACGTTATGCGCGATTTCGGTGATGCGGAGGCCATGTTCGAGTACCAGATACAGATCAATAGTGACGTGATCGTCGTTAAAGTGTACCTCAATTCCACGCCCATAGTGTTCCGGTGAGAGCAGCTCCACCCCGACGACCCGCGAGTGTTTCGCTGCCACGCCCACCACGCCGTAGGTCTCCGCCACCGCGCGCCCGGCGATGGTGGCAATCGCACGCGGCGCAACTTCGATTTTGCCGCGTACCGGCGCTCGCTGGCGCGCCTGCTCTGTGTGCTGTGTAGGCTGGACATGCTGTGTCTGGTGCGCCGATGTGTCCGTCGCTGCCGCTTTTCGTCCGACTTCCGGCATATCACACCTACCTCGCCTTGCGGCGTTCAGTTCGCTGCCACTTTTGCAGCCTATTCTAGCACGAACGGCCATTTTCAGCTATCGGCGCTTGCGCCTGCGCCGTCGCCATGTTATACTTTTTTGGTGCCTTCGAGCAGATAACGCGCGGATGACCGCTTCACGTAGACGAAGCATGTACTGGTCATCTGCTGGCGTCTGGCATGAGACGGCGTGAGATGCGGCAGGGAATATACCGCATCGCCGGTTCTCTGGTCGGCTGCGTATGTGCAGGTACCTGGGTTGGATATGGTTGGCGCTGCGTGCGTGGTGATGGTAACACCGCTGGCCCCAACGGTCAACCCGGTATAGGCATTTTTGCGTTAGCTGGCTATATGTCAGGACATGTCAGAAGAAGTACGAAAACCTACCAGCAACACCGCCGTCAATGAGCCAACGAGCGGGAGTGGGGATGTTCGAGAAGGGATACAGTAGTTATGGGCGCTCGTTGTGATGTCTGCCTGCGCAAGCCGCAATATGGGCACAATGTGAGCCACTCCACCCGGCGCACCAATCGCCGTTTCAAGGTGAATGTGCAGCATCGCCGTGTGGTGATTGATGGGCATGCGCGCAATGTCTACATTTGCACGCGCTGCCTGCGCAACATGGTGAAGGTGAAGAAGGCGCGCTAGCGAGCTAGCCCGCTATTTGCCTGCGCATTACCCGTGCATCACCGTGCAGCAATCGCACCGAATGGGCTGAGGGAGCATCCCCCAGCCCTTCTCGTGTTTCTTCCGTCCGCTGTTCTTTCGCACCTCCATCTTCTCCTTTAATCTCATCTCATCTCATCTCATCAGTCTTGCAACGTGGCGGCGCATGAGCTATGCTGAACCGGCGGGCGAACCGGCAATCTGCACAGCAATTCACGCATAAGCACGCATAGTCACGCATAATCAGGAGAGGACAGGATGCGCGGCAACGGGAAGGTGTTCATTAGCCACGCGCATGACGACAACGAGCGGTGCGCGCCGCTGCTGGCCGCGCTGGACGCCTGGGGCGTGGACTACTGGTTCGATACGCAGCAGATGGGCGCCGGTGATAACCTCTCGTTGACCATTCAGCGTGCCATTGCCGACCGTGATATTTTCCTGCGCATCTGCACGCCAGCCGCCCAGCGTTCCTACTGGGTGCAGATGGAGACCGGCGCATTTCGCGGCCTCCAGGCGAAGCAGCACCGCGCGGGCGGCGCTCCCACCCTCACCTTCATCAACCTGATTCTGGACGCCGCCTATGAGCCGGAACCTTTCGACTACGCTCATGTCTTCATAGACGCCACCAGCAAGCCGCAGCGCACCTGGCTCGATGAACTGCGCCGCGCGCTGGGCGTCGCCACACCTGCGGTTAGCGCAATGCCCAATGCTTCGCCGTCCAGTGGGCCGGAGGGGCCGGTAACGCGCATCGTAGACGCGAGTGGACGTGGCAACTTCACGACGATCAGCGCCGCGCTACAAGCAGCGCAGGCCGGCGATACCATTGTCGTGCGTCCGGGTCGCTACGCCGAATCGCTGGTGATCGAGCGGCAGATCACGCTACGTGGCGAGGGCAAACGTGAGACTATCATCATCGAAGGCAGCCAGGCCAGCGCGCTGCGCATCGCGGCGCATGGCGACGCCATCACCACCGTCGAGCATCTGACGCTGCGGCAAATCAGCGGCAAGATTCTGGATTGCGTGGCGCTGGCCGCCGGTCGCGTCGCGCTGGTGGATTGCGACATCAGCTCACAGATGGGTGGCGCCTGTGTGAACATCACCAGCGATGAGGAGACGTTGCTACGCAAGAACAGCATCCATGATGGCGACGGCTGGGGCGTCTTCGTTGGCGGGCGCGGCATCGTCACGCTGGAAGACAATCACATATCGGGGCATACCTACAGCGGACTGACGGTGATGCGTGATGGCTACGTGCAGGCGTATCGCAACACCATCACGCGCAACTCGCAGCACGCCATTCGCGTTGATGCTGGGGCCGGTGGTGTCTTCGAGGACAACGACCTGCAAGGCAACTTTCTCTCCACCTGGGACATTGACAAGAGCAGCTTCGGCCAGGTGCGGCGCGGTCGCAACCGTGGGTGATGCTGTGGGCCGATTACAGGGCATGGAGCCATTGCCAGTCTAACAATCTGGCAATCTAGGGCGTGACATCAGCACAATTCTGCCGCCTGTGGTATCCTCGTATCAGCGTGTGGTATCGTCAACACGGATGGCAGCGAGACACTACTTTGTGGGCAACTAGAGATAGAAGGAAGGATGAACAGATATGGCGACCACAGCAATTACCATCGAGGTGGATGAGGAGGCCGCACGCATCTTTGAAAATGCTTCCCCTGACGAACAACGCAAACTTGCGGCCCTCGTCAGTTTGCAGCTCCTTGAGGCGGTGCGCTCCACCTCGTCGCTGCGTGAGGTGATGGACGCCATCGGTCAGCAAGCTCAGCAGCGCGGCCTCACCGAGGAACGCCTCCAAGCGATCCTTGCTGAAGGTGACACCAGCGGCACAGGTGAGCGTGTACCTTGAGCATACTCTCTGCTCCTGTCCACCGCTTTGTCTTCGACACCAATACCCTCGTCAGCGCTTTATTGCTTCCAACGTCAATTCCACGTCGGGCGCTCGATTATGCCTTTGACCACGGGAGGGTTCTCACCTCGGTAGTGCTTCTGCAGGAGCTAGATCGCGTGCTGAACTATCCTAAGTTGGCGCCGTACATTACAGCAGCCGAACGCACACAGTTTTTGGGCAAACTGGCGTTAGAAGGCACCTTGACGACCATCTCGGTTCAGTTGCTGGTAGTTCGTGATCCCAAGGACAACTTTATCCTTGAGTTGGCGGTCAGTGGCAGTGCGAATGTGATCATTAGTGGTGACCAGGACCTCTTAACGCTGGGGCGCTATGATGGGATTCCCATCCGCACGCCAACCCATTACAGGATCCGACCCAACCTTGAGCCATTTGGGATAATCGGAGTTATGCGTCCGCGATGGCGCTTACCTCTGGTGCGGGCGCGAGCGGCAGTTGCGGATAGAGCCGCTGCGTGTTGGTGTCGGCGGCCAGCAGCACGCCGAAGCGCCAGATGATATGCCCCAGCACAGAGCCGTTGTCGGATATGGTTTGCAATTCACAGCCCGCCAGTCCCTTGTCGTTTGCAGGCGTGACGCTCTGGCCGCTCTCCTGAATCATCTGGAACATGCTCTGAAGTTCGTTGATGCCGGTTTCGCAGACGCTGCCAATCAATTCATCCTGCATTGTCTGGCGCAGGGAGGCGAACGGCGAAAGCGGCGCGACGAGTTGCCAGCTTCCATCACTCGCCAGCCGCAATACCGGCGAGAGCGTGGCGAGAAGCTGCGTGTCGGTCTCCGACCCTATGATCTGGCCGGCGGCGTTCAGGAATTGCCAGCGCAACACCAATGGAATCTGCACATTCCAGGCGTTGCCGGTGGGCATCGTACCTTCACCAGGGCTGCCGAACGGCGCGCCCGCGCAGAGCAATTCCTGACAGAAGCTTGCCGGGGAAAACTGGCCGGGTTCGGGCAGCGCCACCGATACCTTCGCCGTCAGCGGGGCGGTGGCCCTTGCGCTCTCGATGTTGCCCTGCGCGTCGCGTCCGGTGGCGTAATACTCGCCTGCGGGGACGGTGAGGGTCTGTGAAACTGGCGCAAGGCTCTGCTCGATGAGCGCCTCCGCTCTTGCCCTGGAATCTGTCGGAAGGTCATCCGGGCCGAAGACGAACGCCAGGAAATCGTTCACCATCACCGTTTTGCCATGTGAGGAAACGGCGATGCCGTTATCCCCCCAGCCGGAGGCACAGGTGCCGTTGTTAGTGATATTTTGTGTCTCTTCCCAGGAAATCACCTGATCGTAGCGCCAGGATACCCGGCATGTCTGTGGAGCGAACGGCGGCGCATCGAACGTCACCAGGACTGGCGTGGCGCCGGGGGTAAAGACGAATGGCATATGCCCAGATTGCCGCTTGCCGTTGATTGTCACCGTGCCATAGGTGACGTTCGAGAGAATGGCCACCATGCGCGGGCTATTGAGCGCCGTAGGCGCGGGCGCCGCCACCGTTGGCCGGTTTACCTGGGGAATGGCGCTGTGCAGCACCAGCACGATCACCAGCGCCAGCGCCAGCGCGGTGCCGATCTGGATGGCGCGTTTGCGGGGCGAAGCGCGCCGTTGAATCAGGTCTTCGGCGTCAATCGTTTCCGGCTCATATTCTTCGCTTTCGTCGTCCCAGGTCTCCCAGCCGTCTCCGCTCGCCAGGGGTGCTGCCTGTTCTTGCTGTTCTGGTTGCTCGTGTGGGTTCGGGTTCATAGCATGAAAATCGTCCGGGTGATTCAACGAGTTCACAGTTGGTGGCTCCATTCCACTGGTCTCTTGCTGGTCATCCTCGCCAGCCGCTATTCCGCTAGTTGCACGTACTGTACCGAACAGTAGCAAATCACTGCGAACGGCGACAATGTAGTACGTACTGCGCTTTGTTGTCTCGATGCAATGATGCGCTATTGTCTACTGACCCATATATCACGAATCGGGCCACGCCGCCGCCCGCTTGACATCGGCAGCCTGCAAAAGCGATACTAGAGGATGCGCCTCCGCGCGTATGATGGCAATAGTGACGGAGACGCCAGAAGGATATGACCATGATCTACAATGTTGCCCAACTCTTGAAAGCGCCGGTTGGCACCTCCCAACGGGTTGAACTGGATAACGACGACCACCTGGACCTCGAGGAGAACGAGGCACGGCTGGCGGGTCCGATCACTGGCCAGGTGCGGCTCCATCGCACCAACCGGGGGATTTTCGTGGATGGTGTGGCGGAGGTGCCTGTTGAGCTGGAATGTACCCGCTGTCTGAAGACGTTTACGCAGAAGTTCGAGTTGCCGATCCGCGAATTGTTCTACCCGGTCATTGATGTGGAGACGGGGTTGCCAGTGGCCGCGCCGGAGGACGATGACCTCTCGTATCCGATTGACCAGAACCACACGCTCGATCTGCGCGAGGCCATTCGCCAGAATCTATTGTTGGCGCTGCCGATCAAGACGCTCTGCAAAGAGGATTGCGCTGGCCTCTGCCCGCAATGCGGCAAAGACCTCAACGACGGGCCGTGCGATTGCGTGCCCGATACCGAAGATGACCGTTTCGCTGCGCTCCGGCAACTGTTAGAACAGTAGGCGCGCGAGAGGCCAGCGACTGAAAATCGTGTCTGGATGGCATGGCGCCGCAATGTCCGCCGACACAGACTTAGAGCGAGTGGGAAATTTCCCGCTCGCTCCGTTGTTTCCGCTTGAGAGTATGATGTTCACTCAGAGCGTTGTCTGCCAGTAAAACGACCCTGTATGGAGATCTATTGCCATGATCTGTCGTGAGGTTGACCAACTGAGAATGACCACGCCATCTACGATGGTTTCGACATAGGGTGAACCATACGCCTGCGGAAAAGACCATAACTGCTTACCATCGCTTCCCCGCAGGGCAACCAACGGGATGGTACTGGCGGTGTCTGTTACCAGCACACTATTGTCCATGAAGCCGCCCAGAGAAGGATAGTTGCCGAGAGTTTTTCTCCAGAGCAACGATCCGCCGCTGATAGATCGCGCGGTCACCAGGCCATTTCCGTTCCTATAGGGGATTTTGTGGACCGTTGTGAACAGGGTTGCGCCATCAATGCACAGGTCTGACGATGGCCCTCCTTCGTTCACTTGCCACAGCAGCGACCCATCCTTGATGCGTATCGCCGTAAGCATGCCATTTCCCTGCGCAATCAGCACTGTGGACGTGAGAGCAAGCCCACAGCCGAAGACCGGGGGTGAGGTCCAGAGGGTGCGACCAGTTATCTCATCAGTTGCCGTAATCATCAAGTCACTATTGAAGCCAGCACAGGCATAAAGAATCCCACCTTGCTCAAAATAGGCGTCTGCCACTGGGACTCTCAAAAGCTCTTTGCCGGTGTTGGCATCGAGAATGAACGTGGTTTGCGAGTTCGCTAGAGTGAGTCGTCCATCTGATACACCTAACAGTCTCCCTCCGATCTCGCTTGTCACTTGCCAGGTCTGATGCCCTGAGTGCGCGTCCAACGCTGTGAGGATATATCCCTGATCGTTCGTGTTCAGCCGCTTCTCCAGTACATAGACCCGTTGGTCATCGCTGGCGAACGCGATTACGTTTATGCCCTGCGTTACATGACGCCATTGCACCTGCCCATCTCTCACCCGGACGGCAACCAGCCCATTTTGTACATTGGAGTCGGGTGCGCACAGGCACGACGGAATAAGATACACCAGGCGATCACTGGATACTGGGGCGGACGCATTGAGGTGGAACGTAAATCCAGTGAGATATGTGCCGGCAAGCACGAGGATAGCAAGGATACAAAAAGCTCCCCATATTCCTTTCGCCCAGGGGTGAGTAGCCTTGAAAACGCCAACGAGACTGCATACAGCGAATAGCACGAGCACTGCCGTATACACCCAGATCATCAACATAAAGGGAAAGATGCCCATGCTGAGCCTCACTCACAGATCATATACTCTGATACTCTGACGCCTAAGAAGTGAGAATAAGCAACAATACCTACATCATGTTCATACGCCGTTTGCCAGGGAGATATCATTGCGTTATGGCAAATGCGGGCTTTCTCCGCCTGAGATCGAAGGGAAGAATACCTATCACGGAAAACAAACAAGAGAGACAACACGAGTTGCCTGATGACCGTACATAAAATAGCCGACGAAAGCGCATGACAGATGCCAGTGTTGCGTCTCGTTCGTTAAAACCTACAAGCGCTGAGAACTGTGAACTGTGGCCAATATCACAGAAATGGCACTTGCCAGGTAGCGTGAAATCTGGCATAGTAGGGCAAGCATCGGAGCGGACTATCATTCCGCATCCAGGCATTGCAGATATCTCAGATTCAGATATCGCAGATATCGAGACATCATCCAGCAGAGATCCGTCGTGTTGTGATCGTAGGGGGCAAGAGGAGCGGTTCATTCTATGTGGGAAAGAAGACTGGTTACAGTAGTTGGCACCGCAGCCAAGCATATCCTGGTGAGCGCCTTGCGCGGATTGCGAACCATCGTTGTGACGGGTATCGTCGTGGCCGTGGTGGTGGTCATCATCACCGAAGTGGTGGGAGCCTATCTGACGAAATCGTTCCCGCCTACCGGAGCGACACACCTGGCGGCGGCGGCGCTGGCCATCGCGTTCGGCTGGGCGGCGGCTGTCACCGTCGCCATTGGTGAAATCTTCATCGCATCTATCAAAGTGATCGAACTGCTGATCGAAGAGGCGGAGAAAGCCGAAAAGAAGGCAGTTGAAGAGATTGGCGTCCTCAGCCGCAAAGCGGAGGAAGAAGCCGTCAGGCTCGGACATACCGCCGCTCGTGACGCCGGCGCGGTTGGCCATTCGGCGCTCAGCGACGCTGGCGCGCTGGGGCATCTCGTCAGCGGCGCCGTCGGTGGCGTGGTTGGCGGCGTCGAGCATGGCGCTGAGGGTCTCGCCTCGCATATTCCGGGGCATCACCATAACGAGAACGCACCGCAGAGCTAATCATTGCCGCAAGCTAGCGATAGTTTTGTGAAACGCAGACGCCTCAACGTACAGTTTGTCGTGCGTTGAGGCGTCTGCATGTACTCGTGACTTCAGCGGTGTTCAAGCGTGTTGCGACGGAGGCGTCTGTTTTGGCTGTGATGATTATGCTGGTTGCGCCCCCTCAGTATAGGGGAGATCAATGACGAGCAGCGGCCCCTGCATGCGGCGCAATCGCTGGCGCACCCGCAGCGCCACCCAGCGTTTCAACGGCCACTCCCACCAGGCGCGATTCACTTCATGCGGTAGCAGTACTGCCACGCGCTTGCCAGCGAAGTCGTGTTGTTCGCGCCAGAGCAGAAAATGCGTCAGCGGCAACACTATCGTCCGATAAGGCGAAATCAAGGCTTCGAGGTGAATGCGGTTACGGAATGGGAGAGTGCTGGCTTGCAGATAAGCGGTCCAGGATGTCGTGAAGTGATTGGCCTCCTGGGGGTCGTTGACCACTTTGATGATGCGGATATCGGGCGCGATGCGGGCTGCGTACCCTAGCTCCATCGCCAGCACCTGCGGCCAGCTTGTGCGTCTGCTGGCGGAGAACTCTTCGCCGGAGGCCGGAGTTGCCGGTGCAGTAGATACTTCATGATGCGAAAAGATGGGCACGTAGACGATATCCGCCGTTGCCGGTGTGATGGCTGCTTCAACGTCTAGCTGCACCTTTCGCGGCTGGCGGTAATAGCTGCGGATGGCAAGGAATCCTACCACGAGCAGCGGAATCAAGATCACCACCACCCAGGCGCCGCGATCAAACTTGGCAATCATGATGACCAGCATCACGATTCCCGTTGCGCCTGCGCCGAGTCCATTAGCGAGCAGCCGCCCCTGCCAGCCGCGTTGGTTGCGGCGGCGCAGCCAGTGGATCACCATGCCGGACTGTGACAGGGTGAACGCCACAAAGACGCCAAGCGCATAGAGATTGATGAGGCCGACGACGTTGCCATGAAAAATCAGCAGCACGATGGCGCTCAATAGGCCCAACGCGCTGATACCTACCGTGAAGGCGATGCGTTCGCCGCGATAGGCAAACAGCGCAGGCAGAAAGGAATCGCGGGCCAGCAGCGCACAGAGGCGCGGAAAATCGGCAAAGGAGGTATTGGCGGCGAAGACCAGAATCAGCAGGGTTGCCGTTTGCACCACATAAAAGAACCAGCCAAACGCGCCAGTGAAGGCGAAATGGGCGATTTGCGCCGTCACCGTGGGGTCGCCGGAGGGATAGGCGATGGCGCCGACCCGCCAGGCAAGGTAGGTCGTGCCCAGGAAGAGCGTCACCAGCAGCGCAATCATCACGACCAATGTTTGTGCGGCATGGCGTGATTGGCGTTCGGGCGTATCGCCCTCAAACGCAGGCACGCCGTTGGAGATGGCTTCCACGCCGGTCATGGCTGAACAGCCGGAGGCAAACGCCGTCAGCACGAGCAGCAGGGAGAGTGGCGCACTGGCCGTGGCAGCCTGGGGCGGCGGCGCGGGCGTGAGCAGGCCGCCGTGTATCACCGCTTGTACCAAACCAACGAGCAGCGTCAGACCGTAGCTGACCAGGAAGAAATAGGTGGGGATGGCGAAGATCGAGCCGGAGGCGCGCATGCCGCGTAGGTTGATGAGCGTAATCAGGACAATTGCGCCCACCTCGATCACGAGTTTCGCCGGAGAGATGACGGGAAACGCCGAGGCTATCGCATCAATGCCGGATGAGACGCTCACCGAGACGGTTAGCAGATAGTCTATGAGCAGCGCCGCCGCCGCAATCAGTCCAGCGATCACGCCGAGGTTCTCACGCGCGACGAGATAGCTGCCGCCACCGCTGGGATAGGCATGAATCGTCTGGCGATACGAATAGCCCACAATAATCATGAGCAACGCGGTCACGAGGCCGAGGACCAGATTGAGGCTCAGCGCGGCGATGCCAGCGACCAGCAGCACTGCCAGCGATGCCTCGGTGCCATAGGCTACCGAAGAGAGCGCATCAGAGGAGAGGGTTGCCAGCGCGCGGGCGCGATTGAGGCGTTCGCGGCTGGCCAGTGCTTCGGGAATCGGCAACCCCAGCAGCAGGCGCTTGCCATGCTCCAACATGGTCTCCGGCTCCGAGACGGGAAGGGTCGCTTCATAGATATCGTCGCCAACCGCCTGGAAGGTTGCTCCGCCCGATGATTTCGATGGGTTTTTCTGCGCGGTGGTCATGGTCCGCCTCGATTCTCTCTCTGAATGGGCGCGAGTGATTGCGACATGTTACGAGTGATTGCGATACGTGAAATACGTTTGGCCGCCGAAACCGGTCAAGTTGCTGCTGGTATATCGGACGTTGGCGGCGTTTCTGTGGCAGGCGCCGTCAGTGTGGCCGGTGTCGGCGTCTCCGGGCCGAGCGTCGCTTCAACCTCCGCCACCGCCACCGGTTCTACGTTTGCCAGGACGCTGCCAGTACCCACCGGCTGCCGCTCATACTGAACGAGCAGCAGCGCCAATACTGGGAAGCATAATACAGTAAGCATGCCCACTGTCGTCAATGCTGCGCTGGTTGCAGGCAGCACAATGCCCTCCGCCACGCCAATCTGTGCGACCGCCAGAATGAAGGTCAGCGAGGTTGCCTGGAATATTCCGGCTGAGAGCGTGCTGCGTAGCGTCAATGGTTGCCGCGCCTGCCGTCTGCTATGGGTGGCTTGCGCTGATGGCGCAGACCCGGTGCGCTGCGTTAGGCCGGTCGAAAGCAGCATTGCCAGCACATGTATTGCCAGCAGCGCCAGCAAGATGACTGGCACCAGGAGAAGCGCTCTGCTGCTGGCAACCAGCGCAGCAAGATTGAGCTGGACGCCGGTGGCAATAAAGAAGATGGGAATGAATACGCCATAGCCGACGGCATCCAGTTTCGTGCGGAACTCCGCGTGGCGCGTGCTTTCATCCGGGTCTATGATGCGCAGCAGCATGCCAGCGACGAACGCGCCAAGAATCATCGTCTGCCCCAGCGCCTGCGCCAGCACAACGAACGCCGCCAGAAAGACCCAGGCTCCGCGAATACGCACCTGCGCCGTCGAATCTTGCAGGCGCACGAGCAGCGCCGTGATGCGCCGCGAACGTTCGGCGTGCAGGACCACCGCGTAGAGTGTGATTGCCGCGACAGCGAAAATGACCAGCAGAACCAGATGCCAGAGTTGGCTGATCTGTATGGTAGTAAAGAACGCGGAGAAGAGCAGGATGGAACCGAATTCGCCGAGCGTGGCGCCCATGATGACAACCTGACCGTATGGGGTATTCGCCAGTCCAGTCGCTTTGATGGCTGGCATGATGACGCCGACGGCGCTCGAAGTCAGCACGATGGCGATGAAGAGCGGGTTGATTACCAGCCCGATCTGGTGCAAGAGAATCGCCACCAGCAGCGAGAAGAAGAATGTCAGCAGGAAGGAGACGCCAGCCAGCGCCAGCAACGGGCCGCGCAACTGCTTGATGTTTACTTCCATGCCAGCCAGGAACAGCAGAAACGCCAGTCCCAGCGAAGAAAATATCTGGACCACCATATCTGCCCGCACGAAATGCAGCACGGAAGGGCCGACGAGGACGCCGACGAGAATCTCAACGACGACCAGCGGCAACAGACGAATGTGCAGCACATCCATGAGCAGCGGCACAACAAAGGCGATCACGCCGATGATTTCCAGGTTGGCGAACGATGCGGGAGTCAGCATACAACGCCTCGTGGTCTGGTAGAGCATGAACGATACAGGACGATACAGAACGAGATAGGGCGATACAGGACGACATAGGACGACACAGAACGATACATACAGGACGGCAATGGAGAGGAAAGATCAGCCCTATCGCGCTTGTGACTGCCAACTCTGTGCCAACAATTCTTGGAGCAGGGCACGAGCAATCTTGTGTTTCGCGGTCCTGTTCGGGTTGCCGCTGCTCACTGTCAGGTGCTAGGCTACGCATACAGGTGATATCAGGGGTGCGTCGCTGGAGCGCCGGTTCAGGCGTGTATGAAAGGTGGCGGCTTTCATCCCCTGGAGCGAGTGGAGAGCGTCGCAAGCGCTGGGGAGGTGGTGGATGCGGAAGCGATACGCCGCGCTGGGCATTGCCGCCGTCCTGCTAGTATTGGGGTCTACTGGCTACGTCGCCAGGGGCATGCAACTGTATCACCAATATCACGCGGAGTTCACCAATTACAATCTGCCCTGTGGCACGTTCATTACGTGGAGTCCGCCGGGCGTCCTCTTCACTGGCCTCTATGTCAACCAGCCAGGACTCCTGACGCTGCGCTATCGCAGCCCGCAACCGCAAACCTTGCGTATTACGGTCAGTATTCCGCAATTCACAATGCCACAGAGCCTCGAACTCCAGGCGGCGCCCGCGTTTCAGAATCAGACCTTCAAGCCACCGCTGCTCAGTGATAGTGTGTTAGATGCGCTGGTCGGCCCTGGTGAGCGTCGGGCGCAGATCCAGCTACAGGTCCAAACGGCCAGCGGTGATCTCATCTGCAATACGACTGCTCCCCTCCTGCTGAAATCGCGCCAGTGGATGCGCTGGCATGATCCCACGCTGGGAATAGACAACACGCCGTATCTCGCGGGCTGGGTGACGCCGGATACCGAGGCGATCCATACCCTTATCGGGCGCACCTCGCACTGGCTGCAAGCGCATCCAGGCGTGTATCCGCACGTGTCGTCGCTCTTTGGTTACAATCTTGGGCAGGCGACTCCCGATCAAGTGCGTGAGCAAGTGGACGCTATCTTTGATACGCTGCAAAATGTCTATCATGTCACCTACGCCAACGATAACATTCCTTTCAGCACAGATTCCGAGCAGATTATTCAGTTGCCGCAGGATATCTTGAGCAGCAGTTATCCCACCGGCATGTGTGTGGAAACGACGGCGATCATGGCTTCGGCAGTCGAGGCATTGGGGATGCGCCCATATTTCATCATCATACCAGGGCATGCGTTTCTCGGCGTCGCGCTCGGCGCAGACCCCGCATCTCCCATTGACTATTGGGAAACGTCTGATCTGAATGGCACGGCAGTTCATGGCGATCAAGCGAATATTGATGGCAAGGCAGAATATGCCCAGGCCTTCAGCAAGGGGCAGATCGTCGAAGTGGTGGATGTGCAGTTCGAGCGCGAACAGGGTATCATACCAATTGAATAGATCGCGCTCCGACAGGTAGTGTAGTGAGGGTTATCCGGCGAGAGACGCATGGGGATGAGTGATTTTCCCACCTGGTTTGGTGTGGGGAGCTATGGTGGGCTAGCCTGCACAATGCTGGCAGCGGGGGGAATCGCTGCGTATGCGTTGCTGCGGCGGCGCGGTTCGCCGCGCCAGCTTGCGCGCGCTGTTCTCGTGTGTCTGTTCGCCGGCGCGTTTATGCTCGCGTCGGTCTGGTGGAACCAGAACCGGTTGGAATTATACGGTCCATCGCTCGCGGAGCATGAAATCCTCTTCTGGCTCTGCTGGACGGTCTGTGCTGGCTGGCTCATTCCGCTGGGCATGCTGCTTGGCTATCTGCTGCTTGCAGAACCACAACCTGCTGCGCAGGCGCAGGCTTCGTCGCGCTTCCCGCAGACGCTGACGGCGCTCGACGATCCCGCGCGTTTCCGTGAACCGTTGGGCGCGGGGATTGCCTGGGGTCGCCTCGTCCCGCTGTTTGGCGTAGATGCTGGTGACGATCTCAGTGCTGGCCACGAGAGCCAGGAAGGGCGTCCACTGCCGCTGACCCGCCAGATGACGCTGCTGGGGCGTGAAATAGACTGCGATATCGTCATTGACGACCAGCGTACCTCGCGCCATCATGCGGAGATTCACTGGGATCATGGCCGCGCGCAAGTGGTGGACCGTGGCAGCATGAATAGCACGCTGGTCAACCGGCAGACGGTGCGGGGGCCAACCCCGCTGGTGGATGGCGATATTCTCGAACTGGGCGCGCAACGCTATCGCTTCGAGTTTGTGCCCGCCGCCAACGCCGGACATGAATTGCCGCCAGAGCCGCTTGACCCACTGGAACAGTCGCAGCCGGAAATCGAAACACGCAAAGTGCCGGGAACGAATACTGCGCGGCCTAATGTGCCAGTGCCCCTCGTGTTGACCGGCCTGAGCGTCGGCGTCGCCGGCCTCACCTGGATAGTGGATCAGCCGATCATGACGATTGGACGCGACCGTGAACGTCCCATTTGTATCCCCGATGAATCGGTTTCGCGGCTCCATGCGCAGATCGTGCGGCAGCAGGTGGGCTATTTCGTCTCAGATTTGCATAGCAGCAACGGCACATTCCTCAACGGGGATTTGCTGATCGCGCCGTCGTTGCTTTCCCCCGGCGACATTCTGCGCGTGGGCGCCATTGAGCTGCGCTGTGATGCGAGCCTGCTGGAATCGCCCAGCCAGACCACCATTCCCCTCGACGAATCTGCGAGAATAGCCCAAACGGCCTAGCGTTTTCCCCGTCTACCCCCTTGCAAACCGCACTGGGGCATGGTATGCTTGTTCTATTAGAACATTAGTTCTAGTAAAACAAGTGATGAGGCGACGATTGTGCGAGACCGTGTGAGACGGCAGCGGGGGTGTCTGTCTTGCATCACAGCGGGCGAAAGGGGCACGGCTATGGCGCGCGTTCTGGTCGTGGACGATGAGCGAACTATTCGGGAATTATTGCGGTTTGCACTGGAGTGCGAAGGGCACGAAGTCACGGTGTTTCGTGACGGCGCGGAATTGTTGACATATCTGACTGATAGTGGCAGGCATGCTGATCCGGCGCTTCCGGCGCAGGCGCAGGAACCTTGCGTTGTTCTGATGGATGTGATGATGCCGCGTATGGATGGCTGGGAGGTCTGTCGCCAACTGGCAGAGCATCCAGCCCTCTGCGAGCATCTTGCGCTGGTGCTGATGACGGCGGTGTTTCAAGCAGATGAGGCAGCGCCAGTTCCCACGCCTGCGCGGGCGCTCTTGCGCAAGCCGTTCGATCTAGAACAGGTCTTTGCCCTGGTGGCGACGCTGGCGCTGCCAACTATGCCAGCGCCCCATCTTGCGGAGCCATGTGCGGGTCCGGCGTTGCTGGCAAGTTGAGCGTTTTATCCGCCGGCTCTGCTACCGATGCTACCGAGCTACCGATGTGAGCCGGAGCGGCGGATGCCGCCAGCTTTAGGGCGTATGATGGCTGGCGGCTCCGTGGCGCGATTCCACGCTTCACTGCCGGGCAGCGCGATGGGTAGTGGCGTAGGCGTTGCCCGGCTGTTGTTTGCGTTCGATGCAGCAGCCGTGCCAGTGGCGTTTGAAGCGCCATGAGCGATGACGGTTGGTGGCGCTGGTGGCGTGGGCAGTGCCGCCGCTGATTCCACCCGCCCGCTGGCAGGAGGCGGAGCGCCCGCTGGCGTAGTGGCAGGCGTCACCTGAACGGCAGATTGAGCAAAGGCGCGAGCGGCGGCAAGGAAGAGATAATAGCCGATGACAATCAACACCGCCGAGCCGACCAGGAAACAGAACAGCCCGAAATCCGGCCCAACCACCACTGATGATGCAGAAGTGGAAGCGGGCACAGATTGAGTCGGAGGGATGTCTGTAACGATGGTGTTTGCCACGTCGTTGGAGTGCGCCAGATAGACCCAGAAGGCAGCGCCGAGTCCCAGGTTGAGGGCGCCGGTGAGCATCGGCAGCGCAGTGGCGATGGGATGCCGGCGCAGTTTGGGGTGCAACGAGGGCGCAGCCGCCACGGCGATCAGCGCCGCGAGGGCGACGCCACCGGCAACGGGCAGCGTTTCATGCTGTCCATAGACATAGCGCCAGGGCACAAACAAATCGGCCAGCAACGCGATGGCGACAATCAGCAGCGCGCGCCCTAGCGCATCCTGTGGTAGCCCCGGCTGATCCAGATCGCCTGCCCGGATGCCCGGCAGCGCCGCAGATGAGGTTGCGGTCTGAGCAGCAGTCATCGTGCGTGGCGAGGCGCTGTTACCGCCACCTGCGCTCCGCTCCAGCGTCGTTTGTGCCGGCGTTGCGGCGGAGCGCAGGTCAGCCCCTGTTCTGCCCAGATCATGCCCGCAGACGGGGCATACGACTGCACGCGCTGGCGTCTCCGCGCCACATTCCAGGCAGAACATAACCGTGTCTCCTCTCATCCACCTTTGCTGCCTGCTTACCCTTTGCGCAACGGGCTACATACCACTACGTTCTAAAACGCATGATGCTCGCAGCGAGATGACAGCGAAAACCGTCGGAGAGACGATTGATCTTCTAGTGATCTTCTTCGCCTTCCTCCATTGCCTCGGCAAGACGTATCTGTGTCGCCCGTTCCAACGCCTCTTCTGCCTCTTCTTTGCGTCCGGCGCGTTCGAGCGCCTGCGCCAGCGTCTCATAGCCAATGGCCAGCACGGGATCGAGCGCCACCGCGTTCTGCGCCATCTCTACGGCGTCCTCCACACGCCCCACTTCCAGGTAGGTATCGGCAAGATCGTTGGCGATGCCAGCGTCGAGCGGATTGCCCGCCAGCGCCTTCTCATAGGAGACGATAGCTTCTTCGTGGCGGCCAAGCGCATCATAGGCGGACGCCTGCTCATAGAGCGCCTCCGGCTGATCGGGGAAGCGTTCGAGGAACGCGCTCACCGTCTTGAGCGCGTCCTCATTCTTCGCCGCCAGATTCTGGCACTCTGCCAGCCGCGCATAGGCATCCAGCAGTGTCTCTTCGTCCTGTTCGGTATGCGGGTCGGAGTAGTCGTTCACCAACTGGCTGAAGACGGCAATGGCCTCATCATAACGTTCGGCGTCGCGCAGCACTTCGCCCAGGCTAAAAAATGCGCTCGGCGAATCCGGCTGAAGGTCGGCGGCGCGGCGATATGCCTCCACCGACTCGTCTAATCTGCCCAGTTCTTCGCGCCAGGTGCCCAGGTGTTCCCAGGCCTCCGCATCGTCCGGCGAAAGCTGCACCACATGCTCCCACGCCGCCGCCGCCTGTTCTGGATCATTCAGCGCCTCATAGACGGTCGCCTGCGTCTCATAAGTGGTGGGATTCTCTGGGTCCAGCGCGATCATCTGGTTGACGATGTTCACGGCGTCTTTCTCGCGGTGCGCTTCCAGATAGCCCTCTACCAGATCAGAGTAGCGGCTGAGGTCGCGTGGGTCTTCATCCAGCCGCTTTTCCAAATCGGCAACGTATTCGGCCTGCTCGTTGAGCCGCTCGCGCACGTCACGCAAATTATCGGCGGCTAGCGTATTGTCGGGATTGAGGATCTGCGCCTGGCGATAGGCCAGAATCGCATCCTCAAAGAAACCCAGGCTGCGATAGGCGTCGCCAACGTTGATAAACAGTTCGTCGTTGCCGTTGTCCTGTTCCAGCGCCCGCTGGAAGGCGTCCAGCGCGTCCTCCTCGAAGCCAAGCTCGCCATAGAGATTGCCGAGGTTGATATAGGCTTCGATCATCGTCTCATCGAGCTGGATCGCGCGCATGTACGAGACAATCGCGCCTTCCGGGTCGTTGAGATTTTGCTTCGCCAGCGCAAGATTATAGCGAGCGCGGGCGTCGCGTGGGTCGGCGGCAACCGCCTGCTCGAAAGCGTCTTCGGCGGCTTCGTAATCGCCTGCGGCAGCCGCCACACGGCCCTGCTCCATGAGCGCTCTGACGGTTGCGTTTCCGCTGGAGGCGTGAGCGCCGTTTGCGGAACGTCCATCCATGCTCAGGTTCTCTGATGAGTTTGCGTCCTGTGACATCGCTCGTGTGTCTCCCTTTGCGGAATAAAGAAAAATATGTCGGCGGGATGGCCCCCACCCCTAACCCCTCCCCCGTGCGCGGGAGAGGGGAACCAGAACAACGATGGCAGGAGCCTCTGGTATCCCCACACCTGCGCCCGCTTGCCTAGCAGCGCCCGGACTCCCCTCTCCTCGCGGGAGAGAGCCTCCGCCACGCGAAGCGTGGAAGCTTGGCCTAGCCAAGCGGAGGAGGCGACGGAGCGCAGCGGAGGGGCGGGGGTTGAGGTCTCCATTGTATGCCTTAGAGCGCCGCCAGCGCCTCATCGAGTTTTTCGATGGCTTCGTCTACATCGCTGCCGCGCAGGATCAGCGGCGGCACCATGCGAATCGTCGAAGGGCCAGCGTTGGTGATGAGCAGACCGCGTTCCAGCGCCCGGTCCATGATGTCCTGCGCGCGTGGCTCGGCAAGATCGAAGGCGCGCATTAGACCCAGGCCACGTGTGCCGGTGATGATGCTGTGCTTCTTCGCCAGTTCATCAATCTTGCCGCCCAGGTAATTGCCCATCTCGGTCGCATGAGTCAGCAAGTCTTGCTCGATAATCGTGCGCACCGTCGCCACACCAGCGGCGCAGGCAATCGGATTGCCGCCAAAGGTGGTGCCGTGGTCGCCCGGCTCGAAGATGTCGGCGCGGTCGCCCGCCAGCATCGCGCCAATCGGCACGCCACCGGCCAACCCTTTCGCCATCGTCGTAATGTCCGGGCGGATGCCCATGTGTTCCCAGCTAAAGAACTTGCCGGTGCGGCCCATGCCCGCCTGCACCTCATCGCAGATCAAGATCAGGTTCTGCTCGTCGCAGAAGGCGCGCACCTGCTGCATGTATTCGGTGGAGGCAGGATAAATGCCGCCCTCGCCCTGCACTGCTTCGATCAGGATGCCGATGGTCTTGTTGCTGACGGCGGCTTTGAGCGCGTCGAAATCAGCAAATGGCACCTGCTTGAAGCCATCTGGCAGCGGGCGCCAGGTATCCTGATACTTCTTCTGGCCGGTGGCCGCCGTCGTCGCCAGCGTGCGCCCGTGGAAGGAGCGGTCCATGCTGATGATCTCATAGGCGCCATTGCGGTTCAGCCGGCCATACTTGCGCGCCAGTTTGATTGCGCCCTCATTGGCCTCTGCGCCGCTATTGGAGAAGAACGAGCGCATGCCGCCGCTGACATTATAGAGTTGCTCGGCCAACTCCACCTGTCGCTCATTGATATAGAGGTTCGAGACATGGATGAGTTGCGTTGCCTGCTGCTGGATGGCGCGCACCACGGCGGGATGGGCATGGCCGAGGACATTGGTGGCGATGCCCGCGACCAGATCGAGGTAGACCGTGCCGTTGGCGTCCCAGACGCGCACACCCTCGCCGCGCTCCATTACAAGGCTGCGGTTGAAGGTATGCTGGTAATATTTCCGCTCCAGTGCGGCCCAGTCGCGTTTTTCGGACGATGAAATGGACTGGTTGGTTGTGGGGGTGGTGGTCGTCATTGAATTCTCCGAGTTCTCCTACCGGGTGTACGTCGCGTTCTCATCAATATAGCCGTGCGTTAAATCGCAGCCCCAGGCGGTCGCGGCAAAATCGCCGAGGTGCAGGTCAATATCTACATAGACATCCGGGCCAACCATCGCCTGTTTCGCGGCGGCCTGGTCATAGTCCGCCGCCACGCCATGTTCGACGATCAGCACATCGCCCAGACGGATATCCAGCTTGTCGTGTTCGATGGCGGCCTTACTGGCACCAAGCGCGGCGATCAGCCGGCCCCAATTGGGGTCGCCGCCCGCCACAGCGCACTGCCAGATGATGTATCTCGTGATATCGCGGGCGGCGGTGCGGGCGTCGGCGTCGCTGGCGGCGTTGTGGATGTTGACGATCATCAGCTTGGTTGCGCCTTCGCCGTCGCGCGCCATCTCGCGCGCCAGATAGCGGGTGACATAGCGGAGTGCTGTCACAAAGGTATCAGCCCCCGCCACGCCCTCGCGCAATGGCTCATTACCCGCGAGTCCGCTGGCAAAGACGAACGCTGAGTCATTGGTAGACATGTCGCCATCTACGCAAACCATATTGAAGGAATCGTTGACGGCGCGGCGCATGGCGTCTTGCAGGAAGGCCGGTTCGACGGCAGCGTCGGTGGTCAGGTAGCAGAGCATCGTCGCCATATTGGGATAGATCATGCCGACGCCTTTGGTCGAGCCACCCAACCGCACCGTCTTGTCGCCGACCTCGAACTCCACGGCAACGGTTTTCGGGCGCGTGTCGGTCGTCATGATACCGCGCGCAAAATCCGGGCCGCCGCTGGCGCTGACCTGAATCTCCGCGATGCCCTGCTCCACTCTATCCATTGGCAACGGGCGCCCGATGATGCCGGTGGAGGAGACCATCACCAGATTCGGGTCGCTGATACCCAGCTTGGTGGCAGTCAACTCCGTCATACGTTGCGCGTCGCGGTAGCCGCGCTCGCCGTTGGAACAGTTGGCATTGCCGCTGTTCACGATCACCGCCTGCGTGCGATAGCCACCGGCGGCGAGATGCTCTTTACAGACGCGCACCGTATGGGCGGCGGTTTTGCTGGTGGTGAAGGTAGCTGCGGTGGCGCAGGGGGCGTCGGCCACCAGCAGCGCCATATCCGGCGTGCCGGCCTCAGCTTTGATGCCGCAGGAGATGGTGCCGGCGCGGAATCCGCGCGCCGCCGTCACCCCGCCTTCGATCAGGCGCAGGCCGGTGGGCAGGTCGCGCGTCATATAATCGGAAAACTCGGACACGTCGCAATGGCTCCTCTTCGAGCGTGGCGCACAGGCGCGCGGGCCGGCGGCTGAAGGCTGGCAGATCGCTCATGCGCGGTTTTATCGGAAATAGTGGCGCAAAATGTCTTGCGTAAGCCAGCATATTGTACACTTCGTTCTGTGAACGCCGCAACTTGATGGCAATGCTAGATAGGTTTTTATGGGCGGTTTTAGAGAACGGCTATAGCAGTTTTGCCGTGCGTGGAGATCGAGTAGCAGAAAGTTAAGAAATGAGCCACTGGGTCGAAAATCTCGACCCAGTGGCTCATTTCGCCTCGGTGATTTTCCTCTGTCTCTACTTGCCCTGCATAGCGTCGAGCGCGTCTTGGGCCTCTTGCACGCCAACGCCATAGAGACTGCGGTAGAGCTGGATGGCTTTCATTTTGTTGCCTGACAGCAATGCTTCGCGGATGGCTCTGACCTCTGCTGGTTCGGGCGGCAGCAGTTCTGCCGGATCAATGCTCAGGCGGATGAGCAACTGTTGCATCAGGGTTTCCAGCCGGTTCACCTTAGTGACGAGTTGATCCACACGCCGGAAATACTCTAGCTCATTCATGGGTCGTTTCACTTTCTGCGCTTGTGTGCTTGTGCGCTCTTTGACAGGTGCCGTGTTGAGGGCATCTTCTGCGTTATGAGAGGATAGCAGAAAGTGTCTGTCCTTGCTGTGAGGTAGGTCTCACCTGTCTCATTCCTACGGAGACGCTCCAGGACCATTCGGAAGCCTCTCCGTCTCAATCGGACTGCATGAGCATGGGAAAATGAGAAATGTAATACACTTGGCAAGGGGTAGTGTTCCCCTTGTTACAAAACGGGGGCGTGTAGGAGCGTATACATGCCGCAGCTACAGGTAAGCGAAGACTTCGAGAGCGCGCTCGCGGACTACTGGCACCGGCTGCTTCCGGGCGGCGCAACGCTGGAGGTGGCGGATTCGCGGTTGCGGCTGGCGTTGCCTGGGGCGCGGCAGGGACGCTATAGCAATGCCCAGATAGATGACTATGGCAGGCCACTGACATCGCATTTCCACTGGCGCCCGCCGCTGCGTATGGAGGTGCGAGCGCGCGCTTCGCATCCGGTACATCCGCCTGCGATAACGGATGGAGCGGGTGAGGCGGATGGCGGCACACAACACTATCTGCGTGGCACGATGGGGTTTGGCTTCTGGAATACGTTGCTGACGCTGGGTGGTGGCGTGCCGCGTCTGCCGGAGGCCGTCTGGTTCTTCGCCGCGTCGCCGCCCTCGAATATGGCACTGGTGCCGGGGATTGCTGGTTGGGGCTGGAAGGCGCAGGTGGTGCATGCGCATCGCTGGGGCGCGGTTGCGCTGAGCGTGCCGACGGCGGCCTCGGTCGGCTGGGCGCGGCTCAGCGGGCGCGAGCTGGCGGCGGGCCGCTGGGTGCAGCGGTTCACCGGCGCCTGCGAGGCGCATCTGACGGTGGACGCGAGCGAGTGGCATGAGTACACGTTAGAATGGCGCAGGGAGCGCGCGCGCTTCTTTGTGGATGGGCATGAGGTATTGCAGACGACGAATCCGCCGCGCGGTCCGCTCGGCTTCGTCGCGTGGATAGATAATCAGTACGCCATTGTCACCCCGCGTGGCGCGCTACGCTTCGGCACGGTTGCCAGCGCCGCCGAATGGCTGGAACTGGACTGGCTGCGCATTACCAGCGACGCCAACGACACGAGCGACACGAGCGACGGCACAGGAACCTGGTGAATCCCGCTACCGTGTTTTAGCCTGCCCCGCGCTTGCCATGCGCCGGCTTTTGCGGCTGCCTGGCACAAAAGGCGTGACCTTTTCTATCTGCTCTCGCTGCGCCGCGCAGGTATCGGCAATCTCATCGGCGTCCGCTACAAGCCGGTCGCCGGCTTCGCGCGCCAGGCACTTCGGGCAGAGCGGCAGTATGCTCCAGAGTCCAGGATAGGCAGGGTCCGGTTCAGCGAGCGCCATCTGAGCGAGCTGGCGGCACGAATAGATTCCACAGGGCATGGGGGTAACGAGCTGGATGCGCACCAGTGGCATGCGGGTAAGAGAATCTGCTGGCACTCATAGGCTCCTTATACAGGGCCGAAACACTTCCTGATCGCCGCCGCGCGACGCCAATCAGGACAATTTTCTGTGAAGATATCTGTACGAAGGGCGTATATTAGTCAATACGCCGATATGTTACACTGTGTGTACTACATGTCCTTCGGCGCAATTGCGCAGCAAGAACCAAGCCACTGTTTGCAACACCGAAGGGCTGATGGCGAGTGTTCGGGCCATCTAAGTTTTGCGCGCCAGTACACCCCTCACGGAATCGAGGTATCCCCGTGTGCAGGCGCTGTAGAACACGATGGCCGTAGCAGTTTGTACTCTGAAGAATGGTTGCTTGTATTGGGGCTGGCGTCAACGACCGACCCAGCTCTTTTGCCATTGGGGAGAGTAGACTGCGCTGATCCCGCCAATCGCGTCGGGCTTAACAATGGGGTACTGGCCTATGAGTCACTCGCTAGCAAGACCCTCGCGTGACCTGCTGATTGATGTCACGTATACTGCTGATGGCGCCTTCGTTGTAGATCTGCGGCAACGTATCCTCTCCTGGAATGCGGCGGCTGAGGCGCTGCTGGGATATCGTGAACAGGAGGTGTTGGGCAAGCAATGCGGCGCCGTACTTGGCATGTGTGGCAATCATGGGGCAGATTGTACATCACCCGGCTGCAACGCCATAACAAACATCATCCGTGGCCGCCTGACGCCATGCGTTGAGGTGACGGCGCGCACCAAAACCGGCGATATCCGCTGGCTCAGCCTCAGCACAATGACGGCGCATACTCCCGCTGGCGAAGCGCGTATCGTTCATCTCTTCCGTGACATCACCGAGCAGCGGCAGGCCGCCCAAACAGCGCAGCAGGCCGGAGACCGCCAACCGCGCCGGATGGTAAGCGCCAGCGCGACCAGGACGGAAGAGCGCAGACCACCGCTGACGCTCACCCGCCGCGAATACGAGGTCTTGCGGCTGCTGGCAATTGGGCAGACGACGAGCGAAATTGCCACGGCGCTCAGCATTAGCCCGATTACTGCGCGCAACCATGTCACCAGGGTGATCGAGAAGCTGGAGGTCAAGACACGCTTGCAGGCGGTCGTCGTCGCCTCGCGTTTTGGACTCATCTAAAGCATATTTCTCCTTAACAAGCGCCCTTCGTCAGAACAAACCGCTCTGCGATTATGCAAACATCCATACGATCATTTTGCCCGTTTCTCTGCTCCCCTTCCGCTTTCCGGGATACCGGACTCCTCGAAATAGCGCCAGCTATAATGTGCAGTTTTCCCAGCCATAAAGCATTACTTTCATTTCCACAGCAATCCCACAAAATGATACGCAAAAGTGCGTATCACTCTTGGATAAATGGTTCATTCGCACCATGTGATGCGGGTGAGCGTGTGCTAAACCACATCTGTAAGCAGACGGTAGCAGCAATCTGTCCGGCCTTACCCTGCCTGCTTATCGTATTTCGGCGTTTCTCGGTTGTGTGAGAGAACGCCATTTTGAGAGGGAGCGAGACAGACAGAATGGCTAAGTATCTTGGCGCTTTCATCTCGCTTGTCGCCGCTGCGGCGGTGGCAATAGTAATCATTGCGTTGCTGGGGAATCTTGCCAACATGCGCCCCCCCGCAACCGCGCACGCGGCGGCGCAGACGGGAGTGGCCACCATTACACTCCAGACCTTCCCGTTTGATCCGTATACTGATCCGGATTTCGTCGCGTCCCACATCACTGGGAAGACCGACCACGGGATCCCCTGGCCAGGCCCTGGGGATAATCAGGCATGGGTGAAGTATGAGCCGACAACCGATCTGATCGTCCCGCGTAATACGCTGGTGACGATCAACATCGAGAACTACGACAGCGCGACCCCATTGCTGAATCCCTATTACAGTGTGCCTTACGGCCTCGACGGTCCGATGTTGGTGGATGGTCAGCCCACGGCGAACGTTGATCCAACCAATGTGTCACACACATTTACCATCCACTCGATTCCTCAAGCTGGCCAGGACTGGCTCTTCGTGAGCGTCCCGATTACGGCGGATAACAGCACTAAGGTCGACTCGGCAGGTATGGCCTTGACGCCGGTGGTGACGACGTTCTCCTTCATGACGCCAAGCCGGCCCGGGCATTACATCTGGCAGTGCTTCGATCCCTGCGGCAGCAACTACAACGGTTTCGGTGGCCCGATGTCTACTAAAGGGTATATGTCCGGCACGCTGACGGTTGAATAGCAGGTGCGTCCTGTTGGCTGTCGGATTGACCTCATCCGCAACCAGTTGCCGGCTTGTTGGTTGGCCGCTGTTGCGAGGTCTGTCGAGTAGAACAGTAGTGTAGTGATAAAGATCAGGTGGAATCGCAAATGGATGACGCTTCTGTATCCCCACCAACGCCGCCGACTCCTCCGGGGCCGCCGGCGCGAGCAGCGACGCCAGCCTCGACGAATCATATCGCGCGTGCGGCCATCATTTGGGCCGTCTGCACCGCCATCGCCATTGTGGTGTTCTTGCTCGTTGCGCCACATGTCGTTGAGTGGGGTATTTTGCCTGCCGCTGCCTCGAATCGCTCTGACGAAATCAACACCGTCATGTGGATATTCACGCTGCTGAGTATCCCTGTGTTCTTCATGGTGGTGGTCTTTGGCGGTTATGCGGCCTTTGCCTTCAATCGCCGTCGGGGGCGAGCAGGTGGAACCTTCCTGCCATCCCGACGTTTGCCAGTTGTCTGGATCATCATCTCCTTCGTGCTGGTGACGTTCCTGTATGTCTATGGCCTCTCCTTCCTCAACCAGGTGAACGCGCAGGAGGGAAACAACCCATTGGTCGTCAACGTGACCGGCGAGCAATGGCTCTGGAACTTCTCTTATCCGCAATATGGAAATGCCCAGTCTACCGCCCTCGAATTGCCGGTAAATCGCCCGGTCATCTTCCATATTCAGTCGGTAGACGTGCAACATTCGTTCTGGATTCCGGCGTTCGGCATCAAGCAAGATGCTGTTCCCGGCGAGACGACGACGATCTCCGCCACACCGGAAACGATAGGCACGTATGTCGTCCGCTGCGCGGAACTCTGCGGCTTGTACCATGCCTATATGGAGACGCCGGTGTATGTGGTCAGCGCGGGGGACTTCGATACCTGGGTGCATGCGCAGGTAACGCCGGTGCCTACCTCCTCGTCGTCCAGCTTCATCCAGCCAAATGTGTTGCCTGCGGAAGCAGCGAACAGAGCCAGTTGGCGCACCTCTAGCGTGGCAGAAGGGTAGCGGCGCAATGAGAAAACTCTTTCCCAGTTATTTGACCGGCGCAATCCTGGCCATCATCGGGTATATCGCCGGCTCGCAGTTCGTCTATCACCGCATCGGTAGCGACAACCAGCCCGCTGGACCAAACTTCACCGAGCAGGGCATGGTCGTCGGTTTCGCTCTCTTCTTCATTGGATGGCTGATCGGTATTGGCGCGCTCAAGTATCCGTTCACTTGGCTGCTGGCGCTCAAAGACCCCGATCATGAGGAAGAGATGCGTCTCGCCGGCAAAGATGCTGGCATCATCCGCTATTTCAAGTTCACCACAGATCATAAGGTTGTCGGCATTCAGTATCTCGTGCTGGTGCTGATTATGCTGGGCTTCGGCGGCCTGGGCGCGCTGCTCATCCGCTCCGAACTGATGCGTCCGGGGGCGTTGCTCTTCCCAACAGAGACGTATAACACCATCGTCACCATGCACGGCATGCTGATGATCCTGGCGACGATCACGTTCTTCATTGGCCCGTTCGGCAACTTTATCGTACCGATCATGATTGGCGCGCGCGATATGGCGTTCCCGCGTCTGAATGCGCTGAGCTTCGCCATTCTGGTGCCCGCCATTGTCATCTTCCTCTCGATTCCGTTCTGGGGCTACGGTCAGGCGAACGGCTACGGCGGTGGCGTGCAGACCGGCTGGACAGTGTACGGCCCGATTGCCACACAGACCGGCATGGGCATGACGGCCCTCGCCACGGCGGTGATCCTGGCTGGCTTCTCCTCCATCCTCGGCGCTGTCAACGTCATCACGACGATCATCACCATGCGCGCGCCTGGCATGCGCTGGACCCGGATGCCGATGACGGTTTGGGGCATCTTCGGCGCCGCCTTGTTGGCGGCCCTCGGCACCTCGTCCTTCGCCGTTGATCTGCTGCTGATTCTGTTGGACCGCATCTACAAGACGAGCTTCTTCGCGGCCTCCACCGGCGGCAATGCCGTTGGCGCTGGCGGTGGCAACGCCTGGCTCTCGCAGAACCTCTTCTGGTTCTTCGGCCACCCGGAAGTGTATCTGATCGTGCTGCCGGCGTTCGGCATTGTCTGCGATGTCGTCGCGGTGTTCTCGCGCAAACCCATCTTTAGCTATAAAATGGGCGTGCTCGGCATCATGGGGGTCTGTGTCGTCAGCTTCCTCGTCTGGCAGCACCATGAGTTCGTTTCTGGCTGGGCGCCGGAGTTACGCTTCTGGTACATGGCCACCACCGAACTGATCTCAGTGCCGACTGGCTTCGTCTTCCTGGTGTTGCTAGGCACCCTCTGGCGCGGGCGCATCTGGATGACGCTGCCGATGATGTTCGCGCTCTCCTTCCTCTGGAACTTCGTGATCGGCGGACTCAGCGGCGTCTTCCTCTCGGATGTGCCGCTTGACGTGCAGTTGCACGGTGGCATGTTCGTCACGGCGCACTTCCACTACACGATTGTTGGTGGCGCGCTCATGGGCTTCTTCGCCGCTGTCGCCTACTGGTTCCCGAAGATGACCGGGCGCATGCTGGATGAAAAACTCGGCTGGATCGCCTTCTGGGGCATCCAGATCGGCTTCAACGTTGCCTTCCTCTCCATGTTCATTGCTGGGCTTCAGGGGATGCCGCGACGTGTCGCTGACTACGATCCGGCTTTTGCGACCGCCAATTTCATTACCAGCATCTTCGCATTCCTGCTGATCGCGTCGGTTGCGCTCTACTTCTACAACATTGTCATCTCGTGGGTGGCAGGCAAGAAGGCTGTGGCGAACCCCTGGGGCGCACTCTCGCTGGAGTGGCAGACCCCCACGCCGGTGCCGCTGGAAAACTTTGAGGAAATCCCCGTTGTCACCAGCGCCCCGTTCCAGTACACGCAGGAAACTGTTGAGGCTGAAGCCGCTGCTGAGCCTGCTGCCGGGCAGGCGGCGGGCTAAGACGCGGCCCTTGTGGGCGTGAGGATGACGGCATACACATCCGTTATGGCGCCATCCTCACGGCGAATCCCTCCGCGAAGTGAGAGGTTTGGGGAAACATGGATACTGCCGTTCCGGCGAGCGGTCATGGCGAACATGCCGCTGCGTCGCATATTGATGAAGAGCGTAAAGTACGCCTGGGCATGCTCTTCTATGTCTTGACTGATGTCACCTTCGTCATTTTCATGCTGGTCGCCTATCCCTGGCTACGCTCGTACAATACCGACCAGGGGTGGTTCCCATTCCAGCATATGCGCCTGCCAGACCAGGGCACGACGGTTACGCTGCTGCTCTTGATGGTGGTCAGCGCGGTGTTCTACTTCATCGGCTACATGGGCATCCGCGCCGGAAACCAGTGGATACTGCGCATCGGCATGTTGATTTCGTTGGTGCTGATGCTGATTGCCCTGGTCGGCCAGATTCGTTTTATGGGGTCACAGCAGTTCAGCACGGGAGATGGCACCTTCGCAGATACGTGGTTGCTCTTCTCCGGCTACCACATTTATCACCTGCTGTGGGCGACGTTCCTGGGCTTGGGCGTGACGCATCGCGCGTTCCGTGGCCGCTATACCAAAGAGAAGCATCTTGGTGTCGTCACCATTGGCTATTTCTGGTATTGGGCCGCATTGACGCCGATTCTGATCTTCATCCTGATGACGGCATTGCCGCCCAAGCTGTAAAGGCTGTAAGCGTGTACGCCTCGCCCCCTGGCCTCACCCCCAACGGGGTCAGGGGAACGAGGTGTATCCCAACATCCCTGCAAGTGTTGAGATAGGCGCAGGTTGCTCATGTTTCACTCAGCCATACCCGGCGTTTTCGCCGCTATCACCGCGACCGTTTCGTGGTCATTCGTACTGATTGTCTTTGGCGTTATCCTCGTGGTGTTGCTCTACGGGATCGGCGCTGCCGGGACGTTACGTTATGACTATGACCGGCGCCTGCGCTGGTGGAACTACGTTTCATTCGCCGCTGGGTTGGTTGGACTGCTCATTGTCCTGAGTCCCACACTGAATGACCTGGGACATCAGTGGTTCTGGGCGCGCATGATCCAGAATGAGTCGCTGGCGGTCGTCATTGCGCCGCTGTTGCTCATCGGCATGCCACTCTGGGCCGTCTGGCATGTGGCGCCGCAGGCGACGCGCGGAGCCATTCTGCGCTGGGGTCTGCGGCAGGCGTGGCCGCGCCGTCTCTGGCAGCACATTGGTCGCTGGGTGTTGGGACCGTGGGTCATCTGGGCGCTCTTCGTGGCGTCGTTCTCCCTCTGGCACATCACGGCGCTCTATACGGCGGCGCTGCAACATGCGTCGCTCAACGCGCTCGAACTGGCGATGTTTCTGGGGACGGCGCTGCTGCTCTGGGCGCAGGTGATTCCGTTGCGCCCCGGAGCGCCAGCGCGGGTGACTTCATACCAGCGTATCATCTATCTCTGCGCGATTGGCATGCACTCAAACCTGCTTGGCTCGCTGCTGGTCTTCTCGACCGGACCGTTCTACACCTATTATGTCGCCCAGCGCCACGGCGATATCGCTGGCGCGCTGGTAGACCAACATCTGGCGGGGACGGCGATGGATGTGCCGGGGACCATTCTTTTCTTCTTCGCGCTGTCAGTTTTCCTCTGGTTCTGGCTCAGCGAAGATGAAAAGGTGGAGCAGCCGGCAGCTTCGGCGGCAGGCCAGACGGGCAAGCCATAAATCACTTATCATATGCCATCAACGCCCTGCGTCTATCCTGAGACATGAGACTAGGCGCCGGGAAATTAGGGAGCATTTCCCATGCAAGATGTCAGCACTGTCGCCGTTTCTTCGCGCAAGGCGACGATTGCCGCCTATATCAATCTGATGAAGCCGCACGTGACAGTGCTGCTGCTTGGGGTCACGCTGGCGGCGATGGCGGTTGCCACCGACGGTATGCCTGGGCTGGGCCTGACACTGGCGACGCTGATCGGTGGAGCGTTGGCGGCGGGCAGCGCCAATGCGATCAACTGCTATTGGGACCGCGACATAGACCAGCTTATGACGCGCACCAAGTCGCGCACGCTGCCGGCTGGTCGCGTGCCGGAGACGCATGCGCTGATCTTCGGCGTAAGCCTCGGCGTCATCTCGTTCACCATCTTCGCCGTCTTCGTCAATCTGCTCAGCGCGTCGCTGGCGCTTTCTGCCATTCTCTTCTACGTCCTCATCTACACGATGTGGCTCAAGCGCACAACCACGCAGAACATCGTCATCGGCGGCGCGGCGGGCGCGGTGCCCGTCCTCATCGGCTGGGCGGCGGTGACGCACACGATTGGCTGGCCGGCGGTATGGATGTTCATGATTATCTTCCTCTGGACACCACCACACTTCTGGGCGCTCTCGCTGGTGCTGAAGAAAGACTATGCGCGGGCGAATGTGCCGATGTTGCCGGTGGTGCGTGGCGAGAATGAGACGTATAAGCAGATCATTCTCTATACCGTGCTGCTGGTGGCGGCGTCGCTGACGCTCTTTGTCATGCACGCAATGGGCCTGCTCTATCTCGTTGGCGCGCTGGCGCTGGGCGGTGGATTGCTGGGTCTTTCGATCTGGCTGGCGATGACGCGCACGCTCAAAAATGCGCGCACGGTCTTCTGGTTCTCGAACTACTATCTGGCGCTGATTTTTGCGTTGATGGTGGTTGATCGCGTGCTGAGGTAAGAGAGACCTCACCCCCTGACCCCCTCTGCCGCGAGGAGAGGGGAAATCAGGCGAATCACAAGAAGAGGCAGTCCGGGTTATGTCGTCGTTGCCATCGTTGCCGTCCTTGCGGTCATCGCTCTCGTCGCTGCCGCAGCAGGTGCGTTCACGAGTTGGCGCGTGGCATCCTTCGGGGTTCTCACGCGCCGCCGTCGTGCGTATCGCTGTCACTGGCGTGATTGCGCTGGCGCTGCTGGTGTTGCTGCTCTCGCGGGTGCTGGGCGCGACGCGCACCGTCGTGGCGACGCAGCAGCAGCTTCAGCATACGCACCAGAGCTTGATCGGGCGGCTGGTGGGCCATCCTGCGCCGGACTTCACGATCACGGTCTGGAACGGCGCGGCGGGCAATGGCGGCGAGACGGTTCATCTGGCGGCGCTACACGGCAAGCCGGTGGTCATCAACTTCTGGGCCTCCTGGTGCGAACCCTGCCAGGGTGAGGCGCCGATTCTGGCGCACGCCGCCAAGACCTATGCCGCGCAGGGCGTGGTTTTCGTGGGGGTGGCGTTGGAGACGCAGCCTGCCGACGGCCAGCAATTCGTCCGCCAGTATGGCATTCCCTATCCCTGCGGTCCCGCGCCCGATAGCGTCGCGGTGGCCTACGGCTTGACGGGCATCCCCGTCACCGTGGCGATCAATGCGCAGGGCATCCTCGTGCAGCAGATCAACGGTCCCATCACCACGTCCTCGCTCGACGCTGCCATCCGCGCCGCGCTCAAATGAGCAAGTGAGCAAAAAACAATGACAGCACCCTGGAGCGATACTGCCCCAGGGTGCTGTTGATATATCTAAAAGCTAACCCTTAGCCCGCTGGGTTGACGGGTGGCGTGCCGCCGGTGAAGGTGCCATTCGCGGTTGGCCGCTGTGGTGGTGTTGCTGGTGGATTCGCTGGCGCGGAGGGCGTCGGCTGCTGCGGCTGTTGTGATTGCTGAGGCAACTGCGGCTGCTGCCCGTACTGCCCATAGTCTCCATCGCGGTCGTCCGGCGGCAGGTAGCCGTGGCGCGCCTCCCAGCGGGCCTGGCGGAAGCGGTCGCGCTCGATGTAGCGTTGATAGCGATAGTCATAGCCGCGCATGCTGCGGTAGCCCATGCCCCACCAGCGCCAACCACCGAAAATCAGCGGAATCCAGAAGAATCCCCAGAAGAGACCGGCATGGCCGGTGACAATCGCGGCGACCAGCAGCCCCGCCAGGAAGACTGCGCCGAAAATCGGAAAGACGGGATAACCCCACCAACCGGCAGGTGTGCCAGGTTGCTGCTGCGGCACCACCGCCTGTGTATTCTGCTGTTGTTGTTGCTTCTTCTGTTCCTCTTGCCGGCGCGAAAGATATTGATCGGCCAGCGCCTTATCCATCTCGGGGTCCAGCTCGCGCGCGGCGGCCAGCGTTGCCAGCAGGTCTTCGTGGGCGTCGTCTGGGTTTGTGTTTGTAGATGAGTTGGTAGCCATGTTTGTACGCCTCTTTGTCTGGCGGGACGCCCGCACCGGTGTCCCACGTGCAGTGAGCCATTCGCATTGGATTCTCTTAGATTCCATCTCGCTGATGTCTCACTCGTTGCTCTAAGTGTAGCGCGTCCGTGTACGGTTCACATCCCCCAAAAGATAGGTATTTCCGCGCTTTTCGCCAGTTTCGCCTGTGACGAAAGTCATGCCGTCGTAACGCCTGATCGGTTGTTGCGGCGACGCTCCCCTTGCCTGCGCCGCGCTATCCTGATATAGTAGCTGCACTGCTGAGAAATATCGGCGAAATATCGGCGCGCGGGCGGCGCTGTGGCCGCGCAGGGCGCATAAAATTGAAGATGATCGAGGGAGCGCATGCGTAAGCGAAGCGTTCGCGCAGTGATTGGGCGAATCCTGTTGGTCTCGCTGATTGTCGTCGTCTTGCTGCTGGCGCTGACGGGCGGCGCTGGGGTCATCTTCGTGCAGCGGACGCTGCCGCAGACACGCGGCGAACTCACTATCTCTGGGCTGCAACAGAAGACGTATGTGCTGCGCGACCAGTGGGGTGTGCCGCATATCACCGGCGAGAACCTGCATGATGTGCTGTTCGCCCAGGGCTACGTCACCGCGCAGGACCGCCTCTTTCAGATGGAGTTCAACCGCCGCGTGGCGCTTGGCCGTCTTGCCGAAATGTTCGGCGCAGGCGACAACCATAGCCTGGTGGACGCCGACGCCTTCTTGCGCACCCTCAATCTCTACGGCACGGCGCAGACGGAGATCAACAGCCTCGATTCGCGCACCTATGAGGAGCTACAGGCGTATGCGGATGGCGTCAACGCCTTCCTCGCCTCGCATAAAAACTCACTGCCGCTGGAGTTTACGATTCTCGGCATTACACCCGAACCCTGGACGCCGGTGGATAGCCTGGCCTATGGCCGTGTCGTCGCGCTCTCCCTCGATAACACTTGGTACACCAAATACACGCAGGCGATGGTCGAGGCGAAAATGGGGCCAGCCATCACACAGGAGCTATTCCCGGCTTATCCGCGTTCCAATCCCACGCTCTTCGCCGCAGATGGAACTGCCGCGCCGCTGGTCAACGTCCCCGCCGGTGTTCAGGCCGCCACCCAAACACCAATAGCGCAGACCGCACAATCGCCCGCTGCGCTAACCAACACGCAGCGGAGCGTCTTCCCACAGCTTTCGGTGGACCTGCTGCGCGGCGCAGATGTCGTCCATTCGTTGCTCGGCAATATCGGTGACTCGCTCGGCAGCAACGATTGGGTGATGGATGGCAGCAGAACGACCACCGGCAAGCCGCTGCTGGCCAACGATCCACACCTGGGCATCAACATGCCGGCAATCTGGTATGAGGTGGCGCTGCGTGGCGGCGGGCTGGATGTGATTGGTTTCTCGTTCCCCGGCGTGCCAGGGGTAGTCATCGGCCACAACAATATGATCGCCTGGGGCGTCACCAACGTTGGCGCCGACGATACCGACCTCTACCTCGAAAAGCTCGACCCGGCCAACCATCCGGGGATGTATGAGTACAATGGGCAATGGCTGCCGTTGCTGACGCATACAGAGGTCATCAATGTGCGTGGCGGTGCGAGTGTAACGATCACCGTGACGGCGACCCAGCACGGCCCGCTGCTGAACCCGGTGCAAACGGACCTGAAACACTATCCGCCGGTGGCGCTCAAGTGGACGGCGCTTCAGCCGGGCTATAGCTTCGCAGGCTTCTTCCAGCTTGATTTCGCACTCGACTGGCAGGATTTCCAGGCGGCAATTGCCAATATCTCGATCAGCCAGAACTTCGTCTACGCCGATACTGCAGGCAACATCGGCTATCTGATGTCCGGCTTGTTGCCCATTCGCTCCGCTGACAATGATATGTTGCCGGTGGACGGCAGCACCTCCGCGCATGAGTGGCAGGGCTACGTGCCTGCGAATCAGATGCCGCGCCTCTTCGATCCGCCGACGCATGTGATCGTCACGGCGAACAACCAGATCGTGCCAACGGATTATCCCAACTACGTGACGACGTACTGGGACTATGGCTATCGCGCGCGGCGTATCCTCGATCTGCTGCTGGCAACGCCCAAGCTCTCCGTCGCGGACTATCAGCGCATCCAGGCGGATGTGTATGAGATTCCCGCCGCCACCATCGCGCCGATTCTGGAGTCGGTGGGCAGCGCCGCCGGCGGGGACGCCGCCCAGGCCGCGCACCTGCTCAACGGCTGGGACTACAACATGACGCGCGCCAGTGTTGCCGCCAGCGTCTATGAGGTGGCGGCTGGTTATCTGCTGCGCGAGACGCTGGAGCCGCTGCTGGGCAAGAAACTCTATCAGATGTATTGCGCCAACTATTCGTCGAGCGCCCTCTATGCGGTTCTCATCAATCTCTTGCAGGCGCCCGCCGCGCCGTTCTTTGGCGCGCAGACGCTGGACCAGGGCACCAGCGCGCGCAATGCCGTAATCGTGCGCGCGCTGAACGATACGATGAAGGCGCTGCGCAACCAGTTCGGCTCAGATACTTCGCAGTGGCAGTGGGGCAAGCTGCATCAGGCGTCGTTCGAGCATCCGCTAGCCACGGTGACGCCATTGAACCTGATCTTCGGCACCACTCCGGTGCAACGCCCCGGCGACGACGTGACGGTGAATGTCGGCGGCGACGGCGACTTCTCGCTGGACCCGCCCGCCTATGCGCAGGGCACGGTCTCCTCGATGCGCGAGATTATTGACCTGAGCAACTTTGATAATTCGCTCTGGGTGACGACCACCGGCGAATCCGGCGAACCGTTCTCGCCGCACTATAGCGACCTGATACCACTCTGGGATCAGAACCGCTATCAGCACATGGACTACTCAGCGCTGGCCGAGGCGAAATCCGCCGTGGATGTGCTGGAGCTTGCGCCGTGAGTGCTCTCATGCTTTCATAGGGCTTCTTCAGCATCCATCTGGAATTCCTGGTAGCGCAGCAAGCCACGGCGCGGCCAAACGCTGTAGGCAGGAGCCTGGCTGGCTTCGACGACACCGATAGCCCGGCGATAGCAGTTGAGTTGCGACTCAATCTCCGCCCGCCCCATTGCGCCAAACTCGTCACCAAGCGCAGTATAAACCTGCGCGAGCAGGGGAAGATCATGAAGCTGCTCCGCTATCTGGCCGATGGACTCCAGGTGCGTTATGCGATTCTGGTTCATCAGTGAGAGCATCCGGTGGAGGCGTGTCTGCGCCAGCAACGCCATACATTGAGCAGCAGGATCATGGGTAATAGCCCCTAATGCCTGGTTGATGTGATCGCGCGCTAACTGGACGATATCTTCCCGGTAGTGATGCACCAGTCCGGTTCCTGGTGGTGCCAGGGTATCGAGCGCAATATCAGCAATCACGATACGCAGGCGGGCAAATTCATCTGCGGAGCCGAATTTCTCATAGATGGCCGATGCAGCGAGGATGTGTTGCAGCGCCAGTTTCGTGTTGCCACGCCAGCGATGGAGCATGGCGATAGTCCAATCAAGGCCTGCAACCCGTAGTGCCGTGCTTTTGGCCGCTGGCAAAGCAGAAGCGAGGGTATGAGCGCGGTAGCATTGCTTCAGCGACTCTTGATAACGGCCCAGGAGGAACAGTTCGACGCTATAGCGATCACGCAGGTCGATCTCCAGCGCGGCTCCTCTCGGATCGCCATCTGGCGCGAGATCAAGCCAGGCGCTTAGCCCCTGGCTGGCTACAAAGGCGGCATGAGCGAATTGCTGAAGATTGTGGTACGCCTCAGCACAGAGCAGAGACAATTGAGCGAATTCTGCGCGGGCTTCTAATACTGAACAGAGCGAGAAAGCCTCTTCATAAAGCGCGATTGCCTGCGTATAGTCGTGGCGACTCTGCGCGGAGGCCGCCAGGATATAGAGTTGCCGCAATCGCTGGGTGAGCGACATGGGCCACGCGCGATAGGGCACGACGAGGCGTTCAGCCTCTTCAAACAAGCCTTCCGCAAGGTGGACATAGGCCGAAGAAAGGACAGCGGCGAAGGTAGGAGAATGGGCATGTTCGTGATGCTCTGATGGCAGATTTGGTGTATCCAGCCGGGAATTGCGCATATCAGTCTCCGGAAGAGGAAGCCTTACTGGCTTCGTATGCCTCACATGACCCAACAACGCTGTTTGTGGTCGGATTTCCCCCGATGGATGAAATTCATCACTATTATATCAAGCCAGTATAGCAAGCCATATCTGGCTGGCACACCACGCGCTCCTTGCGGTGAGAATCATGTAGCGAAAAGGCGTCCCGATTCTATGGAGAGGTCGGGACGCCAGGCGCGGAATGCAGCGTGCTAGCAGTGAGTTCCCACACCGCCGCCGCACGTGCTGGATGGGCCACCATCACCGAGCGGATGAGGAGCGGTGAGCAGATGCAGGTGATGGGAGGGCAGCACCTGGCCTGCCAGATGAGATAGCGTGCCGGGCAGCGACATAGTGATAGCGACGGCCATCACCAAAGAGAGACTCAAGATGGCGATCAAGAGGATACGCCGCCACTGGACGTCATCGAGCCTATACAGTACAGTAAACATAGAAGGTTCTCCCTGTCGTGTGCGCATGGACTTGTCAAAGTCCATCTGGATGTCTCAAGCACGGAGCACTGAGAGGGCGGATACTTTTCAGAGAAGAGCCTGCTTTGGGCAAGGTGGAGCTTGGCCAATGCCTGGCTCTTTTCTTTGTGTGGCGCGCCCCACATGGGGTGTTATGGACCCAACGGTTGTGCCATGAACCGCATCCCCTTTCTGGCTCGCAACAGCCCCTATAAGGGCTGTGCATTTGTACTGGAGCTCCCAGGAAGCACGCTGACGGATGATGTCAGCAGCGGGAAAGACGAGCCGTTACGCATACCCATAGTCGGTTGGATGGTCTTCTTCGTCAGGATTCGGCAGGTACGGTCCGCCAGACTTTGGCATTTTGGGCGTTTTGGGAGAACGATGGAACACCCATTTGAGAATCACCGCCAGCAGTTTGAACGGGAATATACAGACGTTCAACCAGAACCGCACTCCTCCCGTTGCCGAGCGCAACATCCAGCGAAGAAGCCGCACGAGAGTGGTGAGGCCGATAATCGCCAGAGTAAGCGCAGCGGCGGCGAAGGCGATGACGGAAGGGACATCCAGGCGATGGCTGAACTGCCATTGGGCAGCAGTGGATAGGAACAAGATAACCGTAAGGATGGTCAATCCGGGGATGAGCGCCAGATACAGCACCAGATACCAGATGATGTGCGCTACGCCTGGTTTACGGTATGGTTTCTGGCTGGAGTGATAAGAACGTTTGCTCATAGATGCACCATTGCCCTTTCCGCGCTGAAATTCGGAGCGAGACGCCAACTTCCGCGACAACTTTGTCTTTCGCACAAGATATTTGAATATGATAATAATGCAATTCAAATCAAATGTCAAGAGAGAAAAGAGGAAATGTCATCTTTGTTCTCATTTTCTCATGCCATAGCCGGCCAATTTGAAAAGAAATTTTGGATGTTTTGGTATCACCCTGCTATTACCATGCTGTAATAGGGCATGGGTCAGCGAGTTGAATGTGGTTCAAATGACAGCGATGGCCAATGTAGCATCAGGTGCGCAGACGCTAGCGAGAGCTTCTGAGCAATAGGCCGGGGTAAGTTTAGGGGTTCTCTTGGCGGTTCTCTATGGAGTGCGCCTTTGAGGCGTGTGTATTATTGGGACTACATCGGAGGAGGGGAAATCGTGCAGCGGGTCCACATCTGGAAGTTGTGGGGGCGTGTCAGGTTGATTAAGGTCCTGGCACCACGGCTCGAGGATTTCATCATGATGTCTATATATCTCATCGCAGGCCCGCTCAAAGTCTGAACCATTCGGTTCACAGAGAGTCTCTGGAAGCGATGTGATCTCCTGGCCTTTGGCCTTTGCCTCTTTTTTGGCTCTCTCCTTCGCCAAATCTATCGCACGCTCATGAATCTTTTCGGCTGCTCTTAGAAACCCCTGACGATAGGCTTCACGAAGTTCGCGCTGATGCTTATTGAAGATCATAACGATATCGTGTCCTATCTCTAATCTCTACTCAAAAGGAATGACCTACACTGCCTCAACTTTGGGGACAAGTATAAACCACTCTACTAGAGATATTCAAGTAGAGAAATGAGGATGCGACTACTTATGTGGCTTCGGCGCTCGTATTATTCCTCTCACCAACGTCTCAGAACATAGGTGGCGTGCCGTCGAGATGGTCTCTTTACCGCTGTTGGCTCAGCAAGCCAGACTGCTAGAACCGTGAGCCAGTTCCAGCGGTCCCGGCTACCATTTTTTGCAATATCTCTTCCCTCAGCCAGTCTTTCGTTGATAATCTTTCTTGGACCCCTATAATACGTTGCGCCTCTCGCAAGAGCTGTTCAAACAGACCTGCGAGGTCTCGCACGAAGGTGGCTCCTCCTTCGATAGAGTCATCTATCTGATAGCAGATCGCTGTTTGCATAACCCCGTTTCGATGGTCCAGAGTAAAACGATCTGCCAGGGGATAGGGGATCTCCAGCAATGCCTCAAGCCCCTTGATCTCGAAGCTCAACGGAATCTCATATATTCCCGCTTCAAGCTCATAGGCAGCAGGCCAGCTATCGAGAAGGCCGAGCGCCTCTTCCATCTGATTCAGAATGCGCCTGTCCGCGTCTTTGGTGTGCAGACCCTCTGCCAGCGTCTTCCGGCAACAAAGATCACGGCTCTTTACCCTCACAGGAGTGGCTGCCAGCGTTCCGTTAGCGGCAAGTGGCGATTGCAGATTCTGTCGAAACGCATAGTAGCGGTCTATATGGTACCTGGCGGCAGTAGCCGGATAGCCAGGAGGCAAATTCAGCGAGAGCGATGATGACAATTCATTTTGGGCCATGAAGCGCGGCCCCGGCTTCTGCTCGAAATGCGCCATGATTTCGGCCCACCGCTCACTATAGGGCGTCGTTTCGGTGGGACGTATCTGGTGATCAATATGATCAATGACAATGAACTTGTAGACCCTGGTGATGAGTTCTGCGCAGAGATCGCGCCATGCGGTTTCAGTAGAGAAGCTGCTTGGTAACGCTGATGTGACTTCGCTTATGTTCATCAGCACCTGCGGTGTTTCCCCGCTGGGTTTATAGGTCTGTAGCAGGTCTAGCGCCATCTGTACACGTTTGCGCAATCGCTGGGCAGAAGGGTCTTTTGTGGTAATGAGCGGAGTTGTCAGCCCTTCAAGCGCATCTCTATAGTACCGCAGTGTTAATTCACGCCAGCCGTCTTGCTCCCATTCCCATGTCAATTCAGCCAGGGCTTCATACACGTTGGGAAGACGGCGACCCGACCCAATCAGATGCTCTAGCTGCAATGCTTCATTGAGAAGCGTTTGCGCTTCGCGGTATTTCTCCTGATCTGGTTGCGCTGCAAGCGAACCACGGATGCGGAGGAGAATCCCTAAACACAGGAGACAGCGGCCCAGAAGCAGCCGGCTTCGTTCCCCCCGCAAACCGTCGAGGGCGGCTCTATAATACTCTTCGGCTTTTCTGAGCAGTTCAATATTGGCCGGGTTCTGAAATACGTTCTGGATAATCTTTCGGCGCTCCCCAGGCTCCAGCGCCTTATGCCAGCCATGAGTAATAAGCAGATCCTGGATCTCACGCCGGTACGCATCACCAAGATACAGTTGATTCTTGGTAACACCAGCCGTTTCTTGCACTCGCTCACATTCACGAAGAGCTTCTTCATAGAGGGCAACAGCGCGCGAGAATTCCCCGTTCTTGGAGTAGGCCCATGCCCGAAGCTCTTTAATACGGCGCAGAAAAGTCGCGCGAGCAGGGGTGGGAGGCGTCGCTAAGAGATGTGTCTCCGCTTCAAGGCAGTGTGACAGCGCTGGCATTGGTTCTCCAGCAAACATGGCGACTTGAGCGAGACGTTTATACGAACGCCCCAGACCCTCATGGATAAGTGCTTCGCTGGCCCCTGGCATGCGCAAGTATTCGTTATAGATTGCTATGCTCTTCTTGATGTACTCTTCCGCATCGAGATAGCGTCCGGCACGCAGCGCCATAATACCTTTGGTGGCATACACTTCTGCCTGTAGCCCTCGTGCCCAATCTTTGGGAAGACGAGTAATGGCAACGAGGGCCTTATTTATATATTGCCTGGCTTTTCCAAATTCCCCAAGTTCGAGCCAGGCATCAGCAAGATACTTCCGGGCAAACGTTCGCAGCGTAGGCGTATATTCGTTATGCTTTTTTATCTCATCGAAGGCATCACGGGCAGCCTCAAACTGGCCGGCAAACAGGTATCTGCGGCTTTGGAAAAACTGATCCCACGATGTCACAACGGCTCCAATATCCTGCGCAACAATCTCTCTATCATTAGGGCTAAGTTGGTAAGTTGATTCAAGATGACTTATCAAAGAAGACACAGCCGCGTTGAGAGGGTCCGTCTTGTAGCCGGCGCTCTCCAGAAGCAGTTGTTCTTCTTCTGCGTTCAATCCCAGGGCATTGCTGAGGATACCGATCAGCGTGATGGTTGGTATACGACGTCCGCTCTCGAGCAAACTGATTAAACTGATTGATCTTCCTATTCTGTCGGCCAGGTCCTTTTGTGACATTTCTTTGTTATCGCGCAGTCTTCGCAATGTTTCGGGAAACGCTGTCCGTGCGGCCCTGTTCTGCTGGGGTAGGGTAAGTTCACGTGTTTGCATGCAGGCCACGTCCCCTCTATTCTCTCAAGCTCACCCTGGCGGTGGCCACTATACACAACCCTGCTTTACTTTATTTTCTGCTGTTGCGTCGCGCAGCTATGGTGATGCAGTCCTCCAATGAAACCGCTCGAAATCGGGCAAATTTGCCCAATCTCCCAGGCCGCATAGCGGCTATCCGCGTACATCTATACTTACGTTTGAACCGCATTGAAGGTCATTCTAATAAGAATCTAAAACCTTTGTCAAGCCCTCGACAAGATGTTGGAGTTACGAAATATTCTAATCTAAGTGCCAGCAGATGGATACCACATTCGATTATTTGGGCATTTCTGCGGTTTCTCTGCCCCCACGCTCTGTAGGCGCAGTGTTTCATATTTTATTGAATATGTTTAAAGAGCAACCTGATCGCTGCCTGAATACAGGTTTTTTTCACCCGGATATTCACGAAATTGCTCTCAACCTGGCAATGGAGAGATTTGCAGGGTGCTATGGGGCACTAATGGCCTGCCGCCTGGTGGATAAACGCTCCGATGCCATTCAGGATGAACTGCGCGGCCACCGCCGCCAGCAGCATGCCCAGCACGCGCGAGAGGACGAGGATGCCAGTGGTGCCGACGCGCTTCTGAATTTGCAGGCTGACGCGCATGGCAAACCAGGCGGCGACGAGCGTGACGGCGGTGGCCACCGCAATGGCGACCAGTTGCGGCGGATTGCCCTGGGTTGAGCCAACCAGCAGGATGACGCTGGTAATCGTGCCTGGCCCCGCTATCATGGGTATAGCAAGCGGGAATACGCTGACATCATCGCGTGTGCGCGCTTCGCGGGCCTCGCGCGGCGTCTCGCGCGTGCCAGACTGGCGGCCAAAGAGCATATCAATCGCCACCAAAAAGAGCAGCACGCCGCCCGCGATGCTGAAGGCTTCCGCTGTGACGCCGAGCGCGGTGAAGATCGCCTGCCCCGCCAGCCCAAAGACCAGGATGACGATAGAGGCGATGACGATGGCGCGCGTGATGACGGTAGTGCGTTCCTGTGGCGCCAGCCCCGCCGTCAGCGCCAGCACCACCGGCACCAGCCCAACTGGGTCTATTACGGTGAACATCGTCACGAACGCTTTGATGATAAACTGCATGCCTCTATCGTATCACACACTCTATCGGCTGCTAGCGCAGGCTACGCAGTGTGCCGATGCCGATGAGCGCGATGCAGACCAGTAGCACGCCTGTGAAGAGGCTGGGCGCTTTGGCGAAGGACAACACGACGTTCATGCCGCTGAGGATCACGATGGACCAGATAACCACGAAGGCCAGCAGACCCTCGATTCTCCGGCGCGAGGGAATGCCCGATGGGCGAATGAGGCTCAGCCCCATGCGCAGCAATGCGCTAATCAACGCCAGCAGACCGGCGACCAGCCAGACGGCAAACCAGGCGAGCGCCAACAGATACGGTAGCTCTGACAGCAATGGTAACAAGACGCCTCCCTCCGCTCCTGCGAGCGGAAGGCGGTGAGCAAGCCATAGCTGTTTGCGCGATAAACGCTTGGTGGCGCCGGTTAACCCGGATGGTTGACCGGCGCGTCCGTCAGCGGAAGCGGCGCGGGATGCGCTTCTTCCAGGCGGTCGGCAAGATGACATCTATCGCGTCGTCCACCGTGACGATGCCGAGCATTGCGCCCGCGTCGTCCACGATGGGCAGCGCCACCAGGTCTTCGTCGGCAATGAGGCGCGCAACTTCGCGCTCATTGTCGTATGGATGCGCCACACACGCAGGCGGGCGCATCACATCACTGATCGCGGCGTCCGGTTCGGCCAGCAAGAGCTGCCGCAGCTCCACCACCCCAAGCAACTTGCCCTCCGCCTCCAACGGCAGCGGACCATGTTCGGTGGTGACGAGCGCAGCGGCGGCGCGTGGCCCCGGCTTACCACGCGGCCTCGCCCCGTTCTTGCGAACCATTGGGCGGCGCGGTGGCTTGCTCTCCGCTTCGACAACGTAAATCTCCGGTAGCGCATTGGGCAGCGGGTCTTCCTCATCGGCGGCGGCGGCCTTCTTGCGGGCGCGCATCGCCTCGATGATTTCGCCCACCGTCGCCCAGGCGGGAACCGAAAGATAGTCGGTGGTCATGATGCCACCAGCACTATCTTCTGGATACCCTAGCAACTCCTGTACCTCCTCTGCGTCGTCGCGGTCCATACGCCCCAGCAGATCGGCGGCCTCGGCTTTGGAAACGCCCTGCAAGGCGTCTGTCGCCTCGTCTGGCTCCATCTCCTCCAGCACGTCGGCGGCGCGTTCCGGGTCCATCGCACGCAGAATCTGCGCCTGGCGGTCGTCCTCCATCTCTTCCAGGGTATCGGCGGCCAGTTCCTCGTCCATGTTTTCCAGAAGATCGGCGCTTTGTTGCGGTGTCAACTCATCCATCAGTTCAGCCAGATCGGCGGGATGCAGCATATTGAGGCGTTCACGGGGCACGCGCAACTGAAGCGCCGTATCCACACCGGCCTCCGTCACCGGTACCACCATCGCCCAATCAATCAGTGGGGCCTTTGCCCCTGGCTCGCGCTTCAATAGCGAGGCGAGCCGTTGCTGGAGTAGCTTGCCGGCGGGCAACTGGCGCAGCATCGCGCCGAAGCTGACATCCACCGCCATCAGCCGCCATTCGCCGTTGCGCTCCGCCAGGTCGAGATCGTTGATGCGCACGATGCGGCGTCCCTCCACATCTACCACCTGCCGGTCGAAGAGGCCACGCCGCAGCACGATCTCGCCCTCGCGCCTGGCAAATCGCTGCAAGTTGACGGCTGGCGTCTTCAGTTGCGCGCCAGATTCGTCGAGCCGCTGCACTTTATCCCACGGGATGAAGACATTGCGGCTGCTGCGCGGCCCCTTCACCTGCGCCACCAGCCCAATCACCGGCGGATAGACCTCCAATGGCCCTGTCGTTGCACTCCTGGAGCCATTGGACCCATTGGTTCTGTCATGCCCGTTTTGCCCGCTCTGTGGAATACGTACCACCAGATCGTCCAGCTTTGCCACTTCATCGCCGCTGGGATCACGAATCGGTTTGTTGAGCAGATCGGTGAGCGATGTCATGCGCCACCTCCATACCATTCCAAAATAACTTCCTGACAGTCGCGCCAATAGTTTGCGCTTTCTGAGACCTGCGAGACTGATAAACTGATGAGATCAGCGAGAACCCTACCCCTATAAGACTCACGAAAGCGGGATGCCAAACAGCGACGAGACGCCGAAGATGCCCAGGACCGTTGTGAGAATCAGCACTGCCGAGAGCGCCGTGAGCAGAATCGTCGTGCCCCAGGCCACCACGTTCTCGATGGGCCGGTTGACATACTTGCCCATGATGTCAGGATTGTTCACCAGTCGCAAAATGAAGACCAGAATGATCGGCAACAAAATGCCGTTGATGACCTGCACAATCACCATCAGTTGAATCAGTGGCAGATTCGGGATCAGCGCCACCAGTGCGCCGAACGCCAGCATGCTGGTGAAGATGCCGTGAAAAATCGGCGCTTCTTTGAATGAGTGCGAGACGCCGCGCTCGAAGCCGAACGATTCACAGATGTTGTATGAGGTGGTCAGCGGCAGCACAGCGGCGGCCAACAGCGACGCCCCCAGCAGGCCGATGGCGAAGATGATCTCCGCGTATTTGCCCAGGAAGGGCACCAGCGCCTTCGCAGCCTGGCTCGCGTCGCTGATCGTCACGCCTGCGCCACGGCTGGCAATGAAGACTGTCGCGCCGGTGGCGATGATGATGAACGCCGAGATGAGATCACCAAAGAGCGCGCCAAAGTAGGCGTCCGCGCGCTCGCGGTGGTAGTGGGCCATGTCAATGCCCTTCTCCGCCACTGCCGACTGAATATAGAGCTGCATATACGGCGTGATCGTCGTGCCGACTGTGCCGACGAAGAGCAGCAGGTACGTGCTGATATGGTTCTGTGGAATGGTCGGGATAATCGTCTGGCGCACGACCATGCCCCAGTCTGGCTTGGCCAGGATGGCGGCGATAGGATAGGCGAAGAAGGCGAAGGTCATCGCCAGGAAGACCTTTTCAACCCGCTGGTAGGAGCCTTTGGTAACGAGCAGCCAGACGCAAACCGCCGCGATAGGCACCGTCAGATATTTGGAGATGCCGAAAAGTTCAGAGGCGGCGGCGATGCCGGCAAACTCCGAAATGGTAATCAGCGAGTTGGCGATCAGCAGCGTCAGCATGGCAAAAGCCGCGCCACGCACGCCGAAATGTTCGCGGATGAGGTCTGAGAGTCCTTTGCCAGCGGCGGCGCCCATGCGCGCGCACATTTCCTGCACGACGCCCATGCTGACGGTGATGATAACAAGCATCCAGAGCAGGCCATAGCCATACTGCGCGCCGACCGAGGCATAGGTGGCGATGCCTCCGGCGTCGTTGCCGGCGTTGGCGGCGATCAATCCGGGGCCGAAGATGCTCAGCCACGCCAGCGGCCTGGTGAGCCAACTGCGCTGCCAGATGCGAATCTGGCGCAGCCGGTCGGCTGGCCGGCTGAAGACAGGCGAAATGACATGGCGGGCCATCATCAGGCTCCGTGCCACGCTGGAATCGGGCGCATCTATAGTAGGTGCAACATTTGGTGCAATGGGTGCGATGAGTTTCTGCTCCAATGGCGTCTCCTCAATCCTGGGATATATGGGATATGGGATATAGGTGCTGGCGCAGAACAGCGCCAACCCCATTACCCGGTTGAGGAGTACACCCCGGCAGGTCTCGCTTTTATTCTAGTAGCGCCTGGCGGGAAGGTACACGGGTGGGATGCGCCGGTCTGCGACAGGCAAAACAACCAAACACGTGTTGCGAACGTTTGGAACTGGTACTCGGACCAGCGTCCATACGTCGCCTCCCTTCTGTGCCACGCCGGGCCGCTGCCTTCCTGGGCGCATCGGCGTGAAAAAACAAAAAGCCCTCTCCCGACCAATCTGGGAGAGGGCATAGGCAGCAGACGTAGCGCCCGCGCCGGTTTCGTGTGAAAGACCGCCATCAACTGCGCGAGCTAATACGTCGAAAGCCCCTCCCTGGTCGAGCTTTGGCACTGCGGGACGTAGAGATCGTTCTTGTTGTCCTCAGCCACTGGGGATAACGCCTTATGCCGGCGATATCTGTCCTGACCGTCGGCGTCTCTCGACGTTTCCGGTCCGTGGCCTTTGTTCTCCGCAGACGCCTCGCCTAACGAGCGGGCGATCACGATAGGGTGCAGGGCATCGTAAAACGATACATCGTAAAACCATAAAGGCGTCACCCTGCAATCTACCTAAGCATATGATATGCCATGCGCTGGCCTTTGGTCAACCAATCAACACCGGCGCATGGCATATTCGGGCTATGCAAAGGCTCTACGTGATTGTGCATGTTCCCCCTCTCCTCGCGGGAGAGGGGGTCAGGGGGTGAGGTCCTCCTAGCTAGCGGCTTCCGCAACCACGGGCACCGGCGCCTCATCGGTGAAATCGGCGTCCGCCGTCTGATCTTTGCCCGCTGGCAGATGGACCAGGTTGAAGACCAGCGACAGCACAATCGCCAGCGCCACGTTCAGGATGAACGCATAGAGCGCGGCATAGCCAGCGAACACATGCCCGAAGAGATGCAGCATATAGGTGGACGAGCCGAAGTGTGAGTTTGGCACCCCCTTCTGCGGTGTGACATACGCCATCCACGTTCCAGATGCCATGCCGACGAGCCAGCCGATAATCAGCGCCCAGCGATGGAACCAGCGGGTGTAGAGGCCAAAGACGATGGCAGGGAACGTCTGGAGAATCCAGACGCCACCGAGCAACTGGAAGTTGATGGCATACGTGGCTGGCAGCAGAATGATGAAGAGCAGCGCGCCCGCCTTCACGAGCAGCGAGACCAGCTTGGAGGTTGTGGCTTCCTCGCGGTCAGAGGCGTTGGGGCGGAAATACTCTTTGTAGATGTTGCGCGTGAAGAGATTGGCCGCTGCAATGGACATGATCGAGGCTGGCACCAGCGCACCGATGGCGATGGCCGCGAAACCGAAGCCCTGGAACCAGCTCGGGAATACCTGGACAAAGAGGCCTGGCACCGCCCACTGCGCGCCAAACGCCTTGTTCGGTTTGACGCCAGCCACCAGCGCCATGAAGCCGAAGAGCGCAATCAGGCCGAGGATAAATGAATAGGCTGGCAGCAGTGCGGCGTTGCGCCTGATGACCCTCCCACTGTTCGAGGCCAGCACGCCGGTGATCGAGTGCGGATACATGAAGAGCGCCAGCGCCGACCCCAGCGCCAGCGTGGAGAACGCCAGATAGCCGACCGCCGATGAAGACGACGACGAGAGGAACAGCTTGGCTGGGGGCACCTTCGAGAAGATGACCTTATAGCCATCCAGCACGTTGCCGCTGCCGCCGGTGTGGCTGCTGATGTAGATGGGGACGGCGATGATCGCTACGATGACGGTGATGTAGATCAGCGCGTCCTTCACCAGCGCAATCAGGGCTGGCGCGCGCAGCCCACTGAAATAGGTGTACGCCGCAAGAATCACGAAGGCAATAATCAGTGGCCAGTCGCCGGTGATGCCCATTGCCGCCAGCACCACCTCGATGCCCACCAGTTGCAGCGCAATGTACGGCATCGTCGCCAGGATGCCCGTGAGCGCAACCAGCAGCGCCAGCAGATGGCTGTCATAGCGCCCGCGCACGAAGTCGGACGGCGTGACATAGCCGTGCTTGCGGCAGACGGCCCAGAGGCGCGGCATAAAGAGAAACACCAGCGGGTAGACGACGATAGTATAGGGCATCGCAAAGAAGCCGATGGCTCCCGCGCCAAAGACCAGCGCCGGCACGGCGATGAACGTGTAGGCGGTGTAGAGGTCGCCGCCAAGCAAGAACCAGGTGACGATAGTGCCGAAACGACGACCGCCCAGCCCCCACTCGTGGAGCAGGTTCAGGTCGCCCCGCCGCCAGTGTGCGGCGATGAATCCGAGGACGGTAACGAACGCGAAGAGGACGATGAAGACGATCAATGCCGTTGAGTTGAGCATGAGCCGCTGCCTTTCTTTCCGTGAATGTGCATGAGGCGAACGACATGTCGTGATGGATGCGCGGCTGGCCTCGCTCGCGGCCAGCGTGATGGTGCGCCAGACCGCTGGCGCTATTTTGTGGCGCTATTTCGTGGCGAAATAGACCACTGCCGTGAGGACGGCGCTCAGGATGACCCAGAGGAACTGATACCAGTAGAAGAAGGGAATACCTCCCAGCTTGGGATCAGGTCCCGCATAGAAGGGCACCCAGAGGGTTGCGATGAACGGCACGAGCAGCAACAGATACCAGAGTCTTCTGGCGCCGTGGCGTTCAACCGAACCGTTCTCCATGATCGTATCTCCTTTCATGAGGGGGGAAGCGCAGCACTGCGCTGTGCTCTGCTAGCAAGGTTACATAAGTCAATAACATTCTGTCAAGGGCAATGTGGCGTGAATTTCCGCGCCAATCCATGCAGATTTCCCCGCTTGCAGCATGCCCAGTGGTCGCGTACACTGAAGATGCTATGTCTATCGCCGTCATCGAACATCTCAGCAAATTCTTCGGCGCCGAACTGATCTTCAGCGGCGTCTCGTTTCGCGTGGAGGCGCACGACCGTATCGGGCTGGTTGGCCCGAACGGCGCGGGCAAAACCACGCTGCTCAACCTGCTCGCTGGCAAGCTCCAGCCCGACGAGGGCAGCGTCTCCTATGAGCGGGGCATCTCCACCGGCTATCTGCCGCAAATTGCCGATTTTCATCCCTCGCGCACGCTCTATGAGGAGATGCTCACCGTCTTCGCGCAGGTCCACGCCTGGGAGGATGAACTGGCGGCGCTCGCCACGCAGATGAGCGATCCCGCGCTACTGGAACAGCCGGACGCCTACAACGCCGTGCTGGAACGCTACGCTGAGCTTCAGACGAAGCTGGAACACGCAGGCGGCTATACCATCGAGCCGAGCGTGCGCCGTGTGCTGGATGGCCTGGGCTTCACGCGCGAGCAGCAGGCCGCGCCTGCCACGCACCTCAGCGGCGGCCAACAGACCCGCGCCGCGCTGGGCAAGTTGCTCTTGCAGGAGCCGGATTTGCTGCTGCTGGATGAGCCGACCAACCACCTGGACCTCGCGGCGCTGGAATGGCTGGAAGGCTATCTCACCTCGTGGCATGGCTCGGTGATTGTCGTCTCGCATGACCGCTATTTCCTGGACCGTGTGACCACGCGCACCATCGAGATAGCCAACCAGCGCGCGGAGGTGTATCCCGGCAACTACACGAAGTATGTACAGTTGCGCGCGGAACGGCTGGCGCGCTGGGCGAAGGAGTATGAGGAGCAGCAGGAATACATTGCTCGCACCGAGGAGTTCATTCGCCGCTATAAAGCTGGCCAGCGCAGCAAAGAGGCGCGTGGTCGCCAGACATTGCTGGACCGCATGGAGCGTATCGAACGGCCACCCGTTGACCATACGCTCAAGTTCAAGATTGGCGCGCAGATCGAATCCGGCCAGACGGTGCTGACGACCGAGAAACTGGTGGTTGGCTATGAGCGCGCGCCGCGCCAGGGCGACAGCGCCGAGCAGAGCGCCGGTCTCCGCGTGCGCGTGGCTGATACGACCATTCAGCGTGGCGACCGCGTGGGACTGCTGGGGCCGAACGGCGCGGGCAAAACGACGCTGTTGCGCACGATTGTTGGGCAGATTCCGGCGCTGGAAGGCTACGCGCGCCAGGGACACAACGTGCAGATTGGCTACTATGCGCAAACGCATGAAGGGCTGAACATGCAGGCGACGCTGGTAGATGAGATTCGTCACGTCAGCCACCTCAGCGAGGAGGGCGCACGCAGCTATCTTGGTCGCTTCCTCTTCAGTGGCGATGATGTCTTCAAGCGCGTGGGCACGTTGAGCGGCGGCGAGCGCAGCCGTGTGGCGCTGGCGAAGCTGACACTACAAGGCGCGAACTTCCTGGTGCTGGACGAGCCGACCAATCACCTCGATCTCCCAGCACGGCAGGTCCTCGAAGAAATCCTCAGTGAATACGACGGCACAATGATCTTCGTTTCACATGATCGCTATTTCATGGATGCGCTGGCGACGAAGCTCTGGGTGCTGGAAGATGGCGAGATCAGCGTCTTCGACGGCAACTATACACGCTATCGTCTGCGGCGCGCGCAGGCTGAGTCCGCCGCCCAGACTCAAGCTGCTCAGGCCGCACGCCAATCCGCCGCTGCGCGAGCGGAGGCCGCCAATGGGCAACGAGGGGCGCAGGCAAGCCAGGCGCAGCGCACGGCGGCGCAAGTAGAGGGGGAAATCAACCGGCTGGAGACGCGCATCAGTGAGCTGGAGAGCGCGCTTGCGGAGGCCAGCGCGGCGGCGAACGTTGAGCGCATCAACGAGCTGGCAGAGGAATACGAACAGGCGAAGGCGCAATTGGAACCGCTCTACGAAGAATGGCAAATGCTCGCTGGCTGATGGATTTATAATACATCTGGCGACCTGAGCCGGTTGCCCTTTTCGGCTTGGAGCCTGAACTGCCTGGTTCCCCCTCTCCTCGCGGGAGAGGGGGTTAGGGGGTGAGGTCTACTCACTTTAACAAATGGGAGAATGCGATGCCCTATATTCTCGGTCTGACGGGCAATATCGCCAGCGGCAAAACGACGATTGGCCTGATGCTGCTGGAACTCGGTGCGCAACTCTATGTGGACGCCGATCAAGTGGTCCACGAACTCTATCTGCCGGGGCAACCGCTGGTGGCCGAACTGAGCAAAGCGTTCGGCCCTGAAATCCTCGATGATGCTGGCGGCGTAGACCGCAAAATACTGGGCCAAATCGTCTTCGGCGACGCCGGAAAGCTGCGCCTGCTCGAATCCATTGTCCATCCCGCCGTGCAGACAGCGCTGATTAACAAGATGCGCGAACTCTCTACGATAGGGCCAGACGCCATCGGCGTTCTGGACGCAATAAAACTTGTGGAGTCCGGCTATGCGCAACTCGGCCATGCGCTCTGGCTCGTCACCTGCGCGCCGGAGGTACAACTGCAACGGTTGATGACGCTACGCGGTATGAGCGAGGCAGATGCACGGCTGCGGTTGGCGGCGCAGCCCAGCCTGGACGAGAAGCGCGCGCTGGCGACCGAAATCATTGACAACAGCGGCGATCTGGATCACTTGCGCGCGCAGGTGGTCGCCGCCTGGGGGCGCTTCATTGCCAGCATCAAGAAGGCGGAGGAGCCTGCATGAGCAGCACGACCCAGCGCCGCACCAAGATTGTTTGTACGCTTGGTCCAGCGACAGTGAGCGAAGAACGCATCGAGGCATTGATCCGCGCTGGCATGAACGTCGCGCGCATCAATTTTTCGCATGGCACGCAGCCCGAACATGCCGCCACCATTGCCCGCGTCCGCGCCGTAGCGGAGCGTCTGGGGCAGCCAGTTGCCATTTTGCAGGACTTGCAGGGGCCGAAGATTCGCACCGGCGCGCTGGCTGGCGGCACGCCGGTGCAACTGCGCGATGGCCAGCAATTCACCCTCACCACGCAGCCCATCGCTGGCACGACAGAGCGTGTTTCCACTACCTATACGCCGCTGCCGCAGGATGTGAAGCCGGGCGACCGTGTGCTGCTCTCGGACGGCGCTATGGAGCTGCGCGTGCGCGAAACGAGCGCGACCGAGGTAGTATGCGAGGTCGTTCACGGCGGCACGCTGGCGGAGCATCAGGGCATCAATCTGCCGGGCGTTGCTGTCAGCGCCCCCGCGCTCACCGAAAAGGACCGCGCCGACCTGCTCTTTGGCGTGCAGCAGCGGGTAGACTATATCGCGCTCAGCTTTGTGCGCCAGCCAAACGACGTGCGCGAGGCCAAGCACCTGATCGCCAGCGCGATGGAACAGGCGCCGGAGCCGCCGGAACCCAGCCCTGAAGGGTTGCATCCCAGCGCCTACGCCGCCGAAAATACCATCCCGGTGATCGCCAAGCTGGAGAAACCCGAAGCCATCGAACATCTCGATGCCATTCTGGAGGTCGCGGACGGTGTGATGGTGGCGCGCGGCGATCTGGGCGTGGAGATGCCGCTGGAAGACGTGCCAATGGTGCAGAAGCGCATCATCCAGCGGGCAAACGCGCTTGGCCTGCCGGTCATCACGGCCACGCAGATGCTCGAATCTATGATTCACAGTCCGCGCCCCACACGCGCCGAGGCCAGCGATGTCGCCAATGCCATCCTCGACGGCACAGACGCCGTGATGCTGAGTGGTGAAACGGCGGTGGGCGATTATCCCGAAGAGGCGGTGCGCGTGATGGCGCGCATTGCGCTTGCCACCGAAGATCACTGCCAGCTCACTGTGCCGCATACGCGCATGACGCTTTCGCTGGCGGTGAGCGCGGCGGCGCATACGCTGGCGAACGAAGCGCACGCAAAGCTGATCGCCGTTTTCACGCGCACTGGCGCGTCGGCGCAACTGATTTCTAAAGAGCGCCCGCATGCCACTATTGTCGCCTATACGCCGTTTGAGACGGTCTACCGCCGGCTGGCGCTCTGGTGGGGGGTGATGCCGCGCCGCAGCGAACTGATCGGCAGCACCGAAGAACTGATCGCCTGGGTAGATGACCAGTTGCAAGAGGGACAACTGGCCGGCAAGGGCGATGAAATTGTCGTCATCGGTGGCATGCCGATAGCCGGACGCGCCCGCACCAACTTCATCAAGTTGCACCAGGTCGGCGAAGGATAGCCAGGAATAGCCAGCGAATGAATTCGCGCCTGGATGGCCGGTGGCCGCGAAGTCTGCCGACGCGGACTAGAAACAGGAATAGGTCCGCCTGCTCCGAACCTGCGCAGGCAGGTTTTGCGGCTGAAAGCCATCTAGGCGCGAATTCATTCGCCAGCCCACTACATCGGCGCGAAGACGCGCAGGTAATAGTTATTGGGATTCTGCACGTAGACCGTGATTTGATAGGTTGGGTTGCTGCCAACCGTGGCGTTGAAACCGCTGGCGGAGGCGTCGCTGATGGCCCAGCCGATGTTCTGCATCGCCTGCTTCAAGAAGTTGACGACGGTGGACTGGCTCCCTGCGCTGCAAAAATAGACATAGGTTGAGCCAGCCGTGCCGCCACCCTTGTAGGTGCTGACGCGCGTTCCCGGCGGCATCAGGAAGTGGTTGTTGGGATTGCTGCCGTTGCTCGCGCTGTTGCCGTCGTAATAGATCGTGTACTGAGGGGTGCCCGAATAATAGTTGGGGTCGTTCAGGCAGGACGGAGCAGCGATGGTGGCAACCTGCAACTGGAACGTCGTGTAGCCCCCGCTCTGGCTGGCGTACTGTTGGAAGCCTACGAACGTAAACGGATTCGATGACCCGCTGCTGTTGAAACACTCATGCGAGTTGCTGCAATAGTCTATGTACGAAAAGTTTGATGGGTCCGGGAAGAGATTGTTCTGCTTCCAGCCGCTACTGGCGAGGTGGGAGAAGGTTGAGGAGCCGCCGCCATCAATGGCAGATTCGCTACCCTGGAAGCACGCGGTATAGGTGGTAATGGTGTACTGCCCGCTGCCGCCGCCGCTCGTTGTGCCCGCGCTGATGTAGCTCCCCGCTGGCAATTGCAGCCCTGGAACGCCACTGATGCTGGTAAACGGCGTGGCGCCAGAGACGAACTGTGTGCAAGGCTGAACTGGTGTCGCTGTGGGCTGGGTCGTAGCCGTGCCCGAAGAATTGCCCGAATTGCCGGATGAGGCGCTGGTGGATGCTGTGCTGCTGCAACCGGCGAGCAACATGGCCGCCATGATGAGACAGGCCGCAACCGCCCCATAGCAACGCCGTGCTGTGAGAATCATAGGCTTGATGGACCTCCGAAAACAACCAACAATCAATGAGCAGGCGACCGGTCTAGGAATCCGCGCAAAGTGTCGGAGAATACGCTGTATTCCCGATCTGTTGCCTGATCGGCGATACGCCGATGAATACCAGACATGAGGATAGAAAGAGGATAGCAGGTACTATGGATGAATGACTGTGAGGTCTGCACACTGTGAGCCAGCAGACAAATCAATGGGGGAAATCACGACTCAACGCTCAGCAGTGAATACACATCACAGGTGGAAAATATGTTGATTCGTGTTGATATAAGTATATCTGTATTGATTCAATGAAGATAAGAGCTACGACAAAAATGCCTCCTCTGGCCGGAGAGGAGGCATCTTATCTCCCCTATCCTCGCGGGAGAGGCTGGGGGTGAGGCCGCTTCTGCCCTCCCCTCTCCCGCGCACGGGGGAGGGGCTGGGGTGGGGGCTACCGTTGATCCACCGGCACGAACGTGAGACCCTGCGGGCCGGTGTATTCAGATTGCGGGCGAATCAGCCGGTTGCCAACCATCTGCTCCAACACATGCGCGGTCCAGCCGGCGACGCGGCTGACGGCGAAGGTGGAGGGGAAGAGGTCACGTGGCAGGCCAACCGAGTTCAGCACGGAGGCCGAATAGAACTCGACGTTGGTATAGAGGCGGCGCTCCGGCTTGCGTTTGTTCAACTCTTCGATGGCGTACTCTTCGGTGCCTCTGGCCAGCGCAAAGAACTCCGGTGTGGAGGCTTGTCGCGCCATATCGCGTAGAATCTCTGCGCGCGGGTCGGTGGTGCGATAGACGCGGTGGCCGAAGCCCATCAGTTTGCCGCCGGAATTGAGTGTCTGGTCAATCCAGGGCTTGATGTTGTCCGCCGTGCCAATCTGGTCCAGCATATCCATCACCAGGGCGGGCGCGCCACCATGCAGCGGACCCTTGAGAGCGCCGATGCCGCCGACGACGCAGGAGGCCAGGTCAGACTCCGTGGAGGCGATGACGCGCGCCGTAAAGGTGGAGGCGTTCATGCCGTGGTCCGCCAGCAATACCAGATACGTGTCGAGGCTCTTGACATGGTTTTCCGGTGGCTTCTCGCCGGTCAACATATATAGATAGTTGGCAGCGTGGCCGAGGCTGGCATCCGGCGCAACCAGGTCGCGTCCGCTGCGCAGGCGATTGAAACCGGCGACGATGGTGGGGAAGATTGCCGCCAGTGTGATTGCCTGGTCATAGCTTGGCTTGCCGCTGATCGGCAGGGCTGCGCCAACTGCGGAGGCGACGGTGCGCAGCGCATCCATCGGGTCGGCTTCTTTTGGCATCGCCCGTAGCGCCAGTTCCGCTGCGGGTGGCAGCGTGCGACGCGACCGTAGGGCAGCGTTGAGCGTGTCAAGTTCGTCGCGTTTGGGCAGGTGCCCATTCCAGAGGAGGAAGCAGACTTCCTCGAAGGTCGCCTTGGCGGCGAGCTGATTGATCTCATAGCCGCGATAGACGAGGCGGCCTTCTTCACCGAAGACATGGCTAATGTTCGTGGCGGAGACCACCACGCCGTCCAGCCCCTTTGCTGAAGACATCGAATTGCTCCTTGTCAGAACCGAAAAGAACGTCTCACACGTCTCGCCCGGTATCCGGTACTCTTGGCAGAGCGCGAACATAGCGATAAGTACGCGGCTATGAAACAGCCTGAGCCACAGCAACACCACACGACAGACACGTATGCCCCTTCGGGATGCGCTCCCGCCATTGCGAATACTATACTTGATTTATATTGATTTGTCTAGAGGCGACTGCATCGGATATATTGATTGATGACAATGATGGATTATTGACGGATGCGCCAGAAAGGCATATACTGGCGGGTAGCAGTTTACGAAAGAAACCGTATCAGGCGCACGTGAGACGCGCCGCTGGAGTCCGCGATGATCGTGATGGATGGCGAGGAGTTCCTGACCGCTCAGGAAGCCTGTGCAATCTTGAGCGTCAAACCTGCAACGTTGTACGCCTATGTCAGCCGTGGCCTGCTCAGGAGCTATCGCCAGGGCATCAAACGCATGCGTCTGTATCGCCGCGAGGAGGTGGAGCGGCTGACGCGCCTGCATGGGCCGGAAGAACAGGCGGACGAAGAAGTGACCGACAGCGAGGATACGCAAGCCTGGATTCCCTATGTCTAGTTTGTCTACCCCCAGCGATAGCACAAATCAGCGGCATGATAAGCGTGCTAATCAGAACGGCGCGCTGGCAGGGAAAGTCGCCATCGTGACTGGCGCAAGCCGTGGCATTGGGCGCGCCACGGCGCACCTCTTCGCGCGGGAGGGCGCCGCCGTCGTGCTGGCCTCGCGCAATGGTGACGCGCTGGCTTCACATGTACATGAGATCGAGGCGCAGGGTGGTCGCACGCTGGCTATCGTAACCGATGTGGCCGACGAAGTGAGCGTACAGGCGCTTTTCACACAGACGGCTGAGGCATTCGGGCCGGTGGATATCCTGGTGAACTCGGCGGGCGCCGTCGCCAGGGTACCGTTCGCGGAGATGGCGACGGCCACCTGGGATACTGTGCTGGGCGTGAATCTGCGTGGCACGTTTTTGTGTTGCCGCGAGGCGTTTCGCGCGATGATCCCGCATGGCGGCGGCGTCATTATCAATCTCTCCTCGCTCTCCGGCGTGCGTGGCGTTGAGAAGTTTCCCGGCCTGAGCGCGTACAATACCTCGAAGTTCGGCGTCGCTGGCCTCAGCGAGATACTGGCCGTGGAGGGGCGCCCGCACAACATCCGCGTGATCGCCGTCAGCCCCGGCGCGGTGGATACCGAGATGCTGCGCGAAGCCGCGCCTCACCTCAAAGCCGATATGACGCCCGATGAGTTGGCGCGCATCCTGCTCTTCCTCGCCGGTCCCGATGCCCGCCCGCTCGGCGGCACCAACCTCGAAATCTTCTCTAACGGCTGATAGCAAATGCGTTTAGAATAAAACAGCCTCATCTGGCATTTGCCAACGCTACTACTATTTGGGGAATCGTTTTGGCCGTCCCTCAAAGTCTCGTTTTCCGCTCAGATCGAAGAAGGGAATCCCATTATGAGCGGACCATTGCCGCCGGACCTGCGACCACGGCTCGGTTAGGACAATCTTCTCCGTGAGACCTGGGAACTCAGAGGCAACTAAAGGTTTTAGCTGCTCAAGCTCTTGTTCCATGCTCTCTGGCTCTGTCCAAATGCGACATTGTACTTCAGAAACGCGAGTAATCAGTGGATGACCTGCAAGGCTCCCTTGTAGCACATATCTTGTCCACTCATCTCCTAATTTTTGCCGTGATATCTGCATATGCTCTATCGCACTATTTGCCACCTGGATTTTATCCTTTTCTGCAAGAGTAAATTCCGCGTCAAATGCTAGGCGCCTCTGCCCCGCGCCTACGTAGTAAGTAACAAGCGCAAATAATCCTTCCCTTTTCTCAATCGGAGCAGATCTGGCGACCTCACGCGCTCGCTCTAATGTTTCTTGCCACTGCTCCTGTTTTCCAATTGCAAGCCAAAGGTGAGCCAATTCACAGATGACATCAACTTGTAGTAGATGGTCACCTAATTTCTGAGCCAACTCTATACTCTTGTTCAGATCAAGCGAAGAACCACGATACATGCCAATCTCCCTCTTGAGAGACCCTCGGAGAGCAAGCAATTGAGCATATTCGTGGATTATCTCTCGTTTCCGTTTCAATCGGTCAGCAAATCGGCGAATGATGCGTTCTTCAATATCGTTATATCGCTCTATCACGGTGTCTTTTCGCTTGAACCAGTCCAGTAGAACATCTTGGGCGCGTGCCAGCCGAATCCCTATCCGCATAGCGGTAAGCGCGCAATCACTATCACCAAGATACGGAGATGCCGTGAAAAATTGGTAGCGATGTAGCGCCTGCTGATAGACAAGTTTCGCCTGACCCTGGAAAAGGCAGGCATCCCATGTTTCGGTGAGGCCGACACCCAGGTCATAAATATGCTCAACAAGTGCCTCGTGTTCACCCCGCTCCCTTGTTGATACCATTGGAGCCGTTATAAGTGATAACTCTGCCGGTGTTATCGTTTGGATGAGTCCTATACCTGCCAGCTTGAGGCCAGTAGCTTTGATGAATTCACGGCGGCTTGATAAAGAAGGGTGCTTCTGTGTTTCTTCAGCGAGGAGATTCACCAACTGTTGACGCTGTTCCGAAGAAAGCCCTTGTCTTCCCTTCTCAATCCTAGACATCGTACCCTTATTGCCGACACCAATTTTGCGCCCTAACTGCTCCAACGTCCACCCAAGAGCGGTGCGCAAATTACGAATCCATAATCCAAAATCCTCCCAATTATAGCCGTCATACCTTCTCCACTTCTTCTGCATCGTCATTGTCTTAGTCCCTTTTCGTTCATCGGATTCATCAACAGCAATACTTTTCACCATAGTACGTACATCAATTATTGCCGGTTCCTCTGAAGTTGCAACCTTGCAACTTTGACCCAATTTCAGTAAGAGGCCACATAAACTCACTCATGTCGAAGCGAACGACACAGTGCACCATTCTGGTGTACTTGGGGGCAGACCAGTTGCCAGACGGAAGGTGAGCCTATTTATGCTTATGCAAGAGGTGCAGGGCGCTAAGCCAGCTACAAGATCAGAGATGCGCGGGAATATTTTCGCGCGTGAATTGGCAGATATACTGCAAGCCCATGGGCTGCGGTTGGGGCAACTAGACAATTTGCGCGATGAATATGGAGGGCGCTTGCTGCATCCAGAAACGGTGCGGCGCCTTCAACACTCGTTGAAGTTCCCATTGTATCCCATCCTGAGTTCTCACGACTTAGACCGGGTTATCGAGAGGATAGGGTTGTCTACGGTCGAGCAGTTACGTCTTCAGGCGGCGCGGATAGCGGCAGTAGTGCAACGGGAACTTACCAAAACACCAGGCAAGTATACTATTTTAATAGAACCTACTGATGTGTTTGAGGTGTGTTTCGCTTCTTTGTGTAAGCGACCGGGCAATTCGAGTCTACCAGAGATAGCTCCTTGATAGAGGAAGAATGATAAAAACAGCGTCGCGCGTATGAGGTTCATTGCATTGCGCCGAGCCTCTGCCGCATTCCCCGTTTGCCTGGGGGCGGTTTTCTGCTAGAATAGTGGGCAGCATTGGTGAGAGATGAGGGGATGATGGGACAGGTGGCAGAGATGAACGAACGAGACAGCCAGCACCGCGCGGACAGACAGCAGCAAATACCGCCAGCCGGGACATTACGCATGTCACGAACATCACGGCGCACGCTGGTACGCGCGGGGCTGGGGCTGGCGGCGGGTGTGCCGCTGGCCGCATGGCTCGCCGCCTGTGGTGAGGCTAATCCGGCGGCGCGTGTCATCCCCACCGCCACGGCGACGCAGCCCGCGCCGACGGCTACGCCGGATACGCGCCCCATCACCATTGTGATAACCGGCGACGTGATGCTGGCGCGTTCGGTGAATACGCAGATGCGCGCCACCAACGACCGCTTTCCCTTCAACAATACCGCCGATTATCTGCGCGGCTTCGACCTGACCGTTGGCAACCTCGAATGTGTCGTCTCGACGCTCGGCTCGCCCATCCCCGGCAAAGACTTCACCTTTGAGGCCAATCCCATTGGCTTCGGACGCTTACAGGCCGCCGGCTTCGATGTGATGTCGGTTGCCAACAATCACAGCGGCGACTATGGCAAAGACGCCTTCATGGATATGCTGAACCATCTGCCAAACTACGGCATCACCACGCTTGGGGGCGGCGCAAACCTGGCAGCGGCGCATACGCCCGTCATTAAGACGGTGCGCACCACGACGGTCGGCTTCCTGGCGTATTGCGAGATCGGCCCCGATACGTTTGCCGCCACCAGCACAACGCCCGGCCACGCCTGGCTCGATCCCACGCTAATGCGCGCCGACATCCAGGCGTTGCGGCCAAAGGTAGACTATATCATCGTCTTCACCCATTGGGGCATCGAGTATGTGACGGTGGAGGACGGCGACCAGCAGGCGATGGCGCACGCCGCGATAGACGCCGGTGCGGACTTCGTGGTCGGCGCGCATCCGCATGTGCGCCAGCCCTCGGAAATCTATCGCGGCAAACCGGTTGTCTATAGCCTGGGCAACTTCGTCTTCGATGAGATGCCCGGCTACGAGGAGAGCCACGGCAATGTGCTGGAGCTGACCCTTCAAGGATCACAGTTGCTCAACTGGAAGCTCCGTGGCTCGGTCATCGGCAACTACGGCCAGCCCTCCTGGGATTGAGTAGCACCATTATGCGCATCGCTCTACTCGCGCCGCTTGTCGCGCCCATCGCGCCGCCGTTTCTGGGCGGCGCGCAGGCGTTGCTTGCCGATCTCGCCTCCGGCCTCGCCGCGCGGGGACACCAGGTGACGCTTTATGCCGCCGATGGCTCACAGGCGCCCGGCGTGCAGATACCCTCGCTCGGCATAGACTCCACACAATTGACGCCAGCCAACTTCAGTGGGCAGGACAACCAGCAGGCGGATGATGAGGACGAGGATGACGACGAATCCGGTGGATTGGTGCCGGTGGACCACGCGGCGTATCTGAGTGATTACGCTTTCCTGCGCGCCTATCGCGCCATCGCTGACCATGCGCGCGACTATGATCTCGTGCATGCCCATGCCTACGACGTGCCAGCGTTCTCGTATGCTTCTATCACGGGGTTGCCGGTTGTTCATACGCTGCACCTGCCGCCGCTCGATGCTGGCGTGCGGGATGCGCTGGCAACCCTTGCGCCGCCGCATTCCTCCATGCCAACGCGCCTGGTGACAGTTTCGCAGGCGTGCGCCGCGCTCTACGCGCCGTTTTGCCGCATAGATGCGGTCATCTACAATGGCATTCGTGTTGAGCAAATTCCCTTCGGCGCGCAGCCTGCTCAGGAGCCATACCTGCTCTACGCCGGGCGCATCACGCCGGAGAAAGGAGTGGAGGATGCGCTGGAGATTGCGCGACGCACTGGCAAGCGGCTTCTATTGGCGGGCGGCGTCTACGATCAACACTATTTTGCGCAACACATCGAGCCGCTCTTGCAGGCACATCCCGATGAGGCGCAGTATCTAGGCGCAATTCCGCATGAGGAGTTGTGGCGGCTGATGGCGGGAGCGGAGGCGTTGCTCGTGCCGAGCCACTGGGATGAGCCGTTTGGACTGGTGGCCTGTGAAGCGCAAGCTGCCGGTACGCCTGTGGTCGCTTATGCGCGTGGTGGTCTGCGCGAAGTGGTGGCGGATGGCGTCACCGGCTGGCTCGTCCCGCCGGATGATCAGGATGCCGCCGTCACCGCGCTTGGCAACATAGCTGCGCTGGATCGTGCAGCCTGCCGTCTCTGGGTGAGTGAGCGTTTCAGCCTCGATACCATGCTCGATGCGTATGAGCTATTCTATCAGGGCATGTTGGATTGATGAACCATACCGAGAAACGAGTTTATAGATGAGTGAAGCGAAGGAAGGTACGCAGGTTCAGCAGACGCCAACGCCCCGCACGCGCGCCTCGCTGGCGGCGGACCTGCGGGCGCTGGGCATCGCGCCGGGGATGGCACTGATCGTCCATTCCTCGCTGAGCGCGCTTGGCTGGGTCTGCGGCGGGCCGGTCGCTGTCGTACAGGCGCTGACCGACGTGTTGACGCTGGAGGGCACGCTGGTAATGCCAACACATACGCCTGACAACAGTGAACCCTCCTACTGGCAGCATCCGCCGGTGCCGGAAGCGTGGTGGCAGACCATTCGCGAGACAATGCCCGCCTTCGAGCCGCAGACGACGCCAACCCGGCAGATGGGCCGCATCGTCGAGGTCTTCCGCACCTGGCCGGGAACGCTGCGCAGTGCGCATCCACAACTCTCGTTCGCCGCCTGGGGACGCCACGCCGAAAGGGTGACGGCACACCATGCGCTCGCAGATGGCATGGGCGATGAGTCGCCGCTTGCCCGCGTCTATGACCTGGATGGGCATGTGCTACTGCTTGGCGTGGGTTTCGCCAACAACACCTCATTTCACCTGGGCGAATATCGCGCGCCGGATGCGCCGCGCATGACGCAGGGCGCTGCCATGATGGAAGATGGCCAGCGTGTCTGGAAAACCTACAGTGAGGTGGATTGGGACGCCGACCCTTTCGCAGAGATCGGCGCGGCGTTCGAGGCGACGGGCGCGGTGACGGTCGGCAGGGTCGGCTCGGCAGAGGTGCGTCTTTTCCGCCAGCGCCCCGCCGTAGACTTCGCGCAGGACTGGATCACCAGGGCGCGCAAAACAGGCAGAGTGCAGTGAGTTCGTGCGTCTCTTAGCCCCAGAAGATCGGCATGCCGTGTGTTCCCATGCCGACGGCAAGTTCACCGCCGTGATGGAGATCATGCCGGAGTACATGGAAGATGATTTCCTGGCGGGTATTCTCGCCAAATAGCTGGCGCTCGCGTTCGCTCAGGCTGGGCGGAGGAGGAAATATCTGTCCCAGGTCAGCGACGGTGTAGCGAGATAGGGTTGCCGCGATCATCTCCCACGAGGCCTGAAGCCCGGCCACCAGTTCCTCAGCCGGGTGGACGGATTTCCCTTCCTCTTCCTCCTCCCAGTGCATGAAAGAAGATATCTCAGGGCCACCCTCATTCATCCACAGATGGAACCACCAGATACGGTCGCTGATGATGTGCTGGATGAGCATGCCAATAGGCCAGTGGTTGGGCGACACGGGCAGGGCCAACTCTTCGGCTGAGAACCCGGATGTGACCTGGACCAGGCGTTTTTGGAAATTGTCCCAGCCAGCGTAGACAACTTCGAGAGGCAGCGCGTTTTCAGTCATGATTGTCAGGCTCCTTGTGAGAGAATGAACGATCCGTCAGGTGAACGGATCTTTTGCCTGTTCCGCTCGAACCGCAGAAAAGCGGAATGGCCACTCTCCATTGGTATGCTGGCCCCACATCTTTGCTATAATCAGGAGATGGCGGGGCGCAGTCTCCGCCGGGACAGAGAGCAACTGGAATCCTATCCATATGGGCGGCAACCGATCATGACCTTCGCTTCGATTTCTTCAACTTCGCTCTGGCTGCGCTGGAACTTCGAGCCGATTACCGTGCTGGCGCTGGCCGCTGTGCTTGGCGCGTATTGCTATGGGCTTGGTCCCTGGCGGCGCAAATATCATCCCGACGAGACGATTGATAAGGGCAAGGTGGCGTTCTTCGTCGCGGGCTGGGCGCTGCTGGCGCTGGCGCTGCTCTCACCGCTGGATATCGTCGGCATGGAGTATCTGCTCACCGCCCACATGCTCCAACACATGCTCTTCTCGGTCGTCTGCCCGCCGCTCCTCCTGCTCGGCATTCCTGAGTGGATGCTAGAGCCGCTCTTTCGTGGCCCGCGCGTGCAGCGGGCGGCGCGTGCCATCACACACCCCGCCGTGGCGTTCGGCCTCTATAACCTCAACATGTGGGTCTGGCATCTGCCCGCGCTCTTCGATGCCTCCGCGCCGCCTGTAGCCGTCATCGGCATTCAGATTCTCGAAAGCCTCTGTGTCATCGGCGCATTGATCTTTGCTGCGCTCTTCCTCCCCGGACTGCTCAGGAATGCGCTGGCTGGGCGTGCGGATACGACTGGTAGCGCACGTTCATCGCTCGTTGCAGGGCTGAGCGCGCTCGCTGTCGTGGCGATTATCGTGCTGGCGGCTGTTGGTGCGCTGAATCTGCCGACCTGGGGTGCGAACTTCGAGCCACACAATCCGCTGCACCTGCTGATGGATGCGATGTTCATTGGCACGGCGATCATCTACTGGTGGCCGATTCTCAGTCCGGTGCGTTCGGTGCCGCGTATCTCACCGCTCTTTGGCATGCTCTATATGTTCATGAGCGCAATGCCGATGATGGTGATTGGCGCGCTGCTCACCTTTGCCTCGGACCCGCTCTATACGCGCTATGCAGGCGCGCCGCTGCTCTGGGGCTTTACACGCCTGGGTGACCAGCAGTTCGCCGGGCTGACGATGTGGCTGCCGATGGATATCCCGCTGCTCATCACCATCAGCATCCTCTTCTTCCGCTGGGTCAATCAGCAAGACCTCGCAGAGCGCGCCGCCGCCGGTGAATTCGATGAAGTCTTCGACCCGGCTCCGCCACCCAATCGCGCCTATCATGAAAACCGCGAGATGGTGGATGCGCCATCTCTGGCGGCCACAGATGACACGCCGCAGATCGTGCAGGCGGATGTATCTCCTGGCCGCTGATATTGCAAATTCGCGGCAGTAAACTACCGGCGCATGTGAACTGGACTGAAGTCACACACTGGTTCGCAGGTTATCGTGGCTTTAGCCTTTCTCGCGCCTGCTCCGGCTTTTCAAAGCCGAGAGTATATCAAATCGCGCACTCGTTTCAAAGCCGAGAGTATATCAAATCGCACTCACTTATTCACGGCAACGCAGCCAGCCAATCGCGTATGGCTGCTGCCACAGCATCCGGCTGCTCGATGGCGACATAGTGGCCAGCATCTGGAATCATGGCGAGCGTGGCGTGGGGAAGATGCTCTTTGAGGAATGTGGCATATTTGGGTGGCGTCAGCCGGTCGGCTTCGCCGGTGACGATCAGCGCTGGCTGCGTGATGCTGCCGAGATCTGCCATCATATCGAATGTATCGCAGGCTGCGAGGTCGCGGTAGAGCATCCCTGGCGCGGTCGGCTCCTGCGCCGCGTAATAGGCACGCGCCATCGCTTCGTGTCCTGGCGCGAAGGCCCAGTCCGCCAGCATGGTGGAGGCGTCAGCCGGGTTTGTGCGCGCCACCTCCAAGAGTTGCGGCGCCACCCGCAGCCGCGCGCCACTGCCCACCAGCACGATGCCACGCACCAACGCCGGCAACGTCAGCGCCATATGCAGCGCAATCGCACTGCCAAGCGAGTGACCCACCAGATATACATCGTGTAGCCCACGCCGTTCGAGTTCGCCGCGCACTGCCTCCGCATAGTCCGCGATGCCCATACGCTCCGGGCCAGGGTTGGCTATCTCTGTGCCATGTCCAGGCAGATCCAATGCGATGCACCGTTCATCCGGCAATCGCTGCATCAGGGGTCGCCAGGTCTGCGCGCTATCGCCGCTGCCGTGAATGAAGACGATACTATGCCCGCTCTGCTGCTCATTCATTGCGTCACTGCTCCAATGCTGATAGATTAGCAATTGTATTACAAGCCATCACCTGCGCTTCGTGCCGGTTCTCCCACGCCTCACAGGGAAATCCCTTGCAATATAGCAAGTGGTCCGCATGGTTCCCCTCTCCTTATGGGAGAGGGGGTCGGGGGTGAGGTCTTTATGGTACAACTATTCGCTGACCGATGAGTGGTGTTCTATCAACTGAGCCATGAGCGAGCAAGCTTCTCACCCAAAAGCAGGTTCGCTCGTATATGCAGCGAGTATGACCGGAGTATCCAGCGCGAACCGTTCGGCGTCATCATAAATCCTTCCAGGAGATAGTCATGACCAGCAAGCCGCCAGAGCCAGCCGGGGACAGAAAGAGCGCACGCCAACATTTCGGCGCGAGCGGCGAACGGCTGGCAGCGCACTGGTTGGAGCAGCACGGCTATCGTATCATCGCGCGCAACTGGCACTGCGCCTATGGTGAACTGGATATCGTGGCAGAGTATGGCGATGAGCTGATCTTCGTGGAGGTGAAGGCGCGGCGCGGCAACGCGATGGGCACGCCGGAAGAGGCGGTAACGCCCGCCAAGCAGCGCCGTCTGATCCTATCAGCGCAATCGTTCCTGGCGGAGCGTGGCGAAGAACAGCGCCCATATCGCATAGACGTGATAGCGGTTGCGGTTTCGCCCGCTGGCCGGCTGTTGACGATACAGCACTATCCGGGGTGTGTCGAATCAGCATAAATGCAGATTGCAGCGAATTGCAGCGAGTTGCAGCAGGCCGAAGCAAATTGAACTTGATTGAATTGAAGGGGTGAACCACCATGCAGGACATCTTTGAGAACGCCAAGCGCGTTGCCAATACCGCTGTCGAGCGCGCCGCCTGGGAGGCCGACAAGTTGCGCCGCGCGACGGCCCGCCAGCGTGAGATCGAACTTTCGCAGCGCGAGCGCGCCACGCTGACCGACCAGATTGCGACGACACTGCTGGACCTGGATAAGCGTGGACAGATCACACAGGAGCCGCTGAAGATGCTGGCGCAACGCCTGCGCACGCTCGACGATGAGGTGAAACGCGGGCAAGATGAGGTGAAAGCCATCCGCAATGAGACGTTCCAGCCGGGCACCGTCTCAATCAGCGTCACGCGCGTTGGCGACGACAACACTACCTGCCCCACCTGCGGCAAGCCAACCCGCAAAAATGCGTCGTTCTGCTCCAACTGCGGCGCGCGCCTGAAGTAGACCTCACCCCCTGACCCCTCTCCCGCGAGGAGAGGGGGAACCCATGCCAGGCGGTGCAGGTTGTATAATTCATGTGTCTTCTTATGAGATGCAACTGGCTCCAATGGAGACGGCAAGAATACACGACGCAGAGACTCAAAAAGGATCAATTGTTGGATGAGCGCATCGCCGGATGACAGATCACAGACCGATAGTGCAGGGTCCGCACGTTCACAGGAGGTGGTGTTGCGTAGCGCACGCCTGGAGGAGACGCAACGGTTGGGTGAATTGCTCGGCGGTTTGCTGGCGCCCGGAGACCTGATTCTCTTGCAGGGCGACCTCGGCGCGGGCAAGACGGCGCTCACACAGGGCATCGGGCGCGGCCTGGGCGTGCAGGGCACCATCAACAGCCCAACCTTCACCATCCTCAAGGAATATGAGGGCCGCCTGCCGCTCTATCACTTCGATCTCTACCGCATCGAAGACCCGGACGAATTGCCATCCCTCGGTTTCGATGAGTATTTTGGCGGCGCGGGCGTTTGCGTGGTGGAGTGGGCGGAGCGCGCTGAAACAATGGAAGAATCAGATGCGGCGGCGTTTGATCCGTGGCCAGCGAATTATCTGCGCATCCAGTTGCAACGTATCTCCGATGACGAGCGTAGTCTCACCTGCACGGCGCGTGGCGAACGCGGCAATGCGCTGCTCGCAGCCTTCGCCCAGGCGGCGGCAGCGGCGCTGAACGGGGTGGCGTAGATGGTGATGCTTGCGCTCGATACCTCCACCAGGTACGCCAGCGTTGCGCTCGTGCGGGAGCGCGAACTCGTCGCCGAACTTACCTGGCAGGCGGGTCAGCGCCACTCCAATGACCTGTTTGAGCGCCTGAACTGGCTGCTGGCGGCGCATCATCTCACACCCGTTGATCTGACGGCTATTGCAGTCGCCACCGGCCCCGGCTCGTTCAATGGTGTGCGCGTTGCCCTCGCTACCGCCAAATCGCTGAGCTTTGCGCTGAGCCTGCCGCTCTATGCCAGCCCGACGCTCGATATCATCGCCTGGGGTGCCGCCTCTGCCGGAGCAACGGGTACGCTCTATGCGTTGCTGGAAGCCGGGCGCGGCCAGGTTTATACGGCGCGCTACCGAAGCGACCGCGAAAGACAAACGGCTGAGCCGTGGAAACCACTGAGTGGCTATGATGTGCTGACGCCCGGCGAACTGGCGCAGCGTATCGCGGCTGAATCCCTGGTGGGTCAGTCAGAGCAGCAAGAGCAACCGGTGTTTTTCTGTGGTGAGTGGTCGCCTGCGACTCAGGCGGCGTTGGCCGCTGGATTGGGTACGCGGGCGCGCTTCGCAGCAGCAGTGGGCGGACGGCGCGCGAGCTGGCTGGCGGAACTGGCGTTGCAACAGGCGCAGCGCGGCGAGGTGAGCGATGCCCTGTCACTGGAGCCGCTCTATCTGCGCCGACCGGCTATTACCAAAAGCACGAAATTTGCGTTACCATCTCAAGTGTCCCAAATATCACAAGATAGCGACCGCGCCGGAGACAACGAGAGCGCGCCGGGAGGAGAGGAGACAGCGGATGCGCTACATCGTTGAACGGATGACAATGGCCGATATCCCGCGCATCGTCGAGGTGGAGCGGCTGGCCTATACGACGCCCTGGCCGCCGAGCGCCTATCGCAAGGAACTCGAAGAGAACCAGCATGCGTATTACATTGTCGTTCGTGATACGGCCATCAAGGTTGAGCCGCCTGCTGAGACGGTGGCGCAATCGCCACAGCAGCGGCGTCCCTTCCCGCTCTCGCTGCTGCCGGGGCGCGCGCCACACCAGCATAATCCACGGCTGGCCTCGATCATCGGCTTCGCCGGATTGTGGCTGATGCTGGACGAGGCGCACATCACCACTATTGCCATGCACCCGGACTATCGCGGTCGCGGTCTTGGTGAACTACAACTCAGTACGCTGATCGGCATTGCCTATGATATCGGTGCGCAGCGGGTGACGCTGGAAGTGCGCGTCTCGAATAGTGTAGCGCAGAATCTCTATCGCAAATATGGCTTTATGGTCGTTGGCACGCGCAAACGCTATTACAGCGACAACAATGAAGACGCATATATCATGACCACTGAAATTATCAACACCAGCAGTTATCGTGATCTCTACACGCGCCTGCGCACACAACTGATGGAGCGGCTGGCGGAGGATGAGCGCGAAGCCTCCCCCGCTGCGCCGCCGGGAAGCGAAAATTAAACTTTATGGCAGCAGCGACATCTATGCGTATTCTTGGCATCGAAAGTTCCTGTGATGAAACCGGCGCGGCCATTGTCGAGGACGGACGTATCATCCGCGCGAATGTTGTCGCCTCGCAGGCGAGCATCCACGAACGCTATGGCGGGGTCGTGCCAGAGGTAGCGTCGCGCCATCAACTCAGCGCCATCATCCCTGTGCTGGAAACGGCGCTGGAACAGGCGGGGACGCGCTGGGACGATCTCGACGCCATCGCCGTGACCTACGGCCCCGGTTTGGCGGGATCGCTGCTCGTGGGGCTGACGGCTGCGAAGGCGCTGGCGCTGGCTCGCGGCCTGCCGCTGCTCGGCGTGAACCACCTGGAAGCGCACATCTACGCCAACTGGCTGCGCACCGAGGCCGACAATGCAGCGGCGCGACCAGCGGATGAATCGAGTGAGGATTGGCCGGGTGATCCGCGCTTTCCGCTGCTGGCGCTGGTGATCTCCGGCGCACACAGCGAGCTGGTCTACATCCCGCAGCATGGCCGCTATGAACTGCTGGGGCAGACGCGCGACGACGCCGCCGGTGAGGCGTTCGATAAGGTGTCACGTCTACTGGGGCTTGGCTATCCCGGCGGACCAGCCATCGAACGGGCGGCGCGTGAGGCTGGCGACGGCAAGAATCCGTACCGCTTGCCGCGAGCCTGGATACGTGACACGTATGACTTCAGCTTCAGCGGTCTCAAGACGGCGGTGCTGCAACTGATCGAGGGTGCGCAGGCAGACGCAAACGGTGGCGGAGAGCGCGGCGCCAGCCGCTACGCGCGCAAGGGCGCGGAGGTGGCGGAGGGTGGCAGTCTCTCGGTGCCTCACATTGCGGCGGCGTTTCAGGAGGCGGTGGTGGATGTGCTGGCGACCAAGACGCTGCGGGCGGCGCGTGAACTGGGCGTGCGACAGGTGTTGCTGGCCGGCGGCGTCGCGGCGAATCTGGCGCTGCGCGAGCGGCTGACGGCGGCGCTGGCTCCGCACGACATCGCGCTACGCTGTCCGCCGGTCGCCTTCTGCACGGACAACGCCGCGATGATCGCCGCCACTGGGTACTTTCACCTGCGCCTGGGCGAGCGTAGCGGCTTCGATCTGGACGTGCGCCCCAACCTTCAGCTTCCCTTTGTCGTCACACGGTAGCACTGTCAACCGTTTATACTCTCATAACTCAGGTATAGAGATGGCAGGGGAGGAAGATGACATGCGCCATAGGCTGGCCTACCTATTCGGCATGCTACTGGCATCCGCTGTGTTGTTGGCCGGCTGTGGCGTGGGTGGCTCCAAACCTCTCATGACCGCAACCAGAACAGCACCAGCAACACCCGCAACACCAGTAACCACACTCGCCTGGCAACAAGTAGCGTTACCAGCAGGCATTGATTTGAGCAATGGAAGCATCGCCGTCTCTCCGGCCAATGGGCGTGACCTCTGGCTTTGCGCGCTTACCGCCGGTGGCCATGCAACTATTTGGGCCTCGCAAGATATGGCGGCGACCTGGCAGCGAATCGCTGCATTTTCTCCCGCCACGGCTGAAACTGCCCGTTGGTGCGCGCTTGTCGCCAGCACGCATGATCCGCATACCCTCGCCGCCGTCTTCAGTTGGGGCGCTGGCGCAGACGGCACGCTTCGCTCCATGAGCTACCTCTCCAGCGATGGCGGCATCCACTGGCAGCGATTAGCGGGTGAGGTTCAGACAATGGAAGTGGACACTTCGGGCGGTACTACCTATGCAATCCTCAATGATACTTCTAATTTTCTGCAAGAACATGCTGAATTGGTTGTTAGCACAGACGGCCTGCGGAGCTGGCGGGTGATACGGCTAGCAGGTTTGGCAGCGAATGATAGCATCGTTTCCTTCTGGCTCAATCCTACTTCTGACGACGTATTCACGGCGACCTACCGGAATACGCTTTGGCACAGCCAGGATAGTGGCGTAAGCTGGTCACGAGTCAGTACACCAAGTACACAGACCGAGCTTGGCGCGTGGCTTCCACAGCAACACCGTTGGCTGTTCTGCGGCTGGGATACTCAAGTGAGATGTAGCACAGATCTTGGCAAAACGTGGATTCCACAACCCAAATTCGGGTCCACATTCTCTTGCGCAAAATGTGGCGAGAACGGCACGCCCACGAGCAACACAAACCCCTGTTATCCCAACGCTATCGCAGCAGATGGGGCATTGATCGCCGCCTGTCCGTTCGACAGCGATGGTCCGAGTGATGCCGTACTCACGGTGTATCGCTTGATGCCAGGGGCCACACAGTGGAGTAATCTTGGTCCGGCGCCTGCCCCTTTGAGCGCCGTTGCGGCTACTGGGCAAATCTGGTCTTTCGGTTCGATGCAAGGGACGATATCAGTCGCCATGCTTCCCGTTGATTGACCGCATATTGCACGCATAGTCCTATCACATACGCATCCCTCTGGCAACCGGCCCCTCAGCCGCGCTATACTATAAACTGAGCTATTGTGTGCGCCCGACAGGACTATGCGCACACGTACCCTCACGTTTCTCGTGTTTTTCGTTTGCATTGATATAGCAGGTGATATGCGGCGCTATGGGGCGGAATAATCTGGTAGTGGGAACGGCGGCGACCCGGCCCATCGTTCAGGTGGAGGCTGGCACGAAAGTCTTGCGTGTCGGCGGGGTCATTCAGTCGGTTGCGGTGGATGAATCGTATACGCGGGATGTCTGGGATGCCATGCTGCCCCAGGATACGACGCATCCGCCGGCCAACGCCCTGATTCTTGGGCTGGGCGGCGGCACCATTGCTACGCTCCTGACGCAACGCTATGGTCCGGTGCCGATTGTCGGCGTCGAGTTCGATCCGGCGGTTGCGTGGCTGGCGCAGCACGAGTTCGGTCTCGCCGCGCTGCCAAACGTGCGCATCGTCGTAGAAGACGCTTTCGCCTATCTGCGGCGCTGCGAAGAACGCTTCGATGCCGTCTGTGTGGACCTGTATGTCGCTGGTAAGATGTCACATGGCGTGCTGGGCGCGGCGTTCCTACGCGATCTGCACCGCGTGTTGACGCCTGATGGCGTCGCTGCGATCAATCTCTGGCGCTCGCCCTATCTTGGCGATCAGTTGCGGCGATTGGAACGGCATCTTGACATTCGCGGCACGACGAACGTTGACGACAATATCATCGTTTCCTGCGCCCGTAAAGCCTGATGCTCAGCCGTTTCGCGCAAGTAGGCATAGAAGAGAGTGGCAGCATTCCCCCGTCTGTTCTATGCTTGTTATCATATGTCTTGTGCTACGTGATACGCTAACAGTGGAGAGGGGGAATCCGCCTCGTTGGTGGCCCATGATCTGCATTATTTTTGTCCAGTCCAAACACCCGTAAAGAACCGTTGTTGAAGGAGTTCCGTCTCATGCAGGAGATGCACACGCCTGGCATGCAGAATGTCGTACTCGCCAGCAAATCGCTGGCCGACTACGCGCCGGTGGTCGGTGATGATGTAATTGCCGAAATCGAGCAGCTTGCCCGACCGCTCCAGGGGGCACGTGTCATCCACATTTCGTCTACAGCCTATGGTGGCGGCGTCGCTGAGATGCTGCATACCCTTATCCCATTGATGCGTAGCGCCGGACTCGACGCAGAATGGCGTGTCATCTCCGGCTATGACGAATTTTTTTCCGTTACCAAGAGCATGCACAATGCCTTGCAGGGCATGGCGCTGGAACTGACACCAGCGATGCGCGCAACCTATCTGCATGCCAATGTAGACAATGCCGTCTATTTCGAGGATGGCTTTGACTATGTAATCGTACATGACCCGCAGCCCGCGCCGCTGCGTATGCTGCGCGCCGGCGACAGCGGACATTGGATCTGGCGCTGCCATATTGACCTGACGGCGGCCAACCCCGCCTATTGGGCTTTTCTGCGGCCATTCGTCCAGATGTATGACGCCGCGATCTTTACCATGCCCTCATACGTCAAGAAGGACCTGAAAATTGGCAAAGTGGCCATCGTTCCACCGGCGATTGACCCACTCAGCCCCAAGAATGCGCCGATGAGCGTCGCCGATACGCGCCGCATTGTCCAGCTCTATGGCGTGAACCCGGAGCAGCCGTTGCTGGTGCAGGTGTCGCGCTTCGACCCCTGGAAAGACCCACTCGGCGTGATTGATGTCTATCGCGGCGTCAAGCGCGAGGTGCCGGACGTGCAACTGGTGATGATCGGCTCGATGGCGCATGACGACCCGGAAGGCATGGAATATTACCAGCGCACCAAAGATTATGCGGAGAACGACCCCAATATTCACCTGCTCTCCAATCTCGATGGCATCGGCAATGTCGAGGTCAACGCTTTTCAGAGTGTGGCAACCGTTGTGCTACAGAAGTCGCTGCGTGAGGGCTTCGGCCTGACGGTGGCGGAGGGTCTGTGGAAGCACAAGCCGGTCATCGGCGGCAACGTCGGTGGCATCCCACTTCAGATCGAGGATGGCAAGTCTGGCTTTCTGGTGAACAGCATCGAAGAGTGTACTGATCGCGCATTGCAACTGATGCACGATCCGCAGCTTGCGCACCAGATGGGTGTCTATGGTCGTGAGGAGGTTCGCCAGAAGTTCCTCTCCACCTCCAACCTGCGCCATTATCTGCGGCTCTTCAATGACCTCTCCGGCACAATGGCCGACGAGCGCCACGCGACAGTCCTCAGCAGCCATCGGTAGTCCTTACCCTTACCCCAGCGGTGCTCTGCGCTCCCCTCTCCTCGTGGGAGAGGGGCCGGGGGTGGGGTCTCTCCACTCTGCGCTCCCCTCTCCCGCGCACGGGGGAGGGGTTAGGGGTGGGGTCTGAAGGAGGCGTCATCCATGCGAGTGGTCAGCGTTGCCGAAATGCGCGATATCGAACAGCGAGCCGACCGTGACTATGGACTCACAGGGGCCATCCTGATGGATCACGCTGGCCACAGCGTCGCCACCTTCCTGCGCGAACGGCTGGGCGGCGATGTTGCCGGGCGCGACATCCTGGTCCTGGTGGGACCGGGCAACAACGGCGGCGATGGGCGTGTCATGGGTCGCTACCTCACAGAGTGGGGCGCGAACATCACGTATTATGCCTGGAAAGAGCAGCGTCTGGAAATAGGCGCGCGCACTATCTCCGTTAACGATGATCTCGCGGCGGTGCGTGAAACCATCACACAGAGCGCCGTCGTGGTGGATGCGCTGCTGGGCACCGGCACTGCACGCCCGCTGACGCCGAGCATGCGCCAGCTTCTCGCCTGTGTCGCGGAAGAGAAGCAGCGCCGCTCCCAACTGCTCATCCTGGCGGTGGACCTGCCGACCGGACTCAACGCCGACACCGGCGCAGTGGATGAGGGCACGCTGGCCGCCGATCTGACGGTGACGCTGGCTTTCCCCAAGCTGGGCCTCTTTTTCTTCCCCGGCGCAAACTACATTGGCGACCTCAAGATCGGCGGGATTGGTCTGCCCGATGACATGCCTATCACCGCTGGATTGGAACTGCTGGACGCGGCGATGCTGCGTCCGCTGCTGCCCAAGCGCCCGCTCGACAGCAACAAGGGCACCTTTGGCAAGGTAATGGTGCTGGCGGGTTCGCTGCCGTATCCCGGCTCTGCGTACCTGGCGGCGACAGCGGCGGGGCGCATCGGCGCGGGACTGGTGACGCTGGCCGTCTCGCCGGAGCTTGCGCTGATCTACGCGGAAAAGCTCTCTGAGGCGACCTTTCACCTCATGCCACCCAATAGCGCCACGCCAGAGGAGCGCGCCGGGTCGCTGCTCGACGCGCTCAAGACGCTCAAGGGCTATCGCGCGCTGGTAGTAGGGCCGGGGCTGGGCCAGAGCGACGAAACCCGCGCCCTGTTGCTGCGTCTCTTCGCGGGCATCCGCGCCTTGCCGGAGGATGAACGCCCGCGCCTGCTGGTGGACGCCGATGGGCTGAACAACCTCTCGCATGTCGAACGCTGGTGGGAGCAGTTGCCAGCGGAGACGGTGATTACTCCCCACCCTGGCGAGATGGCGCGGCTGCGAGGCGGCGCAAAGGTCTCCGGCGGCGGACCCGACCGGCTGGAGGTGATCCGCGAGGTGGCGCGCGACTGGCAGCTCACCATCGTCCTCAAAGGGGCTAACACGCTGATCGCCGGAGCGGATGGTGCGCTGCGCATCAATGCGCCGGGCAATCCTGCGCTGGCGACCGCTGGCACCGGCGATGTGCTGGCTGGAACGATAGGCGGCCTGCTGGCGCAGGGACTCGCGCCGCTCGACGCTGCCAGCGCAGGCGTCTATCTGCACAGCCGCGCTGGTTTCCACGTCTCCGCGCGGCTCGGTGACGCTGGCCTGCTCGCCGCCGACCTCTTGCCGGAGCTACCGCTAGCCCTCCGCGCGTTGAAAAGCGGTTCCTCTCATTGAACATGCAAACCATGCCACAATCTCTATGCAGCGGTCCTGTTCTTGCAGAATAGCGTTGGCGTCGAATCTGCCCCTGGCAGGAAATGCCAGGGAGCAGGTTTTTGGGGAGAGGGCCAGCCTGCTTCGGCCCTCGATGTGTTCACAACGTGCATAGTGATGCCACAGCCCGCGCATATGCTACGGAGCGGCATCCGAACAAGCCAAGAGACAGGAGCGACGAAAACGTATGTCAACCCAGGCTGATTACACTCCCGACGAGTGGAATGTCATCGTCCATGCCCCAGCGCAGGCCTCGATGCTGGTGGTCAACTCCGATAAGAGCGGCGGGATCATGGGGCAATTCGCCATCGTCCAGGAGACCAAAGATGCCCGCGCCGCCGTCCAGAATGCCGCTGATACGGGCGTTGGACTGGTGAAAGAGGCGGCAAGCTCTCTCCTGGAGGAGACGTCCTGGCGTCCGATGATCGAAGGCGCCACCGCTGAGAAGGTCACGTCATACCTGCAACGGGCCAACAGCATCGTCAAGATGAAGGCCACGCCGGATGAAGCGACCGCCTACCGCAAGTATGTCTACGACGTTGCCACGCATACCGCCTCTGCCGTCGCCGAAACCAAAGGCGGCCCGCAGACCAGCGACAAAGAAAAGGTCGCCTTGCAGCAGATCGCCAAGATGATCGAACTCAACGGCTAACAAACAACCACCAGACACGACAACATCTAGCACGACATGCGTGCGAAAGCGCCTTTCTCAAATGGGGGAAGGCGCTTTCGCTGCCCGGCGCAAGGATTGGCAGACAGGAATGTCTGCCCCCACCAGAACGAGCATCACGTGCCTACCCCACCGAAATGAGCCGCCAATCGGAAGAGAGCGCGCCGCTACGTCGCTCCCTTTGGCACTGTCCATGCGGTACCCATGCCCTAGAGTAGAAACAACACAAGCGTATGGCTGCTTAAAGGAGCAACATCAACAATGGCTGGCACATCAATGAAAACGCCGACCCATGCCGAGCACACGACCAATGGACACCGCAAACAGGTGTCATCGTATCCCGCGCCAAAGCAACTGGCGACGCCGACCGATCTGACCGAGAAAGAGGTAGGGGCCATCGTTCAGGCGGTCAATCCGTTGATTGCCGATACCTTCGCGCTCTACGTCAAGACCAAGAACTTTCACTGGCACCTCTCCGGCTCGCATTTCCGCGACTATCATCTCCTGTTAGATGAGCATGCGGAGGGCCTCTTCGCATCCATTGATACGCTGGCGGAGCGGATGCGGCGCATTGGCGGCACCACTATCCGTAGCCTCTCGCATATCGAGCAGTTGCAGACCATCCAGGATGACAACGACGACTACGTGCCAGCCGGCGAAATGATGCAACGCCTGCTACGCGACAACGCCCATATGGCGGAGGCGCAGCGCGCCGCCATCGAGGTCTGCGACAAGAACCGCGATACCGTGACGAGCAACCTATTGCAAGAGATACTCGACGAGACGGAACGGCGCAAGTGGTTCCTGTATGAGATCGTGCAGGGCATGGATAACACCAACTAGCCGCGAAAAAGAGAGAGCGGGACGGATAGCAAACGTCTATCCGTCCCGCTCTTTGTTGATGGTCTCACGCCTGCTGGCGCTGCCCGTAGGCGAGATAGAACGGCAGGACGCCTTTGCCTTTGGGGCGCGCAAACTCGTCTTTTGCCAGCGCCATCAGGTGATCGTACTGCTGTTCGCTGGCAATGTTCGCAGCGATGACCCCGGCGCGCAACGCCTGGGCGACGGCCATGCAGTCGGTTGCGCTCATGACGCCGATGTGCCCGCCCCAGGCGCCCATCGGGAAGAGCAGGTGATGCTGGGTGACGTTGCCCAGCCCGCCGTGGCGCAAGAGGTCGCCCAGCGTGTGGCCCATTGTAAAATCAACGCCACGCTTGGCGCAGAGGGCAATCCAGGTGTTCCAGAGTCCGGTCAAGCCTGGCCCGCCGTCCTGGGGCACGCCACATTCCGCCAGCTCGATCCAGCCGCCCGGCTTCGTCACCCGCGTCAACTCCTGAATGACATCCGGCCAGCGCGCGCTGGGAATCGCCGTGATGAGCAGCCGCTGATGCACGAAATCGAAGCTGCGGTCAGGGAAAGGCAGCCGCTCCAATACGTTGCCCTGCGTGAATGAATAGTTGGCTGGGCGAGCTGTCAACCCATGCCCCAGCGTGGTCGCCTCGTCCACCGCCGGCGGAACGAGATCCACTCCCGTCACCTGCGCCAGCGGAAAGAGCGCCGCCATCTCCATCCCCCAGCGCCCGGAGCCGGAGCCGACATCCAGAATGCTGGTGGGGTTTTGTAATGGCGAGGCATAGTTGCCCCGGAAGCCAGTGCGGAGCAGATAATGCTGGAAATCCAGCCGGTTGACCTCCGCCATATCTTTGGGCAAGGGATAGGTGGCGGATTGCAGATGACGACGACCACCAAACAAGAAGAAGCGATGCTCGCGCGGGTCGTCCACCACGACCGCGCGGCGTCTCCGGAACCAAGCCATATGTTGAATCGCTCCACTCTCCTACAAAAGCACAATGCAAACGCAAGAGCGAGGTTGTCCGATAACTGTTACTTCCTAAAGATAGCAGCCGTGTCAAGCTGCCACCTACGCCAGTAAAGCACATGATGTGGCACAAAGGTAAGCCCAAATAGGGCAGAAAAGATGCCGCCGCTTTGCTCAAAACACCCAAAGCGGCGGCATAGTGCTAACAGCGTATGTGCGTGCGGCTAGATATGGCACTGGCTCAAGCCGCGCTTCTCCAGGTATTGCTGGTGATAGTCTTCGGCGCGGTAGAAGGCGGGCGCGGGCAGAATCTGCGTGACAATGGGCTTCTTATACGCGCCAGAGCGTTCCAGCGCCTCCTTTGAGGCGATAGCCGCTGCTTCCTGTTCCAGCGTATGGAAGAAGATCACCGAGCGATACTGATCGCCAATGTCCGGTCCCTGCCGGTTGAGTTGCGTCGGATCGTGATTTTCCCAGAAGACTTTCAGCAGGGCGTCATACGAGACGCGGCTGGGGTCGTACTCGACCTGCACCACCTCGGCGTGGCCGGTGGTATGCGAGCAAACGTCACGATAGGTCGGGTTTTCCGTTGTGCCGCCAGCATAGCCAACCGTCGTCGCGACAACGCCGGGCACCTGGCGGAAGTCCGCCTCCACGCCCCAGAAACAGCCAGCGCCGAAGGTCGCCTTTTCCACAGTTTGATGTTCCATGCTCATATCTGAATCCTCGAAATCTCACGAACGCCGGAGTCTGGTCCGGCTTGAAGTTTGTATGGAAGATGCCTCCATTGCATTCTATCCTATCGCAATCCACTTACATCTGTATTACGTTTGCGAGGCCGAACTGGTTTACTCTGGACCGCAAACATGCGGCAATCCAACGGACTTCAGCGACCCTGGTTGGTGAGGCGCTGACCGGCGATGGTCACGGCGTGGAGGAAATCATCAACATCGAAGGGTTTGGCAACGACCTGCACGGCGAGCTTGGTCAGAAGACGAATGAGCGCCAGACGCATCGAGAGGCGCGCGGCGCTGAGCAGAATGAAGCTATAGCGTTTGGAAAGTTTGCGGTCCTGCGCAATATCGCGCAGCAATTCGACGCCATCGAAGCGCGGCATGAATTGATCGAGCACCACCACCATCTTGCCGCTCTCTGCCGAACGAAGGATGCGCAGCGCCTCTTCGCCTTCCCGCGCCTCGATCACCTCATAGCCGGTGTCTTCGAGGACTTCCCGCAGCGTCTCGCGCAAGGCATCGTCATATTGGATGACCAGCACCCGGAACGCAGGTGGGTGTTCGTGTGACATGCGCGCCTCCGTCTACGGTGAAGGTGTCTACCACGCAAACCTGTACGGCTGATGAGTTCGCAGCTAGTATAGCAGGTTGGCGCGGCTTGTCTACATCCACTTTCGTGTGAGACGGAGGCGCCAGAAAGTCAACCTTCGACGAATAGGATGCCAGGGCCGGTATGGATGTAACGATAATCCACCCTGCCGAAGCCAGCGCCACGCCAGCTAAAGTTCATCTCGCTGATGAGCAGCCAGTAGCCGCCGGGGCTGATGCCGACCAGTTGCGCCCAGTGACCGGCGGAGCTTGCGCCCTGCACGTTGGGGTCGAACCAGACGGCCTCGCCAGCTTTGGGGATCGAACTGCGCGGCAGGTTGGCCGCCGTGATGTCTGGATAGTTGAGGTGTTGCTCGTTCACCCACCAGTTGCAGTAACCAAACCCTGGACGCACGGGGAAGTTGGCGGGGTTCGGCGTGTAGATATCGGCGTAGCAGCCGGGCGGTACGGTCCACTGGGTGATATTGGGAACGAACATATAGCTTTGCTTGCAAAACTCGCCGGTGACATCTGCCCCCGGCGCAACCACGACCGGGGTAGAGCCATCCGAGAGCGCGGGACCGTAGCCGGTGGGCAGCGGAGTGCCGGTAGCCAGCGGTGTAAGAGAGGTCGCCTGTCCCTGAATGACGGCATTATGGGCAGTGGCGGCGCTGGCGGTGTTCTGCGGCACGCGCGTAATGGCGAACGCCGTACTCGTCACCAGCAACACCGCGACGCCGATGATCGCCGTCAACTGTTCGCGGCTGCCACGCTTCATGAGCGGCTCGATGGCGGTGCGCAGCGGCGAAGGCAGCCAGCTTGGGCCGGCCTTGCGCTCGGTTGCGATGATCGGCAGGCCGGTGATCGTATCGCGGCGGACGTTGTTCGGGCGAGTGCGCCGTTGCATGAGCGAGGTCCTTTCCTATCGGACGGTACTGACATCTCTCTGTTGCAACTGTACACCAGACGGTAGGCAACAGACGCTTCCTCTAGGAGAGGAGTCCTGCTGATGAGAAAATTTAGGTAGACCGTCCTCTTGGCTCTGGAACATTCCACGCTATTCTGCGTCCAACTCTGCGGCTGATACTGCGACTTCTCCCTGGCGCTGCCCTCGCGCTTCAGGCAGACTGAGAGCATGTGATTGTGCTATGCGGCTGGACACCATACCACCAACCAGCGAATTTGTCGAAGATCGAAGAATGAGAGGCGCTGTATGCTGCGCTCCCTGTATCGCGTGTACCTCTACGGCATCATCATCCTGCTGCTCTATTTCACCGCCATCTCCACCACCGCGTTCCTGGCGACGCTGCTGGGAATGACGCCACTCAACGGCGCCATCGAGAGCGAGCCGGCATCCAGCGCCATTGTGCAATCGGCGGTGTTTACGATCATCGCCTGGATCATCACGCTCGGCGTCGGCGGATTCCATTACTGGCTGCTGCGCCGCGATGAAATAGCCGATCCAGCGGCGGCAAATGGCACTGTGCGCGCGTTCCTGGTGAATCTGGGCGAAGGGATTGCCGCGCTTACGGCGTTGATCGGCGGTGTGGTCGCCCTGACCATCGTCAGCAACGGATCGAGCGCATCAACCGCCTTTGCCACGCTGTTCGTATTCGCTGCGCTGTTTGTGCTGTTTGAGGGTGAGCGCAGGCGACGATCGGCGGTGAGCGGCGCTGCGCTGGTTTTCCAGCGGTTGCACTTCGCCCTGTTGCAATTGATCTTCCTGCTCTTCTTTGTGCTGCCCGCGCTCTTCGATGTCCTCACACAATCGTTCTACGCTGTGCTGAATAACCTCGGCATCCTGAACGAAACCTGCTATTACAATTTCATTGGTGTAGGCTATTGCAACGAGAGCCAAACAGCATCCACCACCAGCAATCAGTTTGTTCCGGCCTGGCTGCTGGTGGGACTGGTGCTGCTGGCCTGGCTGGGCTATTGGTTGCTCGCGCGAGAAGAAAACCACTCGAAACTCATTGAGACGTTCCGATTCCTGGGCTTTGCCACCGGCGTAATCGTGCTGCTAGTGGCGCTCAACCGCGCACTTGAACTGGTGGTGCGTCTCGTAGGCGGTGTGCAGACGACCGGCCTGGACTTCGCCCTCAGCTATAATTTCGTCACGCCGCTGCTGATTGGGCTGCTGGTGGCTGGTGTCTATGCGCTCTGGCTGCGTAGCGATGCGATGCGTGCGCGCCAACCGCTGCACCTGACCCGATTGATTGCGCTGGCGATAGCGGCAGGGCTGGCGGCGATTCCGTTCTGGATGGGATGTATGGCGCTGCTGGATGACCTCACCGGGCAACTGGTATCCACTGGTTCATCCTCCTCGCCTTCTATGTTCATCTCCAATCTCGCGCTGATGCTCACCGGAGTTGTCTACATTCCGCTGGAACTCTGGCTGAGCGCGAGTACCCGGCGAGCGGACGCTTCGGCAGCGCCACGCCGCGCCTTCATGTTCGCATTGCTGGCGTTGGGTGTGCTGGATGCCGTCATTTCGCTGATCGTGCTGCTCTATGCGCTGCTGACGGCGGCGCTGGGTAATCCGACCGGGGAGTGGCAACAGACGGCGCGGACCGCTGGCGATGCGCTCATCGTTGGCGCGCTGATTGCGGCAATCTATGGCTGGCGTCTCCTGGCCGAACAGCGCCGTCAGTCCGTGTCATCCGGGGCCTCGCAGCCAGCACATAGCCCAGCAGTTGCGCCAGCGATGACGCCGGTTGTTGACCTGGACGCCGTAACACTTCCTGGTGCAATCCCTGCGCCGTCCGCTGCCGGGGCTTCCCTCTCCGCATCTCCGGCTATCACCATTGAAGGCGTTCTCGATGATCTGCTGGCGGGACGCATGACCCGCGATCAGGCGGCAGCGCGTATCCGGGCGCTGGCATCGGCGTAGGTTGGCAGACAGGAATGTCTGCCCCACCGGCAGGCGAGTATTACGCTTCTTCGACGCGATCCTGGCGGGCAAGATCGGGGTCTTCATCCTCGGCCATCGGCAGCGGCGGAATGAGATCGGCGGGCGCGGTTGGTGTAGCTAGTGTCTCTGCTGGCGCAGCTTCCGGCTGGCCGGGGGGAAGTGTGGGCGTGGACATCGAGGGAACGGCGCGGCTCTGTGCCACGCTGCCGCGCAGCATGCCACGCCAGCCGATATCCAGCGCCGGGCGCAGGCGACCCAGGCGGGCGCGCACCTCGATGAGATAGCGGCCATAGCGCGTCGTTTCGTTCGCGTACTGCCAGATATCGCGCGCATCCAACGTCTGTCCCACGGCGCCCTGGAGCTGCTGAAGCAGGTCTATCGTCTGGTTCAGCGTCACCAGCAGATCGCCTTCGGCAAGGTCAATGCGCCGCAGCAGACCGCCAAGCGAGAAGCCGCGATGCCAGTTCAGCGCAACGCCGTGGAAGTTCTCGACAATGCCCGGCGAGAGCGCCAGCCCTTCCTCATATTCCAATGTGGCGACACGCCGCCGCGCCGTCATGATTTCGCGGCGCAGTTGCATCAACCGCTGCGAGAGATAGTTGGTGTTGCGCATCGAGCGGTCGTCATCAAACGTGAACCAGCTTACCGCCTCGGCCAGTTCAGGCGCTGTCAGCCCGTCCAGCGCGCCGTTGACCATCAGTTCGGTGAGAACCATGCCAGCGGGATGGAAGAGCGCGCGTAGGAGTCTACCTTTGATTGTCAGTTCGTCGTCTTCGCCAATATAGCGTAGCGTCCGCAGCACCGAAATCGTGCCTTCCAGTTCGGCGGCGGCGGCGCGGCTGAGCGCATACTCGTGGCGGTGCGCCCCGGCCTTGCGTGAACGTTGTTGGCCGCGCGCCGGCTCGATATCATACTCGATGTCGGCGCGTCCAGCGGAACGGTCGGGGCCGCCACGCCGCTGAAACTCTCGCAGGCTTGCGGCCAGCGCTGTCCGCAGGCGGCTAGAATCGCCCGCGCGCCAGAGGTTGAGGACGGTGTTGTAGCGCACGGTGAAGGCGCTGGTGACGGGCAGCAGCGGCGCTGTCAGCGCAGCGAATGCTGGCTCAAAGGCGTCCCACGGTGAATAGGGGATGATGGCCGCGCCTTTGGCATCCATCCCGCGCCGGCCTGCGCGTCCCGTCAACTGCTGGTATTCGTTGGGCGTCAGCAGGCGCATCTGCGTGCCATCGAATTTGCTCAGGCTGCCGAGGACAACGCTACGCGCTGGCATGTTCACGCCCAGCGCCAGCGTATCGGTGGCGAAGACGGCGCGCAGGTCGCCGCGCTGAAACAGCGTCTCCACCATCATCTTCAGCCCCGGCAGCAGACCGGCGTGATGGAAGGCGAGACCGCGCGGCAGCAGCGCCGCCAGCCGTTGCACCTGTTCCAACTTCTGATCTTCGGCAGGTAGGCGCTCTACCCATTCCTGCACCTCGGCATGCAGCCGCGCGCGGTCCTCCGGACTGACGAGCAGGTGGCTTTTGGCGCTTTCGGCAGCCACCTCGACGGCGCGCCGCCCCGGCAGGAAGTAAATGCATGGCAACAATCCCGCCTCGCGAAGCGCCGTCAGCGTCTCGCCAGCCTCCGGCGCAGATCGTTCTTTGGGCTTCTCCTCTTCCTGCTTCTCTTGCTTCTCTGGCTCTGTTTGCCCCGCCTGCGGTACTTGTTCCGCCTGTTCTGCCTGTGGTCCTGCCTCTGCGCCTGCGTTTGCGCGCTGCTTTCTGGTCGTGCGCGGCGGCCATTCCTCCTCGTCGTCCTCATCCTCATCGTCTTCATAATAGCTGGTGTAGCGGCGGTAGCGATTGCGCATGCGCGCCAGCTTGGCCTCGCCGCCAATGCCGGGGAATCGCTCAACGCGCTCACCGGCGGCGTTCTGGACGAGGTGCAGCGCGCCATCCAGGAAGAAGTAATGCTCCAGCGGCACGGCGCGTTCAGAGTGAAAGACCAGCGCCGTCGGCCCATGCACATGCTCGATCCAGCGGCGCAACTGACCGGCGTTGCTTACCGTGGCGGAGAGACCAATCAGCGTGATGCGTTCCGGCGAGTGGATGATCGCCTCTTCCCAGACGGGTCCGCGTCCTGGGTCGCCTAGATAGTGCAATTCATCGAAGATCACGCAGCCAACGGTCGAAAGCTCCTCATCCAGCGCCGCGCGCCGCGCCAGTTCCACGACATCATCAGCGGCGACGACGCTCCTCACGCTCTCATGCCCATCTTCACCAGCACCGTCTGTGGCTATCGCCCGCGCGACGCGATGGCTGATGCCAGAGAGCAATTCGTCGGCCTCCTGTGCGGGCGTGAGGCTGGCGGCGCGTAACCCTTCGAGCAGCATATTGCGGTAGATTTCGGTGGTCATGACGACGATGGGGGCGCGGGCGTTCTCGACGATATCGCCGGTTAGCAGGCCGACATCGCGGTCGCCATAGCGGCGGCGCAGGTCGCGGAACTTCTGGTTGGAGAGCGCCTTGAGCGGGGCAGTGTAGATGGCGCGCAGGCCTGCGCGCCGCGCCTGCCAGATGCCAAACTCCGCGACCACCGTTTTGCCAGTGCCGGTTGGCGCGGCCACCAGCACAGAACGCCCCTCGGCAAGATGATGGGCGGATTCAACCTGAAATGGGTCAAGCGGAAACGGCTGGCTGGCGGCGAACTGCGCGACAAGCGCCTGTGCCTCCGCGCTGAATGTCACCGGCTCGCTCCGGTGCGGAGCGGGACGCTCACGTCTATGTGCCTGCTCAACTGCTGGATAGGACGTTTTCGCTGTTTTTGCAGTTTTAGTTGCTTTGCTTGATTTCGTCGGCTTGTTCGGCTCTGCGGCGCGTGGTTGCGCGCGCTGATCTGACGTCTCCTCCGTCTGCCTGGGTCGGCGCAATGGTCGTTGCCGTTCACTCATCCTATCCCGTCAAGCCCCTCCGTTATATCCGTCTCTCCGGTCCTCTCGCCCATATATCTTCCCATTGTAGCACACAGCGGCAGATTTTACCGGCTGGCTGAGCGGAGGGGTGATTTCAACGTGTTCTCTCGTTTTCTCTCGTTTTCTATGAGGCTTATGATGCTAGCGACGCATCCGCCGTTGCGCTGACCGCTGCGACATCTTTGGCATAGTGGCGGCTGCCACGAATGCCGATGATACCGGATATCAGTAGCACCAGCGGGCAGGTCAGCAGCAGCGCCAGGCCGATCTGCTCGCCGCCTAGCGCGCTGGTGAGCCAGGTGGCGATCAGACCGATCAGCGCGGCGGCGTAGACATCGCCAAGCAGGTGCGCCAGCGTCAACTCCATGCCGCCGACCGCGCCGCGCTCATCCGCCGGGACGACATCCAGCAGCGCCGCGCTCATCGGGCCGTTGTAGAGGTTGAGGAAGAAGGCGCTGAGCAGGCCGAAGATGACGAAGATGGCAACGCCAATGAGAACCCGTGTGCCTTCGCTGGCCCCGGTATACGCCGGAATCCGTTGCAGGACATACGGCGCACCGACCGTGCCCAGAATGCAGGGCATGGCGAGCAGGAAGCCCAGGCCGCCGGTCAGCACGCGCGCGCCAGCATGCGTCTTGCCAAGGCGATCTGAGATGATGCCGCCGCCAAGATTGCCAAGAATACCACCGATCAACACAACTCCGCCGCCGAGAATCGGCACCAACGTAAGACTGATGCCAGCATGTGGGAATGCGCCGGGAGTTGTACCGACCAGTATCCCATTCGCGTAATGGTTGACCTGCTTGCCGTAGGTATTGCCCAGATAAATCGGCAGAAACGAGGTGGCGCCGGTCAGCGCGAAGAAGCCAAAGGCATGCGTCCCCAGGATCACGCGGACGGTGGGGATGCTGAGATACCTGCGTATGCGCGCCCAGAACGACGGGGCATCTCCCACGGCCTGCCGGATGGGTGGGTCATCCTCGTGACGAATCTTCTCGCGGGTGCGCCAGATGAGAAAGGCGAAGATCAGGCCGGGGATGCCGGTGAAGAAAAATGCCAGCCGCCACGCACCGGGAGCGGAGAAGAATCCGGCGAGCAGGAAACCGATGGCCGCGCCGATCAACGCGCCAACGCTCCAGCGCGAGAGGATGCTGGCGCGTTTCGCCGGCGAATAATACGCGGCGAGCATCGGCGTGCCGGCGGGATAATAGCTGCCCTCGCCCACGCCAAGCAGCGCGCGGATGCCCAGCATACCCCAGAAGCTACTCATCAGGCCAGTGAAGGCTGTCGCCAGGCTCCAGATGGCGACGCCCAGCCCGACGATGCCCTTGCGGCTGCGGCGGTCCGCCAGAAAGCCCAGCGGCATCGCCAGCACCGTATAGACGAGCAGAAAGCCGGTGGTGAGCGAGCCTATCTGGAAATCATTGAAGTGCAGATCACGCTGGATATTCAGGCTGAGTCCGGTGAAAATCCAGCGGTCGAGATAATTCAAGAAGTTGATGATGAACATGAGCCAGAACACATAGGCGGCGTAGCGACCGGCACGTTTCATCGCGCCGGAGACGGGACCTGGCGTGGGCGCGCCGGCCTGGTCTGCTTGTGGAAGGGTGGCGTCGCTCATGAGTAGCGGCTCCTTGTTGTTACTGATGTGATGATGGATAAGGCAGAATCGAGCCAGGAATCAAGCTGGAATCAGGCAAGGAATAGCGGTGCGACGACCAGAAATCTTGCCGTCGTTGGCGGCATTGTAACATGGTAGTGATGGGCTGGCAACGCATTGCGGGCGCTCCAGGTGGCAACAGCGCGCAAAAAGGTAAAAAGGCACAGTTCGCAGCCCCACTCTTTACGATTGTAGTTATGCGCGCTATACTGTAGTATGGAAAGTTTTATGTACCACAAGCAGATGATTTGTTAGCACTTCCCATCGCGCGCGAGGTTGCGGGGAGGAGCGGGGCACAATGGCACAGAAATCAACAGCAGTACTCAATGACATACGAACAGCGACGCCAGAGCAGATTGTCTGCCCGGTCGCCAAGACAGCCGAGATCATCAGTGGCAAATGGACGCTGTTGATTATCCGTGATCTGACGACGGGCACGAAGCGCTTCAGCGAGTTGGAGCGTTCGCTCGTCGGCATCAGCCCGAAGACGCTTTCCGAGCGTCTCACCTCGCTGGAAAATGACGGTGTGCTGGAGCGCCGCGCCTACGCGGAAGTTCCCCCGAAGGTGGAATATTCGCTGACGGAGAAGGGGCAGGCGCTCGTCGAGGTCATCGAGGCGATGCGCGGCTATGGCAAACGCTGGCTCTGCTGCGAATCCGATTAAGCCGTGTGAGTATAACGCCCCAGCCCATACAATAAGTGGGCTGGGGCGTTTTGCTATACAGAGTGTTCTCGCGCAATCAGCGCGACGGCATAGCAGGCGATACCTTCCTGGCGGCCCGCGAAGCCCAGCCCGTCGGTTGTCTTCGATTTGACGCTGACACATTCCAGCGCGATGCCCAGCGTTGCTGCGAGTTGCTCGCGCATCGCCTGCACATGCGGCGAGAGGCGCGGGCGCTCCGCGACGATGGTGGCATCTACGTTGCCAATCTGCCAGCCCTGCGTCTTGAGCAGATTGACGGTAGAGGTGAGGAAGTCGCTGCTGGGCGCGTTCTGCCAGCGCGCATCGCTCGACGGGAAGTAGGCGCCGATGTCACCGAGCGCCGCCGCCCCCAGTAACGCATCTACCACCGCATGCAGCAATACGTCGGCGTCTGAATGGCCGGCCAGCCCCCGATCGTGCGGGATGGTGACGCCGCCGATGATGAGCGGACGCTGTGCCTCCGCTGGCGCGAAGGCATGCACGTCATAGCCCATGCCAACACGAGTTATGGTTGTCATGTCACCTGGCATACTGGTTGCCGCTTTCCCCGTTGCGAGCTGCCGCTGGATGATTGGGTCATGATTTCACGTTGAAGAAGGATTTCAGCATGTCCAGCGTGATCGGCGCCGCAAATGAATCGCCCGCGCCGCTATATTCGATGATAACAGCGGTGGCAATCTGCGCCGGCACCGGCGGGCCGGCGAGCGGTGAGGCCGGCGCGTAGCTGGTGAAGAGCGCATGCGGACTCGATTCATTGGATTGCGCTGTGCCCGTCTTGCCGCCAACCCGTACCGAGAACTTGCCGAAGATATTATAGGAGGTGCCCTGCGGCGTCTCTGTGGTCGCCACCATCGCCGTCTGCACGATAGCCAGGTTATCGGCGGAGAGCGGCAGCGTTCCCACTTGCTTCGGCGCGTACTGGATGGGCGCGCCACCGCCGGAGGGCGTCACCGAGGAAACGAGCATCGGCTGCATGCGCTTGCCGCCGTTGGCAATCGCTGCGCTGACGGCTGCCACTTGCAGCGGTGTCGCCTGGAACGACCCCTGGCCGATACCGAGGTCGGCGGCGTTGCTGGCGGTCCATTGCAGCCCCTGCTGCTGCACGGACTGCGGCGTAGGCACGAAGCCTGCGCTTTCGTCGCCGCCGGGCAGGCCAATGATGCCGGTCTTCGCGCCATAGCCGAACGCTTTCGCCGTGTTGGGCAGGATGTTCGGGTCTTTCTGATTCAATTTGACGGCGACCATCCAGAAAATGACATCGCAGGACGGCGCGAGCGCCTGTGCCACCGTCAGGCTGCCATGTCCCGTCGGCTTGTCGTCAATGCGCGTGATGCTTTCCCCCGGCACCTGATACGATCCCTGGCAGGTGAAAATGTCCGTTGGCTTGACGCCGTTGGAGAGCGCGGCGGAGAGCGTGACCATCTTGAAGACCGAGCCGATGGGATACGCGCCCTGGATGACGCGATTCAGATAGGGATGGTCCATCGCGTCGAAACGCGCCTGCTCGTTGGGCGTGAATCCCAGCGAAAAGTCGTTGGGATCGTAGATCGGCGTGCTGGCCATCGCCAACACGTCGCCCGTCTGCGGGTCGAGCGCGACCGCCGAGCCACCATGCCCGGCGGCATGTTGAACCAGCGCACTCATCGTCGCCAGTTGTTCGCTGAGCGAGATCGTCGTGTGGATGTCGCCGCCGGGAGCGCCGGGCTGCGTGGCAATCGCATAGACGACCTGGCCGGCGGTGCCATCGGCATTGACCTCTCTGATATCGAGTTCGCCGCCTTTGATCGGGCGCAGATATTGTTCGCCCCAGGCCTCGACGCCAGCGTCCCCCACCACATCGCTCTGGTCATAGTAATGCGATGTATCGGCATTGAGTTGATCTTGCGTGATCGGCGCTACATAGCCTGTAATCGCTGCCGTTGCGTTGCCATAGGGGTAGACACGCCCGGTGGTCTGATGCACCTGCACGCCGGGCACCGCAGTGATGGCGCTGCTCACTTTCTGATAGAGCATCGGCGTGATGGTGCGAATCGCCACGAACGCATCAGCCGGTTGTCCGGAAAGGAGCGCCTGTATCTGCGATGGCGTATAGTCAAGTTGCGCGCTGAGGACGTTGAGCAGCGTCGTCATGTTCTGGACCTGGCTCTGGACGACACCCACCTGATAGACGGTTTCGTCCTCCGCCAGCACATTGCCCTGGCTGTCGTAGATGGTGCCGCGCGGACCACTCATCACCGTCAGCCGCACAACCCGGTGGTAGTAGGGGTCGCCAATGGGGTCGTCCAGCTTGCTGAAAATCAGGCCGGGACTCCAATCTACCAGCCATTTGCCATTTTCCTTGACCAGCGGGATAGAGATGTCTTGCACGATCTGCCCGGCACGCGCGCTCTGCATGACGATACGCGCTGGCACATTGGCTGTCGTGCCGCTTGTCTGGATGGCCGTATCAATGGTATCGCTGATGCTGTAAATCTGCGCTTCATTGAGAATGGCTTTGGTCCGGTTGACGATGTAGTCTTCGGCGTTCTTGTATTCATGATTGAGGATGACAGGATTACTGAACCGTTGATGGCTGGCGTTGGAGGTGAGCGCATAGAGGTCCTGATATTTGCCGCCGGTATATGCCACCAGATAGGCGATGGTCGCCTGACAGGGGGTGTTGGCAGTAGAGCAGTTTCCCAGCGTGCTGGTGGCGCCGCCCGGCGTGCGGAAGGCGAAGTAAATCCCCGACGCAACCAGTGCCACCAGCACGACGGTACTCACGATAATCAGGAGGCGGTTGCGCTGCTGCGCGCCGCTGTCGCCTGCGCCGGGCTTGCTCCCAGGAATGCCGCCCGCGCCACCGGGACGGCTGGGCATGATAAAGCCGGGTGGCAGCGCCTCGGTCGCCGGAGGTTCCGGCGTGGCGCCCTGCTCAGGCACATCGAGCTTGCCCGCAGCATCAAAGAAGCCCTGATTGGCCAGCGGTTGTTGTTCCTGGCCTTGCTCGGTCGAACTCATCGCGCGCACCTCCTCCACCATCTCAACGGCTTAATTGTAACATCCGCTGCCAGCACTGGCGAGTGGTTTCGTTCACATTGGTGTGAAGGAACAGGAAAGAGACGGGTGAAGGGCCAGCGTAGCGTTTCCTACGCTCAACCATTCCCGAACTATCAGGTACCCGGTAGTTCCTGCACAGGATACTCTACGTTCTATACTAAGAACTGGAACGTCGGACCCATAGCGACATAACGGCATAGAGATAGTGACAAGGCGCGGATCAGTGAGCTTGCGAGTTGCACCACAACCGGCGGCTGATGAAGATCAGCCCTCCAAAGCAACAGGAAGATTCGCCCGCCTCCGGCAACGAAGCTGGCGACCGCTACTTTTCTGGGTGGCGCGACCAGATGTGCTTTTGCTGGTCGCGCTGGCTGCCGTCCTGCGGCTGAACTCGCTGCACGAGACAACCTTCCTGGGCGACCAGGCGGCGCTGTTCGCGCTGGGGCAATCCTCTCTGCTGCATCATGCCTTGCCGGTCACGGGGATTCGCTCCTCCATCGGCACGCTAAACATGCCAGCCTCCGTCTATCTGCTGCTGCCTTTCATCGTACTGAACGACCCCTTCTGGGCGACGCTGTTTACGGCGCTGGTGAATATCATCGCCGTTATGCTGCTCTATGCGCTCACCAACCGTTATGTCGGTCGTCGCGCCGCGCTGATTGCCGGCATGCTCTATGCAACTGCGCCCTGGGCCGTCTTCTTTTCACGCTTCATCTGGCAGCAGAATCTGCTGGCGCCAGTGGTGTTGCTGCTCATTTGGATGGTCTGCCGGGGGGCGTTGGAGGGCAAGCGCGGCTGGCTTGGATGGAGCCTGCTCTTCTGGGGCATTGCGCTTCAGCTCCACCCCAGCGCGGCGCCACTGATCGTCGTTATCGCGTTTGGCCTGTTGCTTTCCTGGCGGCGCCTGCGCTGGCGAGACCTTTTGTATTCAGCGCTGGCGTTGGCTGTGATGTTCGTGCCAGTGCTGCTCTGGGAGATGGCAAGCAATGGTTCCGATGTCAGCGCCTATCTGACATTCTTCCGCCAATCCGGCCACTATGATCTGGAGGTCGTGCGGAATGTCTTCGCGGTGCTGACGCTGCCACGCCTGCGCTATTTCGGTGAGGCAACCCTCTATTACCGCTTCTATCCGGCGCTCGCCTGGCTCACCTGGATATTGGTCGCGCTATATTGCGCCAGCATCATCTGGTTGGAGATTGCGCTGCTGCAATATGCGCGGCGTCTGCTCTTGCGTAGCACTGGAATGCAATTGACTGAGGCATTACGCGCCCCTGGCAAAGCCTGGCGTTCTTTCCGCACCACACGCTTGCGAGAGAAGGCGGAAAAGGCGGAAAAGGCTGAGAAAGCGGCGGCTGTTGCTGGCGAAACACCAGAGGCGCAGGCGCCCGCCAGCGCCGGTGTGGAACCGACCACCGCGCCAAACCTGGGGCATACGCGCATCATCAAGGTTGATGGACGTTTCCTGATTATTCTGGCGCTCTGGCAGCTTGCGCCGGTAGTGAGCATGCTCAAGCATCCCAAGCCGATTCAGGAGCATTACCTGCTGGTCCTCTTGCCGGCGCTATACCTGATGATCGCGCTGTTCCTCGCCTGGCTGGAAGAGTATTCGCTGCGGCGGGCTATTGCCTGGAGCGCGCGACGGCTGCGCCACGCGACCGATATGTCGCGCAGCTTCATCCCCCTTTCGGAGATTGGCAAGGCGTTCTTGGTAATCCTGGCGGTATTGACGGCTGCCCAGACATTTAGCAGCGTCTCGATGATCCTGACGCTCAACGACAGCGCCTTTACCGGGCCGTTACGCTTCACCTACACCCATTATGGCTTCCCGTTGGAGGTGCAGCAGGATGCGCTGGCAACCGCCTATACCACGGCGCAGATCAACCAGGCGCATCTCTATGTGGCCACGACGTTCTGGCAGCAGCCGTCGCTTGGCTATCTGGCGGCGGCGGCCAATATGCAGGCAAACGTGTATGACGCCGGAAGCTGCCTGACACTGCCCTCCGCCGGGAGCGCGCCAGCCGTTGTCCTGGCAACCTCGCCGCTGGAATCAACCAACAGCCTGGCGACGATGCCAGGGGTGACGGTGCTGCGGACCATCGGCAATCCGCCGCCGCAGAATCTCCAGGAAGTGCCCGACAGCCCGGCGCTCACGCTCTATTCGGTTCCCGCTGGCTCGCATCTCTCGAATGAAATAGCGGTGCCGGTGAGCGCGAAGGCGGCAAAGCAGACGCATCTCGTCGCCTATGCCAGTGCCCGCCGCGCGGATGGCGCGTCGCAACTCGTGCTGCACTGGTCCGGCGCACCGCCCGCCGTTGGCACGCCACAAAACGCGCTCGCGTATTGGTATGGCGCGCAGCCACAGGCGGATAACGTGCCACCAGCGAACTACCTGTTCATGGCGCAACCGCTGGATAGCGCAGGCCACCCGCTCGGCGCGCCCGCCGTCTCCAACTGCACGGTGCTGTTCTGGGGCGCGAACGATGACGTGTATACCTGGCTGGACCTGCCGCAGATCAGCGGCAAAAAGACCGTAGCCAGTTGGCGCGTTTGGATCACCCAACAGACGATGCTGGTGAGCCGCCCGACCTTCGCCGGTATCACGCTGGAAACGGCGGATATCACTTATAGCCCGACCGTTACGCTTCCCGGAGCCGTCACGATTCCCGCGCTCAAGTAAGCGCGTAAGTGACTGCGCACCGGAGGTGATAGCTGCCAGGAACTGGCCTCAGACGTGAACGGTTGAGGTGGGGGCTGATACGGCGGAGGGAGCCGCATGGTAGTGTCCGGCGCGCGCAAGGCGGCGTACCGTCAGCAGATCGCGGGTCATGCGCCAGGAGTCGCGTAGCGCATGAATGTTGGGGCTTGGCGAGTAATACCAGTCCACCGGAATCTCAACGATGCGATAGCCCCACTGGCGCGCGACATAGAGCAACTCAACATCAAATCCGAAGTCGTTGATGGTCTGCACCGCCGCCAGTTGTCGCCCAATATCTGCCCGCAGACATTTGAAGCCGCATTGTGAATCCTGGATGCCGGGGAGCGCCAGCGCGCGAACGAGCGCATTGTAGATGCGCCCCATGATATGCCGGCGGAGTGGCTCACCAAACCGCCGCGCTCCTGGTCCTTCGCGCGTCGCAATCGCAATGTCCACATTGGTCAGTTGCGGCGGCAGAAACTTGGGAATCTGGCTGACTGGCATCGAGAAATCAGCGTCGCAGAAAAAGCTATAGACGCCACGCGCCGCCAGCAATCCCTGGCGCACGGCGTGGCCCTTGCCGGACTGCGGCGTTTGCAGCAGTCGCAGCGCCGGCCAGCGCTGGGCTGCTTCACGCACGAGATCGGCGGTGGCGTCGCTGCTGCCGTCATCCACGACGATCACCTCAGCGGCGTAGGGCTGGCGGTCGAGGAACGCGCGCAACTCACGCAGGCTCTTTGGCAGGCGCGACGCCTCGTTATAGGCGGGAATGATGATCGAGAGCAGCAGCGTCGCGCCGTCGTCCGGCTGGCCCTGGGTCGTCGCCATCGCTCGCTCCTCATTGCGTCTATCCATCACCAGCGCCCGTTACCGTTTGCTACCATCTGCTACGCCACGCCGATACGCCATGTTGCGCACTGCGCACATTGTAACATGGCCGCAGCGCGCGCATGGGATGCGTGGCCATTTCGCTGGATATGCGCCAGACGCCAGATCAGCGAGTTTTTGCTAACGGTGAGGCTATCACTGCCCTGATTGGCTGGACTGCATCCAATCGTAGCTGCGCCCCTGCTCAAAGGATGAGGCGCTGGGTGCGCCGCCGCTTGCGGTGGTGGTTGTCGAGGTGGTTGCGCTGGTGACGGCTGCGCTACCAGCAGCGGGCAGCGCTGGCACGACAATATCGCCCACGCTCACGCCGTTCAGCGGCAGCGCCTCTTCCCAGCGTTCGTCCTCCTGCTCGCCATGCTCCGGCGGCTCATCCGTCACCGGCGCAGACGTGTCATCGCTTGCTGCCTCGGCGTCTCCATCAGTATCCTGCTGATCCCCTTGATCCTGCGGCTCTTCATGCTGGTCGTCATCGTCCGGCTGATCCTCCTCTTCGCCGGGATGTGGCCACGTCCAGCCTTCCGGTAGCGGCACCCAGACGAGCAGTTCGCCATCCGGTCCGCTGTAGACGGTGGGGCGGCGCTGTGGTGGCGTGCGAGTGGCGATGGCAATGGCGCAGGTGGCCTCGGCGTAGATGACTTCGAGCTGCTCATAGGTGCGGCGGATGCGTAGCGCCAACGGCAAGCTCCCGGCTGCGGCGTTCTCGCTCCCCGGCGCGAAGAGGTCGCGCAATTCGCGAATGCCTTGCCCTACCACCAGCAGCCGCAGCCCCGGCTGCACACCGTGCTGGCTGCCGCGATTGATGAGCACCCAGCCATCCTCATTGACGTGGATGATATCCGCCGGCCATGTCGCCGCAATTCCTGTTCCTATCCCTGCCGCTGCACTCATTGTTCTGTGCCTCCAATTGTTCTCTTCACATCGCGTATTTTACGGCTCAAACGCAACCTATACGCTCTCTGCTGTCGTTGTAGCCTGCGCGCCTGCCAGTATAACACGTTTCGCATATGCTCAGCCGTTGACAATATGCGGCAAGTTTGTCATAGTCTGTCGTGCATGCTAGTACGAGCCAGGGAGAGAAGGAGCGCAAAAGGCAGTAGCAATGGCAACTCAAGAGATTGCGTTCGAGTTATTGGATTTCTCACCCTGGGAAATTCAGCGACGAGAGCGTAGTGCGAATACGTGGATGATTATTGGCGGGGGCGTAGTGCTATCTATCGTACTTTTTGCCATTGTCGTGACGCTACGACCACCCTCGACCGCTCAGCCAAGTTATTATCCTCAACCTGATTCCTTCACCTACTATGTACCGCTTTTCATCGCGGCGCTTGCTATCATGAGGGCATCCCTCTTCCTACGCGACTGGCGACGTTTCAGGCGGCAATGTGCCACGATTCTGGCGATGCGCGCAGGCGCAGCCCTGGGTGATGAACGCATTGCCCCGCTTGCCAAAGATCAACTCAGCGCCGTATTGGATGAGCCGTTGCCCATGCTCCCGGCGCGCTAGGCCCATTCAGGCGACCCAACTGGAACCAAATCGAGTTCTATTTCGAACTGAGCCTTATCTGCCTTGTCATGGGCGCTGGAATATCCACTATGTGTTTTTTTATGTTCTATAACAATGTTGACGATGCTCGCCAGGTAGGTGGTTTTTGGCTTGTGGTTGCTGGCCTGTCCTTCGTACTTCTGGTTATCCCTGGCGTCTGGGCGATTGTGCGCCAGCGACGTGTGAGCCGCCCAACTATTGTCACCGCCGACGAAGATGGGTTGCGCTGGACGCGCTTCGGCCTGCCAAAATCCGGTGTTCTGTTGCGCTGGAGCGACATCCGTTCATTCGCGACTCTGCGCACCGGCATGGCGCGGATATCCAAACAGAAATTTGACTTCACGCAGCATATTTTTGTAGTGGATGGTGGCGATTTCACACTCGCCTGGTACGTGAAGTACGGCTCACCCGATGCAGAATTGCAGGCGTCTGATAGTCTCACGCACCTCATCTTCGTGCGGACCGGTTTGCCACTGCGCGAACTAGCACAGACTTGAGTATCACAATCTCATCACAGTCTCTCTATTGGGTGATCTTGGTTAGCACGCTATCGTGACAATTAGTGAGATAGATGGTATCATAGCCGCGACCGGCGCACTTGTCGCGCCTGAGAAGCCCGCCTGATATCAGTGTCGTCAGTTGGTGATGCCGGCACGATGCCGTGCGGCCCCAGCAACCAATGGTGCGACGCATGACAGCACGACCAAGCGGACCAAGCATTGCAGCGTATCCATAGCACAACAGTACAACCAGTACAACCAGTGCAAACAGTACCCATAGCAGGTTAGACGGAGAAGGGGGCCGGTGTGTCCATTGAGATTGATGCGTTAGAGAAGAGCGTAGAAGAGTCTATTGCCGATGAGCCGGCCCGTGAAGCCGCCGATGCCGCGAATTATGGGCTGGCGCATGCCGCCGCCGAAGGCATGAATCGCTACTACCATCTGGCGAAACGCCAGGCATGGAAGATTGAAGATCTCTCCTGGGGAGCGATTGCGCCTGTGCCGGAGGGCATCGGCTCCGCCGAGAAACGTGCCCGCCGCCATACGATGTGGCGCTCGGTCGTCACCCAGCAGCTTCAGGCAGATATGATCGCCGCCCAATGTTCGGTACAATTGCTGACTGCGGCGCCCGACACAGAAGCGCGGCTCTACTATACGACAATGACACAGGACGAGGCCCGCCACCTGGAATCCTGGATGCGCCTCTCCGAGGCGGTGGGCGGCACCTGTGAGCCAGACCCCTACCTCGAAAAACTGGGCATCCTCACCATGAATGTGGATACGCTCGAAGAGAAAATCTGGCTCTTCCAGGTCGCGTTCGAGGGATTGGTTATCCCGCGTTTCCGCCAGATAGCGAAGGCCGCGCCCAACACGATCCTCGCGGAAATCTGTAACCGGCTGACCGTTGACGATGGTATTCACCACGGCTCTGGCGTCTGCTATGAGCGGCTACTGCTAGAGCGCGCCACCCCCAAGACTAAACGCGCCATCGAGCGGGTCTCCAAAGAGATGTGGCCGCTCTTCGTGCAACATCTGATGTGGCGCCCGCGTGAACGCGCCTGGGCCAGCGCCTCGCTCCGTTCGCGCGATATCGAACTGGTGAAAGCGCAGCGCAACGAGGTCATCAAGATGGGCCATGACTTCGACATGGAGGTTGACCTCTCGATGTAGCCCAGCGCAGCGCGTCGCAGATCCCCCCAGGCCGCAAGTAGTGAGAAGCTATCCCTTTTCATCACTTGCGGCTCTTGTTCTGGATGTGATTATGGTTTTGGCCGCAATTTCCTATCCCACTCATGAAAAAATTGACCCTCCAGTAGCGTCCTTGTGTTATGCTCACCTTTTGGGGCTGCTGTAATCCTGGCTACTCCGCACCAGTGGCAGGGACGAACGCCACCATAACGAAGCCAATGGTGGGTGCCGGTGGCCCCAAAAGTGACTTTTCCCTCTACCGCAGGTTCTTCTCCGGTTGGTAATGGCCGGGATGCCCCGCGTAGACATATCACCACAATACACGAGATTGGATCATATCAGCATGAATACGATAGATACGATGAAGCATCCAGATCATCTGGATCACCTCGATCACTTCGATCATACAGATCACATGGGGAGCCATGAGATCGAACTCTTCGGCGGACTCCGCATGAGCCTCAACGAAGCGCGGGCCGCCATTCTCGCACATTCCGGCGCGGACGCCATTCGTGAGTGGAGTCGTGTCGCAGTGGCGACGCTTGCCACTGGTCATGTCGAGCCAATCAGTTCAACCGGAGGCTGCCTCCTGCCGGACGGCCAGGCATGCCAGGTGTATTACGCCGGTGTGCGCCTGCGCTCCGGCCTCTCGATTACGGGCATCGGCGAATCACCAGAGGATGCCATCGAAGACCTGCTCTGGCAAGTGGTCATGTCATGCCTGATTGAAGATCAGCCGGCCAAAGCGCAACGCCTGCCTGTGGCAGCGCAAGCGACCTGCCGGTAAGCATCGCTTTGTCTCACTACTACTGCTTGATGAGCCGGAATTGCTGCCGCAGCAAACGACAGCGATTCCGGCTTCTGGCTTCTACCTGCTCTATTCCCATAGCACTCTTCTGATAGTTCACGCGTAACCTCCTCTTCCTGGTCCACCCGACAACTTGCAAATATGGCATGATTCTGGCTGCAAGATCGCTACAAAGACAGCGGTGGGGCCAGTCAGAATGCCGATTATCAGCAGCTTCCCCCACCGTCCAGACGTTTCATCCCAGGCAGGCGCCGGCAACATGCAACAGCCAGCAATCTGCTTGGTCTATAAGGACTTGAACTCATGACTATAACACCCAACCGGGTTCGTGCTTTTTCGCATCGAGAACACGAGTACCACCAAGAAGGAGCGCACAGACCCCATCGCTCGGAACATACCGTTCAATTCTACGAGACCGACGAGTTTCTGGTGCGCTCGCTGGGCCGGTTTATCCGGGAGGGGCTGGAGACCGGCGAGTCCTGCATTGTCGTCGCCACCGGCGCGCATCATCAGCGTGTCGAAACGTATCTACTGGCGCAGGGAGTGGATCTGCATCCTGCCAGCAAACAGGGCGCCTATCTCGCGCTCGATGCCGAGGAAACGCTATCGGCGTTTATGGTGGCGGGATCGCCCGATCCGGCGCGCTTTACCAGCATCATCGGCGACATTATCGAGCGGGCGGCAGCGCGCGGGCATCCGGTGCGTGTCTTTGGCGAGATGGTTGCGCTGCTCTGGATGGACGGCAACCAGGCGGCAGCAATTGAATTGGAGCGCCTCTGGAACGACCTACGCGATAACCCGTATCCCTTCGCGCTCTTCTGCGCCTATGCGATGGGTGGTTTTGTTGGCAACAAGTATAGTGCGGCTTTCGCTGAGATTTGCCGGCAACATTCCAGCGTCATCCCGGATGAAAACTATACGACGCTCGGCAGCGAGGAGGAGCGCCAGCGCGCCGTCACGTTGCTGCAACAAAAGGCCAGTTCGCTCGAAAAAGAGGTTGCTGAACGGAAGGCGGTGGAAGATCAGTTGCGCGTTGCGCTTGCGGCGCAGCGACAACTGGAAGAGCGCAAGAACGCTTTCATCAGTATGGCCAGCCATGAGCTGAAAACGCCGATCACCAGCCTCAAAGGGTTTACCCAGGTGTTACGCCAACGCCTGCAAACCCAGGCAGACCCGCAAACGCTGCTGTTCCTTGATCGCATGGATGTGCAACTCAAAAAGTTGACCAACCTCATCAGTGATCTGCTCGACATCTCAAAAATGCAGACGGGCATGCTGGCGTTCCGGGAGACGATCTTTGATCTCGATGAACTGGTGCGTGAAACCGTGGAGAATGTGCAGGCGGCCATCACGACGCATCACATTCGTCTACGCGGAGAAACGCAGGCGCAGATTGCCGGAGACCGCGACCGGCTGGGGCAGGTTCTCATCAATTTGCTCACCAATGCCATCAAGTATTCACCCAGAGCGGAGACGGTGATTGTGCGCCTGCGCAGCTATGATGGGCAGGCGGAGGTGTCGGTACAGGACTTTGGCATTGGCATTGATCGTGAGCAGTGCGAGCGCATTTTCGAGCAGTTCTACCAGGTGGCCGATCCCGTGCATACCTATCCAGGGCTGGGCATTGGCCTCTATATTGCACATACGATCATCGAGCGGCATGGTGGGCGCCTCTGGGTGGAGAGCGAGAAAGGCGCAGGCAGTACCTTCTATTGCACGCTGCCACTGCTGAAGAACGGATCAGTTGCTTCCAGTTCATGCGAGCAACGAGAAAGCCACAATGCGACCCGCAGAGAGAAGATGAAGAGAGAAAATCGAGCAGATGAATGATGAGCAACGATGCGCCGAAATCCCCTCAAAAAATCCTCATTGTGGAAGATGATCCTGATATTTCGCTTGCGCTCTCCTCGATTTTGGAGGACGCAGGGTATGTCGTGGTGACGATGGACGGCACAGGCGACCCGCTGCCGGTCAACGTCAACGATACAACCTCCCTGCCAGACCTGATTCTTCTGGATATGCTGCTTTCAGGGCAGGATGGGCGTGAACTGGCCCGACGCTGGAAGGGCCAGCCGTCCACCCGGCATATCCCAATTGTCATGCTTTCCGCGCATCCCTCCGCCGCGCAGGAGGCGCAGGCCGCAGGCGCGAACGATTTCATTGCCAAGCCTTTTGAGATGGACGATCTCCTTGCGCATGTCCGTCAGCATCTTGCTCATTGAGCATCCTGCCTCTCTGGTAGGCGAACATTCCTATCTGCCAGCGAAAACCACCATCCCCCATTCGGCGGCGTGCTGGTACCTTTGGGCACGGCGTTCAAGGGCGCTCAGTCGCCTCATGCTATACTCCTGATACGAGGCAGGCATGTCTGTTATGCAAAATTGGTCGAATGATCCAATCAGAGCAGACGAGAGCAGACCAGGGCGAAGCGGCGCGGAGAATTCCCATGTTGAACACCGAGGAGCAGCGAATCGCGGACCTTTCGCGGGCGGCTGAGGCGTTGATCGCCGGGCCGCCGGAGTATCTGCGCGCGTTCGTCGGTGAGGAGGGTGGCGCGCGCCAGCAACGTCGCGCCGTCGTCGTCGCGTCGCTGCGCGAGCAGGAGGCCGAGGGGCGCGTCGGCGTCTCTGTGGATGAACTGGCCGCCGACCTCGAAGCAGTGCTGCGTTTTCGCGGGCAGGAAGCGCTTAGCGATCTGCGTGGTGAAGTAGTGGAAGTGCTGCGCCAGCTCGAAGGTTGGCAGGCGGTGGATGGCGGTCTGGCGCCGGACCGCGCCGAACGTGACGGGTTGCGCCGCCGTGTCGAGCGCGACTATGCGCTGGCGCGTTCGCTGCGTGTCTTCCTGCCACACTGGGATGAGATTCAGCGCGCATTGCGCCGCCGCTATGTGAGTCTCAGCGCCAATTATTTTGCACAGGCCATCGCTGCGCTCGATACGCTGCTCGAAGAGCTGCAATACGAAGATACCGACCCGTTGCGCTGCCATACCGCCTGGCAATCGCTGCGGCAGGCGCTCCACGGCATCATCACCGAATCGCGCGATTTCGCCCGTGAACTGCGCTCGCTCCAGGTGGATGGCAACCGCCCAGAAGTGCTGGCGGATATTGCCGACCGGCTGGGCATCCTGCATGAGAAGTTTTTTCGTGTCGCCGCTGAGGGTGCGGCAAAGGTCCGCGAACGCTTAGAGCGGTTGCGTGATGAACGCCACGAGGGCGAAAACGTGCGCCGCCTGCAAGAAGCCCTGCGCATCCGCGAGGAAGATTGGAGCGTGGGCCTGGGCGAAACCGAAGATGAGCAGCGCGAACGCCTGGAAGCTGTGGAACACGAGGTGCTGCGCGAACTGGTGATCTTCGAGCGGCTGATGGCGGAGAGTGGTCCCGGTTCCTGGCGCGAGGGCGCGAAGGCGATCAGCCTGGCGCTGGTAGACCTCACTGAACGCATCCACTCAGCGATTTCGCTGCGGCTCCAACAGACGCAGGCGATCACGGCGCTGCTGCGGCGCGCGCATGATCTGGCGGAGGGCGGCGACGAGGCGACACAACGGGCACGCCGCTATCTCTGGGACGCCTCTGGCTCGATGCACGCAGCAATCTGGGTGCAGGCGCATCCGACGAGCGACGATCAGGTGCGGCTGGACCGCTGGCTGGCGCAGCGCGGCGGGTCGCCGTTGCCGCTGGTGGATGAAGATATTTGGCAGAAGTCGCTGCGTCCGCGTCACCGGCCTGCGCCGCCACCACCGCCCTCCTCGCTGGAACTGCCGGACGATTGGGACCCCGGCGAGGACCCGCGTGTCCGCGAAATGGAAGAGGCGCGCGCCTATCTAGTGGAGCGGCTGATTGCCGCCGGTTCGGCGGCGGCGCTCGGTCATCTCGAATCTTTCGATGAGTTGCGCTTGTTGGCTTCGTTTCTCTGGCTACCACGCGATAGCGCGCCATTGCGCCGCCTGGGGCTGCGTATTCAGCCGCCGGGAGCGGGTATGTCGGCGCGGGCGACGCTGCGAGGTCCGGGCTTCCTGGTGGAACTTGACAACTATCGCTTCTTGGCGACCACCGCCAGCCGCCAGGCCGCCGCCGATGCCGCTCGCTCCGCGCGTGAGGCGGTGGCGCGGCTCAATATGATTGCCAGCGGCGAAGAGGAGATCACGCAGCCCAGGCCAGCTATTGCCGCCGCCAGCGTTGCCAGCGTTACAGGCGCGCCCACGACACCGCATACGCTTGCGCCAGCCGTAGCCGCCTCCGCTGCCATGCCGGTTGTTCCAGGCGTCACGCATCCGCTTGAACCAGCCGCCGCAGCGCCAACGCGCCCGCTCGAATCCGGCGCCGCGCCGACGCATCCGTTGGAGAGTGGGCTGGAACTCATTACGCGCCCGCTGCCAGCCATTCACCCGGATGCAGGTCGCCCGACCGTGCCGTTGCAGGGGCCACTGGCCGCGCCGCCCGCTGGTACGCTCATCCCCCAACCATCGCAATTATCTACACCACCTGCGCCGCAGCCCTCGCCGTCCGCGCAGCCTGCACAGCCGCCCCAGCCCGCTTCCGAGCAGGAGTCACAGCAGCATGGTCGCCGTCTCTGGCCGTTCCAGCTTGGCCGCCGCAACAACCAGAATGCGCAATCGTAGCCCCCACCCCCGGCCCCTCCCCCATGCGCGGGAGAGGGGAACGCAGAGTGCTGGCTGTTGAAACCGCGCCTAGATGGCCGTTGGCCGCCAAGTCCGCCTGCGCGGACTAGGAGCAGGTGCGTTCATGTCTCTAACCTGCGGAGGCAGGTTTTGCGGCTGAAAGCCATCCAGTCGCGAATTCATTCGCTGGCTACCAATCAACTGCCGCTGGTCTCTCTAGATCCGTGAATAATACCTTGCCCATGCCATCCAAAACGGCAGAGGTGATTTTGCAAGATTTTTACTGCGCAGGCGAGACAAATTCCGCACTCATACGCATACTAACATGAGGGGAAATGCGGAAAGCGTTTTGCGATGCGCCGCCATCGCCGGCCCGCAAAATTGCTGGAAACAGGATGATGTACCGCGCACTAGTGTGACTGTATGAGTACTTGGTTAGTGACACACACCCCTACGCTGTTGGTGGTTGGGGAGGAAAGGGAAATTACATGCTTGAGCCAGGACGGCGCACCGAGGGTAATCTCCTCGATCTGCCGAACTTTCACGACGATGAAGACTTTGACGACGAGAATGTGGAGCCGGCGCGCCCGTGGTGGCGTCGCCCCAAAGGGATTGCTATTCTCTCTGGCATCCTGATTGTGGTGTTGCTCATTGGCGGTTTCGCCTTCCTGCGCACACGACCCAAGCCGATCACCTATCAATATGCGACGGTGACGACCGGCAGCCTGATTACTACGATCAGCGCCACCGGGCCGGTGCAGAGCGCGCTTTACGATGTCAACTTCAGTGGCAGCGGCAAAATCGCTGAGATAGATGTCACCGTTGGTCAGCAGGTGAAAGCCGGACAGGTGCTGGCGAAGCTGGACCCCACCTCGCTCCAGGATGCACTCAATCAGGCGCAAATTCAGGCTGATGAAGCCTACGACCAGGAACAAAACGCTATTTCCCAATGTGACAATGAAAAGAATCCCCCACCAGACTGTGTGCAACTAGCAGAGAACCAATATGCGGCGGCGCTGGCTGCGCTCCAAACGGCGCAGGACAACCTGGCGAACGCGACACTGAAAGCGCCGCATGCTGGCACGGTCACGCAGATCAACGGCGCGGTCGGTGGCACGCCTGGCACGAGCACCAGCAGTGGCAGTAGTTCGTCGTCGTCTTCCAGTTCCAGTGGCGGCGGCACGTTCATCCAGATTGCCGATCTCTCGTCGCTTCAGGTGGTCGCGGATGTCAACGAGGCGGATATTGGCAGTGTCGCCGTCAATGAGCCAGTGACGTGCACGGTCAGCGCCTATAGCAATCATATTTTCCGGGGCACCGTCGCCTCCATTTCGCCGATTGGGCAGAGTTCCTCGAATGTCGTGACCTATCCGGTGACGATCAACCTGACCAACACCACCGGCGCGAACTCCGCCACCAACAACGGCAGCGGCAGCGCCAGCACCGGCGCGGCGGGCAGCTATCTGCTGCTGCCGGGGATGACGGCCAGCGTGACGATCATCACGGCGCAGCGCAGTGGTGTCTTGCTGCTGCCGGCCACCGCGCTGACCTTCGCGCGGACGGCGGCGCTGCCGTCGAACGGCATCCTGACACTCAGCCAGGACCGCACGGCGCTGGTACAGGCGCGCCAGATGCTCAACAATTTGCTCACCAGCAATCCGCAGATTGCGCAGGATAAGCCGACGGCCACTATCGTCCTCGAACGGGTCAACGGCAAATGGCAGGCTACACCCGTTGTGCTGGGTCTGACGGACGGCGCGCGCTACGAAGTGCTGGCGGGGCTGAACCAGGGCGATCAGGTTGTCATCGGTGAGACGGGTGGCTCGCTGCCGACCCCGGCGGCTGGCAGTGGCACCGGCGGCGGTGGCTTTGGTGGCTTCGGTGGAGGCCGTGGCGGTGGTAATGGCGGTAATGGTGGCAAGGGTGGCTTTGGTGGCTAGCGGATTCCCCCCACCCCTAACCCCTCCCCCGTGCGCAGGAGAGGGGAACCAGAAGACCTCACCCCGCCCTGCGGGCACCCCTCTCCTCGCAAGGAGAGGGGCCGGGGGTGAGGATTCTTATCACGAAGATATCAGGAGAACAGCCGTGGCCAGCATTCCACCACATCCGCCAGATACAACCAATACAACCGGCACGACCGGCACAGATACAACGACAACCGCTATGGCAAATAAACAGAATGGTACCGGTAGGAACGATGGGCAGACGCCGGATGCCGCCCTCTCTACCGATGTACAGCAGGGCGAGGATGGCGCACCAGAGAATTCCGTTCAAAAGCGGCGCCTGCCGGTCATCTCCGTGCGCAGCCTGACGAAGACGTATCTTCTCGGCCAGACACGTGTCCGGGCGTTGCGCGGCGTCTCGCTGGACATCTACCCTGGCGAGTTCGTTGCCATTATGGGACCGTCCGGCTCCGGCAAGTCCACCTTTATGAACTTGCTTGGTTGTCTGGATCGCCCCACCAGCGGCGAATACTGGTTGATGGGCACCGCCGTCAGCAAGATGTCTCCGGACCAACTGGCGGACGTGCGCAATCGCAAGATTGGCTTCGTCTTTCAGGGATTCAACCTGCTCAGCCGCTCGTCTGCGCTCGACAACACGGCGCTGCCGATGCTCTACGCGGGCCTTCCCAAAGAAGAGCAGCAGCGCCGCGCCCGACGTGTCCTCCAACTGGTCGGCCTGGGCAGCCGCGCTCATCACAAGCCATCGCAGCTTTCCGGCGGCCAGCAGCAGCGCGTGGCGATTGCACGCGCGCTGGTCAATAGTCCGGCGCTGCTGCTGGCGGACGAGCCGACCGGCAACCTGGATAGCCGCACCAGCGTCGAAATCATGGCGGTGTTGCAGGCGCTGAACCAGTATGGCCTGACGATTGTGCTGGTGACGCATGAGCCGGATATCGCCGCCTATACCAACCGCCAGATTCACTTTCGCGATGGCCGTATCATCAGCGATGAAATGCTCGCGCAGCCACGGCGGGCGCGGGCGGAACTGGAAGTGGAAGCGGTTGCCGCCCCACCGGCAGGCGGCAGCACCATCGAGATACGGGAGGAACGGCTATGAGCAGCGAAGAACAGACGCCGGATACCACCCTCACCTCCAACCGGCCAGTGACGGCATCAACTGCCTCATCAGCGACAACGGCAACCTCAACGAAGCCGAAGCGCGCCATAACGCGCAAGAAGCGTTCCCGCAAGCGCGGCTTGGCGCTCAATGCCAGCTTCAGCAGCGCATGGGAGGCGCTCTGGGGCAACCGGCTGCGCTCGCTGCTGACGATCCTCGGCGTGATCGTCGGCGTCGCGGCGGTGATCGTGGCTGTCACTATTACCCAGGGCACCAGCAATTCCATCAATGCGCGCGTCGCCGGGCTGGGTACGAACACGCTCATCATCAATTCCGGCGCGGCGGTGACGGGTGGCGCATCTGGCGGCATCGGCTCGCAGCAATCGCTGACGCAGAGCGATGCCACAGCGATAGCCTCGGTGGCGCATGTGGTCAACGTCTCGCCAATCAAGAGCGTGACGGCGCAACTCATCTACAGCGGGCAAAACTGGAACACGCGCGTCCAGGGCGTCTACCCGAACTTCCAATCCATCGGCAACTGGCAGATGGCGGAGGGGAGCTGGTTCTCCGATGCCGATGAGGCAGCGGGAACGCCGCTCGCGGTGTTGGGGCAGACGACGGAGCAAAATCTCTTCACCGGCGTCGCCGCCGATCCCATCGGCCAGACGATTTTGATCAACAATCAGCCGTTTCGCGTGGTCGGCGTGCTTCAGGCGAAGGGCGCCGCCGCTGCGCTCAACCAGGATGACGTGGTGTTCGTGCCGTTCAGCGCCGCCGCAACGCGCCTGAAGAACACGCCCTATGTGGATCAGATCCAGGTGCAGGTGGATAACGCCAACGACGTAGCGCAGGCACAGGCTGATATTACGACGTTGCTTGAACAGCAACATCATCTGCCGCCGGGCGGACCCGATGACTTCCTGATTCGTAGCTCGAATCAACTGGTGCAGACGGCGCAGTCGTTCTCGCAGACGCTGACGTTCCTGTTGGTGGGGATCGCGGCCATTTCGCTGCTGGTTGGTGGCATCGGTATCATGAATATCATGTTGGTATCGGTAACGGAACGCACGCGCGAAATTGGTATCCGTATGGCGGTCGGCGCGCGGCGCGGCGATATCCGCAACCAGTTCTTGATCGAATCGCTGACGCTCAGCGCCGCCGGCGGCTTGATCGGCGTGCTGCTGGGCCTGATCGGCGGATTTATCATGACACGAGTGGTGCAGCTACCGTTCGCCGTTAATCCGCTCTCGATTCTGCTGGCGTTCGGCGTGGCGGCGATCATTGGTGTCTGTTTTGGCTTCTATCCGGCGGTGCGCGCCTCGCAGCTCGATCCAATTGTTGCGCTGCGGACAGAGTGAGGGGTAGCCGGCCCATCCAGAGGGAGATGTGAGCATTATGGCAGATGTGGATGTCATCCATGAGGAGGCAGAGCAGCCTCAGCAGACCATTCTCGTCATCGAAGATGAGAAGAGTATCTCCCAACTGGTGCGGCTCTATCTGGAACAGGCGGGCTTCCGCGTGGTTTCAGCGGCGGATGGTCCGAGTGGCCTGGGGCTGCACACGCGCGAGCAACCGGCGCTGGTGATCCTCGATCTGATGCTGCCGGGGCTGGATGGCTGGGAGGTTTGTCGCCGTATCCGCCAGCAGGGGAACACACCGGTGTTGATGCTGACGGCGCGGCAGACCGAGGAAGACCGCATTCAAGGGCTGGACCTGGGCGCCGACGATTACGTGACGAAGCCATTCAGCCCGCGCGAACTGGTCAGCCGGGTGCGCGCGATCCTGCGGCGAGCAACCCCTGCCACCACTGAAGAGCCGAACGCGGTGCTGCAGTATCCGGGGCTGAGCATCTATCCCGCCGCGCGGCGCGTGGAGGCGCAGGGCCAGCCGGTGACACTGACGGCGAAGGAGTTTGATCTGCTGCTGCTCTTTGCGCGCACGCCAAATACAGTGTTCACACGCGAGGAGTTGCTCAGCCGCATCTGGGGCTACGACTATCTTGGCGACAGCCGGACGGTGGATGTGCATATCGGTACGTTGCGCAAGAAAATCGAGCAGAATCCAGCCCAGCCGCGCTTCATCAAAACGTTGTATCGGGTCGGCTATCTTTTCGATCCGACTGCTGCGCAAAATGGTGGAGGCGACGCATAATACCTACGAGTTGGATGAGATACGCGCGACGTGAATGGCGTGAACACTATGAGCGACATGAACGATACAAAGCAAGAGCAGAAACGCCCGCGCAGGTTCCCACTCTCCACGAGCAGCCTCTGGGTGCAGATGGCTGTTGGCTCGGCGCTGATTGCGCTGGCTGCCGTGCTGGTGGTGTCGCTGGCGGCGTCGCTGAGCATTGGCATCTCATTCGAGCATTACCGGCGCACCCAACTCGTCAACGAGGTGCATCAGCTTGCCAGCCTCATCGAGCAGCGCGCCAGCGAACTCCTTCCCAGCGGCGCGACCAGCCTCAGTGATGGCCCAAAAGGTACCCTCCAGTTGATTCCTCCAGCAAAAAGCGGGCGCTTTCAGCAGGAAAATTTGTGGGCGATGGATGCCACAGGCGCGCTGCTCATGGCGCCGCGCACTGGCACGCAGAGCGGTGAGGTGTCACCTTCGGATGCCACAGAAATCATATCGGCGCTGCGCACCGCCCTACAAGGGCAATCGAATGACGGCGCGCTCTCCCACAGCGCGGTTCCCTGGCTCTCGCAACGCTACTATGCCACCGCTCCGGTGCGGCTCGGATCAGCGGCGAATGCGCCGATCATCGGCGCGGTCGCCCTCTCATCGTTGCCACGCGCAGACCTGGGTGTGGTGTTCGTCTCCGGAACCAGCACGGCGATTCTCTTCTCCGGCCTGCTGGCGGCGCTGCTGGCGGCGCTGGGCGCGATGTTCTTTGCGCGGCGGCTCATCAGACCGCTGGACCATCTGACGGCGGCGACGGCGCGCATGACCAGCGGCGATTATAGCGTGCGAGTGGACGTTTCTGCGCCAGATGAGTTGCGCAGGCTCGCCAACACCTTCAATGAGATGGCGGCGACGCTGGAACGCGATGTCAGCGAACTGCACCGGCTGGAACAACTGCGCCGCGAACTGGTGGCGAATGTCTCGCATGAACTGGCGACGCCGCTGACGGCGATTCAGGGCTATACGGAGGCGCTGGCCGATGGCGTCATCCATGACCCCGCCGGACGCGAGGAGTCCACCCGGATGATCGCGCGTGAGGCGGCGCGACTGCGGCGGCTGGTGGACCAGTTGCGGCAGGTGGCGCTCTTCGAGGCAGGCGCGGAACGGCTGGACTGCGCGCCGCTGGCGTTGCCACCGGTGATCGCCGATACGCTGGAGGTGCTGGCGCCGGCCCTGGAACGCAAACAGGTCGCCATCGAGAATAGCGTGCCGGAGCATCTGCCAGCCGTCAACGCCGATAGTGACCGCCTGATCGAGATTTTGCTCAACCTCTTCGACAATGCGCTCCGCCACACACCGGAGGGCGGGCGCATCAGCGTCAGCGCCCAGCCGGATAGAGCGTTCGTGCGTGTCTCCATCGCTGATACCGGCGAAGGCATCGCACCGGAGGAACGCGAACACATCTTCGACCGCTTCTACCGGCTGGACGCTTCGCGGAGCGCGGAGACCGGCGGCAGCGGGCTGGGGCTGGCCATCGTGCGCGCGCTGGTGGAGGCGCATGGCGGCACGATTCAGGCGGGCGAGGCGCCAGACGGTGGCGCGGAGTTCAGCTTCACGCTGCCGCTGGCAAAATAAAAATCCTCTCGGTCTCTCGACCAAGCGCGGCATCCGCCTGGAGACTGAGCTGGAATCCCCTCAGAGACGGTTCTGGATTTCGCTGCTGGCGTGTACGCTATGGATGTTGGCGATGACAACAACGACACGACATCCAGCGGCCATGCGAAAACGAAGCCGCTGTCCATAACAAACGGGGGAACGAACAATGCACGCGATAGCAACCACAGAAGCGATTGCAACTATTGAGAACGAGGAACAGATCGAGGTAGTTCAGGCAACTCAGGTGGCTCCTAGTGTTGAAATAGAGACGGCACAGGTGAAACCGGCGGGCAAGTGGCAGCGCCTCTGCACGCAACTCCGGCAGTGGATCGAAGAGCCGGGCGATCATCACGGCGGTCACCATGGTGGTGACGGAGACGACAATGGTGATGGCGGCGATGACGATGAGTTGGACGGCGACCTGACACTGCGCGGGCTGGCCCCCACGCCGCTCCACTTCGGCTACGATGGCGCTGACACCTTCCTGGCGACGATGCTGGAAGAAGCGGTCATCTACGCCGAAGAAGCAAGACGGCTGTAGAAGTAACAACCAGTTAGTTCCCCTCTCCTCGCGGGAGAGGGGGTCAGGGGGTGAGGTCTCCCTACTCATTGCCCAATGAAGAGCGCGACGACCGTGACGATGGCGGCAATGCCCATCAGTCCAGTCGCCAGCCAGCCGACGATATTCCCCAGCGGACCGTTGGTGTGTTCGCCCATAATGGCGTGGTTGTTGGCGACCAGCAGGATCAGCGCCAGCAGTGGCACCGCGACGATGCCGTTGATGACAGCAGTGTAGACCAGCGCGGCGATGGGATTGATGCCCAGCAGATTGAGCAGCAAGCCAACGATAGTCGCCAGCGCAATGACTCCATAGAAGCCGCGCGCCTGCGTAACCGTTCTGGCAAGTCCTTCATGCCAGCCGAACGCTTCGGCCACGCCATACGCCGCTGAGCCGGCCAGCACTGGAATCGCCAGCAGGCCGGTGCCGACGATGCCGAGGGCGAAGATCAATTCAGCGAACTGCCCGGCATGCGGAAAGCTGTGGACGAGTGGCGTCAACGCCTGCGCCGCCTGGTCCGCCGTCTGGATGGACGTTATGCCGTGCGTATACAGTGTGCTGCCGGTTGCCATGATGATGAACCAGGTTGTAACCTCGGACGCCAGCATGCCCAGGAAGGTATCCAACCGGAGCCTGCGCACCTGCAAGCCAAGCGCCTGTTTCTCGCGGGCGGCGTCTCCGTTGTGCTGGTTGCGGTGGTGCAGTTCCGCCTCCTCGACCTCCTCAGACGCCTGCCAGAAAAAGAGGTAGGGCGAGATCGTCGTGCCCAGCAGGCCCACCACCAACGCCAGGAAAGCTGGCGTAAACCGGATGGTCGGCACAACTGTTTTGAGGAGCAGCGATCCCCAATCAGGCTGGATGATGATGCCGGTGATGATATAGGCGAAGAGCGAGAAGGTCAGCACCTTGAGGATGCGTGCGTAGTAGCGATAGGGCACGAAGATTTCCAGCGCCAGCATCCCCAGCGTAAAGGCGAGCAGCAGCGGCACGAACGGCAGCGGGATGAGCAACTGCGTAGCGGCCACCATCGCGCCCAGGTCCGCGCCGACGTTAATCGTGTTTGCCACCACCAACAGGCCCACCGTAGCGAAGAGGATGCGGCGGCTATAGTGCTTGCGCACGATGCCAGCAATTCCCTGCCCCGTTACCAGCCCGATGCGCCCACACATCTCCTGAACGGCGATCATCAGCGGCAACATGTAGAGCGCCAGCCAGAGCTGGCTGGGTCCATAGGCTGCGCCAGACTGTGAATAGGTGCCGATGCCGGAGGGGTCATCGTCGGCGGCGCCGGTAATCAGCCCAGGCCCCAATATGCGAAAGAAGCGGTTGAGCGTGCGCAGTGGTTGCGGCTGGCCGCGATGTCTGGTAAACACGCGCTGCCGGGATGAAGCAGAGGACAGTGCAGGCGCAGTGGGGGCTTGCGGCTCAACGATGGGCGGCTCTTGGGCCATACGTTCCTGCTCCTTCTCTCATTCTCTCATGCAGTATCGCTCAATGGCGCTTGCTAATGGCCATGTCCGTCGGTCGCTACCGCGCGCCAGGAGATGAGTGGGGCCAGCTCGCGGAAGCGCAGTAGCAGGCGCAGGGTCAGCCAGAAGCTCTGGGGAGACAGCGGCTCAACCAGCACATGACTTGCGCCCAACTGGAACGCGCGGATTTTCTGCGTCATCGTGATGGATGGCGTGACGATCATCACCAGCGCCTGTTGCGTGATGTGTAACTCCTGGAGGCGCGCAAGAAATGGCTTCTGGTCGCTCTCCTGGAGGGAGTCGGAGAGATCATGGTCCATCACCAGGACATCGGGAGTCTCCGCCAGGCGATAGGGGTCCGCTGGCCGCCGGATAAACTGCGCAAGGGCGTCGTCTTGCGACGAAACACTGCGTATTCTCGCATCGAGCGGCGCTGCCCCAATCAGCGCCGCCATCTGTCCGGGTCGTGTCTCCATGAAGAGGATATTGCATGGCGTTCGCCAGGTTGGTGGCGTGATAGGGCGGCGCTGGCGTGCGCTTGCCAGGGGTGAAACTGCGCCATCGCCAGGCGTCTGGTGAGGAAGCTCGTCACGCTGGCCCGGCTGGAGATTGCGAGTGACACCCCCAGAGCCGTCGTGGATGGCGTATTGATCTTGTTTGCCTGCGTGCAATTCCGGTCCCTGCTCTCCCACTTTGCGCACGCACTACATACACAGGCGATTCGCTGCTATCAGCCTACCACGACCGGCCAATAAGAGCAATGGGCAGTTATTATGCTTCGCAATTGCCCATTGGCCTCATGAGCTTTACTCTGGCCAAACGCGCATTTCGAGGATGACGCTTTCCGCATCATTTTGCTATGCTCATCAAGGAACTGTCATCGCAGACGGCGCTTCACTGCGCGCTCATGCGTTCAGCGGCCCGCCGTCCGCCGGTACAACCCTCCTTGCACACTGTTTGGCAAGGTGTATCGCTGCAAAAAGGCAGGTTTCAGTATGGCTCTCCAACAGGGGAAAACTTCCTCTGGCGCCCGCATGAAGTCGCGTGGCGCATCTGCTCCATCCCTCGAAGAACACGGTTTGTATCGCCTTGGGGTGAGTTACGGACGCGCGGTGTACCGGTTCCGCTGGCCGGTCATTGCGGCCTGGGTTGTCCTTCTGCTCGCAAGCATTCCACTTGCCAGCAAGCTTCCTAGCGTTTTGAGTGGCGGCGGCTATTCGTTTGAAAACAGCGATTCTATCAAAGCCGCCAATATCCTGGTGGATAAACTGCATTATCCCCAGGAGCAGGTGTTCCTCGTTTTCCATTCGGCGGATACCCCTGCTACCGATCCCGTGTATCAGCAAGAGATTGCCGCCGTCATAGCGAAGGTCAGGACGCTTCCCCACGTCACTGGCGTCATCCCTGGCGGCGCCGGCAAGGACGGTAAAACAGTCTTGCTGCTGGTCAATTTCAACGAGGACGCAGACGCCGTGACGAGGCAGTTGCCGGATATCCGCAAGCTCTTGCCCACCGGCAACGCCGCCAGCCCTGCCAGTGTCTATCTGACGGGCGATGTCGCCGTCTATGATGAGCTGACGCAGGTGGTGCAGCAGGACACGGAGAAAGCTGATGCTTCGGCGTTGCCCATTGCCTTGCTCGTGTTACTGATCGTGTTCGGGACGTTGGTGGCCGCTGTAATGCCGCTGGCGCTGGCGCTGGTGGCCGTGCCAGTTTCGCTGGCGCTGGTCTATCTGGTTGCGCAGCATATGACGACCAACGTCTCCGTCCTGAGCATTGCTTCGATCATTGGTCTCGGCCTTTCAATAGACTACAGCCTGTTTCTGATTCGCCGCTTCCGCGAAGAACTGGCGCACGGACGCGAGGTCCGCGAAGCGGTCGCCTGGACCGTCGCAACCGCAGGCGAAGCAATTCTCTTCAGCGGCCTGACGGTGATCGTTGGCTTCTGTGGCATGCTCCTGATTGGTGTCCAGGTGATGACCTCGTTCGGATTGGGCGGCATCTTTGTTGTCGTGGCAGCAGTCCTGGCGGCGCTGACGCTGTTGCCCGCGCTGCTGAGCGTGCTGGGACCACGCATCAATGCGTTGCGCGTGCCTCTAGTTGGCCGTCTTGCGCAGGTAGGCGCAGACAAGCGTGCGGGGGGAGATGGAGAGGAACGAGAGGAACAGGAGGAACAGGGCGATCAGCGTGGATTCTGGCATGCCTGGGCAATGGGGGTGATGCGGCGCCCTCTCCTGATTATTGTGTTGGTGGCGGCGCTGTTGCTGGGGCTGGGCTGGCCGGTGCTGCAAATGACTATTGGCACACCGTCCGCCTCAGTCTTGCCGTCGAACACGCAGGCCAGCCAAGGATTGAAGCTCTTGCAAGAGCAGTTTCCCTCTGCCGCGAACGATCCTATCTACATCGTCGTACAGACGGATGACCATTCGAGCCTGATGTCGGCGCAGCATCTCGCGCAGATCGCACAGTTGACGAACTGGCTGGATGCGCAGCCGCACATCACCAGCGTGAGCAGCCTGACGCAGCCACCCGCGCAGCCCGGCGCGCCGGTGCCCACGGCGGCGCAACTGATTGCGCTCTACACCAGCGGCGCCTACCAACAACATCCGGCGCTGGCGCAGTTTGTCGCCGCCAATGCCGCCGGTGATACGACGCTGATAACGGCAACCGCCAATACGAAGTTGGATAGCGACGCTGGAAAAGCGCTGATTGACCACATTCGCGGTGCTGGCCCCGCGCAGGCGCAGGGAATGACGATGTTGGTCGGTGGATTTCAGGCCGTCAGCCTGGATTTCAACCGCTATCTCTATGGCAACTTCCCCAAGGCAATCGCCTTCATTCTGATTGCCACCTTCCTGCTGCTGTTGCTCATGTTCCGTTCGCTGCTGTTGCCGCTCAAGGCTGTGCTGATGAACATTCTCTCGATCAGCGCGGCATATGGCGTATTGGTGATCGTCTTTCAATGGGGGCATCTCTCCGGCTTGCTAGGCTTCACGCCCGAAGGATTCATCGAGTCCACCGTGCCGATCCTGCTGTTCTGCATCCTTTTCGGTCTCTCGATGGATTATGAAGTGTTCCTGCTCTCGCGCATTCGTGAAGAGTGGTTGCGCACGCATAACAATCGCTATGCAGTCGCGCAGGGATTGGAAAAGACCGGCGGCGTGATTACCAACGCAGCGATTATCTTCACCATCGTCACCGCAGCCATCAGCTTCACGACCATCATCACCGCCAAAGAGATGGGTATCGGCATGACAGTAGCGGTGCTGGTGGATGCAACGATCATTCGCTCATTGTTGGTGCCCGCGACGATGCGCCTCTTGGGTCGCTGGAATTGGTGGCTGCCGGGGCGCCCGCTGCCTATCGAACGACCTGCGCCCGATCTGGCAAGTGGGACGAAGGCGGTATCTGGTGAGTTCCGGTGAGTGACTTTCGTCATGATGCGCTCATGCCTCAATCATGACGCATGATGACTCATATCGTGACCAACGATACTGAACTGTTGCCCATCCCCGGTGCTATGCTTCTGGCGTACTGCATCGGGAGATGTGTCCGGCGTGGGGCTGTGGAGAAAGCACCTTCGCGCCGGATACTCCTCCACAGGTGTATTCACGAATTCACAGCTACGTCAGGGGAGATAGGGCAGGAATGGCGACAAAATCAGCAGCATCCAATATATCCAGCGCGTCGGGCACATCCAGCGCAATTGTCGCTGAGAATTTGCGCAAGACCTACGGCAGCACCAAAGCCGTGGACGGCATCAGCCTGGAGGTGCGCCACGGCGAAATCTTTGGCATGCTTGGCCCCAACGGCGCGGGCAAGTCCACCACGATTGAGATGATCGAGGGGTTGCGCGCGCCTGATTCGGGGCATATCGTCGTGTTAGGGCTGGCGCAGCCACGCGACGCCACTGCCATCAAGCAGCGCATCGGCATCCAGCTTCAGACGACCTCGCTGTATCCGAAGCTCACCGTCACCGAGATTCTCGACCTCTTCCACAAGTTCTATAAGAACCGCAAGATGCTCACGACCGAGGATCTCATCAGAATCGTGGACCTGGATGAGAAACGCAATACACGCAGCAAAGACCTCTCCGGCGGCCAGAAGCAACGCCTGAGTGTGGCGCTGGCGTTGGTCAACGATCCCGATATCGTTTTCCTGGATGAGCCGACCACCGGCATGGACCCGCAGGCGCGGCGCCAGCTCTGGGATGTCGTGCTGGACTTGAAGAGCCAGGGCAAGACGATTTTGCTGACGACACACTATATGGAAGAGGCGGAGAAGCTCTGCGACCGTGTTGCCATTGTGGACCACGGCCATATCATCGAAACCGGCTCGCCCAATGAGTTGATTCACCGCTATTTCAGCGATACGGCCATTGAGTTCCAGGATAGCCAGCATGCCGGTCTGGACGCCTATCGCCAGCTTGCCGGTGTCAGCAGCGTCAGCGGTGAAGATGGACGCGTTCTGCTCTATAGCTCAGACGTTCCCCGCACGATGGCCGCGCTGCTCGAACGTGAATCCGGCAGCAACGCGCTGCGCGACCTCAACGTGCGTACCGCGACACTCGAAGACGTTTTCCTGAAGCTTACCGGGCGCGCGTTGCGGGATTAGACCTCACCCCCGGCCCCTCTCCCGCGAGGAGAGGGGGGTGCAGGCGCGCAGATGTCTGTCTCTAGTCCGCGCAGGCGGACGTCGCGGCGGCACGCCATCCAGGCGCGGTTTCAACCGCTGGCCAATGGGCCACCCAGCCAGTAACATAGAACGAGGAATACAATCCAATGTCCACCATCATCAGTCTCTACCGGGCCAATGTCAAAGAGTTCATCCGCGACCGCGCGGCGCTCTTCTGGACATTCGCCTTTCCTATCGTCTTCATCGTCCTCTTCGGCCTGATTTACGGAGGCACCAACTCAGTTTCCTATAACGTCGTGGTCATAGATCATGACAACACCGCTATCAGCAAGCAACTCGTTGGTGTCTTCAATAAGGTATCGGCGTTCAAGATCAAGAATGAGTCGCAGAGCCAGGCCAACAGCGACCTGAAAAACGGTCAACTGGACATGCTGATCGTCATTCCAGCGGGCTTCAGCGCGCAGATTAACGCCAAGAATCCGGCCAATCCCGCGCAGGTGCAGATGTTCTATGACGGCTCCGGCAACCAGACCAACGCGCAGGTCGAACGCCAGATTGTCCAGGAGGTGCTGACTGGCTTCAACCAGAGCATCGCGCCGTATACGCCGCCGGTGGCACTGAACATCCAGACGATCAGCGCGAAGAACCTGAGTACCGTGGACTATCTGACGCCGGGCATCATGGCAATGGCGTTGATGCAACTCGGCCTCTTTGCCACGGTTGCGCCGCTGGTGACGCTGCGCCAGGAGCAGGTATTGCGCCGGCTGGGCGCGACGCCGCTGCCGCGCTGGCAATTGCTGGCGAGCCAGATTCTCTTCCGTCTGACCATCGGCCTGCTTCAGTGCGGCCTGATTCTCTGGGTCAGCACCACCTTCTTCCATGTGAATATCGTCGGAAGTCCGTTGCTGCTGCTTGGCCTAATTCTGCTGGGGGCGGTGATGTTCATCTCGCTGGGCTATCTGATCGCCTCCCTCGCACGCACCGTGGAGGCGGCGAACGGCATTGCCACGGCGCTCAACTTCCCGATGATGTTTCTGTCTGGCATCTTCTTCCCGCTGGCGTTCCTGCCCGCCTTCCTGACGCCCATCGTGCGCGCGCTGCCGCTCACCTACCTGGCAGACGCTTTCCAGCAGGTCGCCGTCGGCAGTGTGCCGCAGTTCTCGCTGTTGACCGACGTGCTGGTGCTGGTCGGCTGGATCGTCGTCTGCACGGCGCTCTCGGCGCGTCTCTTCAAGTGGGAATAGCGACTTTCAAAGATCAGGCTCCGTTCACAACCAGTGAGCGGAGCCATTTCTACTTGACTGTACATGAACGTTTGGTCTATGCTTGTACCTGGTTGATGGGAGAAATATGATGCCGTATCCGCAAGCATTCCTCGAAATTCAATTGACATTTGCCCGGAAAATGGCTGAACTTACCGGCACGCCATACCAGGAATCGGTCTTGCGTAACACTGCTCTCTACCGCATTTTGGGGTTGGATTGGAGCCTGGACCCACTCAATCCTGTATGGCAACAGTTCATCAATGCGCTACAGGATAGCGACTCAGAGAGCGATGCGGCGTATGGCATCTATCGTGACCGCTATACAAAGGGTCTCGTGCCGGACTATGATACGAGCAGGCCTCATTGGGGCTGTTTTGCATATGAATATCATCCCGACGCAAAAGCAATCCGCCTCCATTTTGCAAACCTGGATACCTCTGGCTATGGTCCGTTGAGCCATCAACGCAAAGAATACCGCATTGCTGAGTTGCGGTCGCTCTTCTCGCATGTCAAAGTTGAACATGCTGATGCAGAGCGTGTCTTGGGTGGGACGTGGCTCTACAATCGCGCGGAGTACCGGCGTCTCTTTCCGCCAGTGTATGGTGAATCTGCGCGCGTAGATCATCCACACCTGATCGCGCGTGGACTTTGGGGACAGTTTCTGCGACATGATAATTCCATGAACGAGGAGATCACTGCACGTTTTCTTGCGCGGCTTAGCGAACTTCGCGACCCCCAAGCATACGCCAATTGTTTCCCTTATCAGTCCCTGCTCACCGAAGCGTCTATCCAATCTTTCTACGAATTTTACGGCATCAGTGAGCCTCAATAACTGATAGCGAAAACAGGTGAAGAGATGTACGATACCGTGATTCGACCATTCGTGCCGCCCGACCAGCAGGCGGCCCGCGTGTTGATCCTACGTGGGCTGGGCGAGCATTTCGGCTGGATTGACGAGACATGCAACCCGGACCTCGATGACATCGCAGCGACCTATACCGGCGCAGGGCATCTCTTTCTGGTTGCCGAGCGCGCGGGAACGCTGATGGGCACGGCGGCGCTCGTACTGGCAGATGATGTGCGGGTGGGGCGGCGCGGCCAGATGGTGCGCGTCTCCGTGGCGGCGGAGGCGCGGCGCATGGGCGTCGGGCGCGCGTTGGTGGCGCAACTGGTGCAGGCGGCGCGCGAACATGGCATCGAGCGCGTCATCGTGGAAACGAACGCCGACTGGGATGACGCGATAGGACTGTATCAGCGTTGCGGCTTCACCATTCGTGAGCGACGAGACGGCGGTGTCCTTCTGGCGCTGGAACTGGCATAATACAGAAAACGATAGGAACTATTTCAATGCAGATACGACAACTGACCGAAGACGATGCCGAAGTATATTGGGCGCTGCGGCTGCGCGCGCTACGTGAGGAGCCGCAGGCGTTCGGTGCGGACTACGCGGAAGCGGTGAACCGTCCGCTGAGCGACGCGCAGCAACGTCTACGCGATAGCTCACCCGAACACTTCTGGCTCGGCGCGTTTACTGATGCCAGTGATGCCGGTTTGGTGGGCATGATCGCCTTTAGCCGCGAACCCTACGCGAAGGTGCGTCACAAGGGGATGATTACGCAGATGTATGTTGCTCCGGAGGCGCGCGGCCAGGGAATCGCTCGCGCGCTGGTGAGCGAATTGATCGCGCGTGCCCGCGCGCTGCCCGGCCTGGAGCAGATCAACCTCGCCGTCGTCACGACGAATGCCGCTGCGCGTAACCTCTATCTGGCGCTTGGCTTCGAGGTGTTCGGGGTGGAGCGTCGCGCCCTCAAACTCGGTGACACCTATCTGGATGAAGAGTTGATGGTGTTGATGCTCGTCTGATGCCAGATGATGAAAGAGCGTGACGACAGTGGAACTCGATCTCTCAGGCGTGATGCCGGAGGCGCGGCCCGCTGTGGAGCGCGCCGCCAATGTCTATATCGCGCATACGCGCCGGTGGTTCGTTGGCATACTGGCGCATGGCTCAGCGGTCAAGGGCGGCTTCATCCCTGGCTGTAGCGACATTGACCTGAAGCTCTATCTCGAACCAGATGCCTTCACCGCAGAAGGCTACCTGCCATTCGCTATCTCACTGGCGATTGCGCGCGACCTCGCTCCAGTTGACCCGGCGCCATTCGCCTATATCCAGTGCTATGCTCATTCCATCGTGTCGCAGCACCAGCAATTGCTGATTCCTGGAACTCATGCGCTGCTGGCTGGCCGGCTGCCGGTTGCTGAGGCGACGGAGACGCAACTACAAGCGCAGGCGCGCACGGCGCTGTCCACCAGCGACCCGCTACCACCGCATCTGCGCGACGGGCTGCTCACCTGGAGTCCCAGCCGTCTGGAGCGCAACGTGCGCTGGCTCTGCACCGATGTCTGGCCGATGCTCTATCACCTGCTCTCAGTTCAGCAGCGCGACGCTCTGCGCATCTGGCGGCTGCCCAAACAAGAAGCCATTGCGCTCACCGATCCGCAAACGGCGGAGGGGCAGGCGATTCGCGCCTTCTATGCGGCGTTGCTGGCATACTACCCGGCGCAAACGTCGAATAGCGTGGCGCTCGATATCCTCGAACATGGGGTACACTTCTTGAGAGCTGCTACCTCCTGGTGGCAGCGCGAATGTGGCGTGATACGTGCGGATGTTGTGAATTCGACCGGCTGAAGGACGCTCACATCACTGCTGAGGAGAAACGAGTAGTATGCCGTCTGTTGGAGTCTTCGCAGCGATTTTCGATGAGCAGGGACGCATCCTCTGTGTGCGCCAGAACTACAGCCCGCGCAAGTGGACGCTGCCCGGCGGCAAGATGGAAGCCCGCGAATCGCCGTTTGAGGCATGCCTGCGTGAAGTGAAGGAAGAGACCGGCTATCGTGTCGAAATTGACCACCTGATCGGCGTCTATTCCACGCCCTACAAAGATGATGTCGTCATCTCCTTCGCCTGCCATATCGTCGGGCGCGATGCGTGGCAGCCCAACAACGAAATCGCCGAGATCGGCTTCTTTGGCCGCGAAACGTTGCCGCGTCCCATGCGCCAGCGCACGCTGGTCCGCATTCACGACGCCTTCGATGGCCTCACCAACGTCGTGCGCGTCTTCAAACGCGAAACTGCCCGCAAAGTGAGTTAGAGAATAGAGTTGTCTCTGCGACCCCTTCTCTCGTCTGATGTAGTATGACATAACGCGACTTCAAGAATATACGACAGAGAGACGAGAGAGGCAGGGGAAATGATGGCTGGCAAACAAGAGAAACCCGATAAGCGCGCGAAAGACGGAAAAGACGCGAAAGAGAAGAAAAGTGGCAAGAATGCCAAAGCTGAGAGAAACGATAAGTTAGTCAAAGCGACTAGCAACGGCCACGCGCCGTTGCTCACCGCTGCCGTGGCGTCGCGGGCGCCAAACGCTGGTGAGGGCAGCGACGGCGTGCTTGCCATCCTGGGCGCGCGGCTGATTGATGGCAGCGGCGCCGATCCGCTGGAGAACGCGGGTATCGTCATTAAAGGTGGGCGCATCACCAAAGTGGGACGGCGCAAAGATGTCGTTGCCCCGCGCGGCGCAACCGTCATCGAGGCGGACGGCTTGACCATGCTGCCAGGGCTGATAGACTGCCATGTCCATCTCTCAGGCCAGTGGGGTTACGATCTCTTGCGCGGCCTGATGACACCGCCCTCGCTCTCGCTGCTCTACGCCGTGCCCAACGCCCGCGCCACCCTCGAAGCTGGCATCACCACCGTGCGCGACGCTGGTGGCACGCCCGCCGGCGTCAAGCTGGCCGTCGAGCGCGGCCTCTTCCCCGGCCCGCGCATGCTCGTCGCTGTGTCGTTCCTCTCGCAGACCGGCGGACATGGCGACTCGATGATGCCCTGCTGTGTGGACCTCGGCCAGCCGTTGCCCGCCGATGTGCCGTATGGCGTGGTGGATGGGCTTGACCAGATGCGCCACAAGGTCCGCGAGATATTGCGCGCCGGAGCCGATTGGATCAAGCTCTGCACCAGCGGCGGCGTCCTCTCGCCAGCCGATTCGCCGCAGTCCGCCCAGTTCACCGTCGAGGAGATTGCCGTCGCGGTCTACGAGGCGGCAACGCAAGAGAAACGTTGCATGGCGCACGCGCAGAGTACGCGCGGCATCAAGAACGCGCTAGAAGCTGGCATTGCCAGCATCGAACACGGCATTTACCTGGACGACGAGGCCATTCAGATGATGCTGGATCGCGGCGTCTATCTCGTGCCAACGCTCGTTGCGCCGCAGGATGTCATCGAGCTGGCGGAGGCGAACCCTGGCAAATTGCCGGCCTACGCCGTCGAGAAGTCCCGGCAGGTGATGGCGACGCACCGCGAGAGCTTCCGCCGCGCTGTGGAGGCGGGCGTCAAGGTAGCGATGGGGACAGACTCCGGCGTGGGACCGCATGGCGGCAATGCGCGCGAACTGGGGCTGATGGTAGAACATGGCGGCATGTCAGCGATGGAGGCGATTGTCGCCAGCACGCGCAGCGCCGCCGAACTCTTGCATCTCGATCACCAGCTTGGCACGCTTACCGCTGGCAAACTGGCGGACCTGCTGCTGGTGGATGGCGACCCGCTGGCAGACATCCACGTCATAGAGGATGCGAATCGCCTGGCGCTGATCCTCAAAGGCGGCGTTCCTGTGCGTGAACAACTGGCTACCGTGCGCCAGCCAGTTCCCGCCAGCGTCCACTAGCGCCAACCTGGAAAGGGAATCGGTAGGACAGGCACCAATAACACACGGGCCACGCTCAATTTTGTGAGCGTGGCCCGTGTCGTACTGGCGAAGCTGTGAGTCTGGTTAGGCTTGCGGCTCTTCAGCACTCTTGGCTTCTGCAGGAACCGGCTCAGCAGTTTCAGCGGTAACTTCGCTGGCGGATGTCTCTTCGGCCTTTGCGGCGTCCGTAGCATCCGTGGCATCCGTAGCGTCTGTGGCATCCGCGACATCCGCAGCGGTCGCGCCGTTGGCGGATACCACCTGATCGGTTGCTGCCGCTTCGGTCACGTCGGCTGTGGGCGCCTCCGTCGCCTCAGCGCGTGCGGTAGCTTCAGCAGGCGCAGTGGCTTCGGGCTGTGTTGCCGTTGCTGGCTGGCTCGCTGCGCTGGCTTCTGGCTGCTCCGGTTGCTCGCGCTGCTGGTTCTGCTGGTTCATCGCCGCCTGCGCCGCCTGGAAGGCCGCCGCCATTGCGGTGGTGGGCGCTTCCTCCACCGGACGCTGGCGCGCTGGTGGGGTGGGCTGGGTGGCTGGAGCCGCAGTATTCGCGGCTTCCGCTGGCGCGCTGCCAGTGGCGGCTGGCGCAGCCGTTCCCTCGCTTGCATCGCCCTGTGCGGTCGCCGCTCCACCTGCTTCATCGGTCAGGTGATCGGCGCCCGCCACTCCGCCGGCTTCTACCGGTGCGCGCTCATCGGCCTGGCGGATGGAGAGACCGAGGCGGCGGCGGTCGGCGTCAATGCGCAGGATGCGCACCTGCACCTCCTGCCCCTCCTTCAGCACCGACTTGGGGTCTTGCTGGCCGGTCGGCAGTTCCGAGAGGTGAATCAGCCCCTCTACCCCGTCTTCGATGCGCGCGAAGGCCCCAAACGGCGCAATCTTGGTGATGGTGCCCTTGACGAGCTGGCCCACCTGATAGCGTTGCTCCACCGTCGTCCAGGGGTCCACCTCGGCGCGTTTGATGGAGAGGGCAATCTTCTTCTTGTCCTTATCCACCGAGAGCACCTGCACCTCGACCTCTTGGCCCACATGCAGCACTTCGCTGGGATGGTTGACCCGACTCCAGGCGAGCTGGCTGATATGCACCAGCCCATCGGCGCCGCCCAGGTCCACAAAGGCGCCAAAATTGGAGAGGTTGCTGACCACGCCCTTGCGCACTTCGCCCACCTGCAACTCATTGAGCAGCTCTTCACGCCGCTTGGCGCGCCACTCCTGCACTGCCAGCCGTTCGGAGAGAATCAGGCGGTTGCGGTTGCGGTTGATCTCGATGATCTTGAGTTGCAGCTTGCGCCCGACCATGCTCTGCAGCTTGGCCTGCGTCTCGGCATTGTCGGCGGTGTCTTCGCGCTTGAGGTTGAGGATCTGGCTGATCGGCACGAAGCCGCGAATGCCTTCGAGGTTGACGATCAGGCCGCCTTTGTTGTGGTCAATCACCTCGGCTTCGAGCAGGTCGCCACGCTCATATTGCTCCTGGGCGATGCGCCACTGCCGCTCCAGGCGGGCGCGTTTGATGGACACGATAGCATGGCCCTCGTTGGTCTCCGGCTGCATCACATAGACCAGCACGTCGTCGCCCACGCTCAACTCCGCCAGCGAGCCATAGCCCTGCGCGGGGAGTTCTTTGGTGGAGAGGACCCCTTCGCTCTTGAGGCCGATGTCCACCAGGATTTCGTCCTGGTCAATGCGGACTATCTGCCCCTCAACGACATCGCCGCGCTTGATGCTCTTGAATTGAGCGTCCTGCTCGTCCAGCAAGCGCTGCATTTCACTCATGTCCGGCAGGTCATCCTGGTCAAAATCTGGATGGTACCCGTTCTGCCCCTGGTTTTGCGCGGTCGTGCGATTGTCGTCTACACTCATCGTCCTACGTTCGGCGCTGATGCCACTTCATTGCGTCTTCTCTGGGCGCATATGAGTGGAAGGTGCGCCGATCCCCTTTCGTGTTTGGTATTCGTTAGTGCGGGCAGACATTCTCTCTGAAACGTCTACCCTGGCTCTCCAACGCGCCTTTCATCAAGAAAAGGACGTGTGGAGACGTTCCACCGCAGCGGAACGAATGATTTGCCGGACCGTGTTACGGTTATGGGGATCCTGTACCTGCGGAAGAGGCTCAACCGCAATCCCTGTTGAACCATCCGCAAGGACGCCGGGAACTGGAGCCGTGTTCCGCTATCGGCGCCCCGCCAGTAATCCGTAACCTCGCTCGGTAGCCTGGTTGGCGCCTCGCGCCAATCTTCGCCGCCTCCGCCGCCCTCCGCCCCCATTGTCCCTTCGCCACAGAGCAGTGCGACACGAGACCAAGAAGGCGAACGCGCAGATTGGACGAGCAAGCGCTTGCGCTATCGCAGACCACGCCGGAACACATCTCTCAGGCGCGTGGCCGCCCGGCCAAACCAACCGGCAACCCGAGGACCTGAAGAAATCATGTGTCCGCCGTATATCATCGCCTACCAAACACTTCATGGAACAACTCACAGCGCCGAAGATCAAGGAAGTGGGCATGTCACAAGCCAAACAATGCGCCACGCCAGGGAGTTCGACGGTGTTTGTTGAGCCATTCAGCCGATAGGCCGGCAAACAGAGGAAGAGGGGAGAGACCACGCGGGTCAGGGGTGACGAACAACGTCGAGGTATGCGCCACTTGAGGGAAAGCGCATTTGGCCGCTACGCACAACATACGATACGCTGGCGGTAAAACTTGCCTACGAACGTCTACGATGTCTGACTACGTGACCTGCAATTGTCATGGTAAGATTGTCGTGTATCCGCCGGGTTTTTCAGAACACTGCAACGCCGAAGACGCACTCGTTTCCGGCGATGTTTCTGGATTCTGATGCCTGCGTACCACCACGAGCCGCGTTGCATGCCCCCACTTCTCCCGGCTATTATACCAGAGGGGATGTTGTAGCGCAAGACGGAAACAACGCAACTGCTGAAATTACGCGATTCATGAACATACTGTCAGATTATTCATCCGCGTGGTCCCTGCAATTGATCGCGTGAGAATAGAAGCGCCTAGAATAGCCGGCTAGAATTGGAGCAGCAAAGGATGCGGAAGATGCCGCCGGTGCAGCGGGAAACGCTGCTTCACGATGCCGATGCGCTCGTCGCATTTCTGCGCGAGCGTCTCGCGGAGACGCCGGCGCGCACGCTCAGCGAACCGGAACGCGCCGCGCGCGCGGCTGGCGTCCTGGCGCCACTCTATGCGGTTGGTGGTGAGCCGCACCTGATCTTCACCCGCCGCTCCGCAGACCTGCCCAAGCACAAAGGCGAGATTTCGTTCCCCGGTGGCGCGCGTGAGCCTGCGGATATCAGTCTGGCGCAGACGGCGCTACGCGAGGCGCAGGAGGAGATTGGCCTCGATCCGGCGCAAGTGGAACTGCTGGGCGCGTTGCCGCCGGTGTTTGCCGCCGTCAGCAATTTCTTTATTACACCGCAGGTCGGCTGGCTGGGCGAAGGGCTGCCGGCGCTGACCACCAATCCGGCGGAGGTGGCGGAGGTGATCCTGGCGCCGCTCGCCGCGCTGGCGGACCCGGCGATCTACCACACAGAGATCTGGCATCGCTTCGGCGGCGCGCATGTCGTGCATTTCTTCGATTTCGGCCCCTACCTTATCTGGGGCGCGACTGGGCGCATGCTCCACAGCCTATTGAGCTTGCTGCCACCGGCCAGCGCCGCGCCAACCCGATCCGCATAGCCGCTGGGTGGGTAGGCGGATGTCTACGCAAATATGCCTGGTTAGATGCAAAAAGATGGTTAGACGGATATAATACTAACGAGCTAGGCTGTAGGTCCTGCCTGGGCAATACGCATTTTATGCGGGTTACTGGGTCTGGAAAGAAGCGTTTCAACCTACAGGCGAGCCGGTGTAGCCTTGTTGCAGGCCCCCACCTGATAGCAGAGGCTACTGGCTGGCGTTCTTCTCAGGATTGTAGTTGTAGCGCCTGTCTTGTAGTGCTTCCTCTGTAGGGCGTTTCGTAGGGTTTGTTTCGTAGCCGTTATTCTCCTGAAGACGCGCAATCGCGGCGGAGGCGAACTCCTCAATCCCACTTCATCCGTTCGTCTCTGCTGCGGTTGCGTCGCTTTCTATTTACATATTCGCCTGCTTGCGCGATGAGCAGGGTATTTGATTTTTTGCGCCGCCTCCTCTGGCGGTTGTTTGTCGTGCCTGCGAATTTCCTCTAACTGGCAGCCGTGCCAACCCCAGCCAATTCGCCAATCGTTATAATCTGTATAATCTGTGGGAACATTGGCCCTATTGCGCACACATCGTCGTGGTGGCGCGTCTTTGTGCTTGTATACTGCTAGAGGTAATCGCATTGTACTGGATACTGGTGATGGACGAGGGGCAAGAGTGACGACGATGGTGTGTCCGAACTGTGGACAAGAAATACGGCAAGACCTACAAGAGCAAGGGGCAATGGGAGGTGAAGGCAGCAGCACCCTATGCCCGCACTGCCACCAGCCGCTACCAGAGCGACCGCCGGCTGGCACTCTGGCAGATGCCGACCCGCCGACGCTGCCGCTGAGCGAGGTTGCGGCGGCTCCCGCTGCGAAGCTCCCGGCGCATCCGTTGCCACCGCTGCCGGGACAGGCGGCACCACCACAAACCGGGCAGAGAAACATGATGGAATCAGCGGCGACACTTGCGTCTGCACAGGAGACGCAGGGCATGCCGGACGCACAGAGGCCAGCGTTGGAGGATGCGGAGACCGCGCCGGTGGCGACTGCCCCGTCCGGAGGCGCGCCGCTGCTGCCGTTCATTCCTATTCTCACTGAAGCTCCAACCCTTCCCACGCCGGTCGCACCAGCCGCACCCGTTGCGCCTGCTGTTGCCACGGCGCCAGCAGAAACCGCTCCCGCATCGTCCCCCGTTGCTGCTTCTGTTGTTCCGGCGCCTGCGCCCGCGCCTCTACCAGTTCCCGCGCCCGCGCCGGTCTATGCCCCTCCAATTGAAGAGGAAGCAACGGCGGTTATCCCATCGCCGCCTGCGCAAGTCTCGCCTGCGCCGCCATCACCCCAACCACAGCAACCAGAGAAACCACAGAAACCCGCGACCGGCAAGCGGCGGCGGCTCTGGCAGACGGTTCTCATCCTGGTCTTGCTCGCCATCATCGCCGGTGGTATTGCTGGCTATCGCATCATCAGCCAGAATCCAACGATCTATCAGAGTTCGCTCAAGGGCAGCCTGGATGGCTGGCAAAACGATCACAACTGTGCCCAGAAGCAGGACGGCTATCACATCACCGCTAGCTCTATCTGCTATGCGCCGGTGGATAGCCAGGCGGATGCCGACGTGAGCGTGACGGTGACACAGCCGGGCGGTTCAGGCGACCTCTTTTATGGCATCATCCTGCGCAGCACTCCTGGGCAGCATTACTATCTCTTCGGTTTGGATGGCAATGGCGAGTGGGCATTTGTGAATATCGCCAACAACAGCGCGCAGCCGGTCTACCTGGTGCAGCCGACGCTCGATGCCGCCATCCACGGCGGGCTACACCAGACGAACACGTTAGAGGTGAAGATGAAGGGGTCGCGCTTCGACTTCTTCGTCAATGGCACACAGGTGGGCGAGATCACGGATGGACACTACACCTCCGGCTTGATTGGCCTTTCGGGGGAGGACGGTGTCGAGGTAGTCTATACTAACCTGCGTATCAACAAGATGCCTGGCGCCTGATCTTGAGAGCAACGAGCGGGCGGACATGTACTCTGGGGAGAGGCGATTCATGTATCTCGTGCGATGCTCCGCTTGTGGCTTGGAGATTGGCAATACCAACCGCACCACCTGCCCGCGTTGTGGCGCGCCGCTGCTTTCCACCGGCACCACCGGACGGCAGCGCGTGCCTCCGCCCCAGGTGCCACCTACGTCTCCTACGTCTCCTGGTGCATCCAGATATCCCGCGCAGCAGTCCATGCGTCCGCCGGGTCCACCAAATCCTCCACTCGAACAGCGGCCAACAGCGGTAAGGCCGGCGGCGAGAAGGCCAGTCTCGCCGGGCAAGCCACACCTCACGCTGCCGAGCAATCGCCGCCCCAATCGTCCGGCCCAGCCATCCAGTATGAGCCAGTGGGATGCGGTAGATAGCCTGGACAGCGCCAGCGATACAGGCGACGTTGATACGATGATTGCACCGGCGGAGTCACGCACGGCGACCGGACGCTACAAGCGATATGGCCTGGGCAAAGCGCCGCCATATCCAGTGCTTTCGCCGCAGCAGGAGAAACGGCGCGCGCCGCTCATTATGGGCGTGCTCTCGGCGGTGATCGTCGTGGCGTTGCTCTTTGGGGTGGGTGCGGTGCTGCTGGGGCATCGTGCGGCAACGGCGCAGACGCCGCCGACCGCTTCAAGCGTGCGTACCAGTGTTGCTACCAGCGTCCTGCCCAATACGCTCTACCAAAGCGCGCTGCTGGGAGTGGCAAATGGGTGGATCACCGACGCGCATTGCGCAGCCAAAGCCGATGGCTACCACATCACCGGCGCGTCGCTCTGTTATGCGCCGGTGGGGGCGCAGGCAAATGTAGATATCACCGTCACAGTGAAACAGTTGAGCGGACCGCTGAATCTGTTCTATGGCATCGTGCTGCGCCAGTCCGGCAACGGCAATTACTACTTTTTTGGCATAGATGGCAACGGCAAATGGACATTTGCCAGGTTGAGCAATAACACCAGCAGTTTCCTCGTTCATCCAGCGGGGAATAGCGCCATCAAGAGCAACCTCAAGCAAACGAACGTCATGGAAGTGAAAGGTATCGGCTCGCATTTCCAGTTCTTCGTCAACGGCACGAGCATTGGCCAGAGCGACGATGCAACCTATGCCAGCGGGTTGATCGGCCTTACCAGTGGCAATGGTATCGAGGTAGCGTATACCAATATTACCATCACCCAACTACCGGGCTGATTGGCACGCTGCGTCCCAGACATTTGTCCTATGTAGGGCGTTTGCGCCATATCTCTGAGTGACGGAGGGCGTCTGGCTGCGTTATGCTTCTGGGGGGGCACACGTTATCTCTTCGTTGACGAGCAGCCCATCAGAAAAGCCGGAAGACAAGCAAACCAGAAAAACGCAACGACGCGCCTTCTCAGGATTGGATGGCCAGGATGCGCATGTGGATGCTGACATCCTGGCAGGAGGTACGCTTAACATGCAACGCTGTCCGACCTGTGGGCTGGACATTCAAGACGCGAACACCACCGTGTGCCCGCGTTGCGGTCAGCCGCTGCCAACCGCACAGCCACCGAATCAGTACAATCCATATGGCAACGCGCCGTATGGTAGCGCGCCCACGGCGCAGGAAAGCTATGGGCAATATGGGCAGTACGGCCCCTATGGGCAACCGGCGGCTCCATCGCAATCTCCCTACGGCCAGCCGCCAAGCTATGGCCAGCCCGCCAACCCGTATGGCCAACCGGCGCAACCCAGCGTCCCCATGTATGGCCAGACGACCCCCGGCGCGCCAACCTACGGCCAACCAGGAGCGCCGTCGCAGGGCTTCCCACCCGCCTATGGGCAGCCTGGCGCACCCTCACAGGGCTATCCGCCGGCCTACGGGCAACCGGGAGCGCCAACCTATGGCGGGCCGGGTGGCTCGCCTTTCACGACGCCGCCGAAGAAGAGTCCGCTGCCGCTGATTCTGGGGATTCTTGGCGGAATCATCCTGCTTGCCATTATCGCTGGCGGCGCGCTCTATGCCATAGGCAAGGGGAACGGAACCGCGCAGAACAATAGCAATCCGACGGCGACGACAGGTACAACCGGGCCAGCACCCACCGCCACGTCGAGCGCGCAGGTCCTCATCAACGATCCGCTTACCTCGGATACGGGGCAATGGGCCAATGACTCACATTGCACCATCAAGCCAGACGGCTATCATATCAAAGACAACTATGAGTGTTTCGCGCCGGTCCAAACCCCGGCCAACTTTGATATGAAGGTGACGGTCAGCCAGGCTGCGGGCAACAACACTGATCCGAGTGGCATGCTCTGGCATGCGGATGAACAGGGCGTCGAGTATGACTTCGTCATTTATGGCGATGGCGATTGGACCGTACTCAAATGCACAAGCCTCAGCAGTTGTAACCCAATCGTGTCGTCGCGCGCCAGCAGCGCGATCCATCAGGGATTGAATCAGAAGAACACTATCGAGGTGCAGGCTACCGGCTCACACTTCGTGTTCCTCATCAATGGCACACAGGTTGGACAGGTGAATGATTCCAGCTTGACCGCCACCCATTGCGGCCTCTTTGCTGGCGGATCGGTTGAAGCGGTCTTCACCAACTTCATCATCACCGTTCCCAATTCCTGATGGCGGAGTAGCCAGGCAAACCCGTTGCGGCGGACATCTCGCACATTTTCCACGAGATGTCCGCCGTTTCTCATTCGCTGGCAATCCGCAGCAACTCGCGGAAGAGGCTGGCGATTTCATCGTCGCTGAGCGCGTCGGTTGCGTCACCGACGGTCAGTTCAAACTTGCTGTAGCCTGGCAGTTCCGTTGGCGCGAACCATGCCGAGAGCAACACATGTGATTCGCGGGCGACGGCAACGCTGGCAGCAAGCAATGCTTCGGGTTCGCCGCGCAGATAGACGTGCATCATATGCGTCTGTGGTCGTTCCGGCAGTATCTGGATGCCCGGAATGGTGTGCAACGCCTCGGCAATTGCCAGCGCCCGCGCATGGTAGTGCGGGAAGCGCGCGATTCGCTGGCGTAGCCCCGCCCGCGCCGAGAGCACATAGGGAAAGAGCGAGCGAGGCCGCCCGCCGTGCCGCACCTGCCAGATGCGCGCCTCCGCGATGAAGTCGCGCGTGCCGGTCAGCGCTGCACCGGTGATGCCGCCAATGCCCTTGTAGAACGAGACATAGACGCTATCGAAGAGCGCCGCCACCTCGGCGTAAGAGCGCCCGTAATAAGGCGCGGCCTCCCAGAGACGCGCGCCGTCCATATGCGTGGCGATGCCACGCTGGCGCGCCCAGGCGACCTGCGCCTGGAGGTCATCCCATTCAGGGAGCTGGCCGCCGATTTCGCGCTGTGGCAGTTCGATCAGCAGCGCCGCCAGCGGTTCCGCCACGGCTTCGAGGTCGGCCAGCGTCAGTAGGCGATGGCGGTCGCCAGCGAGCCGGCCATGCAGCCCATGCAGCCGCTCGTAGCCCATCTGCTCGTGTAGTTGCAGGTGACAGGTGGGATGGAAGGCGACAGTCGTGCAGTGTGCGCGCTCGCTCCAGATGCGCAGCGCGATCTGCTGCGCCATTGTGCCGGTAGGCAGGAAGACGGCGGCTTCTTTGCCAAGCAGACCGGCTATCTCATGCTCGAACTCCTCGATCAGCTTGCCGGTGCCATAGATATCCAGCGTTTCGTCGTCACCAACCTCATCCGCCATTGCCAGCAACGTCTCGCGCAGGCGCATACGCCCGTGGCCGCTCAAGAAGCGGTCGCATTGCGCGAAAACCGCTTCGCGCTCCTGCCGCTGCTGCCGTAGCTTCTCTTGTTGCTCTTGTTCCGTTTCAGCTTGGACATTCGTTACCATCGCTCACGTATCCTCCTGGCATTTCCACGACTTCGGTCGTATTGTAGCGCCCGCCGCTCATCCGCGTACTGCACAAGAGGACAGGTCAGTGCCGGATGCGCAATTCCTGAAGATAAGCCGCCTGCGCCGCAACCATCTATACAGGCGGCCATGTATGCGTTATACTGCTCCTGCACTTCATTGAAGAGGCCGTTTCCATGGGGCCAGTGGTGGTTGATGGAGATGCCCGATAAGTGCCCGTTTCTGTGGATATCATGTGATATCTCTTGGTATCTCTGCGAGCGAAGGATGAGAAGAACGATGCAGTGTCCATCCTGCGGGTACAGTATCGCCGATAGCCAGGCGACCACCTGCCCGAACTGCGGCAGAAGTCTTGCCGCGCCAACACCAGCGCCATTTCCCGCAGGGCCAGGCGCTCCTGCTCAGCCTGCCACGCCGTATGGTGCATCCGGAGGCTCCGGCGGATATGCGCCGATGTCTGGCGTACCGCCAACCTATCCACTGGCGCAGGACCCCGGCGCGACCACCGGCGCACCCGCCGCGGCAGAAGGCCAACCAGCCTATCCCGCGTACCCCGCCTATCCGGCAGGCTATCCCGCGCCAACCTCGCAGGGTTTGCCGCCCGGCTACGGGCAACCAGGAATGCCATCTCAGGGCTTTCCACCCACATATGGGCAGCCGGGCGCTCCTTCACAGGGCTATCCAGCCGCGTATGGGCAACCCGGAGCACCATCGCAGGGTATGCCAGGGTATCCCTATGGCTATCCGCCAGCGTATGGGCAGCCAGGCGCGCCGTCGCAAGGGTTCTACCGGCAAGCGATACCTGCTGCGCCCGCGAAGAAACGCAATCCCGCTGGCGTCATTATCAGCGTCATCCTGGCAGTGGTCGTCGTCGCCGGACTGCTGACAGCAGGCTTGTTGACGCTCTCGCACTCACAGGGCAGCACCACCGCCGACAACAATAACGGCCAGACGACCGGCGGCGCGAACCCAACCGCCACATCCAGCGGCAAAGCGGTGGTATTCACCGATCCACTCACCAGCAATTCCAATGGATGGGCTGACGACCAGCATTGCTTCTTCGGCTCGGACGGCTATCATGTCAAGGATGGATACGACTGCTTCGTTCCGACTGATGTGCCCAATAATTTCACGCTTCAGGTAACGGTCAAACAGATCAATGGCCCGACGAATTACGGGTATGGCATCAGCTTCCGTCGAGCCAGCGCTGGAAACGAGTATTTCTTTGCCATAGATGGCAATGGTCACTGGCGAATAGACAAGTGTGTCAACAACTCCTGCTCTGCGCTGGCGGATTGGTCCAGTAGTGGCGGCGCCATTCAAGCGGGTCTCAACAAAGAGAACACGCTTGAAGTAGATGGGGATGGTTCACACTTCGATTTCTTTGCCAATAGCAAGAAGATCGGCCAGATCAACGACTCGACGTATTCTTCAGGGGGAGCCGGGCTGTCTGGCGGCAGCAACCTCGAAGTCGTTTATACCAACATCACCATCAACCAGATTCTCCACTAGCCAGCACAACCTAGACGGAGGTACGCGACCATGCGGCGATGCCCCATCTGCGGACGTGAGACGTCTGCTCTGTCAGCGACCTGTCCCAGTTGTGGCCAGCCGTTGGTCGCGCTGGAGCCAGCACAGCCAGCAGAAGCAATGCTAGCAACACCAGTAGTGCCGGAGGGACAGCCAGCGCCGCCGGAAGGGGCTGCTGCCGCCGCTCCTCCATCGGCTCCTGCGCAGCTCTATCCTGGCTATCCAGGGTATCCGGGGTATCCGCCATACGGCCCGTATGCACCCTATCCAGGATATCAGCCGTATCCTACGCAGGGATATCCCAGCTATCCAGCGGCACAGGAAGGAATGCCGCCGAGCTATCCCGCCTATCCTGCGGGCTATCCAGGTGGTGCTTATCCGGCCCCTCCATCCATGCCGGGATATCCGGTCTATCCCTACCCCTATGGGTATGCAATGCCATCAGCGCCGCTCTCTCCTGCCGCAAAGCCTGCGAAGAAAGGCGTGTGGGTATGGCTGAGCGTGGCGCTGGCGGGCGTCGTCATCCTGGCGATGGTCGTTGCTGGGCTGGCGCTGGCTGTGAGCAACCGCCCGAATACCATTGGCATCGTTCCACCCGCCGCTTCACCTACCAACATGCCGACGGCTACGGCGACGCCGCAGACCATCACGATCTATAAAAACACACTCAAGTCCTCAGCGGATGGATGGTACAACGGCCAGCACTGCTTTTTCCGCGCTGATGGCTATCATGTCCAGGGAGGCTGGCAATGCTACGTGCCGACCAGTGTTTCAGATAACTACACGCTCACCATACAGGTCAAAGCCATCAAAGGCACAGCAGGAGACCCTTTTGGGATCAATTTTCGGCATGGCAGCAGCGATAAGACTGACTACTATTTTTTGATAGGAATCGGTGGTGAGTGGTCTGTGAGCAAATGTCCAGGAGACAGTTGCTCGAATCTCATACCCCTTTCGACAAGTTCGGCGCTTCAAACTGGACTCAACACAGTCAATACCCTCGAAGTTGAGGTGCGTGGGACGCATTTCGCGTTCTACGCCAACAATACGCTGCTTGGGCAGGCGAATGATACCGCTTATACGCCCGGCTGGGTGGGACTGGTCTCCACTGGCGGCGCGGAATCGGTTTTCTCCAATATTGATATTGAGGATATCACCAACTGACCAGGAGACCTCACCTCCCGCTCCCTCCTCGCGGGAGCGGGGAGCGCGGGCGCAGGCGTCCAGCCGGGAGCGAGGGCGTCATTGGCGTCTAGCCTGCGGATTTGCGGATACTCCACATCTTCGCACGTCCGCAGGCATCCGCCAGCATCCGCAGGCAATTACGATGGCAGATAGGCGTTGCTGTAGACCTGGGTGACATTCATCGGCTTGGCGAGTTGCCCCTGCGCTTGCAAGAAGCTGTTCATCTGCTGCCAGAGCGATGGGTCTGTGTAGCCGAGCGGTTTGCCGTCGCTACGCTGCCAGAGCGGAATCGTCGCCTGAAGCACCGCCAGCGCATCCGCTGCCTTCGCTGGGTCGTTCAGCCCTGGCACGAACTGCTCGCTGAGTTGAACCGCTTTCTGTGGGTGCGCGATGGTATACTGCACCCCTTCGAGCGTCGCTTTCACCAGCGCCTTGATGTCGCTGGCGTGTGCGCTCAGCTCGCTATCCAGCGCGGCGATGCCATTGGAGACGAGTGGCTGTTGCAGCGGAATCGTGCGCACCGGGAAGTTAGCCTTCTGGAAGAGCGTCACGCCGTCGTTTACATAGTCAATCACTGCGTCTACCTTGTGGCCGAGCAGCGCCGCTGGCTGCGTAAAGCCAATCGTCTGAATATTCACGTCAGACTTGCTCAGCCCTGCGCTCTGAAGCAACGCCAGCAGCGCGATGTAGCTGGTGCCATAAGCGCCGGGGATGCCGATGCTATGCCCGCGCAGGTCCGCCGCCGATTGGATAGGCGAGTTCGCCGGAACGATCAGCGCCACCGGATACTGCGTGTAGACCTCCGCGACATACTTCAGCGTGATGCCTTTGCTGCGCGCCTGAAGAATCTCGTCGCCACCAGCGAAGATTGCGTTTTCGCGTCCGGTGGAGATGGCGTCGAATTCGCCTTCGGTGAAGCCGTGGTGGCGTAATGTCACATCGAGTCCGGCGGATTTGTAGTAGCCCAGCGCCTCCGCGACATAAAACGGCGCGAACTGGATGTTGGGGATATACGTCAGCCCGACGGTCAGGTGATGCAATGGACCGCTATCGCTGTTGGAAGCGCAGCCGGAGAGCGCCACCAGCGAGGTGAGCGAGAGCGCGGCGAGCATGACAAATGCGGCTAAGCGAGGACCCAGCCGGCGAAAAAGTGACTGTATCATGAGTGGGCAGGAGCCTCCACGAAAGAAAAACGTCGTTCGATCAGGCGCATTGCGCCATAGAAGAGCGCGGCCAGGAAGGCCAGCGTGAGCAACACCGCGAAGACGCCCGCTGAGTCCAGGCTTTGCTGGTCCACCAGCAGCAACTCGCCAAGCCCTTTGCCGCCGACGACAAACTCACCGACAATCGCGCCGGTGATCGAAAGTGTCAGACTGGTGCGCAGCCCCGCCAGGATGCTCGGCAGCGCCAGCGGCAGTTCGATGTGGCGCAGTAGCGCCCAGCGATTCGCGCCGTCCACCCGCGCCGCCTCCAGGATGTCTTTATCGAGCAGTCGCATCCCCAGGACGGTGGTGATGACCAGCGGAAAGAAGACGATCAGCGCACAGAGCGCGACCACCGGCGTCAGGCCGTAGCCCAGCCAGAGAACGATCAGCGGCGCGATGGCGATGAGCGGCAGCGCCTGGCTGGCGGCGATATATGGTTGGGTTGTGCTGGCGATGATGCGGCTGCGTGCGATGCCATAGCCCAGCGGAATCGCTACCAGCGCGCCGAAGAGACAGCCGAGCAGGCTCTCGATGAGTGTATTGGCGGCATAACCGAGCAGGCTGTCGGTTGGGCTGGTAAGCGAGAACCAGAACGAGCGCGCGACATCAGCCGGCGGCGGCAGAAAGAGCGCCGGCACCGCGCCCGCTTGCGTGAGGATTTGCCAGAGCGCGAGCAGCGCCAGCCCAACAATGATGGCGGGCAGCGCATGTAGCAGCGCATTCCGCAGGCGGCGCGTGGGCGACGATGGCGCGGCAGATGCAGATGCAGGGATGACCGGCAACCCGCCTGATGTCTCGGTTGCGGCCTGCGCGCCGGGGTCTGTTCCTGGTGGGGAGAGCGGCGCTACGTCCTCTTCCATCCTGCCAGGCGGAGCAACTGGGTGAATAGTCATAGCCTTCTGCAAGCCTCCTCAGAATATCCGGCTGAGGGATGGCTTGCCGGCGGAGATATCGCAGAAGACAGGGATATCTCAGGCCAACAAAAACCGCCCCAACCGGAGCATTCCGACCTGGGGCGGCACGCAGGCGAACACACCATCGCTCGCCCAGCGAAGAGCCGAGAGCTATTCTCGGCCACGCAGGCGCGCGCATTGGCGATTCGACCTTCTTCCATCCGGACTCTTACCGTCGGCCCCGGCTTCTCACCGGGTCTGCGTTGCGCGGAACAGCTTACCTGTCTGCGCGCGGCTCGCGGGCTTGGCGTCTTACACGCCATACCGCCGGTCGGGAATTACACCCTGCCCCGAAGGTCAACACATCATTATGGCCGGTGCGGGGACAGTCTTTCACTGCCCGATAGCGTCTCCGGCCTCAACGGTAAAATCATACCGCTCGATCACGGGGTTTGCCAAGAGCTTCTCGCACATCTGGCGCACAGCGGTGGCGGCGGCATCTTCCGTTGCGGCATGCAGCGAGACTTCCAGATACTTGCCAGCGCGCACCGTGGTGACATCTGTGAAGCCAAGCTGATGCAATCCCGTCAGCACGGCGTCGCCCTGCGGGTCCAGCACGACGGGCTTGAGCGTCACGCGGATGCGCGCCAGCCACAGCGGCTGCGTCTCAGCGGTAGGGGTGGTATGGGTCGGCGTCTCGTTGGTCATCGGAAAGTCTACTCCGCTCTCGGCTTTGAAAAGCCGGAGCAAGGACTGCCAGCCATGAATGGCGCGATGACCTTCAGGTCGCCAGTTCCGTGCGCCGGCAGTTTACTGCCGCGAATATTTTAGGTCGGTTTATTTCCCACGCGCGGCGCGGCACTCCGCGCAGGCGCAGGTGGCGCGCAGACGCTCGAAGGTATAGATGCCGGTGTGGTGGCCGTCGCCCCAGACCGGCGTGACGCCGTAGCGCCCGACGAGTTGCAACTCGTAGAGCGTGGTCTGTTCCGGCGTAAAGACGGTCTGCTCATCCACGCTGCCCTTCTGGCCGCCCTCACCGGCGCACCAGGCGCAAGGGCAGTCTCGGCGTAGCGCTTCGTATGGGTGGACGCTCTCATGGCCGTCGGACCAGCTAATAAACAACTGGCGGTTCTCCTCATCCATCAGATAGGAGGTAGGCGCCAGATCATTCGGCAAAGATAATGGTCGCATAGCTTGCTCGCAAAGAGAACTGGTTCGCGCTGCTAGCATAGCCGGGCACATATTCCCTTCATGGCGCAACGCATCAGTATTCATTATATCTTTTCCAGCTATTGTTTGTTGTTTGCGGATCACACCGAGACGTTCGCTGGCATGGCGATATCGGGATAGCCGTCGTTCACTTCAGTCGCTTCACCGCCTCGCATCCGGCGAGTGCTGCTATGGCTGCCATACCAGAGCAACAGCAATATCACTGCGATCATGGAAGCGGTGACAATGGTCATGATGAGGCTCCACTGCTGGGTCCAGCTATTCGTGCCCTCGGCGGTTAGCCCGGTTTCGGCAAGTTGACCGGCAAAGACCGCCGACAGCGGCAACACCGCGCCCGCGCACCAGCGGATGCGCGCGCCCCAACTGTTCAGGTTGCGCGCCATGCTCAGCCACCAAAGCGCCAGCAGCATGTAGGTGTCCAGGTAGTAATAGGGCCAGAGTGTCTTCAGGAAGAGCGGAAAACACAGCCCGGCAATCGCCAGCAGCGCGTATATTGCTCCTGCGCCTGGCTCCAATGGCTCTTTTCCGAGGCGCAGATCGCGGCGGAACGCCAGCACCAGCAGCGTGAACAGCAGCGCCGCGCCCAGCACGATCTCGCTATCATAGTGATCCCCTATGGCGACCAGCGGCGAATCTCCCAACGCGCCCCAGAGCGAGCCGCCGCCAACCGGCAGCCCAGCGTGGAACGAGACGAGCGAATAGATCAGGTCTGCGCGGTCCGCCAATGCAAAAGGCAGCAGCCCCAGCCCCAACGTCAGCGCGGCGCAGCCAACGAAGCGCAACGCGCCGCTCCAGTCGCGTCCGCGCAGCAATAGCAACGTCAGCGGCAGCAGATAGAGAATGGCCGAGCTACGGGTGAGCAGCGCCAGCCCCAGGAACAGCCCGGCGCGTGTGGGACGGCGCAACATCAACGAGCGAACGCCAGCCAGCAGCATCCAGAGCATCAGCGGATGTTCGATGTGCCCATAGCCCAGCACGCTATGCCAGAGTTCCGGCGAGAGCGCAAAGACGCAGTATGCCAGGAAGCGGCGTATGCCATGCAACGGCTTGGGGAGCAACAGATCGAGTGTCAGCACCGCCTCGCGGCTGAGCAGCAGCGAGAAGATGGCGAAACCTATCGCCACGAACATGCGGCATCCGGTGAAATTGTTGATGAAGCCAAAGCGTTGCGCCACCGCCGCCAGCAGCGTCAGCGGAAGCATGCTCAGCGGACCGTTGGCGTTGGGATAATTGCCGTCGTAGCGCACCTGATAGATGTCGAGCGGATGACCGGCGAGCGCAATCTTGGCCGAGGGGAGGAAAAAGACATCGAAGTCGGTGGGGTCGGTGATTTGCAGGCTCATCACCCCCCAGAAGCCGAGATAGAGCAAGATCGAGAGCGGAATGCCGATACGGCGCATCCAACGCTGTAGCATGGGCTTCTCTCTTCTCTCGTCAAGGCTACGCTCTGTTCACGTAATGTTGGCTGTTGTTGGGTGTTCAGGAACGGCCATACTCGCGGGCCAGGAGGTCCCTGTTGGGGCAATCGCCTTCCCGCGCCGCCTGAATGAGCGCATCAACATCGAAGGGCACGCGCCGGAACTCCAGCGCCACGCGATCTTCGCTGACATCCAACACGGCATATTCGGCGTAAGGGTCCAGGTGGAGCGTCGTTTTCGGTGACTCCGGCTGCTGATGGTCATACGCGACGCCAACGCTGCCAGGATTGAAGTAAAAGGTGTCGCTGAGCCGTCTGACGTGTTGTAGATGGGTATGGCCGCCCGTCAGGATGGCCGGCGCAAAAGGGCCATAGAGCCGCACAAAGTCCTCATACGGCGTCTCCGGTAGCAGGATATCATCATACGACGTGGGCGAGCCGTGAAACGCCAGTAAGGATTTGCCGCCGGGCAGTGAGATTGTCACAGTCGGCGCGAAGTTGGCGACATACTCGCGGTCGGCGTCGGAGAGATGCGCCAGACTCCACTGGCGCATGGTTTCCTGCGCTTCTGTCGTCGCCTCAACGCTATCTTTGCCGGTCAGTAGCCAGGCATCGGCATTACCCATCACTACCGGGCAACCGAGCGTGCGCAGATGGGCGACGACTTTGGCGGGCTGTGCGCCGCCCTGAATGGCATCGCCCAGACACACCACCTGATCGGCGGGATGGCGTTCGAGGTCCGCCAGCACAGCTTCCAGGGCGGCGGCGTTGCCATGAATATCAGATATCACTGCGATGCGCATGAATCACGTCTTTCTATAAGAGACCTCACCCCCGGCTCCTCTCCCGCAAGGAGAGGGGAGTCCGGGCGGGCGTTTACTTGCCTGCTGCTCGCCATTCCGCGAGCCACGGGTGGATGCGCGCCATCGCCTGTTCGACCAGTTGATCTATTGGCAATGTGGCGTCCAGCCAGGTGATACGGGCGTCTGGACGAAACCAGGTGAGCTGGCGGCGGATGTAGCTATGCGTATCGAACTTGAAACGCTCGACGGCGGCCTCCAATGACACCTCACCGCGCAGATACGCGCCAATTTCACGATAGCCCAGGCTCGACATCGAGGGCAAGTGCCAATCGTAGCCATGCGTGGAGACCAATTGGCGTGTCTCTTCCACCAGCCCCGCCGCCAGCATCGCATCTATCCGGGCGTCGGCGCGCGCGTAGAGCGCCGACCGCTCCATCGTCAGCCCCAGCAGCAGCGGGCGGTAGGGCGTGGGGCGCGCGCCCTGCTGTTCGGAGATGGGTCGCCCGCTCACCAGGCAGACCTCAAGCGCGCGGACCAGCCGGCGCGGATTGCTGGCGTCAATCTGCGCGGCAGCCACGGGATCGAGTTCCGCCAGCCGCGCATGCAGCGCCGTGACTCCCTGCGTAGCGGCCATCGCCTCCAATTCTGCGCGCAACGCCGGGTCCGGCGCGACCTGGGGAATCGCCAGCCCATCCACCACCGCGCGCACATAGAGTCCAGTGCCGCCGATGAGCAGCGGCAGATGATGCCGCGCCCAGATCGCGGCGATGGCAGCGTTGGCATCCGCCTGATACTGCGCCAGTGTGTAGCTTTCATCCGGCCAGACCGCATCCAGCAGATGATGCGGGAGTTGCGCTTGCTCTGCGGCAGTTGGCTTGGCGGTGGCAATATTCATCAGGCGATAAATCTGGCGCGAATCCGCCGAGACGGCCTCCAGCGTCCAGCCGCTGAGTTCCGCGCGCAACCGCTCCGCCAGCGCCACCGCCAGCGCCGTCTTGCCCGCCGCCGTCGGCCCCACCAGCGCCAGCAGCGGTATCTTCGTTGTCTCCATCTCGCTTATATCATCCATAGGCTTGCCATTGGCAGTTCTATCATAGTCTATTTCAGTAGCGTTGGCTTAGCCGGTTGCATGCGACGCGCTCCCATGTTATAACAGTATGCGCACATCTTTGTGGCTGATTGTCTTTGTTGCCCAGTGTGGGAAAGTAGAAAGGTGCGGCAAGCAATGGCGATGTGGACAGCGAATCCTGGCTATGGATTCATTCTTGGCAGTGTTGTCAGCATTGGCGGAGGATTGGTAGTTCTAATTGTCTCATTCCTCGTTATTCGTTCGAGCCTGCGCAAGATGCGCACATGGCGCCAGACACCCGAGCAGAACCGCGCAGACATGACTTCGCCAAATCAGGCGGTGTTGACCATCGTCTGTGCCGTCTCCGCGCTGGTGCTGGCGGCGATTGGCGTCGGCGTCTGGATCTATAACTTCAATCTCCAGACCTCTGTACCCGCGAATGTGACGGTCAGGCCCGCTTACACCTATCCCGAAAACTTCTTCACGGTGACGTTCGCCATCATCGTCGGCGTGATTTTCCTGGTGACGCTGGCGCTCTCGTTCTTTATGCGCGTTGTGAAAACTGCCGTTGTGGAGTCTAAACGCGAGATACCGGAGAATCTGCGGCGGGCGAAGGAGCAGACCGCAGCGAAGATGCGCCAGGATTACTAGGACTACTAAGCCGTTTGCCGGGGTTAGCTTACGGACGCACGCGAGCGGCGCGGCGCATGGCTCCGCCCAGGTTATAGGCCAGCACGAAGCCAATGAGCGCGCCAACCACCGTCGTGCAGCCGACAATATAGCTGGCCGTGCCCTGCCAGGCCAGCGCGTGGCAGGCATAGCCCGCGGCCACTGCGCCCAATAAGCCAGTAAAGGGACGTGGGAAACGCCCGATGAAGTTGGCAATCGCCAGCATCCAGCGGCTGAAGTTCGGGTCTGCGCCGATGGTCGCCCCCAGGCCGACCAGCAGCGGCGTCACCAGCACCAGCGACGGCGCGAGCTTGACAGGATCGTGAAAGATGACGGGAAAGCCCGCCCAGGTGTAGGGTCCGTTGGTAATGACCAGCAGCGCCGCCCCCACCAGCGCGCCGAAGAACGTCGTCTGCCAGCGACCAGCCCAGCTTCTGCCACCGGAACCGGCGATGGCGGCGACGGACCCCAGGAGAATGCAGAGCAGCAGCATGCCCAGCGCCACCGGCAACGTCAGCGGAAACGGCAACTGGTTGTGCGTCATCATCTGCTGCGCAAACGTCAGGAATCCCCACGTGACGCCCAGCGCCAGCGCCGCCGACGTCGCCAGCCGCACAAAGCCGTTGCGTCGCGGCGTTCTCGTCGTGTACTTGCGCGGGATATTCCCTTTGGTTGCAGCTTTCGCGCCCTTCGTCTTTGTCGCCTGCCCGATTGCCGGAACAACTTTGGTGATGGGCGCTGGCGCTGGCGAGACATCCACCGTCACCGGCACGTAGAGATGCTGGCGGTCACAATCAATTTGAAGCGTGCTGACCTGCTTGCCCGTTTTGGCGAGCTTGCTGGTCTCCGCGGTCAACTGCACCAGCGTGCTGGGGCCGTCGAATTGTGTGCGGTCCAATGTGAGCCAGGGGGAGAGCGTCTTGATCTGTCCATGAACCGGCACGTTGTTCTGCCCGCTGATCGTAAACGACTGCGTGCCACGCTGCCCCGCAACCAACTGGCCGAAGTCAATCGTATGTGGCTGCACGACGACAATCGCCGCCATCGTTTGTTGGGCGACACGCGCCGCCGCACCCACTCCTGCGCCTCGCCGTGCATTCGTGCCAGTTGAGGTCTTTGGCGCCGCCTGCTGTGTCGTCTGGCCGGAGCCGCCATAGAGCAGCTCACGCGCAAACGCTTCGACGTTCGGATAGCGTTGGTCGCGGTCCAGCTTCGTCGCCCGCTCGATGGCCTGTTGCACATGCGACGACACGTTGGGGTTGCGCGACTGCATCGGCGGCAGGTTGAACGGCGTGGTTCCGGGGTCGTAGCCGGTGAGCAATTGGTAGAGGGTGCAGCCGAAGGCGTAGACATCGGCGCGAGCGTCGGTCTGTGCCTTGCCATACTGCTCCGGCGGCGCAAAGCCCGGCGTGCCAAGCACCTGCGTATCGCGCGAGCGCCCCGGCGCAAAGACACGCGCAATGCCGAAATCAATCAACTTGATCTGGCCATCGGTCGTCAGCATGATGTTTGACGGTTTGAGGTCACGGAAGATGATCGGCGGATGCTGGCTGTGCAGGTAGCTCAGCACCGAGGCAATCTGCTTTGCCCAGCGCAAAACGTCAGCTTCGGGGAGCGGCCCATTGCCTGCGTCCTGCTGATATTGTTCCAGCGTCTTGCCGTCAATGTAGTCCATCACCAGATAGTGCCGCGTATGCTCCGAAAATGACTCGTAGACGCGGGGCAAATTGGCGTGGCGCAACCGTTGCAGCGTGACCGCCTCGAAGCGAAAACTGTCGAGCGCCTCGCGAAGTTCGGTCGCTGAGAGGCCGTCCTGGCTCATCTCTTTGATGGCAACGACCGCTTTGGTGCGCAGATTCGTCGCCTTATAGACGGCGGCCATACCACCCTGCCCTACCAGTTGCAGGATCAGATAGCGGCCACGCAACTGCGACTGCATCGGCAGGCGTCCGGTGGCGTTTGGCGGTCTGGGCGGCGGAGGAGCGGCTGCGGTGGTGGAAGAGGCGGCTGCGGAGGGAGCGCCGGCCAGGAGCGCGGCGCCGCAATGGTTGCAGTACATCGCGTCGGCACGGTTCTCCGTGTGACAGTACTGGCAGGTACGCATTGCCGTCTCCCGTAAAAAGATAATCTCTGTGTCGCGCCGGATGGATACACGCGGCAATTTTCCGCTGGTTTCACCAGCATGAATCGCATGAATCGCGTGAATCGTGCCGCTCTCTCAGAGAGAACTACGCCCTACCGTTGGGCGGGGTTGCAGTCCCATCGGTGCCCCACTCACTCCTCACTCACTCTCCACTCATCATAACGCATCCTGCTGTTTGCTATGCCAGAAGCAAGGCGTATACGATAGTACTAGGGGGTGTCTTGTGTGTTCTCCTGTCGTGTATGCTAGCTATTGGTGAGGGCAGGCGGTGTGATGAGTCGTGGGCGCGATGCAAACGGGTGAGCAACAACAAATCGCTCGTTTTTGGTTGCCACCATGACCCAAAAGGGTCTGTGCGTACATGTACACAATGAACGTGCGTCTTGTATTGTGGCAGGCGCCTGGCTAACGAGTCCTAACACGATTCAAGACAATCCAGGCAAGCACCGGATTTCCTCATCCGGATGTGGAAATGTCGTGGCGAGGAGCAAAGGATCTGCGGGCGCTCCGGGTCTCATTATCCGTCGAGCGCCCAGCAAACAGCCGTTCAGCAACAGAGGATACTAGCGTGCCGCCAGGGAGGCCAGCTTGGCTTCGAGTACCGGATTCGACGGCTCGACCAATATGCTGCCATCCGCGAAGACGATTGTAGGCACACTCTGCATTCCATTGTTGAGACGCTTCACCTGCTCCGCCGCTTCCGGCTCTTCCTCGATATTGATCTCCGTATAGGGGACGCCACGCGCAGCGAATACCTTTTTCGCACGCCGGCAGTCACTACACCAGGTGGTCGTGTACATGAGGATTTCCTGTCCATGCCGCTCAGAGCCGGCCTGCTGGTCCATTGTAGAGGTGGACATGAATGGGTTGCCCTCCTTAGAGGCATCTACTTCAAGAACAGTTCACACTACAGAAAGTATAGCATGAAGGTACCGGGTATGGAAAGAGTAGCACGCTCCCTCTCCTCCAACGAAATGAGGATGAGGTTGAGCAATGGTGACGCGCCTCACAGCGGTTGGACGGACCCTTCCGTATACTGGCGGGTGGATTATGACACTGAAGGTGATACTGAAGATATGTGGTCTGCGTCGAGCCGCAGGGGGGCATATCTCCTATTTGGCTTGATGGGAGAGAGTACCGTCTCTCCCCCACAAGATACGACGGTGTAACCGATGGAACCACCTGTTCGTCTCTACACTCCGAATGGTCAGGGTGAGCCGCGCAAACGTGCAGCCCGCCCGGCGAAGCAGCCTGAAGCCGCTGCGTTTCGCCTCGACGAGCCGGCAACCGGCGCAAGCGAGACGACGCCCGCGACCAGGGCTGCGCGGCCAGCCAAAGCGGAGAAACCAGCCAGGCCAGCCAAAGCTGCCAGAGCTGCCAAAGCGGATAAGGTGACTGGCGCGTCGAAGGCGACGCCAGTCACCAGGCGAACGGCAAAGAAGGCGTCTGCGGCGCTCGATGCGTCGCCAGCCAGCGGCCAGTTGGAGCCAGCGCCTCAGCCCGTAGAGGAGCTGGCGGAGCGTACGCAGGCTCCGGCAACAACGGATACGCTGGCGGCGGCCCAAGAAGCGACGGAGACGTTGCCAGGGGCGGCGGCTGACGGCGAGCCAGTGGTGGGGATTGAAGATTTCGAGGACATTTTCTCGCGTTTTCAGACCCCGCTCACGAACTTCGTCTACCGGCTGGTGGGCAACCGCGAGCAAGCCTATGACTTGACCCAGGATGTCTTTGTCAAGGCGTACCGCGCGTTGTCATCCGGCACGACCATTCAAGCTGCCGCGCTTTCGTCGTGGTTGTATCGCATCGCCTCCAATACGGCGACCGATGCGCTGCGGCGGCGGCGCCTGATCTCGTGGCTACCATTATCGCTGTTCAACGAAGATCGGGGAGTAGGAGCCGGGATGCCTGGCGCCGATACGAATACTCCCCAACAGCAGACCTCGACTGAGGAGAATCTCCCCAGTTCGGCGACTGCCTTCGCTAGCGGGTACGATGGTGGCCGGTTCGAGCAGCGTGTGGCGGACCGGGAGATTGTCCAGAGCATTTTGCAACGGCTCCCTCCCAAGTATGCAACCTGCCTGCTGCTCTACGAACATGAAGGGTTCTCATGCGCGGAGATCGCCGAAGTTCTCAACGTCAGCCCATCAGCCGTCAAAATGCGCCTGATGCGGGCGCGCGAACGGTTCATCGCCCTCTACAAACAGGAAACCGGGGCGTAACCACCTCAACCTGTCGCTGGGTGCGCCAGCAGCTTGCGGCGTACCGGCCAGATGACCTGGATAGCGCCGCTTTGCCGGCCATTACTGAACATCTCTCCACCTGCCCCGATTGCCGGGAGGCTTTGGCGGCCTTCCGGCAGAGCGGTGATGCTATAGCACAGTTACCCATGATCCTGCCGCCGCCTGCTTTCCGCGAGTCGGTCTTCGCCGCCATTCGCAGCGAAGCCTTGCGCCAGGCGCCGAGCGTCGCGCAAATCAGCCGGGCGGCGACCAATCCCGAACTGCCGGTGGTGCGCCGTCCAGTGGCGCAGGCGGGGTCTGCGCCGGTCAGCCTCGAACGCTTCAGACAGTTCAAGCGGTTCGACCTGCGGCGTGTCAACCTGAAGGTCTCACTGGTGGCTGCGGCGGCGGTGCTGTTGGTTAGCCTGATCGGTGTGCGGTTGGTCTCGTTGATCGGCTCATCGGCGCTGGGCGGTTCTGCGGCCAGCCTGGGGAATGCGCTGCAACCAAAGGTTGCGCGCTACCCGCTCGGCGCGCGCTATGTGTTGCCAACCAGCGCGCTGGCCAGTAGCGCCTGGCTCGTTTATACGGCCACCGACGCGGCGCACAACTCGATGCTCTTCCTGGAAAATCGCCGCACGCGACAGGTGACGCCGCTGCTGTCTGCACCCTCTACTGCTACGCTGCAAGTGCGCGCGCTGACGGACCGCTGGGTGGTCTGGAGCGCGGGCGACGGCACAGCGAGCGCGCCCTGGCAACTCTATGCCGCCGCGCTGACCGCGAACGGCCCCACGCAACCCATCACGCTGGTAGATACGACTGCCAGCACGCCGGACACACCGGCCACGCTTGGTGGCGTCTGGGCCAGCGGTAATACGGTGCTGGTGGCCGATGCCGCGCAGTCTGGCAGCGGCGAATTGCTCAAGATTGATCTCTCCTCCGGCGCGCCGGTGACGACGATTATCGCACATGGGCAGACTACCGGCGATGTGCTGACGGATCCCTCGTATGACAACGGCGCCTATTATTGGGCGGATGTCTGGTTCGATAGCGCCACCGGCCTGCACAGCGCCATCTGGGAGAGCAAGGGCGCAGGCGCCAGCCAGGAAATTTCCGCCGATGAGGCGGCGTTCCATCCGCAGGTGGCACATGACACGCTTGTCTGGGTGGATGTCTCGGCGGCTGACCTCCAACAGATGTCTGCCACCACCAGCGGCGCAACGCCCGATAGCGATGTCCAGATGCTCTATTCGCTGAGCGGCACCCTCAACGCGCGCAATCTGGAGAACGGCCAGCAGTGGATGGTCAGCGCCAGCGCCGACGTGCCGAGCGTCTCGGTGGGCAATAAGCTGCTGCTCTGGCATAGCGGCACACGGATGCACACCTATAATCTGAGCGGCAAGGGACCGCTGGCCGCCGATGCGCAGGTGCAATCAGCCACCTTCGCCAGCGCCGACGGCTCGACGATTGTCTGGGCGAATAATGCCACGGACGATCTCTTCGTCTACGATGCTGCGTAGCCATGATTGACAAGTGATTGACAAGAAAAAGCGGTGGGTTCTGAATCCACTGCTTTTTCGCTATCTGCTGCCAGGCTGCGACAGCGTGTCATGATCGTTTCATGATAGGAATGTGAAGCTACCGGACATCAGCGAGATGGCCTGACCGTTAGCCACCTGGTTGGAGTCAGCGGCGACGCTCGTGAAGATGATGTAGACGCTGCCGTTATAGGTTGTCGTCTGCACTACCAAATGGAGCGTTTGCGGTGTGCCGTTCACTGTAGCTGTCGCATCCGCCGTCTCCTGTATCCAGTTGACCCCTGCCTGTGGCGTACTCTCCGGCTGTGTTTGATGAGAGAGGGTACCCATCTGCTTCAGGATTGCCATGTCGAGCGTTGCACCGTCCTGCTGCCCGCTCGCGGGGAAAGATTCCACCTCAAACGTCGCATCCCCTTCTGGATTGGTATAAATCGTGTAGTGCGTGCCTGGCGCTGCGTTCGTAACTGTTCCTTTGGTCCAATCCTGGGGCACAGTAAAGCTGTAGCCACCGATGGTGTCTTTTACCAGCGTGTAGCCCGGTGGTGGCGCTGCCGTCGTCGCGGTCGCTTGCGCGGTCGGCGTCTCGTGGTGGTGCGTCGGAGATTTGCCTGCCGCATGCGAGAGCAGGAGTCCCGCGCCGAAGAGACCCAGCAGCACCAGGACGATGAGGATCACCAGCCAGGGATTGCGCCATCCGCCCGCGCTACCGCTGGTTCGTGTGGTTCCTGGCGCGGCAGGGCGGGCCGGCGCGGGCAAATCCTGCGTCGGCGGCAATTGCACATTGACTGGCTGTGTGCGCATAGTGCTGGGATCAGTTGCTTGCATAGCCAGCGGTGCGGTCGGTAGTTGCTCATTGGCAACGCTGGTCTGATAGCGGTCTACCTCGCCATCGCCGGGCAGAGCAGATGCGGAAGATGCGGAAGATGCGGGGCCAGCGGCACCTGCGGGACCTGATGGCGTCAAAATTGCGGTCGGAGCCTCAGTAATTGGTGTGAAGGGCGTGACAGGGCTGGTGGGGAGCGCGCTGATGGATTCGTTACGGTGATCGGCAGCATCCGGTTGGATGCGTTGCGTCGTAGCGTCAGTGACCGCCGCGCCATCTAGTCCGCCTGCCATGCCGGGATTTTCCCTCAGCATGACGGTGCTGGCGTCGAGTGGGTCTGGCGCCGCCAGGGTGGTCATGGCGGCGCCACAACTGGGGCACACGGAAACGCTGCCCACGCCCTGGGAGGCTGGGGACGCTGCGGATTGGGCCGCGCGCCGGCCACAAACGGGACAGGCAAGTACAGGTAACTCAGGTAACTGACGCATAGCGACCAGACCATCCTTCCAGCAACTCCGGCTGTTGTAGATGTCGTAGATGGTACAAGCGATGAACCAATCCGGCGCTACTCTAGCATGTAGTGGGGAAAGGCGTCAAGACGCACGAGAGGCAAAAGTACGCAATAGTCAACATAACACCCATGACGTGCGCGCAAAATTGTTGCAAAAATCAGGTATACACCTGATTTGAGCAGTTTCACGTATCGGTTACACTGTAGCGTAAGTAGGTTAAGTAGGTGACATGCTACCCATTGTGCCGGCATTGCTGATATGCCGGTACGCCGGTATCCTCCGCACAGCTTTCGTCATAGTATCTCATCCACAAGGCGGTCGAGAGCAGGCAGGAACGGCATTTGCGTCGCCTTTTGGGACGACTGGGTGATTGCGTCATCCGCTGGAGTCTGCTATAATCCGTAAGCTATGCCCGCGACCAAGACGCATGCTGATGCGTCACAACAGTATCAGCATCTATCTCGATCCATTCTTGTTTAGCCTTGTCTAGTCTGATCTGGCCTTGAGATTGAGATACCCAAAGCCGCGCAGCCCGGTTGCGCGAGCGATCCACCCGTACATCAGGAGGCAGCGTGAGTACAACGAATCGAGGGCTGCTGGATAAGGCCACGGCCAAGATGACCGAAAGCCAGGCCTGGCGGTCCATCTTCCGGCATGGCTATCCTGACACGCCCCTCAACCAGTCACTGGTGATGATGGGCAACGTGTTTCTTCACTTGCATCCCGTCAAAGTCAGCCGCAAGGCGATGAAGATCACCTATACCTGGTGCCTGGGCGGTTTGTCCTTCTTCCTCTTCCTGGTGCTGACGATTACCGGCGTCTTCCTCATGTTCTACTTCGTGCCGGAGCAGCGCGTTGCCTACGCAAACATCCAGCAAATCACCAGCGCGGTGGCCTTCGGCAATTTAGTGCGCAACATGCACCGCTGGGCGGCGCACTTGATGGTCGTCACCGTCACCTTGCATATGATTCGCGTCTTCTATCACGGCGCATACAAGCCGCCGCGCGAATTCAACTGGGTGGTTGGCGTGGTGCTCTTCTTTACCACCTTGCTGTTGAGCTTCACCGGTTATCTGTTGCCCTGGGACCAGATTGGCTATTGGGCTATCACCGTCGGCTCACAGATGGCAAGTTACACGCCGCTGCTCGGCACGCAGGCGCACAGTATCCTGACCGGCAGCCCGGTGGGTGTCGGCCAGTCTACGCTGATTCGTTTCTATACCCTGCATGTGATCGGTCTGCCATTGGTGGGTGCAATCTTCATGGCCGTCCACTTCTGGCGCATCCGTAAGGATGGTGGTGAGGCTGGCCCGCCGCCGCCTTCCCGCCGTGAACTGGAGCAGGCACGCGCGCGACAGGAAACCTCCGTCGCTTCGCTGAACTAAGTACGTTGTTGTATGGGGTGGCGCCCATCCGATTAAGTGATTAAGTGATGATTGGGTAGCGCGCCACTACACAGATTGACCAAAGGAGCAGTCCTATGGCGACAACAGAGCCACGTACAGCGGCGACACAAAAACGCTACCGCACATTGGCCGTCGTCAAACAAGAGGCCATCACGCGCGTCGAGAAACAGCTCGAAGACTCGGTGTTCGTCTGGCCGCATTTGCTGGTCCGCGAGTTCATGGCGGCATTGCTGATGACGGTGGTGCTGACGGTGGTGAGCCTCGTGGTAGACGCGCCGTTGCGCGGCCATTCCAACCCCAACCTGACGCCGAACCCCGCCAAAGCGCCCTGGTACTTCCTCGGCCTGCAAGAGCAGTTGCACTATTTCGCGCCGACCATCGCTGGCGTGCTGCTGCCGGGATTCACGTTGGTTGGGCTGGCGATCCTGCCGTATGTGGACCGCAACCCCAGCCGCGCCTTTGAGGACCGCAAGATTTCGATTACCGTCTTTACAGCCATCGCGCTCTATTTTGCGGTAACGGTTCTCGCGGGCAGCTTCTTCCGGGGTTCCGGCTGGCAGTGGATCTGGCCCTGGCAGCACATTTATTTCGACCTGTAAGGTGTAATACCAAACAGGTCTTTTCAGGTCTTATCGAGCATGCTTCTGGATGGGGCGCGCAGACCTCTCTTCGTGAGGAATGAGCGCGCCCATCTCGCTGCCGGGCAGGCGCGGGACGAAGCGCAATTCTTGCAGTTCTTGCAATCTTGAGGATGTTGTCATGAGTATCAATTCTCGTACGCCGCAAGAGTACGAAGTGCTGACGGGCGGTGGCGCGGAATCTGCCGAGATGGCGAAACGCGGCCTGAGCCGGCGGCGTGTGCTGCGGCTGGCGGTCGGCGCGGGGCTGGCGCTGGTCGGCGCGGAGGCCACATACGGCGCGCTGACCATGCTCTATCCCAACCTCGCCGGACAGTTCGGCTCGGTGATTACCCTCCAGGATAAGAGCAAGTATCCCGCCGGCCAGCAGAACGAGTTTGCCCTCGGACAGAAGGGCGTCTTCTACGAGCAGGCGGCGAAGAGCTACATTATTCACCTCGCCCCTGGCCCTGGGACCGTGTTCTTGCTGAGTGGTTCCAAGTTGACGGACCAGCAGGCCGCCGAGAACTGGGTCAAAGACAGCGACGGCACCTACTGGATTGCGCTCTATCAAGTGTGTGTCCACCTGGGCTGCAAATATCCCTTCCGTGACGACTGCAAGAGCTTCAAGTGCCCTTGTCACGGCTCCCACTATAACGTGGACGGCGAATACCTGGACGGTCCGGCGCCGCGCAGCACCGACCGCTTTGAGATGTCGTTCCAGGGCGGCAACGTCTCGGTGAACACCGGTAAGCTGAACCAGCATGTCGAGCGCCCTGACGCGCAGACGCGCATCCTTCAGCCACCGGGCATCCAGTGCGCTGCGCAGTAATACCGGCCAAGCAGTTGTTACGAGGATAGAGTTTTATGGGAAGAACGAGCAATCCAGGCATGCTGGCCGTGACGGCGGGCATTGCTATTGCCGTGCTGCTCGTGCTGTTGAGCGCGACGAACGTGCTGACCGACGGCCTGGGGTATAAGCTGGCAGCAGTGGCGCTGGCGGTGGCGACGCTGATTTTTATCTTCTATGCGCGCGCCAACAACGTCGAGAAGAGTGGCTACGGCGCACTCGTTTTCATCGTAGCGGTTGCCCTTATCATTCCGGCGCTGACGATTACGCAGCAGCAACAACAGGCGAGCGCCACAGCCAATCAATACACGCAGACGCTCCAGAACGGTGCGGCGCTCTTCGGCCAGTATTGCGCCTCCTGCCACGGCTTCCAGGGGCAGGGCCTTGTTGGGCCACAGCTCAACAATAACCCAACGGTCAACAAGTTCACCACCGCCGACCTGACGCGCATCATCTCCGCCGGTATCCCTGGCGACCCCGCGAACCCGACACAATTGGCGATGCCAGCCTGGTCGAATGCCTATGGTGGTTCGCTGACAGACGACGATATCAGCTACCTCGTGGCGCTGATCCAGTCGTCGAATCCCGCCTATACCAAGCTCAACCATCTGCCAAATGTGAACGGCTTCAGCTACGTGTTGCAGTCATTGACCGACCCGACGCAGATTGCCGAATACAATCAGCAGTTGAAGGGCGGCAGCAAGCCACCGGCCAGCAACTTTGCTGACCTGACCAAAGACACGAAGGTCACGATTGATGCTATCAACTCGACGAGTGGCTTCCCGTATGGCTGGCAGGCTGTTGGCACGCAGACGGCGGATATCACCATCAAGGTAGGCACGACCGTCACCTGGAGCAACTCGTCTGCTACAGTCCACAATGTCTATTCGGGGACGGGGCCGAGCAACATCACCACGGCATTCCCGAATTCGGGCATCATCTCGCCGAACGTGGCTAGTAGCGATTACACGTACACCTTTACGAAGCCTGGTGATTATCCGTACTTCTGTGCGATTCACCCGGCGATGGTTGGCTGGATCACTGTTGTCGCGTAACATCATCGCTGCGTGGCTGCGTTTCTCTGGCGCAGCCACGCAGATGCCTGTCGTTTATCCGCCGGTTCAGCGCGTTGACGCTGCCACCGGCACCTACGCTGACCTGTCGCGCCTGGCGTTGGCGCCGTGGCCACGGCAAGCGGAAATCATTGTCTGAAAGGGATCATGATCCATGCAAGTTACGGCAGCGACGCCACTGCGCGAGCATGAACGGCCCATGTCCTGGGCGCGGGCCGTTCTCATCGCCGTGGGCTTCTTCTTCCTCACCGCCATTCTCACCGGACAGATTCCTGCCTACTTCTTCACCATCTCGACGCTTTCGACGCTGGCGCGCTTTCAGCAGGGCTGCCTCGATCTTGGCCTGCTGGCGGTCGGTTTTGGCCTGATTGCGTTTGAGATAGCCTTCCTCTATGACCCGAAGCCGCTGATTCCCTGGCCGCTCTTCGCTGCTGTGGGCGCCGCCTTCTCGGTGGTTGGCTTCTATATGGTCTGGCAGGTCTGGGTCGGCATTGGCAATTTCAATCCGCTGACCGGCCAGGCCGGTTGGGGCGAATTCTTAGTGACGCCGCCGGGGCCTGGTAATCCCGGCTACTGGCCAAATCCCAATCAGTCGTATCTCTTCCATCCTGCCTGGTTCCAGATCGGCAGCATTGACCTTTCCTCCATCGGCATGATCGCTCTGCTGGTTGGCCTGGGCATGCTGGTTGTTGCGCTGCTCAATCCCTTCGCGCTGCGTGGCCGGCTGGCTGGACCGTTACACAGCCTGCTGGTGCGCTTCAGCCTGGGTCTTTCGATTGTCATTGCCGCCCTCTATCTGACGGTGCAAACGTTCGCCGGCCCCGTGCGTGGCAACCCGTTCTTTGCGCCACAGGGGGCGGCAATAACCGCACCGGTGACGGTGAACGGGCAGAAAGTGTTGCAGACGCACGCAGGCATCGTGCCGAGCGCCGCCAGCAACGTGCTGCTCTTCCTTGCGCTCTGTCTGGCGATGTTCGCACTCATCCTCTGGCTGCTCCCTGTGATGGTTGCCAATCGCCAGCGGTTTATGCCTGCGGTTTACCTGCATGGAGTGGTCGGGCTGCTCGGCAACATCGGCATCCCGCTGCTGGTCATCTGGGTAATCACCTATCCCGTCGTCAACCTGATTCACGGCGCAGATCCAGATCAGGTCTGGGTGCAGTGCGCGCTAAAGAACGCCGTCCCCAGCAGTTGTACATTTACGCCGTTCACCGGCTATATCCTCTGCGCCATCGTCTTTAGCCTGACCTTCGGCCTGTTGATGGCTGGCCTCTACTTCTGGTCCACCCGCCGCGATATGGTGGTGCTGGGCGGCACGATGGGCCTGGTCTTCATGGCTATCGCCGCGACGATCATCCATGTGGACGATCCCAATCAGGTGCCAATGGGCCTCATCATCGCCATCAGCATCGCCGTTCTCGCCTTCGCCTGGGTCTGGGGCACGCAACGCGAGTTCTCCACCACGCAGGCGCAGCCACTCGGTTGTGTGGGGCAATGGATGGTGTTGGGCACGCTGCTGCTGGTCTATCTCTTTGGCTTCGCGCTCTTCTCGATGCCCGCCTTCTTCGAGACGGAGGCGCTGGCGCTCTTCTATCAGGCTGGTCGCGGTGGCCTGCACGACGCTTTCTGGGCGTTGCTGCTGATGGGCGGGCTGGCGGCGCTGCAATTCATCTTCCTGGTGCAGCGGCGCAAGATGAGTAACTTGCGCAAATTTGCCATGTGGGTGATGCTGGTGGCGGTACTGCTGATGATGATCGGCGCAATTCAGGGCATCAACCGCGACGTGCTGCAAGGCGGCGTCAACGCGCTTGAGGGTAGTTCCGCCATCTTCCTGACGGGCATCTGCTTCGAGATCGTTGGCGTGCTGGTGGCGCTCTATGGCGCATGGCGCGCGCGCGGCATCTTCTCATTCTGGACGATTGCGATTATCGTGATGGCGCTGATCGGCGTGGCGCTGGGCGTGGTCGTCTACAACTTCCAACAGCCCTACCCTGAACTGGTCGCCTTCGCCTTCATGTTGGCGATGGCCGGTGCGCTCGCCTACACCGCCGCCGGTCCCGACGAGTTCCCGCCGGAGACAGACGAAGAAATCGAAGCGTCTTTCGCCACGCGCTAACAACCAGCAATCTCAGAATTGCACTGAGGTCCGTAGCTCATTCATGCTACGGACCTCGTTTGATTGGATTTCTCAGCATTTTCGAGTAGCTGTGACGAGATAAAATGGTTGGCGCTGGCGCACCGGCCCCTGTTGCTGATATACTGCCCTCGCACCTCACCGCATCTGCGCCACACACCGGCACCGCGTCACCGGCTCCGGCGCAGCAAAAAGTGCGAGAAGAGGAACGCATACGGTCACGCCAAGGATGTAGGAGGCCGGCGGCAATGCTGCCTGCTACTGTCGCGCCGCGCTGGCGCGCTCGCATGTTTTCGTTGGGGAAAACCGTTTGATTTACGACCCAACCTGAGCAAAGAGGGCTGTCATGTCGCACACTCACCCATTCACTGCCTCGTCGCCTATCGCCATGTCTACGATGTCGCTAGCCACCAGTTATTCTAAAGCCTCGTCATTGCCGCTCAATGCGCCCAACCCGCCGGTAGAGCAGGAAGCCGATGACTTGCCAGCAAATACGCTGGATGTTGAGGAGGCGCTGCGTGGAGAGCCATTGCGTGTGCTGGTGGTCGCCTCGGAGGGCGTGCCATACGTCAAAACTGGCGGCCCGGCGGATGTCATCGGCGCGCTGCCGCAGGCGCTTCGCAGGCTCGGCCACGATGTGCGGGTCATTTTGCCGCGCTACAACAGCATAGACCCCGAACGCTGGCACCTGCATCCCATCAAGACTGATCTCGCCGTGCCCATTGACCGCACCACGGAGACGGTGCGCATCCTCCAGACGCCTGAAGGCGCTGGTGTGCCGTTCTATTTCATCGAGGCGGAACACTACTTCCAGCGCGAGAAACTCTACGGCTACAATGACGATGGCGACCGCTTCATTCTCTTCTGCCGCGCGGCGCTGGAGTTCGTGCGTTCCATCGGCTGGCAGCCGGACATTATTCATTGCCACGACTGGCATACCGCTATCATTCCCAACTGGACCAAGACCATTTACAAGGATGATCCCTTCTTCGCCTCCACCGCCACGGTCTACACTATCCATAACCTTGCCTACCAGGGCATCTTCGGCTATCGCATCCTGGAGGTGGCGGGCATCGCGGAGGAAGGCTTCATCTACCCCGAAGTGCCGGAGCTGGCAAATGTGGTAGACCTGATGGGACGCGGCATCCTCTACGCTGATGTGGTCAGCACTGTGAGTCCGCGTTACGCGCGCGAGATTCTCACGCCGGAGTTTGGTGAGCGGCTGGACCCGTTGCTGCGCGAGCGCAAAGACCGGCTCTATGGCATCCTCAACGGCATAGATATCGCTGAATACAATCCTGCCACCGACGCCCACATCGCCTCCCATTACGACGCCTTCTCGCTCGATCAGCGTGCCGCCAATAAACGCGCGCTCCAGGAACGCCTGAAATTGCCGGTGGACCCGCACGTCCCGCTGATCGGCGTCATCTCGCGCCTCACTGACCAGAAGGGCTTTGATCTGCTCGACGAAATTGCCATCCCATTATTGGAACAGGGCGTGCAGTGGGTTGTCTCCGGCACCGGCGACCAGCACTACCATTCGATGTTTCAGCGCCTCGCTTCGCGCTATGCGCAGCAAGTCTCCATTCACCTGACCTTCAACCAGGAGTTGAGCCAGCAGATTTATTCCGGTTCCGATCTGCTGCTGATGCCGTCACGCTTCGAGCCATGCGGCAGCACGCAAATGCTGGCGATGCGCTATGGCAGCATTCCAGTGGTTCATCGCACCGGCGGGTTGGCTGATACCGTGCAGAACTTTGATCCCGCCACCGATAGCGGCAACGGCTTCAACTTCACCCGCTATAATCCGTTCCATCTCTTTGCATCCATCGTGCGCGCGCTGGAAGTCTATCAGTTTGCCGATGCCTGGCGCAATCTGATGCAGCGGGCGATGCTGGCCGATTATTCCTGGGACGCCTCTGCTGAGCAATATGTCGCTCTCTACCGGCGGGCGCAGGAATTGCAGCGCATCGGCGCGGCGCGTGGTTACGCCGAACGGTGAGAGTATGGCCCCAGCCCTGACCCCTCCCCCGCCTGCGGGAGAGGAGGAACCGGAGACCGGCGCCTGTGATAGTTCCAATTATGACAACCGAATTAGAAATGATGAGGAAAGATGCAGATAGACCAGCTTCCCGATGCCATCGCCGCGTTGCCCGCTGAGGAGCGCGCGCTGGCCGACCGGCTCTTTCGCGTGGTGGTCACGGAAGGCGCGATTGTGCCGCCGCCGGAGATGGCGCCCTGGCTAGAGCGCACCTTTGGCTCGGTGGAGGCAACGCTGCGCCAGCGTATCGTGCGTGTCACCAATCGCTGGACCTTCGAGGGCGCGACCTTCAATCCACTGCGCAGCCGCCGCCCCGGCAGCGGCACGACGCAGGCTGCGCCAGCCACGCCACCGGCGGAACTGCGCGAACGCATCGAACGCAGCAGCGGCGATGATTTCTGTGATCCCGAGCATCGCACGCCAGCGGATACCTTCGGGCGCATCAGCGGGCGACATGTCATCACCGCCGCGAATGTCGCCAAAGCGGATGGCTGGCACAGCGTGGGCGTCTTCGACCGGCACGATCCGCTGGCGATAGACGACGACCTGGTGGCTGATATCCTGGCGACCGGCGGCGAGTGGGCCAGCCGCGCCCACGCCAGCGACGCAGATGCGCGCTATTTCTTCCTGCTCTGGAACTGTCTCTGGCGGGCTGGCGCGTCATTGGTGCATGGGCATATCCAGATGACGCTCAGCCACTCGATGGCGCACGCGCGAGTGGAATTGCTACGCGCGGCGGCGCAGCGTTACAGCCAGGAGACCGGCGGCGACTATTTTGCCGACCTGGCGGCGGTGCATACGGCGCTAGGGCTGGCGGTTGGCGACGGTAAGGTCGAGTGGTTCGCCTCGCTCACGCCAGTGAAGGAGCGTGAGATCGTGCTGTTTGCGCCGACGTATCAGGATGGCATATTGGAGCCTGCGGAGTTGGGCACGCTGGCGGAGCCACTGGCGGAAACGCTGCGCGTCGCTCAGGAGCAGATGGGCGTCTTTGCCTTCAACGCCAGCGTCTACGGTCCGCCCCTCGCAACTAGCAGCGCGAACAACGCAGACGACGACTGGCGCGGCTTCCCGCTGGTCGCGCGTTTCGTAGATCGCGGCAATCCGCTGGCGCCGACCTCGGATATCGCCGCGCTGGAACTCTACGGCAGCAGCGTCATTGCCAGCGATCCTTTCGACGTGGTGCGCACCCTGCAAGCCGCTATCCAGGCCGGCGATGATAACGAAGATGATGACTCACTATGACGATGGACAAGCGCCTCACCCCATCCGAACTGGTGCGCATTTTCGCGCGTGTACAGACGGAACGGCTGATCCTGCGGCGTCCGCGCGCCACCGATGGCTCGGCGATGTTCAGGGTGCATGGCGACCCAGAAACCTATCGTTACACGCCGGTTGACCCCGACCCGGACCTTGCCACCAGCGAGGCCACGTTGCGGCGCTGGCTCGACCAATGGGATGAGGAAGGCTATGGCTACTGGGCGGTTGCGCTGCAACAGACCCAGGATGAGGTTATCGGCTTTGGCGGCGTGCGGCGCTTCGTCTGGCGTGAGCGCGACATAGCGAATCTCTATTACCGGCTCACCCCCGCCGTCTGGGGCAATGGCTACGCCGCTGAAGTAGCGCAGGCCGCTGTGCAGTTTGCCCGCGCGCATCTATCGCATCTGCCGGTGGTCGCCCGCATCCGCGCTGCAAATATTCCCTCACTGCGCACTGCCGAACGCTCCGGCCTGTTGCGCCGTCCAGACCTGGATGAAGATGAGCATCTCATCTTCGCGCTCGGCTGGTAGCTGAGACCACACGCGCTGCGGATTCCCCTCTCCCGCGCACGCGGGAGGGGTTAGGGGCGGGGGCTACACCTTCTGTGGCTGATTCGTCTGGTTGGCGAAGAGTGCATCCGCCTGCTTGTTGTCAACGACTTCCTGGTAGCCGCACAATTGGCAGCGCGAGGTCGTCTTTTTGCCGATGGGAAACAGGGGAATGAAGAAGAGCGTGAAGTAGCGCGTCGTGCGCACGACCCCATGAAAAGCGTTTTTGCCGCACTGCTTGCAAGTATAGGGGACCTGTCCCATCACCTTGTTGCGCGAGCGATATCCCCAGATAATCATGAATCGCCGTTTCCTCTCTCTGTCGTCTGCTGCCTTACACGCGGACAGCGCAACGAGCAGCATAGAAGAAAGTGGCGCCGTTGTCAAGCCATCAATTGGCAGCGGTCACGGCATCCACCTCGGCTTTGGGCGCGAGCGGCAACCACGGATACGCCTTGTGCGTCTTGGCATCGGCGGCCAGCAAGACGCCAAAGCGCCAGATCACCGTCCCCAGCACGGTTGTGCCGTCGCTTTCGGTGATGTGTATGAGGCACCCAACAAGTCCATTCGTATTATTCGGGTCATCAGGTGACATATTCGAGTTGCCCACCTGCTCGTTCTGGAGCGCATTGTAGAGTTCACTTGTCTCCGAGTTACAGATATCCTCCGGAAGCTGCTGGCGTAGGTCATCCTCAACCCCAATGGAGGACTGTAATGATGGCATGAAATGCCAGTGTTCACTGTCATCCAATTGCAGAACTCCACCTTCGCCGCCGCCGGATTCGCCATCATTCTCCGAGCCGACTACCCGCCCATCCGCTGTGAGAAACAACCAGCTAATCGCAAGGGGAATGTATACGTTCCAGTACTTGCCCTGCGGGAGCGGCTGCACCTGCCCATACTGATCTACAAATGGCCCCCCTCCGGAACAAATGATTTCCGTGCAGAAATTATTTGGCCCGGTCATTTGTTGCGCACTGGGAATCGCCAGTGTCACCTTCGCAGTCAATGGCGACGTAGCCAACCGGCTCTGAATCATTCCTAGCGTATTTCGCCCGCTTGCGTAATACTGCCCTGCCGGAACGGTTGTGGTCACAGAAACCGGCTTGATGGACTGCTGAACAAGCGCCAGTGCGCTCGCTTTGAGGTCATCGGGTAGATCATCCACACCGAAGTCGAACTCGATATAGTTGTCAACAAAAACAGTCCGGCCACCAGATGTCACTGGCACGCCGCTGCTACTTCCATACGCGCAATTATTATCGGAGGCGCTAGCTGTATTCAAACTGCCATCAGCGGAAAGCTGGACACTACAGGTATGCGTCGCAAACGGCGGCGCGCTGAACGTCACCGTGTCGCCCTCCGGCTTTGGACGAAAGGCAAACGGCGGGCTGCCAGAGAGCTTCTTGCCGTCAACGGTCACGGCGCCATAGGAGACGTTCGCGATAATGCCAATCAATTGCTGTGAGGCGTCCGTTGCGGCTGGGGTGGCCGTCGCCTGTGGATGAGGCAGCAGCGAGGCGGTCGAGCGGAGCAACCCAAAGACAACCAGCGCGCAGATCGCCACCAGCCCCACCTGCACGGCGCGTTTGCGCGGCGAGGAGCGGCGGCTCACCAGTGTTTCGGCGTCCACCGTTCCTGGGGCGCTTTCCCAGGCGTCTGCAGGGTTCGTGGTGGTAGTGGTACCGGTGGTGCCAGCAGTATCGGAGGCATGTGCGATAGGCGATGGACCCAGCAGCGTGAATTGCTCGTCATCGGGCGATGTATCCGGCGTCTCACGCATGCTGGTCCCCTCCCCGGCTACCTGCTTCCATTCGCAGATACCTCGGTTATCGCGGATATCTCATGCGAAGGATAGCAAATCGCCGGGCGAGAGACAAGATGAACCGCCAAACGGTTTAGTGCGTCGGCAGATAGCGCGCAAACCAACCGGTGATTTCGTTCAGGCGAATGACTCGCGAGCGCGGATGGCCGTTACGTGAAAGGTCGTGCGACTGGCCCTCGAAGCGCACGAGTTTGGTCTCGCGGCCCAGGTATTTCAGCGAAATGAAAAGTTGCTCACCCTCGCTGATTGGGCAGCGCAGATCGTTGTCGCTATGCAGAATCAACAGCGGCGTATGGATATCGGCGACATAGGTGATGGGTGAATGCTGCATGAGTTGCGCCAGGTTTTCCCACGGCGTCGCGCCCATCTCATCCACCGCCAGCCACCAACCGATGTCGCTGGTGCCGAAGAACGAGGCGGCGTTGGCAACGCAGCGCATCGTCACCGCCGCCTTGAAGCGGTCCGAGTGGCCGACCACCCAGTTCGTCATGTAGCCGCCGTAGCTGCCGCCAGCCACGCCCAGCCGGTTCGCGTCCAGCCCGCCACGCGCAATGGCGGCATCCAGCCCGGCCATGATATCTTCGTAATCTTTGCCGCCCCAATCGAAATGCACGGCATTGGCGAAGTCGCGTCCGTAGCCGGTGCTACCGCGTGGATTGCAATAGACCACTGCGTAGCCCTGCGCCGCCAGCAGTTGAAACTCATGGAAGAAGCTCGCGCCGTACATCGCCGCCGGTCCGCCATGAATTTCCAGGATCGTCGGCACCAACTCGCCTGGCTGCGCCTGCGGTGGGCGCATCACCCAGCCCTGCAACTCCCAGTCGTCAGCGCCGCGAAAGCTGAACTCTTCGGGCGTGGCAAGCGCCACCTCTGAGAGCAATTTCGCGTTGAGGTTTGTCAATTTCTGCTGCGTATTGCTGGCGTTCTCGGCGGGAAGCCGTTGGAGATAGACATCGCCCGGCGCGACCGGCGACGTAATTGCCAGCGCCATTGCCGAGCAATCTGGGGTCATCGAGAAGCCATAGACATGCTGCGCGCCATCGGTGAGCGGCTGCGGCGAGAGGTCGGCTTCGGGACTGACGCTATAGACCTGCGTGGAACCGCGTAGCGACGCCTGCAAGTAGAGTCGGTAGCCATGATAGCCGTCCGGTCCCCAGTACAGGTGTGCGCCACCATGCCCGGCGCGCATATCACTGATACAGGTGTCGGCGCAGTTGGCGGCCCAATCGCCACTCAGCAGACGCGCCTCGCCACCGGCATGCGCGGGAACGGTGTAGAGATCGGTATGCCCGCTGCTATAGCGGCGTGGCGACGCCAGGAAGGCAATCGTCTCGCCATTGGGCGACCAGGATGGCGCACCGCAGCCCAGCGCCTCATCAGTCAGCCGCTCACACGCGCCACTGGCAACATCCAGCGTCCAGACGCTATCGGCTGGCCATTGCCAGCGCTCTGCGCTGCGGTCGGAGGTGAAGACGATGCGGCTGCCATCAGGTGACCATTCTGGGCTGCCGTCGTTCCAATCGCCGTCTGTGAGTTGCTGCGGCTCGCCACCGGCGGCGGGAATGGTGAAGAGGTGGGAACGCAGGTCATACATGAAGCCGTGGCCGTCGAGCCGGTGCCACATCTGGGTAATCGTGCGCACGCGGGGGATGGATTTGCCGTCGAGCGCGGCGTCGTCCACCTCCTGGTCGTCCGGCGTGCCAGTCTCAGCGGCGAAGAGCAGCGTCTTGCCATCCGGCGACCAGACGGGAGCGCCTGCGCCGTGGCGCATGAACGTCACCTGATGCGCCTCGCCGCCACCTGTTGGAATGACCCAGATCTGTGGCTGACCAACACCACGGTCGCGCTCCTCCGCGCTCTTGGGTTTCGTGCCGCTGGCGGGCGCGCGCACAAACGCCAGGGAGCGCCCATCCGGCGACCAGCGCGGCGCAGTGTCGTTGGGGCCGCTGGTGAACCGGCGCGGCTCGCCGCCATCCGCAGACGCCAGCCAGATCGAGCGGCGATACTCATAGGCGTCGCGGTCCATTGTCATCAGCACATAGGCCACCTGCGTCCCATCCGGTGAGATGCGCGGGTCTTCGGCCAGCTCGATGGCGTAGAGGTCTTCAGACGTGATCGGTCGTGGCGTGGTTGTCATGGCAGTCATGGCAGTCAATCCTCCGAAGTTTCAGCGACAGGACGTTCATAGTTGCGGTTCAGTTCATGCAGCACCGTGCCGCGTATACGCCACATAGCAGACGTCAGCGTGTGATATTCGCCGTCACAGATGGGCACCGGCGCGCGGCATTTCAGGTGCGGGCGCAGCCGGAAACGCAGCGTATCACCGTGGATGTCAATCCAGATATGGCGGCGGGTGTAGCCGGTGCCCCACTTGAAGAGAACCCCGGAATCGTATTCCTCAAACCAGCCGCGCCCCTGAAGCGCCTGCCGGTTCAACGTCTGCAACATCTCACCAATGCCGCTTTCACGAATCACGCGCTTGGCATTCTCACGAACTGCCCGGCGCTGCTCCTCGCTCACCGGCTGTTCTTCGTAAGATGCACTCTCTTCAGTCCTGTTGATCTTGTTGATCTCGTTGATCTCGTCTGCCATGAAACCTATCCTACTGAATGAGTATCGAAAGATGTGCTGCCAGCCGATTACCGGCTATCTGCCGCCGCACCTGTGTATGATGCCTGTCTAACTCACCAGCCATAGTCTACCGCAAATCAGGCCTTGTATGAAAGGGGAATTGCGCTCGTGGTTTACCCGTCACTGGTGCGCTGGTCTATATAATAGTGGCTGCCAGAGGTGGACTTGGCTTTGGCTTTGACTTCCGCGGCGATGCGGCTGACTTCTTCCATGCTGATGATGGGACGGTGCTGATTGGTGACGACGCCGATGGAGATGCCGCAGAGGGGATACGCCTGCCGCTGCCCCTGGCGGTCCACCGCCAGCAGCGTGCCGCGCTGCGCATCTTCCGCCGTATAGTAGGCGCGGCTTTCATTCTTCCAGCGTTGGATGAGCGCGCGACAGATGCGCTCCACGCGGTCAGGAGTGGTGATGACAACGAAGTCGTCGCCGCCGATATGGCCGGTGAAGTCGTTGATGTTGCCTTCATCCCGCACCACTTCGCTGACGACATGCGCCAGCAGACGAATCAGGTCGTTGCCGCGCAGAAAGCCATAGACATCGTTGTACGCCTTGAAGTTATCAATATCGAGGTAGAGGATGGACCAGGTGGCCGCCAATTGCAACTGATGCTCGATGGCGCGCTCAACCCGCAGCCCGGAAGGCAGGCCGGTGAGCGGCGAGAGCAGGCTCTCGCGCACATGGCGTAGTTGCGTGCGGATGCGAACGATTAGCTCATCAGTCTTGAAGGGCTTGGTCAGGTAATCGTCCACTTCTGAATCGAAGGCACGCACAATATCGGCGGTATCCTGGCGCGCGGTGAGCATGACGACGGGAATGTGCGCGGTTTTGGCGTTGCGGCGCAACTGCTCGACCACCTCGAAGCCATCTATCCCCGGCAGCATGATGTCGAGCAGCAGCAGTTGCGGCACCTCGCGTAGCGCGTAGCTCAACCCTTCCTCGCCGCTCGGCGCCACTTTCACCGCGTATCCTTCTATTTCCAGCGTCTCGCGCAGCAGGCGGCCAAGCTGGGGGTCATCTTCCACGACGAGGATGGTAGCGGGCGGCGCCTCGAACGCTGGATCGAAAGCTACGACATCCATTGCGTTCTCCCCCGTTGACCATCCAGCAGTGCCCTGTGCAGCGTGCCAAATGGATGTAAGTCACTGTATCTACGAAGCTATAGTTATGGTCATGATATATGGTCGCGCTGCGCTCTGTCCATACCATGTGTCTGGGGGGACGACCGGGCTAGGGTGATTGTCATGTAGTTCTCTTGAATTCCCAGGCAATTGAGGGCAGTTCATTCTTCCGACGGAAGGCGCTGGTCTTCTTCAGTGGAGGTGAGTTGCGCGCGAATGACGGCCTCCCGTTGTCCCAGCAGCGCATCTTCCAGTCGCTGGCGATGCTTCGGGAGAAAGTTCTCCGGCAGCGCATCTGGCGCGAACCAGCCGACTTGATTTACTTCGTCACTGGTGGCTGGCTCCGGGCTGCTCTCCGCGAGACGGCAGAGGAATGTCAGCACCACTTCACGTTTGCGCGGCTTGGAATACACACCGACCAACCGCACAATCTCGATCTCTGCGCCCACCTCCTCGCGGACCTCGCGCGCCAGGCCCTGTTCGACGGTTTCGTCATATTCCAGGCCGCCGCCAACCAGATTCCACCAATCAATCTCCGTGCGATGAGCCAATAAATAGCGCCCTTCCCGCTCGATGATGGCAAAGATGCCAACCCGAAAGCGCGGTGGAGCGCCTGATGATGGTGATGATGGATGCTGTTCCGCTGTCGTCATGGAGCAATCCCTTAAATGATATAGTCGTCGTACTCCTCGTCGCTCAGGCGCTCCATCTCTTTGACCGGCTCGCCGTGTGTGTGCAGTTGCGCGGGCTGCGCCACGACCACAGAGTGTGGCGGGATGGACTCCAACACGAGCGCCATCGCGCCAATCTTCGAGTCATGCCCGATGGTGATGGGGCCAAGCACCGATGCGCCGACGCCGATGGTTACATTGTCTTCGATGGTGGGGTGACGCTTGACCCGCCCATCACCGCGATGTTTCCACCAGCCGGTCGCGCCCAGGGTCACTTGATGGTACAACATGACGTTATCGCCAATCTCAGCAGTTTCACCAATCACCACGCCAGTGCCGTGATCTATGAAGAACCGCTTGCCGATGCGCGCGCCGGGGTGAATCTCGATGCCGCCGGTGAGGAGCCGCGCAATCTGTGAGATCAGGCGCGGCAGGACAGGAATATGGGCCTCATAGAGCGCATGCGCCAGCCGGTGCCAGAGAACGGCATGCAATCCCTGGTAGGTCAGTACTTCCAGGATATTGCACGCGGCGGGGTCTTTCTCGAAGATCACATCTATCGCATCCGGCCAGCGGGTGCGTTTGCGCGGGAAGGCGAGTGGGGGCCGTAGCTCCTGATGTCGTTCTTCCTGCGTCCGCTCGTTTGGGAGAATGGTTTGTGCCATAGGAAAATGTCCGCTCTGCCTGCAATGACTGCAATGACCGCAATGATTGGAATACCTGCAATGAGCAGCGCCAGTGATGCCACCTGATCTGCACTATTGACCCCATTGTCTGTCTCTACATTGGGCGTTTGGCGCCGTCTATAGTTCACAATGTGAAGTGTAGTCGTGGCGAGAACGGGGCGTCAAGTCTCACCAGGCATCGCCTGACGCTTGCTTGACCACACGAGCATCTCATTCAGTCCAGACATCCTACCTCTGGCATGGATTGCGCGTTAAAAGGAATGATGAGTCTATCAATAGATGCTGGAGAATGTCATACCAGGCGAACCTGGCGCGTTGTGTTGTTGTGGATACGACGTGTGGCTCCAACAGGTACGGGTTGGGTTGCGCCTTGCGGCCCGCACAAGCGAGAATAACAGCAGCAATAACAACAGTAGCAGCAACAGATGACAATCGCGAGCTGGGCGCGCTAGCGAGTTGACGCGCTTAGAGAGCCAGCGAGCTAGAGAGACGCTTGACGCACAATCTTTGCACGATCAATGCGCATATTGCCAGACGCCAGCGGCATGGTGGTGGAGGACGGACGAGATGACTTCGAGGAATGGTGACCGGCGACGAGCGTTCACGCTGGTTCTGCTGTGTCTGTTGCTCAGCGGTGTAACGCTGCTTGCGAGTGCCAGCCAGATACAGGCGCTCCAGGCCGCGCCGCTCACTGCACACCGCGCTGGCAGGTCGCTCGATTCCCGGCCATCGCAGGCCGTCGCCTATGCGCGTATCGCTGTCGTGCGCGTGCTGACGTATTACGATGGCATGCTCAATAATGATCCCGCCCCGATTCCGGTCCTCGATCCTTGCGCCTCGGATGGCGTTCTCGTTGGCACCACTGGCAACAACCTCAATTCATTTGATTACATCCTCACGGCAACCGCCGCCGTCAATCCGGTGAAGCCGTGCCAGGGCACGCAGGCCGCCTTTCAGCAACTCAACGGCAGTGCGTCCGGGTGGAGCATTGATCATATTGATGTGTTGCTCAACGCCTCGTATACCGGCGTTGGCGATCAGCAGTTGGGGTCCATCCGCTATACGATTTATCCGGCGCTGGTCACGTCTAACGCGGGGCAGAGCGCGCCGCCGCTGCTGGCGTTGCCGCTGACCATTCCATCCGGCTCACCCTCGCATGATCTGCCGGTTCTTGCGCCGCCACAGCCCTCTGATGCGCCAGCCGATCCGGCGGCGGCGACGGTGCTGGACCTGACCAATATCTATGGCCAGCCACTTGGGCGAGACTCCGAAACCTATGGCGAGGTGCCAACTGACGTTTACCCCATTTCGGTGCCAGCCAGCCAGATCAATGCGGCGCCGCAGCCGACGGCAACCAAACCACCGACAGCCACACCACCCCAACAGACGGTAACGGGCGGCACTGTGCAGGCGACGAACACCGTACCACCGGCCCCGGCCACCACGCCGCTGCCACTCAGCGCGCAGGTTAGCCTGGGCGCGCCAGAAATTGACTCGAATGGCCGCCTGATCGGCATGGTGGTCGCTGACGCGCATGGCAATCATGTCCTCTCGTCGCTCCAATCGGTCGTTACGGCAATCGGCCCGGTGACGAGCAAACCGGGTCCGCTGATGACGCAGTGGCAGCAGGGGTTAGCCAGCTATTACGCCAATCCCCCGCAGTTCAGCCAGGCGAGCAGCACATTCCAGGCCTTGCTCAGCGCCTATCCCGATTTTGGCGGCGCGGAGCCGTTCCTGACCGCCGCAAAACAACAATCTACAACGATTCCCTCACTCACCAAAGGGCAGCCGACCATCTTGGGGTCAGCCCCGCCAGGCGGCGGCATCGGCAAGAAGACGCTGCTGGCGTTGATTGTCCTGGGATTGCTGGTCATCTTGCTCGTACTTGTGGCGCTGCTCTTTCTGATGCGCCGCCAGCGACGCCAACAGGCGCGAAGGCGCTATGTCGTGCCGGAAGACGAGGCAGATCTCGATCTGCTGCCGCCCAATATGCCGCTGGAAGAACTGGATAACTACCGGCAGATGATGGTTGACGAGCAGCCGACGGTACCATTGGCCAGCATGCGGGGTAACAACAACAGCGGCAACATAGGCAACATGGGCAACAACCGCACCAGCAACAACGGCGGCACGGTTCTGGTGGATGAGCAACCAACCTTCAAGCTGCCGGTGCCGCCGCAACAGCCGAGCCGCGCGCGCCAGGGAAGCGCACTGATGCCGCATCCCGCCGGCCTGACGCATCCAGGCATCAAGCGCGCGGCTGACCCGAACCAGGACAATATCTTTGCGTTGCAGGGGATACGCCTCGTCAACGGACGCACACAGCCGTATGGTCTCTTCATCGTGGCGGATGGCATGGGCGGGCATCTCAACGGCCAGGAGGCCAGCCGGCTGACCATCCAGATAATGGCCACGCATATCCTACAAACGATGAACAGCGCGCAGCCGCTCGACGACGCGATGCTGCTCTCGCTACTGGCGGAGAGCGTACAACGCGCCAGCGCGGAACTGCATGACCGCAACATCCGCGAACATCTCGACATGGGCACGACGCTGACGGCGGCGCTAGTGGTGGACGACATGGCGTATGTCATCAACGTTGGGGACAGCCGCACCTACATCATGAGTCCAGACGTGGGGATGCGCCAGATCACCACCGATCATTCGGTGGTCGCGAGCCTGGTCAGTGCTGGTGTCATTCGCCCGGAGGATATCTATACGCACCCGCGCCGCAACCAGATCTACCGCAGCCTGGGCGGGGAACAGGAGAGCGTTGAGGTTGACACCTTCGAGGCGCCGCTCCAGGCGGGTGATAAGCTGTTGCTCTGTTCAGACGGCCTCTGGGAGATGGTGCGAGACCCACAGATCGAGCATATCTTGCGTGGCACGGCGGACCCACAGCGCGCGGTAGAGCTATTGGTGCGCGAGGCAAACGCGAACGGCGGCGAAGACAATATTAGCGCGATTGTCGTGCGTATGCTGGAAGATGTGCCCGAACACGCCAAACCAGGCATGCGTGTGGTGGTGGCGCCGCAGGAGGAGAGCAAGCCGACGACGGCGCAATCCTAGGCGATTCTACCTGTGCCGATAGCGTTATAGATTGTCCCATAGCGCCGATAGCCTGGAAGAACTGCCCTGATTGTCGCGGTTCAGTTCGCGTGCTATACTCCGGCTCATACGGCGTGTATCATGCTTTGCGAACGTGCGATCTCCTGGATACGCACTGGCTGCTCGTTCGCGACTGGTTGCCATATCGCCTATCCTCGCTTGCGTAGTGTCTTTATTGCTCATTTTATGAAAAGTGCGAGGCCAAAAACATCGTGCGGAACGTAGCCGGCAACCTTACGTTCCTGCGAGGGGGGTTACAACGTGTGCCGTTGATGCCAGCGGATGGCAGAGACGGCAAACGGCATATGGTCTCGTGGAGGTGCCATTATGGCGAACAGCGGCTGGGGGCAGGGAAGCTCTGCTGAAGCAGATACGGGAATACTCGAGGTGCTCCTGGCGTTCGTGTCGCAGGGGGGCATGCTCTACGGCGCGCGTCGCTGGGCGGATAATCCGCTGACGCTGACGCATGTGCGCTGGCAGGGGCAAACGGGGGGAATGCTCGACGCATTTCGCCAGCCGGGCGGCGCTGCCAATGATGTGGAAAGCGGGGTCTGGGTGCAACTCGCCCTGCATTTCCCATCAGCGCATCCGAGTGCGGCTGGCGCAGATGCGCCCTGGCTGCCGCTGGCAGTTGAGCCAGCAAAAGCCTCGCAGTGGGTGCAGCAACTCAAGCAGTATCGGGCGCAGCACCGCTCACGCCCGCCGGTTTCGCAGCAGTCATCATATCAGCCAGATGTCTCGATGCCGGGGGGTGGTTCTCGCCCACCCGAAGACGCGGCAAATCCCTGGCAGTTCCGAAATGGTTCCGGTCCCGGTTATTCCGGCTATAGCGATGCCGTGCCGCTGGGCTATGAATCGAATCCATCAGCCCCCTATTCGCAGGCGTCACGCATATCACCAGTGTCTCCGGTATCGCCAATGTCGCCAATGTCGCCACCTCATTACAATACGCCGCCAGGGTATAGCAATAGCCAGGCGAGCCAGTGGACCGGTGAGGTTCCGCGTTCGACGCTGGACGGGCCAGAGATTTCGGTGTTGCCGTGCATCGAGGTAGAACTGCCGCCGCTGCTGGATAATCAACTGGCGACGGACTATCACCGCGACTTTGCGCGTGATGTGGCGATCCATTTTCGCCAGGCGGTGCAGCAATTCCAGCAGGTACGTGAGGTGCGCGGTTGGATGCGTGGCGACCGGCTGGTGCTGGCGGCGCGCTTCGCGGTGGGCGTGGGAGCGCGTACACCATCACGCGCGGAGATGGATAGCGTGGCGCATGTCATTGCAGATGTGCTGGCCCAGCGTACACTCCCCTATGCGCGGCTCAGCTTCGCTGACCCCGGCGAGTGGATGCAGGGGAGGCCGTTGCCCGAATCCTGAGCGGTGGAACAGTGGTTGATAGCGTTGACGCCAGCCGGACCTGGTAAAAGAGTCTGGCTGGCGTCAATTTTTGCCTCGAATAGGATGGATGGTTTGACGATCTACTTGTGGGCGGGATACATCGGCAGCGGCTGCACAGGCGGCGGCGCCTTGACGACTGGATCGCCCTGGAAGCGGGTGCGCACCACCCAGAGGAAGGCTTCGAGGAAAATCTTGCGCGACATCTTGGATTTCCCCACCCGGCGGTCCATGAAGACGATGGGCACCTCGCGCACGCGGAACCCGCGCTTCCAGAAGACATACGCCATCTCCACCTGAAACGCATAGCCCTGCGTGGAGATCAGGCTCAGGTTCAACTGGCGTAGCGCATTGGTGCGATAGCAGCGATAGCCACCGGTGCAATCGTGGAATGGGATAAAGAGCACCATGCGGGCGAAGGTATTGCCGCCGCCGCTGATGAACTTGCGTAGCGCGGACCAGTTCGGCGTGTCACCGCCCTTGACATAGCGTGAGCCGATCACCAGATCCGCGTCGCCCGCCGCCGCAAAGATATCCGGCAAATATTTGGGATCATGCGAGTAGTCGGCGTCCATCTCAAAGACGAGATCGTAGCCGTTATCAATCGCATATTGGAAGCCCAGGACATATGCCGTGCCCAATCCGAGCTTGCCTGGGCGATGAACCACATGAACGCGCGTGTCCTGGGCGCTGATCGCATCTACGAGTTCCCCGGTCCCATCCGGCGAATTGTCGTCAATAATCAGCAGGTCGGTGGTTGGCACCATAGTCAAAACATCGTCAATCAGTCCGGCGATGTTTTCGCGTTCGTTGTAGGTTGGAATGACAATCAGTGATTTCACACGTCTCTCCGCTATCGGCATGGCTCTCTGCGCAGACTCATCCTGACCCGCCCGGTCGCCAATGTGCCGATCCGTGCGCGTACCATCGCATATAGCCGCATAGATACTTTCATTGTATTGTACGCTCACCCCTCAGTTCTGTCACGTTCATAACGCTGAGAGTACCATACAAATTGCGCAGTGGGGCGGGCAACGACGCCGCTATATGTAAAATAAACGCAAGAAAGAAGCCACATCCTGAGAGGTTTCGCGGCGGCTCGTGTCCGTCCGTATCTGAGCAAAAGTGCGTCCTCCGGCAACAAATAGCGCCGGAGGACGAGGTGAGGGTATGAGGAGTTCACTGCGCAGTGGCTATTCGTCCAGCCACTGCGCTTTCTGTTCGGCGGACATATTGGGGCTGGTGCGCACCAGTTCCAGGAAGTCTTGTTCCTGCGCCCCCGCCACGTCTTTGCTGTTGCCCTCGGTGCTGCGCTTCCAGGCAGGCTCCATCGTCACCTGCGAGTCGAGGAGGTCGGTGATCTGATCGAGCGAGGCGCTCAATGCGTCGCCCAGCGCGCGAATCAGCCGGTCTGGAATCGAAGCGACTTTTATCATGCCGGCTTCAAGCGTACTCAACACATCCACGCCGAGGTTGAGCCGGTCAGCCAGCGCTGGCTGGCTGAGGCCACGCGACTTGCGTAGTTCGCGCAGCGAAGCGAAGGCGCCGCGAAGGGCGGCTGCCGGCGCCAACAACGATGCCTGATCGGGGAACACCGTTGCCATCGCGCGGGCCAGCGCACGCGCGGCAATCGCCTCGGTCTCCGACGTCGGCGTCTCGTGTTCGTAGCCGCTGGTGGCAATCAGCGACGCATTGAACTCCGTCAGTTCGGACGCATGTGCCGGATACACACCGAGCAACGTCGTAAAGGCACCAATGTCTCCGCGCTCCCGCGCCGCCACCAACGTCAGCTTGGCCTGCATCAACTCATTGCGGCTGGTTGCGCCCTGGGAGCCATGCCCCCGATATTTAGATCCCTGTGTCATTGTCATACTCCTCACCAGTTAGTGCGCAACCGTTGCGGTTTCCGCTTCGATGCTTTGCCGCAACTTCACCAGCGCCTTTTCATAGCGCAGCCGCATCGTTCGTTCAGTCTTCCCACAGACTTTGGCGATGTCGTCCCAACGCATATGATCGAGCGCGCGCAGAATCATGATTTGCCGGTCCATCGGATCGTCGAGATACCCCAGGATGCGCTGCGCCTCCACCGCCGCCAGCCGGTCATCCAGCGCGTCGTGCGGATCAGCGACCACCCCAGGCTGGCTGGTGGCGTCTTCCTGGTCTTCCGCCGCGACATCAATGCGGTCTACCAACGCCTGCGGCACGTGCTGCGGGCGGCCAACCGGCCTCCCTTGCTCGTCGCGCCGGTAACTCAGGCCCTCCTGCCGGAGAACGCGCCCGAAGTTGTCGGCGGCGCAGCAGCGCAGATAGTGGATGAAGTTCAGCGTCATAAAGGTTTCCGTTGGGTCCTGCGCCTCGCGCAAGACCTGCTCGATCATGCCCATGATGGCATCTTCCATCAATTGCGGGCGGTGGCGCAGCCCCCAGGAGCGGCGCTGAAACTCTGGCATGCACCGCTCGATGAGCAGCCCACACAACTGCTGGACGACCACGCGGCTCGCATTCGCGTTGCCGTTTGCGCCCCAGGCGCGAATGATGCGTACCAGTTGCGCCTCCGGAACGACATAGCCGCCAGCTGGCGTTCGCTGCTTCAGCAGCGCCAGCGTCTCTGGGTTGCGCGGGTCGAGCAATTCAACCGGCTCTTGCGATGCCAGCGCCATGCTTTCACCGTCCACACGCTGTGCTTCGGTTGGCGAGGCTGCGCGCCTGGTCACGTCCGGCAGATCGGCTCGCTGGTCGCTGGGCCGTGGCTGCTGGCCGCGTTTTGCGGCGTTCGCCCGCTTGGACTCATTGGACTTGCTAGACTCGTCCATAAAAAGGATATTCTCCCTGCTGGTGTTGTCTGCGCCGTCGTATCTGCTGAATAGACCGCTGCGTAGCCCTTGCCAACAGAAGGTTGAGTGTGTTTCACTCGCTCTTTCCGATTCACCTATGTCAAATCGGAAACATGCGCGAAAACCATCTCTGAACCGCTGTGAACCGGCTGTGCATCCAGACGTCTATATCTATAGATTCTTTGCGGCGCGGACGCCGATGGAAGGCGTGAAAAGGAATTGTTGGCTACATTATAGCAGCAAGCGACAACCCAACGCTGTATTTGGATTGGCCCCGTGGGTCGTGGGTATACGAGCAACGAGCAAGGGCCACCACCCCTATTGGATGGTGGCCCTTCTCTGCACGAGACAGACAACGGAATCGTGTTAGCTCGTGCGGAAGATGGTGACGACGCGGCCAAAGCGCAGTTCGTCACCATCTTTGATGGGCGTGGGCGTCTTCGGCGCGAGCTTCTGCCGGTTGATGAACGTGCTGTTGGTGCTGTTCTCATCTTCAAGCAGATACTGGTTGCCGTTGATGAGAATCTTGGCGTGAATGCGCGAGACGCCGCCTTCTTCGCCGTTGTGCGGTGTCATGTCTACATCCGGGTAGACATTGCTCACCGGGTCTTCGCGCCCGATCAACGCTTCGCTCTTGCCCGTCAGATCGAAGACGGCGTTGTCGGACTGAATGATGAGCCGGGGTGATGCTGTTGTGGCTGGCGCAGACGGCGCTGGCGCGGGAGCCGACGGAGCAGGCGCGGCTGCCGGTGCGCTGGTCGCTACGGCGCTGGCCTGATCGAGCCGTTCGCCACACTCATCGCAGAAAGCTGAGCCATCAGGATTGCTGTGGCCCTGTGAACAAATAACTGCCATTGCGTTTTCCTCCTCACAGACTATTGAGGATGTATGGTTGGTCTATCGTACATTATGCGCTATACACAACCCTGGTTGCCGGATAGCGCATACATTGGGTATCGGCTTCGCGCTCCTCGTGCGCATCGCTCACATCAGTCATCGAAGCGTTGCGTGAGTTTGCGGGTCTTGTTGCCGATGGATTTGACATCCTCCGCCGAAATTGTGCCGCCCGCAGATACCTGATCCAGCAACCGTTGCGTCTCTGGATCGAGGATGCGTGTCACGTTGGGATTCAGCCGCGTCGTCACTTTGCCGGTCTTCTTGTATTCGTCCAGCACTTTCGTGACCAATCGGTGCGCATTGGCTTTCTCGACGAAGTTGAGGACGACGGGGTTGGCCTCTTCCGGCGGCACTGTCTCATTGGTGAATGTCACGACGGCATCTGAGCGCACTTTCTCTTCGCCGCGCCCCGGCACATCATAGCTCAATTCCGCCTGCGCAATGCGGAACGTGCCAGCAGGTTTCGCCTCAACCAGCAATTCCAGCAGCGCCGCCTGCGGGGTGTCGCGCTCCAGATCACCGAGGGAAACCATCACCTGCCGGTCGGAAAGTGTGTTCTGCGATTGCTCAGTGATGATCGGCAGCACCTTCACCGATTTCTTCGGCGTGACACCAGCGGGCAGGCGAATCGTCAACTGCGCATTGCGCACGGTAACGGCTTCGGCGCTCTGAAGCTGGCGCTGGAACAGGCCGAGCGCATCCTCTGGGCGTTTAATGAACTCCGCTGGCATGCCGCTGCTGCGCTGGCCGATGTTGTCGAGCAGGTCTTCATCCCAGTCCGCGCCGATGCCTAGCGGATAGATGCCGATGCCGGAGGCGCCCGCGTCGTCTGCGATGCGGCGGCAGCGGTCAGCGTCGCCATAGGTGACGCCATCGGTGAGCAGGATCATGCGGTTGACCATCGTCGGTGAGGCGTGCTTGCGCAGCTCCGTCAGGCCGACGCTCATGCCCAGCGACATCGCCGTGCCGCCGCCCTCGCGGATGCTATCCACCGCGCCACCCAGCCCCATCTTGTCGCTGGCGGGCTGCGCAGGGACGATCACGCGCACGTTGTCATCGAAGATGATGACGGAAACGATGTCATTGGGCGCCATGTGATTGATGACCAGCTTCACCGCCTCTTTGACGGACTGGAGCTTCGCGCCCTTCATCGAGCCGGAATGGTCCAGCACCAGGGCAAAGTTGAGCGGCATACGGGTCTGTGTCACCGCTGCGCTGGGCCGCGCCTCCACCAGCACATAGGCTACCTGGCTGCCCCCTGTGATACTCATACGCTCGCGGCCAACCTGGCAATTCAGTGATACTTCTCCGGGCATAGCCAGTGACTCCTCTCCGAGTCCTTCTGCTCAAGGTTTTCTGCAGAATTCATTCATGAATTCGTTGAGCGGTTCGCGTGTCGAGCAGAAGTCCTCTCCCTCTCTGTCTTGTTCGTGTATTGTTGTTATTGTTGTCACCACTCGTGACGGGTGATGTGTTCTCTATGGCCTCTACGAAACGACGGGCATTTGTGTTGCGACGAGACGTGTTCTCACTACTCCCGGCTTTGAAAAGCCGGGGCACGAACGCAAGCGGCTGAAGCCGGGGCACCCGCGTCATTTTGGGCTTCAGCCCATCCTCTTCGTGCGCCGGCAATTGATTGCCGCGAACATCTACCGTGCGCCGGCTTTTCAAAGCCGCGAACCCATCTGTTCAGTCGCGGACCTCGATGACGACGACGCTGATGTTATCTTCGCCGCCATTGGCGTTGGCGCTGGCGATCAGCCGGTCACAGGCTTCCTGTGGGTTTGCCGCTTCCGCTAGAATGCGCGCGCTTTCGTCGTCGCGCACCATCTCCCAGAGACCGTCTGAGCAGAGCATCAGCCGCATGCCGGGCTTGAGCTTCTGCTCGAACAGATCAATGTCCAGATCGGGATCGTCGCCCAGGCTGCGCAAAATCTGGTTACGTTGCGGATGCGTATAGCGGTCCTCCGGCTTGACGAAACCGCTGGCGATCAGTTGCTCCACAAACGAGTGGTCCGTTGTGATGCGGCGCAGCTCGCCATCCGCGAAGAGATAGCCACGACTGTCACCGACGTTGATGATATAGGCTGAACTGCCGAAGAGCAGCGCCGCCACCAGCGTCGAACCCATATCCGCGCCGGTTTCGTCGTTGGCGTTGCAGAGCGCCAGGTTGGCCGCCTGCGCGCCTTCCAGCAGGATATCTTTCAGCCCCTCCTCGATGGCCACACCATCCACCGGCAGGCCAACGAGTGGCAGCGCGATTTTGCGCAACACCTGCTCCGTCACCATACGCGCGGCGAGGCGGCTGGCGTCTTGCCCGTTGACATGCCCGCCAAGACCATCCGCCACGATGCCCAGCGCCAGTGGCTGCATATGCGAGTCGTGCGCCAGATTGAGAACCAGCGCGCCCAGACTATCTTCATTGCGTTCGCCTGCCCGTGTGAGGCCGACATCGGTTGCTGCGCCGATCAGGATGCGCGCGCCATGTGGGAATGGCGTCGGCTCGGTGACTCGTGGCACTACGCGATACGAACGGTCGCCCTGGGTGAAGGTGCGTTCTTCGTTCGCCGCCATCTCCCCCGTCACTGCCGGATGCTCCGGCGCGGTATTGGCCTCATCTATGGCAAGGGCTGAGCCATCCGGCGCCAGCCGTCGCTCATAGAGCAGATATTCGCGTGCAAGCATATCTGCGCCGCACTCGCGGCAGAACCGGTCTGACGCTTCAGCTCCCTCGTCGCCATATTCCTGCCCACAGGACCAGCACCGCTCGTAGCCCTTCAGGTCGCTGACGCGATAGATATTCTCCTCATCCGAATCTTCGGGCGCCGCGCTCACCAACGATTCGACACGGTAACGTCCGCCGATGATGAGGCTAACAGGTAGTGGCCAGGGCAGCCCATGCGGCGTTGAGGCGCTCGTCGCCGTTTCGGGCGGCTCCTGAAACGATAATGCAGAGTCAGCGGCGCTCTCATTGGTAGCGGCATCCATCGTCGCCGTCTGCACAGATTGCGTTGATTGTGCTGGCTGCCCAAGTTGCCCGGAGACGGCGCGTGTTTCCACCAGTGTTTCGGCGTCTGCCCAGGCGGTTGAGTCGTCGTCCTCGTCGTCCTCGTTGGTGGCGCTGGTGGCGGGCGCGGTCTGCCCACCCGGACGCACCACTGGCGTTGGTTTCGTCTCCTCGCCGTCTATCAGATCATCCATTGTAGCAGCCGCCTGCGCCGGTTCCTGGTTGGCTGCCTCTGCTGGCGCACTGGTGGATTCCTGTTCCTGGCTAACAACGAACGGCAACGCCTCTGATTCTTGCTGTCCTGTGCCTGCGCTGGCAGTCGCCATATCGCTCACTGTGGCTGGGTTGTCATCAGCCTCATCCTGGGAGCGCAGGACACGCGGTGGCCGTTTCAGCCGCCCGGAAGAGGTGTCGCTATCGCCGTCCTCGAACGTGAGCGCGCCGGTTTCTTTTGGTTCGGTCGCTGCCGTCTCGCTCGTGGCGCCACCGCTGGAGACAACATCGTTTTCATCAACAGGCGCAGGAGACTCGTCCACCGTTTGCTGCTGTGTTGGTTGCAGCGCGCCGCATTGATTGCAGAAACGCGCATTGGGGCGCAGTTGCGCTCCGCATGAAACGCAAATCATAAGAGTCCTCCTGCTCATTATCTCGTCTTGCTACGCGGCACTCAGAGTTGCTTCAAGAGCCGCTTCGCCTCGGCATTGCCGGGGTTGATTTCCTGGGCGCGCTGCAACGCCAATTTGGCTTTTTTGCGGTTGCCGATGGCGTGCCAGCCCATACCGAGCGCCACCTGTATTACATCCGAATCAGGAGTCAGTTTTGCCGCCTGCTCGAAGCTGCGCACTGCGTCGCGCGGACGCTGGAGCGCAAGCTGCGCGTTGCCCAGTTCGAGATAGGCGGTCCCGCTCTTTGGGTCCATCGAGATGGCGCGTTGGTAGGCTTCCGCCGCCGCATCCCAATGCCCACGCGCCGCCTGTACCCGCCCCAATGCGATCTGCGCGTCGGCGTAGTTTGGGCGCAGCTTGAGCGCCGCCTCAAACTCACCCTCCGCCTGGGCGAATTGCCGGAGATCGTAGCATACCTGTCCCAGGTGGTAGCTGACCTCAGCGTCCTGTGGATCAAGCTGGCGAGCGCGCGTATAAGCGATCTGCGCCTGGTTGAGCTGGCCGGAGTTCTGCCACGCGGCCCCTTCGAGCTTCACCGCTTCGAGCGTGGGACGCAGGCGAACCGCTTCAGCGAACGCTGCGGCGGCCTCCTGCTGGCGTCCCTGTTCGCTCAGTGCGCGCCCCAGCAAGAGATACACATCATAGGTTTGCCGTCCCTGGCTGATAGCGACCTCACATTCATGGACGACGCGCTGATACTGCCGCGCCAAAAATGCCTCGTTCGCCTTCTGGATGCTGAGTTCCGCCGTTGTCACGGCCCCCGCCAGTGAGGGCGACGTCGCAGTGGCCGCCTGCATGGGGTACGCTGCGCGGGCTGCTGGTGTCGTGCCTGCCCCATAGCCAGTGTAACTGCGCGCACCAACTCCTGGCGCTGATGCTGGCGTTGCTGGGACAAGACCGGGACGCAGTGGCGTGCCGTCTTGTGCGCAGAAGCGAGCGCCCTGGCGATTGACAAAGCCGCAATGCGGGCAAATCGTGTCCATCTGGGGCATGGATGATGCGGCTGGCGCTGGTGCGGCGCTGGCGGGCTTGGCCGGACGCACGGCGGGCGTCACGACGGTGGCGGCGGCGCCACGCGGTAATACCACCGGCGCGGCGTTTCCGTTGCCGCGCGTTGTCGCCGCTTTGGGCGCGGCTTTCGATGGCTGGGCAGGTCGGTCGAGGAGTTGCAGGCATTGGCGTAGCGCGTCGCGCATCTGCGCCGCCGATTGGAAGCGGCGCGCTGGGTCAATCTGCATCGCCTGGATGACCGCCGCTTCGGTGTTGGCGCTGAGCATAGACTGATACTGGCGCATTTTGCCGGTGAAGGGTGTCTCCAGCGGTGTTGGCTCGTGGTTAGTGAGCAGGTGATACATCGTTGCGCCGAGGCTATAGATATCCGAGCGTTGGTCGGTCTGCGTGCGGCCAAGATGTTCCGGCGAAGCGTAGGTCATCGTGCCGAGGTTTTCGGTGTTGGTGCGCTGCCCCGGCTTATAGCGCCGCGCGATGCCAAAGTCAATCAGCCGCGCCTCATCGTCGGGCGTAATCATGATATTCGCCGGCTTGAGGTCGCGTACGATGATCGGCGGTTTCTGGCGGTGCAGATAGTCCAGCACGTCGCAGATATCAATCATCCAGCGTAGCACCTCGCGCTCCGGCAGCGGACCGTGCAGGCGTTCCTGGCGTTCTTCCAGGTTGGTGCCAGGGATATATTCCATCACCAGGAAGCGATGCTGACCCTGCACGAAGTCATCACGATAGGCTGGCATGCGCGGGTGATGCAACCCTTCGTCGCGCATCAGCTTGATTTCGGCCTCAAAGCGGTCCCTGGCCCATTCCACATCTTCAGGCGAGGCGGTGCTATCGTCCAGCAATTCCTTGACCGCCCAATACACACCGGGGTGCGCAAGGTCTTCCGCCTGATAGACGCTCCCCATGCCTCCTTCGCCCAGGCGGCGCACGATGCGGTAGCGCCCGTACCGGCCATTGAGCATATCGCCTATCTGCAAGGCCATACGGTATCGCTCCTACCCTTCAACGCAGCGCAGCAGCACAACGGTGATATTGTCTTCGCCGCCGTTCTCATTGGCGCGCTGAATGAGCAGATCGCAGGCCTCCACCGGGTCCTGCACTTCGTTGATAATGCTCTCCATCTGCGCGTCTTTCACCATCTCCCACAGCCCATCGCAGCAGAGCAGCAGCGCATCGCCGGCGCGCAATTTCTCGGTGAAGATATCCACCTCCACTTCAGATTTCCCTGCGCCGAGCGAACGGTAGATCAGGTTGCGGCTGGGGTGATCGTAGACCTCTTCACGATCAATCTGCCCGGCCTCCACCAGCCGTTCCACCAGGGAATGATCGGTGGTCACGCGCGTGAGTTTGCCGTCGCGCAAGAGATAGGTGCGGCTATCACCGACGTTGGCGATGAACGCCTGATCGCCGATGACGAGCGCGGCAGTCACCGTTGAGCCGAGGCCCTTTGCCTCGCGATGATCTTCGCCGTATTTGACGATGGCTTCGCTGGCCTCTTCGATGGCCTGGCGCAGTCGTTCGGAGTAATGTTCGAGGATGAATGACTCACCAAGTTGCAGCGTCGCGTTGGCATCGTTCTCCTCAGATGCCAGTTCGGTAGAGAGTGGACGGGTCTTGGCGGGATCGGTATTCGCCTGATTGCCGCGCCCACGCTGGCGTTTGCCTTTGAGCCGGATGGTTGGCTGCGAGCTGGTGGGGCCGAGGATGTTTTGCAGGGCAGAACTGATCGTATTCACGGCAATCTGGCTGGCGATTTCCCCGGCATGATAGCCGCCCATGCCATCGGCAACGATAAAGATGCCGGAACTCTTTTGATCGTTGACAACGATGTGCATATAGCACGCATCTTCGTTCTGCTCGCGCTGCCGTCCAACATCGCTTTTGGATGCAGCCATGAGGTGCAGCGGCATGCCGCGCCTCCCTCCTCTAGAAAACCGGTTATCCAGCGTGATCTTTTGCTCTTCTGCTGCCTGGCGAGTGGCCGGCAACCGCCGCGCTGGATTCCGTTATGACGTGTTGTTATGAGTGATAGATGAGTTACCGCCCTGCCGTTTCTCGGTTGCGACAAGGCGCTTTGCTGGGCACTATATCACCGTACCTGATGGCTCGCAACCTGATAGGCCGCTCTCCTGCGCCACGCGCCAGGTTGCTCACACATGTAAAACCCACGATATCTTGCGCTAGTGGCATGTACGTCAGCCGCCGTCATGGGGTTGTGACACGGAAGGATAGCGGCTCGATAGAGTGACGAACATCACACCTGGTGAAAACGGCAAACAGGCAGAAGCCTTATTGCCTCCGCCTGTTTCTTTCTGCGTTTGATGCCCTGATATCTTGGATATCTTGGATATCTTGCCCTGACGCCTTGTGATGCCTTGATACGCGATGCCCCAATACTTACGCGCTAGCCGCCACCGGCTCGGCTGTCTTCCGGGCAACTGGCAGCGGGCGCACACTCACGCGCTTCTTGGTGCGGCTCTCCCACTCGAACTTGACGGTGCCGTCGGTGGTGGCGAAGAGCGTAAAATCGCGGCCACAACCGACATTGGTGCCCGGGTTGATGCGGGTGCCGCGCTGGCGCACGATGATGGTGCCGGAGCGCACGAACTGGCCGTCGTAGCGTTTCACGCCGAGCATCTTGGGCTTGCTGTCGCGGCCATTACGCGAACTGCCAACGCCCTTTTTATGTGCCATCTAAAACCCATCCTTCAGACTGACGGATTGACTGATTGATAGCAGCCAATCGTCGTCGTTGTCATCATGCGGCGGCACAGCCATTGCCGTGCGCCTGCTTACAGCCCGCCTATTCGGCTGCTACTGCCTCTGCTTCCAGGTCCACATCTGGCGTCAGACCGAGCATCGCCGCGACTTTCGCCTGATAGCGTTCCGCCATCCGCGACGCCTGGCGCTCGTAGCGGGCGCGCTCGTCGTCGGAGACGAGGCTCTTGCCATTGGCCTGGATATCGGTAATCAGCAGGTAGGTATAGTCCTGGCGATGGCCCATTGCGCGGCGATAGCGTTTCTTGGACTTGAACTTGAAGACGAAAACCTTCTTGCCGCGCCCCTCGCGCGCCACCGTCCCAACGACCTTCGCGCCATCAACCACCGGCTTGCCTACGAACGTGTCACCGTCAGCGGAGACGAGCAGTACCCGATCCAGTTCGACCGATGATCCCGGCTCGGCGGGCAGCAACTCCACCTCGACGGTCTGGCCGGGGCTGACACGATACTGTTTGCCCCCCGTCTCGATCACTGCATACATGGTGTGCGTCACTCCTGTACGCGCCCGTTCTTCGCTTCTTTTCGCTTCGCTTCGCGCGTTCCGCCAGCCCCTCACAACCCTGTATGGTCGGGGGATTTTCCGTGCGGACCGCTGCGCGCGTCAACCAGCAATGTGTCAGGCGCAAAATAGCTAGGTTAAGAAATACAGCCTAAAAAGCATAACATTCCGGCAGATGGGTGTCAAGCAAGACCATCCGCCGGGCTAGTCCATCCTCCGGCTGTTATAGCCGTGGCTGGCTCTCGATTCCTTCGTTTCAGACGCTTCGAGGCGCGCACCAGCCACGCGCCTCACCGCAATTGGCCGGAGTGGCTATGGTTGCTTATGCTGCGTGAGATGCAGATGCGTATGGAGAGCGGCGGTCATCTCCGGCGTCCAGCGGGTGCCCATAGCGGATGATACTGCATGTTGTGCTGCGCCCTGCTGAACTATATGGTTGGAGGTGGCAGAGCTAGCGCCGGCGCCGAACGGCACGAGCCAGAGTTGGATGCCCGCGACGATGATGACCACCCAGACGAACAAAGCGCGCCCATGCCGCGCCAGAAAGCGAAATCGTCTGCCAGGCATACCAGCCTCCTCGATGAGGTGAGATAGCACCTTTGACCACAACGACGACAACGTTCACAAGAGCGACATCGTGGATTTGGCGGATACGTTGGCACGCCTGCCAGGATGTTATGAGCAACTGTACACAACCGCCCTGGCATCTGTCAATGGGCGGTTGGTCACAAAACGGTAGCAAAATCAGGTGGTAGGCTGGATTGAGGATGTCGTCAATCGCGCTCAATCAAAGTCATAGTCGAGCGTGAAGGTGTGTTTGCCGTCAGCATCAATGGTGATCTGCCCCTCACCACGCAGGTCGCGCAGGTCGCCGGTTCCAGAGTTTGGCATGACTGACCAGGTGGCCGATTGCGCGCCGTGCGATTGGGTGGCATTGTGATGGAGGATGAAGCTGCCCTCGCGGTCATGGATACGGCAGGTGATGCGCTCAAAGCCGACATAGGCGGCGGAGCCTTCCGGCGCGGAGGCCATCAGCAGTTCCGCCGTGCTGGTGCCTTCGATCTCGCCGTGAAACGTTTTGGTGAAGTGGGTGCGTGTCAGGGTGGTGCCGTCACGCTCGTCGTAGGGCGTCGCCTCCCACGTATCTATCTCAAACGTTCCGGTTGCGTGCAAACTCATGGTTTCTCCCTCTTGACTATACATGACTAGCGGCAATTCCACACAGTAGCCTGATGAACTGGCTTGCTCACATGAGCAAGATCATGTTGACTGAGCAAGAATGGGCGTTCATCCAGCCCTCCTTCCGCCGCCAGCGCGAACGACTCATGGCCGCGCCAGCGTTTTATGCTCCAGCGTTTTATGCTTCTTCTTCTTTAGGGGCGAAACAACTTCCAGTACCCCTCGGAAACGACTTCGACGGCGCCGTCAACCACTTTGATGGCGGTCTCGTCGTCAATTGCATATGCCGGGCCTGCGATATCGGCTGCCCATTTTTCTGCGGCGGCCATCGTGTTCTCCGGCAGATCCGGGTTTCCGAGGTGCGGGAAGATCGAGAAGTCAACCACCCCCAGCGTCTTGTCTCCGGCTGGGGAATGCCAGGTAACGAAGTCCTCTCCGATCCGAGGGGTCATCACCATGCTCCCAGCGCTTAAGCCCACCCAAACCGTTTTTTCCAGCGAGGGCAGGAGGTCAGCGAGGCCGGACGCTCGCATCCAGTGGCATAAGTATGCGGCATCGCCGCCATCAACAAGCAATACATCCGTTGCGCGGACCAGTGGAACCCAGCGCTCCGCGTCGAGGCTGGGCAGCGCAGTAAGCTCTAGCACGCCTACAGACTTCCATCCCAGCCCGACCATAGGGCAGCGCGGTTCTTGTCCACTGATGAACCGCCACGCATTGCGAGGACCGGCCATCGGGTGCCCGTACCCAGCCGTGGGAATGCAGAGGGCATCGCACTCGGCGATTGGTTTGCCCAGCAGCTCGACCAGCGCGCTGTGGATGCTCGCGTTCTTGATGCCGGCGGAAGTGAGAAGATACTTCATCATGCTCCTCCTATTGCCACTCCCCAGGAGTGATGCCCAGGCGACGCCTGCCCCAACCGACGACTGTAGCGCCTGACTGGCTCCCCGGCCCAAGCCGTATAGATGCCCGCTTGGGCCGTACCGCTGGATTGTAGCACATCTGTTCCAGATGGCGCTATTCTCCCATCCAAAGGTATGGGCTTGTGCGCTGGAAGATTGACGCGCTGAAGACCGCCATATAGCCACGTGGCGTATACTATCGGCTATGAGTACACGATTCGAGCGAAAACATACAGAACATAGTGGCACTTCCCGTCGTAGCGAGCATACGCAACAGCGACGAGCGCCAGAGAACGCGCCAGCCGCTGCGAACACGACGGATCCGGCGAACGAGGCACCGCAGGGCGAGCGGCTACAAAAATATCTGGCGCACGCAGGGGTGGCCTCGCGCCGCCATGCCGAGGAGCTGATTCAGGCGGGCGCGGTGACGGTCAACGGGCGGGTCATCCGCGAATTGGGCACGCGCGTGGACCCTGCTCGTGATGAGGTGCGCGTGCATGGCAAGCGGGTGCAGCCAGCGACCGAGTTCCTGTATGTGCTGCTCAACAAGCCGCGCGATACGATGTCCACCGTGAGCGATCCGGAGGGACGCCGCACCGTCCTCGATCTCTTGCCGGAGGAGTGGCGTCGCCAGCGCATCTATCCGGTGGGCCGGCTCGATTGGGATACCGAGGGTCTGCTGCTGCTGACCAACGACGGCGATCTGGCGCTGCATCTGACGCATCCGCGTTATGCCCTGCCCAAAGAATACCACGCGCTTGTCATGGGTGATCCGCCAGCGGCGGTATTGGAGCGGCTGGCGCAAGGCATCCAGCTTCCCGGCGAGAACCGCCGCACGGCTCCGGCGCGGGTCTGGGTTGAGCGGCGCCAGGGAGACGCCACCTGGATCGGCGTGGAGCTGCACGAGGGGCGCAACCGTCAGGTGCGGCGCATGCTGGATGTGGTGGAATATCCAGCGTTGCTGCTGCGGCGCGTGCGCGTGGGACCAGTGCGCCTGGGGCTGCTGCGCGTTGGCGACTATCGCCAGTTGACCCCGCAGGAGGTCGCGGCGTTGCGTCGCGCCAGCGAGGGCGGTGCGCTAGGCACAGCGGGCGCAGAGCAGGGACAGCAGGGGCAGCGGGGACAGCAGGGGCGAAGTAGAACAGTGTACGGTACACACGATGAATAACAGGCGGGGCGAGCAGGAGGTGGACCTGCGGGCGGTGCTGGCGACTGTCGGCATCACCGGCGAGGCGGCGGCAACGCCAATCTCTGGCGGTACCGACACAAGCATCTGGCAGGTGACGGCTGGCGACAGACGCTATGCGCTGCGGCTCTTTGGCGCTGGGCGAGAGGCCGGCTGCCAGCGCGAGGTCGCGGTGATGGAGGTGGCACGCGCCGCTGGCGTCCCCGTGCCGGAGGTGTATGCCACCGGCGTTTGGAATGGACGTGCGGCGATGCTCTTGGAATGGGGCGCTGGCGAGCCGCTGATACAGACGCTCGTTGCTCATCCACAACGGGCAGAGCAGCTTGGTAGGCTCTTTGGCGCAACACAGGCGGCCATTCACCGCGTGCCAGCGCCACCCATCCTGCAACAATCCGACCGCTCATGGATTGACTGGTATAGCGAGGATGAAGCGGACGAGCGCCCGCTCCGCGAACATCTGCGCGCGCTTGCGTCCCAGGACGAGCGATTGTTGCATCTGGACTACCACCCCTATAACGTCATGACCGATGGCGAACGCATCACGGCGGTCCTCGACTGGACCAACGCCCACGCCGGAGATGCACGCGCCGACTTTGCTCGCACGTTCTCGATTCTGCTGTTGGTGGCGGGTTCGGGTCTCCCGAATCTCCCGGCCAGCAGTGTCATGCGCCGTTTCATGGCTGGCTGGCGTAGCGGCTACCGGCAGGTGGGTGGGCGATTAGCGGACCTCGCGCCGTTCTGTGCCTGGGCTGGCGTGGTTTTGGAGCGTGATCTGGCGCAGAAAGTCAGCTCGCAGGACCTCGCTCGCATCCATCGCTGGGCGGAGCGGTGGAAACGCCGCAGCTTTGGCATGAGTGCCTAGAGCGTCAGTCGCTTGAAAGCCTCGGCCAGCGGCAATCCGGCGGCGTGACCTGTCTCCTCGGCGCGGCGTCGCCAGGAGGCTGCCAGCGCGTCGGGGTCGCTGGTCTGGCTGGCGTGTGCGAGGCGCGCGACGATCTTCGCTTCCAGTCCACTGCTGATGTCCACATAATGGTCTGGCTGATCTGAGGAGAAGAGCCAGACCTCCGGCACGGCATGCGGCTGCAATCCTTCGTCGCGCACCTGCTCGGGGAAGTGCAGTGGGTCGCGGGCGTAGGGATAGGTGGCATCCAGCGCGACACGTCCGGCAATGCGGTGGTCGCGGTGCGTGGTATAGGGCGGCCAGGGATGCACCGGATCATGCGTGATGAGCAGAGCGGGCTGCCATCGGCGTATCTCGCGCACCAGCAGTCCGCGCAATTCGCTGGTGTCTTCCAATGCGCCATCGGGCAGCCGCAGGAAGATCGGCTCCTCCGCGCTGACGCAATGGCAGGCTTCGCGCTGTTCGGCTTCGCGTCGCGCCGCCACGTCCTCCGGCGCTTCGTTGGGATTGCTCGTGCCCTTCTCGCCGGAGGTACAGAGGACGTAGGCCGCGCGCCACCCCTGACGTACCAGCACCGCCACAGTCCCTGCGCACCAGCTTTCGATGTCGTCGGGATGCGCGGCTATCACAAGACAGGTAGATTGCATGATGTAGTACGATGACCTCCTCAAACATTGTGCCATTTTCTGGGAGGGTCAAGATGCGACGACTATTCATCACGGGAGCGAGCGGGACACTTGGCCGCAACCTTGTCGTTCTTGCCGCACAGCAGGGATGGGAAGTGCATGGCACCTACCATACCAATCTTACGCTGCTCTCCGACGCTATGGCAAATGGACGTGTTGAATGAACATCTCTGAATTTGACGGTTCCGTGTTCAGCACAACAGCATTGGCGCGTTCGCGGGGATGGACTTCTTGCAGGTAGCGGCGTTGTGCCGGAATGTAGCGTTGCTGGTAGCGCGCTTCAACGGCGGCGGGCGAGCCAAAGAGCGCCACATCGCGCTGCACCGCTCGCGCCAGCGTCACCTCAAATGGCGCATCAACGAAGATGCGATAGTCCCAGCAGTCGCTGAGTTCTGGCCGCAGGAGGAAGACGCCATCCATGACAAGAATTGCATCTGCGGGCGCTAGCTCCTCATCACTCGCCAGCGGCGTATCTCTGCGATAGTCGAAGATTGCGCGGCGATAGCGCCGGGTGCCTCCCGGTCCCAATGGCAGGAGCAGCGCCGTGCGCACCGCCGGATAATCGAAGGCATCCAGATAGTAGCTATCGGGAGAATCGGCGCCATGCCGGTAGCGGTCCGCGCGTGGCCGGTGAAAGCCATCTATCGAGGCGCGAATGACCGGGCGTCCATATGCTGTGAGCGCGTGCGCCAGTTCATCGGCCAGCGTCGTCTTGCCGGAGGCGTCTACGCCATCCACCGCCACGCGCAATGGATGCGTGTGCGGAAGGTTAGCGATGCGCGCGGCCAGTTCATCGAGCAGCGCCAGGCGGTTCATTGCTGTCTACTTCGCTACATGTTCGCGTTGCAGCGCCATCAACTCCTGGATGCCGCCCTCGGCCAGCGCGAGCAGTTGATCGAGGCGGGCGCGCGAGAACGGCTTGCCCTCCGCCGTTCCCTGCACCTCGATGAACTCGCCAGCGTCGGTCATCACCACATTCGCGTCCACCTCGGCGTGCGAGTCTTCGGCGTAATTCAGGTCCAGCAGCGCCGCGCCGTCCACAATGCCCACGCTGATCGCCGCCACCTGCCGCTGCACTGGATCGTGCGCCAGCACACCACGCCCGCGTAGCACGGCACAAGCGCGCTTCAGCGCCACCCACGCGCCGGTGATTGCCGCCGTGCGTGTGCCGCCATCCGCCTGAATGACATCGCAATCGAGAATGATCGTGCGCTCGCCAATCGTGCGCATATCCAGGCACGCGCGCAGCGAGCGCCCAATCAATCGCTGGATTTCATGCGTGCGGCCACCAACCTTGCCGGTGACGGATTCGCGTGCGGAGCGGCTCTTGCCGGAGCGTGGCAGCATCGCATACTCTGCCGTCAGCCAGCCCTGGCCGCGTCCTTCCAGGAAGGCTGGCACGCGATCCTCGATGCTGGCGACACAGAGGACGCGCGTATCACCAAACTCGATCAGCACCGATCCCTCGGCGTGGCGCAGGTAGTCCACCGTCATCCGCACCGGACGCAACTCATTGTCCGCGCGTTTATCTATTCGTGTCATTATAATTTCCCTTGCTCCTCGACAGGAGGGAAAGGCAGTTTAGGTGCATTACGAGCCTCTTGGGCCATTCTGCGAATGACTTCCAGATGTTCAGGACTGCGGAACTGCGCATGCCAGATATTGTCATCTATCTCCTCAATCAACTGCAAGATGGAATCAAATTGTTTCGCCACGATATCCTGATAATCGGGCGACAGTTCTGCGGCTTGCTCTACGACCCGCTTCAGGCTTTCCGTCAGATGGTCTATCATGTTTGCTTCTCTCCCTTCGCCGTCAAGGTTAGGGTACGATGTCGCCTGTATCAGATCGTAGCGTGATGGAGCCGTCAGGCGCTACCGCAGAGACCCAGGAATGGGTGCGCAGGAATGTCTCATTCCAGGTGATCGTGAAGGTGACGAGGTAGCTGCCAGGATGCGCGCTATCGGGCGTCACCAGCGCTTCGGTTGTTCCCGGATAGGGGCCTTTGGTCCAGAGGAAGTCACTATAGTGAATCCAGTAGGTCATGGGGAGTGTCTGGCCCTGCACCGTCCCGCTCATCAGGAAGTTTTCTGGAGTGACAAAGGGTGGATCCTGGTTGGTGAATGGCAGAAAATTGGCGATGGCCGCGTGTGCCAGCACTACCGCTGTATCGGCGTTGAGCGGCGGTGTGTTGCGCAGGCCGCTGGTATCACGGGCGACGATCACCTGTCCATGCGCGCCAGGGAGAAAGAGCAGCCCGTCGCGCGCATCCACCAGCAGCGGCACGGAGCCGCTCCATGCAATCCGCATCGGCAGCGTCGCCAGTGTGCGTCCATGCGTGTCGCGCACATCGAGTCCCGCCGCCGTCGCCACATAGAGATGGCCGTTGGCGGTATTCCAGCCCAGCGCTTTCGCGCCCGCCAGCGCAGGGATGGTGTGCGCCGCCGCCGACATCACATGGCGTAGCGCCGGCTGATATAACACCACGCCGTTCTGCTCGTAGAGCGCCAGCGCGCGCCCATCTGCGGTGAGCGGTCCCAACTTTACGACATCCGGCGCGGACGACTGCGCCAGAAGATCGAGCGTCGTCTCATCATAGGCCAGCAGCGCCGGCTGGCTGACCGGCGTAGCAGGCGCCAGGAGATACAGCACGTTCTGCGCGCTATTGAGCACCGGGCCATCCACCAGCGTGCCGGTAGCAACCGGCAGCGTTTGCTGTGCGTGCAAGTGGCCAGTCGTGGCGTCCAGCGCGACTAGCTGACCGTCACCCACCAGAATGAGCGTCTGGCTCTGCGCATCATAGGCGCCACCGGACTCGCTCTGCCAGGTAATCGCGGCAGGTAGCGCATAGCCGCCGAGGTAAGCGCCAGTGATCGTCGAGAAGCGCGTGACGTTCGTTGGTGTGACGGCATAGGCGGTGTGCGTCTGCTCGTCGGTGAAGAGCATAAGGCTGGCAGCAGCCGTCGCAGCGTTGCCAGTGAGCGGCGTCTGGTGAAGGAGTGCGCCGGTTGCGGCATCGAAAACGACGAAGCGGTCCAGCGGCGGCGCTGGTGGACAGTGGCCGAATGGCGGGCAGATTGGTTGAGAGGGGCTGGCCAGCGCAACGACATGGCCAGCGGCGGCGTCTTGTGCCAGCAGTTCGTAGCTAGGGCCGGGTGCGGTAACGGAGATCACTTGCAGCGGCGGATGGGCGAGAGACACCACTGGCGTCGCGCTGCGCGCATTGACGACCGCGTGGTGGGCGACGTAGGCGCTCCCCACCACCAGAACAACCACCAGCATCGAGCCGAGTGCCCAGAACCATGTACGCTGACGACCAATCAAAGACACTCGAACGCCTCTCTCTATGCTCTTGATCTCGCGCATGCCCCTATTGCCCCAAGTGGCCACATTGCCCCAAGTGGGCAAACGCGCAGCGCGAGCATGTCAGTGCAGCTTGCCGGGCAATGTCGTCGCGTCGCCTGGATACGCGCCCGGTGGCACATACGGCTGCGTCGGCCCTTGCGGCTGCACTGCTGGCATCTGCAACACGGGAGTGGGATACACCGGCGGAGTCGCTCCGGTTGGCGGCTGATACGTCGCCGGAACCGTCGTGCGCATGGGCGATGCCGCCCCCGGTGACGAATTTTGCCCGGTTGCAGTAGCGACATAGGGTGGCTGCGCCGTAGCGCCGCTCGTCGCACCGGTGCCGGTTGGCACGATCACCGTGCCACGCCCCTTCCGGCCAGACGCGCCACGCCCTCGCCCGCGCACCCGTCGTACCACCGCCAGCGCCAGACGCAGAAGAATCAGCGCCAGCACCGCCACCAGAATGATACCGATGATTGGGACGGCAATCAATAGAACGGACGCGACGATCACCAGAATGTCTTCGATAGTACTCACCACCGGATTGCCCGCGCCCGCCGTGGTGACGCTGACCGCAGGCCGTGTGGTCGCCTTCGCGCCGTGGAAGAGCAGCGCGAGGATTGCGCCCACCGCCGCCGCCAGCCACGGATTGATGTCGCTGATGGTGTTTTGTGTGGCTGCCATAATGATCGCGCCGGAGAGTGGACGAATGACGGTATGCACGACATCGCTGAGATGATCCAGCACCGGCACTTTGTCAACGATGAATTCGAGCACCACCAGCACGCCGAGAATCACCATCAGTTGCGGCGATTTGAGCTGCTGGAAATTTGGCTGGAGCGGCAGTGCGGTGCTATCAACGTTGCTGCCAATGGCCACTGCCAGCAAGGGAAGGTATGCGCGGAATCCTGCGGTGGAACTGAGGCCCAGCGCCGTCAGCAGCGCCAGAACAGCTTGCGTACTCAGCGCATCAGGCGTGGCGAGATGCGCCAGCAATGAAGCGAGTGTCATGTGCGTCCCCTATCCTCCGAAAATCTGGAAATCCTGGCGCGCTTCCCCTGGTCATCCAGCGTCGCCACTCAACCAACCAGCAAGTGTGCGTCTGGTATCTCGATAGTCCTGTACGTATAGAGCGGCGAAAAGTTGGTGATATTTTCCTATTCGGCTATGGGTTCTTCCCATATTCGTGCAGGACATAACCGCATGTGGTACACTCTGCTGAAACCTCTGCACGTGGACATCTCAGGAAATATCTATCGTGATGTGAGGTGGGTGGGGAGAAGGAGAGACCATGCCTGACAAATCAGCAGACAAACAAACGTCAGAGGCAGTGTTGCCACTCCCACCAGTGAAAACACTCGATGGCGTGCCGACGGTCTACGTCATTAATACTGATCCTGCGTTTCTGGAGATGGTAGCCGACCTCCTGGCGGATGAGCGCGTGCATGTGCTGCTCGAACAGATGCGCCCGAACATCGAGGTGACACTCGACAATCTGCGTTCTGCGCAGCCCGACATGCTGATTCTCGATGTCGTGCCGCGCAAAGACCTGGCGCCGCAACTGCTGGAACGCATCAGCCAGGATGAAGGCTTGAGCAAGATACCGGTTATGCTGGCCTCCACCAATGCTGGTGTCGCCGAGGCGCTGGCGCAGGAACATGCCTCCGTCGTGCGCGACGTGCTACCAAAGCCCTTTGACATGGACGAATTTCTTACGAAGGTGAATGCGCTGCTGGGCAATTAGCACGCTCCCCTTCGTAGTCCCACCGATTGTTATTGGTTGTACGCAGCGCCCCAGCGCACCAGCGTGCGATCAATGCTCGCGACGGTAGGGCGACCCGCCAGCATCATTGCCAGTTCCAGTTCCGCGCGCAGCAACTCCAAGACGTGCCGCGCCCCCGCCGCGCCATTCACCGCCAGCCCCCAGAGGATCGGGCGGCCAACAAAGACACCTCGCGCGCCGAATCCCAGCGCCTTCAGCACGTCAGTGCCCCGGCGGATGCCGCCATCCAGATAGACCTCGCAGCGCCCACGAACCGCATCCACCACTTCAGGCAGCGCCTCGATGGTGGCGGGAACGCCGTCGAGCTGCCGCCCACCATGATTGGAGACGATGATGCCGTCGGCGCCATGCTCCACGGCCAGCTCCGCATCTTCCGCCGTCAAGATGCCTTTTACCAGCACCGGCAACGGCGTGATACCACGCAGCCAGGTCAGCCCTTCCCAGGTGAGGGCGGTGTCGAACATTGCCTCCGCATGCACCGCCAGCGCCGAGGCTCCCGGCTCGCGTTCCGAGACATCGGCATAGGCTTCCTCCACGAAATTTGCCATGCGCAGGTGTGGCGGCAGGCCAAAGCCGTTGCGGATGTCGCGTTCGCGGCGCCCCAGGCGTGGTGTATCCACCGTCAGCACCAGCGCACGATAGCCCGCCGCTTCTGCCCTCCGCACCAGCGATTCGGAGACGCTGCGGTCGCGGTAGACGTACAACTGGAACCAGAGCGGGCCGCTCGCCGCTTTGGCGATGTCTTCGAGCGGGCGCGTCGCCAGGGTGCTGGCGACCATCAGCGTCTGCACCTCTCCTGCGGCGCGCGCCGTCTCACATTCACCCTCCGGGCAGGCGAGGCAGTGATAGGCCGTCGGCGCGACCATGATTGGCATGCTCACAGGCGTTCCCAGCACTGTCGTACTCAAGTCGCAGTGGCTGACATCCACCAGCATGCGCGGGCGCAGGCGGATACGTTCATAGGCCGTGCAGTTGGCGCGGAGCGTCACCTCATCGTTGCCGCCGCTGCGATAGTAGTCCCATGCCATGGGATCCATGCGCGCCTGCGCCAGCGTTTCGTACTCAAGCACATTGATCGGTTCCATGACATCACCTCGTTGTGTCGCTCTCTATACTCGCCGGATTCGCCACGTCACGCTGTTGTCTAAATCGGTCGCCGGCCTCTTCGATGACGCGCCATGCCTCGTCCACGCCCATCCAATCACGCACGTCGGTCTGCTCGCCCTGGAGTTCTTTATAGGTGCGGAAGAAGGCGGCGATTTCCAGCGGCCAGTGTTCCGGTAGGTGCGTCAGGTCAGTGATATCTTTGAAGCGCGGATCATCCACCGGCACCGCCAGAATCTTCTCGTCGGTGCCCTTCTTGTCGGACATCCAGAGCGCGGCGATGGGCCGGACACGCATATGGCAACCGGGGAAGGTTGGCTCCTCAACTGCCACCAGCACATCGAGCGGGTCGCCGTCACCGCCGAGCGTTCCCTCGATGAAGCCATAATCCATTGGATAGTGCATCGAGGAGTAGAGAACGCGGTCTAGCCGGTAGACGCCGCGCTCATGGTCGTATTCATATTTGTTGCGGCTGCCGCGTGGAATCTCGATAGTGGCTTCGACCCATCCTTCCGCGCGACTTCCCACCATCTGCGACGCCTCATGTTGTGCCATGCCGATCCCCATCCTTCCTGCGCTAGCGAGCTACCGCCCATAGTCTCTATAGTAATATGGCGCCTATACGGCCTATTGCGTAGTATATTCCGGCGCAGACACCGCAAGCCATAGCCACAAGTATCGGCTAGCCGCGCGAGTCAAACGAAGCAGCCACAAACGTACAACATGCCTTCCTCACCGCGCTCAGGTACTTTCTTCCTAACATCCAAATGGGCTGCCTGCGCCCGCGAGTCCGCAATGTATGGGCAATGACGCCATTACCGCCAGGAATACTATGCCGGTTGCTTCAACCACCGGGACGTGTTACAATCCAGCCCTGGAAGCACGCAGGTGATGGATGTCACCAGCAAGCATCACCAACGAATCATCAACGAATCAACCAGTCAGGTCATCGCTGCATCTGTTGGGCAGAGTGAATGCCGCCACAGCAGATGCGCCGGGGGAAGCGGAGGATTTATATGGCACAGGCGAACCGTTCGCGGAAGAGCATCGGCTCGCGTATTTTTGGGCTGATCAATCCCATCCGCGATCCTAGCCTCTTGATCGCCATTGTCTTGACGGTGATCTATGTTAGTGGCGCGCACTCCTCGCCGATTTACTGGGTGGCCTTTGGCATTGGCTTCTGGATTGCCGTCAAAGCCATCATCTGGTTGCTCGTCAACTTTCTCTTCTCCTTCATCTATCTGCTGCGCAAGAGCGGCTGGGTGATCCGCAATCCCCGGCTGGCCTGGCGTCTGCTCGACGCGCTCGGCACCGAAGAGATCATCATCGGTGGTTTGCAGCCTGATATGTTCACCACCGAAGATGGCTCACTACACGAGGGGCAGATGGGCGTCATGCCAGGTATGATGGGCGCCTACGCTGCCATGCAATATGGTGGCGCGCTCAGCGGTCCGGCGTATGGCTATGGGCAGGACGGCCAGCCCTACGATGAAGGATACGGCGACTATCAGGGCCAGGGCTATGACCGCCAGAGTCCGGCGAGTATGCGCCTGCAAGAGCAATCGGCGGAGATACAGGAATTGCTCTCCTCCTACTCGAAACTGATTGATGACTGGATGGGCTTCACCGAGGAGAAGTGGCGCGCGGTCAGCGATAGCCAGCTTGGCTGGAAACCGTTGCGTGGCCGCTGGAACGGCTGGGAAGAGATCTACCGCGATTCTTTCAGCCTGGATGACGGCGGCTATCAGGCGGCGAATGATACCGTAGCTCGCCGCTTCGAGAATTCGCAGACCAAAGGCTCGGCAGCCAGCTCGGTCGCCTGTTTCTTGCACGATCTGGATGCGCTGCGCCAGAGCTTGATGCGGCTGACCGGCGAGGAAGACAATGCGCCGCGCATGGGTGGCATCGAGTCGCGACCACAGATTTCGCAGCGGTCGGTCAAAGCGCCGATTATCCGTAATCCGATGATCGTAGACGCCGACCGCTAGCGAATACTTCTATTCCGTGACGATTGCGAGAGACGCCATGCAAACTGCAACGCTGCGCTGGGGCCTGGGTCTTGGGCTGGCCGGCGCGGCGCTGGGAGTCGTCGCTTTGCTGATCGGCGCGTTTATTTTCCCCATCCCACCGTCTACCACTGCGGAAGCGGTGGCCGTGGCGATTCTGGTGCGTGGCGTCCTGGCATTGCTGGCGCTCGGCGTGACGCTCGGGCTGGCGTATTACGCGGGGTTGCGCGTCGAGCGCGAACGGCAGCGCGACCTCGCTGACGCTTCGCTGGCGGAGCAGGTGGCGGAGCAACCTGAACCGCTGGACCCGCTAGCGGCAGCGGCGCCAGCAGCCACGATAGCCAGTGATCCTTATCCGGCGAGCAATCCAGGTGATCGCCTTGGCTCGCTGATCGCGGGGCTGCTCGTCGCTTTCTGCTGGTGGTTCGCCACCTCGTTGACGGGTTATCTCTTCCGCCTGCTCCCGCAGACGGCCAGTTCTGCCGCCGATCCTTCGCAAATCACCGAGCGCCTGATCTGGGGTGCGCTCATCGTCATCGTGGGGGCGGGCCTGGGCGGGCTGGGCAGCCGCGCGCCTGCTGCACGCACGCTGCTCGACCGCATTATCACCCCTGCTCTACCCTCACCAACAGCCGGTCGGGCGGCGTCTGAGACATCTACAGCAATTGATTCTTCCTCATCAATTTCCCAGCCTGGCGCTGCTGTCTCGCCAATCAGACGGCCAGCAGAAACAGACGTGGAGGCAGAAGCAGACGCATCTTCACGTAGTAGCGAGATTGACTGAATGTCCGGCAGCCGGTGCAGACGGCGATAAGTGGAAAGGGGCATCGCATGTTCATGAAGCTCCATCCTGCACGCGCAGAAGCTCTCACCGCACAGGGCAGAACGCTTACGCGCTGGTCCTTGCACGACGGTTCCGCCACTCTCCTCTCACAAGTGGAAGATGGGCCATTTCCCTTCATCTGTTCTCTTGCCATCGCTCCTCATGGCGATTATTTTGCCGTTGCCTCGCCGAAACCTGTTACTACTTCAACCGGCAACGCCTACCACGCGGTTTTCGCAAGCGGCCCGGGTTTTGATCATACCGATACGTGCGTACCCTGTGACATCGAGATTCGTCACTGGCATGATCTTTCGCTCGCCCGGACCATTCCATTGCCCGATAGCGGTGTCAGCGTTCCCGCCATGTGCTTCTCGCCGGACGGTCACTGGCTCGCTGCCGCTGATGGATGGGGCACACTCTATGTGATTGACTGTCAATCCAACCAGATCAGTTTCATGCAGGATACGACACTCGACGATACCTACGTCGGTAGCACTGACATCAGTGCGTTGGCCTTTGATCCCACCTCTACCTATCTGGCCGCCGGGCGATCCGGACTTGGCGGTGGCTATCTGACGTTGTATCGCCTGGAAGGTGGTGCGCTGCATCAGGTGGTCGAAGATTATGGCGCTGACGTTGATCTGTCAAACACCTCGTTCGAGATCACCTTCAGTCCTGATAGCCGTATCCTTGCGGTCTCTGCCAACAATAATGAGGAGTATATCCGTCTGCTGGTATATGATACGGAGAGCCAGCGTCTCAAGTGGTCGCTGTACGAGAATGATACGCTTGAAGATGGTTCGCAGATACGCTTGGTGTACAGTTGGCGCTGGGAATACTGGTGCTCAGAGATATGCTTTACTCCTGATAGCAAACGGCTTATCATGGGTTCTGACAATGGAGACCTGCTCTTCTTCGCTGCTGAGGATGGTCGCCTGCTGCGGCGCTATCCCACAGGGTCGCAGTTTCCCATCGCACGGCTTGGCCTCGATGCAGCCGGTGATGCGTTATGGACTGTTATCCACTTCAAAACTGACCACCCTGACGTTCCCGCTGTTGCTAGCTCAATTGACGTTGCAGCCCAGGATGCCGATGGTGATGGTATGCGCTTGATTCGCGTGCCGCTCGACGTGGTGGATCAGGCGATAGAACCACCTGGCCCATCGCGTCCGCAGCGCATCAGGGACCATCCCCGGATACCATAATTTCAATTCATTGCTGGCCGCAGTGCTCGTTGAGAACTGGCCTGGGCATTGCTTCTGCGAAGATGAAAGCAACCATGAAGGCAACGACGAGAGGCAACCGGACGAATCGCGTAGCATCACGCCCGATTGCCAGTATGAGTGCCAGAAAAGTGAAGAGTGGTTGCTCGTATGATGTTATGCCGATGCGCCTGCGGCGGACGTCAGAACGTTCAACAATTGCGTCACATTGAATGGTTTGGTCAGCGTGCCATCGGCTTCCAGGTCACGCGAGGCTTCGAGATTGGCCCAGGCGGAAACAAGGATGACCCGATGTTTTGCCCGCTCTCCCGGCTGCATGCGCAGCGCCTCGATGACGCCGCGCCCGTCAATTTCCGGCATCAGGAGATCAAGCAATACAACGCGGGGGCCGCTCTTCTCCAGGATTTCCAGCGCCTCCCGCCCATTGGTTGCCGTCTCCGTCGGATAGCCCTCCAGCGCAAGCACCTCTTGGAGCATCTTCCGAATGGAAGGATCATCATCAACGATCAGAATGGTCGGCGGATGGGCCATGCCTCATTCTCCTCTTGCGCAGTGCCAGTCTCACCGGCAGCGCCACCGTCTATTTCGTCCTCTAGACGAAAGCATCTCTACAGACCTACAAGCCTTACAGACCTAGAGGCCGCGCGGCCAACCGCACGGCTTCTGATACAGCAAAGGATACCAGATATGTATCTATTGCCTATTGCCCATTACCCATTGTTGGGCGGCTCTGCCAGTGGCAGGCTAAACTGAAAATACGCGCCGTCTCCGTATTCGCTCTCAACCCAGATATCACCCCCCATTGCGTTGAGATACTGTTTGCAAATCCACAGGCCCAGCCCGGTGCCGCGCACGGAGGTAGTCAATGATCGGGGCAACCGCACAAACTTCTGAAAGAGTTTTGGTTGATCTTCTGGCGCAATACCCTCACCCTGGTCGCGCACGCCGATGACCACCCAGCGTTCCGGCGCGTTCTGCGCCTGCGCGTGCGGTCGCCCCTGTTGCGCCAGCCTCTCGCGCGTTTCGATGCGGGTGGTGATCTGGCACGGCGCTTCCCCTGGCGAATATTTGATGGCGTTGCTCAGCAGATTGGAAAAGACATGCACGAGCCGTTCGCCATCCGCCAGCACCCAGTAGTCGCGGTCCATTTCCAACGCCAGGCGCGCCGTTGCCTCTGGTGGCTGTACATTGATCGCCTTCTCCGCAGCGGCGCGCACGTTCACCGGATACGGCGTCAGTTCCAGTGGCTTATCGCTCAGGCTGTTGGCATCGTGGAGCATATTGATCATCCCCATGAGCTGGTTGGTTGCCTGGTGGATCTCATGGGCAAACTGGTCGAGCTTGGCCTGTTCCAGCTTGTGGCCGTGGCGGCTGATGAGCGTCACATAGCCTTCGATGGCGGTTACAGGCGTGCGGAATTCGTGCGAGACCGTCAGAATGAACTCATCTTTCAGCCGGTCCAGTTCCTTCTGTTTGTCATACGCCTCCTGCAATTCGCGGTAGAGGAGCGCGTTATAGATGGCGACTGCGCCCTGGCTCGCCACACCCTGCAACAGGCCAATCTCTTCAGAGGTGAAGTGATGCCGCATGCCCGGCGTATAGGCGGCCAGCACACCCAATTGTTTTTCTTTGTGGATCAGCGGCAGCACCAGACACGAGAGAATCTGCTGCTCAGCCAGCGTTTGCCCGATATCGCTGTCGTCCGACCAATCGGCATCTAAGTTATCCAGCAGCACAAACTGGCCGTCGTTTAGCACATTGGCCATATGCCGCCAATCCAGCGGGATGCGCAGGTGGCCGCGCGCAGTGAACGGATCCGGTGGGCGCCGATTAGCAGCGCGACCTACCAGATACTTGCCCGTCTCATCTTTGAGCAGCACCACGCACATCAGCGCGTCGGTAAGCGCGGCGGCCTGCGAAGCAATAGCCTGGACGGTCGCTTCGGGGTCGAGCGAGGCATTGAGCGTCAGCACTGCGTTGTTGAGGACGGCGAGTTGTTGCTCTTTCTTATGCGTCTTCTCGATGAAGTGCTGGCTCTTATCGGCCAGCAGGGCGTTCTGTACAACCACCGCCGCCGAACGGCTGATGGCGGTGAAGAGTTGCGCGTGTTCCGGCGCGTAGACATCTGACCGTGGGCTGCCCGCGACGATGGCCCCCAGGAACGTGTTCTGGAAGATCAGCGGCGCAGCCAGAATCGAAAGGACCGGCGGATCTTCCTCCCAGCCGAGATGACAGTATTCCGGGTGGAGCGCGCGGTCTTCCGGCGCAGAGACGCACACGGTCTGTCCCCTGGCGACCGGCCCCCACCATGCCGGCATGCGTGAGGTCGGCAAGCGCACCAGGTTGATCGGCTCCTCATCGCGCTCCGCCAGCTCGAAGATCACCTGGTTGCTTTCTCTGTGATAGAGGAGGATGGCGAAGGCAGGTGCTTCGATCATCCGACGCACAACGCCGAGCAGCCGGGTGAAGATGGCATGCGACCCCGTGCGATGTTCTTCTTCCAGGTCGAGCAGATTCAACAGTTCGGTCTGGCTCTGGTTTTGGCGCGCAAGTTCTTCGCTGCGCATGGCGTATGCTACGCGGTCGGCATGCAATTGCAGCAATTCAACGTCACGCGCAGTGAACGACCAGAGCGGGTCGCGGATATAGACGGAGATGACGCCGATGATCTCTTTACCTGTGCGCAGTGAGGCCAGCGAGGTCGGGCGGAAGATCGGCACCGCCAGGTGCCACGGCGCTTCATGCTCTGCGAGTGTGCTGCCGCCCGGTAGCTTGCGGCACTCTTCCTGGGTCATGACCACCGGCTCGCCGCGTTGCCAGCACAGGCCGATCAGGTGTTCGCCTTTGTGATAGACACGTGTGGTAAGGGCGGCGGGAAGGAGTTGTGTAGATTGCTCGTCAATTTCATCCGCAAGGTCGGTTTCATCCGCGAGACCGCTGATGCCCGTTGGGGAAGCAAGTGGCATGCGCCCCATATGCGCTATCGAACCCGCCGGCCCCGATGCTGTGGCGGTTATGCTGGGGAACGAGGGCTGTGAGCCACGCGACGCGCCAGCTAGCGGGCTGGGAGCATCCAGACGTGGTTGGGTACGACGCGCCCGCAGTACTAATACCTGCCGATCTGCATCGAGAGTGGCGATATCGCCGCCGTCGGCATGCACCAGCGTCATTGCGCCGTCGAGCGCGTCGCCAAAGAAATCAGCGACGCTACGCTCGCTGGATGCCTCGCCCTCACCGCCAGCCCCAGCCGCCGGCAACGGGCGTGATGGCGTCCGCTGGCGCGCAGCAGGTGCGGCGCCGGGCGCGCTCATCGGCACGTGCCCGGCCTCTCCCCACGCTGGCGGCTGTGGTGGCGTCATAGACGGCATGAACTCGTTCCTCGCTGACTGGATCGGTTTCCGCATTTTCCGCGTTTTGCGCCAATTGCCAGGCAAACGCGAGAGGTATGAGAAATTCATGGCGCGGATGTTTCCAAATCGCTTCCTCGATCTAGAGCTTAGCAGGCGGCACTGCCGTCACTCCTTGCGTCAAGCAAGAAGCGCCACACACAATGCCACTCTCCGCGCCAGATTCAACGCTATTTACGTCGCACAGGATACCACACGATACCCTTGCTGGCAATAGAACGGCGGCACTTATCGTCTAGTTGTCGTCTCACTATTGCGTTGCCATTGCCTTGCCAGTGCTGCGTCATTCGCGTTGACAGAAGCCGTTGGCGCGGGCTATCATCCGGCTATCGTGCTGATGCGCGCTCCCGTTGTTTCCTGGCGGCTCCTTGTTTATGCGATTCATACGCAGGCGGACGTTGACAGGAGCGGGCAGCGCAAACAAGGCAAACGGCGTACACAGAGCGAGGATGCAGGTTATCCCAGAATAGAGGCTGGTTATGTCAGACACCACAAATATCTCAGAGACGCTTACGCAGAACGGCAACAATGGCGCTACGCCAACGAAGCTGCTCCACCATACCCTTCCCAACGGCCTCCAGATTCTGGGCCAGCAGATGCCGGATCTCGAGTCTATTTCAGTCTGTTTCCATGTGCGCACTGGCGCGCGTGACGAGCATGATCCGGCGCTTTTCGGCGTGTCGCACTTCCTCGAACATATGGTGTTCAAAGGGACCGCCCGCCGCAGCGCCGAAGACATCACACTGGACTTCAACACGATGGGTGCGGAGTTCAACGCCTTTACCTCTATCGAACAGACGGTGTACTATGCGCGGGTGCTGGGCGAGTATCTGCCGCGCGCCGTGGACCTGCTCAGCGATATGATGCGCCCGCGCCTGGACGAGCAAGACTTCAACATGGAGCGCAACGTCATTCTCGAGGAAATCGCCCGTTCGGAGGATGTGCCGACCAGCCAGGCGTATCGCAAACTGCTACAGACGTATTTCGAGGGCTATTCGCTCGGCCATGAGGTGTTGGGCACGCGGGAAAGCATTCGTGACTTACAGGTGGAGCAGATGCGCGCCTATCATGCGCGGCGCTACTCGCCCAATAATATGATTCTGGCAATCGCCGGCAACTTCGACTGGCAGCAATTGCTGGCGCTGGCGGAGGAGAAGTGCGGCGCATGGGCTACCGGCGAGGAAGGACGCGACGCACCAGAAATCGCGCCAGCGCACTCGATGGAGAAGGTGATTGTCAAGCCGAAGCAGAAGCAACAGATCGCCCTGCTCGCCTGGCCCTCTATCAGTTTTCAGGATAAGGACCTCTACGCGGCGGAGCTGGCAGCGATGATACTGGGCGACGGCACCGGCTCGCGGCTCTTCTGGAACATCTTCCAGAAAGGGTTGGCGGAGACGGCGGTGGCCTCGCTCTCGCCCTTCGACAACACTGGCATGATGGTCGCTTTCATCAGCACAACGCCGGACCACGCGCCAGGGGTGCTGGAATTGGTGCGCGCCGAACTCAAGAATATGCAGGAGGACGGCGTACAGGAAGATGAACTGCGCCGCGCCAAAGATAAGCTGGTCAGTCGCACGGTGCTTGACGGCGAATCTGCTTTCAGCCGCATGCAAGACCTCGCCTATACCTGGGTGGCGGAGCGGCGCCTGCGCACCATCGAAGAAGAGATGGCGGAGATTGAGCGTGTGACAGTGCAGGATATCCGGCGAGTGCTGGATCGTTTTCCGTATACTGACCGGCATGTGCTGACGACCTATGGCCCGTTGGAGGCGGCGGCGTTTGGTCTTTCATCCGAGACGCAGACCACCGAAAACGATGAGGCTGAGGTAACGGAATAGCCCATTGGGGCGACTATACCCGCTATTTGTTGTACCACTTGGGGAGCTATGTTATACTGGCGCGGTCAGGCTAGGCAATACCGGGGCATGCTGGCCGGGCGGTGGTGGCGCGGGTAGTTGATGTGCCCGAGCCGGCGACCGGGAGTGAGTCGTGAGACTCGCGCCCCGAATACATGCGGGGATGTTAATTCATGGGTAAGTACAAACAGTGGTTGCATCACCAGGAAATCGGGCGGCGCCTGCGCGACCAGATCAACACGCTCGAACAGGAGCGCGCGCGGGTGCAGAAGATGGCGCCGAGCCATCCGACGACGCTGCCCGAATTGGAGAATCCGCTCGTTGCGGCGTTGCTGAGCTATACGCGCGCCGGTAACAAACTGAGCAACATTGACGTCATCAAGGCGGCGATCCCGACAATGGGGCCATCAAACCCGGACCAACGTCGGCCCGCGGGTAACGCAGCGCCACCGGTAGCTGGGCCAAAGCCCGGCGACGCTGGAGTGGTCGCTAGCTTACTGGCGCGGGCGGAACAGATGCCAGCCGATCCGCTGGATCAGATGCGTCAACTGTCGCAGACCAGGGATCAAACCGAGTAATCCGCGCTGAGGGCGGCGTGCGGCGTAGCGCAATCGCATGGCCATTGGCAGCTATTGGCCGTCCCCCGCACCAAGTGTATGTATCGCTAGAATGGCTAGATTGCGTACATTTCACACAGGCGGATTCATCCGGCGCCTGATGGCAGTGTTATCGGGCCATTGGGCTATCGGGCCGGCGACGCGGACCAACGACGATAAACGCGACACGCGGTAGCAGCGTATTCCGCGCAATCAAGTTTCCAAGAACGGGGAAGGGTGCGAAGCAGATGGCTTCCGATCCAACCGCAGTTACCAAACTGTACGAACAGATACCGTTGGAGGCCATGCAACAGGTCTCCGACAGCTACCTCTCGTGGTATGTAGACCGGGTAACCCGGCAACTCGACGAGGTAATGGCCGGGCTGCGCGCTGAACTGCGCGAGAACGACGCCAAAGAAGCGTCGTACTGCCCGACGCCGCATGAGCAAGAGGCCATTGAGCGACTCAAGCGTAGCGGTGTCACCGGCATGGACCTGCTCGACCGCATGGTGGAGCAAGGCGAAGACTGGCTGACCGTGACGATGCGCCGTCTCGATCACTTCGAGCGCACCGGCCTCGCGCCGAAAGATTACTCGACGTGGTGCGAACACGCGCTGAGCGGCGCTTATGACTGGATTGACCATGAGCGCCTGGGCGCAGCCGCAGCGGTCGCGTCTGGCACGACTGCGCCACGCCCGACCTCGGCAGCGCCGTCTTCGTCGCCCTCGTCTTCAGGTGGCGCTGTGCCGGAATGGCTGGGCAACCGCAACGCCGCTGGGCGCACCGAAGAGGGTCCGACCGCGCCGGTGCCCAGCGTGGCGCCGCGCTGGAACGACAGCAACTACTACGGGCAGGGCAATACCGGCCCGCGTCCCGCTGTCGCCCCTGGCCAATCCCAGGCGGACGACGACGGCAAGGGCCGCAACATCTTCCGCATCTTCACCAACTAAACATCGGTGAAATGGGAATTTGGGTGAGCGGCTAGCCGCTCACCCAAATTGTCGTGTTTGCGGAGGAACATATGGAGATTATCACACCACGTCTCTTGCTCCGCGATTTCACGCCACACGATGCGCAAGCCGTTCACGCCTTCGATGCTGACCCTGAACTGACGCGCTATCGTGGCGGAGGGCAGATTACCGAAGAAGATACTCGCGCTTTCATCCAAAGAACTCAACAGTGGTTACAGAGTGAGCCGCGCCCTATTTATGCGCTTGCCGTGATGATAAAAGAGCAAGACAAGATGGTTGGCGTTGTTGGGCTAACGATCACTGAGCGCGATGCGGGCCAGGCTGAACTCTGGTATCGCCTCAGCCGAACGTTTGGGCGGCAGGGATATACCACCGAGGCTTCTAGCGCCATGCTCGCGTTTGGCTTTACCGAATTGCGGCTGCATCGTATTGCCGCGCTGTGCCATCCCGATAATGTTGGCTCAAGGCGGGTGATGGAAAAGATTGGCATGCAGTATGAAGGACGGCTGCGCGAAAACTTTCTCAATAGCGATGGAACCTGGCGTGATAGCTTGCTCTACGCGATCCTCGACCATGAGTGGCAGGCCAAGAGCGCAGCGTCTCACAGCGTCAAATTGTGCCGATGGGAGCGACGGGCTATCAGGAGAAGCTAGCTGACCGTTGGCTGCTGCATATCGTATGGAATACTGTACGACCATCTTGCTGCGCGTGGATTGAAGCAAGATCGAAGGAAGGTGTGATTCCATACGATGCCGACAGCGCCGATGACCAAAACCGCTCCCGTTATCTCCAGCGTCCCCTATATCGCGCTTGGCGACAGTCTGACCCAGGGCTTTCAATCTATGGGCGTGGCCGCCATCTCACAGAATTATTCTTACCCCAAGCAAATCGCCGATTTCCTGGGTATCACGACGTTTGCGCAGCCGGTCATTCGCGGCTCTTGGCCTGCGTCGGAGCAGAAGGGGCAGAGTACGGCGGCGACCTTCACTGGGGTTGGCAATCCGCCCAACCTGGAACTGGTGCTGCGGCGGGCAGAGGCGTTGCTGGCGGGGCAGCCAAATGTCAGGCCACCCAGCCCGACGGTCTGGCGCGAACTCCACGATGAGGCGGGCGCCGTCTCCGCCGTGCTACGCGAAGCGCTCACCGACTACTTGCGCACTATCGAGGATGCCGAACCGGCAAGCCTGCTGGCCGCGCCAGCGCCACGCAACGGCTTTTATCAGAATCTTGGCGTCTTTGGCTTTACCACGCTCGATATCTCCAGCGCCAACTATGCCCAGCGTAGCGGCGGTCTGCGGCTCTCGTTTCGCGGCAATGTCGCGCGGATTGCGCGGCAGGCCATTGAAGGTGTCTCTGATTTGGTGGAATCAGTGACGAATGCGCATCCCAGCCTCTTGCAATCGCTGACCGCTGGGCTGCTCACCTTTGCGCAGCATGACTTCGGCGCGCGCATCGCGGCGGAGAGCGTGGGCTATGTGCTGGGCTGGGGCAGCAGAACGGCGCTGGAAGCGGCGCGCGCCCAGCAGCCACGTTTTATCACGCTCTGGATCGGCAATAGCGATGTGCTGACGACGATGTGCGATGCGCGCATCTGGGACGGCGCGACGCCGCTCTACACACCGGCGGAGGTCTTTGCCGACCGCATCACCGCGCTGGTGGAGCAACTGCTGGCCTTCGATTCGCGCCCGTATCTCTTCCTGGCGACGCTGCCCAGCCCAACGGCCAGCCCCAATCTGGTACGTAACCGTCTCGGCCACTGGAAGTCTATGCTGCCCTCAGCCGCTTTTTTGGTGGATGACCAACTGCTCGAACTGGAAGGCATCATCAGCGATTACAACGCCATCCTACGCGAGTTAGCGCAGAAATACAGCGGGCGTGTCTGGTTAGTGGATATTCATACACTGCAAGAGCGCATGCAGCGCGCCACCCGCGATGACGCAGAAACGACGCGCAGCGTGATTCGCCATGCCGTGCGCGCCGGTCTGCTCTCGCGCCAGAACGCAGGCGACGTGCTGGATGCGGCGCGCGGCGGCAACCTCGCCACGCTGCGCCACATCCAGGAGGTCAACGCGCGGCTGGGTGAGCGTTCCTTCACCACGCCAGCGACTCTGACGCCGGACCAGTCGGGCGCATACCTGGCGCATCGCCAGCTTAGCAAGTTGCCCAGCGACCCCAATGTGGACGCCTTCATCGTGAGGCTCGCCTCCGGCAAGACGTACCGGCTGACCGGCGAATATCTGGCGGCAGGCGATAACGGCGCGATCATGCAGGGCGGCGTGGTCGGGCTGGACGCCATCCACCTGACGAACACGGGCTATGCCTATGTCGCCCGCGAGTTCCTGCGTGTGATGTTCGAGGCGGATCACGAGACCAACGGCGCGGTGCTGCGTGGCTTGCCGGGCCAAGGCAAAGCCGTCGCGGACTTCGATGCCGACCTGTTGCGCGTGGCGCAGCAGGATTCTCTGCTCAACAGTATCCCGCGTCTCTTACCGGCGGCGCTGGATGCGGCAGGCGCGGTGGCCGATCTATTAGGTGAGCTACACTATAGCGACCCATACCTTAACCGCTGAGTTAGAATTGCGGTCTGTTGGTACTTGCCTCACCATCGCCGTTTCTCTGCACTCTGCGAACGTCAATGGTTCAAAAGCGTGTTTGAAGATGGCGGGCATGGAAGTACTCCGATATACTCAGACGGCTTCCTGGCTAGTAGTTGCTCATCATCTATCGAGCAAAAGAGGTGTGGAAATGGCCGTACAGGCGACAAGGCAACGCAAGCTATGGAACATGCCGAAACAGTGGTGGGCCAGGCAGTCGCGCCGCCGCAAACTGGCGCTGGCGGCAACCATACCGGCGTTGCTCGTGTTGCTAGCGTGGAGCCTGCTGCCAGCAGTGCGCGCCTATACACTCGTGCGCAACAATCGCTCGCAGGCCGCGCCCAATCCCGCACAAGCTGGCATTCCCGTGCAGAACGTCTCTTTCGCCGCCAGTGATGGCGTGCGGCTGGCGGGCTGGCTCGCCATTGCCTCGCCTCGTGCGCCGACGATTATCCTCGTGCATGGCTTTAAGGGGTCGCGGGTGGATATGCTGCCGTGGGCGCGTTTCCTCTATGCCGCCGGGTACAATGTGCTGCTCTTCGATGATCGCGGCTGCGGCCAGAGCGACGGCTGGGGGATTGCGCTGGGCGCACGCGAACAAGACGACGTGATTGGCGCCGTGCGCTATCTACAAGGGCGCAAAGATCTCACCAAAAAGCGTTTCGGTGCGCTAGGTATCTCGCTGGGTGCAGGCATTGTCTTGCTGGCGGCGGCGCGCGAACCGGCGCTGGCTGCCGTGGTGGCTGATAGCGCCTGGACCGACGAACATGCGCAACTCGACCGCATGGGCAGTGTGCCTGCCGGTCGCTTTGCGCTGCCGGTGTTGCCGTATGAGCCAGCGTTAGTAGACTGGCTGATCGGCGCGCGGCTGGAAGATACGCGCCCGCTGGCGGTGATCGGCCAGATTGCTCCACGCGCCGTCTTTCTCATCCACTCCGCCGATGACAAGAACGCGACAACGCCACTCTCCGGCGAGGCGCAACTCTACGCCGCCGCTGGAGCGCCCAAACAGCAGTGGATTGCGCCGAGCGGTGGCCACACCGGCGCGCTGGCTGCCCACACCGCCGAATATGAGCAGCGCGTGCTGGCCTTCTTCGCACAATATCTTGGCGCTGCTTGAATATCTCCCGCAGAAAACTGACAGTCAATTGCAACCATTGGTGCATACAATGCAGTGATGGCCTCATGATGTCGCCATCGTATCAACTGACCAGACTCAGGAGGATAATCCAATGTTACGCGGAGAGCGCGTCGTCTTACGTCCCATCGAAAAAGAGGACCTGAAGAAGTTGCATGAGCTTCAGAGTAATGTCGAACTCGTCATGCTGGGGAACGCCTCATGGGAGCCGTGGTCGCTGGCATCCTCTGAAAAAGAGTTCGAGAAGCATCTCGAAAGCCAGGAAAAAGGCGACTTCGTGATCGAAGTGGATGGCAACATTATCGGGGAGATTGGCCTGCACGAATGGCGCAACCGGCGCGCAGGTGCGGCGGCCTTTGGCGTCGGCATCTACGACCCCAACTATCTTAGCAAGGGCTATGGACGCGAAGCCATCGGACTCTTCCTGGATTGGGCCTTCCGCATCATGAACTATCGCAAGATTCACCTGGAAACGCTGGCCGCCAACGAACGTGCCGTGCGTTGCTACAAAGCCTGCGGTTTCGTGGAGGAAGGCCTGCTGCGCCAGCACGACTATTACAATGGCGACTACGCCGATGTGCTGGTGATGGGCATTCTGCGCGACGAGTGGGAAGCGCACCAGAAAGAAGCGCGAAAAGAAGCGTAAGCGAGGGGAAAGTAGCATGACGGCGATTGATGAAATGTTCGAGCATTTCCCACACCTTGAGACACCCCATCTGATCCTGCGGCAGATCGAGCCGCGCGACGCTGAGGCGCTTTTTGCTACCTTCTCCGATGCAGAAACGATGCAATTCTACGATCAATTGCCACATCGCACAATAGAAGAATCGCGCGAGCTAATCCGCAAGCAGCAGGAGTGGTACGCGCGCCACCAGGCTATCCGCTGGGGCATTACTCGCAAGGGCGACGCAACGAATGAAGTCATCGGCTCCTGCGGCCTCTTCAAGTTCGATGAAGGCGGACATTATGCCGAGACCGGCTATGAATTGCGACGCGCCTACTGGCGGCAAGGCATCATGACGGAGGCGCTCACCAGCATGCTCACCTTCGCCTTCGGCACACTGGGCCTGCACCGGGTCGAAGCAGTGATTGACGACGCAAACGGGCGCTCTAAAGGGCTATTGCTCAAACTCGGCTTTACGCACGAGGGCACGTTGCGCCAGCGTTTCTTCTTCCGCGAACGCTTCTGGGATGAAGAGTATTTCGGGTTGCTCAGCGACGAATGGCAACCTGCTAGTTCGCGGCAATAAATTGCCGGCGCACGAGAAGCGGGCTGAAGTCCAAGAGTAAGGTATCCGGCTTCAGCCGGCCCGTTGTGTGCCCCGGCTTTTCAAAGCCGAGATTGGAGAGTATGGCGATGCTACGTGGCGAGAAAGTGACCTTGCGCCCCTTCGAGAAAGAAGATATGAAGCTGTATCACGAGTTACACCGCAATGTGGACCTCGTGCTGATGGGTGGTAGCGCGTGGGAGCCGTATCCGCTGGCGTCTTTTGAGAAGGAGATGGAGAAGCATCTGGGCAACGAACATCCGGCAGAATTCATCATCGAGGTGGATGGCCGGATCATTGGTGACATCGGCCTGCACGATCATCCCAACCGGCGCGCGGGCTGCGCAACGTTGGGCGTCGAAATCCTCGACCCGGACTATGTGGGACATGGCTACGGGCGCGACGCCATCAACGTGCTGCTGCGCTGGGCGTTTCGCATCATGAATTACCGTCGCATCTACCTGTTTACCATGTCCATCAACGAGCGCGCCATCCGCTGTTATCGCGCCTGTGGCTTCGTGGAGGAGGGTCGCATGCGCCAGGACGACTATTGCAACGGCCAGTATGTGGATACGGTGCTGATGGGCATTCTGCGTGAGGAATGGGAAGCGCGCCAGGCGGCGTAAATCGTCACTCGTCGCGTTTTAGCTGGACGTTGTGGAAGGTGAGCCAGAGACCGATATCTTGCACGACTTTGAGCGCGCCAGCAATCAGAAACGGCAGCCCTAGAAACGGCCCTTGCAAGAGCAGACCAGCAAAGACGGGGCTGGTGCTGGAGCCGGCGCTCCGCGCGAGCGAGGTGACGGCGGCGGCGCTGGTGCGTTCCTCCGGCGCGACGACCGCCATCGTATACGCCTGGCGCGTTGGCACGTCCATCTGTGAGATGAGCATGCGCATCAGCAATACACCTGCCGCCAGTGGAAACGTTGGCATCAGCGGAACTAGCGCCAGTAGCACGTTGGATGGCAGGTGTGTGAAGACCATCGTGTTGAGCAGGCCGATGCGCCGTGCAATTGGCCCCACTGCCAGGAATGAAAACGCGACAAACAGATTGGCGACGAAGAACAGCGCCGCCAGCGTGGCCAGCGGCACGCCGAAACGCAGGTGGAAGTACAGCACCATCAGGCTTTGCACTACCAATCCACCGGCAAACGCATCCAGGCTGAAGAGCGCAGCGAGCCGTAACACAACGTTGCGAGAACTGCCCAGCGGTGGCACGAGACGCCGCCAGTAGTTGATTGGCCCTCGTGGTGTTGGTCCCCGCTTTTCTACTGCTGGCGACAACCGCCGCACCAGCAGCGCCACCGCCAGCGCCGCCACCGTATAGACGCCGAACATCAGCCGCAGGCCGAAGCCGATGGGCACACCAACATGTGACAACAGATCGGGCAGACCGGCGGTCAGCGCCCCCAGCGCGCCGGAGAAAGACGCGACGAGATTGTAGCGGGCAAAGAGATCGGTGCGCCGGTCCGGTGGACAGGTTTGTGGCAGCATCGCCTGCTCGATGGGTAGGAATGGTGCGGTTTCAGAAGCTGAGGCGCCGAGCGTGCCAAAAAATGCGGCGACGAGCAGCAGCGGGAAGAAGCGCGAAAGACCAAAGGTTATGCCGGTAGCCGCCATCAGCAGTGCCAGAGCGGTCAGCGTGCGCCTGCGTCCCCAGCGGTCTGCGAAGATGCCGATGACATAGGTGCCGCAGAAATCGCCAGCCAGCGATACGCTGATGAGAACGCCGATTTGCACGGTAGTCACGTGATCGTGCAGCAGTGAGACGGCCAGCACCACCGCCAGCAGCCCATAAGCGAACTGCCGCAGCCCACGCGAGGCGAGGATGCGCCAGGCGTCCGCTGTGATGTCGTCTGGCGTGAGGCTGGCTGATATACTATCGGATGAAGCAGGAGATGATGAAGCTCTCAACGAAACTCCCCTCGCTGGCTGGTGACAGGTTCGCGTTATTTCTGTGCAGTTCTGTGCAGTATAGTATCTCTAGCGAGTCGTTCGTCTGTGTCATTGAAAAATGGGGTGTACTTATTTATGGCAACCATCGAAGAGGTCATGAACGCTTTCCAGCAACTGTCGCCGGAGCATCAGGGCGAAGTGACTGAACTTATCCATGAATTGCTTGAGGAGCAAGAAGAGGAGAAGCACCAGCCACAGAAGCGTAATTGGCGCGAAGCGGCTGGTTTATTGCTGCGTCCAGGGCAAATACCACCAACAGATGAAGAGGCTGAGCAAATCATTCATGACGCGCGGATGAAAAAATAAGGGCATTGCCCGCTGGCATGCTGCTAGACGCAGGTGATATGATGGATACGACAAGATGATAACTCATCGCCGGACTCGCCTGATAGGCAACACCATTGCCAGCCGCGAGCAAAAACGCCCGGTCTCCACAAGCCGCTGCGTCCCCGGCGATCTAGCCACAGGAACACAATGGAACTCGCCTGAGCAACCGGCACGAGAGATTCGCTGACCCCAATGACACCAACTGCGTAATCATGAGCGCGCCAGACAATTATTGCCTTTCTCACGTAAGACAGGGCAATAGTGGCGAAGTGTGTCAGGTCACATCTATTGCTCTTTTGTAAGATATGGGAATCTCCTCCGGTTGCACCTGCTCGCCCGTCCGCCGGGATTGCGGACTGTGGCTGGCAGTGCTGGCGATTTCTGCCTTCTCGATAGGCCACTTTCCTTTCGCGCTCATCGCGCCTATCGTGCTGCGCATGGCGACATGATTCGCCCGCCAGTTCCACCTCTGCCGCCTTTTCCGCTGCTCCCGGCCATATATGCCAGGGAGGATATCCATACATGTTGTTACAAGTCAAGCATCTAACGAAAACGTTTGGCGCTGCGACGGTGCTGGACGATATTACCTTTGCTATAGACCGCGAAGAACGCATCGGCGTAGTCGGCGCGAACGGCGCGGGCAAGACCACGCTGCTGCGCCTGCTCACCGGCGAAGAGACGCCCGATAGCGGCTCCATACGCTTTGCGCCAGACACCGCGCTCGGCTATCTGTCGCAGTCCGCGCCGGATGACACGACGCAGACCATCGAACGCATGGTGCGCGCGGCCACCGGCGACCTGCGGCTCATCGAAGCGCGCATGCGCGAACTGGAGGCCGCAATGGCAAGCGCCACTGCTGAGCCGGAGTTAGCGCCTCTACTGGAGGAATATGGCCAACTGACGACGCGCTTTCAGGAGCGTGGCGGCTACGATCTGGACCATCGCATCGAAGAGGTGCTAAGCGGTATGCGGCTGGACTATCTGCCGCGTGACCAGGAAATCAGCAAGCTCTCCGGCGGCGAGAAGGCGCGCGTTGGCATCGCTGCGCTGCTGCTGCGTTCGCCTGATCTGCTGCTGCTGGACGAGCCAACCAATCATCTCGATGTCGCAACGCTCGAATGGCTGGAAGGCTACCTCGCTCGCTACTCTGGCGCCGTGCTGATGGTCTCGCACGACCGCCAGTTTCTCAATCGCACGGTCAACCGCATCTTTGAGGTGGATGACACAACCCATCAGTTGCGCCGCTATGAAGGCGATTACGACGCCTATGCAGCAGCCAAAGCTGCCCAGCGCGCAAAGTGGGAGGAGGAGTATGAACGGCAACAGGAGGAGATCAAAGAGCTACAGAAGCGCATGAAGGTGTCCGGGCGGCAGGTGGCGCATAATCGCCAGCCGACCGATAACGACAAGACAGCCTATAACTTCTTTGGCGAGCGGGTCGCGCAGACAGTCTCGCGGAATGTGCGCGACGCCGAGGTGCGGCTGGCGCGCATCGAGGCCAATCCCATCGAGAAGCCGCCACCACCGATGCGTTTCGCGCCGCAGTTTCAGGGTGAGCGCCTGCAATCGCGGACCATCCTGGGTGCGACCGGCGTCACCAAACGCTTTGGCGGGCGGCTCATTCTGGATGCGGTGGACTTCCTCGTCGGGCCGGGCGCACGTATCCTGCTGACGGGGCCGAACGGCGCGGGCAAGACGACGTTGCTGCGCCTGCTGCTGGGGCTGGAAGAACCGGATGAAGGCGAGATACGCCGCGCGCCAGGGCTGCGCGTGGGCTATTTGCCACAGGACCCCGTAACCGGCGATCCCGACCGCACGATTCTGGATGCGTATCGTGAGGGACTGGTCGGCTATGAGGGGACACTGGTGGCGGGGCTGCTCGGCAACGGACTCTTCCGGCTGGAAGACCTGCCCAAGCGTGTGGGCCAGCTCAGCCTGGGGCAGCGGCGCAAGCTGGAAATCACACGGTTAGTGGCGCTGCGTCCAAACGCGCTGGTGCTGGATGAGCCGACAAACTATCTCAGCCTGGATGTGCTGGAAGTCTTCGAGAAAGCAGCGCTGGAGTTTCCCGGTCCGGTGATTGCCGTCTCGCATGACCGCTGGTTTGCGCGACGCTTCGGTGGTGAGGTCTGGCGGCTCGCAGATGGCACGCTCACCCGCGAATGAACTGTAACGGCTAGCGTATTACGCTCCTGGGCGGCAACTTGGCAACCTGCCCAGGAGCGTCATTCTACCAACCAGAAAGATAGCGAGGATGTCATGAACGAACCTCCAAAGCTGACTAATACCGAGGCGATTAGCGCCTGGTCTCAGGTTTCGCCAGAAATGGTGGCAAACTTTGGTGATGAGGGTGACTTCACCCGCCGGTATCTCTTGAATCCGGCGCTGTTCGCGCTGCTGGGCGACGTGGCGGGGAAAGCCGTCCTCGATGCGGGATGCGGGCAGGGCTATCTCTGCCGGATGCTGGCAAAACGGGGTGCAGCCGTTACTGGTGTCGAGTTTGCGGACGCCTGGTATGCGTATGCAGCGCAACGCGAACAGGCGGAGCCGCTGGGGATTCACTACCTTCAGGCGGATCTCTCCACCTGGCCCGGTCTCCCTGAGATGTTTGACTCTGTGATTGCCAACATGGTGCTGATGGATATTCCCGACTATCTACCGGCGCTGCATACCTGCGTCGCTTCGCTCAAACGCGGAGGCGAGTTGATTGTCTCGCTCCTGCATCCCTGCTTCGAGGAGCCGGGTGCAGCGTGGAAGGAAAAGGGCTATGTCGAAGTACGTGAGTATTTTCAGGAGCGCCCGGTTGCGCAAACCTATGGCTATTTCATTCACCGGCCACTGAGCGCCTATCTCAATAGCATCATACAAGCGGGTTGCCAGATCCAACGCATCATTGAGCCACAATTAGAGGAAAGCGTCGCGCGGGAGCATCACGCCGAACGCTATTGGCATGTGCCAGGCTATGTGGTGATCTCTGCGGTGAAGTCTTGATTCGTGATATGACGCCTGCCCGGAATCAACCAATAGCGACTCCGGGCAGGCTTGCCTGTACATTGGCAAACCGCTGTTTATCGTTGCTCCGCCGGTAATGGACGCCCTGGTAGCCACCAGTTCCAGCGACCCAGCAGGCGCATCGTCGCGGGCACCAGCAGCGTGCGGATGATCGTCGCATCCACCAGCACGGCCACCGTCATGCCCAGGCCAAGCTCCTGCATCGAAACCAGCGACGTGAAGGCGAACGCGCCGGTGACGATGGCGAAGAGCAGCGCCGCGTTGGTAATCACGCCGCCAGTCTTTTCCAGGCCGCGCGCCACCGCATAGCGGTTGTTGTGCGTGCGCAGCCACTCCTCACGAATGCGCGAGAGCAAGAACACCTCGTAGTCCATCGAGAGGCCGAAGAGGATGCAGAAGATCAGAATTGGCATCGTGCTATCCAGGAAGCCGCTGCTGGTGAAGTTCAGCACGTTGGAGAAGTGACCCCACTGGAAAACGAAGACCAACACACCATACGATGCGGCGAGCGAGAGGATATTCACGATCACGGCTTTGAGCGGCAGCAGCACCGAGCGGAACATGATGAGCAGCAAGAGATAGGTGGCCGCCAGGATAAACAGTACCGCTTTGGGGAAGTTGCTATAGAGATAGCGGGTGAAGTCCAGACTGAGCGCCTGCGTCCCGCCGACCTGCACCTTCAGCCCAGGAGCCTGCGCCTGATCGCCCGCGCGGATCGCGTCAATCAGCGCCGTACCCTGCGTGCTATCCATCTTTGTGTCGCTGGTGAGCGTGATGACCGTCGTGCCGCCGTTGGTAGTCGCCTTCACCAGTTGCGCCAGCTCAGGAGACTGCCCATACGCGCCGGAGCTATAGAGTGCCGCCAGTTGCGCCTCGCTCAGCGTTTGGCCGCCCGGCACTGCCGGTGGATGCGTCAGGCTGACGACGCTGGTGATATGCTCCTGACCCGCCAGCCACTCGGTGAGTTGATTCACCTGCGCCAGGTGATCGGCAGTCAGCATGCTGGAGCCATCGCGCGTCTGCACGACGACATAGATGGGGCTGGCGGTGACGCTCGGAAACTGCTGGCCGAGGATGGTATACGCTTTCTGCGCCTCACTATTATTTGGCAGGCTGACGGCGCCATACGTGCCCAACTGCATCGAGAAGATTGGCCAGCCCAGCAGCGCCAGCAGCGCCACGCAGGCCAGCAACACCAGCACCGGGCGCCGCATCACCCCCAGCGCCCAGGTATGCCAGAAGCCGCGTTGCTCGTCGTTATCTGCCGTGGCATCTGTCGCTTTGGGCATCATAAACCGGCCCAGCAGCGGGATACGCAGCGCATTGACGCGGGGGCCGAGGATGGCGAGGATGGCTGGCATCAGCGTGAGCGCCGCCAGCACAGCCGCCGCGACGGTCAGCGCGCCGCCAACGCCGAACGAAGCCATGAAGGGAATGCCGATCAGGAAGAGACCGCAGAAGCCGATCATCACCGTCAGGCCGCTGAAGAGAATCGCCTCGCCGGTGGTGGCGACCGACCAGGAGATTGCGTCGCGCACGTTCGCGCCTTTTGCCAGTTCCTCGCGGAAGCGGCGCACCATGAAGAGGCTATAGTCAATCGAGATGCCCAGGCCGATGACGGTGGCGACGTTGAGGACGAAGATGCTCGTCCAGGTATGCGCGGCCACGATGTAGAGCAGCGCCAGCGCCACCGGCACGGCCACCAGCGCCAGCAGCAGCGGCATTAGTGCGGCCACCAGCGTGCCGAAGACGATCAGCAGAATCACCAGCGCAATCGGCAGCGTCACGCTTTCGGCATGCTCGATGTCCTGCTGCGTAAGCTGGTTGTATTCCAGGAAGGTCTCAGGATCGCCGGTGACATAGGCGCGGGCGGGGCCAGTTGTGGGCAGCAGCTTACGGAAGCTGGTCATGGACTGCTGCATGGTGCTGGAATCCTGGTCGAAGCCCACCATAACATAGGTTGTCTTGCCGTCGCGTCCCACGCCGCCACTCGCTACGCCGGTGACATGGGCAAAGGTGCGCGCCTGGCTCATGAAATCGTTGACTTCCTGCTGGAAGGCGGGGTCACTCACCGGCGTCGTGTTGGATTGGAAGACGACTAGCGCCTCCGAAGGCGGCTGGTGCAGCGCATTGCTGAGGGTGTTGTTGGCGTGAGCGGCCTCGCTGCTATCATAGGAGTAACCGCCGCTCTGAAGCACGGTGGAGAGCCGCGCGGCGAAGGGAACGCTCGCTGCCAGGCCGATCAGCCAGAGCGCAAGAACCACCCAGCGGAAGCGATGTACTAGCCGTCCATAGGCTAACCCCAGCCGGTATGCGCCGTGGGCTGCGCCGCCGTTGCGTTTGTTCTGTCGTTCTACCGATGAAGAAGCCGTGTCTGCCGGTTGCGATGGTTGGGATGGTTGCGGAGTGGGTATCTGTGTTTGCATAGGGACACATATCCAATCTGTCGTGAGACTCGTTGCACTACGCTGGCGTTGCTGACCCTGTTCAGCGTTGCCTTCAATTGCGCCAAACTTGGGCGCATACCTCTCTCATCACTCCAAAAGATGTGCGAAGATTTGCTTGCCACCCGGCCCTGCTCACCACAATGAGCAGATAGCTGTCTGAAAATGACTGATAATCAGTCAGTAGCCTGCAAAATGAAAGGCGAACAATTGCCGCTCGCCTTGTGACTGATAATCAGTCATTCACGATTCTAACAATTATTTCTCGTTCGCGCAAGAGGAAGAAAAAATTGCTAGAAGAGCCGTCAGTGGAGACCAAGCGCGCTGCGAATGAAACGCGCGACTTCAGCGATATAGGCTTCGCTGGGGGTTTGCGCATGCGTCACGAAACACTCGTCGCCCGCATACTGGCAGAGGCCGACGATCAGCCGCGCCGAAAGTTCCGGGTTGACATCGGCAGACGCCATGCCTGCGCTCTGCGCCTGGCGAATCAGGCCGCTGATGAAGCCATAGAAAGGCTGATACATCTCTTCGCAGAGCGCGCGCATCTCCGCCAGATTCAGGCGCGAGTGGATCACGTTCAGCACATCACGATAGCGACCCATCACCTCAAAGGTGGCTGCAACGCCCTCGTTGATAGCGCCGGTAAATGAATCGGCCTGCGACACCGCCTGTTGCACCGCCGCCAGCATCTCAGTGTTCATTTCTTCGCCCAGCGCCATGACCAGCGCCGGTTTCGAGGGAAAATAGAGATAAAACGTTCCCTGCGCGACGCCAGCCCTGGCAACGATCTCTGAGACACGCGCAGCATCCAGCCCTTTCTCGGCCAGCACTTCGCGCGCTGCCTGCAAAATGGCGGCTCTCCTATCCAACCTATTACTGATTTCCGTTACCATATGAGGATCACCTGTCTTTCGCCACGCATGCGCATCATCGCGCCGCGTTTCCTCTTTATGATACACCATTGAGTATAGAGGTATACACTCTCTACGCCCGGAAAAAATTTTGGTGTAAGGTATAGATACGCTGGCAGGACTGGTAAGTAGAAGGGAGGACGCTGAAGAGATGTCTACTACGTCCAGAACTGAGACTGCCAGTGATGCTGGGATTGAACGTTTTCCTGTACATAACATCCTCACCGCTGATATAGAGCGCGCGTTTGCTGCCGCACAGCCGCGATTGCGCCGCATCGCACGCATGCGTGGTGCCTGCGCGGAAGCCGCCGATGATCTCGTGCAGGAGACATTTTACACCGCCTGGCGCTCGCTCGATATGCTGCGCACGCCGGAGCGGCTGGACGCCTGGCTCGATGGCATCTGCCGCAACCTCTGCCGGCGTTGGGCAGCGAAGCGCGCGGGCAGGGAGGCCGATTCGCTCGACCAGTTGCTACGCAATGACTTCGATGTTGCCGATGCGCAGACGCCAGACCCACTGGCGGAACTGGACCGCGCCGACCTGGAAGCGTTGCTCGATCAGGCGCTTGGGTATTTGCCATCCGCCAGCCGCGAGGCCGTCGAACTCTATTATCTCGCCAGCCTGCCACAACAGGACGCCGCGCGACGCCTGGGTATGACAATCAACGCGCTGGAGGTGCGGCTGCATCGTGCCCGCAAGCAGTTACGCGACGTTCTCTCCGGCGAACTGCGAGCCGAGGCGCTGGCGCTGGGTTGGGCGCCGGACGACGAGCCAGCAGAACTGGCAACCTGGCAGGAGACGCGCATCTGGTGCCCCTATTGTGGCGCTGGCAGGCTGCGCGGTCGTTTCGTCCTGCCGCCACACGACGGGGCAGGGCTGTTTCTGCTGTGTCCGCAGTGTGGGCGCAGCAGCGCCAACGCGCATATCGCTGATCTGCCACCGCTCGCCACACTCATGAGCGAGGTCAAGGGATTCAAGTCAGCCTGTTCGCGGCTGATGACCTGGGTGCATGGGTTCTATGTGCCCAGCTACGCCTCGCGCCAGGTGTTCTGCCCGAAATGCGGCGCTCCCACACCTGTGCGCATTGATGAGCCATGCGAGCGACCCGATGGCCATTGGGATGACTACACAATTTCGGCCAAGTGCCAGCGATGTAACGGTGATAGGCCAATGGAGTTTGCGCCGGGCCTTGCGCTCTGCCATCCAGTGGGCCGGCGATTTTGGCGCGACCAGGCGCGCATCCGCATCCAGTCCACGCATGAGATGGATTACGCCGGACGGCCTGCGCTCCGCATCACCTATGAGAGCGTTACGTCGTGCGCATCGCTGGTGCTGATCCTCGCGCGCGACAGCTTTGAGGTGCTGGACACGTTTACCGCGTAGCTATCAGCATATTTCATCGCCTCATCCCTTCCACATACGCTGAATCACTGCTCATTCCAAGCGGGAGGCATTCTTATGCGCTCAACCCTGCAATTGTTTCGTCGCCGCAACTTTCTCTTTCTCTGGGCGGCTTCACTGGTCTCCCAGATTGGCGACTGGGTGCTTATCGCGGCGCTGCCGTTTTACATCTACGCGCGCACCGGCTCGGCGCTCGCCACCGGCGGCATGTTCATCGTCGAGACATTGCCAATGATTGCGCTCGGCTCCGTAGCTGGGGTGTTCGTGGACCGCTGGAATCGCAAGCATATCCTCGTCACGAGCGATCTCTTGCAATGCTTGCTTACGGCGCTGCTGCTCTTTGTCCAGTCGCCACGCTGGTTCTGGGTGATTTACGTTGTTGCCTTTGTGCAGTCCATCGTCGCGCAGTTTGCCAATCCCGCGTCCAGCGCCGTCCTGCCGCAGATTACCGGTGAGGAGCAATTGGTAACGGCGAACGGTCTGCTGAGCGTCAACAACAATCTGGCGCGGCTCGTCGGCCCGGCGCTGGGTGGCATCGCGCTGGTGGTGTTCGATCTGCCGGGCGTCGTGTTGCTGGACGCCGCCTCGTTTCTCGGCTCAGGGATATTGCTGTCATTCCTGGTTCTTGCGCCTGCTGTGTCTGCTGCGCCCAATGCGGAAGCACAGAACACCGAACACTCACTTGCAACAGCAACGGGATTGCGGCGCATCTGGAATGAGTGGACGGCGGGGCTACGGTTGGTGCGGCGCGAACGCTGGATCAGCGTGCTATTTGTCGTTGTGGCTATCGCCGTGCTTGGCGACGGCATGATTACCGTGCTGCTCGCGCCGTTCGTTGGCAAGACGCTCCATGCCAACGCCGCCATCTTTGGGTGGGTTCTCACGGCGCGTGGCCTCGGCGGATTGATGGGTGGGCTGCTCATTGGGCAGGCCAACAAAGTGGCGCGGCCCAGGTACCTCATTGGGTTGAGCGCGCTGATAGATGGGCTGCTCATCGCCTGCATCGTCTGGCTTTCCAGCGTTCCCGCGACCATCGTATTGATTGCGGTGGCAGGCATTCCGGTCATCGGCTTCTACGTGGGTATCTCTGCGCTGCTCCAAAGCGGCGTGTCTGACCACTATCGCGGGCGCATCTTCGGCAGTTATTACGCGCTCAATGCGCTGATGGTGCTGCCCGGTATGCTGTTCGCCAGCTTCGGCGGCGACCGCATTGGCATCGGCCCGATACTGGTCATTGCTGGCGGCCTCTACGTGCTGGCGGGACTGGTGGCGCTGGTGTTCCTCAGACAACTCCCTACGTCCACGTCATCCCAGCCATCCATGCAGGAGCGTGGCGCAATGGATATTGACCTGCCTGTTCAGGCTCAGCAAGCACTGTAGCGCAATCGGTGCGCTGCTCCTCCGCCGGCATGTGCTACCATCCAGCCATGACGTTGCGTATTCTCGTCTCTGGAGAGGGAGCCATCATGTCGCGGACCGGGCGCGATGCGGGGGATATACCGCTGTGGCGAAACCGCGCCTTTCGCTTGATCTGGGCCGGGCAGACGGTCTCGCTCTTTGGCGATCAGGTGACGGCGCTGGCGCTGCCCTGGCTGATTCTGCTTCAGACGCATTCGGCGCTGGCGGCGGGAGTGGTTGCCGCCGCGCGCTACCTGCCGCTGGTCACGCTTGGCCTCTTTGCCGGTGTCGCTGCCGATGCGATTGACCGCCGCGCCTTGATGATCGCCAGCGACATTGGGCGGGCGCTGGCGCTGGGTGGCATTGCGTTGCTGGGCATCTGGGAGCCGTCGCCGCCGCTCTGGTCGCTCATCATCGTGGTGCTGGCGCTGGGCAGCGGGCAGTTGCTCTTCCAGGTGGCCTACGATGCGTGGCTGCCGGATGTCACCGGCGAGGCGCAATTGAGCCAGGCCAATGCTGCGTTCGAGGCCACCGATGCGGCTAGCGTACTGGCGGGCTTTCCGCTGGCGGGTGTTCTCATTGCGGCGCTTGGTCCAACGCTTGCGCTTGGCGCCGACGCCTGCTCCTATATCGTCTCCGTCCTCACCCTCAGTCGTGTTCGCTCTGCTGCCCCTACATCCACAGTGGCGCAACAGGGCGCACGCCGGCGGTTCCGCGTGCTGCTCGCTGAGGCCGGCGACGGCATCCACCTGATGCTGACTGACCCGGCGCAGCGGCTGCTGCTGGGCGTCAGCACGGCAATTTACCTGAACGTCGGCTCCGTGACGGTATTGCTGGCAACGCTGACGCAACTGCGCCTGCACCTCACGGCATGGCAGGCGGGAATCGTCTTTGGCGCGATGGGCGTTGGCGGGTTGATCGGCAGCGCGCTCGCGCCACGCCTCTACGCATGGGGCTGGCGGCGTGGGCTGGCCTGTGTGCTGGTGGTGGCCGCGTTCGGCTGCCTCGGTCTGGCCTGGGCGAGCATGCTTGATCCTGCCGCTGGCTTCGCTGTCGCCATCGTTGCCGATCCGCTGATGGACGGGTCGGTGGCGCTGGGCTTCGTGCTGGTGCTGACGGCGACGACGCTCATTACGCCACCGGGGCTACGTGGTCGGGTAAATGCCGCGCGCATCATCTACGCCGCGTTCGTGCGCGGTCTGGCGGCGTTGGGTGGCGGCGCGCTCGCCGGGATGGGCAACCCACTGTCTGCGTTTATGCTGCTCGCGTTAGGGTTTCTGCTAGCTGCACTCATTGCCGCCCGCGCACGTGTGGAAGCCAGCGTGAAGTAAGTGGAAACTGCGGTTCCCCCTCTCTTTGTGGGAGAGGGGGTCAGGGGGTGAGGTCAAAAACCAGGAGTACGCCAGGTTTGCTGCGCTAGCGCCGCCTTCACCTTATTGATGTAGTCCACCGCGCCCTGCGTATACCACCAGCCGCTATACCAGCGGCCAATGCAGCCCCAGATGTCGCCAGCGTGATAGCGGGGATAGCCGGGGAGCGGGGTGCCACTGCTCAAGTAAGTTTCCCAGCCCTCGTAGCAGGCGCGCAGCACGCCATAGACATACTCGGCGTTGAAGGCGGTGTCATCGCGGCTCATCGGCCACGCTTCCTGGAAGTAGTACCACTTGATTTGCAGGATGCCGTAGCTCTGATAGCAGCCGGAGCCGTTCCAGGTGCCCGGCGGACAATAGGATTTGTCGCTGGTCCAGTCGCCGAGCTGGCTCTGGTGCCAGTACGATTCGACGACAGCCTCCGCGCGCACGATATTGGGATCAATGCCCCACTTGCAGGCGACCCATTGCAAGATTTCGTCGGTAGTGCCGGTGAAGTTGCCGGTCATTTGCTTGCGCAGGCTATCGGCCTTCGGATCAAAGCCCGTTGCCGGCCCCCAGGGACCGATGCCTGCAATCTGCGCTGCCGTTGGCACGCGGTTATTGGCGGCGGTGTTGTCTGGGCGCGGCTCCCAGGCGGAACGCTGCACCCGCGCCGCGCAGGTCGCCTCACTTGGCAAGGCTGAGCCGGGCGGCAGCGTGCCGGAAGAGGCGGGCGTCGTAGCCGTCGCCTGAGCCGTGGCGGTAGGCGAGGAGGTAGGCGAGGCAGAAGAAGTGGCCGTTGCGCTCGGCTGGCTCGTGACTGTGCCGGTTGTCGTTGCCTCTGGGGATGGTCCCTTTCCTGTTGGTGGTAATGGCTGTGGTGGCGTACACGCCGCGAGCAGCGTCAGAGCGATGGCCACCTGTGCGAGCATGGCGAGGTACCTTGCTCGCCTGGGGATGCGGGATACGCCGGGGATGTGGAACCTGTGGAGTGGGTTTGACATGTCTGGCTCCTCTGGAATTTTTGGGAAACGCTGGAGAAAGCAGGTGCGCAGCGCATCCGATGGGCGCTGGCGCGACGCGAATGGGGTGAATAGTAACACGTGCGCCGCCATAGACCGCCCAGAAGTCCTAACTTCTCTCCGGCCCTTTGATGCGGCGCTGGTTATTTGCGGTTATCCCACTATTCCATTATCCCAGTTGCCAGATCGGTTGATCGCGCAGGTGGATGTTGTTCACCTGGAGCCAGTGGCGCGCTTCGCTGTCGCCGGGCTTCTGCCACTGGCGGCCCAATCCCACGCTGAGGATGATCTCGCTCGTGTCGCGCATGCGTTGGTTGACCTGTTCGATCAGCGTAAGGTTGGGCGTCTGATGGTCCTCCTGGAAGAGCCGGATATCGGTGACGGAGACGTTGGGCGAGAAGACGCCATCGGTCAGCGTCATGCGCACACTGCCGCGTTCATCCACCGCCAGGAGCGGGCGCTCTTGGGGAATCAGGCAGCCGAGCGAGGCGATGCCGTGCCCGACGGCAACCACACAGCCGCGTCCATGTGCACGCAGGTCAGCGCCGAATAACTGTGACAGCCTGGGCCGGGCGGCGGCTTGCAGATAGCGCCAGAATGTGTCGCCGGAGACGGTTTCCACTTGCTGTATGCGCAGCGGATCGAAGCGATAATCATCCACCTCCGGCCTGCTGCCATCGTAGAGCGCCGTTCCCAGGTCAACGATGGCAGCCATATCGAACGGACCGCCGTTGCGCGCCAGCAGCGAGACGGGCAATCTGCCGGGCATCGTGGGGCGCACATGCTGGCCGTTGGCGAGGTTGATGCCCGCGACACAGATATATCCTGCCTGCATGCGTGTGAGATGATTGACGACGATCTTCACACTCGCCTCCTGAAATCTCCCAGGTTCCTGAACTATGAGAGATGGAAAACAGCGATCAGAGATCAATGCGTGTGATGTTGCCCCATTTTTCGTTGAGATAGTCCAGCACCAGGCGCCGGTGGCAGTGTTCCGCCGTCGCCTCGCTGCATAGCAAAACCGTCGGCCCCGCGAAGAGCCGTTGATCGAGTCGTTCTTCAATTTTGCGCTCGGCCATCAGCGCCAGAAAAGCGCGTTCGTAGTCGTCCCAGCTTCCCTTGCGCTTTTTGTAGGCATCGAGCAACTCTTGCGTGGGCGCAAGCAGTGGCTCATGCAGATACTCCGCATGACAGATAACATCGAGAAAGTAGGCCAGATCATCTTTCTTGGAGAAACCTGCCAGTTGCGACACATTATTGAGACGAATATCAATTAGTCGGTGAATTCCTGCTCGTCGTAAGGACTCGAAGAATTGACGGGCGGTTTTTTGCGTAAAACCGGCCGTATAGACTTCCATTCGGCAGCCTCCTGTAAGCCAGCATCGGTATCATCGGCGTTCTCATCAGTAGTATCCCAGAGCGATTGTTGAAAGTGTTCGGGCGCTGGGGGAGCGGCGGCGCGCGTCAGATCGTCCTCGGTTTGCAACTGGCCGTCGCCACGAATATGGCGAATGGTGACGCCATCCGCGCGCAGCACGCGACCGATGAGCAGGCGCCGGTGGCAGCCGGTCGGGTCTTCCTCGCTGCACATGATCGCCACGCGCTGCATCGCTCCCAACTCTTCAAGCCGCGCAATGCCCTTACGAAAGAAAGCCGCTCCGGCAACCTGACCGTAGAGGACGTAGCCCTCCGCGTCGTAGTAGTCAGCGCCTTCGGGCCGGCCACCCAGCTCTCTGCCCATGAACTGATACTGGATGTGATGCCGTTCGATAGCCGCCTCAATTGCCGGATAATTGAAATGCGTGACGTAGCGTGAAAACGGCTGCGAGCGCACATCAACCAGCACCGCTATCTGATGCTGCTCCAAAAGGCCGAGGAACTTCGCAAAATCGTGATTGGAGTGGCCTACGGTGAATATAGTCAACTCGCCAGGGTCGCTCTCCTCTTGCTCCATCGTATTCTCCGGTCACTTGTAGAAAATGTCTTATTCGATGCCTAGTTCTTGCTTACGCTGCTTGATGGCAGCACGTATTCTCTGTGCCAGTGGTGACATGTCCGCCGCCGCCCGCGCCTTGATATCTGCTGCCTCTTCGGCTATCTCACGGTCAATCTCTTCTTTGTGTTCATAATAATAGAGCAGCGCCGCGTAAACCTGCGGCAGCGTCAATACTGGGTAGTGGTCGCGTGCAATCTCCTCCGGCGAATACCCCTGATTATGGGTGACGGCTATGTCATGCACAGAAATTTTGTAGTTGTCTATGCAGGGGTTGCCACCATAAAAGTTGGGGTCGCGCACGATATGTTTGATATCTGTTGCCGTAGTCATCCGGTGCCTCCTCTCAGATCAGTTTTGTGCTGCACGACGCTGCTTCTGCAACGAACGCCACTCATTATTCCATTGGGCTTCATTATCACATAGGCGTGTTGGCTGGGATGCCTGGCAGCGTGTAACCAATTCATCGTAGAGCTTCTGATAGCCTGCAATTTCGTCAGAGTCTGTTAACTTAGTAACGCCTGCCTCCATCCTTTGCAGATTACATCTATGGCAAACACATCGTAAATTATCTAATGTATGTGCGTTCCCCTGGATGTGATCTATCTCGCTGGCAGGTTCGCCACATAGAATACAACGCCTGCCATCGCGTTCCCATACCTGTGCGCGAACAGTGGGAGGGATGTAGCGTTCACGCGCAGGATACCCGCCAGAAAGCGCAAATATGAGTTTTGTGCCAATTGCCTCCTGCACATCTGGTTGGATGGCGCGGCCATCGGCCAGCGTCGCACGCACATATCGCACGAACCTTGCTTCCTGCCGACAAGTTTCGCTACAAAATAGCGCATCCTGGCCTGCAGGAGCAATGCCACAGTTGACACAACGATTTACATCAAGGTCAATATGCAATCGCTCCAGGATTTCAGGGTCTAGCCTCTGCGTCAAGACACGATGCAAGAACTGTTGTCCAAACTCTAACATGTTTGGCTGTTCCATTGGGCTTCTTCCATTCTGGCCGATTGTGTGGCCTGTTATATATCACAGGCTGCGCTCCTCGTGCTGCTCCCCAAAGACGGCGCGCAGCGTATCAGCGATTTCGCCCAGGGTGGCGTAGGCTTCGACGGCGGCCAGGATGCGTGGCATCAGGTTCTCCGTGCCGCGCGCTGCCTCGCCCAGTGCAGAGAGCGCCGCGCTGGTTGCGGCATTGTCGCGGCGCTCGCGGAGCGCGGCTACCTTCGCCGCCTGCCGCTTACCGGCCTCCGGGTCCACCTTCAAGATGGGCGGCTGTTTCTCGTTCTCCATCTGAAATTTGTTGACGCCGACAACGATACGCCGCCCGGCATCGAGGTCGCTCTGGAAGGTGTAGGCAGCCTCTTCAATCTCGCGCTGGATGTAGCCCTGCTCGATGGCGCGGACGCTGCCGCCGAGTTCATCAATCTTGCGGATATACTCCTGCGCCTGCCGCTCCAGCTCATCGGTCAGCGATTCCACGTAATACGAGCCAGCCAGTGGGTCAATCGTATCCGCCACGCCCGTCTCATAGGCCAGAATCTGCTGGGTGCGCAGCGCGATACGCACCGAATCCTCGGTTGGCAGTGAGAGCGCCTCATCGCGCGAATTGGTGTGCAGCGATTGCGTGCCGCCAAGCACCGCCGCCATCGCCTGATACGCCGTGCGCACGATGTTGTTATCCGGCTGCTGCGCCGTCAGTGTGGAACCGGCGGTCTGTGTATGGAAGCGCAGCATCCACGAACGCGGCTCCTTCGCGCCGAAGCGGTCGCGCATGATGTGCGCCCACATGCGCCGCGCCGCGCGAAACTTAGCCACCTCCTCGAAGAAGGTGTTGTGCCCGTTGAAGAAGAAGGAGAGTTGACCGGCAAAGCGGTCTACATCCAGTCCGGCGTCGAGCGCCGCCTGCACATAGGCGATGCCGTTGGCAAGGGTAAAGCCGATCTCCTGCGCCGCCGTTGAGCCTGCCTCGCGGATGTGGTAGCCGCTGATGCTGATGGTGTTCCAGCGCGGCACCTCACTGGCGCAGTAGCGGAAGAGGTCAGTGATGATGCGCATCGAGGGCTTGGGCGGATAGATATACGTGCCGCGCGCAATGTATTCCTTGAGGATGTCATTCTGCACCGTACCGGAGAGCTTGTGGATATCCGCGCCCTGCTCTTTGGCGACGGCGATATAGAGCGACAGCAGGATGGCGGCGGTGGCGTTGATGGTCATGGAGGTGGTAATGCGTTCCAGCGGAATGCCATCGAAGAGCGTGCGCATATCTTCCAGGCTGCTAATGGAGACGCCCACCTTGCCGACCTCGCCCTCGGCCAGCGGATGATCGGCGTCGTAGCCCATCTGCGTCGGCAGATCGAAGGCGACCGAGAGGCCCATCGTGCCCTGCGCCAGCAGATAGCGATAGCGTTGGTTAGACTCCTCGGCGGTGGCATATCCTGCGTACTGGCGCATCGTCCAGAAGCGCCCGCGATACATCGTCGGCTGCACACCGCGCGTATAGGGGTATTCGCCGGGGTAGCCCAACTGCGCCGCTGCATCCCACCCCGCCAGATCCTCAGCCGTGTAAAGCGGCTGCACCGGAATCTCCGAGTAGGTGGTGAAGGCTGGTTCGCGCTCGCCGCCCTTCTCCTTCGCCTGCCGGTAGGTCGTCTCGCGCCACTGCTCTGCGCTGGCGCTGATCGGTGGATTCTTCGCGGATGTATCAGACGCTTTCGCCGGTTGCGCTGCTTTGAATTGCCGCTCTGCCTCGTCGCTCATCGAAACTGTCTCCTTCGCCACACTCCGCCATTGGAGCATGCTACGCTACGCCACCGCACAGCGTAGCATGCGCAGGCGCGGAGGCGCAACTAGCGAAGGATACTGCCAACGAATGAAGTTGCATCTGGATGGCCGCTGGCCGCTACGTCCGCCTGCGCGAACTAGGAGCCGGCGCACTTATGGGTGTTCGCGCATAAATGTTGCGATTTGCGTGTATTCTTCATCGCTCAGGCGGAAATCGCCAGCGCCGATGATGCCCTCGACCTGCTGCGGATTGCGTCCGCCAACGATGGCGCCGGTGACGGCGGGATTGTGCAGCGTCCAGGCGATGGCGACCTCGCCGGGAGCGCGCCCATGCGGCTGCCCGATCTGGCGCAAGAGTTCCACCAGTTGCAGGTTACGCGAAAGCTGCGGCTCCTGAAACGACTCGACACGCCTGCGCCAGTCGTCGGGGGGCAGGTTTGCCACGCGCTCCGCTGTGAAGGCGCCGGTGAGCAGCCCAGAGGCCATTGGTGAATAGACGATGACGCCGATCTGCTGTTCCAGGCAATAGGGCAGAATCTCGCCCTCCACATCGGCATCTATGATCGAGTAAGGTGGCTGCAATGAGGCAACCGGCGCGATAGCCTGCGCGCGTTTGATTTGCGCGACATCGAAGTTAGAGACGCCGATATAGCGCACCTTGCCCTCGCGCTGAAACTCCGCCAGCGCGGTCCAGCCTTCTTCGATATCGGTGTTGGCGTCGTCGGGCCAGTGAATCTGATAGAGGTCAATCACATCCACCTGAAGGCGGCGCAGGCTCGCCTCCAGTTCGCGCCGCAGTGAATCAGCTTTGAGGACGGTGCTGACCTCGCCACGTTCGTTCCAGACCTGCGTACATTTGGTGAAGACATACGGACGATTGGCGCGCCCTTTGAGCGCACGCGCGACCACCTCTTCCGAGTGGCCCAACCCATAGACGGCGGCGGTATCTATCCAGTTGACGCCGAGATCAAGCGCATGCTGTATGGCGGCGATGGATTGATTGTCGTCCTGCGGTCCCCAACCCCAGGCCCAGGGTCCGCCAACAGCCCAGGAGCCAAAGCCAATCGGCGTGATATGTAAATCGGTCGTTCCCAGTTGTCGTGTTTCCATATCATTCCAATCTCTATCTGTTCTATCTGTCTTGCTGCTCGCTGACGGCGTTAGCATGCGGCACAACACTTTCGTCTTGATAGCGTTATAGCATGCGCCGCAACATGCGGGCCAGGATGACAATGGACAGTGCGCTGATGCGCTACGTATGGCTGATACCGCAGAATCGCTTGACGCCTGAGAGCGTCCGGCGTATGCTGCTCTCGCAGATGTGGTTGGCGGGCGTAAAGCCCCCACCCCCAGCCCCTCCCCCGTGCGCGCGAGAGGGGAGCCGAAAACCGCAAGGCCAGGAGCGGGCAGTCTATCTCTAGTCCGCCTGCGCGGACTTCGCGGCTGAAAGCCATCCAGGCGCGGTTTCAACCGCCGTCCAGCCAATGAGAGGAGCATACAGGCGATGGCAGCAGAGGAGCCAGGGGCAGGCGTCGCGCAGGTGGTGGAAGTCGCGCCAACACGCAGGCGGACGGGCAGGCGATTTGCGCAAGAGCGGCCATTGACGCTGGTAGACCGCATCGTCGCGGCGACGGCGCACCTGGGAATCTTGCTGAGCCTGCCGGGGCTGATCTATGCGCTCGTCCTCTGGCTGGCGCTACGTGGCCGCGCGCCGTATATCGCGCATCACGCGCGCCAATCGTTCTGGTGGCAATTCCTGACAAACGTGGCGTTGCTGGTGATGATCGCCGTCCTCTTTGTCGCTGCGCTCGTCTCGCTTGGCGGCTCTCTCAACAGCAACAGTACCACGTCAGGTGTGGGTCTCGTCGGGCTGTTTGGCTCGCTGCTTGGCCTCTTCATCGTGCTGATCGCTGGCGCAGCGTTTGCCATCGGCTCCGCGCTGATCGGCGCCCTCGCCGCCTTCGTCGGCTATACCTTCCACTATCCGTTCGTTAATCGCAAGCGCAAAGAACACCACTAGGAGCAGCAGCATGAATCCAAGCAATGCGGCAACTGAACTCGACGTAGAGGTCAATGGCATCACGCTCCATTACGAGGCGTGGGGAACGTTTAGCACGCCTGAGCGTGCCGTTATCCTGATTCATGGCATCACCTCGAATTGCAAGGCGTGGGCAGTGCTGGGGCCGGCGCTGGCGGCGCAGGGATGGTATGCGATTGCAGTGGACCTGCGTGGACGCGGGCAGAGCGCGAAACCGGCGCATGGCTACGGCATCCCGTTCCATGCCAACGATCTGCTGGCGCTCGCTGATGCCCTGGAACTGCCACGGGTGGCGCTGGTCGGCCACTCGCTGGGCGCGTTGATCGCCCTCTGGATGGCGGCGCTGCATCCCGACCGTGTGAGCCGCGTGGCGTTTGTGGATGCGGGCGGCAAGGTGCCGGAAGATGCGCTGCAATCGGTGGCGGCGTCGGTCAAGCGCATCGGCACGGCCTATCCCTCGCTGGAGGCATATCTGGATCAGCAGCGCCAATCGCCGGTCTACCAGTGGAACGATCTGTGGGAGCAGTATTATCGCTACGATGCGCTGGTGCATTCTGATGGCACCGTAACCTCGCGGATGCCGCAACATGCGCTGGCGGAGGAGGTAGGGACGAACGCCACCATCCGCACAGAGATTCTGCCGGATTTCGTGCGTGCGCCCGCGTTGATCGTCCGCGCGACGGTTGGCACGATTGCGCCAGATCGCGGCTTCATTCTGCCGCGCGAAGAGGCCGAACGCATCCGCGATGTGATGAAAGAAGCGACGCTGGTGGAGATTCCCAACACCAACCACTACACGCTCATCCTCTCAGACGAGTTCCAGCGCGCGGTGTCGGTGTTCCTGGCTGAGTGAACTAATGGCTATACGCCCAGCCGAGTGGCCAGTTGCTCTAGAGAATCGCTGATCGCATGCGTGAGTAGCTCATCGAGTGCTGCTGGCGTGGCGGCGCGAATGGCTGCCTCCATTGCGGGTGGCAGCGCGCCAAACCGCACACGCAGCACGGTCAGCGCCGCCTCAGCTTTGCCTTCGACCAAACCCTCGGCTTTGCCTTCCGTCAGCCCTTCGGCTTTGCCTCGTGCTATCTACTCCTGGTAGGGTGGCGAAGTTTCCAGAATCTCGGTAGACATATACAACGTCCGCATCATGGACGTTTGAGTTGGTTTGCAATAAAGCGTGTGCTGCTGCGTCTCAAGGCATTGCCTATCACCTGTTGTACGATGCTCACCACCAGCATGACGAAACCGAGCAGGACGGGAAGCGCGGCGATAAGCGCGCCGATGCCATGATTGAGCGCAGGAACATCTGAGAAGAGAATGAGGAATAGCAGCGCGCCACCGATGATAAGGCCAAAACTCCAATTGATCAAGCGGCGCCCGCTTTTGCGAAGTTCGACAGAACGATTGTATTGATCGGCGCATTGACGGCATAACCGTATTTTGCCGCTCGTCCATGTTTTGCGCCAGCTTCTAATTCCACCCTTTTTGCTCATCGAAAGGTCAACTACTTCATAATAATCAACTGTGGTGTCAGCTACGCGCTCTGCGCAGTTGGGACACAGGCCGGGTAGAACCTCTGGAACCGCCATGATGGATGCCTCCTAACGCAACCAAATACAACCAGGCACAACCAAATGCAACTAGAAGACACAGAATAAATGAGAACGATGCCTGCACGATTGTACCCCCAGGCCGCTTTGGCGTCAACTGATTGCTCCACGCTCACCCTGTGGAGCAATAATGACTGGACAACGCCGATTGCGCGCGCTACAATACGCGCAGACATCAACCGCTATGTTGATGATGTTGTTGTGGAGGTCTCGCTGTTATGGGGTGCATCAGGATCAGGCAGATCTGAGCGAAGCCTCTTCTTAAGAGGATTTGCCGCCTGCGTATGCGTGCGTGTGTTCGTTTGCCGCATCGTTGTAACGTTGCAAATACCACGTCGCCTGCTGCCTGCTCCACCGTCTTTTCAAGATCGGGCTTCGCATCGAATCGCATGAGTCAGTGAAGTTGACTCTGCGATTTTTTTGCGCCCACCGTTCGCCACGCATCTTGAAAGGACCGCACCATGTCATCGTTGCCATCTCGCCCGTCTCGCTCAACCTCGTCCTGCCGCCCAGATATCCGCTGCTCGCAGAACTTTCTGCGGGAGCCACGTCTTGTTGCCGCGTTGCTCGAAAAATCCAGTATCAGCCGCGACGATATCGTCTATGAGATTGGTCCCGGCAAAGGCATCATCACCGGGCAACTGGCGCGACGCTGCAAGCGGGTGATTGCCGTCGAGAAAGACCCACGGTTGGCGGCGCTACTCGCGCAGCAGTTTGCGGACACGCCCAACGTGACAATTCATCCGGGCGATTTCCTGCGCTACCCTTTGCCATGCGCGCCATACAAAGTGTTTGCGAACATCCCATTCAACATCACTGCCGCCATCGTCTCCAGCCTAACCACGGCTGAGCGTCCGCCGGACGACGCATATCTGGCGATGCAGCAGGAGGCGGCTGAGATGTTCATCGGGCTGCCGCGCGAATCGCTACGCACAGTGTTGCTCAAGCCGTGGTTCGAGATGGAGATTGTCCATCGTTTCCGGCGCACAGACTTTCTCCCCGCGCCGCGTGTTGATGTGGTGATGCTGCGGCTGCGCAAGCGTGGGCCGCCGCTGATTCACAACAGGGATAAACGTTGCTTCCGTGATTTCGCCGTGTATGTCTTCACCCACCGGCAGCCATCGCTCGGCTGCACCCTCAAAAGACTTTTTAGCAGACCCCAACTCGACCATGTGCGGCGCGAACTGGGCATTGACCTCGACGCAACCCCAACATTCCTCACCATCGAGCAATGGCTGACGCTCTTCGCCTATTTCACCGCCGTAGCAAATGAGCGTGCGCTGCGCCTGATAGCGGGCAGCGCGCAACGCCTCATCCAGCAACAGGGCCGCCTCGAAAAGCATCACCGCACGCGGCGAGCGTGGCAATGCCATTGGTAGATTGGTAGCCCCTGAAAACCCCTGGAGGGTGTCATTGAAGGGCGTGAGGCAGCGAGGCAGCGCACCCTGCGCGCCCCTCCGGCTCCCCTCTCCCGCGCACGGGGGAGGGGCTGGGGGTGGGGGACTACAGCGTAAACGATGCAATGACCATCAGCAGAATGGTGACGGCGAGGCAGAGCAGCGGCGCGCCAATCACCAGCGCCAGCCGGAAGCCACGGCTGAGCCGCGAGCCACCGGCAAAGTAATAGACGATGGCGCCGATGATGGGAATGCCGACCACCACCGCGCCCCAGCCCAGGCGCACACCGCCTGCGCGCTCTTTCTGCTGTGAGAGTTCATAGAGCGCAACGGCCAGCCAGACGGCATAGAGCGCGAAGAGTGACCAGTTGCCATAGAGGCCGAGCAACACCTGCACGACGGTGTAGCCAGTGAAGCCGAGGGGCGCGAGCATACCAGTTCCTCCCTTGCCAACGGCGGCGGGCAGGCCACCATTGATCTGATCGTCGAAGGTGAAGGGGACATCAATAATTGGCGCCGGACCCGCGTTGCTATCCGGCATCGCTTGTTGTTGCGGCGGCGCAGGCACCGTGCGGTAATCGCGGCGGTGATAGTTCGGGCCGGAGGCGTAGACGAAGCGTGTCAGCAGCGTCTCCGTGATGCTGAAGTCGCCACCGCCGTTCAGCGGCAGTGGCGTGCCGCAGGCGTGCGTCACTTCCAGCAGCGGGGGCAGCGTCGTTGCCGCCTGATTATCGGCGAAACAGTTATTGGCGCCACTTGGCCCGCCAAGCGCCAGGTCCGCAATGCCAGACCCCTTCACCTGGTTATGCTCGATGACGTTGCCGGAGGCAAGCCAGAGATTCGCATCTATCGTCGCCGAGACGAGGATGCCATAGGTGGAGTTGTTCTCGACGCGATTGTTCGCCACATAATTCAGGTCACCGCCGGGCATGCCGATGCCCACGCCCAGCGCCGGACGTTCCAGCGCGAAGGAGGGCGCGTCGGCGTTGCCGTTGTCATGCACATAGTTGTTGATGACGGTGGCGCCGTGTTCCGGCGGACGCTTCTCGGTATCCAGCGTATTCGGCAGGATGCCCGCGCCGTTCTCGTCCCATTCGGAATCTTGCAGCACGAGGCTGCCACCGGCGTTGGTGCCCGAATAGCCCAGCGCGTTCCACTCCGAATGCACGTTGGTGATGATGGCATCGCAGGGGAAGCACTGGCCGATATAAAAGCCGGAATCCGGGCTGCCGGAGGCATAGTCATGGTCAAACTCGCCATAGACGGAGCCGAAGGCATAGATGCCATAGTCGCCGTTGTCCCAGGCCGTCAGATAGCTGCCACGATAGCCATAAACGAACTGCCAGAAGAAGCCGTTGCCGAGATAGTGATGCGCTGTCATGTTCTCGATCACTACGCCGTTCGCATTGACGGTGAAGGCGTTGGGCAGTTGTGATTGCCCGTCCAGCACCGTCCCATTGCGGTCTACGCCGCGAATGGTGATATCCGGCGAGGTGACATGCACCGCCTCGTGATAGACGCCGGGCGAGACCAGCACGAGATCGTTCGGCTTCGCGGCATTCACCGCCGCCTGAATCGTCTGGTAGTCTGCGGGCACATGGAGAATGGCGTCGAAGTCGCTGCGAACTGGCGGCGCGTTCTCCGTGGCGAAGGTTGCGGCGGTGGCGTGTGATGCTGCGGTTGAGGCGGGCGTCGCGGGATGGGCGAGCGCGGCGTCGGCTCCTGCCAGCAGCAACGTTGCCAGCGTCAGCGCGCCAGCGAACATGAGCAGCCAGCGGCGCCGTGCATGCGATGAGATGCGCGGTCGTTGCCGGTGTCTGTGGGCTACGTTGGCATGGTTTGCGTTGCCAACATCGCTGGAATTGCCAGGAGAAGCGGAGTGGGGTCTGGGCATCGGATAAGCCTCCCTTCCTCGTGCAGCCGCGATGCGACACGAGGGCGTACACAATTGCCGAGTGTCCGTGCCTGTTGTGCGAGGCTACCACCTGCATGCTACGTGGAGCGGCTGTGCGGTAGCTTGTGCGGTAGCTTGTGCGACAGCATACCATACGGCGGCAAGAGGAAGGGAGGGCCATCTTACCGGCGGAAGAGGAAGCGCAAAAACTTCATGGGGCCGCTGTAGTAGCCAGCACGACGCAACAAACGGCGTTTTGCATTAGTCGGCGCGCGAAAAGGCTTTGTTACGGCGTAATAGCCTGTCGCTTTCTTGATGCGCCGCTTTGCTTTGGTGACGCCGAGCGCCGTTTTGAGCGATGGCTTGCGATAGCGAACAACCTTGAATCGTGGCATAGCTTCACTTCACCTCGCATTCTCCACAAAAACTACCAACAACAATGACCATCGAGATAGAAATCAATGCAACAGTAAATCGCGTTTCATGAGCAACCATTGTGCCGTCCAGAGCAGCACGACGCAATAGGCAGCCTCGCAGAGCAGCGCAGAGAGGCCGGAGAGACCGGTGATACCAGTTGTGCCCAAGTCAGAGCTAACGGCGATGGGCAGCAGCGGCAGGTGGATGATTGCCAGCAGCGACGCGAGCGGACCGTAGTAGCTGTATGAGAAGATGGCCAGCACCAGCCACGCCAGGAAGACGATCTGATTCCAGCGCACGGCAATCGGCGGCGAGAGCAGCAGCGTCAACGCCACCAGCACCAAATTGGTCATCAAGAGGCCGATGCCGCCGGACAGCATGGCGCCGATACCATCAGGTGAAAGGTGATGATTCCAGAGGAACAGCGCCAGCAAGAGGCAGAATAGCGCAATGCGCAAGACAGCGGCAGCCAGTGCCACACCGCGCAGATAGGCTGCGCGCGAGGTGAGCCGCGCCAGTGGTAGGTAGGCGCGCTCGTGAAAGGCGCGATGCGCCATGATCGCCGTACCGAGGATCGCCAGTCCACCGAGGCTACGCCCGGCGAAACCGTAGAAGTAGCCGGGATCGGCTTTGTCACCGATGTAATCGAAGACCGCCGCATAGAGAATGACGACGATGGCGACCTCTCCCCAGAGCCAGCCGCTCCGCAGGTGGCTGCTGAGCGTTCGCCGCGCCACCACGCAATCTGCCCGCCGCCAGAACGTGCTGAAAAACGAAGGGGTGGTATCCGTTTGCGCCTGTGCGCCTGCTGTTGTCATTGCGCGTCTCCTCGTGTGCCCGCTTCACTGGAAACCCGCGCTTCGTCGGTTGCTGCGCTCGCTGGCGGCGCTGAGGTGATGCGGATATAGAGGTCTTCGAGCGTCTCGCCGATGGGCGTCAGCGCGTGAATTGCCACACCGGCGGCGAGCAACGCGCTCAAGACTGCCGGTTGATCGGCGACGGCAAGATGCAGCCGCGCGCCGTCGGTTTCGCTGACCTGCGCGCCGAGGCCCAGCCGCGTCACGGTTTCGGCGGCGGAGACATCGCCTGCCAGCGTGATCTCCACGCTATCGCGCAGCCGCAGCAATTCAGCGACCGCGCCGGAGCGCGCGAGCTGGCCGCGATGCAGAATGCCCACGGTATCGCAGAGCGCCTCGACCTCAGCCAGATAGTGCGAGCAGAGCAGAATCGTTTTGCCCCGGCGGTGGAGTTCAGCGATGATCTGGCGTACCTCGTACTGGCCAAGCGGGTCGAGTCCGCTGGTCGGCTCATCGAGAATCAGCAGTTCGGGGTCGCTGAGCAACGCCTGCGCAATCGCCAGCCGTTGCAGCATGCCTTTGGAGTATGCGCCCACATGACGCCCCGCGACAGCGCTCAACTCCACCAGCGCCAGCACCTCGTCAATACGTGTAGCGGCGGAGTGACCATTGAGGCCAGAGAGTGCGGCGAGGTACGTCAGATGCTCGCGTCCGCTGAAACGCGGCTCGAAGAGCGGGCGCTCGTGAACATAACCCACGCGATGGTGCGCGCGTGTCACCTCCGTCTCGCCCAGCAGCGAGACCGTGCCGGTGGTCGGCGTGATGAAACCCATCAGCAGCCGCACCAGTGTAGATTTGCCAGCGCCGTTCTCGCCCAACAGGCCGAAGCTCGCGCCGCGTGGAATCACCAGCGTCACATTGCGGAGTGCGGTGGCGCGGTCGCCATAGACTTTCGTGAGGTTGCGGCACTCGATGACACTTGCCGGCGCTTCAGGGTCGCTCTCTGGTGTCAGCATTTCTCTATAACTCCTGGGCGATGCGCGGATGGCGACGCAACCGGCGCCGGAGCATCACGTCCGCAAACCAGACGAGTCCGAAGACATACGCAGCTTCGGCCAGCAGCGCCAGCAAACCACCCCAGCCAATGACGCCAGTGACGCCGAAATTGTAGCAGACGGCGAAAGGCAAGAGCAACAGCCGCGCCGGAAAGAGCAGCACTGCCAGGAAGCCATCAGCATTGTAGGAGGCGAATGCCAGCACCAGCCAGACGAGAAACGCGAGCCGCAGCAGCGTATTGGTGGCCGGCGTCGAAAGCACAATCGTCAGCGTTCCCAACAGGATGCAGTTTGCTATCAGGCCGATAGCGCCAGCAACCAGCAGCCCGGCGGTCGTTCCGGCAAATCGTTGCGTGATGAGCGCCAGGAAGAGCAGCAGCAAGATCAGGAACGTGCTGATAACTGCCGTCGCCAGCGTCAACCCCGTAAGGACGCCACGGAGCGAACTGCGCAGCCCCATACGCAGGTAGGTGATGGGCGGCACAAGGATGCGTACCAGCGCATAGGCCGTCACCACGGTGATGCCGCCGATGCCGAAGGTGGTGATGTCAAAGAAGTAAGTGGCCCCGAACGGGAAGCGAAAACAGACGAGAAACAGCGCCAGCAGCAGCGCCAGATCAATCGGCAGCCACCTGCTGCGCACAAAACGTCGCAACGCCAGTTCAGCGGCAGCTATGGTGACCGACTCGCGTAGCTGGGCACGAACGCTGGATGCTGCTGTTGGGGTAGGTGGCGGGATTGGCTGCACTGGCTTTACTAGCTTTACTGGCTTTACTGGCTTGACGGACATGGATAATGCCGTTTGTATGGTTTGTTTTGCGGTTGCCGGACGTGTCGCCGTGGTGACGGCGACCGAAGACCTGGCTGGCGTCTCTTCCTGCCGCTGCGCGCCACTCATTGGTGCGCGAGCCGTTCGCGCCGGGGTTGGCTGCGCTGCCGGCAACGCGCGGGATTTCGCCGTCTGCGCGGGCGATGTGGATGGTTGGCGACCGGTTGCGCGCGTACCGGCGTGCGCGTTCCCGCTGCCACTTTTACGGCGCGGCTTCCTGCTGGGCACGAAACGCTATCCCTTCTCTGAACCTGCCAGACCTGCTACTTGTCTATGTCTGCCAAGTCTACTGGCGCCAATCTTAACTATAGCACGACCGGCGCAACCGGCAGGTCACAGCGAACGCCGTATGGCAGGAGAGACTGAAAGGCGCAGGAACCCCGCGCCGCGAAGCATCAGGATGTCGGAAGCATCAGGATGTTGCAGGAGGAGTGCCATCGTCCGGCGCATACGCTTCTCATGGCCGTCTATGAACCATCTAGACAGGCTGCGCGCGCTCCTGTATCCTGTAGCTGCGCACGCTCAATGTTGACGTTATCGGCATTGTTAGCATGGCTTTATGCCGCGAACAAACGGCATAACCATTCATCATTGGGGGATAGTATGCTAGAGACCAATCCTGACCCATTTGCAGTGGCGCGGGCTGCTGCACAGTCGCGCAAGGTGCCGAAATCACTGTGTATGCGGTTTCAGGCATACCGCACTGCCCGCAATACGCTCATTATTCTGGCTGTGCTTATTTTTATCCAGGCTGGCTTCGCTCTCATGGGCAGCATTGCCTGCCTGATCCTCTACGCAGCCGTGAGCGGTCAGTCAAATGTCAGTGATACCAGTGTTTTCCTTATTTTAGCGGCGGCGGCTGGGATGCTGGCGCTCATCTTGATTGTGCTGGGGATATTCGTGTTACGTCACTCGCGCATCGTCCTGGGGATGTGTGTCGCCTACAGTGCGCTGGGGCTACTTGCGGCGTTATACACGTCGTTTACCAAAGACCCGCTTGGCGCGCTGATTCTGCCCGCGCTTCACTTCGCTTTCGTCATCTACGCCTTCCGTGCGGCGGTCATCATGCACCGCTATGAAACCGGCGTGTATCCGAGCGACGCGCAGCCCAAAACGCAACTTCCATAGAGATCAGAAAACAGCAGGGACAGCGATGAACGCTTCTGTCTTTCATGTGTTATGCAGTTGTGGCTACCGGCTAGAGCGCCTACAGTGAGAATGGTCTGATATAGGTTGTATGATGGGGCTGCATCGTTTCGTTTTGCGCCCTGATGGTGTTCATACGACAAACACTGCACATACCACAGAGGAGGTTCTCATATGGGAGAAGTTGACCAGCAGGCAACAAAGAAACCCGCGAAGGCGAGCCAGGGCTTCTCAGCCGAGGAAAAAGCCGCGATGCGCCAGCGCGCCAAAGAGCAGAAGGCAAGCGCAGACAGAGCGGAGGGGGAGCGTGACCTGCTCGAGAAGATTGCTGCGATGCAGCCGTCTGATCGCGCAATGGCTGAGCGGCTGCACGCCATCATCAAGGACAACGCGCCATCTCTCACGCCGAAGACGTGGTACGGGATGCCCGCCTATGCCAACCAGGACGGCAAGATCGTCTGCTTCTTCCAACCAGCGGAGAAGTTCAAGACGCGGTACGCAACGTTCGGCTTCAACGACAGCGCGCACCTCGACGACGGCAACTTCTGGCCAGTCGCCTATGCGCTGAAAGAGCTGACCGCTGCGGACGAGGCGCAGATCACCGCACTTGTGAAGCAGGCGGTAAGCTGAGGATATACCCCAAGACACTGGTACCATAGAGAGGCAGAGCCGCGTAACCAGCGGCTCTGCCTCTTTGTGTTCTGGCAATGCGCGCCTGACGAACTAAATACGGCGCATCTTCCTCGAAATCTCTCCCTATTTCTCCCTTCAAGCACATCTACCAATCTCCCGCGTTGCGAAGTTTCCTGGAAACAATATTGACATGGCGTGGCTTACCCTGCTAAAATAGTTTCCGTGGAAACCAATTTGTTGCGCCACATCATGAGAAATGAGGTTAGCTACGCATGTTCAACGCTCTTCGTCGCTGGCACTGGACCCTCTTGCATCGGGTCTTTGGCCTGCCTGATCGCAACCACACGGAGCCGCATGCTCCCCTGTCTGCCGTTCTTCGGTCCCACCCAAAGGTTCCCGCGCATGGGCGTCACTTTGCTCAGCGGAACAATCCCGGTTTTCGTGCGCAACTCAAGCGAGAGATGCAGCGGCAACCACACGTCCTAAAAGGCTGGCAGAAGGATATTCGCAACAGAATCGCCCGCCAGGAAACCGGCAGACATACACAGACTAACCAGCACTCGGAGCTATAAGAGTGCTTATCCGACGCTCCTCGTGTTTGCTGAAACCCCAGCAGATGCGCGGGAGTGTCTATCCTCCAAAGGAGGGGTTCTATGTCAATTCCCCCAGCAATTCTGGCTGAAGGGGTGCAGAAATCCTACGGCAAAACGCGCGCCCTCGCCGGGCTTGATCTCGTCGCAGAAGCGGGCAGTGTGCTTGGCGTACTCGGCCCCAATGGCGCTGGCAAGTCCACTGCCGTGCGTATCTTCACAACGCTGCTTGCGCCCGACAGTGGGCGTGTGGAAGTGGCGGGGCTGGATGTCACCAGGCGGGCGGCAGAGGTGCGCACCCGCATTGGTCTGGCCGGACAATATGCCGCAGTTGATGAAACCCTTACCGGGTATGAAAACCTGGTCATGTTTGGGCAGTTGTATCATTTGCCGGGCGCGATAGCAAAACGCCGGGCGCACGACCTGCTCGAACGCCTTGATCTCGTGGAGGCAGCCGGGCGACTGGTCAAGACGTACTCCGGTGGTATGCGACGGCGGCTAGACCTGGCGGCCAGTCTGATTTTAGCCCCGCAAATTCTCTTTCTGGATGAGCCGACGACAGGCCTGGACCCGCGCGGACGGCTGGCGATGTGGGCGCTCATCCAGGAGCTTGCCAGGACCGGCACGACTATCTTTCTTACAACGCAATATCTGGAGGAGGCCGATCAACTGGCCCGGCAGATTGCGGTGATTGATCGTGGACGAGTCATCGCTAAAGGCAGCGCCGATGAATTGAAGGCGCAAATCGGTGGCGAGCGGCTGGAGTTCACACTGGCACCGGGCAGCGATCTCAATAGCGCGTTGGAGGCGCTGCGCCCGTATCAATCGGGTGAGGTGCAGGTGGACGCCGCCGAGCGCCGCGTGGCGGTGCCAGTCACCCAGGGAGCGCAGCGCCTCGCCGCGATGGTGCGTGATCTGGACGCTGCCCAGATTGCCCTGGCCGATCTGTCCTTGCGTCGCCCCACGCTCGATGATGTTTTTCTTGCCCTCACCGGGCACACGGCGACGGAGACCAAATCTGAAACCAATGAAGTTGACAAACCCGCAGAACCCCAGTTTGCTACCAGGAGGCCCGCATGAACCGCACGCTGCCTGTTCCTATGGAACGGCTCATTCCGCTCAAACGTCCTGCGCTGTACTGGGCGCTGGCGGACGCGGTGGTGGTGGCGAAACGCCAGATTCGCCAGATTCCGCGCGTCCCCGATGAGTTGATAACCGCCATCGTGCAGCCAGTCATCATCGTGCTACTGTTCCGCTATCTCTTTGGTGGCGCGATTCATGTCCCTGGCGTCAGCTATATCAATTACCTGATGGCGGGCGCGTTTGTGCAGTCCGCCATCTTTGCCTCTGCCAATACCGGCGTTGGCGTGGCAAACGACCTGAAACTTGGACTGGTTGATCGGTTTCGCTCCTTGCCGATGGCTCCCTCGGCGGTCCTCACTGGGCGCATCTTTGCCGACCTGATTCGCAATACGGTTGTCATCCTTGTCACGTGGGGAATCGGGCTGCTGGTGGGCTTCCGGCCAGCGGGCACGCCTGTAGCCTGGGTTGCGGCGTCGGCGTTGGTATTGCTGGTGAGCTTTGTCTTCTCCTGGTTCTCGGCGCTGATGGGTCTGCTCATCCCCAGTCCGGAGGCGGTTGCCCAGGCCGGTATCGTCTGGCTGTTGCCGTTCATCTTTGGCAGCAGCGCCTTTGTGCCGGTTGACACCATGCCTGGCTGGCTGCGCGCTTTCTCTGACCACCAGCCGGTGTCACTGATGATGGATGCCGTGCGCGGGCTGCTCCTCAATCAGCCGAACACGCCTGCGCTCTGGCAGGCGCTGGTCTGGTGTGGTGGGCTGCTAATCATCCTTATCCTATTGTCTGTTTGGGTCTATGGTCGCCGCACCAGCCGGTAGCAAAAAAAGAACCACCCGCGTTAGGGCGGGTGGCCTTTCACTGAAAACGAGACTTCGAGCGGTGACGAAGGGTGGTGTGTCCTGGTCCTCGTGCGCTTAACGGCAGACCTGGCGGCGCGGACCGGAGACCCGTCCACCACCGGGGGCGACGTTGTTGGCGAGGTTGGGAACCGGCGCAGCTCCGGCTTTGCCTGCGTTGTCAATCGCAGCGGCAAGGGACTTCGTAGTGCTGTCGCGGTTTTCATCGCTCCCTACGCTCCCTTCTGCCTTGCCTGCTACTGAACTCTCTGTATTGCTTGCCGGTTGAGTGTTTTGTGCCTTCGGTTGCGTACCGTTCTCACTAATACCATTCCCGTTTGCTTCGCTGGATGCGGAAGCCGTGCCGTCCACTGTTGTGAGGCCCGGCACCCGCGCCATCAGGTCCGAAAACTTCGTGCCGGTCAGCGCTTCGAGAATGGCGGGCACCTGGGCCAGCATATTTACTACGTCGCCGGTTACACGGCTGGCCCCAAGACTGCTGCCGTTGGCGCCGCCGGTCGAGACGATGCTGATCTTGTCCACCTTCGCCAGCGGCTCCGCAATCGCCTTGACGACCTCCGGCAGATTGGTAATCACCTTATCCAGCACGGCAGCCTGGTTGTATTCCTGATAGGCGGCGGCCTTCGTGCGCATGGCTTCGGCTTCCGCCTCGCCCTTCGCCTTAATGACCTCGGCCTCTGCCAGACCGCGCAATCGCGCCGCTTCTGCGTCCGCTGCGCCGCGAATACGGGCAGCCTCGGCTTCCGCCTGTGCCTGGGCGCGCAACGCTGCCGCGCGACCTTCGGCTTCGAGGGTGATGCGCTGGCGCTCGGCGGCGGCCTGCGTCTCGATGCGCTGCTTCTCAGCCTCAGCCGCTTTCACCACCGTCGCTTCCAGTTCCATCTGGCGGCGGTTCGCCTCAGCTTCCTGCACCTTCACCTGTGCCGTCTTCTCGATCTCTTGCGCGCGAGCAGCCTCGGCAACGATCTGCTGCTGTACGATCTGCGCTTGCAGGTCGCTGGCCTTATCCGCCACCACCTGCTGCTTCTTCACCTCAGCGTCATACTCGGCGCGTTTGAGCGCCAGGTCGCGCTGCGATTCGGACTGTTTGGCCTGCGAAGCGGTCTCCGCCGCCACACGCTCCTGATCGGCAGCCGCTTTGGCGATGGCAGCCTCGCGTGAGGCGTTCGCCTGTTGAATCTGCGTATCACGTGCGGCCAGCGCGGCGGCAATATTCGCCTCTTTGCGGATGCGCTCGATCTCCGGGCGGCCCATGTTGTCAATATAGTTGTTCTCGTCGCGCACCTCTTTGATGGTGAACGAGACAACTTCCAGCCCCATCTTCGCCAGGTCGGCAGAACTGGTGGAGCGCATCTTCTCGCTGACCATCTCCGGCTCTTTGACAATTTGCTCGACGGTCAACTGGCCGACGATGCCGCGTAGGTGGCCCTCCATCACTAGCCGGATCATCGCCTGCCGCTGATCGAAAGTCTTGCTCAAGAATTGTTCAGATGCCGTGAGGATGCTGTCACGATCATTGCGCACTTTGAGCTGCGTGACGGCCTCCACGCGCACCGAGACGCCCTGATTGGTATAGAGGTTCTGCTGCGGCGCGACATCGAACGACATCAGTTCCAGCGAGAACGCCTGTGAACGTTCGATAATCGGCAGCACAAACTTGCCGCCGCCAGTGATGACGTAGGGTGTCTTTGTGCGGCCATAGACGATCAACGCCTGGTTCGGGCCGACCTTGACATAGCGCGCGCTCAGGCTGCTGATGATCGCTACGAGAAGCAACGCTATGACAACCGCCGCGATGATAACGATGAGCAATACAGACATGGTGAACCTTTTCTTTGCGCGGCATGCTATCTTTGTCGCGCCCTTTCCTCGTTTGGGATGTTGGGATGTAGCCCGCCCGTCACATCTGAAACTGCCTCGCGTGCGAGGAATACGAGAGTTTGTGGTCTTTTCTATCCCGTCAACCTATCAGCCTAGGTCAATCGGCTGCAATTGCGCCGCTGTGCCTGCGCGCACGTCTGCCATGAAGCGATCCCATGGCTGGACGGTGGCGATGCCCTTCTCCGAGCCGAGGATCACCACCTCGGTATCCACTGGAATCGCTTCGCCGTCGGCACTGCGCGCGCCCATGCTCTGGCGACCACCCTGGGTGTTGGTGAAAATCACCTCGCCGATGCCACCAGGGCGCACGCCCATGCTCACTTTGCCCAGCCGCCCTTCGAGCTGCGAACTCTCCGCGCCCAGCGCGCCGACCATGCGCTCGAAGAAGAGCCGGCTCAGCAGCGCCGAGACGAACATGGCGCAACCAGCCCCAACGACCAGCGCAAAGATGAACGAAAGCTCCGGGCCGACATTGGCGACATTGTGCAGCAAGAAGCCGAGTAAGCCAAAGATCAACAGGAGAACGAGCAGGCCATAAAGATTGAGGCTGCCCAGGAACAACGCTTTGAGGCTATCGAGTGGCGCGAATCCGCCGGCATCGGCGGCGCTGCCTGTGCCGTTCGCGCTATTGGCGGCGTTCGTCGTGTTTGCGGTATGCGCGCCATTGGCATGAGCCGTTGCGTGTCCGCTGGCTGCGTGACCACCAGCGGCATGGCCCGCCACATGTCCGCCAGCGGCGTGCCCACCAATATGGTGCCCCGCCAGATGTGGCACGTGCAGATGCGCAGTGTGTCCACCGGCGCCGAGCGTGTGGCCGTGCCCCAGGCCAAGCACTGTGGTGATGACGAGGAAGGTCGCTGAGAAAACGAAACACCCCAGGAACACATAGGAAAGTGCGTCCAGTGTACCCATACCCGGCGCCTCCTGCCAGTAATGCCGTGCGCGCTGATCGGCTGTTCTCAGCCGCTAGCGTTCAACCGGCTCTGAAATCCGTTGGAGCGGCGTTGGCTCGGTCTCCTGCGGATTCGTCTGGCTCATCTGCCGCAGACGATTGACGACGGCGGCAATGTTGATGCCCCAACCCATGCCAATTACATGTGGCGTGAAAATACGGTTGCTCTCCGGATTCCAGTATTCGTTGGCGACCTCGCCCCACTCCGGAATGTGGAAGTTATACGGTATCCCCGCGACTTTTCCCTTCCATGTGCGTTGCTCCGGCTCTTTCGCCAGTTCCTGCCCAACAGCGGCGGCGGCCAGACCAACGATCACTCCCGTGAAAAAGCTGTTCATTCTGCCCATCGTTCCCTCTCCTCACCTTCGCGGTTGCATCTCTCATCAGAGACTACGCTGACGCGCTATGCCACGTTGCATGATCTTGCATGTCTTGGCATGTCTTGGCGTGTCTGGCATATCTCTGCAGGTTCACCTCTGCCGCCCTCACGTTTCGTGCCAGGTACACTCTCACCAGCCATATTGACCTTTATTCGTCTCGCGGTGAGAGCCTGAGCACCAGCGCCTCCGTCTCGTCGAGCGCCTCCGGCGAGAGCAGCGTTATCTGCTCTACGAGGGCCAAGACGCGCCCGGACTGCGGATGGTCACGCAGGCGGGAAAGCAGGTTACGCAAGCGCGCATCTATGTTCACCTGCGACGGATGGGTGCGCATCGGCGGTCGCTGTGACGATGCGGGTTGATGAGCAAAACGCGATGGATAGCTGGCAGAACCGGGAATGACAGGCAGGCTTCCGGGCACAGGATCGCCAATCCAGGCGGGCGCGTGCGGCGTTGGGATCAGTGGTACAGTTGACCTCAGCGGCACATCGCGCCGCTCGCTCGCGGGAAACGCTGTGCCGCCATGTTGTCGTGCCATCTCAATGTGCGCGCCAAGATCAGGGGCCAGCGCCAGCCCGCGTACCTCCCGCAACGCCTCTTCCTGAGCAGCGGTGGATTGCTGCTTGTGTGGAGCGGCGGGAATTGCGCAAGCGGTGTCACTGTGGTCCGGCAGATCGCTCACCAGATAGCCCGGATGCACCTGGAAGAAGCGCGCCAGTGTCGCGCGGCTGGTGTTTGAGAGATGCACCCGCTTGCCGCGTTCGAGCTGCGAGAGATACGCCTGGCTTAGCGAGACACCAAGCTCCGCGCGCACCGCCTGCGCCACCTCCGTCTGCGTCATCGGTCGTCCCAGGCCGCGCTGTTCTCCGGCCAGGGCGCGCAACTGTACCAGTTTTTCTCCCAGTTCCATTGCACTGCGCTCCTTTCACCGGATAGACTGCGCTGCTTCTTTAAGACGCTCGACGTATCGCAACTATAACAAATTGCAATACGATTGTCAATAGGGATGTTTGCCGTGAGGACAGGTAGACGGGTAGACAGGTGGCATTATGGAGAGAAATCTTCAGATAGAACATGAGGCATCGGCACGCGACGCAGGTCCGGCGATGCGTCAGGTGGGACCGGAGACATGCAGGCCGAAGCGTTCGTCGGCCCAGGTGAAATAGCCAGGTAGATCATCGGCTGCGCCCGCTGCGATACCAGCCTCCAGCCAGGCCAGCGCGTCTGCCGCCTCTGCGCTGCCACCGGCATCACTTGCAATGAGCGCCCGTAATCGCTGGCGCACCGGCTCGACGCCTGCGCGCATCGCCTGCTCCACATCCAGTCCTGCGCGCGTTTCCGGCGTGGCTTCGTGTGCGCGCCAGATCAACAAAACATCCTGGGGATCGGCATAGCGCGCCAGCGCAGCGACCAGTGTGTAAAGGGTTTCGCTGGCGCCATGTCCTGCCTGCTTATGCGCGGTGACTTCCATTTCGAGCAACCGGCGCACCAGCGCATGGTCTGCCGGTTGCAAGGAAGATGCCAGATCAGCGACCACCGCCGCGCGCATGGTTGTGTCGAGCGCCAACAGCGTAGATATCTGCTCCGCCTGCTCGCCTCCCTGGCGCAGCGTAGCGAGTATCGCATCGGGCGTCGGCTGGGGAGTCATGGCTTATAGCTCGTCTTCATCCAATGGACGCACATCAGCCAGCTCGATGCCCTGCACGCGCAGCAAACTCTGCACGACCGGATCGGCGCGCACCTGCGCCTCTAGCTGCGTTTGGTTGATGGATGGGCGTGGCGGCTGCGCATCGGCTGATGGCCTGCCAACTGGCGCAGCGGCGGATGATTGGGATTGAGTGTTGCGACGGATCGGCGTGATGTTGGAGATGATGACATCCGCTTCATACGCCTCATCCGTTCTAGTTCCATAGGTGGCGCTTTCATCGCGCACGGCGGTGCGTACCGGCGACGCCGGTGCTCTGCCGGCGGGCGCAGTGAACGGGCGCACATTGTCGCCGGCAGGGACGGCGTTCGCCATACTCGCTACCGGCCTCGCTGCGTTTGACGGCCCGCCACCTGCGCCATTTGCCAGGTTGGGCACAGATGGCGAACTGCTGGAACCACGCCGGTTGCCACCGTTCCCACCGCCACTGCCATTGCCGCCAGGACCGTGGCCGTTACCGTTCCCATTACCGCCATTACCGCTATTGCCTAGTGTCAGCTTGATGCGCACCGGTTGTTCCAGCACTTGCTCCAGCGCCCATTCCACGGCGGTGCGGCTGGCTGGTTCGCGCAGCTTTTCCAAGTGGAACTGATAGGCCGCCTGAATCACCAGCACCGGCAGTTCTCCCTGCTCCAAGAGGATTGGCTGCGCGGAGTGGAGCAGTGCGGCGACGCTCCGGCTCTTCTGCTTGCAGACCTGTTTCACCAAGTCCCACTGATTCTGCGCGCGGAAGAGCGTCTCCATGAAGCTATCACTCGCGTTGTCATTCGCACCTGCCTCGTCATCCTGTGCGAACGATGTCAATGGCTCATCGGTGGGCGCACCGGCGAACGGCGCCACTTGATGGTCATCTTCATCTGGCAGCGTGGCGAGGATGTCAATTTCCGCCGCCACTGGCGCAGCCTGTTCTGACGTGTTTCCGTCCGCCGGCTCGCCCCAGATATCTGGCGCTGGCGGCGCATCGTCGCGTTCGATGGCGTCCAGATCGAGTTCCTCCACCTTGCGCGCGGTCGGCCTGGCTGGGGGAACCGATGTCGTGGGTGCTGGCGCTGGCATGGCTGGCCGCGCCGGTTGCGTCGCAGGTGCCTGCGGAACGGCTGGCCGTGCTGTCGTTACTGCCGGTTGCGTCGCCATAGATTGCGCGCCGTGCGTGCGGATGTGCAGGCAATCGAGGAAGGAGAGTTCCAGCGCCAGTTGTGGCACGGGCAAGCCGCGCGCCGGTGTTTCGTTGCGGGCGAAGACACGCGCACAGCCGGTCAATTCTTCCAGTGAGAAGCGTTGCGCCAGTTCAGTGATAGCGCGCGCATCGTCGTCGGTGCGGTCCATCAGCTCGGCGACATTCGCTCCGGCCCGCGCCAGCACCAGCGCGCGCCACTCTTCGGCAAGCTGGCTGTTGAGCTGGCGCAGATCTGCGCCAGTTGCCACCATCTCGTTGATGAGATGCAATCCACCGGCGGCGTCGCCATCAGCGACGAAGACGATCAGGTTGCGGATGGCGGCGGGGTCGGCCAGGCCGAGCATCGCGCGTGTGCGTTCCAGATCAATCTGCGTGCCACAGAAGGCCATCGCCTGATCCAGCAGGCTGAGCGCGTCGCGCATGCCGCCCTGCGCCGCGCGCGCCAGCAACTCTGCCGCCGCTGGCTCGATCTCTAATCCCTCGCCCTCCGCAACATGATAGAGACGCTGCACGAGGTCACGCATGCCGAAGCGGCGGAAATCGAATCGCTGGCAGCGCGACACCACCGTCGGCAGCACCTTATGCGCCTCGGTGGTCGCCAGCACGAAGATGATATGTGGCGGCGGCTCCTCCAGCGTCTTTAACAGCGCATTGAAGGCTGAGGTTGTAAGCATATGGCAGTTAGCTACCAGTATGTCACGCACAAAATAATTGTGATTGTCAGCAACTTCGATATTGTAGACATACTCAGGCGCTGGAACCTGTTCAATGGATTTGACAACACTGACGGCCAAACCGCTGAGTACTCCGTCATCAACAGGGCATTGAAATTGTCCTCGATACTGAGGAAACAATTTATACTCCATAATTGGAGGCACATAAGGAGCGATAATTTGATGTAAACGCCTAGTTCCTGCTAAAGTTAGCCAAATAACAGGTCCACGCGCTGTCTTGGTCACGCGGCTTTCAATTCCCCAACGTTCCTGATGCCAGTCGCAAACCATTTGAGCTTCTTCTGGGGTAAATCCGTACATGCTAAGAAAAGAGCGCGGATTGAGATAGGTAGAGATACCACCATCAGTACGGCGTTCATATGTTGATTTAGCGGTTACCAATGAGCCATCGTCTAGGTACCACAGTGCAAGGCCTAACTCATCAACCTGGTCAAGATATGTTTGCGTGATCTGTTTACGTCCGTCAATCCGATACAGATCTCGGTGAATCTGAGCAATTTCTGGACGGCTCAATGTTGCGGCGCAATAAGTTCCGGTTTTAGAATACGTTCCTGCTCCATCCTCGAATCTCATAGGACTTCGTACAAGATCACCCAAAAGCTGGACTTTATATTCTAGATAGTCTTTCTGATCTATTCTATGCCTTAGACTAAGACGGCCCCTCATGATGCTGCCTGTCAATGCAATATGGCCATCTCCAATTGCTGCACCAATGAGAACGGCACGCTGATGCCGTGTAATGCGCTCACGGTTTGTGTAAACAAACTGACCCGGCTGTAGATGACCAGCGCAAACTTGCCCTTGCGGCGTGTAGAACTTGTGATTGATAGTACAGACAACCGAACGGTTATTATCAAAAGTGACACGCACTGCTGGAAGTACGCTTTGTTTTCGCATATGGCGCACAATGGGCTTTGGCTCAGTCATACCTGTTTCGGGATTGTATGAAAGAACTTCGCCTTGCCATTGCGATTCGACTAGCTTACCAATAGGCATCTTAGAGCCATCGGCAAGAGTGACAAGTTCGCCGTAGCTGAAGCATTCATCTACGATGTAGAGCTTAAAATGTCCGCCGGTGCCCATCAAATTGACGTTTTCGCGCAGGTCGCGGATGTTGTCCACGCCGGTGTTGGAGGCGGCGTCTATTTCGATGACATCGGGCGAGCGTCCGGCGGTGATTTCGCGGCAAGAGAGACATTCGTTGCAGGGTTCGCCGTTGACCGGATTGGCGCAGTTGACCGCCTTCGCCAGCAGGCGTGCGGTGCTGGTTTTGCCGGTGCCACGCGGGCCACAGAAGAGATAAGCGTGAGCCAGCCGCCCCTCGCGGACGGCGTTGAGCAGCGTCTGCGAGACTGCATCCTGGCCGATGAGGTCAGAAAAGGTCTGCGACCGCCATTTTCGATAGAGAGATTGTGACGCCATTCTTCTCGCTCTCCCGCCTCGATGCTCACGATTACTACAAACTTTATCTGTGCTGCGCAATTTCGCGTTGACGTAAAACAAATGCCATGCCGGAAATCAACCATGATATTCTACGCCATTTTCCCATTCTTTAGAGACGAGGCAGGACCGGCGAATGGCGCTGGCAATCCATGATGGATGGGGTGTGAATTAGCAGGAACGCAGGAATCAGCGGGAAAACAGGAGGTTACGAACGACTACAAGCAGCATGAAGAGTATGGAAAAAAGAAGATGGTCGCGCACCCACCTTCGATCCGCACTGTCAGTTCCGCAAAACGTTCCAGCTCAGACCCGGCGATCCCGCGGCACCCAGGGAGGCCCACTTACCGCTGCTTACTTCCGTACCTGACGGGGTTCGCAGGCACCTGCCGCGCGGGGACCGAATCCTCATAACCTTCGCGTCCTTTGGAGCCGGCTAGCGCAAAACCTCGGGCAGGAGTTCAGCCCCGCCTAAGAGCGTTTCGGGTACAGGGCAGCCCCAGCTCCCCACCTAGCACGACCTCATCTCCATTGTATCCCGTTCATTGGCGTTCCGTCAATTGTGGCGACCAATTACAGCGGCAAAAAGACCGGGGCACGTAACCTGCAAATGGTCTAGCGCGGATGCGTGTCACCTTATGTCACGCATGACTATGTATGTCACTCACTTTCACACAGAGGAGTACGACCGGATGAGTACGTTTGTCGCCATTACCTACCCCGACGAGCAGCGCGCGGCGGAGGTCATGGAAACGCTGGGGCGATTGCAGAAACAATACCTGATTGACCTGGAAGACGCCGTATACGTCACCAAAGACGACAAAGGCAAATTGTCGCTTCACCAGGCACATAATCTCGAAGCCGCCGGAGCAGCGGGCGGAGCGATGTGGGGCGCGCTCTTTGGGCTGCTCTTCTTCATGCCGCTGGCTGGCATGGCTATCGGTGCGGGCACCGGCTGGCTGATGGGGAAACTCTCCGACTATGGCATTGATGATAAGTTTGTGAAGCAACTCAGCGCGGATCTCCATCCCAACACATCGGCAATCTTTGCCGTGGTGCGCCGCTCCACGCCGGACAAAGTGATTCCTGAAATCAGCAAATTCGGCGGACACGTCTTGCAAACGTCCCTGTCGCCGGAGGCCGAAGAGCGCCTGCGCGCCGCGTTGAGTGGCAGCGACACAACGTCCACGATGCAAAGCAGCACAGCGCCCGCAATGCAGCAGAGCGGCGCCGAAACGCCAACCACTCCGCCGACGGCGTAATCCTTATCTTCGTAGCCCATCACAACAGGCCACGATAGCGCATGGCGCGCCTCCACTTCGGAGGCGCGCCATTTTCTGTCCTGTATGAGAATTTGATTAACCCTTGCTTCTCTCGGTAAATACTGGTAAGCTCTTGTAGAGATGCACAATGCTGTGTTTTGCTATCGGTTTCATCGCCATATTTTTTGTGGCTTGTTTCATCGGTTCGTCGCTGCTGCCGTTCCTGTAACCCGCTTGCCTATTACATGTAGTCTCGTATGTTGTTTGCCTCTTCTATGGTTGCCATCAAGCCGCATGGCAGCATGAGCAATGAGCAATGAGAAAGGCGAGGTCCTCAATATGCGTCTTTCCCCCGGGCAGCAGGCGCCCTATTTTGCGCTTACCGATGTATACCAGCGCCCGGTTGAACTCACAGCGTATGCTGGCAAAAATGTCTTGCTGTCGTTCTACCGCGCGGCGGTCTGCCCGCTCTGCAACGTGCGGTTTCTGCACCTGTTGGAACAAGAGGATGCCTATCGCCGTCTGGGCCTCTATCAGGTTGCCTTTTTTGATTGCTCGGCGGAGAGTGTCCACCACTATTTTGATCGCTATGACTCCTCTGTTCCCATCATTGCCGATTATGAGCGCGTGGTCTATTCACAGTACGGCCTGGAAACCTCTTTGCGCGGTGTTTTGCGCGGGCGGCTGATACGGGGCAAGCTCTATCGTGAAGCCGCACGCCGGCGAATCGGCGGCAATACGCTGCAAAGCATCTTGCAAGCTGAAGGTAGTCTCACCCGCCTGCCCGCTGAGTTCCTGATCGGCCCGGACCTGCGCATCTACACAGCGCACTATGCCCGCGATATCGGTGACTTCCTCAGCCTCTCCACCATCGAGAAATTTCTCGCCGGGTAGGTGGGCGGCTATTTTTGTGATGTGGTTGTTTGCCCATCCATCTGTTTGCGATAATCCCGCAACGCGGCCCGCTCTTGCTTGCTGCGTTTGTCGAGCGTTTTCGTCCAGTCGCGTTCATACTGTTCGAGCCGCTCGACGATAGCGCGTGCAACGAAGAAGTTGCGATACCACTTTTTATTGGCGGGGACGATATACCACGGCGCCCACTGCGTGCTACACCGTCGCAACACATCCTCATATGCCTGCTGATAGGCGTCCCAATACTCGCGGTCTTCCCAGTCACTTACCGAGAGCTTCCAGCCCTTCGCGGGGTCCTGTTCGCGTGCCAGCAGGCGTTGCTTCTGCTCATCTTTGGAAATGTGCAGGAAAAATTTGAGCAGGATCGTCTTGTTCTCTGTGAGCATGCGCTCGAAGGCGTTGATCTGATCGTAGCGCGCCTCCCAGACTGTGCGCGGCACGAGACGGCGCACCCGCGCGACCAGCACATCTTCATAGTGCGAACGGTTGAGGATGGCGACCATGCCATAGGGCGGCGTTTTCATGTGAACGCGCCAGAGGAAGTCGTGCGCAGCCTCTTCCTCCGTGGGCGCTTTGAACGTCCAGACGCGACAGCCGGAAGGATTGATACCGGACATGACATGCTTGATAGCGCCATCTTTGCCGGAAGTATCCATGCCCTGTAGCACGATCAGCACGCTATGTTCTCCCGCGCCGAAGAGCAATTCTTGCAGCGTTCCCATCCGTTCTTGCAAGCGCGCCAACTCTTGCTCTGCCGCCTGGTGGCTCATGCCTGCGGTGTCGTCGGGGTCATACGCGGCGAGCGAGATTGGCCCTGGCGTCTCTATGATGCGACTGGAAAGGCCTTGCTCTTTCATCTTTCTCTCCGTGATGACCCCTGCCAAACGTCAAGTGATTACAGCCCCGCATCTTTCTCATCTTCAGCCTGTGCTGGTTGTTCTGGGGTAGCGCTGGGTGGCAATGGCGAGGCAATGCTGCGAAAATCATCGGGATTGATCGCTGCGCCGTCGCCCTGTTCGGCAACTGCCCGCTCCGCCGCCCGCTGCGCTGCCAGCGCATCCTTCGCCGCCGCAAGATTGCCCGGCTGCACAGGCATTTCTTGGTCGGTCGCCAGTGGCGCGCGGGGAATAGCATCTGACTGAGGTGACTCGGCCTGGTTGGTTTGGTTGGGCTGATTGGATAGTATGTTTTGCTGGTCATCCGCGCTGCGATGGTCCATCTGCTCCTGATTGTCAGTTGCACGTTGCTCGTTCATTGTATCCTCCTAAACGTCTCATACACGATAAGGGAGATTCCCCATATCAGGTGAGGGAATGGCGCAAGAAGCGTGCCGCCTGTGCGTATAAAAGACCTTATGGATTGGAGAAGAAGAGGCCGCTGACGACGGCATTGATCGAGCCGCTGGCGTTGGTGATCTGAAGCTGGATGTGCCCGCGCACATCCCAGAGGAGATACTGGCCGTTGGCGAAGTCCTGCACCTGATGAGTATCGAGGACATTGCCGCTGGTTGGGTCTACCACGCTCACCGTTTCAACCCGGTTCTGCTGGTCCCAGTCCAGCAGATAGAGCGCGAGCCGGTAGGTGTTGCCGTCGGTGATGTTGATATCAATCGTAAAGGCGCTGCTTGAGTACCAGCAGGCGGCTATGCGGTCTGAGGAATTCGAGACTTTTTGCAGGGCGCGCGGATCGCTGGTTGAGCCGGCCCAGGTATAGCCCGATTGATTTGCTGGCGTCACCTGGATCGCACCCGGAAGATTTTGTGTATCTCCCACCACGATGGCCCCCTGGCTACCATAGGTGCTTTGCCAGTTGCCCTGTGTGGTAGTGTCTAGCGCGACGAACGTGACGGAATTGGTTGGCTGGGGCGTCGCTGTCGCGGTGGCTGTTGGGATGGGGGTGGGCGTCGCAGTGGGCAGTGTGGCAGGCTGTTGCGCCTGGGGCGTTGGGGCGCCACCAGCGAGCGAGAGCGCCTGCGATAGCACGATCACGCCGACGATGCTCGCCAGCAGCACGACGATGCCAATGGCGGCGAACAGCCCGATCATACTGCGCCGATCTGGTTTGCCCGCGCCATCGCCGGTGTTCCCAGTCGTCCAGCGCGGCGCGCCAGGCCACGACGGATGCTGCACCTGCGGTTGCGCCTGTTGTGGTGGCTGCTCCCATTGCCAGAACTCCGTTGGCGCATCGCCATCAGCAGCGGGCATATTTGCTGGATTGTTAGGATTGTAGGGACTGTTGGCGGGTGACGACCCCCAGATCATACTCTCATAGGCAGGCGGCGTTGCTGGCGCTGGTCTCACCGGCTGATTCGGGTCCGCTCCGCCCGGTGTACTGGGCGTATTGGGCGTGTTGCCTGCATTGGAAGCCTGCGACCAGGGTGGCCTATCCATCACACTGCGCCTTTCGTCGAGAAATCGTGACCTCACCATTATAGTAAAGAAACCACAGAAATCAACGGCCCTGTGCGCAGATAGCACGCAGCTCGCCCATTGCCAATGGGCGAGCTTTCTTGTTCCCCTCTCCCGCGCACGGGGGAGGGGTTAGGGGTGGGGGCGCTTTCCCCTAAGCGATGGTGTACCAGGGATTGAAGCCGCCATTGACGCCGATGAGTGCGCTCGTCGAGCCGACGACGTGATAGTAGATCGCCTTCGTGCCGGGTGACTCGAAATCGCCGTTCTCACGGTTGGCTGCCCAGAAGGATGAGCTATCCCATTTCCAGACGGGATACCCGCCCGCGTCCGGCGTATAGGCATGGAAGTTGGGATCGCCATTGTTCCCGGGAGAGGATACGCTGGCGGTGATGACACTCGGCGTTGGGAAGGCATCAGTGAAGGCGACGAGCTGGCCGTTGGGCGAAATGCTCATACGTATCGGCTGATTCGTGGACATATATGAGGCAATCTGGCTGGCGCCGCTGCCGTCGGCGTTCGCATAGTAGATATGCGATGAGGCGATGCCCTGCTCACCGTTGGTGCTGCCGGAGTTCGGCGTTGTCACCTGATACACCACATGTGAGCCATCGGGTGAAGCATCCCACCCTTGAAGGTAATAGTCCCCTGGTGAGCAATGGCAGTTTTGATGCACCTGCCCCAGCGAGATGCTGCCGCCAATGGCGCTATGAGCGTTCATGTCATAGCGATGCAGGGAGACAGTCCAGTTATTCGTCCCGGTGGAGTACGTTGCCTGCGACCAGAAGAGTGTCGAGCCGCGTATCACCGCCTCGTAGGCGTTGCTGATGCCAGGAAGCGTGGCCGGGCTACCGCCCATTGTATAGGTGTAGATGCTGCCATTGGTGCTGCTGACGAAGAAGATCGTGTTGGCATTCACCCAGCCTGCGCTGCGCACGCTGGAAGCGTCATAGGAATTGGCTCCGCCGGGAACAGTGGTAATCGCGCCGCTGGTGGCGTCAATGATATCCACCGGCCCGACGAGATTGCCGTCGCCACATTGCGGGCTGCCAATCGAGGCGACGATATGCGCGAGGTCTGGCGAAAACACCGGCAATCCCCAGGCGATCTGCGTATCGCAGCCATTGGTGATCGGTGGCAGATGGGTGATCTGGTGCGGCGTGCCGCCGTTGATGCTGGCCCAGATTTGCGGTGTCGGCGTGCTGGCGTTGTCGTACTGGGTCCAGGCGAAGGCGTGTTGTGGCGCTGTGGGCGACGATGTGGTGCCGGAGCCGGATGAGCCGGTGTCGGACGGATTTGGCGTGCCGCTGGGCGTCACGGTGCTGCTTCCGCCTGGCGTGTTGCCCGTCCCATTAGTGGTGTTGGACCCAGCCGTGCTGCTGCATCCGGCGAAGAGCAGCACGACCAGCGCCAGCGCCAGCGCTGGCCACCAGCGCCGAACATGCCGGGAGCGATTGGCGCGATTGATCTGATTACCCTGAATGACCTGTCTACGAGAAGCCGATTGCACAGATTGCATATATCCCCCTCATAGGTGACGCTCCAACTCACAGCTTGACAATTCAAACGAAAGGTTGCCAGGAACGATGTGACGTTGATTCATGGCGTAGCGTCGTAGCGCGGGGTTGTTGGAGCGAATCACCCTCGTTGGACTTTAGTGTAACAGTGCGCGCAAGCCATAACAGTAGATGACCTCACAAATGAAGTGCGAGGCTTGCCACAGCGATAGCGTCGCCGCCGTCACTCTGTAGACCTCCTCCACTGGGAAAGGGCGCCCGCAGGGCGGGGTGAGGTTCTCGTTTGGCATGCCAGTTGCGTAAGGCTTCATGACAAGCTGAAAGGAGCAACCCATGAACGCCATGAACGATATAATGGTCATTACGCCGGCACACCTCGTCTGCCATGAGCATAGTTGCGCTGTCGAAGGCGACAAATATACGATGGTTCGCTGCCGCCGCTGCGGTGAATGGTTCTGCCCGGATCATATGGACCTGGATGGCGAGGGCGTAACGATGATTCGCCTGCTCAGCGACCCCAAACGCAAAACCTACTATCAGGGGATGTGTCTTGCCTGCGCCACCAGACAGCATGGCTAACCAGGAGAGCAGTTGCACCTCTCTACGGCAGGCTGGAATAACTCCAGCCTGCCGTATTTGCTAGTGTTGCCTTGAAATCCCAGGCGCAATGATACCAATCCGGCTTGCGAATGGCACAGGACTTGCCCACCCTCTCCAGCAGGCATGGCAGCATGATGTTTTGCACATGCCTTGTAGATGGTGAGATTGCTTGCGTCGCATCTCCGCTCAGCGGAGACGCGGCACAGAAAGGTGGCAAGCGTCAATGGTAGTTATCGGAAGTATCAACGGCCTCGTCATGGGTGATGTGGGTTCGGGAATCATCACCGCCATCGGCAATGGATTCTCAGTGCTGTTCAGCTTCATTCCCACACTGATCGGGGCGTTGCTCGTCCTGCTCATCGGCTGGCTGATCGCACGCGCTATCGAAATGCTGGTGATGCGGCTGTTGCATACCCGGCCAGCCGAGCAGGTGCTCGACCGCTCCGGCGTGGGGCAGGCAATGGCGCGTGGGGGCGTCAGAACGGACCCGGCGCGGATACTCGCAGGGCTGGCGTTCTGGTTCGTGTTTCTGATGTTTGTGTTGGCGGCGGCGAAGGCGCTCAATCTGGACGCTATCACCAGCATCGTCAACGCGATTCTGCTTTTCCTGCCGAACCTGTTTGTGGCGTTGCTCGTGCTGGTCTTTGGCATGCTGGTGGGGCGCTTCGTGGGCGAGTTCGTGCGCTCCTCGCTGGCGGCGGCCAATATCAGCGGCAGCCGGTTGCTTGGCGCGCTTGCGCAGTACGCCATCATTGGCTTTGCGCTGATTATCGCACTGACGCAGATCGGCATCGGCTCTACGATTATCGAGACGTTCTTTGCCGCGCTCGTCTTTGGTCTGGCGCTGGCGGGGGCGCTTGCCTTCGGTCTGGGTGGACGTGAGACGGCGCAGAATATGGTGTCGCGCTGGTATACCTCCGTCGCCAATCGCCAGCAAACCCCAGCAGGCAGCATTCCCGCGCCAGCGGCAACTCCCGCGAACCGGCCCATTCCTATGCCACAGCCTGTCTCTCCTGTTGCGCCAGTGTCGCAGGCGCAGCAACCGACGACGCCAATGCAACAGGTACAACAGCAACAGTCTCAACAGTCGCAACAACGGCCCAACCAGTTGCCGCCGACCGCCAGTGCGTCATAAGCGGTAGAGTTGCTCCTGGCCTTTGCAAAACGAGACCGTGGCGCTTCATAGAACGTCACGGTTTCGTTCTGTTTGCCAGCAGTGCAATCAGTGCTATCATTGCCAGCGGTCTTGCTCGCGTAGCAGTTGAGGCTCATTAGTCGTAAAGCTGCCGTTTTGCTGCTGTGCCTGGGAACTGTTGCGGTCCGCAGGCAGACCGAGCGGTCCGGAGCCGACGAAGCGATTGGGCGGTGCGGTAAGTGGCCCGCTGGTGACAGGCATGGCAGGAGGAGCGGGCGGAGCGGGCATGGTGAGCGGACCGCTGTTCATGCCCTGGCTCATCGTCCCAGGTACGTTCTGTGGTGTGGCAGGCGGCCAGGACGGAGTGGGCGTTTGCGGCATGGGTTGGGCTGGTTGCATAGGGGTGATGGGTTGATAGTCGCCAAACCAGGTGGCCGGATGATAGGGCGCGTTGCTCGGCGGGAGCGCGCCGGTTTCCCCACCCCTGGTAATTGCCGGTAGTCGCTTCGTCTGGCGTGGATCCAGCGCGCCAGTGGATGAAGCAACCGCCGGCATCGGCTGCGTGGCGAGGTCGGCGGCAGCCAGGTCAGGCGTGAAATCGGCTGCTGGCAGCAGCACAGGGCCGTGGTTGTTGGTGCCGAGGTCAAACGCGCTGATCGAACGCAGGAGTGAATGCGCCACCTCCACCAGCCGATCCATCGTTGCTTGGGTCTGCGCCATGCTGCCCTGCGTCTGCGCAGTGATATCGGCAATGGTCTTCATAGATTGCGAGATAGTCGCCGCTGCCGCCGCCTGCTGAGTCGCCGTCTCGTTGATCTCTTTCACTGCGTCAGCAATGCGCTCAGTCACCTGGTCCACCGCCTGGAGCGCGGCGCCCGCCTGAGCCGCCAGCTCTGATTGCAGCACGACCTGCTGTGTGCTGTGTTCAATGGTCACGACGACGCTGTTGGTTTCCGTTTGGATATTTTTGATGCGCGTCTGAATATGTTTTGTCGCTTCGGCGCTGCTGGTGGCAAGATTGCGAATCTCCTGAGCGACGATGGCGAAACCGCGTCCATTTTCGCCGGCCCGTGCCGCTTCGATGGCCGCGTTGAGCGCCAGCAGCGTCGTCTGGCTGGCAAAATCTGAGACCATCTGGACAATCTCGCCAATCTCCTGGCTGCTTTCGCCCAGCCGCTTCATCTTCTTCACGGATTGCAGCGCCATTTCACGAACGGCGCTCATCCCTTCGGCGGCGCGTTCGGCGGCCTCGCGCCCATCTTTGGCAATCCGGATGCCCTCCTGCGTCACCTGGCTGGCGTCATGCGCGACATCTGCAATCGAGCTGACGCTTTTTGCCATCTCGCCGACGGCGCCAGAGACAGCAATGATTTGCTGCGCCTGTTGCTGGGCGCTGGTGGTCAACTGCGCGGCGGCGTCGCGGCTTTCGCTGGCGCTCACACTCACGACCTCGCTGGCCTGTCGCGCGTCGCCCAGCAGACCGCGTAGGCTCTGGAACACGCTATTGAGCGAGTTGGTCATTGGCGTCAGTGTTGTGCCGCTGAGTTGTATGTGGATGCCAAGATTCCCCTGGCGCACCTGTTCGAGCTGATAGAGCAAGTCAAACAACTGCGCTTCGAGGGCCTTGCGTTCCAGTTCCCGTTCCTGGAAGAGATGCGAGGTTTCGATAGCCAGCGCAGCCTGGCCGGCAAACATCTCCACCAATTCAATCGTATCAAGCGTGGGAACTTTGCCGTCCTCCGGTTGATCGAGCGAGATGATGCCGAGCAAACGATCCTCTCGTGGGCTTATGAGCGGCACCAGCAGCATATCATCCGGGTGCCAGGCGTCTGGCGCTCGCTGGGCGCTGGGCGACAGTGGTGTGTAGATGGAGACCGTTTCGATTCCTTCGAGCAGGTGCTTGTACTCATGGCTGATGAAATAGGAATGGCTGATACAAAATTCCGGGCGCATCACCGCCAGCAGACGTGGCAGCGGCGGTGGCGACTGCACGAGAATCTGGCGCTCGGCTTCGTTCAAGCCAGCAGTCGCGGCGACCTCCATCGTCTGGTCTGGGCGGATGAGGTTGAGTGCAGCGGCGCGAAACCCCAGGGTGCCCGTGATGCCCTCGACCACCTGCGTGAGAATGCGGTCGAGTTCCACATCGGCGCGGAGTTCACTCCCCAGGCGCATGATCTCCTTGAGCTGTCGTGTGCGCCGCTCGATATCTTTGTCGGAACTTCGCCGTTGCACCCAATTCGCAACCATCGCGCTGGCCTCCTCCTGGTGTCCTCACGCTGTGTCAGAACACCCGTTCGCTTGACCCCACCACACTTGCTCACAGCACATACTCTTGCCGCGAAGGATAGCATATTGCGAGCGGACGTACAAATCAGGTTCAGCGCGCGTCTGCAACTGTCGCCACATTCAATGGGGCTGATACGGACGGGGGCAACCGTTGCGCTTCCCGAAGGTACTCATAGGCGCCAGCATAACCCAACTCAATCCACATCGCCGCTTTATCGAAATCCAGCGTGCCGCCGCTGATATTCGCGCCCAGGCGCAGCACATGCGTCTCAATGCCGCGTGGCAATCGTTCCAGCGCGCGGGTCAATTGATAGCGGCTCATCACGTTAGCAGTGCGTTCCAGCACGGCAACCATTGTATGCACTGAGGAGGTGCGTGCGGAACGGGGAGTGGTGTGGCGCGATGACGAATCGGCGGGCAACAGCGGCGCGACGACATTTGCATTGTCGTAGCCGACATCCAGCACGAAGATGCGCCGGGCGCCCAGCATCAACGCGGTTTCGATGCTAGCATTATCGAGCGCGCCACCATCCACATAGACATGATCGCCAATCGTCACCGGCGGAAAGACGCCAGGGATCGCGCCGGAGGCCAGCACCGCAGGCACCACCGGGCCAGACGAGAAGATCGCGCGGGTGCTGTTGGTGATATCGGCGGCGATGATGCGCAGCGGGATCGCCATATCCTCAAACGTCACATCCTTCAAGAAACGATTGATGAACTGGCGTAGCCCAGAGTCGCTATAGAGTGAGGGGTTGCCGGCGGCGATTCGTCGCAACGCCGCCAGCACCTTGCCAACGTTGATGGCCTGTTGCGGCGAATTGGGCAAAGGGTCTACGCCCAGCAGCAACCTGGTGGAGTTCGTGCTGATCCAGGCGTCGGCAAGCCATTCGACTCCTTCGATGCTTGGGCGTAGCGCCAGGCATGCGCCATTCCAGGCGCCAATTGAGGTGCCGACAACGACATCGGGGTATTCGCCCTGTTCCAGCAGCGCCCGCAACGCGCCCACCTGCAAGGCGCCGCGCGCGCCACCACCAGACAGCACAAACGCCGTGTAGGAGCGCCAGCGCGGACGCCGAATAATTGCGGAAGGGAAATCGTGAGCGCCGTTATCGCCCCCATTCAGCCCATCTTGCCCATTGTGCTCTACGTTCGCGTCGTTGCGAATCAGTTGTTCGGCCATAATTGTCCTGTCTTTCTACTGTCTCTGTCTCTATCGCGTCGCTGCTCTCTTTTTGTTGTTCTTGTTCAGTCTGTTGTCAGTCTGTTGTGTCGCTATCACGCCGCTTCCTTATGTCGTCGCCAGTTGCCGCCGCCTGCGCCTGCCGTTCGAGTGCGGCGCGCATCGCGGCCAGTGGCGCCGGGCGGCCCGTCCACAAACTGAATGCCTCTGCGCCCTGGTAGAGCAGCATGAGCATGCCACCACACGCGCGCAACCCATATGCCCGTGCGGCGCGCACCAGCGCGGTCTCCGGTGGGTTGTATACCATATCACATACGACTGCGCCCTGCGGAAGTTGCCCAAGCAACGCCAGTGGAATCGGCGCGGCGGTTGGGTCGCGCGTGCCAATCGGCGTCGCGTTGACCAGAACCTGCGTCTTTGCCAGCGCCACACCAAGCGCCTCTGTGTCCAGCAGATCAATCACGTTGTTGTGGCGCTGAGCGCTGTCTGGCATGCGGTGTTGCTGGACTGTTGCCAGCACGCTCTGTCCTACAGTGGGATTGCGCGCGGCAATCCACGGGTCTGCGCCCTCGCGCAAGGCAACGCTGATTGCGGCCCGCGCTGCGCCGCCCGCGCCCAACACCAGAAGACGCTTCTCGCCTGAGCCACTGGACCATGCCTGCTGCTCGCGCAGAACGCGCTGCAACGCCGGAACATCGGTGTTATGGCCGATCAACCGTATGCCGCTCGCCGTCTCCTCGCGCGCAATCGTGTTGACTGCTCCGCCAGTCTCCCGCGCCCCGGTAGTGATGGCATCGAGCAGCGGCACCACCGCAGCTTTATAGGGGATGGTGACGTTTGCGCCCAGCACGTCCGGTGCACGGAGGCTGGCGATGCGCACTGCCAGGTGCGCTGGCTCTGTCTCCCAGAGGGTGTACTGTGCGCTGATGCCAGCGGCGACGAAGGCGGCATTCTGCATGGCGGGTGACCACGAGTGCGCGAGTGGTTGTCCGATCAATCCCGCGCGCTGTATGACCTGCATTGTGCCTATCCCTCACCTGTTTCACGTTGTATTCTGCGCTGCCCATTCCTATCAGATTGTACATCTAGCGTTCTATTCAGGTTCTATCCAGGTTCTATTGCTGTTCCATAAACGATGTTCAAACGATCTTCCGGTTGCGCGTACACCCTCCAGAATGATGGTGTTGTACGCGCGCAACCATCGGTCACATTTCCGCGCATTGGTTCGTCAGAGGAGTGGCAAAGAAAACGCCACTGGCGGTCTGGCGCACAAAGCGCCGGTTGCGGTGAACACATGAAAGGCACGGTATGGCAATGGCTGATGAAAAAATTTCGATGTTGCAGATGGCAGTTACGGACATGGCGAAGACCAAAGCGTTCTATGCAGAGCAATTGGGCTTTCAGGTCTCTACAGACTACGGACAGGGCGCTCATCACTGGGTCTCCTTTGAACTCCCAGGAGGCGGTCCTACGCTGACCTTATCAACCATGCACGGCAATATGAAACCGGGTACGATGAGACTCTATCTCTCAACGTCAGACATAGAAGCGGCATATCCCCAGTTCACAGCGAAGGGTGTCGAGGCCAGCGACGTGAAGGATGATCTCTATGGCCCCGGCTCTGGCGTCAAGTGGTTTGCCTTTAGCGATCCCGATAGGAACGCCTGGACCGTGGCGCAGTCCTAATCGTATCTTGTGAACACGTACATACGCGCATAGACTGGGGGACGATTGGCGCATGGCGCAATCCGCTGCTGCTGGCGCACCACTGCGCCACCCTGCGTTCCAGCGGCTCTGGCTGGGGCTGAGCATCTCGTATCTTGGCGATCAGTTCACCCTCATCGCCTTGCTCTGGTTCGTATTGCAGGTGACTGGCTCTGGCACAGCGGTGGGCCTCGTCATTCTCTGCTTCGACCTTCCTGGCATCGTCACCGGGGCGCTCATCGGGCGCCTCCTGGATCGCTACCAGCCGCGTCTGGTGATGAGCTTTGACAACCTCGCCCGCGCGGCGCTCATCGCGGCGATTCCCATGCTCTATGCCATAGGGTTGCTGCACCTCTGGCACGTCTTCGTGCTGGCGTTGCTGGCCGGAGTTCTCTCGCCAGCAACCACCGCCGGAGTGCGCGCGTTTGTTCCACATCTGGTGGATGATCGTGACCTCGACCGCGCCAATGCGCTCACTGCGGCCAGCTTGCAATTTTCCTATCTCGCTGGCCCAGTGGTGGCGGGCCTCGTTGTCGCCAGGCTGGGTGGACCCTGGGCGCTGTTCGTTGATGCCGCCAGCTTCTTGCTCATGGGCGTGCTGGCGTTGACGCTGCCAGCGATCACGCGCCCGGCACACACGATAGATTCATCTCACAGTACGCGACACAGCACATCACCAGTAACCAAACCAGTAACCAAACGGGAGTTGGCGAGTCGCTGGCTCGGCTTCGGCGCGTTGTTTCGTGTGCGCTACGTGCCCGCGCTCACGCTATTGTCGCTGGTGTTCTTCTTCTCCTACGGCCCACTGGAAGCGGCCCTGCCGGTGTACAGCGGCCAGGCGTTGCATGCGAACGCCGGTGGCTATGGGCTGTTGTGGACGGGCTTCGGCGTGGGCGCCTTCGCTGGTGTGCTGACATTGACCCGGCTCTCGCGCCGCTGGCGACCGAGCGTTGCTCTGCCGCTGATCGCGGTGTTCTGGGGCGCGTTGCTGTGCCCGTTGTTTTTCATCCATCAGCTTCCGCTCGCCATGCTGTTCCTCGGCCTGGCAGGAGCCTCCTGGGCGCCCTACACGCCAATGGAGACCACCCTGTTGCAACGGCTCGTCCCCGCCGAGATACGCGGCCAGGTGTTTGGCGCGCGGCATTCATTGGTGACGGCGGCGTCACCGCTGGGAGCGGCGCTCGGTGGCGTGCTGCTGCATTATCTTTCGGCGCCAATGGTGATCGCTATCTCCGGCGTCGCCTGTATCCTCGCGGGGCTGGGTGGCCTCGCCTCACCTCCTCTACGCCAATTGCGCCAATTGCAACGGGGTGACGGATAGAAGCCTCTCATCACACGAAACCGGAGGAGCGGTTACATGAAATGGGTGAATATATCTCGTATAGCGATGGACATTTTACAATACCCGCTTGACTTGGCAAGCAATCTCTGGCATGCTTTGCGAAGCAACTTCCTTGTAGGGGAAGCTGCTGCGTGTTGGAGCAGAGGGACGATAGGATCAATCCCGGTACGATGATTCTATTCCCTTTACACGCGGTCTTCAACGGCTCAACGAGTTGTCGAACAGTGTTCACACAGGAGACCACATGCGTAAGATTGCCCTATTCGTAGCACTTCCTTGCGTAGCAACGATGCTCCTCGCAGGCATCTACCTGTTCAGCCCGCAAGCTGCTTCACACGCGCAGGCCAGGACGAGTTCTCCCCTTGCACTCTATCACGGCATGCCCCGCATCAAAGTTCACGGCACGGCGAGCAGCACCAACTGGTCTGGCTATGCCGTTACGGGCGCCAATGGGGCCTATAGCGATGTCAAAGGTTCGTGGGTCCAGCCATCCGTGACCTGCGGCAGCCGGCAAACCGCCTACTCGTCCTTCTGGGTTGGCCTGGACGGCTACAACTCCAACAGCGTCGAGCAGCTTGGCACCGACTCAGACTGCTCGCGCGGGCGGCCAACCTACTACGGCTGGTGGGAGATGTATCCGAACCCGTCTGTGCAGCTTAGCACCTCGTCGTATCCGGTATCGCCGGGCGACACACTGACGGCTGAGGTCAGCTACAGCGGCGGCAATTATACGCTGTCCATGTCGTCTTCGCGTGGCTGGAACTTCTCGACAACCCAGAGCGGCAGCTTCAACAATTCGTCCGCTGAGTGGATTGCTGAAGCGCCATCGTCCTGCTCGTTCACCTGTCATGTGCTTCCGCTGGCCAATTTCGGCACGATGAACTTCTCCAGTTGCACGGCCAACGGCGCGACCATCGGCAGCTACGGTAGCTCGGTCTGGGTGGACATCACAATGACCACCAGCGGCGGCACGGTGAAAGCGCAGCCCTCCGCGCTCAACGGCAGCGGCGACGGCTTCAGCGACACCTGGCATCATAGCTGATTCGCGCTCAGATTTAACAGCCTATAGCTCAACAACGATCTCCCGCTGCGCTCATGCTCCTGAGCGCAGCGGGAGACTCATTTTGTGAAATGATGATTCCACGCAATCCTGTGCTGGCTGGCTTCTTGCGCGATATTCCTGGCTATATGGAACGTCTTGGCTCCGGCATTCGCTTTATGATGAGCGAGATGCGCAATATGCTGCTGCCTGATCCTGAGTTCACCGAACATCAAGACTTTGTGGTCACCTTCCGTAATGGGCAGGTAGTGGAGGAGCAAATTGGCCTGAACGAGCGGCAACAAGTGGCGTTACAAATTGTGCGGGAGAAAGGGAGTATTAGCACTGGAGAGTACTCTCTGGTTACGAGGGCTTCTGAGCGCACAGCATTTCGTGATTTGCAAGATCTGGTTGCCAAAAAGCTGCTCGTTGTCCGGGGGAAGACACGAGGCCAACGCTACTATCTGCCCTAAACGTCTGTAAGTGAATTTTGAGGTGCTAATACTTCTCAAATCCGAGGCTAAACCTCTCTTGTTAAGAGGGTCATGAATCCCCCCGAATTTTGGGTCAAAATCCCGCCATCGAATCCCGCCATACATGGCGGGATTCGATGGCGGGATTTTATGTCGAATAACGACTTTTGATATGCCAAATCAAATCTGAATTTACCAGGATTGGTGCCGGCGGTGGGATTCGAACCCACAACCCGTTGCCGGGAGCAGTTTTTGAGACTGCCGCGTATACCGTTCCGCCACGCCGGCCAGCGTGAAGCCTTTTGAAGCAAGGCGATGTTGCTCATGTGAGCAGTTGCAGTATAGCCGTCCGGCACCGCCCACGTCAAGCGATGGGGTGCTGGCAGGGAATGAGTGGGCCAGGCAGCGATACGTTGCCTGGCCCGAAGCGTATTAGCGTACTAGAGAATCAACAAGATCAACGCGCTGCAACCCGTCTGATTCCCCCTCTCCTCATGGGAGAGGGGGCTACGGGGTGAGGTCATCAGACACGCGCGATAAAGGTTGCCCAGTCGCCGATGGAGTACTGCGAGGCGACCCAGATGTGGTTCGTGCTGAATCCATCGTAGGAAGCCGCCTCAAAGTCACCCCAGCGCGAATCGAAGGTCGTCACCGTTCCCTTAATCAGGAAGTGCGGAGACCGCAGCGAACCCAGTGGATCACCCTTCGCGCGCCCAGTGTACATGATGCTTGGATTCAGGCTGGCGCTCATCGTGTCGAAGACCATCACGAGCCGCCCGTTCTTGTCCTGCATCATCGCGCCGAAGGAGGCTGCCTGATCGCCGGCAAAGGCGAGATAGCTGCTCTGGTAGATGCCAGCCGCGAATACCGAGCCACCGGTAAGCGCAGGCTGGAGTTGACCCCAGAAGATGCCCGGCACCGTGCTGGCCGCGCCGTTCTGGATGGCGGTATCCAGCGAGAAGGAGATCAAGCCGTTGCCCGACCCGACGCTATAGACCGGCGTGCCAGTGATGCGGGTGTCAATCGTTTCGACGCACTGGCTGCACCCGGGCTGGTCAGCATTGGGCGGCGTGACGTAGGGGTTGGAGTCCGCAAAGACGCCGCTAATGGTGTTGGTGGCAGGATTGTAGGCCCAGATCGAGAAGCCATGACACGCCGTGAAGAAGCAATCATCGCCGAACGGATCGCCGAAGATGTTGAACGAGCTGACCAGATACTCCACGCCTGGGTCCAGCACTGGCGTCGTGATCGTCTCCACCGGCTGCACGGTATCCAGGACCACGCCGCCCACTGTATAGTCGGCAACGAAGTTGGCAGTTACCGGCAGGCCGTTCTGCATGGCCGCCTTGTTGGCAAAGCCGGACTCAGCATAGGAGTACGTTCCGGCAATCGAGTCGAACATGTTGCCGCTGAAGGCGATGACATCTTTGTTGAAGCCGAACTGCGTGTAGTCAGCGGCGTTGGTTGTGCCCAGCGACATGTCAAAGCTGTAGACATGCTCGATGCCCGTCTTCATGCTGAGATTGGCGATCCAATACTTCGTCACGAAGTCGCAGTTTGGCGCAATGCCAAAGCCTGGCGCACCTTCGACCTGAAGGAACGCCACCCAGAAGAGACCGGTGTTCATATCGTAGAAGGCGCGGGGATCGCTGGTGAAGGGACCAGCAGGATCACAGCCCGCAGGGGTGGGATTGGGGATGCCAAAGAAGACCTGCGAGTTGACGGGACCGACGACCGGCACTCCCTTTGTGTTGTAGATCTCAATCGAGGTATTGACCGCCTGCAAGACAAAGCTCGGCCCGGAAGCCAGCGCCATATCTGGCGGCTGGCAGCCACCAAAATACGGGCAGATCGTTGCTGAATCTTGCATGCCCTGGAAGCCGATGACACTGCTCTTGCTGTCGCTCGTCTGCGCCAGCCCCGAAGCTTTTGGCGCGTGCGTATTATGTGCCGCCGCCGCTTTGGCTGGTATGAGTTTGCTCCCGCTCAGCAGCGGCATGGAGCGATGGGCAGATGCCTGGCTGGCGGTTTCTTTGGGCAGATTGAACACATTCAAGGTCTGCCCGATCACCTGATGCCCTGCGATTGACTTGGCGCTGAGCTTTGGCCCCGATGTTGCCGAATGGTGGGTTAAAGGGCTGGCGGCCACCATTGAGACGCTAACTGCGCTGACAACGAGCGCGACTGCGGCCAGGATGACAAACGTTTTCCCCGTCACATGTCGTGATTTCACCTGCTGCATCTCCTGTCATGACGACACATACGACATTCTTTTATCTGCCGGCTATCTGCGGGTATGCGACAATCCACTGGTCTGATGAAGGGGTCAATCTGTTTTCAACCAGGCTAATCTTTCTGTGCTTTTCAGCATCCCATTGCTCTACCAGGAGCCATCCCGGTCTACATGACAACCCCACCACGTCATGTCCCGCACGTTCGCCATACGAGAACGCACTCCGCTGTACGCACTCCACCACCACACTACCCGAAGGCATTTCTTGCGAGGAAGTGAACTTTGATCCTCTCGTCACGAAGACAAGTATACCTATGTTCCAGCAAGAAATCAACCAACATTCGTTCACAGCAAGGATATATGAACAAAGTGTCATCTTGTTACTTTGAGCAAGCATGGCGACATACCGGCTGGCCATGTGAGACGTTCGGGCACGCGCTGGCATGCGCGTGCCCATCGTGCTAGAGTGAGGGTATGGTAAAATCACGCTTTTCCCTCCTCCCGATGACTGCTTCCCGCTGGCTCTGGACCGGCACGTTGCTGGCGGCGCTTGTGGCTGTGACGCTGGCGATTGCCACACGAGCGGCAACGCCGGCAAATGGCGTGACGCCGGGCGGCCATGCAGTCGTCGGTGCGCCAGCGCCCCATTTTGCGCTGCCTGCTGAACAGAATGGGCAATTGCTCGCGCAGCCTATTTCGCTTGCCGCAGAGCGCGGACATCCAGTCGTGTTGTTCTTCTTCTATTCGCTCTGCCCCCATTGTCTGGATCAGGCAGCGGCGGTGCAGACGCTCGCAGCGCAAGAAACGGTCCACGGCCTGGGCGTTTTCTATATTAATTCCCCAGCAGAATCCTCTGGAATCATCGCAGCGTATGCGCAGCGCCTGGGCATCACCGCGCCGGTGCTGCTGGATAAAAGCGGTAGGGTTGCCGCCAACTATGGCATCGCTTCCTATCCTGCTACTGTTCTGGTTGACGGAAACGGTACCGTGCGCGAGGTATGGATTGGCGAAACCGGCGTGGACTCGTTACGTAGCGCCATCACGCCACTGCTCGCGGGCGCTCTGCGCGCGCCAGCCGCGCAAACTGCCTGGATGGGTCGCCATGTCTGACCACCCTCCCACTACCAACAAGCGTCTCGTGCTGATTCTGGGCGGCGCAAGGAGCGGCAAAAGCGCCTATGCTGAGCAACTGGCGCTACGGATGGCGCGCGGACACCCCCCCATCTATGTTGCCACGGCTACGCCAAGCGATGAGGAGATGCGCGCGCGAATTGCGGAGCATCGCCGCTTGCGGGATACAAGTGATGCTGGCTGGCTGACCATCGAGGCGCCGGACGATCCCGCCAGCGCGCTGGCCGCCGAGCAACGATTGCGCGAACCAGGAGTGGTGGTGCTGGACTGCCTGACATTGCTCGTTGCGAATCTGCTGCTTGGCGCTCTGCCATCGCTTGCCACCGATGATGGTAATAGCCGGGATACGCTGGATAGCGCAGCGGCGGCAGCCGTGGAGGAGCGCGCTGGACGGGCTATTGATGATGTGCTGGCTGTCTACGAACGCGGCGCGCGTTCGCTCATCATCGTCTCGAATGAGGTGGGAATGGGGATAGTGCCGGTGTATCCGTTGGGACGGCTCTATCGCGATCTGTTGGGCCGCCTCAACGCGCGCATCGCTGCGCGGGCCGACGCCGTGCTGCTGCTGGTGGCGGGATTGCCCATCGAGGTGAAATCCCTGTCACATGCCTGGAATGCCACCGCTGCCGATGTGCTTGGCCTCGATAGCTGATCAAAAGTCTCTCGGCTGTAAACAGCCGGAGCATGCGCGAAGTGGCTAAAGCCATCGGTCGTTGCTGGCTCTCTCAGCCCGTTGTTCGTGCGCCGGCACTTCACTGCCGCGATTTCTTTTAAACGATGCGCTGCGGGTTGGTGTAGATGTTGACGCTTTCGCCACGCAGAAACGCCGCCAGCGTAATGCCGGAGGCGCTGGCAAGGTCCACCGCCAGGCTCGATGGCGCGGAGACTGCCGCGATAATTGGGATGCCCGCCGCCAGTGCCTTCAGCACGATTTCGAAGGAGAGGCGTCCACTGACGAGCAAGACATGCCGGGCGAGTGGAAGGGCATCATCGAGCAGCGCACGCCCAATGAGCTTATCCACGGCATTGTGGCGGCCAATATCCTCGCGCAGCGCCAGCAGCGCGCCGTCTGCGGTAAAGAGCGCCGCCGCATGCAATCCGCCAGTGTAGGTGAAGACCTGTTGCTGCGCGCGCAGGCGGTCCGGCAGCGAGTAGAGCAGCGCCGCAGGGACCGTGAAGTCATCCACAGGCAGCGGCGGCAGGGTGGCGCAGGCGGCGGCAACACTGTTCTTGCCACAGATGCCACAACTGGCGTTGACGGTGAAGAGCCGCGAATAGCCGCTCTCGCTGGCGCGTTGCGCCAGATCAACGCCCGCCGCCGCTGTGACGACGATGACGTTTTCAGTGGGCAACCCATCGGTGTCAGTTCCCGTGGTTATGCTCGCCAGTTCAGCCCGCCGCGCCAGCAATCCCTCGCTGAAGAGGAAGCCCGCCGCCAGTTCTTCGTCGTGGCCTGGCGTGCGCATGATGGCCGCCAGCGAGGTGGGCGCGCCCTCTGGTCTCGCCACCTGCACCTCCAGCGGCTCCTCCACCGCCAGTTCATCCTGCGCGGCGCTGGTCGCCATCCCGTGCCAGCGCTGGATGGGGGCCGTCACCTGGCGCGTGGGGTCGAGTTGTGAGCGAATGGCGCTTTGCATGGTCTGCCTCGTTATTGTCGTCGCCTGTGGCACTTACCTCACCGGTTCACGGATGATTGCGGCGTTTGTGGCGGGAAGATGCTGCGATCAATCATATTCGTCAGCGTTTGGATGAGCCGCTCATCGCTGATCTGCGTTGCCGTTTGCAGGTTGGCCGCCTCCATCAACGTCAGGATGGCGAGCGCGGTCGCTTCGATATCCAGGTCCGGCCAGGTGATGCGGCGTTGCCGTGCCTGGCGCAGCCGCTCTTCGATCTGCGCCAGCACATAGCGGCGAATATGCTGCTGATATGGCGCCAACTCTGGTTCGAGCGACATGATTTCCTGCCAGACTCGCCGTAGCCCACTCTGCCCGGCGCTCAACACCGCCGTGACGGCTTGCTGAATCGTCTCGCGGTGGTTGTCATGCGAAAAATCCATCTGGGCAAGCTGGATATTGCCAAAGATTTCATCGAGTCGTTCGATGGCCAGCGTCATCAGCGCCTGCCGCTTGTTGCGAAAGTAATTGTAGAACGTCCCCACGCTGACGCCCGCCGCCGCTGCGATGTCGTCTGAGGTGGTCTGCGCATAGCCGCGCTCCATGAAGAGCGTGGCCGTTGCCTTGAGCAGATCGTCGCGTTTCTCGCGGCTGCGCGCCTGCTGGGGGATGCGCGGCAACTCTTTGCGCGCCGGAAAGAGCGTCTCCGCCAGCGCGGAGAGATGTTGCTCAACGGCAGCCTGCCCATCTCTTGCTGTTGGCATCTGCGCGCACTGCTCATCATCGTTGTTGCGCGTCGCCTGTTGTGTTGCGCCGTTGGCGGCTCTATTGGCGTTTGCCATGCTGCCCATCCTCCTCGCACATCACCCTGGCCGCTGCTCATAGTAGGTGATTTTCCCGTTGCCAACTGTTATAACATGTTTTTGCCGGTTTAGCCGCTATTGTGCGGGATACTGTCGTGTATGTGGGATATGAGAGATCGCTATTGGGTGATCGGCTGGGCGATAGCCGCGCGCACATAAGCCAATGCGTTGCGTAGTTGCTCCGCGTGGCGGGCGCGACCAAAGAGGCCAATCTGGGTGGGGTGAATCTCCAGCGTCACCAGCCCGGTGTAGCCGTCACGCGCCAGCAAGCCGAGGAAACGATCAAGCGGCAACTGCCCTGCGCCTGGCAGTCTGTGGGTGTGGGGAACGCTGTCGTGCCAGATGACATCGTTCAGATGAACATTGCAGAGGACAGGCCGCACGATATCATAGCAGGCGAGAATGTCTTCACCATTAGCGCCGGCATGGCAGGTATCGAACGTGACGCCGCAACCATGCTCTCCGGCGAAGTCTACGAGCGCGTGCAAGTCGTCCAGCAGATAGCGTTGTGGCCGCTGGATATACTGGTTGCTCTCCAAACCGATGCGCAGTTTGCCGCCGGTCAGCGCCAGCGCCTCGCGCAATCCGGCGCTGAAGCGTTGGGCGCGCGGACTGCTGAGGCGCGAAAAGCCAGCGACATGCACCACGCAGGTATCCACGCCAAGCGCCTGCGTCACCGCCGCCAGTTGGGGGATGCTTTTCTCTGAGTGGCGCGGCCATCCCGGCAACATCCTGAACGGCGGATGCACGCTGAGAATCGGCACATCATAGGCGCTGGCGCTGCGTTGCAGCCACCGGACGCCGCCAATACTGTAGCCCAGCCCCAGCACCAATTCGACGCCATCATAGCCAATCTCACGCGCCAGAGTGAGGCTGTAGCTCAGGCTGCGATGATAGAAGGTGCCGGTAGAGAATGATATACGCATGTGTGAAAGATACCCGCCTGGTTTCGCTCAGGTCAAGCCTGACCTAATATGGTGAGCAGTTCAGCGAGCAGCGCCGCGTTGGCCGTCGCCAATACACTATACGGATGGGTGAACGCGACGGGTCCAATTGGCTGCCCATCCGGCCCAACGAACAAGCCACCCGCCTCCGTGAGAATAAGCGACGGCGCCAGGAAGTTTTCTGGCGTCAGTCGTTCGCGCAGATCAACGTAACCATCATAAGCGCCTTGCGCGACATAGCAGAGATCGAGGACCGTCGCGCCGGTGCGCCGGATGGTTGAGGCGCCGCCAATGATATCCCACAGCCGTTGCGCGACGTGCGCTCTGCCGGCCTCATCCAATGCCGTAGCCAGTGGCGAGCGGGCGCGTCCGATGTTGATGCCGAGCATCGCATGGCGCAGTTCGCGAGTTGCGGAGGTGTGGCACGGCCTGCCATCTATGGTTGCGCCCTGGCCACGCGCCGCCGAATAGAGCGTGCCAGTAAAGATGTCACCACAGACCGCATACGTGACCTGTGCTGGATCGAGCGCTGCGCCGAAGGGCAGCGCCGCCACCGCGAACCCGACTGAGCGGATGCCGCGCCGGAAATTGTTGCTGCCGTCGCAGGGGTCCAGCACCAGCGTCCAGCGTGGCTGCCGCCCGACGGTAATTTCGCCCGCTTCCTCGCTCAGCGCATGAAACGCGCCGAGTTCGCGCTCCGCGACGGCCAGCGCGATACGCTCTGCCTCGGCGTCGAAGGCGCGCGTCATCTCGCCTTTGGGGTTGGTCGCCACCTGCTCCCGCGCCTCGCTCGCCAGCCCATCGCCAAGCAGATAGCGACGCACCGCCGTAAACATTGCGATGAAAGCCGGTCGCGGGTCGTCGCTCTCCTGCGCTGTCTCCTCGGAATTGCTCGATTCAGATGCTTGTTGCGTCATAGCCAATGCTTGCCCGTCCTTTGCCATATATTTTTCATCTCTCTGCATATCGTACTACGGTATCACACGTAGGTTGGAGTCCGATTGTGGCTAGTCATGCCATCTCCGGTGAAACCGCCGTCGCCGTGTTATCATAACAGGCGAAACTGCGCCGATATTGTGCATATGGAAACAACGCAAAGACCTTGCCAGTATTGTGGCTGGTGTGTGGCTGCGCTGGCAATGGAGTAGGAGCAAAACTGTGCGGTTGCCCTGGCGTATGACGCATACCACACCGGCTGAGCAATCAGAGCAATCTGAGCAACAGCCGGTGGAGTCTGCCATGCGCGCCACCGCCACTGCAACGCAGCCAACGCGACGCCGGGCGCGCTACTGGCTTTACGCGCTCGAAATCGCCGTCTTCATCGCCGCGCTGGCCGCCACACAGATTCTTTCCGCGAGCCTCTGGCGGCTGCCCAACGGTGATGTGGATGAATATTACGCCTATGCGCGTGCCTTCTGGGAGACACGCCCGCTCTTTCATGCGCTGCCGGTCGAATATCCGCCGCTCGCCATCGTGCCGTTTACGCTGACGATCATCCCTGACCTGCCGAATTATTATCACATCGTCTTCGCCGTCTGGATGGGCGCGCTAATGGTGGGCGGCTATATCGCGTTCCTGCGGCTGGCCGGTCGCCCGCGCGCGCTAATGTACGCTGTCTATCTCTTGCTCGGCACGTCGGCGACGCTGCTGGCGCGCTTCGACATCGTGCCGGCGCTGGTGGCGCTGCTGGCGCTCTGGTTCGCTGAACGCGGGCGCTTCGGCTACGCCTATATCTTCATCGCCGTTGGCGTGCTGCTGAAGCTCTATCCGGCGTTCCTCCTGCCTATCGTGCTGATCGAACACTGGCGTGCCGCCACACAGGTTGCCATCGTGGAGGGGCGCGAAACGGCGGAACGGGCGGCGAATTGGTGGCGCGGCGGACCGTTTCGGGCGGCGGCGCAGTTCTGGCGACTGCCAGCAACACAGCGCACCCTGCGTGGGCTGCTGCTCTGCCTCGGACTGATTCTGGGCTGCTTCGCCATCTCGTTCGTTCTCAATCCTGCCGGCACGCTCTCTGGCTTCCAGTACGCTGGTTCGCGCCCGCTTCAGGTGGAATCTACGCCGGCCTCGCTGCTCTGGCTTGGCTCGATCTTTGGCATCCCCGCGTATCCGAACTATTCCTACACCTCGCTCAATTTCGTCGGCCCGCTGGATACGCTCCTCAAACCGGCCTCGCTGGTGGCGCTGGTGGCCGGCTGCCTCTGGGTCTACTGGCGGCAGGCGCGAGGCAAGCTCACGGTTGGTCAGGCGTTCCTGGCGTGCCTGGGCATCGTGCTGGTGACGAACAAGATCTTCAGCCCGCAGTATCTCATCTGGATCATTCCGGTGGTCGCGTATGTCGAGGGATTCGATTGGCTCTGGCTGGCGGTTTGCTTCCTGACATGGTGCGACTTCCCCATCATCTATCAGTTGCACCACCCAATCCAGACAGTGACGTATAGCTGGCAATTCATGCCGGTGCTGGCGCTGCGCAATGGGTTGTTGCTCTACGCCACATTGCGTGTTATCATCCGCCCCAAGAAGACGCCGTTTCAGTTCCCTGGCAGCGCCTCCGGCCCACCGTCGCGGCGCACGACAACCGTAGACGAACGCGAGGCTCAAATTGCGGGAGAAGCCGGAAACGATGCCGAATCAGCAGCGCGCGATAGCCAGATCATAGGGGTATAGCCTGAGATGAAGTCAGTAAGCGTGAGGTCCGCCGGTGTTGGGCCGGTGAGCGACCGCAGCCACCTGTTCACCATCCTGCTCACGGTCGCCTGGTTTGCTGGCGTCGCGTTGCCGATTCTGCTCTCGCTGGTGCTGGGCCTCCCCGGCAAGGGGCTGCCGCTGATAGGCGTCGTCCTCTGGTTCGTCTTGCTGCGGGTCGCACGCTGGATCTCGCCAGCAGCGCAGGCCGATCATCTTATGCGGCGTGGCAAGTATGCCGAGGCGCTGGCGCTTTGCGACCGCGCGCTGGCGGTGCAGGGCGAGGGCGCCTGGGTGGGTATGCGGCGGCTCGTCTGGCTGAACCGGCGCACGACGGCATTGATTGCGCTGGGCCAGGAAGATCAGGCGCTCGTTGCGGCAATGGATGCAGTGAGCATCAACCCGGACCCAGAAACGTTGGGTAACTGCGCGATGGCGCTGCTCCGGCTCAATCGCTATGACGAAGCGGTGGTCGCGGGACGCCTGGGGCTGGCGCTCACGCGGGAACGCTCGGTGCTGTGTCATGGCGTGCTGGCGCTGGTGATGCTGGCGCAGCACAAACCTGCGGAGGCAGAAGCAATGGCCGGCGCGGGACTGGAAGACTCACGCGCGCTCTATCCCTTCTCCCGGCTGGAACGCTACACCACCTGCCTCGCGGCGATGACGCGCGCCATTCGCGAGCAGGTGCGCCATCCCGTTGCTGACGCGCAACGCGAATATTTTCACAAGACGCGCCGCAATGGCCAGCGATTGGCGCTGACTGGGACGCTGGCGGTGGAAGAGCAGAAAAAGTTGGAGGGTGGCTATCTGCGGGACTTGCGCAAAGCCGCCGGTAGGACGCCGCTGCTGCGGGCAATGGCGCTGCTGGAAGAAGCTGACTCACTGAGCGATCAGCCGCAGCAGCGTGAGCGCGCCTGCACGTTGCTGGAGTCCGCCTATCAACTGGCGCCGGAATATTGCCTCTGGTTCGTCTCCCAGCCAGGGACGTTCATCACGCTCAACGACGACCCACGCCTCCTGGCGCTGCGCACCGAGGCCAGCGCCCGCTTTGCCGCCTGGAATGCGCATGCGCCGGATAGCGAGGTCGTCGGGCTGGCGTTGACGGCTGCCGAGGGTGATGCGCGCGCCCGCCCCGCTCAGCAATCCAGCTATCAGGCGCTGGTCGTGCAGGTCATCACCCTCGGTGGCACCTTTGCCTTGCTACTGCTCTGGACCTGGCGCTTCTTTATCCTCGGCTCATAAGTGTTAGCGCCGCTCACCGGCGATTTTGAGCGCCTTGACGAAGTTCGCCGCCAGCGTATCGAACTCCTCGCTGTAATAGTCCTCGATCTTGCCAGCATCGCAGAGCATGGCGATATCGCGGTCAATCGGAATCTGCGCCAGCAGCGGCGCGCCGGTCAGCGCAACCAGTTCTGCGCCGTTGCTGGGGCCGAAGAGTTCGTTGCGGCTGCCGTCTGGCATCGTCAGATAAGCCATGTTCTCGACAACGCCAAGCACTTTACCCTTGAGCGTCTGCACCATCTTGATGCACTTGATGACGATTTCGGTCGCCAGCATTTGCGGCGAGGAGACAATCACCACGCCATCCAGCGGCAACGACTGCATCACCGTCATCGGCGCGTCAGATGTGCCTGGGGGCAGGTCCACCAGCAGGAAGTCCAGTTGGCCCCAATCCACATCGCTATAGAACTGCTTGATGGCGCTGGAAACCATCGGCCCGCGCCAGACCACCGGGTCGGTGCTGTTCGGCAGGAACATGTTCATGGACATCACCTTCACGCCGCCCTGCGAGCGTAGCGGATCAATGCCGCCCGCGCCCTTCGTAGGGGTGCCACGCACGCCAAACTCTTTCGCAATGCTTGGCCCGGTGATGTCGCCGTCAAGAATGCCGACCTTGAGACCCTGCCGCTGCAATGAGACACCGAGCAGGCCGGTTATCAGCGATTTGCCGACGCCGCCCTTGCCGCTCATAATGGCGACGATATGGCGAATCTTGCCGCCCGCGCCGGGGCCGGCCATCGTCAGCGGGATGCCGCGCCCGACCGGCGCTTTGGTGGCCGGTTTGATGCCAATCGCTTCCTGCCCATTGGCGACGCGATTCAAGTCCTCGACGAGCGCGTTGGCGTCCAGACGGTGAGTGCGCGCGCCGCCAGCAACGCTCTCGCGTGAGCCGACCTCACAGGCGGTGCAGGGAAGTCCATGTCCCTGGAAGACTTTGACCGTCTGCGGATACTTCGTTACCACGTCGTGGATAATCATATCCGCAGTGATTTCAACTGCCATGCGTGCCTCCTGGCAACATCAGCGCGCCGCAGAGATGGGCGCTCATGAGAACCGCGCCGCCGTCCAGCCGCTGCGCTATAATCTCTATAATCTTCAGCGGTGACTTCAGCGTGGTTCTGGGCAGATGGCTGATGCTGCGCTATGCGTATGTGTGATGAATGAGTGAGCGCAACCGGATGATCTAATTCCGACTAGCCAACTAGGATTATAGCACGCACAGGCAGTATCCCGGCCAGATGGCGATGAGGTCCCAAACGGGTAGGCTTTTTGCGAGCGATTCTTCGGAGAGCGAGAGGAGATAGAACGTGCCAGAGACGGAACAAGAACAGCAGCAATCGGGTGCAAACGATCAGGTGGTTCGCGAAGAAGTACAGTTTCTCTTGAGCGGCGGCAATGCGCATATGTCGCTTGAGGAAGCTATTGACGACTTCCCGATGGAGCAGATCAACACGCTCTATCCAAAAGGAACGTATACACCCTGGCACCTGCTCGAACATCTGCGGCTCACGCAGTGGGATATCCTGGACTTCATCCGCAATCCCAACTATCAGGAGCGTGAATGGCCGCGCGACTACTGGCCGCCGGAGGGGCAACAGGCGACCGCGCAGGACTGGCAGCAGACCATCGCGGCGTTCCAGGCTGACCTCAAAGAGCTACAGGCGTTGGCCACCAATCCAAACACCGACCTGTATGCGCGCATTCCCCACGGCAGCGGGCAAACGGTTCTCCGCGAACTGCTGGTCGTGGCCGACCACAACGCCTATCACATCGGGGAATTCGCCATTCAGCGGCAGGTAATGGGCACCTGGGGTAAGGGGCATCGCTAGTAGCAGGATAGCGGCTATGTTTCGCGTCGAAGATCGCAACCGTGTCCATAACCGGGTACTCGAACTGGCAGCGTCTGATGCGCGGGTGGTCGCTGGGGCCGTCGTGGGATCGCTGGCGTTCCATGCTGGGGATCGTTGGTCTGATCTCGATCTGACGTTTGCGGTTGTAGATGACGTGCCAGTGTTGGGGGTGTTGGACGACTGGACTCGTATCCTCAGTGCAGAGTTCGATGCCATCTCACTCTTCGACCTCGCCAGTGGAGACAGCCTCTATCGCGTTTTTCTGCTGCCGGGATGTCTCCAGTTTGACCTTTCGTTCACGCCCACTTCTGCCTTCGGCGCCACTGGCCCCAAGTTCCGGCTGCTGTTCGGCAGCGCGGTCGAGAAGCCGCACACCGCGCCACCGTCACCGCATGAAGTTTTCGGCTACGCTGTGCATCATGTCCTGCGGGCACGCTTTTGTATCGCGCGCGGACGCTTCTGGCAAGCCGAATACTGGCTCAGCGACGCCCGTGACTGCGCGCTTCAACTCGCCTGCCTCCGGCACAATCTTCCCGCCTACAATGGCAGAGGCTTTGATGACGTACCTGCTGAGGTCCGCGACAAGTTCAAGGAGACGCTGGTGCGGTCATTGGGTCGCGATGAATTGCTGCGGGCGCTTAGATTCACTATCGCGGGTCTGCTGAGCGAGGCGCTCCATATGCCGGAGTTGCAGAAGATGGCAGCAAAAGTTGAACCGCGCCTGCGTGAACTCGTTATCGTCTGGGAAGATGAACCGGAAGCCACAGCAGAGGATTTATCATAGGCGCGGACTGAGAGCTTCTATGATTTGCTGTGCCGCGCGTTCGCCGGTCGCCAGCGCCCCATGCACCGTTCCGGCATTGCCGTCGGTATTGGTTGCTTCGCCAGCGAAGTAGAGCGTATCGGCAAACGGCTGCGCCAGCGCCGCTACTCCCTCCATGCCGCCGACCGTCAGATAGCTGTAAGCTCCGCGTGTGTAGATATCCTTGCTCCAATTGTGCAGGTAGACCGCTACAACCTCCGCCTGCATCGCATCAAACGACCACCCGGCGATGGCCGCCAGCGATGTGATAGCCGTGCGGGTAATCTCTTCGTCCGACTGTTTCGCCAGCAGCGCCGCCTGTGGTCCCCCCACCCAGCCGGTGAGCAGCGGCACTAGCAGGGGATAATTGGTCCACCAGGTCGGCATCATCTGCTGTTCCGAGAAGAGGAAGGACATATGCGGCTCGTGCAACGAACCATGCCGTATCACAGACGCGCCGGATGCAACTACAGCCAGCACATCGCGGTCCCAGAAGCGTTCGCGCAGCCGCAGCACCACGCGCACCACCTCTCCCATCGCCAAACCAGCCAGAGCTTGCGTGAAACCGGGCGGCGCAGGGTCGAACGCGATGCTGCCGGGCGTCCCTTGTGGCGCTTTCAACAGGCTGAGCGGGATGGTCACGATAGCTCGCCGCGCGGTAATCGTCATGGGGTCGGGTAATCCGTCACCTTGCCCTTGTTCCCCAGGCGCGGCAATGGTCTCTACGCGCACCTGCCCTGGCGTCCATGCGATCCGCTGGACCATCCGGCGGAGATGCAGCGTCAGGCGTGTGGAGTCGCACTGATTGAGAATGTGTTGCATCAGGCGATCATAGCCATCCAGCACGAAGAATTGCCGATCACCCCGGATGCGCTCAGATGCCAGTTCGCTCTGCGCCAGCCAGCGCACGCTCACCGTCGCCGGATCTGCCGCGTCGAAGCCAGCCACATAGTGCCTTGTCCAGCGACGCGCCTCCTCCCAATGTGGCGCGCTAAAGTAGGTAGCGATATAGGCGTCGAGCGCCATATCCTCTCCCTTATATGTCGCCAGCGATGCCAGAATCGGGTTTTCCTCGTCGCCCTCTTCGTCCTCACTCTCTTCGTCATTGCCGTGCTGGTCCTGTTGCCCCTGTGAACGCCCAATTGATACGGGTTGCCCATCCAGTTCGTAGAGCGTCACACCTGCCTCGTGCGCCAGGCGCAGCGTCTCCGGCGGACAGCCATGCACGAACGACGCGCCGAGTTCCAGGGGAATCGCGCTCTCCGCTGGCCGGATCGTCCGAATCCGCCCGCCAATGCGCTCGCGCGCCTCGATCAGCGCCACCGAGAGGCCATGTTGTGTCAACAGGCGGGTGGCAGCCAGACCCGCTGCGCCGGCGCCCACGACCACCACATCATAGGCCGGCTCGCCAGTGTATTCCACCTGCTTGATAGTAGTTGTCTGAGCTTGATTTGATTGGTGAGGCTGACGTTCCACTGGCATGATGTCCTGATGTCCTCGCGTGCGTTTGCCAGGCAGACTCGAACAACAGCGGGACATCCGGTTGGTGTCGTTGTTCGCTCTTTCCTGCCCGGTGATGTCTACCGTCATCATACCTCTGCGCTCTTCGCTCTGCCCAGCCGTTTTGCAGAAAGATAAAGACTGCCAGAAGTTTGTTGGCTTCTGGCAGTCTTTGTGGTTGTCTCAAGCGAGACAATGAACCTTACGGCTATCTAGCGGCTGTTGTGCCCGCTTCCTCATTCTTGAGCATCATGCGAAGCTGTTCGCGCAGTTCAGGAGTGTTTTCATGCCCATGCACTGCCACCGCATGCGCTACCGCCGCATCCAGCACTTCTTTCTCTTCGCCCGAAATTGTCAGCGTGCAGCCGACCTCATTTGGAAAGTCCCGGCAATCCGCCACTTTGCGTGCCATTGAGATGTCTCCCTTCATCTGCCAGTCTGGCAGGTTTTTCAGAACTACTAAGCTACCAAACTACTAGGGACGCACTTCAAACAGACGGTTGAATGGTGTGTCCATCGCGCGGCGGAAGCGGGTGAAACCTGCCTCCTCAGCGACGGCGCGGAGCGCGGCTTCGGTGGCGAGTGTGCCCAGCGCCACGGGTCCGGTGGCGACGGCGTTGGGCGTGCAGACCAGCACGGATGCCGCAGAATACACGCGCCCGACCGGATTGAAGTTCTCTTCCACGGTGTTGCCAGCCATTGGCTCGACCAGCAAGATCGTGCCATCCGCCGCAATCGCCTCGCGCGCATGCCGTAGCGCGCCAACTGGGTCGCCCATGTCGTGCAGGCAATCGAAATAGCAGATCAACTCATAGCCGGAGCCGGGGAAATCAGTTGCGCCTGCCACCTCGAACGACACGCGATCAGCCAGCCCCGCCTCTGCAACCTCCTGGCGAGCGGCCTCGATAGACGCGGCGTGATTGTCGAAGCCGAAGAAGCGTGACTTCGGGTAGGCGTTTGCCATGATCTGCGTTGACGCGCCATGTCCACAGCCGACATCGGCAACGGTTGCGCCTGCTTCCAACTTCTCGCGCACGCCAGCCAGCGCGGGAATCCAGTTCGATGTGAGGTTGGCCAGATAGCCAGGGCGGAAGAAACGCTCGGTGCCCCGGAACAGGCCGGCATGATGGTCGCCCCAGCGCATGCCCTCGCCGCTGCGGAACATCTCGGCCACATGCTCTTCGTCTTTGACCAGCGAGATGAAGAGTTCAAATCCACCGGCGACAAACAACGGATTCGCGTCATCTGCCAATGCCGCCCGCTGCTCCGGCGTCAAGGAATACGCGCCGGTCGCCGGATTGTACTCGATATAGCCGCTTGCCGCCTGATTGATGAGCCATTCACGTACATAGCGTTCAGTGGTATTGGTGCGTTTCGCCAGCTCCACCGAGGTCAGCGGACCATCGCTCGCCAGCGCCTTGTAGAGTCCGAGCCGGTCACCAATCACTACCAATGCTGAGCTGGCCGTCGCGCCGAAATCACCGATGATGCGCCCGAGAAGCGCCTGCATCTTCTCCTGGTCAATAACCTCTGTCTCTGCCACGTTCTTCACCATGCAACCCCTTCCCTTTCATGCGTTTCATGCGCGCGGCGTGCGTTTGTGCATGCTGTCTACGCCGGAGCGCCGCTGCAACAACGTGACTCAAACGTCACTCACACGAAGGCAAGTATAGAGGGAGAATGGCGAGATTCCTTCCGTGGCAGCACGGAGCTTTTGATTGCGGCAGTACGGATATCAGCCAAGATGGACGGTCGGTTCTGTACGGGGATGCGTTAGCCCTTGCTCGACGGCCCAGGCGGCGACCTGCGCGCGGGTGGCGAAACCTAGCTTGCCGAGAATGTTGCTGGCATGAGTTTCAACTGTGCGCTCGCTGACGACCAGCGCCTCCGCAATCGCTCTGTTGGACATGCCCTGTGCGATGAAGCGCGCCACCTCGCGTTCGCGTGCCGTCAATCCGCCGTGCTGCTGCTTCTCGCTCTGGCGCGCGTTCCGCGTGGGAGTAGCGGGGAGCGCGGCCATTGCTCTGGCAGCAAACGTCTCGCGCATCGCTGGCTCGGTGATACCCTCCGCCAATCGCGCAATCACCGCTTCACCTTCGCGGAGCGCCTGCATCAGCGCATCCTGCCGCCGTTCACGCCGGTAGAGGTTGGCAAGTGTTGCATAGAGACGCCAGAGGACAGCATGCGCATCCCACTGTTGGGCAGCGGCGATGCCAGCCTGCAAACAGCGCTCGGCCTCATCGAAGCGCCCATTTCCGGCCAATGCTTTGCCACGCAAGAGGGCAACCAAAGGCGCATGATACTCCGTGGTTGCATTGGGCGTGTTGGCAATCAGCGTATCTACAGCAGCCAGTGTCTCCGCGAATCTCTCCTGCGCCAGTAACAGTTCAATGCGTGCAGAGGCTACCAGATGTTCGCCCAGCGATGTTATCGGCATAGTAGCAGTTACCTCATCCAAAATCACTGCGGCGCGGGCCAGATCATGTTGATGGATGCAGGTAGAGGCAAGATGGCCGGCTGCGCAATGAATCCAGTGCGCAGAACCAATAGTTCTGGCGATTTCCAGCGCCCGTTCGCCGTAGCGGCGTGCGGTATCCTGATCCAGCAGATCATCATAGACGCAGTTTAAACCAGTCAGCGCGGCGCACGTCCACTGGCGATGCTCGATCTCCTCAGCAATGGCAAGGCTGTTGTGCATGGTTTGGAGTGTTGCGCTCCATTTTCCTTGTGGCCCAAGCACACACCCCAGGCTAAAAGCGGCGAAGGCTTCGCCAGATCGGTAGGCGATAGCACGCGCAATGCGAAGCGCCTCTTCACCATATCCTTGTGCAGCAGAGAGCGATCTGGCTGGCGTCAAGGTATTAGATTGATATGCCAATGCCGTGATACTCAGTGTGGCCAGGCAGGAACTCATCCCGGCCCGCTGATCGCCAGCGCGATAGAGCGCAATCGCCCGCTGGCCATACTCGTTGCACTTGATGAGGTCGGACCCAAGTAAATACGCCATCTCCAGGAAGTCACAGGTTTCGGCAATGCCAGCCATATCGCCGCTGGCCTCCATGATAGCAAGCGCCGCATGGTGCTGCCGCTGTGCCTCGACCGGCTCTTCATGATTGACATACCAATTGCCCATGCGGTTGAGGCTGCGTGCCAGCAGTGCCTGATCGCCCATCGCCTCGGCCAGCGCCAGGGCGCGGCGATAATACTCGCCGGTTTTCTGGTAATCGCGTCCTGCCCAGAGCATCCCCAGGCACACCAGCGCATGCCACTCCGCCGTCTGATCGTGTTCTACGATGGCCTGGTCAAGCGCCTGCTCGAAATCGGCCTGAGCAAGCGTAAACTCTCCAAGCATTTCGTATGCCTGCCCACGGGCGCGCAATAGCCCCTCCGGCGCAGGTAGATGCAGATGTTGCGCAGCCGAAAGGGCGCGCGTGAACTGTTCGGCGGCGGCGCGTGGCGCATAGAGCGCCTGCGCTCTTGCACCTGCCTGCTTTGCGTATTCCAGCGCCTTCGCCCACTCTCCCGCTTCGTAAAAATGGCGAGCCAGATCGGCCAAATGACCCTCCAACGCCTCTGCGAATAGTTGCTCGCTTTGATAGGCAATGGCGCGATGTAGCGCCGCCCGCTCGCGCGTCAGCAAATCATTGTAGACCACCTGCTGGGTCAGCGCGTGGCGGAACGCGAACTGGTCAACCGACGCTTCAACCACCAATTGCGCCTCCATCAGTTCTTTGATGAGCTGGATCAGTTGCCGCTCGTCGTGGCCGGTCAGCGCCGCCAATAAGGTGAAATCAAACCTCCGGCCAGCCACCGCCGCCAGCGTCAGCAGTTCGCGCGCCTCTAAACTCAGTCGCTCACTGCGCCGTAACACTGCGTCGCGCACGGTGCGCGGCAGGCGTATCTCATGTACCGGCTTGCGGTCCCAGCGTCCATTGGAAAACGAGATGTCACCGGCGCTCATCAGCGCATTGATGATCTCTTCGGTAAAAAACGGGTTGCCATCACTCAAACCGTAAACGCGGTGGACGAACTCTTCCTGCACAGGCTCACGGAGCGCAAACATCGCGCGCAGCATGGCGTCTATCTCGCTGGCATTCAGCCGTTCGAGTTCAATTTCTGTGGCAAGCCGCAGCCGCGCCATCGTCGCCAGAAAATGACCGAGGCCAGCATGCGTTTCGTCGCTGCGGAAAGTCAGCAGGATGAGTATGGGATGCGCCGTCGTCTGACGCGCAAACGATAGCAGGAACTCCAAACTGCTGTCATCGCACCAATGCAGGTCTTCAATCACCAGCAGCATAGGCCGATCATGCGCCGCTCGCATGATGGTCTGCGCCAGCGCATGAAAAAGGCGTCGCTTCTCCTGTTCTGGGCTTGTCGTTGGCGCTGGCGCCACGTCGGGGAACCATGCGCCAATCTCCGGTGCAATTTTGATGAGGTCTGTCGCAGCAGGCCCGATCCACGTGGTGATATCTGTGGCAGCATAGGCGCTGGAGAGGTGGCGCAGCAGGTCAATCAGCGGCGCATGGGGGAAGGCGCGATCAGGCTCGAAGCAATTGCCCTGAAGCGTTCGCATGCCCAGCGCGACTGCCCGCGCTTTCGCCTCTGCCACAAAGCGCGATTTTCCGATGCCCGCTTCGCCAGCAATCAGCAGAGTATGCCCTTTCCCTTCACGAGAAAGGTCGAGATGGCTATCCAGCGTTGCCAGTGGCTCACTTCGGCCTATCATCACAGGGCAGAGCAGCGTCGTCTCTGGCATCGGACACGTCCTCTATAGCTCAGGAGTATCCAACGAACCTACAGGAGTGATCTCAGCAACTATCCGGATAGGTGATATCTAACCCATGAACTATAGTATCGCCGCTCTGGTGGCGCAACAAGTCGCGTAACGACGTATCTTGCCGGGGCATGGCGAGGAGACCAACCGGCGCGAATTGCCCTTCTGTTGTCCTTCCCCGGATGGTTCTATGATATCCAGTTGGTCATCCTCTGGCTGCCATCTTTCGTGGCACCGCGCATGCGCTATGTTGCTCAGTCAGGGTGCGCGAGTATGTTTGGGTGGGGAGCGTAGACGATGGACCTGAAGCAGATTGCGGAGCTAGCCAGCGGCGGATTCGAGCTGGTGGGCGTCGCCTTGCTCGTACTTGGCGCTGTGATTGCGCTGATTCGCTATGGATCCATCCTGGTCCGTCGTGGTAGCCCATCCGTTGCCTACAGTGGCCTGCGCAAGAACCTCGGCAGCGCCATTTTGCTTGGTCTGGAGTTCCTGGTGGCCGCCGACATCATCCGCACGGTTGCCGTCGAGCCGACGCTTCAGAGCGTGGGCGTGCTGGCGGTGATTGTGCTGGTCCGGACGTTCCTGAGTTGGTCGCTGGAAGTGGAGATCGAGGGCATATGGCCCTGGCGGCGCGCGCAGGCGTCCGGCGGCGCGCTGCCAGAGCGGCAAAACACCTGACATGAGATCATCTCCAGGCCGCTATCATGGCGCGAGCGACCAGGAGCAACACGGCTAGTTGCCAAAGATGCTGCCGAGGTTGAAGCCGGCATTAGGATTGTTGCCCTGCGCGTCTTCTCCGGTCGGCAGATGTACGTACATGGATTGGATGCCGACACGACCGGGGCCGGTGAAGCGGTTGAAGATCAGGTTGCCGGAGCCGCCGAAAATGCCAGTCTTCAGGCCGTAGACCATCGGCTCCATGCGCACGCTTTCGTCGCGGTAAATCCAGCCGCCCGGTTCCACATCTATCTGTTCGCCCTGCCCCAGCACCTTCTCTAAGACGTTGCCGTAGCCATGCAGCCAGACGACGCCCTCGCTCTGTGTCGCGGCGAAGCGATCTACGAAGAAGCCGGTCGAGCCGAAGAGCATATTGCTGATGCCCTTCTGCCGCGAGAAACCATAATCCAGGTTGCCCGTCGCCGCGAGGTACTGATGTTCGCGCACCTCAACGGCCATCCCCGGTTGCAGATGAATCGGGAAGACATGGCCCGCGCCATCACGCGAGAAGGCAACCTCGCCGGGTCCACGCGCCTCCGTCAGGAAGATCGGCATGCCAGCGATGACACGCTTGAACGCGCCTTTCATCTGGTGAATGCCAATCATCAGGTTGGGGTCTTTCCAGAGGACGACGTGATGCTCGAAGATGATCGGCACACTGCCATCGAGCCAGACGTGCAGCGCCGGCACGAGTTCGCCCTGGATGCGATAGCGCAGCCCCGGCGCCTGACCATCCAGGACACTTGTCGGCAGAAGTTGCGGGGGATTCGGTTGATACTGATAGCCCATCGTACATGCCTTTCTGCGCGCACACCTGGCTTCTTTGTTATGCCGCCCGCTGTACGCGCTTGCCTCAAAACCAGAAAAAGCTGCGGCATAGGCCAGCAGGAGCTATGCCAGCCATTCCTCACAGTTCGCTGATTGGCATACGACCAGGAATAGCCACCAGTTGCGTCTTGCGTTGCCCTATGCCAGGATGCGGCGAGGCACATCAAGACCCATCGAGCCGCTGATGACAAATCCATGACAAAAGACGCTGGCAAAATTCATGTCGCTGTCATACCGCCCACTTATACTGAGGCCATCTACTGAGGCCATCCACTCCATACGAGGAGTGGAGACACCGCGAACGAACGTACCGCGATACACGCGATAGATGACGAAGGAGACACGGCGATGTTCTGGTGGGAATGGCACTTCGGCTTCTGGCCGTTGCTGCCGTTGTTCTGGATAGGAACGGTTATTTTCCTGTGTTGGGGCGTGGGCCGCTGGCTCGGCTGGCGCAACAGACCCAACGCCATCCACTCCGGCTACCGGCCTGTTGATACGCCTATCAGATCGGCCCAATCAACTGCATCAGAAGAACCGAGCGCGTTGGAGATTCTGCGCCGCCGTTATGCGCGTGGCGAGATAGATACCATCACCTTCGATCAGATGTGTGAGCGGTTGGAAAGCTCCGCGCGCATCGAAGGTTCGCCATACTCACAGGAAAATCCGCCATACCCGTATGAGTAGCGTTCTTACGCCTATTAGAGGAGATGTGTTGACATGAACATCACGGCTGCCGTGCTACAGATTGCGGTTCGTATCATCGGGCCGATCATGATTATCCTGGGTTTGCTGTTCTGGAGTGGCAACGCGCTCCAACTGATTCCGCTGCACATGCTGATCGGCATCACGCTGGTTCTCATCATGTGGGCGCTGGCTGTGCTGGGCGCTGTTGCCGGGTTGAACCTGGGATTCGTCGCGCTGACCGCCGTTTGGGGTCTGGTGATCCCGATTCTGGGGCTGACGCAGGAGCGCTTGCTGACGAACTCGCTGCACTGGCTCATCCAACTGCTGCATCTGGCGGTTGGTCTGGTGGCGCTCGCGCTTGCCGACCGTCTGGCGGCTGGCATCAAAGCGCGTAGCGGTTCCAGCTCGCTTTCCGCCCGCGCGGCGTAACCTTCTATACAGGCAGAACGCTACCGGCATCTATAGTCTTGTCCTCAAGAGATAGGCGCTGGTGGCGTTCTGCTTTTTGGCTGCGAAATGTGTATACGCGGCACTGGCAACAGGTATGACAGCTACTTTGTTGCCAGGGCGCCGGTGAGTCCGTTTTCATCAGTAGCACCGCTGAGATAAGAATGGCACATTTTTGCTGGCTGGCAAGGCATGATACAATAGCGGGTAATAGAGTGAATAGTATGGTTCTGGTGACTGAGCGGTATAGGATGCAGGTGGGTATCTCCATATAAGGGGGAGATCGCGGTGTTGGGCTACGATATCATCCATCGAATCGGCGCGATTGTGCGGCATGTGCTGGGCGTCTTGCTGCTCTGCTGGCGGCGCATGATCCGCACTGCCCTCATCACCTGGTGCATCGCGTTCTTGCTTGTCGAGATCGCCGGCGCTATCACAGCGAGACAATTTCCCGCGCCGATTCTCACGCATGTCGTCGCCCTGATCTTCGCGCTGGCGACGGCCTATGGCGCGATGGTGACGGTGCTGCTCGATGAATTGGTCATCGGCGCCGTGGATACTATCAAGTTCATCGAGGGCGATGTGGAGGCTGGCGCGCGCGCGGCGACGATGATTGCCGAGCATGAGGTCGGGCTGTTGCCCCTGCTGGGCTGGCTCGGCCTTGCGCCCAAACGCTCCACGCTTGCGCAGATGGCTCCCCGGCGGCAGAAAGCTCCGGCGCAACCCGCCCAACCGGCTCAGGCGGCGCAACCCATCCAGCCTGCGCAACCGGCTCAGGCAACGCCAGCAACGTCTGATACGCTCGCGGAGACGCCGACACACACTGCCAGCGAGCAACTGGCGCAGACACAGGCCGATGTCGCGGCGACCGATGCCTTCTCCGAGACGGCGCCGCGCCCGCGTGTCAATGCGCGCCCGGTGCGCGCCGATCAATTGCCACGTATCACCTGGGCAATGGAGCAATTGGCGCAGCAAGAACCACAACAAGAACAACCTGCCGCTATTGCCCAGCGCGAACCAGCGCCTGTGGATCAGGTAGTCGCTGCGCCCGCCACTGTCCCCCTGGATACGGCGGATACGACGACAACCCATACGGCTGGTACAGCCGCTAGCTCCGCACAGGGTGAAGACCGCACGACAGCGGCTCCATCACCTCTCGTAGCATCTACACAAGCGCCGCTAGCGCCTGAAGAATCCGCTGAGGAACCGCTGCCGTTTGTCATTGCGCCGCATATCGTCCCGCTGGCAGAGATGTACCCGATAGCGCCAGTGGGCAGCACCGGCGACGATCATACCGGCGATAATGACGTTCAGGACGTGCAGGATGTCCAGGACGATATAGCTACCGGCCATTATAGTGATGGTCCAACACAGAACGGCGCTTCAGGTTATCACGCGACGCCATCGGCGCCTGCCAGTACGACGAATGGGCGGGAGCAGCACGGGCAGCAGCGTGGTATCTGGTCGCGCATTAGCAAAACGCTTGTGGGCAATGTCCATCCACCCGCTACGACGCCCCTCGATACCACCTTTCAGGACGATGTACCGCTCAATTGAGTGACTGCTGAGCCATCGCCGGTGCGCAATTTTCCAGGCTGGGCAATTTCTTAGGTTCATCTCAGGTTAGGCTCACGTTGAACTTACTTCGCCGCGATACACTGGACGAAGTGTTGGAAGCAATCACGCAAACGGGAGGCATTGTGCGCTCCCACTCACATGTCCAACATCGTCAAGAACATGGATGGGAGAGTGCTATGGGATTTACGCCGTCTTTCGATACTGAGCATGTCATCGAGTCGGTTGTGGTGGGGGAGTTTTCCAGGACTACAACAATTCCAGAGGTGAAGGCGCCGCATGGTTCGTTGCGCTTTGGTGGCCTGATGATGGATGTACGCACCGGCGTGACATACTGGCGTGGGCGCATGCTTGATCTGTCGCTGGAAGAACGGGAATTGTTGGGTGCGCTGCTGCGCCATGCGGGACAGATCGTCAGCACTGAGCGTTTTGCGACGTTGCTGGGCGAAGATGTTCGCGCGGTGGATGCGCGCATGATTGCCCTGCGTTCGCGCCTGAAGCATGAAGGCGTCACCTGCCTGCCATGCCGCGCCGATGGCCTGGGCTATGTCCTCTGGCGTGGCTAATTGAAAGGGTGCCTACCCCACTGTGCGCGTCCGCTGTGACAATGGCGTCACCTCGGGCGCTTTTGTTTTGCCTGTCGCAGGGGGCGGAGTTCTGGTATGTCATCTATCATGCTCTGTTCTGGTTGGACCTGTACCTCGAAGGCTCCGCAGAAGGATTTGCTCCCTCTACCTCGCCAACAGCTTATTTCATGGCGCTATCCCTGCTCTCTCCCTTGTGAACAGCCTCCATCTGCTCGATAGCAGAAACTATCTGCTGAAGATCAGCTTGGCGATAGTCCTGACCCAGTTGCTCAATGATAAGCGGCTGTACCTGAGAAAAGATTCTGACAAGATTGGTGAACGCACGCAGGATTTCCTCGCGCTGAAAATGAGCAGGATAGGTTTGCCGTAAGGCAAGAAGGAAATTCTCAGATAATCGGGTTTCTAGGCGCCTATATCCTTCAAAAGGCAGGTGTTCGATGAACTGCAAGCAAGGCAGCAATGCCTGTGAACGCATGGTATCAAGGGCATCGGAAGCCTCAAAATACTCGCCACGGGCCAGCTTCGTATAGGTATACCACGTCCACCCCGAGAATCTCTGATAGAGATCTGCAAAATTTGGCGTGAACGCCAGTTGAGATGATGCGGGTTCTCCGGTAGATTCTCCAGTGGGTTCTTCATTGAGAGAAGCATCCAAGGGAGTACCTGCGAATTGATCTTCTGGATCAAAAAGCAAAACTGCACGAGGAAGCGAGCGAAATTCATTGATAGTGAGTACATGAACATCTACCTTCACGACCTGGCTTTCCACCTGCAAAAAGAAGATAAGCAGATTGGGTAACCCCAGATGAGTTGCTGGAAAAGAGGCGAGCAACTGACCGGCTGAAGAGACACATTCAGTAACCCAAGCTTTTGCTTCGGCAAGTGCTGTTTCTGAAGGAACCACCACTTGAAAATCGAGATCGGAATATTGGTCGGCAGTTCCTTTGGTGAGCGAGCCAGTCAGAGCAAGACCAACGCTGAGCTTACGCGTCAATTCAGTGATGCAATGATCGAAAACGTGCAATAAGGGTTTATAGGAGGTAATTCCCTGACGAATCGTGAGAATGTGATCCCTGTTGTGATCCCTGTTGTGATCCCTGTTAGGCACTACCATAATCAGTAACCTTTCCTTCAACGCATTTGCAGATGACAATGCCCATTAGAGGGGAGACGGGTGAAAGTTGTCCTGGTAACAAAGAGAGGAGCAGGGGAAAGTACTCCTCCAGCAGTGAGGCGGTTATCTCAGTCACCAGCACTCGCCCGCTTCTTGCCCGCTTGTGGCAGCACATGACATAAAAGCCTCTCATACAGTTTCTCAGAGAGGGCAGCAAGTGCATAACTCTTGCCGCTCTCTCTGCTGAATTCAGGCAAATTAGAAGAGCGACAACTGCTGCGGTGGTGGCGTATCGTCATCGTCTTGTTTCTTTGGCGTTCCGAGCTTACCGGCGGCGGTGAGCCGCTCGGCCTCGGCCAGTGCCGCCGGAATCGCCCGCTTGAAGTCATCCACCACTGTTTGTTTCAGTTCCGCTTTGTGCAGCGCGGCGGCGGGATGGTACATGCAGACTACCAGCCGTCCATCCACCATCTTCGCCTGCCCGTGAATCTGGCCGATGCGCGCCGTTGGGAAGAAACGCGCCATCGAGAATCGCCCAAGCGTCACAATCACTTTGGGGTTGATCGCCTCGATCTGGCGCGCCAGATAGTCTGAACAGGCGGCAATTTCTTCGGGCAGCGGATCGCGGTTATCCGGTGGGCGATGCTTGACGACATTGGTGATGAAGACGGTTGAGCGGTCCAGCCCAATGCTGGCAAGCAATTCATTCAGGAACGCGCCCGCCGGTCCCACGAACGGGCGTCCCTGGCGGTCCTCATGGTAGCCGGGCCCCTCGCCGATGAACATCACCTCCGCCTGCGCGCTGCCCTCACCGGGCACGCCATGCGAGGTGCCACGGTAGAGCGCACACTTCTTGCATGCTTCCACCTCCTCTGCGATACACTTGAGAAGTTCCTCCGCCGCCATGATGTTCCCTCCTGCCTGCTGCTCTTAGCTTTCTCGGTTTCTTCTGTCACTCCTGGTTGCTCATACCAGGTTCCCGCCAAAATCGCGCCAATGTGCGATATCATGTAGCATCTCTTAGCGTCTTTGTGTTGTCTACGATAGCACATGCAGCAACGGAACCGCGAGTATTGCCAGCCACCAGGCGCGCGCATGATACACTCTTTCCAAGTGTTCTTCTCACAGCAACAATTTCCGGCGGCGTTATCCAGCGAACTGGCAGAATGGAATGGATATGACGGCAAACGAGGCGCAGCGCCAGTCAGCAGCGCAGGCGGCGGGCGCGGGCAAGCGGCTGGTGCGTGCTATCGCTGTGGGCAACCGCATCAATGTCGCCGCCGCTGCGACGGAGGCCAGCTATTGCGCAGAACTGGAGCGCATCGTTGGGTTGGCGCTGCAGCATGTCGTGCCGGACCGCCCGAATCTGCTGGTACTGGCGGAGATGTTGGGGCTGCCTGCCGCGCTGAGTGGTCCACGTGGAAGACTGGCGCGTTATGCCCACACCGCCGAAAATGCCCTCACCTTGCTGGCGCTGGCAACGTTGCCGCGTGTGCTGGCGGCGCGACGCCGCTGGAAAGGCATCACCTTCGCGCAGGCGTTGCTGCTGGCGCGTGCTGATGCGCTTTACCGCCCGCTGGCGGAGACGCTGGCGCGGCTGGCGGCGCAACATCAGCTCTATATCGCCGCTACAACGCTTGCCCCGCGCCTGCGCCGTTCGACGGATCCGGGGGATATCCGGCGTTGGGGCGAGCGCAGCGCGCAGGCGGTCTATGTGCCGGAGGCGCCGGAGGTCTACAATGCGGCGTTGCTGTTCGGGCCGGAGGGGACGTTGATTGGTCGTGTCAACAAAGTGTTTCTGACGCCGCCGGAGATCACTACGCTGCATCTGACGCCAGGAAACCTCGACGAGGTGCAGGTCTTCGAGACGGCGGCTGGGCGGCTGGGCATCGCCATTAGCCTGGACGCTTTCACGCCGGAGTATCTGCGCCATCTCGATGCGCTGGGCGCGGAGATTGTGGTACAGAACGACGCCAACGATATGGCCTGGGCCGGTCCTGGCTCGCGTGATGCCTGGCAACCGGCGGAATGGCTGGCTTCGGTGTTTGGCTCGATTCAGCCAGTCTATGAGCATCTGCGCTATAACATCTGCGCCATGCAAACGGGGAACTTCTTTGATCTGGTCTTTGATGGGCAATCCTCCATCACTGCTCGCGCCGGCACGCAGCCGGACCCCAATGACCGGGCGCACAACTTCATTGGCGTGGACGCCTTTGTCAACACTGACACCGGCGAGCCACTGACCGGGGAATGGCTGGCGGTCGCGCCGTGGGTGGAGGATGATCCCATCTGCGCAGACCCTGGATTGACGCTGGCTGAACGGCGTGAGCGGTTGGCGGCGGTTGGGCGGCAACTCAGGCCGCGTGGAGCAAGGGCCAATCAATATCGTGAATCGGTCATCAGCGCCGATATACTCGTTGAAGTTGATGGTCTCAGGTTCGATGACGACCAATGAGAACCAATTCATGTGCCAGCCACAATGTTACACCGAAAAATAGCAAATTGGCATGTTATGTGCAAAAGTAGAATGTAGTGCTGATGAAAAGTAGTTGGGTTGTGGAGGTGGGCGGCAGGTGACATAGCGTGTTGTCGGGTAGTCACCTGCGAGCAAGTCAAAGGCAGACCTGACCAAGAGACCGCCATAACGCTGTGACCAGGGGAGGAGGGTGTATACCTTGGATACGCTAACACAGCAAGAGCGTCGTCTTCAGGATGGGAAAGAGCGCATTAAAGAGCGCATTAGAGTACAAGATATGCTACGGGCGCAGGTGCGCGTACTCGTCGTGGATGATGACGAGGCAATCCGTGAGACGCTCCGGCTGATCCTGGAGGAAGAAGGGTTTTGTGTTGATGAAGCGCATGACGGAAAGCAGGCGCTTGAACAGTTGTATGCCGCGACAACCCCGTATGTCGTCTTGCTCGATCTCATGATGCCGCAACTCAGCGGGATGGGGGTGCTGAGCATCATTGCCGATGAGCCATGTCTGGTTCGCCGGCATGCCATTCTGCTGGTCACGGCGGGGTCCGCCACCGCAAGCAGTTTCCCCGGCGATCTGCTCAATCATCTCCAGATTCCGCTGATTCGCAAGCCCTTCGATATTGACAGCCTCATCCTCACTATCGAAGAGGCCGCCGAACGCATTGCTGCCATTGATAGCGCCTCCATTAACGCCTCCATGAGCGACTTCTATGGCGACGATGACACCTCTATTGCCCACTCGAATTGAAGCGGCTGAGCGCCGGTTTGCGGCAGTTTCAAGCGAAGGATGAGCCAGGAAATCCGCCATGTGTGGCGTGCTGATGCTTGCCGCATGCCGCTGTGTTGGGTAGCATGAAGGGCCGAATGAGACCATAAGGGCTATTGGATGCGGCCAGTCGGGCTATCGGGCCTCTCCCGTTTAGGCTATACCATGCCACCCAACAGGCAGGGTGAGCGACAATATGTGATTAATGAGCGTCGCCAATAGAGGATGTTAGGCGTGCGAACATATGGACAAGCGCCAGGTTTTCCCATATTCATGTGTCATGTGTTTGACCAGATGGGTGTTAGCTGTTGCTTCATGCAGATAGATGCTGATAGATGGGGGAGTGCGCGATGGGAGATGTAGGGGATACGGCGGCAGAGGAGCCTCGCAAACGCACGCGCCAGCGATTGCCCGCTCCATCTGCGCCAAACAGCGGGACGCCAGCGATACCAGCGATAGATGGGCAGCATGCTACATCAGATGATACACTTCCCTCGCTGGCGTCCGAGGGACGAACGAGTGGGCGGCGCGCAGCACGGAAAGCGCCATCCTCGCAGCTACCAACGCCAGGAGAGGCCGCGATTCCAGCAGATGCGCCCGATGCTGGCAAAGGCGCATCGCATCGCAGCCTGATGCCGCGTCGCCGCGCCGCCGTCGGGCGTCCGCATAAGCGCGAGAGCAATATCGTCGGGCTGGTTGAACGCGCTCGTTTGACCTCCGAACTCAAGCCCATTCTGCCGCTGCCGGATCCGCTCTTTGTGGCGCTGCCGGGCATGCGGCGCGCACTGCTCAATCGCACGCTCGACGAGGCGGCGCAATTGCTCACTAGCGAACTTGCGAGTGCGCTTGCTCCCGCCGTCGTGCAGCTTTGGATTGCTGACCCGATGCCCTGGAGCAGCGAGCAGGAGCGCGTTGGTGGCCAGGAGCTTACGCCGGTCTTGCGCGCCCGCGCCCAGGCGCGTGTCGCCGCGTCCCCTGCCAGCGACCAATACAACACTCCCTCCGGGTCACTTTCCAGCAGTCCTACGCATGAAGCGTTGCCTACTGGCTCACTTGCGAACGGCTCACATTCACGTCTACCGGCGCAGGCCAACGCGCTGATCGAGGAAGTGGTTGCCACTCGTCACCCAATCCTGCTCTTCGAGGCTGACTTACACCCGCTGGCCGGCGACTGGCTCGAACTGATTCCCACGCCACCACGCGCTGCGCCTGCCCCGCCTGCTGCTTCCCTTACGCACTATACAGCGGAGCCACCGCCGCACCCTGCGCCGCTGTTGGGGACGCTGGCGGGGTATCCGTTGTATGCGCGCGGCCAGTTCCTCGGCGTGCTGGCCGTCGGCACCAATCAACGGCTGGGGCCGCGCCATCTGGCCGCGCTCGAAGACCTTTGTGATCTGGCGGCGCTGGCCGCTGACCGCGACCGCCTGCTCAGCTACTCGCGGAGCCAGGAAGCCCTGGCGCAGACGGTCGTGCGTCAGGCGCCGGTGGCCGTCGCCGTGCTGACGGGCGCAGATCATGTGTTTGCGCTCTCGAATCCCGCCTTTGCGCTGCTGCTGGGGTTGGAGCAGAGCGACAATCTCACTGGTCAGCGGCTGAGCGACGTACTGCCGCCGGATCGTGCCCGCAGCGTCGCCGCCAGCCTGCGTCTGGATGCGGTCTACAGCAGCGGCGAACCGCAGGCGATGATTGAACTGCCTATTCATCACCTGGAACGCGGCATGACCTATTGGAACGTGACCAGCTCGCCGCTGACCAGTGTCTCCGCTAATACCGGGGGTGTGCTGGTTGCGGCGGTTGAGGTGACACGGCATGTTGTCTCGCGGCAACGCGCCCAGGAATCCGCAGAGATGGCGCAGGAACGTATCGGCCAGATGATGACACTGCACGCGACCTCGCTAGCGGTTGCCGGGCAGCTTGGCGCGGACCCCAGTGAATTGCTGGCGGATATTTTGCGCCGCTCGATTTCGCTGCTGGATGCGCGCGCCGGCACTGTTTACGTGCGCGACCCACGCTACGATGAACTGGAAGTGGTGGTGTGCCAGGGGTTGCGCGGCGATTACACCGGCGCACGCATCCGTGTCGGTGAGGGTCTTGCCGGACGTGTCGGTCAGACGGGCAACGGACTGATCGTTGACGACTATCGCGCGTATCCGTTCCGCGCCGCAATCTACGACGACGAGGAGTTCAGCGCCGTCATTGCCGTGCCGCTGATTCAGCGCGGGCAGGTGGTCGGCGTGCTGGATGTGCTGGACGACGCCGAACGCCGCGCTTTCACCGATGATGACCTCTGGCTGCTCGATCTCTTCGCTGCGCAGGCAGCGCAAGCCATCGAGAACGCGCGCACGTATGTCCAGTTGGAGCGCGCCTATCGCAAACAGCGCGATCTGGACCGCATGAAAGACGATTTCATCGCCACCGCCTCGCACGAGTTGCGCACTCCGCTCACCGGCGTGCGTGGCTTCCTCGATCTCTTGCTCGACTATCCCGGCTCACGCGATGAGCCGCTCGCGCAGGAGTTCTTGCAGAAAGCCTCGGAATCCGCACAGGAGTTGATGGAGATTTCTGAGCGGCTGCTCCAGACCTCGCGTCTGGATACGGGGCGCATGGAATTGCATACCGGGCCGGTGCGGCTGGCGATGGTGGTGGAGGAGGTGCTGCATTCCTACAAAGAATTGCAGCAGGCGCAGGGAGGGCACTATGATCTGATTGCCGAAGTGACGCCCGATATCTACGTGCATGCCGACCTCGGTCGCCTGAAAGAAGTCCTGGATAATCTGGTGGGCAACGCCATCAAGTATAGCCCGCATGGGGGGCGCATCGTCGTCTCGTGTGACCTGGCGAACTTCAATCCGCTGATTGGCAACGGCGACATGCAGGCGGAGAATGCGCTGGCTCCGCGCAGCATTGATGAGCGCCCAACCGTCGTGATGCCGCATGTCGTCGCAGACGCCGGGGATGTAGAGGATACGCCGACTGCGCCGCTGCCTGCCGTGGTGGCGGCGGCGCTGGAACAGCCGTATTTCGTCATTATGGTCAGCGATCAGGGCATAGGCATCCCCGAGAGCGAACGCGGCCATCTCTTTGGGCGTTTTTCGCGCCTGGAATCGGCGCGCGCCAGCCAGATTCGCGGGACGGGCCTGGGCCTCTACATCTGCCGCCAGATCATGCGCGCGATGGATGGTGATGTCTGGCTCCAGGAGAGCGCGCCGGGACAGGGCAGCACGTTTGCCTGCGCATTGCCGGCGGCGCAGCCGGTCACTTCTGGCGCGCTTATGCGTGAACCGGCTTCAGCGGCAGGTCGCTGATAAAGACGATGGCATACCCTATGGCCCATACATCTGAAATAAGTGCTCTGCAGCCCTTAGCCAGCGCGGTGTTGCTGGCTACTGGCCTCCCTGGCAACGCAGACGCCGGATCGCTGCTCTGGTCATCCGTCGCAGGCCAGCCAGTGCTGGCATGGAGCATCGCCGCATACGCGACGACGACGCAGATACGTGCGCTGGCGCTGGTGGTGCTGCCTGCGCGTCTGGCGCAGGCGCGCGCGCTCATCGCGGCGTTGCCCTGGGGCAACATATCGGTCGTTGCGGCACCAACCGGGCGCGAGCGTGACGCCATACTGTCCGGACTCGCAGCTTTGCCGGCAGACGATATAGACGGCCCGGACGATGCGCTGATAGTGATTCATTCCTGCAACTACCCGCTGGTGACGCCTGAAGTGATTGCAGAGGGCATCGCGCTGGCCGCGCAATTTCTGGGGGATGGCGCGGTCGCCTGCGAGCCGGTGAAAGAGACGATCAAACGGGTCACAGATGGCGTGGTCGTCGCCACGCCGCCACGCGCGCAGCTCGCTCTCCTTCAGTCACCACAGGTGTTCCCAAGCGCGGCCCTCCTCGCAGCCTCTCAGCGCCAGGACTCCACCAGCGACACGTTGGACCCCGCAGACACGGCATCACTTCTGCTGGCCTCTGGTATGCGCATCCACACGTTTCCCGGCGGGCATGCGCAACTCTGTGTCAGCCGGCCCGTTGATCTGGCAGTGGCAGAGCGCTATCTACTGCGCGCACAGCAGTAGCGCATGCCCTGGCTTCTACCCACTTCTGCCTGCTTCTACAATTCGGCAACATGCTATCTGTACCGCCCTGGTTGGCGCTGGCCCTCATTGTGCGATACACTATTTTCTGGATTTGCGAGCAGGTAACGTTCTCATGGTACGACAAGAAGCGCGTTAGCGCATGCGCGGCAGTGCGGCCAGCATGGAGGAGACGGCGCTGGATAGCTGGATAGGTGCGTTGATCTGGTGGATTGTGGAATATTGTAGGAGCATCTGATGAGTGGGGGAAACGGCGTGGAGCAGGATGAAACGGTGACAGCGCATGTTTTTTTGTCACTGGTCGTTCCCCTGCCGGTAGAGCAGGAAACGCTCACCGAACTGCGCACACGGATGGCGCGTGCCTGTGCCATCGCTGATATCGCAACCTACGAACTCCTGCTTGTCGAAAGCATAGCAGGTGGCCTGCCTGATGGCGCAGAAACCAGTGAAGTCAACGGCGTCAGCACTAATGCTGCCATTGACACTGGCAACGGCAACAACAACGGCAAAAATGGCCGTAACGCCAGTGTCAGTGCCGCCGCCAGCCTTGCGCGCACACGCATCATCGCCCCTGACCCAGCGGAAGCGATGTCCGGACGGTCTGCCGCGCTCCTCGCCGCACAGCAGGCGGCTGGCGAGGTCATCGTCATCCTTGAAGGAAACGCGCTGCAGCGTCTCCCCTCCGTGGAAACGCTGGCAAGCTTGTTCCAGGGCGGCGGCGATGCAGAAGTGGTTATCGCCAGCCGCTATCTGCCAGGGGCCGATGACAGCCCCGTCACCAACAGCCGGGGCCTCGTGCGCGATTTGCGGAGCTGGCTGACTCGTTCCACTGACACGCTGACGACAACAGTGTTCTTCCCGCGTCTGCGCCACTGCACTGACTCTGGCAGCGGTCTCTATCTCATGAAGCGGAGCGTCATCCAGGGGATGCAGGACGCGCCTGCGGAGCCAGCGAAAGCAGCGAAAAGTGAGGCGCCGTCGCTGTTGCTCACGCTGCTGGTGCGCGGCAAGTGGCACGATCTGGTAGAGACGCCGTATCGCAGCGATGAGGAGGAAGAGGAGGTTGTGGCGCCTCCGCATCGGCAGGTATCGCTGCGTGAGCTACGGGCGCTGCGCCGTGGGCCGCGCAGCCGTGGGCGCGTGCGCTATCGCTATCAGCATCTTCCTCCTGGCCCATACGATCCCGAACCACTGGATGATGAGCTGCCGGATTCGCCGGAAGACGCCGGCAAGCGACGGAGACGCCTGCTCTGGACGGTAGCGTTGCTGGCGCTGGCGCTGCGGATCATCCTGCTGCCTATCGGTCACTGGTGGGATTTGACGGTAGACTACAACACCTTCATAGATCTGATTCATAATCACTCGCCCTACGATACCATGCAGTATCTTTCGCATATCGCCTGGGCTTCGCATTGGGATTACAACTACGAATACTATGCCTATCCGCCCGTCATGCTCTATATCTATTATCCGCTGGCGCATCTGTACGGATGGCTCCATCCAACCGCTACGTATTACATTCCGGTATCCGGCGCGTTTGCGATGCCCAGCCTTTCCTTTGATTTTTTCTTTCTGCTCAAGTTCCCAGTGTGGATCGCCGATTTCCTGATCGCTGCGCTGCTGGCGCGGATGTCGGGCACGGTGCGCGGTTTCCGCGATTATCTGCTCAATCCCTATGTGCTGCTCGTCAGTGGGGCCTGGACCTTTGACGCGATTATGGTGCTGGGGCTGCTGCTGGCGGTGTATTTCCTTCAGCGCGGCAAGCTCGCGTCATCCGGGCTGGCGCTGGCTTTCGGCACGATGGTGAAGTTCATCCCTGCTGTGGCTGCACCCACCATTGTGCTGTATCTCATCAAGAAAAAGCGCCCATTGCACGAGATTGTCATCTTCCTGGTGGCGTATGGCGTCGCCTGCGTCATCATGCTTGGTCCATTCCTGCAAGGGGTGCTCTATGTCGTCAACTTCCATAGCAATCGCGTCGGCGGTGGCATGAACTGGGAGATGTTCTGGCGGCTAAGTACGTTCTTCCCGAAGCATGCGGACCTCGATCCACTCTCGCTGGCCATCGGCGCCTTTGGCACACCAACGCTCGTCATCGTGCTGCTGCTGGCGTACTGGTATTGCTTCACGGCAAAGCAGATGAGCCTCAATCGCATGATACTTGTCACGCTGCTGGCGTTCCTGATCGGCTCCAAGCTGGTCAACGAACAGTACGCGCTGGTGCTGCTGCCCTTTGCGTTCATCCAGGCATGGCGTGTGGGCGGCGCGTGGCGTTGGCTGGCACGGCTGCTCTGGATCGTGCCGTTGCTCTACGCAATCATGCGCGTGCCGATAGATCGCTTCCTCTGGCTGTTCTACCGCTCGATTCTCGGCGCGTCGGCCAAAGCCATCGCTGTGACGGCGAGAACGGGCTTTAGCGGGCCGTTCGTGCCCTGGGCCAATGAGTCTGAGCAGCAGATGATTATTCTGGTGCTGTCGGTCGGCTTCACGGTGTTGTGTCTGGTGGCGTTCTTCTGGCCAGAGCACAAGTTCATCCGTCCGTATCGCCATCTGCAAGCCGTCGAGTCTGCCGGGGAGCCAGCGGGCGTCGCCGGCGCAGAGGCCACCGACGAGGAGATCAGCCGGCCAGAGCCGGCCATCGCGCTCCAATAGGAGCCGATAGGAGCCACGCAATAGATAGGGTTCGTGAGAACCAGGACGATACAAGTAGATAGAGAAAAATACCCGTCATCCATCGCGTTTCGTAGAGACGCCGCAAGTGACGCCGGAAAGGCAAGAGATAGCGAGCATATGGCAAAGACAACTACTCCAGGTACTACACCAGGACGCAAAAAGGAAAAGACGCCCAGGCTCAATGCCCGCCTGTACACATTCGTCTCGAAAGTCATCACGCCCGCTGTGTTGCTGCTGGGTCTGCTGTTCCTTGCCCTCTTCCACTTCAGAGGCGTTCTGGCCAGCACACAGGCGACCGATAACATCTACAAAGACCAGCAAGCCTACAGTCTGGGGGCAATGTCCTACAAGTTTCAGCAGCTTGCCGGTATAGATCGCCCGAATATCAGCTACAACGGCGTCAGCCTGATCTCCTTTGTGGATTGGAGTTCAACCATCTCGATTGATGGCAACGCCGTCAATTTGTGGGATAACTACCACGGCTACGATTACAATCGCCAGAGCACCAACGCTACGCAGGTGTTCGCCACCACCAGCGGCTCCGGCTGGCAGGTCGCCGAGGTGGTGACGTTGACTGACAGCCATACGGTGACGATCCAATACTACTTTACCGCGATGCCGGTAGGCATTGCCGAGCCGCATCATGTCGAGCTGACCATCCAGCACTACCATCAAACCTGGCTTAATCCGACCGTGCAGAACAACACGTTCACGGCTGGCGTGCTGACTCATGAGATGTCCAGCGTCACCAGCGGCAACACGCCGACGCCGGTTGGCACGATGACGCTTTCCGTCAGCGGTCCCGCCGTCCCGCAGAACGCCATCGCGCTGACCTACCTGCATGGCAACCTGAATGCGACGGGCGTCTATCCAACGCTGACCGACGCCTTCACCACCACCTATGTGATAGACAACCCCGATGTGAACCGGCTCACGCCGCTGGGCACCGAGACGATCACATTCACCCCCGGCGCACCGGCCAGCACGCCGGTTTCCGGGCCGGTGCCGGTTCCCACGCCATAGCTCTTGTTTGCCCTACCATTTTCTATTGTTCGCTCTGTGGATAAGCAGCCGTGGCGTCCGAGCGTGGCACCCGCACGGTAACGGTGGTGCCGGGGCCTGGCTGGCTGCGCACCGTCAGCGAGCCGCCGACCAGCGCGACCAGCGCGCCGTGCGCCAGCAGGCCGGTGCGGGTGCCTCCGTTGCCGACTACCGGCAGACTGGGCAATGAATCGGTTGGCAGTGATGCCGCTTGCGCCGCTCGCCCGTTGCGTTCCGCCTCGCTCTGGATGCCCACGCCGTCATCCGCCACACGCACCACCACCCACTGCGCATCCGTCTCCAACTCTACCCGCAGCTTCAGATGGCGGTGCAGGTCTTCGCCGCGCGCATGGCGTCCGGCGTTGCGGATGGCTTCCAGCGCCGCGCCCAGCAGCAGATCAGCCACGATGGGCGGCAGTTTGTCGGCGGCGTTGCAGGCGTCAGGCGGCGCTTGCCATTCCACCTCATCAAACGTGCCGCGAAACTCGCCATCCAGCGAAGAGCGCAGCACGGCGACCAGCCCATGCTCCAACCGGCGCGGATTCGCAGCCGGCGCTGCGCGCATCAGCGCCGCCAGATCATGATGCGCCCGGCCCAACTCTCGCACCACTGCGCTCAACTCGCCGCTGATGCTGCTATCCCCCTCCGTCACCTCAGTTGGCTCCGCCGCATCCCCTCTGTCGCCTGCGGCACGAATGGGCGCGCGGCTGCCAGCCGTTCCCGCCGCAATCGGCGTTGCCTGCGTCGCCGTGCTAGGTGCGGTGTGGGTTGTATGCACACGCCCACGTAGCGCCTCCAAGCGCAGCATTGCCAGGTGCAGCCGGGGCAGCACATCGTCATGGAGGACTCGGCGCGGCAATGCGGCGCTCAACTCCGCCTCCAGGCCGCGCCGCCGCGCCAGCGAGACGATTGCCTGCGTGGCTGCGAACTCGCCAACTGCGTCCAGGATACGTTGCCCGCAGGCGCGCGCCACCTCCAGGTCGGCGGAGGTATAGCCTGCGCCGTCGCTGCGCGGCCCCAGCACGAGGCGCGCGACCACCCCGCGCTCATCCATTACTGGCAGCACCCACTCGCGTCCACTGGTGGCATCTGGCAGTTGGGCGTCAGGCGAGACATAGGTGAAGCTGCGACGCAGGCGTCCCGCCGTCAGCGAGAGCCGCCCACGCGAAGCGCCCAGGACATCGCGGCAGAGGCTAGTGAAGAGCGCCTCGACGCTGCGTTCCACCTCCTCCGGCTCCGGCGTCAGCCAGCTTGTCTGGCCGATGGCAAGGCTGGCGATGAATGGGCGCAATTGGCTGAGCAGGCGGTCATGCTCGCCATAGGACTGCCAGGTGAAGAGCGCATACATCGTCGTCGCCAGCACCATCAGTAGCAGGAAATCTGGCAACGCTTCAGGCTCGAAAGAGGCCATCCCGGAGACGACGCAGCCCAGTACCAGCGCGACAAACACCGTGCCGCGCCAATGGCTGAGGAAGCCGCGCTGAGGCAGCCGGCGCTCCACCAGCACACCCTGGCGGACCACAGCCCAACCGAGCAGCAACACCAGCCCCGCCAGCGCCACCTGCACCACTAGATCAGCCGTCACCAGGATCAGCGGCACGTGACCGGGCGGCGTTGCTGGTAGATCCACCGGCAGCACATCAGGCGCGCTATTGCCCAGCATTGCATGCTCCGAAAACGAGGAGGCGATGCCGATGAGCGCGACGACGAGGCCCGCGCCCATCATACAAAGGGACGCCAGCAGCAGCGCCGGTCGCGCACGCCCCCAGGCGTCCGCTGGGTCCCAAAGCAGCGCGGCATCGGTCGCGCCCGTGTTGCCCGTTCCGCCTGATGCGCGTGGTGGAGTGGCAGCAGAGACGCTAGATGGGCGTAGGCGGCGCGCCGCCAGCGAGGCCCACGGTAAGCAGGCACAGGTGGTGACATAGAGGACGAAGGCGAGGCCAAGCGCTGGTAATGCAGGCGAGATGACAACCGGCGTGGGTTCCGCCCCGTGCAGCCGCAGCGAAGCGCCCAGCAGCCGGATGAAGTCGCCATAGTGCTGGATGGCCTGCCAGTTCATCACCACCAGCAGCGCCGAGAGCGTGCCCAGCGCCGCTACAGCAATTAGCGCAGGCAGGCGCAGGCGGCGCATTGTTCCAGTGAGTCCGGCATAGTGTAGGCCGGTCGCCGCCCAGAGAATCGGCGCAGAGAACGCCGGAACCCAGGAGAGCCGCCACCAGAAGTCGGTCGGAGAGCCACCGGGCGGCACGCCCGCGCCGACCAGCGCGCCATGACAGAGGAAGAAGAGCGCCGCCATCAGCAGCCCCAGCCCGCCAACCCAGGTGATGGTGCTGGAACGGTTGCCAATCAGCAGCACCGTCAACCCCAGCCAGAGATAGGTGATGAGGCTGAAGACGGAGAGCGCAATCGCTATCTGCGCCAGCGCGCCCTGTAGGGCGAAATCGCCAAAATTCATCGTCACGCTTTTCCTTCGTTCTCGCCCTCGAAGAACGGCACCCAGCCGTTTTTGCGGTCCGGCACGAGCGCGTGCCCTTCTTCATCCCAGATGATCGGGCGGTCATGCAGATAGATCAGCGTGGCGCGGGCGCGGGCGACCTTCTCGTCGGTAGTGCTATCGCTGAGCCGCCAGGCGTCATAGATGCGCCCATTCGTGCGGCTGACGGCGCGGGCGTCGCGCAGCCCCAGGCGTTGCGCGATCTGCTCATTGGTCAGCCCCTGCGCCAGCAACTCGACGACCTTCAGCTCGTTTGGCTCCAAGAGCGCACGCGGCGAGGTGGCGTCACGCTCGCGCACCTCATCCACGCGGTCCTCGATCTCCGGGTCAATGAAGCTGCGTCCGGCAACGGCATCATAGAGCAGCGGCACAAGCATCGAAGGCAGCAGATAATTGCTCTTGCGCACATAGGCATAGTGGCTGAGAATGCCGGCGGCGCGAAACTCACGAAAATAGCTGTCGTCATCCTGGATCGAGTAGAAGACGACCGGAAAGCGCGGACGCTCGCGGCGAATGGCAACCGCCGCGCCCACACCGCTGGCGGCGGCTGCGCCCAGTTCCGGGTCGCGTAGTTCCACATCCATCAGCGCCACCTCCGGCGCGCTGGCGTCTGCGCCGCTGGATTCAACTGCGGCAATCGCCTCGCGCGCCGTGGCGGCCTCGGCCACCACCTGTACCTCGCCGGTCGCCTCTAATCCCTCGCGGAGCGCCTGGCGCACCGATTTATGGTCTTCGACCAGTAACAGCCGGATCATGCTTATTCGTTCTCCTGGCATCTATCGCATCTATCGCATTCTTCGCTGCATGTAGCGCATAACAGATTACGGGCCAACCGCTCAGACGTTCCATCGGCTACGATACAAATGGAGACACATGGCCGGCAATCAACCGGGTGCGAGCGTGCGGTGATGTGCGTGCTGGCCGCTGCCTACGGCTTGCCACTCAGCAGAAGACAACATAAGACAATTGGAGACTATATCGCACAAAAACGCAAATTGTGGTAGGCTTATAGCGTAGTCGAGTTGATGATAGAATCGCTCGTTCTGTAGCCAGTCACCGGGCATGTCGTTCTCTGCGAGAGAGGGTTCGCGCGGCGTGCCAGTTATGACATAACTCACATGGTCTGAGGAGGATCGCATGGATTTGGGACCTGTAGTGCCTATTGTAGTGATTGTTTTGTTCTGGTTTATTGCGTTCGTAGGTTGTTTTGTTTCGTTCAGACGCATGCTGCGCGTGCCGACGGAAGCGGAGATCGAGGCGGCGCATGAGGCCGCAATTGCCGAGGAAGGCGCCCACACGCACTAGCCCTCGTCCGTCTCGTTTCTGGTTCCTCTTCCGCCTGAACCTGGCGCACATCTGATACTATTCCTAATAGCACGCTGCTGCCCACGCTGCTCTGCGGCTGTGGGCTGGCTTGTTTGCGCCGATTTTAGGCTTGCGCTGCTGTTCTGCGATAGATACATGCGCGCAGATACGATAACCATGATAATCACGATAACAAAGAGAGGATGTGACCGCTATGGCCGTAACGCTGAAGTCACGTAAGGATATCGCCCTGCTCCGTGATGCTGGCCGCATCGTCGCGGAAACCTACGAGACGTTGCGCCCGCATGTCGTGCCGGGCGTCACTACCGGCGAACTTGACCATATCGCCGAGGATTTCATTCGCAAGAGCGGCGCGCTGCCGATGTATAAGGGCTTCGGCGCGCTGCGTGACCGGCGCGGCAAGATCATCCGCCCGCCGTTCCCCGCCACGATTTGCGTTGCCATCAACGAGGTAATCTGTCACGGCATCCCCAGCCCACGCCAGGTGTTGCAGGAAGGCGATATCATTGGCATTGACATTGGCACGCTCTATAAAGGATGGGTGGGCGACGCATGCCGCACCTTCACCGTCGGCAAGGTGGACGCTGCCTCGCAACGGCTGGTGGATGCGGCGGAACGGTGCCTGGAACTGGGCATCGCGCAGGCGCAGCCAGGCAACCACCTGGGAGACATTGGCGCTGCTATCCAGACGTATGCCGAGTCGTTGGGATTCTCTACCGTGCGCGAGCTGGCTGGTCATGGGGTGGGTCGCGCGCTTTGGGAGGAGCCGTCGGTGCTGCATTTTGGCAAGCCCAATACGGGTTTGCGCATCGAGGTGGGCATGGTCTTTACCATCGAGCCGATGATTAACGCTGGTAAGCCGGATATTCGCACGCTCGACGATCAGTGGACCATCGTGACGGCAGATGGCAAGCGTTCGGCGCAATTCGAGCATTCAATGGCGATCACCGAGAACGGCCCGGAGTTGCTGACGGTGCTGTAAGCTAGGAGAAACGGACCACTTGGCCGCCTATTTGGACCATGAACCGCATATTTGCCAACGAAGGATAGTGAGCGGCGAGGTCAAGGATGGCTGTGACCGTATCCTGCAATTCGGTGCGGGACTGAGTAACATAGAGAATGCCATCATGACCCAGTGCGTAACGAAGCTCTCTCAGAAAATCAGTATCCTTTGTGATGATAATCAGACGGCGTTGCTGAGCCTCGGCAAAAATTTCCGGGTCTGTCGCCAGTCCCGTTAGCCCAACATCGGCGTGTTGGAATACAGCCGCAAAGCCAGCATCGAGTAACCGCCGTTTTGTTCGGTAATTCACGCCTCTATCCAGCAGGAATTGCCAGCTAGGCGGCATCATGACCCTCATGTTTTACGTACTCAGCGGCAAAACGTAGGGCGATGCGAATGTGTTCCTCTGTGACGCCGTAATCATCACGCATTTCCTCGCGTGGGAAGTCCTGCGCGAGCATATCCAGAATGAGGTAGATTGGCACGCCGGACTCGACGACCGGCTGGCCGCCATGAATATTCGGGTCGGAGTAAACTCCTGCCATGTCGAATGGGTGCTGCATATGGGCATCTCCTCTCCTGCCAGGCAAAACAATTCAGGATCTCATTGTACCTCGTGCAGGTTTCCTTCTTGCGGATGAGTCCCCTCGATACGTCGCCGCACGATGTTGTGCATGCTATTGGGATCGTCGCGTTGTTCCTGAATCATCTGGTCAGCGAATGCCTCTTGTCGCGCAAGTTCTTCGTCTATTTCTTTCTTATGGCCAAAATAGTAGGCCAGAACACCATGAATAACCTCAAGCGAGAGCGTTGGGAAATTCCTCTGTATTTCTTCTGGTGCCATCCGGTGAATTGTGTATGCTGATACAATTGAAGTGACCGTTACGCGCGATTCGCCCGCATACAGATTCCCATCTCGTTCCTCGACGTAACTCGGACTCGGTATCTTCATTGAGGTTTTGTCCTCTCCGTTTGGCCGAAAATGGGTACAGACCCTATTTCCCTTGACCTGCACGTCTGGGTACTCCAATTGCCAGACACTGCTGATTACAGTATATACTTTTTCACCCCTTCCCTGGAAGAAACCTTGCTGTGCAAAGCCAGCGACAAATTGATAGCTGCTATAATACGGGAAGTGACACCATGAAATCATCGGCAGTGAATGCAGTGAATGGCGCTGACCTCGTGTTGAACTGCGGTGAATCATACAGAAGCGTCGTGTAGTGGAGCTAGGAAAGGCGAACTGGTTATGGCTGTGACTTTTGGGACGTTCGTTCCGCAGGGCTGGCGCATGGACCTGGCGGAGATATCTGACCCGGTGGAGAAATATGAAGCGATGACCGGCGTGGCGAAGGCCGTTGATGCGCTGCCGGGCTACGATTCGATCTGGGTCTTCGATCATTTCCATACGGTGCCCACACCGGAACTGGAAACGACCTTTGAAGCCTGGACGATTACCGCCGCGCTCGCCCGCGACACCAAACGGGTGAAGGTCGGGCAGATGGTGACATGCCTGGGCTATCGCAATCCCGCGCTGCTGGCGAAGATCGCCTCCACCGTGGATGTGTTGAGCCACGGGCGCCTCTATTGCGGCATCGGCGCTGGCTGGTATGAGCATGAGTGGAAAGCCTATGGCTACGGTTTCCCGGAGACCCGCGACCGTATGCGCGCCTTTCGCGAGGCCACCGAGATCATCGTGAAGATGTGGACCGAAGACTATCCCGTCTTCCACGGCGACTACTATCATATTGATAAGCCCATCAACGAACCGAAGGGTGTGCAGAAGCCGCATCCTTCGCTCTGGATCGGCGGCAGCGGTGAGCAGGTGACGCTGAAGCTGGTGGCGAAGTATGGCAACGCCTGTAACATCGGTGGCGAGCCGGACCATATCAAGCAACGGCTGGGCGTGTTGCGCAACCACTGCGAAGCGCTGGGACGCAACTATGATGACATCATCCGCTCCAGCAATAGCAACCTCTTCCTCATCAATCCTGGCGAAGATCCGGAAAAGGCGACCGAGAAGACCTATACGGCGATGGGCATTTCCTACGAAACCTTCGCGCAGAACTTCAAGATCGGCACGCCCGATGAGATTCGCGCGTACATCCAGGCGAAAGTGGACGTAGGCGTCAATTATGTTATCGCCTATTTCCCGCGCGTCGCCCGCGATCATGAGCAGTTGCACCGTTTCGCTGAGGAAATCATCCCGCATTTCCAGTAATCCATCCCATCAATCATCCGTCTCATCTGTCCAGGTCGCAATCCTCTCTTCCTGCTCACATGGGGAGGACGACCCGGACATTGGGCCAGTTCCGTCACAACATCCGCCTCGGACCTTGACTTGCCTTTCGCGCACACTCTATTATCTAACTTGTTAGTTGAACCATTTGGTTAATTAGCGTGGAAGGGGAGACGACAGGCATGGTCGAAACACGTATCAAAGTCGCTACGGAACGCCGGCAGAAGCGTGAACGTGACGCCGAAGCCGCGCGTGAAGCCATCCTCGCCGCCGCTCAGACCATCTTTGTGCGCTCCGGCTATAGCGGCGCGCGCGTAGATGAAATCGCCAAAGAAGCCGGTTACAATAAGGCGCTGATCTTCCACTATTTTCAAGACAAACTGGGGCTGTATCAGGAAGTCGTCGGGCGGATGAAATCACGCAACTTTGCCATGCTCAAAGAGCGCATCAGTGCGTTGGTGAGCGACGAAGCGGAGCCGATCACGCGTGAATGGGTCCGCACGTTCCTCGAACAATCCGTTCGCCTGACCTTCGACCATTATCGAGAGCATGCGGAAATCCGGCGGTTGCTGGCCTGGGAGAGCGCAGAACGCTGGCTGACCTTTTCCGGCTGCAATCCCGTGCCACCGGACGAGACCTGGGTGAGTAAGGTTCGAGCATTTCTGCGACGCGCGCAGGAGGCAGGCATCATACGCCCAGAGATTGACGCCAATATGTTGATGGCCAACATTTCGGGTATGGGACTGATTTTTCTCACCTCGATTCCGCGCTATCAGCATGTCTTCCCCGGCGTGGATTTCGCCTCGCCGGAGGCGCAAGATCATGCGCGTGAACAGATGGCGCTGCTGGTGGTGAATGGCGCGATGACGCCTGATCCCGATGCGGCTTCCTGAATATCCCAGTCTGTAACGTCCCAACCAACATCCCAATACGCGAATCTCCTGGACCCACACGACAGACCATTACTGGACCATTGGAAGTGGAGACACCCGATGCGGCTGGACTATAAGTGGCAGGCGGCATTGATTACTGCCGTCGGACTCTTTATGGCGGTGTTGGACAACACCATTGTCAACGTAGCGCTTCCCCAGATGGCAGACGCTTTCAAAACCGACCGTAACACGATTCAGTGGGTCGTGACGGCCTATTTTCTGGCGCAGGCTGCCATCATTCCGGTGACGGGCTATCTCAGCGACCTGATTGGCACGAAGCGTGTCTTCATCGGCGCGTTGCTGTTTTTCACGCTTGGCTCGTTCCTCTGCGTCTTTGCGCCAAATAAAGAACTGCTCTTCACCTTCCGTGTCTTGCAGGGCATTGGTGGCGGCGCGCTCTTCCCAACGGCGTTTGCGATCATCTTCCGCGTCTTTCCGCCAATGGAACGCGGCGCGGCAAGCGCGGTTCTCGGCGTGCCGGTGCTGCTTGCGCCGGCCTTCGGCCCCACCATCGGTGGCTATCTCACTACCACGTTTACCTGGAGCGCCATCTTCCTGGTGAATGTGCCGATTGGCATTATCACCGTGCTGCTGGCGTGGCGCATATTGCATGCGCGCGAGGCGGAAGACGACGCAACCGTCACAGCAGGCGCCGCTTCGCGCCCACAACCCCAGCGCGGGCGCTTCGATGTGGTTGGGCTGATCCTCTCGATGGCTGGCTTTACCGCGCTGGTCTATGGCATCACTCAGGCAGCGAGCAAGAGCTGGAACGACCCTAGCGTTCTGCCGTTCCTGATCGGCGGTGGCGTGTTGCTGGTAGCCTTCGTCATCAATGAACTGCTGGTCAAAGACCCGGTGATGGATGTGCGGCTCTTCCTGAACTACACCTTTACCGCCTCCAACATTCTGATATGGGCGATTTCGGCGTTCCTCTTCGGCAGCCTGATTCTGCTACCGTTCTTCTTCGAGGGCGTGCAGAATCTCACGGCGCTCTCCACCGGCGAAATCTTCATCACCCAGGGCCTCGCGGCTGCCCTCGCAACGATATTCTCCGGGCGCTTCTATAATCGCATCGGTCCACGCTGGCTGGCGGCCATTGGCTTCGCGCTGGTGACGCTTGGCACCATTGGGCTGACGAAGTTTACGGTGAGTACGACCGGCGCAGACCTGCAATGGTGGCTGATCCTGCGCGGCCTGGGTCTGGGCTTCGCCAATATCCCGCTTCAGACGTTGGTATTGTCCGTCGTCAGTAACCGCGCAATGGCCCGCGCTTCGTCGCTGGTGAATGTCACCCGCCAGGTGGCTGGCGCTATTGGCATCACGATTCTCAACACCTATCTGACGCAGCAGACGACAAACCATGTGGCCGCTGTCACGAAATCCTTCTTTGCGGGACCGGTAGCTTCGGCTACGGCCAAGTGCGTCGCGCAACTCGGTCACAGCCCCGCAGTGCAGGCCTGCGTTGGCGCCGCAGCGAAGGTGTACATTGGACAGAACGCCTTTGTGATGGGCCTGAACGATGCCTTCGTGCTGGCAGCCATCGCCACGGGCATCTGCACAGTGCTGGCGCTCTTCGTCGGACGCGACCCCAATCTGGTCGCGGCAAAGCGTGCGGCGGCGCGCGGCGAAGCGGTGGAGGGACGCGAGGCGCGCCCAGCTATCGTTGGCGAATAGGCGAATGACCTGAGCGATCTGACTCGCTCTCTCACTCCGTTTCTCCTGTGTCGCTCCGGTACTATCGGTATGGAATCCCACCGATAGCGCCGTAGCGACACATTTTCATATTTTCCAATAGCCTATTGTATAAATTACTGACACATGGTACACTGTGGCTGAGAGGTTGTCGGTATGGACTGAGTAGCCACTATCAGGGAAAGGGGCGGATATCGTTATGCACGAACGCGAACAGATGGCGAGAATGGCAACCGCACCGGATGCTTCATCGCCATCCTCACCACCAGCGCAGCAGATGGTCGAGCGCGACCGGGCCATTGCCTTCGGCCAGATGTTGCGCATCCTGCTCGAACGGCAGGAGTATTATGTTCCTCTCACCGGCGCCTATTTGTTGACAGAATTGTCTGAACGCACGCGCGCGGTGGATGGTTGCGGCATCCAGGCCAACAGTTTACGCGCCTATCTGCGCGGCGAAACCTTACCATCTGACACGAAGGTGCGCCTCATCGCGGACGCGCTACACCTGCCGCGTGGTGTCCTGCTCTTTGCCGCAGGCTATCTGACGCTCGAAGACTTGCCGGATTATCCCGGCCACTATACGACCCTCGAAGCCGTCGAAGCTGATATCGCAGAGATTACGCAGTTGCCGCTCTCCGGCGAAGCCAAAGCGCGTATCCTCTACAGCCTGCGAAACACAGCGCGCATCCTGCGCTTGCTGGCGGCGGAGCGCGCGCAAACCGGCTGGCAGGTCGCGCGCGACGAGCGCGAACTCGTGATCGAGCATCTGCTCGACCTATGGGAGAGCCAGGCGCCTCCACCGCCGGAACCTGCCGCGCCGGAGAAGAATGCCGTACTGGCCCCCGTGGAGGCGGAAACGCCGCGCCTCGCCGCAACGCCACCAATTAGCTCAGCCACCATATCAACCGCACCGCCTGCGCCAGCGACACATCATTGAGAGATTGAGTGTGCTTTGAAATCGAGGATTCCTTTATGAGAGAACACACCGATGATTTCGAGGAAGGAACCTCATGGACACCGACATCCAACGTTTATCGCCCGCCGAGCATCCTGAACGCGCGACCATTTGATATTCACCCGATCAATTCTGAGGCTCGCTCCAGCGCGCAGGTCCAGCCGCCTGCTGCAACGTCCGCTTTATCCAACTCACCTGGTTCACCTGGTTCACCTGGTTCACCTGGCTCATCGAAGGAACCTGGAAGGGTTGGACCGATGAGCATGCCAACGCATCAGCTCAAACATGCGCTCTATCAATCGGTGAGCAGCCGCCCAATTGCCGAGCAATGGGGCAACTTGGGCAGTGATGAGCCGGACCCAACTGGCGCCGCCGCCGACCGCCCGACCAATATTTATTTCTTGCTGCACTATCGCTATCAGGTATCACTTAGCGCTGTGCCAATGGCCGACCATGAATTGGGGTTGCTGCTGCCGCGCTCCGGACATGTCTGGCTCAATGCGCGGCTCTTCAGCGATGTGCCGCGTGGCCGCGAACTGGCGACCCGTGATGTCTGGTGGCGTGCGATTGATATCTCGCCAGCAGTGCGCTTTTTGCTGGGCTGGTGTGTGAGTCTGTATCGCACGGCGCACCTTCAGGGGGTTGCCCATGAGCGGCTCCCCGGCTGGTCGCGCCGGTTCTATTTCAGCCCGCAGATGCAAGACACCTCAAAGGAGCGCGTGCAACTCTGGTCGGATATCGTCTGCAATCTAACGGAGTTGTTTGCGCCGGAGAGCCGCATCTGGCGACAGTTGCAGGCCATCGCGCCCATCCGCGCGGGTGATCGTCACTGGCGGCTCCAGCTTGCGCGCGCTCATCAGAATCTCGAAGATATGCTGCGCATTCTGGAAAGCCAGAACAATTGCCCGGCGACGCTCATTCAGCGTACTCTGGATGGCAATCAGCCTATCACGTCGCTCGACGATTATGTGGATTTCACTGAATCCATCTTGCACGATATCCCTCTCTTACAGATGCAGCGCCTGATGGCCATTCGCGCCGTGGCGGGACAACCGCGCCCACAGGCGTCTCCCGCGTGGGGCGCTGGCATGCCGGACCCGCGCCGGCGTGCGGCCTTCTGGCAACTGCATCTATAACTGGTATAACTATTACATCTGTGCAGCCAGCTTACGGCTTCGGCTGGAAGCGGAACAGGCCAAGAAAGAAGAACAGCGCGCTCAGAACGACCGTGCCAGCAGTCAGGAACGGCAACGGCAGCGATGTATCATGGTGAATCAGCGCGGAGATGGCCCAGGCGACGATATCGCTGAACAGCAACCCGATGAGGACGAGGACCCAGCGCAAAAGAATCTTTGCGTTGGAGAATGGTCCCCGGTTGATCTTTGGCGCCGTCAATTCCTGGTCCACCAGGTCCAGATCATGTTGCAGCGACCGCAGCGATTTGTTAGCTTTGCTGGATTTGCCGGGCTTGCCGCCGGAGACCAGCCCATCAATCAGAAGCTGCACCTGCCGTTCCAGGCTGGCGATGCGGTCGTCGCTGCCGTTTACCCCGCTGACACTACCCATACCGCTGCCTACGCTGCCGTCGCCGAAGAATGAGCCGGTTCGCGAGACGGCAGGCTGTGGGTTGCGGCTGCTGGAACGTGCAAGCGTCTGCGTATTGCTGCCTCCGCTGCTATCAGTACTGCCAGTACTGCCAGGATAGACCATCGGTGGTTGCGCCCGCGCCGGAGTGTTCGCGCCAGTACGTATGCTGGCATTAGCGCCGCCATTGACGACGGAAGCAGGAGTGGCGCTGCGGACCGCTGGCACCGGCGCCAGCACAGGCGTGGGCGCTGTAGACTGCTCGTTGGATTGTGCGCGGCGTTGCCAGGCGAGCGCAATCGCGCCGCTCCACAGGTCCAGGATATCGCTGGAATGTTCCTGCCAGCCCAAAATGCTTTTGCGAAAATGCTGAACGGTGCCGCCACCTTCTTGCGGGTTGGTAATGTCAATCACCGGCTCGTAGTGTTCGCTCTCCAGTGGCCAATCGTCAGCCGCCCAGGGATGCGTGAGGATATACCAGCGAAACCCCAATACCACCGGCTTGCCATTGGGCGCGGTAAGGCGTGTGCCGTCGTCTTTCCATCCACTCGGAACTCCCACAGGTTCACCACCTCCTCCTAAATAGGCCCACAACTCTTCCCAGGGGAACGTGCCGGGGCAGAACGAGCGATTCACCGGGTCAATGCTATAGTGGCCGGTGATGCCGCCGTTGGCGTCGGCGGCGCGCCTGGGGATGTCGTACTTTTCACAAAGATAATCAATCAGGCGGAAGCTGGCTTCCTGTTGCGCCTGTGTCAGCTCTTCCTGATTGCCGGGGTCCGATTTGACATGTTCGATGCTAAACGTCAGGAAGTTGGGGTTGAGTTGCGGCGACCACCAGGGATCGTGCCCCTGCGTGACCACACCGTTGCCCCAGGCGCTATTCGCCTCGTTGACGCATTGCACCACCGCGCCGTCACGTCCGACGACGTAATGCGTGCTGGTTGGCGGGTTGTCCGTCTGGAACCAGTACGCGATTTCCTGTGCGCTGTCGCCGCCAGCCGTGCCGTGGATGATGATCCAGCGCGGCTGATGTCCCGCACGTCCCGTCCAGAAGTGAGGTGAGGGAATCCACTGTGCGGGTCCGTAATCGCTGCCCATAGTCTTTCTTTCCATCCTCCAACGTGCCATGCTACGGCATCCTGCGCCTGCTCTTGCTCTCTTGCGTTGCCAACGATGTCACATTCGCGCGCACTGATTCTGTATAGCAATACAATTGCCAAACTTATAATATGAAATGCTATATCGTAATATGTTGCTGGGCGAGGTGGGGGAGAGCCGCCGTGCCGCCTGTCACGAGCGCGTATACCGTCTGTAACAGTTCCTCGATGTCGAACGGCTTGGCGATGAAGATAGCGCCCAGCGCCGCCAGGTCTGCGCTCTTGGCGCTGAAGTGATAAGGAGAGATACCACTCACCGCCAGCACGAGGCGAGGAACCCAGGATATGCGGCGACGAAGCTGGAACAACAGGCTTCTTTCCGGATTTCTTTGCAGGTCATCGCCCAGGCTCAGGTCCATCAGCAAGATATCGTAGGGGTGGCCGGTTCTCGCGTCCCGCAGTTTGCTGAGGCACTCGCTCGCTGTCGTTGCTACGTCAATCTCATAGGTGACACGCCGGTCTTCTTCGGCAAAGAGTTCTTTGTAGAGAACGACCGTTTCACGATCATCCTCAGCAATCAGCATGCGATACACTGCGCCTGCGCCTGTAGCTGTGGCTGTGGTTGTTGGTGGTTTATACGCCCTCCTACGCTGCCCTTGCGCATGCGCGGGCCTCTTCTGCGCAAGGGTATCTGTGAAAGCTGTCGTGAGAGCTGTCGTGATAGTATCGTCAGCGGCTGGCCTTGCGCCTGTGCTGGTACCTGTGCTGACCGTTGTAGTCGAAGGCGCCATGCTGAGGAGGTCGAGCGCCAGCTCGATGCGCGCCAAACCTTCGGAGGTTGCAAGGGTTGGCAGGTATTTGCCCGCACGCCGCGCCTGCTCCTGGCGGGCAGCGCGAAAGAGGCGTGAAACTGTAGATTGGCTTACGCCGATCATCCGCGCCAGTTGTGCCTGTGAACAACCCAGCGCGCGGCGCCGGGCATCGAGCAGTGCAATCGCAGAGATCGGCTGCGTAACTGGTGGGGGTCCTGGCGGCTGTGAGGTACGCGGTGAAGCCACCGCCTGCGTAGTCGCTGTGTCACTCTGCCCGCTCTGCCCGCTCTGTTGCGCGCGTTCCCGGTCGCCGGAGCGAACGCCGCCAGACCCCTGAGCGCCCGAACTGGCATGGACAATTTTTGCCGCAGCGCGCCTTCCCTTGCTCTCCGCCATAGACACACCTTTTCTACACCACCACCCGACCGGCATATGCTTCAACGTACTCATGCGCTCATGCGCTCATACGCATATGCTGCCAGTTGTCTTCCACCCTCATCACCGGCGCCCACCCTCATCTAGATGTCGTTATGCGTTGCGCTGTTTGCTGCTCTGTTTGCCGTGCTGCTTGGCGCCAGGCGGCACAACAGCGCCATTCCTGGCTCTCGCGCGTCCACAGATGCGTATGGCATCAGGCAGAACGCACGGAGAACGCAATACGCGACGCAATACGCAACGTAACGAGGAGAGGGACAGGAATATATCATAGTACAGTAAATAATACTATGATATATTTGCTGGCATGTCAATACGTAAACACCCCAAACAGTCCTATTGATCGGGCTGCTTACTCACGTGAGAGCAAGTACTGTGCTAGAATAGTCTCTATCTCAATGAGTAGATTGGCTTTTTTTAAATTTTGTGCAGGTTGGGCAGGAAGCCACGCGGTACAGCAATGGATGCTTCGTCGCGGTAGGGATGTGCCGCTTCGCTCACGCCGGCTGTAAACTGCAACGGGCGCGGGTGAGGAATCAGCGGCGCAGTGTTCCGATCTCTGTGCATGCTGGCCCGCGCCGCAGGTTCAGAGATATTCCCGGAGGAGATGGGTAGTTGACCGACGATTATTTACATTCTGATGATCCTGAAGATGGGGAAGGCGGAGAACAGTCACCGTTCTCTGGGCAACTCGGCAGCCCCAGCACCACCTGGATGAATTTGCTCAGCGGCGCATCTGATGATGGCGCCCTGTCTCCCTATGATACAGGCGGCATAAGGCGGGTCCCCAGGAATCCTGGTGGATTGGCCACGTTACCACCGACACAGCCGCCAGAAAATACAGCGTCAACCGCCGGGGACAGCGCCGGCGCTTCTCCTAGTTCTCCTAGTTCTCCTAGTTCTCCTAGTTCTCCTAGTTCTCCTAGTTCTCATCGTATTGATAGTGACGACATCCAGTATCGCCCCACAATCCCGCTTCAACCGCCCACACCTCTTGCTGATGCGGCGCAGCCTGGGGAAGGCGGGGACCATCAGGGAGATTCGTCACCATCATCCTCTATCAGTTCGCTCTTTGATGAACGCTACGGTCAACATGGGGCGCCGGGATCACATGCTGGGGAATCATCGCCGCCTGCGCCGTTCGGTTGGCCAACGCCATCCGATGCTACACCCGCTACACCTGACATGCCCGAATCGTCCGAATCGCCCGATGCTCCTCATGCTCCTGATGCTCTCGATGCGCAAGATACTGTTCAGTTTCGTTCAGACGATCCATCTGCCAAAGCGAGTACGCCCATGTATGCACGCAGGCCAAACGAAGAATATTTCAATCCAGACCTCCAGCAACGCCGCTCTGAGGATGAGCGTCTCACCGGACGCTACTGGCCGGGGAATCGCATACCGTATCCTGGCAGCCCGCACGAGGCGATGTTCTTCGATGAACTCGCCATCGCCTTCGGCGAGGTTGACCCCGCGTTGCTGGCGCGGGAAGGCGCGCTCCGCTATGTCCGCTCCTCGCGCATGCCGGGAAAAGATGATCTCGCGCCGACCGATATCTACGCTATTTTCTATTATGGCCTCGGCCTCTCACTCCGGCGCCTGGATTGCACCGGCCTGCCCTATGTGTTGGCCGTCTATAACCGTTCCTCACACGACTTCTTTCTCGATTGGACGCTGCTCGTAGACCCACCATACGGGCAGGCGATGGTAGACCCGGTTTCCTGGCGGCGCACGATAGATGCTTCACCGATAGCGCGTCTGCTGCTGACCTGGTGCGCGGCGACGCATATCATCGAGAACTATAACGTCCCCCTGATGCTTGGGTTCAGTGCCTCGCTTGCGCCAGGCGCGGCGACGGCGAACCCTGCGCTTACCGCGTCATTGGTGAATAGCGACACGCTCAATCGGTACCAGAAGACGGCGATTGCGTTCGCCAACTTGCTGGCGCCAGCAGACCGGCTCTGGCAGCAGATAGCGGCGCTACGGCTGCGCATCCACATGGGCGACCCGGAGTGGCGGGCACACCTGCGCGCGGAGTACGGCTTTTCGGGGTATCCCGGCTATCCTGGTAATCCTGGCAATTTTGGTGGTCAGGGCCACCCTGGCGGCTGGCAGCGCCCAGATATTCCAGGAGTACACCCTGGCGGGATGGGGCATCCCAGCGGCATGGACCCGGTGGAGCAGTTGGTGGCAATTCTGGCGGAACGCAACAACTGCCCGCGCTTCTTGATCGAGCCGCAGCTCGACGGCACGACCGGCTCAGGCGTGATTGATTGGGATAGCTGGTCGCTCAATCTGCTGCGCGAGCTGCCGGGGTTGAAGGCGCGCTATGTCGCCGCTGAGCGTTACTTCCATTCCAGCATGTCGCCGTTCGCTATGCCGTGGTCCGCGCCTGCGCTGGGCCGGCAGCCGGAGCCAGTGGAACTCCAGGTGCGGTTGTCCTTCTGACCGAAGTGACGAGCAAAGCGGCGCAGCCATATTTCCAGGCCGCGCCGCTTTTCAGTTTTCTGCATGGTGAAACGTAGCAGATCACACTTTGGACTGCGTGCGTTTGGTGGGCTCTACCTGACTATCGCGCTGGGCCTTCTCAGGCGTTGCCGGAGTATCTGCCGCTGTGGGCGCTTTCGTCGCTGGCTTCTGGGTCCCTGCGCGCTCCGGCGCGCCGCTGCCTACCTGGAGCTTCTGCTGCTCAAGCGCTTTCTTCATCTGCGCGCGAATCGGCTCCGGCACGTAGGTGTAGCTATCAATCGTCCGGATCTGCTGGTCCAGGCTTTCCTCCGTCACCCCAACCGACGGAACGAAATAAAAATCTTCCGGGCTGAGATAGCCGGCCTCCAGCAGCACTTCAGCGGGGTGCTTCCCCAGCGCCTTTGCCAGCTCACGGCAGCTCTCCGGCGTCGGGAGGACAGGGTTTTCGTCGCGGAGATAGCGCCCCAGGCTGACCTCTTCGACACGGGCGTCGAGTGAGGCGGCATAGCGTGCAAACTCGCTCACCAGATAGCGGTCGCCACGACGCTGGTAAAACTCCAGGTCGGCAAGTTGCTGACGTAGCCAGTCGCGGAAGGCATAGCGCCGGTGGTCATCACTGGTATATCGCATGGTTGTGTTGCTCCGTTATCAAGCATTGCCACTGGGTTGGTCCCTTACGGGATACATGACCGGGCGTTTCCCTGAATGGATCGCCCGTTTGCACGGCAACCCTCCATCTTTTGCTCTCATGCGCCGGTGGAAGGAGTGGTATCAGGTATTATGGCTTGCTTACCACCACTCTAATACATCAACGCATCGCATGGTACGAATGAATATACCTTAGTATAGCACCCGTACATCGGTTTGGCAAGGACGTATCAAAAACCTGTCGCGTTGCGATGCTATTTCCGTGTTCCTCCCTGGCGTGAAGCCGCTTCGGATTGCCTATGACCATCTCTCGCTCGTCTCTCACTCGTCTTTTGGTGGTCTAGACGATAGGCATTCTCGTTGTATCATCAGACGTATAGCTAGGAGCGGCTGTTGCTCCTGCTCTGCTCAATCCAGGCTGAAAGTCCTACGCGATGAGGATACAGCACGGCATCGCAGGCACGGTCAGATGGTAAACACGGAATATCATAGGGCGGCCCGGCAGACGAATAGGTGGGATGGGGAGCGCCGTCCCGTTCTTGAGGCTTGCCCTTTACAAGCGCACTATGGTACAACAGCGATACAACTGCTTCGGCGAACGGCGCGGCACCGCTGGCGTGCTGGACGGCGGCAGACGACAATTGACACATGTTACTGATAACAGGCATCACCTCCATGTATACACAACCAGCGACCGCTCTGACTCCGGCGCTCATCATCTACCTGATTGACGCCAGCGATTCGATGAACGAGCCATGTGGATCCACCACGCGCATTGGTATGGTCAACAACGCGCTGCGCGCCACCATCAAAGATATGGTGCGGCGTTCCATGCGCGACGGCAGCGTACAGCGCCGCTATAAACTGGCAATCTTCGCCTACAGCACCAAAGTGATTGACGTGCTGGACGGCATCCGCGACCTGCCGGAACTGCTAAAGATGGGCGTGCCAGAGCTTTCGGCGGGCGGTGTCACCGATACAGCGGCGGGCTTTGCGAAGGTGGAGGAACTGCTGGGTCATCATCTCTCCTTCTTCGAGCATAGCCCCGCGCCGCTCGTTTGCCATCTCACCGACGGCTATTTCACCACGGCGGACCCTTCGCCCTGGATTCGCCGCATCCAGGCGATGCGTGTCAACGACGGCGCGGTGCTAGTAGAGAATGTCTATGCCGCCGATGGGCTGCTGCGCAAACCCGTGCAGAACTGGCAGCAGTGGGGCGGCGTCCTGCGCGGCGGCGACATCGAGAATGACTATGCGCGATTCCTTTATAGCCTCTCCTCGCCGATGCCGGAATCGTATCGCAACAACATCAACAATTACGGCTATCATATCCAGCCAGGCGCGGCGCTCTTTTTCCCCGGCACCAATGATGATCTGGTGCGGCTGGCCTTCGCCATCTCCGCCGCCACCCAACTCAAATAAGGTGGCGTCCGGCTGGTGTATACTGTAGCGTGATTCGTGAAGGAATGGAGGGCCGCCAGTGGCAAATGGAGCGCAGGGGCGCAGGCGCAGCGATGATCTGGTGATGGAGAGCGATCCTATTCGCGATTCCTTTGGACGCGCAGCCTGTGGCCCACAGGGCACCGTGCGTATGCTGGGCGTGCGTTGCCAGGAGGCGCAGTCGCAATCACTACCCAACCAGGACTACGCTTACCTGCGTATGGCGGCGGACGGCTCTTCCCTCTCGTTCTGCGTCTGCGATGGCGTCGGTAGCTCCTATAAAGGCGACTTCGCGGCGAAATATCTGGCGATTCGGCTGGCGAACTGGCTGCATGCGCTAGAGGATATCGGGGCGGCGGCAACCGATACCTCCGATGTCGAGCCGCTGCGTGCGCAACTCGTCGAGCGGCTGGCTGGATGGGCTGCTGCTGGCCAGCGCGACCTCCAGACATTGACGTTGCCGGAGGATAACAGCGGACTGGTCCGCGAGGTGTTGCAAGAGACGCGCGATTCGTATGGCAGCGAGGCAGTTTTCTTTGCCGGGCGGATAGACGTGCTGCATGTGTCTGATACGGTAGGGTTGCCAGGGGCGCAGGTGTTGCTCTGCTGGATGGGCAATGTTACGCCGTATCTCTTCGCGGCGGAGGGCCGGCGTATCGCGCTTGACTATCACCCTGATGATGCGGTGCGCTGGTCCACGGCGCGCGGCCTGCGGGGGACGCTCGCTCTGCGCGCGATGCGGTTGGATGCGTTGCACCGGCTGGTGATCCATACCGACGGGTTGGATATGCTGGGCGCGAGCATCGCCTCGCTAAGCGATGAAGAGTTATATCATGGCGTCCGGGCGTTGCTGGCGCGTCCATCCAACGATGATATGACACTGCTCGATATGTTCTGGCAGAGCGCGGGTGAACGCTCGGCGGAGCATGATCGAGATAGAGAAGGGGCGGAATGACGTGGCTGAGTTTGAACCGCGCCTGGGGTCTGCGCTGGTCATCGGCGCCAAACGCTATGGCTTCATGCCGCATCCGTTGCTGCCCCCCGCTATGGATGAGGTGTACGTTATCGAAGGCGGCGAGGCGCTGATCTATCAAGTGCAAGACCTGGAAACGGGGCAACTCTGGGCGCTGAAAGTCAGCAAGCCAACCTATCGCAATGAGCAGATTGCGCGGGCGACGGCGGCGCTGGCGCCCTACAGCCACATTCCGGGGCTATATCTGGCGCAGCGCCTCTGCCTGACGCGCGAGGCATATCCAGAGTTGATCGCCGCGACGCCTTCGCTCGAATACGCTGTGCTGATGCCCTGGATTGCCGGGCGCACCTGGGCCGGGCTGCTGCTGGACCGCGCGGCCAGCGAATCCTACACGCCTCTCAATGCGCTCAACCTGGCGATTGCCACCTCGCAACTGCTCTGGGAATTGGAGGCGCATCACCTTGCGCACACTGATATCGCTGGCGCAAACATCGTCCTTGCGCCGGATTTCCGCGAGGTGGAACTGCTGGACCTCGATAATCTCTATACGCCGAACGCGCCGCTGCCCAAGCGCCAGAGCTGGGGCACGCCGGGCTATCAGCATCGCAACCTGGGCAAAAATGGGCACTGGCGTCCTGAAGGCGACCGTTTCGCTGGCGCAATCCTGCTGAGCGAGATGCTCTCCTGGTGGGACCCGCCGGTGCGCCAGCAGACGCCCATCGGCGCGGAATCGCTCTTTCAGCCACGCGAGCTACAGGAGTACCAGGGGCCGCGCTGGCAGGCGCTCCGCGATGCGCTCTATGCGCTCTGCCCGCCGGTCCTCACGCTTTTCGATCAGGCGTGGGCCTCGGACGACCTGGCCGATTGCCCTGACTTCGGCACCTGGACGCTGGCGCTGATCCAGTACCGCGACTCCGGTGCGCTCAACACTGCTGTGCTGTAGGCGACAAATCTACACCGGCACTGGTTCGACGAAGACCGTCTGCACGAGCGTGTTGCGCTGGTTGCGGCGCACCAGATAGCCGCGACCGGGTGGCAGCGCGCTGGCCTTCTGCGTGCCCAGCAGCGGACCCTCCTGGGGGTCGCCCGTCATGATAAGGCCAGGGCTGCCGCTCTCTTTCAGGCGCTGGAAGACCGGCTCGAACGAGGTGCGCGAGGTGCCGGAGACGCGCCGCGCCAGCACGAGATGGAAGCCGACATCGCGCGCCTGCCCGATCAACTCCACCAGCGGCGCCAGCGGATTGCCAGCCGGTGTGACGATGGATTCGTAGTCGTCCACGAAGAGGAAATACTGCGGGCCGCTCCACTTGTGCGGGTTGCGCAGCTCCTCGACGGTCAGATTGGCGCTGGAGAGCATACGTGAATCGAGCTGCGTCTTGAGCTTGTTCACGGCGTCTTGCAGCATCGGCGGCGTGCAGGCGTAGGCCAGCATGTGCGGGCTATCCAGGAAGTCCAGCAGGCCGCGCCGGTAATCCACCAGCACGAACTGCGCCTCATCCGGCGTATAGCGTTCGGTGATCGTCTGCATCCAGTGGCGCAGCAGCGTCGTCTTGCCACACTCGCCATCGCCAAAGATCAAGAAATGCGGTCCGGCGCTTATCAGGTCAATGTAGAGCGGCGCTAACTGGAACTCTTCCAGGCCGATGGGCACGCCAGCCGGCTGCTCTGCATGCGGGTCTGGCAGCGCGCTCAGCGGCACCAACGCCGGAAGCAGACGCACCGGCGGTGCGACCGGCCCCTTCCAGGAAGCGCGGGTGCGGTTGACCAGCGTTTCTACGGCCTGCGCCTGTGGTGGCGTCTGGTCCGGCGGCGCATAGTCTGCGCGCGCCAGCGCCGTCTGGAATTGCAGGCCGTTCTTCAGCAGGCCGCGCCCCGCCACACCCGGCGGCAGCGTCATAGCAAACGCCTTACCCACCTCGGATTCGATGGGATCGTTGAGCCGCAATTCCAGCCGCGCGCCAATGTTGTCGCGTAGCTTTGGCTTGATGTCTATCCAGCGGTTCGAGGCGACGATCACATGCACGCCATACGCCAGGCCTGCCAGTACAATCTCGATGACCTCGGCTTCCAGCCCCTCCAACTCCATGTTGAACTGCGCCAGGTCATCTATCACCAGAAAGACATCACCGAACGGCACATCGTCCAGTTCACCGGTGGCGCGGCGCGCACGGTAGGTTGCCATGCTGTCTATGCGTCGCTCGCGGAAGAGGAACTCGCGGTCCTCGATGACCGTGCGCACCTGATGAATCAACCGGCGCACCTTCTCGCGTTCGGACTTGCTACAGACGGCGCCGACATGCGGCGCCTCCTCAAGCTGGCGCAGCAGGCCACCGCCGAGGTCTACGCAATAAAATTGCACGTCGCGCGGCGTGTGCGTTAGCATGAACGACGCGATGATGGATTGCAGCAGGATGCTCTTGCCGGATTGCGGCGCACCAGCCAGTGCCAGATGCCCGCCCGCGCCGGAAAAATCCAGCACCAGCGGCTCCTGCATCTGGTCCAGCGGCTTATCTACCATGCCAATCGGGATGCGCAGCGAGCCAAACGGTGGATTCGCCGGCCACGCGCTGCCATTGAGCGTCTTCTGACCGAGCAGATCGAGTACCTCACGGATGGGCACCTGTGTACCCAGCGGCGGCAACCACACCTGATGTACCGGCGGGCTGACGCGCTGCTTGTTCTGCTCCACGAGGTGCCCGATCACCACATCCATGTCCGTGCGCAGGGCATCGGCGCCGCTGTTGGGCGCAGTGCTCGGCGCTGGCGTATCTGGCCGCTCAATGAACGCCAGTTTGCCGGTCGGTGTGAACTCACGCAGTGTAATCGCCGTGGCAGAGTTCTTGGATGCCGGTACGTAGGGATTCGAGACGAGCGCCGTCTTGAACTGCTTATAGATGTTGGTGTCTACCTTGAAGTAGCCGATGCCGGGGAACGACGGCAGGTAGAAGGCGTCTTGCGTGCCAATCACCGACGAACTCTCGCTGGCGCTGAAGGTGCGCAGGCAGATACGATAGCGCAGGTGGCCCTCTAACCCCTGAATGCGTCCTTCGCTGAGGCGCTGTGTGGCAAGCAAGAGGTGCATGCCCAGGCTGCGCCCGACGCGGCCAATCGCCACGAAGAGTTCAAGGAAATCCGGGCGGCTGGTGAGCAGTTCGGCAAACTCGTCCACAATGATGAGCAAGTGGGGCATCGGCTCCATCTCTGGCACCATCGCGCGTTTCGCCTGATACTGCTGAATATTGTCCAGGTTGCCGCCCTCGCGCAACATACGCTGGCGACGCTCCTGCTCGCCAAAGAGTGCGGCGCGCATGCGATCTACCAGCGTCAGGTCACTTTGTAGGTTAGAGATCATGCCAGCGGTGTGGGGCAATTCGGCCAGATCGGCAAATGCTGCGCCGCCCTTGAAGTCCGCCAGCACGAAGTTGACGGTTTCGGGGTCATGCGTCAGCGCGAGGCTGGTGACAATCGTGCGCAGCAGTTCGCTCTTGCCGGAGCCGGTGGCGCCGATAATCAGCCCATGCGGTCCCATGCCGCCCTCGGACGCCTCTTTCACATCCAGGATCAGCGGTGTGCCGTCCGCGCAGAGGCCGATGGGCACTTTGAGCATCTGCGGTCGCTCGCGCTTCTGCCAGAGGTCGCCGATGCGCACGTCATCGGCGGAGGCAACCCCCAGCAGTTCCAGCAGCCGCATATCCTGCGACAGGTCGCTCTGCGCGCCCATCTCACTCAGCATCAACGGCGAGAGACGCCGCGCCAACTTCTCGCAGAGTTCCACATTCGCGGCGTCCGGACGGATGCCTTCGCGCCGTTGCCCGCCATAGACCGTTTCCTCGAAGTAGAGCCAGCCCGTCTCAGCCACATCAATGCGCGCCTGCACAGCGGCAGGCTCCGCTGTGCGGTCGTCCACCAGGCAGATCACCGTTGCGCCCAACTGCGCCGCCTCGTTGAAGAGCGAATCCAGCGCGGGCAGGCGCCCCAGCGGCCCGCCGGGGGTGAAGCCATCCACCACCACGACGAAATGCGGCTTGGCGATGCTGCTGCCCTGCTGCTTGGAATCGGCGTTGAGCAGGCGGCGGCGTTCTAACTCTGGCACCACCTGGCTTGTCAGCAGTCGCTGGAAATCTTCCACGGAGTTGGCGAGAAGGCAGAGTGGCTCAGCCGTCTCGTTCTTTTCCAACTTCATCAGGCGCAGGCGGCGCGTATGCGGCAACCACTTGAGCCAGGACCATTCGGCGGTGGCGTCTTCGGGTGTGTAGACGAGCATGCGCACATCTTCCGGCGCCTGTTGCGCGGCCATCTGGCAGATCATCGAACGCGCCAGCGCGCGCGTGTTGGCACGCCTGCCATTGATGGCGAGTGTGCCAATGTTGCGCAGCGGAATGGAGACAGGACCGTCATCTAGCTGGCTATATTTGGCGATGATGTTGCGTGCCCTGGCGAGCAAATCCTGATCGTACTCGGCAAAGGGATCGTCGTTCTGGTCCATATGGACAGAGACACAGAGTGGCTCGACGCCGACGCCGACGCGCACCCGCAAAAAGTCGTCATCGGTGGGGCGGCGCTCCCAGAGATACTGCTTCTGCGCCACATAGCCATAGAGCGTTTGCAGGTCGGGATAGAGGCGCGCGTTCGCTTTCTGCTGGCGCTGGGCGATGTCATCGAGGCGTTTAGTCTGCTGCTCTAGATAGCGCAAATATTTATCGCGCGCACCCTTCACCGCGCGCTTCCCAGACTTGCGCTGCATCGTGCCCATAATAATGCCGCCGCCAACCGAGGCAAACATCATGCCGCCGACGGCTACGAACATGATAGGTCTCGCTCCTTCGGCAAAGATGAGTACAACCGAGCCAAGCATACCAAATGCTGGCAGGATATATTGCATGATGCCCATTGCGCCACCCTGCGCGCGTGGCGGAGACTGCGGCGGAACGATGGCGACTTCGCCTTCGGGCAGCCTATCGGGATAAATGCGCGTGGTGCGGTGAAAAGGAATGCCGTACATCGCTTTATCAATCCTTTTCTCAAACGCCTACAGATTGCTGACAAAGATGGGTTGGAAAAGCTGGCTATTCTGCTTAGAGCAGGCCGTCGCGGCGCCAGCGAATGCCGATGCCGCCGGTATCTTGGGTGGATGGCGTGGTCTGCGGCATGCTCTGCGCCCCCTGGTTCTGCTGTGCCGTCCAGACCATCGCTGGCAACAGCGCCAGCCGCGCTCCATCCACGACATCGCAGCTAATCAGCGTGCGCCCGACGGGGAGCGGTTTGCCGCCGCGCTGCCCCAGGCCCCAGGCGGCAGCAGTCGCCGGGAGGCCGCGCTCTGGCATCGCCACACCAAAGAGTTCCACCAGCGCGGGAATCAGTTCGCCGATGGGAATGTCGCCGGAAAGCTCCAGATCAACGCTGCGGTTGGGCGTCTCGATGGTCGCAAGCACGGTACGCATGGCATCACCACTATTCGCTCAGGTTACTCAGAAAGGTACGCTAATAGGCGATACGGCGGGCAGAGAAGAACGCCAGTACTCGTTCCCTATTGTATGCGCAGAGAGCGTGGCTGGCAATAGAGCGTATTGCGCCGCCTGCTGGGAGAGACAGCTATAGGCAAACATGCAAAAGAATAGGAGGCCGCTCTGCGCCGCATAGACAGCAATTTGAGAAAATCTGCCATGCGTTCGCAGCAATGCCGGGCGGCTGATATAGAAGTGTATCAGCGCCGGACATCCATCGCGGCCTCCGCTCGTGGACCACGCCGTCCGAAGACTAAGACGTGGCCGCCAGGATGCGCTATCTACAACATCAGGAAAAACTGGTCGGGTTGGCGACTAGCCTACATTGAAGCCACGAGCGTTGGCGGACTCGGTGGCCTCATAGTTGCTGGCCGCTGTGCGCATGGCTGTGGCAATCTCGGACAACGTGGTGTTGAGGTTGTTGACATCAGTGTTCCATTTCGCCATCAATGAGGCGAAGTTGCCAGAGGCTGCGCCCTGCCAGGAGGTGCCCAGGTTGTTTACCTGATTCCTGATCTGGCTGAGGATACTGTCTACCTGGCCTTTGGCATTGTCGAGCTGGCCCGCTGTGCCACGAATCTCATCCGGAGTAACTTTGTAGCCCACGATTGGTGCCTCCTGTTGTTCGGCAAACCTTGACCAGGGAGCATTCACCCGACGCCGGTTCGCAGATTTTTTTCTGCTCCGCTGGCCCCCGTATCCCATAATCCTAAGCCAACCGGCGTAAGTAGTATAAACAGGTAACTGTGTAACAGTCAAGCCTCCCTGTGATTTTGCTGCTGCCGTTGTTGCTGCGCATGAGCGTCCTCGGCCTGCTGAACTGCCTCGCGCGCTTCACCGGCCACAGACCCCAGCCGGTCCTGGAGTCCGGTCGCCTGTTTGAGCATATCATTGAACATCGCCTGCACCTCAGCGGCGACTGGATTCTTCCAGACATCGGTGATGGCGGCGACCTCCCTGCGTGCGCGTCCAATAACTGCATCCAGGTGGCTCAGTTGTTGATCGAGTTGTCGCAGCAGGTCGCTCGCCTCATCCAGTTTTTCTTTTGCCGCCTTCTCCTCGGCTTGCACTTCGGCGCGTTCGTCCGCGTTCTCCGCCATGTCGCGTCTCCTTTCCTCATCCACTTTTTCCCGCCGGTTCTTCCAATGAGTGTATGCGTGTCTGCCCGGCATGTCAACGATGCGGTCGGTTGACTCAATTGACACAAGAAAGTTTATCAGGTATGCTTGATGTCGTCGGCAAACGTTCGATTATACTCAGCGGTACGAACGGGTCGGCGTGATGGTGGTGAGATGCGAACGTGGCCATCACAGGTTCTGTGTCTAAGGAGCGCGCACGATGTCTGACACGATCAAAGTCTCGGTCCCTGAACAATTGAGCAGCCAGGGGCAAATTCACCAGCGCAATGCGGACCTGCATACCGAAACCTCTGGCGCGGTGCAGAGCGCGCACGGGCAGATGGCGGGCGCGTGGCGCGGCGGCGGCTTCGATGAGATCAGCCAGTACTTCCAGGAGTTCTCACAACATCTGACCAAATTATCCGCACTCCACCGGCAGACCGGCTCCAACCTCGATCAGTCGCGCGAAAACCACGAAAGCACCGAAGCGACCAACACGACCAACATGAGCTAACCAGGGATGTCCGAAGTCCGCAGACGCACGTAAGCGGATGATATGGGAGGCTGCTATCCATGTTTCTTCCTCCAGATATGATTTTGACCCCGCCGGGCGCATTGCAGCCAACCGTGGGGATGCTCCAGACGCAGGCCGGCCAGCACGACCAGATGGCCCAGACCCAGACCAACGGCGCAGAGTACACCGCCGTCGTTTGGGAAGGCAACGACCACAACCAGTATCAACGTGTCCATACGTCGCTGGCGCAGCATCAACAGGCGAACGCCGATGAAATGCGCTCCGTCGCGCAGGTGTTGCTGACCGCCATTCAGATGCTCGAACTGATTCTCACGCTGGTCAGCATTGCGCGTGTCCTCTTCGCTGCCGCCGCCGCGCTGGCCGCCGCCGGCTTCTTCACCTTCGGCGCATCCGAGGCTGCCGCAGCAGACACCGCTGCCGCCGCCGTCGAGACGCAGGCGTCTTCGATAGCCGCTTCGACGGCGCTCAAAGCCATCCTCAAAGCGGCTTTTGAGGCGTTCTTGAGCCAGCTTCGCCAGCGCGCCATTGGCACGGCCATCGGCGCGGGTGTCGGCCTGAGCATCGGCGTCACATCCGATATTCAGCACGGGCGCAGCGGATGGGACGCAGTATTGCATCCGCTCGAAGATATGGCGCTTGGCGCTGGCGCAGGCTTTGAACTCAGCGCTCCGACGCCGTGGACGGGTGGCGGCGTGGCCTTTGGTATTGTCCATGCTGGCACCGATACCGCTGCGAACGGCTTCGATCTGGAGCGGTCTTTTGATGATGTGGCCGGTGATACCGCGCTCTTCACCGGCTTCGATCAGACGGCGGACCTACCAACGCAGGGCCAGCAGTTCGGCAACCGGCTGACCGATCCCATGTATAGCATGCCCAATCAGTATGCCGACGCCATCTCATCGGACCTACAAAATGCGCTTCCTCCTGGCTCACAGGGGCGTGTGACGATGGGAACCGGCATCGTGCAGGACGCCGATGGCAATCGCTATCTGGTGATCGGAACCAGTGAACCCAACGGCTATATCCGTCCGAGCGTGCGCCCATCCATTCCAGCCGACGCCTATATCTCCAATTTGCCGGGACATGCAGAAGATAGTATCGTACAATTCGCGCAACAGCAGGGGTGGCAGGTGATCTCGGTCGGCGCGGGTCGTCCAATTTGCCAGCCATGCGAGCAGATCATCGTCAACGCTGGCGGCTATGAGGCCATCGCCTCGAATACCCGCAGCGGCTTCATTCCGTTCTGGATGAGATAGAAAAAGGAAGCAGGTGGCGCAATGAGTGCGGCAGACCCAACCCTTCGTTTACTGGATCAGCGCATAGCGGATCTGATTCGCCAGGCGCAGCGTGATGAGTCGCTGCGTGGCTTCGCCTGTGACTGCGCCGATTATGCGCTGACCCGCGCCGCAGTAGGCTCTGAGGAATTGCGGCAGGCGGTTGAGACGGCGCGCACGCTCGATTCGCTGGTGGGCCAGCAGCAGGTGGAGCAGGCGCGGGCGACCGCCAGCGGAATCGCTGAGGCGCTGGATAACGCTGCCTTCGATGCGCAAGACGCCGCTGAGCAGGGAAAGGGCAGCCAGGCGGACTACGTACAGGCGTTTCATCGCGCCCGCGCCGCGAGCAGCGTGGTGGCGACGCTGCAACCGCTGGCGCAGCAGGCGGCAGCCGAAGCCTGTTACGAAGCCTACCATGCGACGGAAAACTGGGAGGCGCTGCTCAATTTCGCGCAGAAGCGGCTTGCCTAGCGGACCTCACCCCCGGCCCCTCTCCCACGAGGAGAGGGGAGACCAGAGCAACCTCATTGCTGGTCGCGGTTGTCATCGTCCTCTGCGGGCGATTGATAGCGTTTGGCGCGCTCCGTCTGCTCTACCTCGTCCGACTTATCGAAGAACTTTTGTGCCAGGTCGTTGAGCATGGCGCTCATGCCGTTGGTTTGCTGAAAGACCCCAGCGATGATGGCCTGGATTTCCCCAGCCGCTGGGTCATTCCACTCTTCACCAAGCGTATTCATCTCGCGCCGGAGTTGCGCCAGCAGCGTATCCAGGTCGCCACCGGCCTGCCGGAGTTTATTGGCCTGCTCGCGCAGTTCTCCAATCTGGTCCTGTTTGCTTTCGTATTCTGACATGGTGGTGATTCTTCCTTCTCGTTGTCCCTCTGCTGGCTATACCAATTACACTGATCGCCACGAGCGCAGTATAGCCGTCTCAGCAGGGGCGCGTCAACGCTACCAAGAAAACGGTGACAGGACAACGAGCGATTGACAAGCGCGCCACCGGTTGTGTATGCTCTGAAGGCGATAGCAGGTATGCGGCCCGCTGCTGAGCTTGGCAAAGGCGAGGCTCCAGCATGGGATACGTGCCCTGGAAAAATCGTGAAAATCTGGCGGGAACAGAAGCATCATAGTGGATAGAGCAGCTATCCAACGGTCTATCAGGATAGAGCAGGAGGATGTCACCCAATGGCAGATGGAAGTATCAAACTCACCAATCCCGACCAGCTCGATACGATGAGCCAGGCGCATCGTGCGCATGGCGATGCCGCGCACACGCTTGGCCAGCAGGTGAGCAGTGGGCAGGGCACGCTCCAGGGGACGACCAATTGGAGTGGCCCCGGCTTTGACGATCTCACCGGCTTTTTGCAGCAATTCAGTGGCCACCTCCACGCCTTTGGTGATGTTAAATACAAGATGGCCGCCGCTGTCACGCAATCCAAAAACAACCACCTGACAACTGAATCCACTAACACTCAAAACATGACAACCTCCAACTGATCTGGTTGATCCGGTCAGGTGGATAAACCTGTCTGGGTGTTGAGAACCTTCCAGATCTTCCAGACTATTTGGGTTATTCAGGGGAATAGAGCAGGAGTGCAGGAGGACGAGCAATGTCGTGGTTCATGGACCCGGTGCCGGATGGCGGCACCGTTCATGCGGTGGGAACGGCCTTGCGTGGCGCGCAATCTCCCTATGCCACACAAATTCAGACAGTGCAAAACGCCCACGACCAGACTGTTGTCGTCTGGCAGGGCAACGATAGCGACGCGCATTCACAAACCACTGCGACGACCCAGCAGATTGCGCAGCAGCAATCTGGCTGGACCGTTGCCATAGCCGACACGCTCAACGTCCTGGGGACCATCCTCCAGATCATCTTCACGCTTCAGATGGCCTGGATGGCAATTCAACTGGCGACTGCCGTGTGGGCCATCTTCACCGCCGGATTGGATGCGCTGGTGACAGAAGGACCGGCGGCGGCGCTGGCGGTAGCGATACAGGGACTCAAAGACTTGGTGGTGACGTTGCTGCAAGGCTTTGTGAAGGCGTTGCTGAGTCCGGCAACCAGGGCAGGTGCGATCATCGGTGGGCTTGCCGGCCTGGGCGTCGGTATTAACACGGTGGAGCAGCAACATCTCTCCGGCTGGGATGCCTTCCTGACGATTATCGGTGATACCGGCCAGGGCGCTTACACTGGCGGTTCTATTGGCATGATGTTCGCTGGTATCGGTGATCCCAGCCCGGGTATTAGCGATCCACAATCTACCGGTACCGTTTGGGACCGCATCACGCCAACCGATGATGTGCGCCCCGATACCAATGTCCCGCGTTCCTTTGAGCTTCAGGTTGGGGATGATACATATAATGTTCATCCCAATGCGACCAAGCACATGGAGGAGTTCTTGCTGCGCGATGGTACGTCTCCCTGGAATGTGGATATTCGTAGCCAGTCAATCCTGAAGAGCTTTGTCTCTGCAGTGGATGCCGCAGTCCCACAACTTGGTCCTGGGCGTAATTTCCTGGTCGTGGGCGATTGGGAGCTTGGCATAGATACCAGCGACAACGTCATTTATCACGCGCGCATGCTCACTCACTGAGGTGGGTGGCCGCTCGCTGTGATGAGGAATAGAATGAGGCTCGATGATGGCATTGCGGATGATTTCAACGCAGCCACAGCAAACGGCGCCTGTGCGAACGGCTGAGAAAATGACATCGCGCGGCATGGTGCTGTGGACGATAACGGCGGACCCCGCCGCCCGCCCAGTCAACCGTATTCACTGGCGGCTGGCCGATGGTAAAAAGCCGCCGCTGGATGTTGCGATCAACCGGCAGACGGGACTCTTTCAAGAATTGACCTTCTTCATTCAGGATGAGGTTGTTCTGCGAACAACAGACCATCCAGCGCCAACAGAGCGGCAAGCGGGCCAGCCACAATTTGAGACAGACTCCTGGCAGCCAGGCCAGTATGATCGAGATGAACCCGGCCAGGCGACGTTTGCCCTCGATGGCCGCAATCTCTACGTCCTATTTCAGGGGATGGCGCCTGCCACCAGTATTGCCGACGCGGGAACGGTGCAATTTCTCCTCGATGGACAGCAACAGGTGGCCGGTATAGTGCTGCCAGCGTTGGATGATTCGCTCCTCGCAGTGATGCGAGAGGCGCAGGTACTCGAAGCATAGGCCATGAGGTAGGGGCGAATGTTCGCCTCTACCTCGCTCTGGGCTTCATCGCACCATATGGCTCGATGGATACGAGATCAGGACAATTGCCCTGCTATGAATTCAGATAGGTGATTGCACGTTTGATCTGCTGCTCGACATCACCAGCCTCAGCAAATGTTTGCAGCACCGCTTGCACTATCTGACCGAGTTCGGGGTTATTGCCTACGTCATTCAATGCTTTCGCATGTTCGATGGCCTGCCATTGAACAGCCGGCAACTGCGATAAGATGTGTTCCAACTGGCTGCGCAAGACCGCTCGCCGCTCCGCGTCTTCCGTACCAAACATGCCTGTTCTCCTCGTGTAGACGTGAACCCGAACGATCTATCGTCCGGATAGCACGACCTCATCACGACCTCATTCGCGTCTGTGGCGCCCCTTATTCCTGCTTTCCGTAACAATGCGTAGCTTTCCTATAGCAGTATAGCAGTACTCGTGGATAACGGGCACAACTGGTTGGGTAACAGACCGTATACTTGTCAGTGTTGCATGCTTTGGAAGAAAGGAGCGGCGTATGTCGGATCAGATTGACGTACCGATTCCAGAACAATTGACACTGCTGGCGCGGTCGCATGAGGAGAGCGCCAGGCGCTATGAGACAACCGCCTCTTCGCTTCTCCATGCGCTCAATCAATCCACGGTTGGTTGGGAAGACAGCGAAGTGAGCGAACTTCAGTCATTTGTGGGGACATTGCAGCTTCATTTCACCCGGATGGAGCAATGGCACGCTGCGCTGCGTGCAGGCCTCGAAAGAGCGCGCGAAGCATATGAATCCAATGAGAGATGGGGGAAAAACCAGTTCTGATGACGTTTCCTGATGATGTCTGACCCTTAGTTGCTGGCAGTTATGGGCCAACGTTGTGGAAGCTGCTTTCAGTGAGATGCTTCACAAACGGAGAGACGGGAGCTACTATGGCGGATTTTGCGGACTCGGTGCGCCCATTTTCTCAACTTCTGTATGAACGGGCTGATGTTCACCAGGAACAGCGACAAAGCCTGGCGAAACAGGCCGAAAAGACAAAGGAAGTTTGGAACTCTGAGGCGCACGATGTCTATCAGGGATATGCTAAACAGTTGCTGGAAGATGGCGTCAAAGATGAGGAATTGCTGCGCGCGCTTGCCGAAACGATGAGTGTGGCCGGCTATCTGCATGAGTATTGCTCGCTGCTCGCGCAAACCCGCACAATATTTGAGGAACTGGCCTCAACATCGCAACCTGATAGTGTACCTATACCATCGTCTCCTGGTCTTGAGGAGTGGATGAGGCTGACCGAACTGGCAAGAATGGCGGAAGGGATGGAAGGCTCCCATGCCCGCGCGACGCAGATGACACGCTCCACTCTGCTCGCTGCGCTCTCGATACTCGATGCTGGTTTGCGCACTCATTTCCGCAAACAGCCGCCAGAGGATAAAGGTCCCTCACAAACGACTGATCTTTCCAATCCATGATGAAATCACATTGTGGCGGGAAACGAGCCTTGCGCCTGATCGTGCCCATCAATAGCGCTCGATGCCGAGTAGCTCGCGTTCGTGGGGGGCGGGCTGCGTCGCCAGCCGTTTCGCGCCACGCGAGCGCAGGGCGATGGTGGCGGCGGGCAGCGCCAACGTATCGTGTGTCCGTTGCGCCGGTAGGTGCCGCTCCATCGCGCGGATGACGTTGCGATAGACGTTCTGCTGCTCCACGATGATGCGTTCCGGCCCCAGGTCCCACCACTCGCGCGGCGTGAAATACGCCGAGACCTCCGCCTGCGAGCCGCTACGCCCGAACCACTGAATCAGGTGCAGGTTGTCGGACTGCGCCATCCACAGCGCCAGATCGAGCAGTTTGGGGTCTTCGGTGAGCGAGGCAACGCCGAAGGTCGCAAGCATCAATTGGAAGATCGCCTGCTGCGCTGAGTTGCCGAGGAAAAAATCCATGCCGCCGCTACCGGCCCAGGTGGTGGGGAAGATCGGCAACGGCAACTGGTACGCCTGCGCGCCGAAATGGTCGAGCGCCTCGCCCGGCGTCAAAAACGATGCGCCGCGCTGATGCAGTTCGTGGGGTAGATGCTGGATGAAGTCGAAGATACCGCTATGATAGCGGTGATGCTCGCCAAATGTCTCGAAGTCCCAGCCGATAAAGACGAAATCACCCCAGGTGTGGCGCAGCCAGTCCGCGTACTGTTCGGCATAGAGCGGAAAGCCTGACCATGTGCGATTCGAGAAACGATAGCCAACATCATCGCTGAGGTCCAGATGGCGGCAGAAGAGACGCGGCGCGCCATCGTAGTGGTAGAGATGCGTCGGCTCGCGCCATTCCATCACCCAGCCGCGCCCATCCAGCATACCGGCCTCGAAACCAGCCTCGGCAATGGCGTCATAGAGACAGGCAGACATGCACATTTCCGTCGTGTCGGTGACTCGTGGCCGCTTGCCAAAGATACGTGTTAGCTCCTCGCGCATCCAGCGCATGCGCTGGACGAAGAGCGGCAGATCGAAGAGGAAGAGGAAGCTGTGATACGGTTCGACGCCGATTAGTTCGACGTTCGGCTCCGCGATCAGCTCTTGAAAGAGCGCCAGCAGCGAACGGTCCCATTGCTCTGCCTGATAGACCCAGGAGAGCGAGAAGCCAATCGAGAGCTTCATGCCGTTGCGCGCCAGCCGCAGAAATGTCTCGGCGGCGGGATAGTAGCAGCGTTCAGCGACATAGCGGAAGTAGCGTTCGTTCATCGCCTCGTCGAAGACGCAGTGAATGATGTCGTCGCTGCTGGCGCCGCAGGGAACCGGCTGCGCGGGCAGTTTGAGACGGCGCGGCTGATGCACCACCATATAGACGACGATTTCGGTTGCCATAGCGCGCCTCGTTCCCTATCCCATGCCGCCCCATTCCCTAAAAAATCTGCCAATTGTCCGCCAGTTTCCGCTCTCCCGCAGGCTAGTCCAATACAATACCCTGCTTGCGCGCGAGATAGACCAGCTTGCCAGCGAGGTTGTCCAGCACTTCTTCCCAGGTGAACTCCGAGGCTGTGCGTTTGCCCGCCGCGCGTATCTTGTCGCGCTCTTCGGGATGCTGCTGCATATGCAGGAGATAGCCGACGATCTCGTCGGGGTCGTCGGTTTCCAGCGCGACGGCGTTCTCGAAGGAGACGGCGTAGTCTTCGCCGGTTGAGCCGGTGAAGGCCACGCCCTCCGCCGCCATCACCTCCAACCCAACGAGGCCGAACGGCTCGTGCCCGCTGTTGGCGAGCGTCGCATCGGCGGCGGCATAGCAGGCGCGCACAAACTCCGTAGGCACGAAGAAGCGCAAATTGTAGATATCCGCCTCGCCCGCGTCGCGCATCAACTGCATGCACTCCTCCACCGTTGGCCGCCGCGCCTCGATATCTTTGATGTGCAGGCCAAGCTGGCGGGCGCGATTCAGCACTTCGCTGCCGTGCGGCTCGATGCCGCCGCGAATCACCATTGAGACTGGATGATTGCTGTATTTGAGGCGTGACACCGCTTCCATCGCCATCAGCCAGCGTTTATCTGGATCGAAGCGGCCAATCTTGAAGAGGAAGAAGCGGTCAGGATTGCCGTGCTGCATGATGGCGCGCAGATCGTTTACCATGCGTTCATCCACGGGTTCCAGGTAGCGGCTGGGGATGCCGTTGGGAATGGCCAGTGGATTGACGCCGTATTCCCAGAGGCGGTGCTTCATGTAGCGGCTGACGGTGGTGATGGTGGCGCAATAGTTCAGCCGTCCCCAGTTGATGCGGTGCAGCGACATCACACTGTTGCAGTTCCACATCAGCACGGCGCGGTGCCGCAGATTGTGCCAGTGCAGCAGGTCTGAGGTGCGGCAGATGGCCTCGGCGGTGTGCCAGTCTTCGCCGATGATAACTACCATCTTGCCCTGGGCGATGGCTGGCTGGGCAATCTCCGCGTAGACATGCTGTGGCACCGACTCGTTGTAATCGTAGAGTTTGTGTTCCTCGCCGTCGTAGACGCCGTTGGGATAATATTTGCTGATCCACTGGCCCCAGCGTTTGAGGTGCAGCTTGCCGTTGACCAGATGCTCCACGCTTGGTTTGTTGGGATCGCCGACGAAGATCAGGTGTGTCTCATAGCCCAGGTTTGCCAGCGATTCGGTCAGTTCGGTGACGCGCGTGCCCAGGCCGCCCGCCGTCGAATAAACGTCAGGTCCCTCGAAGCAGAGCGAAACGAAGACGGTATTCTCCGGCGAGATGCCGCCGCGCCGCGTTGCCCGCGCCGGGCTGGCCGGTTGTGTCGCTGGCGCCGCTGGCTCATCCGCTGCTGGTTGCTCCACCGGCTCCACAACCCTGGCATCCGCCATTTCAGCTATCTCTAGCGCCGCCGCTTCTGCCAGCGATTTGGCTACCTCCGGCGTCTCGATGGGTGGCGTTTCCGGGGTTTCTGGTTTGGGCGCTGTGCGGCGTGTGGTCGTCCGCTTTGGCGTAGCAGACGATGTTGATGAGGTGGAAGCGCGGGTGCGACTGGGCTTTTGCGCGTCTGTCCCGGCTGGCGCTGTGGACGATGCTGCGGTGTTTGACCGGCTCGATCTGCGCGTGGTGGGCGCTGAAGCAGAGGTCGCTCTGGCGCGGGGACTCTTGGCGGCGCTGGTGGCGGCGGATTGCTGCGGAGCCGTGGCGCCTGCGCTTTTTGCCCGCGCGCTTGCCCTGCCGGTACTGCTGGACCGGCGCGGCGCGGCTGCGTTCCGCTGCTCGCCTTTTGCGCGGGTTTCGCCCTTCTCGCCCTCCGCAGCCATTCCGCCATCCTGCACTGGCAGTCGGTCTCCTTGCTCGTCGCTCATTATGCCCCTCATTTCTCCTGGTATCCGAGCCGCGACAGCAGCGCCACGCGCATGCGTGTAGAGACAATGCGCTGAGGTTGCTCCATCGTGCGGGCCGGTGTACGAACTCGATGTATCACAAACAAGTGTTGTTGTATCAATTCAGTATCAGCCAGGCGATCTGGCTGGTGTCAGGCGCGTCATAGCGCCGCGAAGGTAGCCTAGCACATCCCAGGCCATCCTGTCGTTGCGCTCCCTTGTCGCAACGGCGCAAAACAAAAATACTGCATTCGCACGCTTAGACGGCCTATAGGCAAAGACGGTCACAGACTCCGCCGTGGCCGTCCCCTGCGCGTGATATTTTTCTGCGATTGTTCGCAGCTCAGCTTGTTGGCGTCGTTGCCGGTGTCGTTGGCGTAGCGCCGGGTGTCGCCGTGCCCAGCGGTAGGCTGAGGTCGCTGAAGCTGGTGAATGTCACCACCTGCTGGCCGGTGTCCAGATAGGTGCCCTGCACGATATCGCCGGGCTGCACCAGCGGCAAATCCGGGCTGAGCGGCAATCCCGCCTTGAAGATGTGGTTCTGCCCGTCCAGCAGCATCGTATAGACCGTCGTGCCGGCCTCGACCGCCGATGAGATGCGTAGCACCTTGCCTTGCACCGTCACCGGCTTGCCCGTCACTGGAATCTTGCCGGTCTGCACATTGTTGTCGGAGAGCCACTGCGCGTACCCCGCCAGCGCCTCCTGTTTGCTCGCTGCCATGATGACATTAGCGCCGCTCAGGTGGCGCGCATCCACCATACCCACCGACTGAAAGATTTCGCCGTAGTCGTTCGGCTGGTAGAAGGTGCAGACCCAGGTTGGCTCGCCGTAGATGCTGTACAACTGGACGTTTGAGACCTGATAGCCGCGAATGTTCTTGGGGTTGGACTCGAAGGTCGTCCGCACATTCGCCGTGACGCCAAGCCCGGTTAGCGGATAGAAATAGCCAGTGTTGTCGCGCGTATCGAAGAGGACGACGCCGGTGCTGGAATTGTCGCTCGATGCGCTCGAAGTCATCGGCACCAGCCAGACCGGATTATCCACGTTGTTATAGACGAGTTGCGGCTGATCCTGGCTATCCACCGCTGGCGCCTGCTGGTTCGCGCCGGAGGGATTGAACCACGGCGCGTGCGCGTACTGCCCCCACCACTGGAGATACTGCGTCACGGTATCCGCCGGAATGATGCGGTCTACCCAGCCCGGCACCTTATCCGGCGCAAAGCTCTGAATCGCGCCGCTCTGCGGGTCCACCAGTAGCACACGCTGCACCACGTCGCCGGTGAAGCCGCGTGAGGGCGTCATCAGCGAGATGGTGAAGTAGGGCTTCCACTGGTCATTGACCTCCAGCGTCGGGTCTGCCAGATTGGCGTTGGTGTAGCCGCTGAGGTAGACATGCCGCAGCAAATCCTGATTGAAGAGCGCGTCCGGCAGATAGCGCATATGCAGGCCGGTATGCAGCACCGGCGTGACATTCGGGTCTTCGGCGTCCACCGCGACGAAGCCGGGACTCTGCCAGTTGCCGAGATTGGCCCAGACGTTGTTGTAGACCAGCGGCGCGATCCAGTAGAGGTGATGATTGACCGATTGCAGCGTGTAATCCTGCAAGTCTGTATGATACTGCGAGCCGAGATTCTGCCCGCTGGCGGCCAGCACTTGCTGCCCCAGGTACGCGGCGACGCCATGCGACACCAGCACGATATGGTCTACATCGGTCTTTGGCAGCGGCATGGAGGCCGGTTCTTCGATGATATGCGGAATGGCGGCAAGCGCTTTGGCGTTGCCGTCGAACCAGGTGGTTGAGATGGTAATGAGGCCATTGCCGAGCAGCGCCAGCACAACGACGATGGCGACGGCCAGCGCCCCCGCCACGGAGCCGGTGCGTGGCGCAGCGCCCAGCACCCGCGAGGCGCTGGTTGGCGGCTGCTGGTCTACGACATGCACACGCCGCGCGCCGCGAAACGTCGCGCCGTTCATGCGCAGTCGCCCGCTATTGACCTGCTCGGAGAACGAGTCGAGGGCGTCGCGCACCTGACGGGCACTGCCACCGAAGAACGCCAGGATGCCCGTCAGCAACAGTGGCAGGAAGAGCCACTGCCCACCCCAGTAGGGGCCGGTGAGCGCGGGCTGCGCGAAATAGAGAATCAGCAATTGCAGCACGACGTTGATGAGCCAGAGCTTCGCCGCCCAGCGCGCCACCACTGCTGGCTCCGGTGTTTTGCCGCGCGCCGTGAGATACACCAGCGCCACCAGCAGCCCCACCACAATCGTCGCGCCCAGCACCGCCAGCCAGACGATAACCATCTTATTTCACCACTCTTCCCGCCGTGGGCAGATCACATCACCCGCTCATCAGTTCAGTCGCTGCGAGTATATACGCAGCGCGCACCATCAAGTAGTATAACGCCTGAGCATAGTATCGTCATTTAGCGTACCCCCAACATCTGGTTCTCAATAAATCAGATAGCAATTGCTTCATTACAAATAATATTCAACTAATTGACTTACAAGCCAGGCGACGCTATAATACCTGCAATTTAGTGTTACTGCACATATGGCAAGAGGAATAGTCAATGACCACCAAACACGTATTCGTGAGCTATAGCCATGAGAATGCCGACGTAGCCAAAGCGTTGATACATGATTTAGCGCAGGTCAATGTCGAAGTCTGGATTGATAAAACCGACTTGCAACCCGGCACACCCAACTGGCGCGCTGCCATCGAACAGGCAATACAAACGTCTCAGGCGGTGATCTTCATTGCTTCGCCAGCTTCCAAAAATTCAGAGGTCGTCAATGATGAGCTTGGGCGCGCAATAGATCACAAAGTTCCCGTCATCCCCTTTTGGGTTGATGGAATAGAGTGGTTTGATACTGCTCCTCTAGGACTGGGGCAAATGCAGTATATAGATGCGCGTCATGATGGCTATCACATTGCCGTTACGCAGCTTGTCATGCAATTAAAGTCATTAGGGACGGGTTCACGCCAAACAGCAGTGGTAAGCAAGAATACAGCTAATGAGACGGCATCCAGAATACGAGTCAATATCTTAACGGTGGTTTTGCATGCCATCTTGTTTGGCATACTCGGCTTCGTCATCGGCGTGCTGCTGAGAGGCTGGATCATCAGCACAGTTGTTCCTTCTTTCACAAAGTGGAGCGCCATCATAGATTACGTAAAAGGCACCTTCGGCGGCTTGTTTGGCAACGATCCTGCCACAATTGAAAACACGGTCACTGTGGCATTTTTGACGATACTCGGCCTCATCATCGGCGTCATCGAAGGGCAGTCGAGAGAAAGTAAACGAGTCAAGGAGCTAAAGGAGAAATTAACACCCAAAGCAAAGGTTCCCAACACAACGCTCGAAGATTATTATAAACTGTTCCTCAATCTTCAGGCAGCATCTCAAAATAATGATAGGGAGCGCATGAGGCAATTGCTCAGTAGCGCCCCTGAAGGGGTAAAATGGATGCTCCGCCTAAACGGAGTTGATCCAGATAATCTTTGATAGCCCTTCTACATCAATGATAGCGTTTTCTTGGTCTATCTAGTGTACTGCCAGATCCCAGATAACTGGCAATGTATGATGGTGAAATTGCACCAATGTGGCTCTCGCTCTCCTGCTTCTTGTGGGTGTCTGCGCCATAGCAATGGGGAAGCGATACCTGCGATCACTTCCCCACTGTTAGTATGCTCGCCTAGCGCCCCTTCACCTCCGCCGTGGTGCGGGCGATTTCGATGAAGTCCGCTTTGAGGCTGGCGCCGCCGACCAGCGAGCCGTCAATATCGGGCAGCGCGGCGAACTCCGCGACGTTGGCCGCCGTGACGCTGCCGCCGTATTGCACGCGCACCGCCTGCGCCCCCGCCTCGCCGTACATTTCGGTGAGTAGCGCGCGAATGATCGCCACGACATCGGCGGCGTCCGCTGCGGTGGCGGCGCGGCCCGTGCCGATGGCCCAGACCGGCTCATACGCCACTACCAGTTCGCCCAAGCGGTCGCCGGGGAGATTCGCCAGGCTGCCGCGCACCTGTGTGGTGATGACACGCTCGGTCAGGTTGGCGTCACGTTCCTCTAGATGTTCACCGACGCAGACGATAGGCTTCAGCCCGTGACGGAAAGCCGCCTGCGCCTTCTTGTTCACCAGGTCATCGGTCTCACCGAAGTACGACCGGCGCTCCGAATGGCCGAGAATCACATACTCACAGAGGCCGTGCAGCATCGCCGGTGAGATTTCGCCGGTGTAGGCTCCCTTCTCCTCGAAGTACATGTTCTGTGCGCCCAGCTTCACCGGACTACCGGCGATGACGGTATGCACCGCCGTCAGCGAGATGGCCGGCGGGCACAGCACACACTCCACGCCGAAGAGCGCCGCCAGCCCATCGAGAATGCTCTCCGCAAACTCGCGCGCCTCCGCTGGCCCGTAGTGCATCTTCCAGTTGCCCGCCACAATCGGTATGCGGCGTGCTATGTTTGCGCTGCTCATGCAACGGGTCTCCTATCGAATGAAACTGCTAGCGTGCCGGACAATGCGCCCCTGTCGCTATACGCGCCCCTCTGGTTCCCCTCTCCCGCGCACGGGGGAGGGGTTAGGGGTGAGGGCTATTTATCTCGCAATGCCGCGACGCCCGGCAGTGTGCGCCCTTCGAGGAATTCGAGCGAGGCGCCGCCGCCAGTAGAGACGTGCGTTACTTTGTCCGCTGCGCCCGCCGCCTCCACCGCTGCAGCAGAGTCGCCGCCGCCGATGATCGTCGTCGCACCCTCGGCGGTGCGCTCCACCAGCAGCCCGATTAGCGCGTTGGTACCCTGCGCGAAGGCCGGAAACTCCGCCACGCCCATCGTGCCGTTGAAGACCACGGTTTCGGCGTCCGCCAGTACCTCGCCAAACGCCACAATCGTCTGCGGGCCGATATCAAGGATGCGCCAGCCCTCTGATACGTGGTCGGGCGTCGTCAGCACACGGTCGGCGTCGGCGGCGAAGCGGTCGCCTACTGCGACATCCACCGGCAGCACGAAACGCTTGCTGCTGGCCTGCGCCTTCGCCATCAGCCGCCGCGCCTCATCCAGCTTGTCGTCCTCCACCAGCGAATCGCCAACGAAGAGGCCGTTTGCCTTAAAGAAGGTGTTTGCCATGCCGCCGCCAATCAGAATCGCGTCGGCAATATCTATCAGCCGGTCCAGCACAGCGATTTTATCTGACACCTTCGCGCCGCCGGAAATCGCCACGAACGGACGTTTGGGATGCTCCAGCGCGCTGCCGAGGAAGTTCAGTTCTTTCTCCATCAGGAAGCCAGCGACCGCTGGTAAATCATGCGTGACGCCCTCGGTGCTGGCGTGCGCGCGATGCGCCGTGCCAAAGGCATCGTTGACGTAGAGGTCGCCCAGCGTCGCCAGTTGTTTGGCGAAGGCCGGGTCATTGGCCTCTTCTTCGGCATGGAAGCGCAGATTTTCCAGCAGCAACACCTGCCCCGGCTGAAGCGCCTGCGCCATCGCCTCCACCTGCGGGCCAACACAATCCGGCGCCATCTGGACAGGTTTGCCGAGCAACTCGCTGAGGCGTTCAGCGACGGGGCGCAGGCTGTACTTCTCGTCAACCTTGCCTTTGGGGCGGCCCAGGTGGCTCATCAGCACGACCGATGCGCCGCTGTCGAGGAGATACTGGATGGTGGGCAACGAGGCGCGGATGCGCGTGTCATCGGTGATGTGCCCGCTCTCATCGAGGGGCACATTGAAATCCACGCGCTCCAATACGCGCTTGCCCCGCACATCCACATCGTGTACGGTGGCTTTGTCCATGATTAGAGCCGCTCCCCGATGAAGCTCGCCAGGTCCGAGACGCGGCAGGAATAGCCCCACTCGTTGTCATACCAGGCGATGACCTTGACAAAGTTGTCGCCCAGCAGCATGGTAGATTGCCCATCCACAATCGAGGAGTGGGTATCGCCCCGGAAGTCTGTGGAGACCAGCGGCTCATCCGTAATGTCGAGGATGCCGTTCAGCGGTCCCTCGGCGGCGGCGCGGAAGGCATCGTTGATCGCCTGGACGCTGGCAGCGGGCTTGGTCAGTGTCGCCACGAAGTCCACCACCGAGACGGTCGGCGTGGGGACGCGCAGCGAGAAGCCGTCAAACTTGCCCTTGAGTTCGGGAATCACTAGCGCCAGCGCGCGGGCGGCGCCGGTGGTCGTTGGGATGATGTTCTGTGCGGCGGCGCGGGCACGGCGCAGGTCTTTATGCACCACATCGAGGATGCGCTGGTCGTTGGTGTAGGAGTGAACGGTGGTCATCAGCCCCTTCTCGATGCCAAAGGTGTCGTAGATGACTTTGGCGGCGGGGGCGAGACAGTTGGTGGTGCAGGAGGCGTTGGAGATGATATGGTGCAGCGCCGGGTCGTACTTGTCCTGGTTGACGCCCAGCACGATGGTGATGTCTTCGCCTTTGGCCGGAGCGGAAATAATCACCTTCTTGACGGTATCGTGCAGGTGCGCGGCGGCTTTGGGGCCGTCGGTGAAGAGTCCGGTACTCTCGACCACCAGTTGCGCGCCGACCTCGCCCCAGGGAATCTGCGCCGGATCGCGCTGCGCAAAGACTTTGATGCGCTTGCCATCAATCACCAGATCGTTGTCTATGACCTCCACCTTGCCTGGATAGCGGCCATAGGTGCTGTCATAGCGGAAGAGATGAGCGTTGGTTTCGGTGTCTGTAATGTCGTTGATGCCGACGACCTCGATGTCGTGCGGGTGACGGTCGAGCATCGCCTTGAGACTCTGGCGGCCAATGCGACCAAATCCGTTGATACCGACGCGAATTGCCATAGAGCTAACAGCCTCCTGAAATGCAGTTGTGTTGGGAACGGATTCCCGTTGCGCAGCGGCGCCGTTGCCGCGCGCATAGTTGCTGTGTCTTGCTATGTTGCGCCGTCTCCGACGCCACCCCGCATTGTATCACGACGGCAGCAGAGAGCGGATTGGCACGCCTGATATGAGGTAGTATGACGTGCCTGGCTCATGTATTCGAGTTTGCCAGCATGCACGAGTCAGGCAGAGCGGAGCGCCGTGGAATCGAACACTGCTACTTGTAGATGTGGCTTGTAGATGCGAGACTCCATATCTCATTTCTCGGCCCCATTTTTATGAGGTAGTGTTCACGTATGGTTGTCCCAAACCCGTTTGGGGTCGGTGTTGCTAGGAATAAAGTACTGATCGAATTGCGACTTTTTTAGGCTATTGCGCTTTTCACACCCATGTGCGTATATATGTTCCAAACCCTGAATTTTTCAGGTGTTTTGCGTTAGGTCGTATGGTTCTAGCTCAACAGTAACAAGGCAGAAATGAGCGAAAACGGCATTGAAACACTTGTTCTTGCTCGCATCTGCATGGTATACTCGCGGCTAGCAAGTAGTTGCTTGTCGCGCCAGACGCGGCGTGAACCGGATTTCCGAGAAACGACCGTCGAGGCGCGCATAGGGGAGGCGATCACCCCACGAGTGGTGGTCGCGCAACCAGAGGAGGCTCTATCACATGCCAGTTGGACGACAAGATCTGATTAAGGCCGTGGCCGGCAAGGCCAACAAGAGCGTCAAAGAGACCACTGAGTTCGTCAATGCGACGCTCGACACGATCCGCGAGACCCTGGAGAAGGGCGACACGGTGCGTCTCGTCGGCTTCGGTGTGTTCTCGGTCAAAGACACGGCGGCCAGCGTGCGTGTCAACCCGCAGACCCGCGAGAAGATCAACGTTCCTGCCCGCAAGCGCGTGAAGTTCAGCGCTGGCAAGGAACTCAACGACGCCGTTGCCAACATCAAAGCGGCTCCGGCGGCGAAAGCGGCCCCGGCGAAGGCTGCCCCGGCTAAAGGCAAGAAATAACTTCTTGCCCTATCTACGCACCCCGAAGAAGTCAATTTTCTTCGGGGTGTCTTTGTTTCTTTACCTCACCCCTCGTTGACCCCGCACAGCGTCCCCTGCTATGCTACCGGAGTATCGCAGCATTTCCAGAGATGAGGATAGATGGCAGACATGGCAGAGACAAAGCGAATCATCGCGGCTGAGCAGACATTGATCGAGGGCACGTTCGCGCCGGAGCTGGCGGTGGTAATGGAGCGCGGGCGCATCACGCGCGTCTGCCCGCTGGCGGAGCTTGCGCCGGATGAGCCGGTAGAGCGGTTCCCCCGGCGGCTGCTCGTGCCGGGGACGCTGAACGCGCACAACCACTCATTTCAATCCATGCTGCGCGGCGTGGCCGACGACTGCAACTTCTTCACCTGGCGCGACAAGGCGCTCTATGGCTACACCCCCTACATGGATGAGGAGGCAGTCTATCAGGGGGCGCGTTTCGCTTTTGCTGAGATGCTGCGCGCCGGCGTCACCACCGTCTGCGACTTCTTCTATATTCACCGCGACGGCAATGCCAACGATCACGCCGTCATTCGCGCCGCGCAGGAGGTGGGCATCCGCATTGTGCTGGCGCGCACGATGTATGACTGGGAGGGCGCGCCAAAGGAGTATCAAGAATCCATCCCCGATGCGGTGGCGCGCACCCGCGAACTCTGGCAGGCGTATCGCGGACGCGACGACGTGCATGTCTGCCCCGCGCCACACTCGCCGCACGCCGCCAGCCCCGCGATGATTCAGGCAGGCTCGGAACTGGCCGAAGAGTTGGATACCCGCTTCCACATCCATGTCGCGGAGGGACGCTATGAACGCGACACGATACGCGCGCAGCATGGCAAGACGCCGATGCGCTGGCTAGAGTCGCTGGGGTTGGCGATGGAGCGGATGACGGCCATTCACTGCGTCTGGCTGGAAGATGATGACATTCAGTTGATGGGCGCGCGGGATACGCGGCTGGTCTACAATCCCGCCAGCAACATGTTTCTGGGAGACGGCGTGACACGCATCCCCGATATGCTGGCGGCTGGCATCAAGATCGGCCTGGGCAGCGACGGTGGCTGCTCCAACAATCGCGTCTCGGTCTTCGATGAGATGCGCATGTGCGCGCTGCTGCAAAAGGTGACGCACCTCAGCTCAGAGACGGCGCCGTCGGCGGAGGTGGCCTTTGCAATGGGCACGGCTGGCAGCGCCGATACGCTGGGCTTGCCAGCCGGGCGCATCGGCGCCGACCACTACGCCGATTTCGTGCTGCTGGATATGGACGACCCCTCGATGCAGCCGCCGTTCAGCTATGAGAAAAACATTGTCTACAGCATGACGCCGCAGGCCATCCGCGACGTGATCGTCGGCGGCGCGACGGTCTACCGCGACGATCAACCGCTGCGCACCGGCTGGGACGATATCCTCGGCGGGCTGCGCGCCGTCATGAAGAACTGGCCTGGCTATCCTTCGATTTGACGCAGCAGCGCCTCGGTGTCGAAGAAGTGGGATTCGCGGACAATCTTGCCGTTGCGCCGGCTGACGATGGTGACGCCGTTAATGGTGTAGCGTTTGCCGTTGCCGCCGATGCCCAGGAACGGCGCGGCATGCGTGCCGCTTGCAACCCACTCGACCACCAGTTGGTCGCCCTGGACGACGCGATTGGTGATGGTCAGCGAGCGGTCCGGCACGCTGGCGACTTCAGCGGCGTAGCGGCGGGCGATGGCGTCTTTGCCGACGAATGGCTGGGCGAAGAGCGGGTCCTCAACGATGGCATCATCGGCATAATCTGACATCATGTTGTTGGTGTTGCCGGCGGTCTGTTTGGCGATATGCTGATCGTGCAACTGGAAGTGCATCCGTTCCTCGCGCGGCGCAGCATGATGCGGCTGGCTATGCGCCACGATCAGCGCGGCGGCTGCCCCGGTAATGCCCAGCGCCGCCAGCCCTTCCAGCAGATGCCGGCGCGAGATGTGCCCCGCGCGCAGTTCATCGAGCAGTTCATGAATCGTCTTTGAGGTCTCGCCATTCGTTCCCATTGTTCCCCACCGCCTTCTCTCTGCGTCACGCGCAGCCGAGACGTGATACAAACGTACAATATACAAGAGATTAGATTCAACCGGCTTGCATCAACGTCGCTGTCTATTGTCGCAGATTGCTCCATTGCATTTCCAGGTAGTATCTCACAGGTAGTTGTTTACTCAGCGCGGCCCGTTGTTGCCGTTGTTGCGCTCAGAAGAGCGGCAGATAGCGTTGTATCTCCCACGGATGCACCTGCCGGCGATACTCGTTCCATTCCAGCGTCTTCGCCTCCAAGAACCACGCTGCGACCTGTTGGCCCAACGCATCCAGCACCAGCTCGTCGCCGGTGAGCGCGGCCAGCGCCTCGCCCAGCGTCGCCGGCAAGAGTGCGATGCCCCGGCGCAGCCGCGCCTGCTCATCCAGCGTGTAGAGTCCCTCCTCGACGGGCGCAGCCAGCGGCAGGTCGCGGGTGATGCCGTCCAATCCGGCGCGCAGCATCACGGCGAACGCCAGATACGGATTGCAGCTTGGGTCGAGCGAGCGCAATTCCACGCGCGTGCCGGTGGTCGTCCCTGGCGCGGCTTTCGGCACGCGCACCAGCGCCTCGCGGTTGACACGCCCCCAGCTAATCATCACCGGCGCCTCGAAGCCAGGGACGAGCCGCTTATAGGAATTGATCAGCGGCCCAAGAATCGCGCTCATCCCCGGCGCATGCGCCAACAGACCCGCTACGAACTGCCGCCCGGTGCGCGAAAGACCATACTGCGTATCGCTGGTGTCGGCAAAGGCATCGCTGCTATCGTCGCGGCGCAACAACCGCTGGTGCGTGTGCATGCCGGAGCCGTTGATGCCGTAGAACGGCTTGGGCAGGAAGGTCGCCAGCAGACCGTGCCGCTGGGCAATCGCCTTGATGGCGTAGCGCGCCGTCACCACCGCATCGGCAATCTCCAGCGCCCCTGCTGGCACGAAGTCTATCTCATGCTGTCCGGCGGCCACCTCGTGGTGGCTGGCCTCGATGCGAATGCCCAGCGCCGCCAGTTCGGAGACGATTTCGCGGCGCACATCGGCGGCGAGATCAGTGGAAAGGTCGAAATAGCCGCCACGGTCATGCGGCAGTGGCTCGGTGGCCGCCCCCTCGCCTTCGCGCAGCAGGAAGAACTCCAGCTCTGGCGCGACTTCATAGCGATAGCCCAGCGCCTCCGCACGCGCCAGGGCATCCACGAGAATCGCGCGTGGATCGCCCTGAAAGCGTTCGCCGGTTGGCATCAGCACGTCGCAGATGATGCGCGCAACACGCTCCTCATCGCCAGTATTCTGCCAGTTGCCCGGCGTGGTGGCGGTGGTGCGCCAGGGCACCTCCGCATAGGTGGCGGGGTCTGGCCGCAGGTACATATCCGTCTCCGCGACGCGCGCAAAGCCCTCAATGGCGCTGCCGTCGAACCACTTGCCATGCGCCAGCGTATCTTCGAGCTGGTCGGCGGGAATGGTGACGCATTTCGCCATGCCCACGACATCGGTGAATTCGAGGTTGATGAAGCGCACGTTACGCACCTGCACATGTTCGAGCAGTTGCGCAGCCGCTTCCGGCTGCTTGACGCCCGTCGGGCTGGCTGCGTCGCCTGACATGCGGGAATGGGATAGGTGAGATGAATCGTCGTGGCGCTGGCCCATCGGTGTACCTGCTTTTCTTGGTCCTCACCCTCCCCTCTCCCGCGCACGGGGAGGGGTTGGGGGTGGGGGCTGCACGTATTGCTATTGCTGGCGACGGCGGGCGCGGCGTTCCTCGGCGGCCTGCCAGCGGTCACGCTCCTCCTGCGTTTCCAGGATCAGCGGCGGCACCGGCGTGGGACGGCCCAGATCATCAATCGCCACGTAGATCAGATAGCTTGTGCCCGCGTGGCGTCTGACGCCGGTGCGCATATCTTCGGCCTCGATGCGCGCCTCCACCTCCATCGAGGTGCGGCCAACATAGGTGAGGCAGGCGGTGATGGTCAGCAGATCACCGATGTAGACCGGCTGCTTGAAGATCATGGAGTCCATCGCCACCGTCACACAGCGGCAACGCGAATGGCGGATGGCGACCGCGCCGCCCGCCTCATCCACCAGCCGCAAGATCGCGCCGCCGTGGACGTTGCCCCAGACGTTCGCGTCCGGCGGTTGCATCGAGCGCGCCATCACAATCTGCGATTCACGCACCGTCTTGCCGTTTGGCGGCGTGGCATCATCCGTCTGTGTTTCCGTCTCGTGTGCCATCGTTCTCTCAATCTATCTCATAGATGCTTTGTTTGCCGATGCTCGCTGCATGCTCATCTGCTGGCGCTCTGTACGACATGCTCGGCAAAATCTGGACGCCAGGGACCGCAGCCGGCGATGAATGGCTGCATCAGCGCGCGTTCCGCCTGGATGGTATGGTTGAGGTCATGTGCGGCCCATTCGTGCAGCATCTCGCGCAGGGTGACGAGGCCGTGGTAGCTGTGCTTCGCCGTGCGGTCCAGGTCTGCCTCGGTGACGCGCGCCAGCAGCACCAGGTTCTCCTCGCGGGCGCTGGCGAATGCGGCGGCAAGCTGTGCGGGCGTTTCCTGCGCCTGCCCTGTCTGATCTTCGTCTGGATCGAAGGCGGCGATATCCTGCCCCGCCAGGAACGCGCGGATGCGCACCGGGAAAACATAGCGTTCGGTTTCGAGCAGATGGCGCAGGCAATCCACCGCCGACCACTCGCCGGGCGCAGGTATCCGCGTCAGCAGTTCGTGCGGCAATGTCTCGGTGAGACGCTGCCAGCGTGCGCCGGTGGTGGTAAGTAATGCCCGCATCCAGGGCAGGAGGTTCGCGCCCGCGCCTGTCGTTGTCATCTCATCATGCTCGTTCTGCATATCGTCGCCTTTCTTTACGTTTGGAAATACTTTTGTTGCTCGTGATTTCCCTGCTCATTGTACACGCTACGCATGATAGAATAGCGCAGAGCAGGCGCGGCAGTGAACTGCCCATGCAGACGGTATCGCGACAGTAAACTGCCGGCGCACACACGATGCGGCCTGAAGGCCAGCGATAGCAAGTGTGGCACGAATGTGGCGATAGGAGCGCAGATCATGCAGCAATCACCAGATGAGGAGCCGCAGAACCAGGCACCTGACACGCGCGATGAGACACTGGCGCACTGCAAACACCTGATCGCCACCGGGCAGGCGGAGGCGGCGCTGCCTCCGCTGCAACAGCTCACAGAGCAGGCGCCACAACTGGCCGAGGGGTGGTTTCTGCTGGGACTGGCCTACCGCGAGCTACACCGCTACGAGGATGCCCTTGCCGCCTTCGAGCGCACGCTGGCACGCGAACCGAAACATGCCTGGGCGCTGGCGAGTAAGAGCTATGTGTTGGCGAATATGCAGCGTTATGCGGAGGACAGTCGGGTATCACGGCAGATAAAGGCACTTCCTTTAGATACTTTCCAAAGAGGATTGAAACAGGTGGAGCAAATGTTGGCGATCAATGCAAACTATCAATATGGTTGGTATAGCAAAGGTTCTTTACTGCTGTATCAAAATCTGTTTGCAAAAGCGCTCAAGGCTTTTGAGCAGGCGCTAACGCTCAATCCTTCTGACCCTTCTGCCTGGAATGACAAGGGTGGCGCGTTGTCTCGTTTGGGGCGATATGAGGAGGCGCTAGACGCCTATAATCATAGCCTTGCCATTATTCCTTCTCATGCTATCGCTTGGAGCAATACAGGTACCGTCTTATCGAAGATGAAGCGATACGGAGAGGCGTTGCATGCGTATGAGCAAGCGCTAACGCTCAATCCGGCGTTCACCATAAGTTGGACCAATAAAGGCTGGGCACACTATCGTATAGCGCAGTATAGCGATGCGTTGGTGGCTTTTGATCGGGCGCTCGTGTTTGACCCAGCATACGCTAATGCCTGGAATGGCAAAGGCTGGTCGCATTTCCATATGAAGCAATATCAAATGGCTCTCGATGCCTTCGATCATGCCCTTTTCTTTGACCCGACTGATACCGACATAATGGAGGGTCGAACCAAGACACTTGCCGCATTGACACTAAGAACTATTGGGCGACGATTAACACCATTTCTACGACGCGAGAAGTAAAGGCATGCGCGGGCCTGATGCAAAACAGGTGAAGGGGTCCTATATGCTGTCTCCTGATGTTCGGCGCGCCGTCACCGATGCCCGCGCAATCGCCATCATTCATGGCATCGTCAGCCTGTTTGAGATTGTTTTTCCAGACCGGGTGCGTGGCTACTACCTGCTTGGCAGCTACAGCGAAGGGACTACCGTGACGCTCAGCGATATTGACCTGATGATCCTCTTTCGTGGCGCGTTTCAAGCAGGTGAGGAGGAGACGATCAATCGCGTCATTGAGGCGTGCGGCTTGCTCAGCCCGGTCCGGCTGGATATCATGGTGCAGAGTGAGGCGGCGCTACGCATCGAGGATGTGCGGCTCAAGCTCGGAAGCATGGTGGTGGCAGGGGAAGACACGCGGGCGCAGATACCGCTCCCAACGCCGGAGGCTCATGCGCGCTATATCACCGAATGGGCGAACTATTTCATTCGCCTGTTGCACGATGACGCTTCGCTCTCGGCGCCGTTGAGCTACCCAGATGCCGCCGATGAGTTCTACGGCTATGCTCGCATACGTATACCTCAGTGGTATCCGCCGGAGGCGACAGCGGGAACGAAGGAACTGGTCGCAACGGTTTGCTGGACGGCGAACGCGCTGCTGAGCCTGACGCTTGGCGTGGCGGGCTATGTGGGCACGAAGGGCGCGGCAGTGGAACGCTACGGTGACGTAGGCGCGCCGGAGTGGCGCGCCTACGTCACGCAGGTCTACACTCGCTGCAAAGGCGCCTGGCGGTATGACGTGCCACAGGAGGAAGCGCAACGCGCAGAATTACGGGAACTCTGCGCGCAATCGCTCGCGTTCTTCCAGCACTACCAGGCGACTTATCAGGACTATCTGCGCGCCCAGCAATAGGCGCAGCTAGGTCAGCGGTGGCTGGATGCCAGTGTCAGGGGTTGGCATCGCGCCGGGCATTGGGCCACTGACCATTTGATGCAACTGGTCAAGCGTTCGCTGCCAGTTCGTCTCCGCCTGCTGAAGCGCCATCTGTGGCACGGTAATGTTGTCTTGCTGCAAGGCAAGCATGGCAATCCGTGGGAACTGCTGCTCTAAGAGCGACGCCGTGCGTACCTCATCGCGCAGATTCAGTGTGCATGCCTGTATAGTCCCCTGGTCGCCATAGGCTTCCGCCGTGGCGATGAGCAGACCATACGCGGCAATCTCCAGGTGTTCGGTGACATACTCATCGCGGGTGTTTTTGGCAAGCGTATCGGTCCGTCCAGCGGACAGCATGCCGAGCAGATTGCCTACCAGGTTGGAGCCTGCGCCCTTCATCGTGGATGGTTTCTCGTTGTAGTTCGCAAGGCATTCTTCCATGCGCTGGCGGTGTTGTTTCGTCTCCTCCAGATGCTGGTGAATCATCCCCTGAATATCGGGGAAGTTCTGGGCCTGTTTCTCATGTTTCTCAAGCACTTCGACAATCTGGTTCTCCATCGCATACGCATCCTGAATGTACGTCACCAGTTTGTCGCGTAGATCGTCGTTCGCCATCGTTCGTCTTCCTCCTGAAACTTGGGAGAATCGGTCCTCACATTGCTCACACAGCACTTTGCCGTGGAGCCTACCCCCGGAGGCGTGGTCGTGCAAGATGTGTACCAGATGACGTATATCCAGATACGAGTCCTGAGTCCTGGCACAACGATGAAAACTACTACCTGCAAATACGACTTTAGTCCACTGTCGCCGTGCGCGTGGCGGGGTATCCTTCCAACATCAACCATGAGACCACCAGAAAGGATGTTTCTTTTATGAACGCTATCAATCCGCTGGCGACGAGGGCAGGGATATCCAAACAGCCGTCGCGCCCGGCCACCATGCAGCGCTTCCTGGCGAGCGATACCACGCTGATCGCCGGCATCGCGCTCATCAGCGCAATGGTGCATATGCTCTTCGCCAGCAACTACGGCTATTTCCGCGATGAACTCTACTATATCGCCGCCGGGCATCATCTCGCCTTCGGCTATGTAGACTTCCCGCCGATGATCGCCTTTCTCGCTGCGCTGTTGCAGCCCTTCGGCGACAATCTGTTCATCATCCATATCGTGCCTGCTATCGCTAACGGCTGCCTCGTCTTCACGACGGGATTGATTGCGCGTGAGTTTGGCGGCGGGCGCATCGCGCAGGGGCTGGCTGCGCTCACCACCGCCGTCTGCCTCGTCTTTATGGCCACCGGGTCTATCTTCTCGATGGATATTCTGGATGCGCTCTGGTGGACGCTCGCCGCGTATGTGCTGGTGCTGCTCATCAAGCGCCAGACGCCACGGCTCTGGTTGCTCTTCGGGCTGGTGGCGGGCATCGGCCTGACGACCAAACTGACGATGCTCTTCTGGGGATTGGCGCTGGTCGTGGGTCTGTTGCTGACACCACAACGCAGGCTGTTGCTCAACCGCTGGGTGCTGGCGGGTGGGGCCATCGCCTTCGCGCTGCTGGCGCCGTATATTGTCTGGAACGCCATCAACGGCGCACCCACCTGGGAGTTCTGGCATCACTATGGCGGGATCACCGGCGATGGGCCGATTGCCTATCTAGCCAACCAGATATTCCTCATCAACCCGTTTACCGTGCCGGTGGCCATCACCGGGCTGTTCTTCTTCTTTCGCTCGCGCGCCGGCAAACCGTATCGCGCGCTGGGCTGGGCGTTTGTCTTCCTGTATGTGCTGTTCACGCTGATTCACACGAAGTCCTATTTCCTGGGTCCGGCTTATCCGCCGCTCTTTGCTGGTGGCGCGGTGTTGATCGAACGCGCGGCGCTGCGGCGTGTCTGGGTTGCGCCCACGGTGGCGGCGGTGCTGGCGCTGAGTGGCATCCTGCTGGCGCCGCTGGCGATGCCAGTGTTGCCGCCGGCCACCTTTGTGCAGGATTATGGTTTCCTCTCCGGCCAGGGCAACGCCTCCGCCGGGCAGCAGAGCAGCGCGCTCCCGCAATATCTGGCCGACCGCTTCGGCTGGCCGCAGTTGGCGGCGACGGTAGCCGATGTCTACAATAGCCTACCGGCGAGCGAACGCGCCCAGGCGTGTATCGTCACCAGCAACTACGGCGAGGCGGGCGCGCTCCAGATATACAGCGCGCAGTATCATCTGCCGCCGGTGGTCAGCGCGCACAACAATTATTATTACTGGGGAACGGGTGGGTGTTCCGGCAAGGTGATGATTACGGTCGGCTACTCGCAGTCTGACCTCGCAAAATCCTATAGCGTGGTCACGCTGGCGAAGACGTTCACCTGCGCCTATTGCGAGCCGTATGAGAACGACTCGCCGATCTATGTGATTCAGCAGCCGAAGTATCCGCTGCAGCAGCTCTGGCAGTCCACCAAGCACTACAATTAGCAGCAACGCCTTTCGCTAGCCATGTGGTCTACCGCATAGAACGTGTGGTAGACCAGCTTTCTCTCTGCATACCGCTCATCTGGCCTTCATCTTGTAAAGAGCATTATAGTGGGCAGGCCGTAGACAATGGAGATGCCTCAGGAGAGTGTGATGATAGTTTGCCCCTGGGACGATCCCGACAGCAAGGTGCTGCCAGGAGCATTGAGTTGTTCAAGTGTTCCCTGATGCCACGTTTTTGCGTTCTTGACTCTCCTCATGTTCTCGTCATGCTGCCACCGATCCTATTCTTGAATCATATTTGCTTGTGAACAACTACAAAACTGACGCACTAATAGTGCAGTGGAGTATATACGTTCATTCCGAACGGGATGACCCCAATCCAGCATCACGTGCCCGGATGATCGCTTGTGCCCGATCAGCCACTTGCAACTTGCTAAAGATGTTGGAGACATGATTGCGGACAGTTTTAGGACTGAGTACCAATTGCTGAGCAATTGCCTGGTTATTCCACCCTTGTGCCAGTAGAGCCAATATCTCTCTTTCACGTTCGGTCAATTCCGGGAACAGTGCTGCTGCACCTGGCTCCGATCCTGCCAGCGGAGATATGTGCGCGAAGTAATGCATGAGTCGCTGAGCAATGGGAGCACTGAAGATGGCCTCTCCCCGCATCACAGCCTGGACTGCACGTAGAATATCCATTTGGTCAGCCCCTTTGAGGATGTAGCCGCGTGCACCGGCCTGCATAGCAGCGAAGACCGAATCGTCATCTTCATACATAGTGAGGACGAGGATGCCGATATGAGGACTTGTCGCTAGGATGCGACGGGTCGCCTCAATTCCATTGAGACCCGGCATTCGCACATCCATGAGTATCACGTCAGGTTGCAATTCCATCGCTCGTTGGATTGCTTCCTCGCCGGTTGTGGCCTCGCCTACGACCACTGTTCCTGCCAAGGTCCTAAGTAGGACATGCAGACCATCACGATACACAGGATGGTCATCGGCAATGAGCAGACGCACTGGCTCATGCTCATTTTCCTTTTTCTCAAACAGTTCCATCAGGAATTCCTCCATAGAGAGACGCCAAGCGCGTCCATGATGGGATCCTGTCAGGGGTAAGAGGCAAATGCACGGTAACGGTTGTTCCCTGGTTTGTTGGTGCAGCAATGGCACAGGTTCCACCTAATTCCTCAGCACGTTCGCGCATTGCTAACAGCCCTACACCTGGCTGTATGGTTGCGGGTAATCCAATGCCATCGTCGCAGATTGTCAGAATTACGGCATCTGATACTATCTTGACAGCGATGACACATTCAGTGGCCTGTGCGTGACGCACGACATTGGTCAGCGCTTCACGGGCAATATGATAGATAGCGACTTCGACTGCCGCAGGTAGCAATGGAAGCGTTGAGGGGATGTCCACAATGACGCGAAGGGCAGTATTGTGTGCCACCGTACGAGCCTGCTCTTCCACTGCTCCGGCCAATCCCAATTCATCGAGCGCGGGAGGGCGCAGCGCATATACCAGATGCCGCACATCAGTGATAATCGTTTGAACTTGCTGCTTGAGATCTAGTAGAATCGCCTCGGTGCGATCACGATCAGAATGCAGAAGATTGCGGGCGGCATCTAATTTAAGCGTCAACGCACCGAGCACTGGCCCTAATCCATCATGCAAATCACGACGTAAACGGCGTCGCTCTTCCTCGCGTGTCATCACTAAACGCTCACGGGCATGCTGTAATGCAAACATCAACTGAGTAGCCTGTACTGCGCTACCTGCTTGGCGAGCCAGAGCACGGAGCAGGCGTTGATCTGCAGGAGAGAATCGCTCTCCAGGACCACGGGGCGCAATGACTAACCGGCCAGCGATCTCACCATTCGCAATCAAGGGGAAAGTCAGCGTCTCTGTCAATGGCTCACCATAACTGGCAGCCGTATGTAGGTCGCTCTCAGTACCCACGGCTATGGCTACATAGGGCAATTTGAGGGAATGCGCTACGGTTTCAACAATGGTTGGCAGCACCACATCGGGTGTCAGAGCACCTTCCAATCGTTGTCCGAGGTGAGCAAGCGCCACGTAGGGTTCGTCCCGTTGTCCATACAGTAGCCGGTTGACACGGATTTGTACCCAATCTCGCAGAGGGTGGAACAGCACGGCAATCAGACCAGTAGCGAGCAGGGATATTGCCAGATTTCCGCTGGCGTGGAAGATTGCTCCCAGATAGCCAACCGTGCCAATATAGGTCGCCACAACCCCCAAGGTCAATAAACCATACACGAGTGTCCGATTGATGAGAAGCTCAATATCGAATACATGGTAACGCAGCATGGCGACGCCGATGGCAACTGGGATTCCAAGGCTACAGGCACCCTCAAGCCAGGTTGAAGGTCGAAAGAGCATGGTTTGCCCGAATACAGGATCAATGAGCGCGCCCAATAGAAGCGCCCCAGTAAAAATTGCCGCAGCATACGTCAGCCATTGCAATTGCAGGCGCTCGATTCCGCGCGCCGTGCGAAATCGCCAAAGGAGTGAGACAGCCCCAGCAATCATGCCCACGACCATGAGCAGAAAGGCGACCAGAGAGATCCGTAAATAGAGTGAATAGCCAACGACTTGCTGTTGCAACTGTAGATTCTGCAACGCTTCATGTAACGGACGACCCTGTAATTGCCACGTGAATAGAGCAGTGCTTAGCGCATCAATGAGCGCCGCGCCGATAGCAAGCCACACGATCAGGCGCCAGCGATGACTGAGCAATTGTCCCGTTGGATAGAGCAAAAGAAAGATGGCCAACAACGTCCATCCCAATGTCCACACCCAACTCCCTAGCCATCCTATCTGCGCGCCCCAAGGCAAGACCCCCGGGCGCGTCGTCAGGGTGAAACGGGCATACGTGACAGTGAAGACGCTCAGCATGGTCGCAAAGCCTAATGCCAAGCATAGCCATCCCACTGCGTGGCGAGGATGGCGCCCCAGGATGAGCGCCCCGACAAGGGGAAACGAGAGAGCCACTACTACTTCAGCGGGATGTTGAATATCGCTTGGACGACGAAAGGTTTGAGTATAGAGAACATCAAAGGCAATGCTCAAGAGCGTCAGAGTCCAGCAGACGAACACCGTTCCCCAGGCAAAGACCCGGCTGACCATTATAGGACGACGAGGTGAGACCACCACCGCAGGATGATCCATGAGCTTCATCCTTTGTCACTGAACAACAGCGAATACTGACGGGTATGGGTGAGAACGGTGAAAATCAGCGACGATCAACCGATACAGGAAGTGTCTCCATTGTAGCATGTGGATGTACAAACGGTGCTGCGCGGCGCACTTAGAGAAGCTAAGTGCGCCGCGCACTCGTTTACGCATTCGAGACGATGGAACTCGTGGAGGAGCCGGTCAGGGATTGCCATAAAGCAAACCCCATACCTGCCAATGCCAGCGATATACAGAGTACAGGGACAGATGCCAGTGGCGGCCAAATGGTATTGAGAGATCGTTCCACCGGACTGAGAATACCTCCGATCACTAGCAAGATGGCGGTCCAGCGTGGTACGCTGCCACTACGGAAAGTAGCAATCCCCAAGAGGATAGAACCGACTAAACCACTGATGCCGCCCACAAGAAAGAGAAGTCCTAATGGCTTTGGAAGCGTGGTTGGACCAAATATGGTAAAGGCGCTCCCCACCACATCGAGACCCAAGAGCGTGAATACGAGGAGTGCTACCCCAACTACGCAGAGCGTATGAGACCTGGGAGCAAGCCTCGTATTTGCTGCTAGCAATCCAATTGTCAAGATCACCGCTCCTGCCATACGTAAGAGGCTAGAAATGTTAGTGAGGACATGCGGCGATGCGAAGGAGCCACTCGTGAGAACGGCTTTGAACAACGTCGCGCCTATGGCGATCAATCCCCCATAGGCCAAGGCGATTCCTCCAACGCGGGAGGATGGATAGGAAGACATGACTTACTCCTTTGCAAACTGTTGATTGTGTCACCATGTCACGAATGGTCTGCACGAAGGGTAACGCAGGTCGTGTCCTATCGAGAAGTGAGCGGTGTCCTGACTTCTGTCCCGACATAGAGTAGGCATTTGTCCCAATCGAATGGAGAAACTTCGAAGCAGCAACGTTGCCTATCTAAACAACTTGCGCTTGTTCACAATTGCTTGCCAATCAATATGCAAAAGGCAAACTAGGAAGAGAGTAACCTGTACGTCCATTGCCCAGATGCGCTAAGTCTGCTAAGACATAAGACAATGGCAAGCACCGTGGCGAAGTGCTAGTTGGCCGCGTCAAGTGCGGGTTGCAGGCCAGCGAGGATGAGCGCCTGCGCCGCCTGCATCTGACGCCGCCAGTCCACCATGTGTGGTGCCATGACCCACATGAGCGTGATGCCCTCATAGAGCGCAGTCAGCGTGAAGGCGACCTGTGACGTATCCATCGCGCAGAACTCACCAGCCGCCACGCCCTGCGCCAGCAGATTCACCAGCATATCGTGAAAATCTTGATAGATGGCAACCAGCGATTGCCGCACACTTGCCTGCCGCGTCGCTACGCCGTAGAACTCCAGCAGCAGCGGCATGGCGAGCTGCATATGGTCCATGACGGCGGCAAATTGTTCGTTCATCGCGTCAAGCCGTGCGCGTGGGCTTCCTGGCGCTTCCAGCAGCTTGCGCACGCCGCGCATTTCACGCTCGAAGAAGAAACGCAGCAGCGAGCCGATGATAGCGTCTTTATTGCGGAAATACAGATAAAGCGCCGGTTTGCTCAGTCCGGCACGACTGGCAATATCATCCATGCTCGCCTCATGCAGTCCCTTCTCAGCGAACGCCTGGATCGCTGCCTCTAATATCTGGTCGCGGCGCTCTTCACTACGGTCTGGTCGTGGCATCTGCTGCTCTGCTCCCTGAATTCGCTCTTCACCTGTGCTGTATCATAGCGCACGGGTATCAGTGCCGTCAGTCCCGTTCGTGGTATAAGCGCCGTCATTTTCCCAGGCAGACAGGAATGTCTGCCCCACCAGACGCAGACGCCTATACGTGGGGCAGGCTGGTGTGACCACTATGCTATGCGGCGTGCGCGAGGCGCTGGCTATGCCAGGCGCGCGTGCGCCACCAGAAGATGAACAGCCCCAGCAGGCCGAAGCCAGCAAACCAGGCGAGTGACAGCAGCAGCGATGCCGCTGCTATCCCATGCCCAAAGCCACCGCTAACCGCGATCTGCATCGGCCCATACGCCGGAAATGCCGCCAGAAAGTCTTTGTTGGCCAGCGGATTCTCGACTGGCGCCTGCAAGAAGGTATCCATCAGGCTTATCATGATAATCAGGAAAAAGCCCGCCAGCTCGCTGGAAACCACCACGCCCAGCAGCAGCCCCAGCGCGCCATAGGAGAGCGCCGCTAGTAGATAGGCCAGCCAGATGGCAACGCACGCGGTCAGCGACGCAGGACGCCAGAAGAGAATGAGGATCAGCGTGGCATAGAGCGCCACCAGCGCCGCCATGACGACGATAGCCGTCACCTTTGCTGCGATGGCCACCGGCTGCGGCAAGCCAGCCTGCACCAGCCGCCGGTCAAAGCCAGCGTTCTTGCGAGCGGCGGCGAAGATCATGAAGGCGACGATCAGCGTGATGGCGTTGAATCCCGCCGTCAGCAGCGTGACATCATGGCCGTTAACCTGAAACAACTGGCCGGTACTCTGAAGTTTGAAGCCAACTGAACCGTTTGCGATCAGCGCGCCGATCAGCCAGTCCCAGAGTGGCACGAAAACGATCAGTAAGCCCAGCGCGAAGCGATTGCGCAGTTGCTCCACCAGCGCATAGCGTGCGGTCGTCAGATAGGTTTGCAACATCAATGGACCTCCTGAAGCGCGGCGGAGCCGGTAGCATTGGTGATGTCAGCGGCGGCAACCGTCTGCGGATGGAGCCGACCCTGGCGCAACTGATAGATGGCGTCGAAGCGTTGCTGATCGAAGAGCAGATGCGAGATGACCACAACACAGCAGCCCTGTGACCGCAGTTCGCTCGCCAGACCCCAGAAGCGCAGGTACGTCTCCCAGTCAAACCCCTGATAGGGTTCGTCGAGCAGCAGCACTGAGGGCCGGTGCATCAGCGCCAGCGTCAGATTGAGCTTCTGCTGCGTGCCGCCGGAGAGCGCGCCAACCGGCGTCGCGCGGTACTGCCCGTAGGCAAGCCGCTCAATCAATGCGTCGGCATAGACGGTATCAGCGAGGTGATAGGCGGCGCGAAAATAATCGAGATGTTGGGCAACCGTCAGCGATTCGTTGAGGATGACCTGCTGTGGGCAGTAGCCCAGCGAGCCGTGAATGCGTACCTGTCCGTGCGTGGGACGCAAAGCGCCTGCCAGGATTTTCAATAACGTAGATTTGCCGGCGCCGTTCTCGCCGACGATGCCGATGAGCGCGCCAGCCGGGGCGCTGAAGGATAGACCATCGAGTACTGTGCGCCGCCCATAGCGTTTGACCAACTCCTCCGCCTGAATGACCGTATCAGCCATACCATGCTCCTATCCTGGGGAACCAGGGGAACCCGATGCCTTCTCTGCGTGGCGAGTTAATGGGAGTGCGCGCGTTCAACCCATGTGCCACAAGATGGCATGTTAATAAGTTACTGACTAGTCAGTAACTTATTATAGGCGCGAGGAGATGGTCTGTCAATATCCATCTATCATTTTTCAGGGTCAGCGCGTAGCCGGGCGGCACGCATTTCCAGGTAGCGTTGTTCTGGCAGGCTGGTGGTGCGCCGCGCCGCAAGCTGGTAGCAGGCGCGGGCGGCGGGATAGTCGCCCGCCATCTCGAAGAGGTGGCCGCGCACCGCCGCCAGGCGATGATGGCCGGCCAGCCGGTCGTCGGTATCCAGCGTATCGAGCAGATCGAGTCCCGCTTGCGGTCCGCTCACCATCGCCAGCGCCACCGCCCGGTTGAGCGTCACCATCGGGTTGGGCGCGAGCCGTTCGAGTAGGTCATAGAGTACGAGAATCTGCCGCCAGTCGGTCTCTTCGGCACGCACCGCTTCGTCGTGGACGGCGGCAATCGCCGCCTGAAGCTGGTAGGGGCCGAGCGGCATCCTGGAGAGCGCATCGGTGATGAGCGCGACGCCCTCAGCGATGAACGCCTGATTCCAGCGGCTGCGGTCCTGCTCGGCCAGCGGAATCAGCGCGCCATCGGCTCCGCTGCGGGCGGGACGGCGAGCATCGGTGAGCAGCATTAGTGCCAGCAACCCCGCGACCTCGCCATCGTCTGGCCGCAGCCGCAGCAGCAAGCGGGTCAACCGGATTGCTTCGCCGGTCAGTTCGGCGCGTTGCAGGTTGGGGCCGGAGGTGGTGGTATAGCCCTCATTGAAGATCAGATACAGCACTTGCAACACCACGCGCAGCCGTTCCGCCTGCTCAGATTCCGGCGGCAGGCGAAACGGCAGACCGCTGGCTTTGATGCTCTGCTTGGCGCGGCTGATGCGCTGGGCCATCGTTGCCTCTGGAACGAAGAAGGCGCCGGCGATCTGCGCCGTGGTGAGGCCACCGACCGCGCGCAGCGTCAGCGCCACCTGCGAAGCAGGCGAGAGCGCGGGATGGCAGCAGAGAAAGAGCAGCGTCAAGGTGTCGTCCTGGTCCAGCAGGCGATCCTCATCGGGCGCTGGCGCGAGCAGTTCGTCGGACGTGAGCAGCGTCGCCGCTGTGGACTCGCGGCGCTGGCGGGCGGATTCGCTGCGCAACTGGTCGCTCAACCGGCGCGCGGCAACGGTAATCAGCCAGCCGCGCGGATTGGCTGGCGTTCCCTCGTCTGGCCACTGCGCGGCGGCGGCCAGCAGCGCCTCTTGCACGGCGTCTTCGCAGAGATCGAAGTGGCCGTAGCGCCTGACGAGCGCGCCCAGCGCTTGCGGCGCCAGGTCGCGCAACAGACGCTCAGTTTCAGCGTCTATTCGCATGCTAGTCGCTCACTAACTGCTCACTGTTCGGTCCCGTTCTGGCTCATGACGGGCCGCACCTCCATCGCAAAGTAGCGCGCATCGGGCCAGCGCGTCGCGATATCTACGGCGCGTTCCATCGTCTCGCATTCAACCGTAAGATAGCCTGCCAGTTGCTCTTTGGCCTCCGCAAAGGGGCCGTCGCTGATCGTCGGGATGCCGTCACGCACGCGGATGGTTTTGGCCTGTGAGGCATCGGCCAGCCCTTCGCCGCCGACCCATTCGCCAGACTCCCGAAGCTCCTGCATAATGGCGTCAACCTCACCAAAAAGCGCGGCGCGTTCCTGCTCAGTCCAATTCTCGTAGGTCGCCGGATTGTTGTAGATCAACAGCATGTACTTCATCTTGTTGCTCCTCACTCATAGCATAAGGGCGTCTTTCAACAGCACCCTCCAATAGAGATATCGGAGCCACTGCCGGAATCTCTACATCTAACCCAAAGCTAACTCCTAGCTGCGATTGCACTTCATCTTGGTTCATCTTGGTTCAGCTTACTGCATCACATTGCCTCATCATTTCACCAGTTCATCGTGGCAAATTTCATCTCGATTTTCATCTGACGCAAATGACGCAAAACTTGATGTAGAAAATCGAACATTGGCTCCGACGTATCCAGTGAAAGACCCTTGAAGGTGCATATGGGCGATGGGCAAAGAGCAAGAGCAGCAACAGGAGGACTTCCATGAGTAGCGTGAGATCAAAAGACGGGACCACCATCTCCTACGACCGGAAGGGCGATGGACCGGCGATTATCTACGTAGGGCCGGCGCTTGGCTATCGGGCGTTCGACCCGACGATGGCGCAGATTGCGGACTTGCTGGCGCCGCATTTCACCGTCTTCACCTATGACCGTCGCGGGCGCGGCGAGAGCGGCGATACCGCGCCGTATGCCGTGGAGCGCGAGATAGAAGACATCGCCGCGCTGATCGCTAAAGCCGGAGGGCAGGCGTATGTGTACGGCCATTCATCCGGCGCAGTGCTCTCGCTGGATGCGGTGGCGCACGGCCTCCCCATCACAAAGCTGGCGCTCTATGAGCCGCCATTCATTGTGGATGATAGCCGACCGCCCGTACCGCACGATTTCAAGCGCCAGCTCAGCGATATGATTGCGGCTGGTCGCCGTGGCGACGCGGCTGAGTTCTTCATGACGCAGGCGGCAGGTGAGCCGCTCCCGATGGACGAACTGCGCAATAGCCCTGCGTGGCCAATGTTCGAGGGTGTAGCACCAACGACCGTTTACGACGCCACCATCATGGAGGGGTTGCAGTTGGGCAATCCGCTGCCGGCTACGCGCTGGGCTGCCGTCACCATCCCGACGCTTGTGATGGACGGCGGCGCAAGTCCGGCGTTTATGCGCCATGCCGCGCAGGCGCTCGCCAAACTGCTGCCCAATACGCAATACCGCACGCTGGAAGGTCAGACGCATGGCCCCGCCGCCGAGGTGCTTGCTCCGGCGCTGGCGGAGTTCTTCGCCGCCTGATCTTTCAATCAGTTGAACGATAGTAGTGATGGCTGGCGAGCAGCAATTGCTCGCCAGCGCAAAAAGACGGCAAGCGGAAGTTTCCCTTGCCGAAAGGAGTTTATCATGAGGCACGTTGTCTTGTTCTCACACGTTTCGCTGGATGGCTTCACCGAGGGGCCGGACGGCGGACTGGATTGGATAACCGTAGATGATGAAGGGTGGGATGCCGTCATCGCGCTCCAGGAGACGGCGGACGCAGCCTTATTCGGGCGTGTGAATTATGAGGGGTTTGAGGGGTACTGGCCAACGGCTGCTGAGAATCCTTCGGCTACGCCGCACGAGGTCGCGCACGCGCGCTGGTTGGAGCAGGCCGATAGAGTTGTCTTCTCCAAGACGCTGGAAACGGTCAACTGGAAGGGCACCAGAATCGTGCGTGACGACCTCGCGGGTGCTATCGCCAGCATGAAGCAACAGCCGGGCAAAGACATGCTGCTCTTTGGCGGAGCCAACATCGCCCAAACGCTGATGAAGCTGGGCTTGATTGACGAGTTCCACCTGATGGTCAATCCGGTGATCCTGGGCGGCGGGAAGCCGTTATTCCAGGGTCTTACGGAGCGGATTCCGCTGAAACTCGTCAACGCCAAAACGTTTGGCAGCGGCGTGGTTGCACTCCATTACCAGCTTGATAGGAGCTAATCTGGCATTTCGTCCAGCATCCAGGGGGTTGACAGAGCCATGTTCGGGCTTGCACGATGAACGGGACACCTGCTGACCGAGCTACCACGCGCTTTGACGCTCAACACAACTTCACCAGACTCGGCGGCATAGAAAGGTCCCATTTGTTATGCACCCCCTCTTCGCCACCGTCGTTTTTGGTCTCGCCGCTGCACTCTCCTGGGGCAGCGGCGATTTCAGTGGAGGATTGGCTTCCCGTCGCACGCATGTCGCCAGCGCCGTGCTGGCCGACTATGGGGTGGGATTCCTCCTGCTGGTGACGCTGGCGTTGATCGTGAGAGAACCTGTGCCCAACCCTTCCGATATCCTCTGGGGAGCGACAGCCGGAGTGGCTGGCGTATTTGGTCTCCTGGTCTTCTATTCCGCACTCTCCAAAGGAAACATGGGCATCGCCGCGCCGATCTCAGCCGTGCTGACGGCGACGCTACCCGTGCTCTTCAGCGCCTTCACCGTCGGATTGCCCTCGCTGTTGCAACTGGGCGGCTTCGTCCTTGCGCTGCTGGCCGTTGGGCTGATATCACGCCCGGAACGCGCCAAAGGGCTGCCGCAGGGCATCTGGCTGGCGGTGCTGGCCGGTTGTGGCTTTGGCTGCTTCTTCATCCTCATCAGTCGTGTGCATCCCGGCGCCACCTTCTGGCCGCTGGCCGTCGCGCGCCTCTCGTCCGTCCTGGTGTTGCTGCTCATGCGCCTCTTCCAGCGTGCGCCGCGCCCATCGCTGCTTCCCGTCAGGGCGGTGATTCCGTTGGTCATTCTCGCGGGCATCCTGGATGCCACTGGCAACGCCTTTTTCGTGCTTGCCGCCCATAGTGGCCGCCTGGATGTCGCTGCCATTCTCTCCTCACTCTACCCTGCGGCGACGGTCCTGCTGGCGGCGCTGGTGCTACGCGAGCGCGTCAGAGGCATCCAGGCCGCCGGTATCATCCTCGCGCTGCTGGCAATCCCCTTGATCTCTGCTTGAACCATCACCAGCAAGCGCAGCCAATTCGGTTGCTACGAGGATATCGTGTCACTGCTGGCGCTTCGCCTGCTGTAAGGTTCCCCTCTCCCATAGGAGAGGGGGACAGGGGGTGAGGTCTCTCCCACGCGACAGGACGATGCGCATGCTGCTATACTGTGCGGCGAACGACTTGCGCGATGCGAGGCGATGCGAGATATGCGAGATGATGACAGCCATACCCAATGACGAATAAAGGAGCGAACGATATGGCGGATGTGCGACCCATGCCAGGAATACGCTATGCAGAGAGTAGTAATCTGGCGGCGCTGGTGACGCCTCCCTATGATGTGATCTCGCCGGAGGCGCAGACGCGCTATTACGAGCGAAGTCCTGAGAATATCATCCGCCTGGAACTGGGGCGCGATGAACCGGGCGACGACGAGTTAAACAATCGTTATACGCGCGCTGCCGCCATCTTCGCAGACTGGCGCTTGCACGGTGTCTTCACGCAGGATGCGCCATCGCTCTATCTCTACGAGCAACGTTTTACAGCGCAGGGCAAAGAGTATCACCGGCTCGGCCTGCTGGCGCGCGTGCGGCTGGAACCCTGGTCTGCGGGCGTGATTCTGCCGCATGAGCGCACGCTCAGCAAGCCCAAAGACGACCGGCTCAAGCTGCTACGTGCCTGCGCCGCCAACCTCAGCCCGATCATGGCGCTCTATGACGATCCCAGCAGCGAATTGCAGGGCATCCTGGCAGAGACAATGCAGGAACAGCCGCTGGCCGATTTTGTAGACGAGGCTGGCGAAGGGCACCGGCTCTGGCAGATTGCCGATAGCGCGCTCGCCGCTCGCATCACAGACTTCTTTCGTGACCGCCAGCTCTATATCGCCGACGGCCACCATCGCTACGAAACCTGCTTGACCTATCGCGATGAACAAACCGCCGCGCGTAAGGGTGTCGCTGAGGACGATGCGGTGAACTTTACGCTCATGTCGCTCTCCGCTATCGAAGACCCCGGCCTGGTGGTGCTGCCGACGCATCGCATCCTGCGCGATTTGAATCCGGTGCGACTGGCGGCGCTGGATGAAACACTCGCCAGCTATTTCACCGTCGAGCCGTTGGCGACCGACCTGGATGCCGATGCACTGCTGGCGCGACTGCGCGCCGCCGGAGCCGATGGCACGACCGCCGCCGTGCTGGCGCGGCCAGCGGATACACTCTTGCTCACGCTCAATGCCGAGGGGCGCGCGGCGATGGCAACGCTGGAAGGCGAACAGGCGCAGGCGTCCGCAGCGTGGCGCGCGCTCGATCTGGCAGTATTGCATGAGCTAGTGTTGCGGCGCGGGCTGGGCATCACGCCGGAGATGGTGCAGGCGGGCGAGCATGTCAGCTATACGCGCGACGCTGCGACGGCGATAGCGGATGCGCGCGCGGAGCAGGCGAATACAGTGGCGGAGGGCGGCACAACGCTGGCGCTGCTCGTGAATCCGACGCCACCGGTGGCGATCCGTGATGTCGCGCGGGCCGGCGACCGCATGCCACAAAAATCCACCTATTTCTATCCAAAGCTCATCACCGGATTGGTCATCAACCCGGTCTGGTGAACGCGCGGTATACGGGAGACGCGCATGGGAGGGGACGGCAATGGAGAACGGGCATGACGATGAACAGGGAGCCGCCGGAGCAGCCAGCACCAGCGGAGACAAGCGCTGCGCCTGGTGTGGCGCACGCAACCCCGCCGGTGCGGAACGCTGCCAGCAGTGCAACGCGGCGTTTCCAAATCCGGAGGTAGACGCCGCCTTGCAGCGCGATTCAGAGGAACGCATCGCGGAGGCGCTCGATGTGCTGGCGAGCCAGAAGCGCCGCCGTCCCTGGCGTGGACGCTAGCTAGTAGGGTGGAGCAGACAAGGCATGGCCGCTAGGAATCACCGCCAGTTCTGTGATACAGTGTCCGCCAGCGATGGTAGCTATCGGTAACGATCACTATCGGCGTTTGCAGCATAGTGAGAATACATGAGGTAAAGGACGAAACATGATCCTGGTTGTAGGCGCCGGACTCGCTGGACTCACCTGCGCGAAGGCGCTGGTTGAGGCGGGGCATGAGGTGCGTATCCTCGAAGCGTCGGATCACGTTGGTGGGCGCGTCTGGACTGACCATAGCGCCGATGGTTTTCTGCTGGATCGTGGTTTCCAGGTTCTCTTTACCGCTTACCCCGCCGCGCGCCGTCACCTCGATTTCGCCGCGCTGAACCTGCGCGAATTTACCCCTGGCGCGGTTCTCATCCGCAACGGAGAGTGGCATCCGCTCGGCGACCCCTGGCAGCGCATGTCACTATTGCGGCAGACGCTCTCCAATCCGCTCCTTACCTTTGGCGATAAGCTACGCACTGCGCGCCTGCGCCGCTATACGCGCCGCCGCACCATCGAAACGCTTTTCAGCGGGCAGATCAAGGGTGGCGACAAATCCGCCTATGCCGAACTGCGCCGCCGCCACTTCAGCGACAAGGGCTTCATAGATAACTTCGCGCGTCCGTTTTTCGGCGGCATCTCGCTGGATCGCGAACTCACCAGCAGCGCGCGTATGCTCTTCTTTACCTTCAAGATGCTGGCGAGCGGCAAGGTGGCCGTGCCGGAGCAGGGCATTGGCGCAATTGCCGAGCAGCTTGCCGCCAGGCTGCCATCCAACGCGATTCACCTGGAAACGCGCGTCGAGGGCATTGTCGAGGCGGAGGGGCGCGCTGTCGGCGTGACGCTGACCGGCGGCGAGGAGATGCAGGGCGACGCTGTGGTCATCGCCACCGATGCCCAGAGCGCCGAACGCCTCATCCAGCGCGACCTGCCCAATGATCCGCTCCCCGTCACCTGCGTCTACTTCGGCAGCACCGAAAGCCTCTATTCGGGTCCGCGCCTGCTGCTGAACGCGAATCCAGAGGCGTTCGTCAACAACGCCATCCAGCTATCCAACGTTTCACCTGCCTATGCGCCCAAAGGGCAACATCTCTTTTCAGCGACGGTGCTGGGCCTGCCGGAACTGAGCGATACCGACCTGGTGGCGCGCTGCCTGGACGATATCGCGCCCTGGTTCCCTGGCAAGGATATGGGCAAACTGCGCCATCTGGCGACCTATCGCATTCGCTTCGCGCAGTTTCGTCAGCCGCCGGGTATCTTTGCAACATTGCCACCCAATGTGACGCCGACTGCAGGACTGATTCTTGCCGGTGAATATACCGAGTCCAGCAGCATCAACGGCGCGATGACGAGCGGCGAAAAGGCGGCACAGGCCGTGCTAGCCTCGCTGGAAGGACTTGAAGGGTCTGAGGTCTGAGCTGTCCATTATCCGCCTATACGCCGTGCGATTGCGCCAGGGCACTGCATATGGTATCGTGTAGGCGCCTCTGCAAAGCAGGCGCAAAGGCGCTGCCAACAGAATCAAGGCAGCCAACGACCTGCCCAGAGAGCGAGTGAACGGCCCGCACAAGTTGCGATCATCAAAAGGGGAAAATAGCATGTCCTATGAAGTCAATAGCCCGCCCAAAGACTGGTTGACCACGCTGCTGCTGACCATATTCCTGGGATGGTTGGGCATTCAGAGCTTCTATACCGGCAAGATACTGATTGGTATTCTCCAATTGATTACGTTTGGCGGCTGTGGCATCTGGACGATTATTGACATTATCATGATTGCTACGGGCAGCTATCGAGATGCCCAGGGCCGTCCACTGGTACGTTCGGGCACCTACTAATCAGCGTATCTCATCTCATTGTCCGGTGGATTGAGATAAGCCATGCACCGTTCATCATACATGGCGCTGGGGAAGGTGGCAGGCTATCTGCTCCTTCCCTGCCTGTTTCTTCTGATTCCAACGCAGTGGTTCGAGGCGCATCCCGCACCCTGCCTGTATCGCATGCTCTTCAGGCGGCGCTGTCCCGGCTGCGGAATGACACGCGCGCTCTCCTGTGCCGCGCACGGCAGGTTCCGGCGCGCGCTTGGCCACAATAAACTGGTCGTCATTGTGTTGCCGCTCGGCCTGCTGGCCTGGGTTCAGGGATTGATAACAGCGATGCGTGTCTATCGCCAGCCAGCATGTTGATCTGGCAATACAGCGCCTCTATTGTTCCCTTGCTTTGCGCTGCAACTCATAGAGACGGCTGATCGCTTCGAGCGGGGAGAGTTCATCTATCGGCAGCGCCTTGATCTCCTCGATCAATGGGTCCGGCTCGGCAGCGAAGAGCGTCAGTTGCAGCGCGGGCGGCATCACCATCTCGCGCATCGCTTTGCGGCGTGTTTTGGCGTCGCCCTTGCGTTCCAACTCCTCCAGCACCTCTTCGGCGCGGCGCACCACCTGACGCGGGATGCCGGCAAGCTGCGCCACGTGGATGCCATAGCTCTTGTCGGCGCCGCCGGGCACGATCTTGCGCAGGAACACCACCTGCCCGTTCTCCTCGGCTACCGCGACATTGCAGGCGCGCACTCGTGGCAGCATGCGCGCCAACTCCACCAGCTCGTGATAATGTGTGGCAAAGAGCGTCTTGGCGCCGCAGCGTTTGTTGTTGTGCAGATACTCGACGATGGCGCGGGCGATTGCCAGCCCATCGTAGGTGCTGGTGCCGCGCCCGATCTCATCGAGAATCACCAGACTGCGCGGCGTCGCGTGGTGCAGAATGTTGGCGGTCTCCACCATTTCCACCATGAAGGTACTCTGGCCGGTGGCAAGGTCGTCCTGCGCGCCGATGCGGGTGAAGATGCGGTCTACCAGCCCGATGCGCGCCGCCTCCGCCGGCACAAACGAACCGATCTGCGCCATCAGCGTTATCAGCGCCACCTGCCGCAGATAGGTGGACTTCCCTGCCATGTTTGGGCCGGTCAGCAGCGTGATCTGCGCGTCGCTGGTAGAGATTTGCGTGTCGTTGGGGATGAACGGCGTCTCGCGCTGGCTGACTTCCACGACCGGATGCCGCCCGGCGACAATGTGAATGGTGTCACCCTCGTCCAGTTCGGGACGGCAATAGCCCTGGCGCGAAGCAACCTCGCCCAGCGCCAGCACCACGTCCAATTCCGCCAGCGCGCGCGCCGTGCGCAGGACACGCTCCGCCCACTGCGCGGCAATCTCCGCCCGCAGCGCCGCGAACAAATCCTGCTCCAGCTTGATGATCTTCTCGCGCGCGTTCAGGATCAGCGCCTCGTACTCCTTCAGTTCCGGCGTGATGAAGCGTTCGCCGGTTGTCAGCGTTTGCTTGCGGATGTAGTTCTCCGGCGCGCGGTTGAGCTGCGAATTGGTGATTTCCAGATAGTAGCCGAAAACTTTGTTGTAACCGACCTTCAGGTTGGCGATGCCGGTGCGCTCGCGTTCTGTGCGTTCCAGTTCGGCCACCCACTCCCGCGCATGGCGCGAGGCGTTGGTGATGTCATCCACCTCCGCGCTGTAGCCGGGACGAATCACACCGCCGTCGGCCAGCGTCAGCGGCGGCTCATCCACGATGGCGCGTTCGATCAGCGCCGCTAGCTCCGGCAGCGGCGCAATTTGGGCGAAGATCGGCGCCAGCCCGGCGGGCGGCTCGCGCAGACCGGCGGAGACCTGCTCGACGGCGCGCAAACCACCCGCTAGCGCCACCAGATCGCGCGGCGTGGCGATGCGCTGCACGACGCGATTGGTTAGCCGCTCCAGGTCGCCAACCTTCGCCAGCGCCGGCATCAGCCGCGCGCGCACCGTGATATCGGCATAGGCGGCGCTGATGGCTTCCTGGCGCTGGCGCAGCCGGGGCAGATCGAGCAGTGGCTCACCCAGCCAGCGGCGCAGCAGCCGTCCGCCCATCGGTGTGCGCGTGGCATCCAGCACCCAGAGCAGCGACCCTTTGGCGTTGCCGCCGCGCCCGCTCTCAAAGAGTTCCAGGTTGCGGCGTGTGTGCGCGTCCAGCGCCATGAAACCGCTGGTGCTGTAGGTTTCCAGCGCGGTGAAATGGGCGAGCGCGCCGCGTTGCGTTTCTTGCAGATACGCCAGAATTGCGCCCGCCGCGCGCACCGCCAGCGGCAATGTGTCGCAGCCAAACGCTTCCAGTGTGGCGACGGCAAAGTGTTCTAGCAGCCGTGTGCGCGCCGCCTCTTCGCGGAAGGCGCGGGCGTCATACGGCGTCACCAGCGTATCGGCTCGCCCCGGCAGCGCGAGCAGCCGCCCGGCCAGCCCATCGTCGGATTCTTCTTGCTCATCCGCTATGCCAGGTTCATCAGCGACATCACCGTTCGCGCCGTTCAGCAGGTGAAGGTCGGTGAGATCAGCTATATCTGCTAGATCAGCCACATCGGCGCGCGGACGGCGGGGGAGCCGCATGCGCGCGGGTTCGCTCGCCTCCACCAGCACCTCCGCCGGTTGCACACGCGCCAACTCCTGCGCCAGCGCCATCTCCGGCTGCGCGGCGGGGAACTGTGTGCAGGCGAACTCGCCGGTGGTGACATCGGCATAGGCGATGCCCACGGCGTCGCGCCCGACCACGGCAGCGGCGAGGAAATTGTTGCGCTTGGCGGCCAGCATCGCGGGGTCCACGACGGTGCCCGGCGTGACAACGCGCACCACCTCGCGCTCGACCAGCCCTTTCGAGAGCGCGGGATCGCTCATCTGCTCGCAGACGGCGACGCGGTAGCCTTTGGCGATCAGCCGCGCGACATAGCCATCGGCGGCGTGATACGGTACGCCAGCCATCGGCGTCTTCTCGCCGCGCCCCCAATCGCGTCGCGTCAGCGTCAGGTCCAGTTCGCGCGCCACCAGTTCCGCATCCTCATCGAACATCTCATAGAAGTCGCCCAGGCGGAAGAACAGCACGGCGTCCGGGTGTTGCCGTTTGACGCTCAGATATTGCTGGCGCACGGGGCTATGGGCGTCATGGGCGTCGTGAATACTCTGGTGATCGTGTTGCGCAGATGGCGTGGATTGGGAAAGCTGCACGTCGTCTTGACCTCGCTGGAACGATGAGACTATCGCGTATCGCGTAGACTCTCATTGTCGTACACGGCGGCAAGACAGGCAAGCAGACGGGACCAGTGGACTGATATGGCTCATGCGGTGAATTAAATGATAGACTGTTGTTTGCAAGATGAATAACATGGGTATTACGGAATAGATGATGAAGAATCCAAATTACAGACTCAGGCAAGGGGTTGCTCTAGTAGTGACATTGGCTTATCTTCTCGTTCTCTTCCAGCAACTTTTTGTGCGCTTGCCAACCCATGATGACTATCTCATATGGCTATTTATCGCCTGTCTTTTGCTCGATGTTCTTGGCCCCATTATCGGCGTTGTGCTTTACCGACATTTCCGCCGTCGTTCACTCACACGCCATAACGTGCGCCAAATGGGCTATAGAGAGGTATTTTCTCAATTTTCTCGTTTTCAATCAATTGCTTTTAATGTGGGGACATATCTTTGGATTGCAGGGTTCTTTTTAGGGATACTTAGTTGGATTTGGCTAATGAATGCCAGTTTGTCCTGGCCTTTGCTTCTGCTTTCACTCCTGGCACTCTGTATGGTAGCCATGACACCACCTATCATACTGATGATATCAACCGTGAAGATACTCCCGCCCGAACAGTGGCGTCCTGACCGTCCTCCCTGGGTGAGATGATCCGCCACAAACAGGACAACACTTTCGCCAACCATAAAGGAAGGCTTGCGCAGTCCTCCACCACTGAGGAATGCCAGGCCATCTAGTGGCGCCAGTGACTCCCTGGGATAACAAGCGATATGGGAGAAACGATCTGATTGTCAAACCTCAACCGGGGCGGGATTCCTCACGATGGACGGCGCTGTGCTTACCGCTCTGGCGTTCCTGGTGCGCAATGTCCTGCGCGTAGCGGAAGCAGCGATCACAGACGAGCAGGTGATCGGCAAGCGCGTTGGCCTCCTGCGGCGGCAATAGCCTGCGCGTCTGCTCCTGGATGAGTTCACGGGCGCGGCTATGGCTGATAGTAGCTGCTGGTAGCTCGCTCTGCGCTGGTTCTGGCATAGACTCCTGTGTATGATGCTCGTCGAGACCGGCGTTGTCCTCAAACGACCGGGCCATCATACTCCCCGCCCGCAACCCCGTTCTCCACGTCTCGGTAAATTTGTCTCGCCTCATGCGCACAACTCTCCCTCCTACCTGCGGCCATTGACCTTGATGGCGCTGGCCGATATGCGCCGGCTCTCCGGCGTTTTCCCCTCCGTCTACCTGTGTAGCAATTTCCCCACCAGTGTGGGATGTCCTCGTTGACCGTGCCTATTATGCCACATTTCACGCGCAAAGGGAGACAAGCGTGACACATCTACTACCCAGGACGCCACAGGCTGCGCGATAGAGGCCACGGTGGTAGAATTGATTGGCAATAGTTCGTAGTCAGGCCATAGTAGGAGGCCACATGATTTGCCCCAATTGTGGCAGCATCAATCCAGAGAACGCCCGTTTCTGCAACACCTGCGGACAACAATTGGAACTGGCGCCGCGCATCTGCGCCGTCTGTGGCACGGCGAATCCGCACAACGCGCGCTTCTGCAATCAATGCGGCTCCCTACTCTCCGACACCGCACCAACGATAGCGAGCGCCGATACTGCCACGAACACCAAGAGTCCTACCAGCCCCAATACTCCCGGCGTGCAGACTGTCACCACCGTCGTCACAACTACCACTGCCGATGGGGCAGATAGTCCTGTCATCTCCACCATTTCAGCGCTTGCCGGTGAGGATGACGAGGGCGCCGAGGAACACGGCGAACAGCGGCGCGTCGTCACCGTTCTCTTTGCCGACCTCACCAGTTCCACCACGTTGGCGGATGGCATGGACGCTGAAGATGTGCGCGCGTTGCTGGCGGGCTTCTTTACGACGATGGCGCGCGAGATTCACCGGCATGGTGGCACCGTCGAGAAGTATATCGGCGACGCGGTGATGGCGGTCTTTGGCCTGCCAGTGGCGCATGAAGACGATCCGGTGCGGGCGGTGCGCGCGGCGCTGGACATGCAGGCGGCCCTGCGCAGCTTCAATGAGGAACGCAGGGCGCAGGATGGCCCTGCGCCGGAGCTTCAGATGCGCATTGGCGTCAACACTGGCGAGGTCGTTGCGGCCAGCGGGGCCGCCGAGGGGCGCGACTTTCTGATTACCGGCGATCCGGTGAATGTGGCGGCGCGGCTGCAACAATCCGCCATGCCGGGAACCATCCTCGTCGGTCCCCGCACCTATCGCGGCACCACCGGCGCAGTGGTCTATCGCGCGCTGCCGCCGATGGATGTGCGCGGCAAGCCGCGTCCGGTGCGCGTCTGGGAGGCGCTGGCGATGGTGGACCAGGGTGAGGCGCCGGTGCCACGGCCACGCGGCGTCCAGGGACAGCGCACACCGCTGGTTGGGCGTGAAGTTGAACTTAACCTGCTGGAATCGCTCTATTCGCGGGTTGTGCGCGAGCGGCGGCCCCATCTCGTCACCATCGTTGGCGTGCCGGGTATCGGCAAGACCCGCCTGGCGCGCGAGTTCATCTCCAGTGTCCGCGAGACTGCCGAGGCTGAAGATGAGCCGCTGCCGCTGGTGCTGGATGGTCGCTGCCCGCAGTACGGCGAGGCCATCACCTACTGGCCGCTGGCGGAGATGCTGCGCGCGCTCTGCGACTTCACCGCGCTGGACCCGACGATGACTGCCCGCGAGAAGCTGCTGGCGAAGGTGCGCGAGACACTGGCGGCGGCAGGGCGCAGTGACGACCCGGAGGTGCTGGCGGCGTATCTTGGCTATACCATCGGCATCGAGACGGCGGGGCGGCGACAGGCGCTCTTGCCCAATGAGAGCCAGCAATTGCAGGATGGCTTGCAGCGGGCCTGGCGTGTCTTCATCGAATCGCTGGCCGCCAACCGCCCGCTGTTGATGCTGGTAGACGACATTCATTGGGGCGACGATATTTTCCTCGATCTCCTCGAATATATCGCCACACGCGCCAGTGGTGTGCCGCTGCTGCTGATCTGCCCGGCGCGCCCTGAACTGCTGGAGAAGCGGCCCGATTGGGGCGGCGGCAAGCGCAACTATGTCATGATCGGGTTAGAGGCGCTCTCCGCCGACGATGCCGAAAAGCTGGTGCGGGCACTGCTGCCGGGGGATGATGTGCCGGAGAGCCTGCGCCAGAGCATGCTCGAAAAGGCCGAGGGCAACCCGTTCTATGTCGAGGAAATCATTCGCATGCTGGTGGATCGCGGCATCCTGATTACCGGCGACGCCAATACCTGCTGGCGGGTCGCGCCTGCATGGGAGGGTAGCCAGGAGGTCAGCGATCCGGCGATTCCCGATACGGTGCAGGGCGTGCTGGCTGCGCGCCTGGACCTGCTGAGCGAGCGCGAACGCGATGTCTTGCAGCATGCCGCCGTCCTAGGGCGCTATTTCTGGCCGCAGGCGCTACGCAGCCTGCATGCGCACCTCAATCCCTATCTGACGGAGACGCTGGCGTCGCTGGAACGCAAGGGCATGATTCACGAGAGCGAACGCGCCGAGGCGACCGTCGCCCCTGCGAATGATCCGATCTACTCATTCAATCACGCGCTGACCCGCGAGGTGACCTATGCGGCGATTCCGCGCGCGCGCCGTGCCCACGAACACGAGCAGGTGGCCGAATGGCTGGAAGGTGTGGCGCAAGGGCGTGAGGCGGAGTTTGCCGACCTCATTGCGCAGCACTACCGGCAATATTATGTGCAGGCGAATCTGGCGCGTTCCCGCAACACCGCGCGCCGCCTGGCGATTCGCGCGAAGGTGGTGCATTATCTGGCGCTGGCCGGTGAGCAGGCCGCCGCCCGCCACGCTGCACAGAAGGCCGAGCACTATTATACCGATGCGCTGGGGCTGCTCGAAGAAGACGCGCTGGCCGAAGATGTGCCGTTGCGGGTCGAACTGCTGATGAAGCGTGGCGAGGCGCACTGGGCGCAATTGCAGGGTGACGACGCCTGGGCGGACTACCGCGAGGCGTTGCGGCTCTGGTCTGCCTTCAGCACGTTCCTGGTGGATAGCGTTGCCGGTAAAGACGGCACGGATGGCGTGGAAGAACACTTTTCGGCGCCGGTGGCGGCTGAGGGGTCTGAAGAGGTGATCGGCGAGCTGACGCTGGATGAGCATATGCCGCTGGCTTTGCCGCCGCAGTGGCCCTCCTGGGGGCTGCGGCTCTATCGCTTGCTGGTGCTGCTGCCCACTCGCAATGGCGCCTGGTTCCAGCAGGCGCCCTCGCACGAAGAACTCTTGCAATACCTGCAAGAAGGGCTGCGGCTGCTGGAAGAGCTTGGCCAGCACGATACGCTGGACGGCGCGGCGCTGCTCACCGCCAAGAGTTTTTTCTGGTGGTCCTGGGGCGAGAAGCGCGGCGAACGCGAACTGCTGGACGCGCTACAAAGCGCGCGCGAGGCGGTGCGCATCACCGATGAACTCGATGATCCTGCCGGCGCGTCGGAGGCGCTGGATGCGCTGGGCAATCTCCAGAGCATTACCAACGATCTGCGCGGCAACCTGGAAAGCCAGTCGCGCCGGCTGCACTGGGCGCGGCGGCTGGACGACCTCCATGAATTAGTGGATATTCACTCGGAGGTTGGCAACGCCTATACGCTGGTCGGTGAGTTTGCAAAGGCCATCGAGCAGGAAGAGATGGCCCTCGGTCTGGCCGAAAGCGCCGAAACCGAGGAGATGACCACCCGTGCATTGCGCGCGCTGTTGGTCACGTATTTTGAGTGGGACCACTGGCAAGACGCGATCAACATCGGGCAGAAGTTGGCGGCCTATACCAATCCCCCCAACATCATGCACTCCAATCTGCATCGCTGGGCACTGCTCTCCTGGGCCATCGCGCACACGCGCCGGGGCGAACGTGACGAGGCGGACCGGCTGGTCAAGCGCATCTCAATGGTAGCGGACCGCAATGAGGTGTTGCTCATCGAGTTCATGAAAGGGCGGCTGGCGCTGGCGCGTGGCGCCACCAAAGAGGCGCGGCAACTCTTCCTCTCTGGCTATGAGGCGCGGACCGGGCGGACGCTGTTGCCGATGTTGTTGGCGGAGCTGGCAGAACTGGGCGCACGCACCGGCGATATGGAACTCTACGAACGCTTTGGCGCGCAGGCGTTGGAGCTTGGCTGGCGCTCCGGCGCGCGCAAGGCGCAGGCGCAGGCGACCCGCGCGCGCGGCATCGTTGCCGTGGCCGAGAATCGCTGGGATGATGCGCTGGCGGACCTGGAAAGCGCGCTCAACCGCTATCGCGCGCTGGGCACGCCCTGGGAAGAGGCGCGCACCCGCTACGCGCTGGCCGGCCTCTATCAACGGCGCGGCGATGAGGACGATCTGGCGCGGGCGCGCGAACAACTGACGCTGGCGCTGGCGCTCTACGAGCCGCTCCATGCTGTGCGCGATATCGCGCGGGCGCGGGCGGCGCTGGCCGGCGCGGATGTACGCCTGCCCGCCGGAAAAGTCAGCGGCTAGCAATCCTCACTTCAGTCCTGACATAGCATAGCTTTTCTAAGCATACGGCATGAAAAGCTCATGCTTGGCTGCTATAGAGTAGCGGCCAAGCATGAGCCAACACCTCAACCAATCATGGCGTGGGATCAAGCAACCCCAACTTCACAAGCCGTTGAGCCAACGCATATATATCGCCCCGATCTCCTTCCTTGCGAAGACCGATGAGTAGCACATATACGATGACTTTTCCCGCGTCCACCTTGTAGATGATGCGATACCGTTGTCCGGCAGCCCGAAGGCTTCGATATCCCATCAGTGGCCCCACCAATGGTTTGCCTTGTTTGTCTGGCTCCTGCGCCAGCCCATTGATACGTCTTGCAATGCTCTGATATGTGCGCTGGTCTTTGATCTTTGACAGCGTATCAATCGCCGTCTGGGTCAGTTCGATACTCCACAACGTCGCCAAGGTTGAGATCCGCCTTCACCTTCTCCCACGGCACTGTCCTACCTTCAGCAACGTCCCGCACACTCTGGCGCAGCAAAGCCATTTGCTCTTCATCACCGAGGATTTCTAGCGTCTCAATCAGCGCCTCATAGAAATCCCACTCCATCAGAGCCAGCACCGGCTTGCCTCGCCGCGTGATTGTGACTGCTCCAGTAGCGTGTTCGCGGGCTAGCTCTTCGGGCAAGCGTGTAAGTTGCTCACGCGCCTCCCCGATAGACAATACTTTGCCCGTTGTCATGTTGGGTGTCTCTCTTTTCTGGTCTGGTATGTGTTCGCCGCATGCCTTACCGCGCTCCTCTACGCGGGCCAAGTCGCCTATCATCCGACCGGAGGGCATGCACCCAGTAGATGTACAAGTAATTGTACTTCTAGCTGTACAAATACGTCAAGGGGTGCTAGACACTTGTGTCAAATGTCTTAAATGTTTAAGCCACTTTACGCTAATGAACTGGCTGCCATTTCTTGAATTTCACCGTCTCGCACAGCCTCACCTCCCAATAAATGCTGTGCAAGCCCAGTACCTCACAAGCTGCACTACATTTCCAACCGCGAGACATGCCACGAACTCACGTCCATCAGAAATCTGACCGGCTGGATATGTTTCCATGTGCTAGGCTTCAGCAGGAGAAGGCCAGCGCATAAGAGGCGCATTAGAGATAGAGAGACACTGATGGACAAAGCGATCTGGCGGAGCATCAGAGAATGGGTTCGCCGTGCTGGCGGGCTACTCGGTAGCTGATCTCATCCTGAACTTCTCTCTTATTTGGGTTCAACTGACCCGGACCTATGTGAAGCAGCGCCCAGCGATAGCCGGTGAACTGTTGCCGCTGGTGGAGCAGGCACTTGCACATATGCAGGCTTGGTGCTAGTGGAAAGCCTCCCAAGCCACCATTTTAGAAAGCATGCTTAGCTAGTATGAATGACGATCCTCTTGTCCCTGACCCCAGCGCGCTCAACATTCCTGGCCTAGCGTTTCGCCGTTTCCGGGGCTCGGTAGACTATCCGCAGATGGTTGCCGTGCGCATGGGTTGTGTGGCGCACGATAGGCTTGACCCGGATTCCGTGCGTGACCCCATCCCCACCGTAGACGATCTGGCGCGGACGCTGAGTGACACGCCAGCGGGAACGCCGGATCTGCTGTTCGTGGAGATGAACGGCGCGGTCATCGGCTACAGTGGTGTCAGTTGGTGGAATGAGGACGACGGCACCTGGGTCTATCTGCATCGTGGCTGGCTGCTGCCCGAATGGCGCGGGCGCGGCATCGAAGAGGCAATGTTGCGCTGGGAGCAGGCGCGCTGCCGCGAACTGGCTGCTGAACATCCGACCAATGGCAAAGCAGTCTATGCTACCAACATCTGTGACGGCGAACGGGAGAAGCTGGCGCTGTTCGAGCGCAACGGCTATCACGAGGTTCGCCGTGTCGTCGAGATGCGGCTGACGGAGCCGGTTCCCGATGACATTCCAGCATTGCCAGATGGCGTGGAGACGCGCCCACTAACGCCAGATCACTACCGCGCTATCTATGCGCTGCTGCGCGACGCCTGGGCTGGTCTCTGGGGCACGACGCCGGAGAGCGAAGCGGATTACCAGGAGTTCCTCGATGATTTTGTGCAGACGCCCGGCTACGACCCGGCGCTCTGGCAGGTGGCGTGGAGCGGTGATGAGGCGGTGGGGTTGGTAGTCTGCCAGTTCCAGCGCGGCATTGCCAATGTCAAAGAAGTGGCGACGCGCCGGTCCTGGCGGCGCAAAGGCATCGCATCTAGCCTCCTGCTGCGTGCCCTGCATGCGCTCGTCGGCCACGATACGCAGGAAGTTCGCATCTTCACGGACGCCGGCAACGGGCAGGGCGCGCGGACGATCTACGAGCGGGCAGGCTTCCGTGCCCTCACTGAGCATCACTTGCTGCGCAAACCGATGGCGCTCGTAGATATCAGTGCCTCATGAGTTGGGTGGAGCGCCGTAGACGCTCCACGCGCCATTGGCGAAGTGCATGAACATCGGGCTAGATCCGGCTACTGGACCGTTGCTCGTTTGGGTGGTAGTTGAATTGATCGTTAGCAACCAGTAGTCGCCTGCGCTCGTGCGCACGACCGCAGTAGGGCCGCTGAAATCTGATCCTTGAGGCGCTTGAGGCGTTTTCAGCCATGAGATCGTTTGCCACTGGCCGTGGTAGTAATGAAACGAATCGGCGACGCTGAAAGCCCATATATCCGTGTCACTGATGATGTACAGGCCAGAGGTATTGTCGGGCGCGTGAAGGTCAACACGGCTCCAGCTTTGGCCGTTATAGTGTAACACTGGGTGTTGATCTGACTCATTCGTGTTGTTCGTCACTTGCGCACTGGCAGTGATCCAGCCATCGGTCGGCGAGAGCATCTTCAAGGTGGTGATGATCAGCCCAGGGAATGGCGTTGTGGTCCACGCGCCGTCATGATAGTGTCCGACCAGTGAATACTGGACTTGGCCGGCTATATCACTCGTCGCGCCGGAGATGAAAAGATCGTTGGGGGCGACAGCGGCAATATCGTAAATGTAGGCAAATGGTGGCGTAACGACCGACCACATACCATTCATATAATGGATGAGCATGCCCCGTACGCCGTTGCCATCCTGATTCTGTACTGCTCCTAGCAGCCAACCTTCATTGGGAGACACCATCACCACTTTATCGAACAACGTGGTCTTGCCGATAGTTGCGGGAAGCGTGACGGGCTGCCACTGACCGTTATCATAGTGCAGCAACAAGCGGGAATCAGTTGCAGGCGCAGAGGCAATGCCGGTAGCCCAGCCTTCCTTTGCCGAGACCATCGCAATGCTTGTCAGCCTACTCTCGCTGTATCTCAATCTCGCAAGCGCGGGCACCGTGACCGGCGCCCAGTGACAATTCTGGTAGCGCATCAGCAGTGGCGTTTCCGCCCCGTTTGTCGTCACTGAAAAGCCGACTGCCCAGCCATCGTTGGGTGAGGTCATGGCTATGTCGGTAAGCATCCCTTCTTGGGGCAGTTGTGCCGAAATCTGGCTGGGTGAACAGAGGAATGCGTTCGTTGCCACTCCATGACCGTCGTGACGCTGCGAAGCCAGCAGCGAAAACACGCCTGCGCTGATGACGGCCAGCGCCAGCATGGCGGCTACCGCCATCCAGGATCGGGTAAACTTCATATGATTGGCTCCTGTCGGAGATATGGCTGGTGTTCCTGCGCGATAGACCCCGTTGGGTAGTGCGCCGAATGTCTCGTCGAGTTCGATTTCGTGCAGGTGTTGCTCTGGTGAGCGGTCCATCAGGGCACTTGCTCGCTCTTTGGTGAGTTCCTGCCGCAATTGCTCCCAGGCGACCGGGAAATCTGGCGCGGGCACGGGAATGGGAGCTTCACGCGCCATCTCTCCGATGTGCTGCCACTGCGCTAGCTCGGTGGAGCAGCGTGCGCACTGCGCAAGATGCTCCTCGATCTGCCGCCGTTGCGCGGACGGCAGCACTCCCGCTGCGTAGGCCGCAAGCGCGTCGCGGTAATTCGCGCAGACGGATTCATCTGGCATAGCGGACCGTCCTTCTATGGTCGTTGGTGAGTATGTTCTTGGCTATGTTCTGGATGTCGCTCATCGCTGACCTCGCTGATCTCCTGTGGAATTATTCTGTGCAGACTGGGAGATATAGAGACTTCAGGTTCGAGCATCATCGTGTTCGGCCAGCGCCCTGGAGAGCGCCTGGCGCGCGCCGTTCAGCCGGCTTTTTACGGTGCCGAGCGGAATATCGAGGACCTGAGCCGTCTCGTCGTAGGTGAATCCCTGGGAGAAGACCAACTCCAACACTTCACGGTACTTTGGCGATAACTGCTCAAAGGCGTCTAAGAGTGCCAGTCGGTCTACAATTTCTTGTTCTGGTGAAGTGTGCGCCAGCGCGGCGTCTGATTCATGCTCGCCAGCCTGTTCGGGTGCGCTGTAGGACAGGCCTTTGTCTCCCATCGCGCTTCTGCGAGCATTGCCAGCGATATTACGCGCAATGCGAAAGAGCCAGGTGGCGACCGTCGCCTCGCCGCGATAGGAGCCGGCGGCGCGCCAGACCGCAAGAAATACATCTTGCAGCACGGTGTTCGTCAGTTCGCCATCGCCATGCACCTGCTGATAGACGAAGCGCCAAAGCCGGGGGCGATAGGACGCATAGAGCTGGCGCAGCGCTTCCTCCTGGCCAGCGGCGATCTGTGCCAGCAGCGTTCGGTCGCCCGCAGTAACGCGGGGCAAACGATCACCTTGCCAAGATGCCTCCCCGCCCGGCCCGCCGGAATGGCTGATGCGACCGGAATGCTCGGACGGCGCGGCATTGTTGGCATGTGAGGCCATGCGCTTCCCTTTCTTGCGCTAGCACAATCAACCCAATCAACCCAATCAACCCAATCAACCCAATCAACCCGTTGAACTCGATGAACCCGATATCCCACTAACCCTATGCACAACTGATAGTCACTTCCTATGACGCAAAAGTTCGGTTGAGGGAGAAAGCAATACTGGCAATCCGTCCAGGGTAACGGACTTCCCACAGGTTGTATCCTAAGAGGTAGACCTGTTTTTTAACATTCGTGTAGGGATGTGTTTTCCATGAAGAAAGTTGAGTACAAGTGGGTGGCGCTGGCCGTCACTACCATTGGCTCCTTGATGGTGGCGATTGACTCGACGATTGTGATCCTCGCGCTGCCTAACATGCTGCAAGAACTGCACTCCAACCTCGTGCGCATGACCTGGGTGATTATCGGCTATCTCCTCGTCAGCACTGTCCTCCTGCTTACCTTTGGGCGCATGGCTGATATGTTCGGCAGGGTTCGCCTCTACAATCTGGGCTTCGCCGTCTTTACCATTGGTTCGGTGTTATGTGGCCTCGCGCAGAACGACACGATGCTGATTCTATCGCGCGTGGTCCAGGGCGCGGGCGGCGCAATGCTCTCCGCCAATGCAATGGCGATCATCACCGAGGTGTTTCCGGCGGAGCAACGCGGCCAGGCGATGGGCTTCAACGCGATCACCTGGGGACTCGGTAGCGTGCTTGGTCCGGTGCTTGGCGGCTTGATTCTGGCGGCTGGCTCGTGGCGCTGGATATTCCTGGTGAACCTGCCCATCGGCATCATCGCTACGCTGGCGGCGTATCTGCTGCTGCACGACATCGCGCCCAATCCCAAAGGTGAGAAGTTCGATCTGGTCGGAGCGTTCCTCTTCAGCATCGGGCTGGTGTTCCTGCTGCTCGGCATCACCGGCGGCATCGGTCCGGGCTGGCTTTCGCCGTCCATTCTCAGCTTCTTTGCCATTGCCCTTGTGGCGCTGGTGGCGTTTGTGATCTGGGAGCGGCGGGTCGCCTATCCAATGCTGGACCTGCACCTCTTCGACAACCATCAATATGGCTTCTCGGTGGGTGCGGCGGCGCTGCAATCACTGGCGGTTTTTGCCGTCAATTTCCTGCTGATTTTTTATTTGCAGGGCGTACTTGGCTACAACCCGTTAACGGCGGCGCTGCTGATTCTGCCGCTGCCAGTTGTCACCTCGATTGTCGGCCCGCTCAGCGGCGTCTGGGCTGATCGCATCGGCGGCATGATTCCAGCGACCATCGGGTTGGTGGTGCAGGGTGCGGCGCTGGTGCTGCTCTCATTCCTCACGCCCAGGACGCCGTATCTCGTGTTGGCGCTGGCGCTGGCGTTGATGGGCTTCGGCGGCGGACTCTTCTGGTCGCCGAACACCAGCACGACGATGGGCGCCGCGCCGCGCAACCGGCTGGGTGTCGCCTCCGCCACGCTGAACACGATGCGTAACGTCGGCATGGTCTTCAGCTTTGCCGTGGCGTTGGCGGTGGCCGCCGCGACGATGCCGCCCGCGCTGATGAACGCCGTCTTCCTGGGCACCGTCGGCCATCTCGCGCCTTCGATCTCCAGCGCCTTCACCAGCGGCATGGGGCATGCGTTCCTCGCCTCAGCCTTCATCTGTGTGCTGGCGATCTTCTGCTCGCTGGTGCGCGGCAACGTCCAGCGCGTGCCGGTTGCTGCGCCACAGGGGGGCGTTGCATCCACCGAAGGCGGTGACGGCGTACAATTGGTGGGGAAACGGTAGACCTCACCCCTCCGCTGGGGGCGGCAGGGTGAACGGCTTCGCGGGCTGCTGGCGATTGGCGGCGGCCTGGGCGCGCAGCCGTTCCACGCACATTTCCGGCACGAAGCGTCCGCCCAGCGGCGTTGGGTGCATGTTGGGGCCGTGATAGTCGCTGCCTCCGGTGGGGATGAGGTGATATTTCTCCGCCAGCCCCAGCAGATGCCCGACCGTCTGGTCGTCGTACTGGCCGTAGAAACATTCGAGTCCCTGCATGCCAGCCTCCACCATCGGCACGATCACCCGCTCCTCCGCGTCTTGAATGTTGGCGGAGTGGGCCAGCACTGGCACACCGTAGGCGCTGCGCACCAGCCGCACCGCGTTCTCCGGTGTCAGTTTATAGCGCGGGATGTAGCCCGGTCGCCCCGGCGCAATCCACTTGTCGAAGGCGTCGCTGACATCGCTGGCATAGCCGCCCTCGATCAGCGCGCGGGCAACATGCGGGCGACCCACTGACCCCTGCGCCAGCTCGCGCACGCGCTCCCAGGTGATGTTCAGCCCCATCTCGCGCAGCTTCTGCACCATGCGTTCGCCGCGCAACTGCCGCGCCTCGCGCAGCAGGCGCAGGCTCTCCTGTAGCTCCGGCTGGTGATAGTCAATGAAATAGCCCAGGACATGCGCCTCGCCCTGCTTGTTCGGCAAGTCCGTATTGATCTCAATGGCGGGAATCACCTCTACGCCAAGCTGTTGGCCCACTGTGATAGCCTCCGCCAGCCCGCCGACCGTATCGTGGTCCGCCAGCCCGATGATGCGCAGACCGGCCTCGTGCGCCAGCCGCACCAGTTCAGCCGGCGCATAGAGGCCATCTGAGGCCGTCGAGTGCGTATGCAGGTCTATCGTGTTGTTGGTAGTGCTGATATGGTCTGTATTCGCCACGACGGTCCTATCCTCTCTTACTACTTCGCGTAATCAACCGAGCGGGTTTCTCGCACGACACAGACCTTGATCTGGCCAGGATAATCCATGCTCTCTTCGATCTTACGCGCGACATCGCGTGCCAGTTGATTCGCCGCGTCTTCGTCCACATCTTCCGGGCGCACGATGATACGCACTTCGCGCCCGGCCTGAATCGCAAAGGACTTTTCGACGCCGGTGAATGAGTTGGCGATATTCTCTAGCGTTTCCAGCCGCTTGATATAGAGATCAATCGTCTCACGGCGCGCACCCGGACGCGCAGCAGAGAGCGCATCCGCCGCCTGCACGATGGCCGCTTCGAGCGACTGCGGCTCAGACTCAGTGGCGTGGTGCGAGACGATGGCGTGGATGACTTTGGGCGAGCGGTTGAAGCGGCGCGCAATCTCGCCACTGATGAGCATATGCGGCCCCTCGACCTCCTGGTCAATCGCTTTGCCCAGGTCGTGCAGCAGACCGGCGACCTTGCAGACGCCGACATCCGCCCCAAGTTCGGCGGCCATCGTCGCCGCCAGCACCGAAACCTCGATGGAATGGTTCAGCACATTCTGGCCGTAGCTGGTGCGGAAGTGCAGCCGGCCCAGAATCTTTACCAGCTCCGGCGGCAGGTTGGTGACGTTGGCCTCGTTACAGGCGCGCTCGCCCTCCTCACGCAGCACGTTGTCAATATCCTGCTGCGCCTTCGCCACCACTTCCTCGATACGCGCAGGATGAATGCGTCCATCGAGGATCAACTTGGTCAAGGCGATACGGGCTACTTCGCGGCGCACGGGATCGAAGCCGGAGAGAATGACGGCTTCGGGGGTATCGTCAATAATAAGGTCAACGCCGGTGGCAGCTTCCAGCGCGCGGATGTTGCGGCCCTCGCGTCCGATGATGCGGCCCTTCATTTCGTCGTTGGGCAGCGGGACGACGGAGATGGTAATGTCGGAGACTTGATCTGATGCGCAGCGTTGGATGGCCAGGGTGATGATCTCGCGGGCCTTTGCCTCGGCCTCCTCGCGCGCCTGTGCCTCGATCAAGCGTGCGCGGCGGCTGGCATCGCGCCGGGCCGTCTCCTCGACGGCGCGAATTAATTCTTCGCGCGCTTCCTGCTGGCTCATACGCGCCACCCGTTCCAATTCGACGGCGCGCTTGCTACGTAGCTCCTCAGCCTGCGCTTTGAGGGTTTCGAGTTCCTGCTGGCGCTGTGTCAACTGACGCTCGCGCTTCTCGACCCCTTCGATCTTGCGGTCGAGCGATTCCTCCTTCTGCTGGAGCCGCTGCTCCTGTCGCTTGATCTCTTGCCGTCGCTCGCGGTTCTCGCTTTCGAGCGACGCTCGTATTTTTGCTGTTTCTTCTTTGGCTTCACGGAGCGCGTCGCGCTGCTGGGCCTGTAGCTCCAACAGGCGGATCTCCGCGCTCTCTTTCTCCTGGTTGAGCCGCTCCTCATGCTTGCGCTGGGTTTGTTCTTTGGCGAACCGGTATCCGCCATAGGTCCCTAACGCCAGGAAAAACACGGCGACCAGAACTATCTCTAAAGCAGTACTCACGTATTGGAAACCTCCGCGAGGCAACCTTTGGGATGATTGGGAATGGGATAAAACGACACGACTGACTGATTGTGGCTGGTGTTCTCTCTCATCGTGCGCGGCAAACCGCAGCGACAATGAACCAGCAGTTCCCCACACTATATGAAAGAAACGGTCAAGCTGTCAAGCGGTCAGCAATGCGAAAAGACGCTTCTCTTCTTGTCTAGCAGCTATTTGTGCGTTCATACTGTGTAATCTGTGAGCTTTTTCTGCACCGTATCCACCGGGATACGACGCTGCTCTACCCATCGCGGCCTGTCACCTGCTGCCACCCAGCATGGTATACTGCGTGCGGCCTGTTGCTCCGTTTTCTCTCTCATGTTCTCTCATGCAATCATTCGGAGACCACTGTTATGACCGAGCCGACCAACACAAACACGCCAGCGGCGCTGACCGCTGAACAGACCACGTGGCTGAATCGCTATATCCGTTCGATTCCTGATTATCCGCAGCCGGGCATCCTCTTCCGCGACATTACGCCGCTGCTTCAGAACGCCACGCCGCTGCGCTTCGTCGTCGAAACGATGGCCAACCGCTACCGCAACGCGGGCATCGAGCAGGTGGTGGGCATTGAGTCGCGCGGCTTCATCTTCGGCACGCCGCTGGCCTATCTGCTGGGCACCGGCTTTGTGCCGGTGCGCAAGAAAGGCAAACTGCCCTATCAGGTCATTTCGGTCGAGTATGATCTGGAATACGGCTCGAATGTATTGGAAGTCCACACGGACGCCGTGCGGCCAGGGCAGCGTGTGCTGGTGGTGGATGATCTGCTGGCGACGGGCGGCACCACTGCTGGAACCGTCAAACTGTTGGAACAGTTGGGCGCTGAGGTCGTTTCGCTGGCATTCTTGATCGAGCTTGCGGATTTGGGTGGGCGCGCCAGGTTGCAGGGCCATGATGTCTTTGCGCTGCTGAGCTACTAGCGTCAGCTAGTGTTGTCAGGTTGTTCTGGGTTCTTATGGCGATTCTCGTGCATCCGGCCCGCGCCACACAAAACTGGCTGCGCGCGGGCGTCCGCAAGGGCGACCGCATGTATCATGTCCTCTCCGATCTCATCGGGCCGGAGGGCAGCCGTGAGCTGCGCGCGTTCGTCGCCGCGTTTGGCATGCGCCCGGAATGGATGCAGTATGCTGGCACATATCGTGAGCATTTTGATGCCCGCGAAGACACCGGATTGGCGATGATCGCCCACGGCGCACGGCTGGCGACCAACCGCGAGGTGGGGCAACTGCTGGCTGCCAAGAAAGCAGCAATGCAGGGGTAGTGAGGTCACTCACCGATTGGTTCGGTATGGATGACCACTGAGGCCAGTTGCGGATATTCCAGGCGGAGCGCGCGTTCAATCTCTTCCGCCCAGATATGCACCTGGCTAATCGGCGCATCGGGATCGAAGGTCAGGTGTAGCACCAGATCGAGTTCGCCCGCCTGATCTGTCGCGCCATTCGCCGCCGCGCCGGATTGTGGTGCGCAGGGCTGATAAAGACGCGCATCGTGGGCGCTGCCCTTGCCCGCGATGCGATCAGCGATGGCCAGCATACGCCGCACCATCGCGGTGTGTTCGTTCGTCACTTCATCGCGTGGCTCAATCTGCTCTGCCGGCGCTTCCAGGTGGGTCGTCACGCGGGAGACGCGGCGGTCGCTCTGCAAAATATCTTCTTCCAGGCGCGTCGCCGTCTCGTGCGCCTCGCGCAGATTCATCTCCGGGCGCACCTCGACATCGAAATCCGCTTCCAGGCGTCCGCCAACGTCGCGCAGGCGGATATCATGCGCATGGACGCCGTGCAACTCCGCCAGATAGTGAATGCGGTCCTGGACGGTCTCCCCCGGTGCGCGCATTGGCTCGACATGCACCACGACATCTGTCCCACTCTGCGGGAAGCTTTCATGGATGGCGGCGGTCGCCACTCCCTCAATGCGCTCGCTCAAGTCGTGCGTCTGCTCGAAGCTGAGCGTGCGCGGCGCCTCCACCACCACATCAGCGAACATCTTGTTGCCCGCGCGCCGCACGCGTGTCCGCCGCACCTCCACGACATCCTCCACGCCCGCCACTGCCGTTTGCAGTCGCTCCAGCACTACCTCCGGCGCGCGGTCCAGCAGCGCATCTATCGTGTCGCGCGCCAGACGCAGGCTCACCCAGATGACAATGCCAGTGACGCCAAGCGCCGCGAGCGCATCCGCCTGTTTCAGCCAATCCGGCAGGTGGAGTTGCTGCGCCAGGAAGACGATGAAGAGTCCGGCAATGACCACCGAGGAACTCCAGATGTCGGTACTGAAGTGCAGCGCATCGGCTTCGAGCGCCTGGCTACCGAGCCGCCGTGCCGTGCGCAGCAGCGCCCGCGAGCGTGTGAAATCCACGGCAATCGAGACAGCCATCACCAGGAAGGCCCAGCCGATGTTATCTACCTGTCCCTCGTGCAGAATCAAGCGACGCAACGCCTCGAAGATGATCCAGCCTGCGGTGATGAGGAGGAGACAGGCTTCGAGGAAGGCGGAGAGGTTTTCGGCCTTCTCGTGGCCGTAGGGATGGCTGGCGTCGGCGGGGCGGTCTGCATAGCGCACGGCGAAGAACGTTAGCAACGCCGCCACTAGGTCCAGCCCGGAGTGTGCCGCCTCTGCCAGAATGCCCAGGCTGCCGGTGAAGAGGCCGACGCTGAGTTTGAGGCTGGTCAGCCCGATGGCTGCACCGACCGACGCCAGCGCCACCAGCCGTTTTTCGCGTAGCGCCGCCTGTGCCGCCTGCGCCTCACGACTTGTCACCATACCGCTCATATTCTGGCCACCGCCCTCATCTGCGATGTCTCCACGTTATTCCACTCACGACGCACCATTGGCTTTATATGCTCAGCATCCACCGCGCGTGCAAAGCCAGGCTTGATGAGTAGCGCCTCATCCATTGCATTGCGCAGCCGTTCCTCCGAGCCGATGTGATAAAAATGGGAGCAGACGCGCATTTCCACGTCCGCCCAGCATGCCTCGATATGGTGATTGCGCCGGTGACGGTTTTCCAGCCACATCGAAAGCGCATAGCCACAGGGCAACGCCTGCACATGCCGCGCTAGCTTCTCGGCTTCGCGCTCATCCCATTGATTGTAATAGCCGGTGTGCCGTCCAGTGTAGGGAGGGTCAAGATAGACGAAATCATCCGCCTGCGCTTCTGGCAGGATATCCTCCCACTTGGCGACGCGAAACTCCCAGGCTTTGCCTTGCATCTGTCGCGCGACCCAGTTCACCTGATTGGCGATTTTGGTAATATAGGCTGGCGCGAACCGTTGCGCCTTGTGTCCAAAGGGCACGTTGAACTTGCCTGCGCGGTTGAAGCGCATGACGCCATTGAAGCACGAGCGATTGAGAAACAGGAAATCCAGAGGCGCGCCATCCGCATTGAAGCGTTCGCGCACCTCGTAATAATAATCAGCGCCGCCACGCTCCAGCTTTTTCCCCTCCGCCTGAAGAAACGCGCGGACGCTGCTCGCGGTGATACGGCCATCCTGAATTGCCTGATAGAGCGCGATGATGTGCCGGTTGGTGTCTGCGAGCAGGGCGCGGTTGGGCGCCAGATTGAAGGCGACGACGCCCGACCCCAGAAACGGTTCGATCCAGCGCGCACCCTCTGCCGGAGACCAGCGGATGCTGTCTAGAATAAACGGCACCAGTTTGGTCTTGATGCCCTGGCATTTCACAGGAGGCACGCCAACATGACCGATGGCTACCGGCAACATCGTCACGTGGATGCCTCCTCGTGCAAACCGCCCGCTACTTGCCGCCGCTGCTGGCGTTGCCGACGCCGGAGGTCTGCGCCCAGAACTCCATCAGGTCGCTCTTGGAGATCACCCCGCGCAGCAAATCGCCTTCCATGACGGCAACAGCCGTCTGCCCGCCGACGAGCAACGTATAGGCGTCACGCACCGGCGCGCTTTCGGGCAGCATTGGCAGCGGCGGACCCGCCCACTCGCCCGCGCGTTGATCGTGCAGCCGTTCGCCGGAGGCAAAGCGTTGCAGCAGCGAGTTTTCGGTGAGCGAGCCGACTACGCGCCCATCCTCGATGACCGGCAATTGCGAGATGCCATAGCGATGGAAGCGGCTGATTGCCTCGGCTATCGAATCGTCTGGCGCAATCCCCACCACCAGCGGCACATCCGGCGAGAGGCTGTTCCTGAAGGCCAGCACATCGGCCAGTGTCGGCTGCGCGGGCGCTTCGTAGAAGCCGTTTTCGCGCATCCATGTATCATTGAAGAGTTTCGAGAGGTAGCCGCGTCCGCCATCCGGCAGCAGCGTCACCACCACGTCGTCCGGCCCCAGCCGCTTAGCGTATTCAAGCGCCGCCGCCATCGCCGTGCCGCTCGATCCGCCGACGAAGAGACCCTCCTCGCGTACCAGCCGGCGCATTACATGGAACGAGGTGCGGTCGTCCACGCGAATCACCTCATCCACCACCGACGGGTCCCAGTTCTCCGGAAACTTCTCAGTGCCGATGCCCTCGACCTTATACGGGCGCGGCGTATCGCCAGAATAGATTGAGCCAGCGGGGTCCGCGCCAATGATCTTGACATCCGCGCTCTGCTCTTTCAGGTAGCGCGCCGTGCCGATGATCGTGCCAGCGGTGCCGACGCCAGCCACGAACGCCGTCACTTTGCCGTCGGTATCTTCCCAGATTTCGGGGCCGGTGCCGCGATAGTGCGCCAGCGGATTGGCGGGATTGGAGTATTGATCGGGGCTGAAGGCGTTAGGAATTTCCTTTGCCAGCCGCGCCGCGACGTTGTGATAGTTGCCCGGCGCATCCGGTGGTTCGCTATTGGGGCAGATGACCACTTCGGCGCCCAGCGCACGCAGCAGGCTACGCTTTTCCTCGGAGACTTTATCGGTCATCACGAAAATGCAGTGATAGCCCTTGACCAGCGCCGCCAGCGCCAGGCCGGTGCCGGTATTGCCGCTGGTCGGCTCGACAATTGTGCTGCCCGGTTTGAGCAAGCCAGCCTTTTCGCTGGCCTCAATCATCGAGATGCCGATGCGATCCTTCACGCTGCCACCTGGATTGAAATATTCCACCTTTGCCAGCATCAACGGGCGTACATCCTGGCCGATTTTGTTCAGACGGAGTAAGGGCGTATGCCCAATCGTTTCCAGGATGGATGAATAATAGCGCATATCCCCTCACGCGGCGTTTGCTCGCGCCGCCTCCTCTGTTCGCTTGCGGCCACGGCGAAGCGCGTTTCATTCGCTCCACCGGACCACGACAACATCGTCTCTAGCGTCTCTGGCGTCTGCACCATTGCCACGCCATCCCCATGATACTACAGCAAAGACTATCCAGCTGGAAAGAGGATATTTGTTGCTGCTGTGCCTGATGCGCGCAGGAACGTTATAATCCTTGTGGCGCGCCTTCATTCGTTCAATCGTTCAATAGGGCGCATCCATCATATTGCTTGTCATCATCATGGAGAAATACACGCATTATGCTTTCCGCCGCCAAGTGGGGCGCTCTGGTTGGAGTTTGCTCCTATCTCGTGCTTATCGTCGGGCTGACGCTGCTGAATGCGGCGCTCTTCGGCAACAGTCCTGCCGATCTCGACCATCCCGGCGCGCTCACGTTTGTCTGCCTGGGCATCTTCGGCCTGCTCTTCGCCTTCTCCGCCGCCGGGTACTTCACCGGACGTGAGACGTTGCGCGCGGGGTTGGGCGCGCTCTCCGCCGTCATCGCCTTTGCCGTTTACTATCTGCTTTCGCTGATCTATACGCCGGACCGCAGCGCGGCGAGTACCGCATCCACCACGACAACCCCTGCCGGTGCGCATCCGCTGCCCGCTGTTTTCCAGGCGCTTGCCGCCATCGTCGCCGGATTGATCGTGGCGGGGTTTGCCGCGCTGATGGGCTGGCTGGGCGCGCGGCCCGCCGTGCAACAGGCGCGCAAGCGGCTCAATCTCGCCACGGCAACAGACGCAACGGACTCAACGGACTCAACGGAGCCTGATGAGATTCCTGCATCACTGAAGGCCATACCGCTGGCAGATGCAACGGAGGCGCCGGAATCCACAGAAGCGCCAGCGACAACAGCGGAGCGCGACGATACGGTCGTCGGCTAGCCGCAGCAGCCGCACGGCTATGTATCTGTATGTATCTGAAGGACATGTTGGCGTGCCCATTGAAGCAACTACCCTGTGTTGACTAGGAATTATGGCATGGTCACTGCGCAATATGGATTACTAGAAGGATAGATTGGCGTCACAATGATTGCAGCGGACGTGTATGACATCGTGCTTTTATGACATCGTGCTTTGGTTTCCATCTTGATAAGGAGTAACCAAATAACCACGTTGACGGGGGAGTTCTTGGTGGATATGCAGCAGCCTGGTGATGCTCAGTCTCAATCGCAACATGCTCAACATGTGGTCGTTATGGGCGCGGGGCCGGCTGGCCTCACAGCGGCCTACGAATTGCAGAAGCATGCGGTTCCGGTGACGGTGCTGGAGAAAGACCCACAGTTTGTCGGCGGTATCTCGCGCACCGTCGAGCATCGCGGCTATCGCTTCGATATCGGCGGCCACCGCTTCTTTAGCAAGAGCCAGGAAATCGAAGACCTGTGGAGCGAAGTGCTGGGCAATGAGTTGCGCACCTGTGGACGCCTCTCGCGCATCTACTATCGAAATCGCTATTTCGACTATCCCCTCAAAGCGACCAATGCGCTCTTCAACCTGGGACCATTCGAGACGATTCGCTGCATGTCGAGTTACGCCTGGGCGCGTATCCATCCGGTCAAGAACCCACAAACGCTGGAAGATTGGGTCAGCAATCAGTTTGGGCATCGCCTCTTCAGCATCTTTTTCGAGGTCTACAACGAAAAGGTCTGGGGGATGAGCGCGAAGGAAGTATCCGCCGACTGGGCCGCCCAGCGCATCAAAGGGCTGAATCTGGGCGCGGCGATCAAAGGCGCGCTGCTCCCCAAACCCAAAGCAAAGAAGGGCAAGGGCACGGTCATCACGACATTGATTGACGAGTTTCGCTATCCGCGCCTCGGTCCTGGGCAGATGTGGGAGCGCGTGCGCGATATCCTGCGCGAGCGCGGGCAGACGGTGGCGATGGGCCAATCCGTTGAGGCAATTCGCCATGCGAATGGGCGTGTCACCAGCGTTACCGTGCGCGATGCGCAGGGCAATGTCAGCGAAGTTGGTGGCTCGGACTTCATCTCTACGCTTCCTGTGCGCGAACTCGTGGACAAGCTGGAGCCAGCGGCGCCGGATGCGGTGCGACAGGCGGCCAACAGCCTGCGCTACCGCGATTTCCTGACAGTCGCGGTGGTCGTCAACAAGGATCAGATGTTTCCCGACAACTGGATTTATATTCATGATCCAACCGTCAAAGTCGGCAGAATCCAGAACTTCAAGAACTGGAGCAAAGACATGCTGGCCGACCCCAAGACGACCTGCCTGGGTATGGAATATTTCTGCTTCGAGGGTGACGGCCTCTGGACTTCTAGCGATCAAGACCTGGTGGAGCTGGCGCGGCGCGAGTTGGTGGCGCTGGGCATGTGCCAGCCGGGAGACGTTGCCTGGGGCGTGGTGGTGCGCCAGCCGAAGGCCTACCCGGTCTACGATGATGTCTACAAGCAACATCTGAAGGTCGTCAAGGACTATGTAGAGGCGAATCTGCCCAATCTCTGGCTGGTCGGGCGCAACGGTATGCACCACTACAACAATCAGGATCACTCGATGATGACAGCGCTCCTGGTGGCGCGCAACATCGCCACCGGCGCCCACTTCGACCCCTGGAAGGTCAACACCGACGCGGAATATCACGAAGAGGCGCGCTTCGACGAGGAAGACCGCTCCGGCAGGCTCGTGCCCAAAGCCGCCCCTGCGCTCGCCCATGTCGAGAAGTAGCCGAGAAATAGCGATGTGATATCTGCTCACTTCCCTGAATCCATGAGGACTACCGGGAAGCGCAGTTCAGTGACGGTCCAGCGACGGGCGGCCATCGCCTCGGCGTCGGCGTCAGATTCTGCTGACACGACAGGCAGGCGCGGATCGGTGATGCGCACGCCCAGGTCGTCGGGAATCGCGAGCAAATCGGGATTGCCTTCCTGTTCATAAATAGTCACAGCGCCGCGCAACTCGGACTCTACCAGTTGCCGCACCAGTTGCAGCCCCATGCCCTCAGCCTGCTCGATGGAGAACCCGTCTGGCAACCCCTGCCCGTCGTCAGCGATGCGCAGGACGATGGCGCTGCCTTTCAGCGTGGCGCTGATGCGAATTTCGCCCCGTTCGCGCCCCTCGAAGCCATGCTCGATGGCGTTGGCAATTAACTCATTAAGGACGATGGCCAGTGTCGTCGCCTGCTCGCTCGGCATATCAAACGGCGCATGACTGATATGGAAGTGGATGTGCAGTTCCGGCGGCACGAGGTTGCCGCGCACGATACCGACGATCTTGCGGGCGATTTCATCCACTGGCGCCATGCCAAGTTGTGCTGTGGAGAGTAGATCATGCGTCGCGGCGATGCCTTGAATGCGCGACACATTCTCTTCGAGAATCTGCTCCAACTCTGGCGATTTCGCGCGTCGCCGCTGCATATTGAGGATCGAAGCCACCTGTTGCAGATTGTTCTTGACACGGTGGTGCATCTCACGTAGCAGCGCCTCTTTGGTGCGTAGCCCTTCGCGGGTCTGTGTGAAGAGGCGCGCATTCTCCATCGCAATCGCCGCGACATTGGCGAATGTGACGACAAGCTGTAACTGATGCGCGTTCAACATGTGACGCTGGCTGCTAAAGACACAGAGCGACCCCAGCGGACCGTGTACCGTCGTCAGTGGGGCGCAGAGAACGGCATGCTGGTCGCCGATGACATCGGAGAGGTCGTGCAGGAAACAGCCGACATCCTGGCGCATGCAATCCACCTGCATACTCGGCTCGCCGGAATGGATGACGCGCCCGACGCAGCACTGCCCGGCGTGAACCGTGGCGTTAGCAAGCGCGGCGGTGTCGAATCCGTGGCTGGCGACCGCTCGTAACCGCTGCGTCGCCGGGTCCAGCTCGAAGAGAATTGAGCGGTCCGCGCCGCTCAGCAGGACTGCCTGCGACACGATCATGTTCAACACGTTGTCGAGGTCCAGCGAAGAGGTGACGACGGCGGAGACGCGGTGCAGTGTGCTGAGTTCATGTACCTTGCGGCGCAACTCCTCGTCGGTCTGCTCGTAGAGTCGCCCATTCTCGATGTTCATTGCCAATTGTCCCGCCACGATTTCGAGGAACCGCACTTCTTCTTCGCTGAAATAGCGCGGCTCGCGGGATTGGACGGCGATGACCCCTTGCAGCTTGACCAGCGTGAAGAAGATGATCGGCACGGCGAGCAGCCCACGATAGGGTTCTCCATACGCCACGGCCTCATGGGTGAAACGCGCATCCTCGAAAGCGTCGCGCACAATCAGCGGATGCCCATGTTCCGCCACCCAGCCGGTATATCCCTGGCCAAGTTGAAGTGAGAAGTGCTGGCCGCTGCTGGGGTAGGGTCCGCTGCTGGCGCGCAGTTGCAACTCATGAGTGATATCGTCGAAGAGGAAAATGACGCAGAGATCGGCGTTCATCTCCTCGGCAACCGCTTTGGCGGCGGTATGTAGCGTTTGATCGAGTTCGAGAATCGAGTTGGCGGCGGCGTTGATGCGCTGCAACGCTTCCAGCCGGGTTGCGCCGCGCCGCGCGTGTTCGGCGTCTTCCGCTGCCTGGCGCGCGGTCACTTCCTGGAAGGCGCGCGTTTGTGTGATGAGGATATCGGCGGTGCGTGCGCCGAGAAACGCCTGCGCTTGAATCGCCAGATTTGGCTGATCTGCGAGCAACATGCTGATGGCCTCGGCCAGCACTTTGCTCCACCGCTGGATACTTTCCAGGCGCACTTCCAGGCGGCCACCCTGCTCCGCCAGCCGCCGCGCAGAGGCTTCATACGCCGGGCGATACTGTTTCGGTGGCAGGCCACAGAGCGCATCGAGCAGTAATCCTGCGTCGCTGCCGGGCTGTGGCTCGACGCCCTCACCTGCCTCTTTGCACAGATATTGGCGCAGTTCCGCCTCATGCGCTTTGAGCGCGGCAGTGATTTCGCTCTTCGACATGATCGTTTCGCCCGCCCCTACCTGATGTACCCTGTTTGCCTATCACCCCAGAACCCCAGGACGCTAGCGTCTTGTCTCCATCCTTCTGTTGGATTGTAGGCAGCGTACCAGCGCCTTGTCAAACGCAACAGATGCGCTTATCCGCAAAGATCGAACGCATGCCGTATGGTCCTGGGTTGATTGTCTGCCGTCCCCTGGTAGAGTACAATCGGGCAGGGTATCGGCCTTGCGATGCAGCGCAGGCAGATGCCTCGATCTCATGGGCACCGGGAGGCAAACACGATGGGGCCAGGAACGAATCAGCCGGCCACCGCTTTTCATAGATCTCAAATGTCTCATACATCTGAGCAACCGGCAGTGGCTTCCGCCAATGGGGCCGGCTGGGAGCAACGGCTCTATACCGGATTGCGAATGGCCAGTGTGCCGGGCGAAGTTCGTGCTGCGCTGGCCAATGCGCTGGGCGAGTTGGGAGTTGAGGCGGAGTTCTTCTTGCTGCTTATCAACAATTTCCCCGGCGGAGGCGCGCCATCTCGCGTCCGTGGCGAGTCCTTTCTGGGGCGGTTGGAAGCGGCGGCGCGGCGTCTCGTGCGCACGGCGGATACGCTGGAGGTGGCGACGCAAGGATATCTGACGGCTCTGGAAGCCGATGATCCCGGCATTCGCAATGCTGCCGCCGAGGCTGACCCCTGGTGGCCGCCAGCGCCAGATTTTGAGATCACCGGCGAATCCATCGAGCTACGGCTGCGGCGCTGCGGCTTTGCCTACCGGCACGTCGTTGCGGCGTATCTGGCTGCCAATATCGAGGCCATCGCCACACATCTCTCACTGGTTCTCCACGCGCTCTCCACGTTGCCGCCCGCTGGCGTCTTGCCGACGAGTTCGCTCTATCAGGGACTCTACGAACTCTCCTCGGCGTTTCAGGGCTATCTCATTCCTCAGCACATTGTGCATGCAGACACGCAAACCCCTGGGCTGCTCACCGGCATTGCCCGGCTGCGCGCGCTGGATGCCCAGGAAGATACCTCGCTGCAAAGTGATCTCGCCTGGGCGGAGACACAACTGGCCGCGACACAAACCTTTCTGCACACGCAGCACATCTCTGCTGCGCAACGCCAGTGGGCGCTGGCAGCCGCCCAGGAATGGCAGGAGACGATCAATTTGCTCAAAACAGTGCGCGAACCGGCACGCTGATTGCTAGGCGAGGCATGGCAGAGAAGAGCAGGTGAGGCGTGGGCGAAAAAGTGAAGCAGGCGACAACGCCGCTTTTTCTTTCCGTCTCGCCGCATGGTATAATCTTTTCGTTGCGCTCCGGTCGCTGGCAACGCGCGTCATCTCAGCAGTTTACGGTCGTTCAATTCACTCAAGCATGAGAGATGGGTCATTAGAGAACGCGATAGTCGGTGGAGTGTGGGGACACCTGCCAACATATCGAGGGGTGTGGGAGATGGGACTGGTTACAATATGAGATATGGTGGACCAACTGGGCCAATTAGTAGCGGAAGACCTAACTTCTCCTTTGCGAAGGGGAGCAATCCTCCTAATCTGGCGGACTATTCAGACGAACCCAAGTACGACCTGGCGACCGTCGTACAGATCGTTCGTGTGCGACCAATGATCCTCTGGGGATGGGAGCAGCAGCTTGGCATCCCCTCGCCCACCCATGTGCCAGATGACCCCGCCAGCAACGGACGCCGCTATTCAGAGCGCGACATTGCTGCTTCAATCTGGCTGCGCGAGCAAATCCTCAACGGTATCTCGCCAAATGAAGCCGCCGCCAGACTGCTTGGGCCACGCGGCACAGGGCGAGTGAATACAGGATCGCTGGCCGGTTCCGGCGCGCTTTCGGGGCCGCTCGATGATGCGCAACGCAATCGCGCGGCGATTTCACCACTGAGCGAAACGGGCCCGGCACCACGCACGGCCAAGCCGACGGTCCGCTTGAGCGATCTGGAACAAGCGCCGAATTCCGGCCCATTGCCGCCTGCGCCACCTGCGCCGCCAGAGCGAGCGCCGCAGATGTCCGGTCCGCTGGTGGATGCCACGCAACGGGCCATGCCCTCCGGTCAGCTTGGCTCCAGCTATCCAGGAGCGCCAGGAGCGCCCACTACCCGCACCTCTGGCAAACTGCCGGACATCTATGCTGCGCCGGCCTCCGGCCCGTTGCCGGGGTCAGGCACGCTCGCACCAGATGCAGCAGGCACAATGGGACAGGCGCCCTATCACTATGGTAATCAGTACGGCACCGGCGGACTCGGCAATCAGAATCCGAAGACCACCGGACCAATTGGCTGGCAGACCGGTGAGGCGGTGAATCCACCGGCAGAGGCTAGCGGACCGCACTGGTATCAGCCGCCGGATACCTCGTTGCCACCACTGGCCCAGCCACAGGGGCAGCATCCCAGCGGCGCGTATGGGCAATTGAACCCGGTGAATACCGGGCAGACGCGCCAGACGGGTCCATTCGGCCAATTACCCGAGACAAGCGCGCCCGGCGTCCCCTGGTCTGGCCCCGGCGCGCCACAGGCCCGTGGCCGCGAGTTGCGCCTGCTCCTGCCGCAATTCATTCGCGCCTTTAATGCTTTCGATACGATAGGCGCCAACCGCATCATCAACGAGGCATTGAACTCTCGTTCCGTTGAGATGATCTGTCTCGGCCTCTTGTTGCCCGCACTCACCCGCATCAGCGATCTGACGGCGCGGCACGAGGCCTCCACGCCGGAGGAACGCTATGCGCTGAACTATGCGCGCTCGTTCCTCTTCTCAGTGTTTTATCGCACGGTGGAGCGTCCCGATGGTCCGCTGGTGTTCGTATGCTGTGGCCCGAAAGAGATGAGCGAAATCAGCGCGCTGACGCTGGCGGTCTTCTGGCGGCGCGCGGGGCTACGTGTGGCCTATTTCGGCGCTGATATGGACGCTGGCAGCCTGATCGAGGAGGTGCGTAAGCGCCGTCCGGCGCTCGTCTCGCTCTCGGTGTCGGCCACGCAGCGTATCAGGTCGCTGGCGCGACTGGTGAAGGCGCTGAACCAGCTCGATGCGCCGCGTCCGTATGTAGGCTTCAGCGGTCCGATCTTCGTGCGCAATCCGGAGCTTCAGCACAAGGTAAACGGTATCTATCTGGGCGACGACGCCTCCGCCGCCACCTGGCATGTGACGAATCTACTCGGCACCGACCGGGGCGTCGCGGTGGGCAGTTAGCCCCCCACCCCTAACCCCTCCCCCGTGCGCGGGAGAGGGGAACCAGAGACCATGTGGCTAACGAGGCGACACACGCAGAGAGCCAGCGAATTCATTCGCTGGCTCGTTTCGCCGCATTATAGGATGCGGCGGTAGGCATGGAGACGGTTGACGACGCGGAAGCCAGCCGACTCGTAGAGCGATTTGGCAGTGGTGGCGGCGAACTTGGGCGGGTGGTCTTGCGCGCCGGTGTTGACGGTCGCCAGCGTTGCGCCGAGCGCCTGTAAGCGGCGCATCCCTTCGCGTAGCACGGCACTGCTGAGGCCGCGCTGGCGATAGTCTGGATGCGTGCCGACCGGCTCGAACTCGCCAGTGTGGTTGACCTCGTCGTACCAGCAGATGCAATACGACGCGAAGACGCCATCCGGCCCGACGGCCACCAGATCGAGATCGGGGCGGTAAAAGGGCGCTTCCTGCCGCAGACGGCGATACGACTCAACGGTGACGCGGGAAGGATGCCAGACCACGCGGTGCAACTCCACGCGCTGCGCGAATTCCTCTTCACCCGCGACTGGGCGCACGGTCCAGCCATCTGGCAGCGCAGGCGGGGCCAGCGGCGCGGTGAGTGGCTGATCGAAGAGATACTCTGTGAATCCCCCATCGCGATAGCCACGCCGGGTGAGCGCCTGCGTATAGAGCGTGTCGTCTTCCAGCGCATAGACCGTGAAGGTTGTGTCTGTCGCATTTGCTGGCGTCTCAGTGGTCGCCGTTGCTGCTGTTTCGCGCAGATGATGAGTAAATTGGTCTTCGCCCCAGGCCAGGATGCTTTCCAGCAGCGCCTCACCACGTCCGTCCTGCCGTGCGCTGGGATGCAACTGCACAATCATTTCTTGTGGCGTGTCGCACCAGGTAAAGGCAAGCAACACGCCTGCGTCATCTTCCCACAGAGAGATATGCTGGCGTGGATCGAAACCCGGCGCATGTGTCTGCCAGGAGACATCGCCAATCTGATAGTAGGCGTGTTTCGTTCCCTCGGTTGCGCCCGCGCGGGCGAGCGCAAGCATCGCATGGAGATCTTCCTCGTCACGATATGGGCGCGCCTGTGCAAGAGTTGGTGGCATTGATGGTTCCTCGTGCTATCCCTAAGTTTCGCGTTGATAGTTGGTAGGACAAACAAGAATGTCTGCCCTACCATATTGATGAGACTCCTTCAGTATCAGATGAGCAGCACGCGCGTGGCTATCAGTTTTCTGGCCCTTTTTCGCGCTCCGGCGATTCTGGCGTTTCCTGTGGCGCAGTGTGTTCGCTGGCGGCGTTCTGTTGGCTCTGCTGATTGCTGGCCGCCTCCTGTGCGGCCAGTTCCTCTCTGCTCACCAGCGAGGTTCCCGTCCAGACGTAGTTCGAGACATCAATGCCGCCGGATGGCTGCGCATCCTCTCCTCCGGTCTGGTTCGTCTCATCGGCAACTGGCTGCTGAGACGCAGGCGGCGTCGCTGGCTTCGCTGTCCGCTCCGGACGCGCGCCGTTCGCCTGGACTGGTTCGGCGCCACCAGTCCCGCTGAAGGTATTGCGCAACTGGCCGGCTTCCGCCTGGGTCTTTCCATTGCCGTTGCCGCTGTCGCTGGTATCTGCGCGTGCGCCCGCCGTTGATGCTGGCGGCGTTGGATTGGTGGCAGCGGTGACGGTGGCGGGGCCGTTCGCGGTTGCTGCTCCGCCGTTCCCTGTCCTATTGGTCGCCAATCCCTCGACGTAATGTTTGACATAATGAGCGATACGCACGCCATCCACCTGCTGAAAGCGAACATACTGGGGTGCCACGCGCTTCGAGATGGCTTTGGCGGTATCGGCGTCCGCGATGATTTCCGCCGGGCGCACGATGCGCCAGGCATCCAGCACGGCGTTCGGCCCACCGGTGCGATAGACGAATTGCGCGGGCACTTTTTCGCGCCCCGCCGCCACAGCAGCCTGTGACAGGGTTGCCTGCGCCTGCTGGTCGAAGAGATAGGGGTCGTTGAACTCTAACCGCTTGACATCACGGGCGATGGGCTGGCCGAGATAGAGATAGACCAGCGTGCGGCCATCGGCGGACTCTGTGGCCGCCTGGATGACCTGCTCGTTGTGTTCGGACGTGGCCGTTAGCACGACGAGCAGCGAGCGCGGCAGTTGCCGCAACGCCGACATGACGAAGACCGGCGTGCGCCCGGCGCGTTGCTGGTAGCGATAATGGATGACGGCGATACCGACGCCCAGAACGGTCAAGCCGCCGCCGAACGCCGTCGCCAGTGGCTTGGATTTGAGATTGGTGAGCCAGGCGAGGCCAACCAGCGCGGTCGTCAGGAAGCCGAGATAATATTTGATATCCGGCCACCACGCTTTGAGCCGCACCGTCACCGGCTGCGCCGTCTGCGCGACGCCCTGTCCCGCCGACGACACCACCTGATCTACTCGTCGCAGTCGTTCTATTGCCTGCGGGCTGAGCCGTGCCCGCAGCAGCGACGTGATCTGCCCACGGAAGCCGCCATCCGCATAATCGTCTACCTCATCTTCATCCAGATGCCGGCCAGCGATTTCTTCGCCATGCCGCTCACGCCAGCGAATGACATCCAGCGCGATACAGGTCAGCGAGAAGGCGCCCAAGAGGCCGAAAGCGTACATATCGCCGAGAATGTTCACGTCGCCATGTACGGCTATCAACACCAACAGAGGAATGCCCGTAGCCAGCGCAATCGAGACGTGTGGTGTGCCGCGCAAACGGTTATGCTTCTCAACGATCTTGGGGAAGAATTGCATACGCGACAGCGCCAGAAAGACATGATATGCGCCAATGATAGCCGTGTTGCTTGCGAAGACCAGCAGAATCGAGGCGGTAACTGAGGTCAGGATGCCGATGATTGTGCCGCCGTAGGCTTGCCCCAAAATTGAGATAAGCCGCGTGGAATCGGGAGTTCCGGCTTGATGGAAAGACGAGGCTGCTGTTGCGTGCAGCACGACCGGATCATAGAGCAGCGTCGTGGAGAAAACTGTGAGCAGTGGGCTGGTGACGCCAACGGTGATGACGACGAAGGCCAGCGCCCAGGTGACTGTTTTGTGGCGCGGCGTCTTCATCACCGGCGAAAGCTGCGAGATGCTTTCCAGGCCGGAGAACGCCAGGAATGCGCCGGCGAAGCCCGTCAGGACAATGGGCACCGTCAGATGACGCCCGGAGAACATCTCCTGAAAGACCAGGCCAATGATGTGCGGCGGCACACGCAGCACGACCACCAGCAGAATCAGCAGGTCGCTGACGAAAGCCGCGACGGCGATGGTGGCGCTGAAGATGGCGCTCTCTTTGATGCCATACCAGTTCAGCACGCCCAACAGGATCACGACGATAATGGTAATGAGGAGAACGTATGGCGCGATGGCAGGAATCACCGTCTTCAGGTAATCTAAGCCGGAGAGCGAACTGATCGCCGAGGTGAGGAAGTAATCTACCAGAATGAACATGCCGCCCACCGCGCCAGCCCAGGGATTCAGCCCACGCGCGGCCACCGTCACGACGCCGCCGCCTTCGGGGAAGCGCACGCTGACCTCAGCGTATTTGAGCGTCAACAGCAGGAAGACCACCAACGTCAAGATGACGAAGAGGCCGGCCAGCTTACCGACCTGTGATTGGAGGATGCCAGGAGTATAGTAGACCGATGTTCCAATATCGGCAAAGACGACCGCCCAACAGAGAAACGCGCCTAAGCGGTTGCTCCCATGCTCACCGTGAGACTGTGACGGCGCTGGCTTCTTTGCCAGCGTCGTTCCGGTATTACTAACCACGACGCTCTATCCTAAGAATGTTGCCGTACATACATCGCCCAAAAGCAGCATGTCGTGCTGCGAGGCACCACTTGCCGCGAACTAGAGCATAATTCAGACCGATACCATCGCGCAACCATTTTCTTGTGATATCCTGTACTATGCCACGAAATGCCAGGAATCGCCGCGAAAGTGCCCAGGTGTTCGCGGCGATTCAGCGAGGCGGTGGTATCCATCCTCCCTATGACTTATCCTGAGAGAGACGTAACAATAGGCCGATGATGATGTAGTTGGCGATGAGCGAGCTACCACCATAGGCGACGAACGGCAACGGGATGCCGGTGAGCGGCATGATCTTCAGGTTGCCGGCGAGAATGACGATGGTCTGGATGGCGAATACCGCCGTCAGGCCGACCGCCATCAATTGATTGAAGCTGGCGCGCGGGCGGGTGGCGATGTGCATGCCGCGATAGACCAGCAGCATGAAAAGGCCAATCAGCGCCAGCACACCAGCGAAGCCAAACTCCTCGCCAAACGACGCCGCAATGTAGTCGGTATGGGAAAAGGGTACGATCCAGCTCTTACCCAGCCCCAGGCCAGCGCCGAAGACACCGCCATTGCCGAAGGCGATCAGCCCTTGCACGATCTGAAAGCCGGCGTTGTAGGCAATTCTAGCTGGCGGCGTGGTATCGAAGGCATTACCAACAATGGCGATACGCTGCTGTGCATAGGGGAAAATCCGGTAGATGACCAGCGCACCCAAAGCGAACGCTACCACCGAGCCAATGATATAGGATGGGCGGTTGCTCGCCACATAGAGCATCGAGAGGAACAAGCCGAAGACCAGGATTGCCAGGCCCAGTTCTTTGACGCCGAGGAAGATCAACAGCGCCAGGCCAAGCATGGCAATCAATGGGCCGAGATGTTTGAGCGGCGGCAGCTTGAGTGGACCAACGCGCAGGTTGGAGATGGCCAGCATTTCGCGGTTTTCGCTGAGGTAGCCTGCGAAGAAGATGACGAGACAGATTTTCAGGATTTCCGATGGCTGGAACGAGAGGCCACCGGAGCCGATGTTCAGCACGTCACGGCTCGGCGCATTGGTGCTAAGACTATGGCTGTGCAGTAAGGTAATTCCCACCAGCACGATACCGACAGCAGCCCACGTATACTTGTAGTTGCGAAGCCAACGGAGATCGCGTGTGGCCCAGACGGTTAGCACACAGACAGCGAGACCAGCAATCGCAAATGCCAATTGTTTGAGGCCAAGTGTCGGTACTCCGATATCTGGTCCGAGTCTGAGTGACATCAGCACGCCAATGCTGGTGAGCATACCGGCAATCGGCAGCAGCGTCTGGTCGGCATCTGGAGCGATGATGACGAGGAGCAGATGCGCGCCGAAGAGCGCCGCAATCAGGCCAAATATCGGCGTGAAGGCATCCAGCGGCGGCAAATTATGCGACGTGACCGGCACGCTCAAGTTGTGGACGATCAGTAGCTCGAAATAGCCCACCAGCAGAAAGACCGAAGGCAACAGCAGCAACCATAGCTCGGTCCAGCGATAGCGTTGCCGATTGAACATCGTATGGTTCTCCCTTGCGCTCAGGCGGCGGCAAACTCAAAGCGCACGTCGCCCACCTGTAGCAGCGCGCCGGGCGCAACGGCCACCGGCTGCGCAATCGTTTGCCCGTTCACCAGCGTGCCGTTGCGGCTGCCCATGTCTTCTACCCAGAGCGATTTGTCTTTGTAGAGGATGCGCGTATGCTCGGTAGAGACGAAGGTGCTATCGAGGACGATGCTGTTCGTCGGCGCGCGCCCGATGGTGGTGATTGGCTCCAACGCGAACTCCTGGCCCGGCTTATAGGGCGTGGAGCCGCTGTCAATCAGAATCAGGCGGCCAACCACCTGACGGGCGCGGGTGGTGGCGACGCCCGCCGCCACCGGCTTTTCCGCTCGCTTCAGATCGCGCCGGGAAACCAGAACAATCTGTAAGATGACCAGGTAGAGAATTGCGACCAGGCCGATCCGAAGGTAGAGCAATAGCTGATAATTATCCACGCCGCGATCACCTCCGCTGGAAGATAAACTCGTGGCTGCCCACTGTGACGAGATCGTTGTTTTTGAGCGGCACCGGATTGTGCGTCATCACGCCGTTGACGCCGATGCCGTTCGTGCTATGCAGGTCATAGATGATGAATTGGCCGTTCTCATAGCGAATCACCGCATGCTGGCGTGAGACCTTCTTGTCGTTGACGACAACATCATTGGTCAGGTGCCGCCCGATATGCAGCACCGGACCCGGAAACGGCACCGGATTCCCCTTGACCGGACGATAAAGCGTCAGCCAGGCGGGAGGCATCGGCGCCGCCATTGCGCCGTTCTTCTGCGCCAGCGCCGCCGCCTGTTGCGGCGACATCGAAACCGTTTCATCCACGCCATCTATCGGCGCAGCAGCGGGATTCGCCTGCGCCAGACGTGGGTCCACTGTCTCACATTCGATGCGCGCCTGCCCGGTGACGATGCCCTCGGCTTCGATGAAGCGAATCACGGGCCTGGAGGTCAGCGTGTAGCCACGGTCGCGCGCCACATCAATCAATACCTGCGCCAGTTGTTGCTGAAGGGACTGCGCGTAGGCGTTGAAGCGCACGTAGTCGTTCTTGTTCAGGTAGACATGATACAGATTCGGCGCCAGTTTTTTATCATGGCCAATCTGAAGATGGCTCTCCATTACACGTATCAGCTTGTTGGAGAGTTCAACTGGTTCCAGGCGCGTGCGGAACAGCCGGTTGAAGGGGCCTTCCACCGCACCCTGCATCGCATTTTCGAGTTTACTGAACACGCCCATGTTCTTGCCCTACCGCTTTCTTGTGCCTGTTTGCCTCCGTGCCAATTGCCGGACTGTTCTGCACGCTGCATATGTCTGCACACGCTTATCTCTTATCTATGACACTACCGCTTTGCGTTACTCTCTCTTGTTATACGTTCGCGCTCGATGGGTCGCTCTCATCATCCGCAGGATGGCAATTGCTAGCCTATCGCCAGCAAACTGCGTGCCTGTTCCACATCGGCGCTGATCTGCGCCTTCAGCGCCTCTATGCCGTTGAAGCGTTGCTCGTCGCGCAGCCGCGCCACGAACTCCACCGCCAGAGGCAACCCATAGAGGTCCATACTCCCATCGAGCACGTGAACCTCCACCATCAGGCGTGGCTCCCCGCCGAAGGTCGGGCGAACGCCGATGTTGCAGACACCCGCATGACCAGCCTTCGTTTCGCCAGGAAGCCGCACGCGGACGGCGTAGACACCATTGGCTGGCAGCGTCTTCACGGCAGGAAGCCGCAGATTTGCCGTAGGAAAGCCGATCAGGCGGCCACGTTGATCGCCGGTCACTACTTCCCCTATCAGAGTATACGCTCTGCCCAGGAGCCGTGTCGCATCGGTGAGCGTTCCGGCGCGGAGCAGCCCACGGATGCGGGTGCTGCTGACGCGCTCGTCGCCATCGCGCACCTCGTAGCTCTCCACGCTAAAGCCGCGTGCCTCGCCCAACCCGCGCAGATACTCGACGGTGCCCAATCGCTTGTGTCCGAGCGCGAAATCCGTGCCCTCCACCAACGCAATCGGTTGGCAGACGCTCGCCAGCAGGTCGAGAAACGCTTCCGGACTCAGGCTCGCCGTCTCCGTATCGAACGGGACCACCAGGGCGGCATCGAGCTGCCCCAGGCTGGCGAACAGCGCCAGTTTTTCATCGAGTGTCGAGAGCAGTTGCACCGTCGTATCAGGCCGCACGACCGATAGCGGCGACGGCCAGAATGTCACGGCGACCGCCTGTGCCCCACGCGCATGCGCCAGTTCGGCGGCACGGGCGATCAACCGCTGATGGCCGAGATGAACGCCGTCAAAGAACCCGATGGTCAACACAGCGGGACCGAGCGGCTGGATAGTTCCCTTGAACGCTTGTAGATATTCGACGCGCATAATCCTCATTTTCTCCGTCTCGCCCGCTATCGTATCACGGCTGAGGCGCCGTCGCAACGAATGCGGACAGGCGGTGAACCTCACCCCCTGGCCCCCTCTCCCGCGAGGAGAGGGGGAACCAGCGTCGAACCCTCGCCCTCTGACCCCGTTCCTGCCGAGAGCGGGAGAACGACGGCGGAGTGATTATAGTGCGCGAACTATCTCTTGCGTTCACTCTAATAGAACGACATGGAAGCCGCGCCTGCGTGTGATTCGCCTCACATTTCCTGGTATGTCTGCATATTTCCGCACAGATTCAGATAAAAATGAGGGATGGCAAGACACCGTATATGTCTCGCCATCCCCACATGGTTGCCGGGCAACCGAATCGGTTTACAACAGGCCGACGCTGGTCAGCCAGTCTTTGGCCACCTGATGTACTGTTTCATGCTGCACCTGTACCTTAGCGATCAGTTGCAGGATGATATCGGTCGTCAGTTTGCTCTCCAACGGTTTGAGAATATTGGCGATCTGTGGCGACTGCGAGAGCACATCGTCGCGGATGATCGGCGCAGGATTATAGATCGGGAAGACATTCTGCGTGTCTTTGAGGACCACGAAGTTGTCGGTGACGATGCTGGTGTCCGTGGTGTAGCACACATTCAGGTCGGCATCGCCATGCTGAACCGACTGATAGGTCAATTCGGCGTCTTCCTGCACGACATTCTTGAAGGTCACATTATACCCATGCTCCACCGGCTGCACTGCCGCTGTCAAACCATCCGGCGGGGTCGCAATGGTGAGCTGACCGTTGTGGGCTGTCAGGTCATTCAGCGAGCTGAGGCCGTCACTCTGCGCCTTTGACTGCGACGTGCAGATGCCGTAACTGTCGTTCAGGCCATAGGCGGGGTCGAGCCAGGTGATGTGGTATTTTTGCTCGTATTGCTGTTTGACGGTGTTGTAGGCCGCCTGAGCGTCCTGAGTCGCAGGAAGTTTGAGGATGGCGCTCAGCGCAGTTCCGGTAAACTCCGGATACATGCTCACCTGATTGCTCTGAATCGCCTGAAAGAGAATCGGCGTATCGCCCAGGGCGAGCTTCAAGGTGACGTTGTAGCCATTCTTCTGCAAGAGCAGTGAGTACATGGTGGCAAGCAATTGACCATCAGTATCTTTCTTGCTGCCAATCGTCAGATTGGGTTTGCCAGAACCGCTCCCACCGCCGCCGCAACCGGCCAGCGTCAATACGACCATCAACAGGACCACGCCTAGCAGCTTGGCGATGTGCGAGGTCCGAACTTGCGAAATCATTCTCGTTCCTCCGAAACATACTCACTAATGGTGAAGAACTGTGTACCAGGTGGCAACCCCCATTGCCATCTGTCAACCGGCACGGACTTCAATCGAAGGAATCCGTGGGTGCGTATAGACACATGCGGCCCCTCCCAGATGGATTCGCATGGATACGCCTGAGAACAGGCTGGATAACAGCACAACAATAGTGTGCTGCTGAGAGATACACGCTTCATGCCGCCAGTGGTTGATCGCTGCTGGCGGCTGCCTGCGTAGGCGCTTCTTCGGCGCTGGGTTGCGATACACGTAGGCCGGCAGGCGTCAATAGACGCTGGACCCCAGCTAACGCTACCTCAAAGAGTAAGGCCAGCAACGCGACCGGGATAACACCAGCCAGCACGATTGGGATATTGATCAACCCCAAACCGCCGATGATATAGTCGCCGTAGCCAGCGCCACCGATCAGCGCAGCCAGCGGCGCGGTCGCCACGATCTGTACGGCGGCGGTGCGGACGCCAGCCGCCACAACGGGCAACGTCAGCGGAATCTGGATGCGCCACAAGACCTGTAGGGAGGTCATTCCCATGCCGCGAGCGGCGTCTACGGTTGCGGCATCAATACCGCGCAGACCAGCAATTGTATTCAGCAAGATCGGCGGAATGCCGATGACGGTCAGCGCAATTACCGCTGGCTTGAATCCGAGTCCCAGATAGGGATAGGCAAGCGCAAAAAAGACCAGCGTCGGCACTGCGCGCATCAATCCCGTGAAGTTGGTGAGCAGGAACGCTGAAATCTGGCGTTGTGCCACGAGAATGCCAAGCGGAAGCGCGACGACGATAGCCAGAAGCGTTGAGACGATGCACAGTTGCAGGTAGATCACCGTCTCTGAGATGAAAGAAGGCTCTGGCGCTGGATTTTGGATGAATTGCCACATTTGTCCGAGCAACTCGAACATTGTGCCTCCCCTTTCTCCCTACCTTCCAACAGGATATCGTTTGAGTTCGTGCGCTAAGCAGCGGACACGACCTGCTGGCCACGCGCCAGGAACGATTGCAATCCCAGCAACAGTAAATCGGCTCCGACTGCCAGGACGATAATGGTAATAGCACCGGCAATCAGTTGTTCGGGATAATGATTGCTGATACCCTGAAAGATTAAAAAGCCCAGGCTTTCCACACCGACCAGCGGTGCGACGGTGGCGATACCGATAGTGGTGACGACGACCACTCGTATGCCTGCGACGATCACTGGCAGCGCCAGCGGCAGCGTCACGCGCAACTGAAGCTGGATGGGATTCATTCCCATTGCCCGCCCTACCTCAATTAAGGCCGGATCAACCGCCCGGACGGCGGCGACAATATTCCGGATCAGCACCACCTGTGCATACAGCACCAGCGGAATGACAACAGTTGAGTCATTGCTCAAGCCACCGAACGGTGTGGAAACCAGTAGCGGGAGCAACGCCAGGCTGGGGATGGTATAGATGATGCCTGCCGCAGTTACCACCGGCAGATAGAGCCGCTTGTAACGCACGACCAGGAAGGCCAGCGGAAAGGCGATGATGAGCGCAATTGCCAGGCTCACGAATGTGAGGCGCAAATGTGTCAGCAGCAAATTGGGAATGCTCATCGGGTCTGTCATATCCCAGTTGGCGCCGTTGAAGATGTAGCTCATGCCAGGATCGCTTTCCTTTGTCCTCTGCCCTCACGCGCTCCTCGATACATCGGTAGAAGCGGCGCTCTCATTGATGCGCTAGCGCGAAACGGGCGCTGCGTCTCCAGCACTCTCTGGCTCAACATCCGGCGTAACACCTGCGTCAACCAGATGGCCGCCACCAGCGCGCAGCCCGCGCGAGATGCTTGCCAGCGAAACCTGTCCGGCAATCGTCTTGTCGCCGTTCTCGATGGTCAGCGCGGTGGCGTCGCTCTGCATCAGCCGCAGCATCGCTTGTAGCAGCGACGTATCGGCGGCGATGCGTTCGCCTGCGCCATCAGCGCCGTTGTGCGTGGCCGGTTCCAGCGCCGCCGTCACCGGCAAATACTCGAACTGGCGCAGGATATTGTCAGCGCCAAGCAATTTGCGCACAAAGTCATCAGCCGGTCGCGCCAGTAGTTCCACCGGCGTCCCTTCCTGAATCAGCTTGCCATCGGACATCACGACAATTTGATCGCCCAGCTTGAGGGCTTCTTCGACATCGTGCGTTACGAAGAGGATGGTCTTGCGCACGCCCTGCTGAATGCGCAACAGTTCGTCCTGCATACGTTCGCGGGTGATGGCGTCCAGCGCGCCGAACGGCTCATCCATCAGCAGCACTTCCGGGTCGGCGGCCAGCGCTCGCGCCAGGCCGACACGCTGCTGTTGTCCACCGCTGAGCTGGCGCGGATAGCGTTTGCGATATTCGGCGGGATCGAGGCCGACGAGGCGGAGCAACTCATCTACACGTTCGCGCGTCTCGCTGGCGGATTTGCCGAGAATCGAGGGCACGACGCGCACGTTGTCTTCGATGGAAAGATGCGGGAACAACCCCACCTGTTGAATGACATAGCCGATGCCGCGTCGCAATTCGATGGGATTCTGCGCGGTTGTGGCAATGCCGTTGATCTGAATCTCGCCGGAGGTGGGATCAATCAGGCGGTTGACCATGCGTAGGAGCGTCGTCTTGCCGGAGCCGGAGGTGCCCAGCAGCATGCAAATTGCACCCTCGCGCACCGTAAAACTGACATGATCTACAGCAGCGGCTTTGGCGCCCTCATACGTTTTGGTCACGTCTCTAAACGCGATCTTTGCCATGTCCGCGCCTCCTTTCGTGGGCTGGATATCATCTCACATTGCTCAGTTATCGCATTGGATATCCAGCGTCGGGCAAGCTCTCGAACCGGCTGTTAGACAATACCGTCTGGGGACGCCTAAAGTCAAGGTCAGAAAACATAAGAAGTGAACATTCGTTCTTCTGTCAGGATTCGTCAGGAATGTTCACATCTTCTCACGACTCTGCGGCGGAGTCCGTCACCTGAACGCCATGCCAGAAGGCGACATAGTTGGTGATCTGCTTCGCCGCGTCTTTGGGTGCGGGATAGTACCACGCGGCGTCTTTGTTCTCCTGGCCGTTGACCACGACGGAGTAATAGCTGGCCTCGCCCTTCCAGGGGCAGGTAGTATGGGTGGCGCTTTCGCTGAAATAGGCGCGATTCACCGCATCCGGTGGGAAATAGTGGTTGCCCTCGGTGATGATAGTTTTATCGCTCTCTGCCAGCGTCGCGCCATTCCAAACGGCTTTCATCATGGTGCTTGCTCCTCTGCCTGCTACATGTGTGTTTTGCTGTGTAGTGCTCTAAGCTACACAAAATGAAGTATAGGGTGACATGGGCAGGCGAGTCAACCGCTGTGACATGCCAAAGGGATATCGAGGCTTACTGATGCTTTCTGTAACGACGGCTGGCAGCTATTGCTGTGATGATTGCGCCAAATATGATTGCAGCATATCCTAACAATGAGAGGTATCCACCAATATCGGTCTGAGGGGCAAAAGCCCCGTCATTGCTCGGAGAAATGAGCAGAAATTGGGTTCCGAAAAATCCGCAGATGCCAACAATACCACTGAGCAGCAGTACAGGTAACAAAAAGCGTAGCCTGCCTCTCGCTACCAGTATCAGCAGTAGCCCGCTTACGGTACCCAGCACAGGCAAAGAGAGCAGGACTGGGAGTAATTGCGGGAGGGCAAAGGGATTATTTGGAGGCATGGGCACAAACGGCTGCGTGTCAGCAGGGCCGAGGTCGGCACATGAAATGTGCATATCAGGCGTAGGGCAGTAATGTTTCCACTGAAAATAGAGCGCAGCAAATGCCACTCCACTGCCAAGAAGCATCAGTCCAATGCCTGAGAGAAATTGCCAGTCGGGGCGTCTCCTGGTGCGTGGAGTATTTGCTCTCTCACTTGCTTCAGTTGGGGGCTGCAACGACATGTACTTCCCTTTTCTGGCTAATATCCTCCTAATTATGAGTGTTATAGCGGGAAAGGAGGAGCCTACTTCTATCTCCTCGAACGCATCATACAGCACATTGTGACAGGGAAGAGTGTCATGCTGGCAATACTGCTGCACAGCGAACAGTGCCTCCCCAAACCAATAATGTAGAAGCCAATGGTATGCTATGCTGACGGAAACAGCTTTTCAGGGATGCACATGTCATGAGCCATCATTCAGACGCTACACCACAACAGCAAAGGGCGGATTTCGCGGCGCGGCTGCGCGCACTGAAGCTCCGTGTGACGCCGCCGCGCATCCTGGTGCTGGAAACGCTCAGCGCCGCCGGGGGACACATGACGGCGGACGCCATCATGCAGCATATCGCTGAGCGCTATCCGTCGGTCAATCTGACGACGGTGTATCGCACGCTCGATACGCTGGTCTCGGCTGGGCTGGTGACGCAGACGGACCTGGGCAACGGCGCAACCTCTTTTGAATTGCAGGGCGACACCCCACACCATCACCTCGTCTGTTCGCGTTGCGGTGGCGCCATCGAGGTGGATGATGCGCTGCTGGCCCCGTTGCGCGAGCGTCTGCTGCGCGACTACGGGTTCCGCGCGGAAACGCACCACCTGGCGATCTTCGGCCTCTGCGCCGGCTGCCAGCGTTCCCAGGAACCGGCAGACCAGGATACTCCTCTTCTGTAGTGAATTGCACCATCGCTCGCCCTTGACCTTTTCCATTTTCTGTCTTAGTGTATTCTGTGAATGAACGTTCTTTCATCATAATAAACGAGAGTGGAAGGTGAAATGCCTATGCCACGGCCAGCAGCGAGCGAATCCACGCGCCAGGAGCTACGAACGCAACGACGCATGGAAATTCTCCAGGCTGCTGCTCCAGTCTTTGCGCGCAAAGGGTTCGCCGGTACAAAGATTACCGATCTTATGGCTGCTGCGCAGATGAGCCAGGGGCTACTGTATCGCTACTTCACCAGCAAAGATGACGTGTTCATTGCTATTGTCGAGGCGGCGGTTCAGCACTCCATTGACATCGCCCGGCAGGCAGAGGCGCGAAGCGGTAGCCCGCTGGAACGGCTGCGGTGGTTTGTCGAGACATATCTGCCGCCGCAATACGAGCATCCCGAATACGCGCTCGTCGTTGCCCATGCGCTCACCAATGAGGCGGTTCCGGCGGAGGTGCGTGTGCATACCTCACGCTATCTTATCGAGTTTATTGGCATCATCCGCGATCTTATTAGCGAAGGCCAAATGGCCGGTGAGATCATCCAGCGGGATGCCGAGCAACTTGCCGTCCATCTGCTCGCTGCGTTGCATGGGCTTGCCGCCGGAACCGCCTTTCTTGGGGCAGCCTCTGCCCAAGAGCAGGCCCTCCGCTTTCCCGAACCAGAGATTTTGTTGCTGGCGTTGCGGCCAGACCATTCCTAAACACAGGCAACAACATCGCCAACCCCATAAACACCCACAGGAGGTGTACGTATGTATCTCCCAGTTGATGGAGCTAACATTTATCTCACCGAGGCTGGAACTGGCTCCTCCACGCTCTTTTTGCATGGCGTTCCCGATTCGGCTGAGATGTGGCAGCCGATCATACGGCTCATGCAGGGGCGCTATCACTGCTATGCGCCGGATTTACCCGGGTTGGGTCGCTCAACCGCGCCCGGCGACTTCGCGCTGACGCTCGGCCACATGGCAAGCTTTACCGATGCGCTAGTGGACCGTGCTGGAATTGCGACGCCGCTCAACCTGGTAGTGACGGACTTCGGCGCTCCCTATGGCCTTTCGTGGGCAGTGACACATCCGGAAAAGGTGCGGCGGATGGCGCTGGTCGGCGGTGTAAATTTCTTTTCGGATTATCAGTGGCATCGCAACGCGCAACTGGTGCGGCGTCCTATCGTCGGTGAGCTGGGCATGGCGATGATGCGCAGTTATGCGATGTTTGCGCGCTCCATGAACCCGAACAGCCAATTGCTCGATGACGCACACTGGCGCGCCGTCTATCCACTTTCGTTTGCCAAACCGTCTGTACGTCGGATGACGTTACGCCTCTATCGTAGCCTGAACCCGCAAGATTTCGCTGGCTGGGAGGATAAACTGGTTGCGCTGACGCACCGCGTGCCAACGCTGGTGCTGTGGGGCGACCGCGACCCCTTTATCGCGCCGTCCTTTGCGGACCGCTATGGCGCGGCTCAGGTAGTGCATTTCAGTGAGTACGATCACTGGCTGGCAATCGAAGCGCCGGAGGCAGTCGCAGATCGCCTGTTGGCTTTCTTCGCGTGATGAGATGCACTTATTTGCAGATGTGAATAGTTGCATCTTGCGCTCATCTGCTGCTACGCTCTATGGCGCCGGTTATTCCAACTATTCCGCATATGTTGCATACAAATCGAATAGTTCGAGAGATGGCGGCAACGTTGCAGTTGAGACTTTTATAGTACGGGGAAGTGAGCAGCGACGATTATGATTGCCAACGTGCGCCGGGTTCTACGTGATGATACTCCTGGGCTACGCTCGAAGGTCATCGGCATGTATAGCGGTCTCATCAGCGTCAATGTGTTGCTCTGGACCGTGACGCTGCTCGCCTCATTCCGTTACCCTATTCTGCTGGCGCTGGCGCTGCCGGCATATACCTTCGGGCTGCGGCACGCGGTGGATGCCGACCATATCTCCGCCATAGATAATGTGACACGCAAGCTGATGCAGGAGCGCAAACGCCCGGTGGCGGTCGGCTTCTTCTTCTCGCTCGGCCACTCCACCGTCGTTTTTTTATTGGCGGCTGGCATCGCCGCTGGCTCTGCGTATCTGCGCACGAACCTCAGCAGTGACAATTCATCGCTGCGCAATCTCGGCGGACTCATCGGCACTAGCGTCTCCGCTGCGTTCCTCTATCTGATCGCCATCATCAATATCCTGATTTTGCTGGATGTCTTCAAGGCATTCCGCAAGGTGACACGCGGCGGTGCATATGATGAAGATGCGATAGATACGTATCTAAACAAGCGTGGACTGCTGGCGCGCATCTTTCGCCCGCTCTTCAAAGGCATTGATGCCAGTTGGAAAATGTACCCCATTGGCTTTTTATTTGGCCTGGGTTTTGACACTGCCTCAGAAATTGCCATTCTGGCGATTGCCGGTACCAGTGCAGCCAAAGGCGTGCCCTTCCTGGCGATCATGCTGCTGCCGCTGCTCTTCACTGCTGGCATGAGCCTGGCGGACACCACCGACGGCGTGATGATGCTCGGCGCGTACGGCTGGGCTTTTGTCAGGCCTATCCGCAAGCTCTACTATAATCTTACCATCACACTGATCTCGGTGCTGGTGGCGCTGGTCGTCGGCACCTTTGAGACGCTGAGCATCATCGCCGGACAACTCAACCTCAGCGGCGCCTTCTGGGACGGCATCGCCAATATCAACAACAATTTTGGCCTGGTGGGCGCGGTCATCATCGGCGTCTTCATCCTCAGTTGGGCCGTCTCGACGCTCATTTATCGCGTCAAACGCTACGAGGACCTCGATATCAACCGGCAAGACCCACCAGTGATGGTGGCCGGTGGGTAGGGGGTGCGGTCTATTCGCTGCTCCCTTTTGCCACGCTATCTAACACCTCTTGCTCCCTGAAGGATGCGCCGACGGCTGGCCCCTCCGCATTGAGCGCGCCCTGGGTGGACCACGGTTCATCGAGAACAGTCGCACCATCTGGCGCTGGTCCGGATGCTTCAGCCGGAGCCACCGCTTTTGTCTTGCGCGGCAGCAGCGCAATGAGCAGCAGACCCGCGACGACATAGCCTGCGCCCTGGATGTTGAGGACCGTGACGACGCCCAGGTGATCGGTGATAGTGCCAGCGGTGATGGTGCCGATGAGGCCGAGCAGCCCGATCATCGCGCCCATCGCACCGAAGGCACGGCCACGGTAGGCATCCGGCGAGGCGGACTGGAAAAGCGATTGCGCGCCGACGATCATGCCGATGCCAGGGATGCCGACAGCGATGAAGAGGCCAACCGAGAGCCAGAAATACGGGAAGAAGGCTGGCGTGTTGAAAATGGCGAGGTCCAGCGCGCCAAAGGCGATGCCACAGAGACCAATCGCCCAGCGCGAGGTGATGCGCTGACCAATCCAGCCGACCAGCAGCCCGCCGATCAATCCACCGACCGCCTGCGCGCTCATCAGTTCACCGATCTGGAGCGCCGCGCCATGCAGCACGCGATTGACGAAGACCGGATAGAGGACGCCCATCACACCCTCGCCCAGCCCAGTGATGGCGAAGGCGACCATCAGCACCAGCAGCGTGCGCGTGGAGACGATCATGCGCATGCCGTCACGCCACTCGCGCCAGACCCGCACCAGCGCATGTTCGGCAACGGCATGTGCATCCCCGGCAGCCACCGTAGGGGCAACGGTTGGCCGCGACGTGGCAGTGATACCGGCAATCAGCAGGCCGGCGATCAGGAATGAGGCGACATCCACCAGCACGAAACCATTCAGCCCGAAGACGCCAGCGATGACACCGCCAAACGCTGGACCGACCAGCCGGGCGAGATTGCTGCTCAGCGAGTTGAGCGAATTGGCGGGAACGAGATGCTCTTCGCCAACCAATGTGGGCAGGAGGGCATTCTGAGCGGGCGTAAAGAATTGCGTCACACAGGACTCGAAGAAAGCGACGAGATACGTAATCCAGACGTGATCCGGCGTGCGCACCAGCAGCAGTGGCAGCAGGCCCACCGCCAGCAGTAGATTCGTTACGACCATCGTGCGCTTGCGGTTCCAGCGGTCCACAAAGACGCCCGCCACCGAACCGAGCAGCACGTTTGGTACGCTGACGGCCAGCAAGGTGATGCTAGTCGCCAGCACCGAATGGGTCAGCAGGAAGATATAGATTGGCAGGCCGATATCGAGCACCCAGTCACCGGCCAGCGAGATCAGGCCGCCGAGCCAGAGCAGCGCAAAATTGCGATTGCGCAGTGTTGCAAGCATAAAGAGACCCTCCATACGGAATGTCTATGACATGCGGTTGGCGATTCTTTGGTTGTGCGCCCGGCTTTGAAAAGCCGGGGCACGGACGGATGACTGAAGTCTATGGGGAGTGGCGCGGCCTTTTCCGGGCTTCAGCCCATTCATTGCGTGCGCTGGCAGTTTACTGCCGCGACAGCCACCAAGCCACTTAGCCCCGGTTGTAGATGCCGATGATATCGTGGGTAGCGCGCAGGGAGACGACATCGAACCGCGCGTTATCTGTCATGCTCTGGAAGCTCGTGACGAACGCTGGACTGCCCTCAACCTCAATTTCACGCAGGGGTAGTGCGCGTATGCGGGGATGCTGGCGCCAGAATGGCTGCATCTCTGGTGTATCGAGCGCCAGATGCCAGAGCGATGCGCCATCCTCTTCTTCCTGGCAGGCGGGACAATAGATGAGAATGCCGTGGTATTCTGGAAGCGAGGTGGCAAATTCCGGCGGCAGCGCCGTCAGCACCAGGCAGGGAGCGCCACAACGCGAGCAGGACGAACTGCCCGTGCGCAACGCCTGACGATAGCGACTATGGTGTGACAGCAATTGGCGTGTCAGGATGGGCTTGGGACTCTTGAGGCCGCTGACTTCGGGCAGAAAGCCGTGGGCGCTGATTGGCTGGTGAATCTCATTGCTCACCACCTGGCCCCCAAAGGCGAGGCAGGAGCCAGGGCAACGGAACGCCAGCCTGCTGGAATCCTGACGCATGTGCAACCGGTGCGCTGCGCAGAATGGGCACCAGATACGTGTCTCCTGCCAGTCGTCGTGTTCTGCCCGCAGCAGGAGACCGAACGCCGCCGCTTCGTCGCGCAGATTAGTCGTCATGATCGTGCGGAGCGTCAATTTGCCGCGATGCAGCCGTTGCGCAACGACATCTTCGCTTATCCGCAGCCGCGCCGCGATCTCCGCCTGCGGCAACTCACGGATGTAGCGCTCGATCAGCACCGTGCGCGTCACCGGCGGCAAGAGCGCCAGCGCGCGGTCCAGCAGCGCCGCCAGTTCATCGCGCTCCAACTCTATCTCGACCTCTGTGCCATCAGCAGCAAGATCATCGAGCGGGTTTGCCTCATCTTCTGCATCATCGGCGGCAACTAGCGTCGCTAGCCGCGCCGCCTCATGGCCGCGCTGGCGTCCCCAGCGCAGGCAGACATTGCGCGCGATGCCAGTGAGCCACTTCGCGCGGGCCGCTTCCTCCGCTGGCCCGGCCAGCTTCGTCAGATGGCGCCATGCTTCCAGCAGCGTCTCCTGCGCCAGATCTTCAGCCGCCTCACGGTCGCCCGTCAGATAGGCGCAGAAGCGCACCAGCCGTGTTCGTTCGTGGGCAAGCGCGGCTACGAGTTCGTCGGTCCGTCTATCGGTTGTCGTTTGTATGGATAGTTGTGCTGTTGCCAACGCGATCACCTCATCTCAGCGTAGCAATGATATCATCGTCAAAATCATCGCCACTCAGTGAATTATCGCAGGTACCGCACATTTCCTGACACATTTTTTCGCCAATTTTCCGCAAGAGCCGAAAATAGACCTCACCTTCAATCTCCCTTGCGCGAAGAGAGGGGTTGGGGGTGAGGTCTCCCCAGCGGTATACTCACATTAATGAAACTACGCGGCGACGGCAGCCGTTTGTATGCCCGGTGTACCAGTGTACTGATGTACCGGCGCACCTCATCTGCGGACTTCAGTCAGTTCCAGGCGCGCGCCGCCAGTTCACTGCCGCGATGAGCAACGACAACGAGAGGATGGCAGCGTATGCGAGAAGTGGTGATCGTCGAGGCCGTGCGCACGCCCATAGGCCGGCGCAACGGCGCGCTCAAAGACACGCATCCGGTGGTGCTTGGCGCGATGGCGCTGCGCGAGCTGGTGAAACGCGCAGGCATTGAGCCAGCAATCGTTGAGGATGTCGTGATGGGCTGCGTCAGCCAGGTGGGCGAGCAGGGCGTCAACATTGCGCGCAACGCCGTCTTGCAGGCTGGTTTCCCCATCGAGGTGCCGGCGACGACGGTGGACCGCCAGTGCGGTTCCGGCCAGCAGGGGTTGCACTTCGCTGCCAATCTCATCCAGGCTGGTGTCTGCGATGTCACGATTGCTGGTGGCGTGGAGAGCATGACACGCCTGCCTATCGGCTCCAACATTGCCACCGGCGGCCATCCCTTTCCGCCGTCGCTGCTGGAAGAATACCCAATGGTGCATCAGGGCATCTCCGCTGAGATGATTGCCGAGCAGTGGGGCATCTCCCGCGAAGAACTGGACGCCTTTGGGCTGCGCAGCCACCAACTTGCCGCCGCTGCCCAGGATGACGGCGCGTTCGACCGCGAAATCGCGCCACTGGCGCTGGCAGATGGCACTATCTTTGCTCGTGATGAGGGCGTGCGTCGCGATACGACGCTGGAGAAGCTGGCGGGATTGCAGCCCGCCTTCAAGCCGGATGGACGCATCACCGCTGGCAGCAGCAGCCAGGTCAGCGACGGCGCGGCGGCGCTGCTGCTGACGACGCCGGAGAAAGCGGCGGAACTTGGACTGCGGCCACGCGCCCGTATCGTCGCACAGAAAGTCGTCGGCGTGGACCCGGTGCTGATGCTGACTGGCCCCATCCCTTCCACCCGCGCGGTGCTGGCGAAGGCTGGTCTCGCACTCGATCAGATTGATCTCTTTGAGGTCAACGAAGCCTTTGCCTCGGTGGTGCTGGCGTGGGAGCGCGAACTGCATCCTGATATGGCGAAAGTCAATGTCAACGGCGGCGCCATCGCACTTGGCCATCCGCTCGGCTGCTCTGGCGCGCGGCTGATGGTGACGCTGCTGCATGCGCTGGAAGCGCGCGGTAGGCGCTACGGCTTGCAGACGATGTGCTGCGGCGGCGGGCTGGGCACGGCGACCATTATCGAGCGACTGGATTAGTCGCGTCGTTTGCTCGCTCGACTTCCATCATCTCTACACAACAAACGGGGTCGCATCCTGCTCGTTCCGGGCGCTGCGGCCCCGGCCACTTCATCGTCACGATATCCCAATAAGTCATTCACCTGCTAGCAAGTTGACATATCCTCGCATATTCGCCAGTACAGACGGTTCTTGGGGCGGCAAGGGAAGCATGCTATACTATCCGCATTCGCCCAATCCAATCAGTCACAAAGCGCCACGCGCGCCAAAACAGAGGCGTATTGTAGACAAGATATTGCTCTGTTGTTATCATCGGCGCGTTCACTCGTCCTATTTAGATAGGATCAGACTGGCATACTCCATTGTGTCCCATAATCCAGGCGGCACGGAGTATGCTAACGGGATCGTGCTACATCATACTGGGTTGATTGTCCAATCGGGGATACCCGATGAGGCAATAGCAGGTGGGAACTCGTAAAGGCATGCCAACCTTTACTGGGGCAGGTGAGAGGAGGGTCCAGTAGCACAGTAGAACCACGGATGTAGTTTCTTCATTCCTCAATGGCTGATTGTTCGCATGTAGCTTCTACCAGGGCGCTCTCCTCATGTGAGCGTTCGCTAGGGAGACCACAGTGTCAAAGAAGACCATTCTCAAGATCGCCTTTTCCGCGATTGGCCTGGTGGCCGTCGCAGCAGTGGTGTTCGCCTTCTTCCCGCGCTCAGGCGCAAGCGCTGCACCCGCCACGTTCAAGCCGAAGTTCGCCATGACGACAGACTATCCGCTTGATGCGGGAGTCAGCCCAACCACGGCTGGCGTTGCTACCATCCCGTTCTGGAAGTCATCCTTCACCAGTGGCGGCGTAACGTATCCGTTCCAGATGGTGGGCACCGACCCGCGCGCTGGCTCGGCCACGACGGTCGTTCCGGTGAATCTGGTGCCGATCAAGTTCGTCTTCTCCAACGGCGCCGTCCTCGACGGCACCAGCAAGGTTCGCCGCACAGAAGATTCGCCGATCTTCCATCCGTATCAGTTCACTGACAACGGCACGAATGTCGGCTACACCCAGTATAACGACGCCATTCAGCGCGCCGAGTTCTGGAACTATGTCTCGACCGTCAGCCCGAACTACCATGTCAAACTGGGTCAGCCGACCGTCTGGCCGACGATCACGATCAACGTCCCGCACAACTGGGGCGAAGAAGTCGTCACCACGACCAATGTGCGCCTGGGCCTGATTGATGCCGGTTGGTTCGGCAAGCAGTTGAATGCGCTGATTGATCAGTATCACTACGATCCGACGCAGTTCCTGCTCTTCGGCACGTACAATATCGTGCTGTACATTGGCTACCAGAACTACAACAACTGCTGTATCATCGGCTACCACACGGCCCGCCATGTCAAGACCAGCACTGGCGGCAAGGGCATCCTGACCTATGCCTTCGCCTCCTATGTGGATCCGGGCATCTTCACGGCCTCCGGCATTCAGGACATTCACCCGCTGAGCCATGAGATGGCTGAGTGGATGAACGACCCGTTCGTTGACAATCCTGCGCCGAACTGGTATTCACCAATTGCGCCGCAGTACGGCTGCTCGAACATCCTCGAAGTCGGTGACCCGCTGGTTGGTGTAGCCATCAACGTTGGGGTCTGGCATCCGCAGGATGAGGCGTTCTTCTCCTGGTTCGCGCGCCAGTCGCCTTCACTTGGCGTCAATGGCCAGTACACCTACCTCGGCACGTTCAGCACCTACTCGCCAAGCTGCTAGCTCCATCCTGGCGCTAGTACATTAGCAAGGCAAAGCGATTCCCTCCTCCGGTCTCCGGCAGGAGGGAATCTTTTTTCTGTCATGGGGATGTCTCTAGAGAAGGGCTTGTCATGGCAACTAATTGGAAGCCTCTAGCCGCGCCTTCAGCCTGCGCAGCGCCTCCGCCGACTCCGCTGTAATGCGCCGCCGTACCACCAGCAGATCGAGCAGCGCCAGCAACGGATTTGGCACGGCATAGACGAACTCGCGCATGAAGCGCGTGCCAGCGTCTTCCGGCATCAGCGTGTAGGTGATCGTCCCGCCGCCACCACCAGCGATATTCCCGCGTATCACCCAGCGGTTGGGAGCCTCGCGTTCGGCAACGGTCCAGACGACGGTGCCTTCACGTCCGGCCACGCGAAAATGTTCGGTGCATTGCTCACCCACATCGAGCGAGTGATCGGTTGCGCCCGTCACACTCAGCGAGGATGGATGCCACTCCGGCCAGTGTCCTGGTGTCGTTACGAAGTCGAACACCACCGCTGGCGGTCGTCGAATCGTGGCGACGGTCACGATGCGTGTCATGGTTACTCACTCCTGATTCATAGGACAATGACCATCGCAAGCGAACCTGCGACCAGTCTAACACAAGCGGGCGAGAACAGAGAGGCAGTGGCGGGCAGCAAACGCGCGCTTGAATACTTCCACGTTGCAACGTCTACCATTCCTCTATCCCAGCGCGCACAACCCCTCTATCCTCTATGGCGTACAATAGATGTAGAGATAAGGGATTGCCCTGTTGGGAGCATCGCGCCACTCGCGTTACCTCAGCAATACCGGCACTACTGGCATTGTCTGTGCTGGCGTGAATTGTGCTATGCTCTGCGCACATACTGAATTTCATTGGTGGCACTTTGTTTTCGAGTTCTGTGCGCCGCGACATCCGCTTTCCCGCGCGCTTCTGCAAACTTGTGCCTGATGGAGGCCATGCGTGATACAACCACCCGATCAACGAAATGATGATCCGGGCATGCCGCGTCCGGGTCCTGGTCCGTTTCCACCGAACCAGCAAAATCAACAAAATAATTTTCCAAATCAGCAGGGGCAGCAGCCACGTCCGAGTTTCTGGCGGCGCTATCTGATTTGGATCGTCCTGCTGCTGGTGATTCCCTGGGGAATCTTCCTATTTTACCAGGCGAACAATTCTTCAGCAGGCGCCGAGCCAGTGAGCTACAGCCTGTTCATGCAACAGGTGACCGATCATAACGTCAAAGATGTAACGTTGACCGATAACTCGGTTGTTGGCGACTTCAAGAATCCCGTGCATTCTGATAATACCAATCAGACTGGGACGAAGTTCACAACTACGATTCCTAATCTTACCAGCGAGCAGACGATGAAGACGCTGGGTGATCCACAGTACGGTGTAAAGGTCAACGCCAACAGCGACAATAACAACAATCTCTGGTTGACGTTGCTGCTCCAGTGGGGACCCTTCGTACTACTGGGCATCATCATCTACTTCTTCATCCGGCGCTCCAGCCAGGCGCAGAACGGCATCTTCAGTTTCGGCCAGAGCCGCGCCCGGATGTATATGGGCGGCAAGACGAAGACGACCTTCGCTGATGTCGCCGGCGTGGATGAGGCAAAAGTAGACCTCGAAGAAGTGGTGGACTTCCTCAAGAATCCCGACCGCTACATGCGGCTCGGCGGCAAGCTGCCAAAAGGCGTGTTGCTGGTTGGCCCTCCGGGAACTGGTAAGACGTTGCTGGCGAAGGCCGTCGCCGGTGAGGCTGATGTGCCGTTCTTCTCGATGTCCGGCTCCGAATTCGTGGAGATGCTGGTCGGCGTTGGCGCCAGCCGCGTGCGCGACCTCTTCGAGCGCGCCAAGAAGGCTGCCCCCTGTATCGTCTTCATTGACGAGCTGGATGCCGTTGGTCGCCAGCGCGGCGCGGGCCTCGGCGGCGGCAACGATGAGCGCGAGCAAACGCTGAACCAGATCCTGGTGGAGATGGACGGCTTCGATGGCCGCCAGGCCGTCATCGTGATGGCCGCCACCAACCGCCCGGATGTCCTCGATCCGGCGCTGATGCGTCCTGGCCGCTTCGACCGTCAGGTCGTGGTAGATCGCCCGGACCGCCCTGGACGCGAAGCCATTCTGATGGTGCATACGCGCGGCATGCCACTGGCGCAGGACGTTGATCTGCGCATCCTGGCGCGCGGCACACCCGGTATGGTCGGCGCGGACCTCGCCAACATCTGTAACGAGGCGGCGCTGCTGGCGGCGCGGCGCAACAAGCAACTGATCGGCATGCAGGAGTTCGAGGACGCGATTGACCGCATCATGATGGGCGCGCAACGTCCGCTGCTGCTTTCGCCAGAAGAACGCAACATCATCGCCTACCACGAAGGCGGCCATGCGCTCGTCGCGCTGCTGACGCCGGGGAGCGATGCCGTGCGCAAGGTGACGATTGTGCCACGCGGGCAGGCGCTGGGTGTGACACAGTTCATGCCGCTGGATGATCGCCACAACTATCCGCGCGGCTATCTGCTGAACCGCATCGCCGTCGGCCTGGGCGGGCGCGTTGCCGAACAGGTGGCCATCGGTGAGATTACCACTGGCGCCGAGAACGACCTCCAGCAGGTCACGAATCTGGCGCGCGAGATGGTGACGCGCTGGGGCATGAGCGGCAAGATCGGCACCGTCTTCTTCGGGCACGAGCGTGACGTGTTCCTGGGCCGCGAGATGAGCCTGGGCCAGCAGCGCGACTACTCCGAGACGACGGCCACCGCCATTGACGCCGAGGTGCGCCGCATCATATCCGAACGCTACAGCTATGTGGAGATGGTGTTGACACGCTATCGCCCGCTGCTCGACGAAATCGCCCGGCGCTTGCTGGAGAAAGAGGTCGTTGAAGAGGCAGAACTGCGTGAGATCGTCGCAGGTGTGCCGGCTTCGGAGATCATGCAGCTCGCCTCCACCGTCGGCGATATGGGCGTGCCAAGCGGCTACGGTTCGCTGCCTACGCCCACCAGCGCCGATGTCAGTGGCAACGGCTCGTCCAAGAACGCCTCTAACACAGGCTCCGGGTCGGTTGCTTTGGCTTCCAACGACCCCACATCATCAGGTGAGGTAAACTGAGCGAACAACTTATAGCGTCGTTAAAGCGCCCTGCCACGCATCAAGAGTGGCAGGGCGCTTCTTTTTCGCCGTAGAGCTTGTTGAGCTAGCGGGACGAAGTGGAAGCGATGAAAGCCTCACCAAGCCTCACGACGTTGGCGGTTTCATCGGCCCAGGCGAGACATGCGGCATCACCGGCTGCGGCATGTCTGCGCTTCGGGGTGCTTTCGGCGTCGTTGGTCTAACGCTCACCCGGTCGCTGGGTCCACGGAAGACAAAGGGTGACGGGACGGGGAAGATGTTGTGAACGAGCGCCACCACAATCGCGACGACGAGCAGCGCAATAATCACCGTGAGAAGCCCATCGGAGATATGCCCCACCTGATTGATGGCGCGATACAGATAGGCTACCACCGTCTCGAAGGGATTGGACCCCACCTGTGCCTTCGCCAGTTGCCGCCCAATCTGCGCAAAGATAGCCGTCAGAAAGGTGATATTGCTGAGTAGCAGACCGATATCATTGAGGATGGCGTGCCCTAACCGCGCGTTGGGTAAGCCATAGTACAGTGTTGCCAGCCCAGCGGCGGCGCCCGCAATCAACGCCAGCGAGGAGCGCCACGCGACACGCCAGCGCCGGAGCAACACATCATCAGCCGTCGCCAGATGTGCCTCCACCAGCGTCTCTAGCTCCGGCGTCCCGCGCACCAGTTCGCTGGCAATCGGCCCAATCACCTGCTCGCTATTCTCCCAATAGCTCACATGGTCGGTGAAGAGGCTGTCGTGGTTGACCACGCGCACATTCTCCACCCGTTTGAGCGTTTCGCGAATGGCGGCGTCCGGATTCGGCTGATCGGGATCGTTCCAATCGCGCGCCGGTGGCAGTGCGCTGGTATCGAGGTCTCCGGCAGCAACGGGATCGTAGCGCGCCCAGAAGTGAATCCAGCGCACATTGCCCGGCAGCACGCCGCGCAGCCGGTGCGCGTCGGTGCGCGAAAGCGGCCAGATGCGGCGCAACGCCTGCGAGAGACAGATGAACGTCACCTCTTTGCCTGGATTATTCTCCGCCAGCGCCGTCGTCAACCCTTCATAGGCGACAACGGCGCCCATTGAATGTGCAATCACGACGATGCGCTGGCAGCGGTCATCTTGCAGGAATGGTTGCAGTTGGCGCTGGAACCGTTGCCGGATGCTGGCAGAGTTGGTGTAGTCAAGCAGATAGACCTGCATCGCCGCGATCCAGTGCAGCGAAACGGTCTCGATCAGCGCCGCAATGCCGCGCAGCAGCGTCCGAAAGCCCGGCAATGGCGCCAGCACGCGCACGATACCTGCCACCCAGAGCAGCAGCATCACCAGCGGAATGCCCAGCAACCACTGGAATGTTTTCCAGACATCCTGTACGAAATCATAGAGCGAGAGCAGCACCGCTAGCGGTGCGCGCACCACCCAGGGCAGCCGGTGTTCGCGCTGGCTGTTGGGCGCATGCCCAAACGACTGCGATGGGTCGTCTCCTGGCTTGGCTGCCGTCTTCCGGTGCCGGCGTGCATTCTGAACGGCGCGCGCTGGGATGGTGAGGCGCTGCCCAATCGGCAGGAGGATGCCATACGTTTCCTGGCGAAACTGGAGCCGCGCCCAGGCTAACGCCGAGCGCGTGGATGGCACGCCGAACGCCTGTGCCCACCAGACCTCGCGCATCTCCAGATAGAGCGAATCAGGCGCTTCGCCATGTGGCCCGGCATGGCCGCAGAGTTCGACAGTGGCGTGCGAGGCAGGGACATCGGGATTATTCTCTTCCAGCAGATGCGTCTGCATCCAGATACGGTCAGGGCCGGATTCGCGCAACGCCAGGCCAGCGGTATGGTTGAACCAGTAACCCAGCGCGTTGAGCGCCTCCTGCAAGGTATCGTTTTTCTTCTCGCTGCCGATGCCATGAATGATGACGACGCCAGTGTACGGCTGATCGCGTCGCAGTGGCGGCTGCTCGTCGCCCTCGGTCGCCTCGCTGGTCTGGCTGCCTGCGCTGCCTGCGTGCGCCATCCGTGCCGTGCGGCTCACCAGTCGTTGCTGTTGCTCAGAGAACTGCTGCGCCTGTGCCATCTGCGCCATCTGCTCCAAGTCCCGCGTCCGTATATTCTGCGTCGTTTCCCTATCTTGCTCGCTCATGCCTTCATCACCAACGCTTTCCTGTCTCATCCCATCAACACACACGCCTACGGCGAATCGGAAGCGACCGGCAAGACACAGCATACGTTCGCCATGAGCAGTATCGCAGCAAGAGAGGGACCGTTTCAAGAGGGCAGTATGACTATTTCGCTCAGGTGTGATGTACGAGACACTGGCTATGAGGAGGATATGCAGCGGAATGGTTAGTGTCTTGCCCAATTGGCCATAACATAAAGACGACGAGAGCAGAAGTCCCTCATGTTCTGCTCTCGCTGTATGTGTCGGATTTTCCTAATAATTCCTGAAAAACTCTTCGCGGCTGATGCCTAGTTGTTTTAATAGCTGACTGAGGAGCCACTCATCAATTGGATCATCATGAGCATTTGGCCATCTGGCTTTGTGTCCTCCATATTGGACCGTTGCATGTTTTCTTCCCTTCTGCTGCTGGAACGTCGCCCCCATTTGCTTGAGACTGCGTTGGACCTTGCGCAAGGGATAGGTCGGCATGTGGCTCCTTTCGCCAGTTTTCGGAAAAACAATTTCACGAAACCGCCAAACACTAGCATACCATGCTTCTGGCAAATTGTCAAATACTGTATAATTACGTTGATTAATTTGACATGAAATATGCGATATGTTACACTACTAACGAATTGTCAAGAGTGATGTCGCGTTCATAGTAAAGTAAAGGGTAGCGCATGACCATGCAAGTAGAACATCAACGGGGTATCGCGCTCCCAATGTTGCGGGAGGCGCGTGAACGGCGTGGGCTGAGCCAGGAGTCGCTGGCAGAGCTGGTTGGCGTAACACGCGCAACTATCGTCAACCTCGAACATGGAGCGACCCACGCCCGCGCATCCAATGCGCAGCGGCTGGCGGCGGCGCTGGCGGTGCCACTAGACGTGCTGACCGGCGCGCAACCGTTCCCCGAATCGCAGGATGAGCCGGAGCCGCCGGGTGGCGTGTTATCAGACTATTTCGCGGCGGCGATGCGCCATGCCGTCTATCGTCGTGTGCGCGGCGAGCCGGAGCGCATTTACGCGGCGATTCCCGGTATCTCTGGCCTCTGGGCGCGTGGGCAGTCCCGCGAAGAGGCCGAACGCGATCTGCGTGAGGCGCTCGAATGGTACGTGCTGACGGCGATCTTCGATCACCAGCCGCTGCCCGCCTTTGACGATGTTTCGCTCGAAATCACCGAAGAAAGCCGCGACGGCGCAACGGTTCTCTATCCGATTGCGCCGCCGGACCGGGCGAGCTTTCTGGATGATAGCGATGCCGTCGTCTCACCACTCGAAAGCTGAGGCGGTGTATCACCATCCATCCCAATGGGTGACGGACTCGACCGGCTCACGTTTGGCTGGCGCAAAAGTGGGCGTGTCGGTGTAGGCGACGGGAATCAGCGCCGCCTGCGTGACGCGCTCATAAGGGATGCCCAGCGCCTCCGCCGCGTCGCGCTCGAAGAGCAGATGCACCGAGGTCCAGGAGCTACCCAGGCCACGCGCCCGCGCCGCCAGCATAAAGCTCCACGCCGCCGGCAGAATTGAACCCCAGAGGCCCGCCTGTTCCGCAACGGAAAGCCCCTCCGCCCGGCCAGCGATGCAGGGAATGAGCAGCACCGGCGCTTCGTGCATATGCTCGGCCAGATAGTCCGCCGAACTCAGCACACGCATCTGTGTCTGCGCGCGTTCTGGATAGCGTGCCGCCAGTTTCTCCATCACCGGCTGTTGTTGCGCGCGGTAGAGCGCCCAGCCACGCCGGTAAATATCGCCAATTGCCTGTCGTTTCGCCGCGTCCGTCACGACGACGAAATGCCATTGCTGGCGATTGCCGCCGGTTGGCGCCTGCAACGCCAGTTCCAGGCACTCGCGGATGATCTCCGGCTCGACGGGACGCGAAAAGTCCAGCCGTTTGCGCACGGAGCGGGTGGTCGCCAGCACTTCATCAGGCGTCAGATTGAGTAGTGTCATCGGTTTCTCTTATCCTCTCAGCTCTATCGTCAACGACTGGATACCTCATCATATCTTAATGGATGCTCAACCCGATGAGCGGAACGAACCAGTATGGCAGCGAGATCACAATCAAACCAGCCACAATCAGTGCAATGCCGCCCATAGAGCGTGCTACGCCTTGTCGGCTTTCCCCTTTTTCCGCACGGTGCCAGAGCAACGCGACACCTGCACCCAGGATAACGCCGCTACACAGACCAGCAATCAAACCGCTCTGCCCAGCCTGTGTGTCTGGCAAAGGGGCATTCATTATCAATGGACCGCCCACATAGCGCTGAAGCAGACCAATGCTCAGGCCGCTTAATAGGCCGAGGAAGAGAGCAGGGGTAAATGTTGCCCAGTGTGGTTGGTTATGGCTTCCTGCCCCAGCATCAGCAGAGGTATTGGCAACCTCACGATATTGCAACGCCGAGAGACCACCGGCAATGCCGCCAAGCAGCAGGCCAATCAATGAGAACACGCCGTAACCATAGAGCAACCCCAGGGTATTCTGTTGTGGCGTGGACGTATCCATACCAACTTGCGCGGCGTAGGGCAACATAAAAGTAAATACACCAGCCAGCGAGCCTATGAACGCCAGGAGGAGCGCGCTCGCTATGCCGATGGCGGAGCCACTCAATAAACGCCGCCAGAAGTCTGTGCGTCTACTGGCGATACCTACCACGATAACGCTTAGCAAGGCTCCCAGCAGCCCGCCTGACAGGGCAAATACCAGCGCCACATCACCGCCAATCCCTTCACCAACATCGGGGCCGTATCCAGCCGTCACGCCAAAGCGCAGCAGAAACACTAACAGCCCCACGCCCATCCCTGTGACAAGACCGATTGCCAAACTACGTGGCGTCCGTGACAAGCGCCCCAGTGACAGCGCACACATCATTCCAAGACCTAGACCGCAGAACAGACCGCTCAGTAGCGAATACGGCGGCAGGAAAAAGAGATAACCCATGTGCGACTGCGCAAACTCGAAGGCCATGCCACCCAGCAGACCGCACCCAATCCCCAGCAGCACGCCACTACTCGCGCCATTCACGATGTCGCTGCGTGTGACGGCGCTCAGCACAGGGATGGTGCGACCATTCATCCCTGCGCCAGCCACGCGCGACACGAGTGCCAGCGCCCCAAACGCGCAGAGCGACAATCCAGCCACGAGCAGACACAGCCACGCGAAACTTCCCTCGATGCCCCCAACCAGCGAGATATTCCCGATAGACACCATTGTCTGCCTTTCTACAACAGCGAGTTGTGAACGTTCATGACAACCGTTCCGGCACTGTTGCCGACCGATTTGCTCAGTGGTCAGCAAAGCAAACCAGTTTGCGTCTGTTGAAAACTATAGCGAACGATGACGAATAGCGAAAGGATGAGCATAAATGGGCATAAAGGAGCAGCCATTCTGGACACTTTCACCTACAACCACCCTTCAGCAGTCGCGTACTTGTTGCATGGGGAACAGTCTCCATGCTCTTTCAGAACCGAACACGCTTTCAGAGAGGATAAAGACAATGGCCGATACCAACAACACACAGCAGGAACAGAAACTGCTGGTCATCGCGTATGAAGGTGAGACGCGCGCTAACGAGGTCTTGCGCGCGCTCCAGCAGATGGAGAAGGCGCATCTCGTGCGCCTGCGCAACGCCGCCGTCGTCTCACGCAACGCGCAGGGCAAGATTGCGCTCCACGAAACACACGACTTCGACGCTAAAGAGGGCGCGTTGGCTGGTGCGCTCGCGGGTGGACTGCTGGGCCTCATCAGAGGCGAAATCGTGGAAGATGCGCTGCTCGGCGCTGGCGCGGGTTTCCTCGCCAGCAAAGTGATGGACCTGGGCTTTAAGGACGACTATCTCAAAGAGATTGGCGAACACCTGACGCCTAATAGCTCCGCCATCGTCGCCGTCGTTCACTTTGAGCAGGTGGACCCGGCGGTGCAGGAATTGCGCCAGTTCGGCGGCCACCTCTTGCAGCAAACCTTACCGGCGGATGTGGCGCAGAAACTGGTCGCTGTCGCCTGATTTCAGGCGTTGCTAGAATATCGCTGCTCAATCTGCCAGGCGCTGACGTAATGCCGCGCGTTCGTCTTCATCCAGGAAGGCGATTTCGATGGCGTTACGCTGCGCCTGGCGTATCTGTGCTGGGCTGAGGCCGGCGGCGGGCGCAGCCACCCGCAATTCATATGGCAGGTCAATGCCGCTGATCGCCGGGTCATCGGTGTTGATCGTCGCCAGGACGCCGTGTTCGAGGAACTGGCGCAATGGATGGCTGGCGTAATCCGGCACCGTGCTGGTCTGGACGTTGCTAGTGAGGCTGATCTCCAGCCCGATGCCCTGCCGCGCCAACACCTCTACCAGTGAAGGATCGTCAATTGCGCGCACGCCATGCCCGATGCGCTCGGCTCCCAACTCGGTGATCGCCTGCCACACGCCGGGCGCGCCCGCCGCCTCGCCTGCATGCACTGTAATGTGCCAGCCCGCATCACGTCCGCGCCGGAAATGCTCGATGAACAGCTCGCCGGGGAAATGCGCCTCATCGCCCGCCAGATCGAGCGCCGTCAGATGCTCGCGCTGCGTCAGCAGGGCATCCAGTTCGCGCATCGCGGACTCCGGCCCATAGGTGCGGCAGAGAATGCCAATCAGGTTGGTGCGCACGCCGTAGTCGCGTTCGGCCAGCCGCGCAGCGTCTACTATCGCCTCCACGACGCCAGCGGGATCGAGATCGTGCGACTGCGCTATAAAGCACGGGCTGAAGCGCAGTTCCAGGTAGGATATGCCTTCGCGGGCGGCGTCTTCGACGTTCTCGCGCGTGATGCGGGCGCAGGCGTCCAGCGTCATCAATGGCAGCGCCGCGCAATCAATTTTAGCGAGGAACGCCACCAAATCAGGCTCCGGCGATGTCACTTGCACCAGCGGGCGCAACGCTTCCAGTTCGCGTGGCAGTGGCATATTGTATTGCTCCGCCAGTTCCAGCACCGTCTGCGGGCGGATCGCGCCTTCCAGATGCCGGTGCAGATCAATCAACGGGATAGAGGAGGATTCTGGAGGGATGGGAGATGCTGTGGTTTCGCCTGAGTCATTCATGGCATGCGCTCCGTTTGGTCTTCTGATGTGTTTCTCAATAGCCTAGCGCACACCGTCAAGAGCCGACCGGCAATCGCCGCACCACCGGGCTTGCACGACTACGTATGCCTTGCTGCCGAGTAAACCGGCGCTGCGTCAGACGCGATGAGGAGCATGACAGCCGCTTACTGAGAAGTATGGATGAGCATGGTACAATACAGACTGGGATGCCCTGGGTATCTCTGGATGGTACGGCGCTGCGCTGCTGGCAGGCACGGCAAGGGCAGCATGAGCAGCATGAGAAGACGGCAAGTGGCAGATGGATGACGAGACGCGCAACGACGAGCAAGATGAGGTATCTGACGAGATATCTCCAGCAGACGATGAGATAGCCGGTGGCGTGGAAACCAGCGAGAGCGAAACACCACCACTGGCACGGGTCCGCTACGGTCTGGGCAAGGAACTGCGGCTCTATCCCGATGCGTTTGTCGTCTTGCTGCGCGAGGAACACGAAGAACTGCGTTATTCCCTCGCCAATATCCGCCGTATCATCCTGACTCCCGGCGAGTATACGCCAAGCAAACTGGTGCTGATGTTCGAGCTTGACGACGGCAACACCGTCATCGCTGCGGAAGGCATGAGCAACGTGCGCGGCTTCCGCACGCTCCTCAAGCGGCTCGACGAATTGCACCTGCCCATTGAACTGGACCCGCCGGATATGGATGAGCAGTTGCGGCAGGCATTGGTCATTCGCTCGCGCTATCAGATGGGGTGTTATGGCCTGATTCTCGGCGTCTGCCTCATCCTGACAATCATCTACTTGGTCGTCGCCTTCATCGGCGCGCATCACTGAGCAATCGCCGAGCGATGTCGCGGTGCCAAGAACTCAATAGATGCACCGCCTGTACAAACAACAAATACACAGGAGTTGCGGCAGTGATTCAGGTTATCATCTTGAATGGCGGGTCGAGTTCGGGCAAAACGACCATTGCAACTGCTCTTCAGGATATCTTACCGTCGCCCTGGTTGCGGCTGAGCATTGATACGCTAGTTGATGCCATGCCGCCGAGGCTCCTCACCTCAGAAACCGGCATCGCATTCGGTGCTGACGGCTCGGTTCGTCCGGGGCAAGAATTTCGGCGATTGGAATCGGCCTGGATGCAGGGTATCGCCGCTATGGCCCATGCCGGAGCGCGTGTTATCTTTGATGATGTATTCCTCAGTGGTGTTGACGCTCGCAACAGATGGCAGGCGGCATTGGCCGGTGTATTGGTCTTGTGGGTGGGAGTGCGATGTGACCCTGCTGTCGCAGCCGAACGCGAACGAGGACGCGGAGACCGTGTAACAGGCATGGCGGTGTTACAGGCGCAGACGGTTCATGCAGGCATTGAGTATGACATCGAGGTTGACACAACCAAAACATCAGCGATGGAGTGCGCTCAACGCATTGCTCAATTGGTAGATGACAGATCGGTGGGCTAGTGTCTGCTCATCTCTGATATGCTTTCACTCAACCTCATAGGCGATATAGCCCGTCTCCGTATCCAGAATCAGCAGCGATTTCGGTAGGCGGCGCATACGCTTGACAACCGCCAGATCGCCCACCGCGCCGGAGACGTTGCCCGCAAGGCCGAAGATCAGGCAGATGCCAGCCTCCGGCGCAAACCAGAGGATGACGACGCCAACCAGACTGAGGACGATGAGCGGCGCAATCGCCACAGCGATGTAGCCATTGCGCGTAAAGAGTTGCCCCGGCGCGGTGCAATACGCCGCCAGCGGCCACTTGAGGCCGAAAGTTGGTCTGCCGCCCAGCGCCAGAATCACCGCCGCGTGAACCGCCTCGTGCAGCGGAATCATCACGACATACGCCAGCACGTTCAGCGCGATGAGCAGCACCACGGTCAGCGCGGAGACGTTGATGAGGGTCTCTCGATGAAGAGAAGCAGCAATCATCCCAAACACGACGAACGCGCAGCCAGAGAGAATCAGCAGCACGAGACTCCACATGGCAAGTTGCGGTAGCCGCTCCTGCGAGAGAATGTCAATCTGTTCGCGCTGCCGCAGCCTTCCCGCCGCCAGCGCCTGCGTCAGCCGCTTGCGTTCGCTGGCGGAGAGTAGACGCGCGATCAACCGGAACGGCGCGTGCGTACCGGTGGTAGTGGTGGGTACTGTTTGCTCCGGCACCGCCTCTCGTCCTTTCTCAGCGCAGACCGAGCGTGAACGTCATCGTTGAAATGATGGGCACGAATCCCAGATCGGTATAGAGGTTGCGGGCAGGGTTCGCGCGCTCCACAAAGAGGCAGCAGATATCATGGTCCGGCCTCACCATCTGATTGACTGTCTCAGCAATCATGCGGGTGGCGACGCCGCGCTTTCGCACCTCCGGCAACGTATAGACGCCCATCAGCGTAGGAATATCCTCGAAGAGGCTGATATAGCAGCCGCCGACCAGCCGCCCGTCGAGCAGCGCAGCGTAATAGCGATACCAACCGTTTTGCTGCTCGCGCCAGCGGTCCGTTGCGCGTTGCTGCACCCAGCCTTCCAGCGGCGCGGGGTCATCATAGAAGCACTGGCGGCTGCCATATTCATACTCCAGCATGGTTTGCCAGCGCATGATCGGCTGAATCGTCACGCGCGTGTCGCCGGTAGCCTCTATCGGGCCGGCGTGCGCCATCAGCAGCAAATCTTCAGTGCGGGTGAAACCGGCCTCTTTGAGCGCGGCGGCCAAATCTTCTTCGCCGGAACGCTCCGGCACCACCGACCATTGCACCTGCAATTGCTTGCCCCGCGCATACTGGACGACCCGCGCGACCAGCGCCGCCGCCTGCCCTGGCCGCGCCTGGGCATACCCCACGCGCACCCGGCCAGCCTCATGATGAAAGCGCGCCGTTCCGGCGGGAGCCAGCGATGGGCCAGCCTCGTTATAGCGGGTCGCGCGCTGGGCGAGAATACGTTGCGCAACATCCTGCGTATCCATGCTCGGCAACAAACTCCACGATTCGCTAGAACAGTATCACAATGTCTCACCAATCAATGTTAGCAGTGTAGAGCAGCGCATAAGCGCCATGCAAGGGAGCCGGCGCTATCAGCGCCAATGACATGTTCACCGTTGACGCCGTTCAGTTCGCGTGATATGCTAGACAAGCGCCGGGGCAAAAGCACACTGCGGGTGGTTAGCTCAGCCGGCAGAGCGCGTCGTTCACACCGACGAGGTCACTGGTTCGAGTCCAGTACCACCCACCAATTCCTCTGGCGCATGGGCCACTCAAAGCCTGTTGAGAAGGCATTGGGTGGCTTCTTCACTTTCTCTGGGATTCTCTTTTCCAGCTAGCCAGGATACGACAAAGCGTGACGCTTCATCAGATTTCCACCAAGCCCTCATGCTTGCTCCTTCCTACCTCATCCCATCTGGTCTTACACGTCATTGTTGTCGCAATGATCCTCATGAGTCCCATGAGTCGCATGAGCATGCGATGGCTACGCTTTCTTTCGCCGGTGCGCTATACTGGGCGCAACATCTCTTGCTGGGCGGGGCTACGAATGCAACCAACGGCGCATACAACAGGAGTACGGGGGTAAACATGAGCGAAGAAGAGACAGAACTGTTGATCGTGCCGCATACGCACTGGGACCGGGAGTGGTATCTCACCTTTCAACAGTTCCGCATGAAACTGGTGGATACAGTGGATAGGCTGCTCGATATCCTGGAATCCGACCCGGCGTTTAGCTTCTTCATGCTCGATGGGCAGACGATCATCCTGGAGGATTATCTGGAACTGCGCCCGGAAAACGCCGAGCGGCTTCAGAGGCTCGCCCGCCAGGGAAGAATTCTGCTCGGCCCCTGGTATCTCCAGCCAGATGAATTCCTTGTCAGTGGCGAATCGCTGATACGCAATCTTCAGAAGGGCCTGCGTATGGCCAACGCCTATGGCGGCGCCATGCCAATTGGTTATGTGCCCGACACCTTTGGCCATATCGCCCAGCTTCCCCAACTCTTGCGCGGCTTTGGCATTGACAACGCCGTCTTCTGGCGTGGCGTCTGGCCGGAGGTCAATCGCGATTCGTTTCACTGGCGCGCTCCCGATGGCAGCGACGTATTGGTCGCCTGGCTGCATGACGATACGGGCTACTCGAACGCCGTGTTGCTCCCGCTCGCTGCGGAGGCGCTCGCCACGCGCCTGCAACTCATCGCATCGCGTATGCGCCCCTATGCGACGACGAGCACGTTGCTGCTGATGAACGGTAGTGACCATCAGATGCCCCAGGCGGGGTTGCCAGCCGCCATCGCCGCCGCCAATGCGCAACTGCGCGACAGCAAACTTCATGCGCGCATCGGCACCCTCCCGCAATACATCGCCCAACTGCGCGAAGCCAATGGAGAACTCCCGACCTACGAAGGCGAAATGACCAGCAGTTACAGCGCGCACTTGTTGCCGGGCGTTTATTCCTCGCGCATGTGGATCAAACAGCGCAATGCCGCCGGTGAGGCGCTGCTGACGCGCTGGACAGAACCCGCCACCTGCCTGGCGTGGCTGCTGGGCGAACGCTATCCTGGAACCGAGTTGCAGCTTGCCTGGAAGTTCCTGTTGCACAATCATCCGCATGACAGTATTTGTGGGTGCAGCATAGATCAGGTACATGCGGAGATGATGACGCGCTTCGCCCAGAGCGAGCAGATTGCCAGCGAACTGACGCGGCGCGCATTGCAGGCAGTGGCGAGCAATGTCACGACGCGGGGACCAGAGCGCAGCGTACCGGTGGTCGTCTTCAACGCCGCTGGCGGTCCGCGAACCGATGTAGTGCGTTGCGCGGCGCAGGTCAATTTCACACGATTCCAGGTGGTAGATGACGAGGGCATGCCACTGCCGCATCAGGTGCTGGCGCGCGATGGCGCGGAACTTTTGAACCAGACCGCCGATAAATCGCTGGTGCTGGGCATGCTCGGCATCATCAGCGAGGGGCAGGCGCTTGGCTATACCCTGCTGGATGCGCACCTCGGCGCGATGGAAGAAGGTGGCGTCATACCCATCGAGATCGTCGCCGCGCAACAGGGAACGCCCAACCTGCCGGCAATCGAAGAACTACTGGCGCGGGTGCGCGAATTGGCGGAGCAGGACGACGTGGCAGCGTTTCGTGTCATCGCCCATGAGGCGCCCACCACCGATTTCATCTTCCTGGCGCGTGATGTGCCGTCATTCGGTGGGCGCACCTTCTTCATTCAGCCGAATGGCTCTATGAGCGGCCACACGGAGCGCCAGCCCTCCGCTGCGCCAGTCGTGGGTACACTGCGCACTGGCCCCAACTGGATCGAGAACGCGCATCTGCGGGTAGAGGTAGATAGCGCCAGTGGCACGATGCAGCTTCACGACAAAGCGACCGGCAGCGTCTATGCCGGGCTGCATCAGTTCATAGATAGCGGCGATGTAGGCGACCTCTATACCTACTGCCCGCCCGCGCAGGATACCGTCATTGCTGCGCCGGAGGAAGCGCCCACCATTGAACTGGTAGAGCATGGCCCAGCGCGTGCAACGTTGCAGATTCGGCAGACTTATTGCTTACCATCCAGTTGCACAGCAGACCGCGCCGCGCGTTCGGCGCATCATGCGCCGTGCGCCATCGTCACAGAGGTGTCGTTGGGCGAGGGAAGCCGCCGGGTGGAGTTCCGCACGACCGTTGAGAACACCGCCAGCGATCACCGGCTGCGCGTCTTCTTTCCGGCGCCGTTTGTCTGCGAGTCGGTGGATGTGGAGGGCAGCTTCGCAGTGACGCGCCGCCCCGCGCGCCAGCAGCCGCCACAGAGCGGCGAGCGGCCCTGGTCGGAGTGGATGGAAACGCCGGTGAACACGCATCCGCAGAAGCGCTTTGCGGACCTGAGCAACGGTGAATCTGGCCTGGCGGTGCTCAATCGCGGCCTGGCGGAATATGAGGTGGTGCAAACGGAGCAGGGCAGCGCCCTTGCATTGACGTTGCTGCGCTGCACGGGCTGGCTCTCGCGTGATGATCTGTCCACGCGCCGGGGTCATGCGGGACCGCCATTGCAGACGCCGGAGGCGCAGGGAATCGGCACGCATACGTTTGAGTACGCGCTAGTACCACATGCTGGCACATGGCAGACCGATGATGCGTTTGTACTACAAGAGGCACAAGCCTATGAAGCGCCACTCCGCGCGGCAGTCACCACTCAACATGGGGGGCGGTTGCCGGCGGCCTGGAGCTTCGTTCAGGTTGCGCCGGCCAGCGTCGCCGTCAGCGCCATCAAGCGCGCCGACACAGACGACGGGCTGATTCTGCGTCTCTACAATCCGCTGGCGGAACACATCGAGGCGACGATTACGCTGGCCGTCCCTTTTGAGACGGTCGAACTCGTTGACCTGGCGGAGCAGAAGCAGCGCGACGAAACGGCGACACCGTTGGCACGCAACTTGAGTACGGGGGTACGTACAACGATTCGCGGCGGAGCAATCCAAACACTGCGATTTGGTATGGCCCCATCCGAGAGATAATAGCAACGGTAAGAGCAACGGCAATAGCCAGGTAGGCATGTTCAGTTTACAGATACGCAGCGATGCTGTTATGCTGTAGCAGCACGCCTCGTTCTTGTAAAGGTGTTTAGGATTTCGCGCGTGCTTTCGATCCGCCAACTGCTATTTTGGCAGATCAGGGGTATGCGCGTGAATGGGCCGCCACTGCTACTTCGCGGCATGTCGCTGCGGCAAGCAAGTAATTCGTAGTGCGGCTGAAAGAGGTGGAACTCCGTGAGTATTCTGCTACAGCCAGCCATTCATCATGTCGCCCAGGCCATCGCAGCAGCAAGCCCGACGGCCAGCGCGTCGGCGACGACCGCGCCCGTCTCATCGGTCCCGCCGACGCAGGCGAGCAGTGGATCGGCGCTGGATAGCATCAAGCCGCTGTTGACGGTCGTGGTCTTTTTTGCGGTCGCCTTCTCGGTGATCTTCTGGGTGGCCCTGGTCTACTGGACCTGGCGCGATGTGCGGTCGCGCACCCAGGACACCATCCTTCAGATTACAGCGACCATTCTCGTCGCGGTCTTCAACCTGGGTGGTCTCTTCATTTATCTGATCGTTCGCCCGCGCCAGACGCTGGCAGAACTCTATGAGCGCCAGCTCGAAGAGGAATCATTGCTGGCAGAGATGACCGAACGCCAGACCTGCCCCACCTGTCATTATCGCGTCGAGCCAGACTTCCAGGCGTGTCCGTCCTGCGGCACAAAGCTGCGGCGCCCCTGCCCGCGCTGCGAGCATCTCCTCGAACTCAAGTGGAACGTGTGCCCGTATTGCGGCTATGGCGGCGGCGCAATGGATGGCGGCAGCCGGGCCCCTTCACGGCAACCGGCACGCGCTGAACGCTGAGGAGCGGCCAGCGAGAGCGAGGCATCTGCCCGAAGAAAACGAGAGGCGACCCAAACAGGTTGCCTCTCGTTTTGTCATCACTCCCCTACAATGGCAATGGCTTATGGATGCGGAAGAGCGCCGGTGGTCATGAGGACGATTCCCAGCCCCACGATCACCAGGATGACGATAATGCCGACGATCAGCCAGGGGATGCCGCCAGCCGCGCCGGAGACATCTGGCAGTGGGATATTGCCATCACCCGAAGCTGGCGCCGAACTGGGAGCCGGCTGCTCCGTCGCGCCGATGGGGAACGGATTGCCATTCGCCGGCAGATTGAGTTGTCCGTTCTGGGCAATGGTGGTCAGCCGGCTCAGGAAATCCTGGAAGCCCTGCGCTGGGTCTTTGCCCGTCAACGTCTGATAGCAGGCGCCAAGTGATCCGCCAGCCGCAGCGACGATCTGTGCCCAGCTAAAGTTGAGCTGGCTATGCAAATAATAGAGGAACAGCGGACCGCAGCCGTTGCTATCCTGGTTCTGGTCGGTGGCATCGTTGTTGGTCACATAGTCGGCGTGGCCATTGCTCCACCAGGACTGCGCCGGGTCAGTCTGAACGGAGGCCAGCGATGGCGCCTGCTGAATCGCCAGCACGCGCGAGAGGGCTTCGCCGTTGGTCTGGCCGCAGGCCCAGCCTTTATTCTGCGCCGCCTCGAAGACCTCTACCAATTCGGCAACCATCAAACCTTCCGCCTGATCGGGCACCGGCTGCACATAGAGATCTGTGGCGTTGCAGCCATAATGATAGGCGCCGCCAGCATTGGGGTCCATCAGGACATGGAGCGGGGTCGCCGTGCGCGGATTCGTCTGATCGTCGCCCTCCTGGCCAGGAGGAAGCGAAATGCCACCAAAGAAGCCGGCGATGGCAGCAAAATCGGCCTCGCAGGATTGCAGGATTGCCTGGGCGGAGGCATTGCCATCGGCACTGCCATCAGAGTAGACGACGAAATGCGCCGTCGTGCCCACCGGATTCTGCGTGCTGGCGAGCGCCCGCGATGCGCTCAGTTGAAACTCTCTGGTCACTGATGGATTTGACGATGGGCGAATGAACACATGTGCACGCGGACTGATGATCGTATCTGACACTACGTTCTCCTTTTGAAATCGCGCTGAGCGCAACAGAGAAACAAGACGCGGCGAATTCCGCCTGCCGGCACGGATGCCCCACCTGCCGGACGGAAAACACCTGGCGCACGTAGTATGCCAGAAACACAAGAGAAAAGAAAGTGTTTGTTTGTCACACTGCAAGAAATTACTGAGGGCAGGCGAGCAATTTGACAGATACTTTACAATGCGGTCGCCATCCCTGCAACCACTATCCTAGCTTCTGAAATTGTCCAGCGTTGCAGGCTGTGCCCCCGCCGCCAGCATCTCGTGGATGGCGCGGTCGCCATCGCCCTGCGCAACATCTACCGCGCGAATGGCATCTGTGAGGAGCGTCGCGCTGATGCCCGCGCGCAGCGCATCCAGCACGGTTGCGCGGACGCAATAGTCGGTCGCCAGTCCACCGACATACACCCGAGTGACGCCCATCTCCCGCAGCGTATCTAACAGGGTGCGACCATCCGGCAAGAGCGCTTCCATCGCGGAGTAGCCGTCGTCTTTGGTCCCCATGCCTTTCGAGACCACGACGGTGCCGGAAGGCAGGCGTAAGGCAGGGTGAAACGCTGCGCCAGGCGTCCCCTGTACGCAGTGCGGCGGCCAGGGTCCACCCCACGCGGCAAAGTGTGATGTCTCGCGCGGATGCCAGTCGCGGCTGGCAAAGATCGGCATACCGCTGGCTGCGGCTCGTTCGGCGTACTGGTTGAGGACGGGAACGACGGCATCGCCTTCTGCCACGGCGAGCGCGCCGCCCGGACAAAAATCGTTCTGCACATCTACAATGATGAGCGCCGCTGCCATTGTCCCACGCCCTTTCTCGTGTTTCGCCAGCCTAGCCAATCTAAAGTCGCCAACGCTGCTAACACTGCTATCTACACGATCCTCCTGATCCTCCTGGCGCTCATTCTATCCTATTTTCCATGCTCTGGGTGCTTTGGGTGCTTTGCGAACGCTCGACGAGTGCGCGGATACTCTGCATCCGCTCGCGTTCTTCAGACGCCATCAGTTCTCCCAGCATCTCCTCGAACGTCAGTGTGTCAATCTCGCCCGCCACATAGCGCCGCCGCAACAGTTCTACCGCTGAGGGTTCGCTGGCCTGCGCCAACGGTGGCGCGGCGTTCTGGCGCTGGCGCGACTGGATGGCTAGCCAGACGAATAGCATCGGTAGCCCGATCCAGAAGAGCGTCGAAAGTCCCCAGACGACGAGTTGGGCGAGTGGCGACCAGGGATGAGGCCCATAAGCCCCTCCATCACCGAAATGTCCTGGCATAAATACTGCTGCTCCTTTCTCTTACCTCACAGTTTGTTACACCTCACCTGCGTCACCTGCGTGACGTACTCTGCTGGCCGGAGCATAAGCGCAAATTATGTGAAATAGATGAGAGGAGCGCCCAGAAATGCTGCGCAAGATGTATTAAGACAGATGGGAGGCACTGGCGAGAGATATTCCTCGCTAGTGCCTCTAGAATGAGCTTTAGCTTGCCCGTCCGTGCGTGGGCTTTTCAAAGCCGCGCCAGACGATGAAAAGCTTATTGGTTTCTGCCCATCATATCGTCGAGCTTTTCGCCCAATCCTCCTGGCAGGTCGCCCTCATGGCTCTGGGCCTGCTGGGCAATTTGATCGAGTCCGCTGCCAGCGGCGTCTTTCGCCTGCTGAGCAGCCTGCTCGCCACCAGGGACTTTGTTTGCAAACTGATCAATCTCATTGTTGATGGCGTCTTGCGCCTGCTGCTGCATCCCGCCCAGGTCTTGACCACTCTGATTCATGTCTTGATTCGACATCGCACACCCTCCGGTTCAGATGTTCTCCCGGCTGGCGGTTGTTCACTCTTGGATCACCCGCCATACCAGGATCAACGCGCCTCCTACGATGAGGCTCTGCGGGCGATACGCCTGCTCCTGTCTCCGCTTGAGACGCGCTGGCAAGAGAGAGGCGCGAAGATGCTGTCTTGCGCGAGCATATCGGCCCTGGTCTTCGCGACGCACATGATAACGAGCGCCACTATCCAACCACTACTCAAGAGGGAACTGCAATGTACATGCCACCTGAGCAGATTTCTCGCAGTTGCGTATCCTCATGTGGCATTCATTGGGATTGCAGGACCACGGGACCGCTAGGATTGCGCCGCATGGGGATTGAAGCGAAAGAGTTGGGCAGGGCGATGCGGTCCGACCATCCTGGTATGCGATGTCGGCTCGACGGTACGCATCATCAGCAGCTTTTTGCGGAAATTGCGTTTGTCCAGCGTGCGATTGAGAATTGCCTGATACACATCCTGCAATTCGCTCATGGTAAACTCATGCGCCAGCAATTGAAAGCCAATCGTTGTATATTCCAGCTTGCCGCGCAGCCGCAGCAACGAATAGCGCATGATCTCTTCATGGTCGAAGGCCAGCGGCGGCAGATCATACGCCCAGCAGAATTGATAGGACGGACTACCAGGTTCCTCCGGGAGCCGCAACTGGTCCGCACGAATCAGGGCGTAATAGACAACGGTGATGACGCGCATCCGGGGGTCGCGCCCGGGGTCGCCAAAGGTATAGAGTTGTTCGAGGTACACGTCGCCAACGCCGGTAACTTCGGAGAGTTTACGCTTCGCTGCATCCTCCAGCGATTCGTCGTAGCGCACGAACCCGCCAGGGATAGACCACAGCCCCTCAAACGGCGGGTGGTCGCGCTTGACCAGCACCACCTCGAGCCGTCCCTCGCGCACAGTGAGGATGACGACATCCACCGCAACGGCTGGCCGGTTCTGCCAGGGAACTTCCGCCGATGCTGAAGACGATTGCGCATGCCCGGTATCGTCTGTGGGTTGGGGTGACGGAGACGAAAGAGTGATCTCCGTCGAAGCTCCGGTTGATGCAGCCACGCTTCTCGCCCCTTTTATGTTCAACTCATCTATGCTGTCTAAGCTATCTATGCTGTCAATGCTTGCCGTTCGCCTTTCGCCGAATCTCTCTTCTCTATTATCGCACCTGATCTGTTTTTCAACACGGTGTATCCCCGCTGACCCCTCCCATCGCAGACGAACAGTCACGAGGGCTGCTGGTTGTACTCGTCGTCGCTGACGTGCACGCCCCAGGTTGCGCTGTTGCCCTGTTCGTCCACTTCGAGCATGGCGAGGTGCGTCATAAAACGGTTGCGCGTCGCGCCGTGCCAGTGTTCCTCTCCCGGCTCGAAGAACACGCGGTCGCCAGGGCGAATGACCTCGATTGGCCCACCGCGTCGCTGGCAGAGGCCAACACCCTCCGTGACGTAGATCGTCTGGCCGTTGGGGTGCGTGTGCCATGCCGTTCGTGCGCCCGGCGTGAAGTGAACGTTGCTTGCCGACAGTCGCGAGCCGGTGGATGGCATGGCAACCGTGTCAATGTAGACCGTGCCGGTGAACCAGGCGTCCGGCCCCGCTGCCGTTTCGAGAGCGTTCCTGGTGATCTGCATGTTGTTTCCGTTCTCCTATCTACCACTATCCAGTGTCTTGACCATATGCACATAAGGGCGTTGATACAAAGTGGTCTGGTGCGTGACCACATAGTGCTGATGGGTATAGAGATCTATCGCCCGCGCGTTCCCCTGCGCCACATGCAGCGCAACTTTCAAGTAGTGATGCTGGCGCGCCTGCTGCTCCGCCGTTTGCAACAGGCGCGTGCCGATTCCCTGGCGGCTCCATTGTTGGAACACCGCGAGCGCATCAATGTACCATTCATCGTCCTGCGCTTCGCGTTCGAGCCAGCTTCCCACGGCGGCGTTGAGTTGTGGTTCATCGCGCCCGCTAAAGCTCAACACCAATCCAACTACCGCTGATTTCTGCTCAGCCACCTGGGCGTTTTGATAGCTGAAGCGGTTGCCGTCCAGCCGGTAGTAGTGCCGCAAACGCTTGATCCACCCACCCACCTGTTTGTCTTCCAGTGGATAGGTGACCTGTGTATGCGTATAGGCGGAGTACAGCAGAACCGCTGCCACCTCAGCGTCATCTGGCTGCGCTGGCCTGATCTGTAGCGAATCTTGCATCATTTATCATTTCAGGAGCGCGCTCTAGGTCGCGTCTATAGTCGTCTATAGTCTATCGCATCCCGTGGCCACTCCGCGTGTCACGGGCGCAGCAGCACCTTAATGGCGCGGCGCTCGTCCAGCAGGCTGATGCGTTAGCAACATCACGTCATACGCCCTGCAAAACAGGACAAGCACGCGAACGATCACGTCTTGCCTGTGCGTAGTACCTGTGAAGCGCGTTACAGGTATACGCGCTCAAACGTGTTATCCTACGAAACGGATATGCTCGCGCGCTTCTGCTTGTTTACGCGCGGACAGGGGAAATGCCAATGTTGAAGAGATCATCTTCATGAATGAGCAATCAATAGGCAATGAGCAGTGAAGGGATGGAGCATGGACGGGCGGGAACGCGGGCAAGGGGTACAGCAGTCACAGCACTCACAGCAGTCACAGCAGTCACAACCATTACAGCAACAGATACCTGCCGAGATTATCGAATATTTTCCGACGACGAAGATGCCGTCGGTAGACCAGCTTCCCACACAGGAAGTGGCGGCTCCCGCGCCGGTTGAACCGCCCGCCGGTCCTTCTGCGGTTCCCGTGGACCTGCTCCCGACGCAACATATTGCTGCTGCTGACCCGGCGAATCTCCCTACTACTCCCGTTGCCCCAGTTAGCGCAGACCCACGAGCCATGCCTGCCGTGTCAACCCTACCAGCGTCCGTGTCACGTGAGATGCGGCCATCGCGCCCACTACCACCCATGTCGCAGCCATTGGAGATGGGGATGACTCACACGGCAACCGTCAATGGCTCCAATGGGATGAGGAATTCGCAGGCGGCGTCGGTTCAGTTTCCGCAGACGCCAACATATTCACCCTACCCGTCCGCACCGGCACAGCCAATGCCGTACCCAATGCCAGCGCCCGCCGCTCTGGTGAAGCCCGGCGTAGGCCAGCGTATAACGGGGCCGATGCGCGCGCATCCCAGCCTGACGGCACTGATCCTGGCAGGGTTGGCGCTGCTCGTCATTGCGCTACCGGTCGCGCATGGGATTGTCCAAAGCCGGGGCGATATCCAGTGGCAGCCTTCATCATCCGTACCGTCAGGGACGCTGCCAGGCGGCAAGCCACACATGGGCGCAGGCCAATGGGCGACGCAGACCGTAAACGCGGCTGAACTGAACTATGTGAATTCGATCATCGCGCATATGACGCTCCAACAGGAAGTGGGGCAGATGATTATGATCGAGTTCGAGGAATCGCAGATGACGCCGGGGCTGGCCTACGAGATTTCCCATTACAACGTCGGCTCGGTCATTCTCTATGCCTACAATGTGCTGAACCCAACGCAGATGCAGCAATTCACGCAGGCGATGCAGGCGAACGCCACGCTGCCACTGCTCATCTCCACCGACCAGGAGGGCGGTCCGGTCAACCGGCTCTACAGCATTGACGGTCCGCTGCCCTCCGCTGAACAGATCGGCGCCACCAACGACCCCAATTTTGCGCGCCAGCGTGGCGAACAGGACGGGCAGGCGCTCTATAACCTGGGGATCAACACCAATCTGGCGCCGGTAGTGGATGTGCAGAACATTCCTGATGGCGAAGGCGACCTCGGCGGGCGCATGTTTGGCACAACGCCACAGCAGGTGACGAAAATGGCGGGCGCGTATCTGGAAGGGTTGCAGGAAGGAAATCATGTTGTCGGCTGCCTGAAACACTTCCCGGGTCTTGGCGATGTGCCGGTGGACCCGCACAAACAACTCTATACGCTCGACCGCAGCCTGGATCAGTTGCGTCAGATTGATTGGGCGCCCTATGCCTCGCTCTTCGCCACCGGACAGGTAGGCATGGTGATGGTGACGCACGTTGTCATCCCGGCTGTAGACCCGACGCGCCCGGCCACGCTCTCCAAGCCAGTGATTACTGGTGTGCTGCGCGACCAATTGCACTTCAACGGCGTCGTCGTCACCGATGGCATCTATATGAAGTCGCTTTCGCAATACTCCTTCGATCAGATTGTCCTCTACGCCGTGGAAGCAGGCGTAGATATCATTTCCAGCACCTATTCGCTCGCCTCCACCGCCGAAGCCGAGCGCGTGATTCTCGACGCCGTGCAGAACGGCACGATCAGCAAGCAGCAAATTGACGACTCGGTGCGGCGTATCCTGCTGCTCAAGCTGCGCTACGGTGTGCTGACGATGCCCAAGCCTGCCGCGTGATAGTGCAACTGATAGGATGGGATGGTCAAATAGAATCGCTATCCCTGATGCTATCTTTTGCCGTCTCTTGACCACACGGGACGGATGTGCGAAACTGCGCAGCGGTCTGCGCCTACACGCGGAATAGTGATGGCGCACCGTCACGACACTGTAGTATCAACGACGCCGGTTGATCCTGCCTTGCGGGCCAGCGAAAACGGCGGAAAGAAGGTAGCACCGTATGCCGGACGATACCATGTCAGCTTCGTTGCAGCGTGACTTCCCAATGCGCGGCGTGCCGCAGCCGAGCCGCGACGCCGTGCTGTCGCTGCCCGATGTCCACATCTCACAGCACCCGGTGATCGCACATAAGGTGAGCATGCTGCGCGACCGCCATACCAATCCACCGGACTTCTACCGGCTGGTGCGCGAGCTGGGCACGCTGCTGGCCTACGAGGCGACGGTTGACCTGCGCACGGTTCCGGCGTCCATTGAAACACCGTTGGAGCCGATGGTGGGCCAGAAACTGGCGGGAGGCGTTGGTATTGTACCCATCCTGCGCGCTGGATTGGGGCTTGCCGAAGGGTTTCGCCAGGTGTTGCCGGATGCGCAAATCTGGCATCTAGGGTTGAGGCGCGATGAACGGACTCTTGAGCCTATCGAGTACTATAATCAACTGGCGCGGGCGGTCAACCTCCAGGTATGCTTCTCAGTAGACCCGATGCTTGCGACTGGTGGCTCGGCAATTGACGCGCTCAACACGCTCAAACGTTATGGCGTGCCGCATCTGCGCTATACCGGGCTGATCGCGGCTCCCTATGGCTTGCTCAAATTGCGCGAGGCGCATCCCGACGTGCCTATCTATCTGGCCGCGCTCGACGAGCGGCTCGATGAGCGCGGCTACATTTGCCCCGGTCTGGGCGACGCAGGCGACCGCCAGTTCGGCACGCTGTAGCGGCCATTAAAGGCCACGCGCACGTGCATTCAAGCCCCGCAAGGCATACGAAACGATTCTGAAGGCAGAGATAGTAACGGTGGCAGACGAACCAATCGGACCAATCGAACCAATTCCTTCGGCGCCGGAGACAGCTTCATCAGCTTTCGACCAGCAGCCAGATACTTCTCCAGATGCTGCTCAATATCCTGCTCTCGAGGCGGCGGAAGAGACTAGCGAGCAAGCCAAAGAAACCAAAGAAACCAAGCGAACTGATCTCGTGCTCGCTGATGAACACGGGCGGGAGCGCCGCGACGCAGACGACCCATACGAAGGCGCGGTGCCGCCAGGGTATGACTGGCCGACACATGGCGGATATCTTGGCTGTCTGCTCAGCCTGATGGCCTCGTGTGTCATTGGTGGCTTCATCGGCACTACCCTCTTTGCGGCGCTCAGTGTCGGCCAGATCGTCCCGCAGTTCGTGGCTATCCTGCTGACAATAGCCGTGTACGCCATCGTGATCGTGGGCCTGGGGCGCCTGGGATGGGTGCTTGGCAAACGCTTCTTTCGCGAATATCCGCAGGAACGGTATCCGGTCTGGGGCGAGGATGACGTGGAAGATGAGGGCGATGAGGAGGATGAAGAACCGCTGCCCCAAACCATCATCACGCTTGCTGGCGAGCAACCGCAAGAGGATGCGCCGGAGCAGATAAAGGGAACGGAGCGATCTTCTGCCACCAGCGCGAGCAGTATGACCGAGACCAGTCCGCGTCGAGATGATGTCTCAGCGCACAGCCAGTAGCGCATCGCGCATGGTAAGCAATTCTTGCCGGTGCTGGAGCGAGAGCCGCTGCAATTTGGCTTCACCAAGCGCCGTCAGATGAATGAAGACCTGGCGGCGATCAATTTGCCCCGGCTCCCTGCGCACCAATCCCTGCACTTCCGTGCGGTCAATCAGACCGACCATACTATGCTGGCGCATTTGCAGGCGGTCAGCAAGCTCCGACACTGTGGCGGAGTCACGCCCTGGAAAGCCCTTGATGGCGAGCAACAGTTGATGTTGCTGTGGCGTAATGCCCTCTCGCCGCGCAGCTTGCTCGCTAAAGCGGAGAAAGCGGCGAATCGCGTACCGGAAAGCGGCGATGGACTCGTATTCAGCTTTGGTAATCTCCGCGTCCCGAAAGGCCGTACTCGAGTGAGCGCCGTCTCGTTCATCTCTGTGCATCGCGATTTCCCTTGCCGCTATCTCCGCCACTACATCGCTCATCATTTTGCCACCAGGAAGACCAAAACAGCAGCGCCCGCAGTGAGGAGGCTCGCAGCCAGACATATCACACCCCAGACGATACGCGCCGTTCGTGCGGACGCATTCGCAGGCTGGCCTGCCAGTGGCGCTGGCGTGCCATATCCCTGGTGATAGGGTGCGCTTGCCATGCCTTGATTGTAGCGGGCAGGCATCGGAGGCGGGGGCGAAGGGACATACGCTTCGGTCAAGGCGTCACCCTGCGTTGGCGACCACATCTCCTCATCACCGACGAAATACCGCGAGGGTGAGCCACCGACGGCGCTGCGCCCTCCTGCATTGCCAAAATTATTGCCACTGGCGCCGACGGGTGTGCCGCATTGACCACAAAAGACCTCGCCACGTTCGATACGCGCGCCACAGGTACCACAATAGCGGCTGGTCCCCTGAGTGCCAGTCATGCTAGTTGCGTTGTTGCGCGTGGGGCGTGATGGCGGCGTGGCGTAGCGCGGCATATCCACGGTACGCTCGAAGAGCGGCGGCGACGCGACTCCCGATGGCTGCACAGGCGGCGTGACTCTGCCGCGATTGCCGGCCACCGTCGTCGGGATATCTGCCGCGCGGGTTTCGCCAAGCGAGGGAGCGTCATCATCCATCGCCTGCATCTCCCAGCCGCAATTCTGGCAGATGCCCCGCGCATCTACGGCATCGGCGCCACACTCTTCACAGGTTCGCACGCTTACCCTCCCCGCGTATCGCAAGACGTACCGTGTACCAGTACCATATAGTACCCCTCAGTATAGCGCCCAGGACAGCGGTTCGCAACGGCAATAGGCGCGGAGCGTAGATATCGTGCGCTATCATCCACACGACGGCACTCTCTAGCACTTTCATCCATCCAGCTTCATGATGCGTGGTGGACGCTGGCACGCGCTGTGATACGGCTCACACTTGTCATATGAAATGACACACGCCGGTTCTCGCTTGCGTATACAATAGTATGTGCAGTATGCAGAGAGGTGGGGTGGAAGACAATGGAATGTGGAAAAGAGGATCAGTGACATGTCACGAATCTCTGGATTATCAGGCGCGCCTGGGCCGTGGGACGGCCAGCAACCGGGAGACGCGCCGACCGACCCGTCCCCGGCAGCGCCAACAGCAGATGCGTCTGACTCTCGAGACTATGACCATATGCCCTTGCCGCTGCCCTACGCGGACCAACCTCATCAACCCAATCAACCGTATCGTGGAGATGCGTCACCTGCGCCAGCACCGCCAATGCCACGCAGCGGCTTTCATGACGGAAAGTTCATTTCCCGGCGTATTCCGCCAACTTCGCCAGCCCCAGCGGCTCTACCAGCCGTTAGCGAGCGCCCGCTGTTTCGTCCCACCGCACCCATCAGTCCGCCAGCGGCCCAACAGCCTGGAATTCCGGGTGGCTATCGCGGCGGGGGCGATGGTCGCACCTACACCGCCGTCGCAGGCCGGCCACCTACGCCACCCAACGAGCGGCGGCGTTCACACTGGCGCCGCATCTTGGGCATCAGTTTGCTGATTGCCACGCTGCTCTTCGTGCTGCTGAGCGGACTGGCGCTGCATCGCTATTCAGACTTCGGCCAGGCCATTTCCAAACAAGGTCCCTTTACTACCCAGACGAACTATATGACCGGCAGCGGCAGGATCAACCTGCTGGTGCTGGGGTACGGTGGCGCGGGACATGACGGAGCATATCTGACCGATAGCATCATCGTCATGAGCCTGATCCCCGGCGACCACGCGACGACGATGATCTCAGTTCCGCGTGACCTGTGGGTGCAGGTGCCACCGAACTCTGGCAACTATGCCAAGATCAACGCCGCGTATCAGGATGGCTTTTACAACGGCTACAACGGCATGCCTGCCGGCAGAGACGCGGGCGGCGCAGAGGCGGCGGCGAAGGTGAGTGATGTGCTGGGCATGCCGATCACCTATTGGCTGACGATGGACTTCGAGGGATTCCGCCAACTGGTAGATGCGCTGGGCGGCGTGGATATCAATGTGCCTACCGCCTTCACGGCGCAATATCCCGCCAACGATGACCCCAGCATCAACCCCAACTGGAAGATCATCCATTTCAACGCTGGCATGCAACACATGAACGGTGAGCAGGCCATCGAGTATGCGCGTGCCCGCTACGTGCTGACTCCGGCGAGCGAGGGCAGTGATTTCGCGCGTTCGGTGCGCCAGCAATTGTTGATCCGCGCGATTCTCAGCCGCGCACGTCAACCAAGCGCATGGCCTGGATTGCTCAACGCCACCAATGCCTTGCAGAATGCCATCTACACCAATCTTTCGCTGACCGATCTGGCCCTCTTCAGCCAGAAGCTCGACTTTACGCATGCGGCGCATATCGGGCTGACCGAGCAAAACGTGCTGGTGGGCGCGCAGTCGAGCGATGGGCAGGATATCCTGCTGCCGATCAATGGCGATTGGAACGCCATCCGGCAATATGTGGCGAGCAACCTGAAAAACTAGCTTGAGGCAACCTGAAAGGATTGCCCATTCCCCCAAGAGGAATGCCGTGTGCGTCCCTGCACCGAGGCAACGGCCTTGTGCCATCAGCCCCCATGCCAGCGGCATTCCATACACCCCTATCTACCGGAATCCGGGACCTTTCTTCATCTCCAATACTGATGCCCTTCACTCGCAACAAGGCGGAAAAATCGGGATACGAACTCAGCTAATGAGTGCCCATGCGCCATTTCAATTCTGGCGATTTCGCCTTGTGTCAAGCCGTAATCGCTCAGTGTATCAGCGGGATCGCCCAATAGCCGCGCTTGAAACGATTGATCGGTGAGGGCACGCATAATTGCCTGCTCCCATTCATCTCTTACCATACCAATCTTTCTCCGGCGTTCCTTCACTCAACCTGCACGCAACAGGGGCATCCGTTACGGAACCCCCGGTCCGCCAGTTCCGATATTCGGTGTAATTCCTTGATCGGCAACCAGAGAGACGAGCATGTTGCCGCTAAGATGCGGCGCGGTATGTGGAGCAATCGGAGTGATCTGTAGGTGCGCGACCAGTATCCCCCAGCACAAGGCGAGTGTCAGTATCGCGAACGCTATCAGATGCCACAGCTTATGCTGGTGCGCCCAGTACCTCATGTAAAACCCCTCCCTATCATGCCTTTGGCCTGCCACGCGAACGATCTTGAACAATGGATTGCGCCAGGCATGTGACTTACGAGGAACATGGTACTGAACAGCCCTTTTACAACTCTTTTACAGCGCAGGGCAAAACGACACGAAAATGCGCAGTGTTTTGTGTCATGTCCCGCTGTGGGGATTGTTGCGAGGAAAACACTGCCAACGATGAGGAAGATGAGAAAATAAAGTGCCTGGCTGATGGAGAATCATGAGAAGGCTTCCTTGTCTCTGACTGGTTACGATGACATCTCATCGCTACCATCGCACCGAACAGCCAGCCCTAGCGGCGTGTCGCAGCAAATGCCTGAACACCGCGACTCATCTTTTCGGTAATTTCCTGGCAAAGCGCCAGTGTCTCTGGGCTGGGGGGAATGTGGAGTTCGTTGGCAAGCACGGAGACGCAATGGTTGTATTGCCTGATCGCCTCTGCATAATTTCCCCGCGAGAGGAAATAGCGCATGAGTCCACGATGGGCCGTTTCCCGATATGGCTCGATTTCGAGTATCTGCTGATAGCTCTGTGCCGCAACGTCAAAATGTGATTGAAAGGCTTCCAATTCGGCCAGTAGCTCCAGGCAGGCGAGATATCGGTCTTGAAGCTGGCTTCGCCGTGGCCTGGCCCAGTCCGCTTGATACCCCTCTAGATATGGCCCTCTCCAATACGTGCGCGCCTTGCGCAACGTATCGAGCGCTTGAGAAATCCGATTATCTCTGGCCAATGCTTCGCCTTCGTCCACTAACTGCTCGAAAGCATGCGCATCTACCTGATAATCCAGCGTGAGGTGCCAGCAATCGTTGCGCTTCACAAGGCATGGCTGGCCGAGCGTTTCTTTCAGATAATAGCGAGCCAAGCCAAAGATTTTATCGGCTTCCTGATCGGTTTTCTCGCCCCAAAGCGCATTGAGGATGGTGTTCTTATGAACCGGCGCCCGTTGATCCGCCAGAAAGAGCAGTAGATCGCAGGCCGCCCTGTATCGCCAGCGCGTAATACGTTCCGTCCCTACCAGAATCTGCGCGCTACCAAGCAAGAAAATACTGACAGCCTTTGGCGAATTTTCTGCTGCTGCGCGATCACCCATAAGCGATGGTACTGCCTCAGTTGCCTCAGTTGTACTGGTTGCAGCGGATGCCTCGGTTTCGAGTTGTGAGAGCAGCGCGTCAGCCAGTGGATACAGATGCTGTTTGAGATGCCGCAGCAGAGGCCATAGGTGAGGGAAGTGCTTTATCTCTAATAGGAGCGCCGGCGCTTCCTCAACATGGTCCGCTCGTTCCATAGCCTCGCTGAGCAACTCCACCGCAGCCTTCTCGTTGCCTTGAGCAAGACGGAGGGCGGCAAGAAATATCTGCACACGGACAATTTCTGCTACAGCGCATTGCTCCTCGCTCGCTGCCAGCGCCTTTGAAAGAGCATTCTCTGCCTCAGCGAACTGCCCCAGGAGCAGATGCGCAAGCCCCTGCGCTGAAATGAGCATGCGCCACTCGGCGCTTATATCCGCATACATATGAGAAGCAAGCGCGGAATTGATCACTTCCAATGCTTCTGTCGCGCGACCTGCAAGCGCAAGCGCAACTCCGAACGCCGCATACGTACAGCCACGCAGGTAGCGGTCATCCATGTCTTCAAGCGCAAGACGCGCCTGTTCATATACCTCACAAGCGCGAGCATATTGCTTCGTACTGAGTTCGACATCTCCCAGATTCGTCAGCGCATAGATATAGCCAAGTGTATAGCCCGCCAGCTCGGCCTGGGAACCAGCGGCTTCCAGATCGCCACGAGCTTCTCGTGAGCGTCCCAGGCATTGTTTCGCAGTCGCCAGATTGATGCGGCTATTGATGGCATCAATTTCATCGTTGGCTTCCTGCGCAGTGTGGAGCGCCAATGACGCCAGACCCTCTGCCTGCCGGTAACGGCCCTGCGCCAGCGCCAGGCTGGATCGCATATAGTTGAGGCGAGCCAACGCCCACAGATTATGTTGGCGCGAGGCACGTTCTTCAATTGAAGCGAGATAGGTATCTGCTGCTTCTGGACCAGATAAGACTTTCGTTGCCGCAGCCAGAATAAATCCGGCCTGAATATGAATCTCATCGGCATCTGGGGGTGCAATACATCCTGCTGTCTGAGCATCACGAAGAGCGGAGAGATAATCTCCTTGCGAGTACAGCACTGATGCTCGTGCGACCAGCGCGCGAGGCAGAAGATCTTCCTGATGAGCATGATGAGACGGCTGTGAAAGCACCGCGCAAACACGCTCGATTTCCCGCCTGGCATCCTCCATATTTCCCGCCTGACGATATAAATCCGCCAGAAGAATTTGCAGTTGTGGATGATTTTCACGCACGAGTTCGGGAAGGAGATCAAGCCAACGGGTGAGCGTTGCACCGCAGCCTGCGCGCAACAAGATGCCTTGCCGGGACTCGATAAGCGCCACAGCACGCTCGAAACATGTGGCTTCGATATAGTGCCGGATGGCTTCTTCGTCATCTCCGAGCGCCTCAAATGCGAGACCGGCGCGCTCACTCAACGTCGCTTTATATCCATGCCCATTGGGAGCAGCTTCCAGCCGCGCAAGCAGTGCCTGGCGTAGCAATGGGTGAATGCGGTAGACGGGTTCATCTGGACGCCTGCCCATGCGGGTAACAAATCCGGTTCGGCGTTCGAGCGCAACCAGCATCTCACGAGCATCCGTGCGTTCGAGGAACGTATTGCACAAAGGAACGGTGAGATACTCGCATACGGCCACGTCAGTGGCAAAATCGCGTAGCGTTGGATGTAGTGCGTCAATCACCTCGCCTGCCAAATAGTCAAAGACCTCTTGATGATCTATTTCGCCTCGCCAACCGCCTGAAAGCGAGGGGGGCAGCAGGGCATCTGTTGCCAGCAGTACCCCAGTCACCCAACCGTTGCAAAGGGAGCGCAGCGAATCAATCACTTCTGGCTGTGCTGGCACATCCACGAGTTGTAGCAATCCTTGAAACTCTTCCTCCGTCAAACGCAGATCGTCTATGCCGATTCCTTCGAGCCGGTGTGCAGCCACGAGCGGTGAGAGGCGCAGGTGCGGAGGCTCCCGCGCTTCGAGGACGATGCGTAAGCAATCCGTTGAGCGGCCCAGCAGTGTATCTAAAACTAGCGCCGTGGGCGACTTTGCTTTGATTTCCGAGACGCCGGTCAATATCAGCGTCAATGGCTTGATGACATTCTGTTGGATGTTCCTGCCAAGCACCATTGCTGCTCGCTGGATATCTTGCGGTGAAAGGGCGCCCGCCGGACTTTGTTTGAGGAGTGTGAGGACATCCCACTGGGTACGGAGAAGATGCAGGCGTAATGCGCGGACAATGCCCCGTATCAGCAACACGGGATCGTTGTCAGTCGCGTCAAGGTGATACCAGGCGACAGGACGTTTTGTATGCAATGCCCATTGAGCAAGCGCTGTACTCTTGCCGTATCCAGCAGGGGCGCTCACCAATAAGACATCGCCGGAGCTGCGGTTACGCCCCAAGACCTGCTCAATCTGTGCAATGAGGCGTTCACGAGGCAGGAGTCGCTCAGCCAGACGTGGCGGTTCAAACTTCCACGGGCGCGACGCAAGGGATATGCGAGTGCGGCGCCTCTTTGTCTTTGCAGCCCTCGCCTGCGCTGTCGGTGTTGTTGGTGTTGTCGGTGCTGTTATACTAGCCATGCCCCGTATCCTCGTTCCTGACGCACACATCACCACCACACAGACGGCATACGAGCAATCTGCTACACTGATTCACTGATACGCTGTAGAAACCGGCGGGCAGCAAGAAGTCGCCCGAAAACGGGCCTGGAGTTCAAGAACAGATTGTATTACATTATGGTAGCTCGCGCAATTCTTCACGATTCCTCTCCCATTCGTGTCCCACTCGTGTATCACGACCGCCATTTGTCGCACCTCCATGCTCCGTGGTATAATCCCTGTCACAGATAGTTAGTGTATGTTGTACACTCAACACTAAGTCAGAAAGACGGGCCACGGCTGATTCGGCGGCTCATTGCTGAGAGGAACCGATCATGACGGAGCAGTCATCTCTCCATCCGCCGCGCGCATGGAACGAGTGGAACGATCAGCGGCGCGGTGATGATGCGATATCCTGCGATGTCGCCATCGTCGGCGGCGGCATCGCCGGTCTGTCGGTTGCGCTGAATCTGCCCTCCGATCTCCATATCGTTCTGATAACCAAGCACGCGCTCGGTGAGAGTAATACTCGTTATGCGCAGGGTGGGCTGGCCGCGCCGGTGGGACTGGATGACGACCCGGAATTGCATCTGCGCGATACGCTGGCTGCCGGCGCAGGGCTGGTGGACGAGACAGCGACTCGTGTGCTGGTGACGGAGGCTCGCGAGGCAGTGGCATGGCTCATCGAAGCCGGTACGCAATTTGACCAACGCGAAGCGGCGCAAGGTGACAAGCTTGATGCAGTGGCAAATCCGCTGACCGATCTTGCTTCGCGCTATGATCTGGCGCGTGAGGCAGCGCACAGCCGCCGCCGGGTGTTGCATGCGCATGGCGACGCCACCGGCGCAGAGATCGAGCGCGCGCTGGTGCAGGCCATCCGCGAGCGCCCGCTGACACGCATCCTCGAAAACAGCTTCGCGCTTGACCTGCTTACCGATGAGCATGGGTGCTCTGGCGTCGAGTTGCTACAGAACGGTAAGCGGTTCTCAGTGCTGGCCCGCACCGCTGTCGTGCTGGCGAACGGCGGCGCGGGGCGACTCTGGCGGCGTACATCCAATCCAGCAGGCGCAACGGCAGACGGCCTGGCGCTGGCGTGGCGTGCGGGCGCGGCGCTGGCTGACCTGGAATTCATGCAGTTCCATCCGACTGTGCTGATGCCGCCGGGCGCGCCTGATGAGCCGTTCCTGATAACTGAGGCGGTGCGCGGCGAGGGCGCGTATCTGCGCAATGCCGCAGGCGAACGCTTCATGCCGCGTTATCATCCCGATGCCGAACTGGCGCCGCGCGATGTCGTGGCGCGGGCGATCTTGAGCGAACTGCTGGCGGAGGGTGTGCCCAGCGCTTTCCTCGATCTGCGGCATCTGCCGGAGGCAGAGGTCTATCAACGCTTCCCGACGATTGCCGCCGTCTGCCGCCGCTATGGGCTGGACCTTGCGCACGATCTCATTCCCGTTGCACCAGCCGCGCACTATTTTATGGGCGGTGTCGCTGTGGATACCTGGGCGCGCACCACCCTGCTGGGACTCTACGCGGTTGGAGAGGTTTCCTGCACAGGCGTCCACGGGGCGAACCGGCTCGCCAGCAATTCGCTGCTGGAAGGACTGGTCTTTGGGCGGCGCGCGGCGCAGGCCATCGCGGGCAGCATAGGAGATGGTGCGCAATCAGCAGATTGGCCACGAACGCCTTCCCTGCCCGGTGATACGGTAGATCTGGCAGATATCGACATGCCGGTTGTTGATCTGGACGCGCCGCTGGCGAGCGGAATCCGCGAGGTGTTGCAGGATGTGATGTGGGAGCGTGTGTCGTTGCGGCGGAATGCGACTGGACTGCTGGCGGCGCAGGCGACGCTGCGTCAACTGGCGCAAGCGGGCGCGGTGGACCCGGAAACCGCCAACATGCTTTTTGCGGCGCAGGCGATCACCGCCTGTGCGCTGGCACGCGCCGAGAGCCGTGGCGCGCACTCTCGTGCAGACTATCCCGCGCCCGACCCCGCCCACGAGGGCAGGCATACGCTGGCATTGCCACAGCCGTCACTCAACACGCAGCCAGTTCCCGAAGGGCAGGCGCAGTATGCTCAAGTTGGATGAAAAAAATAGATGGACGCCCGGTTTTGACCCGATCTTTGATCGAGAACTGGTGCGTCGCGCGCTAGTGGAAGACGTTGGCCGGGGCGATGTCACCACTGAGGCGACGATTCCCGCAGGCACTCGCAGCAAGGCGCGCATCGTCACGCGCGAGGCCGGTATCATCGCTGGGTTGCCAATGGCTGCCCTTACTTTTCGGTCTCTCGATACAATGATGATGTTTGAGGCGCTGGTAGCCGATGGCGCGCAAGTTGCCGCAGGTACGACACTAGCGCGCCTTCAGGGCGAGACCCGCGCGCTGCTGACCGCCGAACGCACGGCGCTGAACTTCCTGGGACGACTCTCCGGCATCGCCAGCCTCTCCGCGCGCTGCGTGGCGGCGGTGGCTGGCACACAGGCGGTGGTGGTGGATACACGCAAGACCACGCCAGGGCTGCGGACGCTGGAGAAATACGCAGTACGCATGGGCGGCGCGCGTAACCATCGCGCCGGGCTGGATGACGGCATTCTCATCAAAGACAACCATATTGCGGCCTCCGGTGGCGTGCGCGCAGCCGTCGAACGGGCACGCGATCATACCTCGCATCTGCTGCGCATCGAGGTGGAATGTGATACCGCCGAACAGGTGCGCGAGGCAGTTGCAGCAGGCGCCGACGTGATTCTGCTGGATAACATGTCGCACGACCAACTACGCGCGAACGTCGCCTGGATACGCGAACATGCGCCGCGCATCGTGATTGAGGCGTCCGGCAACATTGGCGCCGATCCCGGACGGCTGGCCGCCGTGGCTGCGACCGGCGTTGACCTGATCTCACTGGGCGCGCTGACCCACTCCGCACCCAACTTCGATGTCTCGCTTGAGTTTGAGCCAGCAACCGGCGCGTCCCGATAAGGAGCAATTTCATGGCTACCGATATTTCTCAGATTGCCAAACCAGCCGTCGTTGCGGAGTGCGGCGAGAGTACGGAACAGCGGGTGCTGCCAGCGCTGGTGGAGTGGCGCGCGCGCGAAACCGGCGCTGCGGCGACCTATCCACGGGCGCGGCATGCTGGCGCAGAGCGCGCGGATAGCATCCCACGTGAATACGCGCTGATGGAGAGTGACGAGCTGGACCGCCGCATCAGCGCCGCCCGCGCGGCACTTGGCGACCGGCTGGTGATCCTGGGGCATCACTATCAACGCGACGAGATCATCAAGTACGCCGACGCGCGTGGCGACTCGTTCAAGCTGGCGCAGTTCGCGGCGGCGCGACCAGAGGCCGATTACATTGTCTTCTGCGGCGTGCATTTCATGGCGGAGAGCGCCGATATCCTCAGCGGGCCGCACCAGCAGGTGATTCTGCCCAATCCCGCCGCCGGTTGTTCGATGGCTGATATGGCGAATATCGCTGAGGTGGAGGAGTGTTGGGCGGCGCTCGATGAACTCTTCCAGGATGAGACGACCGGCGCAGAGGGCGAATTGCAGCCGGTGATTCCAGTGACCTATATGAACTCCGCCGCCGACCTCAAAGCGTTCTGTGGGCGCAACGGCGGCATCGTCTGCACCTCCTCGAACGCCGAGCAGGTGTTACGCTGGGCATTTGCTCGTGGCCGGCGTGTCCTCTTCTTCCCGGACGAGCATCTTGGCCGCAATACCGCCGTCAAGATGGGCATTCCGGATGAGCAGATCGTCGTCTGGAATCAGCGCAAGGACTTCGGCGGTATCAGCGACGACAGCACATTGGTGCAGGCGCGAGTGATTCTCTGGAAGGGCTGGTGTTCCACACATCAGCGTTTCTCAGCGGAGCAGATTGCCGAGGCACGCCAGCAATATCCAGGCGTGCGTGTGGTGGTGCATCCAGAGTGCAACCGCGAGACCGTTGCGGCGGCTGACCTGAACGGCTCGACCGAATATATCATCAAGGTCATCGAGGAGTCGCCTGCTGGTACTGTCTGGGCGGTGGGCACCGAGATTAACCTGGTGAAGCGGCTGGCACAGGAGCATCCTGATAAGACGATCTTCTGCCTCGATCCCATCGTCTGCCCCTGCTCAACCATGTATCGCATCCATCCGGCGTATCTGGCCTGGGTGCTGGAATCGCTGGTGGAGGGCCGGGTGGTCAACCAGGTGCAGGTAGATGCTGAGACGGCGCGTTGGGCGAAGGTTGCGCTGGAACGCATGCTGGCGAACAAGGCTGCTTAGAGGAGACCTCACCCCCTAACCCCCTCTCCCGCGAGGAGAGGGGGAACCAGAAATGCCCCGCTGGTGATGGTGCAGCGACAGGCAAATGGGCCTTCGCTGCACCAATTTTTGTGGGTTTCTATAATTTCCCAAAACACAAAAACTTGTTGCCATACTGTTGTCACTCGCTCCTGGCATACTACTCTCGTACCCGGCGAAAGACGCCGGAACACCGACGATGAATACGTATAGTTTCAGGAGCGAACAACACCAATGAATACGACAACACCCAATCTTGGCAGCCTAAACTTCGTCTTTTTGCATGTGCCGGACGTGGCAGCCGTGCGCAGCTTCTATGTCGAAACGCTGGAACTCGAACTCGTGGACGAGAACCCCACATTCTTGATGTTCAGGCATGCAGATGGCGCGACACTAGGCATCGGCGTGGATACCGAAAGCTTCTTCAAGGCAAAGCACACGGTAGATGAAACCTCGCCGGTTGAACTCTGGTGGCAGGTGGAGGATGCAGACGCTGTACACGCGACGCTGGTTGAGCGCGGTGTGCGCATCGTCACCGAACCCAAAGATGAGCCATTCGGACGGGCGTTGGCCTTCGCTGACCCCGCTGGCAACATCCTCTGCGCCTATCAGCCGCCAAAAGCGTAGCCCCCACCCCCAGCCCCTCCCCCGTGCGCGGGAGAGGGAGGACAGAGAGACCTCACCCCCGGCCCCTCTCCCATAGGAGAGGGGAGGCAGAGGGGCGGCGGATGAATCCATGTTTGTGTCTGATGAACGAGGGAGAATACGATGCCGACCGCTACCGAACTGTTCACCACCAGCGGCACGTTGACGCCACGCGCGCCGTTTGATTTCGTCAAGACACTGGCCTTTTTCCGTATGTTCACGCCGATGTCCGACGAGCAAACCATTGTCGGTGATGCGCTCACCAAAGCCATTTCAGTGGATGGCCGCGCGGTCGCTTTCACCGTGCGCAACAGTGGCAGCGCAGATGCGCCACAACTCAGCTACACACTCGCCGCCGAACAGCCGCTTGACGAAGGGGAAATCGCTCTCGTGCGCGACCGCATTAGCTTCTTCCTCAGCCTGGACGACGACTTGCAGCCGTTCTATGCGATTGCTACTGAGGACACGGACTTCGCGCCAATCATACAGCGGCTCTACGGACTGCATCAGCCAAAGTTCCTCACACCGTTTGAGATTGCCTGCTGGGCGGTGCTGGCGCAGCGCATGCCAATGCCCATCGCGCGCCGGATCAAGGCGCGTATCTTCGAACGCTACGGCACGAGTATCGCGCTAAACGGTGTCACCTATCGCGCCTTTCCGGAGCCAGCGCAACTCGCGGCAGCCGATCCGCTGGAACTGGCGGGCATCGTGCGCAATGAACGCAAGTGTGACTACCTCAACGCCGTCATCCAGTTTTTCGCTGGGGTGGATGAGCAATTTTTGCGCACCGGGCCAATTGCTGAGGTGGCGGCGCGCATCCGTGGCATTCGCGGCATCGGTGAGTGGTCCACGCATTTCATCCTCGTGCGTGGTCTGGGGCGTATGGAGCAACTCTCGAATGAGGAGCCGGAGATGCTCAAAGCCGCCGCACGCATCTATAACGGCGGCCAACCACTGACCACCGCGCAGTTCGAGCGGCTGCGCGACCGCTACGGCAACCAGCAGGGCTACTGGGCCTTCTATGCGCGCAACGCAATGCTCGGCTCCTCATCACCTACGGAAGAATAATCCGTCAGGCCAGCGGCTCGACATCGGGGTAGACCAACCCTGCCCCGGTGTTGAGCAACACCACGCGCTCACCGGTACGCACCCAACCGGCGGCGCGCAACTGGCGGAGCGCAGGCAACAGCGCCGCACCCTCCGGGCAGACCCAGCAGCCCGCCCGCGCCAGCTCACCAATCGCGCGCCGGATCGCGTCATCCTCAACCGCCAGCGCCGTGCCGTTCGTCTCGCGTAGCGCCCGCAGCATCAGGCCGCCCGCCAGTGGCCCCGGCACCCGCAGCCCCGCCGCAATGGTCGCCGCGCCCTCCCAAAACGCCGTTTGTGTCGCGCCAGACTCCCAGGCGCGCACCACCGGCGCACAGCCCGACGCCTGCACCACTACCAGGCGCGGCGCGGGTCTATCCGCCGCAAGCCAGCCCAACGCGCGCAACTCCTCGAAGGCCTTCCAGAGGCCGAGCAATCCCACACCGCCGCCGGTGGGATAGAGAATGACATCAGGCGCTTGCCAATCGAGCTGTTCGGCAATCTCCAGGCCGAGCGTCTTTTTGCCTTCCAGCCGGTAGGGTTCCTTGAAAGTGCTGGCATCATACCAGCCGTGTTCGCGCACGCCAGCCGCAATCCACGCGCCAGCGTCGCTAATCAGCCCATTCACCAGGTGCAGCCGCGCGCCATACAGTTGCGCCTCGCGTTGCGTCAACGGCGGCGCATCTTTGGGCATCGCCACGATCACAGGGATGCCAGCGCGTGCGCCATACGCGGCCCAGGCAGCGCCCGCATTGCCCGCCGTCGGCAGCGCAATAGTTTTTGCGCCAAGTTCTTTCGCCCGCGAGACCCCCACCGCCGCGCCCCGCGCTTTGAACGCGCCGGTGGGGTTCAGTCCCTCGTCTTTGAGCCAGACGGTGATGCCTAGCTCTGTGCCCAGCCAATCCAGCGGCAAGAGCGGCGTCATGCCCTCGCCAAGCGATACCCTGTTTGCTGGGTCCGCCAGCGGCAACAATTCGGCGTAACGCCAGAGTCCGCTCTGCCAGGGACGCGCCGCCAGCCGTTCACGCGGGAAATCGCTCGCCAACCGCGCCAGATCGTAGCGCGCCAGCAGCACGCCGCCGCAGCCGCAGAGGTGTTGCTCCTGGTCCGCCGGGTGGATAGCGCGGCACTCCGCACATTCGAGATGCAACAGATAGGTGGCTGGTGACGTTGGCATGGAATATCCTCCCGCTGATAGACATTATTTAAGTGGTACAGTATAGCAAGAGATTCGCACATGGGCACTGAGCTAAGTTCTTCAACAACACTTATTCCTGAATGGACAGATGATGTCAGGCTACTTGCACTCCCCTGGCTCGATCAGCAAACTCTTTTGCTGCTTAGAGAAGTACTGACCGCTCTCGCCAGTTACCACTCCGAGGTATTGGCAGTCATCTTGTTCGGTTCTGTAGCACGGCACGATGAACGATCACTCGACGATTCAGAGCCGAGCGATGTTGACCTCTTGCTGCTAGTCAATCCAGAGAAAGGACAATCACGGCTCTCGCTGGAACGAACCGTGGCCATCTATCAGACGGTTGGCGGGCTTCAACATCAGCATCGTTCCACACCGCGTGAGGTTCAGGTAACGATTGCTGAGTGCGATCTGGCGGATTGCGGCCTCGCTTTCATCGAGAACGTAGCGCGTGATGGCATCCTCCTTTGGGCCAAGGAACCGCTGCCAGCACCACTACGAACAGTGCAGATAACAAGCCGGTAGAGCAATCAGATTCCATGCACTTCGGCATTGTCGTTTGCTCTACCGGATTTTCAGGATATGCTACCTATGCTATCCCATATGCGCGGCGCCTGCCTCCGGCGGAGCGCTGTGCTTCATATCGGATCGCTTCACCAGCACGAGGGCGGCGATGAGGCCAATGGCGCTCAGGACTGCCGCAGCGTAGAAGACATCAATGGTGGCGTTAATGAAAGCCGACTGTACGATGCTCTGCACCTGCGCAAAGAGCGGCAAATGGGCGAATTGCGCGAACTGTGGCGGCACCTGCTTCAATCCGGTGCTGCCAGCAAACGTGCCGGCGTTTTGCAAGCCGGTGATGATGCCATTCAGGATGCTATGCTGCGCGGCGGGAGGCGTATGCGGCACCGTCAACTTAGAGATGTTGTCATGCAGCGCGGTGTTGTATTGATTGGTCAATAGCGCGCCCAGGAAGGCGATGCCAAACGCTGTGCCGAGTTGCCGGCAGACACCACTGATGCCGGATGCCATGCCCGCGCGGTCGCGGCTGACGGTGCTGACGGCGACATTCGAGATCACCGGGCTGGCCATGCCGCTGCCAACGCCGGCCAGCAGGAACGCTGGCAGAAGCACCAGCCAGTCGTTCTGCGTGTCGTGCGGCGTGATGCGCGCCATTAGCAAAGTCGCCAGCAGCGTAACCGCCATGCCAACAACCATGATGGTCTTCGGCCCGATGCGGTCGGTCAAGGCTCCCGCCAGCGGCGCCACCACCAGAATCATCCCGCTCATCGGCATGAACCGTAGCCCGGCATCCAGCGCGGAGAAACCCAGGTAGTTTTGCAGGTAGAGTGTCAGAAAGAAGAACAGCGCGAAGAGGCCGGCGCTCAACGTAAAGGCGACGATGGCCGCGCCACTGAAGCTGGCGTTCTTGAAGAGGCGCGGGTCTACCATCGGATAGCGCAGCCGCAATTCACCGACGATAAAGACCACCATCGCCACTACTGAGACGGCAAAGAGCGTCAGGATATAGGGCGAGGTCCAACCCTTGTCGGCGTCATTGCCCTGAATAAGCGCCAGCACCAGGCAGAACAGGCTGATGGTCAGCGTCACCAGCCCAAAGACATCCACCGAGCGCGGCGCATGGGTATCATAGGATTCGGTGACGGCCCAGGCGCAGAGCGCAATGCCAACCACACCAATCGGCACATTCAGGAAGAAGATGGATTGCCAGCTCACCTTCGAGACCAGCAGACCGCCGATGACCGGGCCAATGGCGGTGGCCAGCCCGGTGACGCCGCCATAAATGCCGATGGCAAGGCTGCGCTCGCGTCCGTGGAAGGTGGCGGCGATGATCGCCAGCGCCAGCGGCAACATGATCGAGCCGCCGATGCCCTGGAAGGCGCGCGCCGCAATCAACACCTGGATATGCGAGAAGCTGCCGATGGAGATGCCACCGGAGATGGCGCAGATCAGCGAGCCAAGCGAGAACATGCCGAGGCCGATCATGAAGAGCCGTTTGCGCCCGAAGATATCGCCCAGGCGGCCAGCCGTCACCAGCAGTACGGCGAGCGTCAGCGCATAGGCGTTGATAACCCATTGCAGGTCCGAAAACGAGGCGTGCAAGTCATTGCCTATCGTTGGCAATGCTACGTTGACGATGGTGACATCCAAGAGCGCCATAAACAGGCCGAAGCTAGTCGCGGCCAGCGCCCACCAGCGCAGCGGATTGTTCGCGCCTGAAGCGCCGTTCGGCCCGCCAGACGCCTCCCCCGGCTGCATCGAACGTTGGTTACTCTGCGTATTTTCGGACGTAGTTTGTGCCATGTGTAGTATCTATCCCCCTGGATGGTGCGTCAGGTGTTACCTTATCAATCAACTGATTGATGTAGGAAGTATACCAGCGCATCCATCACGTTGTCAATCATCTGATTGAATAGCAGAAAAAAGCACGCGATGATGCCTTGTCCATTGGCGTGCTATATACTCTAGCGCCATCCAGCATGACAAAACCATAGCGTATCATGTGAAACGGCAGGAGATTTCCTAATCAGCGAAGCGCATTGCGAGATGCCAATATCATGTGAGAGAACCCTACTCATTGCTCTGCGAGTGATCGTGCGTCTGCTCGTGCTTATGCTCATGTGGATGAGGATGGGCGTGAGTGTGAGTGTGGGCATGTGAATCATCGGTCAGCAAGCGCTCGATTTGCTCAGCCACACGCTCAGCGGGATACTCCTGCGGGTTCAGTGCCGCTTGCAGGATGTAGCCCACGACAGAACCAACGAGCATCCAGGCAGTGGCGCTAATGTCGAGGTCTTGTCTGAACTGGCCACTACGCACACCAGCCGCAATGTAGCTTTCAATATGCTCCTCCCAATGCGCACCCAACTCGAAAACGCTTTTGATCGCTGGATCACGCAGCGAGCGCATCAGCAACTCAAACAACACAATATACATCTGTGGCGCCTCATGCACCTGATATCTGGCGTCGGCAAACTCTCGCTGCAGCAGTTCCAGCGGATTGAGCGTTTCCGTCTCCATTCCCGGCGCATGGACCGTGCGGAACTCTCTGGTAAGATAATCTCCCACACTGCGAATGAGGTCTTCTTTGCTGTGGAAATAATAGTGAAGTGTGGCGATATTGACGCCCGCCCGCTCCGCCACATCGCGCGTGCGCAGTCCCTCGAAGCCTTTCTCTGCGATCAGCTCGTAGGCGGCGCGCACAAGTGCCTGCTGTTGCGATTCGCCGCGTGGCGTGTGCGCTGGCTTCTCGCCGCTTTCAATCTTGTCAGGGATATCTGACATAGCGTTCCTTCCTGTGAACATGCCAACTGATTGCGTTCTCCATCAATCAATTGGTCAAGATGAGTATACCATAGGTGGCGTCATCTCTTCCGTCACCGCTTGTGTTTTTGCGCCCAGAGAATGAAGAGCGGCGCCAGCGCCGCCAGCAAGAGAATCGCTGCGCCGAGACTCAGGCCAACGGCGAGCAGGCCGAGGTCGCCCACATGGCCGATCAGCGGATTGAGCGCGACGCCCGCCAGCGTGCCAATAAACGAGAGAACTGAGAGCGTCGTCGCGCGTGCGCCGGTAGCGATATGGCGGTTGAGTTCAGCGTTAATGAGCGGCTGCCGCCAGACGTTTCCCATCGCAACCAACAGCACCAGCAATACGACGATGAGCGGCGCGCGGGCAACCGCCAGCGCCAGATACGCCAGCCCGGAGACGGCGAGGCAGAGCGCCAGCGCGCCACCAACGCCGAATCGTTTGCGCGCCACCGGCGTTGTCAGCGTCACCAGCATCTCAACACCCACGACAGCGGCGGTAATCGGCCCGAACCAGATGAGCGCAATGCCGGCGCGCGTGAAGAACGGCTGATTGTACCAGAAAATCGCGTTGACCAGGGCAAACGCCGCGCTATCCACCAGGCTCAGGCCAGCCAGCGCCGGACGTTCCCGTAGCAGCCGCGCCGCCGACCGCAGCAACACCCCCATTGACCGCCCTTCCGCCGCCTGCCCATCACTCACCTTTTCCTGCACACAAATCACTTGCACCCACTCCACTCCCTCCTGCGCCGGAATCAAAGCGCGCGCTACCTCTGGCTCCCCTCTCCTATGGGAGAGGAGCTGGGGGTGAGGACTCTGCTTTCCCCGCTCTTCCGCAGAGGAGAGAGGCCGGGGGTGAGGACTCTCTGCTCCCCTCTCCCGCGCACGGGGGAGGGGCTGGGGGTGGGGGCTTAGCTTCAACGTCGCCAGCACAGCGCAGACCATCGGCACGCTATTGAGAACGACTGGCAACTCGATGCTATACGCTGCCAGAAAGCTGCCGAAACACAACCCAAAGAGAAAACCGGCACTGGCGAAGGCGCCCAACAGCGCAAAAGCTGCATCGCTCTCGCCGGTTTTGGCGTCTGGCAGGCTTTCGTAGACCAGTGCGCTCTCGCAGCCGCTGATACAGGCAACGCCTGCGCCGAAGAGTAGCGAACCGGACGCCAGGACGACGAACCCATAGCCGAAGAGATAGGGCAACAGGCTCAGCGCGCAGAGGATGCGTCCCAATAGCAGGATGCGCCGGTAGCCGAACTGGTCCGCCCAGACGCCGGTGGGGATGTTGCAGATGAGGATGGCAACCGAAATCACCGATTCCAGCCCGAATATGCCGGTATAGTTCAAGCCGCGTGACTGCTCATACGCAACGATGACGGTGCTGTAGAGGGTAATGTTGCCAAAAAAGTTGGTGAGCGCGAGCCAGCGCAAATTATGGATGCGCCAGAGCGCGCGATAAGGCGCAGAGGGCAGGATGGATGACAGACGCGCAAAAACACGCATAGCAAGACAACCTCTCAGGGTGACACAACGATACCGTGTGGACGAAATGCGAAAGGCGACGCCACACACCCTGGAGGCGCCCTCACCGGGCAGCTATGCGATTGGAATTGGACTTAACACGGATGCGGTCGGATGGGCATAGAAAATCCCCTATTCGTTGTTGGGGACTGGCCGCGAAAGATGGGCTTGCCCAAACATAACGAATATCAATCCTATTATGCTAAAACATGAAAATGCACCAACCGCAATGAGACACATGATAGCTACTAGGACTTGGTTACGAGCAAACAAGGCGATTAGGCCAAACGCGAAAATGAACACGCCGCTTAAAATAGCGACTATCATAAGGCTCATGGACAAGAGATAAGGATGAGATGGTGCATAAAAAGAGGCTACACGCTCCCATCCTGCATTGAAGGACATTGTTGCCCACCCTCCAAACAGACACAAAGCCATACCCCGCATGGTGCGAACACCTGCATCGGGCGGAAAAGAATTAGCAGGGGCAAACACAACCGGTAGTATTAAGGCAAGTGCGCCAAGTACCGCCGCTATCCCTAATCCAAATAGCGCCAACAGCAGTATCTTTCGCCAACGTTTAGCCTGCATATCCAGCCTTTCCTACCCATTGTCTCGTAGCAAGATGCTGAACTCGCCAAAGGTATGCTTGCTGCTGCCGGGATCGAAGGTGAACGGCGTGTGCTGTGAGTGGCCGGCAAGCGCCTGATCCAGCGCAGCGAGGACGCGCGCCGCCAGCGCTGGCTCTTGCACCGGCTCCTCATGGCCGCCACAGATGGCACGTGCGCCGTTTCCGGCAAGTCGCCCTAGTGAACGCCGCCAATCATCGAGGTTTGCGTCTTCCGTCTGCGACCAGAGCGTGCCGGCATAGCAGGTGTCGCCACAGAAGAGATAACCGCTGGTGGAATCGAGGAAGCTGACATGCCCCGGCGAATGTCCAGGCGTATGCCAGACGGTGAGCGTGCGGCCTCCCAGGTCCAGCGTATCGCCCTCGGCCAGCAGAGCGGTCGGCGGCGCAGCCTCCATATGTCCTACATTTTCCACATCGTAGCTTTCAGAGAGGCGGTCAGCCTCGATGGCGTGGATGCGCCGATCTGTGAAGTGATGCAGGCTGCCGATGTGGTCCCAATGGCTATGCGTGCAGAGCGCCATCAGCGGCTTATCGGGCGTTGAGAGCAGCGCACGGCAGGCAGCAGGCAGATCGCCAAGGCCCATGCCAGCGTCTATCAGCGCCGCGCGGTCGGCACCCTCGATCAGATAGAGATTGACGCTCTGGACATCGTATTCCGGCACAACGCGCCCGATGGGGTCTTGCAGCGCCCAGACGCCGGGCGCAAGCTCACAGGTAGTGAACCAATTGCTCTGCTCGCTTTGCATGGCTGCGCTCCTTTATCGCTATCTCAGCTATTGACAGGGAAGGCCCAGTAGCAGCGGTACTGAAATATCCTCATCTATAGCCTCCCAATGTATTCCCTCACCCTTGCCAATCAGTTGCCAGTCGTCGCGCTGCTCCGGCGTCGCGCTGACGAGGCGTGGAAACCAGGTGGTTGGCACACTGAGCTTCCGGCCATCCACCAGCAGAACGGTGAGCATTTCGTTCGTGACAGAGACACTTATAGCGCGTGGTTGCAAATCAATGGAAGTCATGCCACGCCTCCTGCTCCAATTTATCGCGGTTTGCCTCGACTGGTCCCTCTCATTGTACGACACCGCATTCTGAATTGGTCTCAACAATGATAACACGCCTGTCAGATTTCCCGCTGATTTGCGCGATGTCTCTGTGATGTTCTCATGATGTGCTGGCGACGCGGCTGGTGGAATGATACAATTCCGCTACTGGCGCGCTCGATGCTGGCAACGCTCCGGATTGAGGGCGACGAGCGCACTGAGGCTGAGAGCAAGAGCAAGCGCAAGAGCAGCAGCGAGAAAGGGCAAGACATACGGCGAAGAACCAACGACTGATTACCCTGACCCCGAATGGCACGGTGGAGCGAGCGTTCCTGGCTGCGGTGGATACCGACCGCGAAGACGCCCTGTGGAGCGCGGAGGATTCGCTCACCGAACTGGCATCGCTGGCGCGCACGGCGGGCGCTGAGGTGGTGGGCACGATGGTGCAGCGGCTGCGTGCGCCGGACCTCGCCACCTATCTGGGCAAAGGACGCGCAAATGAACTCGCCCAGTTGCGCCACGAACTCAACTTTGACCTCATCATCATGGACGATGAGCTAACCGCCGCGCAGCAGCGCAATCTCGAAGACCTGACCGAAGCGCGTGTGATAGACCGCACCGCGCTGATTCTCGATATCTTCGCGCAGCATGCCCACACTCGTGAGGGTCAGCTTCAGGTGGAACTGGCACAGTTGGAGTATCGCCTGCCCCGGCTAACGGGACGCGGACGCGCCATGTCGCGGCTCGGCGGCGGTTCACGCGGGGCCAGTGGCGGCGTCGGTGGGGCCATCGGCGCACGCGGACCCGGCGAGACGAAACTGGAAATTGACCGGAGGCGCATCCGCGCGCGCATTGCGGAGCTACGCCGCGAGCTGGAAGGCGTGCGCCAGCAGCGCGGTGTCGTGCGACGCCATCGTAGCGCGCAGGTCATCCCGATTGTTGCTATCGTCGGCTATACCAACGCTGGCAAGTCAACGCTCTTCAATACGCTGACCTCGGCGGGCGTGCCAGCGGAGAACAAGCTCTTCGCCACGCTCGACCCGACGACGCGCTATCTCAAGCTGCCGACACATCAAGAAATCCTGCTGACCGATACCGTTGGCTTCATCCAGAAGTTGCCGACGAGCCTGGTCGCTGCCTTCCGCGCCACGCTGGAAGAAGTGACCGAGGCGGATATCCTGCTGGAAGTGGTGGATATTACCCATGAGAACGCCATCGAGCAGAGCCAGACGGTCAACGATGTCCTCGAAGAACTGGGTGCGGCGGAGAAACCACGCATCACGGCGCTGAACAAGGTGGATTTGCTGGCCGATCCCTCAGAGGTGGATACGTCGCTCTATCCCAATGCCGTGCCAGTTTCGGCGGTCACTGGCTTTCAGTTGAAAGAACTGCTGACGAAAGTGGGCGATGTGATTGCAACAGCGCAGGAGCCGGTGCAGGTGTTGCTGCCGTTTGAGCGCGGTGATCTGGTGGAGACATTCCACCGGCGCGGTCAGGTTGCCAGCGAACGCCAGGAGGCGGAGGGAACGTTGATCGAGGGGCGGCTGCCGCATGCGTTGCTGGGCCTCTTCGCGCCCTATCGTATAGGCAACCGGCGTATCACACGCTCATCTACGACGGCATCTGCGCCACAGAACCGGCGGGGGCAGCAAGACCTGGCTGCTAGCTCTACCTGACGAGGACATATTGCAGGATGTTGGAGACAACCACTACCAGCACCAGAACGGTACAAATGAGCGCCGTGAGATAGGCGATGCGCCGGTCTATGACGTAGAGCAGCAGCGCGCCCATTGTGACGGCGGAAATCACGATCACTTTGTAGGCGATCAGCGCGCTGAAACCAAAGTGCGTGAGCAACGCCCCCATCAGCGGGTTGCCTTCGCTCAGCCCGCGCGACAGCCCCAGGTAGGTACTGGCGAGGTCCGCGCAATTGACAAGCGCAAAGCCAAGCAACAGCGCCAGCAACAGATATCCAGGAGCCGCATGTTGCCTCCTCGCGTGAGCGGCTGGCGCAGCATCCGAGATACGGCGCGGTGATGGCATGGCGATGGCTGGCAATGGCTGTGTTGGCCAGAGGTCAATGGGCTGCCGTAGCGGCTGGCCGCCTGATGGCGACGATGCCGGTGATGAAGGCGAGATCGTAGTCATGCTGGTGCTACTTCCTGGATAAAGATCTATCTCATGTCATCCCATCTATTCTTCCTTCTCTACAATTCTCATGCCAGGACGATGCCAAACTAACAGTCATGAGTGCCGGTGTCACTGTGCGATGGGATGTTCGCGGTCATGTTTGCCACTTTTTGCCTATAATGAGATGCAGGGCGACGCCAGCCGGATGGCACTGGAGACACTGGATGACATGATGCGCTGCCCATCGGAGCAACAGCGTGGATTTCGCAACACAATATCAATCGCTGGTGAAAGACGTTTTCATCGAACACGTGCGCAACGATCTGGCGGATGGCGCGGATGCCACCGAACGGGCGCAGTACTATATTGAGCGCGGCAAGCCAGATTTTGTGCTGGCGTACCTGCTCGTCTGCGATCTGCCGGACGACGAAAAGCGCGAGTCGTTGGCGCAATCATACGAGCGCCGCGCCACGCTCACCGAAGAACGCGCGCGTGACTTCGACCGGCAATTTCATCGCGAGTTTCCGCAACTGCACACCAGCGCCGCCAGCGACCGCGCGGCGGCACGGCAGATTCGCGCCGGCAAAGCGCCGCGTCCGGGTGTTGGGCGCCAGCTTCCTATGCGATAATACTTTGAGAGAGACCAGGAGCAACCGCGGTGAACGAGCAGCAACGGCAGTCCCTACCTGGTGACGCAACGGAGACGGTCATAGATCCATACGCCACCCAGAAAACAGCGGCGGCGCGCGCGGCGGTGGCAGATATTCCTGATGGCGCAGTGATTGGCCTGGGCAGTGGCACCACCGCCGAGGCGATGCTTCGCGAGCTGGCGGCGCGTATGCAACAGGGCTTGCGCGTGACGGGCGTTCCCACCTCCGAGCGGACGGCGCGTATCGCAGCCTCGCTTGGCATCCCGCTGGCGGGACTCGACGACGTTCCAGCCCTCACCGCCAGCATAGACGGCGCAGATGAGGTGCTGCTGCCACAGCTTCATCTCATCAAAGGACGCGGCGGCGCGCTGCTACGCGAGAAGCTGATCGCTGCCGCCAGCCAGTATCGCATCATCATCGCGGATAGCAGAAAACTCGTTTCTGCGCTTGGCGGCACCTATGCTGTTCCTGTTGAGATCATCCCGTTCGGCTGGCGGCATATCGCCGCGCGCTTGGCATCACTCGGCTGCCAGACGACGCTGCGCATGGCACAGGCGATGCCTGCCGGGGCGACGCCCGGCCCGTATATCACCGACAGCGGCAACTATATTCTCGATTGCCATTTACCCGCCGGGGCGCTGGCGCAGCCAGAAGCAGTGGCCGCCGCCATCAAGTCAGTGGTTGGGGTAGTCGAACATGGGTTGTTCCTGGCCATGACGGAGCGCGTCTTTGTAGCGGGAACGGATGGTGTGCAGGTCTACGACCGGCCCCGTTAACTCGCGCAATTACACCATTCATTACGTCATCATCTGTCATTCATCATCGTGCGCAGGCTCCGGCGCAGGTTTATTCTTCGGCTGGTTGGAAATGTAATAGTACACATTGGCGGCGGCGGTGGCGCCAATGATGGGACCAAGCAAGTAGCAGAGGACATAGGCGCCCCAATTTACCGGCACACCGAGCAGCGCATCTATGAAATCGGGGCCAAATGAGCGAGCGGGATTGGCTGGTGCGCCGGTAATCGGCTCGAAGAAGAGGACGATAGCTGAAAGCGACATGCCGATAGCGAAGGCCGCCCAGCCGCTCGGTGAGCGCGGGTCCTCGGCAGTGGCGCTGATCGTCAACACGAGGAAAAAGGTGCCGAGCGCCTCGACCAGCAGCCCCTGCCAGACGCTGACGCCAGCGCCAAGTTCGACGGCGCCCAGATGCCCGATGGTCAGCGCATCGTGGCCGAGCGCGGGCAGAATCACCAGCGCGCCGGCGCTTGCGCCCAGGAATTGCGCGGCCAGATAGGGCAGCACTTCTGCGCGTGGGAAACGGCCACGGCTGGCGAGCGAGATCGTCACCGCCGGATTGATGAGGACACCAGAAATTTTGCCGACGATCATGATGATGATGAACAGCGAAATGCCGTCTACCAGCGCCAGAAAGACGATATCCGGTGCGGTCGTCGGCGCATGTGTCGCATGCAGGATCAGTTTGAGCGAGGCAGCCGCGCCACCGTGGAACAGCACCAGCAGGAAGGTCCCCAACGCCTCCGCGACGTAACGCTGGGTGCGAGTCGTCCCTGGCTCTTGCGTCGTCGGCTGCGCAGAGTCGTCACGTTGTTCCGATGATGCGGCGTTCTGGTGCTGTTGGTGTTGTTTAGGAGCGGGTTTGCGTCTGCTCATCCAGGCAACTTCCTTCGCCTTTCATAGTCTCATCGCCCTCTGAGCGTCTCATCGCGCTACCATAACTGCTCAGTCTCATGTGCGAGTGTGAAACAGCAATCCCCGTGCCTGATATGAACGATACATAAGGAAGGTGCAGGGAGGCAATAAAAACTGGGCATCTATTGATAGATGCCCAGACGGCCAACCAGCCGTTGCTTACGGAAAGAAGGACGGGAGCTAGCGAACGACGCGGGGCAGACGAGCCATGTACAGGTATAGATTCGCCGCTGCGACGCCGCCGACAATCGGACCGATCAGATAGGATACGATATAGGCCCACCAATCTACATTCGTTGGCGTTCTGAAGAAGATCCAGTCAATGATGTCCGGGCCGAAGGCGCGGGCCGGATTGACGGCAGCACCAGTGGCCGGGCCAATCGCCATGATGATCGCGCCGAGCGCCAGTCCGATGGTCAGGCCGGCCCAGCCGGCGGGCGAGCGCTTATCCGCCGCCGTCGAGATGACCGCCAGTACGAGGATGCCTGCGCCGATGCCTTCAATCACCGCGCCCTGGATGAGATTGGTATTGGGCGCCAGCGAGGGAGCGCCCAAGCCCCCAACAGTGGCCGCCAGCTTACCGTATACGATGAGGATGCAGGCTGCGCCGATGGTGGCGCCGAGGAACTGTGCGCCGAGATACAGCGGTACGTCACCCCAGTCGAACTGCCCGGAGGAGGCCAGGCCAAGCGTGACGGCTGGGTTGACATGCGCGCCGGAGACGCGACCAACGATCAGGACGATGATAAACAGCGCCAGCCCATGCGCCAGCGCAACGAGAACGAGTTCCGCGCCTGTGGCAATGAAGTGATGGTTGTGGGGCAACAGCGCGGCTAACGTGGCGGCGCTTCCGCCGATAAGGGTCAGCAAGAATGTACCGAGCGTTTCAGCGATAAACCGCTCTACCTGGGATGGTTGACGCACATGATTCCCTTTCTTCTCTCGGCCTCATTCGTCGCTTCGCACACTACCTGTTCCCGGCGACCGGCAGCGGCAGAGCGAGAAACACAGCCATTCTCACGAGTACAAACGTATGACCACATGCTCGCGCAACAACCCGTGTGCCAGCAAAGCAATTTTTCTCGCCAGTCTTTACGTTATGCTTTAGGATGACCCTTTTGTCATTGTCACACTTTTGTCATCAGCCTCGCTCTGACCGCGCGTAAAGAGCGTGGGCAATAGCACGTATAGAACGCTATAGAAAGCGCAGAGTGAAACATGGCACAGTTGCAGACACTCGATATCCAGGCGCCACACGGCATGCTGGAAGGACTGCTGCGGCTGCCGGATAACCAGGAGCAGGCGCGGATGGCGGCGCTGGTCTGCCACCCACATCCGATAGGCGGCGGCACCATGCACAATAAGGTGGTCTTTCGCGTGGCGCAGGCGTTGGGAGATCTCGGCATGCCGGTGCTCCGGTTCAATTTTCGCGGCGTCGGGCGTAGCACTGGCGCCTTTGACGAAGGGCGCGGCGAGGCGGACGACGTGCGTACCGCGCTCGATGAACTGGCGCGGCGTTTCCCCGCGCTGCCGCTCTGCCTGGCAGGTTTCTCCTTCGGCTCGTGGGTAGGATTGCCGGTCGGTTGCGCCGACGAGCGTGTGCGCCAACTGATTGGCGTGGGGGTGCCGGTCGCCACACTCATGAGCGATGTACTGACCGGCTGCGTAAAACACAAGCTCATCGTGCAGGGCGAGCAGGACCAATATGGGGGAGCGGAACAATTGCGCGCGTGGTTCGAGCGTATCCCAGAGCCAAAGCAACTGGCAATTGTCCCCGCCGCCGATCACTTCTTCCTCAACCAGCAATCCCAACTCTATCAAGCCGTCTATGATTACTTCGCCGCCGGCCATTCGGTTCTAGGGTCCTTCATGTGAGAGTGATAGCCCAACAGAGATGGCCATTCGGGCTAGCCAGCGCATGACCCAGCCAGCCTGAGCTGTGCATCAAGAGCGACGATTTTATCGCATTTTCGGCCAATTCCTCAGATTTGCCCTCGATACCCGCTTGACAAGAAGGCGTGATTGCGGCATACTTGCCCATGTCAAGCAGTCAACCGCGACGTTTGCGGTTGAGTCAGGCGGGATCAATGGGCTTCCAATGCTGCTGTCCCCAGAGCCGCTATGTCTCCTGCAAGCGACGCCATCGCTCTCGCCAGCGCGCCGCGCGTTCCCCGCCGCTCCAAAAACATCCATCAACTTCGCCATCCCATCGAATTCCCAGGTTGGTTCCGCTTCAGGACAACACTGGATATCCCCGGCATGATTGCCACCAAGATCCATAGGAGAAGTTGTTGATGCCCAGATATTCCTTCCGCTCGCTTCAGATCACGCATCTCCGGCGCATCATGACACCCTTCGCGCTGGCGTTTCTCCTGGTCAGTTCGTTGACCATCGGCTTCACCGTGAAAACGGCCCACGCCTCTGGTTTCATCGGCCCCAAGCACTATTACATGGCTATCGGCAACTCTATCAGTTTCGGCTATCAGCCAGACCTGAACTGGGCCGATGGCTACACAACCGATTGGGCCAACCAGATGCAACAGCGTGACTCCGGCCTGGAGTATGATAACCTTGCCTGCCCAGGCGAGACCACCACGACCTTCCTGAATGGCGGCTGTCCGTACTGGTATATTCGCAAATATTTCTATACCGGCTCACAGATGTCGGCGGCGCTCACCTATCTCTCGCAGCACGCTGGTCAGGTCAGCCCGGTCAGTCTGGATATCGGCGCGAACGATCTGCTGCCATGCTACTCCAATGGGAGCATCAACACCTCCTGCGGCAATAGCGCGCTGAATACCGTGCGGACGAATCTGCCGATCATCGTCTCGAAAATCAAGAACGCGCTGCACGGCACTGGCGACTTTTTCCTGATGAACTACTACGATCCCTATCAGAACGCCGCCCCGAGTACGCTGACGTGGGTGAACCAACTGAACAGCATCATTGCACAGGTGGGCCAGCAATATGGCGTGCCCGTCGTGGATGTTGCCAGTATCTACCACACCAGCAGCTACCCCAATGGCGGCAACCCTGCCATCTGCAACTGGACATGGTATTGCAGCATCTTCAGCGATATCCACCCCAATAGCAACGGCTACACGGCTATTGCCGGTGGGTTCGAGTCGCTCTCCGGCTATTGATCTGGCAATAGTGTGATGCCAGTAACAAAACTGCTGCTGGGCGGTAATTGGTGCCGCTAGGCAAGCCCAGTCAGTTGCTCGCAGACGGCCCACAGACGACGGGCGGCTTCTTCGTCATACGAGGCGGCGGATGAACGCGCAGGCTTCTGCTTGACGAAATAGACACCGCTCGTCGTCGCCACTTCTGGGGATGTCGCCAGGTATATCGTGGTCTCTGCGCCGCGTTCCGGGCTGATGGCAAAGGGCTGCACGAGTGTCATTGCCAGGCGCATGAACGGACCACTTTTGCCGAAGTTCGTGGCGACGAAGCCGGGATGCAGCGTATTGGCCGTCACCTCTTGCCCCTTCAACCGGCGCGCAAGCTCGTAGGTGAAGAGGATATCGGCGAGTTTCGACTGCCCATACACGCGCAGGCCACGATACCGGTGGTGTTGCTGTTGCAGATCATCAAAGGGGATAGTTGCACCGGCATGCGCCATCGAAGCGACGGTGATGATGCGCGCTGGCGCGCTCGCTTGCAGTGTGGGAAGGAGGAGATTGGTCAGCAGGAATGGGGAGAGGACGTTTAAGGCAAAGGTCATCTCTAAGCCGTCGGCGGTCTCCTGGCGCGACCAGAAGACCGCTCCGGCGTTGTTGATAAGGACGTGCAGGCGTTCGTAACGGTCTGTCGCTTCTTTCGCCAGCCGGCGCACCTGCTCCAGTGATGAGAGATCGGCGATCAGGAAATCAACGGCGTTGTTGCCGGTTTCCTGGCGGATGCGGGTAACGCAGGCTTCGGCGCGTTCGGGGCTGCGTGCTACCAACGCGACAGTGGCGCCACGCCGCGCCAACTCCCGCGCCGTGATGTAGCCGATGCCGGAGGTCGCGCCGGTTATCAGGCAGATGCGGTCGCGCATCTCATCGCTCGCTGTTGCCATGTCCTCTATCGCTCCTAAGAACCTTGCGCGTATGAGCGCAGAACATTGTTGGATTCCCTTCACAATCTGTAGCAGGTTTTTACACTGTTTGGCAACATGAGCAGCATGAGCAGGACATGGCGATATTGTACTCCGCTAGCCATTCATGCAAAAAATGGGTCTGACCAAGCTAACTCAGTCAGACCCGTGACAATACTTGTGCAGGCTAGCTGCGCAGCCGCTCCAAGACCTTTGGGTGGCGCAGCTTCGCCAGCGCGCCGGCCTCGATCTGGCGCACGCGCTCGCGCGTGATGCCAAGCTGGCGGCCAACCTGCTCCAATGGGAAGGTATGGCCGGTGTTGCCCAGCCCAAAGCGCAGTTGCAGCACCAACCGCTCACGCGGCGTCAGCACGTCTTCGAGGACATCCTGCACCTCTTGCTTCATCGTGCGCGTGGTGGCGGCCTCTTCCGGCGAGGTGCTGGCTTCATCGGCCAGCACGTCACCTAGCTCCTGCTCCTCGTCCTCACCGACGGGAAGCTCCAGGGAAATCGGTGTGCCTGGGGCGGCCTCCAACTCGTGAAGTCGCTCGACATCAATTCCCAGCGCGTCCGCCAACTCGAACTCGGTCGGTTCGCGGCCCATCTCCTGTACGAGCCGCTGCCGCTCGCGCCGCACACGATTCAGCGCGGTGTTGACATAGACTGGCAGGCGAATTGCCCGCCCTTTGTCTGCGACAGCGCGGCTGATGGCCTGGCGAATCCACCACGTTGCATGTGTGCTGAAGCGGTGCCCCCGGCGCCAATCGTAGCGCTGAACGGCGCGCATCAAACCGATATTGCCCTCCTGGATCAAGTCCAGCAGGGAAAGGCCCCGGCCAACATAGCGTTTGGCGATGCTAACGACCAGGCGTAGATTGGCCAGGACAAATTGCTGTACCGCTTCTTTATCGCCAGCTTCAATGCGCTTCGCAAGATCAATTTCTTGCGCATGGCTGAGCATAGGAACGCGGCCAATCTCCCGCAGATACGCGGTGATGGCATCTACCTCCGCCGCTTCGCCACGTTCGGCGGCACGCGCCACTTCCTGCACCCGGCGCAGCCGCGCAGCACTCACATCCGCTTCGTCTGGCAAATCTACGAGCGGTACGCTATCCGTTTCCATGGCATGAATGCCATTTCCAATAGCTTCGTCTTCCCGCACGCGAGCCTCCTCTTCCTCGTCGTCGACGATGTCAACGTCCGCGGCAAGGAGCTGCTCAACGGCAGCATCGAGGTCGCTCAGCTCCTCGATTTCCGGCGCCACGTCATCTTCTTCGTGATCATCGAATGCCAAAGGATGCGTCTCCGCAGCGTCCGAAGGCGTTTTGCGTAGCGCAGCCTCTAACTCTGCCCTGCGTATATATCCTCGCTTTCGCCCTTCTTCGATCAGGCGCGCGACATCTTGGTTGTTGGTGGTATCCATTGTAGGCACGTTGTTCATCCACCGGGCCAGTAGCGTGTCATCACACGCATACCAGCAATCGCTCATGCAGACACGTATCATACGCTTTACGGGTAACAACGCACTCACCACAGAGACGTTTGCCCCCACAGACATATGACACATCACTGCGAAAACAATGCCACCAGAGCAGGGAAGGGTGGCGCGCTTCTACTTACTGAAGAATAGAGCGCCCATCACCCCGCATGGTTTCACCTATTATACGAAATTGCGCTACAGGTGGTTACACAAATACATATCATACATCATCAGCCGCCACATTGCCGTGGCGCATGACACAAAAATGACTTACTAGAGAATCGTAGCGTATGAACAGACATTTTTGCCACCATCATGCCCTTCTTCTCATTCTTTCTCCCTTCCTCACGCAGATAGGCCCGGTCGCGCTTTCCGCGCTCAACCGGGCCTCGCATAGCCTGGATTACCAATCTCATGCCGCCAGCGCAGCCGAACCGAGAGCCTGACTACAACCAGAGAAACCAGAGAAACAGCGAACAACCACATACGATATATGATAGAAACGGAAGATTTACCTCGATTTTGCCGGGCGAGGCAAAAAGCAGAGGATAGGCGCTCGCGCTCTGCTCAGATGAACGAGAGAGAGCCAAGCCGTGCGACCATTAGGAGCGGTGCGCTGAATGCGTTGCCGCATGTACACGTCACGCCCTAGCAACCCAGTCATCTGCTGGGGGTCTTTTGTGGTGGGACGAACCCATCACCGGGAGGAGT